>BNJU01004040.1_pt1 | contig 916007 bp, 1120 predicted proteins | sample 8539281 | NCBI WGS metagenome assembly BNJU01 (sample SAMD00202456, study PRJDB9452) | human saliva metagenome | isolation source: human saliva | place: Japan
TGAACGGTCATGACGTTTCGATGCAGCTCGTTGTCAAAGTCATTGCAGATAAGAAATACGGAGAAATCCTTGGTGTTCATATCATTGGTCCTGCAGCTGCAGAATTGATCAACGAAGCGTCAAGTATTATTGAAATGGAAATCACTGTTGAAGAAATGCTGAAGACTATCCACGGACACCCAACCTACTCTGAAGTTATGTACGAAGCATTTGCGGATGTACTAGAATGGCCATCCATTCACCTAAGAAAAAATAATTGAGGATAGATTAGACTGGAAAGGTATTTTCAGTCTCTATCGTATAAAGGGATATCATGAAATATATTATCAATCATTCAAACGACACTGCCTTTAATATTGCCTTGGAAGAATATGCCTTTAAACACCTTTTGGATGAGGACCAAATCTTCCTACTTTGGATTAATAAACCATCTATCATTGTCGGGCGTCATCAGAACACTATCGAAGAAATCAATCGTGATTATGTCCGAGAACATGGCATTGAGGTAGTTCGCCGTATCAGTGGTGGTGGAGCTGTTTACCACGATTTAAACAACCTCAACTACACCATCATTTCAAAAGAAGATGAAAATAAGGCCTTTGACTTCAAGAGCTTCTCAACTCCGGTAATCAATACCTTAGCTCAACTCGGTGTTAAAGCTGAGTTCACAGGTCGTAATGACCTTGAGATTGATGGCAAAAAATTCTGTGGCAATGCCCAAGCCTATATCAATGGGCGTATCATGCACCACGGTTGCTTGCTCTTTGACGTTGATCTGTCAGTCCTAGCAAATGCCCTTAAGGTTTCAAAGGACAAGTTTGAGTCAAAAGGTGTGAAATCCGTCCGTGCCCGTGTAACCAATATTATTAATGAATTGCCAGAAAAAATCACAGTTGAAGAATTCCGTGATTTGCTATTGGAATACATGAAAAAAGAATACCCTGAGATGACTGAATACGTTTTTTCTGAACAAGAATTGGCTGAAATCAACCGTATCAAGGATACCAAGTTTGGAACTTGGAACTGGAACTACGGTAAATCACCTGAATTTAACGTCCGTCGTGGAACAAAATTCACTAGTGGTAAGGTTGAAGTTTTTGCCAACGTCATTGAATCAAAAATCCAAGATATCAAGATCTATGGTGACTTCTTTGGTATCGAAGATGTTGCTGCAGTAGAAGATGTCCTTCGTGGAGTGAAATACGAACGCGAGGATGTTCTTAAGACTCTAGAAACCATTGATATTACACGCTACTTCGCTGGTATTAGCCGAGAAGAAATCGCTGAAGTAGTAGTAGGATAATAAAAGAATCCATTTAAGATGGATTCTTTTTATTACATTTAGACTTGATAATCAAGCTGATTAGAGTATAATAGAGAGGAAAAATGAAAAGGAGTTATTCATTAATGTTAGAAATTCCAGTAGAAAGTCTTAATCTATTTGAACAGTTAGACCGCAATGTTGTTGCTTTTTATAGAAATGAAGAAATTTCCCAAACAGAAAGTTTAAATATAAGTATCACACAAGAACATTATGATAAGAAAAATAAAGAGCTGCAGCCTTTAGGATACCAAGCTGTTCAAATACCTTTAGGAATGGCTTTAGATAATGTAATCCAGCAAGCCTATTTCCAAAATCTTATAATTGGCGGTCTTCTTCCCGATGAAATCAAAGTAAAGAAAGAGGACTTAATGCCTTTGAAAGACATTGTTGATAGTTTTTGTATTATGTACGCTGCAGCAACAACCGACTGGAAAAATGGTAAAAGCTTATGAACTGATGAAGGATAAGACAGTGTATTTTATTGGTAAAACTGTTGACTGACAGTCTTAAAAAAAGGTGACGAAATTTCGTATATGGGAATCGAAAGAGAATCAGCTGATGGAACTTCTTATGAAGCAGTAAAATGCTTTCTAACTAAAGAGAGCGCTGAGCAATATAATGATGCAAAAAGACCAGTAAGCCACGCAAATTTAGCTTATCTGAAAGCCTTTTGGGGTAATCCAGTAATAATCGAGCCCCATCGTAACTACTGGATTGAGTTTAAATAAACAAAAACGAAAGATAATAGGAATTGGTCTTTCGTTTTTAGCAATCTTTAATTTACATAATTAATTTTATGTATTTTACAAAACTATCCAAAGCATTCTTTTGTTCATCATTGACGATATGGGTATAGAGGTCAGTGACTTGTGTGCTGGCATGTCCTAGCTGATGGCTAACCAAAACTTGCGATTTAGTTGCATCATAGAGTCTAGTTGCTAGCGTATGGCGCAGTTTGTGGGGAGTTACACGGACTTTTGAAGTCCTCAGAGTACTTAGCAACCATTTTCTCAACGCTGGAAGTATCGATACGATTGGGAACACCTCTGTAAAGTGTCAAAAAGAGAGCTATATCTGTCTTTTCTGTCTTATAGCGTTGATTTCGAATTGCTAGATAATTCTCTAGGTAAGGCTTGGCAAAGGCAGCGACATTGACAGAATCGCGTTTTCCGCCCTTACGTGTGACATCAATGACCATCATTTTTGAGATTAAGGTCTCTTTAGATCTAGATTAACAGCTTCAGATAAGCGGACACCGGATGCTAGGAGAAAGGAGCGATAATGGCCAAATCACGTTCTTTATTTTTATTGAATGACGAGAGAGCGCGATTTGAGAGTTGTTGTGGGTACTCTTGGTCGATATAAGTCAGAAAACCTTCTGTTTCATCGCCTAGAAAGAGTTTTTGCTTGATGTTTTCAGCTCTGGAAGCAAGGGTTTCTTTCTTTTTTCTTAGTTGAAACTTTCTTCATTACATTACGATAGAAATAAGGTTCTCCCTGGTCGTTTTCAACTTCCCTCGGTTAGATACTTATAAAGACTAGAAAGTGCCGATAAGGTCCGATTGATAGTTGTCTGTGAAACGCCCTGTTTGGTTGTATTAGCATTCAGCAAAGGTCGTTCTCGTAGATATAGGATAAAGGATTCCATGTCTTTCTTAGACATATTTTCCAAGACTGATAAAGGAATGTCAGACATTTTATCAGCATTTGAAATACCAGACTCCAAAACCCAGCTGAAAAATCGATCGTATTCCTTGAGGTATTCGTACAAGGTCGTAAAACTGTAGGGAACAGCAAGCTTTTGATTGGTAGTATTCCAGAACATACCAGGGCATGATTTGTTTTAGTTTGTCAATTCGTTCCAGTAAAATCTCACGTTTCATGTATTTTTCTCCATAATTAAGTCTACTAGTAGTATAGCATAGACTCATATTTTTCAAGAAAAATTATAGTTTTTCGGAAAAATGTTGTAGAGGATATATCAGTAAATCTATCAATTACAACATAAATCATTATTGATTGTAAAAATGATTTTTAAATTTTGGGAAACAAATTAAATCATAATCAGGAATATCTTTACTGAGCTTGTTGATTGTATTAGAAAAATTATCAAAACGTTCCTGATATTTAAATCTACCAATTTTATCAAAAGTGTTTAGCTAACTCAGAAATTGAATTTTCTATAAACACTTTTTGAATTCTTTACTATAAATATCATTCCAAGTGATTAAACGTTTTACACTATCTTCTAAATCAGCCATAATATATGCGATATCATCTGCTGCTTCTAAAATAAAAAGTTGCTGGATGTCTGACTTCTTCTTTATTATTCATCATATTTTCAAGTATAAACTGATTAATTGTTTTTCTCAGAATACATATATCCAAACTTTTCTTTTCCCTATATTTTTATTTTCACCCTGCACTTTACATTTGAAGAAGACCATGGATACTTCATAAGTGTTGCTAAAGTTGCTAAAAGTTAAATTAGCTCCAAATTCATCATTCAAAAGCTGCAATCGTGATAAAATTCTAATACCCTTGTGCATTACCATCAAAGTATTTAAAATCACATTTTTGCTCTTCTGTTATCATATTTTCTTCTGATTTTAAAGTACTATGGTTTAGTTTATTATTTTCTTTGAATCTTCATTATTTGAGAACCAATTTTGATAACATATTCACAAAATGACCAAAAAGGAGGATTTCTAAATCATGTAATAATCCTGAGACCTTCAATAGAGAAGGGAGACGCTTTAGTTGTTTTTAAATCTTCAAATCCTTCTACATTTCTTGTATGTAAAATGTGAGCTATTTGCAATCCACAGATTCACTTAGTGAAGATACTTCTAAAGAATGTGTTAACCTAGTTCTAATAAAATCATTTTGCTGCTAGTGGAAAAACTTGAGTTTTTATCTTGAAGTCGTCTAACCGACGAAGAATATATAATTCTAGCATAGTCTCTATCAAATTCATTCTGTATATCAACAATGTTTGAGGAAAATTTATGTATTATTATTATTATTATGATTATAAAGATCACGAATTCTAACATCAGTTGTTCCCAATTTAACTTGAGTCATATTATCTCCTTTACAAATATATATTAACTAAATATTTTAGTTGGAATTAAAAATAAACAACCTTAAGTAAGGTAAGCATTTAGTCGTAAATTGATAAAATATGAAGACGTTATTTAATTGAATTCTTTTATCTAACTTTTGAATGTAGTACTCAACAATTCACTCATTCTCTTTTAATATTTAAATGAAAGTTTCTTTAAAGTTTAAACAATTACCCTCTCATAGGAAATTTCCCAATTTATACGATACTTTATTATACCATACTAGATGTATGAAGAGTGTATGAAAAAGTAATGAAAACTCTATAATATAATTTATCTATCCAATATTCCTAAAATTATATAGTAAATCTTCTATTAAAATAAATGTTCATAGTTTTCTATTAACAATTGAAAGAAAATTTTTACTGTTTCAATGCCCCCTTATTATTCAGACAAAGCAAGACTCTATCCATCACTGTGTATAATGGAAAGGAATACGTCCGCTTTAAGAAATACCTGCATATTCTTTCCCCAAAAACTGTTCTTCTTAAAAATTGACTACACAAATAGCTACTTAAAGTAATCGTTATAACGACTCCTAAAAGAAGTCGCCTACATCGAAAAATTGGATTAACAAATAATCCTAAAAAGTGTTTGGACTACAAGTCACCTAGATAATTTTTTCTTTCTGGATAACTTGAACTTGAAATTTAGCTTAATTTTATCTTTTTATGCTGATGATTTGCTATTTAACCATAAAAATTTTTCCTTATTTTTAAATATACGTAATAAAATTTATGTAAACACATTATCCCTACAGCAACAAATCTTTTACTTTCCCAATTTCACTTTTTGGAATCACTAGGTGAATCATATCACCCAGATACATTCTAGTTGAGCCGTTAACGGTTTGACTTTTGCCATTATGGACTTGGGTGGTGATGAGTACGTTATGTGGCAAGTTGAGCTCATGAACCTGTTTTTCCAGCGATTTTTGTCAGACACAGGGATTTCTATGAGGGTGACTTCTCCTTCATCTGTCGCTTCTTCTGGCAGCATTTTTTTCTAGCATGGCCTCATAGACTGGCGCACCTTTAAGTAAATCCATATGATATAGGCAACTAGGGTTACCAATCCAAGTGGCATGAGATTGCGAATGTCCCCTACCATCTCGGTTACGAGTATCATAGCAGTTAAGGAGCCTTGGATATTGCTCCCAAAGTAGCCACTCATTCCCTAAAATGACAAATATAGGGAATTGCTCCTGACTGACAAGCCCTGAGATTGACACAAATGACACCAACTAGGGCACCAAGTAAGGAACCAAGCGCCAGAATGGGAAGGAAAATTCCTCCTGGGAGGCTACTTCCATAGCTAATCATGCTCCAAACAAATCGAATCAAAAAGTAAGCTAATAAAACCTGAAAACTAAAAATCTTGCTCAGTCAAAGAAAGAACGACCTGATTTCCACCACCAAGGATTTGTGGCAAGAAAATCCCGACTGGTATGATAAGGATAAAGGCTAGGATTGGATAATAAGCTCTATCCAAATGGATTTTTTGACCAAGCCAATCATAAATTCGACCAACATTGAGTACAGCTTTTTCATGAGAAAAACCAGAGAGCCTGAGAAAAAAACTCCCATAACTAGGTAAATCCAATACTGGTCTAGAGTCATGAGAGGAATGTTGTCTGGCATATCCAGTACGGGGTGTTAGAGCCAAATGAGTAGTGAGACAAAGTTTGCTACGAGACTGGCTGCTAGAGTTGAGACCCAGAAAAAGCGGGAAAAATGGTGATAGACTTCTTCTACAACAAAGAGGAGGCCTGCAATCGGTGCATTAAAGGCAGCTGCTAATCCTGCTGCAGCACCACTGGCAATCAAGGAGCGTTCTTCAACTGGACTGGATTTTAGCCACTTAGCAATGCCTTTACCACCAACTGCTCCAAGTTGAATACTTGGCCCTTCTCGTCCCAGCATAAGGCCACTGGCAATAGCAAGAATCCCTAGAATATATTTTTTCCAGAGAACACTCCACCAGTTAAGAGTCATGAGCCCTTTTAATTCTGCTTCGACTTGAGGAATTCCTGAACCCTTGATATCTTTTTCTGACCGAGTTAGTTTCGCACTGAGCCAGCAAACTATTACATAAAATAGACCAATGAAAAAAAGATTGCGCACTAGGTGCGCTTGATCTTGATAGAGTCCTTGTATCAGATGGAAGCCCTTTTCGATTAAGAAACGAAAGGATCCGACGATTAGCCCGACAACGAGACCAACAATGATTCCTCGTCCAACTTGGGATAATATGGTACTTGAGGCAAAGGCGAATTCTTTCTTGGAACTGAGTGTTTCTGACTGTTCCTCCATAATCATTTCCTCTTACTTATCTTTCTTAGTTGAAACCAGTGTTTTGACAGGTTCAAAACTGGTTCGATGAATGGGAGTAACTCCTAGTTTTTCGAGACCTTCTAAGTGTTTAGCAGTTCCATATCCAGCATTGGCAGCGAAATCATATCCAGGATATTGGTTGTCATAGTCCTTCATAATATTATCCCGTGTCACCTTGGCCACTATAGATGCAGCTGCGATAGAGAGGAGTTAGCATCTCCTTTGATAATTGCTGTTTGTGAAATTGGTAAATCAAGCTGCATGGCATCAATCAAGAGGTGCTCAGGTTGAGGGCTGAGTTGAGAGATTGCTTCTTTCATGGCCAGTTTGGTCGCTTCATAGATATTGACTTGGTCAATGATTTGATTATCCATAATACCGACACCGATTGCCAAGGCTTGGTCTTGAACAGCTTGGAAAAATTTCAAGATGTTTCTTTTTAGGAATTTTCTTGCTATCGTTGAGACCTTTAATCTTACAATTTTTAGGTAAAATAACGGCTGCAGCGACTACAGGACCAGCAAGAGGACCACGGCCGACCCTCGTCAACACCTGCTATAAAAGGTCATTCCTTGCTTGTAAAAGTTCTTTTTCATAGGACAGCATGGATTCCAAACGATGATCCTCATCCAGTTCTGCCTGAATGGCTTTTTTTACGCTTGTTGATTTCCCTTTTGAACTCCAGAGCGAGTATCTTTTTCGAATTCCAGAAAAAGAGGATTGTCTAAGTCTTTGACAGTAGCAAGAAGTTCTCTGATTTCTTTTAATCGTCGTCATCGATGTCGTCCAATGTATCTAGGTGTAGTTACCGAGTTTTCCATCACGGACTTCCTTCACGAAGAGACTGTAAAAAGCGGTCGTAGTCATCTCGGAAACCGAGGGGCACGTGTCATATCCATGATGATAACAGGAGCTTCTTCTTCAATTTTCATTTTGTTTAAAAACGTTCAGCTAGCTTATCAGGATAATGTTCTTTGAAATAATTGAGACCAAAAATGGTCACTTCATCCATAGGAAGCAACTGGTCTTTAATGGCTCCTGTTAGGGCTAGTTTGAGTGCGACAGCATCATCCTCAAACTTAGGCCAGAGAATCCCTGGTGTGTCTAAGATTTCAAGGTCTTTATTAGTTTTGAGCCATTGTTGCCCCTTGGTAACACCTGGTTTATTGCCGACCACCGCAATCTTTCCAGCCAAACGGTTCATCAGGGTTGATTTGCCAGCATTTGGAATTCCGATAATCATGGTACGCAAGGTTTCAATTTGAATACTACGTTCTTTCTGACGAGCAATCTTGTCAGCCATGAGTTTTTCGCTGCATCTGTCACAACTTTTACAGTCACTTGCTCTTTGGAATTGATAGCCAGTGTTTGAATTCCCTGTGATTCAAAAGTACTGACGCCATTCTTTGGTCATTGCTGGATCAGCCAGGTCTGCCTTGTTCAAAATCAAGAGTTTTTGGTTTATCACCAACAATTTTATTTTAACATAGGATTTTTGACTAGATAAAGGTAGACGCGCATCCACCAAAATTGTCACAAAAATCAACAAATTTTAAATTCTCCTGAACCTGTCGCCGAGCCTTAGACATGTGGCCCGGAAACCATTGAATAGTAGCCATAATATTTTCCCCTTCCGACTAAAAAAACGTAATAAAACGTTTTCTTTCTCACCATCTATTCTATCATAAATTAGGTGCTTTTGCACAGGCTTTTGACTAAAATAAAATCATACTATAGCACATAACTTAATTTATGTAATTAAACGTTTGCTTGACTTTATTTTTCCGTTTGGTATATACTTTGTATATACGATTTCGTGGAGGTAGAGTGATGAATACAGTAAAGACTCGGAAGGTGGGAAATTCTCTCACTGTGACCATTCCTAAAAATTTAGGTACGACAGAAGGTCAAGAAATGGTTGTCTACAAAGGGATTGACGGAGTCATTGTCTTAGCTCCAAAACTGAAAGATCCTTTTGATGGGATTACTGATTTGAGAATGACAAACGATTTTGAAGGGGTAAGGTCACTTGATAGCGAAATCTGAGTATATTCCTGAAAAGCAGGATATCATTTGGCTGGACTTTGATCCATCAATTGGTCGGGAGATTCAGAAACGGCGCCCTGCCTTGGTTGTGTCTAGGAGAGAATATGCCTTGCAAACTGGTTTTGTGGCTGTCTGTCCCATCACTCATGGCCAACAACGTTTGGCAGAAAAAGGCTTACTCGTTCCTGTCTCGTCGGATAAGGTAGATGGCGCTATCAATCCATTTCAACTATATACATTTGATTTTCGGATTCGTAATGCTCAAAAAATAACAAGAATGGACACACAATGTTTTCAGAAAGTCGTCCAACTTTACCAGTACATATTTGGTGATACTTAAATCCTACCATGCATAGACAAGGTAGGATTTTTTCTATATGAGTAACCTATTTAAGAACGGGTGAAGGCAATTGAGAAGAATTCCTCTAATCCAGCTTTCTTGTGCAGATGATAGATGTTCTGCCTGAAGGCATTCTTTTAGAAAATCTCGGACTTGTTCTGGTGCAATTTCAAACTCAAAGGCTTTCATCTTGTAGAAAAAATCGATGAGATGCTCAGATAAGTAATCATCTGAAAAGGGTATTTCTCCACTTTTTCGATATTCTAATAGGAGTCGAGAAAATCTAGCTTTTTCATCAGGTAAATCCCGAAAATAAGAATTAAGAGCCAAGTCTGCTTCTGCTTTCGTTCAATAGGATCTTGATTTGCAATTCGCTGATCCTTTTCCAGCTCCTTCTGGTTTTGTTTAGCCTTGATAGCCCGTTCGTCTCTATTTTTTCCAAAGAGGATTTTTTCCCACTTTCGTTCTTCTAGGGTCAAGGTTTCTGTAAAGCCAAAGTAATCTTGATAGGCTCGTTCTGCAGGTCCCATGGCAAGAATGAGATTGTCAGCGTATTGCTTGGCGATTTTATCTCTCTTCTTGCGTTCTTTCTCTGCCTGAATCCGTAAATGCTGCTCGTAGTCGATTTTCTCCTTGCCTAGTTTGACAAGGTAGAGTTGGTCATCGGTCTTACCAAGTAGAAAAGGTTTGATACACTTTTCCAGCACTTCTTCCATACGAGCCTTCTTCTTTGGATCTGCCTTGGTCCAACTTCCGCCCTGAAAGACCTCTAGGAAGAGCTGATAATCTTTCTCAGGTGCAAATTGATTGCCACGATTGGCTTTGAAAACACCTTTTTCCCAAAACCATTTTAAAAGTCGTTCGTCAAAATCGCTTTTATTGACCTTGATTTTTTCCTTTTTCTGAGCCTTTCTAGTCAGATTTTCAAGTTTTCTGAGAAGCTTATCTTCCTCTTCGAGTTGCTGCTCTAAAGTCAGTCGATGAAAATGACGAACACAGTCGCTTCCGATAGGAAAGAGACGTTGACCAGTGACATTGTTAAAGAGTTCGTAGGCGTATTTTATAGCATTACCGCAGACACAATTGCTACGGCCAATGCCATTAAAAATCAAGGAAACTTCATTCCATTCCTTGGTAGCTTGTTCCCAAGTATCGGCTTTTGAAGCCTGTAAAACCGCATCGTGCAGGGATTTTCTAACTGGAAGTGTCATGAGGTCTCCTTTCTAGGTTATACTTTTACAACTTGAACCTCGTCTTTGCCGAGTAAGATCAAGTATTTTTCAATATTTTCAATCGAATAGGCTCGTGATAATGCTTCTCCGTATAAGGCTAACTGACCACGATAGCGGTCTATGAGTTGACTTGGTTCATCATAACGGTCTGTTTTGTAGTCGAAAAGAACGATACGATTCTCATAAAGCAGATATCCGTCCAAGATCCCACGAACAACGAAGTCTTCCTGACTCTTTTGATCTTTTTTGAGCATGGAGAAAGGTTGCTCGCGGTAGAGATGGTCGGTATTAGCGAGAATCTCCTGACCAAGTGGTGTGTCAAAGAAAGCTAGGATTTTAGAAAGGTTGATCTTTTCCCTAACAGCTGGACTAGTCTGAACCTGTTTGAGTATTTCTGTCAGGCTAGCAAGTGTTGGTTGCTGACTGAGGTCAATTCTCTGCATAAGTTCATGAGTGCCACTACCAATTTCTGCTCCAGTTACCTTTTCTTTGGTTGAAAAATCTGGTAAATCAAAGCTGATTTTCTTCTCTGGTGATTGACTTTGACCAGCAATTTCTACCCCTTCCATATCCATAACCGGTTCGTAGAATTTCTTGATCTGACTTGGAGTTTGGACACTAGGAAGCTCAATGGCTGCGCGGTGAAGAGTATTATAAACTTCTACCTCTTTCAGCATTTCCAAAGCTTCTTTGATGGTTTCTGACTGGCGGTTGTCTGCTTGAGAACTATCTTGTAGAGGGCTCTTGTTTTCCAATTCTCCGATAGCTTCTCTAGTCAACTGGTCTTCACCAACAAAACGATAGCTAAAGTTGAGATTGTCCTTGGTAAATACTTTACTGATAGCCCAGATCCAATCTTGGAAATTTCTTGCTTGCAGTCTGGTATTGCTATCTAATTTTCCGTTATTTGCTGCCGGGTATTCCTTTGCTTCCAGCTTTTCACGAGAACCCTTGCCAACAAGATAAAGTTTTCTCTCCGCCCTCGTCATGGCAACATACAGCAAACGCATCTGCTCTGAATAGCTAGCCAATTGCAGTTCTTTCTCATTCTGCGTATAAGTTAAGCTAGGAATGGAGAGTTTGATGGTTTTAGGATAGTGTGCTTCCACTGCTCCTGTTTCTACCTTGGCAATGTATTTGACACCAAGCCCATTTTGACGACTGAGAATGACGTCTGACATCGAATCTTGCTTGTTGAAGTCCTGATCCATGTTGAGGATAAAGACATAAGGAAACTCCAATCCTTTGCTCTTGTGAATGGTCATGAGTTCAACAGCATCCTTGGGTGGTGCGACAGCGACGCTTGCAAGGTCATGCTGAGCTTCTAGGACTTGGTCAATCATACGGATAAAACGTGATAAGCCCTTGAAATTACTCTTTTCAAACTGGTCAGCTCGCAGAGCTAGGGCATAAAGATTGGCCTGTCTAGCAAGCCCATTTGGCAAAGCACCAACATAATCGTAATAAAAACGGTCGTTGTAAATTTTCCAAATCAAGTCATAGAGAGAGTGGGTTTTAGCATACAAGCGCCAAGAATCCAAAATATCCATGAACTGATTTAGTTTCTCAGCTAGTTCTGTGTGAATCAAGTCTTTTTCAACGGTATCCTGTTTTTGAGCATTGACCAGTTTCTCATAGAGATTTTCTTGGACTTTGTCCTCTGCTTTCTGAAGGGACAAGCGTGCTAACTCGTCCTCATCAAAACCAAACATAGGAGACTTCATCAGCGCAACAAGAGCATAGTCTTGCAGAGGATTGTGGATGACACGAAGCGTATCCAACATAACTTGTACTTCTAGGGATTGGAGGTAATTGTTTTGCTCACCGTCGGTTTTAACTGGAATTCCGTACTCTGACAGGGCAAGTAGAATCTGGTCATTTCGACTGCGACTGGAAGTTAAAAGGGCAATTTCCTTAAATGCCACACCTTTTTCCTGATGAAGCTTCAAGATTTCCTTGATGACCAGGCGCATTTCCCCAGTGAGTTTCGTGTCTTCATCACTTTCTTCTTTCTCTTGCCCACTATCGCCCTTATCGTAGAGGAGAAATTCTGTCTTGTTGCATGGATTGGGCGTTAGTTTGGTATTGGCAAAAACAAGCTGGTGCATGCTGTCATAGTTGATTTCGCCGACCTCTTGGTCCATAAGGCGCGCAAAAACATCATTGGTTGCTGACAGAACTTCGAACTACTACGGAAATTTTCCTTGAGGAGGATTAGCTTGCCTTCTTGAGGATTTTGCGCATAACGTTGAAATTTTTCATTAAAAATCTGTGGATCTGCCTGACGGAAACGGTAGATGGACTGCTTGATATCCCCCACCATAAAGCGATTGTGACCATTCGACAGCAATTCCAACATCCTCTCTTGAATGTGGTTGGTATCCTGATACTCATCGACCATGACTTCGTGGAATCGTTCCTGATAAGCCTCGCAGACTTGTGGGAAATTCTCTAAAATCTCAATGGTGTAATGACTGATATCAGCGAATTCAAAAGCATTTTCCTGGCGTTTACGTTCTCGATAAGCCTCTACAAAATCGCTCATAAAGGTTTGGAAGGTTTTAGCTAGATTCCATGTGTCTTCATGATAATGTTCTTGGTAGTCGAGAACCGTTATCTGGTCTGCTAGTTGTCCTAGTTTAGCAAACTGCGCCTTTCTCTTATCGTTATAGGCATCAGCTAGTGGTTTTAAATCGGCCTTACGACTGGAGTTAGCCAGAGCTCGACCATTTTTCTCCTTCGAGATGGCGACAACACGAGCAAGCACTGCTTGATAAGCCTGACTATCGGACTCTTGATTTAAGGAGCTAATTTCATCCAGAACCTGTTGAACAGCTTCTAAATAGGCAACTTTTGGGAAACTCCTGGCATCGTTATCCAGATGATAACGGAAGAAACTTTCCAAGTCCCCAAAGCGCCTGCTTGATTTGCTCAGTTAGTTTCTCTTTTTCATTTGCAAAGTCAGCTTCCTCAAACCCTTTGAGGAAAGACTCGTTCAGCCATTTTTGGGGACTGCTGGTGGATTGGAGAAAATCATAGATTTTGTAGACTTGCTGGCGTAGACCTCGTTCATCCTTGCCACGTCCAGCAAAGTTTTTCACCAAACGGCTAAATTTCTCTTTATTCTCACCTTGGTAATGCTCTTCAAAAACCTGATGAAAAACTTCGTTTTTTAAGATTAACTGTTCACTTTCATTTTGTAGAATACGAAAATTTGGTGCGATATCAATCAGATAACCATGCTTGCCAAGGAATTTTTGCGTGAAGGAGTCCATGGTTCCGATGGCAGCGTTTGGCAGGTCTGCCAACTGACGCCCCAAGTGTTGTTTGAGATCAACATCGCTACTTTCTTGGATTTGTTGGCTGATTTTTTTCTCCAAACGTTCTTTGAGTTCGGTCGCAGCCTTAACAGTAAAGGTCGAGATAAAGAGTTGGCGAATTTCCACACCACGCGCTAATTGGTCAAGAATGCGCTCGGCCATAACAAAGGTTTTACCTGAACCAGCTGAAGCTGAAACTAGGATATTTTGCCCCGCCGTATAAATGGCTTCGATTTGCTCGGCAGTTTTCTTTTTGTACCTTGCTCGAATGCGCTTCTGCTTCTTGCAGTTTTTGAATCTCTTCCTCAGTTAAAAAGGAAATGGGCTTCATCTATTCAACTCCTCTCTCATTTTCTCAAACCAAGCTTGCTTGAGTTTTTCTCCGACCAGACGCTTGCCGTCAGCTAAGTCCAACTTCTCTAGGAAACGGGCTTGTCCCAAGTGGTAATTGGCTTCAAAACCTGTAATGGCTTGATGTTGCTGAACGTACGGGGCAATACTTCTGCCATTTTCGGTATAGGGATTAATGGCGAACTGCCCTTCTAAAATCTTCTCAGCTGCCTTCTTGTAAAGATGGGCATTATAGTCTAGTAAGAGCTGGAACTCCTCATCTGTCAACTGGTTGGCCTTGTTTTTGTTGTAAAATTCGCCCAAATGACTGCTTTCTTTTTCTAAAAAGAGCCCCTGGTATTTCATTGACTTGCTGGCTTCAGCTACTGCTCCAGCCAAACTCTTAACAGCTAATAAAGATTGGACAGGCTCAGCCATTTCCAAGTACATGGCTCCGAAAAGTTCTGTTCCCCTTCCTTTTTAAGGGCAGCAAGATAGGTAGGCAACTGGGAATTAAGTCCATTGAAGAAATGAGGAAACTGGAACTGGGTCAGACTAGACTTGTAGTCTACCACTCCTATCGCTCCATCAGCTTTCAGGCGGTCAATACGGTCAACCTTGCCTCGCACATGGACACTCCGACCATTATCCAATTGAATAAAGGCCTGATCTTTGCCGCCAAATGTTGCTTCCTCTTGAATGGTTTCAATGGCTGGATTATGACGAAGGATGTGGCCAGTAGTCCGAGCCACATCAAGTAAAACTTCCTTGGTAAATTGGGCTTCCAAACTTTCTTGATAAATAGCTTCAAATTCGCGTTCTTGGCTGGTTTCCTTAATGGCTTGTTCCAAACGCTGGTCAAATGGATTTCAGCAGGGAGTTTCAAGGCACGTTCAAAAATACGATGCAAGAAATTCCCATGACTACGAGCATCTGGACGCAGGCGCAATTCTTCCTGCAAACCTAAGACATAACGGAGGAAATAACTGTATTCATTGCGGTAAAACTCCGTCAAACCAGACGTAGACAGGTAAAACTCCTTGTCAGCGGGATAGAGAGCCTGCAAGGTCTCTTTTTCTAATGGCTTGCTGCTTGGGCTAGTTGGGAGTGCAGGATTTGTAAGACCTTTCTGATCAAGTTTTTTCCCCATGACACGCGCTAGAACCTTGACAAAGGTCACATCTTGTTCATTTTCACTAGAAGCAGCTTGCTGATGATAGGCAACAAGGCTAGACAAGAGACTATGATATGATCCCATATCTTCCTTAGACATACCTTTGTGATGAATCTTCTTCTCTGTCCGATTAAAGCCAAAACTCACCAGTTCCTGAAGATAAGCTGATTCCTTGCTCTCATTTTCATTGAGGAGACTTGGAGCGGATAACACCAACTGCTTACGAGCAGCATTGACCAAGGAAAGCATGGTATAGCGATTTTTCTTGAGGTTTTCACTACTTGCAATCAGTAATTGCGCTCCCTCCTCAGTTGCTTGGTTTAAACTTTGTCTTTCTTCGTCTGTCAAAAGACTGGTGTTTTGCGCGATTTTTGGTAAATGATCCTGAGTCAGCCCGATGGCGTAGACAAAGTCAGCTGTCAGAGGTGAAATTAGATCGTAACTCTGCACCAGAACGGTGTTCACTGTCGCTGGAATGGTGCGATACTGGGACAAACTCATTCCAGAATGGAGCAAGGATAGGAAATCCTCTAGACTAACTTGTGAACCAGCAAAAACCGTCGCAAATTGTTCTAAAACATGGCAGAAGGTTTTCCAAACTTCGGCTTGTCTTTCCTGTTCAAGAGCTTCCATAGTAGCTGTCAACTCTTGCAGTTGCTTGGTCACCGATCCTTCTTTTAGAAAGCTATTCCACTTTTGCAAGAGATTTTCAGTCTTTTGCTTCCGACTAGCAAATAAGGTTTCAAGTGGCGCCAAAACGCGCAGACGAATAGCGTTCAAACGTTCCAAATCGAATTTTCCGTGGTGGGATTTGGTGAAGGTCTGCTGAAAAGCTGGCAAGCCATTGATGCCAAGATAGCGGAGATATTGCTCAAAAGCATCAATATCTGCCTGGCTAAGGTCAGTATACAGACCAGTTCTGAGGAGATTAATCAAATCCTCCTGACGGAAACGGTAGCGTTTCAAACGCAAAATAGACTCCACAAACTGAGTCAAAGGGTGGTGGGTCATGGCTTCACTTCTACCAAGATAAAAAGGAATCTGGTACTGGTCAAAAATGGTCTTAAGAGACAACTGGTAAGAAGCCACATCTCCAAGCAGAATACGGAAATTCTTGTAACTCAGATCTGGATTGTCATGTAATTTCTGACGAATGCTACGGGCTACCAGCTCCAACTCCTCTTTTTGCGTCAAGCAAGACCAGATTTGCAGATTTTCACGGTCCTTCTCATAGACATCTAAAGCGAGTTCTGAAAAATCATAAGAAGACTCCAGCAAACGAGAGGCCTTGTCAAAACTATCTATTTTCACATGGGTCTGAGAACGATCCTGAGCAGGTGTTTGGTATTTTGCCCCCAAATGATGAAGAAATTCCACACTGGCTTGGTAGAGATTCCCTTCAGAGAACTGACTGGTATAAGCCTTCTTGCTTGCATAAGCCCCAATAACAATCTCGACACCTTTTCGATGAAGTAGATCCACTACACGCTCTTCCTCGGCAGAAAAACGGGTAAATCCATCAATAACCAAGGCAATCTGGCTGAAATCACTACTTACCTTATCATTCTCAATAGCCTCAATCAAATGGGATAACTGACTTCCCTGAGCCAACTGGCTTTGATTGAGATAAGCAGTCACTTTCTCAAAAACCAAGAGTAAGTCTGCTCGTTTATCCTCATCAGTCAAACTTTCCAAGTCTAAAAAGTTCATCTGAGCAGTCGTCATCTCATGATAAAGTTCAACCAACTGCTGGATAAATTGAGGATCCTGCTTAATCGCACCATAAACACGCAAGTCCTTGGGATCGAGTTCGGCAAGGCATTTATAAAAAGCCATCCCAAGCCCGATGTCATCTAGACTCGTCTTAGCTGGCAAATCATTTAAAACCAGGTAACGAGCCATCTGAGCGAAACGCGTAACGGTAATCGCAAAAGAAGCCTGCTGGGACAAGCATTCCAGCACGGCGCGTTCCTTTTCAAATGAAAGAGAGTTGGGGGGCAATATAGAAGACCCGCTTGCCTGCAGCAACTAGCTCTTCTGCCTCTCTGGTCAAGATTTCTGTCAAAGAAGTCCGAATATCAGTATACAGTAATTTCATCTCAGCCTCGTTTGGTTTATCAAAGTTTCTTACTCTATTATAGCAAAGTTCGCTTCACAGTCCAAATCCAAAATTCTAGTTGACAATCATTTAATTAGCAAATCAATCATGCTTCATCATCCACTTTCATATGCTGAAAGATATGGAGGAAAAAGTCTTTGGAAATTTCAAAATGCCCATAGCGGAGGCGAGAAGTATAGTCTTTCCATTCAGGATGTTGTCTGGCTACTTCTATGGAACAATCTTTGACTGGCTGATAATACTCGACATTTCGTCTAAAGGGAAAGAATCCTTCAAATTGCTCTACTTGATAGGCCTTGTCGTCTATAATTTTACCTACGGCCACAAAAGCCTGTAACTTATCTTGACCGTTCATATCGTATTTTGGACTATAGTATAAAAGGTAGTCGCCTTTTTTCATACGGTTTAAGGGGCCACCCTTTCCATGACAGACCTGGCAAAAATTCCCTTCAACTCCTCTTAAAACATGGTTCTTTGAAACAACTCCGACCCAATATCTAGGCATTTTTATCCTCCAACTCTATTAACATGCGATTAAAAACTTCTCTATTGTTAGATAGTTTTTCAAAAAATTCTTCATCAATCCCTTCTACTAAAGGTAAAGCTTGATTGACCTTCTCCGTGCCAGACTTCGTCACTGAGACCAGTTTTGCCCGACTATCCTTTGGGTGTTGATCACGTCTAATGTAGTCCTTATTCTCCAGTAGCCTAACAATCTGGGAAACCGTCATGACATCCATACCGGTGAACCGAGCGATATCAACTTGCGTTACATATTCCTCTCTATTGCTCAGAAACAAGAGCGAGGTTAAAACGATAAATTGAGGCAAAGTGAGACCAACTGATTTCAAGACTCTTTTTAAATTGCTTTCCCACTTGTTGTAGACTTTGATGAACAGAAGACCTGTAGACTCTGTTTCATCATTTTTGTAAATTGAATTAAAGTGATACTTTTGACATTTTTTCTCCTAAAATATTAAGTATACATATTATATAAGAATTTATTTTTGTGTTTTTCAAGAAAAGGAAAGTCGAATGTTACAATTCTGTCAGACATTTTATAGTCTATATGCTATAATAAAAGCAAAACAGCTAGAAAAGGAAGTCTTATGATTAAACTACTTGCCTTGGATATGGACGGAACTCTCCTCAATGAAGCCAAGGAAATCCCACAAGCTCACATCACTGCCATTCACCAAGCCATTGAAAAAGGTGTCAAACTGGTTCTCTGTACGGGTCGCCCGCTTTTCGGTGTCCTCCCCTACTATAAAAAACTAGGACTTGACCTCCAGAACGAGTACGTCATTGTCAATAATGGTTGTTCAACCCACCAGACCAGTGACTGGGGTCTAGTTGACTGGCAAGAACTCAGTCCAGCTGACATTGAATACCTCTATGACTTAGCAGAAAAAAGCGACGTCCAGTTAACTCTTTTTGATGAGAAACATTATTTTGTCCTCGGTGGCAAGCCAAATGAAATTGTTCAAAATGATGCCAAGCTAGTCTTTTCAGACCTGACTGAAATCTCCCTTGAGGAAGCCACCAGTGGTAAGTACCGTATGTTTCAGGGTATGTTTTTAGGCACCAAAGAGCAAACAGACGATTTTGAACAACGGTTCGCTGAGGAACTCTGCCAACGATTCAGTGGAGTTCGTTCGCAGCCTGTCATTTATGAAGCCATGCCTCTTGGGACTACTAAGGCTACTGCTCTTTCTCGACTAGCTGCGATTTTGAAGATTGAGCCCTCAGAGATTATGGCCATGGGCGATGCCAATAACGATATCGAAATGCTTCAGTTTGCAGGACTTGGCATTGCTATGGGAAAATGCCAGCGACCATGTCAAATCCCTTGCTAATGACGTCACAGCCAGCAATGAAGAAGAAGGCGTTGCGCGTGCGATTGAGAAGTATATTTTATAGTAAAAAAGCCCAGTCATGTCAACTGGGTTTTGTTTCTTTTAAGAATTACAAAACTTTAGAAACTCTTTAGAATTACTTGATGTTTCTTTGATTTCTATACCTTATACTAAAGTTAGTAAAACAAATCAAAAGGAGAAAATCATGAAAACAGTACTCGAAATTCATGGACTGACCAAACAATTCGGACAACAAGCTATTCTTCAAGATCTTAGTCTAACCATAAAAGAGGGAGATATTTATGGTCTAATTGGAAAAAATGGAGCAGGTAAAACTACTCTTATTAAAATCATTACGCAATTATTGTTTGCGGACAAAGGTACAGTTTCCCTCTTTTCTAGCCAAGAAGAAAATGAGTGGACAAAGGCTTTATCTCGAGTGGGTTCTGTTATTGAATCACCTGTAGCTCATAATCACTTAACGGCTTATCAAAATCTGAAATATTATTGTATGATACGTCATATTCCAAATGCTGATAAGGTAATTCATGAGACCTTGGACTATGTTGGGTTATCAGATACAGGAAAAAAAGTCTTTCGTGATTTCTCACTAGGAATGAAACAACGACTTGGCATCGCCATTGCCCTCCTATCCAAACCTGATTTCCTGATTCTTGATGAACCCATTAATGGCCTCGACCCAATTGGAATCAAAGAATTTCGCCTCATGATCCAGCGACTCAATCAGGAGAAAGGAATAACCATTCTCATCTCTAGTCATATATTATCAGAACTCTATCTCCTAGCTAATCGCTTTGGAATTTTGGACCAAGGTAAGATTATCCGTGAAATCAGTAAAGCTGAGTTTGAAACACTGAGTGAGGATTATATTGTACTTAAAACAAGCGATAAAGAAAGAGCTTGTCAGGTATTGAAAGAACAAATCCAGCTCCAGTTTAAGGTTGTCAATCCTGAAAATGAAATCCATATCTTTGGTAATGAACAAGATGTCAAACAGATTCTCAAGCAACTAACTTTGGCCGATGTTGCTATTGATGAGATATACTTTGCCCGTCAAAACCTAGAAGAATACTTCACACAATTGGTAGAATAGGAGAAAAATCATGATACATACCATTCAAGCAGATTTTTACCGTCTTTTCCGCTCCAAAGGATTCTGGATTACCGAATTCATTCTCTTTGTACTTATGTTACTGGGTGCTACTATTGGCGCTACAGGACATCTAATGTCAGTTCAGACAGCACCACCAGAGACTCCAACCCATGGTTGGGACGGCGTTCAAGCTCTTATCAACACGTCTAGCAATGGTTCAAACCTCGTTTTTCTCTGCATTGTTCTAGCATGTCTCGTTCTCGGAGTTGATCTAATCGGCAAGCTCTATAAAAATAGTTTGACTGTTGGCGTTTCTCGTACAGAGTTTTTCTTCGCTAAATCCTTTGTACTAGCAAGTATCGCTCTCTTGCAACTCATCGCCAGCCTTGTGATTGCTTTTGTTCCCTCAACTCTACTAAACGGACTTGGTACGATGCCTGATGGTTTTATTACAAACCTTCTCTTAACGATTTCCCTCCAATTTCTCTGCCTCCTCGCTTGGCTTTCGATTATTTCCTTTATTCTCTATGTGACTCACTCCTATCTTGCCGTATTTATCGGCTATCTAGTTACCTCTATCATCCTTTCTATGCCGATGCTTATCTTTCCAAATATCGAAATTTTACGATATCTGAGCTTAAATTTTGCCTATGCCATGACTGCTGATAGTCAATCAGTTCTCTATACCATAACGGTTTGCATCGCTATCATACTTTTCTTCTCTCTCAGTGGACTGACTGTTTTCAAGAAGAAAAGCTTATAAAAAGGACCTCCTCTAGGATATAGAGGAGGTTTCTTCTGTTAAAAATAGATAAATACCGAAAACCATTCTCCATCAGTGGCTAGCTTCATATCCGCTCCAAGAAGATGAACTAATTCCTCAGTAATATAGAGACCTAAACCAGAGGATTCTTCTGTATCCGACATATTTTCAGAATAAAAACGATTGCTGAGATTATCTATATTCTTGATAGGCTTTTTGACTAGATTATCAATTTCCAAAACAAGCCCCTTTTCTTCCTTTTTCAAGGAAAGTCGAGCCTTCTCCTTGCCGTGCTTGAGAACATTTCCAAGAAGGTTTTGTATAATTCGATCAAGCAAGTCCTCATCAGTCATCGTTTCAATCCTGGTTCAACATTAAAATCCAGAACAATATGTGAAGTTTGAAAAACATCGTAATAGGCTAAAGTCTTTTTCGTTATAAAAGTTGATAAATCAAGCTCTTCCAGTTTCGGTTTGACTGCTCCTTCCATCAAATGACGGTATTCGAGGAGAGCTTCCAAACGTTTGGAAACCAAATCCTGATGATGGGCTATTTTATTTAAGGTTTCTGAACTATTATCGGGGTGTTTTATTAGTTGCTGAGTGTATCCTGAAGCGATTGTCAAAGGTGTACGAATATCATGAGCAATGTTACTGATTGCCATATCTAGGGTGCGTTTTTCACGCTTCATGATTAGCTGATTTTGCTCCACTTCTTGAAATAGATTCTCAATTTGGTTATGTAGACGCAAAATGGTCTTTGAAAAGAAATTTACCCCAATCCTCTTCATGCTACCAGAGCGAATCTTTTCTTCGATTTGTCTGCTTAAATCTCTAATTGCTATATGATAGCGAATCAAAGAAATCGCTAGAATGATGTTGATAAGGAGCAACAAAGATATCAAAATGTAAATCATTGTTTATCTCCTTTTAATCGGACACCAACTCCCCAAATGGTTTCGATGTACTCGTGATTTGGATCCAGTTGATGTAGTTTCTTACGGAGATTGCTTAAATGAGTGTTGAGCGTATTGTCTCCAGGCAGGTAACTTTCTTCCCAAATCAATTCATAGAGTTCTTCTTTTGTGAAGATTTTTTTTTAGGATGATGGAGCAACATTTGAAGAATCTGGCACTCTTTCTTTGCGAGACGAATGGTTTCAGTTGCGCTACTTATTTCAAAACTATCCGCATCGAACTGGATATTTTTAAAGTTTTGTACGAAGTTATCAATTTCTCTTCGCTCTCCTGACTGATGTTCACCACTTTGGCGCAATTGCACAGTAACTCTGGCAGAGACTTCGTCCAAATCAAAAGGCTTCACTATGTAATCATTGGCACCATCTAGGAGATATTGGCTGATGAGCTTTTTATCACCTAAAGCAGTAAGCATGATGACCGGAGTCTGACTAGTTTGTCGAATAGCTTGCAAGACTTGGTCGCCATTTTTCCCAGGGAGCATGATATCTAGCAAAACGAGATCAATGCCACCTTTCTCAAATTGCATTATACCTTCTGTGCCAGAAAATGCTTGAATCACCTCGTGTTCCTCTGTAAGAAGAGTTCTCAAGATTTCCTGGATTTCATTATTATCTTCAATTACAAGTATGCTCGCCATAAACCTCGTCCTTTCTAAAACTATTATAACATGTTTTGCTAGGAATTCCAGATACAGAAAAGCTCCTCTCACATTTTAAGCAAGAAGGAGCTAATGAATATTGAATCTACTTAACCAAATAAGCAATCAAAGTTATGATCCATAAATGAGCTGGGTAAAAAATATAAAAGAAATATTTATTCCAACTGGTTTCCTTACCTCGCTGTCCATTATACAAGGCCAGAAAAGGAAAGACGGTGATAAAGAGCCAGTCAGAATTGTAAAGCATCATTTCCAAGGTTTGGTACCAAGTATCATAGGTATGGATGGAAGTCACTAATAGGAAGGCCCAAAGGAGAGTATAGAGGAGATTTCGCAATCCCTTACGATTTCGGCAAGAGTAACTAATCAAGAGAAATGGTAGCATGGGTGATACCACCCTCAGTAAAAAGACAACCGAAAATCAAGAGAACAGCAACCCCAATCCGACGCCACAACTTCTCTTTTTTATCCAGCTCTTTTTCTGGAAAACCAATCCAAAGCATGGTGACACCAATGGCCAAAGTCAGGAAAAATGTTATTGACCATTACCCTTTAGATGCAAATAAGGCATTGAGTAGGCTATTTCCAGAAAAACATGATAAGCGCCCCACTCCAGAGACGGATGAGATAGTCTTTTCAGATTTAGAGTATGAATAAAAGCCTTCCATAGCCATATAGGCAAACCAAACTCCCCACACAACGGGTCAAGGCGTGAAAGATACCTTCCCACAAAGGAGAAACGATTCCGGTAATATGCGGAATATGGTCTAGAACCATTACTGCCGCCATCAGATACTTCAACTGCGTCGCATTCCATTTTTTCATAATAAACCTCTTTCTTTTTTGATCTACATAGAGTATAGCATACATTTTTACGTATAATCGTACACCCATCTTACATTTTAAAAAGCCTATCTTACATTTTTTTGTAAGACAGGCGTGAATATCAAAAATTTATTATGAAATTTATCTTCTAGTCGGTAATCCGTTGGTACATTTCTGGTCTTCTATCTCGAAACAGTCCCCAGTTGAGGCGTTCACTTGCTCCCCTTATCAAGGTCATAGGTTGCTAACAGAACAGCTTCTCCTTGTCTTTCAGCTCGCTCTAGAATAGCTCCTGTTTCATCCGTCATAAAGGACGAACCGTAAAAGTCAAGACTGGAACTCTGTCCACCATTTTTCTTCACTAGGAGTGACTTCCTCCAAACCGTAGCGATTAGCTGCAATGACCAGGGACAATATTGGCTGCTGCGTGCCCCTGCATGGTACGTTGCCAATGACCACAGCTATCTGTATCCAAGATTGGTTCTGAACCAATAGCTGTTGGATAAAGAGCAATTCAGCACCATTTAACGCAAGACAACGGGCTGTTTCAGGGAACCATTGATCCCAACAGATGCCGATGCCAATCTTTAGCGTAGCGCGTATCCCAGACCTTGAAACCAATGTTACCAGGCGTGAAATAAAACTTTTTCTTGATAGTAATGATCATCTGGTATGTGGGTCTTCCGATAGACGCCCAGCACTTCCCCATCTGCATCAATAACGGCAATAGAGTTATACAAGACATTACCATCTTTTTCATAGAAACTAATCGGCAGAACAACCTGTAGTTCTTTAGCAATCACCTTAAAATGCTGAATGGCTGTATTTTCTGTCACTGACTGGGCATACTGGTAGTAGTCATACTGGCGTTCCTGACAGAAATAAGGACGTTCAAATAACTCTGGTAAGAGAATGATTTGTGCGCCTTTGTCTGCAGCTTGACGTACTAAACGCTCCGCTGTTTGGATATTTGTTGCCACATCCTTGGTACATTGCATCTGGATTGCTGCAACTCTTACATTTCTCATCTTTTTCTCCTATTCAGGGATTTGTTGGGTGATACAGTGGATATTGCCACCACCTAAAAGAATATCTCTAGCTGGGATTCCGACAACTTTACGATCTGGGAAATAGTTGCTGAGGATATCTAGGGCCACTTGGTCGTTTTTATCTTGAAATTGGGGAACAAGGACAGCCTTGTTGGCAATATAGAAATTGACATAGGAAGCCGCAAGACGCTCGCCCTCATAACGCTCCTCTTCCCCTTCTTCATAGGTATAGCCTGGTAAATCTTCTTTAGTGACAACCCTGACGAATAGCTGGGATAGGCAATTTATGAATAGTGAAGGACGACCTTTGCATCCATCTCTTTCTCTAAAAGAGCTAAATCAGCTGCAGACATGGCATACTGGGGATCGTTTTGATCATCTGTCCAAGCTAAGACAAGTTCCGCAGGACCAACGAAAGCGGCAACATTGTCAACGTGTTCATTGGTTTCGTCCTGATAAATACCATAAGGCAGCCAGATAACTTTTTCAGCGCCAAGGCTCTCTAATAAGGTGTTTTCAATTTGCTCTTTAGACAGGTGGGGATTGCGTCCAGGACTTAGAAGACAACTTTCAGTCACAAGAATGGTTCCTTGACCATCACTATGGATCGCGCCGCCTTCCAGTACAAAAGGTTTGGCATCATAGACAGGCATTTCCAAGACCTCAGCAAACCGACTGGCTACTTGGTCATCATCTTCATAATCTTGGTAGAGACCATCTACAGCCCCACCCCAAGCATTGAAAGACCAGTCTACTGCCAACTTTTCTCTTTTATCATTGACGAGAATAGTCGGACCCGTATCACGCGCCCAGGCATCATTAGTAGGAATGTCTAGATAAACAACCTTGTCTCCAAGATAGGATTGGGCTTCAGATAGATAGTCCTGCTCCACCAAAGATAAACAGTTTCCCCTTCTGCTATGGTCTTTATAATTTGGCTAAATGCTCTTTTGGCCGCCTTTCCTTGGAAGGGCCATGAACCTGGTCGAGTCGGCCAGATCATGAGGGTTCCATGATGTGGTTCGTACTCTGCTGGCATACGATAGCCTAATTTCTTTGGACTGTCCATCATGATAATCTCCCTTTAAAGTCTTGATAACCGAAGGCTTTGACTAGACTACAGTCACCTCGCTCGTCCATGAGATAGAGACTTGGGAGGCCAATACCATTAAAGGTATTATTTTTGACAAAGGAATAGATTGCCATGTCTTCAAAGTAAAGTCTATCACCGATTTGGACTGGATTTTCAAAACTATAATCACCAATCACATCGCCCGTCAGACAGGTATTGGAAGAAAGTCTGTAGGTATGGATTTTTTCCTGCGCCTCAAATCCATTTCTCAAAGGTGGACGATAGGGCATTTCAAGTACATCTGGCATATGGCAGGTCGCGGAGGCATCTAAAACCAGGATTTCCATACTGTTTTCGACAATATCCAATACTTTAGTTGCTAGATAACCCGCATTGAGCGCAATAGCTTCACCCGGCTCGATATAGACTTCAAGATTGTAAGTTTCTCGAATTCTTTTAATCTCAGAAATCAGCAAATCCACATCATAATCTTCTCTTGTGATGTGGTGTCCTCCACCCATATTGAGCCATTTTACCTCATGTAAATAAGGACCAAACTGCTCTTCTACTGCTTTCAAGGTTGTCTCTAAATCATCTGCCCCTTGCTCACAAAGGGTATGAAAATGAAGGCCATCCACCAAGTCCAGCAAATCACTCGGTATCTTGTCTAGGGTAACTCCAAAACGGGAGCCAGGTGCACAAGGATCGTAGAGCGCGTGATCTCCTTGAGTTGAACACCGAGGATTGAGGCGCAAACCAACACTGATACCAGCCGCTCGACAACGAGCCCCATGTTTACGCAATTGTCTCTCAGAGTTAAAAACGATATGGTCTGTTATCTCAAGCAATTCCTCCAAGTCCGCATCCTTGAAAGCTGGCGCAAAGACATGGACTTCCCCTGGGAACTCTTCTCTAGCGAGCTTAGCCTCATAGAGACCACTAGCCGTCGTACCAGAGAGATACTGGCTGATCAAGGGATAGGTTTTGTAGAGTGAATAAGCCTTCTGAGCAAGTAAAACCTTGCAACCGGCCTCTTCTTGTACATATTGCAAAATACGACAGTTGGCTTCTAACTTTGCCAAGTCAATCACATAAGCTGGTGTGGGTACCTGTTCTAACTTCATTAGTCCACCATTTGTGGGTTTTCTACCACAACCCATGGCAAACCGTATTTGTTCAAAGCTTCCATGAATGGATCTGGATCCAATTCTTCAAGGTTGTAAACTCCAGGTTGTTTCCAAGTACCGTTCATAACCAATTTTGTCCCAATCATGGCTGGAACTCCTGTCGTGTAAGAAATTGCTTGTGAACCAACTTCTGCGTAACATTCCTGATGGTCGCAAACATTGTAGATGTAGATAGTCTTTTCAACGCCGTCTTTGACACCTGTAAAGATACAGCCGATATTGGTTTTTCCAACTGTATGTGGGCCAAGGCTGGCAGGATCAGGAAGCAAGGCTTTTAAGAATTGAATCGGCACGATGTCTTGTCCATTAAAGTTAATAGCATCCGTACGAAGGAGTCCGACATTTTCCAAGCATTTCATGTGCGTTAGATAAGATTGACCAAAAGTCATAAAGAAACGAATCCGTTTAACACCTGGAATGTTTTTCGCCAATGATTCAATTTCTTCGTGGTGAAGGAGATACATATCTTTTTGTCCAACTTGTGGGAAATCATACTCACGTTTGATAGACATAGCTTCAACTTCTACCCATTTTCCATCTTCCCAGTAAGAACCTGGCGCAGAAACCTCGCGGAGATTGATTTCTGGGTTAAAGTTTGTCGCAAATGGATAACCGTGATCTCCACCATTACAGTCTAAAATGTCGATATAGTGGATTTCATCAAAATAGTGTTTGAGAGCATAGGCTGAAAAGACACTAGTCACACCGGGGTCAAAACCAGATCCAAGCAGAGCAGTTAGGCCAGCTTCTTTGAATTTCTCCTGATAAGCCCACTGCCATGAGTAGTCAAAGTAGGCTGTAAATCCAAGTTCCTTACAACGTTTCTCATAAATAGCACGCCATTCAGGGTCTTCTGTATCCTCAGCCTCATAGTTGGCAGTATCTATATAGTGGACACCTGTCGCCAAACAAGCATCCATGATAGTTAAGTCTTGGTATGGCAGAGCTACGTTCAAAACGGCTTCTGGTTTGTAGCTTTCAATCAAAGCAATCACTTCTTCTACCTTATCAGCATCAAGAGCAGCCGTTTCAATCTTAGTACTTGTTTTTCCTTCTAATTTAGCCTTTAAGTCATCACATTTCGACTTGGTACGGCTGGCAATCATAATTTCTTTAAAAGTTTCGCTATCTTGGCAAATCTTTGAAATAGCAACTTGAGCAACGCCCCCACATCCAATAACTAGTAAACGACTCATTTTTTTCCTTCCTCTTCTTCTAAAATGTCCTCAACATACTTGGGCAACATAAAGGATCCAACGTGCAAGTTTGCAGTATAGTATTCCGTGAAAAGCTGGCGTTTTTTCCAGCCTTCCTTGTCAAAATCTTTGACAGGGTGGTATTTTTTCGACGCAAATCCAAACAACCAATAGCCCGCTGGACTGGTCGGAATATGGGCCTGATAAACCCGGCTGATTGGAAAGGCTTGATTGACCTTACGGTGCATGCTTCGGCAAGCTGACTCATCTTCGTCAAAGAAAGGACTACCATGCTGATAAATCATGATACCGTCTTCTTTGAGAGCTCTGTAACTGTTTCCATAAAATTCCTTGGTAAAGAGCCCTTCCGTATGTCCAAATGGATCCGTCGCATCGTTGATAATGATATCGTAATCATCCTCACAGTTTCTCAAAAATCTCAGTCCATTTTGATAATAAATCGTAACACGAGGGTCATCTAGCCCTGCAGCAAAGTCTGGGAAATACTCACGACAAACCTCAACAAGCATTTCATCCGGTTCCACGATATCGATTTGCTCCAGTTCTGGATAGAGGGTTAATACTTGAGCAACACCACCGTCACCACCCCCAATAACCAAGACTTTCTTGGGATTGGGATGGACAGCCATGGGAACGTGAACGGTCATTTCGTTGTAGACGAAATCGTCCGCGTCTGAAAACAATACATGCCCATTTAAAATCAGTATTTTCCCAAAAGCTGGCGTATCCAAGACTTCGATATCCTGCCATTCACTTTTACCAGCGTAGAGTTGCTTGGCTGTTCTCAGGGATAATTTCACATCTGGAGTATGAACTTCAGAAAACCATAAATCCATCTAGTTCTCCTTTCTCTTAATGACGTTGATGTGATTGACCTCTGGATCTTCCGTCCCTTGAAGGGAGCAACCACGTTCCTTAGCAAACTGGATATAGTCTACAATTTCTCGTGTAATGCGTTCACCAGGAGCCAAGATAGGAATGCCTGGAGGATAGCACATGACAAATTCTCCACAGACTTGTCCAACAGACTCGTCCAAGGTCAAACTTTTTCTCTCTCTGAATAGAAAGCTTCTTGTGGAGACAGCACTAACTCGGGCTGAATATATTCTCCAGCTATCAAGTCTTTTCCATCTCTCGAATAAAGTCTCTTAATATCAGCCAAAGCACCGACCAAACGCTCGATGTCTTGGATGCGGTCACCAATCGAAATATAGGCTAAGATATTGCCGATATCACCAAACTCGATCTGAATGTCGTATTCGTCTCGTAGGAGGTCATAAACCTCAATACCTGTTAAGCCAATACCCTGAGTGTAAACTGACAGCTTTGTCACGTCAAAATCACAAACGGACACTCCGTCTATTAACTCTTTTGAGTAGGCATAGTAACCACCGATAGCATTGATTTCACGACGAGCATACTCAGATAACTCAATGACTTTCTCAAACGACTCTTTACCACGAAGGGCTAGATTGCGACGTGAAATATCCAAACTAGACATTAACAAGTATGAGGCGGATGTTGACTGGGTCAGGTTGATAATCTGACGAATGTACTCAGGATTCATCTGCTCCCCGATAAGAAGGATGGAGCTCTGGGTCAAACTCCCACCAGACTTATGCATAGAGACCGCTGCCATATCAGCGCCAGCGTCCATAGCAGAAATTGGGAGTTTATCAGTAAAATGTAAATGAGCTCCATGGGCCTCGTCCACTAAACAAGCATGCCAGCTTCATGAGCCATTTTCGTCAATCCCTTTAGATCTGAACAAATCCCATAATAGGTTGGATTGTTGATTAGGATAGCCTTGGCATCTGGATGTTCCTTTATAGCTTGTGTAACACGGTCATTTTCAAGACCTAATGCGATGCCGATTTTAGGATCTACACTCATCTCGATATAGATGGGAATGGCACCACATAGAACCAATGCATTAATAGCAGATTTGTGGACATTACGTGGCAGAATAATCTTATCTCCAGCCTTGCAGGTAGAAAGAATCATGGTTTGAACAGATGATGTTGTTCCCCCAATCATTAAGAATGCGTGGGCTGCTCCAAAAGCATCAGCTGCTAGCTCCTCTGCATCCCGAATAATCGAAATGGGATGGCCTAAATTATCCAAGGGTTTCATAGAATTGACATCAATGCCAACACATTTTTCTCCCAACAATTCAACAAGTTCCGGATTTCCCCGTCCGCGTTTGTGACCTGGTACATCAAAGGGAACAATCCGTTTCTTTCTTAGCTTAATCAGACCTTCATAAATAGGGGCCTGATTCTGATCTAACTTTTTCAAGATATACTCCTTTACCGTATTTTTAGTTCCTCAAAAAGATGAGGGCAATCAAAAGTTGACTTATGAAAAAAAGAGCAGGTTTTCACCTGCTCTGCAATCTTCTGACGTTTTTATTTTGATTTCTGTTGAGTATGTCTGTTCCTGATGTTTCCTAACTCTCTAGTAGCAAATATTACGTACTTTATTGATCGTTTCACAAGATGACGTGTGCTTTCAGCACACTAAAATTTATGAATTAGGACAAGTGTCCTAACATCAACTTATAAAAGTAGGCTTTTAACCCTATCAATAATGTGGCTTTTCAACCACGCTTCGGCATTCAACCCTGCCTGTCCGTAGGCATTTTTTACTCGGGTTTATATTTGCTAGAAAACATCTTCTCATTTTCTAAGCCTTATAACTATATCATGTTTACAAGAGCTTGTAAAGGTTTTTGTGAAAGTTTTTTAAAGAATTTCATTTTTGTTCGTGAAATGTTATGTGACGATAGAAAGAAATCGTTTTTAAATTGAAATCAAAAACAAAAACAGGAACTAAATCGATTAGTTCCTTTGTTGAATCGTAAGTATAGTCAGTTATTCAAAATCTTATCTACTTATCTCGTGCTACTTGAACAGCTAGTTCAAAATCAGTCATCATATAATTTTCATCTAGGCGGATGAGACCATAGTACTCATTCCAAAATAGCGAATCACTGTTGCTGGACCACTTTAATCCATACCATAGTTGAGTGACATCACTTGTATTTGATGGTGGAATTGACCATAGATGCTTCTTGAAAGTTTCTTGAACAAGAGAAACATCCAGTCGTGTAGTCAAGTCAAGTTCATTTAATTTGAAAGTAATAGAATGTTTTTTCGCTGCCTCAATACTGTCCTTGTTAAATCGAACCTGAATAACCTTAGAATCTTCTATAGCCACATCATGGTCCTCAGCACCGTAAAAGGAAATACTGCCCAGTACTATGCCATCTTTTACTAGGAGATAGGGAGCGTAAGGAACAGCATTGCTATCAAGCCTGAAGCCTTTTTCGATGGTAACTGTTTTATCTCCAGGATACTTTTGGAAACTGTTACTTGTCAGGAGGTCTTCATAGTCGCTACCACCATCGCCCTGTCTTACATAGATGTCAAATCCAGCGGCCATCAGCTCACTGGATTTAGTTTCAGCTAAAATGATTTTACTTTCATTAATTTGTAAAATCGGTGCTTGAGGTGGCAAACCAATCGTGAGATTAAACATGACTCCTACTAGAAAGACAAGGAAGGTTATAAGGAGGGCAAGCATAGACTTCCCAGTTCGTTTTCTTGCATTGAAAAGGGCCATTAGAGCAGGTAGGAGGATCATTTTGGCTAAAATAGAATTCCCCACACCGCCTCTATTTAAGGTCTGAAAGGCAAAGATCCCTGCGATGACAATCAGTGTCAGGTAGATCAAAATCTCGCCTAGACCCAGTTTTTCTGTTCGAGTTTGTTGATTTACAGGAGTTTCGTACAATGACTGTCCATTCTCTTTCCTCTTTTTAGAAAAAGATAGAAGCCCAGACCTAGCAGCAGATTAAAGATTGCAAAAGCTATTAAAGTACCTATAATCACCGTTCTACCCATGGCTCTCTACTCCTTTATGTTCTATCTCAAATCTTTTCTTTCTCATTAAAAACAAATTCCCGAATAATAAAACGATTATTAAGAAAGGACTACCTTCTATCAGTACAATCGGTATAGCATAAATGGCAATCATTCCCATCTTTTTATCTTTAAGAATATTGCTGATATTTCTAGCTCTGTTTCCCAAGAAAGTGCTATAATGGAGCTAATAAATTGTTCTGTATTCATTGGTGAAAAAGGGGATATAGCCATGTTCACTACTGTTGTTTTGATTTTTATGCTCTTTTCTTTCTATCCTTATCCTTTACCTTTTTATCTCTATATTAGACTTGTAGTTGCGGTTAAAAAAGGCAAAGACATTCCCAAATGGATTTATAAACTTGGTCATGCTGTTCAAGGAAGAATTCACGTTGACTATGAAGAAATCACTGATGCTAATGCCCTTAAAGAGATTCATTGGTTCTTGCTAATCTATTTAATCGTAAATCTACTCGTATTGATTGGCTTCTACTATCATGGCAATAGCTTTCCTCAAGCCATTTATGAATGTTTGAAAAACAATTTTTATCGTACTTGTTAGTATGGTTTTAAAAAGTATTGGTAAATTTGTTGTACTAGCTATAAGCAAAAACTTTCATAACAGTCATGTCTATGCATCAACCAACGCTTTTATCGGGACAGCTTTTTTAACGAGTTATGTTTTTATGTTTTGCATCATGATGAGTGGTCTTCCAGCTCAACCTGTTCCAGTCACCATTCAAAATACCACAGTCATTATCGGAGAGACCAAGGCTTCCGAGCTTTTAGAGCAAGGTTTCACCTTCGAAGATAAAGATGCAAATAGTCCTATCACCAATCCAAAAAAAGACCATTTCTACTACGGCCAGCTTCTCGAAATCAAGCGTGAAGATCAGTCCTATGGTTTTATGACCCTTACTCCTACTGGCAAAGATACTGATCAACTCAAAAACTGTGTCATTACCTACTATAGAACGCCTAAGGATGCCCATCAATTGCAGGGAATTTCTATCAATCATGTCAGTTTAGCAAATCTCAAGCTCCAAGATTTTTCAAACAAGAAAATTAATCGATATCTTTAAAGTCAATCCTGCTGATTACAATGTCGCTGAGACTGACTCAAACTACATCCTAACCATTCAAACGGCAGATTACGACCTCTGGAAAAGATACAGGATTGAAGCCAAGTTCAATTCAGATGGTTCCATAGATAGTTATGGTGTTAGAGCTCAACACAGTATGTGGCAATAAGATAGTATCATTTCAATACGAGCAAGTATAAGATTAAGTAAATGATTAAAAACTACTTAATCTTATGCTTATTCATTTTTTCTTGGAAAATATCTGTCAGAATTTGGCGCAATTCTTGAGCTTCCTTTTCAGGAAGTTGCCCTTCTTGTTCAGCTACAGCATACAACTCTGGATACTCAAGTGAAATTCTCTTGACTGTACGTGTAATAGCATGTTTTTCTAACAAAAAAATGGAATCCGTTTAATCATATCTTGAGGAATTAAGGCGATAATCTTATCGGCTGTTTCCTTGTCGTTCAGTTTAGAAAAAGTGAGTCCCTTTTTAATCATTTCTTGTTCTTTTTCTGTAAAATCTTGTAATTCCATCTGATTAATCCTCCTATTCTCTCTAAGTTAAATTATATATCAGGTGTAGCAAGACACCAAATAGTCTGTTTGTAAAATGCGTTCTATACTAGAATTTTCCTGTCACTCTTAATCTCTCCTTAGTAAAAAATCACGAAACCTTTTGGCAAAATCACCAGTTGCTGCTCCAATTCTTGGTAATGACTTGCTAACGCTACAGCATCACTGTTTTCTACAAGATAGTTTTTAGTTGATTGGTTAAAAACAGCTCGGACTTTTTGTCCATCATAATCCCATGCCAGAGATACCACATCCGGCTTGATTTCTTTCAGGCTATAGTTTCCATGTTGGATAATGTCTGAAACATCCTTGCGAAGCTGAATCAATTTCTTCATGAAATGAAGCATCTCATTGCTTTCGGAAACACGTTCCCAAGGCATAGCACGACGACAATCTGGGTCTGGCCCCTCCGTCTAACTCTAACTCGGTTCCATAGTAGAAACACGGCGTCCCCCTTTGCAAGAAGAGGCAGGCTAGGGCAGACTTAACAAGTTGGCTATCTCCCTTGGCAGTAGTCAAAATACGCTCCGTATCATGCGAATCCAAGAGATTGAACATCACTTCCGAAATCTGCTGTCTATAGTACATAGACTGGCTATTGATCTCATCAATAAATTGATGAGGTTTCTTAACCCCTCGCAAGAAATAATCCTTGATACTATCAGACAGAGGATAGTTCATAACTGCGTGGAATTCATCGCCATTTAACCAAGGCTGGGAGGTGTGCCAGACCTCTCCAAGAATATAAAGGTCGGGCTTTTTAGCCAAGACAGCCTTACGGAAATCTCGCCAAAATTGGTGGTCGACTTCATTCGCAACATCCAGGCGCCAAGCATCGATATCAAACTCTTCAATCCAGTAGGTCGCAACGCTCAACAAATAGTCTCTCACTTGAGGATTTGCCGTATTGAGCTTAGGCATATAGCTCTCAAAGGCAAAGGTGTGGTAGGATAGTTCTCTTTTATTAACAAGATTTCTTTAACGACTGGAAAGTCTTGAATATGGAACCAGTCTTTATAAATAGAATCTTCACCATGTTTGAGAACATCCTGCCACTGTGGAGCTTGGTCTCCGATATGGTTGAAAACAGCGTCCAGCATGATTTTCATGCCTCGCCGATGGGCCGCCTCCACCAGTTTACGGAAGGTTTTCTTGTCTCCAAAATGACGGTCAATTTCGAAATAATCCGTCGTATTGTACTTGTGATTGCTTGGGGATTCAAAAATCGGACAGAGATAAAGACCTGTAATACCTAAGTCTTGCAAGTAATCCAGATGGTCAATAATCCCCCTGTAAATCCCCACCAAAGAAATCGCTCGTCTTTGGTTTAATAGACGAATCCCAAGCTAGCGAACCTTCTGGAGAAATCACAGGATTCCCATTAGCAAAGCGTTCTGGGAAAATCTGATACCAAACTGTATCGGCCACCCAGTCAGGAACATGGCAAGCATCAACCTCATGGATATACGGGATTTTAAATCCGTTTCCTTCATAATGAAGATTTTCTAGCGTATTTTCAACACAACCCTTATCGCCATATAAGATCATCTGACCTTGCTTATCCTTAAGTTCAAAAAGATACTGGAGTCGTGCATAGCCGACCGTAACCTCCACTTGCCAGTAATCAAACAAAGCATCGGAGGTAACTTTGGTCATCTCCTTGATTGCTTCATAACGATCCTCTATAAAGATAAAAGGATCTCCATAATGTAAGTTGATATTTTCAATATCATCTTTCTTGGTTCGGATACGAATGTGCATTGTCTTGTCTTTATAAAGATAAGCATACTCCGACTCTGGTCTATGGTAAATGGCTGTTAATTCCATTGTTTTGTCTCCTAATTTACTTCTATTCATCTTGCAACGCAAACGTTTTCATAATCGTGACTCTAGTATACTACTTTCGTATTTTATTTGCAAGGCTTGTCCGTAGATTCTAGTGGTTTGTTTCTATAAATAAAAAAGCAGCCAGTCTTACAACTTACTACTTTTCAAATGATGATTTACAAATGTCTTTCTAGCCATTCTATCTTTTTAAAATCCTTATTGTTATTGTGCTCATTTCGATAAGAATCTTGGGAAGAAGCCTTGTAAATACTTAAATACTGTTCTAGATTTGGGACACGAAACGTGATATCTTCGAGATGAATAATCTCTATATCCGATTCCAAAACTCCTGCAAAATCAGGTAAGGAATCGATACTTCCAAATTCAACGCTCACACCATCCTTTTTGGAATTCATGCTCATGAATATCTATCAAGGTATAGCTTAAGCCTTCCATAACTTTCATTATCTTGTCCCACTCATAAATCCTGAGATGATCAGGTGCTTCCCAACCTCTAGGGTCACCAGGCACATGAATGTCAATGTCAGATGGCTCCCAATTTTCTTTCGTTCTAAACTCTAATCCCAAAGAACCCATCAGTGTCGGTATAATTCCGACTTGGTTTAAATGTGAACAAATTGTTCGGAATTCATCAAATAGAGAATTCATTCCTCCTCCAATCGTTGATATAAAATTCGATTTCGCAGTGAAAGATAAACTAATTTTTACCTTCTACTCTTTCGGTTGTGAAAATACTTCTACTCGCTGAGCTAGGACTTTGATTTCTACAGGTAGATTATCCGACTTATCGCCGTCAACATCTGACTCCAATTCACTATCTGAAGAGATCTTAATATTACGCGCTCTGATATACTCAATATTATCATTGCTGACAACATCTCCTTTTAGTAAATCAGGAATGACGGATAATTTAGAGAATATTGAAGCATCTTTTAGAATCAAAATATTGGCATAGCCATCTTTGTTTTCTTCAAAGATTTTTTTGTCAGCGAAGTAATTTGTCAAGAGAACCAAAACATGACTAGCTTCACCAAGATAATTTCCATTTTCAGTCTCAACCTTAATGTTAAAGACCTGATCCGTCATGACAGACTTCATGGTATTTACAGCATAGGCTAAAATACCGAATTTTGTCTTGTCCTCGATTTCAACATTGTGAATCGCCTCAGGCAGAGAACCGATACTAAAGATATAACCAAAATAGTTATCATTCGCTTTACCGATATCAATCTTGTTGGTTAAGTTAAAATCGAGTTCATCAATCGCACCATCGATGTCTTGATTGATTTCCAAAAGTTTCGTAATGAGGTTACCCGTACCGCCTGGGATAATCCCTAACTTAGGAATATAGTCTCTCTCAGCAATACCTGAAATCACTTCATTGACAGTCCCGTCTCCACCGAACACAACTACTGCATCGTACTGCTCACGTGAAGCTTCCTCAGCAAAGTGTGTTGCATCTAACGCTTTTTCAGTAATTTTGGTTTCCACGTGCTCAAAATAATCTTTGGCTTTATTCTCCAGCTTGACCTTATAATCCAAAGCCTTTTCCCCACCAGAGGTAGGGTTGATAATCACCATTGCTTTTTTTCATTGATTTTTTTCCTTAATATTTGTTAGAAATGTTTCTATTTTTATCATGTGCAACTAAACGTACTGTTATTATATAATGAAAACTCAAAAAGAGAACTCTGACGTACTGGGGATTAATTTATAAAAACATAAACAAAGAGTTTACTAAGAATTTAGAGCATATAAAACATAAGTTAAATAAAGATTAGCAGATAATATCAGACGATTGGCGCTAGAATATTAACGATTATCTAAAATAAAGAAAGCATTTTATTAATCTGTTTGCCATTAAATCCAGCTTGCGCGAAAATTTCTTTTAAAAATTTCTTTTACCTCGTCCTCTTCCTTTTTTCTTCCAATCCCCATGAAATTCATTCTCGATTCGGTAACTTCTTTTGAATAATCACTTTTACATGATTGATTAAAAATTCTTTTTGCTAATTTATTTTTCATTTTCTTGAAGGATATCTAAATTACTTTTTTTAATGAATAAATGTTACCCCCATTAGGAGAAGAAACAATATTTTTTTATGGTTAAACTATACTTGTCAAAACAATCTTCAAAATAGTAATCTGTGATGAATTTGTTTAGATCTTCTCCCCAGTTTTCTTTAATCCAATTCCTCCAGTTTTGATGAGCACCAGGTGTATGACATTCAATTATCGTCTTCATTTTCCAAAGCCAGTTATCTGCTCCATCACTTCCAGGGGGAAACTTTCCACCACTGGCATCATATTTCCACACAATAGTAAACAATAGCAAAAGCTTTAAAATAAGGTTTCAAATCATGTGGTATCTCTAAATTACCTTTTAATATCCCGTCTTTTATCTCTTTACCACCTTTTAAGCTAGTTTCGACACTTGCAATTCTTTCACAAGGTAGCTTAATTGAAGTAAGGATGTCAGCCGTAAGTGCAATACCTTTCGATTTATTGACAAGCAAATGAGCTCCCTTATATCCTGATTTTGATTTTTTTCTTTGTATGCTTCAATCTCTTTATTATTCTTTTAATTTATTATATTCATTAACTGAGTTTTGAAACTTAATAATCTCCCAATCATCTTTCTCATAATAAGGATACTTCTTATAAAAAAATCCATTGCCTTTTTTACGTACTTCAAATTCACAATTAACATTATCACTATCTGTAATATCTACTTTATTAATAAAATCAGTTACTTGTATCATAAAATACCCTCCATATTTTTTTATTATATAAATCCGTTTTTAAAGGACAAATAGATGTGTGTAAATCTATACTAGCTCAATATTTACTCCGTCTTCATAAAAAAATATCCTTGACTTGCTCAAAATTTCTTAAAATGATTATCGCTTACTTTAAACTTAGATACTGCTTTAATTCAGCTAAGTCAATAGCAATCAAATCAAAAATATCAAAAATGAGGTCACTTCTATTTAACTACCTCGCCATACTCTTTTATTTTATCAACATATTCAGTCAAAAGATTCTTTGAATAAATTTTTTTCATTACTTGAATTTCTAACCTCTTTCCAAAGAATAGAAGCTACTTTTAGTTTATTCGAGTAATTTCGACTATTTTTCGTCTGCACAGAAGTCCTTTAAAAATTGGTTCCATTGACAAACCGAATGGTCATACTTAGCATAATCTGAATTTCCATAATAAACTTTTTAGCATATCTTGGATTGTAAAACTCAAATCATTTTTCTCTTTTTGACTTTTCTCCAAGCAGTGGCCATATCGGCAGTAAATTTAAAAGGGCGAAACATCTGTTAAAGTTGAGAAATATTCTCTAAAGTGTGCATTAAAGGAGAATCCACATTCAAGCAAGGGTGTGTCCAAGGCAAGAACTTCTACTTGTTTCTTTTTTTCCTTTTTATTGATGATTTTTTTAATCAAATTATCCTTAAAGTACTGCCCAATAATATGATTGAGTTCTTGTTTGGTGCCTCTATATTCAAGCCCTAATGACTTGCATATCTGTGAAAGTTCATCACGATACCAATAGTATTTATTAAACTCATCAAAGGATGTGATTTTATCAAACTCAGGTCTGCTCTCTATCAATATTTTACCTCCTTAAAACCAGTTTAGGTTTTCATTTCTAAATAATGGAGTTTCAGTTTCTTTATTTTTGAGGAATAGTTCCGTTTCTCTAACAAGCTCATACACTCAGCGGTTCGGACTTACCGTATCATCTGTGAAAAAACAATCCTCACGAAATAAAGGAAAATCCTTCGTTTTGATATTGTTCCATTCGTAAACTGAACCTACAATATCACCAATAATTGCTCCTAGCATAAGTTTCCTCTTTATAGCATATCAGATTCGTTACACATTTCTAATGAATCACTCTTTAAAAATGGCACCACCAAATCAATCCACTCACAAGGCAGGTAAGCTGATAAATAACCGTGGTTATACCCCGTTGCTTCATACAAAATTGTATTTGAATGTAGCTGATGAAATAATTTCGCTGATTCTTTCACACAGTTCAATTCTTTTTCACCATAGATATACAGAACCTGGGCCTTGCTAGCAGAAATCATATCTTTCAGCTTGTAACATCCCATATAGTTTTTGTAAATTGTCACCAATGTTTTGACAGGCGTCCTTGGCAAATCTTCCAAATAATAAGCTTTTATTTCCTCTGGATAAGCCAGTTTAGGATAGAGTTTGTTCATCATGCTTAACTGAAGTTTGCAAGAGAATTTATTGAACATCAGTTTACCAAATAGAGACACTAGAAAGATGCTGATTTTAGCTAAACTTGGTTGAGGAATACAGAGGCTTCCATCTATGATGGCCTTCTCAGCAATTTCACTGTCTAAAGACAAAAAGCTCCATGGCAATTTGACCACCAAGTGAAACACCACCGATTGCAAACAATTTCCCACCACAGTTTGCTTTTGATATAGTCTAGAATCTCCAAAGCAGAATCTTCAGTAGAAACATAATCAAGTTGATATTCCTCGCCGTGGCCATTCAAAGTGGGTAGAATAATACGGTATTCTTTTGACAAGATTCGCGCTTGACGAAGATAATTCCACCAAGAACTGCCACCGCCATGTATCAGCAAGATAGAAGGCAAATTCTTATCACCAAATTCATGGAATTTCATATTTAAACTCCTTGCTGTAGGACTTTCACTAGCTACATCCTTGTTTTAATCAGTTTGACCAAGCAGTGATACCGCCTCAACATGATGCGTCTGCGGTACTCAAAAGGTTCGGGGAGTTCAAAGCTCCAGTGGAGCTTTGAAGCCTTCTCGCCTTAAAATGAAAAAGTTAGAGGATTAACTACGTTTCACTAACAAACTCACACACTCAACTTGCTCATCATTGTCCAAACCAGTCTTAATAACATCTCCAACATCCATAATATTTTTTTAAACCTTAAATAAGATTTAGATAAATTTATTTGTAGGTTAAACCATCATGAAATGTCAATTCACAGATAGTTTTTACTTATATATTTATACAGTCTTTTTGTATTTATAAATCATCCTCTTAAAATCTCGTCTATCTGCTCCGCTTCGATTTGTTTTTGTAAATCATCAATTTTTGTTTCAATATAGTTTTTATGTTTTATCCACTTTAAACCTATAAAATTTGGTAACAATGATTCGAGAAATTCAATCCAAGCTGAATACATAGGTACTACACTACCTGACCAACTCCAAGAAGTAGGTGTTAATGGTATTTTTTCAAAGTCTTCAAACAACGGATTATTCTCAAGAAAGAGCAAGATATACTCTTTTTTTCTTTTGATCTCTAATTTTGACACAACTGAAAATAGGCAATACATTTTTGCTTTATCATTGCAGAATCGTTGAATACATTGTCGAATCCACATATCTTGTCTTTCTAACAGCTTTTTCTCATTTTGCTTTGGCAATAATAAAGATTCTAAAAAATACGGTACTGACAACCTAGAATATTGACGGTTTCTTATCAACTGCTCAAAGATTTTATTATATATTTCTACAAAATCGTCCAAATCAAAAAAAGCAACAATGCTTTTCTTGATGGTCGCTAAAAGAGTCACTATTTATTAAATAATCTATATACTTGTCCAGTATAGAAGGTCTAACCGAATATATTTCCTTCAAAAATTGTCCGTCATAATCATGATGTTTATCATATGACAACATAGCATAGTATATTTCTTCAAGCAATTCTAAATTGCAATTAAATTTTTGAATCACTTCCCTTGGTGTATTATGATGATAATTAAATAACAAACCAAAAATAAATATCCACAATAAAGGAGGAATACTCTTTTTTTATCTAAAATAATTTTTGCAACCTTCTATAAATGCCAATTCATCTATTACATTATATTTCTCAAGAAAAATCTACATCACGCATTGATGATGTGGTAACATATCTGTCAGAAGTATCTTTCAAAAAAATCATAAAAGCCCTTGTAAATGTTTTTCCTGTAATTAATCCAGGCGGTAATTCATGGTAATATGCATATATCCAAGCGTCTTTCTGACTATATTCTTCACTAATAATAATTTCATACACTTCTGAATCAGATAATAAAGAAAATAGAGTGTCTACTAGATGGTATGGATGTAAATTGTTTGGTGTATCGTTTTTGATATAATATTTAATTGCATCAACATACCAATCTGCTTTATCGGAAATAGCATCAAAGGCAATGCCTAATCCTTCAGCGACCTCCCAAGATGAATGGTTATCTATCTCAGAAATACTGCTGCAAACATCGATTAACTTCTTAAACATTTGTAAATCACAATTCAAAGTGTAATGATTAATTGATTGCTGCTTTCGTTTTCTACGTTCTTCATAACCAGTCTCTTCATAATCTGGTCCTTTAAGAAGACAATATAATTGAAAACTCTCTCCTTCAAAATATTCAGAAAACAGGGATGCACAAGAACAATTCATTCTGCTAAGAACTTGCACTATTTTTGTCTGCTAAAAGGCAATTTGTCAATTTATCTGGCAGAAAATTGGACTGCAAAATCAATTGAATATATTTTAAATCAAATTGTAAAACAGGAATGCTTATATCGTCAGTAATTCCACCATAAGAACTAAGAATTTCCCTAACTTTTTCTCTATACTTTTCAATTTTACTCAAAGAAGTTAACGATTCCCAAATTAACTCACGATATTTTTTTCAACACCTTTAGACATAGCTAATGGAATTTGATATATGGTTAATGTATTTTTTTCGTCCTTCCTCCGCTGGTGAAAAATACAATTTCAAAAAAATTCTTCTGCTATTTGTAAAAAAAGAAACTAACAATAAATTCTTGTTTCCAGTCATCTGAATATTCTTTTATTTTTTTAAAAAAATGTTATTTGAGTGTAAAAATCATAACGTATGGCATCCTTATGAATCCCAAAAATATATATTGGCTGCATGATAAAAATCCATAAATAAATCTGGTCGCTTTAGATAATATTGAAAAAAATAAATCACAAGCGGTTGGCAGATCAGTCATATCTGCAAATCCACCAAGAATTTTAATGATATCATTTTTCTACCTGATAGTTTTCTTTTTCAGTAATATCACTCCATTCACAAATCTACTTTTCTTCAGATTGTTCCATTTTGCAAAAAAGCAAGAAAGTGTTTCTGTAGGATTAATACGAAAAAGACTTTACAAATTCAAGAATTGGCGATTTTCTGTTGATAATTCATCCCATAACTTTGTTCTTTCTCAACAAAATTTAAAAGTGCCTTGTTTCTAAGATATTAAGTAACGTATTAACAGATAGTACAGTTCTCTCTCTGGCTTGAAAAAACAGCTTTAATCATTTCAAACAGACTAAGTAATTTTTATCAAAGAAAATATATTTAACAAATAATTAGACAAGCATTGATCAAACGAACAACTTTATCATGCCAATATCGACAATTTCCTGCTCATGAAGGACTGAGATATTTTCGATGACTATCTCAATTTAACGCCCTTTTCCTTGTAAAATTGAAGGCATCAATATAATCTAAATGAATTGCTTCAAGAAAGCAATTATATACAGAGATTATACAGATTTTTTTTGTCAAAGAAATTGTTATCTTCGTTAGAACCATAATAATCTTCATATAATTGTGACACATCATCAATAGACTCCAAACGATTTAGTTCCATGCTACTTTCCCCTTAAGAGTATAGCAATACAGGCATTTCCTGTTTTACCAATTTGATTTAAAAATATATTCCAATTGATTTTGCAGTGCGAATTTTCCTATGAATAATTGACAAATTGCCTCAGCAGACAAAATAATTGCAGGATTCTTAGCAGAATGAATTGTTCTTGTGCATCCCTGTTTTCTGAATATTTTTGAAGGAGAGTTTTCAATTATATTGTCTTCTTAAAGAGACCAGTATGAAGAGAACTGGTTATGAAGAACGCGAGACGCAAAGCAACAATCAGTGATCATTACACTTTTGAGTTGTGATTTACAAATGTATGAGTTAATCGATGTTTGCAGCAATATTTACTGAGGATGAATAACCATTCATCTTGGGAGGTCAGCTGAAGAGTTAGGCGTTGCCTTTGATGCTAGTTTCCGATAAAAGCAGATTTGGGTATGTTGATGCAATTAAAGTATTACTGTCAAAACACGTACACCAAACAATTTACGTCCATACCATCTAGTAGACACTCTATTTTCTTTATTGTCTGATTCAGAAGTGTGTAAATTATTGTAGTGAAGAATATAGTCAGAAAGACGCTTGGATATATGCATATTACCATGAATTACCGCCTGGATTGATTACGGGAGAAACATTTACAAAGGGCTGTCTGAGTTTTTGAAAGATAACTTCTGACGGTATGTTACCACATCATCAATGCGTGATGTGAGATTTTTCAACGAGAGAAAATATAATGTAATAAGATGAATTGGCATTTATGAGAAGGTTGCATAAATTATTTTAGATAAAGAGTATTCCTCCTTTATTGTGGATATTGTGTTTGTTGTTAATTATCATCTATTACACGCAAGAGTGATTCAAGGGCTATTAGCAATTTAGAGAAATTGCTGAAGGAAATATACTATGTTGTCATATGATTAAACATCGCGATTATGACGGACGGTACGAAGGAAATATGTTCGGTTGAGATTCCTTCTATGCTGGACAAAGTATATAGATTGTTAATAAATAGTGACTCCTTGGCGACCATCAAAAGCATTGTTGCTTTTGATTTGGACGATTTTGTGAAACCTGCATATATTAAATCTTTGAGCGAGTTGATAAGAGACGTCAATATTCTAGGTTGTCAGTACACCGTATTTTAGAATCTTTATTATTGCCAAAGCAAATGATGAAGCTGTTAGAAAGACAAGATATGTGGATTCGACAATGTATTCAGCGATTCTGCAATGATAAGCATGTATTGCTATTTTTCGGTTGTGTCAAAGGTAGAGATCAAAGAGAAAAGAGTATATCTTGCTCTTTCTTGAGAATAATCCGTTGTTTGAAGACTTTGAAAATATGATAACACCTACTTCTTGGAGTTGGTCGGCAGTGTAGTGCTATGTATTCAGCTTGAGATTGAATTTCTCGAATCATTATTAGCAAATTTTATGGAGGTTTAAAAGTGGATGAAAACATAAAAACTATATTGAAACAAAAATTGATGATTTACACAAATCGAAGCGGAGCAGATAGACAGTTTTGCAGAAGGATGTTATAAATACAGACTGTATAAATATATAGATAAAACTATCTGCGAATTGACATTTCTCTGATGGTTTAACCTACAAATAAAATTTATCTAAATCTTATTTAAGGTTTAAAAATATTATGGATGTTGGAGATGTTATTGAAGACTGGTTTGGACAATGATGAGAGCAAAGTTGAGTGTGTGGTTTGTTAGTGAAACGTGGTTAATCCTCTAACTTTTTCGTTTAAGGCGAGAAGGCTTCAAAGCTCCACTGGAGCTTTGAACTCGAACTTCTTTTGAGTACCGCAGACACGGCATCATGGCCGAGCGGTATGCACTGCTTGGGAGTCAAAGCTGATTGAAACAAGGATGTAGCTGAGTGAAGCTCCTACAGCAGGAGTTTTAAATGTGAAAATTCCATGAATTTGGTGATGAGTGCCTTCTATCTTGCTGATACATGGCGGTGGCAGTTCTTGGTGGAATTATCTTCGTCAAGCGCGAATCTTGTCAAAGAATGCCGTATTATTCTACCCACTTTGAATGGCCACGGCGAGGAATATCAACTTGATTATGTTTCTACTGAAAGATTCTGCTGGAGATTCTAGACTATATCAGCAAACGATGGTGAAATTGTTTGCAATCGGTGGTGTTTCACTTGGTGGTCAAATTGCCATGGAGCTTTTGATAGCTGAGACAGTGAGATTGCTGAAGGCCATCATAGATGGAAGCCTCTGTATTCCTCAACCAAGTTTAGCTAAAATCAGCATCTTTCTGGTGTCTCTGTTGAGTCTGATGTTCAATAAATTCTCTTGCAAACTTCGGTTAAGCATGAGTGAACAAACTCTATCCTAAACTGGCATCCAGCAGGAAATAAAGCTTATTGTTGGAAGTTGCCAAGGACGCCTGTCAAAAACATTGGTGACAATTTACAAAACTATATGGGATGTTACAAGCTGAAAAGATATGATTTCTGCTAACAAGGCCCAGGTTCTGTATATCTATGGTGAAAAAGAATTGAACTTCAATGTGAAAAGAATCAGCGAGTATTTCATCGCTACATTCAAATACAATTTTGTATGCAAAGCAACGGGTATACCACGGTTGTTGTCAACACCTGCCTTGTGAGTGGATTGATTTGGTGGTGCCATTTTTAAGAGTGATTCATTAGAAATGTAACGAATCTGATAATACTATAAAGGGAACTTATGCTAGGGCAATTACTGGTGATGTAGCAGGTTCGTTTACGAATGGAACAATATCAAGACCGAGGATTTTCCTTTATTTCCGTGAGGATTGTTTTTCTGAGATGATACGGTGAAGTCCGAACCGCTGAGTGTATGGAAACGTTAGAGAAAGCGGAACTATTCCTCAAATATAGAAACTGACACTCCAGTATTTAGAAATGAAAGCCTAAACTGGTTTTAGGAGCAAAATATTGATAGAGAGCGAGACCTGGGTTTGATAAAAATCCGCATCGCTGATGAGTTTAATAAATACTATTGGTATCGTGATGAACTTTCTACAGATATGCAAGTCATTAGGCTTGAATATAGAGGCACCAAACAAGAACTCAATCTATTATTGGGCAGTACTGAGATAATTTGATTAAAAATCATCAATAAAAGGAAAAGAAACAAGTAGAAGTTCTTGCCTGGACACACCTTTGCTTGAATGTGGATTCTCCTTTAATGCACACTTTAGAGAATATTTCTCATCCTAACAGATGTTTCGCCCTTTAAATTTACCTGCCGATATGGCTACTGCTTGGAGAAAAGTCAAAAGAGAAAATGATTTGAGTTTATAACCAAGATATCTAAAAGTAGTTATGGAAATTCAGATTATGCTAAGATGACCATTCGGTTTGTCAATGGAACCAATTTTAAAGCGACTTCTGACGACGAAAATAGTCGAAATACTGAATAAACCAAAAGTAGCTTCTATTCTTTGAAGAGGTTAAAAATTCAAGTAATGAAAAATTTGATTCAAAGAATCTTTTGACTGAAATATGTTGATAAAATAAAAAGAGTATGGCGCGAGGTAGTTAAATAAAGTGACCTCACTTTTGATATTTTTGATTTGTTGATATGATTAGCTGAATTAAAGCAGTATCAAGTTTGAAAGTAGCGATAATCATTTTACAAATTTTGAGCAGGTCAAGGATATGAAGACGGAGTAAATGTTGAGCTAGTATGATTTCACACTCTATTTGTCCTTTAAAACGGATTTATATATAATATATGGAGGGTATTTTATGATACAAGTAACTGATTTTATTAATAAGTAGATATTACAGATAGTGATAATGTTAATTGTGAATTTGAAGTACGTAAAAAGGCAATGGATTTTTATAAGAAGTATCCTTATTATGAGAAAGATGATTGAGATTATTAAGTTTCAAAACTCAGTTAATGAATATAATAAATTAAAGAATAATAAAGAGATTGAAGCATACAAAGAAAATCAAAAATCAGGATATAAAGTGAGCCATTTGCTTTGTCAATAAATCGAAAGGTATTGCACTTACGGCTGACATCCTTACTCAATTGCTTACCCTGGAAAAGAATTACAAAGTGTCGAAACTAGCGTTAGGTAGGTGAGATAAAAGCGATGAGATAAAGGTAATTTAGAGATACTTACATGATTTTGAAAACCTTATTTTAAGCTTTTGCTGTTTCTACTATTGGTGTGGAAATATGATGCCAGTGGTGGAGTTTCCCCCTGGAAGTGATGGAGCAGATAACTGGCTTTGGGAAAATGAAGACGATAATTGAAATGTCATACACCTGGTGCTCATCAAAACTGGAGGAATTGGATTAAAGAAAACTGGGAGAAGATCTCAAAACAAATTCATCACAGATTACTATTTTTGAAGATTGTTTTGACAAGTATAGTTTAACCATAATATTGTTTCTTCTCCTAATGGGGGCTAGATTTATTCATTAGTAATTTAGATATCGCTTCAGAAAATGAAAATAAATTAAAAACGAATTTTTAATAATCATGTAAAAGTGATTATTCAAAGAGTTACCGAATCGAGAATGAATTTTCATGGGATTGAAGAAAAAGGAAGAGGACGAGTAAAAGAAAGTAAAAGAAATTTTCGCATGCTGGATTTAATGGCAAACAGATTAATAAAATGCTTTTTTATTTTAGATAATCGTTATTCTAGCTCAATCGTCTGATATTATCTGCTAATCTTTATTTTAACTTATGTTTATATGCTCTGAATTCTTAGTAAACTCTTTGTTTATGTTTTTATAAATTAATCTCCAGTACGTCAGAGTTCTCTTTGAGTTTCTCATTATATAATAACAGCATGTTTAGGTGCACATGATACAGAAAGCATTTCTAACATATTAAGATCAATGAAAAAGCATGGTGATTATCAACCCCACCTCTGGTGGGGAAAAGGCTTGGATTATAAGTCAAGCTGGAGAATAAAGCCAAAAGATTATTTTGACACGCGGAAACCAAAATTACTGAAAAGCGTTAGATGCAACACACTTTGCTGGAGGAAGCCTACGTGAGCAGTACGATGCAGTAGTTGTGTTCGGTGGAGACGGACTGTCAATGAAGTGATTTGGTATTGCTGAGAGAGACTATATTCCTAAGTTAGGATTATCCCAGGCGTACGGGTAACCTCATTACGAAACTTTTGGAAATCAATCAAGACATCGATGGTGCGATTGATGAACTCGATTTTTAACTTAACCAACAAGATTGATATCGGTAAAGCGAATGATAACTATTTTTGGTTATATCTTTAGTATCGGTTCTCTGCCTGAGGCGATTCCACAATGTTGAAATCGAGGACAAGACAAAATTCGGTATTTTAGCCTATGCTGTAAATACCATGAAGTCTGTCATGACGGATCAGGTCTTCTAAGATAAGGTTGAGACTGAAAATGAAATTATCTTGGTGAAGCTGAGTCATGTTTTGTTCTCTTGACAAATTACTTCGCTGACATCTTTGAAGAAAACAAAGATGGCTATGCCAATATTTTGATTCTAAAAGATGCTTTGCAATATTCTCTAAATTATCCGTCATTCCTGATTTTACTAAAAGGAGATGTTGTCAGCAATGATAATATTGAGTATATCAGAGCGCGTAATATTAAGATCTCTTCAGATAGTGAATTGGAGTCAGATGTCGACGGCGATAAGTCGGATAATCACCCTGTAGAAATCAAAAGTCCTAGCTCAGCGAGTAGAAGTATTTTCACAACCGAAAAGAGTAGAAGGTAAAAATTAGTTTATCTTTCACTGCGAAATCGAATTTTATATCAACGATTGGAGGAGGAATGAATTTCTATTTTGATGAATTCGAACAATTTGTTCAGCATTAAACCAAGTCGGAATTATACCCGACACTGATGGGTTCTTTGGGATTAGAGTTTAGAACGAAAGAAAATTGGGAGCCATCTGACATTGACATTCATGTGCCTGAGACCCTAGAGGTTGGGAAGCACCTGATCATCTCAGGATTTATGAGTGGGACAAGATAATGAAAGTTATGGAGGCTTTAAGTTATACCTTGATAGATATTCATGAGCATGAATTCCAAAAGGATGGTGTGAGCGTTGAATTTAGAGTATCGATTCCTTACCTGATTTTGCAGGAGTTTTGGAATCGGATATAGAGATTATTCATCTCGAAGATATCACGTTTCGTGTCCCAAATCTAGAACAGTATGTAAGTATTTTACAAGCTTCTTCCCAAGATTCTTATCGAAATGATCAAAATAACAATAAGGATTTTAAAAAGATAGAATGGCTGAAAGACATTTGTAAATCATCATTTGAAAAGTAGTAGTTGTAAGATCTGGCTGCTTTTTATTTATAGAAACAAACCACTAGAATCTACGGACAAGTCTTGACAAAATAAAATACAGAGTAGTATACTAGAGTCACGATTATGAAAAACGTTTGCGTTGCAAGATGAATAGAAGTAAATTAGGAGACAAAACAATGGAATTAACAGCCATTTACTATAGACCAGAGTCGGAGTATGCTATCTTTATAAAGATAAGACAATGCACATTCGTATCCGAACCAAGAAAGATGATATTGAAAAATATCAACTTACATTATGGAGATCCTTTATCTTTATAGAGGATCGTTAGTGAAGCAATCAGTGAGATGACCAAAGTTACCTCCGATGCTTTGTTTGATTACTGCAAGTGGAGGTTACAGTCGGCTATGCACGACTCAGTATCTTTTGAACTCAGGATAAAGCAAGGGTCACAGATGATCTTATATGGCGATAAGGGTTGTGTTGAAAATACGCTCAGAAAAATCTTTTCATTATGAAGGAAACGGACTTAAAACTTCCGCTATATCCATAGAGGTTGATGCTTGCCATGTTCCTGACTGGGTAGCTGATACAGTTTGGTATCAGATTTTTCCAGAACGCTTTTGCATAATGAGAATCCTGTGATTTTCTCCAGAAGGGTTCTAGCTTGGGATTCGTCTATTAAACCAAAGACGAGCGATTTTCTTTGGTGGGATTTACAGGATCATTGACCATCTGGATTACTTGCAAGACTTGAGGTATTGACAGGTCTTTATCTCTGTCCGATTTTGAACCTCAAGCAATCACAAGTACAATACGACGGATTATTTTCGAAATTGACCGTCATTTTGGAACAAGAAAACCTTCCGTAAACTGGTGGAGGCGGCCCATCGGCGAGGCATGAAAATCATGCTGACGTTGTTTTCAAACCCATATCGAGACTGGCTCCCACAGTGGCAGGATGTTCTCAAACATGGTGAAGATTCTATTTATAAAGACTGTTCCATATTCAAAGACTTTCCAGTCGTTAAAGAAAAATCTTGTTAATAAAAGAGAACTATCCTTACCACACCTTTGCCTTTGAGGCTGTATGCCTAAGCTCAGCTACGGCAAATCCTCAAGTGAGAGACTATTTGCGTTGAGCGTTGCACCTACTGGATTGAAAGAGTTTGATATCGATGCTTGAGCATCATGATGTTGCGAATGAAGTCGACCGCAATTTTGGCGAAGATTTCCGCAAGGCTGTCTTGGCTAAAAAGCCCTGACCTTTATATTCTTGGAGAGGTCTGGCACACCTCCCAGCCTTGGTTAAATGGTGATGAATTCCACGCGTTATGAACTATCCTCTCGTCTGATAGTATCAAGGATTATTTCTTGCGAGGGTTAAGAAACCTCATCAATTTATTGATGAGATCAATAGCCAGTCTATGTACTATAGACAGCAGATTTCGGAAGTGATGTTCAATCTTTGGATTCACTGATGATACGGAGCGTATTTGACTACTGCCAGGGAGATAGCCAACTTGTTAAGTCTGCCTGCCTGCCTCTTCTGCAAAGGGGGACGCCGTGTTTTCTACTATGGAACCGAGTTAGAGTTAGACGGAGGGCCAGACCCAGATTGTCGTCGTGCTATGCCTTGGAACGTGTTTCGAAAGTTAATGAGATGCTTCATTTCATGAAGAAATTGATTCAGCTTCAGTAAGGATGTTTCAGACATTATCCAACATGGAAACTATAGCCTGACAGAAATCAAGCCCGGATGTGGTATCTCTGGCATGGGATTATGACTGGACAAAAAGTCTCGAGCTGTTTTTAACCAATCAACTAAAAACTATCTTGTAGAAAACAGTGATGCTGTAGCGTTAGCAAGTCACTACCAAGAATTGGAGCAGCAACTGGTGATTTTGCCAAAAGGTTTCTGTGATACTAAGGAGAGATTAAGAGTGACAGGAAAATTCTAGTATAGAACGCATTTTACAAACAGACTATTTGGTGTCTTGCCACCTGATATATAATTGAACTTAGAGAGAATAGGAGGATTAATCAGATGGAATTAGCAAGATTTTACAGAAAAAGAACAAGAAATGATTAAAAAGGGACTCACTTTTTCTAAACTGACGACATGAAACAGCCGATAAGATTATCGCCTGATTCCTCAAGATATGATTAAACGGATTCCATTTTTGTTAGAAAAACATGCTATTACACGTACAGTCAAGAGAATTTCACTGAGTATCCAGAGTTGTATGCTGTAGCTGAACTGAAGAAGGGCAACTTCCTGAAAAGGAAGCTCAAGAATTGCGCCAAATTCTGACAGATATTTTCCAAGAAAAATGAATAAGCATAAGATTAAGTAGTTTTTAATCATTTACTAATCTTATACTTGCTCGTCATTGAAATGATACTATCTTATTGCTACATACTGTGTTGAGCCTCTAACACCATAACTATCTATGGAACCATCTGAATTGAACTTGGCTTCAATCCCGTATCTTTTCCAGAGGTCGTAATTCGCCGTTTGAATGGTTAGGATGTAGTTTGAGTCAGTCTCAGCGACATTGTAATCAGCAGTGATTGACTTTTTAAAGATATCGATTAATTTTCTTGTTTGAAAATCTTGGAGCTTGAGATTTGCTAAACTGACATGATTGATAGAAATTCCTCGCAATTGATGGGCATCCTTAGGCGTTCTATAGTAGGTAATGACACAGTTTTGAGTTGATCAGTATCTTTGCCAGTAGGAGTAAGGGTCATAAAACCATAGGACTGATCTTCACGCTTGATTTTCGAGAAGCTGGCCGTAGTAGAAATGGTCTTTTTGGATTGGTGATAGGACTATTTGCATCTTTATCTTCGAAGGTGAAACCTTGCTCTCAAAAAGCTCGGAAGCCTTTGGTCCTCCGATAATGACTGTAGTATTTTTGAATGGTGACTGAACAGGTTGAGCTGGAAGACCACTCATCATGATGCAAAACATAAAAACATAACTCGTTAAAAAGCTGTCCTGATAAAAGCGTTGGTTGATGCACAGACATGACTGTTATGAAAGCTTTTTGCTTATAGCTAGTACAACAAATTTACCAATACTTTTTAAAAACCATACTAACAAGTACGATAAAAATTGTTTTTCAAACATTCATAAATGGCTTGAGGAAAGCTATTGCCATGATAGTAGAAGTCAGCCAATACGAGTAGATTTACGATTAAATAGATTAGCAAGAACCAATGAATCTCTTTAAGGGCATTAGCATCAGTGATTTCTTCATAGTCAACGTGAATTCTTTCCTTGAACAGCATGACCAAGTTTATAAATCCATTTGGGAATGTCTTTGCCTTTTTAACTCGCAACACGAAAGTCTAATATAGAGATAAAAGGTAAAGGATAAGGATAGAAAGAAAAGAGCATAAAAATCAAAACAACAGTAGTGAACATGGCTATATCCCCTTTTTCACCAATGAATACAGAACAATTTATTAGCTCCATTATAGCACTTTCTTGGGAAACAGAGCTAGAAATATCAGCAATATTCTTAAAGATAAAAAGATGGGAATGATTGCCATTTATGCTATACCGATTGCACTGATAGAAGGTAGTCCTTTCTTAATAATCGTTTTATTATCGGGAATTTGTTTTTAATGAGAGAAAGAAAGATTTTGAGATAGAACATAAAGAGTAGAGAGCCATGGTAGAACGGTGATTATAGGTACTTTAATAGCTTTTGCAATCTTTAATCTGCTGCTAGGTCTGGGCTTCTATCTTTTTCTAAAAAAGAGGAAAGAGAATGGACAGTCATTGTACGAAACTCCTGTAAATCAACAAACTCGAACAGAAAAACTGGGTCTAGGCGAGATTTTGATCTACCTGACACTGATTGTCATCGCAGGGATCTTTGCTTTTCAGACCCTAAACAGAGGCTGGTGGGAATTCTATTTTTAGCCAAAATGATCCTCTACCTGCTCTAATGGGCCTTTTTCAATGCAAGAAAACGAACCGAAGTCTATGCTTGCCCTCCTTATAACCTTCCTGTCTTTCTAGTAGGAGTCATGTTTAATCTCACGATTGGTTTGCCACCTCAAGCACCGATTTTACAAATTAATGAAAGTAAAATCATTTTAGCTGAAACTAAATCCAGTGAGCTGATGGCCGCTGGATTTGACATCTATGTAAGACAGGGCGATGGTAGTAGCGACTATGAAGACCTCCCTGGACAAGCAACAGTTTCAAAAAGTATCCTGGAGATAAAACAGTTACCATCAGAAAAAGGCTTCAGGCTTGATAGCAATGTTGTTCCTACGCTCCCCTATCTCCTAGTAAAAGATGGCATAGTACTGGGCAGTATTTTCCTTTTTACGGTGCTGAGGACCATGATGTGGCTATAGAAGACTCTAAGGTTATTCAGGTTCGATTTACAATGGACAGTATTGAGGCAGCGAAAAACATTCTATTACTCAAATTAAAATGAACTTGACTTGACTACATCGACTGATGTCGTTTCTCGTTCAAGAAACTTTCAAGAAGCATCTATGGTCAATTCCACCATCAAAACACAAGTGATGTCACTCAACTATGGTATGGATTAAAGTGGTCCAGCAACAGTGATTCGCTATTTTGGAATGAGTACTATGGTCTCATCCGCCAGATGAAAATTATATGATGACTGATTTTGAACCAGCTGTTCAGTAGCACGAGATAGTAGACAAGATTTTTGAATAACTGACTATACTTACGATTCAACAAAGGAACTAATCGATTTAGTTCCTGTTTTTGTGATTTCAATTTAAAACGATTTCTTTCTATCGTCACACAACATTTCACGAACAAAAATGAAATTCTTTAAAAACTTTCACAAAACCTTTACAAGCTCTTTGTAAACATGATATAGTTATAAGGCTTTAGAAAAATGAGAAGATAGTTTTCTAGCAAATATAAACCCGAGTAAAATGCCTACGGACAGGCAGGGTTGAATGCCGGAAGCGTGGTTGAAAAGCCACATTATTGATAGGGTTAAAAGCCTCACTTTTTATAAGTTGATGTTAGGACACTTGTCCTAATTCATAAATTTTAGTGTGCTGGAAAGCACATCAGTCATCTTTAGTGAAACGATCAATCAGTACGTAATATTTGCTACTAGAGTTAGAAAACATCAGAACAGACATACTGCAACAGAAATCAAAATAAAAACGTCAGAAGATTGCAGAGCGTGAAAACTCTGCTCTTTTTCATAAGTCAACTTTTGATTGCCCTCATCTTTTTGAGGAACTAAAAATACGGTAAAGGGAGTATATCTTGGTAAAGTTAGATCAGAATCAGGCCCCGATTTATGAAGGTCTGATTAAGCTAAGAAAAGAAACGGATTGTTCCCTTTGATGTACCAGGTCACAAACGCGGACGGGAAATCCGGAACTTGTTGAATTGTTGGAGAGAAAAATGTCTGGCATTGATGTCAATTCTATGAAACCCCTTGGATAATTTAGGCCATCCCATTTCGATTATTCTGGGATGCAGAGGAGCTAGCAGCTGATGCTTTTGGAGCAGCCCACGCATTCTTAATGATTGGGGAACAAACATCATCTGTTCAAACCATGATTCTTTTCTACCTGCAAGGCTGGAGATAAGATTATTCTGCCACGTAATGTCCACAAATCTGCTATTAATGCATTGGTTCTATGTGGTGCCATTCCATCTATATCGAGATGAGTGTAGATCCTAAAATCGGCATCGCATTAGGTCTTGAAAATGACCGTATTACACAAGCTATAAAGGAACATCCAGATGCCAAGGCTATCCTAATCAACAATCCAAACCTATTATGGGATTTGTTCAGATCTAAAGTGATTGGACGAAAAATGGCTCAAGCGAAGCTGGCATGCTTTGTTTTAGTGGACGAGGCCCATGGAGCTCATTTACATTTTACTGATAAACTCCCAATTTCTGCTATGGACGCTGGCGCTGATATGGCAGCGGTCTCTATGCATAAGTCTGGTGGGAGTTTGACCCAGAGCCCATCCTTCTTGTATCGTGAGCAGATGAATCTGAGTACATTCGTCAGATTATCAACCTGACCCAGTCAACATCCGCCCTCATACTTGTTAATGTCTAGTTTTGGATATTTACGTCGCACTCTAGCCCTTCGTGGTAAAGAGTCGTTTTGAGAAAGTCATTGAGTTATCTGAGTATGCTCGTCGTGAAATCAATGCTATCGGTGGTTACTATGCCCACTCAAAAGAGTTAATAGACGGAGTGTCCGTTTGTGATTTTGACGTGACAAAGCGTCAGTTTACACTCAGGTGTATTAGCTTAACAGGTATTGAGGTTTATGACCTCTACGAGACGAATACGACATTCAGATCGAGTTTGGTGATATCGACAATATTCAGCTTCATATTTCGATTGGTGACCGCATCCAAGACATCGAGCAGTTTGGTCGGTGCTTTGGCCGATATTACAGAGACTTTATTCGAGAGATGGAAAAGACTTGATAGCTGGAGAATATATTCAGCCCGAGTTAGTGCTGTCTCCACAAGAAGCTTTCTATTCAGAGAGAAAAAGTTTGACCTGGACGAGTCTGTTGGACAAGTCTGTGGAGAATTTGTCATGTGCTATCCTCCAGGCATTCTATCTTGGCTCCTCAGAACGCATTACACGAGAAATTGTAGACTATATCCAGTTTGCTAAGGAACGTGGTTGCTCCCTTCAAGGACGTTTGAAGATCCAGAGGTCAATCACATCAACGTCATTAAGAGAAAGGAGAACTAGATGGATTTATGGTTTTCGGGAAGTTCATACTCCAGATGAAAATTATCCTCGGAGAACAGCCAATGCAACTCTCACGCTGGTAAAGGAATGGCAGATATCGAAGTCTGGGATACGCCAGCTTTTGGGAAAATACTGATTTTAAATGGGCATGTATTGTTTTCAGATCGCGGACGATTTCGTCTACAACGAAATGACCGTTCACGTTCTATGTTGTCCATCCCAATCCCAAGAAAGTCTCGGTTATTGGGGTGGTGACGGTGGTGTTGTCAAGTATTAACCTCTATCCAGAACTGGAGCAAATCGATATCGTGAACCGGATGAAATGTTTGTTGAGGTTTGTCGAGTATCTCAGACTTTGCTGCAGGGCTAGATGACCCTCAGTGTTACGATTTATTATCAAAATGGACTGAGATTTTTGAGAAAACTGTGAGGATGATTACGATATCATTATCAACGATGCGACGGATCCATTTGGACATACAGAAGGGCTCTTTACCAAGGAATTTTATGAAACAGTTACAGAGCTCTCAAAGAAGACGGTATCATGATTTATCAGCATGGTAGTCCTTTCTTTGACGAAGATGAGTCAGCTTGCCGAAGCATGCATCGTAAGGTCAATCAAGCCTTCCAATCAGCCGGGTTTATCAGGCCCATATCCGACCAGTCCAGCGGGCTATTGGTTGTTTGGATTTATGCGTCGAAAAATACCACCCTGTCAAAGATTTTGACAAGGAAGGCTGGAAAAACGCCAGCTTTTCACGGAATACTATACTGCAAAACTTGCACGTTGGATCCTTTATGTTGCCCAAGTATGTTGGAGGACATTTTTAGAAGAAGAGGAAGGAAAAATGAGTCGTTTACTAGTTATTGGATGTGGGGGCGTTGCTCAGTTGTTATTTCAAAGATTTGCCAAGATAGCGAAACTTTTAAAGAAATTATGATTGCCAGCCGTACCAAGTCGAAATGTGATGACTTAAAGGCTAAATTAGAAGGAAAAACCAAGTACTAAGATTGAAACGGCTGCTCTTGATGCTGATAAGGTAGAAGAAGTGATTAGCTTTTGATTGAAAGCTACAAACCAGAAGCCGTTTTTGAGACGTAGCTCTGCCATACCAAGACTTAACTATCATGGATGCTTGTTTGGCTATATGTGTCCACTATATAGATACTGCCAACTATGAGGCTGGAGGATACAGAAGACCCTGAATGGCGTGCTATTTATGAGAAACGTTGTGAGGAACTCTTGATTTACAGCCTCACTTTTGACTACTCATGGCGGCAGGGCTTATCAGGAGAAATTCAAAGAAGCTGGCCTAACTGCTCTGCTTGGATCTGGTTTTTGACCCGGTGTGACTAGTGTCTTTTCAGCCTATGCTCTCAAACACTATTTTGATGAAATCCACTATATCGACATTTTAGACTGTAATGGTGGAGATCACGGTTATCCATTTGCGACAAACTTTAACCCAGAAATCAATCTCCGCGAGGTTTCTGCGCCAGGTTCTTACTGGGAAGATGGAAAATGGGTAGAAGTTGAAGCTATGTCTATCAAACGAGTATGATTTCCCGCATGTTGGACAAAAAGATATGTATCTCCTTCACCACGAAGAAATTGAATCATTGGCGAAAAACATTCCAGGTGTTAAACGGATTCGTTTCTTTTATGACTTTTGGTCAATCTTATCTAACGCACATGAAATGCTTGGAAAAATGTCGGACTCTCTTCGTACGGATGTTATTAACTTTAATGGACAAGACATCGTGCCGATTCAATTCTTAAAAGCCTTGCTTCCTGATCCTGCCAGCCTTGGCCCAGCATACAGTTGGAAAAACCAATATCGGCTGTATCTTTACAGGTGTCAAAGACGGCAAGTTGAAAAAGACTATCTACATCTGCTAATGTTTTGCGACCATCAGGAATGTTACGCAGAAGTTGGTTCACAAGCAATTTCTTACACGACAGAGTTCCAGCCATGATTGGGACAAATTGGTTATGAACGGTACTTGGAAACAACCTGGAGTTTACAACCTTGAAGAATTGGATCCAGATCCATTCATGGAAGCTTGAACAAATACGGTTATGCATGGGTTGTAGTAGAAAACCCACAAATGGTGGACTAATGAAGTTAGAACAGGTACCCACACCAGCTTATGTGTGACTGGATTTGGCAAAGTTAGAAGTCAACTGTCGTATTTTGCAATATGTACAAGAAGAGGCTAGTTGCAAGGTTTTTACTTGCTCAGAAGGCTTATTCACTCTACAAACCTATCCCTTGATCATGCCAGTGCACTCTCTGGTACGACGGCTAGTGGTCTCTGAGTGAGGCTAAGCTCGCTAGAGAAGAGTTCTCCAGGGAAGTCCATGTCTTTGCGCCAGCTTCTATGATGTGACTTGGAGGAATTGCTTGAGATAACAGACCATATCGTTTTTAACTCTGAGAGACAATTGCGTAAACATGGGGCTCAGTTGTCGAGCGGCTGGTATCAGTGTTGGTTTTGCGCCTCAATCCTCGGTGTTCAACCTGCAGGAGATCACGCGCTCTACGATCCTTGTGCACCTGGTCCCTGCCTTTGGAGTTACCTAGACAAGATACCGAGTGATTTTGCTGGACTTGGTGGATGGCCTTCATTTTCATCACCCTTTGTGAGCAGGGCAGATGATTTAGAGACAACCTTGAAAGCAGTAGAAGAGCAGTTTGGTCCTTATTTACATGAGGTGATGGCTCAATATGGGTGGGAGGACACCACATCACAAGAGAAGATTATGATGTGGATTTGCTGATTTCGAGATTAAAAGAAATCTGAGAAACTGCACAATCTTGAAGTCTATATCGAGCCGGGTGAAGTATTGCAGGCTCAATGCGGGTTATCTAGCAACTAGTATTGGATATTGTCGAAAACAGTATGGAAATCCTGGTTTTAGATGCCTCACGACCTCGCCATATGCCAGATGTACTTGAAATGCCCTATCGTCCACCTGAGAAATGGATTTTGAGGCGCAGGAAAAATCCATACCTGCAGACTTTCTTCCAATACCCTGTCTGACGGGCGATGTGATTGGTGATTATAGTTTTGAAAATCCAGTCCAAATCGGTGATAGACTTTACTTTTGAAGACATGGCAATCTATTCCTTTGTCAAAATAATACTTTTAATGGTATTGGCCTCCCAAGTCTCTATCTCATGGACGAGCGAGGTGACTGTAGTCTCAGTCAAAGCCTTCGGTTATCAAGACTTTAAAGGGAGATTATCATGATGGACAGTCCAAAGAGTCTAGGCTATCGTATGCCAGCAGAGTACGAACCACATCATGGAACTCTCGCTGATCTGGGCTGACTCGACCAGGTTCATGGGCCCTTCCAAGGAAAAGGCGGCCATGAGCATCTAGCCAAATTATAAAGACCATAGCAGAAGGGGAAACTGTTTATCTTTTTGGTGGAGCAGGACTATCTATCTGAAGCCTCAATCCTATCTTTGGGAGACAAGGTTGTTTATCTAGACATTCCTACTAATCGATGCTCAGGGCGCGTGATACGGGTCCCAGACTATTCTCGTCAATGATAAAAGAGAGTTGGCAGTAGACTGTCTTTCAATGCTATGGGGTGGGGCTGTAGATGGTCCTCACTAAGATTAGTGAAGATGATGACCAAGTAGCCAGTCGGTTTGTTGGAGGTCTTGGAAATGCCTGTTCTATGATGCCAAACCTTTTTGTACTGGAAGGCGGCAAGGATCCACTAGTGATGGTCAAGGAACCATTCTTGTGACTGAAAGTTGTCTTCTAAGTCCTGGACGCAATCCCCACCTCGTCTAAAGAGCAAATTGAAAACACCTTATTAGAGAGCCTTTGGCGCTGAAAAAGTTATCTGCAGCTGCCTTATGGTATTTATCAGATGAGAGAACCAATGAACACGTTGACAATGTTGCCGCTTTCGTTGGTCCTGCAGTGGAACTTGTCTTAGCTTTGTGACAGATGATCAAAAACGATCCTCAGTATGCCATGTCTGTAGCTGACTTTAGCCTTTTTTAGAGAAAGAGATGGATGCAAAAGGTCGTCCTTCACTATTCATAAAATTTGCCTATCCCAGCTATTCGTCAGGTTGTCACTAAAGAAGATTTACCAGGCTGTACCTGTGAAGAAGGGAAGAGGAGCGTATATGAGTGGCGAGCGTCTTGCGGCTTCCTATGTCAATTTTCTATATTGCCAACAAGGCTGTCCTTGTTCCAATTTCCAAGATAAAACGACCAAGTGGCCCTAGATATCCTCAGCAACTATTTCCCAGATCGTAAAGTTGTCGGAATCCCAGCTAGAGATATTCTTTTAGGTGGTGGCAATATCCACTGTATCACCCAACAAATCCCTGAATAGGGAGAAAAAGATGAAATGTAAGAGTTGCAGTACAAACCAGATGCAATGTACCAAGGATGTGGCAACAAATATCCAAACAGCGGAGCGTTTAGTACGTCAAGCTGCAGACAAGGCGCACAAATCATTCTCTTACCAGAGTTATTTGAACGTCTTATTTCTGTCAGGAACGCCAGCATGACTACTACCAGTATGCCTCGAGTCAGTGACAGAAAAATACAGCCATTCAGCATTTTAAGGTGATTGCTAAAGAACTACAGGTTGTTCTGCCGATTAGTTTCTATGAAAAAGATGGTAATGTCTTGTATAACTCTATTGCCGTTATTGATGCAGATGGGGAAGTGCTGGGCGTCTATCGGAAGACCCACATACCAGATGATCATTACTATCAAGAAAAGTTTTTGCTTTCTCACGCCCGGTAACATTGGTTTCACAGTCTGGGATACGCGCTCACGCTGAAAGATTGGCATCGGCATCTGTTGGGATCAATGGTTCCCCCAGCAGCCCGTTGTCTTGCGTTAAATGGTGCTGAATTGCTCTTTATCCAACAGCTATTGGTTCAGAACCAATCTTGGATACAGATAGCTGTGGTCATTGGCAACGTACCATGCAGGGGCACGCAGCCTAATATGTCCCGGTCATTGCAGCTAATCGCTACGGTTTGGAGGAAGTCACTCTAGTGAAGAAAATGGTGACAGAGTTCCAGTCTTGACTTTTTACGGTTCGTCCTTTATGACGGATGAAACAGGAGCTATTCTAGAGCGAGTCTGAAAGACAAGGAGAAGCTGTTCTGTTAGCAACTTATGACCTTGATATGAGCAAGTGACACGCCTCAACTGGGGACTGTTTCTGAGATAGAAGACCAGAAATGTACCAACGGATTACCGACTAGAAGATAAATTTCATAATAAATTTTTGATATTCACGCCTGCTTACAAAAATGTAAGATAGGCTTAAATAGAGATGGGTGTACGATTATACGTAAAAATGTATGCTATACTCTATGTAGATCAGAAAGAGGTTTATTATGAAAAATGGAATGCGACGCAGTTGAAGTATCTGATGGCGGCAGTAATGGTTCCTGAGACCATATTCCGTATATTACCGGGAATCGTTTCTCCTTTGTGGGAAGGTATCTTCACGCTCTTGACCCGTTGCTGTGTGGAGTTTGGTTTGCCTATATGGCTATGGGAGCTTTTATCTCATACTCCAAATCTGAAAGACTATCTCATCCGTCTCTGAGTGGGCGCTATCATGTTTTTCTGGAAATAGCCTCACTCAATGCCTTATTTGCATCTAAAGGAGTAATGGTCAATAACAACATTTTCCTGACTTTGGCCATTGGTGTCACCATGCTTTTTGGGATTGGTTTTCTCCCAGAAAAAGAGCTGGATAAAAAGAGAAGTTGTGGCGTCGGATTGGGTTGCTGTCTCTTGATTTTCGGTTGTCTTTACTGAGGTAGTATCACCATGCTACCATTTCTCTTGATTAGTTACTCTTGCCGAAATCGTAAGATGCGTGCGAAATCTCCCCTATACCTCCTTGGGCCTTCCTATTAGTGACTTCCATCCATACCTCATGATACTTGGTACCAAACACCCTTGGAAATGATGCATACATCCTGACTGAGCTCTTTCATCACCGTCTTTCCTTTTCTGCCTTGTATAATGGACAGCGAGGTAAGGAAACCAGTTGGAATAAATATTTCTTTTATATTTTTACCTAGCTCATTTATGGATCATAACTTTGATTGCTTATTTGGTTAAGTGATTCAATATTCATTAGCTCCTTCTTGCTTAAAATGAGAGGAGCTTTTCTGTATCTGAATTCCTAGCAAAACATGTTATAATAGTTTTAGAAAGGACATGAGTTTATGGCGAGCATACTTGTAATTGAAGATACTAATGGAAAACTGCAGATCTTGAGAACTCTTCTACAGAGGAAACACGAGGTGATCTCAAGCATTTTCTGGCACAGAAGGTATAATGCACATTTGAGAAAGGTAGGGCATTGATCTCGTTTTTGCCAGATATCATGCTCCTGGGAAAAATGGCGACCAAGTCTTGCAAGCTGTGTCGGACAAACGTCAGACTCGGATCATCATGCTTACTGCTCTTTAGGTGATAAAAAGCTCATCAGCCAATATCTCCTAGATGGTGCCAATGATTGCATAGTGAAGCTCTTTGATTTGGACGAAGTCTCTGCCGAGTTACTGTGCACTATGCGCCAAAGTGGTGAACATCAGTCAGGAGAGCGAAGAGAAATTGATAACTGTACAAAACTTAAAAATATCCAGTTCGATGCGGATAGTTTTGAAAATAAGTAGCAACTGAAACCATTCGTCTCGCAAAGAAAGATGCTAGATTCTTCAAATGTTGCTCCATCATCCTATCTTCTACAAAGAAGAACTCCTATGAATTGATTTGGGAAGAAAGTTACCTGCCTGGAGACAATACGCTCAACACTCATTTAAGCAATCTCCTAAGAAACTACATCAACTGGATCCAAATCACGAGTACATCGAAACCATTTGGGAGTTAAAGTTCGATTAAAAGGAGATAAACAATGATTTACATTTTGATATCTTGTTGCCTTATCAACATCATTCTAGCGATTTCTTTGATTCGCTATCATATAGCAATTAGAGATTTAAGCAGACAAATCGAAGAAAAGATTCTGTTTCTGGTAGCATGAAGAGGATTGGGGTAAATTTCTTTTCAAAGACCATTTTGCGTCTACATGCAATGAAATCTCATTTCAAGAAGTGGAGTAAAATCAGCTAATCATGAAGCGTGAAAAACGCACCCTAGATATGGCAATCAGCAATATTGCTCATGATATTCGTACACTTTGACAATCGCTTCCAGGATACACTCAGCAACTAATAAAACACCCTGATAATAGTTCAGAAACCTTAAATAAAAATAGCCCATCATCAGGATTTGGTTTTCCAAACGTTTGGAAGCTCTCCTCGAATACCGTCATTTGATGGAAGGAGCAATCAACTGAAACTGGAAGAGCTTGATTTATCAACTTTATAATGAAAAGACTTTTAGCTTATTACGATGTTTTTCAAACTCACATATTGTTCTGACTTTTAATGTTGAACCAGGATTGAAAAACGATGACTGATGAGGACTTGCTTGATCGAATTATACAAAACCTTCTTGAAATGTTCTCAAGCACGGCAAGGAGAAGGCTCGACTTTCCTTGAAAGAAGAAGAAAAGGGGCTTGTTTTTGGAAATTGATAATCTAGTCAAAAGCCTACTCAGAATATAGATAATCTCAGCAATCGTTTTTGATTCTGAAAAATGTCGGATACAGAAGAACTCCTCTGGTTTAGGTCTCCTATATTACTGAGGAATTAGTTCATCTTCTTGGAGCGGATATGAAGCTAGCCACCGATGGAGAATGGTTTTCGGTATTTATCTATTTTTAATAGAAGAAACCTCTATATCCTAGAGGAGGTCCTTTATAAGCTTTTTTCTTCTTGAAAACAGTCAGTCCACTGAGAGAGAAGAAAAGTATGATAGCAGATGCAAACCGTTATGGTATAGAGAACTGATTGACTATCAGCAGTCATGGCATAGGCAAAATTTAAGCTCAGATATCGCAAAATTTTCGATATTGGAAAGATAAGCATCGGCATAGAAAGGATGATAGAGGTAACTAGATAGCCGATAAATACGGGCAAGATAGAGTGAGTCACATAGAGAATAAAAGGAAATAATCGAAAAGCCAAGCTGAGGGCGAGAAGAATTGAGGAAATCGTTAGAGGAAGGTTTGTAATAAAACCATGAGGCATCAGTACCAAGTCCGTTTAGTAGAGTTGAGGAACAAAAGCAATCCAAGGCTGGCGATGAGTTGCTAAGAGAAGCGATACTTTGCTAGTACAAAGATTTAGTTGAGAAAAACTTTTGCATGAGAAACGCCAACAGTCAAACTATTTTTATAGAGCTTGCCGATTAGATCAACTCCGAGAACGAGACATGCTAGAACAATGCAGAGAAAACGAGGTTTGAACCATTGCTAGACGTGCTGATAAGAGCTTTGAACGCCGTCCCAACCATGGGTTGGAGTTCTAGTGGGCTGTCTGAACTGACATTAGATGTCCTGTAGCGCCAAGTTAGTACCCTAGCAACATAAGTACAAAGAGAATGAATTCGGTAATCCAGAATCCTTTGAGCGGAAAAGACGGTAAAAATCTGCTTGAATGGTATGAAATTATGATTTTTCTCCTATTCTACCAATTGTGGAAGTATTCTTCTAGGTTTTGACGCATATCTATCATCAATAGCAGCATCGGCCAAAAGTTAGCTGTTGTGAGAATCTGTTTGACATCTTGTTCATTACCAAAAGATATGGATTTCATTTTCAGGATTGACAACCTTAAACTGGAGCTGATTTGCTTCTTTTTCAATACCCTGACAAAGCTCTCTTTCTTTATCGCTTGTTAAAGGCTACAATATAATCCTCACTCAGTGTTTCAAACTCAGCTTTTACTGATTTTCACGGATAATCTCACCTGGTCCAAAAATTCCAAAGCGATTAGCTAGGAGATAGAGTTCTGATAATATATGACTAGAGATGAGAATGGTATTCCTTTCTCCTGATTGAGTCGCTGGATCGCGAGGCGAAATTTCCTGATTCCCAATTAGATCGAGGCTATTAATGGGTTCATCAAGAATCAGAAATCAGGTTTTGGATAGGAGGGCAATGGCGATGCCAAGTCGTTGTTTCATTCCTAGTGAGAAATCGAAAGACTCCTGTATCTGATAACCCAACATAGTCCAGGTCTCATGAATTACCTTATCAGCATTTGAATATGACGTATCATACAATAATATTTCAGATTTTGATAAGCCGTTATGATTATGAGCTACAGGTGATTCAATAACAGAACCCACTCGAGATAAAAGCCTTTTGTCCATCATTTTTCTTCTTGGCTAGAAAGAGGGAAACTGTACTTTGTCCGCAAACAATAATTGCGTAATGATTTTTAATAAGAGTAGTTTTACCTGCTCCATTTTTCCAATTAGACCATAAATATCTCCCTCTTTTTATGGTTAGACTAAGATCTTGAAAGAATAGCTGTTGTCCGAATTGTTTGGTCAGTCCATGAATTTCGAGTACTGTTTTCATGATTTTCTCCTTTTGATTTGTTTTACTAACTTTAGTATAAGGTATAGAAATCAAAGAAACATCAAGTAATTCTAAAAGAGTTTCTAAAGTTTTGTAATTCTTAAAGAAACAAAACCCAGTTGACATGACTGGGCTACTATAAAATATACTTCTCAATCGCACGCGCAACGCCTTCTTCTTCATTGCTGGCTGTGACGTCATTAGCAAGGGATTTGACATGGTCTGTCGGCATTTCCCATAGCAATGCCAAGTCCTGCAAACTCGAAGCATTTCGATATCGTTATTGGCATCGCCCATGAAAGCCATAATCTCTGAGGGCTCAATCTTCAAAAATCGCAGCTAGTCGAGAAAGAGCAGTAGCCTTAGTAGTCCCAAGAGGCATGGCTTCATAAATGACAGGCTGCAGAACGAACTCCACTGAATCGTTGGCAGAGTTCCTCAGCGAACCGTTGTTCAAAATCGTCTGTTTGCTCTTTGGTGCCTAAAACATACTCCTGAAACATACGGTACTTACCACTGGTGGCTTCCTCAAGGGAGATTTCAGTCAGGTCTGAAAAAGACTAGCCTAGCATCATTTTGAACAATTTCATTTGGCTTGCCACCGAGGACAAAATAATGTTTCTCATCAAAAGAGTCAACTGGACGTCGCTTTTTCTGCTAAGTCATAGAGGTATTCAATGTCAGCTGGACTGAGTTCTTGCCAGTCAACTCAGATCCCCAGTCACTGGTCTGGTGGGTTGAACAAACTATTATTGACAATGACGTACTCGTTCTGGAGGTCAAGTCCTAGTTTTTATAGTAGGGAGGACACTGAAAAAGCGGGCGACCCGTACAGAGAACCAGTTTGACACCTTTTTCAATGGCTTGGTGAATGGCAGTGATGTGAGCTTGTAGGGATTTCCTTGGCTTCACTGAGGAGAGTTCACGTCCATATCCAAGGCAAGTAGTTTAACTCATAAGACTTCCTTTTCTAGCTGTTTTTGCTTTTTATTGATAGCATATAGACTATAAAATGTCTGACAGAATTGTAATATTCGACTTTCCTTTTCTTGAAAAACAAAATAAATTCTTATATAATATGTATACTTAATATTTTTAGGAGAAAAATGTCAAAGTATCACTTTAATTCAATTTACAAAATGATGAAACAGAGTCTACAGGTCTTCTGTTCATCAAAAGTCTACAACATAAGTGGGAAAGCAATTTAAAAAGAGTCTTTGAAAATCAGTTGGTCTCTACTCTTTTGCCTCAATTTATCGTTTTAACCTCGCTCTTGTTTCTGAGCAATAGAGAGGATATGTAACGCAGTTGATATCGCTCAGTTCACCGGTATGGATGTCATGACGGTTTCCCAGATTGTTAGGCTACTGGAGAATAAGGACTACATTAGACGTGATCAACACCCAAAGGATAGTCGGGCAAACTGGTCCAGTGACGAAGTCTGGTCACGGAGAAGGTCAATCAAGCTTACCTTTAGTAGAAGGGATTGATGAAGAATTTTTGAAAAACTATCTAACAACAGAGAAGTTTTTAATCGCATGTTAATAGAGTTGGAGGATAAAAATGCCTAGATATTGGGTCGGAGTTGTTTCAAAGAACCATGTTTTAAGAGGAGTTGAAGGGAATTTTTTGCCAGGTCTGTCACGTGGAAAGGTGCCCTTAAACTGCATGGAAAAAGAGCGACTACCTTTTTATACTATAGTCCAAAAATACGATATGAACGGTCAAGATAAGTTACAGGCTTTTTGTGGCTCGTAGGTAAAATTATAGACGACAAGGCCCTACTCAAGTAGAGCAATTTGAAAGGATTCTTCCTTAGACGAAATGTCGAGTATTATCAGCGTCAAAGATTGTTCATAGAAGTAGCCAGACAACATCCTGAATGGAAAGACTATACTTCTCGCCTCCGCTATGGGCATTTGAAATTTCCAAGACTTTTTCCTCCATATCTTTCAGCATATGAAAGTGGATGATGAAGCATGATTGATTTGCTAATTAAATGATTGTCAACTAGAATTTTGGATTTGGACTGTGAAGCGAACTTTGCTATAATAGAGTAAGAAACTTTGATAAAACCAAACGAGGCTAGAGATGAAATTACTGCATACTGATATTCGGACTCTTTTTGACAGAAATCTTGACCAGAGAGGCAGAAGAGCTAGTTGCTGCAGGCAAGCGGGTCTTCATATTGCTCCCCAACTCTCTTCTTCATTTGAAAAGGAACGCGCCGTGCTGAGAATGCTTGTCCAGCAGGCTTCTTTTGCGATTACCGTTACGCGTTTCGGCTCAGATGGCTCGTTACCTGGTTTTAAATGCATTTTGCCAGCTCAAGACGAGTCTAGATGACATCGGGCTTGGGATGGCTTTTTATAAATGCTCTAGCCGAACTCGATCCCAAGGACTTGCGTGTTTATGGTGCGATTAAGCAGGATCCCTCAATTTATCCAGCAGTTGGTTGAACTTATCATGAGATGACGACTGCTCAGATGAACTTTTTAGACTTGGAAAGTTTGACTGATGAGGATAAACGAGCAGACTTACTCTGGTTTTTGAGAAAGTGATCGTTTATCTCAATCAAAGCCAGTTGGCTCAGGGAAGTCAGTTATCCCATTTGATTGAGGGCTATTGAGAATGATAAGGTAAGTAGTGATTTCAGCCAGATTGCCTTTGTTATTGATGGATTTTACCCGTTTTCTGCAGGAGGAAGAGCGTGTGGATGCATCTTCATCGAAAAAGGTGTCGAGATTGTTATTGGGGGCTTATGTAAGCAGAAGGCTATACCAGTCAGTTCTCTGAAGGGAATCTCTACCAAGCCAGTGTGAATTTCTTCATCATTTGAGAGCAAAATACCAAACACCTGCTCAGGATCGTTCTCAGACCCATGTGAAAATAGATAGTTTTGACAAGGCCTCTCGTTTGCTGGAGTCTTCTATGATTTTTCAGAACTCGCTTAGATGTCTATGAGAAGGACCGTGAAAAATCTGCTAAAATCTGGTCTTGCTTGACGCAAAAAGAGGAGTTGGACTGGTAGCCCTGTAGCATTCGTCAGAAATTACATGACAATCCAGATCTGAGTTACAAGAATTTCCGTATTCTGCTTGGAGATGTGGCTTCTTACCAGTTGTCTCTTTAAGACCATTTTTGACCAGTACCAGATTCCTTTTTATCTTGGTAGAAGTGAAGCCATGACCCACCACCCCTTTGACTCAGTTTGTGGAGTCTATTTTGCGTTTGAAACGCTACCGTTTCCGTCAGGAGGATTTGATTAATCTCCCCAGAACTGGTCTGTATACTGACCTTAGCCAGGCAGATATTGATGCTGTTTGAGCAATATCTCCGCTATCTTGGCATCAATGGCTGCCAGCTTTTCACATGACCTTCACCAAATCCCACCACGGAAAATTCGATTTGGAACGTTTTGAACGCTATTCGTCTGCGCGTTTTGGCGCCACTTGAAACCTTATTTGCTAGTCGGAAGCAAAGACTGAAAATCTCTTGCAAAAGTGGAATAGCTTTTCAAAAAGAAGGATCGGTGACCAAGCAACTGCAAGAGCTGACAGCTACTATGGAAGCTCTGAACAGGAAAGACAAGCCGAAGTTTGGAAAAACCTTCTGCCATGTTTTAGAACAATTTTGTGACTTTGTTTTTGCTGGTTCTAGCAAGTTAGTCTAGGAGTCCTATCCTGCTCCATTCTGGAATGAGTTTGTCCCAGTATCGCACCATTCCAGCGACAGTGAACACCGTTCTGGTGCAGAGTTACGATCTAATTTCACCTCTGACAGCTGACTTTGTCTCGCCATCGGGCTGACTCAGGATCATTTACAAAAATCGCGCAAAACACCAGTCTTTGACAGACGAAGAAAGACAAAGTTTAAAACCAAGCAACTGAGGAGGGAGCGCAATTACTGATTGCAAGTAGTGAAAACCTCAAGAAAAATCGCTATACCATGCTTTCTTGGTCAATGCTGCTCGTGTTAGTTGGTGTTATCCGCTCCAAGTCTCCCTCAATGAAAATGAGAGCAAGGAATCAGCTTATCTTCAGGAACTGGTGAGTTTTTGGCTTTAATCGGACAGAGAAGAAGATTCATCACAAAGGTATGTCTAAGGAAGATATGGGATCATATCATAGTCTCTTTGTCTAGCCTTTGTTGCTCATCATCAGCAAGCTGCTTCTAGTGAAAAATGAACAGATGTGACCTTTGTCAAGGTTCTAGCGCGTGTCATGGGGAACTTGATCAGAAAGGTCTTACCAAATCCTGCACTCCCAACTCAGCCCAAGCAGCAAGCTCATTAGAAAAGAGACCCTGCAGGCTCTCTATCCCGCTGACAAGGAGTTTTACCTGTCTCACGTCTGGTTTGACGGAGTTTTACCGCAATGAATACAGTTATTTCTCCGTTATGTCTTAGGTTTGCAGGAAGAATTGCGCCTGCGTCCAGATAGCTCGTAGTCATGGAATTTCTTGCATCGTATTTTTGAACGTGCCTTGAAACTCCCTGCTGAAAAATCCATTTGACTCAGCGTTTGGAACAAGCCATTAAGGAAACCAGCCAAGAACGCGAATTTGAAGCTATTTATCAAGAAAGTTTGAAGCCCAATTTACCAAGGAAGTTTTACTTGATGTGGCTCTGGACTACTGGCCACATCCTTCGTCATAATCCAGCCATTAGAAACCATTCAAGAGGAAGCAACATTTGGCGGCAAAGATCAGGCCTCTTATTCAATTTGGATAATGGTCGGAGTGTCCATGTGCGAGGCAAGGTTGACCGTATTGACCGCCTGAAAGCTGATGGAGCGATAGGAGTGTAGACTACAAGTTCAGTCTGACCCAGTTCCAGTTTCCTCATTTCTTCAATGGACTTAATTCCCAGTTGCCTACCTATCTTGCTGCCCTTAAAAAGGAAGGGGAACAGAACTTTTTCGGAGCCATGTACTTGGAAATGGCTGAGCCTGTCCAATCTTTATTAGCTGTTAAGAGTTTGGCTGGAGCAGTAGCTGAAGCCAGCAAGTCAATGAAAATACCAGGGCTCTTTTTAGAAAAAGAAAGCAGTCATTTGGGCGAATTTTACAACAAAAACAAGGCCAACTAGTTGACGGATGAGGAGTTCAGCTCTTACTAGACTATAATGCCCATCTTTTACAAGAAGGCAGCTAGAGAAGATTTTTAGAAGGGCAGTCGCCATTAATCCTTATACCGAAAATGGCAGAAGTATTGCCCCTGCACGTTCAGCAACATCAAGCCATTACAGGTTTTTGAAGCTAATTACCACTTGGGACAAGCCCGTTTCTAGAGAAGTTGGACTTAGCTGACGGCAAGCGTCTGGTCGGAGAAAAACTCAAGCAAAGCTTGGTTTGAGAAAATGAGAGAGGAGTTGAATAGATGAAGCCCATTTCCTTTTAACTGAGGAAGAGATTCAAAACTGCAAGAAGCAGAAGCGCATTCGAGCAAGGTACAAAAGAAAACTGCCGAGTAAAATCGAAGCCATTTTATACTGGCGAGGGCAAAATATCCTAGTTTCAGCTTCAGCTGGTTCAGGTAAAACCTTTGTTATGGCTGAGCGCATTCTTGACCAATTAGCGCGTGGTGTGAAATTCGCCAACTCTTTATCTCGACCTTTACTGTTAAGGCTGCGACCGAACTCAAAGAACGTTTGGAGATCAGCCAACAAATCCAAGAAAAGTAGCGATGTTGATCTCAAAACAACACTTGGGGCGTCAGTTGGCAGACCTGCCAAACGCGCCATCGGAACCATGGACTCTTCACGCAAAAATTCCTTGGCAAGCATGGTTATCTGATTGATATCGCACCAAATTTTCGTATTCTACAAAATGAAAGTGAACAGTTAATCTTAAAAACGAAGTTTTTCATCAGGTTTTTGAAGAGCATTACCAAGGGTGAGAATAAAGAGAAATTTTAGCCGTTTGGTGAAAAACTTTGCTGGACGTGGCAAGGATGAACGAGGTCTACGCCAGCAAGTTCACAAAATCTATGATTTTCTCCAATCCACCAGCAGTCCCCAAAAATGGCTGAACGAGTCTTTCCTCAAAGGGTTTGAGGAAGCTGACTTTGCAAATGAAAAAGAGAAACTAACTGAGCAAATCAAGCAGGCGCTTTGGGACTTGAAAGTTTCTTCGTTATCATCTGATAACGATGCCATGAGTTTCCCAAAGTTGCCTATTTAGAAGCTGTTCAACAGGTTCTGGATGAAATTAGCTCCTAAAATCAAGAGTCCGATAGTCAGACATCAGCAGTGCTTGCTCGTGTTGTCGCCATCTCGAAGGAGAAAAATGGTCGAGCTCTGGCTAACTCCAGTCGTAAGGCCGATTTAAAAACCACTAGCTGATGCCTATAACGATAAGAGAAAGGCGCAGTTTGCTAAACTAGGACAACTAGCAGACCAGATAACGGTTCTCGACTACCGAGAACATTATCATGAGAGACACATGGAATCTAGCTAAAACCTTCCAAACCTTTATGAGCGATTTTGTAGAGGCTTATCGAGAACGTAAACGCCAGGAAAATGCTGAATTCGCTGATATCAGTCATTACACCATTGAGATTTTAGAGAATTTCCCACAAGTCTCGCGAGGCTTATCAGGAACGATTCCACGAAGTCATGGTCGATGAGTATCAGGATACCAACCACATCTGAGAGAGGATGTTGAATTGCTGTCGAATGGTCACAATCGCTTTTATGGTGGGGGATATCAAGCAGTCCATCTCACCGTTTCGTCAGGCAGATCCACTGATTTTTAATGAAAAATTTCAACGTTATGCGCAAAATCCTCAAGAAGGCAAGCTAATCCTCCTCAAGGAAAATTTCCGTAGTAGTTCAGAAGTTCTGTCAGCAACCAATGATGTTTTTGCGCGCCTTATGGACCAAGAGGTCGGCGAAATCAACTATGACAGCATGCACCAGCTTGTTTTTGCCAATACCAAACTAACGCCCAATCCATGCAACAAGACAGAATTTCTCCTCTACGATAAGGACGATGGGCAAGAGAAAGAAGAAAGTGATGAAGACACGAAACTCACTGGGGAAATGTCCTGGTCATCAAGGAAATCTCGAAGCTTCATCAGGAAAAAGGTGTGGCATTTACGAAATTGTCCTTTAACTTCCAGTCGCAGTCGAAATGACCAGATTCTACTTGCCCTGTCAGAGTACGGAATTCCAGTTAAAACCGACGGTGAGAAAAACAATTACCTCCAATCCCTAGAAGTACAAGTTATGTTGGATACGCTTCGTGTCATCCACAATCCTCTGCAAGACTATGCTCTTGTTGCGCTGATGAAGTCTCCTATGTTTGGTTTTGATGAGGACGAGTTAGCACGCTTGTCCCTTCAGAAAGCAGAGGACAAAGTCCAAGAAAATCTCTATGAGAAACTGGTCAATGCTCAAAAACAGGATACCGTTGAAAAGACTTGATTCACACAGAACTAGCTGAGAAACTAAATCAGTTCATGGATATTTTTGGATTCTTGCGCTTGTATGCTAAAAACCCACTCTCTCATGACTTGATTTGGAAAAATTTCAACGACCGTTTTTATTACGATTATGTTGGTGCTTTTGCCAAATGGGCATGCTAGACAGGCCAATCTTTATGCCCTAGCTCTGCGAGCTGACCAGTTTGAAAAGAGTAATTTCAAGGGCTTATCACGTTTTATCCGTATGATTGACCAAGTCCTAGAAGCTCAGCATGACCTTGCAAGCGTCGCTGTCGCACCACCCAAGGATGCTGTTGAACTCATGACCATTCACAAGAGCAAAGGATTGGAGTTTCCTATGTCTTTATCCTCAACATGGATCAGGACTTCAACAAGCAAGATTCGATGTCAGACGTCATTCTCAGTCGTCAAAATGGGCTTTGGTAGTCAAATACATTGCCAAGGTAGAAACAGGAGCAGTGGAGACACCTATCCTAAAACCATCAAACTCTCCATTCCTAGCTTAACTTTATACGCAGAATGAGAAAGAACTGCAATTGGCTAGCTATTCAGAGCAGATGCGTTTGCTGTATGTTGCCATGACGAGGGCGGAGAGAAAACTTTATCTTGTTGGCAAGGGTTCTCGTGAAAAGCTGGAAGCAAAGGAATACCCGGCAGCAAATAACGGAAAATTAGATAGCAATACCAGACTGCAAGCAGAAATTTCCAAGATTGGATCTGGGCATCAGTAAAGTATTACCAAGGACAATCTCAACTTTAGCTATCGTTTTGTTGGTGAAGACCAGTTGACTAGAGAAGCTATCGGAGAATTGGAAAACAAGAGCCCTCTACAAGATAGTTCTCAAGCAGACAACCGCCAGTCAGAAACCATCAAAGAAGCTTTGGAAATGCTGAAAGAGGTAGAAGTTTATAATACTCTTCACTGCGCAGCTATTGAGCTTCCTAGTGTCCAAACTCCAAGTCAGATCAAGAAATTCTACGAACCGGTTATGGATATGGAAGGGTAGAAAATTGCTGGTCAAAGTCAATCACCAGAGAAGAAAATCAGCTTTGATTTACCAGATTTTTCAACCAAAGAAAAAGGTAACTGGAGCAGAAATTGGTAGTGGCACTCATGAACTTATGCAGAGAATTGACCTCAGTCAGCAACCAACACTGCTAGCCTGACAGAAATACTCAAACAGGTTCAGACTAGTCCAGCTGTTAGGAAAAGATCAACCTTTCTAAAATCCTAGCTTTCTTTGACACACCACTTGGTCAGGAGATTCTCCTAATACCGACCATCTCTACCGCGAGCAACCTTTTCTCCATGCTCAAAAAGATCAAAAAGAGTCAGGAAGACTTCGTTGTTCGTGGGATCTGGACGGATATCTGCTTTTATGAGAATCGTATCGTTCTTTTCGACCACAAAACAGACCGTTACGATGAACCAAGTCAACTCATAGACCGCTATCGTGGTCAGTTAGCCTTTATACGGAGAAGCATTATCACGAGCCTATTCGATTGAAAAATATTGAAAAATACTTGATCTACTCGGCAAAGACGAGGTTCAAGTTGTAAAAGTATAACCTAGAAAGGAGACCTCATGACACTTCCAGTTAGAAAAATCCCTGCACGATGCGGTTTTACAGGCTTCAAAAGCCGATACTGGGAACAAGCTACCAAGGAATGGAATGAAGTTTCCTTGATTTTTAATATGCATTAGCGTAGCAATTGTGTCTGCGTAATGCTATAAAAATACGCTCACGAACTCTTTAACAATGTCACTGGTCAACGTCTCTTTCCTATCGGAAGCGACTGTGTTCGTCATTTTCATCGACTGACTTTAGAGCAGCAACTCGAAGAGGAAGATAAGCTCTCAGAAAAACTTGAAAATCTGACTAGAAAGGCTCAGAAAAAGGAAAAATCAAGGTCAATAAAAGCGATTTTTGACGAACGACTTTAAAATGGTTTTGGGAAAAAAGGTGTTTTTCAAAAGCCAATCGTGGCAATCAATTTGCACCTGAGAAAGATTATCAGCTCTTCCTAGAGGTCTTTCAGGGCGGAAGTTGGACCAAGGCAGATCCAAAAGAAGAAGGCTCGTATGGAAGAAGTGCTGGAAAAGTGTATCAAACCTTTTTCTACTTGGTAAGACCGATGACCAACTCTACCTTGTCAAACTAGGCAGGAGAAAAATCGACTACGAGCAGCATTTACGGATTCAGGCAGAGAAGGAACGCAAGAAAAGAGATAAAATCGCCAAGCAATACATGCTGACAATCTCATTCTTGCCATAGGGGCCAGCAGAACGTGCCTACCAAGATTATTTTAGCTTTACAGAAACCTTGACCCTAGAAGAACGAAAGTGGGAAAAATCCTCTTTGGATAGAGACGAACGGGCTATCAAGGCTAAACAAAACCAGAAGGAGCTGGAAAAGGATCAGCGGAATTGCAAATCAAGATCCTATTGAACGAAAGCAGAAGCAGACTTGGCTTCTTAATTCTTATTTTTCGGGATTTACCTGATGAAAAAGCTAGATTTTCTCGACTCCTATTAGAATATCGAAAAGGGAGAAATACCTTTTCAGATGATTACTATCTGAGCATCTCATCGATTTTTTTCTACAAGATGAAAGCCTTTGAGTTTGAAATTGCACCAGAACAAGTCCGAGATTTTCTAAAAAGAATGCCTTCAGGCAGAACATCTATCATCTGCACAAGAAAGCTGGATTAGAGGAATTCTACTAATTGCCTTCATCCGTTTTTAGATAGGTTACTCATATAGAAAAAATCCTACCTTGTCTATGCATGGTAGGATTTAAGTATCATCAAATATGTACTGGTAAAGTTGGACGACTTTTCTGAAAACATTGTGTGTCCATTCTTGTTATTTTTGAGCATTACGAATCCGAAAAATCAAATGTATATAGTTGAAATGGATTGATAGCGCCATCTACCTTATCCGACGAGACAGGAACGAGTAAGCCTTTTTCTGCCAAACGTTGTTGGCCATGAGTGATGGGACAGACAGCCACAAAACCAGTTTGCAGGCATATTCTCTCCTAGACACAACCAAGGCAGGGCGCCGTTTCTGAATCTCCCGACCAATTGATGGATCAAAGTCCAGCCAAATGATATCCTGCTTTTTCAGGAATATACTCAGATTTCGCTATCAAGTGACCTTACCCTTCAAAATCGTTTGTCATTCTCAAATCAGTAATCCCATCAAAAGGATCTTTCAGTTTTGGAGCTAAGACAATGACTCCGTCAATCCCTTTGTAGACAAACCATTTCTTGACCTTCTGTCGTACCTAAATTTTTTTAGGAATGGTCACAGTGAGAGAATTTCCCACCTTCCGAGTCTTTACTGTATTCATCACTCTACCTCACGAAATCGTATATACAAAGTATATACCAAACGGAAAAATAAAGTCAAACAAACGTTTAATTACATAAATTAAGTTATGTGCTATAGTATGATTTTATTTTTAGTCAAAGCTCTGCAAAAGCACCTAATTTATGATAGAATAGATGGTGAGAAAGAAAACGTTTTTATTACGTTTTTAGTCGGAAGGGAAAATATTATGGCTACTATTCAATGGTTTCCGGGCCACATGTCTAAGGCTCGGCGACAGGTTCAGGAGAATTTAAAATTTGTTGATTTTGTGACAATTTTGGTGGATGCGCGTCTACCTTTATCTAGTCAAAATCCTATGTTAAATAAAATTGTTGGTGATAAACCAAAACTCTTGATTTTGAACAAGGCAGACCTGGCTGATCCAGCAATGACCAAAGAATGGCGTCAGTACTTTGAATCACAGGGAATTCAAACACTGGCTATCAATTCCAAAGAGCAAGTGACTGTAAAAGTTGTGACAGATGCAGCGAAAAAACTCATGGCTGACAAGATTGCTCGTCAGAAAGAACGTGGTATTCAAATTGAAACCTTGCGTACCATGATTATCGGAATTCCAAATGCTGGCAAATCAACCCTGATGAACCGTTTGGCTGGAAAAAAGATTGCGGTGGTCGGCAATAAACCAGGTGTTACCAAGGGGCAACAATGGCTCAAAACTAATAAAGACCTTGAAATCTTAGACACACCAGGGATTCTCTGGCCTAAGTTTGAGGATGATGCTGTCGCACTCAAACTAGCCCTAACAGGAGCCATTAAAGACCAGTTGCTTCCTATGGATGAAGTGACCATTTTTGGTCTCAATTATTTCAAAGAACATTATCCTGATAAGCTAGCTGAACGTTTTAAACAAATGAAAATTGAAGAAGAAGCTCCTGTTATCATCATGGATATGACACGTGCCCTCGGTTTCCGAGATGACTACGACCGCTTTTACAGTCTCTTCGTGAAGGAAGTCCGTGATGGAAAACTCGGTAACTACACCTTAGATACATTGGACGACATCGATGACGACGATTAAAGAAATCAGAGAACTTCTTGCTACTGTCAAAGACTTAGACAATCCTCTTTTTCTGGAATTCGAAAAAGATACTCGCTCTGGAGTTCAAAAGGAAATCAACAAGCGTAAAAAAGCCATTCAGGCAGAACTGGATGAGGATCATCGTTTGGAATCCATGCTGTCCTATGAAAAAGAACTTTACAAGCAAGGAATGACCTTTATAGCAGGTGTTGACGAGGTCGGCCGTGGTCCTCTTGCTGGTCCTGTAGTCGCTGCAGCCGTTATTTTACCTAAAAATTGTAAGATTAAAGGTCTCAACGATAGCAAGAAAATTCCTAAAAAGAAACATCTTGAAATTTTCCAAGCTGTTCAAGACCAAGCCTTGGCAATCGGTGTCGGTATTATGGATAATCAAATCATTGACCAAGTCAATATCTATGAAGCGACCAAACTGGCCATGAAAGAAGCAATCTCTCAACTCAGCCCCCAACCCTGAGCACCTCTTGATTGATGCCATGCAGCTTGATTTACCAATTTCACAAACAGCAATTATCAAAGGAGATGCTAACTCCCTCTCTATCGCAGCTGCATCTATAGTGGCCAAGGTGACACGGGATAATATTATGAAGGACTATGACAACCAATATCCTGGATATGATTTCCTGCCAATGCTGGATATGGAACTGCTAAACACTTAGAAGGTCTCGAAAAACTAGGAGTTACTCCCTATTCATCGAACCAGTTTTTGAACCTGTCAAAACACTGGTTTCAACTAAGAAAGATAAGTAAGAGGAAATGATTATGGAGGAACAGTCAGAAACACTCAGTTCCAAGAAAAGAATTCGCCTTTGCCTCAAGTACCATATTATCCCAAGTTGGACGAGGAATCATTGTTGGTCTCGTTGTCGGGCTAATCGTCGGATCCCTTTCGTTTCTTAATCGAAAAGGGCTTCCCATCTGATACAAGGACTCTATCAAGATCAAAGCGCACCTAGTGCGCAATCTTTTTCATTGGTCTATTTTTATGGACTAGTTTGCTGGCTCAGTGCGAAACTAACTCGGTCAGAAAAAGATATCAAGGGTTCAGGAATTCCTCAAGTCGAAGCAGAATTAAAAAGGGCTCATGACTCTTAACTGGTGGAGTGTTCTCTGGAAAAATATATTCTAGGGATTCTTGCTATTGCCAGTGGCCTTATGCTGGGACGAGAAGGGCCAAGTATTCAACTTGGAGCAGTTGGTGGTAAAGGCATTGCTAAGTGGCTAAAATCCAGTCCAGTTGAAGAACGCTCCTTGATTGCCAGTGGTGCTGCAGCAGGATTAGCAGCTGCCTTTAATGCACCGATTGCAGGCCTCCTCTTTGTTGTAGAAGAAGTCTATCACCATTTTTCCCGCTTTTTCTGGGTCTCAACTCTAGCAGCCAGTCTCGTAGCAAACTTTGTCTCACTACTCATATTTGGCCTAACACCCGTACTGGATATGCCAGACAACATTCCTCTCATGACTCTAGACCAGTATTGGATTTACCTAGTTATGGGAGTTTTTCTCGGGCTCTCTGGTTTTCTCTATGAAAAAGCTGTACTCAATGTTGGTCGAATTTATGATTGGCTTGGTCAAAAAATCCATTTGGATAGAGCTTATTATCCAATCCTAGCCTTTATCCTTATCATACCAGTCGGGATTTTCTTGCCACAAATCCTTGGTGGTGGAAATCAGGTCGTTCTTTTCTTTGACTGAGCAAGATTTTAGTTTTTCAGGTTTTATTAGCTTACTTTTTGATTCGATTTTGTTTTGGAGCATGATTAGCTATGGAAGTGGCCTCCCAGGAGGAATTTTCCTTCCCATTCTGGCGCTTGGTTCCTTACTTGGTGCCCTAGTTGGTGTCATTTGTGTCAATCTCGGGCTTGTCAGTCAGGAGCAATTCCCTATATTTGTCATTTTAGGAATGAGTGGCTACTTTGGAGCAATATCCAAGGCTCCCTTAACTGCTATGATACTCGTAACCGAGATGGTAGGGGACATTCGCAATCTCATGCCACTTGGATTGGTAACCCTAGTTGCCTATATCATCATGGATTTACTTAAAGGTGCGCCAGTCTATGAGGCCATGCTAGAAAAAATGCTGCCAGAAGAAGCGACAGATGAAGGAGAAGTCACCCTCATAGAAATCCCTGTGTCTGACAAAATCGCTGGAAAACAGGTTCATGAGCTCAACTTGCCACATAACGTACTCATCACCACCCAAGTCCATAATGGCAAAAGTCAAACCGTTAACGGCTCAACTAGAATGTATCTGGGTGATATGATTCACCTAGTGATTCCAAAAAGTGAAATTGGGAAAGTAAAAGATTTTGTTGCTGTAGGATAATGTGTTTACATAAATTTTTATTACGTATATTTAAAAATAAGGAAAAATTTTATGGTTAAATAGCAAATCATCAGCATAAAAGATAAAATTAAGCTAAATTTCAAGTTCAAGTTATCCAGAAAGAAAAATTATCTAGGTGACTTGTAGTCCAAACACTTTTTTAGGATTGTTGTTAATCCAATTTTTCGATGTAGGCGACTTCTTTTAGGAGTCGTTATAACGATTACTTTAAGTAGCTATTTGTGTGTCAATTTTTAAAGAAGAACAGTTTTTGGGGAAAGAATATGCAGGTATTTCTTAAAAGCGGACGTATTCCTTTCCATTATACACAGTGATGGATAGAGTCTTGCTTTGTCTGAATAATAAGGGGGCATTGAAACGTAAAATTTTCTTTTCAATTGTTAATAGAAAACTATGAACATTTATTTAATAGAAGATTTACTATATAATTTTAGGAATATTGGATAGTAAATTATATTATAGAGTTTTTCATTACTTTTTTCATACACTCTTCATACATCTAGTATGGTATAATAAAGTATCGTATAAATTGGGAAATTTCCTATGAAGGTAATTGTTTAAACTTTAAAAGAAACTTTTCATTTAAATATTAAAGAGAATGAGTGAATTGTTGAGTACTACATTCAAAAGTTAGATAAAAGAATTCAATTAAATAACGTCTTCATATTTTATCAATTTACGACTAAATGCTTACCTTACTTAAGGTTGTTTATTTTTAATTCCAACTAAAAATATTTAGTTAATTTTTTTATATTTGTAAAGGAGATAATATGACCAAGTTAAATTGGGAACAACTTTTTGATGTTAGAATTCGTGATCTTTATAATCATAATAATAATAATAATAATAATAAATTTTCCTCAAACATTGTTGATATACAGAATGAATTTGATAGAGACTATGCTAGAATTATATATTCTTCGTCGGTTAGACGACTTCAAGATAAAACTCAAGTTTTTTTCCACTACAGCAAAAATGATTTTATTAGAACTAGGTTAACACATTCTTTAGAAGTATCTTCACTAAGTGAATCTATGGGGTGGCAAATAGCTCACATTTTACATACAAGAAATGTAGAAGGATTTGAAGATTTAAAACAACTAAAGCGTCTCCCTTCTCTATTGAAGGTCTCAGGATTATTACATGATTTAGGAAATCCTCCTTTTGGTCATTTTGGCGAATATGTTATCAAAAATTGGTTCTCAAATTTTTAATGAAGATTCAAAAGAAAAATAATAAACTAAACTATAGTACTTTAAAAATCAGAAGAAAAATATGATAACAGAAGAGCAAAAATGTGATTTTAAATACTTTGATGGTAATGCACAAGGTATTAGAATTTTATCACGATTGCAGCTTTTGAATGATGAATTTGGAGCTAATTTAACTTTAGCAACTTTAGCAACACTTATGAAGTATCCATGGTCTTCTTCAAATGTAAAGTGCAAGGGTGAAAATAAAAAAATATAGGGAAAGAAAAGTTTGGATATATGTATTCTGAGAAAACAATTAATCAGTTTATACTTGAAAAATATGATGAATAATAAAGAAGAAGTCAGACATCCAGCAACTTTTTATTTTTAGAAGCAGCAGATGATATCGCATATATTATGGCTGATTTAGAAGATAGTGTAAAAAAACGTTTAATCACTTGGAATGATATTTATAGTAAAAGAATTCAAAAGTGTTATAGAAAATTCAATTTCTGAGTTAGCTAAACACTTTGATAAAATTGGTAGATTTAAATATCAGGAACGTTTTGATAATTTTTTTCTAATACAATCAACAAGCTCAGTAAAGATATTCCTGATTATGATTTAATTTGTTCCCAAAAATTTAAAAATCATTTTTACAATCAATAATGATTTATGTTGTAATTGATAGATTTACTGATATATCCTCTACAACATTTTTTTCCGAAAAAAACTATAATTTTTCTTGAAAAAAATATGAGTCTATGCTATACTACTAGTAGACTTAATTATGGAGAAAATACATGAAACGTGAGATTTTACTGGAACGAATTGACAAACTAAAACAAATCATGCCCTGGTATGTTCTGGAATACTACCAATCAAAGCTTGCTGTTCCCTACAGTTTTACGACCTTGTACGAATACCTCAAGGAATACGATCGATTTTTCAGCTGGGTTTTGGAGTCTGGTATTTCAAATGCTGATAAAATGTCTGACATTCCTTTATCAGTCTTGGAAAATATGTCTAAGAAAGACATGGAATCCTTTATCCTATATCTACGAGAACGACCTTTGCTGAATGCTAATACAACCAAACAGGGCGTTTCACAGACAACTATCAATCGGACCTTATCGGCACTTTCTAGTCTTTATAAGTATCTAACCGAGGAAGTTGAAAACGACCAGGGAGAACCTTATTTCTATCGTAATGTAATGAAGAAAGTTTCAACTAAGAAAAAGAAAGAAACCCTTGCTTCCAGAGCTGAAAACATCAAGCAAAAACTCTTTCTAGGCGATGAAACAGAAGGTTTTCTGACTTATATCGACCAAGAGTACCCACAACAACTCTCAAATCGCGCTCTCTCGTCATTCAATAAAAATAAAGAACGTGATTTGGCCATTATCGCCCTTCTCCTAGCATCCGGTGTCCGCTTATCTGAAGCTGTTAATCTAGATCTAAGAGACCTTAATCTCAAAATGATGGTCATTGATGTCACACGTAAGGGCGGAAAACGCGATTCTGTCAATGTCGCTGCCTTTGCCAAGCCTTACCTAGAGAATTATCTAGCAATTCGAAATCAACGCTATAAGACAGAAAAGACAGATATAGCTCTCTTTTTGACACTTTACAGAGGTGTTCCCAATCGTATCGATACTTCCAGCGTTGAGAAAATGGTTGCTAAGTACTCTGAGGACTTCAAAGTCCGTGTAACTCCCCACAAACTGCGCCATACGCTAGCAACTAGACTCTATGATGCAACTAAATCGCAAGTTTTGGTTAGCCATCAGCTAGGGACATGCCAGCACACAAGTCACTGACCTCTATACCCATATCGTCAATGATGAACAAAAGAATGCTTTGGATAGTTTGTAAAATACATAAAATTAATTATGTAAATTAAAGATTACTTAAAAACGAAAGACCAATTCCTATTATCTTTCGTTTTTTGTTTATTTAAACTCAATCCAGTAGTTACGATGGGGCTCGATTATTACTGGATTACCCCAAAAGGCTTTCAGATAAGCTAAATTTGCGTGGCTTACTGGTCTTTTTGCATCATTATATTGCTCAGCGCTCTCTTTAGTTAGAAAGCATTTTACTGCTTCATAAGAAGTTCCATCAGCTGATTCTCTTTCGATTCCCATATACGAAATTTCGTCACCTTTTTTAAGACTGTCAGTCAACAGTTTACCAATAAAATACACTGTCTTATCCTTCATCAGTTCATAAGCTTTTACCATTTTCCAGTCGGTTATTTGCTGCAGCGTACATAATACAAAAACTATCAACAATGTCTTTCAAAGGCATTAAGTCCTCTTTCTTTACTTTGATTTCATCGGGAAGAAGACCGCCAATTATAAGATTTTTGGAAATAGGCTTTGCTGGATTACATTATCTAAAAGCCATTCCTAAAAGGTATTTGAACAGCTTGGTATCCTAAAGGCTGCAGCTCTTTATTTTTTTCTTATCATAATGTTCTTGTGTGATACTTATATTTAAACTTTCTGTTTGGGAAATTTCTTCATTTCTATAAAAAGCAACAACATTGCGGTCTAACTGTTCAAATAGATTAAGACTTTCTACTGGAATTTCTAACATTAATGAATAACTCCCTTTTCATTTTTCCTCTCTATTATACTCTAATCAGCTTGATTATCAAGTCTCAAATGTAATAAAAAGAATCCATCTTAAATGGATTCTTTTATTATCCTACTACTGCTTCAGCGATTTCTTCTCGGCTAATACCAGCGAAAGTAGCGTGTAATATCAATAGTTTCTAGAGTCTTAAGAACATCCTCACGTTCGTATTTCACTCCACGAAGGACATCTTCTACTGCAGCAACGTCTTCGATACCAAAGAAGTCACCATAAATTTTGATGTCTTGGATTTTTTTGATTCAATGAACATTGGCAAAAGACTTCTACCTTACCACTAGTGAATTTTTGTTCCACGACGGACGTTAAACTCAGGTGATTTGCCGTAGTTCCAGTCCCAAGTACCAAACTTTGTATCCTTGATACGATTGATTTCAGCCAATTCTTCCTCAGAAAAAAACGTATTCAGTCATCTCAGGGTACTCTTTTTTTCATGTATTCCAATAGTAAATCACGGAATTCTTCAACTGTGATTTTTTTCTGGTAATTCATTGACAATATTGGTTACACGGGCACGGACAGATTTCACACCTTTTGATTCAAACTTGTCTTTTGAAACCTTGAGGGCGTTAGCTAGGACTGACAAATCAACGTCAAAGAGCAAGCAACCGTGGTGCATGATACGCCCATTGATATAGGCTTGGGCATTGCCACAGAATTTTCTTACCTTCAATCTCAAGGTCATTACGGCCTGTAAACTCAGCTTTAACACCGAGTTGAGCTAAGGTATTGATAACTGGAGTTGAAAAAGCTCTTGAAAGTCAAAGGCCTTGTTTTTCATCTTCTTTTGAAATGATGGTGTAGTTGAGATTGTTTCAGATCGTGATAAACAGCTCCACCACCACTGATACGGCGGACTACCTCAATGCCATGTTTGCACGGACATAATCACGGTTGATTTCTTCGATAGTATTCTGGTGACGACCAACAATGATAGAAGGTTTGTTAATCCAAAGTAGGAAGATTTGATCCTCATCCAAAAAGGTGTTTAAAGGCATATTCTTCCAAGGCGATATTAAAAAGCAGTGTCGTTTGAATGATTGATAATGTATTTCATGTATTTCAAAAATTTAGTTTTTAAATTCTGTTCATGCAATCCAATTTTCTAGTGGTAAAAAGAAATGTAACGTGTTATCGTTACATTTCTCGGAAAAATGAGACAAGAGGCTCAATTTTTAGGCATGGAACTCTAATAGAGGTCGCTGCCGTCCGTACTACTTTAAGAAAATTTAGTTGAAAATCTTATTTATTTTTTCTTAGGTGAATGGATAGCCATTCCTAGAACATCCGCAAATGCTTCGTACATCACTTCAGAGTAGGTTGGGTGTCCGTGGATGGTCTTCAGCATTTCCTCAACAGTGATTTCCATTTCGATAATGCTTGATGCCTCGTTAATCAATTCTGCGGCTGCAGGACCAATGATGTGCACACCAAGGATTTCCCCGTATTTCTTATCTGCAATGACTTTTACGAAACCTTGAGCAGCATCCGATGCAATGGCACGACCGTTGGCTGCAAAGTTGAATTTACCGATTGCAACATCGTATTTCTCACGTGCTTGTTCTTCAGTCAAACCTACTGCTGCTACTTCAGGGGAGTATAGATGGCTGCAGGAGTCAAGTTCAATTTGGCAACAGCATGATTTCCTTTGAGGGCATTTTCAGCGGCAACTTCACCCATGCGGAAGGCTGCGTGCGCCAACATCTTCGTACCGTTGATGTCACCAGGTGCGTAGATTCCAGGAACAGAAGTTTCCATATATTCGTTAACCTTGATGCGACCACGATCCAATTCAAACTCAACATCGCCAATTCCTTCAAGATCTGGCACACGACCGATTGAAAGAAGAGCTTTATTTGCAATGATATCGTCTTTTCCTTCAACCTTGATACGAAGTTGTCCATTTTCCTCGATGATTTCTTGCAATTTTGTACCTGTTAAGATAGTCATACCTTTGCGTTCTAAAATCAAGCGAAGATTCTTAGAAACTTCCGCATCCATAGCTGGAACGATACGGTCCATCATTTCAATAACAGTCACTTTTGAACCAAATGTCATGAAGGCCTGACCGAGTTCAATACCGACAACGCCACCACCGATGATTACGAGGCTCTCTGGAACTTCGTTCATTTCAAGAATGTCATCACTGGTCATGACAAGTGGAGATTCCATACCAGGAACGTTAATCTTGCTGACTTTTGAACCACCAGCAAGGATGATTTTCTTGGTTTCAAGCAATTCAGAACCATCTACCAAGACATTCTTGTCTTTAGTAATCGTACCAACACCCTTATGAACAGTAACTCCGTAGCTACGAAGAAGACCCGCAACACCACCTACCAAGGTATTGACAACTTTAGATTTAGTTTCCAAAAGTTTGTCCATATCTACAGTGAAGTTTGGATTTTCAATGACGATACCACGATTTGCTGCATGACCGATATTTTCGATGATTTCAGCATTGTGAAGGTATGTCTTAGTTGGGATACAGCCGCGGTTCAAGCAAGTTCCACCGAGTTCAGATTTCTCAACAAGGGCAACCTTACCACCAAGTTGAGCAGCTTTAATGGCCGCTACATATCCAGCAGGACCTCCACCAATCACAACGATATCAAAGGCATCATCGCTCTTGTCGTCGTCGTTTGAAGCACTAGCTGCAGGTACAGGTTTTGATTCTGGCGCAGCAGCTCCAGCTGTTGGGATATTTTCCCCCTTCTTCTCCAAGGTAACCGATAACTTCCGTTACAGGGACAGTTTCACCATCTCCTTTGAGGATGGCAATCAAGTATCCATCTTCTTCGGCTTCCAATTCCATGCTGACTTTATCAGTCATGATTTCCAAAAGGATTTCTCCTTCTTTTACAAATTCTCCGACTTTCTTATTCCATTGGACGATTTGTCCTTCTGTCATATCCACGCCGGCTTTTGGCATAATTACTTCTAAGGCCATGTCTTACTTCCTTTATCTATATCTCTAAAAATAAATACTGTATTTTTAAACCAACATTGAGATTGGGTTCTCAATTAAGGCTTTCAAGTCTTTCATAAACTTAGCACCAGCCATACCATCTACTACACGGTGGTCAATAGTTAACCCTAGGCTCATGATAGGACGAATAACAATCTCACCATTGACAACTACAGGTTTTTCAACTGTTGAGCTAACCCCGAGGATAGCTGAGTTTGGTTGGTTAATAATCGGACCGAAGGACTGAACGCCAAACATTCCCAAGTTACTAATTGTGAAGGTTGAATTTTGCAGTTCGCTTGGAGATAATTTACCATCCAAGGTACGACCAATTACATCCTTAAAGGCTACAACCAACTCTGACAAGCTCATTTTTTCAGCATTATAGACAACTGGTGTCATTAGACCATTATCCATACCAACCGCCATCGCAAGGTTGACATAGTTGTGAGTGATAATGGTCTTGCCATCTTCTGTCAATGAAGCGTTGATGTAAGGATGTTTCATCAATGTTTTCACAACAGCGAGTGAAAGAAGGTCTGTTACAGTAGTCTTCTTACCAGTTGCTTCCATAATTGGCTCAAGAACCTTCTTACGAAGAGCCAGCATCTCAGACATATCGACATCGTAGTTGAGTGTGAAGGTTGGCGCAGTTAGGTAGGATTCAACCATTCGTTGTGCGATAACCTTACGCATTGGTGTCATTGGAATACGCTCAATCTCACCATAAGGAGTGATATTGTCTGGAACTTCTTCTACTTTTTCAATTTGAGCAGGAGACTTGATAGTGTCGTTTTCGATATTTTCAGGAAGTAAGGCCAAAACATCCTTCTTCATGATTTTACCACGATGACCTGTTCCTTGGATTTCCTGCCAAGCAATGTTATGTTCGAGGGCAATTCGTTTTGCAAGTGGCGAAATGCGAACCACATTTGTGTCTTTATAAGTTTCCACGTCTTCTTTGTGGACACGACCGTTTGCACCTGAGCCAGAAACGTCGTAGAGGTTGATCCCTAGATCATCCGCTAACTTTCTAGCCGCAGGAGTCGCTCTTAGCTTGTCATCAGCCATGACCTCTCCAATTCTATACTAAGATATTTAGGACGAAGAGGGCAATGAAAAAATAGGAGATTGACGATGTGTTCGATGAACACAAGGAAATCTATCTTTTTTTCACAGACCTCAGTCCGAATTCAATTACATGATACTAAGGGCATAAAAAGCGACTGAAAAATAGGAAATCAACGCTGGCTTCGATGAAGCCAAGGAGATTTATCTTTTTTCCGAGCTTTTAGCCCGTGCTCTAATCTATAATATCAAGGACGAAAAGAGTTCTGCACCTAAAAGATACAAAGTTTCTCGTCTTTTTTATTTTGTTTACATAATTTATATTATGTATTATTCTTTGTTATATGTCTTACGGATGGCATCTTTGATGCTTTCAACGGTTGGAATCATTGCATTTTCCAAGTTCTGTGCATATGGCATTGGCACATCTTCACCAGCGCAGCGGCGGATTGGTGCATCTAGATAGTCAAATGCTTCTGATTCTGAAATAATTGCTGAAATCTCGCCGATATAGCCACTTGTTTTGTGGGCATCGTTGACCAGAACGACCTTTCCAGTCTTCTTAACTGAGTTAATGATGATATCCTTATCAAGCGGTACAAGGGTACGTGGGTCCACAATTTCAACCGAAATTCCTTCTTCTGCCAATTCTTCAGCTGCTTGAACCACACGGCGAAGCATTTTACCGTAAGTAACAACTGTTACATCTGTACCTTCACGTTTGATTTCCCCAACTCCAAGTGGGATTGTGTAGTCTGGATCAACTGGCACTTCCCCTTTTTGGTTAAATTCTGACTTGTACTCAAGAATGATAACAGGGTTATTATCACGGATAGAAGACTTGAGCAGTCCTTTCATATCCGCAGGTGTACCCGGAGCTACAACCTTAAGACCAGGAATGTGAGTAAACCAAGACTCTAGAGATTGCGAGTGCTGGGCGGCAGAACCAACTCCATTACCAGCAGCACAACGGACAGTCATTGGAACCTGACCTTTACCACCAAACATATAACGTGTTTTAGCAGCTTGGTTGACGATATTGTCCATGGCGATAACCGAGAAGTCCATGAAGGTCATATCAACGATTGGGCGAAGTCCCGTCATAGCTGCTCCTGCTGCTGCACCTGAGATAGCAGCTTCAGAAATCGGACAGTCACGGACACGTTCTGGACCAAATTCTTCGAGCATTCCAACAGAAGTTCCGAAGTCTCCTCCGAAGACACCGACGTCTTCTCCCATCAAGAATACATTTTCATCGCGACGCATTTCCTCAGACATAGCAAGGATAATGGTGTCACGGAAGGACATTGTTTTTGTTTCCATTTTTATCTCTTTCTCCTTAGTCTGCGTAAATATCTTCAAATGCAGATTCAAGCGGTGGGAATGGGCTTTCTTCTGCAAATTTAACAGAAGTTTCTACTGCTTCCTTGACTTGTGCTTGAATTTCTTCCAATTCTTCGGCACTTGCAATAGTATTTTCAATGAGGTAATTGCGGAGGTTTTCAATTGGGTCTTTTTGTTTCCACAATTCCACTTCTTCACGGGTACGATATTTACCAGGGTCAGATGATGAGTGACCAAGCCAGCGATAAGTTACACTTTCGATCAAGACTGGTCCATTTCCTCCGCGAACATGGTCTACTGCTTTCTTAAATCCTTCATAAACGTCGATGACGTTGTTGCCATCTTCGATAAACATTCCAGGAATACCATAAGCTGCGCTACGATGATGGATATGTTCTACATTGGTCATTTTCTTGATATCCGCAGAGATACCATAACCGTTATTAATACAGTAGAAAATGACTGGCAGGTTCCAAATAGAAGCCATGTTAACTGCTTCATGGAAGACACCTTCGTTGGTCGCGCCATCTCCAAGAAGCAGACAACGATTTTACCAGTATGTTGCATTTGCTGACTGAGAGCTGCACCAACAGCGATTCCCATACCACCACCTACGATACCATTGGCACCAAGGTTACCAGCATCAAGGTCAGCAATGTGCATGGAACCACCTTTTCCTTTACAGGTTCCAGTGTATTTCCCAAGGATTTCAGCCATCATTCCGTTGAGGTCAATCCCTTTGGCAATAGCCTGTCCATGACCACGGTGGTTGGAGGTAATCAGATCATCTGGATTGAGGGCCAGCATAGCTCCGACGTTAGCAGCTTCCTCTCCAACAGAAAAGTGAGTCATACCAGGGACTTTTCCCTTTTTCACTAACTGAGCAATTTTTAAGTCCATGCGACGGATTTCTTCCATCTTACGGAACATCTCTAGCAAAAGATTCTTATCTAAAGTTGACATAATCTTGCCTTTCTAACTTTGTACTTACCTTACTATTTTACCTTTTTTAGTATACACTGTCAAAGTATATGACCGATAAAATTTCACAAGGTAAAAAAATAAATCCCCGTTTTAACAGGGATTTTCTTTAGTTAGATTATTTTTTCACAAAGTTCATTTGACATTGGAAACTTCAAATCTTTTCATAATTTTTTGCAAACGCCATTGATAGAGGATAGCACTAACGACCAAACTCGCTATTAGACCAATCCAGTAAGAATAGGCTCCCAAAGTTGTCACATGATCTAGGAATAAGCCTAATGGAATGGAAACAGCCCAGTAAGCAATTACTCCTAGATAGAAGGGAACAACCGTATCCTTATAGCCTCTCAGTATTCCTTGTAAAGGAGCTGCAACGGTGTCAGCTAACTGGAAATAGACTATAAGTTAGGAAGGTAGATGTTAGTTCAATGAAGTCAGGATTATTTCCATATAAACTGGCTACGACATCTCTCAAAATATAGAGAAAGCTCAATGTAAAGCCTGCAAATATCAGTGCTATACAACGTCCAAGTTTGATATAGGTCTTAGCATCATAAAAGCGCTTAGCCCCTACCTCATAAGAAACAACGATGGCCATGGCAGAAGAAATACTCATGGGAAAAGCATACATGAGAGTTGAGAAGTTCATGGCTGACTGGTGGCTGGCAATAATCATAGACGAAAACTTAGCCATAATCAAACCAACGACTGAAAAAATGACGACCTCAGCAAAAACAGTACCACCGATTGGTAAACCCAAGCGAATCCCTTCTTTGATCTTTACTAGGTCAAGCGGAAGCGGTTTTTCCAAATGAAACTCTTTTAACTTGTCTTGCTTTAAAAGGATGATGGCAGAGATTCCAAGGAGGCACCAGTAAGCTAGGGAAGTACCTAAGCCTGCACCTGCTCCACCTAACTCTGGAAACCCAAAGGCACCGTAGATCAATAAATAGTTAAATCCACAATTTAAAGGTAGTAATAAGAGCATGAGGTACATAGATAGTTTGGTCAGACCGAGTGAATCAAGTAGCGATCGGATAACACTGAAAAGCAACAAGGGAATAATTCCGATAGACAAGTACCAAAGATAGGAAACTGCAACTGCCGCCACTTGGGATTCTAGCCCGATATGGTTTAAGACTGGGGGTGCTAAGAATACTACCATTCCAAGCAAGACCAAAGACAGTCCGAAAGCTAGGTAGATGAATTGGTAAAAGTCAGATGCTACTTCTTCCTTTTTGCCTCGTCCTAGATGATGGCCTATGATGGGCACAATGGCTGAAACAATCCCTGTTAAAAAGGTGAAAAAGGATTCCATAGACTCGTTGCAGTCGATACACCAGCCAAGTCCATGGTATTGTACTGCCCCGTCATGGTTGTATCAACAAAAGAGGCAGAATAATTGGCAAACTGATAAATCAGGATGGGGAAAAATATCTTAAGAAATAAGACAAACTTATCTTTAAATTGATGGGTTCGATACATATACGCTCTCTATTCTTATAGTTTATAGAGCAGAGTCCCATCTAGTTTTGGTAGACGATTTGTCCCTTACAGATAGTATATTTGACCTGCCCTTTTAAGGTTTCGCCGATAAATGGTGAATTTGATGATTTTGAAGCAAAGTCTGGACCAACAGTACGATCAGCCTTGTCATCAAAGATGGTGATATCCGCTGGACTATTTTCAGCTAAGTAGCCTGCTTCAAAGTTATAAAGCTTGGCTGGGTTATAGGTCATTTTTTCTAGCAATTCCATTAAGCTTAGCTCACCAGCTTGGACCAAATAAGTCAAGCCGAGAGAAAGAGAGGTTTCTAAACCAGTCATACCAGATGGTGCTTTAGTGATATCCTCTACATTTTTCTCATCTGCATGGTGAGGTGCGTGGTCTGTCGCAATCACAGTGATGACGCCTGACTTGAGACCTTCAATCACAGCACGACGATCTGACTCCAAACGAAGCGGAGGATTCATTTTGGCATTACTACCTTGCGTCAAGAGGAGGGCCTCTGTCTTAGAGAAATGCTGTGGAGCTACTTCTGCGGTGACATGAGCTCCTAAGCCTTGGGCAAACTCCACTACCTTGACACTTTCCTCCTTAGATAAATGCTGGATGTGAACATGTGCCTTAGTTGCGTAGGCAATCATGACATCACGCGCAATCATGGCGTATTCTGCCACCCCTGTCGCACCACAGATCTTGAAGTGGTCTTTAGCGATGTTTTCGTTAAAGCCAAGAATCCCATTCAAGCCTGGATCTTCCTCGTGTAGACAAACAAAGGTGCCAAGTTTCTTAGCAGTCTCCAAGGCTTCTTTGAGAACCTTGCTACTTTCAAGTGGAATACCGTCATCAGAAAAACCAACCGCACCAGCTTCTAAGAGCGCCTTAAAGTCTGTCAAGTCTTGGCCATTAAAGTTCTTGGTAATAGTCGCAACTGTCTTGACATTGATTTTTTCCTTGGCAGCTGACTGAAGAACTTCTTGCAAAGTTTCTACGTCCGAAATGGTTGGACTAGTATTAGCCATCATGACAACCGTTGTAAAACCACCTGCAGCAGCCGCTAGTGCCCCAGTATGGATGTCCTCCTTGTGGGTCTGACCAGGTTCACGGAAATGAACATGAATATCAACTAGTCCAGGCGCAACTACAAGACCCGTAGCATCAATTATCTTTGCTCCTTCTTCCTTGATTTCAGGGGCAATTTTGACAATTTTTCCATCTTGGACCAAAATATCACACACTTGATCCAAACCAGACTTGGGATCCATTACACGACCATTTTTGATTAGTAACATCTGCTTTCTCCTTTATTCATAGAAATCAACTTGGGTATCCAACAATTTATCCCCATCATAAACAAACTTTGCTGAAAAGAAGGGTTTGTCCTCTAAAAGCCATTCAACAAAGGTGTGGTCACCTTCCCAAGTTGGCTTGCTCAAGACTTCATCATAGGGGACCCATTCCAGCGTCCCCTCATTGCAGTCAATCAAGTCACCCTCAAACTCAGTCACCTTAAAAACATAGGTGTACCAGTCTAGATCTGGTGTGAATTCTGGAAAAGTGATAACACCTTTAAGTACTGGCTTGGCTTTGAGGCCTGTCTCTTCGAGAATTTCACGCGCAGCGCATTCCTGAGGAGTCTCCCCTCGCTCCAGCTTACCACCCACACCAATCCATTTGCCTTCATGGACATCATTGGGCTTCTTATTGCGATGCAGCATGAGCAGTTCTTTTCCGTTATCAATGTAGCAAATCGTCGCTAACTGAGGCATATTCTCTCCTTATCAAAGCCAATCAATTGGCACTTGTCCTGTCTCTTTTAAAAATGCATTAGCCTTAGAAAAAGGCTTGGAACCCCAAAATCCTCTGAAAACAGATAAAGGACTGGGATGAGCTGATTCGATAATCAAATGGTGAGGATTGGTAACCAAGGCCTTCTTCTTGCGTGCATAAGCACCCCAGAGTACAAAGACTACAGGTCTGTCTAGATTATTGACCACCTGAATCACAGCATCTGTAAAAGGCTCCCATATCTGCCCAGCATGACCATTGGCTTGACCAGCAGGAACCGTCAAGCAAGCATTGAGAAGTAAGACTCCTTGCTCAGCCCAAGCGGTCAAATCATGTGATTTCTTAACCCCGATATCATCTGACAATTCTTTCAAGATATTTGCAAGGACGGTGGCGCTGGGATAGAGTCAGGAACAGAAAAACTCAAGCCCTGTGCCTGACCTGGCCCGTGATAGGGGTCTTGCCCTAGAATCACCACCTTAACTTCTTCAAGTGGTGTAGTCAAGAGAGCCTGAAAAACTTTTTCCTTAGGTGGATAGACAGTTCCCTGAGCATAGACCTGTTCCATAAATTGATTGATTTTCCCGAAATAACCTTCAGGTAATTGCTCCTTAATCAAAGCATGCCAAGATGAGTGTTGCATCTTTCCCTCCTTTATCGTATCCATCTAAAGGCACGTCTTAATTCATCCGTACCATTTTTAAAAAAGCATAAACCATGTGCAAGAATGATCTTATCCGGTTTCCAGTTTAACATGCGGGAAAAGGAAACCTTTGCATCTATTTGTCTCCTAAAAAAAGTCATCCGATAATCGATAGGAGTTTGTCCATCAGGAGATGTTACACGGGCTAAACGATAGATTTTTCTTCGGATTGGACTAGCTATCTTTTCTGGTTCAAAATTCTCTATAAGGTCCGTTACAATGAGTGTTTTAGTCGATTTATGAAAAAACACCACTTCTTCAATCACAGAACTTCCCTTAAAAATAAGTTGATCAATCTCATCAGACCATAGGTCAGGAGCCTTATCTGTTAAAGGAGCATCAAATTCTACCTTGACATTCTGTCTTTTCGCTCTCTCTTCAACTCCTGTACTAGACCATGCTTGCGCATGAGGATATCTTTTTCTCCAATCTGCAATATAGGCGTAGTGAATCTTATTGGGTGAAATCAGGTAAGCGACTCTGCCCAAAGCATCCAGTTCGGTAAACAGTTTCTCATTTGGCGCAATCGGAGAGTGAATCCAAAGTTTGCCATCATTTAACTTAATCACCGTCATACGTGTCTGAAAAGGAAGTTTGAAGACCTTCAAGTCCATTTGTATCAAGTCACCATCTGCTATCCAGATATTTTGATCAACTTCCTTTAGTGTATACAAGGGTTCATAAAGAGAAAGTTCTGGTCTTGACATCGTTTACTATTCCTTTATTTTTACTGCCTCTATTATAGCAAAAAGTGGCTATTGAAACCACTTTTTACAGTTTATCTAAACAATCCAGCAAGTCTTGATAAGAATGGACTTCATAGGTCGGCTGGGCTTGCGTGTGATTTTCGAGGTAATGAGGGTTAAACCAGATTGTATCAATTCCTGCATTCACTCCGCCTTGAATATCAGCCGTTAGGGAATCTCCAATCATAACCGTCTTTTCTTTGCTGAAATCTGCAATCTGTTGACCGATTTTTTCATAGAATAGTGCGTCAGGTTTTTGCGTTTGCAACTGTTCAGAGATAAAGACTTGGTTGAAATAGGGGAGCCAGACCAGATTGAGCCAGACGACCCGTCTGAATGGCAGTAATCCCATTTGTCGCAGCGTATAGCTCATAATCTCTCTCAATGAGGCTGTCCAAGAGTTCATGAGCGCCTGAAAGAGTTTGTCCCTGCTGGGCGAGATAAAATTGGTATCGCCGGGCAAGTAACCTACCGTCTTTTTCATGTCCGAAATGCGCGAATAGACGAGAAAAGCGCGTGTTAACCAGTTCTTGTTTACTGATTTTCTTTTGCTCCAAGTCCTTCCAGAGAGCCTTGTTCATAGGAACATAATAGTCTTTATAGGCTTGAATGTCCACAACTCCTTCTTCTTTTAGAAGTTGCGTCAGAGCCACATCCTCAGCAGCATCAAAATCAAGCAAAGTGTGGTCGAGGTCGAAGAGTAGAAATTTGTAGGACATTGAGTTTCCTTTCTGAAAATTCATTAAGAACATTATAGCATAAATGAAAATATGTAAACATAAAACTCTCGAAGAAATCAGAAATCCTTCTTCGAGAGTCTTTGCATGTTTCTATCACAACAGAAGATAGCCGTTCATTCAATACAGAGCAACTAAATACTGAGAGCCTAAAAATCAGTTAATCTATTCAGAAAAACTTAGTGGCACAATCTCTACATCCCCAAGATTCTCAACTGAGTAGCGTTGACTACCATTTTTGAACCAGCGTTCTAGAACGACATCATAGAGCATAAAGTGGGATTTTTCTTTAATCCAAGCTTCATCAATCCCATAAGGCTTTAAATACTCTAGTACTTCGTTTGGATTAGTTAGGTAAAAATTAGGTATCGAATCCCCTGTTTTCGACTGACGTGATAATTCTTTATACGCCTCCAAATCTAGTTTTCCCTCATCCTTATTTCTTATATTATATCCAGCTAAGTCATACGCTACCGACCATTTAGAATCTGAGATTTCGACTGATTGGTTGAGTTTCTCATCATTGTAGTCATATTTTATATAAAGATATCTCCCGTCAGATAATAGTTGCTGGTATTCAATAATAAAAGTTTCTTCAAAACCTACAATCACTTCTAAACTTTCATTTTCAGACAAGCCTGCATCAAGTCCTATAGGAATTATCCAGTCTGGATCTCTAAACGATTGACTCCCGTCAACGGCTTTACTAAAATCAGCAAGTCCAGGTAAAACACCACTATTTATCTCTGCATAGTTCATTTCTAAAAAGACATTACTTAAAGATTCATACACTCCCTTATAATAATTCTTTTTGATAGACACGATATAGACCAAACAAAGTTAGAAAAAAACTAATAAAAATTATGAGTACGATTTTTTTAAAAAAATTTTTTTCATCTACCTTTTTCCTTACTTAAATCTTGGATAAACTGATAAGCAACATTGTTCTTCTCTTTTAACATCTCCATTGCTTGGGTATCATCCTATTCAGAAAAACTTAGTGGTACAATCTCTACATCCCCAAGATTATCAACTGAGTAGCGTTGACTACCATTTTTGAACCAGCGTTCTAGAACAACATCATAGAGCATGAAGTGGAATTTTTCTTTAATCCAAGCTTCATCAATTCCATAAGGCTTTAAATACTCTAGTACTTCGTTGGGATCTGTTAGCTGAAAACTTGGTAAACCTTTAGTCGAACTAAAACCATAGGAAATTTTCAAATATGATGCTAAATCAAGTTCTCCTCTAGTCTTTATTTCTATACGATAACCGGTCAATCCGTATGCTAATGATTGATCAGATTCTGAAACCTCAATAGTTTGTTTGAGTATTTTATCGCTATAATCATAGTCAATAAAAAGATATCTACCGTCAGGTAACGTCCGCCTATACTCAATTAGAAATGTTTCTTCAATACCTACATACACTAATATAGTTTCACCTTCAGATAAGCCTGATTCAAGACTCATACCAACTGTAATGTCCTTATCGCGATATGATTGGCCTCCGTCAACTGCTTTACTAAAATCAGCAAGTCCAGGTAAAATACCACTATGGGTTTCTGCATAGTTCATCTCTAAAAAGACATTACTTAAAGATTCATACACTCCTTTATAATAATTCTTTTGATAGACACGATATAGACCAAACAACGTTAGAAAACCTACTACAGTTATGACTAGGATTTTAAAAAATTTTTTCATCCAAATTCTTTTCCTCTAAATACTTACATATAACCTTTCTGCTATATTTGAAATCAAAATAATGATAGCCCCCTACCCCAACTCCTTGGCTATTCTGCTCTTTTCAAATTTTCCCTTGGCAATTCGTTTCCATAAAACAAGTGGGTTCAAACTATAAGATAGGCGTATGAGGTAATAATTGATCCATTCGATAAGGGCAAAAAGCTGTATCAATGTGGCTAAGATAGCCACTTGGAAACTCTGTGTATTCCAGACAATGACAGGAAAGCCTGAAATAAGTAAAATAAGGTCTAGTATTCTGAGCCCACCATATATTCTAGGGACATTTCCACTTCCGAACTGAGGATTGGACAGTCTTCTAATCAAAATCGCCCAATAGATTGAACCTTGAAGCAAAATAAATGTCAGCAGAGACAAAGGATAGAGAATGGAGATCAGACTCTTCCAATCACCAAGCCGATTTTTCAAAAGAAAAAAACACAACCAAAAGGATAGGATGGCTGCAAGTTCTCCCAAACAGAGGATCCCAACTCTTTTCTAACTTTCTCTTTTTGTATGTTCATCATCTCACCCATCTATCTATCATCCATATCAGAAAAAAGCCATTCAAACCAGTTTCTAGTCAACATTTCTCAGAATCAAGGCATTCTAAGCGTCGAACACTCCAATTACTTTAATATAAATGCAATTCTAAGTTCAGAATTGCATTTATATATATGTTTTAGACCTATTCTAAGTCTATGATAGCCTTAAATTTTAATTTTTGAAGGATTCTAAAGCTAGAAGAGCTCAAAAATCACGAGAATGAAGCTATTCGAAGCTTAGAAGAACCTTTGGTGAATTTCAATAGTACTTCAACTAGCTATTCTTACAATTTTTCTGATGAGCTTTGAGTTTTTTCAGAGCCCAGTCATAGTGACTGGAAGTGGCACTCACAAAGTAGGAGCCAAGACTTGTCCCACCCGTCCACTTATAGACACCTTTGGTAAAGAGTTGGTCATTGCTGAAGCCTTCCATCAACTCTAAAACCTCTTTATGCGATTGCTCTAGTAGCCTAGTCGCTTCTTCTAAGGACGTTCTCTGGTGCTTCTTCCAAAAAAAGCGACATTCATTTCCCCATAAGTTTTTCCAATTATAAGGTTCAGGGAGAAAAGGTCTTTCATGACCCTTTTTGATTGGAATGTACCCAGGTCAAAAAGTAACTGATGCCATTCATAGAGATGGATCAGAGCATCCCGCAGATTTTTTTATCTCTTTTTCCAGTGAGCTTCTTTTTTTCTTTTTGGTCTTTTTGAAAAAAATCAAAAGGAGTCTGTAGTTCCTCTTCACTTAATTTAGATATAAAGTGATTGAGCTTTTTCATAGTTTTTCCTTAGAGGCTAGCACTAATTCCTCTTTTGTTCTTGGTCTAGGCATAGGAGTTCTCCCTTCATTTTTAAGTAGAATAAGCTATTTTCTTACTTCATTATACCATAATCAAAAAGCAGTTCTTCATTTTACGAAAAACTGCTTTTACTAACTATTCTTTTATGCTTATAGTCACTACTTTACATATAAATCTTTAAAGCGACCATCTACTTCTGCTATCTGATAGAGCAAGCAGGGATAGTTCTTGGTAATCTTCTTTTTAAACACGAAAGGTGGGCTTGGCCAAATAAAGAAGCCAATTTCTCTTTTAATCTTGCCCCTTCGGGATCATGCGCTTTTAAGAATTTACTGAGATAGATATTTCGAACAGCCGCAAGTTTGAAACTGAAATACTGATGCAATTGTTTTTGCTCTGTATTTAAGCCGTTTTCAGCAACTGCTTTTGCATAACATTCCAAAACATCGTTTTGACCATTTAGATATCGGTTTTTCATAATCCTTGCTGTTTCCTGATAGATTTCAGTCTGACTAGGACTCTTGACCTTCTTAAAATTTCCCCACATGGAATAAGCTCCGCGCTTATAGTCAATAGCCTCTGCCTTCCAGGCTTCTAAGATGTCATTAAAAGCAACCTTCATACAGGCAAAACCAGCTGGATCATGCAAATAGAGATACTGATCATCAATGTCATACACGGTTACGAAGTGATCTACACCATAAAGAATTGTATGGTTGGGATTGTAGGACAGATGGCCCATATCAAGAGGTCCCAGTACGACAGGTCCATTGAACAGAAACGTTTCCAACTTTCTTTTAATTTCTTCCAAATTAACTTCTGCTCCATCCTTTAGATAGAAGTCCTCATAGTCAAATCCAAGTATTTTTAAAGAATGAGAAATAGAAAGATCTGGCATTCCGTTATCAAAGAATACTAGAGGGTGCTGGTCATCTTCCTTTACGATACTAGCGCCATTTCCCATTACCATGATTGCCTCTAGAAAGTCTGCTTTAAAGTCATAGCCATAGCCATCCAGTGCCATTGCCAATGAATAGCTATAGCAAAGCGACACATCTCCAAAATACATCTGCATATTCATGCCTCCTTATCTTCTATGGGACTATTATACCGAGAAAACTATTCTCATGCCCCATAAAATCCAAACAAAAAATATGGTATGTTTAATTTACGGACATGAATGTCAACAATTAAAAACTCTGTAGAGATTCTTTCTACAGAGTTCGATTTGCATCTTTATAAAAAATCAGAAAATTATCTAGCCCTTGATCACTGGTATCCAGAGTTCCATTTGATAGTCTGGCGAGGACATGTCTCCCTCGGTGTAAACTTCAAAGTCTGGTGCTCCTGAGTGGCGATAACCTGTTTCTGGGAAGAAGACTTCCAAAACATATTTCCAAGCATGGTGGATGCTGGCAGGTATAGCCCCCTTGACTGGTACGATGGCATATTCAGCTGCTGGGATTTCCTTGATAGAAAGGCCTAGGGCTTCTGCTTTCGCTTTATCCGTCACATCATAAGCCGCCATGTAGTTAATGATTTCACCCTCTTTGACATCAGAGCAGAGGCCAAAGGATTGGCCACTGCCCAGACTTTCTAGGCTTTCAAAGCTGTGATTTGCATAGAGCTGCTCCCAAGCAGATGGGCACTGGCTATTGTCGATAGCTTCCAATAGGACGCCTGCTACAGTAAAGCAGGTTTCTTTTGAATCTTGATATCCATATTCTTTCCTCCTGTAATCTTTAAGGATAATTGAAGTCTAGGAAAGACCCGATAAGGTTTTCCATTCCTAACTTCTGAGGGGGTTGCACCATGGAATTTCTTAAAGGCTGCGCTGAAGGCATCCGCAGACTCATAGCCGTATTTCATCGCTATGTCAATGACTTTCTCAGAGCTTTCCCGCAAGTCCGTCACAGCTTCTGACAGCCTGCGATTGCGCAAGTATTCTGCTAAAGTCATATCTGCTAGGATGGAAAAGAGCCTGCTAAAGAGAGCATAAGAATAGCCTGATAGCTGCTGGAATTTCTGCAAATCCACTTCTTCAGAAAGTTGCTGCTCCAAATAATCCATGGCTTGATTGAATTGATGCATCATATTCTTTTCTTCTCACCTCCACAAGATACAAAGGTCATTAAAAGCAAAGTGAAATTTTCTCTTTTTCGAACAGCTTTTAGAGCGTGTTCAATTCTATTTATAGTCTATCAGATATCAGATACTTCCGCCCTAGAATCTTTGTACAAGATCTAAAGGTGTAAATTTCTATAACTTATCCTTTAATTTCTCAACAAAGAGATAAGCTGCTGGGCAGGTCAAGGTGTTCTTAATCGTCAAATGGTTGATTTGATGAATCTTCTTACGATCTGTATGGGGAAATTCCCGGCAGGCCTTTGGACGAACATCATAGATAGAACAGAGATTGTCTCCACCTAGGAAGGGGCAAGGCATAGATTTAAAAACCTTGTCACCGTCTTCGTCCACCTGAAGGAATTCCGCTTCAAAAGCTGGTAATTTCATCTTAAAGTACTTAGCAATACGAGTAATATCTGCTTCCTTGAAGTCAGGTCCCAAGGTCTTACAACAGTTAGCGCAGGCAGTGCAATCAATCTCAGAAAAAACTTCTTCGTGAATCTGCTGGGCAATCTTATCTAGATTCTTTGGTGGCTTTTTCTTTAGATTTGCTAAAACTTTACGATGCTCCTTCTGCTTTTGCAGTGCTAGTTGGTGGTAATACTCAATATCAATTTCTTTAGACATAATTTCTTTCTAATACAAGTGTTTTTGTCTATTATACCATAAACACTGTCCCCTTTCTGCCCCCTGAACAGAAAAAAAGCCCTTCGGATAAAATCCGAGGGGCTTCAAACCTTGTTCACTGAACTAGATTATTTTTTAAGGTTGTAGAATGATTTCAATCCACGGTATTCAGCTACTTCACCAAGTTGGTCTTCGATACGAAGCAATTGGTTGTATTTAGCGATACGGTCTGTACGTGAAAGTGAACCAGTCTTGATTTGTCCTGCGTTAGTTGCAACTGCGATGTCGGCGATTGTTGAATCTTCAGTTTCACCTGAACGGTGTGATACAACGGCAGTGTAACCAGCTTCTTTCGCCATTTCAATAGCGTCGAATGTTTCAGTAAGAGTACCGATTTGGTTAACTTTGATAAGGATTGAGTTAGCTGCGCCTTCTGCAATACCTTTTTCAAGGTAAGAAGTGTTTGTTACGAAGAAGTCGTCACCAACCAATTGAACTTTACCACCAAGACGTTCAGTAAGAGCTTTCCAACCATCCCAGTCGTTTTCGTCCATACCATCTTCGATAGTGATGATTGGGTACTTGTTTACCAATTCTTCAAGGTAGTCGATTTGTTCTGCAGCAGTACGTACAGCAGCTCCTTCACCTTCGAATTTAGTGTAGTCGTAAACTTTACGTTCTTTATCGTAGAATTCTGATGAAGCACAGTCAAATCCGATAAATACGTCTTTACCAGGAACATATCCAGCAGCTTCGATAGCAGCAAGGATAGTTTTCAACACCGTCTTCAGTTCCTTCGAAACGAGGAGCGAATCCACCTTCGTCACCTACGGCGGTTTCCAAACCACGTGATTTAAGGATTTTCTTAAGAGCGTGGAAGATTTCAGCACCCCAACGAAGAGCTTCTTTGAATGATGGTGCACCAGCAGGTACGATCATGAATTCTTGGAAAGCGATTGGAGCGTCAGAGTGAGAACCACCGTTGATGATGTTCATCATTGGAGTTGGAAGAACTTTAGTGTTGAATCCACCAAGGTAGCTGTAAAGTGGGATTTCAAGGTAGTCAGCAGCAGCACGAGCTACAGCGATAGACACACCAAGAATTGCGTTTGCACCCAATTTACCTTTGTTAGGGAGTACCATCAAGTGCGATCATAGCACGGTCGATAGCTTGTTGGTCACGTACATCGTAGCCGATGATTGCTTCAGCGATGATGTTGTTTACGTTGTCAACAGCTTTTTTTGTGTACCAAGACCACCGTAACGAGATTTGTCACCGTCGCGAAGTTCAACTGCTTCGTGTTCACCAGTAGAAGCTCCTGATGGAACCATACCACGTCCGAAAGCACCTGATTCAGTGTAAACTTCTACTTCAAGTGTTGGGTTACCGCGTGAGTCTAGGACTTCGCGAGCGTAAACATCAGTAATAATTGACATTTTTTTACTCTCCTTTGAGTTAAATTTTTTTACACCTCTATGATACCTTAAAAATAAGCGTTTTTCAAGAAAAAACGTTATCTTTGTGCAAATTTTCCTTAACTTTATAAAGTAATCGCTTTCTTTTGTCTGTTTTCTTGCGTTTTTTGTGATATACTGTTTTTATGACAGATTTATCAAAACAACTACTAGAAAAAACTCATGGTGGGTCGAAATTAAACCCAGATGAACAACGCCGCTACCTCGGTACTTTCGAGGAAAGAGTTCTTGGCTACGCGGATATCAATACTGCCAATAGTCCTGAATTAGAACATGGATTTTTCTCTATTTTAGAGGGCTTTCAAGAAAAGGTAGAGGAACTTTTTGTGAAAATCTCACCAAATATTGAGTTTGACAAACAGGTCTTTTACTTAAAACAAGCAAAGGAAAGCAACTGCCAGGCGACTATTGTTTCAGACGATCATATCACCTCTCCTTTTGGTCTAGTTATTCACACGAATGAACCTGTTCAAGTAGATGAAAAGGACCTTAGACTTGCATTCTCGAATCTCTGGGAGGAGAAAAAGACAGAAACTCCGAAAAAATCCATCTGGAAAAAATGGTTGGGTTAATCCTTCCTCAACTTTAATAAACGACCAATATTAGCAGCTGTGTGCTCCAAATAGAGGCTTGCATTTTTCAGACTATCTTCTAGTGGTTCACTTTTCTCTAAAATAGAAAAGGCTGCCTGTATATTTTCGAATGGTAGGGGAGGCAAATCGTCAGCAAGACTACCGCAAATAGCGATAATAGGAACTCCGTTAGGGGTTCTTTTTGCTACACCGATAGGAGCTTTTCCAGCAAAGCTTTGACAGTCCAGTCTGCCCTCTCCGACAATAACCAAGTCAGCACCTGCAACTTTCTTATCAAAGTCAATCAAATCCAAGCAAGTATCAATCCCAGATACGATACAGGCCTCAGCAAAAGCACATAGCCCAGCAGCAATCCCACCACCAGCTCCTGCTCCCTTCAGAGATAGGGGTTGAAGGTGAGAATTTTTTTCATAGAACCCCTGTATAGCCAGATCTACTGTCTCAAACAATGCAGGTTCCAAGCCCTTTTGTTTTCCAAATGTATAGGTCGCTCCTTGGTGGCCACATAGAGGACTCACGACATCTGCTAAAATGCGAATCTTCACATCTTCAGGAATCCTATACAACTCGCTGTCTGAAATTGACTCGAACTCAAGCAAAGTCTGACCGCAAGCTGGCAATTCTTTTCCATTCTTATCATAAAAGCGATAACCCAGACCAGCAGCAATGCCAATTCCACCATCATTGCTTGCGGTACCGCCAACACCGATATAGATTTCTTTCATTCCAAGTTCTATGAGGTGACGAATCAACTCTCCGATACCACGTGTTTGGATGTGGAGGGGATTTCGTTTCTCCTGCGGAATCTTCCCTAAACCAACCAAGTCAGCAACTTCAAAGAGTGCCCTTTGATCTTTCTGAAAGTAGCGCATTGCTTCTTTTAGACCAAAAGGTCCCGTCACCTCTTGCCATTTTTCTTCGAGTTCAAGAGAATGGCGAATAGCGTCTACAGTTCCTTCCCCACCATCACCAACAGGACAGAGCAGACATTCTACATCTGCTATCGATTTTTGGAATCCTCTTTTTATAGCTTGAGCGACCTCTTCTGCCGTCAAACTTTCTTTAAAAGAATCAGGTGCAATTACAATCTTCATAGTTCCCTCTCATTCTAAGAAATCAATCAAAGGCAAAACTTCTAAAAGATCCCTTGTATCTACATGACAAGCTATCTCAACTTTTACGAATTCTTTTGGCACAAAAGGCTATACCGTGGCCTGCTGACTTTAACATCAAGAGATCATTGGCACCATCACCGATGGCAATCGTTCTTTCTTTGGGCAGTTCTAATTCCTTTCTCCAATTCTCAAGAGTAGCTTGTTTTACTTGGGCTGTAACAATTTCACCAACTAGTCGACCTGTTAAAAAGTTGTCTTTGACTTCCAACTGGTTGGCAGAGAAATAGGAGATGCCAAGGATTCTGCTAATCTCTCAACTATTGGTGTAAATCCACCAGACACTAGACCGACTAGAATGCCCTTCTTTTGAAGTACGGAGATAAATTCTTGGGCATTTTTTTGGACAGATGAATGGATTTGAAGACAGTATCAAAGACCGAAATCGGAAGACCTTTTAACAAAGCCACTCTCGCTCGTAAACTCCTTTCAAAGTTCAGTTCACCTCGCATTGCCTGTCTTGTAATCTGCGATACTTCTTCTTCGCAACCTGCTTCTTTTCCTAAAAGATCAATCACTTCTTCTGCTATCAGGGTGCCATCAACATCCATGACACACAGGCCTTTTACTTGGATCATCACTTCTCCTTTTCTCTAAACAGCCCAAAAATCGTATGAAAGAATCATACGATTTTATCTATTAGTTGACTAAACTATGGTACAAGTCAAGATAAGACTTACAAGCTGTGTCCCATGAGAAATCGCATTCCATAGCTTGCTTTTGTAGATTTCTCCAAACATCTGGCTGGTTCTTATAAACATCCAAGGCTGTTTGGAAACTCCAGTTAAGCCAGTATGGTGTTAAATTGTCAAAGCTAAATCCAGTACCAGTTCCTTCGATTGGATTGAAGGATTGAACTGTATCTCTTAGTCCGCCAACCTCATGAACCAATGGTAGAGTTCCGTAGCGCATTGCCATCATTTGAGATAAGCCACATGGTTCAAAACGACTTGGCATGAGGAAGAGATCACAAGCTGCGTAGATTTCTTGAGCAAGTTTGACGTCGAAAGTGATATTTGCTGATAGCTTGTCAGGATAGACTTGCGCAAACCATGAGAAGGAATGTTCAAAAGCAGGATCTCCTGTCCCTAAAAGGACTATTTGAACGTCCTCTTGTAAGAAACGATGCAAGCTTTCTACAACAACATCAAAACCTTTTTGGCGTGTCAAGCGAGAGACAACCCCAACTAGTGGAACATCTGCTCGTACTGGTAGACCAACTCTCTCTTGCAATTTTGCTTTGTTTTGTGCTTTTCCTGACAAGTCATCCTTATCAAAATGATAGTCTAAAAGAGCATCTGTCTCTGGATTATAGAGATCAGTATCGATTCCATTAACAATACCCGAAACCTTACCTGACTCCATACGAAGAATCTGATCCAAACCGCAACCAAACTGACTAGTCATAATCTCGTGTGCATAGCTAGGAGATACGGTTGAGACACGATCCGCGTAGAGAATACCTGCTTTCATCCAGTTAAGACAGTCATTCCAACGAAGGGTGCCATCAGCATAGCGTTCAAATCCTACACCGAACAAATCCCACAACATTCCTTCAGAAAACTGACCTTGGAATTCCAAATTATGAATAGTTAAAACGGTTCTGATTCCTTGATATGCCTGAATCCATCTGTATTTTCCTTCAAGAGAAAAGGAATCATAGCGGTGTGATAATCATGGGCATGGAGAATATCTGGAATGAAATCAATTCGCTCCATGGCTTCAAGAGCAGCCAGTTGGAAGAAGGCAAAACGTTCACCATCATCGAAATCTCCGTAAACATGACCTCGGAAGAAATACGTTTGATTGTCTACGAAGTAGAAGGTAACACCATTCAAGACGGTCTTCTTAATACCACAGTACTGTCTACGCCATCCTACACTCACTTCAAAGTGAAGAACATCCTCAATCTGGTCGCCGAATTTAGCCTCTACCATGTCATAGTAAGGTAAGACAACCGCAACTTCGTGCCCTGCCTTTACCAGTGATTTTGGAAGAGCGCCAATGACATCTCCCAAACCACCTGTTTTTGAAAAGGGCGCACCCTCTGCTGCTACGAATAAAATTTTCATGAATGAATATCCTCTGTAACTTTTTCGCCTTTTTTGACTACAACTGGGTGTTCTGCAGTACCGCGAATAACGACACCGTCAGCAACTTCAACCCCTTTGTCCAAGATGGCATATTCAACTTGGGCACCTTGACCAATCACAACACGTGGGAAGAGAAGACTGTCTTTAACTAGACTATCCTTATGAACGTGAATATTACGTGATAGGACCGACTGAACTACTTCACCCTCTATGATACTACCAGAGGCGAACTGCGAAGTACTTACCTTAGAGGTGTTTGAGTAGTAAGTTGGTTCTTCATTCTTAACCTTGGTATAAATTTTTTGGTTAGGTGAGAAGAGAGAGAGTAGAATTTTTGAGACTCTAGCATATCAATATTGGCTTGATAATAGGATTGAACAGAGTGAACATTGGCTAGGTAGCCAGTGTATTCATAAGCAAAAGCACCTTCTTTAGCTGCCAACTCACGTAAAACATAGCGTAATTTTTCTGGGTATTCTTTTTGAACTTCTTCTTCCAAACGCTTAATCAACCACGGAGTATCAACAACGAATATATCTGTAGACATGTTGAAAAGTTCATCTGTTGATTTGGCATCAAAAAGTTTATGAGAAAGAACACGGTCTGTTTCATCGACTTCCAAGATGGCATTAACATCTGAAATATCCTTTTTAGGTAATTTCTTATAAACAACTGTAATCGGACGACCGGCAGTAGTATGTAAATGGAATACTTGATTGAGGTCAATATTCACCACGATATCACAGTTAAGTGCAACTGTCTGATTTGACCCTGAACGTTTCAAATAAGTGAGAAGCTGTTGGTAATATTCTTTCCCAACTGTGCTACTTTCAACACGCGTATTATAAATACCTAGATAGTAGTGACTGAGAAGGGTAGATAAGCCCCACTCACGTCCTGAACGAATGTGGTCAAAGACTGAACTAATATTGTCTTGTTGGAAAATTCCAAAGACACTACGAACACCAGCATTTGCAAGGCTAGAGAGAGGGAAGTCGATCAAACGATATTTTGCTCCAAATGGCAAACTGGCTACTGGACGATGATCTGTCAAAGTTGACATATCGTGAAAACCAACGGTGTTTCCTAAAATGGCTGAATATTTATCAATCTTCATCTGTTGCTACCCCCACTACTTCATCATATCCTACTACTTGTACTTCGTCTGTTCCATCAATTTCGACACCTTCAGAAATAACAGCACCTTCACCAATGATGGCACGTTTAATTTTTGCACCTTTTCCGATAATGGCACCACTCATGATTACAGAGTCTACTACTTCAGCACCCTCACGTACTTGCGCTTCTGTTGAGAGAATAGAATGCTTAACAGTTCCATCCACGAGACAGCCATCCACAACTAAAGAATCTTCTACATGAGCGTGTTTTCCAATAAAGTTTGGTGGTGAAATCAAGTTCCGTGAGTAGATTTTCCACTGACGATCACGACTATCCAAAGCGTTATTTGGATCAATGTATTCCATATTTGCTTCCCATAGAGACTCGATAGTACCAACGTCTTTCCAGTAGCCTTTGAATTCATAAGCATAAACGCTTTCTCCAGACTCAAGGTAATTTGGAATAACGTTTTTACCGAAATCTGACATATCTACCTTGCTCTTTTCAGCGGCTACTAGCATGTTGCGTAGACGTTTCCAGTCAAAGATATAAATCCCCATAGAAGCTTTGGTAGACTTAGGTTCGGCTGGTTTTTCTTCAAATTCAACGATACGATTATTGGCATCTGTATTCATGATACCAAAGCGACTAGCTTCTTTGAGAGGCACATCTAGAACAGCTACTGTCAAGCTGGCGTTGTTGTCCTTATGAGACTGAAGCATGTCATCATAGTCCATCTTGTAAATATGGTCACCAGAAAGGATCAAAACATATTCTGGGTTAACACTGTCGATGTAGTCAATGTTTTGGTAGATTGCGTGGCTAGTCCCTTCAAACCAACGGTTTCCTTCACTTGCAGAGTAGGGTTGAAGGATAGAAACACCTGTATTAATGCCATCTAGTCCCCAGCTCGAACCATTTCCGATGTGGTTGTTCAAGGCAAGAGGCTGGTATTGTGTAATCACACCGACATTGTGAATCCCAGAGTTAGCACAGTTGGAAAGAGCAAAGTCAATGATACGGTAGCGCCCACCGAATTGCACTGCTGGTTTGGCAATGCTTTGAGTGAGTTTCCGAGACGTGTTCCTTGCCCACCGGCAAGGATCAAAGCTAGCATTTCATTCTTCATTTTCTACTCCTTTTTGGGTTTTATTTGTGACAGTTTTAGTTGGTTTCAAGCGACGTTTAATCTTCCAGATACTTGCCCCCATAGCTGGCAAGGTGAAGGTCAAGGTCTGCTCATAATCCTTCCATAATCCTTCTTGAGTTTGAACCGTTTGGTTGTATTCTTTCCAGACACCACCCCATTGTTCCAATTCTGTATTCCAAACTTCTTCATAAACTCCCGCGACAGGAAGTCCGATTGTAAAGTCTTTTCGTTCAACAGGCGCCATATTAAAGACACAGACTAGCATTTCACCCTTTTTACTCTTACGAATAAAGGAAAGGACACTCTGATCTCTATTATCCGCATCAATAATTTCGATGCCGTCGTAGCTGGTGTCAATTTCCCAAAGGCAACGATGCTCTTTATAGAATTGATTGAGTTGAGAAGTGAAGTATTTCATTTTAGCATTCATTGGATCTTCCAAGTTAGACCATTCTAACTGTTCCTCAGACTTCCACTCTAAGAACTGACCATATTCGCTTCCCATGAACAAGAGTTTCTTACCTGGATGACAAATTTGATAAGTGTAGAGATTTCGCAAACCTGCAAATTGATTGTATCGATCTCCCCACATCTTGTGCATCATGCTTTTCTTACCATGCACGACTTCATCGTGTGAGAAAGGTAAGAGGTAGTTTTCATTGAAAACGTACATGAAGCTGAAGGTTACCAAATTAAAATCATACTTACGATAAATCGGGTCTTCCTCGTAGAAACGGAGAATGTCGTTCATCCACCCCATATTCCACTTGTAGTCAAATCCTAGACCGCCCATTTCTTTCATACCAGTAATCTTTGTTGCTGATGAACTTTCTTCTGCAATCATCATCACATCTGGATGAGCTAACTTGATAACAGTGTTCAAACGTTGAAGGAAATAGTAGCCTTCGTAGTTGAGATTGCCACCGTCTTTGTTTGGAGTCCAAGGAGCATTATCATAGTCTAGGTAGAGCATATTGCTGACTGCATCCACTCGAATACCATCTAAATGATAAAATTCAATCCAGAATTTAATGCTAGAAATCAAGAAGGACTGGACTTCATTCTTTCCCAAGGTCAAAGTTAAGAGCTCCCCAACCGTAGTTATGGGCCTTGTTGTGGTCTTGGTATTCAAAAGTTGGTGTTCCATCGTAATAAGCAAGAGCGTCATCATTGATGGTAAAATGACCTGGAACCCAATCCACAATTACACCGATATTGTTTAAATGACATTCCTCAACAAAATCTTGGAATTCCTCTGGTCGCCCATAAGAGTGCTCCATAGCAAAGTAACCCATAAGCTGGTAGCCCCAACTCAATCCAAGTGGGTGAGCCATTAAAGGCATAAACTCGATGTGAGTGTAATTCATCTCAACAAGGTATGGAATGAGTTCTTCCTTGAGTTGTGCAAAGCTGTATGGACTACCATCTGGATTTCTCTTCCAAGATCCAGCGTGGGCTTCATAAATATTGACTGGTCTCTCAAAAAAGCCCCAGCGTTTTCTCCTAGCTAGCCAAAGACCATCTTTCCATTTTTTCTCTGGAATATCAGTCAGGATGGCTCCAGTCTCTGGGCGAGCTTCAAAACGAACCGCCAATGGATCAATTTTCATAATCTGGTGCCCATTTGCACGCGTGATATGATACTTATAAATCTGCCCTTCATGAGCCAGACTTGTGAAGACTTCCCAAACACCCGATTCATTCCGTACCATAGGAATTTGGTGCTCTGTCCAGTTTGTAAAATCACCAACTAAGTGCACAGCCTGAGCGTTAGGTGCCCAAACACGGAAAGTAAAACCAATTTCTCCGTCTTTTTCCTCTTTATGTGCTCCTAGATAGTGCTGGAGATGAAAATTTTCTCCAGTAGTGAAGGTTCTCAATGCTTCTTGATTATTCATCCAATCCCCTTTCTTTTTGTAAGCGTTTTCTATAATTCTATTATACTATCTTTTTAAAAGAACTTTCAAGCAGTTTTACGGAATTTCTTAAAAAAATATCTTGAAAATTTTAGAAAATATATCTTAACATTATATAATTTTTCATTTAATTGTTGAAAAATAAACGATTTGCATATATTTTTCTTAGTATAATATCAAAACATTCGTTATTTTTTTCAATTTTTTTAACTGGATTTTTTTAGTAAAAATAAAAAAATCAGGAATGTTATTTCCTGATTTTAGAAATTATTTCACATCAAAAAAACAATGGATTTGACATTTGTCATTGCTTCAATGCTGTATTTAATCCCTTGCACTCCTGCACCAGAACCCTTTACACCAAGGAATGGGAAATTATCTGGTCCACGTTGTGTTTTGTTATTAATATGAACAGTACCGACTTCAAGCTTTTCAGCGATTTCAAATGCCTTCTTAAAGTCATTTGTAAAGACAGAGGATTGAAGACCGAACTCAGATTCGTTGGCAATTGCTACCGCTTCATTTGCATCAGCGACACGGATAATTGGGAGAACAGGTCCAAACGGTTCTTCCCATGCTAATTTCATATCTCTTGTGACATAATCAAAAAGTCCTGGCCAAATGAGATTGCCCTCACGTTTGATTGGACTGAGCGCTTTGGCACCCTTTTCTTGAGCGTCCTGAATCAATCCCCAGATGAAATCAGCTGAAGCATTGTCAACAACAGGTGTGATATCTGCATTGTCAAATGGGTCACCGACTGTTAGCTTAGCAACTTCAGCTTGGAGCAATTCAGCCAATCTGTCTGCTACGCTTTCCACAACCAAGACACGCTTGATGGCAGTACAACGTTGTCCTGAATAGCTAAAGGCTCCACCGACGATTTGTTTAGCTGCGTGTTCCAAGTCTGCATCTTCGAGAACGATAGCTGCATCTTTCCCACCAAGTTCAAGCATGATAGGACGCATTCCAGCTAAACGACCGATTCGCTCACCGATCGGTGTTGAACCTGTAAAGTTAATGAAGTTCACTTCCTTGTGTTCAATGATGTAGTCACCGATTTCAGAACCACGTCCAGTTATCGTATTAAATACTCCTGCTGGGATACCTGCCTCATCAAAAGCCTTGGCTAATAACAGACCTGAGATAGATCCTTGTGTTGGCGGTTTAAACATGACGACATTCCCTGCAATCAAAGCTGGAGCAATCTTAGATCCAGAAAGGTTAACTGGATAGTTAAATGGCGCGATAGCTAAAACGACACCAACTGGCTCACGACGGACAACGGCTGGTTTGTTTTTACTTGCAGCTTCAAAACCGCCACCTTCCATTGCTTGTCCAGTGATACGGAGACCTTCTTCTGCAGCAAAACGAATCAAATCTGCTGTACGTACTACTTCTCCAATGGCTGCTTTTATCCCTTTAGCAACCTCTTTGGCAAGAATTGTACCAATTTTTTCTTTATCACGTTCCAAAATGTCTGCTGTCTTATGCAAATAGGCTGCACGCTCAACTGGTGCTAAATCACGCCATGCTGGGAGAGCTGCACGCGCAGCTTTCATAGCCTCATCTACTTCAGCTTGACTCATAGCTGGTACTGTTCCCAGCTTTTCCTGATTAATGGGTGAATAGATTGTAATTTCCTTTTCAGATGATTTCCAATTTTCCATTTACTAAATTCTGATAATTTGTCAAATTCTCTTCCTCCTGAAAATGATTAAGACTTATTTTATCAAATTTTCAGAAAATTACAACCCTTTTTGTGAAAAAATTGAGATTATTTTCACAATCTTGATCCTTCAAATTATTTGAAACTTAATTCTACTCTTCATTAAAAACCTCATAAATGACAAAAAGGATTAGATAATCTAACCCTTTTTACTACATTAATTTATGAGAGCACTTTTAAAACTGCGACACTAATATCATCAATAACATTTTCTTGTTTTGAACGACTGTTGGTAAGGAACATTTCAAGCTTACCTGCATTTTCAAAGTAGAAGGAGGTTCCCTTAGCATTAAATACCACTAATAGATGTTCTGATCCACCGTGAATCTCGTAAACAATCCAGCCACTATTTTCAGCAGCCGTGTGGACAAAGACATGACGGTAAAATTTCTTCATATGTTGGATAAGAGAAGGCACAGATTTGCGTTTTTAGGCGGATAATCTGACGAATAAACTCGATACTGTCTTGGCGTTCATTGATCAGATCCCAGTTGACTTGGTTAACACTGTCCGGAGCATTATAGCTATTCATAGCACGTTCTCGGTCTGCAGGAGTTAGTTCTCCATGTTCACCAGTTGGAATCAACTTAGTTCGTCCAAACTCTTGACCAAGTTCCATAAAGGACATACCTTGCATGAGAAGATTCATAGCTGTCGCTGTCTCAACCTTGCGCATAATCTGGTCGGAACTCTTATCAGGATGAAGGGTTGCTAGCAAGTCATGAAGATTGTAATTGTCATGAGCTTCAACATAGTTGAGAACCTGGTTTGGACTGAGATAAGATCCCAACTCTCGGCTACCAAGAATAGCCTTGGCGACGATTGGTTCTGTAGCAGCACCACTCACAAATCCTGATTTGATTGCTCCATAAACTTCTCCTCCTTTGATCGCATCACGCTGATTATCGTTGAAGAAACCTATATTTGGCATCTGGTGGGCGTTATCCTTCTTAGCCTTGTCATAAGGAGCAAGACCTGTTCCCATATCCCAGCCTTCTCCATAAGTGAGAATACGCGGATCAACCTCATCCAGTGCCCAACGAATTGCCTGCATAGTTTTGACATCATGAATGCCCATCAAGTCGAAACGGAAACCGTCAATATTGTATTCTTTCACCCAATAGAGAATGGAATCAATCATATACTTGCGGAACATCTCATGTTCACTTGCAGTTTCATTTCCTACCCCCGTACCGTTTTGAAAAGTTCCATCACGATTCATACGATAGAAATAATCGGGAACAGTTGTCTGGAATGGAGCGTCCACTGTTGAGAAGGTATGGTTATAAACCACATCCATAATGACACCGATTCCCGCATCATGATAAGCCTGAATCATGGTCTTGAGGTCTCGAATAACTTGTCCGGGATCATCTGGATTACTAGAGAAACTTGTTTCTGGAGCATTGTAGTTTTGAGGGTCATAGCCCCAGTTATAGGTTACATTTCCGTTCTCGTCATATTCCTTATGGCGATCAAAGATAGGTTGAAGTTGAACATAGTTACAACCAAGTTCTTTGATATAGTCAAAGGCGGTTGCTTGACCGTATTGGTTAACCGTTCCAGTCTGAGCAGCACCCAAGAAGGTTCCACGGAGTTCTTCAGGAACACCAGATGTAGACGATTTGGTAAAATCACGAATATGCATTTCACAGATAACTGCTTTACATGGATTTTCCAAACGCCAAGGAGCTTTCGTACCATGTTTGACTTCGAATCCTTCTACTTGTCTGTCTTGATGAGAAAGAATTACGGAACGTTTGCCGTCAGGACTTGTGGCAATCGTGTACGGATCTCTCGTCAAAGTCTGGTGGTGAGGAAATTCAATCTGATACTGATAAGCTTTACCTGCAAGATTTTCATCCAGGTCTACACTCCAAACACCAATGGTATTGTACTTATGACTGTATGAATAGCTATTCCCACGCTCTAGATTAAATGTTTTCCAAATCGGTGCATCGTTACTAGTGTTTTCATAGACAACCACCTGAACAGCTGTAGCTGTTGGAGCCCAAAGTTTAAAGCTTGTCTGATAATCTGAAAGGCTGTAACCTAGTTCTCCTTGGTATCCCCAGTGATGATCAAAGCTTGCGCTATGGATGGCTTTATCAAAGGCAAATGGATTCTGATCCTTATAATATGGACTAGCAATAGCTGGATTTTCTGAATAATACACAGTCTCATCTCCCTCTAAAATCCATGCTTCTGTCAGCAAGGGATAGTAGTTAAAACGTACAAGATATTCTTTTAATACACCATCTATCTCGGCTTTGAAGGTGAAACTATCTACCTTCTCCTGACTGGTCACGGTAAAAGAAAACTGAAGACCAAAATAAGTGGTCTCTGAAGTTAAAGAGCATTTGTTTTCATCTCGGTCTGTGCTAAATGAGCAAGCTGTATAATCTCCATTTTTTCTATGAAAATGGAGAAGAACGGGATAATTGTACATGTTTTTTCCTAATTTCTAATTTCTATTTTAATTTTATTTGGTGCTGATGGATTCAGTTGGCATTTCATCACGATGGACAACAGATTTTAACCATGCCAAAACACATCAGGAGAGACAGTTTCAGATTATCTGACACCTAGTTTTTACTATCATTACAAACTTTCCAACCATGCTTCATCTCGAACTTCGATACCAAGTTCTTGAGCTTTTTGGAGTTTACTTCCTGCATCCGCACCTGCTACGACTAGATCTGTTTTCTTGGATACGCTGCCGGTTACCTTAGCTCCTAGACTTTCGAGTTTGCTTTTTGCTTCTGAGCGTTTGAGACGTTCCAATTTTCCTGTCAGTACAACGGTCAAACCCGACAGGGCTGCATCTGCTACTACCGTCTGTCCTTTGTAGTCCAGATTGACCCCTGCTTCTTTCAATTCATCTAAGAGAATTTTTAGATCCTTCGGTGCAGTGATTCTCTGTGGATGTTGTGACATGGTTATATTGTAGTGTGGTCAGTCAACACAATTCTATTATTAGTTATTGGTGTAGACTTTAACATCCTCAAGGCTTTCTGAGAGAAAGTAGCAGATTGCTAATACTGCCATCCAGCTGACGCAGTTCCAGCCGCCGCATTGCGAGGATGTAAATTCGGGCTCTCCATTTTCTTGTAGCGAGCTTGGTGACAGATCAAAGGACCTGAGGGCATGTAACCTCCCCGAACAGTAATATCAAGTTTTCTGGCAAGGTCAAAGGAATCCTTGACGCTTGAGATTTTTCGGTGATATTCTCATAATGGAACCATCACCACGAGTCGCCCCAGCGACCAAATCCCTTCTCATGGGTGAGAGAGATAGACAAACCATCAGTTTTTAGCTCACAGATATAGGTGGGATGGGGTAACTCCTTGCGAACTTACGCATCAAAAAACCTAACTCTTCACGTGAAAAAAGCATCACCAAACATAAAGAGGATACTTTGATGACTGTATTTCTCAGCCATCCCTAAGAAACCTTACCACCAACACATTAGGTTGGACTGTCACAAACCAGTCTGGATAGAGCTGACTTCCAACTCGACCAACTCTTCGGTAAAGACGATCATACTCACTATCTGAAACCGAGGATTGTCCTCGTATAGTACTCGCTCGCATAGCGGTTGAGTAAAACAGCTACTCATTCATTCTGTTCATAAAAGTATTTACCTGACAAAGCCCTCTCCTGTGGAGAAGGACTGAAAATAATTAATAGTGAAATATTTTTTAAGGCAAGAGTTTATACCTCTTTTTCAAAACGATTTGAACATAAATGAGATATACCAGACAAAGAAGACAACTCCACTTCCGATTATCAGGAAAGAGAGATGTACACTTGGCAGCACCAATCATAAAACCTTTTACGGTGGCAAATAGGATGGCTAAGGTAAAATTGGCAGCACTCTCCCCAAGTATTCCCCTTAACCTTGGTTTTCCTGGTAAAAGGTGAATATTAAAAATCGTCATAGAAAAGGTTCTGAAACTAAATTTCCAGAAAAGGAAAGAAAAGTTGGCAGTGGTAATCCCATCATAAAAAACTCAACTTTCCAGTCAAGCCAATAGAATCAAAAGATTATAAGCATTTGCCTTTATTTTACTAATGAAGAGCTCCCACAATGGAACCAATAACCCATAGTTAAAATGATTACTGCGCTCCTTCTACCCCGTAAAGTCGATTTGAAAAGGGAGGAAATTCAAAAGCTGCAAAAAGAAATTAACACTGGAGCTACTAACAAAGGAAAAAGATCTCTTGCTGGCTGCCAAACCTGGCGAATTCCTTCTTTCATATCAGAAAGAATATTTTCAACTAAAAGTCTTTTCTCTTGTTCAAGTCTCTTTGGAAGAAGCTATAAGGTGATGCGATAAGAGCTAATGGCATCTAAAATGAGCGTCATATGGAGACTGTGGGTATAAGAACAAGGAAAGAAAGTACAGAGATAACACCACAACCTGCAAAACGAGCTCTAAGCAGGCATTGCGTCACAATATCGTCTTTTCTGCAACATCAGTTATAATGGCTATTGGCTGTGCGAGGAAAATACAAAGGCAACCGCCTAGACAAATATTTGCGAAGATCAGGCCAGCAGTCATCAAGCTATCATTTCTGATTAAAATAATAAACAGAAATACCGCAAATCAATGCAATCATCAAAATTTTGCGACGCGAAAAGCGGTCTGAAATCCCACTCACTGCGAGTTTGACCAGAATCGATGTGACGAGTTCAGAAATCTGATAAATTTCCAAGAACAGTCTGTCCTATCGTCCCCATCGATGCCAACCAAACACTGTTTCCATAGTCATAGAGCATATTCTCTATTTTATTAATCAGTCCTCATCGACTAATCAACTGGACTGCATGTCGATTCATATAAAGCTTCCTCTCCAAATTTTAGAAAGCTATTGTAGCAAAACTGAAAGTGTGTCTTTAAATTTGTCCCTTATCTGATTTAAGCATTCTAAATTTTCATACTGTTCCTGATAGTAGCCACTTGCTCTGGAAATCCAAGCACATCAAAATATGCATGGCTTCCTGCGTCTCGACTTACACAACCTTTTTCTTTCAAATCTCTCTGGTAGAGGGCGACCTTTGAGATAGTGGAGAGTTGGTCCTCCTCTTGCCTCATAAAGTTTCTGAGTACCATTTCAATCAACTTCTCCACATAGCCCTATAAATAGTCCGCATCACGTCACGTGAACGGGTTTTCCAAACAATGCTGGTAACAGTTTCGAGCTAGGTCACAAGTTTGACGCAGTTGACCCACTTTGTGGTACTCTTCTCGCTCCATGACTTCTCTGCCACTCCGAGCCACATAGATCCATCTATTGTAGAAAGTACTGAGAGATTTCGAAAAGAATCAACTCCTACATGGTCCATTCTTCTGGTTTGAAAAGATAATCTGCTACTTTTTCCAAATCACTCTGCCTCATCGTATAATGAGCACTCTCTTTGACAATCAGACCTTGTGGGCAGAATCCAATTCAGCTCAAAAGAGATTGGTCGAGACTCTTCGCTTTCTTGAGCTGTTCCTTTTGAGGCTGAAAACCTGCATTATCATTTGAGTGGTGAAAGAAAAGGGTACAATTTGTCCCATCATAGCAACATGTTCATGATTACGGAAACTCCCTAGCCTTATCCACATGAAATTTTCGATTGTGACATGGAATATTATCCAGAAATCTCACGGAGACTGCTAGGTCAGACTCCCCCAAGCTCAAAGCGAGATAACTGAGAGAAGTTGAATCGGACTCCTGCCGCCTCCTTTAAAGAATAATTTCCACTTGTTCGAGAATTACCTACGATACTTTTCCAAAGATGTTCGTTTTACACCTGCTCTTGAGTAATTTGCCCACTCAGCATAGCTTTCACGACGAGTGGCTGATTTTGTCCAGTTCAGCTGCACTCAACATGAGTTTACCTGCATCACGTTTGTTTCCAACATTTGTCCAGAAAGTGACTTGGCTTTGACTTTCTAACTCTTCTATTTCAGCTTCTAGACTTTTCGAGTTGTCGTCATGAGCTTTACGTGAACTTCTGACTTTCTTTCTACGAGGCTTGATAGGCGTTAACTGAACTTTGCTTCTTTTGCTTGGGTGATAGTTGATCGTTTCCTCAGCCTGAGTCATTTCTACTTCTGCTTTCTTCTCAACATAGTAGTCGTAATCTCCAAGGTAGAGAGTCCGAGTTTCATTCTCGAGACAATTCCAGTACATGAGGTTGCCGCACGATTGATAAAGTAGCGGTCGGGCTGACAAAAGCAAGGTCTCATCAAAAGTCAATCGTAGCTATTTCCAACACTTCCTTTGCCAATCAATATCCGGGCGGGTTGGTCGGCTCTGTCAGGATCGAAGGAAGTTGTTGTTTTCCATGAGACACTTAGCCAAGCAAACGCAGGCTTTCACACCAGACAGCATGCCGACTGAGTAGCTTATCATCTCCTGAGAGTGCTGGAAGGCACAGACGGTTACGACCCCTCAACTTCTGGTGTCAGTTTAAAATCATTCTCGAGTTCATCCAGTACAGCATTACTTGGTGTCAGCTTGCTTTGGATTTGGTCGCATAGTCAACCACTCAGCATTAGCTCCAAAAGCGCTTTTTCCCCTGCATAGGAATCTGGTCCACGATTGATTTAATAAAAGTTGGACTTTCCAATGTACCATTGGGACCAACGATAGCAACAGTATCTATTCCTACTGAGTGCTAAAGTGATAGGCTCTGGACAATATTTCCCCATCATAGCGTCAGCTGCATTTTCAACAGTCAAAACAAGATTGCCTGACGTCAGACTGGAAGGTCATATTAGCTGATTTACTGCCAGCTTCCAGGCTTGTCTCATGTCGGATCCCTTTTCTAGTTGTTTGCGTCGAGATTGGGCACTGTTTGGTCGTTAGCTCGCTAGATTACGATTGACTAAAGTCTTTCCAGAGCAGCAGATCTCGCTGCTGCTTTTCAGTTTTTGCCTCAGTAGCTAGCGTTTTGCTCCTTCAGCCCAACAAACGCGCGACGTTCAGTATGACGCGATCCAAGGAATGCTTGGTCCAAATCGATGCGTAATTGTTTCAACCTTGTTCAAGAAATAACTGGTCGTGGCTGACGATATTGAGGGCACCGCACTAATTTACTAAGTAATTCTCTGGCAGGCTATAGTTTCAACCTCTCAGTGGTTCATTGAAACTCGTCGACACTGCAAGAGATTGGGCTCTCAAGGAGTGATTTTAGCCAGCGCCAGACAGAGTGTCGACCACTGCAGCTCAGCAATTTTCATCTGCCATAGACCTCGTCAGAGCTTGAAATGACCATTCAAAATCGCTCGAGATATCAGCTTCATGGGTAAAGCCACCCTTGCTCATGGAAAATTTCAGATGAGCGGTCCGTAATCTGACATCAGCTGTTCAATCCTCACCGGACACTGCCACATCTTTCAGCTCCAGCGACGAAGTTGTTTTTCCGTCAAAACGACCGGGTAGTCAGAGACATGAAGCATTTCATCGTAGACGTATTTCAGACTCAAAGCGCTATCTTGCCAGGGTACGACAGAAATATCTCTCTCTTGTGGTTTCTCCACGTTGGCTCTCTTCAAATCCAAAATCTTCAAAAGAGTAGAGCTTACTTGCTACCATTTTCCCAACACAGATCCGATCACGTTCATCAACTGCAACGGGTGATATTATCAAAAAGAACTTCTCCGTAAAGAACGTTTCAATTTTATTAGCTTGCAAAACTAATCTTAGTAGTGCTAGCATGGTTTTCCCTAGGGGTTCAAGACTACTAGAATCCATTTTCCATTTCAGCTTTTTCGAGAGTCATGCTACCGTTTTACTAGTGATAAATCGTGTGATATAGTGAAAGCGAGTCTAAAAGAATATGGCAAAAAGGAGATGCTCTATGACTTGCAAGAAAAGGTATCAAAAATGGCTCGATGTTTGAAGGACCTTCCTGACTACCGCTGTGAGTTTGAAAACATGTGGATGACACAGGAAGACGCCTTTGTACCAATCTTGGCCTGCGTCCCAGGTGCACTGCGTGTATGATCGTTGGTGCATTGACCGCATCCATATCTATGTTGTTCGTCAAGCGACTGAAGGTTTAAGCCTGTCATTCGGGTCAAGGTGGAAATGAAAAAGAACGCGGTGTGCAGTGCCTGCGATAGCCGTCACTACTCTCCAGAGTTTCGCTTTGAATCTGCCAGTTCGCAAAACGTAGTCAAATCTACGTGTTTTGAAAGCTTCGTCCGACTTCCAGAACATGCCGCCTGCAGTTCGTCATGTCTCAACTGTTCGCTGAGGTATGACTCACTGCTAGCCACAACCCGCTATTTACTGGTTGGGCGTTTGCATGGTGAAGACAGGACGATGCTCATGGTGCGGATGCTTTTGACAACTTTCTTACATCCGTGCAATCGACGCCCATTTGCTGTTGTTGCCGATGTAGAAGCGGACGTCTGGCTTGATTGGAGATTATCGGCGAAGCTGCGACAGTACACGTGCCAGAAGTCAAAGATGCGCTTGTCAACCCAGCTGTCAGAAGAATGGTCGAAAGACATGAAGATGTCTCACACACCGCTTCATGGTACGTGACATGTTGGCTCTGTCCGTGCTCTTATGCGGCAGGATTTGACTCTGTTCAGAGTTGTTGAAGCGCAAGCAACCCAGATCGGCTGCTCTTCTCAACTGTTAAGTCTCCTAACCCAGAAAGCCCACGCAGCGCACGCGCTGAAGAACTTGGTCGTCAGTCAGCTGGTGTGATAACGCCGCAATGGACCCTGGATGCTGGCAAAGTTGGTGCAGTGCTCTGCGAGATGGGAGCTAGCCTCAACCTTCTTCGGGTAACCAAATTGGAGCTTATCATGGCGTCATCACATCTGAAGCCTACAAACATGCTGGAACTCGCTCCGATAATGCAGCCTTTGCCGAATCCATCGTATCAGCTGTCCGGACTGTTGCCGAAGATTGCCGGAAAGTCTGGCGCAACCATGTTCAACGTGTGACAGGTTTCAGTTATCGCTGAAAAGATCCAAGAATCTGAAGACAAACACAATCACACTTCATGATGGCTGAAGAAAGCTTCCGGTTACTTGATCGACTTCATTCGTACGCTGATAAAGACGCGATCCAAGCCATTGCTTCGTTTGCTGAACTGCACGCTCACTATCGTTCGTGGTTTGACGCTAACGCTGACGGTATTGAAGAAATTTACAGAGGTATGGCTACTATGCTGAAAAAGACCATCTCTGTTACTCTTTGCAGGTGTCGAGTGGAGCCAGAGCACTCAAAATGCCAATCATGGCTAAAGTCTCCGTGACAGTGGTCCCGAATCGCACCGCCACTGCTATCTCAATCACAGAAGACTTCAAGGCACTGGCTTCACTACCTGCTGATGTGTAACATATAACAACTCCTCCAAGTGATGTTTTGGAAATACACTCTTTACGTGATGGCTCTTGGTCCCTGTTCGCCCTTCAGATTTCAGAACCAAAGAAATTAAGTTCTGGCATTGGCCGGTGGGTCAGCAATGCAGATTCTCTAAGCTGACATTGCTAAACATCAGAGGCAGAAATCAATGCTATGGATAAGTAAGCGCATGAAAGATGAGATAAAACGATCTCATCTTTTTCGCATCAAACTCGAGCACTTGTCAAACTTTTGTGGTATACTAGTTTTATCAAAAAGAGAGGTATTCTTACGAATCTGCTTTTAGAAGATATTAAAGACCTTGCAGAGCGACTACAGTTGCGTGCATGCTAGAAGCACCTCGATAATAGTTTGAAATGTCAACCTTCGGTCGCAAACTTGTCCTTACTGTCGTAAACCTTTGCTGGCACATCGCAGGTGTCCTAGCTGAAACTTAAAGCACATCTACTTCATCAACGGTGAAGAACTCAAGTCAACTCAATGCAGCTGCAAGTAAATCTCCGTTCACGTTATGGAATTCCAACTGGCCTGCCGAGCTTTGTCCACTGTTGCGGATGGTCAAATCAATGTCCGTTGCGACTTCTTCAATGTCAGCACAAGAAATCAAAGACCCAGTGATTGTGAAGATGGCCGAGAGAAGGGCACTCGCCTTCTAGCATATCTGTCGTGCGGAGTTGCGGTGTCTGGGAAGTGTCACAGCTTAGAAGTTCGCCCGCACCCGTAAATCAGCTTAGCTAGCCGACTGACTCACGGTCATATGTATGCCAGTTCTCTGATACTGTCCTCCTTTAGACAGTGTCCAAGGTAGATTTGTCAGTACGATTTCCATTGCACGAATCACGCCTCAGCACCGGTCTACTCGCTAGGAGAAAGTAGTCTCAAGATCAGATAGAGTTCCTGCTGTTTGAGGCTAAGCCATGTAAGAACCTGCTCGCAAACTCCCACATCGGTTGGACTCGGATCGAGGTAAACTCATTAGCCATTCTCGACACCTGCCATACGCGTCACCACATAACCTGTGTCGGGTCAGTATGACACAGCTTCCTTGTCGTCTTTCATAGCGGTAAACTGGAAGCGTGCGTGCATGGCTGACCCTAAAGACTTTCCAATGTCGATATCGCGTTACTGGTTTTACCGGATCTCAAAAGTACGTGCTTCATGGATGAGTCCACTCCTGCCGGGGTGCTTGCTATTTTCCAGCGCCTGCCAAGTCTTTTCATTGGCATAAAGATCCATGCCAGTATTTTGCGAGCCAAAGACATCGACTCACGTAGATATGGTGCTGATATGCTCACAGTGTAATCTGAAAATCGCATCCAAAATCTTCTGCTTTGCGATTGATCTCGCTCCTAAGAGGCTTGTAATTTTCTTTACCAGACAAAGCACGATCCACTAATATCTTTCTTTATGGCGTTTTCCAGGCTGTAGGAATTTCAAACTGGAGCCTGATGCTAAAAATACTGTATTTAAAGCTCATTTCACTCATTCTGTTCTTCTACTCGTCCTCCCAGACTTCTCTTGCCGGCATCCTTATCATAAGGAGCATCGATGGCAAGCGATCGACTTACCGGCTCCACTCTCAGTCTGTAAATAAAATAATACTTGATGTTGTTTAATGATTTCTTTGCAGTAGCCAGACCTAGACCAGTTTCCACCTGGCGTCGACTTCTTCTTGCACGATCCACTACGGTAAAACGGTCGAAAATCTTTCGGCTAAATCTCTTGTTTTGGAATACCTTACGTGTGGTCTTTGACGGATAAAATCATCTGATCATCGAAGTTGTTTCATGCCGGACGGTGATTTTCTTTCTACCATCTAGGTAGTGCGTATGCATTTTCGTTGGGAGAATATTATAACAATCACCCAGATCACCCGGAATACGCGTCGATCCTCGATCCGAAACCTGTCAGTTGATGATCTAACCAGCTCATATCTCTTCATCCCTATTCTCTGATCTTATCAAAGCGGTTGAGGGATATAGCAGGTGATGAGGCCGTACCAATCATCGATTCCACATCCAACCGAGTGAGTCGCATTATCAATACGAGTAGAGATGCAAAGATCTGTCACCATCTCCATGTTCGGTTGGTTTCATCGAGCGAAAACCTTGATAAAATCAGAGCAACAGGATCATACAAGGCCTCATCTAAGGCTTCAGATAAGATTTAACACTGGTCAAAGGGAGTACGCAACTCATGTCTCACATTGGACACGAAGAGTCTCCTGTTCACGCTCTTCCTTCTCCTGATTCAGTCGTATCGTGCAAAACGGCAACCAAACCAGAAATGAATCCAGACTCACGACGAATAAGTGCAAAACGCACACGAAGACTAAAGATATTTCATTAGTATTTTGGGAATCAATCATCAATTCAGGAATCTGTGTATGAGGTCGCAGTTCATATTCATCCTCTATCTAAGCAATTTAGGACTGTGTTCAGTATGCTTCTTTTACGACAATAGTTTCTGCCATATCGTTAATCATGGTAATCTGACCACGGCATGATTGGTTAGCAAACCCATCTATCATATAAGAAAGAATACTGTGCTGCTTTTTGTTTCTTGCTCCAGATTTTCTGTGTTAAACGAATGACCTCAGACAAATCATTGAGGGTTATGTGATGATGTTGGTATTCAGAGCTTCTTGCATATCCAAAACTCGAGTAATGCCCTCGCAATCAAATCCTGACCTTTTGATTAATCTGCTTTAGACGAATATTGTCCCGACGATTTTCCAGTAGCAACAAGGTTACCACCAGATAAAGCGAAAGTAAAATCAGGATAGATAAAATCGCTGGTCAAGTCAATGTTTGTTCAATATCTTCAATCATTATTTCTCATATAGTAACCCACACCACGACGTGTTAGGATGTGGTTCTGACGGCTTGGAGTGTCTTCGATACGCAAAACGTCGGATGGTCACATCCACTGTATGCGAACATTTCACCAAAAATAGTCATAACGAGACAGTCTCGCAAGTGTTCAGCATGTAACTTGACCACGAGAGGCCAAGTGGTACAAGAGTTTCAAACTCACGATGCAGTCGAAATCCAGTTCCTCAGGTTTTCTGTAGCCACATAAGCATCTGGAACGATTTCAGATCGCCAATCTGAAGGGGTTGGGGATTTCTGTCATCGTTTTGACTATCCACTGAAGCGAGGGTCTGCATGACGAAGTAAAGCTTTCACACGCATGCTCGCAAATTCACGGTTTGAGAAGGGCTTTGTGACATGAATCATTCTGCTAAGTTCTAAAACCGATAACCTTGTCAAACTCACTATCCTTTGGCTGAGCAGTAATGATAGGCACTGCTAGTCTTACGAATGGTCTTTAGCAACCCTAAACCATCGATCTCAGGAAGCATCAAATCTAGAATAATACACAGGTTGCTCCGCCTGACTAGCTCGATGGCTTTCTACTGTTAAAGGCTGTTGCAACCTCATAGCCTTCGCGGGTCATATTGAACTTAGTAATATCTGGATTGGTTTCATCATCTACAACTAACATCATATGTTCACCTTTTTCATCTATTATAACACATGGAAAGAAGGCAATATGGCTAATATCGTCTCTAATCTTCAAGAACTGTTTTATAAGCTGCCAAATCTTTGTTGAGGTTTAGCAAATGGATAATCAGAAAATTTCTGAGGGGAGATCCAGCGAATTTCTCTGTCATCAAACCTGTTTCGAATCTGTCACCCTGACCCGCTAAAGATTTGAATATGCCAGTGATGGCTAAAGCATGCTTTGACTGGATCAAATGCTTGATGGACCAATCAACTTAAACCAATCCTGCCTCAAAACTTTCTTGGGTGTTGGACCAGCAAGCTCAGCAAATTTGAGTAAACAGATTCAGCTGTTCTTCCTGTGAGAACTCCTCTACTGCTATCAAGGAAATGCAAAAACCAGCTAGTACGTTTTCACTTTCATTTTTTCTCGAGTAGATATTGATCTTGATTATTTCGCACCACCAAAGCCTTGAGATAGATTGGGAGAGGCTTTTTCTGGGTTCTGTTGGATGAAAGAATCCACGTTCCATTCTGATAGCTGCAGCCAAATTCCTTAACAGCTTTCTTCTGGTCGAGGATTGCTGGAGCTCATGTCAGTATGTTCTAAATCCATCAGAGCTTGGTTAAAGTCACCTGGTTGTTCTGGATCAATCAAGATTTCATCATAGCCTGAAAAATCTTTCGATTGCTGGAACCTCTATATCATGATTAACCTCAAATAAAACGTCCAAAACCCGCATAACATTGCCATCGACCGCGGGCTCAGGTAAATTAAAAGCGATACTGGAAAATTGCTCCCGCAGTATAAGGACCAACTTTTAAACTAGAAATTCCTTCACAGGGTGTTTTGAATTGACCACCAAAGTCAGTCATAATCTGCTGCAACCCGGCATATTACGCACTCTAGAATAATAGCCCAGCCCTCCATGCTTTTTAGTAAACGTCTTTCAGGCGCATTCACAGACTTTCTCAGATGTTGAAAACCATCCAAGAATCGTTTCACAGTAGGAATAACTGTGTCTCACTCTAGTCTGTTGAAGTACAATTTGCAGAAACCCAGATATGATAAGTGATTTTGCACTTCACGCCATGTAAATCCCTGTTTGTTTTTCATCGTACCAGTTGAGGAGTTTTCACGAAAGAGGAAATCTTCTCCTCCGGCCACATGTCAACACCGTATTCTCTTTTCAAATCTAACATATATCTAGTATAACATACAGGCTTCTAACTGTCCTTTTTCTTTTAGCTAAAAGCTCTTCTTCTAGTAGAAGAGACTCCATTTCTTATACTGATTGATTGCGCCAGCTGCTGTAGAGCGTTAATATCACATCATCTAGGGCTACATCCACGTGATAGGTCGTTGACTGGTTTATTCAATCCTTGTAGAACGGGGACCGATAGCTGCAAAACCACCTAGACGTTCAGCTATTTTGAGCCGATATTTCCTGCTTCGATACCTGGGAAGATGAAGACATTTGCTTGACCTGCTACATTGCTACCTGGAGCTTTTAGTGCTGCTGTTTCTGGGACGAAAGCTGCGTCAAATTGCAATTCCCCATCAATCTCAAGGTCTGGACGTAGATCGTGTGATAATTTAGTTGCTTTCAACCACCTTATCAACACTATCACCAAAACCAGAACCTCTTTAGAATAGCTTAGCATAGCGATTTTGGGTTGAATCGAACATTTTGGCAGTAATTGCTGAGTTATCAGCAATTTCAGCCAAAGCTTCTGCATCAGGATTAATATTAAGGCACAGTCACCAAACAAGTAACGTTTCATGTACCACGCACCCATAAGAAAAGCTCCTGAAGTACGAGTTACATTTGGACGAGTTTTGATAATTTGAAGAGCTGGACGAACTGTCGAAGCTGTTGAGTGAATAGCACCTGATACCATTCCATCTACCAAGCCCATATAGACAAGCATAACACCAAAGTAGTTGACATCTTCTAGTAAGACCTGACGTGCTTCTTCTTCCGACATTTTTCCTTTACGACGTTCTACGAGTGCAACCACCATGTCTTCAAATTGAGGATAATGATGTGGATCAATCACTACAACCATCCATGATCCTTCGATTTCAAGATAAATTTTTAATTTTTGCAGGATTTCCAAGCAAAACAGGAACAACTTCCGTTTCTTTTACTAAGCGTTTCGTTGGTTGAAGGATACGTGGTTCTTCCCTTCAGGTAGAACAATAGTTTAGCATTTTTGCCAACTAAACTGGCTTTTTAGACTTTCAAAAACTTCCATGAGTTTCTCCTTTAAGATAATTAATTATACTCAAAATAGATTTTAAAGAGTATTAGTTGATAACTGAATAATAAGATTGTTAAAATCATCTGGCAAAGGGCTTTCCAGCTCCAGCTGACGCCCTAAGAAGGGATGATAAAAGGATAAGGAATGACAATGTAAGGCCTGAGCGTTGAATACCATCTTCTAGGCTGCCTCTACGAGATCATCTCCCAACAAGGGAAGCTAACATGAGAAAAATGCACTGAGATCTGATGAGTTCGACCAGTATGCAGGCGAATATCGACTAGGTGAATATTTCCATAGAAGCCCACAACTTTGTAAGATGTATGGGCGTATTTCCCACCTTTGGCGACCCTGTCTCGTGATAATGGAGTCCATATCACGCGCACCAAGGGCGATAATTTTCCCTTCAGGCTCCAAGACACCAGCTCCTTTAACTCAAGCAAAAGTAACGTTTTTCGATAGACTTTCGTTGCAGTTGCTTGTCTAAACGTGCATGAGCATAGCCGTGCTAGCAAAGAGACATCAAACCAGATGTGATCTCTATCAAGCCTGATGCTGCAATGTGAACCTGCTGGTTTTCATATCCTCTTGACATAGTAGCCCTTGATGAAATTGGCAATGGTATTAGAGTGATTGACACTGGGAATGGATGCTCTCCATAAGGTTTATTCAAAAACCAGAAAATGGTCATCCTCATACAAGATATCTATGGTCAGATCAATGGCTTTTGAGGCTCTCAAATCCTTCCTCTGCTGGAATGTCAATAGTTGCCCTGTCTCCAATATCTAAGAGATAAGTCGCATTTTGAGGTCGGTCATTGACCAGAATAGCACCGCCTCGAAACTTTATCTTAGCTAAAAGTCCTTTAGAAACCTCGTGTTTCTTCAGAAAAGTTTTGACTTTGACATGTTCATCTGTGATAAATTCGAACCTCATTCGTCCACCTCGCCGATGAATAGCATCTTTTGACGCGATTTCAGAAACTAGTGTGACTTGGCGTCGCTATGAAGTATATCTTGTGATGGTCGATTTGGTACTCAATCTGTTCTATATTTCGAAAGAATGATGCTATTGTCAGCGATAACGTGTGATAGTCATTACGAGGTCGGTAAAAAGCTCATATTTATCTTTCTTCGGAACGATTATCGAAGAACCAAGTGTTCGATAAACTCTGTTGTTAAGACTCGCTATTTCAGTCAACTGCAAGGCCTCAATAGTAGGATGCAAGACAGCTCCACCCAAGGACTTGTTATAGGCAGTGCTTCCGGTCGGGGTTGAAACAGTCACACCATCTCCACGAAAACGTTCAAATGGAACGTGGTTAATAATGATATCCGCAACCATGGTGCGATCAGACCTGCGGATGCTGGCTTCGTTTAATGCACGGAAGGTCTTAATTTCTCCGTTTTCAAGTGTCACCTTGACATTCAAAACAGGATAGGAACCTTGGCACCAGTATCCAGTTGGAGATTGGTAACCAACTGGTCCAACTCAAAGTCACGATAATCCGTATAAAATCCTAAATGTCCTGTATGTACGCCAATAAATCGAACTTTATCTAACTGATTCTCGTACTTGTGAAATGCAGACAAAAGCATCCCATCCCCACCAATTGATATGACGATGTCAGGATTGGTGTCGTTGAGTATAAAATGATGTTTTTTCAACTGGTCTTTCAGCTCATACAAAACCTTTTGACTCTGCGGTTTTCTATTTGCAATCAGATCAATTCGTTTACCTGTATTCTTCATCTGTATCGTCACTATTTCCTACACCGTCGTTTAGTTTTCTACTCAAAGGATCAAAGAGCGCCTGTGCTTCCTGAATATCATCACGAATTTTCCCCATTTCTTCATCCAATTGATGGGAAATTCTAGCTGTAATCTCCAAGCGTTTCTTGATCTCCTCTGGGAAATCCCCCTGATACTTATAATTGAGCGAATGCTCAATCGTAGCCCAAAAATTCATGGCTAAAGTCCGGATTTGAATTTCAGCCAGAATCGTCTTAACACCACTGATGGTGTCAACTGTATACTCTACCACCACATGATAGGAGCGATAGCCCGAAGCCTTCCGATGCGTGATGTAGTCACGTTCCTGTACTACTCTCATATCATGGCGTTTGCGTAAAATCGCAACAACTTCCTGAACATCATCGACGAACTGCACCATGACCCGCAAACCCGCGATATCCTGTAAGTCATGTTCCAAAGTATCGTAGCCAATCCCTCTGCGATTCATTTTTTCCTTAATACTTTCAATCGGCTTCACCCGTCCAGTAACAAACTCAATCGGAGAATGCTTGTTTTGTTTACGATACTGTTTGCGAATCCCACGAAGTTTAATCTTCAATTCACCAACAGCTTGAATGTAAGGATCTAAAAATTCTTCCCATTCTATGGTCATATTTTCTCCCTTTTGGTATGTGATTGTGTTGTTGAAAATTTTTGATTTTTTCACTACAATCATATACAATAAATACATTGTCCATTATACCATAAATCGCTTTCAAAGATAGAAAAAAGGTTAGAAAAATGAAACATTTAGAAATTGAACTGAAAACACTACTGAAAAAAGAGGATTACGATCATTTAAAAGAGCAGTTTTCCCATATCCAACCCGTCCTACAGAAAAACTACTACATTGATACGCCAGATTTCAAATTGCGAGAAAAGAGGGTTGCCATGCGCATTCGCACCTTTTCAGATTGGGCAGAGTTGACCTTGAAAGTACCTCAAACCGTAGGAAATATGGAATACAACCAGAAACTAACTCTTCCAGAGGCTGAATCTTACCTAGAAAAACAAATACTTCCTCAAGGACTCGTTCTAGAGGAACTTGCTAAGATTGGTATTGAAAGCCAAGACTGGTTTGTTCTGGGCTGTCTTGCAACTATTCGTTACGAAACGGAAACGTCGATTGGTCTAATGGCACTAGATGAAAGTCACTACTTTGATCATACAGACTACGAACTGGAGCTAGAAGTTACTGACCATGAAGAAGGAAAAGCTGATTTTCAGAAATTTTTAGATGAAAATCAGATCACTTATCAGAAAGCTCCTTCAAAATTAATTCGTTTTATTAAAAGCATGAAAAAAAGCTGAAATAATCTCCATTTTCTGGTAAAATAATGGAGATAAAATATTTAGAGTTTACAGAGGACGGTCTATAATGTCAGATAGAAACAACATGAAACTTTTTGCACTTAATTCCCAATCATGAAATTGCACAAAAATCGCAGAGACGGTTGGGTACCTCTGGAAAATTATCCTCTCGCCAATTTTTCTGATGGTGAAATCCAAGTCAACATTGAAGAGAGTGTCCGTGGTTACGATGTCTACATCATCCAATCAACCAGCTACCCCGTTAGCAAACCACTTGATGGAGTTGTTAATCATGGTCGATGCTTGTACGTGCAAGTGCTCATAGTATCAACGTTGTCCTTCCTTACTTTTGGTTATGCTCGGCAGATCGTATCGCTTCTTCTGCGAACCTCTCACTGCAAAACTGGTTGCCAATATGCTTGTCAAGGCTGGTGTAAGTCGTGTTCTAACGCTTGACCTCCACGCTGTTCAGGTTCAAGGTTTCTTTGACATTCCAGTAGATAACCTCTATACAATTCCTCTCTTTGCTAAACACTACAGCGATAAAGGGTTGCTGGGATCAGATGTCGTTGTTGTAAGTCCAAAAAACTCTGGTGTCAAACGTGCCCGTAGCTTAGCTGAATATTTAGATGCACCAATCGCAATCATCGACTATGCTCAAGACGATTCAGAGCGTAGCCAAGGCTATATCATCGGTGATGTTGAAGGCAAGAAGGCCATCTTGATTGACGATATCCTAAATACTGGACGTACTTTCTCAGAAGCAGCAAAAATCGTCGAACGTGAAGGTGCAACTGAAATCTATGCGGTATCCAGTCATGGTCTCTTTGTAGAAGGCGCTGCTGACCTTCTTGATGCTACTAACATCAAAGAAATCCTTGTGACAGACTCTGTAGCAACCAAAGAAAGAACTCCGAAAAATGTGTGCTACATTACCGCTAGCGAATTGATTGGTGATGCCATCGTCCGTATCCACGAAAGAAAACCAGTTAGCCCACTCTTTGCATATAATAAAAAGGAATAAGGTGATTCTTTGATTTATTTGGACAATGCTGCCACTACTCCAATGTCAGCAGTAGCTATCGCAGAAATGACCAAGGTCATGCAGGAAACCCATGGGAATCCTTCAAGTATTCACAGTCATGGTCGCCATGCTGGCAAATTGCTCCGTGAAGCCCGTCAGGAGTTGGCTCACTTACTTGGAACCAAGCCACAACGAATCTTTTTCACATCTGGCGGTACAGAAAGTAACAATACCGCTATCATCGGCTATTGTCTACGTCATCAAGAACGTGGAAAACATATCATCACAACAGCTATTGAACACCATTCTGTGCTTGAAACTATCGATTACCTGGTGCAACATTTTGGCTTTGAAGCGACCATCATCCAACCAGTAAATCAAGAAATCACTGCGCAGCAAATTCAAGAAGCGTTACGTGACGATACCATTCTAGTTTCTACCATGTATGCCAATAATGAAACGGGTAGTCTCTTACCTATCGCTGAAATTGGACATATTTTAAAAGAGCATCCTGCTGCTTATCATGTTGATGCTGTTCAAGCTATCGGAAAAATCCCTATCCATCCTGAAGAATTAGGAATTGATTTCCTTAGTGCTTCCGCTCACAAGTTCCATGGACCAAAAGGAGTTGGCTTTCTTTATGCTTCTTCCACGGGCTTTGATTCCTACCTTCACGGTGGCGATCAAGAACAAAAGAAACGGGCTGGAACAGAAAACCTTGCTGCCATCGTCGGTATGGTTGCTGCCCTCAAAGAAGACTTGGATCATCAGGCCGAGCATTACCAAAAACTAGAGGGATTAAAAACTGCTTTTCTTGGTGAAATTGCGGAACTCGACTTCTATCTCAACGAAAGCAAACACCAACTTCCTTATGTTTTCAACATTGGCTTTCCTGGTCAAAAAAATGACTTACTCTTGCTTCGGTTAGACCTTGAAGGAATCTCAATCTCAACTGGTTCAGCCTGTACTGCTGGTGTTGTGCAGACCAGTCATGTACTCGAAGCTCTTTATGAATCGGATTCCCATCGTTTAAAAGAGTCTGTCCGTATTAGTCTGTCCCCTCTTAATACCGAGAACGAACTGAAACAACTGGCACAAACCTTAAAAAATATTATTGGAGATTAACCTAATGGCATTCGAAAAAACCATTAAACTACAAAACTGCCGCTACGACTATACACTTAGTCCATCTGTAAAAAAGTTTACACTAAAAGACAATACTTTCTTTGAAACAAAAGTCGGAAACTACGAACTGACTCGTCTACTTGAAAAAGTTCCTAATAGTGGTGAAGGTTTCCTACTAAAAATTATCATCAACAAAGAGCTTACAGGTGTTAAAATTAATATCACTGACAAATCAGGTCTTCGTTTGGTCAATATCTTTAAATCTGAAGAACACCATATCCACCAAGAGAAATTCTACTTCCTCATGGACAGTTTAGTAGAACGCGGTATCTTCACTAAAGAAGAAAGATAGTTTGCTATGTATCGTCTCACATATAAAGATAGCTATCAGGTAGAACGCACACTTGAATTTTCCGATTACGAAGAGCTTATGCTATCACTATCAGGCTGTGTCACCCTGCCCGACACTCTCCTAATCAGCTCCTTAACACTGAATGATAAAGTGATTTATCAAGGATTAGTTGGCGATCTCTACCGTTTTTTATCACAAACTAATTTTTCAGATTAAAACTAAGATTTTCTTAGTTTTTTCTTGTTTTTGTTGATTTTTTCACAAGGTTTCTATAAAATAGAAGAATAGAAAGGTTGTGATTTTGTGAAAGATAAACAGTCTGCTATTCCAAAAGCAACAGCAAAAAGACTCTCTTTACTATCGAATTTTCAAGAGATTTTCATGCAGAAAAATTGAACGTGCCAACTCTAAGCAAATTGCAGAGGCTATCGGTATCGATTCTGCGACTGTCCGTCGAGATTTCTCCTATTTTGGTGAACTTGGTCGTCGTGGATTTGGTTATGATGTCAAAAAATTGATGACGTTTTTTGCTGATCTCCTAAATGATAACTCGATTACTAATGTTATGTTGGTTGGAATCGGAAATATGGGGACACGCCCTTCTCCACTACCGCTTCCACGAGCGTAAACAAGATGAAAAATTATCATGGCCTTTGACCCTAGATGACCATCCAGAAGTTGGGAGCCAGACACCTGATGGAATTCCAATCTATGGTATCTCTCAGATTAAAGAAAAGATCAAAGAAGCAGATGTCAAAACTGCTATCCTAACTGTTCCAAGTGTTAAATCACAGGAAGTTGCTAATCTTTTGGTCGATGCGGGTATAAAAAGGTATTCTTAGTTTTTCACCCGTCCATCTCCACCTTCCAAAAGATGTAGTCGTTCAGTATGTCGATTTGACAAGCGAACTCCAAACTCTCCTCTATTTTTATGCGTAAAGAGGATTAGAAAGCGAAAAGCATTTATGAAAAACCAGTTATTGGGATTACAGGGAAATGAAAAAGCTCATCCAGATGATGATGTCATGATGAGCTATGCGGCAAAAGGCTTTGTTGAAGGAGTCAAGGACGCTGGCGGAATTCCAATCATCCTACCGATTGGTGATCAAGAAATGGCTGCCTATTACATCAGTATCATTGATAAGCTTATCCTAACGGGTGGGCAAAATGTTGATCCAAAATTCTATGGTGAACCAAAGGCTATTGATAGTGATGACTATCACCTTCAAAGAGATATTTTTGAACTAGCACTTATCAAAGAAGCCATCAAGCAGAAGAAACCAATTTTCTCTGTTTGTCGGGGTACTCAACTTTTCAATGTTGCTATGGGGGGCACACTTCACCAAGATATTGAAGATCATTGGCAGGACTGTTCAGCCGAATACACGACCCAACGCCTCGTAACGGAACCTGATACCATTCTCCGAGAAATCTACGGAGAAATCTCTCATATCAACTCCTTCCACCATCAGAGCATTAAAGATCTAGCTCCTAATCTTAAGGTTGTAGCACATGATCCTAAAGATGGAATAATTGAGGCTGTGACAACTACGGACGGATTTCCTTATCTTGGTGTTCAATGGCATCCTGAATTTCTCTTTGAGAACCGCCCCAAGGATAAAACACTATTTGACTATGTTGTTAACGAACTCTAAATCAAATCCGTCTTTTCACGGTAACTAAAGTAATCCGAGTGAGAGACAATCAGGTGGTCCAAGAAAACAATCCCCATCAGTTCGCAGGCTTCCTTGACTAGCTTAGTGACATGATCATCATTTCGACTAGGAGATACAGCACCAGATGGATGATTGTGAACGAGAATCACAGAGGTAGCCATATGCTTCAAAGCATAGTGAAGGATTTCCCTCGGTTCAGCAATGCTGCGTGTCGCAGAGCCGATAAAAATAGTTTGCTGATGGATGATTTGATTTTGAGTATTGAGATAGAGCGCCACTAGGTGCTCTTGTTTTTTGTCACCAAGTTCCTGTTGCATTTTCTTTGCTAGCTTTTGACTACTGAGAATACTTTCCATCTCAAGGGTTTCATGTTTGTGAATACGATGTCCCAGTTCAATCACAGCTTGTAGTTCAATGGCTTTAATACGTCCAATACCAGACAGACTTTGCAATTCCTGCAGAGTCATTTTTTTCAAATCAGTTAAGCTGTTGAGACTATTCAAGACTTTTTGGGCAATTTCAAAAACGTTTGCTTGACGCGTTCCTGTTCTGAGCAGAATAGCTAGTAACTCTTGATTGCTCAGAGCCTCTACTCCTTCTTTAACCAGTCTTTCTCTCGGTAAAAGTGAATCTTCTTGGAATGAAATACTATACATAAAAATCCTCCTCACTTTATTATTCGTGAGAAGGATGGAAAATTAGATTTTTCTCAATTGGGGCTACACTGGCTAGGGAGTTTTTCAGCCCTACTTCGGGAAATTGATTTTTAGTTCCTGAGTATCACCGCTACCTGAGACTTCCAGAACAGTTCCCTCTCCCCATTTCTTGTGAAGTGCAATATCTCCAATAGACCAGCTTGTATCAGTCGAATCTTTTATTTCCAGCTGCAAACTGTCCAAATGGAAGACTACTTGACGGGATAGAGCTTGGTGCGGCATTGCGTTTCCGTTCTTGAAGGGCCTGAGCTAAGCTCATACCTTGACCAAATGCCACTCCACCACTGCTATAAGATGCCTTAAAACTGGTATTCGCTGGCCGAGCCAAGCCTTGATAGTCAAGTAAGTCCGAACTGATTTCATTGATAAAACGAGTTGGACGATTGTAGCTAGTACGCCCAAAAAGCAAACGTGAGTTGGCATTGGTCAGATAGAGGATTTTTTCTGCGCGCGTAATACCTACATAGGCCAAACGGCGTTCTTCTTCTAGCTCATCAGGATCTTCAGCTGCGCGACTAAGCGGAAAGACATTTTCCTCCATCCCGATGATAAAGACAACTGGGAACTCGAGTCCCTTAGCTGCATGGAGTGTCATCAAAGTCACCTCAGATGTCTCCTGACTGCCCGAATCCGTGTCTGCAATCAAAGCCAAGTCATTCAAGAATCGACTGAGTTTGTCCAAACCAGTTTCTTCTTCCTGACTATCAGGGTTGTCATCAAAGTTTTTGGTAACAGATAGGAACTCTTCGATATTTTCAACCCGCGCCTTACTTTCCAAGGTTGCCTGAGCATTAAGAATATCGATATAACCTGTTTTTTCTAGAACAGCCTCCACTAGCTCGGTGATAGTTAATTGATCCAGTTGCTCCCGCAAATCCAGAATCATATTTGCAAAATCCCAGATAGACTGGGCTGCTTTCCCTTTGATGCCAGACAACATGATATTGGCTGAAGCATCTAGCATGGACATGTCTTGCATATTAGCAAAATCACGGATTTTCTCAACCGTTCCTGGGCCGATTCCACGTTTTGGCTCGTTGATAATGCGCTCAAAACTGATATTATCACTCAAATTGGCAATGAGGTTAAGATAAGCGATAATGTCACGGATTTCCTTACGGCTGTAGAACTTGGTCCCGCCGACCATAGTATAAGGAATATTGGACTTTAGGAGGGCTTCCTCAATAGTACGGGATTGTGCATTAGTCCGATAAAGAACTGCAAAATCCTTGTGGAGGAAGTTTTGAGTTCGACCAAGTTCATCGATGGTTTTTGCTACAAAAACAGCCTCGTCTTGTTCGTCATTTGCACGATAGTAAATAATCTGCTCTCCATCCGCATTCTGAGTCCAGAGATTCTTGGGGCGGCGATTTTGATTATTTTTGATAACGTCATTGGCTGCTTGAAGTATGGTTTTGGTTGAACGATAATTTTCTTCTAGCAAAACCACCTTGGCGTTAGGGTAATCTTTCTCAAAATCCAAGATATTCTGCATATCAGCCCCACGCCAACCGTAGATAGACTGGTCCGCATCACCGACCACGCAGATGTTTTTAAAGCGTGAAGCCAAGAGTTTGACCAGTTGGTACTGGGCATGGTTGGTATCTTGATACTCATCAACATGGATGTACTGAAACTTCTGCTGGTAGTAGGTCAAGACGTCGGGATTCTGATCAAAGAGGCGCAGGGTCAACATGATCAAATCATCAAAGTCAACAGACTCAGACTGACGAAGCTCTTTCTGATAGGCTGTATAACACTGGGCTACGATTTGCGTATACATATCACCAGCTTGAGCAGCATAAACCACATCATCAATCAAGTCATTCTTAGCATTGGAAATGGTTCCCAAAATAGTCCGTTCATTCCATTTTTTCGGATCTAGGTTTAATTGCTTGAGAATACGTTTCATGAGAGTTCTCTGTTCCCCAGGATCTACAATAGTAAAATTACGATTGTAGCCAATATGATCCGCATCACGACGCAAAATACGAACACACATAGAGTGAAAGGTCGCAATCAGACAGTCCTGAGTAGCTGGATTGAGCCCATAGGCACGCTCCTTCATCTCACGCGCAGCCTTATTGGTAAAGGTAATGGCCAAGATATTCCAAGGATTAACCATTTTTTCATCAATCAAGTAGGCGATTCTGTGAGTTAAAACACGAGTCTTCCCAGAACCAGCCCCAGCCATGATCAATAATGGACCTTCTGTCGTTTGCACCGCCTCAGCCTGACGGTCATTCATTCCATTCAATAATGCGTTCATTTTCTCTTCCTTACTCTTGAAGTCAATGTTTCTATTATATCAGAAATCAGGGAAAATATCTTTACCTAGACTGGTTGCTTGTAGAAGAAAACTCTCTCATCAGCTGAAGACAAGGCCTTATATCTAGATAAGAAAAAGAGCTTGAATAGCATTTCCAAACTCTTTAAATATCATCTAAATATTAGAACAATCCTAGAACGGTTCCATCGCTTTCAACATCCATGTTGAGAGCGGCTGGTCGTTTTGGAAGGCCTGGCATGGTCATAACATCACCAGTTAGGGCAACGATGAAGCCTGCCCCCAATTTTGGTACCAATTCACGAATGGTAATTTCAAAGTTTTCTGGTGCTCCAAGTGCATTTGGATTGTCAGAAAAACTGTACTGAGTTTTAGCCATACAGATTGGCAATTTGTCCCATCCATTTTGAACGATTTGAGCAATTTGCGTTTGAGCTTTCTTCTCAAAGTTCACTTTGCTACCACGATAGATTTCAGTGACAATTTTTTTCAATCTTTTCTTGGACAGAAAGGTCATTGTCATAAAGACGAGTGTAGTTGGCTGGATTTTCAGCAATAGTCTTAACAACCGTTTCGGCAAGCGCTACGCCACCTTCTGCACCATCAGCCCAGACACTAGCCAATTCTACTGGAACATCGATTGAGGCACAAAGTTCCTTCAAAGCTGCGATTTCAGCTTCTGTATCAGTGACAAACTCATTAATCGCAACAACTGCTGGAATACCAAACTTACGGATATTCTCAACGTGGCGTTTTAAATTAGCAAAACCTGCGCGAACTGCTTCTACATTTTCCTCTGTCAAAGCATCCTTAGCCACACCACCATTCATCTTAAGGGCACGAAGGGTTGCGACGATGACTACTGCATCTGGAGAAGTTGGCAGGTTTGGTGTCTTGATATCAAGGAATTTCTCGGCACCAAGGTCCGCACCAAAAACCAGCTTCAGTAACAGTATAATCAGCCAAGCGAAGAGCTGTGCTTGTTGCCAAAACAGAGTTACATCCATGAGCGATATTGGCAAATGGACCACCGTGTACAAAGGCAGGTGTTCCGTAAATTGTCTGAACCAAGTTCGGCTTAATAGCATCCTTCAAAAATCAAAGCCAAAAGCACCTTCAACCTGCAAATCACCAACAGAAACTGGTGTACGGTCATAGCGATAACCGATAACAATATTAGCCAAACGACGTTTCAAATCTTCAATATCAGTCGCCAAGCAAAGAATCGCCATAATTTCGGAAGCAACGGTAATGTCAAAACCATCCTCGCGTGGAATACCATTTAGAGGGCCACCAAGTCCAACGGTAACATGACGAAGGGCACGGTCGTTCAAGTCAACGACACGTTTCCAGAGAATGCGACGTTGGTCGATTCCCAGCTCATTCCCTTGGTGCAAGTGATTGTCAATCAAGGCAGAAAGAGCATTGTTGGCAGTTGTAATAGCATGCATATCTCCAGTAAAGTGGAGGTTGATGTCCTCCATTGGCAACACTTGGGCATAACCACCACCGGCTGCACCACCCTTTAATCCCCATTACTGGACCAAGAGACGGTTCGCGGATAGCAATCATCGTTTTCTTACCAATTTTATTCAAGGCGTCTGCAAGACCAATGGTAATGGTTGACTTCCCTTCACCTGCAGGCGTTGGGTTGATGGCAGTTACCAAGATCAATTTCCCAACTGGATTGCTCTCAACTGCACGAATTTTATCAAAGCTGAGCTTAGCCTTGTACTTTCCGTACAGCTCCAAATCGTCGTAAGAAATACCAAGCTTCTCCACAACATCAACGATCGGCTTCAACTCAATACTCTGCGCGATTTCAATATCTGTTTTCATAACAAACTCCTCTAATCTCTAATGTGATAATTCATTATAACACAAAACAAGATTTTTAACACTATTAAACCCTTAAAACGTTCGTGAATATCCTAAATTTCAAGATTTTTAGAGCCCTTTGAAAAATTTTATATGGCTTTATAGTTTTAGACTATAAAGAATCTGAAAATGATCTAGGAAAGAAAATAACTATCAATTTCAGTCAAATCATGAAGAATTTTTATCTTCGATTTCTAATTTTTTTCCGCCATCTCAATAGAGTACTCAAATCTAAGTTTAGTATTTATTGACAAATCAAACGAATACTCTTGTATTTCACCCAGTTTTTTTATATTTTTCTATGATTTCGTTATAAATTGTAAGATAATGCTTATCTAAAAATTTTTATGTAATTATTCAGATTTTCCTTATAGTCTTGAATTATTTTTTTGTTCGCTATCATTTAATATTCCCTTCCCTATTTCCCAAAATGATTGAACTAGCTATTGAACCTACTATAGAACCTAGAACTGGTATAGGAATCGTTGCTTGACCAATACAAGCACCAATTGTTGCAAAGGAAGCATCTATTACATTTAATGTCAAGAGATTCATAAGTTCATCTTGAGTTATTTCAGAAGATCTAAATCTCAAAACAACATCAATCATTCCATAAGTAGCCATTACTAAAGCACTGGCATTTGGAGCACTAATACCAAAGACGTTTGTTAATCCGTAAATGGAATAACCAGATATTGCCCCCTTTACAACTCCTTCAGCTGTGTCCAATCCACAATCTAACCAATCTGATTCTTCGAATTCAAAAATACTTTTTCCTTCTTTGTATTTTCCATATACACTTGACAACAAAGCTAAACCACCCTGTAAAAACGCTGCGTTTCTTGCAACCTTGCTAGCTTCTTTTAAATTTGGTAATGCATGTTTTTGCGCTACTAATCGTTTTCCATTTAATTCTTGTTGTTTCAGTCTAACTGTTTTTACGAATATTCTTCTCTTCAGAACCCTAAAAAGAGAATGAATTGAATTTTTGAGCATCATTATAATTTAAAACAGAAGATTTCATCCAAGATTTGTATGAAGTAAGTCCTTTACTTTTGGTAATATCATTGATTGTTTGCCGTATATCCGTAATTTGTTTAATAGATAATCTTTTACCATTAAATTCAACTTCTTTTTGCTCCAGCCATTATTTTTCAAATACTAGCACGTGATCTTTTTGGAAACATCATTTTCATTTTTGCACTGTAAAAGAAATGATTGATCCAGTTCATCACGTAAATTATTATAAAACTTCATTTGAATGGTATTTCTACCAATTAATAAATCGGCAGGTCCATTATCATTCAATACTTTTACAATAGGATTTAATCCTTCAATAGCTCTCCTCGCATTTACAATCCCAGCTTCTGCAAATTCAGCGATAAAGCCGTGACCACCGTTCTCTCCTCCACGCTTCTTTAGAATAACATCTTCAATATTATCTCTAGTATGGTTTAAGATTTTTTTGAGACATTATCCTTGTTTAAGATGACTTTACACGCTTCATCCTCTATGATTTTCATAGCAATTTGTAAGTCTTGAATCCTTAAATTATTTAAACAATTGACATATGCACCAATACCTTGGTTAAAAGCTTGATTAAAAATCTGGTTACTCATTTATTCTAATTTCCTTATTTACCATAGCGGTTAATGATAGAGTTGAATTCACTAAAGCACCTGCCTGATATTTTTCATCTTCAGTAAATAAGCTATAGTCCATCCCAGTTAAAGATAAATTGGCTAAATAAATTCCTTCTGTTTGTTTTTCAGTTAGTTCTATTAATTCCGTAACTTCTATTACTTTTTCTTTAAGTTGTCTAGCCAACAATTCTACCTTTTTCTGTTCCTCCATAGCCTCTTTTGCAACTTCTTCATTTTTCCTATTAGCTACTACACCAGCGCCTATAGAAGCGGTCAACATAGCGCCTGCAATTCCCCAACCGACAGGACCAGCCAATGCTAAAAATGCGTTACCGGCTGCCACTCCACCGCCACCAGCTGCTACACTTCCACCACCTAACCAAGCCAGAGCGGCGCTATTTGCTGCAGCACCTGACAAACTTGAAATTGCAGTACCTGTTGATGCAACACCAAATGTAGTTGCAACACCCCATAGCGGCAGTAGGCCCCTAAAGTTGCAACTGTTACTCCTAATGCGCTAAGTGAAGCCGCAGCCGCTGTGCTACCACTTGCTAATTCAGCTTCCTTAATTGACTGTGAAATAGCAATTTGCTTATCTTCAAAAATTTTTGAATTTCAACATCAATTGCTTTCTAATTTTGTTTCAAACTCTTTTTGGTTTTATTTGCTAGTTTGTTAATTCTTTCTTCAACAATTTTTTTACAACTTTGATAGCTTTTATCCCTAACCTGATAAAGCTCTATTGATTTATTAGCCAAGCTATCAGCTTCCTCATTATAACAACTAATAGCTTCATTATATCCATCAACAGCTTCTTGTCTTAGTTTAGAATTAAAAAGGTCTACCGATTCAATTTGTTCTTTTTGTATTATTCGCTATTTTTCCCAGCTTCGTTAAATGTTTCAGAAGTCACATTTGTTATCTGATGTGCTACATCTCCGGCAACTCCAACAGCTTTCTCTGAGACAACATTACCAACTTGGCTTGATACTTCACCTATAGTTTTTTTACAGATTCTGTAATAACTTCTCCAGTAAATTTACTCGCTTCATTTAAGGCTTCGCTAGTAGCAGAACCGACATCATTCAATACTTTTTCCAGCTTCTTTTACAATATTGTCCGCAAATTTTTAAAAAAATCCATAGTAATACCCCTTTTTAATTTACTTAGATTCATTATCTTATTTATTACTATAAATGTCAATAATAATATATTTTTCTTTTAAATGCTTTCATTTTACTTAACGTTTATTTTTGTGTACAATAGTCCTATGAAAATTTTAGTTACGTCGGGCGGTACGAGTGAAGCTATTGATAGCGTCCGCTCTATTACGAACCATTCCACTGGTCGCTTGGGGAAAATCATCACAGAAACCTTGCTTGCTGCAGGGCATGAAGTTTGTTTGATAACTACTAACAGAGCTCTTAAGCCAGAACCTCGTCCCCATTTAACCATTCGAGAAATCAAAAATACTAATGATCTTCTTTTAGAGATGAAAGAGCATGTTCAAAATTATCAGGTTCTGATTCATTCTATGGCAGTTTCTGACTACACTCCTGTTTATATGACGGGGCTTGAGGAAGTTCAGGCTAGCCCTAATTTAGAAGAATTTTTAAGCAAGCAGAATCATCAGACTAAGATTTCTTCAACTGATGAGGTTCAGGTCTTATTCCTGAAAAAAACACCCAAAATCATCTCTCTGGTCAAAGAATGGAATCCTGCCATTCATCTGATTGGGTTTAAATTGCTGGTTGATGTCTCTGAAGATTATCTCATTGAGATTGCTCGAAAGAGTCTTGTCAAGAACCAGGCAGACCTAATCATTGCAAATGACCTTACTCAAATCTCAGCGAATCAACATCGAGCAATCTTTGTTGAGAGAGAGCATCTTCAAACTGTTCAAACCAAAGAGGAAATTGCAAGCCTCCTCCTTGAAAACATTCAAGCATACGATTCTTAGAAAGGAAAGCCATGGCCAACATTCTGATCGCAGTGACAGGTTCCATTGCCTCCTATAAATCAGCCGACCTGGTCAGTTCTTTGAAAAAACAAGGCCATCATGTCACTGTCCTAATGACTGAGTCGGCAAGAGAGTTTATCCAACCTTTGACACTACAAGTCCTCTCTCAAAATCCTGTCCACCTTGATGTCATGCAGGAACCCCTATACTGATCAAGTCAATCATATTGAAAGAGGCAAAGAAACCGACCTTTTTATCGTCGTCCCCGCTACCGCTAATACCATTGCCAAACTTGCGCATGGTTTTGCGGATAACATGGTTACGAGTACAGCTCTTGCCCTGCCAGACCACGTCAAAAAGTTAGTCGCACCAGCCATGAACACAAAAATGTATAACCATCCGGCAACTCAGGCTAATCTAAAAACATTAGAGACCTATGGTTATCAGATTATCTCACCAAAGGAATCTCTACTAGCCTGTGGCGATTACGGAAAAGGCGCCCTAGCTGACCTGAATACTATTTTAGAAAGAATAAAGGAAACCCTCGATGAAAAAACGCTCTAATATTGCGCCCATTGCAATCTTTTTTGCAACTATGCTCGTTATCCACTTTTTAAGTTCAATCCTGTTTAATCTTTTCCCATTTCCAATCAAACCAACTATCGTGCATATTCCTGTTATTATTGCAAGTATTATTTACGGCCCACGAGTTGGTGTTACACTTGGTTTCTTGATGGGGCTACTTAGCTTGACGGTCAACACGATTACAATCCTTCCAACCAGCTATCTATTCTCACCTTTTGTACCAAACGGAAACATCTATTCCGCAATGATCGCCATCCTACCTCGCATTTTGATTGGTCTCACACCTTATTTAGTTTATAAATTATTGAAAAACAGAACAGGCCTCATCATTGCCGGAGCTCTCGGTTCCCTTACCAACACCGTCTTTGTCCTTGGGGGAATCTTCTTCCTTTTCGGAAATGTCTTCAATGGCAATATCCAAAAAAACTCCTAGCAACTGTCATCTCTACAAACTCAATTGCTGAACTCCTCATCTCAGCCATCCTAACTGTAGCAATTGTCCCACGTCTCGAAACCTTGAAGAAATAAAAACAACTCCACTTTCGTCCTGAAGGTGGAGTTTTTAGTTTTCACAAGTAAAGGCTCATCTTCTACTCATAAAAAGTTATTTACCAAGGAGTCATTCGTTCAAAATTTTGAAAAATATATGAAAATTTTTTTGAATTTACCACCTATACTTTTTGAAAATTTCCAATAAAATCAAAAATAAATTCTTGACATGTCTATCTATTTATTGTACTATACTTGTGTATATACAGTTAAATGGAGGTTCTTATGGATATACGGAAAAAAACGCAGTTTATGACCATGACTGCCCTACTCACTGCAATAGCGATTTTGATTCCAATCATTATGCCTTTTAAAATCGTTATCCCACCGGCTTCTTACACCTTGGGAAGTCATATCCCCATCTTTATCGCCATGTTTCTTTCGCCTTTGATGGCTGCTTTTGTGATTATTGCTTCTAGTCTTGGCTTCCTGATGGCAGGCTATCCCATGGTTATCGTCCTGCGCGCCTTCTCTCACATCGTTTTTTTGGTACTTTGGGGGCTTTTGTACTTAAAGAAATTCCTGAAACCTTGGATAAAACCAAAAGACATCTTGGATTTTTTTAACTTTGTTTTGGGTGTTGTTCATGCTATCGCTGAAGTAATAGCTTGTATCATCTTCTATGCTACTTCAGGGACAAATGTTGAAAATATGTTTTATGTTCTCTTTGTTCTAGTTGGTTTTGGTACAATTATCCATAGTATGGTAGACTATACATTAGCACTAGCTGTCTTTAAAGTGCTTCGAAAACGTCGCTAAAAAGGAAAAAAACTATGACAAAGGATCGCAAACAAGCTCTTCTCAAACTTTTAAAAGAGTCACCAAAAGCTCTCAATGGTCAAACCTTGGCTGAACACTTTCATGTCACACGCCAAATCATCGTCCAAGACATTGCCATCTTGCGAGCCGACGGCGCTCCTATCTTGTCAACCAATCGTGGTTATATCTACAAAGAAAATGATGCCAACCCCTACGTCCACAAACTCTTTAAAGTGAAACATGAACTGGAAGAAATTGGTCAGGAACTTTTTGGCTATAGTAGATAATGGCGGACGCGTTCAAAAATATCTTAATTGATCATCCCTGTTTATGGTGAAATTGAAAACCCTGCTCAAACTCACCTGCCGCCGAGATGTCCAGCACTTTCTGGAACAAGTCGAGAATTCAGACTTTAGACCACTTTCTGAATTGACAGACGGCATCCATTACCACCTTGTTGAGGCCGAGACACAACAAGACCTCCACTATATCGAGGAGGCCTTGGATCAGTTAGGCTATTTGGTAAAGGATTAGAAAATTTTCTTTTCCCAATCGTCTTCTGTACGGCGGGGGTAGAAAAATTCAGACTTGTCAGGTGCTTCCATCATCTCCATCAAGGGTAGCATATCATAGGCCAGATCCAAGTTTGGAATCTGGTCTTTTTGCACCCAAGATACTTCTCCTTCTTCTGAGGATTGGAGATTTCCAGTAAACTCTGTCGCCTTATAGCAAACGACGATGTAGCGCTCACCTGTATCTAGTGGCCAATTTTTAATGCCGACAAGTTGAGGATTTTGGATAGTCAATCCTGTTTCTTCATAGATTTCACGAATGACAGACTCTGCGAAAGCCTCGCCATTTTCTACATGACCTCCTGGAAAGGCATAACCAGACCAGCGATTCTCTTCAGGAGAGCGATATTGCATGACTACTCGCTGATTTTTAAGGTCTTCAATCAGACAAATGTTTGTTAAAATCGTTAATTGGGAGCGGGACATAAATTTACTCACTTTCTAAGTTGTTATATAATTTTTTCAGACTTGATGTCAGATTTCATGATAAAGGGATTGATCAGCTCATGATAATAGTATACATCATGAAGCAAATATCCTTTTGTTATGACAATTTCTTGTTCCCTAACTTCATAATCAATAGTGATTGGAACAGGAGGATTTGGAATAAGAGCGAAGACGACAATTACAAATAACCAAATATAAAAACTACAAATCGCACTGCGCACTCCTTCAAGGAAGCGATATTTCCCCTTTAAAAAGTAAATAAAAATATGCGAAATAGAGAGAATAATTGGAACAAAAATCCCTGTATTCCACGCTATGGGAATAAATTTCAGTCCAAATATCCCAAATAGAAGATCAAGAATTGCAAAGGACCTCAAAAAGCGAATAAATAGAGTAAAAATTAGAAGAAAGAGCCAAATATTCCAAATAATCGGAGTAAATGATAAACCAAATGACCATAATATGAAATGAGCGATAACAAATGCTATCAGTAAGGAATATAGGACAGTATAAATAAGCTTGTTAAAAAGTACTTGAATTTTTTTCACTATTTATTTCTCCTTTAAATTCAAAACTACTAACTAATGACTAATATCCATCACTTTTAAATTATCTCGTCTATTATTTTAACACAAATTATTACATATAAAATTTTTAGTTAAAAATTACTTCCATAATAGAGCATCTTATGGTTTTGAATCTTTAAAGGGACACTACTACCTGAACGATATCCTTTAGCACCATAGTAGTAAGAAACCTCATAAAAAGCATCTGGCAACTCGGCATTATCTATCCCATTTGAAATAAATCCTGTCAGTCCGCCTTCACTATCAAAATAATCTTTCTCACCCTCTTCTAAAACAGTATCGCGATAGATGATGTATCCTTTAATCATTTCTTTTCCCAAGAATTCATCAATAGGAATATCATACAAACCTTGAAAAGCTTTCCCTTCCTTACGGTTCTTTTCAATGAGATCATAATAGTCTTGAATATCCCCAGATTCAGTATCGACACTCCAGTAACTATTTACGAATTCCAAATTGGGATTTTCATATTGCTTAAAAAAATTCTCTACCTTCTCTTTGTGAGAAATACTGACAGGATGTTGGTTGAGTAGTTTATGAGCCATGTCTGAAAATTCTTGTAACATGGTTTTCGTAGTCCCATCATAGGCTAGTTCTTCATCAGTCTTTTGGGGATTGTATTTTGAGGACTTTGGACGATAAAACAAGGCATGACTCACAGTGACTCTACTTCCATCAACTTCTTCACTATAATTGTATTCAATTTTGTATTTTTTTCAGAAGTCCATTTATCTCTAGAAAACCTCGTAACCTTCATATCTCCTTTAAAAACCATACAAATCAAGGGTTCTTCTTACTGCTGTCTCTACTTCCGCTTGATTTGCTTCAGGAAAAAAATATCATAAGTTGTTGTAAAAGATAAGGAAGGCAAAACGTAGAATAAAGAATAAAAGGGACAATATTTACAATGAAGAAAAATTAACAGTAAAATTTTTTTCATTACTAGCTTCTCCTAGATAAACATATTTAAATTTATTTCACTAATCCAACGCCTTGACTTCCTCAGCTACTTTTTGCAGATATTTTTGTCTTGTAGAATTTGTATTCACCTCACGCCCTAACTCACCTAAAATTGAAACTTTCTTTGTTTTGATACCACAATGATTCAGGACAGCATTCTTTAATACTGATATTCCATAACTGTCTGGAATATTGATAGAACCTGAAAATACTTTGTACCACCATGTTGGTGCCATGGATGTTGCGTAAATACTGGCTGTTTTTCCTTTTAGTAACTTTTTAAACTGCTGACCCCTTAAGTAGTTCCAAATAAAACTTCCTTGGTTATTTGCAGAGTATGCAATTCCTGGCGTGAAAACACGATCAATCCAACCTTTCAATAGACTAGGCATACTACTCCACCAAATTGGATAAACAAAAATGAAATGATCTGCCCACTGGATTAGTTCCTGGGAGCGACGTATGAAAGAGTCCTCTTCCATACGTTTTCGATAACCACAACGTAATACAGGATCAAAATCTATCTCATTTAGGTTAATAGATTCAAGCTCATGGCGATTTGAGTCAATATTTTCTACAATCGTTCGAAAAATTTCTTGACAGAAACTTCCCTTGTCAGGATGTCCATTGATGACTAAAATTTTCATTCATTTTCTCCTATCTAATCCAACACTTTGACTTCTAGCATCATACCACGTATCTGAGTTGCTAGTTCAAAATCAAGCACTTCGACGGCTTCTTGCATTTGTTTTTCCAGTTTCTTGACGAGTTCTTTATGCTTTAGTTTTTGAGGTTATTGATATCGACTTCCTTGTCCTCTTCTTTGGAAACTGCCTTGGTCACGGCAATAAGGTCACGTATAATCTCAGTAAACCTTAAGTTCTCAATACAGTGTATATTTTTAGTGCCTCTTGCTCCTATTTTTTTAATAAGACAATAAAGTTTTTAAGTCTGTTTAAGATTTTTAAAACTCTTGATTAAAAGTAAGAATATACGCCATTAATTTATTTCTAAAATACTCAATGATAGCACCAGAAAAAACAGGATCAGTGTCATAACTAGAATAATAATGACAAACATGTAAAATTCTTGTTCTTCAACTAAAAGTATGGATGGTTGGTATAATTCTTCTAAAAAAATAAGAGGATGTACATGAAACAGATAAACACCCAAAGTTAGTGGAGATACTAAAAGAACTAGTTTCTTAAAAGTTAAGGGAAGATTTTTAATATTCAAAAAGAGTAAAAAAATATTGCTATTCCTTGCAGTGTGACCGTTGGAGAAATATAACTTCTCCACTGTTCAAAAAACCAAGCCAGCATAATATAAAAAGTTAAACTAGTTAGAAATAAAATGAATCCACTAACATTACGTATTTGAAAAACGACTTTCGTAATTTGATTTTTCTAATTATTGCTCCCAAAGTGTACAAGAGGATCATCCATAATACACTATAACCACCCCACAAGCCCAGAATATCTTGTTTAAATACCGTGGGTATGACAGAAAAGTATATAAACGCTCCACTAACAATTGGAAGCAATTGTTCTTTTTTCAATATCAGCACTGCTTGATTCAAAAAAATGGTGCTATTAAGACTAAACCAAAATAGCAACTCATATACCAATACTGTCCATGACTTATTGGAGTTAAAGCTGAAAACCAATCACTTAAGTTGACAGATGATTTTGAAAAAATAGCAAATACAAAAGTAATTGAAATAGTATAGAAAAATAATCTGTACCCAAAAAAACTAAACATTTTTTTATAACTAAATTGTGAATAAAGACCGACATACCCACTGATTAAAATATAAATATTTACAGCTGAATATGAGAAAGCTTCTAAAAAAATTTGCAAAAATATAGTAAAGATCTTTTTGACTATCAACTTTCTCCAAAAATTCCTCCCATACCTAAAAACATGTAAATTGCAAATCATCAACATAGCTAAAATTCTACAACATTCAATGCCTATGTGTTTAGTTTTTTTGCTGTCATATTATGTCTTTCTATATATTTCTATTTCTTTATAATTTTTTTCAGTTTAACGCCTTGACTTCCAGCATCATATCACGTATCTGAGCTGCCAGTTCAAAATCAAGTACTTCGACGGCTTCTTGCATTTGTTTTTCGAGTTTCTTGACGAGTTCCTTTGCGTTCATGTTTGTTGAGACTATTGATATCGACTTCCTTGTCCTCTTCCTTGGCAACTGCCTTGGTTACAGCAATCAGGTCACGGATTTCTTTCTTAATTGTCTGAGGTACAATACCATGTTCTTCATTATAGGCCATCTGGATTTTTCCGACGACGGGCCGTTTCATCGATAGCACGTTGCATAGACTGAGTCATCGTGTCCGCATACATGATGACATGCCCTTCGCTATTACGGGCAGCACGACCAATGGTCTGGATGAGGCCACGTTCGTTACGAAGGAAACCTTCCTTGTCAGCATCTAGAATAGCAACCAAGCTTACCTCAGGAACGTCAATCCCTTCACGGAGCAGGTTGATTCCGACCAAGACATCAAAAACACCCAAAGCGCAGGTCACGGATAATCTCCGTCCGCTCCAAGGTCTTGATATCCGAGTGCATGTACTTGACTTTGATCCCCATTTCCTTTGAAGTAGTCAGTCAGGTCTTCTGCCATTTTTCTTGGTCAAAGGTGGTAATAAAGGTTCGCTCATTTTTTCAACACGGGCATTGATTTCACCCTAAGAGGTCATCAATCTGTCCCATAGTCGGACGAACTTCCACCTCTGGATCCAAGAGACCTGTCGGACGAATGATTTGCTCAATCACTGTCTCGGTCTGTTCATTTTCGTAGTCGCCTGGTGTTGCTGAAACGTAAACAATCTGATGAACATGACTCTCAAACTCCTCCCGACGGAGAGGACGATTGTCCAAAGGCTGACGGTAAACGGAAACCATAATTGACCAACATTTCCTTACGCGAACGGTCTCCATTGTACATACCCTTTGATTTGCCCCCATGGTCATGTGACTTTCATCAATCATAATCAAGAAATCATCTGGGAAGAAGTCGAGCAATGTATAAGGAGGCTCTCCTTCACTACGACCATCCATGTGACGAGAGTAGTTCTCAACCCCATTTGTATAACCCATCTCACGTAACATCTCAATATCATACTCTGTGCGCTGCTTCAAACGCTGGGCTTCTAGCAGTTTACCTTCCTTCTCAAAGACAGCTAACTGCTCCTCCAACTCTGCTTGAATCTTGGCAATAGCAACCTCCATGTGGTCGTCATTAGTCACAAAGTGAGTGGCAGGGAAAAATCGCCAAATGATCCACTTCACCCAAGGACTTGACCTGTCAAAGCCTCAACCTCACGGATACGGTCAATCTCATCCCCGAAAGAAACTCTACTCGAAAAAGCGTGTTCATCTCGGGATGCTGGGAAAATCTCCACCACATCCCCACGCACGCGAAATCTTCCCCGTTGGAAATCAATATCATTGCGCTCAAACTGGATATCCACCAAGTCATTCAAGAGTTTATCACGAGAAATTTCAAGACCTGGACGGAGACTTACAACACTATCAGCGTATTCCTTTGGCGAACCCAGACCATAGATACAAGAAACAGAAGCCACAACGATGACATCATTGCGCTCCAGAAGTGCTGAAGTCGCTGAGTGACGAAGCTTTGTCAATCTCGTCATTGACTGAACTGTCCTTCTCAATATAGGTATCACTAGAAGGAACATAGGCCTCGGGCTGGTAATAGTCATAGTATGAAACAAAGTACTCAACAGCATTTTTCAGGGAAAAAAATTCCTTAAACTCTCCCATAGAGCTGACCCAGCTAGGGTTTTGTTATGAGCAATGACCAAAGTAGGTTTATTGACTTTTGGAAATGACCTGACTCATGGTATAGGTCTTCCCAGTACCAGTCGCCCCCATCAAAATTTGAGCCTTTTTCTCCACCCTCGATATTGTCAACCAACTGCTCAATCGCTTGGGGTTGATCTCCTGAAGGTTGGTATTTTTGATACTAGTTTAAATTGATTGTCTGTAATCCGATTAATCATAATTACCTCGTACACACTTTCTATCCTTCTATTTTTACCATAAATTCCATTAGATTCTTTATCTATTGATTTAGCAAATTTGCACTCTTATGTCATATCTTCTTACATAAAAATCATTAAAATTTGCCTTCTGGCTTTTTTTCTGTTATAATTAAAAAATATTCAGAAAGGAGACTAAAAATGAAGAAAAAAATCCTAGCATGTTTGCTCATTTTATTTCCCATTTTCTCACTAGGAATAGCAAAAGCTGACACTGTTAAATCAAAGTATATTATTGCAAGTGATTCATCTTTTGCACCTTTTGTATTTCAAAATTCAAACAACGAGTATACTGGTATTGATATGGACTTGATTAAAGCTATTGCCAAAGATCAAGGTTTCGAAATTGAGATTACTAACCCAGGTTTTGATGCAGCGATCAGTGCTGTTCAGGCCGGACAAGCTGATGGTATTATTGCTGGTATGTCTGTTACGGATGCTCGTAAAGCTACATTTGATTTCTCTGATTCCTACTACACTGCTAATACTATTCTTGGTGTGAAGAATCCAGTACCATTGCTTCTTATGAAGATCTCAAGGATAAAACAGTTGGTGTTAAAAACGGGACAGCTTCTCAAACGTTCCTTACTGAAAACCAGAGCAAATACGGCTACAAGATTAAAACCTTTTCAGATGGATCATCTATGTATGACAGTCTCAACACTGGAGCTATCGATGCCGTGATGGATGATGAGCCCGTTCTCAAATATTCTATCAGTCAAGGACAAAAATTGAAAACGCCAATCGCTGGGACTCCAATCGGTGAAACAGCCTTTGCCGTAAAAAAAGGAACAAACCCCTTATTGATCCAGATGTTCAATAAGGGGCTTGCTAACCTCAAAGCAAACGGTGAATTTCAAAAAATTCTCGACAAGTATCTAGCTAGCGGAGCAGCAACTACTTCTACAATTACAGTTGACGAAACTACTATCTGGGGCTTGCTTCAAAACAACTACAAACAACTCCTTAGCGGGCTTGGAATCACTCTCGCTTTAGCACTTATCTCGTTTGCGATTGCCATTGTAATTGGGATTATCTTTGGTATGTTTAGCGTTAGCCCATACAAATCTCTTCGTCTTATCTCTGAGATCTTCGTTGACGTTATCCGTGGTATTCCCTTGATGATTCTTGCAGCCTTCATCTTCTGGGGAATTCCAAACTTTATCGAGTCCATTACAGGCCAACAAAGTCCAATTAACGACTTTGTAGCTGGTACCATCGCCCTCTCACTCAATGCTGCTGCTTATATCGCTGAAATCGTTCGTGGTGGGATTCAAGCTGTTCCAGTTGGGCAAATGGAGGCCAGCCGAAGCTTGGGTATCTCTTATGGAAACCATGCGTAAGATTATCTTGCCACAAGCAACTAAATTGATGTTGCCAAACTTCGTCAACCAATTCGTTATCGCTCTTAAAGATACAACCATCGTATCTGCTATCGGTTTGGTGGAACTTTTCCAAACTGGTAAAATCATCATCGCTCGTAACTACCAAAGTTTCAAGATGTATGCAATCCTTGCTATCTTCTATCTTGTAATTATCACGCTTTTGACTAGACTAGCGAAACGCTTAGAAAAGAGGATTCGTTAATGGCAAAACTAAAAATTGATGTAAATGATTTACATAAGTATTATGGAAAAAACGAAGTTTTAAAAGGCATTACAACTAAGTTCTATGAAGGAGATGTTGTTTGTATCATCGGTCCATCTGGTTCTGGTAAATCGACCTTCCTCCGTAGCCTTAACCTTCTCGAAGAGGTAACGAGTGGCCATATTACAGTGAATGGTTATGATCTGACTGAAAAATCAACCAATGTCGACCATGTTCGCGAAAACGTCGGAATGGTCTTCCAACACTTCAACCTCTTCCCTCACATGTCCGTTCTAGAAAATATCACTTTTGCACCTATTGAACACAAACGAATGACCAAAGAAGAAGCTGAAAAATTGGGGATGGAGTTGCTGGGAGAAAGTCGGTCTTGCAGACAAAGCTAATGCTAACCCAGATAGCCTATCAGGTGGTCAAAAACAGCGTGTAGCTATCGCTCGTGGACTTGCCATGAATCCTGATATCATGCTCTTTGATGAGCCAACTTCCGCTCTGGACCCTGAGATGGTCGGAGATGTACTGAATGTTATGAAGGAATTGGCGGAACAAGGCATGACCATGATTATCGTAACCCATGAGATGGGATTTGCTCGTCAGGTGGCCAACCGTGTTATCTTTACGGCTGATGGTGAATTCCTAGAAGATGGAACTCCAGATCAAATCTTCGATAACCCACAACACCCTCGTCTAAAAGAGTTCTTGGATAAGGTCTTAAATGTATAAAACAAAACTGTAAGGTTCTCCTTACAGTTTTTTAATTGCGTATTGGATTTTTTGATTTTTTTGAAAATTATGATAAAATAAAAAAACTATGATAATGAGGAAATCTCATCCCTAGTCCAACTAGGAAAAAATATAGAAATTAGGTAGCTAGATGTCATCAAAGGTTATTGTTACAATTTTCGGTGCGAGTGGAGATTTAGCTAAACGCAAACTCTACCCTTCCCTTTTCAGACTATATAAATCAGGCAATCTTTCTGAGCATTTTGCAGTTATCGGAACAGCTCGTAGACCTTGGAGTAAGGAATATTTTGAATCTGTAGTTGTCGAGTCCATCCTTGATTTGGCAGATAGTACCGAGCAAGCCCAAGAATTTGCCAGCCACTTCTACTATCAAAGCCATGATGTGAATGATACAGAACATTACATTGCTTTGCATCAATTACAAGCTGAGCTGAATGAAAAATACCAAGCTGAACACAATAAGCTCTTTTTCTTGTCTATGGCACCTCAGTTCTTTGGAACCATTGCCAAGCACCTCAAATCTGAAACATTGTCGATGGCAAAGGTTTTGAGCGCTTGATCGTTGAGAAACCATTTGGTACAGACTACGAAACAGCAAGCAAACTCAATGAAGATCTCCTTGCGGCCTTTGATGAGGAGCAAATCTACCGAATTGACCATTACCTAGGTAAAGAGATGATTCAGAGTATCTTTGCTGTTCGTTTTGCCAACATGATCTTTGAGAATGTTTGGAACCGTGAACACATCGATAATGTCCAAATTACCTTTGCGGAACGCTTGGGGGTAGAAGAGCGTGGTGGCTACTATGATCAATCTGGTGCCCTTCGTGATATGGTGCAAAACCATACTCTCCAACTCCTCTCTCTTCTAGCCATGGACAAACCAGCTAGCTTTACAAAGGATGAGATTCGTGCTGAAAAGATAAAGGTCTTTAAAAACCTCTATCATCCAACTGAGGAAGAATTGAAAGAACAGTTTATCCGTGGTCAGTACCGCTCTGGTAAAATCGATGGCATGAAATACATTTCCTATCGTAGCGAGCCAAACGTCGATCCTGAATCTACAACAGAAACCTTCGCATCTGGCGCCTTCTTTGTAGACAGCGATCGTTTCCGTGGCGTTCCCTTCTTCTTCCGTACTGGTAAACGTCTGACTGAAAAAGGGACTCATGTCAATATCGTCTTTAAGCAAATGGACTCTATCTTTGGAGAACCATTAGCACCAAATATCTTGACCATCTATATCCAACCAACTGAAGGCTTCTCTCTTAGCCTAAATGGGAAACAAGTAGGTGAAGAATTTAACCTGGCACCAAGCTCTCTGGATTACCGTACAGATGCTACAGCTACTGGGGCCTCACCAGATCCTTACGAGAAATTAATCTACGATGTCTTGAACAACAACTCAACCAATTTCAGCCACTGGGATGAGGTAAGTGCTTCATGGAAATTGATTGACCGTATCGAAGATCTCTGGGCTGAAATGGTGTTCCACTCTACGATTATAAAGCTGGAAGCATGGGGCCACAAGCTAGCTTTGACTTACTTGAGAAGTATGGAGCCAAATGGACCTGGCAACCAGATATCGCCTATCGTGAAGATGGCCGTTTAGAATAGCAAAAATATCCTGCAAGATTGACTTGCAGGATATTTATTTTATATTAAATCAAGCCTTCTAAGAGACCTTTCATAAAGTTTTCTGAGTTAAATTCCCCGATATCATCGATTTTTTCACCGAAACCAATCAATTTTACAGGGATATTAAGTTCTTCGCGGATGGCTAGTACAACACCACCTCGGGCAGTTCCGTCAATTTTTGTCAAAACAATTCCTGTCAATGGTGTTATCTTAGAAAATTCCTTAGCTTGTACCAAGGCGTTCTGTCCAGTCGAAGCATCGAGTGCCAGGAATGTTTCATGGGGTGCCTCTGGAACGACACGCTTGATAATACGACCAATCTTTTCCAACTCGGCCATAAGGTTGTCCTTATTTTGCAGACGCCCTGCTGTATCAATCATGAGAATATCAATTCCTTCTGCTACAGCACGTTCCATCCCATCAAAGACCACACTAGCTGGATCAGCCTTTTCAGGTCCCGTCACAACAGGAACATCAACACGACGGCCCCATTCTGCTAGCTGGGCAACAGCTCCAGCACGGAAGGTATCTGCCGCAACCAACATGACTTTCTTGCCAGCTTGTTTGTAGCGATGAGCCAATTTCCCGATAGAAGTTGTTTTCCCAACACCGTTAACACCAACAAAGAGCATGACTGTCAAACCATCTTGGAAATGGATTTGTTCATCGTAGTTGCCATCCTTCTCATAGAGTTCAACCAATTTCTCGATAATGACACGGCGGAGTGCGTCTGGCTTCTTAGCGTTTTCTAATTTGGCTTCATAGCGTAGTTCTTCTGTTAAGTTTGAAGCGACTTGCACACCGACGTCGCTCATGATGAGCAGTTCTTCCAATTCCTCGAAGAATTCTTCATCGACAGAACGAAAGTTGGCAAAGAAGGCATTCAAACGAGCTCCGAATCCTGTACGGGTTTTCTTGAGACTGCGGTCATATTTTTCCTGAACGGTCTCTTCAACTTGAGGATATTCTTCTTCTACTACTTCAGAAGCGAGCTCTTCTTCAGTTTCTACAGTTTCTTGGCTCTCTTCTTCTAGAATTTCTTCCGGCTCTTGGAGTTGTTCCAATTCATCAGATTCTAGCTCAAGCTCTTCCTGAGCAGTTTTCTCGACTGCTTCTGGTTCAATGACTTCTTCTGTCGAGACCTGTGAAATTTCTCCTTGAGCAGGAGTTTCTTCCACTTTGTCCGTTTCTGTCTCTTCTTGGCTTGTTTCCTTGACAGCCGTTTGGTTTTCTTCAACCTCTTCTGACAAATCAAGATTTCCAGTGCTTCTTTTACTATATCTTCGATTTTCGGCTCTTCTTTTTTCCCGAATAGACGGTCAAATAATCCCATATTCTAGTTCTCCTTTAGCACGTATTCTTCGATAGCCCAGGCAACGGCTTCCTCGTCGTTGGTCATTGGGGTAATCACATTGGCAACTTCCTTAACCGCTGGAACTGCGTTTTGCATGGCAACTCCCAGACCTGCCCACTCAATCATGGAAAGGTCATTGGCCTCGTCCCCACAAGCCATCACTTGACTTTGGTCAATTCCCAAGTGTTTAACTAATTTCGCTAAACCTGTTGCCTTGTGGACGTTTTTCGGCGACCATTCCAATAAGAGTTCACGCGATTTGAAGATTTCGTATTGGTCAAACAATTCTGGAGAAATCTGTTGAATCGCTGTATCCAAAGGTTCTTGGGCAAAGGCGGTCACACATTTATTATACGTCATCTGACTAGATAGATCTTCAAAAGCGACAGGTACGAAAGTCAGGGCTGGGTTGAACTTAGCATAGAGACTTTCTTGGTCCGACTGGATTTGATAGACTGTTCCTTCTGAAATGGCATCTAACGGTAATCCGAGTTTTTCAGTTTCCTCATACAATCGTGCCACATCATCGATTGAAAAGACGGTTTTATCGAGAATCTCTCCTGTATTTTTCTGTACCAGACCACCATTAAAGGTGATGGTGTACTCGTCCTCCTGACCATCAGTCCCTAGCTCATGGAGAAAGAAATCCATAGCTTTCAAAGGACGACCTGTTGTCAGAACGACCTTGATGCCACGATCACGCGCAGCCTGAGGACCGCCTTGGTACGATCTGTCAGCTTTTTATCCGTTGTCAGCAATGTGCCATCCAAATCAAGTGCAATCAATTTAATATCTGCCATTACAAACCCTCCATATAAGCCATCACTGATTGGTCCTTATGGTGGCCAATCACTATCTCTGCTAATTCTAAAATCTCTGGTCGCGCGTTTTCGGGAGCGATTGGGTGCCCGACGACCTGCATCATGTGAAGGTCATTGAGATTATCTCCAAACGCCATGACCTGATCCATGGTTAGACCAAGTTTTTTGGCTAGCTCAACAATAGCCACACCCTTATCAACATAGTCCAAGACAATATCGATGGATTCAAAACCTGTTGTCATGGCATTGACACCAGGAACATTTTCATTGACCCAGGCCTCTCCAACTTCTATCGTATCTTCTGTGAAGTTCGTGGTGAATTTAAAAATCTCATCCTTGATAAATTCCAGACTCGCTACTTTTTGGATATTCTCATTGTAGTGACGGCTGAATTTGAGATAGGTCTCATCCACTGTGTCTAATACGTAACAAGCTTTTTTCCCAGTCAGGAGCATTTTTCTTTCATCAAAATAGGGCGATTTCTTTAAGGCTTCAAAAGTGCTCAAGTAAAAGTCCCGAGACATAGTAGCCTCGTACATATCCTCACCATGAAACTCAACATAGCTCCCATTTTCAGCTATAAAAATCACTTCATCACGTACATCCGCAAACAGCTTTTTCAGCGACAAGATACCGCGACCCGAAGCCACTGCAAAATAAATCCCCTTTTCCTTGTAGGAAACAAGCAAGTTTTTGAGGCGTTCCATATCAAACTGCCCCTCTCCGTCAAGAAAGGTTCCGTCCATATCTGTTGCTACAAGTTTAATCATAAAATCCTTCATACTCCAATTGATAAATCTACCTTCTATTATACCATAGATAAGCTGAAAAAGGACTAGTACAGTCGGATTGACTACTGGATAGTAGGTCTTTTTCGGTAAAGATTCTCCACTATCATAATCAAAAGTTGTCCCCTAAAATGATAGTCAAAGCTAAGGGAGTTAACGTGGGAATTTCTACCATCTACTACTGGATTTATCATGGGAAAATTTGGGATTAACCAAACAGAATCTCCTTTATCCTAGAAAAGGAAAAAAACTGTCAAGAAACAAACTAGCCCTCAACTTTAAACCTGCTGGGAAATCCATCGAACAGCGTCCCAAGGCTATCAATCTTCGCTTGGAGAATGGGCACTACGAGATCGATACGGTCCTACTGACAAGAGCAAAAAAACTGCTGCTTGCTGGTCTTGACGGATCGAAGGAGCAGACATCAAATCATCCGATTGATTCCAAATAAAAGCGCTGAGTCCGTCAATCAGGCTCTAAAACTCATCTTAAAACAACATCACATTCTTTCCATCACGACAGATAATGGAGGCGAATTTAACCGCTTGTCTGATGTGTTTTCTAAGGAACATATCTACTATGCACATCCCTATGCCTCTTGGGAAAGGGGAACTAATGAGAATCACAACAGGCTCATTCGTAGATGGTTGCCTAAAGGAACCAAGAAAACGACTCCCAAAGAAGTCGCCTTCATTGAAAATTGGATTAATAACTATCCTAAAAAATGCTTGGACTACAAGTCTCCCAGAGAAGACTGCTTGCTGGCTAACTTGAACTTGAAATTTAGCTTTAAACTAATAATAGACTTTTATCCCTAAAATTGATAAAATGGTTAGGAGAATAATAGAAAAGGAAACTGTAAATCGCTATGATGAACATGCAAAACATGATGCGCCAAGCACAAAAACTTCAAAAACAAATGGAACAAAGTCAAGCAGAACTCGCTGCTATGCAATTTGTTGGAAAATCTGCTCAAGATCTTGTCCAAGCGACCTTAACTGGAGATAAGAAAGTTGTTAGTATTGACTTCAGTCCAGCAGTTGTAGATCCAGAAGATCTAGAAACCTTGTCTGATATGACCGTTCAAGCCATCAACGCTGCTCTAGAACAAATCGACGAAACGACTAAGAAAAAGTTAGGTGCTTTCGCTGGAAATTACCATTCTAATCACCTACAGAAAAAGGAGGAAGGTTCACTTCTCCTTTTTTTCTATGTTAGAAATTAAAGAACTCCGTAGCTTTTTTCAAAAGGAGATCGGTGTATTCTGGATCTTCCTGAGCTGCTGCTAAAGTCTCCTGTAGCATCTCCGTGTCATCTGTAATCATCCCATCCACTGACAACTGCAACGATTTATCAAGTGCGTCAGAGCTATTGATGGTCCATACGTAAAGCTTTTGTTCTGTATACCAAAGTTTAGTAACAAAATATTCATCCAATGTTGAATATTCCATGGTATAGCCAGTTGCCTTGGTTTTTGGGAAAATACTATTATAAGGCAAGATGAAATAAGCTGGAATAGTCGAATCATATTTCAAAACTTGGTCAATCACATGATAGTCTAGTGATTGCATCTGATGACCATACTGCTTGATAATAGAGCCATACTTCTCTAGAAAACGTTCCATCATTTGTGGACTATCTTTTTTACTGGTTTTAATTTCAATCAACAATCTTTGATGAAGTTCATTCGCGCGATTGAGATAGTCATCAAAACTAGATATTTTGGTTCGATAGCCATTTTCAGAAATATCTAACCCTGTCAACTCCTCCAAAGTCAAGTCTTGAGGTCTGGCATTGATACCTGCTAAGTTCTTAAGATTGGCGTCATGCATCATCACAAACTGACCATCTTTGGTCTCCTGCACATCCATTTCAATCAAATCTGGTTTCAGTTGCGCTGTTTTTTCCAAAGACTGTACAGTGTTTTGTACACCATTTTTATTTGAAACACCCCTATGTGAAATGACTAAAGGAGTATTTGTCACAGGAGCTTCCAGATAGATATAACCTTCCAGCGCAAAAAAGATACTAGCGCAGCCCATAACTCCCCATCTCATCAAATGGTCTTTTTTTCTTCTTGGCATAATCTCCAGTTCCTCACCTGTCAAAAAGGAAACAAACTTAACAAGGAAATAGGTCAACGCCATATAGTGGATGTTCTTTATCAGGACAAAGTTGATAACTCCAAGAATCAGTGATTCTTTCTGTGTTAAATTGTCAATTACAATCTGTCCCATTAGCAAGGGAGTCAAGAGGAGGAAGAAAAAGAGATAGGTTTAATAATAATGAGTAGCAAGTTCCAAGCATAAAAGAGAACTTGTTTTTTTGTCTTTTGCAGACTAAATTTTACTCCCTCTCTCACAGTCTTCTTTTCAAAGAGAATCTTCGGAAGGGCAAACATGAGTCGGACAGACACATAGAGCAAAATCCAAGCAGATGCAAAAATCATCAAACCTACTAGCCAGTACTTGTCTTCCAGATAAGTCACGATAAAGTCTGGAATAACGATTTTATTTAAGTAATAAATTTTTAAAATTTTCCTGATGAAAGGAAAGAGCATGGCTACGTAGAAGAATACAAAGGCCATCTTACAGAAGCTCAAGCGTTTCATGAACAGAAAACTTTGCTGGAAAACTTTGCGACTGTACTCAATCAAGGTTCTCTTTTCGTGGTAGAGAAGGTGGCGCGCCCCAATAAAGAGGAGGCAAATCTGGAAATAGGCCACCAAAAGATTGATTACAATCAAGACGAGAAAGGCCAGACTGATCAATGGTGAACTCGTGATAATGGCAAAAATATTATTGTAAGAAATAAACAAATAGCCCGTCTGGCTGAGTAAAAGACCAGCAAGAAAGGAATTGAGAGGTAACCACAGATATTCCACCATCATGAAAATTAAGAAAAAGAGGAAGAGAACTTTATCTAGGTTGAGGTAAATTTTCCTAAAACCTAGTTTTTTAGGTTTTTCAGGTTTCATAAGCACTCCTAGTCTAGAAATTGAGATAAGTCTAGCCCGCCAAAGGGATTCATGGATAGATTACTCTGTTCTTCTAACAATAGTTTTCCTTCGTCAGACTCCAGAAAGGATTCATAAACACGCGCTGTCATGCGAGCATCCTCTAAACTATTATGCGATTGACCTTTAAAGCCTAAAAAATTCGCCACAGTTTGCAGTTTGAGGTTGACAATGCCGTGTAGGTCGGAACCACGACGTTCAAAAGCCTCATCATATAGGTCGACCTTATACTGGTCACGATAGTCCAAGCCATGCTCCATGAGAATAGGCAAATCACTCTTGGCTGCATTGTAACCAACAATGGGTAAGTTGCCGATAAAAGCCTGAAAGTCCTGTAAAACTTGTTCTACTTTTGGCGCATCTTTCAAGGTTTCAGCTGTAATTCCTGTCAAACCATTGATAAAACTCTTTAAAGGCACGCTGGTATGAACATAAGAATCAAAAGCAGCGCTTTCTTGTCCATCTTGAAAGCGAACTGCTGATACTTGAATTAAATGGGTAACCCCTTCGTGTTGATTGAATTCTAAGTCAAAGGCGATATAGTCTCTTAATTTTTCCATCATTTACCTCAATTTCGACTCAATTTAAACTATAAATAATAAAAGAAGCCATCAGGTTAGTGAATAACTCAAACAGCTTCTTTATTTTCCTCCAAATAGGCGAGCAAAAAAGCCTTTTTTGGTTGCTTGGACTTCTTCTTTTGCTTGGTCCAACTCTAGTTTCAAGCTTTCTTGATCCTTCATTGCTTGAAGAGTCAACTGTTGCTGTTGGTCCAACTGTTTGTCCTTTTCAGCAATCTGGCGATCTTTGATGCGCATCTGCTCATCTTTTTCTGCTAACTGCTGGTCTTTGGCCTTGAGTTGCTCATACAATCGAAGAATTTCAGCGTTTTTCTCATCAACCAAGATTTCCATCAGTTCACGTTGTTTGACATCATCACTGACTGGTTCATCTTCAAAAATCGTTTTTTTGTAGATTTCTTCTAGCTTAATCAAGCCACTTCGAGTAACTACTGTTACACCTTTGTCATTTTTTTTCGTGTCCTCTTCTGGAAGTTCTTTGACACGATTGTTGATTGCCTGACGAGATAGTCCTAAGACCTCTGCAATCTCGCTGACGGTCATTTCAATACTCATAATATCCTCTGAAACGTTTTCTAGCTTTTCTTTATTTAAATCTTATCATAAGCTAGATAAACTGTCAAATTTCCGCTTAATTCAAGGCCTTTAAAAAGGCTAGTAAGACTTGGGCCGAACGACGCCCAGCTTCGATAATAAACTCATCAAAAGAGATAGAGGCTTCGTGATTGGCATTGTCACTCATAGCACGAATGACGAGGAAAGGTAGGTCAAGAGCCTGAGCCGCTTGAGCAATGGCCGCCCCTTCCATTTCAACTGCTAAAACATCTGGAAAGTGGGATTTGATACTAGCAATCTTATCTTCTCCAGCTATAAAACTGTCCCCTGTAGCAATCAAGCCTAGGTGCCAGGTCTGTTCTACTTGAGATAAACTTTCTTGAATCCTAGCGATGAACTTCTTGTCAGATTCAAAGTAAAGAGATTGACCAGCCATTTGGCCATAAGCATAACCAAAAGCAGTCACATCCACATCATGATAGACAAGTTTATCCGCAATCACGACATCACCAACAGCAATCCCTTCAGCAAGAGCACCTGCTGATCCTGTATTGATGATAGCTTCTACCTGAAAATGGTCAGCTAACACTGCTACACTCATAGCCGACATGACCTTTCCAATCCCACTCTGAACTAGAACGACTTCTGTGTTGCCAACAGAGCCAGTGTAGTAAGTATTTCCTAAGACTTGGACTTCTTTAGGTTTTTCCAAATTCTGAGTCAAGTGTAGGAGTTCCTCTGGCATTGCTGCAATGATTCCAATTTTCATTTGATGTCCTTTCCAATTACAAGAGTTTCATCGCCAAAACTAGCAAAATCAAAAGTAAAATTACCGCAAATAGAATTCGATTGAGTTTCGAATTAAAAACATTTCTCTTGGTGTTCTCAATACGACGGCTCTTATGAATCGTTGGTTCTACTTCGATTGTAAGTGTATCTTGACTAAAACCGTGGTCTCTAGAACGTGAATAACCAAAATGTTGTGAAGATGTTGGTAGGATTTTTGTTTCCTCATCATCTTGAAGGGGTGGTCCTGAGATTTTCTCTCCACGATTGGCACGTTCAATCATTTCATCTGTTAATAAAGGTTTTCCCATGGGTTTCTCCTCTATTTCTTTTGTAGTTCCCAGTACTGGATCGCCATAATGGTCTTGGCATCACAGATATGACCTGACTGGATCAGGTTCTTGGCTTCCTCTAGGCTTACTTCTAAAACTTCCAAAGTTTCATCATCATCTTGTGGGCGAGAATTTTCCACCTTGACCAAATCACTAGCGAGGTAGAGTTTTAGTTTTTCATTACAAAATCCAATCGCAGAATAGAAATCGTACAACAGTTCTAACTTACCAGTGTAGGCAACCTCTTCTTCCAATTCACGAAGTGCCGCTGCCATTGGATCCGCATTTTCACCAATTTCCAGTTTTCCAGCAGGAATCTCATAAGAAACCGCCTCGATAGCCTTTCGGTATTGCTTAACGAGGACGATTTTATCCTCAGCTGTCACAGCTAGAACACAAACAGCCCCATTGTGAAAAATCAGATCACGTTGGGCAGTTCCCTTCCCTTCTGGTAGTTCCACCTGATCTTGCACTAGTTTAAAAATAGGACCTTGGTAGATTTCCTTCCGGCTAATCGTTTTTTCTTCAAATTCCATGACAAACTCCTACTGGTTATTAGGATGATGAGGTAAGCGTGTTGCGTATTCATCTTTGTTAACTTGTCGTCCACGTCCAATAGCAATAGCATCAGCAGGAACATTCTTGGTAATAGTTGAACCAGCTCCAACAAGAGAATTGTCTCCAAGTTCTACAGGGGCGATGATGGTTGAATTTGAACCAACAAAGACATTGTTGCCAATCACAGTCTTATATTTGTTTTTCCCGTCATAGTTAACTGTAATGGTACCAGCACCGAAGTTAACATGGCTACCGACTTCACAGTTTCCGATATAGGTCAAATGGCCTGCCTTGGTATTCTCACCGATTGAAGAACTTTTAACCTCAACAAAGTTTCCAATGTGAACTTGAGAAGCAAGGCTTGAACCTGGACGGATATGGGCATAAGGACCGACTGTCACACCGTCCGCAACACTACTCTCCTCAATCATAGAGTTCGTAATCACGGCTCCAGCTCCGATAGTGCTATCCACGATATAAGTTCCATTTGTTAAAATAGTCTCCGCACCAATCTTCGTTTGACCTTTTAAGGTAACGTTGGCTTCGATTTGGACTTCAGGAGCAATCTCAACATCAATGTCAATGTAAGTCGCTTCTGGATTAACAAAGCTGATACCATTGACCATATGTTTTTGATTGATACGGCGGCGCATCACTGCTTCCGCAGTCGCAAGAGCTACACGGTCATTTACCCCAAGACTTTCATCAAAGTCCTTGAGAGTATAGGCACCAACCTTCTCACCCGCATTACGGAAAATACCAATCACATCGGTAATATAATACTCACCTTGGGCATTGTTGGTGTTGATATTTTTAAGAGCTTCAAAAAGACGTTGGTTATCAAAAACGTAAGTTCCTGTATTGATTTCCTTAATTTGCTTTTCAAAGTCAGTAGCATCTTTCTGCTCAACAATGCGAAGAACTTCAGCATTATCGTTGCGGACAATTCGACCGTATCCGAAAGGATTTGCCGCTTCAGCCGTTAAAATAGTCGCTACATTTTTGTGATTGATATGGAAATCCAAGAGATTTTTCAAGCTTTCACCTGTAATCAGAGGTGTATCCCCAGCGATAACCAAGGTATGTCCAGAACGATTTTGGAGGATGGGCTCTGCCATCATGACAGCATGCCCTGTTCCTAGTTGTTCTGATTGAGTTACAAAGTCTGTCTGTCCAGCCAAGACTTGCTCAACTAACTCTGCCTTGTGTCCAACTACGGTAACTGTCTTTTCAGGTTGAATAGCACCAACACTACGAAAAACGTGTTCCAACATCGAAATTCCTGCTACTTTATGAAGTACTTTTGGAAGATCTGATTTCATGCGAGTACCCTTACCCGCTGCTAAAATAATGGCATAATTTGACATACTATTCTCTTTTCTGTAAAAATTCCCTTATATTATACCATAATTTTACTTTTAAAGAACAAACAAACAGGTGCTTTCCTGAAAATCTCCCCTACTTCTCTACATTTCTAGACTGTTTCCTTTGATTTTTTTAAATTTTTTACGATAAACTAAATAAGTATGAGAAAAAAAATTCATCCAGCTATTATTTTTGAGTTTATTTGGAGTTTTCATAGCGATTTTACTCCTCAATAGACCAAGTTTTGAGGATCATCCTATCAAAACTAAGCCAAATGCTCTTCAAGTTGAAACACAAGCCTTGCATAATCTTGACAAGCCCATTATCGATGTCTCTGGTTGGCAAAGACCTGAGGAGATTAACTACGACACCTTATCTCAAAATATTTCTGGTGTCATCGTTCGCGTGCACAATGGGGCTCAGCACACTGAAACAAATGATGCTGCCTTTATCAATGGTGTCGATAAAGCCTATAAAAATCACATATCAGAATTTCAAAAACGGAATGTCCCTGTGGGGGTTTATGCCTATGTAGCTGGAAAAAGTAAAGAAGATATGGAGAAGGCTGCTGAAGTTTTCTATAATGCTGCTTCTCCCTACAATCCTAGCTACTACTGGTTAGATGTTGAAGAAAAAACAATGTCTGATATGAATGAAGGTGTTGAGGCCTTTCGCGCCAAACTGGCAGCTCTCGGCGCTAAAAACATCGGCATCTACGTTGGAGTTTACTTCATGCAAGAGCATAGTATCAATACAGAAAAGTTCACTGCTATTTGGATCCCTTCCTATGGAACGGACTCTGGTTATTTTGAAACGAAGCCAAATACTGATCTGGACTACGATCTCCACCAGTACACATCTAAAGGAAGAATTGCAGGATTTGAACATCATTTGGACATCAATTTGATTTCTACTGCTAAAGAGAAGGAAGAAACCTTCCGAAAAATATTTTTGAGACCATAAGACAAGTGAAAATAACAAACTTTTTCACTTGTTTTTTCATTTTCTCCCCGTCTGTGTTATAATTGATAGCATAGAGAAAGAATTTTATGAAATTGAGGATTTTATTATGTTTTCATGGATTGCACGAGTTATTAAAGGAATCGTCATCGCCTTAGGATTTATCCTACCTGGAATTTCTGGCGGTGTTTTAGCAGCTATTTTGGGAATTTACGAGCGAATGATTGGCTTTCTGGCTCATCCTTTTAAGGATTTTAAAGAGAATGTCCTTTACTTTATCCCAGTAGCTATCGGGATGTTGCTAGGCATTGGTTTGTTTTCTTATCCGATCGAGTATTTGCTAGAAAACTATCAAGTCTATGTTTTGTGGAGCTTTGCAGGAGCTATCATCGGTACAGTTCCTAGCCTCCTTAAAGAATCTACTCGAGAATCTGATCGGGACAAGATTGACCTAGTCTGGTTCTGGGCTACCTTTATCCTTTCAGGATTTGGCCTCTACGCTTTAAATTTTGTTGTAGGTTCACTCAGTGCTAGTTTTGTAAACTTCATCTTGGCAGGTGTTCTTTTAGCTCTTGGTGTCTTGGTGCCCGGCTTGAGTCCGTCAAATCTACTTTTGATTTTGGGACTGTACGCTCCAATGCTCACTGGTTTTAAAACCTTTGATTTATTTGGTACTTTCCTTCCTATCGGCATTGGTGCAGGAGCAACTCTCATTATCTTTTCAAAATTAATAGACCATGCCTTGAACAACTACCACTCCCGTGTTTATCACTTTATCATTGGGATTGTTCTATCAAGCACCCTCTTAATTTTGATTCCAAATGCTGGAAATGCTGAAAGTATCCAATACACTGGACTTTCTATTGTGAGCTATGTACTCGTTGCCTTCTTCTTTGCGCTTGGCATTTGGCTTGGTATCTGGATGAGTCAATTGGAGGATAAATATAAATAATGGCAAAGAAAGTCAAGATTAAAAAAACCTTGGTCGAACAAATCTTGACCAAGGCGGGTATTGAACACACAGGCATTCAAATCAACGCGCTTGAGGGTGAACTACCTTCGGAATATGATCGAACTCATATCTTTAAAACCTTGGCTCTTTTGGGAGACAAGACAGGACCGATTATCGGAATCGTTCCCATAACGGAACACCTCGCCGAGAAAAAACTAGCAAAGGTTTCTGGCAATAAAAAAGTAAGCATGATTCCTCAAAAAGACCTAGAAAAAACGACAGGCTATATTCATGGGGCTAATAACCCCGTCGGCATTCGCCAAAAACACAATTATCCAATTTTTATTGATAAGACTGCTTTGGATTTGGACCAAATGATCGTATCTGCTGGGGAAGTCGGACATAGTATCATCGTACGCCCTCGAGACTTGGCCAGCTTTGTAAAAGCGGATTTTGCAGATATCTTGGAGGACAGTAAGTAATGAAACTCTATTTTGTTCGTCATGGTCGCACTCTCTGGAATCTTGAAGGACGTTTTCAAGGTGCTAGTGGGGACTCTCCCCTTCTTCCAAAATCCATTGACATCCTAAAGCAACTGGGCCAGTATCTCAAGGAAATACCTTTTGATAAGATATATTCAAGTGATTTACCCAGAGCGGTTAAGTCTGCTGAAATTATCCAAAGTCAACTCCAGACACCCTGTCCTTTAGAAAGTATTCCTGACCTGCGCGAATGGCAACTTGGAAAACTTGAAGGTTTAAAAATCGCAACGCTCAATGCCATCTATCCACAACAAATCAAGGCTTTTCGTTCAAATCTGGCTCAGTTTGATACGAAGATGTTTGAAGCGGAATCCCTTTACAGTACTACCAAACGCACCATTCAATTTATCAAATCTCTGAAAGAAAGTCCGGCTAAAAACATTCTAATCGTTGGTCATGGTGCAAATCTCACTGCTAGCCTACGCACTCTCTTAGGCTATAAAGAGGCTCACCTCCGCAAAGATGGAGGCTTGGCCAATGCCAGTCTTACAATTTTAGAAACCGAGGATTTTGAAAACTTCACTCTGGAAAGATGGAATGACACTTCCTATCAAGAAAAATAATGGAACTTGGTCCCAATGGTCAAGTTCTTTTTAGTTTTCAAAGAATATCCGTGAATTTCTCTGCTATTTATGATAAAATGGGAGTATCGTAAAAAATGACTCATCGTATCAAATTTTGAGTAAAATTAGGAGGAACCCATGTCTACAGAACATATGGAAGAACTAAATGACCAGCAGATCGTTCGCCGTGAAAAAATGGCTGCGCTCCGTGAACAAGGAATCGATCCCTTCGGAAAGCGTTTTGAACGTACTGCTAACTCACAAGAGCTTAAAGAGAAATTTGCAGAACTCGATAAAGAACAATTACATGAATTAAACGAAACTGCTACAATTGCAGGACGCTTGGTAACTAAACGTGGTAAAGGAAAAGTCGGCTTTGCCCATCTCCAAGATCGTGAAGGTCAAATCCAAATCTACGTTCGTAAAGACGAAGTTGGTGAAGAAAACTACGAAATCTTCAAAAAGGCTGACCTAGGAGACTTCCTCGGTGTCGAAGGTGAGGTTATGCGTACAGATATGGGAGAGCTCTCTATCAAAGCCACACACATCACGCACTTGTCTAAAGCGCTTCGCCCACTTCCTGAGAAATTCCACGGTTTGACAGACGTTGAAACCATCTATCGTAAACGTTACCTAGACTTAATCTCTAACCGTGAAAGCTTTGAGCGTTTTGTCACTCGTTCAAAAATCATCTCTGAAATCCGTCGTTATCTAGACCAAAAAGGTTTCCTTGAAGTGGAAACACCTGTCCTTCACAACGAAGCCGGTGGTGCTGCGGCTCGTCCATTTATCACTCACCACAATGCTCAGAACATTGACATGGTGCTTCGTATCGCGACCGAGCTTCACTTGAAACGCCTCATCGTTGGTGGTATGGAGCGCGTTTACGAGATTGGCCGTATCTTCCGTAACGAAGGAATGGACGCCACTCATAACCCTGAGTTCACTTCTATCGAAGTTTATCAAGCTTATGCTGACTTCCAAGATATCATGGACTTGACGGAGGGTATTATCCAGCACGCTGCTAAATCAGTCAAAGGTGATGGCCCAGTAAACTATCAAGGAACTGAAATTAAGATCAATGAACCGTTTAAACGTGTTCATATGGTGGATGCTATCAAGGAAATTACTGGTGTTGATTTCTGGCAAGATATGACTTTCGAAGAAGCAAAAGCTATCGCTGCTGAGAAGAAAGTTCCAGTTGAAAAACACTACACTGAAGTTGGTCACATCATCAACGCTTTCTTTGAAGAGTACGTTGAAGAAACCTTGATCCAACCAACTTTTGTCTATGGTCATCCAGTAGCTGTCTCACCGCTCGCTAAGAAAAATCCTGAAGACGAACGCTTTACTGACCGTTTCGAGCTCTTCATTATGACCAAGGAATATGGTAATGCCTTTACCGAGTTGAACGACCCAATCGATCAGCTTAGCCGTTTTGAAGCTCAAGCTAAAGCTAAAGAACTTGGTGACGACGAGGCAACAGGCATTGACTACGATTACATCGAAGCCCTTGAATATGGTATGCCACCAACAGGTGGTTTGGGAATCGGTATTGACCGTCTCTGCATGCTCCTCACTGATACAACCACTATCCGTGACGTATTGCTCTTCCCAACAATGAAATAAACTAATGTCCTCTGGTGATTGCCAGAGGATTTTTTGATAAGAAAAGAGACTCAATTTGAGGAAAAATTTTAGAAAATTTCTCCAGAATATAGTGAAATGAAATAAAATCTGAACAAATTGATTGGGAAAGTCAAATCAATTTCTAGCAATGTTTTAGAAGTCACAGTATACTATTCCAGATTCAATCCGCTATATTAAATGGCTATCATGCTCTTTCCCAATTGATAAAAAGACTACGTTTTGCTAATCAAAACGCAGTCTCATCCACTATTTTATCTCACTGTCCTTCTTGTACTTCTTTGGTGGCTACATCTTCCCCAAACCATTTTTGACTAATTTCTTGGAACTTACCATCCTTGTAAAGACTAGAAAATCCTTCATTTATCTTATTAACCAGAGTTGTATCTTCCTTACGTGCTCCAACTGCAAAAGCTTCTGTTTCTAGTCCAACTGTAAAGACATTATAATCGTTTAAAACGCCTTCTGCTTCTAAATAATAGTTTGCATAGACACGATCAATCAATAGGCCGTCAATTCGATCGTTTTTCAAATCAATCAAGGCTTCATTAAAAGTTTGGTATTGATTCGCTTCATTATTAGCGACAATATCCTTCAAAATCGCTGGCTTTCCTTCAAAGTCCGCATAACCAGATGAACCAGCTTGAGCTCCCAAAGTCTTTCCAGTCATATCTTTTACAGTCGTGATACCTGACGATTTCTTAGTAACCAATACCTGCTCATTCTTCATATATGAGTTACTGAATGCTACCTTTTCACGACGTTCGTCTGTAGCTGAATAGCCATTCCAAATCAGATCAATCGTTCCTTTTGTCAATTCAGCTTCTTTCAAATCCCAATCAATCGGTTGCCAATTTACCGTAATTCCGTATTTTTCAAAAACAGCTGTAGCTAAATCAATATCAAATCCTGCATAGGAACCATCTTTCTGAGCAAATCCCATTGGAACAAAAAGTACTATCAAACCCAATAGTAATAGACTTGTTAGACTCGTACTTAGACCAATTATCTCCACTAGTTTCACTAGAATTTTTTTCCCACAAGCTACTAAGAACAAAGCAGTCATTAGACTGACTAATACAAGCATCAATTTTTTCATCATTTTTCCTCCTATTTAGGCTCTACTTTTAATAATACATCTGCAATATTTTCAGCGAATTGTAAATCGTGGGTAACCACAATTTGCGTCATCCCAAGTTCTCTATTTTGCAAAATCAGTTTTTCCACTTCCAAGCGTAATTCTGGATCCAAGGCAGAAGTTGGTTCATCGTAACCAATGATTTCTGGGTCAATCATCATGGCACGCGCCAAAGCCACCCGCTGCTTTTGCCCACCTGATAGTGAGAAGGGATAAGCATCTGCGTGCCCTGCTAGTCCTAACTGTTCCAAGAGTCCACGCGCCTTCTTCTCAGCCTCTTCCTGCTTCATTCCCATAGTTTTCACAGGCGATAGGGTCAAATTGTCCAGAACTGATAAATGAGGGAAAAGTTGAAAATCTTGGAAGACAAATCCTAGTAGGTTGCGCTTTTCTAGTTCGTCTAAAGCTAGAGATTCACCGTTATAGTAGATTTCTCCAGAATCGATAGTTTCCAGTCCGGCTAACATACGTAATAAGGTTGTTTTTCCGCCTCCTGATGGACCTACGATTGCGAGGATTTGCTTTTCAGGAATTGATAGGCTGAAATTGGTTAAGATTTGTTTGCCACCAAAGGCCTTGTTGATGTTTCGTAATTCTAACATAGCAATCCTCCTATCTGTAATAACTGTACTTCTTCTCAACTTTTTTGGCAAGGATAGTCACAATACCAATCATGATCAAATAAATCACTCCAGCTAAAAACATAGGAATCAGACTAGCATCACGGTTGGCTGCTGTACGACTAGCCAAAATCAAATCTGAAATACCTAAGGCATAGACCAAAGAAGTATCCTTGACCAAACTCATGACTTCATTAAATACACTAGGAAGAACAATTTTGGTCACCTGTGGTAAGATAATATAGCGCACTGTGGCAAAAGGGCTAAACTTCAAGACCTTAGCAGCCTCATATTGCCCCTTAGGAATGGTATCAATCCCTCCACGGAAGATTTCAGCAAAGTAAGCTGCATAATTCAAAACAAAGGCAATAATAGCCGCAGGAAGGCGATCCAAACGAATCCCAATATTTGGGAGCACATAATAGATAAAGATCAATTGCAAGAGCAAGGGTGTTCCCCGCATGATCCAGATATAAATGTTGATCAGATAATGGAGGAGCTTCCAATGGACTTGCAAGGCAAAGGCAATCAAAACGCCCAAGGGAATAGAAAAAATCAAGACCAGTACAAAAACCTGTAAAGTCATGCTTGCACCGCTCAATAAACTCGGTAATATCTCAAACAAATAAGACATACTGTACCTCCTAAAAATAATTGTTCCTATTATAGCATAAATAAACAATTTAGCAAGGGTTATTGTAAAAAAATTCTGTTTCTTTTTGAAAATAAAAAACCGTATCCATCAAAATGACTAGATACAGTTTTGCTTTATTTATAGGATATTTTTAAAGTGTTTCTAGCAGTTCTTGCATCTGAACATCATCTGGAATCAGTTTTAAATATGCCTCTGCTTGCATCTTGGCTTCTTCAAAATACCCCAATTCACGCAAGAGATAAGTATATTGCTCCAGAAATTCGGGATTGTCCTTGAGGTCAGACGACAGTTCTTGATAGAGCTCATAAGCCTTATCTAAATCCTCGATTTTCTGATAAGAGCGTGCAATCATCCACTTGGTCAGGAGGTTTTCAGGTTTTTGACTTTGGAGAGCGATAATGTCCTCAAACCGCTCTTGTTCCATATAAATGGTTGCGAGACGAAGGAAAATTTCTTCCGTATCTTCTGCATCTTCTTTGGCAGTAAGGAGAAATTGCTCCGCACCGCTAGAATCATGCAATTCATACGAGAACTGAGAAGCAGCTAGCAGGAGACGAGTTTCAAATGGATTTTTCTCCAAACCCTGTTTAGCGATACGGAGAGCTTCTTCTATCTGATGTTCCTTGTGCAAGGATTGACTATAACCATACTCATATCCTTCAAAATCTGGCGAAATGGTATCAATCTGCTTAAAGTAGAGAGTTGATTTTTGATACTCTTCTTGGTCAAAGTAAAGACTAGCCAGTTCAAAGGCGGTTTGGTCATCGTATTCTAGTTCTAAAGCTTTTTCTAAGAATTCTGTAGCAGCTTCAAACTTGCCTAACTGGGCATAAGCGCAGCCAATTCGTTGGTAGGTTGAGACACCCGTTTGCTCATAGATGGAGCGATTGTCTAATTGGGCATAGCCCTGAATGGCTTCCTGATAATTTCCTAACTCGCTATCCAACTCAGCCAAACCAAAAACTAATAAGGGATCATCTGAGTAGTTTAGGGCTTCCAGTAACTTTTCACGTGCTACATCTGTCAATCCTTCCAACTGATAGAGGTCGGCCTTCAAGGCCAAAGCCGATACATACCAATCACTTTTAGGTGTGATTTCCTCGAGATAGGCAAAGGCTTCCTCAACATTGCCATCCTCACTTGCAATTGCAGCTAAGTTCAGATTCACTTCTGGAAATTCTGACACAATTTTTAGATAGATTTCCTTGGCTTGAGGATAGAAGCCAATTCCCTCAAGATAATTTGCTAGTTCGTAGAGAACTTCCATAGAATCAGTTTCAAGTGCTTTGCGAAAATACTGATCTGCTTTGTTTAAATCTTGGTCATCCAAAGCTTGGAGCATGTGTTGACTATTGTTCACTCTTGATTTCCTCCCCTTCTTCTTCATACAAACCGCTGACTTTTTTGTACCAGTTAAAGATAGCAGAGATAGCCACCTTAGCGGAGGCATAGACAGGGATTCCCAGCAAGACTCCCCAGATACCAAACATAGAACCTGAAGTTAGGAGAACAAAGAGGACATTAATCGGATGAATATTGAGTTGACTACCTAAAATAAGCGGTGAAACAAAACGCCCTTCAATCGTTTGTTCTACGATAAAGACTATCACAACTTTCAATAGCATGACAGGTCCTGCTATTAAACCTAAAACAAGAGCAGGCAACATCGCTAGAAAACTACCCAGGTAAGGTACTAGATTGAGAATACCAGCCGTGATACCAAGTGTTACAGCATACCTGAGACCAATAATCTTAAAGAAGATAATAAACATAATCGCCACGATAATAGCAACTGTAACCTGCCCTCTAACGTAGTTTGACAACTGTTTATTAACATCTGACAAAACTTGTCCGACAGGTTCTTTTAACTTGTTTGGGATAAATTTAGTCAGGTAATCACGCAAGCCTTTCCCATCTCTCAAAAGATAAAAGAGCATAAAGGGTACGATAATGACCGCTACAATCACCTGAGAAACGCTACTGATAAAGGCGCTGACCCAGTTAACGGCTTGAGAAGAAATTTTGCTGGCCCATATCGTTGCTTCTGTAGAAACATTTGCAAGAACCTGCTCCAACTGAGGTCTAAAATCATCTGGCAAGCGTTTGGTTACAAGGTCATTGATAACCATATCAGCATCCTTAAGATAAGTCGGCACATTCTTCGCAAAATTTAAGACTTGGCGTTGCAGATTTGGAATAGCGACTGCCAGACCCCAAATGATAAAAAGTCCAATAATGACAAAAACTATACTGATAGCAAGAACGCGATTGATCTTGTGTTTCTCCATCCAGTCAACAATCGGATTGAGGAGGTAATAAAGTAAACCAGATAAAATAACTGGCAACATGACAACCCCTAAAAATCCAAAACAGGTAAAAAGATAAAACTAATCTTACTTAGAATAAAAATGTTAAGCCCCAGTAACAAGGTTACTAAAAATACAGTGATAGCTTTATTATCTAAAAACCACTTAAAAAACCAAGATAGGCTAAAATGTTTCTCTTTATGTTCCATAAATACATCCTTTCTGTCATTCTCTCATTATACCATTTTTAATTTAAAATAACTCTTATTAAAGTGCTTACATAGATTAAATGAACACTTCCAAACTGTCATTTTGTGGTATAATGAATTTATCATTATTAAGAGGTATGGACATGAAAGAAACTGTTTATTTTGGAACTTATACTCGTCGCTCATCTAAAGGGATATACAAGGCAGATTTTGATACAGAAACAGGCCAGCTTGCGAATCTTGAACTCTTTGCTGCTGAACCAAGTCCGACCTACCTTGCCTTTGACCAACAACAACACTTATACACCGTAGGGAGTCAGGATGGCTTGGGTGGAATCGCTGCTTACAAAACCGATGGTACTTTGTTAAATCATGTGGTTGAAGAAGGCGCTCCCCATTGTTATGTGGCAGTGGATGAAAAACGTAGTCTCGTTTACGGAGCCAATTATCATAAAGGTCAAATTCTGGTTTATCAGCGTCAAACGGATGGTAGTCTCATCCAAACGGATCTGGATCAGCATAGCGGACAAGGTCCTCATGAAAACCAAACTTCTCCACATGTACACTTTACTGATCTAACACCTGATCAGTATCTCGTCACATGTGACCTAGGTACGGACGAGGTGACGACCTACGATGTTAGCCCAGAAGGAAAACTAAGTAAGCTCCACACTTATCACAGCCAGCCTGGAGCAGGTGCTCGCCACATCGTTTTCCATCATCATTATAAGATTGCCTACCTCATTTGCGAACTAAATAGTACCATTGAAGTCTTGATTTACGATGGTGTTGGTGAATTTGAACGCATGCAAGTTATTTCAACCTTACCAGATAGATACGAGGATTTCAATGCTACTGCTGCCATTCGTCTCTCAAAAGATGGTAAATACCTCTATGCATCCAATCGAGGCCATGATTCCATTGCCGTCTATACAATCCTCGCTGATGGCAGTCTGGAATTATTAGAAATCGTACCAACACATGGACAAAATCCACGTGATTTCGACCTAACTCCTGATCAAGAGTTTCTTATTGCTGTTCACCAAGATTCTGATAACGCAACCGTCTTTAAGCGTAATCCTGAAACTGGCCGTCTTGCGGAGCTTTCTAACGACTTCCATGTTCCTGAAGCAGTTTGCATCAACTTCCCACATTAAAAAAATGAACTTGAGTTTCAAGTTCATTTTTTGATTATAGTTTATTTCCGACATTGATACGGTTAATGGCACGTTGAAGAGCAATCTTAGCGCGTCGTTCTTGGTCGATTAAGTGCTTGTCTTGAGCTTCTTCGATTTCACGTTCAGCGCGAAGTTTCGCACGTTCTGCACGACTGATATCGATATCACGAGCACGTTCTGCTGAGTCTGCTACGATGGTAATGATGTCATTGGCAATCTCGATAATCCCTCCGTTCACTGCAATCCAGTTCACATGAGTATCATCATCGATTCGTTTTACCTTTACTTCATCAACCGCTAAAACCGCAATCATATTTTCATGTCGTGGCAAGATCCCCATCTCACCATCCAGAGTTCGTACCGATACAAAGCTGGCATGGTGATCATAGACGAGGCCATCTGGTGTCACGATCTGGACAGTTAACTGAGCCATAGATCACCTCTTAAAATCCCATTTTCTCTGCCTTAGCAATGACGTCTTCGATTGAACCGACACCACGGAAGGCATCTTCTGGCAAGTGGTCATGTTTACCATCAAGGATTTCCTTGAAACCACGAACTGTTTCTGCTACTGGTACATAAGAACCAGGTTGGCCAGTAAATTGCTCCGCAACGTTGAAGTTTTGTGACAAGAAGAACTGGATACGACGGGCACGGGCAACCAAGGTCTTTTCTTCATCAGAAAGCTCATCCATACCAAGGATGGCAATGATATCTTGCAATTCATGGTAACGTTGAAGGACACGCTTGACTTCAGCAGCAACTGCATAGTGCTCTTCTCCGACAATTTCAGGTGCCAAGGCACGAGAGCTTGAAGCCAACGGATCAACGGCTGGATAGATACCCAACTGTACCAACTTACGTTCCAAGTTTGTTGTTGAATCCAAGTGAGCAAAAGCTGTTGCTGGTGCAGGGTCAGTATAGTCATCCGCTGGCACATAGATAGCCTGAATAGAGGTTACAGAACCCTTCTTAGTTGATGTGATACGTTCTTGTAATTGACCCATTTCCGTAGCAAGTGTTGGTTGGTAACCAACGGCTGAAGGCATACGACCCAAAAGGGCAGATACTTCTGAACCAGCTTGAGTGAAACGGAAGATATTATCGATAAAGAGAAGCACATCTTGGCCTTCTACATCACGGAAGTATTCGGCGATTGTTAAACCAGTAAGAGCAACACGCATACGGGCTCCTGGTGGCTCATTCATCTGACCAAATACCATGGCTGTTTTCTCGATAACGCCTGATTCTTTCATTTCCCAGTAAAGGTCATTCCCTTCACGAGTACGTTCCCCAACACCGGTAAATACTGAAATACCACCGTGTTCTTGGGCAATGTTGTGAATCAATTCTTGGATCAAGACAGTTTTACCAACTCCGGCACCACCGAAAAGTCCGACTTTCCCACCTTAAGGTAAGGGGCAAGAAGGTCGATAACCTTAATCCCTGTTTCCAAGATTTCAGATGAGGTAGACAATTCATCAAAAGTTGGAGCTTTTTTATGAATTGGCTGACGCTCAGCGTCTTCAGCGAAAGGAGCATCCAAGTCAATGGTGTCTCCCAAAACGTTGAAGACACGTCCCAAAGTTTCTTTACCTACTGGCACAGAGATTGGACGACCTGTGTCCAATACTTCCATTCCACGAGTCAAACCATCTGTTGATTCCATGGCGATAGTACGGACCATACCATCACCCAACTCCAAGGCTACTTCAAGGACGATTTTTGTTTTTCTTTCGTCATTTTTGTAGACGACAAGTGCATTGTTAATCTCAGGAAGTGGCTCCCCTGCTGCAAACAAGACGTCTACAACGGGTCCGATAACCTGAGCAATTTTACCTGAACTCATCTCCTTCTCCTATTCTATATAAGATACTGTCGGTTCCTAGCTCAACTAGGTCCTAATACTCTTCGAAAATCAAATTCAAACCACGTCAGCGTCGCCTTACCGTACTCAAGTACAGCCTGCGGCTAGCTTCCTAGTTTGCTCTTTGATTTTCATTGAGTATAAGTTCATTTTCATACGAGCTGGACTAGAGCCTATTCTAAAGCACTAGCCCCCGCTACGATTTCTGTAATTTCTTGTGTAATCGCCGCCTGTCTGGCACGGTTATACTGGATTGTCAAATCATTAATGACCTTCTTAGCATTATCAGTCGCTGTTTGCATAGCTGTCATACCAGCGGCATTTTCAGCTGTCTTGGCATCGATAATAGCCCCGTAAATCATACTTTCAGCATACTGTGGCAACAACTGCTCTAGAATCTCATCACGGCTCGTTTCCAACTCAAAGGTCAAGCTATACTCTTCATCCGCTTCATTTGGATCCAAGTCAACAATCGGAAGCATTTGTTCCACACGCATTTGACTTGTGAGAGTATTAACATGATGGTTGTAGCAGACATACAATTCATCAAAAAGTTCGTTTTGGTACATCTCAATCGTTTTTGAAATAATTTTACGAACTTCATCAAAACTAGGTTGATCTGCCAAGCCGCGTAGTTCATAGATTGGCTGAATACCACGAGCCTTAAAGAAATCAGCCCCCATACCACCAATACAGATAACTTCAAAGTCATCACCATTTGGATGGTATTCTTCTGTCAACTCCATAACCGCTTTAAGGATGGAAGCATTATATCCCCCAACCAAGCCACGATCTGAAGTGATGACAATATAGCCTGTCTTTTTGACTGGACGACTAATCAACATAGGATTGGTTGAACCACCAGCTCCATTTCCATGAAGGATATCTGTCAATAGTTTACGAACCTTTTGAGCGTAAACTTGAAAATTACGTGCTGCTTCTTCAGAGCGACCTAACTTGGCAGCCGATACCATTTGCATGGCATTAGTGATTTGACTAGTATTTTTGGTTGAGGCGATTTTTGTTTTAATATCATTTAGAGATACTGCCATCTGACACCTCTATTCTTATTGGAAGCTGGATTGATTGAGAAACTCTGTAATCGCAGCATCCAAGACTGCTTCTTCTGGCAAGTCTTTTGTTTCACGAATGGTTTCCAAAATCTCTGGATGTTGTGCATCAAAGAAATCATGGAACTCTTCCTCAAAACGAACAATGTCATTCACTGGAACTGTATCCAAGAATCCGTGTGTCAAAGCATACAGAATGGTTACTTGTTTCTCAACAGGCAAAGGCTTGTGAACTGGTTGTTTCAATACTTCTACCGTACGACGTCCGCGGTTCAACTTAGCCTGCGTTGCTGCATCCAAATCAGAACCGAACTTAGTGAAGGCCTCTAGTTCACGGTAAGAAGCAAGGTCGATACGCAGAGTACCCGCAACCTTCTTCATGGCTTTGATTTGAGCGGAACCACCTACACGAGATACAGATGAACCTGCATCGATAGCTGGACGAATCCCTGCATTAAAGAGACCATCTCCAAGGAAAATTTGTCCATCTGTAATTGAAATTACGTTGGTTGCGATATAGGCAGAGATATCTCCTGCTTGCGTTTCGATAAATGGTAGAGCTGTGATTGAACCACCACCAAGTTCGTCAGAAACTTTAGCTGAGCGCTCAAGCAAACGGCTGTGGAGGTAGAAAACATCCCCCCGGGAAGGCTTCACGACCTGGTGGACGACGAAGCAAGAGAGAAAGTTCACGATAAGCTACCGCTTGTTTTGAAAGATCATCATAAACGATCAAAACATGCTTGCCTTGGTACATAAACTCTTCAGCCATAGCCACCCCAGCATAAGGAGCTAGGAAGAGCAATGGAGAAGGTTGTGAAGCAGAGGCTGTCACAACGATTGTGTAGTCCAAGGCACCGTACTGACGAAGTGTTTCTACTTGTGTACGAACGGTTGATTCTTTTTGTCCAATTGCAACATAGATACAGATCATATCTTGACCTTTTTGGTTCAAGATGGTATCAATCGCAATGGTTGTTTTCCCTGTCTGACGGTCACCGATGATCAACTCACGTTGACCACGACCAATCGGTACAAGGGCGTCAATAGCTTTCAAACCAGTTTGCAATGGTTCTGATACAGACTTACGTTGCATAACGCCAGGAGCTGGCGCTTCTACTGGACGAGTTTTGTCAGTATGGATTTCTCCAAGACCATCAACTGGACGACCAAGTGGGTCGACAACACGTCCAATCAGGCTATCACCCACAGGGACTTCCATGATTTTACCTGTACGGCGAATGGTATCACCTTCACGAATATCTGTAAAGTCTCCAAAGGATGATAATCCCAACGTCTGTAGACTCCAAGTTTTGCGCCATCCCATAAGAGCCGTTTTCAAAAATCAACAGCTCTCCACTCATGGCATTTTCAAGGCCGTGAGCACGCGCAATTCCGTCCCCGATATAGGTTACAACACCTGTTTCAGACACATCAAAATTGGGTTTGAAATTTTCAATTTGTTGCTTAATTAAAGCGCTGATTTCTTGTGCGTTAATTGCCAAAAGAACACCACTTTCTATTTCAAATTTTCTTTAACAACTCGAAGTTGTTGTTTTATACTCACATCAATTGTCTTGTGATTAGCAAAAATGACAAAACCACCAATGAGTCCTTCATCAATTTGTTCTTTGATACTCCGTACTTTCAGAGACATTTTTTTCTCAATCAAGGGAAGCAAACGTTCCTTCTGTTCGTCCGTTAAAGGATGAGCTGAAGAAATCGTAACTACAAAATGATTGGTTTCTCTTTCAAGACGATTCAAACAATCGACAATAATATCATAAAAAAGATTTGCTCTGTGATTGTAAATCAGAACATGAATAAAGTTTTGCATTAAAGGTGAGACAGAGTCTTGAAAGAAACCAACTGTTTTTTCCTTATCAGACTCATCAACTGCCACCTGAGCTAAAAAAGAAGGTAAGTCCGTTTCTTCTGCAACTTGTTTGATTTGATCCAAGTCTGAAAAAATCCGGTCCTCTTCTCCTTTTTCAATCACTAATTGGACAAAAGGCATGCTGTACTTTTCAATGACCTTTGCTGTTTTCTTGTCCATTAGGCTTCTCCTAGCTGATCGATATACTGATCAATGAGTTCCTTATGAGCATGACTATCAAGGTTTTTTGAGATGATTTTACCAGCGAGACTAATCGTCAAATCTGCCACCTCGCCCTTAACACTTTGCAAAGCCTCAGCTTTATTCTGAGCAATTTCTTGATTCGCCTTCTCTTTTAAGCGACCTGCTTCAACTTTAGCATCTGCCAGAATATTTGCTTTACTCTTCTCTGCAGTCTCTTTAGCATTTTCAATGATTGTTTTGGCTTCGTTGCGACTACCAGCTAATTCATCTTCACGTTTTTGGGCAAGAGTTTCTGCTTTTTGACGAGCCTGTTCAGCTCCATCAATATCAGCAGCAATTTTATTTGCCCTTTCTTCGAAGACACTTGTCAAGTTTGACCACGCATATTTCTTAACTAAGACAATCAAAAGGATAAAAGAGCCAGCGATTAAATAAAGTTACCAATTAATTCACCTACTGTTACTTGCATCTGTTACTCCTTTCTACTCTTCATCATTAATTTTATTTCCTAGATACATAGAAGACAAGACTGTGAATACATAAGCCTGAACACAGGAAATAAACACAGAAAACGCCGTCCAGACTAGATTGGTAACAAATGCGACTGGATACCAATAAAGAGCCTGATGAGAAAGTGTGATGAGCAGACTAGCCATCACTTCTCCGGCAAAGATATTTCCGAATACCCGCAAAGCAAGTGATAGGAAATTCGTGACTTCTTCAAGGAGATTCATCGGTGTCATAAAACCTGGGGTAACAAAGCCTTTCAGATACTTTTTAACACCACGGCGACGAATTCCTTCTATATGGGTCATCAGGATAATTCCAAATGACAAGGCCAAGTCAAATTGAAGATTGGCAGTTGGCGATGTCCAAAGGTTTGTCCCATCTGTAGTTTGAAGTTTGGCCATCAAACCAAGATTGTTTGCGATCACCATAAAAAGAAATAAACACAAGTAAAAGAGTGAGTAATCTTTCATGTACCGTGAGCCTACATTAGGTTCTGTAAATCCGACTACGAAGTCATAGAGATACTCCAGTACATTTTGCTTTCCTTTGGGTTTCACAGTCATATTACGACTTGCCCAATAGATAAAGCCAAAAATAACGACTACTGACAGCAAGGTCAAGGCTGTCAAGGTCAAATCAAAGGTAACAGGACCAATATTGATGGTTGGATTGATACTTTCTTCCATCTAAAATCCTCCCTTTTCCATTTTATACTTCTCTTTATTTGATGATAAATGAAAATACGAGAGTTACAAAGAATGTTCCTTCAATAAAGGCAATCCCCATGATCATTAAGCTACGTAATTGTGGAATGATGTCTGGTTGGCGAGCTGCTGACTTGAACAAACCGTTCATCAACATACCTTCTGCAAGGGATACACCCATACAGGCAAGACAAAGACCGAAAAATGTTAAATTCATGATGAATTCTCCTTTTATTTAAAATTTACTTACTTAGTTTAGTCCTAAAAATTTTGATTTTGTCAACTTTTTACTCACGTTGAAAGCGTTTCAGATAATTTATTTCTATTTTTTTGCCATTTTTTTATCCTATTATACAGAAAAATTTCTCATTTTAGAGCGAGTGTTTTTTTCACTTTCACTCTGTTTTCTGAAACAAATTGAAAAAAATCCAAGTTTGAAAACTTGGATGCATTTATTTTATTTAAAAATAATAGGAATAGTGTTGTTTACAACCTGGATTAAATGGAGCACTACAGTAAGGACAAGCTATCTGTGTTTGGTATTCTTGAAATGTCATTGTCCTCTTACAAGCCCCACATAAAATCGGTTGACCCTCGGTAAGCGCCAAGGGATAGGGCGAAAATACATGCGTTTCTATAGCATTATGACACTGATAGCAAGCATAGTATTTTTTACATTCATAGCACTGAAGGGAAACGATGTCCTTTTCACCATGATAGTGAACACATCTGCTTTCATTATCTACCAAAAATCCTTGTGCTTGAATCATTCACTTTTCCTTGTCTAGGCACGAACTGTAACGCTTGTTCCGTCTTCTTTATAGAGATTGATAAGACCTTCCTTGAGAGCGCGAACCATATCCCCTGCTTGAACAGGTTGAGGAACCTTGATGGTCAAGAGTTCCATTGGATTTGGAGCGCGGTCGATTTTATTGCCCTTGGCATCATGAAGATCTTCGATATAAGTCTCAAAATGACGGAAACCTGGGCCGTAGAACTCAACTTGGTCACCTTCGTTAATAACGTTTCGTTGACGAATAGTTGCCGTTTGAGTCGCATCATCATACGCTACCACTTCAGCGACAAACTTGTATTCAGGAATTTTACGACGTGCGCCAAATAACTGTTCATTTTCAGACGGCGTACCGTAGTAGAAACCTGTTGCCAATTCACGTTGGGCAACCTTCCACATCTCATCTACCAAGTCCTGTTTGATGGCTTCAAATTTCTCAGGACTTTCAAGATAAGCATCTACAGCCGCCTTGTAACAGTTGGTCACAGTTGAAACATAGTGAATGGACTTCATACGGCCTTCAATCTTCAGACTGTCTACACCGTTTCGATCATATCTGGAATATGGTCAATCATGGACATGTCAACGGCTGACATTGAAAATTCTTCTGGAATTTCACCTTTAAGGCTCTTGCGTTCTTGACCAAAGGGCATGTCGTAAAGATCGTATTTCCAACGACAAGACTGTGAACAACCACCACGGTTGGCATCACGCATACTCATGTGGTTTGATAGCGTACAGCGACCTGAGTAAGAAATACACATGGCTCCATGGACAAAGGCCTCAATTTCTACATCAGTGCGTTTGCGAATCTCTGCCAATTCTTCCATTGAAACTTCACGTGCCAAAACCACACGAGTTAGACCAAGTTCTTTCCAGAACTCAAGAGTTTCATAGTTAGTCGCACTGGCTTGAGTGGAAAGGTGGATTTCGAGACCTGGTGCTTCAGTTGCTGCAATCATGATCAAGGCCGGATCTGACACGATAACTGCGGCAATCCCGATGTCACGCAACTTACGGAACCATTCTCCAGCACCAGCTTCGTTTCCTTCGTGCATAACCATGTTGGCAGCTACATAGACCTTGGCACCGTACTTTGCAGCAAACTGGACTCCTTCTTCCATCTGTTCAAAGGTAAAGTTTCCAGCACGGCTACGAAGACCATAGGCCTGTCCACCGATGAAGACTGCGTCCGCACCATATTGAACAGCTACTTTCAGCTTCTCTAAAGTTCCTGCAGGTGATAAAACCTCAGGACGTTTAATGTTTTTGTCATTTTTTCTCCTATTTGCAATATAAAAGTTTGACGTTTTTCCTTCTCATTTTATAGTAAATAATAGATAAAATCAAGCCTAGACAGATTGTTTTGACAATTCTAATCTTTTCTAAAACAAAAAACTAGCCTTTCTAGACTAGTTATTTTCAAGATAAAATTCAAAGCGTTCGCCCACGTATTGACTCTTTACATACTCGAAAGCCGTCCCATCTTCAAGATAAGAGACCTGAGTCAAGGCTAAAATGGCATGCCCTTTTTCAACTTCCAGATAGTGAGCTATCTTTTCCTTAGCCAATCTCGCATAAATAGTCTGTTGGGATTTGCCAATTCGGTAACCATGTTCTTGTAAGGTTTGAAAGAAATGGCTGGTTACTTCTTCTTTCTTAAAACTTTTAATAAATTTCTCAGGTATAGATGCTACTTCATAGACTAACGGAACTTGATCAGCATAACGTACCCGTTCCATACGGATGATATTTTCAGTTGGTGAAATGCCTAGCTTTCGCCACTTCCTGCTCGTTGGGAATGGTTCTTCTATAAGAAATGAGTTGACTGGAAGGAACTTTCCCCTGAGATTTGACAATCTCCGTAAAACTGGTCGTCCCCCGCATTTTTTCTTGGACACGAGTGCTAGAGACAAAGGTTCCACTTCCTACACGACGCTCCAAAACTCCTTCCTCAACCAAGAGAGAGATAGCTTGTCGCAAGGTCATCCGACTAACCTGAAACTGTTCCGCTAAATCTCGCTCACTTGGAAGTCTCTCTCCGATTTTCCAATGATGCTCATCTATATCCTTCTTGATCTGATCGTGGATTTTCATATAAGCTGGTAACATGATTCTCACTTCTTTTCTTTATTTTCTCTATTGTACCGTATTTGCTAAGAAAAAGTCAAACTTTGCCTTGTTTAGTTGGTAATTCACCCCTATTTGTGATAAAATATTGAAAAAGATATTTCTTTTGAGAAAGGAAAAAGATGAGCAACATTTCAACTGATTTGCAAGATGTCGAAAAAATCATCGTGCTGGACTATGGTAGCCAATACAACCAGCTGATTTCACGCCGTATCCGTGAGATTGGTGTTTTTTCAGAGCTAAAAAGTCACAAAATCTCAGCCGCAGAGGTTCGTGCGATAAACCCTGTAGGAATTATCCTCTCTGGTGGACCAAACTCTGTATATGAAGATGGTTCATTTGATATTGACCCAGAAATTTTTGAACTTGGTATTCCAATTTTGGGAATCTGCTACGGTATGCAACTTTTAACTCATAAACTTGGAGGAAAAGTTGTCCCTGCGGGTGATGCTGGTAACCGTGAGTATGGCCAATCACCACTTACCCATACCACTTCTGCCCTCTTTGAAGGGACTCCTGAAGAACAGATTGTTTTGATGAGCCATGGTGATGCAGTTACAGAGATTCCTGCTGACTTTATTCGTACAGGTACTTCTGCTGACTGTCCTTACGCAGCCATTGAAAATCCCGACAAACATATCTATGGTATCCAATTCCACCCAGAAGTTCGCCATTCTGTATACGGAAATGATATCCTTCGCAACTTTGCCCTTAACATCTGTAAGGCTAAAGGCGACTGGTCAATGGACAACTTCATCGATATGCAGATCAAGAAAATCCGTGAAACTGTAGGTGACAAGCGTGTTCTTCTCGGTCTATCAGGTGGTGTTGACTCTTCTGTCGTTGGAGTTCTTCTTCAAAAAGCAATCGGTGATCAATTGATCTGTATCTTTGTAAACCACGGTCTTCTCCGTAAAGGTGAAGCTGACCAAGTTATGGATATGCTTGGTGGTAAGTTTGGTTTGAACATTGTCAAAGCAGATGCTGCCAAACGTTTCTTGGATAAATTGGCAGGTGTTTCTGACCCTGAACAAAAACGTAAGATTATCGGGAACGAGTTTGTGTATGTCTTTGATGATGAAGCAAGCAAACTGAAAGATGTGAAATTCCTCGCACAAGGAACTCTTTATACAGACGTTATCGAGTCTGGTACGGATACTGCTCAAACCATCAAGTCTCACCACAATGTGGGTGGTCTTCCAGAAGACATGCAGTTTGAACTCATCGAACCACTCAACACTCTTTACAAGGACGAAGTTCGTGCCCTTGGTACAGAGCTTGGTATGCCAGACCACATCGTATGGCGCCAACCATTCCCTGGACCAGGACTTGCTATCCGTGTCATGGGTGAAATCACTGAGGAAAAACTTGAAACTGTTCGTGAGTCTGATGCTATCCTTCGTGAAGAAATCGCCAAAGCAGGTCTTGATCGTGACATCTGGCAATACTTCACTGTCAACACAGGCGTTCGTTCAGTCGGTGTTATGGGTGACGGTCGTACTTACGACTACACAATCGCCATTCGTGCCATTACTTCTATCGATGGTATGACAGCTGATTTTGCCAAGATCCCTTGGGAAGTCCTTCAAAAAATCTCTGTACGTATCGTAAATGAAGTAGACCATGTTAACCGTATCGTCTACGATATTACAAGTAAACCACCAGCAACTGTGGAGTGGGAATAGAGTTAATGAGCTAAAAAAGCCCTAGAAATCAATATTTCTAAGGCTTTTTATTTTGCTTTAACAACAATTTAACAACAAAAACTATTTTTCAGTATTTAAACCTAATATCTTTTTAACCCTTTTGGTACTTTCTATATACATACCTTTCTTAGAGTCGCTAACAATTCTAGCATAATCTTCATTATCTTCACGCAATTCATAAACACGGTAAAAATCATTATTATATTCAAACTCACCAATAACATTTTCTTTCTTCATTATACTGCTCCCTTGTATATGAATTATAACTAATAATACGGTAAACTTCAATAGTTTACCGTAGGAATCTAAAGTTTAATCGGACAGACTTCGCTAGTCAGACAAAACTTTAGATTGAAAATTTTTAGTATGCTGATTGCCATTAAATTTACTTTTTCTGATATTATTATCACTCACCACTACTTTTCCAGTCATCCTAGTAGCTACTTCTTTCATAGCATTTGGTCTTAAATGAGAGTACGTTCCAAGTGTTGTCTTAATATCAGCATGTCCTAGACGATTTTGCATTTCTAAATCATTCATTCCTAGAGAGAGCATAAAGCTGGCATGAGAGTGCCTTAAATCGTGGATCCTTATTGATTTTATTTTTGCGTAATCACTATGAGATTTTAGAACACGTTTAAGAGTTGATTTTACCAACGGACTATCTGCTATGGAAAATACAAATTTACATTCTCCTATCTGAGATTGTGCTTTCTTCCAATATTTCAAGTGTTCTAATGTATCATCATCAAGATACAAAAGTCTTACACCTGAAATAGATTTTGTATCAGTAAGATACCACTCTTTTTGGTTTTTATAATACATTGAATAGTCTATTAAAACAGTACCTTTTTCAAAGTCAATTTTTGACCATTCAATAGCCTGTAATTCACTTGTTCTAACTCCAGTCATAAAGAAGAACCAAAATGTAGTAAAGTACAATAATTCATAGATATTAGATTTATCAAATGTACTAATGAATAGCTGAAATTCTTCCACCGTCCAAAAAAATCAACTTTAGGACGGTCTTTTTTTACGTTTCCTACCGTCTTAACAACATTATTTGACAACATACCCAATTTAACTGCTAAATCAAAAACTTGTTGTAATATTTGATGAACGGAACGAATATAATTATTAGACAATCCCTCTATAAACATTGCATTTTGCCACTGCTTTACATGAGGTGCTTGAATATCTGATAACTTCATATTTTCAAAATATGACAGTCTTTTAAATTTAGATTGTGTCATATCAAAAGTACGTTTTCTTACTTGACTTTTATAATCTGGTATAAAATAGTCATCAAGAAACTTTTTAAAAGTCATTGTACTATTAACGGTTATAGAACCTTTACCAAAGTCAGCAAGCATACGTAAGCGCCACTCTTGAGCTTCCTTTTGCGTTTTAAAGCCATTTTTAAACTTTTGTATTCTTTTACCAGTCTGAACATCAAAACCTAGAGAAACAGTTGCTCTATACGTGCCATTCCCCATAGGATAGATACTAGATATTTTAGGCATTTTCTTTTACTTCCAAATCTACTAGACTGGCTTCATCTATTTTCACACCCAAGATTTCTTCTACCGTTTCAAGTGGTACACGTCCTAAACCTTTACTTTCATACCAAGTTAAACCTTGACTAGCTAATTTTGCTTTAGCCTGTTTTACTAACATCATAGCTTGCCAACTTGAAAATCCTAATTTCATTAAATCTTTTTTTACAACAAACATACTATTTTCCCTTTCTTTATGTTATAATTATCTTGGTTTTTTATTTTGATGTGTGATTGATTTTCACGCATCTTTTTTTTGCATCTATTCCATAAATTCCTATCATTCATGAAAATATAAATATTATCTAGCTCCTGCCTTATCGGTATAGTCTTTTTTAAATCGTATCACACGAAGGTCAGTATCTAATCTTTTTATCAAAGAACATCACAATTTTTTTTAGTCATTTTTTATTTCCCCATGAAAAAAATTGTTATTTTTGCTCAATCGAAAATTCTTTGACTTCTGTATAATCTTTATCATTCATTTTTTTCAAGTCCAATAGCTAACAAATAATTTATATACGCATTTGCAGATTCTACACCTTGGGAACTCTCATAAGCCTTATAAACCTTGGTAAGCGTTCGTGCAACTTGAGTTTCTAGAAATTCTTTTGACTTTAGCAAAGTAGTCTCTTCTCTGATTGTTTTCAATTTTGTACGCTCCTTTGTTTGGATATATTCATTCCACCATGAAACAGTTTCCCTTCTGGATTTTTTTGTATCTATTGAGTATTTATCTGATAAAACAAAGCGATAATGACTTGCTAATACAGAAAAAAACAAATCTTTCAATGGTTTCTTCGAAGCCATATTTTGAGCAAATAAAACAGCCTTATCTCCAAATAATCTCAACTCCGAACGAACCCATGAGTTAATTCCAATATCGATTGCTTTCTCTCCTTGTTCCATCAGCTTATTATATACTCCCCACTGTTGCGAGTTACTTCCTTTTTTCCCAATATTTATAGTTTCTCCAACGATTTCGCCATCTTCAAGTCTACCGGTTTCGTGATACTCATATTTTTTTGAATAGCTAATACACAAGCCTTGTTTGCAATATTCGTATATTTTTTGAACAGATAGACTTCCATCATAAATATCATTCGCTACATCTAACCTTGTAAAATGTGCGCAATCATTAAGATACCGACTTATTAAAGCGCTCCAGTTATTAACTGAACCATTCATAAATTGTTCATATTGTCTACATCCTTGCCCCCTCATCTCGGTAAATATTCCCATTCCATAATTCATTGAATTATCATCATTAAGAGAAAAATAAACCTTAATATCTGCATAGGCAAAATGATGGTTATATCGGTTTGTACCGTACAACTCGAGAACAAAATCATTAAAATTTAATTTTAGTAATTCTTCAATTACATATTTACAAGACCTAATATAATCAGCATCGTCAACTGGTTTTACTGTGTTAGCAAACCAGTCAATAGTGACTGTATTACTCCTCTTCAAATTCTCTTACCTCTAATTTAATACCATCAAAGCATTGTCTTGAACCATTCCATTTTGGTTTAATAGCATAATCTGTCAGAATGATATAACGAGTTAAACCTTTATCTTTAAACATTTTGACTTTCTCCAAATCACCTGAGATCTCAAATACAAAGTCTTTCAATTCTCCAATCTCAGAAACCATACCTTTTTCTTCAAGGAACTGAGCCAATTCGCCATCTTTAGAATAAACCGTGTAACGTTCAATTTTATCGGTTTTTGTACTTTCTCCGTTAATCTCAACATATTCATATTTTTCTCTAGCTTTTGAGAAATCAACTCTTAATATTCTCGGAACCTCAAATTGCTCCTTATCAAATTCAAACTCACCTTTAATAAATTGTGTTGCAGTTATTTTTAAATTTTTTTCCATTTTTTTATATTTCCTTTTTCTATGTGTTTGATAAAATTTCACAATCTTTTTTTCCTTGCTGAAATTCACTTGTCTTTCGGCAAAAGACATCAAACAGGCTCTGTTCCCTTGTGGCTCTAAGCGCCAATGCAATTGCGTTCAATAAAATGCACTCCGAACCTACTCTCCCAAGGGTTTGAAGGCTCTTCAATGTCTTTTAGACCTACCTATTAGAGATTGTAGGTCTTTTTTTTCTAAAAGTTTGTGAAATATACTGTTTTACTGATAGGTGACTAGTACCCGCTGGTACCCGCTAGTACACGCAGTCGCTGGCTCACGCTTTCGCTCCTGCTACTAGCTACCAGCTACTAGTAACCTATCCTTAGTTGCTAGTGACCGCTAGTGACCACTAGTGACCGCAGTCGCTGGCTTACGCTTGCTCCTGCTACTAGTTACTAGCTACTAGCAACAAAAAACCAAAATTACTAATATACTAGTCTTTAAAGAAAAATCCTCAAAGACTTTTTTATACAATCATAGACAGTTACCCCCAATTCTTGCCAAACATAGTATAGTTTGATATAATTTGGATATACCTGTTAGGTATGGTTTAATTATATACCTGATGGGTATATTTGTCAACTGTAAACTTAAAACTTTTTGAGGTAAATTATATGGCATTAAATAATACTGTATTAAAAAGAGTTGCGTAAAGAAAAAAACTAACTCAAACTGAATTAGCATCTAAATTAGATATAAGTCAGAAATCATATAGCAATTGGGAAAGTGGCAAGGCAGAACCTACTTTTAGATAACATTATAAAATTAGCCAACATACTAGATACAACCACTGACGAACTATTAGGTCGGAAGATAAATTTTGGAGATAGAATTTTTAAATAAAAAAATATAAGTATGATTTAAGTGTACTAAAAAGTCCAATACACAAAGCCTTTTATGATTTAAAAATGACATTAGCATTTGAACTATTAGATGAATCTTTAAATCCAGAAATACTTAAAAAAACACTGATAGAGAAAAAAATAAACTTAATAAAGATGAAGAGTTGATTTTTAGATACTATACTAGCTGAAGCAAAAAGAATTTGCTAATGATATTATTGAATTTGAAAAGTTCAAAAAGTCTAATAGAAGATTCAAATGGCCTTGGCAAAAAGATAACAACAATTTAACAACAAAAGACTCAAATGATATCAAATAGTACTCATTGATTGTATTATCAATCACTATTAAATCAACTATTCTAAATAGTCAATATCTGACTTTTAGTGAGTGGGAATAATGGAGAGGCTTGATTTACCTTCAAAAATAGCGATTCTACAGCAGTTTAGCAGGAACAAAATAGTCTAAAAAAAGGGTGTATCTTCGTTTGATTCCCTCTAAATCCCCCCGAAAAGTTAGTTAAAAAAATTTTTTTGACCAACATTTTTTTGAGGGATTTTTATAATAAAAAAAGTACAAAAGTATTTTTTTATAGCACGTAATTTTATTTTTTTCAAATGTAAAAAAATATATGATTTCTAGAGTAAAATTTTATGATGTAAATGACTTATCTATCGGTTTCTATTTTCCAAGAATTCAAGAAATTTTTAGATGCTTATTTATCGAATTCTTATAGCCTAAATTCTTTTTTTGGAAGCCCTTGAATTTTTATAATATTATCAAATTCATAGAAAATGAGGGTTTTTTTCAATTGACTGGTCGCTAAGCTATATTGAAGAAATAAAGAAATCTCTTCCTTCGATGATTCAACTACAAAAATAATTATTTTGGTTCTGCTCCGAAAGATGAGATTTTAAATAACATAAAACTTCTACAAAGCGAATATAACTATCGTGAAGACTTTTTTTGAGATATTTACATTATTTAACTATGGTCAAAAAAATTAGTGAAGTAGAGTTTGTGCAATATTTTATAGAATCCAATCTACATTTATGTCATCTCTTAAAAAAATACCTATTTTTCTAAAAAAAGTATCCTACTTTCATTAAGCAATTTTTTTCTGAGTTCACCCTCTCATCTTGAAATATTACTCGATAATTTTTGTAGATTCAAATTCATGTAAAAAAATGTTATCCCAAGTAATATCACAAATTTAGAGTGGAATGATTTAATTGAAAAAAATATTTGTGACCCCTGATGTGAATATAAATTATTTAAAAATTTTAAGAAACCCTATAAAAGGTTTCGATAAGAATAGATACTTTCAACTTACAGATAAACAAAAAAACTGTTGATTGACAAAAAAATTCAAGAATTTAATTCTAGTTTTAATGATAAGGATTTTTGGAATTCAAGTTGATATTAGAGTATATACAAAGAAGGAAGCGTACTATTACGCAATTAAAAAAAGAGTAGGGAGCTTCATATTGAGGGAATTGAAAAAGGTTTGTATAATCCTATTGCAGTCGCAACAGGTGGAGCTAGGCCAAAAACAATATGAATATACATTATCAACTTTTTATAGATAGTGCTAAACTTTTTGAAAAAAACATAATTTTTCAAAATATATTAGACTATTTTTTTGTAAAGACTTTGAACTGAGCACAAGTGTTGGTACTTTTTGCATTAGCAAGCTTTTCCTCAATTAGAGATGGGGGTACTTGAAAGAACGTTAGGCATTTCGACTAGAAATCACTATAAATTTGGTTTTTACTTCTCAGTCAAGCATCAACTATACGTGATGAAACTGATTGCTTTATCAAAAATACTACAGAAATTCAGTCTAAGAATTGAAGATTTCATTACTTGGTTTTTTTCGATATTTTTCCTGACTAATCAGTACGGTATTGATTGGATACATTTTTGATGTGCCTTCAATTTCAGAAACAACGGGAAATAAAACAGCAACACTTTTTAGAATCGAAGAATCATTAAGAAAACAATACAAATTATTGAGTGAAGAAGGGCTTATTGATGTAAATTTGTATAATATTACTTCTACTCCTTCAATTGAATCTTTGCAGAGTTTTACTAAAAGAAAATACTTCTCAATGAATAATTCAGATAATAATATTCAACAGATTGTTAATTTATTATTCTCTGACCAAAGTCCTATTCATTTTTATTAATGAGGAATACAAAGGAAGCAACTTTAAGGAATTAATTTCACAACAATGCTTGAGTTATGCAAATTTTTCATGAATATCAAATAGATTACATAAAACTACTAATAGATGCTGGAATTTGCCAAAATGATACAGGTGTTATATCTTTTTAAAGATATGTCCCAAATAAGTCTTTTTAGAAAAAAAATATTCTTATATGGCTCTGTTAATAGTATATCTTTATCTGAATCTGAAAAAAACTCAGTGCTGATAGGATGCTTGATAATGGATGGTTAATATTTTTCGGATACCTTATTTTCAATTCAAGAAATTAATTATTTGAATTTTTGTCCTAAATAACAAATCATATGACAATAGCTGGGGAATCAGAAATAAGTATTTGCATGGAGTACCTATTTATGATTCTATTCAGCAATATGAGTATGAATATCATCTCATTCTGCTAATATTAATTTTTCTATATTATCAAAATAAATGAGGAACTCAATCATCGTAGTTATTGCTAACCAAATTCATTCACAAATAATATTCTACTGATTAACTATCGGAGCTTTTTTTATGACTACAATATTCTTTTTCATGGCAATCTGACTTACCGAATAAAAACAAATAGAAATTTAATTGAGAATTCTATAAAATTAGCATTGAAAAAAATGAACCAAGATTCTCCGTACTCTCTTATCACTGAAATTGACAGAGATACAAAAAGGTGTTCTAGGTAGTCCAGATATTGTTGATTCAATATTAACCAAAATTGATAAGTGTGGCCTATTTATAGCAGATATATCAATTATAAACAGTAGTTTAAATGGTAAAAGAACTCCTAACCCTAACGTATTATTTGAATTAGGATATGCAGTAAAGTGTCTAGGGTGGGATAGAGTTATTTGTGTGTTCAATTCTGATTTTGGCGATGTTTCAGAACTACCTTTCGATTTACGTAATAGACGAATTCTAACTTATGAAACATCCAATATTTCCGAAACAAGGAAAAAGTTAGCTGATATATTTAAACAAATAATTGATAAGAATTACTATACTTTAGAACAAGTCCAAGAAGTTAGTGACTTTTATAGTATAAAAATCTATTCATGCTTTTATTAATATCATATCAAGAATTATAAAGGTTTTTATATGGAAGTGAAACTGTCTGCTCTTTTTGAAGCAATTACTAATGTTTTTAAATATGACTCCTACAGAAATAAATAGACTACTTTCGCATGAATTGCTGGGTTTTAACTTATTTACAAGCTATGACGAGCAAATTAAAATATTAACAAACGAGTTAGATAGAATCACCTCTATTAATATGTTTAACACAAACCTGTATGTACCCATTATTAAATTAATTAAGGAATTAAAATCCCATAATCTTTTTATTAATAGAGAACATTTTTTTGAAAAATTTTTAAAGAAAATACACCCATTATGAATGACTATAGTATCATTCATAATAGTGATAATAACGAAATTCCAAATAGATATGCTCTAGGAAAGAAAAATTGATGCCAATAGAGCAAAAAAATCGTAGATTTCACCGATATTAAACGAACTGACCATGTTAAATTTGCTTTTAACTCACTTCTGTTTAGATGTAAATACATATAACGTTTACTATAATCATTATGTTTGTATTCTTAAATATATCAATGAGTTTATTAGTAATAATGATGGGAAAATTTTTAATTGACAATACAGAAATATTAATAAAAAAATGTAAAAAAACTGTAATTAGATGATTAATATAAAATATTACTTACAAACTTACAAGAATAGAGCCTGATAGATTACATATCAAGCTCTATTTTTTGGTTTATTCTATTTACTTAATGTTACTGTTTCACCACTATCTCCTGCTAAATCAGGCATTGTTACAGAATCTCCAGAAGCTGAATATTTCAGCTCAGTACCATTGTTATCACTGATAATCTGTTTGTCTGTATCAATAGCTACTTTCTCGGAATAGAGGTACTTCACATTATTGCCTCTCTCTGAAAGGAGATTGATATTAAATATGTTTTCATCACCACTTACTTTTAGTTCGTAATGCAATGTCAATTCTTCGTCTTCGAATCCCATTTCAGAACCATCAATACCGCTTTTTTCGTATGAATATGTTCCTGATAGCTGACTATCATTAGTACTTGTACAGTGGTGCTGATAAAGAGATAGCTCAACTACTTACAAATGCAATTACCATACAAACCGCATCAGAAACAAGAGTAAAATTTAATTGAAATCAACATATGAAAAAATCAATCCCCCCGAAAAATCCCCCATTGAAGTATATAACCCTTCTAAACCCTTGATTTACAAGGGATAGGGATATACCAGTCTCAATTGAATGGGAGTAGAGTTTCCTATAAAATAAAAAATAATACTGCTGGAGCATGGACTACAGTGGTATTATTTTTTATAATTTCAATATTAGGAAAATTTCTCGACTCTCAACTCCTCTTTTTAAATCCCTGAAACCATGCTATAATATAGTAAGTATAAGTCCAATAACCTGACTATAAATGCCAGCGATAAAGATTTCTTACATCATCCGTAAGTGTTATTCTACTCTGATTCATATTATAATGAAAGTAACAAAAGATGGAGGTGTTTCACATGGAAACAATTTTACGAGTAGAATCATTAACAAAGCATTATGGAAAAGAGCCGAATATCACCAAGGCCTTGAACGGCATATCTTTTCAAGTTGTCAAAGGTGAGTTCTTAGGGATTATGGGGAGCAGTGGATCTGGAAAAACAACCCTTCTTAACTGTCTCGCCACTATCATCAAGCCAACTGACGGTTCCATTCAAATGCAAGAAAAGGATTTAAGTCAATTAAAGGTAGTCAGTTAGCTGATTATCGTGGTAAGGAAATCGGTTACCTCTTTCAAAATTTTGAGCTTTTGGACAATCTGACAGCCAAAGAAAATATTTTACTTCCCTTGTCTTTGCACAAGGTCGATGCTAACGAAAGCAAACTTCGGTTAGAATTGCTTTCCCAATATCTGGATATTTCTGAACTTCTGGATAAGTTCCCATCTCAATTATCAGGTGGTCAACGGCAAAGGGTAGCTGCTGCTCGTGCCTTGATTTTAGACCCTAAGATTGTATTTGCAGATGAGCCCACTGGGGCTTTGGACTCTAAAAATGCGACCATTTTGATGCAAAAATTATCCGAAATGAATCAAGTGGAAGAAACCACCATTCTCATGGTGACCCACGACTCCGTCGCTGCCAGTTTTTGCAACCGCATCTTGTTCATCCAAGATGGAAAACTATTCCATGAAATCCGACGCGATTATCCAAGAGAAAGTCAAGAAGACTTCTATCACAGAATACTAAAGGTCATGGCAGCGCTAGCTGGAGGTGATGGCAATGTTTCTAAATTAGTTTCAAGAAATAGCAAGAGAGATCGAAAGAATAATGGCTTGTACTTCAGTTCCATGGTTCTTTCTATTATTTCCTTTTATATCATCCTTTCTTTGTCTCATCAAGATGTGATGATCTTTCTAAAACAAATAGAGAGTCATGCTGTAGATAAACTCTTTAGCATGATTCCCATTCTTTACGTAGCAACGCTCTTTATTCTCTTTTTTCTAGTCTACTTCGCAAGCAGTATGCAGATGGAAAGGAGAAAACATGAATTTGGTGTCTATCTCACACTGGGAATGCGAAAAAGCAAACTGTTCTTGCTACTTCTGCTCGAGGATTTGAGAAACAGTGTCCTTGCCCTTGGAATAGGCCTTCCTATTTCTATCTTGATTTCAGAACTGATCAGCCTAATAACCGCTAAAATTGTGGGACTAGGGATTATTGAGCATCAATTTTCTCTATCTACTACAGCTCTACTCTATACAGTCATCGGTTTCCTGGCCGTAAAATTAGCTGTTTTTGTCCTTTTAAGTGCAAAGACGGCCAATAAGGAAATTGGAAATCTGCTATCCTATTCTCCTTCTGGAATGAAGAAACTACTCCCCAAGGGTGTGTACCTTCTTGCTTCCTTCCTCGGAATTTTGCTTCTAGGAACAGCCTATTACATGGGTATGAGTGGACGAGCTTGGAAAAGTGTCATAACCATGGGCATCACTGTTCTCTTGGGGACTCTAGGAACTATCCTCCTCTTCTTTGGTATGCGTTTATTTATAGACTTTTTGGTCAAGCTTGGAAACAATCGAAAACTTCATGCCTATAATTTTAGACAGATTCAGGAATTAGTTATCCAGCGCTCAACTATACTGGCCATCTGCTCCCTCTTAATCTTCTCTGCCTTGTGTCTCTTTGGAGCAGGTGTTGCTATTGCAAGTGGCAATTCAGGCAATCAAACCCACGTATTGGATTATACATTTAGAGATAGCAAGCAGGAAACAGATGAAAATCTTGATGTAAATGCAGTAAAAAAAGAGCTTGAAGATGCCGGACTAGTATCACAGTTTTCAAAGATTCTGCAAATCAAAGTAGGCACACCTAAAGAACACAAGTCCGTGTCCTTCGAAGAGGTCATCAAGGAGTTGAAAAAGCAAAAAGACAGCAAGAACAAGGAAATTTTGCTCCATAAATTTAAACAGTCTACTACTTCCCACCTCATGCCAGTTTCCGAATACAACGAACTTAGAAAGGCTGCCAATCTCCCTCCTCTAGAATTAACTAGCAAGGAAGCCTACTTGTATATGGGGAAAGATTTTCTCCCAGATGAGAGTCTTGTCAACTCTGTCCTAAAGACAAACCCTCAAATCAAAGTCATGGGAAATGATGTGAAATTGATTGGAGAGGTGGAGTCTTTGCCAATCGTAACGGATCGTGAGATCACCCTCTCTGTTGCCCTCATAGTCCCAGATGAAGTCTTTATGAACTATACAGACGGTCGCTACTCGAACTATGTCAGCGGTATCTTGGCTCCTGAGCTGGTCAAAGAAAAAGGCTTGATGAGAGCTATCTCAGATACGAATGAAAAGCTAAATCAAACCTCTCTTGGCTATGAAAGCTATATACAAAATATGGGAAGACAATTATTTTACATTATCTCTGCCAGCTATATCACTATCTATCTGGCTATCATCTTCCTTGTTGTGGCAAATACAATCATTGGCGTTCAGTTTTTGATGGGACAAAGACAATCCTACAGACGATACCAAACCTTGATCCATCTCGGAGCCAACTACGAAACTCTTTGTAAATCTTCAGAAAAGCAAATCAATTGGTATTTCGGTCTGCCAATAGCCCTTGCACTTATCAGTAGTAGCTTCGGAGTGGGCTCCCTCCTCACAGGAATAGTACCAGCCAGTGCAAGAATGGTCATGGGGCAGAAATTTATCACAGCCATGCTGATAGTACTGCTCTTAGCAGGCTTTGAAGTCATCTATATCAGAATTGTAAAGAAAAATAGCAATAAGTACTTGTTGTCCTTAATGGAACCCAAAAGAGATGAATAAGGTAGAATAAAATAGGAAAAGGAGGAACCGATATGAAGCATATTCTGGTAATTGAAGATGAAGCCTTGATTCGAGATGAAATTGTCATCTTGTTAGAGAAAGCGGGTTATCAAGTTGATAAGTTGACTGACTTCAAAGATACAAGCCAGCAAGTGCTGCAATACGATACGGATCTAATCATACTGGATTTGAATTTGCCAGGAGAAACAGGTTTTCAAATTTGTAAAAATCTCAAGTCCAAACGCTCTGTGCCCATATTGGTTCTCACCTCTCGTGAACAATTAAAAGATGAAATCCACGCTCTGAAATTAGGGGCAGATGAATATCTAACAAAACCTTTCAAGAAAGAAAGATTCTTGGCTCGTATAGAAAACATCTTGAAACGCTATGAAGGTAGACAAAATTTGCTTGAAAAAGATAATTTCCTGCTGGATAGAAATACCTATACCCTTTATATCAACGGACATTCGATTTTACTCCCTCAAAATCAAGGGAAATTGTTAGAAACCTTATTAGTGGCAACTGATTCTGTCGTCACAAAAGAAGAACTAAGCATGAAACTGTGGAATACAACTGAGTTCATCGATGAAAATGCCCTACAAGTAAACATTGCAAGGCTGAAAAAGGTGATGAAACAGGCTGGCATTGCCCTTCAAGTCAAGTCCGTCAGAGGTATTGGTTACAAGCTAGAAGAGGTAAGTCCAGATGAAATTTAATCTAAAATATCTAGCTACTTATCTGCCTTGGTTACTTGTTCTCTTAGCATTTGATCTATTTACAGCTGTCCTGCTTTGGCTTTCAGATGTGAGAATGTTTCAGGCCCTCATCTTACTCTATATTTTAGCCACCGTCCTGCTCTTTTTCATCCTATCATTCCTACTGATAAGAAAAGAAAGAAAAAAATCTGCTGCCTATAAAGCCTTCATATCCAATCCTAAGACGGATACTGAGCTTGAATTATTGCATTTATCAAGTGCCTCAGAGAAAGAAAGCATTGAACAAATGGCAGATACACTTTATCAAAAGCAGGCTGAAATAGGAAAACTCAACTCATTACTAGCCGAGTACGAGGACTATGTTGAAAAATGGGCGCATGAGATTAAACTCCCTCTATCGCTTCTTTCCCTCCTTTTGGACAATCAAAGCGACCAGTTGCCTGAGGATACAGCTTTTAAGTTGGACTATGTGAAAAATCAAATCCAAGAAATGTATCACAGATCCTATTCTACTACAGGGTGAAAAGCGAGAAAAATGATTTTCTATTTGAAGACCTTGACCTAGAAGAGTGTGTCCATGACCTTTTGGAAAACTTTGGTCCCTTGCTCAAAGAAAAGAATTTTACGATTCAGCTAGAAAATATACAGGGAAGCTACTACACCGATCAACGCAGTTTTGAATTTATCCTCTCTCAAATCCTCGCTAACGCCCTTAAATATAGTTCTGATAACCCCGAACTCTATATTTCTATGTCAAAGGACAAGGGGCGCACCACTCTGATTATCAGGGATAATGGCTGCGGAGTTAAAGCTTGCGACCTCCCTCATATCTTTGAAAAAGGCTTTACAGGTGATTCAGGTGATACAAGGAAAAAATCAACAGGTATGGGTCTCTATCTTGTCAAACAATTAGCAGAGGCTTTAAAAATCGAAATCACAGTAAAATCCGAATGGATGCAAGGCTTTGAAATCTCTCTTTCTATTTAGTAAATGTTTCGATTAGGAAAATTGCCTAATCATAGAAAGCACATATTTTATATAAAAAGGAAAGCACTTCTGCTTTCCTTTTTCTTATTTGCGTTTCTTCTTAGCTTTTTTCATTTTGTTGGCCATGCGTTTCATAGACTGTTTCATGGCAAATTCACCGATTTTACCTTTGAGTCCGCCACCAAACATCTGGCTCATATCTGGCATTCCAGCTCCTCCAAGAGCAGACATATCTGGCATGCCGCCTTGTCCCATCATTCCTTCAAGGGCAGACATATCCATGCCACCCATGTTTGGCATGTTTTTAGGGAGGTTATTGGGATTGATTCCCATCTGCTTCATCATCTTGTTCATATCCCCAGACATGACACCCTGCATGAGCTGTTTAGCCTGGTTAAAGTCCTTGATGAATTTATTGACTTCGATAAGGTATTTCCAGAACCTGCAGCGATACGACGGCGACGACTTGGATTTAACAGATCAGGGTTTTCACGCTCCTCAGGTGTCATAGAGGACACGATGGCACGTTTGCGCGCAATCTGACGCTCATCTACCTTCATATTTTGAAGGGCTGGATTGTTAGCCATACCTGGAATCATCTTGAGCAAGTCTTCCATTGGCCCCATGTTTTGCACCTGATCTAATTGATCAATGAAATCATTGAAATCAAAGGTGTTTTCGCGCATCTTCTCAGCCATTTCAAGAGCTTTTTGCTCATCGTATTCCTGAGAAGCTTTCTCGATCAGAGTGAGCATATCCCCCATGCCAAGGATGCGACTAGACATACGGTCTGGGTGGAAGGTTTCGATATCTGTAATCTTTTCACCCGTACCAGTGAACTTGATAGGTTTTCCAGTAATATGGCGAACAGACAAAGCTGCACCACCACGAGTATCCCCATCAATCTTGGTAAGGATAACACCAGTCACTTCTAACTGAGCATTAAACTCACGGGCGACATTGGCCGCTTCCTGACCGATCATGGCATCAATGACAAGCAGGATTTCGTTTGGTTGGGCCAAGGCCTTAACATCACGAAGCTCATTCATCAAGAGCTCATCAATCTGCAAACGCCCAGCCGTATCAATCAAGACATAGTCGTTATGATTGGCTGAGCTTGCTCCAAACCTTGTCGAACAATCTCAACCGCTGGTACTTCTGTTCCAAGAGCGAAAACTGGTACATCAATCTGTTGTCCAAGTGTTTTCAACTGGTCTATGGCGGCTGGACGATAAATATCCGCAGCAATCATCAAAGGTCGTGCATTTTCTTCCTTCTTGAGTTTGTTAGCCAGTTTACCAGCAAAAGTTGTTTTACCAGCCCCCTGCAAACCGACCATCATGATAATGGTAGGAATCTTAGGTGACTTGATAATCTCAGCCGTATCAGAACCTAAAACAGCTGTCAATTCCTCATCAACGATTTTAATAATCTGTTGTGCCGGATTAAGGGTATCAATAACCTCGTGTCCTACCGTACGTTCACGAACTTTCTTGATAAAGTCTTTTACAACAGGCAAGGCAACGTCTGCTTCCAGCAAGGCTAAGCGAATCTCTTTGGTCGCTTCTTGGACATCAGCCTCAGAAATTTTTCCTTTTTTACGTAGATTTTTAAAGACGTTCTGTAAACGTTCTGTTAAACTTTCAAATGCCATTTTTTTCTCCTATTTACTCAATTCAGTGGAAATCGTCCGAAATGTTGCAAACACTCAAGTTCTTCGGGTGTGATTTCTTTTATGATTTCATTTGGATATCCCCAACAGCTAAAACCTATTTGCATAGCTTTGGAGATATCATTGGGCGAGATAATCTGTAGTCGAGTAGGAAATGGTTCCTCTGCGGCTAATAGTTTGCAAGGTAATCCTTGATAAATAACTAGACTGCCCATGATTACTCCCGATTGTCAATACTTGTTAAAATTTCTATCTGCTCCTGCAGAAAATCATCCTTGGGATACTGCTCCAAGATCTGGTCAAAAATCTGACTGCGGACAATGTAGTCTGAGTACATGTGTAATTTCATCTCATAGTCTTCCAAAATCTTTTCTGTCCGCTTGATATTATCATAGACAGCCTGACGACTGACACCGAACTCTTCAGCAATCTCAGCAAGACTATAATCATCAGCATAATAGAGTTCTATATAGTTCATCTGCTTGTCTGTCAAAAGCGCAGCATAAAATTCAAAAAGCGCATTCATGCGATTGGTTTTTTCGATTTCCATAACTTTTATTATACCAAAAAATCTATCATATCGCTATACTAGAAGGCCTTCTTAAAAAAATAGAATGAAAAAAGAACCTTGCAAGGCAAGATTCTTTTAGTGTCTGACTTAAATAATTGTTCTTCTGGGAACTTAATCGAATTAAGCTTCGATTTCTGTAACCATACCTGAACCAACAGTACGTCCACCCTCACGGATAGAGAATGTAGTACCTTGTTCTACGGCGATTGGGTGGATCAACTCAACGTCGATAGTCACGTTATCACCAGGCATTACCATTTCAGTACCTGCTGGAAGTTCGATTGAACCTGTAACGTCAGTAGTACGGAAGTAGAATTGTGGACGGTAGTTGTTGAAGAATGGAGTGTGACGTCCACCTTCTTCTTTAGTAAGGATGTAAACTTCACCTTTGAATTTAGTGTGTGGGTTGATTGAACCTGGTTTAGCGATAACTTGTCCACGTTCGATTTCGTCACGTTGAACACCACGAAGAAGGACACCTACGTTATCTCCAGCAAGACCTTCGTCAAGTTGTTTACGGAACATTTCAACACCAGTAACAACTGCTTTTTGAGTTTCTTCTTTGATACCAACGATTTCGATTTCGTCGTTAACACGAACAGTACCACGGTCGATACGTCCTGAAGCAACTGTACCACGTCCAGTGATTGAGAATACGTCTTCGACTGGAAGAAGCAATGGTTTGTCTGTGTCACGTTCTGGTTCTGGGATGTACTCATCAACAGTGTTCATCAATTCCATGATGATGTCTTCGTACTTAGAGTCACCTTCAAGAGCCTTAAGAGCTGAACCTTGGATAACTGGAAGATCGTCACCTGGGAAGTCGTATTCTGACAAGAGGTCACGGATTTCCATTTCAACCAATTCAAGCAATTCTTCGTCGTCTACCAAGTCAATTTTTGTTCATGAAGACGATAAGGTGTTTAACACCAACCTGACGTGAAAAGAAGGATGTGCTCACGAGTTTGTGGCATTGGTCCGTCAGTTGAAGCTACTACAAGGATAGCTCCGTCCATTTGAGCGGCACCAGTGATCATGTTTTTAACGTAGTCCGCGTGTCCTGGAGCGTCGATGTGAGCGTAGTGACGTTTTTCAGTTTCGTACTCAACGTGCGCAGTGTTGATAGTGATACCGCGTTCGCGTTCTTCTGGAGCAGCATCGATAGACGCATAGTCTTTAGGTTGGTTAACTGCTGAAGGCAAGCGACGTGCCAAAAACAGTTGTGATAGCTGCAGTTAGGGTAGTTTTACCGTGGTCAACGTGTCCGATAGTACCAATGTTAACGTGTGGTTTACTACGATCGTATTTTTTTCTTTTGCCATTTGAGTAAAAAGCCTCCAATAAAAATATATTTTATAGATAGACAGTAGGCAATACAGTCTAACTTTCCTTACTATTTTATCAAATTTCAGCTAAATTGCAAGTGTTTTACACACATTTTGTGAATTATTCTAAATCTTATAATTTCCCATTCTTTTCCTTCTCCAACAGAATCATTTAAAATCACTTTTGACTAATCTAACCTCAAGTCTTTTTATCAAAAAAAATCAGGTCTCCCTGATTTTTAGATTGATTCTGATTTTTCCAGTTCTTTTTCTTTGGCTTCTTTATGATTTTCATATAATTTCGCCAAGAACTTAGTAATTTCTTTTAGGATAGAATATGTTGGTACTGCTACAATCATTCCGATAACACCATAAATATTGCTAGAAAGTAAGAGAAGGACCAGAATGGTGATTGGATGAACCTTCATAACCCCTCCAACGATACGAGGGTAGAGGATATTCCCATCCACTTGTTGGATAATCAGCATATAAATTACTGCAATGAGAACTCTGTGCGGATCAGTAAAGACATTGGCAATAATCATGGGAATCAGACCGATACTTGGTCCAACATAAGGAATCAGATTTGCCAAACCAGAAAAAATGGCAAAGACTAGAGCATATTTCAACCCAATCGTACTGTATCCAATATAGGCTAAACATCCGATAATGACAGCATCAATCGCAATTCCACTGATATAACGTGCGACAGTGGCGTTCAAATTCTTCAAGAGACTGGAGAAGTTTAATTTATCATGTTTTAGGACTGTTCGTTCCAACATCGGGAGGAACTTATGACCATCAAGCAAGAAATAAATCAAAAAGACTGGTGTCATAATGAGAATCAAAACAGTACTAAACAAGGCTGAAAGAACGCTGCCTAAACTATTGCTCACACTGTTGAGAATATTTTGTAAAATATCAACGTAAGATAAATTCAACTGTTGAATGGTTTTTTGAATATCAATATTTTGAAAGATTGGATTCATTGATAAATCATATATCAAATCTTGCAAGCGACTATAGATATTCTGGCTAGAAATAATCAAGCTTGTCAACTGATTGATCAAAATCGGTAGCAAGTAGACTACTCCTACTACTATTGTACCAATCAAGGCACAAAGAGTAACAAGAACTCCAATCAAACGGTTGACTTTACATTTCTTTTCTAAAAATGTTACGATGGGATTTGTCAGGTAATAGAAAAATCCTCCGAGCAAAAATGGAATCATAATGGTATTAGCTACCATTACAAAAGGTGTAACAATCGCTCCCATCTCTCTCCAAAGGTAGAAAATAAGAGTTAATAGTAAAATTTCAGCTGTCCAAAAAAATAACTTGTTTCTACGGAACATAGGCGCCTCCTTCTTTCTATTTACCATAATTCTTCAAAAAGATAAGATGGCTTTACTATAAAAACGAGAATATTTTTTCGCTTTGTGATAGAATAAAACTACTATGAAAAAAATAATTTTATCCTTACTAACTCTTATCATTTTTGGCACAGCCATTCCTACTGTATCTGCGCAAGATTTTGATGTTGCTGCCAAGCATGCCATCGCTGTTGAAGCAAACACTGGGAAAATTCTCTACGAAAAAGATGCTACTCAAGCTGTTGAAATTGCCTCTATCACCAAGATTCTCACTGTCTACCTAGTCTATGAAGCCTTGGAGCAAGGGACCATTAGCCTATCTACTCCAGTTGATATCTCTGACTATCCATACCAACTCACAACCAATTCTGAGGCTAGTAATGTTCCTATGGAAGCGCGCAAGTATACAGTGGAGCAATTATTGGAAGCAACTCTAGTATCAAGTGCCAATAGTGCAGCCATTGCTCTTGCTGAAAAAATTGCTGGTTCAGAGAAAGACTTCGTTGACAAGATGAGGGCGAAACTTCTTGAATGGGGTATCAAAGATGCTACTATTGTCAATACTACTGGACTTAATAACGAAACACTTGGAAATAATATCTATCCTGGTTCCAAAAAGGATGAGGAAAACAAACTAAGTGCTTACGATGTTGCAATCATCGCTCGAAATCTCATCAGAGATTACCCTCAAGTTTTAGAAATAACCAAGAAATCTTCATCAACATTTGCTGGTATGGAAATTCACTCTACTAACTATATGTTGGAAGGGATGCCAGCATATAGAGGTGGAGTTGATGGGCTCAAAACTGGTACAACAGACAAGGCGGGGGCTTCTTTCGTTGGAACAACTACCGAAAAAGGTATGCGAATCATCACAGTTGTCTTAAACGCTGACCAGCAAAACAGCAATCCTTACGCTCGCTTTACTGCTACTTCTTCTCTTTTGGACTATATAACATCTAATTATGCTCTCAAAACGATTGTCCAGAAGGGAGAAGCCTACAAAGATAGCAAAGTTTCTGTACTTGATGGGAAGGAAGATACCGTAACTGCTGTTGCTAAATCTGATGTCACTGTCATACAACGATTGGGAAGTCGAGCATCATCAAGCCTGCAATTTACTCCAAAAACCAAGGCCGAGACAGCGCCACTAGAAGCTGAAACTGTTGTTGGTCATCTAACCTATGATGACCAAGATTTGGTCGGTCAAGGTTATCTCACTTCTGAAAAACCTTCTTTTGAAATGGTCGCTGAAAAGAAAGTAGAAAAAGCCTTCTTCTTAAAAGTTTGGTGGAATCAATTCATCCGCTTTATCAATGAAAAACTATAAAAAAATCGCGAGTTTTCGCGATTTTTCTATTTCATCTCTTTAAAAGCTGCTTCAGCATCTGCATTGCTAATAGCACCAAATTGGATTTTTCCGATTTTTCCTTGGCTGTCAATTAAGTATTCTGTTGGAATACTACGAATTTGGTAGGCTTGGAAGGTGGTTGCTTTCGTATCATATAAAACTGGTATATCCTTGTATCCTTGTTCTTGGTACCATTTTGGAAAGTCTTGAACTGTTTTTTCACCTTGTAGCCCTGGTGCGACAACACTTAGGATTTCAAAATCTCGATCTTGTTTTGCAGCTAATTCCATCAACTCAGGCATACTCTTTCGACAAGGACCACACCAAGAGGCCCAGAATTTCAAATAGACCTTTTTCCCTTTATAGTCTGATAACTTGACTTCTTTGCCATCCATAGACTGCAAGGTGAAGTCTGGCGCATCCTTACCGACTGCGATTTGCTGTACAGTAGACTGTTTGGGACTTTCCGTTTGTTTGGTTTCTTTTTTTCACCACAGGCAATCAACAAAAAAATAAAGACATGAGGCTAAATCCCGCAAAAAAATAACTTTTTTTCATCTTTTTCTCCTTTTATCCAAGAATTCCTGACAAGGCATTTAACTGCCCTAGCATTAATAATAATCCCATCAAAACAATCAAAGCTCCCCCGATTTTCTTTAGTAGGATCATATGGGGTTTTAGTTTACTAAAATAGGGCATGATCCAGCCCGAAGCCAAGGCCAAAACAAGGAAAGGAAGGGCCATTCCCAATGTGTACACTAAGGTTAGTAAGGCTCCTTGCCAAGCACCATTCCCTCCAGAAGCTGCAAGAGCCAAGACCGAACTCAAAACTGGTCCGATACAAGGAGTCCAGCCAAAACTAAAGGTTATCCCAAGTAAAAAGGCTGACAGATAGTGATTAGACTTTGATTGTTTGAAGGTGACTGTCTTTTGAACTTCCAGTTTATTAAAATGCAAGATTTCCATCTGGTGAAGGCCTAAAAGGATAATGACTGTCCCCATAGCATAACGAAACCAGTCTGCATAGAGCATGTGCCCTAGGAATCCAGCTCCAAATCCTAAAATAAAGAAAATGAGGGAGATTCCTGCAATAAAGCACAGGGTCCGAATTAAACCTGACCATGCAACGTCTCTTCCAAAAAAGCGAAAACTTTTCGAATTTCCCTGATCATCTAGCAGAATACCAGCATAGACAGGTAGCAAAGGGAAGATGCAGGGTGAAAAGAAGGACAGGATACCTGCCAAAAAAACGGATACTAGAAATATAATCGACTCCAACGAATTACCTACTTTCACAAAATTCTAATCTTATTTTACTACAAAAGAAAAAATTTGTGACAACTTTGCTACGCTTGTCTATTTTATCTAAACTTAACACAAAAAAAGGAGCTAAGCTCCTCAGATTGAAGACAAAGTCCTTAGACTACAAATTTCTAAGGGCTTTTCTTTGTGTAAAGTCGTATAATAGAGGTAAGAAAAGTTGTGAGGTGTTCCTATGTTTCACAAAAGAAAATCTCGAATATAACCGCAATCAAGTTGGTTTTTTTACACGCTAGATGAACTCGTTCCGCAAGCCCATTTTCTTCGTCAGGTTGAGCAAGTGGTCGATTTTTTTCCTTCATCTATGACTTAGTCGCAGATACTTATTCTGAAGATAAAGGTCGTCCTAGTTTAGACCCCGTTATGCTGGTTAAAAATCCCTCTCATCCAATGTTTCTACGGTATCCGTTACTTGCTCTTGGTAGCTTTCCACTTGTGCCAGCAAGTCCGCCACTTCTGATAAATCTCTCGTTTTTTTAACTCTTTGATCGGCTGGGTAAAAGTGTATCTCTGCCCAAAGCCCCTAAAAATCAATCACTGTTTTTCTATGCATATCTTAAGTATAGCACAAAAAGGCGGACCTAGAACAGCTAAATCCAGCTTTGTTTACTGATTTCTATAACTAAAAATCTTCTCTAAATTGGTTTTTTTCTACTTTTGGCAATTTTTCCATCAGATAGCATCCCTTCTTCTTGTAAAAGATGGTCTTGTTTGGAGTACTTTGCACAAGAATTCAACAAAAAAACAGGGAGAGTCTTGGTTTCTGTACCCTTACTCTCCCTGTCTTTTACTGTTCAGAAATTAAAAATTGATTTGAAGTTTTAATGATGTTTACCGTTTCCTTGACATCTAAATCATCTGTGAATAGAAAATGATGTTTCTCACTATTTTTTTAGCTAGAAACTCATTTCTTGCTTGGATTGATAAATCGCCTGTTCTCTCAATTTCTTTTCGAGAAGAATCCCTATCTTTCAAGGTTTCTTCTTGAGCCATTAGAACACAATATTTTAGCTTAATTCGTTTTTCTTTTAAGAAGGCTGCAATTTTCTTCAGTTGATCTTCAAATATGACATATTCTATCACAACAGTAATGCCACGATCCAAGAAATTACTGGTCAGACTGATGATATTATCCCAGAATAAATCCATGTAAAATCCATCATCTTCCCAAGGAGCTACGAGACCACTTTTTATCATTAAGTAAATCATATCCCCCTCTATAACTGCACTTTTGTCAAAAGAATAGGCCAACTCTTTGCTGACGGTGCTCTTTCCAACGCCTGGGGGACCTGAAACGATATAAACACAATTTTCCAACCTTTTACCTCTACATACTTGAAATATCTCTAACTTACGATAACTTTCAGCCCACTTATGACTTTCTTATGAAGTCTTCAGGATACTGTGCACGCGCACCACCGATGAGTTTTGGACGGCTAGCTAAAGCCGTTACATGGGCATGGCCAATCTCACGCAAAACTGGTCGAATCGGAACCTGCACATGCTTGACATGCATGCCAATTGCGGTATCTCCTATATCCAATCCAACATGAGCCTTGATGAACTCCACTTCAACAGGTGCTTTCATAAACTTAAAGGCAGCTAGCTGACCTGAACCGCCTGCATGAAGAGTTGGAAGGACACTGACGATTTCCAGACCAAACTGCTCCGCCACCTGACGTTCAACGACGAGGGCACGATTAACGTGTTCACAACCTTGAATAGCTAGGTGAATTCCTTTTTCCTCTAGGATATCTAGGATGGTCTTCACAATGATTTCCCCAATTTCTTGGCTGGATTCCTTGCCTATATGGCCGCCTAAAACTTCGCTAGAGGATAAACCTAGGACAAAGAGGCTTCCTTCACGCAATCCAGCCTTTCCAAAACATCTTCAACAATCTGTCTTGTTGCTCTTTGAATGTCTTTTTCCTTCATACTTGATACCTCTTTTGTCACTATCTATCATATCTTTTTTTACTGATTTTATCAAGGCCAACTAATCATTCTGATTTTTAAAAGTAAAACTCCCAGAATTGACTGGGAGCTAACTTGTTTCTATTTTATTGATGTATATTTCAACCGTCGTCCCTTTTGAAGGTACAGAATCAATCTTCATCTGATAGTTTTCTCCAAAATGAAGTTTGAGGCGTTGGTCGACATTTTGAAGACCAACTCCTCCACGTTTGAGCTGACTTTGACTACTATCACCAGTAGATTGGAAGCCAATGCCATCATCCTCAATGCGGATGACTAGTCCTGTATCCTTTTTCTGAACAGAAACTTTAATATGGCCCTGACCTTCCTTCTCCTTGATGCCATGGTAAAGAGCATTTTCTACAAGAGGTTGCAACACCAACTTGGGTAAGACTAGGTTACCAAAAGCAGGATCTTCAGCAATCTCATACTCCAGCTTATCACCATAGCGTTGTTTCTGGATAAAGAGGTACTGGCGGACATGATTGATTTCATCAGAAAGAGAAATCAAATCCTTTCCTTGATTGAGCGCCAAGCGGAAATAGGTTGCCAAGGACTTGGTCACCTGAACCACTCGCTGACTATCCTGAAACTCAGCCATCCAGATGATAGTGTCCAAAGTATTGTAGAGGAAATGAGGATTAATCTGACTCGACAATGCTTGAAGTTCATACTGCCGGGTCGCTTCTTCCTGCCTGCGCACATCTGCCATCAACTGGTCAATTTGATCCAGCATGGCATTGAACTGGCGAGTCACTTCTCTCAGTTCATAGGCGCCAGCTTCCTTAGCACGCAGATTTTGTGTACCAGAAGCAATTTCCAGCATGGTTTCTCTCAGGTCCTTCAAAGGGGCAATCCAGCGTTTGAGACTGAACCATACCAAGCAGAAACAGGCAAGAAGAGATAAGGCACTAGCACCAAGCAAGGTCCACATGAGTTGACTTCGAACCTGGTCTAACTTCTCCAACGAAGACACGCCTATAACCGTCCAATCTGTTCCTGCAATCTTTTCCTGACTAACGTAGGATTGATGATCTAGCGTATAGCCCTGCCCCGTCTCGATGTAGGGTTTCATAGCCTCCATTTCACTCGCTGAGCTATAGACTGTGTGTTTAGGATGGTAGACAAATTCATGGTTTTCATTGATGATAAAGGCAAAGCCCTGCTGGCCCAACTGGAGTTGGTTGAGATAGGCTTCCAGAGTTTCGTAGGAAATGTCCAAACGAAGCACGCCAAGATTGGCTCCCTTTGCATCAACAAGTTCTTGAGTGACAGAAATGACCCACTGACTGTTTGATTTACGAGCTGGTGTCAAAACTGGCTTAGCTCCCTGATGAATGGCCTTTTGGTACCAATCCTCGGCCATCATATCAGAGGAAGTTTTCATCTGCACACTGTCATCTGTAGAAATAACCTGACCAGATTTGGTGACCAGTACCACCGTTTTCAAGTCCTGGTCTGCCTTTAAGATAGTCAAAAACAGATCTCGGATTCCCTTGGCTTGGTCTTGACTGGGATTCTCAGCATAGGCTAACACATCCGTCTGCTGGGTCAAACTGGTAGAGGTGGTTTCTAATTTTTTGATATAAGACTGAATAAAGTGGCTAGTCTGGCTGATGGTCGTTTGGCTATTGCCCTCAATAGTGGCCTCAATAGCTGATGAACTAGATTGATAATAGAAAGTCCCGACCAGAGCTAGGAGAATGAGAAAGACCAGAAAGATGGAAATAACCATTCTGACTAAAAGAGAAGAACGCTTCATCGGCCTTCCCCTTTCTTAAACTGACGAGGTGTCACACCTGCAACCTGTTTAAAACGTTGGGTAAAGTAGTTCATATCTTCAAAGCCAACCTTTTCGGCTATCTCGTAAATCTTTAAATCCGTGGTCAGAAGTAAGAGCTTGGCTTGTTTGACACGCTCTCTCACCAGATAATCCTGAAAAGGCAGGCCCAATTCTTTCTTAATCAAGGAACTCAAATAAGTCGGACTAAAACCTAAGTCACTGGCCAAGCTCTTTAAACTAAACTGACTGTCAGCCAGATGGGACTGGATTTTCTGGGCCAGGTTTCCCTCAAACTTATCAGTTAATAAATCTTGTAACTGCTCTTCCTTTTCTTCCTTGTCTAGTTTTTGCTTGATTTTCCCTAACATTTCTTCAATATCCTGACGAGAAAAGGGCTTGAGCAAGTAGTCATCCACACCGAGTTTGACAGCAGACAAGGCATAATCAAAATCGTCGTAACCTGTCAAAAAAACTAGGTGAACCTGAGGATAGGTTTCTCGGACCAGACTGGCCAACTGGATGCCATTTAGCTGAGGCATATTGATATCGGTTAAAATGATATCTGGCACCTGCTTTTGAATTAAATCCCAAGCCTGTCTTCCATTTTCTGCCTGACCGATGATTTCCATATCGTAGGCTGCTACATTGACCAACTTGCTCAAGCCTTGTCTTACCAGATACTCATCTTCTACGATTAAGATTGTGTAGGTCATGCTCTGCTCCTTTGTCACTTACTAGTATCAGTATAGCAAAATTCTCCTCTAACTGCTTAGGAAAGCCCTCTTAATCAACATAATCCAGTAAATAAGAGTAACCTTTTTCTTCCATTTGGTCTTTGGGAATAAAGCGGATAGAGAGACTATTGATACAGTAGCGCAAGCCCCCCTTGTCCTGTGGTCCATCCGTAAAGACATGGCCAAGGTGAGAATCTCCAACTCGGCTTCTCACTTCCATGCGCGTCATATTGTAGGACTTATCTTCCTTGTAAGTGGCAACATCTGGGCTGATGGGTTGCGTAAAACTAGGCCAGCCACAACCAGACTCAAACTTATCCTTTGATGAAAAGAGTGGTTCGCCAGTAGCTACATCGACATAGATACCAGATTCAAATTTATCCCAGTAGCGGTTTGAAAAAGCCCGTTCTGTTTGATTTTTTTGGGTAACTGCATACTCCTCAGGTGACAAGGTCTTTTTCAATTCTTCATCGCTTGGTTTGGGATATTTGCTGGCATCGATGACGGGATAGGCAGCCTGATTGACATTGATATGACAGTAGCCATTTGGATTTTTCTTGAGGTAGTCTTGGTGATAGTCCTCAGCAACCACAAAATTCTTCAAGGGCTCCTTTTCAACTGCCAAAGGTTGGTCGTATTTCTTAGCTACCTCATCAAAAACTTGGTTGATTACCTCCAAATCCTTGTCATCTGTGTAATAAACGCCGGTACGATACTGGGTCCCCACATCATTTCCTTGTTTATTTTTGCTGGTTGGATTAATGATGCGGAAGTAATGAAGCAGGATTTCCTTGAGGGAAATTTGGTTAGCATCATAGGTGACATGGACGGTTTCCGCATGTCCTGTTTGGTTGATCAATTCGTACTTGGTTGTTTCCCCTCTACCATTTGCATAGCCTGAAACGGCATCTGTCACTCCGGGAACGCGTGAGAAGTATTCCTCAACTCCCCAGAAACATCCCCCAGCTAGATAAATTTCATGCAAGTCTGCGTCTTTACTAATTTCTGTTTTTTTCACTGTTTTTCCTCCTTGACTAACTGAAGCTTTCTCAATTTGCGAGCTATCTGTCTGCCCTGCATTTCGCATCAATAGAAAATAGAAACCGGTTATGGCTAGGAGAATGACCCCTGCCAAGACAAAAAGTTTTACTTTATCATTCATAGCCTTTCTCTACCCCATTTCTTTCAATTCTTTTAAAATCATATCCTTATCCATAAAACCTGGTTGCGTTTTGACCAGCTTGCCTTCCTTGTCTATAAAGGCTTGAGTCGGGTAAGAACGAACACCATAACTTTCCAAAAGTTTGCCTGACGGATCAATTAAAACTGGAAATTTTTATAATCCAATCCCTTGTACCAGTTCTTAAAGTTCGCTTCTGCTTGCTCCCCCTTGTGGCCAGGAGATACAACTGTCAAGACCACATAGTCATCACCAGCATCCTTAGCGATTTCGTCCGTATCTGGAAGGCTGGCTAGACAGATGGAACACCAAGAAGCCCAGAATTTGAGATAGACTTTCTTACCTTTGTAATCAGACAAGCGATAGGTCTTACCATCTACTCCTGTCAGTTCAAAATCAGCGGCTGTCTGACCCTTGGTGGCAGTTTGTGAACGGACTTGTTCTGTTTTGGATTGCTCCTTCATAGTTGATTCGTCTGTCATATTTTTAGCCGAACAGGCTGCCAAACAACAGATTGAGCCTACTCCAAGGAGACATGTTTGCCATTTTTTCATTTCTTTTTCCTCTCTATTCAAATAATGTTGTCAAAATGGAAGCATTCCCCAAAAGCACCAAGATTCCCATCACGATAATGAGGAGACCACCCACTTTTTTAAGAGTTCCGAGGTAAGGATGGAGTTTTCGAAAATGTTTCAAAACATAGCTGGAGGCGAGAGCTAGAACCAAAAATGGTAGTGCCAAACCCAGTGTGTAAACCAACATGAGACCAGCTCCCTGCCAAGCACCTGAGCCACCTGAAGCCGCTAAGGCCAAAACAGACCCCAGAACCGGCCCTACACATGGCGTCCAAGCAAAACTAAAGGTCAATCCCAGTAAAAATGCCTGACTATAGCCGTTAGCGTTTTGACTCTGTCTCTTTAATTGTAGCCTTTTTTCCTTGTAGAGCCCCTGCAAATGTAAGACTTCCATCTGGTGTAAGCCCAAGAGAATGATAACCGCACCCGTCACATACTGAAACCAAGAGGCATAAAGCAAATTGCCTAAAAAACCAGCTCCATAGCCCAGTAAGATAAAGATAAAAGAAATCCCCGCTATAAAGGCCAGAGTTCTCACTAAACTAACAAGTGAGATTGAAATTTTTCCGCTAGAAGCCTGAGCACCATCTTTGTCATCCAACAAGACCTCTGCATAGACCGGTAACAAAGGTAAGATACAAGGAGAAAAGAAGGAAAGAATTCCAGCAAGAAAAACACTGATAAAAAAGAATACATTGTCCATATCTTTTCACTCTTCTTTCTTTTGATAAGTCTATTATAATTCCCAAGTCTAAGAAAAAACAGGGACAATGATAGGGAAAAATAGGAATTTAATCAGTTTATTTAGAAACCTTGTACAAAAAAGTCCCATAAGATCTATAATGAAAAGCTACTAATAATTTCAGCAAACTTATCAAACGAAATGCCTTTGGTTTTCGGAACTTTGAAAACTTCAAAAAAAGGATTTTCATCGCTCTCAACATCAAAAAAGAAAGGACGAAATTTGTCCTTTCTCGATCTTAGCTGACTTCAACCCACTACAGTTGACAAAGAGCCCATTTTAATACGTTCCTTCTTCACCTTGACTGGTCAAGATAACAGGTCCATCTTTGGTAATCACGAACTGGTGTTCATATTGGCACGATAGACCACCATCAATGGTCTTATGAGCCCAGCCAGTCTTCATATCTGTATCAATTTCCCAGTCACCAGTATTGATCATGGGTTCAATGGTTAGTACCATTCCTTCACGGAGACGGAGTCCACGACCTGCTATACCGTAGTTAGGAACCATTGGCTCTTCATGCATAGTTGGACCAACACCATGACCAACCAAATCACGAACGACACCATAACCGCGACTTTCAGCATATTCCTGAATTGCTGCACCGATATCACCGATGCGATTGCCGACAACTGCTTGCTCAATCCCTTTATACATAGCTTCCTTGGTCACGTCCATCAGGTTTTTCACTTCTTCAGACGGTGTACCAACCGCATAAGCCCAACATGAGTCAGCTAAACCACCAGTATAACTTTGGGTGTGTTTTTTCATTTGCTCGACATTGTTGAAGTTGAGTTTTGACACATTGAGATCTGATTTGGCAATCGGCCCACCTAGAACCATATCAACCTTGAGCAAGTCTCCATCTTTCAAGATGTAATGACGTGGAAAAGCATGAGCAACTTCGTCGTTGAGAGAGCAACAAGTGGCATAGGGATAATCCATGACTGCGCCATCCACGCCAATCTGTAGAGGAAGGAAATTCTCCTCTTTACAACGACGACGAACATACTCTTCTACTTCCCACATATCCACGCCTGGCTTAATCAAATCACGTAAGCCGATATGGATACTAGCTAGGAAATCACCAGCCTTGTCCATGGCTTCGATTTCACGTGCTGATTTTAAAGTTATCATTTTTCTCCTAGATTCTAATTGATTTTAACTGTAACATTTGCTTTTGATACAATTTGATGACCATGATAAATATCATAATCAATAATGGCTGAGCGTCTCGTGTGGTGAATAATGCGTGCCTGAATCCGCAAAGTATCATCTATCTGAACAGCCTGCAGGAAGTAAATTAGCATCTGCTCGATGATGAGATTGCGTCTGCTATTTGCCACCAAATCCTGTGTCATGTGAGTTAAAATTTCAGCAAGAACACCATTTGCCAAAACCCCGTTTTTCTCAAGCATAAAGGGCTCAACTGTAATCACAACTTCGTCGTGATGATAAGACAACTTCTGACCAATTTGCTCTGAAAAAGTCGGCAAAGCCGAAACTTGAGAGCGGCTCATCTTATCCATGACATCTCGTCTCGTTACAACTCCGAGCAAAGTTTGATTGCTTCTCACTACCGGAACCATCTCAAAGTCTTCTGCTATCATCCGTTGACTGACATTGGCAATATTGGTCGCTAATCCTGTCACGAAAATGCTGCGCGTCATCACCTTATCAATCGTCGTGCTAGGGGATTTGTCCCCTGCATCACGCATGGTAACAACTCCCACAACCACTTGGTGCTGATTGATGACTGGGAAACGACTACTTCGATTCTTGCGTACCAAGTCTAGATAATCTTTCACTGTGTCTGTTTCTCTCAAAAAACCATACTCATGGCTAGGACGATAGAGCTTTTCAACTGTCAGAATATCGGTTTTGATTTGAACATTTGAGAGAGCTCTGTTGATCATGGTCGCTACTGTAAAAGTATCATGCTTACTTCTCAGGACAGGAATACCCTTTTTATTGGCAAGAGCTAGTACATCCTCGTGCACATGAAAACCACCCGTCACGAGAACCGCATTTTCATTTTCCAAAGCTAGAAGTTGAATACGAGTACGGTCTCCGACGATTAACAAACCACCATCATTCAGATAGGACAAGATATTCTGCTCCGTCATAGCCCCAATGGAGAATTTGCTAAACTCTCTCTCAAGCCCTTCCTGACCAGCCAAAACTTCGGAGGAAGTTACTTCAGCAATTTCAGCATAAGTTAGCCGCTCAATAGTCACTTTCTGGGACTTGACTCGTATGGTTCCACTACGTGGCCGAGTTTCAACGATGCCACGATTTTCAGCTTCTTTGATAGCTCGGTAGGCTGTTCCGTCACTAACACCTAGGTGATTGGAAATACTGCGAACGCTAACTCTCTTCCCAATTGGTAACTCTTCCAGATAGGACAAAATTTCCTGGTGTTTACTCATTGAATTCTCCTTTTATGTATCGAATTCAAGATAGTCTCTCATTTTACGTGTATAGCGATCGCTCCCCTTAAACTGTCGGACTAGGTTAAAGCCTGATTTTAAGGCTACTTTTTGACTAGCTTGATTCTCCAAATGAGTGATGATGGATAATTGTTTTAAACCAAATTCTTCAAATGAAAGCTGACATAGCTTGGTAACCACTTCTGTCATAAAACCTTGTGACCAAGAATCCTTTTTTAAGAAATAACCAATTTCTGCTTCTTTTTTGATTTCATCAATCTTTTCAAATTTGATGGAACCAATCATTTCCTGATTTCCTTGGAGACAAATTGCCCAAACACCTAGAGGATTCTTCATAAAATAGTTAGCAAGTGCGTATTGACTTTCTTCCAAACTTGCTTGACTGGGAAAAATAAACTGCAGATTTTCCGGATTTGAAGCAATATCGTAAAACGCTTGACTGTCACTAAAAAAGAAAGGACGCAAATACAAGCGCTCCGTTTCAAAAAAAGAAAACATTGCTAATTTGGTCCAAATATTCATAATCACCTCAACGGTTTAGTCTTCAACGAGTGTAATATCCGCTCCAAGACTACGTAATTTTTCAATAATATCTGAGTAGCCACGAAGGATAAACTCAATATTTGTAATTTCAGTCTGGCCTTGAGCCATCAGTCCAGCAATCACAAGTGCAGCACCAGCTCGCAAGTCTGTAGCTTTCACCTTGGCACCATGTAGAATTCGCCCACCAGTGTAGAAAATATGGTCATTTGTAGTCGCAATATCCGCGTCCATTTTTGCTAACTCAAAGACATGGTTGACACGTTTTTCGTAAATGGTATCAATAATAGTACCACGACCTTGAGCAGTTAGTAAAAGTGGTGTGATTGGTTGTTGCAAATCGGTTGCAAATCCTGGATAGGGAGCTGTTTTGATATTGATGGCCTTCAAATCAGACTGCTCTTCAACGAAGATACTGTCTTCTGAGACCGTCATACGAACGCCCATTTCTTCTAGTTTGGCGATAAAGCCTTCTAAGTGTTCATAGAGAACGTTGTTAATACGGATTCCTTTACCAACCGCTGCAGCAAGTGATATATAGGTTCCAGCTTCGATACGATCTGGTATTACTTGGTGACGAGTTCCATGAAGTTTCTCGACACCATCAATAATGATAAGATCTGTACCAGCACCACGAATGTGAGCCCCCATGTTATTCAAAAGGGTAGCCACATCGATGATTTCTGGTTCACGAGCCGCATTTTCAATAACAGTCCGTCCCTTAGCCTTAACAGCCGCAATCATGGTATTAATCGTTGCACCAACACTGACGGTATCCATGTAAATACTTGCGCCGTGAAGTCCCTTACCTTGGGCAGATAAATTCATATTATCTCCCTCATAGCTTACCTTGGCTCCCATGGCTTCAAAGGCTTGAGATGAAGATCAATCGGACGAGGCCCCAGATCACATCCGCCAGGAAGTCCAACCGTAGCTTCACCAAAGCGACCTAAAAGACTTCCGTAGAAATAATAAGATGCACGAAGGCTATTGATCTTGCCATAAGGCATTGGAATATTCTGAACACCTCTAGGATCAATCTCCAAAACATCATCGTAGCGTTTTACTTTCGCTCCCATGATTTCCATAATCTCTACAAGACTAGCAACGTCTGAAATATCTGGGACACAATCCAAAGTGACAACATCATCTGCCAGTATAATAGCAGGAATTAATGCTACAACACTATTCTTAGCACCGCTAATAGTGATTTCACCTTGCAATGGATGTCCACCATTGATGACAATTTTTCTCATGTTATACTCTTTCAAAATTTACTAAAAAGGTCTTTACATTCTATTATACCATAGTTCTCCTATTTTTCCCATTTCTGTTTAATAAAATTCTCTCTCTTTTTATCTTCTAAGATAGAAAAAAGACCTATCACACAAGCCATGAAGCTTGATATGATAGGCTTTGAAATGTTAGATTAACGTACTGTACGGATACGCATTGTGTTTGTACGGACAGCTTCTCCAAGCGGCACACCTGCCACGATAACGATATCGTCACCAGATTCTACAAGTCCTGCTTCAACTGCTTTACGTTCAGCGATTTCGAACATATCATCAGTTGATGATGGAGCTTCAGTCAACATTGGGATAACACCCCAGTTCAACATCAATCCACGCTCTGTCAATTCATCGAATGTCAATGCTAAGATATCAGCATTTGGACGGTATTTAGAAATCAAACGTGCTGTGTGACCAGTCTTAGTAAGGGTAACAACTAATTTGATGTTCATTGAGTTCGTAGCATCTTTAACAGCTGAAGCCATAACTTCTGTCTTAGAGTTACGTTCGAAAGTATCTGAGTTCAAACGTCCGTACTCGTTAAGAAGAGTTTGTGCATTCTTGTCAATTGTAGCCATTGTTGTTACTGACTCAAGTGGGTATTTACCGTTTGCAGACTCACCTGAAAGCATTGTAGCGTCAGTTCCGTCGATAACAGCGTTAAATACGTCTGATACTTCTGAACGAGTTGCACGTGGTTTTTCAGTCATTGTTTCAAGCATGTTTGTTGCTGTGATAACAACTTTACCAGCTGCGTTCACTTTAGTGATGATCATTTTTTGGTAAACCGGAACCATTTCGAATGGTACTTCAATACCCATATCACCACGGGCAATCATGATACCGTCAGCAGCTTCAATGATTTCGTCCAAGTTGTCGATACCTTGTTGGTTTTCGATTTTCGCGAACAATTGAACATGGCCGTTTCCGGTTTCTTCACAGATTGCACGAACTTCGTTAACGTCTTTAGCAGTACGTACAAATGAAATCGCGATGAAGTTGATACCTTGTTCCAAACCGAAACGGATATCATCGTTGTCACGTTCAGCAAGAGCTGGGAAAGGAATTTTAGTGTTAGGGATGTTTACACCTTTTTGTTTAGCGATAATTCCATCGTTTTCAACTTCAACTTCAAATTCACGAGTTGCATCGTCTTTTGCAACAACACGAAGACCAAGTTTACCATCGTCAACCAATACTTGGCGACCAACCTCAACATCATCGTAGATGTCAAGAGCACCAGCAACGTTCAAAGCAATCACTTCACGAGTTGATTTGATTCCTTGTTTAGTTGCAACACGGATTTTTTCACCAGTTTTGTATGAGTATTCTTTTGCGTCACCTTCAAACAATTCAGTACGGATTTCTGGTCCTTTTGTATCAAGAAGGAAACCAACTTTCTTACCTGCAAGTTTTTCAGCAAGTTTAACAGTTGCCATACGCTCACCTTGTTCTTGGTGGTCACCGTGTGAGAAGTTGAAACGGAAAGTGTTCGCTCCTGCTTCAATCAATTTCGCAATATTTTGAGCTGAAGCTTCAACGTCAAGTTTTTCACCCCAGTATCCATCTTCACCGAATTTTTTACCACCACGGATTTCTACCGCAGGACCCAAAGTTGCAACGATTTTTACACGTTTGTTCATGATTTTGTGACTCCTTTATATAATTCGACCTTTATGGTCATGTTACCAAATTAATGAAAGTTGATTAGGACAAGCTCTTGTTCAAGCTAGCGAGTTCAAGATCAGCTTTGTGTGGGTTGTTCACCACAATCTTGCCATCTTCAGTCAAGCTAAACAAAGCTCCTTCTTCTGCTGTACCAAGAATTGGATTTTCAACCATTTTTTCATTACGGATACCAACAGCGACACCACCGATTCCTTGTTTGAGAAGTTTAACAGCATGTGCTCCCAAGCGTGACGCCAAGACGCGGTCACGCGCAGTTGGTGAACCACCACGTTGGATGTGACCAAGTTCAGTTACACGAAGGTCACTAGTGTCTCCAGCTTCTTTTAGTTTTTGACCAAATTCAGCTGCTGACATAACACCTTCCGCCAAAAACAATGATGTTGTGTTTCTTACCGTGTTCATAACCAGCTTTGATGCTAGCTACGATTTCTTCCATGTTGAAGCCTTCTTCAGGGATAATGATTTCATCGGCACCAGTAGCAATACCTGCCCAAAGTGCGATATCACCAGCATTACGTCCCATTACTTCTACAACGAAAGTACGACGGTGACTTGATGATGTATCACGAATCTTATCAATCGCATCCATTGCAGTAGTAACTGCAGTATCAAATCCAATTGTGAAATCAGTACCTACGATGTCATTATCAATTGTGCCAGGCAGACCGATAGCTGGGAATCCATGCTCAGTCAAGCGCATAGCTCCGTGATAAGAACCGTCACCACCGATAACAACGACACCTTCGATCCCGTGTTTTTTCAACTGCTCAATCCCTTTAAGTTGACCTTCAAGTTGTGCAAACTCAGGGTAACGAGCAGAGTGAAGGAAAGTACCACCACGTGAAATGATGTCTCCAACTGAAGCAGCATCAAGTGGATAGATTTCACCGGCAACCATCCCTGCGTATCCATCATAGATACCAAAGACTTCCATTCCTTCTGAGATTGCTTGACGAACTACTGCACGGATGGCAGCGTTCATACCAGGGGCGTCTCCACCGCTAGTCAAAACAGCAATACGTTTCATTTGGTTTTGCTCCTTTTTCTTTTAACATTCCTATTGATTATACCACATTTCATTTGAAAATTCTTCTATTTTTTTCGTATTTTTTTAGCGATAAATCGTTTTTCATAGCAATTCCCTCTAATTTTTTTCCTGTAAAGCAGGGTCTTTTTTTACAAAAATGACAGGAGGAAACAATTGTTTTTTTCTTCCTCTACATACCTGATAATGACAGGGATTGGGCCTTTGTATTGTTCTAGGATATTTGAAATCTCTTTATCGTTGTCGTGATTTTTTTAACTTGAATCCAGAATCGTTCAGCGACTGCTTCTTTTCAAATCTTGTGCAATCATTTTGCAGACGACCATCTCGAGATTGAATTTTTGCCATTGATGTAGTAAAATTTCCCTTCGGATAAATTGGAAGCAAATTTTTCTATATTGGTCTGAAAATACAGTTACATCCATCCGAGACTTACTATCATGAACCTGTAGAAAGGCCATACTCTCACCTTTCTTGGTTCGAATCACTTTAATCTTTTGAAGTTCTACTAGAAGAGTGGCTTGAGCTCCCTCAGTAAGATTAGTGATTGGAGTGGTCGGATATAGGGCTTGTTTGGCAAGAGTTTGGAGAGGATGGGGACTGATACCTACCCCAATCAGTTCCTGCTCTTTGTAAAATTTCTCTGCCTCAGTAAAATCATCAGCTTCAGTCCAACTATAATTTGTATCCGCAAAGAGTCCACCCAACTCCTCAACAAAGACAAATAAGTTTGGTAGGTTCACTAAGATTTTCTGACGATTCTTGTCAAATTCATCAAAAAGCCCTAGTTCAACCAAAGGCGTCAAAAGCGATAGTTTCTTGTAATTTTTAGGAAGACGAGTGACGAAATCTTCCACACTTGAAAAAGGACGATTTTCGATAATCCAGTAAGAAAAATCTCTTGGCATGCCCTTAATGGCTTTCAGACCAAGATAGATTTTCTTCTGAGCAATCTTATCGTGATAGGGAATACTGTTGATAGCTAAAGGCGCTACTTGAAATCCCATCTGCAGAGCATCGACAATATACTCACTGCTTGAATAATTCAACATGACTTGAAAGAAAATAGCAGGATAGTGCGTCTTGAAATAAGCAAGCTGGAATGCCAGTGCTGAGTAGGCATAGGCGTGGGATCTGTTAAATCCATAGCCCGCAAACTTTTCCATCACTGCAAAAAAATTGGTTGGCTTTTTTTCTTCAGAATGCCCCAATTTCATAGCTCCAGAGATAAAATCTTCCTTCATCAAATGCATCTCTTTAGCATTTCTTACCCATGGCTCGTCTGAGAATATCGGCTTTACCAAGGCTGAAGCCTCCAAAACGCTGAGCAACCTGCATGACTTGCTCTTGATAGAGCATGATACCGTAGGTTGATGAAAGGATATCTTCTAAGGCAGGATCTAACACTGTCACCTTTTCTTTGCCATGCTTACGAGCGACAAAGTTATCAATATAATCACTAGCCCCTGGTCTATTGAGGGATGTCGTTGCTACAACTTCTTCAAAGACTTGCGGCTGAACTCGTTTCAAGAGTCGAATGGCTCCAGGTTGTTCAAATTGGAAAATCCCCTTGGTATTTCCAGCAGAAAAGAGGGCCAGAGTCGCCTTGTCTTCCAAATCAATCTCTTCGATTTTCAGATGAACACCCTCTGACTCAGCCAGTAATTCCTGCATTTTTTGGACAAAAGTTAAGTTACGCAGACCTAGGAAATCCATTTTTAGAAGTCCATTGGCTTCAACACCATGAGCATCATACTGAGTGATGAGCATATCCTCACCGTATTTTAGAGGAATATAGTCCGTCAAGTCTTGGTCACTCATGACCACTCCTGCCGCATGGATAGAGGTCTGACGAGGATACCCTTCAATCTTTCGAGCAATCTCAAAAGCTTTTTGGTATTCAATCTTGCTATTGATGAGCTGTCTAAATTGCAAATTCTTTTCATAAGCCGTCGTTAGCGTATCTCGAAAACTGATTTTTTTCGTAATATTGGTTAATTCGTACTCTGGAACACCATAGCGTTTTAAAACATCACGAATTGCCTGTTTTGCCCCAAAGGTCGAATAAGTGACAATCTGCGCCACGTGTTGACTACCATAGCGATCACGAACATAACGAATGAATTCTGGCCTATAAAGGTCTGGGATGTCGATATCGATATCAGGCATAGTGTAGCGCTCACGATTTAAAAAGCGCTCGAAAATCAAGTTCTTTCAACCGGATCAATTCCTGTGATGTCAAGTGAGTAGGCCACCAAGCTACCCACAGCAGAACCACGCCCCATCCCCATATAATAGCCTTGGGAACGTCCAAAACGGAGTAAATCCCAAACTACAAGGAAATAGTCGTCAAAGCCCATATCATGAATCACAGCTAACTCTTCATTCAGTCGCTCACGATAGATAGCTGAGGTTAGCCCCTTGTCACTCAAGCCTTTCTCAGCTCTCTCTCTAAGTTCTTCTACTGCTGGTCTTTCAGGATTAAAGCGAGGGAGTTTTAAACTTGGATCAAGTTGATAATCAACATTCTCTATCAAACCTTGAAGATTGGCAAGTGCCTGAGGGAAGCGATTTTTAAATCGAGCTTCTAAATCTGAGGCTGGTAGAAAGATTCCCTGTTGTGAATGCACATCCACTTCTCTCAGGCTGACATTGTCCTTGACTGCCGATAAGATTTGTAAAACCTGTATGTCTTCTTTTTCAAAAGAATTGACTTGATACAGTGGAAGAATGGGTCTGGTAAAAACTTCTTGAGGAGTATCTGGACTAACACCGATATAATAGTCATAGCCTAAATCTAACTGTTCGATTCCCTCAAAATAGGGAACAATAATGGCCACATCCTCGAGGTGGGGGGTGAAGTCAGACCAATTTTTCCGTCCAGTCATTTTTAAAGTGGATAACTTCATCAACTCTTGATAACCTTTAGTGGATAGGGCTAGATAACGAAGAGAAATATTGTCCTCATCTTTGACCAAGGTCATTTCTAGACCAATTAAAGGTTGAATGTCATGCTTACGAGTTGCTTCTAGAAAATGATAGGCTCCATAGAGATTATCCACATCCATGATAGCAAGGTGAGAATAGCCGCACTCTTTAGCCATTTGTACATATTTTTCAATCGAAACCACACTTTCCATAAAACTATAAACAGTCTTGGTGTCGAGCTGTGCAATCATTTCTTCTCCTCCTTGCTTTAGATATAATACTATTATACCATTTTAAAAACTAGAATGAAAAGGTAGAAGACCATTCCTTTTAAAGTGACTTCATCACAGGTCAACAATATCTTTTTTACCTTATTTTTGATATACTAAATTTAGAATATTTCTAAAGGAGAGCGCCATGCGTTTTAATCAATTCAGCTACTTGCCCGTTTCTCATTCGCAAGTTTTGCGCGAGTTATCCCAGCTCGGTTTGAAGCTGGTACCAGAACAAACATCAAAAAAACAACTTGAACAATTTGTCCGCTGGAGTTTTTTCACTTATAAAAATACCGACTATCCTTTGTCTGTCTTAGCAGCTGACAAGGAGACTGATCTCCTTACCTTCTTTCAGTCAGATTGTGACCTGACTCCTGAGATTTTTTATACTGTGGCTTTTCAACTTTTAGGATTTAGTTATCTTGTTGACTTTGAGGACGCCGAACAATTCCGTAAAGAAACTGGATTTCCTATTGTTTATGGGGATCTCATCGAAAATCTTTATCAATTGCTCAATACGCGAACTAAAAAAGGAAATACGCTCATCGACCAACTTGTTAGTGATGGACTCATTTCAGAAGATAATCACTACCACTACTTTAACGGTAAGAGCTTGGCAACCTTCTCTACTTATGATGTCATTCGTGAAGTCGTGTATGTCGAGAGCCGTGTGGATACTGATAAAGACGGACTCCCTGATTTAGTCAAGGTCAGTATTATTCGTCCTCGCTATGATGGACAAGTCCCTGCTCTTATGACTGCCAGTCCTTATCACCAAGGCACCAATGATAAAGCCAGCGACAAGGCTCTCTACAAAATGGAAGGAGAGCTTGAGGTCAAACCTGCCCACACCATTGAGCTCGAGGAGCCTAAGCTGAATGTAGTCGAACCTCATGGTCAAGCAGAAGTCGTCTCAGAAGCTGAAGAAAAGCTAACTCACATCAATAGTTCTTACACTCTCAACGATTACTTCCTTCCACGTGGATTTGCCAATCTCTATGTATCGGGCGTTGGAACCAAAGATTCCCAAGGTCTCATGACCAATGGGGACTACCAGCAGATTGAGGCATATAAAAATGTCATTGATTGGCTCAATGGTCGTTGCCATGCTTTCACGGACCACACGCGCAAGCGCCAAATCAAGGCTGACTGGTCAAACGGCAAAGTCGCAACAACGGGAATTTCCTATCTAGGTACCATGTCCAATGGTCTTGCGACCACAGGTGTTGATGGCTTAGAAGTGATTATCGCTGAAGCAGGAATTTCCTCTTGGTACAACTACTACCGTGAAAATGGTCTGGTGACTAGCCCTGGTGGTTATCCAGGTGAGGATTTTGACTCACTTGCTGAGCTTACCTACTCCCGCAATCTCTTAGCTGGCGACTATATTCGTGCTAATGAAGCTCACCAAGCAGACTTAGAGAAGGTCAAAGAGAAACTCGATCGCAAGACTGGTGACTACAATCAGTTTTGGCATGACCGCAACTATCTACTCAATGCTCACAAGGTTAAAGCTGAGGTAGTCTTTACTCATGGTTCTCAGGATTGGAACGTTAAACCACTTCATGTTTACCAGATGTTTCATGCTCTTCCAACTCATATCAATAAGCACCTCTTTTTCCATCATGGTGCCCACGTTTATATGAACAACTGGCAGTCGATTGATTTCCGCGAGTCCATGAATGCTCTCTTAAGCAAGAAATTGTTAGGACTTGACTCAAGCTATCAACTTCCGACTGTCATCTGGCAGGACAATACTGAGCCTCAAACATGGCATAGTCTCGATGACTTTGGCAAGCAAGATAAACTGCATACTTTCTCACTTGGAACTGAAGAAAAAGTGATTCAAAACCAGTATGATCAAAATGATTTTGACCGTTATGGCAAGACTTACCAGTCCTTCAACACTGAACTTTACCAAGGAAAAGCCAATCAGATCACCATTGACCTTCCAGTAAGTCAAGACATTCACTTAAATGGGCGAGTGGAGCTGAAACTTCATGTCAAATCAAGTACAAACAAGGGCTTATTATCTGCTCAACTGCTAGAACTTGGACAAAAGAAATATCTACAGCCTTATCCAGCTGTTTTAAGTGCTAGAACCATTGACAACGGTCGCTACCACATGTTAGAAAATCTCTGCGAACTGCCATTTACTCCAAGCGCCCAACGTGTCATCACCAAAGGCTACCTTAATTTACAAAATCGAAATGATTTACTAACTGTTGAGAGCATAGAAGCTGAAAAATGGATGGAAATCAATTTGCCCTACAACCTACGATTTACAAGCTGAAAAAAGGTGACACACTTCGCCTTGTTCTCTATACAACAGACTTTGAGATTACAATTCGAGATAATACAGACTATCACTTAACTATTGATTTAACACAGTCTTCTATCACTATCCCCTCATAAAAGGAGTCAGCCTCATATGAATAAATCTGAACATAGACACCAACTCATCCGTGCACTTGTAGCTAAAAATAAGATTCATACACAGGCAGAGTTGCAAGCTTTACTAGCTGAAAACGACATCCAAGTCACACAGGCCACTCTCTCACGCGATATCAAAACCATGAATCTATCAAAGGTTCGCGAAGCAGATCATTCTTATTATGTTTTAAATACTGGCTCCATCTCCAAGTGGGAAAAACGCTTGGAAAACTATATGGAAGATGGCTTGGTCATGCTACGCCCTGTCCAACATCAGGTTGTCCTAAAAAAACCTTGCCAGGCCTTGCCCAATCGTTTGGAGCTGTTCTCGATGCTCTCAATTTTAAACAAATCATTGCCACCGTATGTGGTGATGATGTCTGCCTTCTTATCTGTGAAAACGCTGAAGAAGCACAGACTTGCTTTGAAATTCTTAAAAAATTTGCGCCACCATTTTTCTTCAATGACTAAAAAATTCCCCGTGATGAATACAATCACGGGGTTTTGTTTTATCAATGTTGATAGGCTATTTTTCTTCTCTATCAGCCTTCTCATTGCCTTTTTTTTCTCGTGCCAATCTAAGAGCACGTTTGGGATTGAGACGATTAAACAATTCTTCTAGTTTCTTTTCATTCCATACATCTGCCGCAGAAACAAAATTTCCATCTGCATCTCGGAATGATATCGGTTTATCTCCCATATCTGTCTCCTAGTCTACAAATTCAAACTCAAATTTACCGATTCGGACCAAGTCTCCATCCTTGGCTCCACGCGCACGAAGGGCTTCGTCAACCCCCATACCACGTAACTGACGAGCAAACTTCATGACAGACTCATCACGATCAAAGTTGGTCATGTTAAAGAGTTTCATGAGTTTTTCACCAGAAAGTACCCATGTAGCATCATCATCGCGGCTAATTTCAAAGGCTTTTTCTTCCTCATCAAAGCCATAGTAAGCTTCTTCTTCCATATCAGACTCGTCATAGAGCAAGAACTCAGGAGTCTTGTCTAACAACTCGGCTGTAGCATCTAAAAGAGTTGCCAACCCTTGCTTGGTTAATCCAGAAATAGGGAAGATTGCTGGTAGTTCTTCAAACTCGTCGTAGTTTGCTGCTAATTTTTCTTGAATGCTTCAAGATTTTCCTGACTTTCAGGCATGTCCATCTTGTTGGCTACGATGATCTGAGGACGCTCCATAAGACGAAGGTTATATGATTCCAATTCTTTATTGATAGCAAGATAATCTTCGTAAGGATCACGACCTTCGCTAGCCGACATATCGACGATATGAAGGATGACTCGAGTGCGTTCAATATGACGAAGGAACTGAGTCCCCAAGCCGACACCCTGGCTAGCTCCCTCAATCAAACCTGGCAGGTCTGCTACTGCAAACGATTCACCTGACTGGGTACGAACCATCCCAAGATTTGGGACAATCGTCGTAAAGTGGTAAGCACCAATCTTTGGTTTGGCTGAAGTAATGACACTAAGCAGAGTTGACTTTCCAACAGATGGGAAACCGACCAAACCGACATCCGCCAAGATTTTTAATTCTAGTTGCAACTCACGTTCTTGACCTGGCTCCCCATTCTCAGAAATCTCAGGTGCAGGATTTTTTGGTGTCGCAAAACGGATGTTTCCTCGACCACCTCGACCACCATGGGCCACGATAAATTCTTGACCATGTGCAATCAAGTCTGTAATGACTTTACCTGTTTCTGCATCACGTACAGTCGTTCCTTGTGGTACGCGAACACGAAGATCTTCTGCACCACGTCCATGCATTCCTTTAGTCATCCCTTTTTCACCAGATTCGGCCTTAAAATGACGGTTATAGCGGAAATCCATCAAGGTACGCAAGCCTTCGTCCACAACGAAAACGACGTTACCTCCACGTCCACCATCACCACCCCAAGGACCGCCATTCGGGACATACTTTTCACGGCGAAAGGCGACCATGCCATCGCCACCATTACCAGCCTTGACTGTGATCTTAGCTGTATCTAAAAACATACTCATATTTTCTTCTCACTTTAAAAAGGACTGGAAAATCCAGTCATTAGTTATTGTTCCTATCTTAGCAACTTGCTTAGAATCTGCTAAAAGCTCCAAGCGCTGTCGCAAAGATACCAGCAAGGGTTACAAACAACATAATTAGCACGACAAAAAGCGTTACTTTTTCAAACATTGTTTTTTTACGTTTTCCATTATCTCCAAAAGCCATTTGGACTCCTTTTTATTTCTCTTTGTTCTATTCTGATTCTCTTTTAATATTCGCTAGAAACAGGTGCAATTACCCATAAAATCAAGTAAGCAAGTACCCCTGCCCCATAACAAAAGGCAAGAACGCCCCAAATCACACGGACAATGGTAGGGTCAATATCAAAATAGTGGGCTACACCTGCGCAAACGCCTCCAATTTTTTGATCTCTACCACTTCTCATAAATTTTTTTGCCATATTTTATTCTCCTATATTTTTACTAATCTCTCCAGTAATCCCGGATGCTAGACAATTGCTTTTTAGAAGCCTTTAATATTCGTTTGGACTCTTTAACTGGAGCTGAAACAGCCTGCTGAGGTAGGTACAAAATAGTTTTTAAGAATCGCTGTGTCATGGGTTCGTCGCCACGTAGTTCCTGCTCAAATTTATTTGAAATCATCGCATCGAGATAAAACTCATGAACTCGTTTCCCAAAATTCTCAGCCGAAATCTCATACAACTTGTCAGCCAACTTTTGCTCATCCATATCTGGAGTGGCAATCAAAGCCTCCAAGATGGCACCTGCAAGGTCCTGTTCTCCATAGTAGAGGGTTCCAAACATTTTGTCACTGATCAGATTATCCAGATAAGGATTGCCATGAGCAATGACAGGCGTTCCACTTGCTAAACTCTCTAGATAAGTTAATCCTTGGGTTTCACTAGTAGAGGCAGAGATGAAGAAATCTGCAGCCTTATAGTATAAGGCTGTCTCACTTGGAGGAATCATACCTGTAAAAATCACATGTTTTTGCAGGTTTAATTTCACTGCTTGCTCTTTCAGACTGTCCAGATAAGGACCGTCACCAGCAACAATCAGTTTCACCTTGTCTTCTTCTTTCAAAACCTGTGCAAAGGCGGCTATGACTGCTTGGATATTCTTCTCATAAGAAATACGAGAAAGACTCAGTAACATTTTCTCGCCTTCCTGAATGCCTAACTTCGAACGGAGTTCTTGTAAGTTTTCCTCTTTGATCTCAGGTCGTTCAAACTTAGCTAGCTCAATTCCAGTTGGGATGACACGCTTTTCAACCTTAACTTTATACTTAGATAGCAGGTCACGAACAATCTCACTAGGGCAAATCACGCCATCAACATCGTGAAGGAAGCCTCGTACCAGATATTTTACCATACTAGGCCGAATCAGCATACCCTTAGCAATGTAATGCACATAGTCTTCATACTGGGTATGGTAGGTATGGATAACAGGAATTTTTAATTCTCTTGCAATCCAAATCCCTAGCAAACCTAGTGAAAATTCTGTTTGGGTATGAATGATATCCAGCTGATACTGTTTGGCAATTTCAAGCGCTTTTGTAAAGCCTCGGTAGGCAAATCGTCGATCTTTAAATGCAAAGAAAGGGACACTCGGAATGCGAATAATTTGCCAATCCTCGTATCGGTTCACGTCTTTATCGGTAGTTGTAAAGATAAAAACTGCATGCCCTTGCTTTTCAAGTTCTGTCTTCAAGGTTCGAATGCTGGTCGCAACCCCAGAAACTTGAGGGAAATAGGTGTCAGTAAATAAACCAATTCGCATAGATTACCTCACTTTTTGCCTAGAGCCGCCTGCTCCCGATAGAACTTCAACCAGATTTCTAATAAATGCTCCTCGGAATACTCTTTAGAAATCTCTCTAGCTTTTTCTTTCAAGTCTTTCAACTTTTCAGGATGATCTTTGTATTCGAGAATGGCTTCTCTCATCTCTGAAACATCACTTGTCGCACGATAATTCCCTTCGAGAATGACCTTGTATAGATCTAAATCCCTCAACATAATCGGTGCTTCACAACTAGCTGCCTCTAAGATAGTCATAGGGAATAGTTCGTTGTAACTTGGTAGCAAGAAGAGATCCGCTAAAGCGTAGAGCTCTCGCATTCGCTCTGGAGGAACAATACCTGGAAAAATTAGATTTTTAGGTGGATTGTCCATGATTTTTTTATAGCGTTCATAACCATCTGTCATCCCGCCAAATGAAAAACCACCAGCCCAGATAAAGGTAATTTCTGGCAATTCCTCAGCAAGACGAATAAAGTCATCAATACCTTTACGTTTCTGAACCTGACCTGCACCGACTACGATGAACTGATCTTCAGCTAAATCCATTTCTTGACGAAGTTTTGCTACTTGGTCAGCTGGCAGTGGATGCCATTTTTCCTTATTTACAAAGTTTGGAATATAGGTTACTTTTTCACGTGGAATACCAGCTGCCACCAAATCCTCGATAAACATGGGGTTAACCACCACCAGGTGTTCCATTCGGTTGTAAAATGAAAAAACATAGCGTTTGATAATTCCCTTTAAGAAAAATGGGATCTTCAAGCTCCCCTCAAGCGTATCAGGCAAAAAATGCACATAGCCAATTTTTCTCCCAGAGCGTTTCTTTTGAAATGTAGATAAATAATAAGGGAAATCAATGGTATGAAAGTGAGTTACATCTGCCTCAACAGGAAGATTCTCCGTAACAATCAACTGGTCTTTAGCATCACGATATAGGAGACGTACCAACTCACGGTAGGCTCCTGACACCCCTTGACCAGCCACTTTTTCACTTGAACTTAGCATATTAATACGCAATTTTTCGTTTTCCATACCATTCATTATACCATTTTATTTCCAGAAAATCAGCAAAAGAAAGAAGAGACCAGAGGAAAAAGGATAAAATTACCTTATTTTCCAATCGTCTCTCATATTTTTCTACTGTTTATTTAATTCCTAGGGCGATACGTGCATAGCGACTCATTTTTTCAACCGTCCAGGCTGGATACCAGACCAATTTAACTTCGGTATTGGTTACTTCAGGAACATCTGTCATCGCATCGTAAATTTGGTCTGTCAAGAGATCTGCCAATGGGCAGCCCATAGTTGTCAAGGTCATATCAATTTCAGTGTGACCAGTTTCACCATCAAAACGAATTTCATAAATCAAACCTAAGTTGACAATATCAATTCCCAACTCAGGGTCGATGACCTCTTCCAAGGCAGTCAAATACGAGTTTTAATCGTTTCAATTTGCTCTTCTGTATAAGCCATGTTATTCCTCACTCTTAGTCTTCAATAAAATCACGAAGGGGTTTACTGCGACTTGGTTGGCGCAATTTTCTCAAAGCCTTGGCCTCGATCTGACGGATACGCTCACGAGTCACGTTAAAGACTTTACCAACATCTTCAAGAGTGCGCATTTTTCCATCGTCCAAACCGAAACGAAGGCGCAAAACGTTTTCTTCACGGTCTGTGAGAGTATCCAAGACTTCATCCAACTGCTCACGCAAAACGATACGAGTTGTGTAGTCTACTGGATTTTCAATCACTTCGTCTTCGATAAAGTCCCCAAGATGACTATCGTCCTCTTCACCAATCGGTGTTTCAAGAGATACTGGTTCTTGAGCGATTTTTAGGATTTCACGCACCTTGTCAGGTGTCATATCCATTTTCTCAGCGATTTGTTCAGGAGTTGGTTCTTGCCCATATTCTTGAAGGAGATTCCGCTGTTCACGAACCAATTTATTGATGGTTTCAACCATGTGAACAGGAATACGAATGGTACGAGCCTGATCGGCAATGGCACGAGTGATTGCCTGACGAATCCACCAAGTTGCATAAGTAGAAAACTTAAAGCCTTTGAATAGTCAAATTTGTCCACGGCTTTCATCAAGCCCATATTTCCTTCTTGAATCAAATCGAGAAACTGCATGCCACGACCTACGTAGCGCTTAGCGATCGAAACCACCAAACGAAGGTTGGCCTCTGCAAGACGTTGTTTGGCTTCGATATCACCAGCCTCAACAGCTAGGGCCAATTCTTTTTCCTCTTCGTTGGTCAAGAGAGGAACAACCCCGATTTCCTTCAAATACATACGGACTGGATCATTAACCTTGGCAGAGGTAGAGCCAATCAAATCCTCATCACTGAGTTCTGGCTCTTCTTCTGTACTAAGGACACGTGCACTTGGATTTCCTTCGTTATCTGTGATAGAAATTCCAGCATCCTGAATCCGTTGCAAAAGGTCTTCAATGCCGTCTGCATCTAGGGTAAAAGGAATAACCAGACTTGAATTGATTTCGTCATCTGTTGCTGTTCCTGTTTTTTTGTGGTTACGGATAAAGTCTGCTACTTGCACATCAAATGTAGTTACTTCTTTTTGTTTTGTTGCCATTATTACTCCATTCTTCTCTTTTGGGAAATCAATCGTTGCAATTCTTCCAAGGCTGTGTCTGTATCTCCTACATGACTAGCTTCCTGCACTTTCTTTTTAATCCTTAAATTGTCCTTGCTGAGGAGAGCACGGTTTCGAGTCGCTTCTACTTCTACTAGCTCCTGAGGAGACATCTCAGCTGGCAAATCTAAACCAAGAACATGGTACCAGGCATTTTCAACCTCAGGAGTCTGATGAGAAAGTTCCTCTGATCCGATTTCTCCCTCTACATTTAATAATTCGTAAAGAATCTGAAATTCTGGGGTATCAAAGAAAAAATCTTCTCTTAATCGGTAGTCATTTAAAACAAGTGGATTCTCAGCCATCCTATAAAGGAGATGAGCCTCTGCTCTCATAACTGCTGTCAGTTGACGCGTCACAGGTAAACTAATCGCTACTGGTGTAGGTTGCTCCTTGACCCTCTCCTGCCTTTGAACAATCCGACTTTCATTTACAATCTGCTCCACCTGCTGGTAATCAAAAGAAGGTAGGTTATCCGCCAGAATGTGGATGTAAGAATTCTGGGCAGTGATCGACTTTTCTTTAGCAATTAAGGGAGCAATCTTTTCAATGAACTCGATTTGCGCCTGCAAGTTATCACTATTTTCCGGCTTGAGCTGGTGAATATAGAACTCTATAGGACTGATCCGAGTCTTGGTTAGAAGGTAAGCTAGGTCTTCAGCAGAATTCTTTTGTAGATACTCATCTGGGTCCATGGCATCAGGTACCCGAACAACCTCCACTGAAAGTCTTTTAACTCCTCCAATGCTTTTGCTGTTGCTGCCTGTCCTGCCTTGTCACCATCGTAGCTGAGAACAATTTTTTTGGTAAAGCGTTTAAGGTGGTCAACATGCTCCTTGCTCAGGGCTGTTCCCATGGAAGCCACAGCATTTTCTATGCCAGCACGGTAGGCTGCGATCACATCCATGAAGCCTTCCATCAAATAGAGTTCTGTGATTTTACCTGTTCCCTTTTTTGCCTTGTCCAAATGATACAATTCGTAACTCTTGTTAAAAATTGCAGTCGAGCGACTATTTTTATACTTGGCAGTCTGATTATCTGCTTCTTGCCAGATACGACCTGAAAATGCAATAACCTGTCCCTTGTCATTGGTCAAAGGAAAGATGATACGTCCAAAAAAAGTATCATAAAATTGATTGCCATCTGACAGATAAAACAAGCCCGAATCCAATAAATCCTTTTCCTCAAACTTATCAGCCAAACGTTGATAGAGATAGGTTCTCTCTGCTGGAGCCAGTCCAATTTGGAAGTGTTTTAGAACATCATCCGTCAATCCACGTTTGTAGAGATAAGCCCTTGCTTCTTCTCCCATCTTAGTCGTCATGAGGATTGCATGGTAAAAACGGGCAGCTTCTTCATGCATATCATATAGGGCTTGATGAGGCGAAGCCTGTTGAGGACGAGACTGCACAGGCATAGCCAGTTGAATACCGACGCGCTCTCCTAAGAGCTGAACAGCTTCCATAAAGGACACGCCTTGGTATTCTTCGATGAACTTAAAGACATCTCCTGAACGCCCACATCCAAAACAGTGATAAAACTGCTTGTCTTCCACAACGTTGAAAGAGGGGGTCTTTTCACCATGAAAAAGGACAGAGCCCCAAATAGTTCCGTCCAGCCTTCTGTAAAGAAATCACATCACCTATGACTTCCACAATGTTGGCATTGTTTTTGATTTCTTCAATGACTTGCTTGTCAACCATACACAATACCTCCATCTTATCATAGTTTCACGTAAACTAGTATAGCTTATTTCTGAAAAAAAGTAAACCATTTCATACGCTTTCCGTAATTCTCTTTACCTTATTTTTTTCTTGATAGAAAGGAAGATAAAAACTCAGAAACACTTCCATGTTTCTAAGTTTCTCTTCTATTTTTTTGATGATTATTTAACTCATCTATTCAAATAATTGATAGTAGTCTGAGATTTTCATCTTAGCTTTTTTTCTTCTTTATTGAGATCTTGTATGATGCGACCTTCCTTCATGACAATCAGACGATTGCCATACTTCAGTGCATCCTCCATATGGTGGGTAATCATCAAGGCTGTCAGATGATCCTTGCTAACAAAGTCATCTGTTAATTCCATCAAGGCCACACTTGTTTTTGGATCAAGGGCTGCTGTGTGTTCATCCAACAAGAGCAACTCTGGTCGTTTCAAGGTTGCCATCAAGAGACTCAAGGCCTGACGTTGTCCACCTGATAGAAACTCTATAGGGGTGTCCAGATATTTCTCAAGACCATTTCCCACTTTCAATGGTAGCCTGAAATTCTTCCCTATGACTTGATAACCTTCTAGGAAAGAGTCCTCTCTTCTCGCCACGAAACTTGGCAATCAAGAGATTTTCCGCCACTGTCATACGGGGAGCCGTACCCATCTTAGGATCCTGAAAGACACGAGACAAGTACTTAGCCCGCTTTTCAGGTGAAAAAAGCGTCACATCCTCGCCCATGATACGGATACTTCCACTTGTTAAAGGTAAGGTACCTGCAATAGTGTTAAAAAGAGTTGACTTCCCAGCTCCATTTCCCCCTAAGATGGTAATGAAATCATGTTCAAAAATTTCAAGAGAAACATCATTCAGAATGATCTTTTCCTCGTCAAAGCCATTCGTGATGATTTTGGTAGCATTTTTTAATTCTACAATTGCTGTCATTTGCTAAACTTGACTCCTTTCAGGTATTTGCTTTTGAAGGTTGGAATCATAAGGCAAACTGCCAAAATCAAGGCGCTGTACAAACGAAGATAACTTGTATTAAACCCAAGAGCAATCACTCCCCAAACGAGGAACTGATAAGCAATAGACCCTACAACGATGGTCATGAGTCGCTCTGCCAAGGTCAAACTCTTGAACAAAACCTCACCAATAATCAAGCTAGCAAGCCCTACGACAATCACGCCGATTCCTCGAGAAACATCCGCGTATCCTTCTTGTTGAGCAATTAAGGCCCCTGCAAGTGCGATGATTCCATTTGAGAGAACCAAGCCCATGAGTTCCATACGACCCGTATTGATACCAAAGCTACGAGCCATATCAGGATTATCACCAGTAGCGATGTAGGCCTGACCTAGTTTGGTATCAAGGAAAAAGAGCATGAGACCAATTACAAGAGCTACAAAGATTAATCCAGTCAGGAGTTGATTGAGATCCGAATCAAAAGGCAAGACATCTTGAATTTGCTTGGTCCCAAGAAGCCCCAAGTTGGCACGTCCCATAATCATGAGCATGATGGAATGGCAGGAAGTCATGACTAAAATCCCTGATAAGAGAGTTGGGATTTTTCCTTTGGTATATAAGAGACCTGTCGCCATTCCAGCTAGACAGCCCGCTCCTACTGCGGCTAGGGTTGCTAAAAACGGATTGACTCCCTGTGTTATCAAGGTTACAGCTACTGCTCCCCCAAGAGGAAAAGAACCTTCAGTAGTCATATCAGGGAAATTCAAAATTCGAAAAGTCATAAAGATTCCCAAACCTAGAATCGCCCAGACCATCCCCTGTGAAATAATGGATACTATCATAATCTTTCACTCATTTCTTTCTTTAGTAAATGGGAGGAGATGAGTCCAGCTCCTCCTTTATCTTTATTCAATCACTTGTCCTGCTTCTTTTAGAACGGACTCAGGAATGGTGATACCAAGTTCCTGCGCTAGTTTTTTGTTAATCACTGACTTACCAGTTGAAAAGACATTAACTGGCGTATCAGCTGGTTTTTCACCTTTCAAAACTTTGGCAATCATTTTACCAGTAGCCACTCCAAGATCGTGTTGGTCAACTACTACAGATGCTAATCCTCCTGCTTCTACCATGGCAGTGGCACTTGGGTAGATTGGTTTTTTAGCTGTTTGATTGCTTGAAACAACTGTTGAAAATGCTGATGCGATGGTGTTGTCAATTGGAACCCAGATTGCATCGACCTTGCTTGTCATGACATTAACAGTTGAAGCAATTTCGTTAGTTGAAGGAACGGAAAAGGTTTCGACTGTCAAACCTGCTTTTTCAGCATAAGCCTTGAATTCCTCAACTTGTGATTTTGAGTTATCTTCGCTACTTGAGTAGAGAGCTCCGATGGTTTTAACATTAGGAGTTAAAGCCTTAATGAGTTCCACCTGTTGTTCTGCTGGGTTGTGGTCTGATACTCCTGTAATGTTGCCACCTGGTTTTTTCAAATCTTTGACCAAGTTAGCACCGATTGGATCAGTTACAGCCGCCATGATAACTGGTAGGTCTTTAGTAGCACTTGCAAGTCCTTGAGCAGCTGGTGTTGCAATCCCAACGACAAGGTCATTCCCGTTTGCCACCAATTGTTTGCTCATGGTTGCGACCTTGCTCTGATCGCCTTCAGAGTTCATAAAGTCGATTTTTACTTGGTCGTCCTTATAGCCTTCTTCAGCTAGTCCGTCTTGAATTCCTTGGTAAATCAAGTCCAAGGATGGGTGACTAACAAATTGAAGAACACCAACCTTAGCGACCTTTTGCTCTTCCTTAGTTGCTGGCTTGTTCATTGATGAATAAATCAAGCTAGCCACTACCAATACTGCTAATCCAGCGATAATTCCAATTAAACGTTTATTTTTCATATTTTTTCTCCTTTAAATCACTTGTACTATACTCTTTTCACTCAAAACAAGCGACGCCATCGTTTAAATTCCATAAGTCTCCTCCAACAAAAAAGTCCTCACACAAAAAACTTGTGTGAGGACGTCGATGCGCGGTGCCACCTCAATTATAGGGAATATCCCTATCGCTCTTTCTCGCATTCACGAGTTGCACTGTAAGGTGTGCTCACCGAATTTTTATGATTTCAAATTCCTAAGAACATTCAGCCCAATTTTCATCACTTTCATTTATCTGTTTCCCACCAACCACAGATTCTCTAAAAAACTTTAATGATTACTTTCTGAATGTTTAAATTATATCATTTTTCAATTACTTGTCAAGACTATTTTTAGAATTTTTTAAACAATTTAAAAACTTCCCCTAGGAAAAGAGGAAGTTTGAAAGGTATCAGCCTGAATTACGCAAACCTGTTGCAATTCCGTTAATGGTTGTATGAATCAATCTTTCTTCGTCTGCTGACAATTCCCCACGACGTTGGCGTTTGATCAACTCCAACTGGATGTAGTTAAGGATATTAAAGTAAGGCATACGATAGTTTAGACTGTCTTTTAGGTAAGAGTTTTCAGCCAAGAGTTCGTCATAGCCTTCAATAGCTAAAATAACGTCCTTAGTCAACTGCCATTCATCTAAAATAGTGTAGTAGATAGCTTGCACTTCTTCATCTTCACAGAGTTTAGCATATTCGAAGGCAATGTTCATGTTAGACTTAGACAAGACCATATCCACATTAGAGAGCAGGGATTGGAAGAAAGGCCAGTTTTGGTACATGTCACGGAGGATCTCAATATTATCAGGATTCTGATCAATAAACTCTTTGAAGCTTGAACCCACGCCATACCATCCAGGGAACATGACACGGCTTTGTGACCATGAGAAGACCCAAGGAATGGCACGCAAACCGCCAATTTCAGTGATGGTCTTACGAGCTGCTGGACGTGAACCGATATTGAAGCTTGAAATAGCCTTGATTGGACTTGATTCAAAGAAATAGTCATAGAAATGTTCATTTCCAAAGACCAAATCACGGTAGATATCGTAGCTACGGTCCACTACTTGATCCATGATAGCTTCGTAACGATTTGATGTATTGGTATCACTCTTCTTCTTGGTAATCATACGGTTAATGGCTGCAGAAACCAACATTTCAAGGTTATAATAAGCAGCATCTTTGTTTCCGTATTTGTTTCCAATCACTTCTCCTTGCTCAGTCAGACGAATACGGTCCTTGATAGACTTGAGCGGTTGAGATGTGATGGCTTCATAAGTTGGACCACCACCACGACCCACAGTACCACCACGACCGTGGAAGAAGGTTACTTTAACGCCAAATTCATCACCGATAGCAGTTAGTTGTTGTTGCGCCTTGTAGAGGGTCCAACATGATGACAGGTAACCACCGTCCTTGTTACTATCAGAATAGCCAAGCATGATTTCTTGGTAGTTGTCTTTTGAAGCAATCCATTTTTTAGCCAAAGGAAGAGAGAAATATCTTCTCATAGTCTCTTCTGAGTGATCCAAGTCCTCGATCGTTTCAAAGAGGGGAACAATCTGAACGCGGGCTTTTTGAGCATCTACCAAGCCGACTTCCTTAAGCATAATTGCAAGTTCTAGCATATCGGATACACTTGTTGCGTGAGAGATGATGGTTTGACGGATGACGTTTTCACCTAATTTATCCTTCAACTTGCGAGCGGCTTTAAAGATAGAGAGTTCTTTTTCAAGCAGTTCTGACTTTTCAGCATGAGTCGCTGAGAGGATACGAGGGTCTTCTTCCAATTCTTTTAATAGGAGGGCGCATTTTTCATCTTCAGACAGATCGCTATAGTGGTCGTTGATACCTGCGGATGCTAGCAATTCTGCCACACAGGCTTCATGAACACTAGAATCTTGGCGCATGTCGATAGAGGCAAGATAGAAGCCAAAGATTTCAACCGCCTGCATCAACTCTACAAATTCTCCTGAAATCAGGTACTCACCTTTGTTCTCTAATAGAGAATCTCGGATGGCCAATAAATCTTGGTAAAATTCATCTGCGGTAGCATATCTTGGATGAACATCCTTATCTTCGATAAGATAGGTCTTGGTTGCCTGCATCTTAGCTTGGATGTCAAAAAGAGCACGACGATAGAGTTCTTTTTCACGATAAATGGAATTATCTTGAGACTTGAGCGCCATCTCACGAACCTTGTCACTAACATTCACAATACTGGTTGAAAGTGAGAATTCACGATAGAGGTTATAAATCTTCTCATCGTAGTAGTTCATGATGACTTCGCACTGAGTCAAGGCTGATTTGTTGAGGGTTTCCGCTGTTACGAAAAGGATTTCCATCACGGTCTCCTCCGATCCACATCCCCATTGTAATCGGTTTTTGGATGTTGGAGCTCGATACCTTGTTCTTTAGCTAATTTTTTTATACTCAGCCGTCAAACGTGGAACAGCATTCAAGAAAAGAACTCTGATAGTACTCCATCACGTTGGTGATTTCGTTGGTTACCTTCAATTTCTTCTCGCGAATCATGTCCGTTTGCATGATAATTTCAATGTAACGACGGAGATCTGTGTGCCATTTTTTTCTTTGTTGATCAAGCCGAGTTTGACATCACGGTACTTCCGTAAGAGTGTATGGATATGATTGGTTAAATCCAGCATACTCTTGCGTTGTACTTGAGTCGGGTGGGCCGTCAAAACTGGAACCACATTCAGCTGCTCCAAAAATTGCAGCCGCGTTTTTCTTTTTCAGCCACCATCTTAATGGTTGTTGACAGTTTTTCCTAGATAGTCTTGGTCCACATTATTTTTGGTGATTGATCTCATAAGCCAAATCCACATCTTCAGAGATATTGATCAAGAGTGGAAGGATTGAGAAATAGCGAGAAATATAGATCATTTCCTCGTTTGAAAGGCTGGTCACCAATTTATTGAGTCCTTGATAGTTTTCGCTTGTAGACAAGTCCTTCAACTGCATAATTTTATCAAAGGTCTCTGGCGCAAGCATATTTTTTGTGATGTCTTCTAATAGCTCTGTCAAAATCAAGACTTCTTCTTGGACGACGGCTTTATTGCTATAGTTTTCTAATTTTTGAAGTGACATAAACTTTCCTTTCCATTCAATCCTTATAGAGTAACAGAAGTTTGACCTTCATATTCTCTGATAAGTTTGGCACGTTTTTCACTAGCATCGATATTTAGTACAAAGGCAATGGCTACAGATAAGACTAGGAGACTATTCCCCCCTTGTGAAAGGAAGGGGAAGGTTACCCCTGTAGAAGGAATCAAACCGGAAATTCCACCGATATTGACAAAGACCTGAACAAGGATCATTCCTCCGACACCGATAGCAACCATGGAGTTAAAGGGATCCTTAGCACGAATACCGACTAAGATAATTCTCAAAATCAAGAAGAAGAGGAGTGCCAAAATCATACCCGCTCCTACAAATCCAAATTCCTCGATGACGATTGAAAAGACGAAATCCGTATGTGCTTCTGGCAAATAACCACGTTTCTCAATGGAATTTCCTAATCCAAGTCCAAACCAGCCACCATTTACCATTGCATAGTAGGAATTTGCGAGCTGGTGTCCTGCACCTGCCAGGTCGGTAAAGGGATTAAAGAAGGCGCTGAAACGTTTAGCAACGTAACCAAATACCGGAATTTGAGAAAACTTCTCAACGCCAACAAGACGAATGACAGACAAGACTAAAATGGAACTTCCTGCTAAGAGAGTTAGAATAGTCGAGAACCAACGATAGGCAATTCCACTAACTGTGTACATAAGCAGTGACACCAAGACCAGAATGGTCGCATTTCCCAAGTCAGGGAAAATTCCCAAACTACCAATCAAAACCAGTAAAACGAAACGCCAGTCGTTAAAAGCTCGAGGTAACCACTGATTCTGAGTCAAGACTTGGAAATCGTAAACAGCTATCTCATCTTGCTGTTTTGAGAATCGATGGGCTAGGTACCAAATAATGATAATCTTAAGATATTCAGCAGGCTGAATCGTTACAGGTCCTACAGAAATCCAACCGTAGGCACCATTGACTGGGGTTCCAATTAGCCGAGCCAAAGCTAGGAGAATCATCTCTACAAACATAACGATAAAAATCAAGCGTTCATTTCTTAAAAAACCAAGTTTCAGTTTATAAATTAAGGCAATCAAAACCAAACTAACTACCCAAAACATTCCTTGGTTCCGAGCTAACTGAAGAGCACTTTTCCCTTCTTGGATCAAGGTAGCACTCGTAGTTGAGTAAACAACAATTAGACCCAAAATCGATAAAAGGAGGTAAGGAATCAAAATGGAATAGTTCAATAGGTGCCTTTTACTAATTTTCATATGTCACCACTCTAATAGAAACAGAGAAAACTGTTCCTAATTCCGTTTTATTTTCTAGTTTTGATTGCTATTATACCATTTTTTCAGAAAGAAAAAAACTCTTATCCTCCAATCCTTCGAATTTTGCTATTTGGCCGAAACTGATCACAAAAAATACAAACTTCAAGACAAAGTTTGTATTTTCTTTTTTATTCTGCTGATGAGCTACTGCTTGAGTTTGAGTCTGCACCACCAACGTATTGGGCAAAGATATTTTGGAAAACAGGATCTTTCACTTTAATATTTGCAGCTTGGAATTCTTTTCCGATAACGCTCTGAACGAAAGATGAATCGTTTTGTTTCTGAGCAAGGATGACCGTTTTCAATTTTTCTTTGTAGTCATCTAGGTTTGATGATTTTTTTCTGTTTTCTTGGTTAGCTTAATAATGTAGTATTGGGTACTGTAGGCTTGTGTTCCAGTCGCTGTGATAACATCAGAGACACCATTCACATCCAAGGCAAAGGCCGCCTTCTTGACTTGTTCTGGAAGTTCTGTAGAAGCCGAGTCAAAAGTGATTTCGCCACCATTTTCTTTGTCTTGTCATCATTTGAGTTGTCTTTTGCCAACTGAGCAAAATCAGCTCCTGTTGCTTTTGCTTTTTCAAGCACTTCTTTGGCCTTGTCTTCATTATCCATACGGATGATCTGAGCTGTTACATCTGGTGTATAAGACTCAAAAGCTTTTTGGTAAGCTTCGTCTGTCAATTCATTTTCTGCTGCTTTTTTAACTGCCAATTCGACCAATTTGCTGGTGCGAATTTGAGCTTTACGAGTCTCAGGAGTCATACCCGCACGTTGAAGTACGCTGTTGTAGCTATCGCCGTATTTCTTTTGTTCCTCAGCAACGGCATCATCCACCTCTTTGTCAGTCACTTCTGAACCATATTGTTTTTCAAATACTTTTTGGATGGTCATATTAAGCAAGACTTGTTGCGCAGTTGGATTGTTTTTGACTTGTTCATAAAATTGGTGTTCAGTGACGACATCACCCTTCATGCTGATGAGGTCAGCCCCTTCAGAACTTTTTGAACAAGCAGCCAAAGTCGCTACAGATAATAAGGTAATGGCTCCTGCCAATAGTTTTTTCTTCATGTTTACTCCTTTTATGGTAAGTTACCTTCTCTATTTTACTAAATTGTCTTAAATTTTTCTAAAAATCATTCACTCTCAGGAAGCTGCACATCTGCTACATTTTTTCTCAGCATGAGAATCCCGTCTCCGAGCGGAACTAGGGTTGCTGTTAGACCTGGATTGTCTAAAGTTGCGTCGAAAAGTCTTTGCAAACCACGGTAAATGGTTCGTTGACCCCGGCGGACTTCCATGATATCCTTGGCAACATCTCCTCCTTGGAAAATATCATCCAAGACCACCACTCCACCGACTTCCAAGTGTTTGAGGATTTCTGGTAGAAAGACGATATACTTGGACTTGGCCGAATCCATAAAGACAAAGTCATAAGTTTCTGTCAGACTAGATAAAACATCGACTGCATCTCCCTCTAAGAGGGTGATTTGCTGACGACTGTCAAACTGGGCAAAGTTTTCCTTGGCAAAACCAATCATCTCAGGATTACGGTCAATCGTTGTAATCTTAGCATCTGGCGCATGTTCCGCCATCAAAAGTGCTGAAACCGATAGCTGTTCCAATTTCCAAAATGTTCTTGGGCTGCAAACTTTCCATGAGAAAACGGAAATAAGCAACTGTCTCATGAGGGATGATGGGAATATTTTCCTTGCGAGCGAAGGTTTCCAATTCTTTCAAGGAACCTGTCACCTGCTTTTGACGCTGGCGCATGAGTTCTACGATTTCTTCCTTGACGACGGGACGGCGCATATTGTGATTGGCATTTTTACTGTAAGATTCTACCATCTTAAGCTAGTCCCAATTTTTCAACAAGGGCTTCAAACTCGTTCAAGCGGCGTTCAAAGACTGCAAAGGCATCGTTGAGATAGTCTTCTTTTTCCATATCAACCCCCGCTTTTCTCATAACATTGAGCGGATAGTCTGACTTACCTGCCTTGAGGTAGTCTATATAGCGGTCACGGTCTTCTTGACTACCATGGACAATCTTTTCAGCTAAGGCTGAAGCAGCTGCAAAACCAGTTGAATATTGATAAACATAGTAGTTATAGTAGAAATGTGGAATGCGCGCCCACTCGTATTGGATCTGAGGATTGTCTTCCTTGCTGAGTCCATAGTACTCTTGGTTCAAGTCAGCGTAGAGTTTATTGAGGGAAATCACTTGTCAAGACTTCTCCATTTTGGTCTGCTTGGTGGATGGCATGTTCAAACTCAGCGAATTGAGTTTGACGGAAGACTGTTCCACGGAAACCATCTAGGAAGTTATTGAGAATAGCAAAGCGAGTTGCATCGTCTTCCACTTCCTCCAATAATTTCTCTGTCAAGATATTTTCGTTTGTGGTTGAGGCAATCTCAGCCAAGAAAATGGAGTAATCTCCGTAAACATAAGGTTGGGTTTCACGAGTATAGCTAGAATGCATACTGTGACCTGTTTCATGGACAAGGGTAAAGAGATTGTCTAGATTGTCCTGCCAATTGAGAAGCATAAAGGCATTGGTATCATAAGAACCACCAGAGTAGGCACCAGAACGCTTGCCTTGATTTTCATAGACATCAATCCAGCGCTCTCCGAAAGCACGTTTGACACGGCTCAAGTAGTCGTCACCTAAAACTGCCAAAGCTTCTTCTGCCTTTTTCAAGGCTTCTTCGTAGGTAAAGCTATAATCTACTGACGAAAGTGGTGTGTAGACATCGTACATCTTGAGATCAGAAATACCCAAGATTTTAGAACGAAGTTCTAGGTATCGATGCAAGAGTGGCAAATGCTTGCGAACTGCTGCTACTAGATTGTCATAGACACTTTCTGGAACAAAGTTTGCTGCGAGGGCTGCATGACGAGCACTCTTATAGTTGCGAACTTTGGCACGGTAGTTTTGCACCTTAACATTTGTCTGCAAAGTCTTAGCATAAGTGTGTTGGAATTGCTCATAAGTCGCATAGAGGGCTTCATAGGCTCCACGACGCACTTCACGGTTTTTAGACTCCATCAAACGGATGTAAGTACCGTGTGAGAGTTGCACTTCATTGCCTTCGTCATCAAGGACATATGGGAAGCTAATATCCGCATTGTCCAAAATAGCGAAGGTTTCACTAGCAGCGCCAAAGATTTCTCCTGCTCCAGCAAGCAATTCTTCCTCACGTTGCGAAAGAACATGGTCTTTCTTTTGCAAGAGCTTGTCAAAAAAGTGCTTGTAAACTTGGAGTTTTGGTTGAGCTTCTAGGAAGGCCGCATACTGCTCTTCGCTAATCTCCATAAACTCAGGTTCATAGAATGAAAAGGCTTGTTCTAACTGACTGTATAGGGTCATTGCCTTAGCATAGTACTCTTGATACTTGGCTTCACGCGTGTCCTGGTCATTTTTCATATGCGCGTAGACATAAAGCTTTTCAACTTGGCGTTCCAAGTCAAGTGAGAATTCTGTAATCTCAAGCAAACTGTCTGCGCTGTCCAAGAGATGCCCCTCATACTGGGCTGCTGTTTGTACTTTTTCAGTTAAATCTTTCAAGGCTTCTTCCCAAGCCTGATCTGTTGGGTAGATTGTCGAAAGATCCCATGTATCTTTTTCATTTATTTCATGTCGTTGTAATACCATAAGATTCCTCCATCCTTTCTATTTTACCACATTTTTTGAGAAATATAAGTGATAAAAGGCTGGTGGATAGAGCTTTTGGCGATTATTTTTCGGATTTTTTTGATAGTAAGTCTGAAAATTTCTATAATAGCTAGTCAAATCCGTTTCAATCTGTAAAAAATCACCTGATGCTATCGGTCTGACCTGGGGATACCAGTCGCCTAGTTGACGGTTTAATAGATTGTCTCCTTGATGATAGGCTTCCTCCTGTTTCTTCATCCAGTAAGGTGTTTGGTAGTACAATTGCTGGCGAATGTAGTGACAGATAGTGGAATCTTGTACAACTTCAAAACGAGGCAGTTTTTGTTTCTGATAAGGAAATCTTAGAATTTCCAAGAGATTTCCTTGGCCAAAGGGAAATTCCTTGACCTGAAAATGAAGCTTGCCACGTAGGTCCTGATGTAAAAGGTATTTTAGTCTCAGAACTTGCTTTTTGAGATCCAGTTCCCAAACATAGAAACCCATATTTTTGACTAAAATAGAAATCCCTTTGCAGTTGTGTAAGTCGCTCTTTTAACCAGAGTTTTTCTCCCAGTAGCCAGATAACTTGGTAGCCCTGACTGCGGTATCCTTGGCTTCTACCGCCTAAAAGCTTTTGAGACAAGGGACTGCACTGAACCTCCAGAGCTAGTTTCTCATTGACGAGAACATCCGCTATCTGCTGAATCTCGGGTAGACTATACTCTAAGGAGACTTGATTGTCCTTCTTGGCCCAGTGATAAAGGGCCTCTTTGTTGCCCAAGTGTTCTGGACTTTCATTTTCAAAAATAGCGATACAATCTCTTAACCTTTCATGGGCAAAATGCGTTCGAATACTCTGTCCTTGTCGTAATCGTAGTCCACCACCACAGCTTGGACAAGTATAAGCTTGCTTGGTCACATCTTTTTCGAGGGCATTCACCAATTTTCCCTTGACATCTCTGGCTACAAACATGGTCTACCTCCTTTTCTCATTTATTCGAAAAAAAAATAAAAAAGACTGGAATTCCAGCCTTTCATATTGTTTTTTTACCTTTTAAATCTCTTAGAGTATTTTTTTAGCATGGGAATGAGATTGGAAATCTGCTCACTTCTAATGACCAGCACGCCGTATTCCTGACAGCGATTGGCATAAACCGGATTGATTTTCCCCGTACAGACAATCAACTTGAGGCAACTCTCTCCAGCGAAATGATTGGCATAGACTTCTAGCTCATTGATGGCTTCAACTGATAAATCTGTCATCTTGCAAGAGATAAAGGTAATCGAGCATCCCTTTCTCAGAATGACATCAATCTCGTTTTGAACATTGTCTGCCTCTGGAAAGATGCCATTCCAATCAATCTCAGCACCTATCATGCACTCATCAAACAGCTGAGATTCGAGCGCCAAGAGATAGAGATACACCTCTAAAATATGCCCTTTGTTGCGACAAAAGACTTGAGCTTCTTGACTTGGAAAGCTGTAGCTTACACACTCCTTGTCCTCGCTTTCAATACGAAGCATCCCCGCTTCTACTAGTAAGGGGATCAGGGATTCTGGATAGTGATAATACTTGCCGTTGTTATCCAGTATTTTTTCGGTCTCAGCATGAAGGTCATTGGTCTTAGCTAGAGAAAAAAATTGGGTTACTTGGTACCAGTGGGCAGGATTGGCAATAGCTGAGCTGGCTAGCTTTTTGATGGCTGCAATTTGCTGAGCTGAGTGGATAGGGCGTTTGGATTTGAGCATTTTTCCACCACGCAAGGCTATCAACTGTTGGATGCTTAGGGTTGGAATGTCCAAGTCTTCTTTTTCTAACTGACCGGCTACCCACTTGTATTGTTTTCCTCGTTCGACATCCATGGCAACGATGGGAAGGTGGCGATCCAAGCCGTATTGATATAGAGATAAGGCTAGTAACGAATCTCCACCAAATACATCAAGGACAACCTGGTCATACTCTGCCAAGCAATAATCTAACTGATCAGACAGTTGTTCTAAGGATAGCTGACGAAAGGTCACTCGTTGGATATGAGGCACCTCATCCAAGATAAAATGGCGCAGTGAAAGTTTATCATTACTGCTTATTTTCGTCAAAGATAAAAAGAGAATCTCGTCACAATCACTGACAAAAGCTTGGTAGACATTCTTTTCCAATACATGCCGATCATACAGCTCCACCAAAAGACTCGTCATTGGATCACCTCCATCATATACAACTTCTTGCACTGAAAGAAACAGTAACACACTTCTACTGCTCACTCTTTTTACTTCTAGTATAGCATAAAATCCTGCTCGCCCTAATTAATCAACGCAAACAAAAACGAATAGAAACTTCTATTCGCTTGTATATGTTTGATTTATTTGATTTTTCTGGCTAACATGGTCGCAAATCGGAGTTGAATGCGATTGCCATTTTCATCACGACGGTGCAGATGTCCTGGATTTTCATTGTACTTGACCAACTCCCAATCCTTGTAGTAGTCAGCCAATTCCCCTTCTTTAAAGGTGAATGGGAAGTTAACCGAGCAAGGATAATCCTCTGTATCCATGGCACAGACGATAAGATTGTAGCCCCCAACAGTAGTTTTCTCCTGCATGTTTGGATGATAGCTGGAATACGGTCCGCTTGAAGGAACATGAGAACAACTGTCGATACGATAAAATCATAGACCTGGCTAATGCTGGCTGAATTGATATCATAAAGTCCAACTGGCATGTCTAAATCCTCTTGCTCTACGATGCTTTGCAAAATTTCAAGGGATAGTTCATTTTGATCCACAGCTGTAACATCAAAACCTTGCTGGGCTAAGAAGAGAGAGTTACGTCCTTGACCACAACCCAAATCCAAGGCTCTTCCTGGTTTCACCGTCTGCATGGCCTCTAGGACCTCTGAATGGACTGGATTGGTCTGGTACTTCTTAGAAAAATAATCCTCAGGTTTACAATAAAACTCCAAATACCATTCTACATCATCCGTAGCTGCCTCTACTCGATGCCAAGCTTGCGGTTGCGCCATGGGATTGTCGGCCCCTGCTTGGAAAAGATATTCAGCTAGAACTTGACCTTCTTCTGTCAATTCAATAAACTTGAGAGTTCCTTTCAAAACGGTGATTTTCCCCCATGTCCCGACCTTTGTATTGTGCTTCTGCTGAACAGCTTCAGGCATGGTCTGTTTATTCCACAAGGGCATTCGTTTATAGGCAATTAGTTTTTCCATTTCACTTCCTCTTCTTATCGCTGGTTGACAGCTTTCATCACACGCGCGATGTCGCGGTTTTGTTCACGTCGCTTGATCGACTCCCGTTTGTCATAGTCATGTTTCCCTTTAGCAAGTCCTAAAAGGAGTTTGGCATAGCCATCTTTGAGATAGACTTTGAGGGGAACCAGAGTCATTCCTGTTCCTTTGGTTTCTTGTTCCAATTTTTGAATTTGCTTCTTATGGAGCAGGAGTTTGCGACGGCGTTCTGGTTCTTGGTTCCAGATATTGCCCTCTTCGTAAGGAGCGATATGAACATTGCTCAACCAGACCTCCCCATTTTTGACTTGGGCAAAGCCGTCCTTGAGATTGATACGTGCAGCACGTACACTCTTGATTTCCGTTCCTGTCAGAACCATTCCTGCCTCTAGCGTGTCTACGATTGTATAGTCGTGGTGCGCTTTTTTATTTTGTGCGACGACCTTTCCCTCGCCCTTTGCCATGCTTAGCTCCTTTCTTAGCTACTTCTTTGTAAAATGGTTTCTTACCCTTTTTCTTTTTGTCTTTTGATAAGGACTTGCGTTTGTCGCTAGGACGTCCTTGTCTTCTCTTGTCCTCTTCTTTGTCTGAACGACGGTTGGAAGATTTCCCTCTTTCTTTACGACCCGTTTGTTTCAAGCCCTTTTCAATGACATCAAACTCACTTGGGATATAAGAGAAGTCAATCTCACCTGTCATCTTATCCGCTCTTTCTACGCGAATACGAATCTGCTGTCCCACACGGAAGGTTGTTCCTGACTTCTCTCCACGAAGAGTCAAATCACGTTCGTTGAAATGATAAAATTCAGGCAAATTGGTGATGTGAATCAAGCCTTCAACTGTGTTCGGCAATTCGACAAAGAGACCGAACTTGACAATACTGGATACAACCGCATCATACTCTTCTCCCACGTATTCTTCCATGTACTCAGCCTTTTTCATGGCTTCGACTTCACGCTCTGCCTCGATGGCACGACGCTCACGGTTGGAAGACTGGGTTGCAATCTCTGGAATCACTTGCTCAAAATGCTCTGCTATTTCCTTAGAACGGCCGTAATCCCGAATCATACGGTGGACAAGGAGGTCTGGATAACGGCGAATCGGACTGGTAAAGTGAGTGTAATAGTCCGCAGCCAACCCATAGTGGCCATGATTGTGCTCCGAATAACGAGCCTGTTGCATGGAACGGAGAAGCATCATGGATAATACATCCGCATAAGGCTCACCTTCAACAGCACGCATGATGTCTTGGAGGGCTTCCTGGCTAATCTCACTGGCCGTCCCATAAATTCGCAATCCAAAGCTCGAAGCGTAATCAATAAACTTCTGAACTTTTTCAGCCTTGGGCTCCTCGTGAATCCGATAGATAAAAGGTAGGTCCATCTTGCTGAAGTGCTCGGCAACCGTTTCGTTGGCAATCAGCATGAAGGACTCAATCATCCGCTCAGCAACGCCACGTTGACGAAGAACGATATCCACAGGCTTGCCTTTTTTATCCACCAAAATCTTAGCTTCGCTGGTATCAAAATTAAGGGCACCACGTTTCTCACGCATGCTTTCTAGAGTTTCATGAAGCTTGGCCATCAGTTCGATACTTGGAACAATTTTCTTATACTCTTGTCTCTTCTCCTCATCACCAGCTAGGATGTCATTAACAGCACTATAGGTCATACGGAAGCTAGTCTTGATAACTGTTTGGGTAATGGTGTAATTAACCACACGACCATGTTTATCAATTTCCATAATGGCGGACTGGGTCAAGCGATCTACTTGAGGATTGAGAGAGCAGATGCCGTTTGAAAGGCGTTCTGGTAGCATAGGCACTACACGGTCTGTCACATAGACAGAAGTTGCGCGGTTAAGGGCTTCCTTGTCAAGGGCAGAGCCCTCAGTCACATAGTAGGAAACATCCGCGATGTGAACTCCGAGTTCGATATTGCCATTTTTCAAAGGCTTGATGTGAACTGCGTCGTCCAAGTCCTTTGCATCCGCGCCGTCAATGGTAAAGGTAAGCTCATCTCTCAAATCAAGACGCCCTTCAATATCCTTTCTGAGGGAACATCAGGCACACTTTCCGCCTCTTTGAGAACAGCCTCTGGAAATTCTGAAACAATATCCATGGACTCTAAGACTTCAAGGACATCAATTCCTGCATCTGTCGAGTGTCCTACCACGTCCAGTACACTAGCGACAAAGAAATCGTGTTTCTTACTTGGGTACTTGTCGATAAAGACCTTGAGAACTTCTGTCCCTTCAAGTTTGAGGGCTGGTTTCTTAACATAGATTGGTTGGCTGATTTTTTGATTTTTGGAACGAATGTAGCCAGCATACTTGGGCTTTTCCTGATCCAGAACAATTTGACCGACAACTGTCGTCAGACTGTGTTCAAGGATATCAATAATTTTGGCTTCGGCAGCTGTTCCCTTGTTACGGTCAGCAACTTTCTTAATGACCACCTCAACGGTATCGCCGTCTATGGCACAGTTGACATCGTTTTTTCCTACAAAAAGATCGTCCTCTTCACCTTCCAGACTGACAAAGCCAAATCCGTTTTTATGGGCATGAAAAATCCCTTTGAGGGTGATTTCATGTTTCTTCTTCTGGTCCAAGGTGAGGCTGCCATCTTCTCCAAATCGAATCTGGTGCTTTCTTTCCATCAGAGACAGGGTTTTAATCAACTCACGGAAATCCTTGGATCCATCCTTTCCGAGAGCCTGAGCTAGGTCATTTACCGTCACTCGCCCCTTCTCTTGCAAATATTCTTTAATTTTATCTTTCATGTTTTCTTTCTAGATTTTTTTATAATTTTCTTTTACTGTAAGACCTTCTCAAACATCATTTAATACTCAATAAAAATCAAAGAGCAAACTAGAAAGCTAGGCGCAGGCAGTACTTGAGTACGACAAGCCGATGCTGACGTGGTTTGAATTTGATTTTTGAAGAGTATAAAAATAAAAATAGGCTAAGACCTAGTCCTGCCCATTTCTTATCTACTTGATAATACCGTCAATGCTAAGGCAATGGCTAGCCAGAAAAAGACTAAAATACCTGTCAAACGTTGCATCACAGCTTCAAAACCACGAGCTTTACTACGTTCAAACAAATCACCTGAGCTGGCATCAAATACATTGCTAGATTGGTTCTTGGTTGGTTGCATGAAAATCGCAATCACAATCACAACAGATAATACTAATAAAATGGTTAATAATAGGTTATACATATCAAACTCCTTAAAATCCCTACTATTTTACCATAAATTCTACTTAGATTCAAGATGTAGGGTTACTTTTCTTTCCTTTGGACAATACTTTAAAACTTCAATCTTGTCTGGATGGGTTTTTGAGTTCTTACTAGTTAGATAATTCATGCTGCCACAAGAGGAGCATTTGAGATTAATTTTTACTCGCACTAGATTTCCTTTACTTTTAATAATGATCTAAATTGAACTAAGTTAAATAAACAACTGAAAGCCACACAGGCTGCTGTCGCATAAAAAACAGAGTGGTAGCCAAATTGCCCTGCTACTACTGAACCAGTCATGGGACCAACAACACCCCCAAGGTAGAAAAAGACTTGATTAAAGGCAAAAATCCTTGAAATGCCTGCTTTGGGAGTCATCTTACTAAGCAATGCATTAACACCTGGTATCAGAGCACCCGTTCCCAAACCAAATAGAAAACGATACAAGCCAAGTTGAATGGGGCTGGTTGCATGGGCACAAAGAAGGTAAATGATGACTGAATAAACCTGCGCTGCAACTAAAAGTCTATGATTTCCCACCTTATCTCCTAGTTTCCCATCACTCCAGCACTCATCATGCTAGAAAATCCCATACTCGATACTATCAAACCAGATACAAAGAGGAGATTTTCAGTCTGCCCTAAGTCCCGCACATAGAGAGCCAGGATAGGACCAATTGATTGAGCTGAAAATTGAATGACAAAGCTGGTTAAAAACAAATTAATCAAAAGATGAGAGTGTTTAATAGAACTAAACAACTCTTTTGTTGGTATTGCCTTCTCCTTATCCACTGGTCGAAAATCTTCCTTGATAAAGAAAATGGTTAGGATTGCAGCTAAAAATAGGAAAGCACCCACCAATAAAAAGACATTGCGAATACCAAAAATTTCAGCAATCAAGCCACCTACAAAGGGGCCCGTTAGGGTTCCAGCTACTACTCCAGTTGATAAAGTCCCCAAAGCATAGCCAGACTTATCCTTGGGGACTTGACTGGCTATTAAAGCTGTCGCATTCGGTACGAAACCTGTAAATACGCCATTTAGTAACCTAAGAAAGATTAACCAATAGATATTCGGCACGAAGGCCAAACCTCCCATAGTGATGGTCATGGCAAGGCCAGCTCGAATCATCATGGGTTTACGACCGTACTTGTCAGCAAGAATACCCCAGATAGGAGAAATCAAAGCTGCTGAAACAGCCGAAACTGAGATGGCTAATCCAGCATAGAAAGCAACTTGGTCACTCTCGATTCCCAACTGCTCTACAAAGATAGGCATAAAAGGGACGACCAAGGAAATACTGGCTCCCGTTAGAAAACTACCGAACCAGGCGACACGAAGATTATCTTTCCAACTAATCTCTTGCACAGCTATCGCCTCCTTCAAGTAACTTCACTACTTGCCCCACAAGCTGGTCACGACTGCCATTATTATCTAATATATGACTCGCCAATTTTTTCTTTTCTTCTAAAGACCACTGGGCTGCCAGACGGGACTCCGCTACTTCCTTAGAAAGATGATCCCGTTTCATGAAACGTTCCACCTGAACATCACGGTTCACATAGACCAGCCATGTTTCATCAAACCAGTTGGCGTAGTTCTGCTCAAAGCAGAGGAATATCCATGAAAAATATCGCTTCTGTCTGGGCTAACTGGTCTCTCAGTGCAGCCAATTCCTCACGAATAATCTCTCCTTGGGTTTGCTTAGACCATTCTTGCTCTTCAGGGTTTGAGAAGATGAGACTAGCCAGGAGAGGGCGATTGAGTTCTCCATTTTCTAAGATAATTTCCTGCCCAAAGTGCTGAACTAAGAGCTGATAAAGACGACCATCAGGTCTTTGTAACTGGTGGACGACTGCATCAGCATCCACCACTTGAAAGCCTTTTTCTCTTAGAAAATTTGTCACTGTTGACTTCCCAGAGGCAATTCCTCCTGTGATTCCGATGATTTTTCCCATCAGCCCCTCCTTTGACACTGAGGACAAAAATGAGTTCCTCGTCCACCGAGCTGGATTTTCTCAATGAGGGTGCCACAGCGTGAACACTCTTGACCAGCCTTATCATAAACTTGATGAAAATCCTGCATGGTTCCGTCTTCCCCAAAGGCATTGGTATAGGTTCGAATGGTGGAACCGCCCTTTTCAACTGCCTGTCTCAAAACAGCAATGGTCTGGTCATGAATAGCTGACGCTTCTTCTGCTGTTAAACTCTGAGAAGATCGAGCTGGATGGACCTGTGCTCGCCAGAGGACCTCATCCACATAGATATTGCCAAGGCCAGCTACCAAGGTTTGGTCTAGGAGATGGGATTTGATAGGTTTTTAGATTTGGCTAGGGCAGCTTGAAAGACCTGCAAATCAAAGTCCTGATCTTTGGGCTCAGGGCCTAGTTTCTTAGAAATAAAGTAGGCTTCCAAAAGGTCTGGCACCAAGAGTTCCATGGTACCAAACTTGCGTACGTCCTCATATACAAGAGTGCCGCCATCCTCAAACTGGAAGAAAACATGGGCATGCTTGCGTTCAGGAACCTGGTCCGGATAGTAAAAATACTTGCCCTCCATCCGCAGATGGGAAATCAAGACCTTATCTGTTAAGTAAAAAAGCAAATACTTACCACGGCGTCCCATTGACTCTATAATCTGACCAGGCAATTCCTTTTGAAACTCTTCCAAATCTGTCTTAATCATCTTGGGATAACGAATCTCTAGGCTAGAAATCCTCTTTCCCAAAATCAATTTTTCTAAGCCACGACGAACCGTTTCAACCTCAGGTAATTCAGGCATAAATCCTCCTTCTGTAAAAACAAGAAGCAGGCATGAGCCCACCTCTACTTAGTATTCTTTTTCATTATAGCCAAAGTCAGCCAAATCTAGCTTTTTATCACGCCAGTTTTTCTTGACCTTAACCCAAGTTTCTAGGAAAACCTTATCCCCTAGCATGAGTTCGATATCACGACGGGCCATGGTCCCAATTTTCTTGAGCATAGCGCCACCTTTTCCGATGATGATCCCTTTCTGACTATCGCGCTCGACCATAATAGTTGCGCGGATGTGAACCTTGTCGGTCTCTTCGTCACGCTTCATGGAGTCAACCACTACGGCAACTGAGTGAGGAATCTCTTCACGAGTTAGGTGCAAGACCTTCTCACGAATCATTTCTGAAACTAGGAATCGCTCTGGGTGGTCTGTGATTTGATCAGACGGAAAGTACTGGAAACCTTCCTCCAGATTTCACTAAGGATGTCAATTAGACGAGAAACGTTATTTCCCTGAAGGGCTGAAATTGGAACAATCTCCTTGAAGTCCATCTGGTTACGGAAATCATCAATCTGAGCCAAGAGCTGATCAGGATGAACCTTATCAATCTTATTCACCACCAGAATCACAGGAACCTTGGCAGCTTTCAGACGCTCGATAATCATGTCGTCGCCCTTACCACGTGGCTCATCAGCTGGCACCATGAAGAGAACAGTATCCACTTCACGAAGGGTACTGTAGGCAGATTCCACCATGAAATCACCAAGAGCTGTTTTAGGCTTGTGAATACCTGGTGTGTCAATAAAGACGATTTGCTCCTTATCCGTGGTGTAAATCCCCATGATTTTATTGCGCGTTGTCTGCGCCTTGTCACTCATGATGGCAATCTTTTGCCCCATGACGTGATTCAAAAAGGTTGACTTCCCAACATTGGGACGTCCCAAAATGGCTACAAAGCCTGATTTAAATGTCATAATTTCCTCTTATTGTTTAAAATAGTATATCCCAAATGCGCGGGATAAAGATAAGTGCACCTGTCACTGCAGCAAAAAGAGAGACCACTAGAACGGCACCTGCTGCCATGTCCTTGGCTTTCTTTGCCAACATAGAAAAGTGATAGTGACTGGCTAGATCCACCACATTTTCGATAGCAGAATTAATAATTTCAAAGGCTACTACTAAGAAAATGCTCATTAGGAGAAAGAGCCATTCGATTCGTGATACCTGAAAAACAAAACCTGCAAGGATAACTACTAGAGCCGTCACTGCATGTTTTCGCATATTGCGTTCTTCCTTGATAGCAGTCAAAATCCCTGTGATGGCAAATTCTAAACTGGATATCAGGTCACGATTTTTCCATTTTCGTTTATTGTCTTGTGAGTCCATAGGCTGTCAAAATTTCTTCTTGTAAACCGAACATCTCCGCTTCTTCTTCCGGAGTGTAGTGATCGTAGCCGTTGATATGTAAAAAGCCGTGTACTGCCAAGAAGCCCATCTCACGCTCAAAGCTGTGACCGTATTCCTTAGCCTGCTCATGCGCTTTATCGATAGAGATGAAAGCTCCCCAATATAGGCATCAAACTCAGACATCATCTCTGCTAATTCAGGATTTTCAAGCAAATCTTCCTCATCAAAGGAAATGTCCAATTCTGGCTTATATTCAAGGCTAATGACATCTGTCGGACGATCTGTATCACGGTACTCGAGGTTGAGTTCGTGGCTACGCTCGTTGGTCACAAAAGTAACTGCCATCTCCTTGTCTTCTTTTCCTATTTTTTGGGCAGCAAATTCCAAAATCTCTTGGGTTTGTTGCAAGATTTCTTGTGAAACTTGATCAGTTTCATCTACCATTTCAATATACATGTACTTCTCGATTCTCTTTACTTGGCTTTATTATACCATATTTCCATGATTTTATTCTACCTTTTTGATATAATACTATGGAATACAATCACAAGGAGAGAACGATGTCATTTGACGGATTTTTTTTACACCACATGGTTGAGGAATTGCGATGCGAGTTGGTCAATGGTCGCATTCAGAAAATCAATCAGCCTTTTGAACAAGAGTTGGTCTTGCAAATCCGCAACAATCGCCAAAGCCATCGCCTGCTCCTTTCTGCCCATCCCGTTTTTGGACGCATTCAGCTGACCCAAACGACCTTTGAAAATCCAGCCCAACCTTCTACTTTTATCATGGTTTTGAGAAAATATTTACAAGGCGCCGTAATTGAGTCCATCGAGCAAATCGAAAATGACCGAATCGTAGAACTAACAGTTTCCAATAAAAACGAAATTGGGGATCATATCCAGGCTACCTTGATTATCGAGATTATGGGGAAACACAGCAATATTCTTCTTGTCGATAAAAGTAACCACAAAATCCTCGAAGTCATCAAACACGTAGGCTTTTCACAAAATAGCTACCGCACCTTACTGCCAGGCTCAAGCTATATCGCTCCGCCAAGTACCGAGTCTCTCAATCCTTTTACAGTCAAGGATGAGAAACTCTTTGAAATCCTGCAAACAAAGGAATTAACAGCAAAAAATCTTCAAAGCCTCTTTCAAGGTCTAGGTCGTGATACGGCAAACGAACTGGAAAGTCTATTGGTTCATGATAAACTATCAACTTTCCGTAACTTTTTCAGTCAAGCAAGCAAACCATTTTTGACAGAGACTTCTTTCAGCCCAGTTCCTTTTGCGAATCGTGTAGGAGAGCCTTTTGCCAGTCTTTCTGATCTTCTGGATACCTACTACAAAGACAAGGCCGAGCGCGATCGCGTCAAACAGCAAGCCAGTGAACTGATTCGTCGTGTTGAAAATGAACTTCAGAAAAATCGACATAAGCTGAAAAAACAAGAAAAAGAGTTACTGGCGACAGACAATGCTGAGGAATTTCGTCAAAAAGGGGAATTGTTGACAACCTTCCTTCATCAAGTACCTAATGACCAAGATCAGGTTACCTTGGACAACTACTACACCAATCAGCCTATCACAATTGCTCTTGATAAGGCACTAACTCCCAGCCAGAATGCCCAACGCTATTTTAAACGTTACCAGAAGCTCAAAGAAGCTGTCAAATATCTGACTGAACTGATTGAAGAAACCAAGGCCACCATTCTTTATCTGGAAAGCGTTGAAACGGTTCTCAACCAAGCTGGACTGGAGGAAATCGCTGAAATCCGTGAAGAATTGATCCAAACAGGTTTCATTAGAAGACGCCAACGTGAAAAAATCCAGAAACGCAAAAAACCAGAACAATATCTGGCGAGCGATGGCAAGACCATTATCTATGTCGGTCGAAACAATCTTCAAAACGAAGAATTGACCTTTAAATGGCCCGCAAGGAAGAACTTTGGTTCCATGCCAAGGATATTCCTGGAAGCCATGTCGTCATCTCAGGAAATCTTAATCCTTCTGACGAAGTGAAGACAGATGCGGCCGAACTAGCTGCCTACTTCTCCAAAGGGCGCTTGTCAAATCTAGTTCAGGTGGATATGATTGAAGTTAAAAAACTCAACAAACCAACAGGTGGCAAACCCGGTTTTGTTACTTATACTAGACAAAAGACCCTCCGTGTCACACCAGACCCAGAAAAAATCGCATCTATGAAAAAATCCTGATTTCAAGTGAAATCAGGATTTTCGTTTACAATTTACTCTGCAATCAAGGTTTCCAAACCAACCTTCATCATATCGGTGAAGGTATTTTGGCGTTCTTCTGCCGTAGTGTCTTCATCTGGATTGACCAAGCTATCAGAAATGGTCATGATAGCAAGTGCATCAACGTGGTGTTGGGCAGCAAGATAGTAAAGAGCTGCTGCTTCCATTTCCACAGCCTTAACTCCCCATTTACCAAGTTCGATGTTCTTTTCAAAATAGTTTGAATAAAAGACATCTGATGACAAGACGTTCCCAACGTGGGTTGTCATACCGAGTTCTTTAGCGATATGGTAGGCCTTGTCTAACAAATCAAAACTAGCGATTTGTGGAAAATCATACTGTGGCCAGTCGTTGCGGATGATGTTTGAATTGGTTGCAGCAGCCTGTGCCAAGACCAATTCACGGACGTGAACATCTTCATTCAAAGAACCAGCAGTTCCCACACGAATCAATTTCTTCACACCGTAATCCACAATCAACTCGCGTGCATAAATCGAAATGGATGGCATCCCCATCCCAGTTCCCATGACAGATACACGGTGACCCTTGTAAGTACCAGTGTAGCCAAACATGTTACGCACTTCATTAAAACAAACAGCATCTTCAAGGAAGTTCTCCGCAATAAACTTCGCACGAAGAGGATCCCCTGGAAGAAGAATTTTATCAGCAATTTCACCCTGCTTAGCAGCAATATGGATAGACATAATTTATGATACAAAGAGCGACAAGAAAACGACTGAAAATTAGGAATCTGACGAGAAATCCTGATTTCTCAGTCAGATTATCTATTTTCCGAGTTTTCCGCTCGTGTTCAAATCAGAACACCTTGCTCTACCTTTCTTTTTGTATATTTAGGATAGCGACAGAGAATAAAGTAAAAATAGGAAACTGACGAAGCATCGCAGATGCTAGACAGTTTATCTTTTTTACACAGTTCTCCGCCCGTATTCAGTTCAGCAAATACGGTTTACCCATCCTTTCTTTCTTGATTTTAAAATTAAATATTTCGCAAAACAGTTAGCCCGAGTTTGACTATAACTCAGATACTCTGCCTTTCTGTAATTCCTAGTTTACCAATGAATCTAAAAATGCATACAGTTTTGCATTCATTTCAGAATAATCGTTTCCACGTAATTCTTCTGGTGTTTGAACAAAAGGCAACTTTTCACTTTGCTCTCTTAATTTCTCCTCACCATCCGCAGCAATCAATAATTCTATTGCGTCTGGATCAAATTCCAAATGAGCCTGAAAGGCATAATGTTTCGGACTGAAGCGAATAATCTGACGTGGACAACCTTGACTGGTCGCAAGAACAACAGCATCCTCTGTCAGTCCTGGCATATCACCGTGCCAGTGGCCGGTTTCTATGTTTTTTCCGAACAAGCTGACATGAGGATCTGTTAGACCTTGCATCGTCAATGTCACAGGATAAACGCCGATCTCGCGCTCTGGACTATGTTCATACTTCGCACCATAGGCAACAGATAGGAGTTGCGCACCAAGACAGACACCAACAATATAAATATCTGTAGCAATCGCTTCTTTCATAAAAGCAAGCTCAGCCTTTGGATCATAGTATGGGAAGTTTTCTCTATCCTCATCAGGTGATTGAGGACCACCCATGACAATCAGAAAATCAATCCCGTCAATTGTTTCAGGAAGAGGTTCTTTTTCATAAACCTTTGTTGATGTAATGTGATGGCCTCGTTCCAGAGCCCATTTTAGATAAGCACCCGGAACCTCAAATGTTTCATGTAAAATAAAGTGAACTCTCATGACATTACAATTCAGCAAGAATCGCTTTAAGCAAGCCTTTGAAGTCGCCTTTAACACGTTCGGTCACTTCCACAACTTCCTCGTGGTTGAGTTCTTCTTGGAAACCAGCAGCGTGGTTAGTAATACATGAAATTCCTAGAACTTTCAAGCCTGAGTGAGCTGCCACAATAACTTCAGGAACAGTGGACATACCAACTGCATCTGCTCCCAATGTCTTATAGGCACGAATTTCTGCAGGTGTTTCATAAGTCGGACCGGTTACACCGATATAGACACCTTCATCAAGCTTGATACCAAGTTTTTTAGCCACTTCATGGGCAGTTGCACGGTATTCTGGTGTGTAGGCTTTAGACATATCTGGGAAACGTGGACCAAAGTCATCCAAGTTTTCACCCATCAATGGATTTTGACCCGTCATGTTGATATGGTCTGAGATAGCCATCAAGGTACCAGGTCCATAGCCAATACCACCAGCTGCATTGGTTACAATGACACCTTCACATCCGAGGACTTTCATTACACGTACTGGGAAAGTAACCACTTCCAGGGGATTGCCTTCATAGAAATGAAAACGACCTTGAAGAGCCAAGACCTTGCGCCCTGCAAGTTCACCATATACCAATTTACCAGCGTGTCCGACTACTGTCGAACGGCCCCAGTTTGGGATATCTGCATAATCTACTACAACTGGATTTTCGATTTCTTCCGCCAATTCTCCAAGTCCTGATCCAAGGATTAGACCGAACTCAGGCGCTAGTATTCCCTTTTCTTTCAGGAAAGCAGCTGTTTCCTTGATCTTATCTAAATGTCATTGTGTGTCTCCTTTATTATTTTTTAGCATTTGATCGATTTTGTCAAAGGTTTTTGCATTGCGAATGGTGATGTTGCGATAGAAAGGCATCTTGAGCAGGTGCTTATGATAGGCAGTTGCATAGTAGGATTCCTCAGAGAATTTCCCCCAGAAAATCCCAAGTCTTCCAAAATGAACGATTTCATCTTTCAGTTCCAAACTTTCAACTTTCTCAATGACTTGAGCCACATCCAAACCCTCCGTGTAAAAGAGGACATTCTTTCGTGCCAAATCTTTGGTCCACCATTCAGGCAAATTTTCAAGTTCCGCTTCAAAGTCCTCTAGACTCAGCAAAGAAAAGCTCTGAATAAATGGATAATGGACTTCAAAGAAAGCCTCTAACTTTTCAACCAATTGGGCTTTGGCATCTGTCGAAGTAAAGAAAATATTGCCACTGTTGATGTAGGTTTCAACCTTTCCCAGTCCCAACTCTGTCAGTTCTTGACGAAGCTCCGCCATGACAACCTTATTCTTCCCACCGACATTAATGCCCCTTACCAGTAAAGCATAGCGCGTCATCTTATACCAATTTATCTAAGAAACTTTCCCCAATCATGGCAGTTTCAACACCAAAGTTATCCGCAACCGTCGCTGAGATATCTGCAAAATGTCCAACCGGAATGACACCATTTCCCTTAAAGCTAGGGCTGTAAGCTAAAAGTGGAATATATTCACGAGTATGGTCTGTTCCAGCATAGGTTGGGTCATTTCCATGGTCTGCAGTAATCAAGAGAAGGTCGTTCTCTCTCATGGCTGCGATAATTTCAGGCAATCGTTCATCGAACTCATGCAAGCAATCACGGTAACCATGAGCATTGCGGCGGTGTCCATAAAGGGCATCAAAGTCAACCAAGTTTGTGAAGGAGAATCCTTTCAAACTCAGCAAGTCCCATGGTCTTCAAAAGTGTATCAATTCCGTGGCTGTTTGACTTGTTGTGGCCCATGTCATGGTTGATACCCGCACCGTTAAAGATATCGTTGATTTTACCAACAGCGTACGTATCGATGCCAGCTTCGTTCAATTTATCCAAAACAGTCGGTGCAAATGGGGAAACGGCTAAGTCACGACGGTTTGCCGTACGAGTGAAGTTACCTGGTTCACCAACATATGGACGGGCAATGATACGACCTAAAAGGGCAGGACGCTCAAGGGTAATTGAACGAGCGTATTCACAGATACGGTACAATTCATCCAAAGGAATAATGTCTTCGTGGGCAGCAATTTGCAAAACAGGGTCAGCTGAAGTATAGATAATCAACTCCCCAGTTTCCATCTGACGTGGTCCAAAATCGTCGATAACAGCTGTTCCTGAGTAAGGTTTGTTGGCTTCACGAATGACCTTGCGCCCTGAAAATTCTTCAATTTTTGTCAGGATTTCTTCTGGGAATCCGTTCCAGAAAGTATCGAAAGGTTCTGTAATGTTGAGTCCCATGATTTCCCAGTGTCCAGTCATGGTATCCTTACCAAGAGATACTTCTTCCAATTTTGTTGCATATCCTGTTGGATTGCTTTCAGCTGGTACAGTCTTCAGCGGCGTTTCGCGAGGAATATTTCCTAGACCGATTTTAGCCATGTTTGGCACATTCAAACCAACGGTCTTGGAAATGTGTCCCAGTGTGTCAGAAGCTCCGTCTGGAACCCCTGCATTGACAAAGTTATTGGCATCTGGCGCAGCACCGATTCCTACAGAATCCAGTACCACCAAGTGAATCCGATTAAATTTTGACATAGTTTGTCTCCTTATTATTTTAGTTATCTTGCTTTTGTTGAAGTTAAAATCCGAACACCATCTCGCCCCGCTACGATGACCTTATCCACCATTTGGTTGAACAAGCCGTGCTCTACGACACCAACGACATGGTCCAATTCTTGCCCGAAGGCAATTGGATCTTCAATGACATCCAAGGCTAGGTCAATGATAAAGTTCTGCATATCGGTCACAAAACGTTGGCCGTCTTTTTCACGAAAACTTGGTTTGTAGCCAGCTCGCTCAAACCGACGAAAGACCTGTTCTGCGCCATACTGAACCACTTCTACAGGCAATTTAAAAGCACCTAGTTTCTCGACCAGTTTGCTTTCATCCACCACCCAAATGTATTCTTTTGAGGGCGTTGCGACAACCTTCTCCATCAGAAGGGCACCACCACCGCCTTTGATCCCGTTGAACTGGCTATCTACTCATCCGCTCCATCGACTGTCACATCGACAAAGTCCACTTGATCAATCGACTTGAGCGGGATGTTAAGACCTTCAGCCTGTTTACTGGTCACACTGGAAGTCGTTACAGCAGTAATCTGCAAACCTTCTTCCTTAATCCGACGACCGATTTCTTCTACGAAATAGTAGGCAGTTGTTCCAGTACCGAGTCCAACAACCATACCATCCTTGATAAACTCAGCAGCCTTGATACCTGCCATCTTTTTCAGATTCTCCACTTAAACACCTCCATTAAAGAGCTACTTTTATTATAACATGTATCCGTTTTTATTTCATGAATACACTTGAAAAACCCGAACATTTTTATTTCGGGTTTTGGTGTCCTATTTAACCATATCTGGATCGTAATCATAGAATCCTGTGTCGAGGAAACGGTTTTTAGGGTGTAACTTGCGCACTTCCTCATCTAACAAGAAGGCTTGGTCATGGCTGAAATTCCCCTCTTGGATCAAGCCACGCGCTTGAATAAAGAGTTTAGCAATTTCTACAAAATTCTGACCTGGGGTGTAAAGTCCCTCAAGTTTCCAGTGAGTAAAACCATGCTCGACCAATTCTGTCAATTTGGTCATCAAATCAAGGTCATTGTTGGCAAAGATGTGGGTACCATGATTGTCCTCAAAGATGGAATAATGGCTTTCTGGGTCACTCGGCTCTGCCAAGAAGAGGTCACGGTTACGTGTCTTTTCATCATCGATGTGCGTGAAGTTATAGTAGTTTTGCAAGAGCGGACGCTTAGAATGGTGAATGACACTAGCTCCATAAACCAATACTTCAGCAGGAATTTCCAAAATCTCTGGCATCTTGAAGAGTTCAGCAGATGGAATTTCACGCGCCAAAACAGCCTCAGAGGCGCCTGCCTTTTGACCCCAGAAGTTAATCTGACGACTGCTTGTCACCATGGTTGAAGCATCGTAAATGGTTTTAAAGGAATAGCCATCACGGTTTACCACGTAAAGACACCTGCGTCCCCAACAGTAATATAGTCTATCTTGATTTCTTCCAAGAAGTCTAGGAAAGGCTTGATACGGTCCATCATATCTTGGTGCATGAGGGCATTAACCGCGACAATCAACTCTTTACCAGCCTCATGAACAATATTAGCGATGGTGCGTAACTCTTCATAACTAAAAGTCGTTGGCAGACGAAGGCCAAAATCTTTCTCACCGACGTAGATACGGTCTACGCCAGCTTCGAGTAGTTGTTCAACTTGTTCAATACTTTCAGCAGTTGCTGTAATAATAATCTTTTCCATAAGGAAGATTATACCACATTTCTCAAAAATCAGCTATGAATACTAGGAGTTTTATAAAAAGTCAAAGCCATTTTTAAAGCTTTCAATCAAAAAGTGAACAGTAACTTGTACCATTCACTCTATTTTATGCATGTGTTTCTTCAACTAGGTGGCCATCGTTCATGACATAAATACGGTCAACCTTATCAAGAAGACGAGTGTCATGCGTAATCATAACAACTCCTCTACCTTGTTCGTGGGCAATGGCAGCCAACATCTCCGTTACTTGGTAAGCACGCTCGGTATCTAGACTGGCTGTCGGTTCGTCTGCAAGTACGATACTTGGATTATTATAAAGCGCTCTAGCTATTGCCGCACGCTGACGTTCGCCACCCGATAGGGCCTTGGGATAATGATCTTTTACTTTGTCCAAATCCAACAAGTCAAAGAGCTCTTTTCGGTCACTTTTACTATTTTTTTCCCTTATCCAGTCTGTCAATCAAATCCAACTGTTCCTTGACTGTTAGGAAAGGAATTAGGTTTGATGCCTGGAGAATGAAACCAAACTCTCTAAAACGGAGATCTGTTTTCTCCTTCTCCGTCAAACTGCCTGTTTCCTTCCCCTTGACTAGAATCTTTCCACTCGATGCTTCCTGAAGTTGTCCTAGAGTTGTTAGAAAGGTTGTCTTGCCAGAGCCAGAAGGCCCGACGATAGCCACGAACTCTCCCGCATTTAGCTGAAAATTCGTCTCATGCAGAGCTACGACTTTCATCTTTCCTTCCCCGTAGGTTTTTGTCACTTGAGTCATTTCAATCAATGCTGTCATACTATTCTCCTTATCACTCTGCAATTGCAGTAATCGGGTCCACCTTTAGCAAGCGTGGAAGTGAAATGACACCACCTAAAAGGGCCATCAAGGAAATTACCAAGCTTAGGACAGAGTAAGCTATCCAGCTTGGGTAGAAAAAGAAGGTAGCTGGTAAGACTAAAATCACTCCTCCGATTGCCAGCAAGGCTAAAGCAATCCCCATACCAGCTAGGAGGAAGATTTGACAGAATAAAGACCATACAATGGTTTTGATCTGTATCCCTTGAGCCCGCATTATTCCATAAAGTCCTAGTTTTTGGATGGTAATGATATAAACAAAAATACCCACAATCAAGCCTGTGATGACAATCATAGCAAGAATCATCCCTGAAAATACATTAACCTGTGGTGTGTAACCAGGAATTTTCGAAATCATTTTTGGAATAGAAATCTGTTTCAGTCCGTCTCCAGCCACTTCTATGTCATTTTTCAATACCAAGGCAGAGATAGAACGATTGGCTTTCAAGGTTCCTTGTAAGGTCCAATAAGTTGTCAGACTCGTAAAGACAACAGGCTCAGTGAAAAATTTATTTCCTTGAGTTAGGCCTACAATCTTGTAACTTGAATCGCTTCCATTGAGCTGAATGGCATCGCCTAGCTTCATCCCATAGTTCTCAAAAGACTGATCCACGACAACCTCATCATCTCCTTCAGGATAACGACCCTTCGTCAAACTAGGTGAGATAAAAGCGTCCCAGTCTTGAGCAAAAATGGAAACATTGACCTTTTCACTACCATCGACTAGATTGGTTACCGCGAACATATAGCCCAGAGGAGCAGCCTCTTCAGAATTCTTATCCTTGTAGTCCTTTTCAGGAATAAAGGATGCTGTCAAATTATCATTTGCGTAGTCGGATAAAACAACACCCGTTGCTTGCCAATTATCAATAGCTGCTCGGTTGTTTCGCACAAGACCAAGAGCTAGACTGGTCATAAAAAAGACCATAAAAGCGATAAGAAAAATGGTAGTTAGAATCAAACTATATCGAAGTTTGTTTCGTAATATTTCTTTGATAGCAAGATACATGCTTATCTCCTTTAACTTTCCCAGAGGTAGCAAGAAGGCCACCCAATCCAATAGACAGAATCTCTGTCCTTCCATCCATTCAAAACAACTCCTACCTATTCTTTTAAAATGAATCAAGGTAGCAACTTAACAAATCATCTTAGGAGAAAGCCTCAGCTTGCTATCAATTTATATAAGTTATCCTTTCCTTTCTCAGTATATTTATAATAGAGAAGGTCAGGTCATCTGTTTTAAGTGTAACATCCATGCTATCACTTTCTCTAGTGGGTGTCAAGAAGAGTGACTTAGAAGATGATAAGAGACTTTAGTAGTTTTGTAACCATTCTGTAACAATTCTCTGCATAAAAAATGATAAAATAGTTAGGTACTGTTAAGGAGAGAATCATGCCTGCAAGAAAACTAGAAGCTTATGAGTTTGAACAAATTCCCGAATCGAAACAAACTCCGCTTTATCAAGATTATACACCTGAGGCCCCAGTCGGCCCTAACCTAAAAGAGATTTTATTTTTTGTAAATATCGCTTGTTTCTGTATTTTTATGGCACTTTTTAGTTTTATCTTTTTAGCCTTAAAATTGAACACAGCTTTGTCCTTTATCGCTGCTATGGCAACAAGCTTCGCACTTTTACAACTTCAACGAAAGATGATTAAAAGAAAATTTTCAAAATAAAGGTTGGTACTACTACCAACCTTTTTTCTAGTTATCAAAAAAGACAGTTTTTAAAACTGCTTTTTTTTTATTTATTCTTACGTTTTGAAGGAGATTGAATTGCGATTTTAACTTCAAAAATTGTTCCTCTAGGCTTGTTATCTTTGACGCTAATCGTTCCTCGTAAGGCATCTACAATCTGCTTGGCCAAAGATAGGCCCAGACCGAAACCGCCTTTCTGACGAGTTCTCGCCTTGTCTACACGGTAAAATCGGTCAAAGATTTTCTTCTTGTCAGGAGCTGAGATTCCAATTCCATTATCCGTTACTGTTAGATAGAGGTGGCGATCTGTAGCATAAACCACAAACTCAATTTTCCCATCTTCTTCGGTATACTTGATGGCATTATCAAATAAGATAGTCATGAGCTGTTTTAGGAGCAACTGATCGGTCATGAATGGGCGATAAATCCGATTTTCATACTCAAAAACACGATCATTTTCAGAAGCAATCAACTCATAGTTAGCAAAGGTCGTCTTAAAGAACTGTGGTGATACTTCTGCTATTTCTGGCTTGATTCCATCATCTCGACGTGCAAGGTTGAGAAGATTAGTTGTAAGGAAGCGCATGTTGCGAACTTCTTCAAGACTCGAAGCGATGCTTTCGCTGGATTCCATAATCGTTGCCTCTGGTTTTCGAAAAAGATTTTCTAAACGATTTTGTAAAACGGCCAAAGGCGTTCTCAGTTCATGACTGGCATTTTCAACAAAGGACTTCTGCTTTTGCATACTTTCCAGCAAGGGTTTGACACTGACACGTGCCAAGTAAACACTGGCAATTAAAGACAGGAGCCAGAAACTAGCCATGACTACAACAATTAAATGCTCGTGGTTTTGGCTGATTTGCTCGAGCTGGCTGGTATTGATTAAAACCGCCGCATATTTGACATTGCTTGAAACAGTGGACGAATTTGTTTCCATCAAGATCATTCGGTAGGTTTCTTCCTGACCGTAGCTATTGACAACTTGGATTTGCCGAATGTGATTCAACTCTTTTTTGTCCAGCTTGATCTTGTCCAAGCCTAAAAAACGATTGCCCAGTAAGAGTTGGTTAAAATCCTTGTCAAAGAGCAAGACTTCCGTATTGGAGCTGACATTGGGTTTGATTTCAGCCTTGCTGGCATCCGCTGTTGCTGGTTGAATATCTTTGACTTCCTCAGTTGCCCGATTCAGGGCTAACTGGATAACCGCTTGGGGACTACTACTAAGGGCTTGGAGTTTTTCATCTACAGAAGTGTAGAGACTCGAGTGCATGACCTGGAGGATAATCAAGGTCATGGCAGAGAAGATCAGGGTGAACACTCCAAAGTTTCGAATGAAATAGCTGAAATCATCCGCATACCATGTTTTTCTTAGTTTATTGAACATCTTTTAAAATATACCCGACACTACGCAAGGTTTGAAGGTTTTCAGCAAAGGCTGTCCCCTTCAATTTCTTACGAACTTTTGAGACATATACTTCTACAACGGAAATAGTCGTATCGCTATCAAATCCCCATAGACGGTCAAAAATTTGTGTCTTGGGAAGAATAACATTTTGATTTTGAAGGAAGTAAACCAATAACTCAAACTCTTTCCCGAGCAGTTCCACAGGAGTATCTTCCACTTTTACTTCATTCGTTGAAAGGTTGACGACAACATCCCCATAGGTCAAGGTATTTTCGTTAAACTTGCCTGAACGTTTGAGCAGGGCTTGAATCCGCATTTTGAGTTCTTCTAGATAGAAAGGTTTTGTTAGATAGTCATCCGCTCCCAACTCAAATCCATGTCCCTTGTCATCCAAACTTTCCTTAGCAGTCATGATAAGGACAGGGGTTGTAATTCCTTTTTCACGTAATTCTTTCAAAACTTGGAAACCATTTTTTTCAGGCAACATGAGGTCAAGCAGAATCAAGTCATAAACGCCACTTTCAGCTTCGTAGAGACCTTCTTCTCCATCAAAGACCTGCATGACATCTGCAAAATCATCTAAAAAGTCAAATACTGAGTTTGACAGACCTAGGTCATCTTCTACTAATAAGATTTTTATCATCAGAAACTCCTCCTTGTTATGATTATTATACCAAAATTGCCTTAAAAAAAACTCAACTCTATCTTGTTTTCAGATAGAAAGTTGAGTTTTTTTATTTACATTTCGAACGAATTAAGCTTTAGCATATTGGGCTACAACAGCTTCTACTGCCGCTTTTTCACGCTTAATCAAGTCAACACGCGCTGCAATATCCTTGATCCCCATACGGATGTTTCGGCTAAGAGCGAGGTCAGAGAGTTGTGGCTCAAAGAATTCCTTGTACTCTGCTAAGCGTTGATCTGTTTTAAAAATGTGCGATGGGAAGATGACAAAGCTGTCAAAGCTCATATCACCACCAAGGGCTGCCTTGATCCAATCCCAGTTTTCACGCGCCCAAATCCAAACAGTTTCTTGAGTAGCCTTGTGTCCGAGGAATTGAAGATACCAAGAAGAAAGGTCCTGTGGTTTGACCACAAATTTATCTTTCCATGAGCCAATCAAGGTTTGGATATTGTCCGCATCTGTACTGTAAGCAAGAGCTCCTGCCAACTGGCGTTTGAAGACCGCATCCGTCGCATGAGTGTAGAGGTCCAGATAAGTTGCGACCAAATCCTTGGTCTCATGGTGTTTCATTTCATTGATGAGCACCTGAGCACGAATTGCTGCTGGAAGGCCTGCAAGATTCTCCTTGTGAGTTGCAAAGATTTGGCTAGCAACTTGACTAGCTTCTGCATCATTGGAGCGAATCATCATGGAAATGGTCAACTGACGAACCAATTCATCCTCATCTGACTCCCCGTCTTTTGCTTCAAAGCCAAGACGGTCATAGTTGTGACAAGCCAATTTAGCAACCAGTGCTTTGAAGGCTGTTTCAGCATCTGTTCCTTCATCGATAAAGCGCTCAAGGGCAGAAATCACTTGAGAAACAGCTGAAACCACAAGGTAAGACTCTTCCTTAGCAAGTTTATCAAGGACTGGGAGCAAGTCTGCATAAGAAATGTGACCCGCTTCAGCAAGCAGACGACGTTCTTGGACAATTTGTAGTTTGCTTGTATTATCAAGTGTCTCTAGCTCAGCAAGAACAGCTTCTAGCAAGTCTCCTTGATAGTCGGTAATGTAGTGGGCCGTATTTCAGTATTGAGACGAAGGGCTCCTTTATTTTCAGCAAGAAGAGCTGCGTAGCCAGGTATTTCGATACTTTCAGTTTCGAGTGTATCTGGTAGACCTTTCCAGTTGCTGTTGAGTGGCACTACCCAGAGGCGGTTCTTGTCTTCGTGCTCACCGATAAAGAATTGTTTTTGCGAAATCTTCAAGACATCATTTTCAACTTTGACAGTGAGAACTGGATAGCCAGGCTGTTCCAACCAAGAATCCATGAAGGCTGCGACATCACGGCCTGATGCTTGACCAAGAGCATTCCAAAGGTCACGACCGATGGTGTTGCTGTACTGGTGTTTTTCAAAGTAGGCATGCAAACCTTTAGCAAAATCAGCATCACCTAGCCAACGGCGAAGCATGTGCATGAGACGGCTTCCTTTGGCGTAGACAATAGCGCCATCAAAGAGCGTATTAATTTCATCTGGATGTTTGACTTCGACATGGACAGACTGAACACCATCCGTCGCATCGCGTTTAAGCGCAGCTGGAACACCACCTGTTTGGAAGTCTTCAAAGATATTCCAACTTGGCTCGATGGCATCCACACAGACATATTCCATCATGTTAGCAAAGCTTTCATTGAGCCAAAGGTCATCCCACCATTTCATAGTCACGAGGTTTCCAAACCATTGGTGAGCAAGCTCGTGGGCAATAACAAGGGCAACTTGTTGGCGGCTGGCAAAGGTTGAGTTCTCATCCACAACCAAGTAAACTTCACGGTAGGTGACGAGACCCCAGTTTTCCATGGCACCTGCTGAGAAGTCAGGAAGAGCGATATGAAGTGATTGAGGGATTGGATACTTAACTCCGTAGTAATCTTCGTAGAACTCAATTGAGCGAACAGCGATGTCTAGTGAGAAATCAAGGTTAGATAGTGGGTGAGCTTTGGTTGAGTATACTCCTACGAGGGTACCATTTTTAGTTTTGGCGGTCACACCTTGCAAATCACCTGCTACAAAGGCCAACAAGTAAGAAGACATGCGAGGTGTTGTCTCAAACTTCCAGATGCCTGTTTCCTTACGGTTTTCAACATCAATTTCTGGCATGTTTGACAAGGCCAACTCACCTGCTGCTTGGTCAAAACGTAGAGAAAGATCAAAAGTTGCTTTGGCTTCAGGCTCGTCCACACATGGGAAGGCTTCACGCGCAAAATGGCTCTCGAACTGAGTTGACAAAACTTCCTTCTTGACTCCATCCACTGTGTAGTAAGAAGGGTAAATCCCTGTCATGTTGTCTGTAATTTTTCCTGAAAAAGCAATAATCAATTCAACTTGACCAGCCTCAGCCAATTCGATATGAAGGGCTTCATTGTCATGGTCAACTGTAAACGGACGAGCTTGACCTCCAGCTTCTACAGAAGCGATTTCCAAGTCTTTTTGGTGAAGGGAAATACGGTCACTCTGTGCTTGACCAGTGATGGTCACCTTCCCAGAAAATGTCTTGGTCTCACGACTCAAGTCTAAAAATAAATCATAGTGTTCAGGAACAAATTGGGTAATAAAATGTTCAACTGCTTGCATAGTTTTCTCCTATTCTAAGTTTAAGAGTTTTACTCTTCTTCAAACAAACTTATTATATCATGTTTTGCTTAAGAAAAAAGGATTGGACGGTGATTTCCAAAACTTTCTTCCTTCTACAGTCTAGAGTGGGTAGACTTTGCGAAATTCTTCTAAAACAACCTTGCTGTCAGGTGTAAAAGTCAGTCCAGCCTCCCTCATCCACTCGGTGAAAAAGTCCTCATGAACCTGACGCCAATAGGCTAGGGATTTGTCTCCCTCGCCTTCCTTGAAGGCATGGTCAGCAGAAACTTGATGAAAAGGCTGAACGGAAACCTTGGTAATTTCGACAATGCAGACAGCCTGATCTTGACTGTCTAAAATAACATCGAAGGTTCCTTCTTGCGGAAGAGGTTCGTCCTCTAGAGCGTAGAGGTCGTAGGCTGAGGCAGTTGCCGTCTTTTCGCCTCTTAAAACCAAATCTGCCAAGAGATCGGCTTCCACTCCAAAAGCCCAGGCATCTATCTCATCTCCGATAGAGGGGTTGATTTGCTTGTAGGCATTCCACATTTCTTGCGGTGTCATAGGTCACTCCTTTGTAATTTTTTACTTTTTTCTTTTATGTGTTTGAGATGGTCTGGATGTTCAATTTCTAAATCAAAAATCTCTGGAATAGAACTATAGTGGATAATGCACTTAATCCCCATCTGATTCATTTTTTGTATGAAAGAAGGATTCAGATAACCTGCCACAGCAAAGTCAATCTTTTTAGTTTTTGATTTTTCCTGCATCTGTCTCAGCATATCTAACATTATTGGATTTTCCATAGCATGCCATTGACTGTTTCGCACAGTCGCAAATATAAAGGAGGTCAAATCGTTCATTCCAACAACAATTTTTGAAATTCCCGTTTCCAGTATCCTGTCCAAGTCAAAATAAGCTGACGGCAATTCAATCATCGTACCGACTTTCCCAGTAAAACCATGCTGACGTAACACTGTAATGGCTTGTTTTAATTGTTCGGCATCATTGACAAAAGGAAAAATAAGAGACAGATTGAGATTGGTTTGATAAACATCTGTAACGACATTTACCTCAGCCTGAAATTCATCCGGACACGCCAGTAAACGCCTAGTCCCTCTGTAACCAAACAAGGGATGGCGTTCATCAAAATACTCTTTAGTCCCCTTTAGACAATTAGCTTCTGTATTTGTTAACTCTGAAAAACGATACCAAACCTCTTCATCTGAGTACAGGGAACAGATAGTGTCTAGATAATCTTTTACAAATTGCTGACAACTTGGTAACAGGATGTTTTGGTTGAGCTCTCTTAGCAAGTATTCCCCACGAATCATTCCAATGTGGTGAAATAGTTGAGGATAAACTTTTTCAACAATTTTTTCTCCACTAAAAGCCAGTTGGTTTTGCATGTCCATTCACCTCGTCTTAAGAGATACAATATCAGATATCATTATATGCCGCTTTAATCTAGTTCAAAAGCTTCATAAGGTTCCACTAACTCATATCCTAAAAATTCTGCTACTTTTTTGGAAGCCTCGTTATGAGCATCCCAAAGAGGAAACATATCTCTATTTAAACTCTCTAGAATCATTGCAGCACCAAGCTTTTTAGCAAATCCTTTTCCTTGTTCGTTTGGTCTAGTTGCAACTTCCACTTCAACTGCTCCACGGTAAACTAACCCTGAGGAAATCCCAGCAATCAGTTCATTATTTTTAAGAACTACAAAGCCAAATCCACCTTTTAAAGCAAAATCCTGATAAGACTCAAAATCTCCCTTTAAATCTTGTGACCATTCTTCCTCAGAAAAGCAGTTATAAATATGATTATCAATAGGCACAATACTGTAACCTTCCTCTAAATGAGTAACTAGATCATTTAGAAATTCAACTTGAAAATTTGCCTTATCTTTAAAAGAATAGCGAGTAAAAGAAATTAACCCCACTTTCTGATGCAGAAAATCTTGCCAATTGGCATTTTCTGAAATAATAATCTTATAATCTAAACCATATTTCCTAACAAAATCTTCCCAAAATCTGGAATTCAACTTCCCCGCTAGGTATAGAAATTCCCAACATCATAAAAGCTTGTTGTCCTATCACTGTTTCGGTAGACAGTTCCGATTTGAGATTTAAGACCATAGAGAACCATATTTTTCTTCCATGTTTTAAATAGTTCCATTATCCCCCTCTTCACCTTCCAATTTCTATAGCTTGTCATATCTAATTCTGGAAATCCTAGTAACTCTGCCTTAACCTGCAACACTAAAGGAGAAGCATTATCGACAGTAATTTCTTCCAAATTCAACCAAAGTGCATTTGCTGAATCATTACTTCCATCAAGAACCTCATGAGGAAGTGATTTTTGATAGCGTTCGAAATCAAGTACTATATCATAAAAGGCCATGATATGGTGTACTGCGAAGTCTTTTCCCTCTTCCTGAACCATCACATCATAGATTCTAGGGTTTGAATAATCGCTAAGAGCATATCCTGTCTCTTCTAGAACTTCTCTCTTGAGGGTCTCTGTCAACCCCTCACCTAGTTCTTGGCTACCACCCGGTAAATCAAAACGATGTTGATAAGGTCCTCTCGTTTTCTCAATGCAAAGCAATTTCCCATTCTCATAGCAAACGCCATAGACACCAAAGTGATGTTTGATTTCCATTTTCTACTCTTTCTAAAAGTTCAAGATTGCTAGCTCACCCTATCCTTTAAAAGGAAAGAGGCTATAAATTTCATGCTCCTTGATATACTTCTTTAATATCTTCATGTTCTCTTCGATTTTTGTCTGGATATCTGTCTCTTCACAAGTTGACTCAGCAATAAAAAGGTGAATCTTCAATAAATCTGTCAGGTACAGCAGACGGCGTCCCATTTCTGATTCAGGACTTGAAGCTTGCTCGATTTTTGCAAGCTTTTGTTCCAAAGTTCCTCCATCCAAAAATCTCTGATGTACTCTCCTTCTTATTTTTCTAGTTGCTTCCTCCCCAGAATCCAGTGGACTTAAAAGGAGATTTTGATAGATGGATACCTGATTTTCCGTCTGCTTTTCCATATAGGCCAACAAGACTATTGAACTCTCAACAAAGGTCCAACTATTATAATCTCCTTCAAAGGGAATTTGTAGCAAAATATCTAACAACTTTTTAGCTAGTTCTTTTTGACCATTTAGATAGAGTAAATAAGCAAGGTGATTAAGAGACTCAAGGTAGGAACAGTTGGTCTTCTTGTGCTTTTTTAAAATCTTTTCTACATAGGGTTTTAAATCTGGATGATTTTCCACTAGCTCAAATACTTCTATCAGCTTCATCTTAACTCCTTACTCTATTCGCCTATACTTAATAGAACTATGTAAATCTAGCTTAGTTACTAGGCAAAGAGCATAAACGTATCATTCCGATTATAGTAATTCAATGCATCGACCAAATCTTGGAGACTTGCGTCTGGCTTTCATCCAAGGCTACAATCAAAACATCAATCAACTGTTCACCATAATATACCAGATTAAGATTTCTCTCTACTACTTCCACAGGGTAGACATCTTTATCATCAACTACATCTGGATAATCCGACACCAAATAAAGACTATCGAGAGCCAAATCCCCTTCATCATTGCCATAGAGGCAAAAGTCATCCTGAGTACATTGTTCTAACTTAACTTGCTCTAAAATATCTGCTAGTGAAAAGAATTGGTGTTTACGCATGATTGCTCCTTTTATTTCTACTCACCTTCCACAAAACTAGTCAGAAAAGCCTCAAATGAAAGCCATTGACCAAAAATCTCGGCTCTTTCTTCTAAAACATAGTAGTAAACCTTGCCATAATCTTCTTCCCTTAGAGACAGAGCATAGTTTCCAGACCCAGGATCATAAGCAAAATGAAGGAGGTCTTTAGCCTTAAATCCTGCTGGAACAACATCATCATCAAACCAGTTGAGGGCCTTCTCCATCTCCTCTAGTGAATAAAAAGCATTGAAAGGAAAGAGATGTTTGTCATCATGAACACCAGACACACAAGATTGACCACCATTGTATTTGAGATAAAAGTTTAACATGGCTTCCGGCAATTTCTTTCCAAGGTTCTCCTCAAATTGTAAAAGGTCTTCTCTTGTAATTGGCTCATTCGCATCAATCACTCTTAGCATATTTCTCCCTCCAGTTTTTACAATCCTTCTTCTAAGACCCTGTCAATAAAGTCATAGACAGTTGCAGCAACTTTTTGCATTTCTAAAGAGCCCAAAGCACCCAAATCATTTTCATAAATGCAATCATCAGCATTTTTCTTGATAAAATAAGCCACATCTCCCCTCTTGACCAATCAAAAAGAAGTCTGGTTCATCTACTTCTATCTGATAGGTCTCATTACGCTCTAAGAGATCCTCCTTAGCATATAAACAGATACCTGAGTCACCAATCTCATAAGGATCCACTTCGTCCCATTCCAATAAAAACTGATGGTAGAAACTTGGCAACTCAAATCCAAATATATCTTGTTCCATCTTTAACCTCCAATAGTGAACAATGAAAACTGTACCAAAGCATCACTTCAAACTCCAACCACCATCAATGGTCAGGATTTGTCCTTGCATGGCAGATGCGTGACCGCTAGCTAAGAATAAGCTGACTTCTGCAATTTCACTTGGCTCGATCCAGCGTTTGATTGGTGTTTCACTAGCTACCCAGTCTGCTAAGCCACCGGGTTCAAAGTCCGCAGCAGTCATGCCAGTCTTGACAGCACCTGGAGCAATACCAAATACCTGAATTCCAGCTTCCGCATAGTCTAGAGCCAACTGCTTGGTAAATCCAGCCAAGGCATGCTTAGAGGAAGTATAGGCGTGTCCACCACCTCCGGCTAAATTTGAGGCAATAGAACACATATTGATAACGATTCCCTTTTTATTTTCCAGCATTTGCGTCAAATAATAGCGAGTCAGCTCAACAGGAGTCACATAGTTGATTTCAAATATCTTGAATTTCCTGCGCTGATTGTTCCAATAGGGGTTTGTAATCATCCAAAACTCCAGCAGTATTGCATAAAATATCCACCTGAGGACACCAGTCAAAAATTGGCTCCAAGTCAAGAGTTAAATCTCTCTGTAAAAAGTGGAAATCACCATCTAAAACTGGATTTTCTCCTTGATCCACACCATAAACTTGATAGCCATTCTCTAAAAAGAGGCGAGCTTGAGCTAGACCGATCCCTGAACTCACTCCCGTAATCAATACGCGTCTAGTCATGCACTTCTACCCAATCCGTCGCCAAAACATCGCATGGTGTCGGGCTCCACATAGAAAAACCTTCTCCCTCACCAGACACGTTGATGAGGAAATAAGGCGTCACTTCAAGTGAAACCCCGTTTTGCTCGATAGTGTCAAAAAGCTGCACATAGTTTTCAGCCCCTCCCCAACCAGTTCGTACATATTTTTTCTTAGCCTTTAACCCTGGCAGGATTTCTTCAAATGTCATGATGTTCTCCTTTATTGTCTACTCATTTTTATTATAACAAAAAACCGGGAACCAATCTATCATGGTTCCCGATTTTATTCTTCCTTTAGTCTCTTCCACCAAGTTTGCTATTGATGGTCATCATGATACTAGCAATTTTCTCTCCCCAGTATGGGTCAGAAGCATAGCGTACATTCATACCAGAAGCTTTGTTCCCAAGATGGTCTCTTCCACGGTTAATGTAGTTCTCACGAATCCACTTAGCCGCTCCGAGGATTCCCTTATCCACATCATCAAATTTCTTGGCTGAGGTATACGGGCTCGAATCATAAGCTGCAATTCCAAAGAAATTATTCTTATCCTTAGCTATCTGGCTCCGTCCCCAAGCACTCTCGAGTGCACTATGGGCCATCAGATAAAGGGCATTTACACCATAGCGTTCCTCGGCTTCCTTAAAAATAGCACCCTTACCAGCAAGGCGACTATCCCGAATATTCATCAGAGAATAAACTTTATCCAATTCAGCTGCACTGTAATTACTTGGCTTAGTCAAATTTCTAAAGAGGAAAGGATTTTCAATGGTAAAGCCATCAAAATGAATCCCATCAGTTGAATAATATTTCTTACCAATGGTCATAGCTGAGCTATGTGGAGCAACACGGAGACTCACATAAGGTGACAGCTCATGGTAAAAATACTTGCCATCACTTGTATAATGAGGGACAAATTCACTGTCTTTATCAATAGCTACTAAATCACTTTTATCCATGAAGCCGGATAGACCAGAAATATTGACTGATATTTGACTATCTTTTTTAGATTTGTCATCTCCAAGCGAGACTATGGTTCCCTGTGATACATAACTCAATCTTTCACCAGAAGCGCTATAAACATAAGCAGTAATTGGCTTCACTTTGTAATATTTTGCCTCTGAGATCCACTTGCCATTATTCTGGAAGGAATACTCTTTACCTTTGATCGTGAAAGTACCTGTTACATATCGACCATCATCTTTTAGATAGTACCAGGCATCGTAATCTTTGTCAAAAATCCATTCATTTTTGGCCATATAGCCACCTGATTTAAGGTAGTATGAACCAATCCATTCACGGGAAGCGTAAGCCCCACCTGACTTCAAGTAAAACCAGCTATTGTAGGATTTATCAAAAATCCACTCTTTTTCCGCCATAGCGCCACTACCTTTCAGATAGTAGTCACTTTTCCACTGGCTACTTGCCATCACGCCATCGCTATTAAAATAGTACCATGTCCCTTTGATTTTTCCCATTTATTGCGGGAAATTTTTCCTGAAGCTGTAGCATAGTACCACTTGTCGGATATTTTTACCCAATCGTTTTCTGCCATGGCACCACTACCTTGGAAGAGATAGTCATTGTAGACGGTGCGACTAAGCATGACACCATCTTTATTAAAGTAATACCAGACACCTTCAATTTTTTCCCATTTGTCGCGAGAAATCTTGCCTGAAGCTGTAGCATAGTACCACTTATCAGAAATCTTTACCCAATCATTTTCTGCCATAGCACCGTTACCTTTGATAAGGTAACCATCAACTATAGTATTACTGAGCATAATACCGTTTTTATCAAAGTAATACCAGACACCTTCAATTTTTTCCCACTTATTGCGGGAAATCTTGCCTGAAGCTGTGGCATAGTACCACTTGTCAGATATTTTCACCCAATCGTTTTCCGCCATAGCACCGTTACCTTTGACAAGGTAACCATCAACCATGGTATTACTGAGCATAATACTGTTTTTATCAAAGTAATACCAGACGCCACCAATTTTTTTCCAGTTTACGACAGGCTGGTTATTCTCATAAAAACGCCAGTTTCCTTGCTCTTTTTTCCAACCTTCCTTGATAACTTCCTCTTTTTTTTCCTTTTTAGAAGGATCTTCCTCTTTTACAGTTGGTTCTTTTTTGGGCTCCGCTTGGGGAACCTCTTTTTTCGGAGTAGCATGGGGAACTTCCTTTTTCGGAGTAGCTTCTTCTTTTTTCTCGACCACATCTGTGGTCTGAGTTTTTTTTTCGTAACCTGAGATTCTTCAGCATATACAGATGTCTTTGCAAATCCTGCCATAGAAAGAACGACAGTACTTGCAAGTAGTATCTTCTTCATTTTATTCTCCTCAGTAGAAAACGATCTACACTATTACTATTTTATAAAACCTATTGTAACATAGTTAACTAACGGAAATATTACAAATTGATGAAGATTCTATGTCTTGTTGACGATAAGGAAGGTCTAGCTTATCTCAGACTGGCTTTGACTTCTCGACGGAGTTCTTCTAAACTGCTAATGCCATATTTGTCCATGACTTTTGGCAGATTTTCGATGATGTCAGGACAGGCGTAAGGATTGGTAAAGTTGGCTGTTCCAACTCCAATGGCAGAGGCACCAGCCAGATACATTTCAAGCGCTGCTTCAGCCGAATCCACTCCCCCCATTCCAATGATGGGAAGGTCTGTTGTTTGAGCTACTTGGCGAATGAGTTTGAGGGCTACTGGAAAGACTGCTGGGCCTGACATCCCACCCGTTCCATTGGCTAAGATTGGTTTTCTAGTTTTGAGGTCAAATCGCATTCCAACGAGAGTATTGATCATGGTTAAGCCACTTGCTCCTGCATCTTCTGCGGCTTTTGCGACAGTAACGATATCCGTCACACTAGGGGTCAGCTTGACATAGACTGGCACATGAGAAGCTTCCACAGCCGCTTTTACCACTTCATAAGCCAAATCAGGATCTTGCCCAATCAAAAGTCCATGATTGCCGTGATCCACATTAGGACAAGAGATATTGAGCTCGATAGCTTTTACATTAGCTGCCTTGGGAAATACCACGAGAAACGGCAGCGTACTCTTGTTTTGAAAAGCCTGCAACATTGGCGATGATGGGAAGCGTAGGATACTCTCTTTCCAGCCAAGGCAGTTTCTCAGCTAAAACAGCTTCTAAACCTGGATTTTGCAAGCCGATTGCATTGAGCATACCAGCAGGTGTCTCTGCTACCCTGGGAGTTGGATTGCCAAAACGGGGTTCAAGTGTCGTCGCCTTGATCATAATGGAGCCTAAAAGGTCTAAATCATAGTACTTGGCATACTCCTGACCAAAACCAAAACAGCCTGATGCTGGTATGATAGGATTTTTCAAGTCCAAGCCCGGTAGAGAGACTTGTAAACGATTTGTAGTCATGACTTTCTCCTTATAATACAACTGTTCCTGTGCGGAAAACAGGGCCATCTTCACAGACGCGTTGGCTGACTGTCTCACTTTCTGGCACTTTTAGAACGCAGGCATAGCAGGCCCCCATCCCGCAAGCCATACGAGATTCTAGAGATAGGTAGGCTCTTGGGTGGTCATAAAAGGTTTGATTGATGTACTTCATCATTCCAGGTGCCCCACATGAGTAAACAGCATCAAAATGACTATCTAAATTATTGATGACAACAGATACATTTCCCTTAATACCATACGAACCATCATCTGTCGTAACAAAAACCTGACCATATTGGGCCAATTCGGTTTCGAGAATAACAGCATCCTTGTTGGCAAAACCGAGGACTGTCACTACTTTCACCCCACGCGCATGCAATTCCTTAGCTACCTCAAGCAAGGGTGGAACTCCAATCCCCCCACCAACGAGGAGAACTTGACTCTTGTCGTCCAGATCAGACAAGTCAAAACCGTTCCCCTGAGGCCCCATCACATCAAGTGTATCACCCTGACTTAATGTTGAAAAAATAGCTGTCCCAGCACCTTCAATCCGATAAATAAGGCGACACTGCTTCTTAATCTTGTCAATAGATGAGATTGAAATAGGACGACGCAAGAGATGGGCATCATCAGGCACGCGCAGATGTAGAAATTGGCCTGCTCGCATCGCTTCAACCATTTCTCCTTCTAGGACTAATTCAAAAATTGCTGACGCAATTTCCTCCTGTGCAACCACCTTCATAGTTTCCAAACGAATGGCACCCAAACGCTTCTTACATGTAGGATTCATGATTTTCCTCCTTAAATTTTAAGGGGACCAGATAAAGAAAAGACCTTGCAATAGCAAGGTCTCAGTCGAGATAGGACAGAACTTATGCGCACACTTAAAAAGTCTCCACAGAGAGTTCCCTATCACTTTTATCTGACACCTTGTGAGTCTCTCTGGACTCCCCTTAAAGGTTAAATTTGTATTAGTATACTCTTTCAAATAAAAAAAGTCAAGTAGAAAACGAACATCCTACTTGACTGTACTGGATTATTTCACGAATCACTTCGACCTTGTAGCCATCAGGATCCTTGACAAAGTAATAGTTTGGTTGAGTCCCTGGAAGTCCATTAGGCGCTGTAACTTCATAGCCCTTCTCGCTATGTTCTTGATGAAGTGCCTCAAGGTCAGGTGTACTGAGGGCGATATGGGCAAAGCCATCTCCTACCACATAAGGACCGTGATCATAGTTATAGGTCAACTCCAACTCGTAGTCATCACCCTCAAATCCTAGATAGACAATCGTGAAGGCATGATCTGGAAAATCTCTGCGACGCAATTCTTTAAAACCAAAAGCATCTTGATAAAATGCGATTGATTTTTCAAGGTTTTCTACTCGCAAGCAAGTGTGTAACATTTTTGAAGCCATATATTCTCCTTTATTTTTAAAAAGACTGGGACAATCCTGTTCCAGTCTTATCAATTATTATTTACCAAGTTTTGCTTTAGCTGCATCTGCAAGAGCTGTGAAAGCTGCTGCATCGTTAACAGCCAAGTCAGCAAGCATTTTACGGTTAACTTCGATTTCAGCCAATTTCAAACCATGCATCAATTGTGAGTAAGAAAGTCCATTCATACGAGCTGCCGCGTTGATACGAGTGATCCACAATTTGCGGAAGTCACGTTTTTTCTGACGACGGTCACGGTATGCATAGTAGTAAGAGTTCATTACTTGTTCTTTTGCAGTACGGAACAAGATGTGTTTAGCTCCATAGTAACCTTTTGCTAATTTAAGAATACGTTTACGACGTTTGCGTGATACAACGCCACCTTTAACACGTGCCATGTTTTATTTCCTCCAAATATTTCCTAGAATTGTTTACTTACTGTTAGGCTCTTATTTCAAGCGAGTAAGCATTGCTTTGATACGTTTGAAATCTCCTGAATGCACCATAGATGCTTTACGAAGATGACGACGTTGTTTCTTAGTTTTTCCGTGGAAACGGTGAGAAGTGTAAGCACGGAAACGTTTAAGTCCACCAGAACCTGTACGTTTGAAACGTTTAGCTGATGCGCGGTGTGTTTTTTGTTTTGGCATGATTTTTTCTCCTTTATTTAACTTTCTGACAATTATTTTTTGTCAGTTGCTGGCGCCAACTGCATGAACATTTGGCGTCCATCCATCTTAGCACGTTGTTCGATGATTGCAATATCTTGTGTTGCTTCAGCAAACTCGGCTAAAACTTTTGCACCAATCTCTTTATGGGTGATCATGCGCCCTTTAAAGCGAATGGATACCTTAACTTTGTTCCCTTTTTCAAGGAACTTGCGAGCATTGCGAAGTTTCGTTTCGAAATCACCCTTATCGATAACTGGGCTCAAACGAACTTCTTTCACGGTCACAACGCTTTGTTTTTTGCGTTGCTCTTTTTGTTTCTTCTGGTACTCAAATTTGAACTTACCGTAGTCCATAATTTTAGCAACAGGTGGTTTTGCTTGGGGTTGAATCAATACCAAGTCAACATTTGCACTATCAGCCAATGCTTGCGCTTCGCTGAGTGGCTTAATGCCTAGCTGTTCTCCCTCAAGACCGATCAAGCGAACTTCACGTACACGAATTTCATCATTGATGAATAAGTCTTGCTTTGCTATGGTTTTCACCTCTTTTTTATTATTAGAGAAAAACAAGAGCGGGCTCGTAATGATACAAGCCCGCACGTTATGATAGCGTTTCTTAGAAACTTTTCATCCGTAGGACCAGGCAACTTGATGTCACAAGGCGAGAAGCTCTCACTTCTGCTTTTCTCAACTTTTATATGATACCAAGTTTTCTATCCCTTGTCAAGATAAAAAGTCGTTTTTTCAAAAACTTTCTGTTTTCTTCTTGATGTCCACATCAAAAAGAGAGAATCAAGTTGATTCCCTCTCTATGTTAGTTTTTACTTATTTTCCCTATAGGAAAGCTAGGATCTATTAAAAAATTCTTTTTTCTGTGAACTTCCCCATCTTTCAATAAATAGAATCCCCACTAACAAAAGGATAATCAGGCAAGGAAGTAAGACCATCCCCATGTTCCAATTTAGATTGACATTATCAATCTGCTTAGGTAATCTTCCAGATAAAATCTCTACTGAACGCAAGTAAGTAAAGGGAATCAGATGTGCAATACTCTGAAGAGGCTGAATCGTTTGGATACCAAACAACAAGCCAACAATCCCAATGAGTGAAAGAAAGAGGACAGGCATTTTTTGCTTGAAAAAGTAAGCAATCAAGTAGACGACTTCCACAATGACGATAAAAGCTAAGAAAGTTAAGAACAAGCTAGGAAATAACACATCTTGTATCTTCCCAATAGTTACCTCTTGACTCGTTAAGCTATAGATTGGGTAGGGATAATCTAACTGTCCAAAACCACTTATCAGACTTCCTACTAGAAAAGAAAATCCACAGATTCCGATAAACAGCACGGTTACATAACTCATCCCAACTCCAAGAGAGGACATGGCAAATGTCACTTTTGGAAAAGGATACAACTGAGCTGTATCGAGATTATTTTGATATCTTTCTGCAAATAGTTGTGTTAGCATAAAAATAATAGTAATCACAAACAAGCTTGGGATGATAGCCTCTAAAATCCATACAATCTGATCAATCCCGTGAGTCGGATAATCTAAATTGTGGGCTTTTATGTTCAAGAGATATAGCGCTTGGTAAATCTTTCGTTCGCGGTCAACCGCCATTTTTAAGTCAGAGCTAGAAGTCGGTTCCTTTGATACAACTTCATAACTCTTTTCTTCAGCTTGCCACTGCAAATAGTAGGCTTCTTTCCAGCGCCCTTCTTTTAATAAAGTCAGAATTTCTTTCTTTTGCGTCAAAAGATTTTTTTGCAAGTCTAAATTTTCTTTAGCAAACTGGTATTCCTCCGAGCTGGTATCAGACATTTGAGAGAGCTTCTCTTCATTTTCATTGATAGCTCTCTCGTTGGCTGCAATACGACTTTCCAATCGATTCTCCAAACTGACTGAGTTTGCAGTCCGATTATTGAAATAAAAGGTAATACCAAGAGCTGAAACAAATAAAACTAAGATAATCCAGTTTAAACGACTTTTGAAAACTTTCTTTAACAAAAATAGACTAATATCTTTCATAACGGAACCTCTTCTATCTGTCCCTGACGAATGGTTACCATGCTATCGCAAATCTCCACTAACTCCTCTTTGTAGTGGGAACTTAAAAGAACCAGCTGTTCTTGCCTATTGATTTGTGCCAATCTATCAAAAAACTTCTGTCGATAGTACTCGTCTAAGCCATTTGTTACCTCATCCATGAGCCAGCATTTCGCCTGACTGAGGAAATACATGGCAATCACCAAGCGTTGCTTCATGCTAAGGAATACTTACGAATAGGAAGGCTGATATAGTCAGACATTTCCCAATAGGCGATTTCATCACTCAAGTTCAGGTCTGACTTCCAGGTGTTTTTTATGAGACGAAGGTAGTCCATCCCACTTAAGTTTCCATCCAGCCATTCAACGCTCTCATAATAAAACAAAGAAGGAGAGACTGCGATATGTCCACTACTAAGGGGAAGCAGCTTGCTCATAGCTCGGAATAGTGTCGTCTTCCCAGAGCCATTGATAGCAAGAAGGCCATAAATCTTACCTTTATTAAAGGTGAAATCCGCATCTTGCAAGATGACTTGTCGCGTTTTTAAGGTAACATGAGTAAGAGTTATCATATCCAGCCCTCCTTTTTCTAAACGTTTAACTATTAATATCCTCCAGTATAGTAGTTTATGACCTCATAACGAGCGTAGTTCCAGCCTCCGCCAACTTTATACTCAGAATAGCTATAATGCAGATACACTGGATTGAAAAAGACCAATAGATAATAAACTAGCTAATAAAACAACTTTTGCTGATTTTTTTGTTTTCATTGCATTTATTACTATTGAAAACACTTTCATTATATCGTTTTCCTCGGTATTATGCAACAGATTTTTAGCTTATTTCACTAATATATAACATTTTTCTTCCTAACGAACGCTTTCGATTTGCCAACTATTCCATCCTTTAAAGCGAATGGCTCCTTGCTGATCGGTTCGGTAAATCTTACTCTTGATGGTTTCCAGTCGTGTCAAGGTTTCCTGATGGGGGAGTTTGGCACGGTTGTTCTTACCAACTGAGATAAGTGTAATTTCTGGTTTGAGTTTTTCTAGGAAAACTGGATTTGATGAAGTTTTAGCACCATGCTGGCCAGCTTTAAAGACATCCACCTCTAAGGTAGGGTATTGCTTTAGAAGTTCTTTCTCACCCTTCTCTTTCGAGTCACCAGTGAAGAGAAAGTGCTTATCCAGAAGTTTTCCATAAAGAACTAGAGAATCCTCATTACCTCCATCTCCAATCTTCCTTGGAGATAGGACTTCTAAGTAACCGCCAAAAATCGGTAAATTCTCCCCTGCTGTCACACTGCGCACCTTGGTTTGGCTTGCTTCTAGTTCTGCTACAAATTCCTTCTGTGTCAGACTTCCTTTGATACTAAAATCTCCCCGACATGGAAAGCCTTTGTTACTTCTAGCAAATCGCCAATATGCTCCTTGTCTGTGTTGGTCAAAATAAGCTGGTCAATCTTGGCTACCCCACGACTTTTAAGATAGGGAATCACGGTTCGCTGGGCATTGCTGGTCGTCGCCTTTTCTTGCCATTTTTCGATTTTCTTATCAGACTTTGCCTTGCCTCCCACGTCTATGAGAATGGTTTTACCTGTTACATCCCGTAGGAAAATACTTTCCCCTTGCCCTACATCCAGCATGGTAATTTCATTTTCCAGTGGATACTTGGTCAAGAAAAAGAGCCCCACGATAAAGAGACTGAACCCTGCTACCCTCTTGATGTTTTTCCTAAAATCATACAGTAAGGCTAATAAAATTAAAAGTAAAATCAAAAGCCATGCATTGGATTGTCCAAAGACCAGAGGCCTGCTTGCCAGCTGCGATACCAAGCGAATGATATTCTCCAACCACTCAAAGACAAAGTTAAACTGAGTGACTGAATAAACAAAAGACAGAATGAATAAGATGGACAAAAGCGGTAAGAAGACCAAGTCAAACAGAAAGGAAAAGACAAAGGTCAAAAGGATAGACCAAGGCTGAAATTCTGCAAAATAGAAGGATAAAATGGGCAATATTCCCAAAGAAATGACCAGACTTTCTCTGGTAACAGCCTTGAGCCCCTCCCCTTCTTTGCTAGTCATGGTCAAGATAAAGGCATAGGCACAGGATAAGACCCCTCCTGCTGTCAGGAAAAAGTTGGGCATGATGATAAAGAGGACAAGGACCGTCAAGGCAAAATTATCCAACCCCTTAACACCATGTTGGGCTAGTAACTTTTGCAAGAGACTGCGAATGACAGATGCTGAAAATCCTGTCAGACCTGCATAGATAAGGGAAAAGGGATAGGTCAACCACTTCAACTTTCTTGGGTCAAGCCCAATCGTAAGAGGAGTTTCTTAAAACCATCCATAAAAAATCCAACCTGCATACCTGACAAGGCAAAGAGGTGGATAATACCAAGACTGGAGTATAGCTCATTCATCTCCTCAAAGTCCGTGTCCAAATGTCCCAGCAAGAGCCCCGTCATGTAATTGCGCATAGGATCTGGAAAATGCATCTTAATCCAAACTACAGCCTTTCGACGTAAGCTGGATAGGTTGTCACCTATATCCCAACTGCCAACCTTTTGAAGTGACTGGATTTTTTTGATATTGAGAGTCTGGTAAATCCCCTGAGTTTTCAGATAGGCTTGATAGTTAAATCCACCAAAATTTCTCTGCCCTTCTGGCTCCGAAAGTTTTCCTTCTAGTCCTATCTCATAAAGGTCGGTTAAAGCTTGAAAAGTTTCTTTCTCCTCCTCGGACTGGAGTTTATAATAGACTTGAAAAATGCGCCCATCAGCCTTGCCCCTAAAAGACAGACTATCTCCATTGACCTTAATAGTGTCCGGCAAAATCCGTACCCTCTCAACAGAATCCACTAGGTTTTGACTCGCTTGTATCTGTTGCCAATTTTGAAACAGAAACCAGAATCCAAAGACTCCACAAATCGCTAGAACTTTGCCTGCAGATTTCCAAGGAAATTGAAAAAAGAGACAGATGAGTAGAAAAACAAAGCCCAGTAAAGCAAGATAGGACGCTGAGAAAATGGCGTAGTAAAGCCAAAGTAATAGAAAACCCAGATAAATTAAGGGGATAGGAATACTCTTAGTCCACTGTAACATAGTCTTTTAACTTTTCTATAGTCTTAGCGCCAATGCCAGAGACCTTCTTGAGTTCGTCTACCGACTTGAACTTGCCATTTGCCTCACGATGGTCAATAATGTCCTGAGCTCGTTTGCCACCCAGTCCCTTGACCTGCTTGAGCTCTTCCAGACTAGCTTTATTGAGGTTGACCTTCTTTTCTTTACTTGTCGAAGGAGACGTTCCAGAGGCAGCCTGCTGACTAGCTACTTCTTCTCCCTTAGTTGGAACATGGACAAGAGCCTCGTCACTGACTTTCTGAGCAAGATTGAGCGACTTACTATCTGCTTCCTCTGTCAATCCACCAGCTTTCTGAACAGCATCATGAACACGACTACCTACTGGCAAATCATAAATTCCTGGTGATTTAACAGCACCTTTGACATCTACTGTGATCAGTTCTTGCTCAGGAGATTCTTCCTTTTCTTCCTTCTTCACTTCTTTTTCAGACGATGAATCCTTTGAAACAGCTGCAACTTCAGTCTGCAAATTTGTTTCTTTCACAGGTGTTTGTGTAGATGGCTTAGCAGGAAAAATCCGCCTAAGGTCAAACCTAAACCTGCACAGATGACAATGATTTTATACTCTTTGATTTTCTCGATAATTGCTTCCATATTTTCTCCTCTCTTAGATTATTCGCAAGAGAAAGAAAAAAACAGTCGAAAATTTCTTTTCAACTGCTTATTTATTTGCAAAATAGTCTTCCTTGGTCAATACATAATGAACTCTTGTAACGATTCGGCCTTCTTCATGCTGGTCCATACAAGCATATGGTTCTGCATGTGAAAAACGCATACCTGATTTCTCCATGACTCTTCCAGATGCGGGATTGTCTTTATCGTGAAGTGCGGTCAACTTATTCATTCCAATCTTCTCAAAAGCCAGCTCAATCACGGCACGATTGGCTTCTGTCGTCAATCCTTGATTCCAATACTTTTGGTTGATAATGTAACCAATAGCTGCTTTTTTGAGAATGGGGTCAATCTTGTGCAAGTCAATGGTTCCGATAAACTTGCCATTGCTTTTTAGTTCTATCCCCCACCGTCCCAAGGGATTAGCCAAGTAGAACTGAGCAATGTTGTTCTTGGTCTCTTCTAGACTCTGATTTGTTGGAAAGGTATAGCGTGTATTTTCTCTATCTGAAGCATACTCAAACATGGCTTCTGCATCGTCCAAGGTTACAGGTCGGAGCAATAAACGCTTCGTTTCTATAGATGGATACTGAGCAAATTTCACAAATATTGATTCCATACTTTTTCCTCCATTAGAGCTTGATTCTCACTAGTCTAGCATAAATAAATTTGGATGACAAGTTTTTCTTGATTTTTGAAGCGGTTTCATATACAATAAAACCATCACATTTTTCATTTATGAACTGGAATGTGACAACTAAAACAATACCGTCAATTGAAAGGTAGGTTATCTCTATGTTAATCGGAATTCCAAAAGAAATTAAGAACAATGAAAACCGTGTTGCCCTCACACCTGCTGGTGTTTATAGCTTAGTTAGCCGTGGTCACCGCGTCCTCATCGAAACAAATGCTGGTCTCGGTTCAGGATTTACTGATGCGGACTATCAAAAGCAAGGTGCTGAGATTGTCGCTACTGCTGCTGAAGCTTGGGCAGCTGAGTTAGTCGTGAAAGTAAAAGAACCACTAGCTTCTGAATATGGCTATTTGCGCGACGATCTTCTCCTCTTCACCTACTTGCACATGGCTGCTGCTCCAGAGTTAGCAGATGCCATGCTAGCAGCAAAAACAACAGGAATTGCCTATGAGACTGTCCGTGACTCCCTAGGTCACCTACCACTCCTCGTTCCAATGAGTGAGGTTGCCGGTCGTATGGCAGTTCAAATCGGTGCTCACTTCCTTACCAAACAAGCTGGCGGCTCTGGTGTCCTACTTGGTGGTGTACCGGGTGTTCCAAAAGGAAAAGTAACCATCATCGGTGGCGGTGTCGTTGGTACACATGCTGCCCGCATCGCCTTGGGACTCGGTGCTCAAGTGACTATTTTAGATATTAGTGCTAAGCGTCTCTCAGTTCTAGAAGAAGTCTTTGGAAACCAAATTCAAACTCTTATGTCAAATTCTTTCAATATTGAAGCAAGTGTGAGAGATGCTGATGTGGTAATTGGAGCGGTTCTTATCCCTGGTGCCAAGGCACCAAAACTGGTGACAGATGAGATGGTCAAACAAATGCGTCCAGGCTCTGTCATCGTTGACGTTGCTGTTGACCAAGGTGGTGTTATCGAAACAGCTGACCGTGTGACAACGCACGATGAACCAGTCTATGAAAAACACGGTGTTCTCCACTATGCCGTTGCCAATATCCCTGGTGCGGTTGCCCGTACTTCGACCATTGCCCTGACCAATGTCACCCTTCCTTATATCGAAGCATTGGCTGACAAAGGATTCGCACAAGCAATTGCTGAAGATGAGGGCTTGCGTCAAGGTGTGACCACTTATCAAGGTTACTTAACTAGCCTCCCAGTTGCCGCAGGGCTAGATAAGGATTACACTTCGATTGATGAACTTGTCTAAAGCCATTAACTAATTAACACAGATACGATAAAGAGCAGTTCAAATTGAACTGCTCTTTTTTTGCTATTCTGTCTCTTCCTTCTTTTCTTCATTTTTAACTGGAGCTGGTTCATAGGCTCGGATAATCTGAGCGACAACTGGATGGCGAACCACATCCTTAGCTGAAAAATGAACAAAGTCGATTTGGTGAATATTCTTGAGCTTTTCTTGGGCATCAATCAAACCGGACTTGACATTTCGTGGCAGGTCAATCTGACTAATATCTCCATTGACAATCATCTTAGAATTAAAACCTAAACGAGTCAAGAACATCTTCATCTGCATGATGGTCGTATTTTGCGCCTCATCGAGAATAACAAAGGCATCATCCAAGGTCCGACCACGCATGTAGGCAAGGGGCGCGATTTCGATAATCTCACGCTCCATGAGACGGGTCGTTTGATCTTTTCCGAGAATCTGATACAAGGCATCGTAAACAGGTCGAAGGTAAGGATCGACCTTCTCCTTGAGATCACCCGGAAGAAAACCTAGACTCTCACCTGCTTCCACTGCTGGTCGAGTGAGGATAATCCGCTTGACTTGCCCACGTTTAAGGGCAGTCACTGCCAAGGTCACTGCAAGAAAGGTCTTCCCTGTCCCTGCAGGTCCGATTCCAAAGGTCACATCATGCTGTTTGACACTATCCACATAAAGCTTTTGACCCAAAGTTTTGACACGGATCGGTTTCCCAGTATTGTCCTTGATAATTTCTTCTTCGTAAAGGGCGACAAACTTGTCGATTTCATCGTTTTTGACCATGCTAATCGCAGTGACCACATCTGGTGTGCCAACCGTCATTCCTCGATTCACCAAGACCATCAAAGCCTGGATAACCTGACGGGCTTCCTCACAGGCAGTCTCTTCTCCCAAAACCTGGACAATCTCCGTACGGGCATGAATCACCACATCGAGCTCTTCTTCCATTAAACGAAGATGGCGCTCATTGGATCCAAAAAGATGAAACAGGTCATCTGGATGACTCAGTTGAATGTCTATTGAATGTTCCTTCAAATAAAGAACCTCTCTAATCCGTTTATTTCTTTTTATTATAGCAAAGAGAACAATAAAATACTAGCCTCATCTCATTGTCTCTAGTGTTCTAAGTATTCTTGCCAGATGGCATCAAAATCTCCTAGGTTAAAAGAGAAACTGGCATGCTCCTCCAAAGCGACTCACCTCATCAAAATCATCCGTGTGTTTTGGGAAGGCTGACTCCTCAAAAGCGAGGTCTGCCAAAATGGCTTTGGGACTATTACTTTTAGGATTGCGCTCAGTCATGAGCCAAGTGTAAAATGATTTTCTCAATTCTTTCTCCTATCAAGAGTTTTTTGATGACACTTTTCTGATTCTTGAAAATTACTGGACTTAGCCTCTGAAACGTAGTGGTTTATAAAATCTGTTTTCGCATCTGTATAGGCATCACGATTGTGTTCAAATTTTTTCCACAAACTTAGTTTTAATTCCTGATACGCTTGGGCAATATCTGGATGCTGGCAGAGATAATCTCTAAAATAAATCTCGTTATGATCTCCCGTCATTCGCAAATGTAGATGAAACTTTCTCAGCAAATCCCTGCTCTGTATAGCCTTTATTTAGTGAAATCCTGTTAGGACTTTCCGACATCACTAGCCACCCATTCTTCACCAATAAATCCCTAACTCTTGCTAAATCCTCTATTCTACCTACTTCTAATAGAATATCAACGATATTCTTGGCCCAAATATTAGGGATAGCAGTGCTACCGATATGTTCTATTCTTTTAATAACATTTGCACCCAATATTTTTTTCAAATTTGTTTTTTCCAATTCATACCAGTCTCCCCACTCTGATTTGTGCTCTACTAGAAAAATAGGAAAAAGTTGCCAGAGTTCCTCTAAACTCATTTCTTCAAGTTTCTTTATCATGTCTATAAGGCTTAAATCAACTCTGTACCAAACTGGTCTTGCTTGATTTTGCCAGCCTTCATCAAGCCACCGAGAGCTTTCTTGAACTGACCTTTAGAAATACCAAAGGTTGCTTTGATGTCATCAGGAGATGACTTATCATTTAAGGTCATGAAACCGCCATTGCTTTCCAAGTAGGTCAAAATCATCTGGGCATCATTTTCCAACATTTCAAAGGAACGTGGTTTGAGCGAGAGATTAAGAGTACGGTCCACTTCACGGAAACCAATGACCCGCGCATCTAACACTTGTCCCAAACGTGGCTCTGCGTAGCGCTCGCTAGGATGGATAAAACCAAGCATGTTATTCTCTGGTAGATAGACAAAGGTCCCTGATAGCTTGAGACGATAAACAATGGCTGGCCAGTTTTGGTTCTGCATGTTGTTGTAGGCAGGACGAGCCAGACGTTGGAAATCTTCTTGATAAGCCAAGAGTCCCCAGATTCGGTCTTTCTTGTCCACCTCAAGACGGATGTAGAGTTTATCACCTTTCTTAGGCCAGAGTTCCTTGAGCTCAGGAAGGATATCGAGTGACACAACGATTTCCTTATCAGGTAGACCGGTATCGACAAAAACACCCAAGTCCTTACGAACTTCTGTTACCGTTCCCCAGCCAAATTGTTCCTGAGTGGCAGTCACTTCTAGAGTGGTCAAGCGGAGTTTCTGCTTCATATCGGTATAGGCAAAACCTTTGACTGTATCCCCTACTGTGTGTTGGCCTTCTTCCTTAGCAAGAGCATAAGTTTGACCATCCTTTTGCACAAAGTAAAAACGGTCATTTCATCGATGATGAGTCCAACGATAAAACTTGCAAGATTTGTATTCATATTTCCTTCTTTCGAATAAAACTCAGCCAGCAATGCCAACTGAGTTTTTCTGTTTAATTTTAGACTTCCAAGAGTTCTTTTTCTTTGTTGGCAGTCATGTCGTCGATGTGTTTGACAGCATCGTCTGTTACTTTTTGAATATCTTTTTCAAGAGTCTTCAGTTCGTCTTCAGTGATTTCTTTTGCTTTTTCTTGTTTTTTAGCTTCATCCATAGCATCACGGCGGATATTGCGGACAGCCACTTTAGCATTTTCACCGACCTTCTTCACTTCTTTGGCAAGGTCACGACGAGTCTCTTCAGTAAGAGCAGGGATAACCAAGCGGATCACAGAACCGTCATTAGCTGGTGTGATACCAAGGTCAGAAGCGTTCAAGGCACGTTCAATGTCTTTCAATGAAGACTTGTCAAATGGTGTTACCAACAAGACACGCGCTTCTGGAATGGTAATTGAAGCGATTTGGTTAAGAGGAGTTTCGACTCCATAGTATTCTACGTGGATACGGTCTAGCAAGCTTGCGTTGGCACGACCAGCACGGATACCACCAAATTCACGCGCAAGTGATTGGTGAGACTGGGTCATTCTCTCTTTAGCTTTTTCTACAATTGCGTTAGCCATAATTTTCTTATTCCTTTTCTTCGATATTGTTTGAAACTGTTGTTCCGATATTTTCACCAAATACGACACGTTTGATGTTGCCTGGTTGGTTCATGTTGAATACCACCAAGTCAATGTCGTTGTCCATAGAGAGAGTTGAAGCTGTTGAGTCCATGATACGAAGACCTTTATTGATAACGTCACGGTGAGTCAATTCTTCAAACTTAACGGCTGTCTTGTCCTTCTTAGGATCGGCATTGTAAACACCGTCGACCCCATTTTTAGCCATAAGGATGGCATCTGCTTCGATTTCAGCCGCACGAAGAGCCGCTGTTGTATCTGTTGAGAAGTACGGTGAACCAATTCCGGCACCAAAGATAACGATACGGCCTTTTTCAAGGTGGCGAAGGGCACGTCCACGTACGTAAGGCTCAGCCACTTGTTGCATAGAAATAGCTGTCTGCACACGCGTATCGACACCAACTTGTTGCAATGAATCTGCCATCACAAGAGCATTCATAACAGTCCCAAGCATTCCAGTGTAATCTGCCTGAACGCGGTCCATTCCTGCTTCTGCTGCAGGTTCTCCACGCCAGAGATTTCCTCCACCAATTACAAGGGCAATTTCGATCCCTAGACTATGAACTTCTTGAATCTCTTTTGCAATTTTTTGAACTGTTTGGATATCAATCCCTACGCCACGTTCACCAGCAAGGGCTTCACCTGATAACTTGATTAAAATACGTTTATACTTGGGGTTCGCCATTTTTACTCTCCTTTTTTCATCCTACCTATTTTATCATAATTTCTAAGATTTTTATAGTGCCATGAGCAATTCTTTCAAAAAAATTAGACAGTTAAAAATTCCTCTAAGTCGGTAAGAGCACGCTCTGCAATTTTTTCATAACGAGCCTTCTTATCACGGATACGCTCGCCTTCTAACTCCTTGATAATGCCAAAGTTGACGTTCATAGGTTGGAAATGCTTGCTATCAGCATGGGTGATGTAATGAGCCAGACTTCCGATAGCTGTTGTTTCTGGGAAAATAGCTGCGCTTTCTCCCTTGAAAAGACGAGCCGCGTTAATACCCGCAACTAAGCCTGAAGCTGCTGACTCGACATAGCCTTCCACACCAGTCATTTGACCAGCAAAGAAGAGACTTGACTGCTTCTTAGAACGGTAAGTCTGTTCAAGAAGATTTGGTGAATCCATGTAAGAATTGCGGTGCATGACACCATAGCGAACAAACTCAGCATTTTCAAGACCTGGAATCATTTGGAAGACACGCTTTGTTCTCCCCATTTGAGGTGGGTTTGGAAACCGACGATATTATAAAGGCTACCAGCCGAATTGTCCTGACGAAGCTGGACAACCGCATACGGTGTTTTGAACTCCCCATCGCGAGGTCCTGTGTAGTCCTCTGGATACTCCAAACCGACTGGTTTCATAGGACCATAGAGCATGGTTTTAATGCCACGTTTGGCCATGACTTCGATAGGCATACAACCTTCAAAGTACTTTTCTTTTTCGAAAGAATTAAGCGGAGCTTCTTCTGCATGAACCAAGGCTTCATGGAAATCCATAAATTCTTGCTTGGTCATGGGAGCATTAAGATAGGCCGCCTCTCCCTTGTCATAACGAGATTTGAGATAGACCTTGTTCATATCGATAGTGTTGACGTCGATAATAGGCGCTGCCGCATCGTAGAAATAGAAACCATCGCCGTCATTAAGGGCATGAATCTTTTCAGCTAGGGCATCGCTAGTCAAAGGACCAGTAGCAACAACCGTAATAACATCTGTCGGCAATTCTGTAATTTCATCACGAACCACTTCAATCAAGGGATGGTTGGCAACTTTTTCGGTCACCATTTGGGAGAAACCATCACGGTCCACCGCAAGAGCACCACCTGCAGGAACACGGGTTGCTTCAGCAGATTCCAAAATAACAGAACCCAAGCGACGCATTTCTTCCTTGAGGAGACCCACTGCATTTGTCAAAGCATCCCCACGAAGGGAATTGGAACAAACTAACTCAGCAAAATTGTCTGTTTTGTGCTGGGGTGTTGACTTGACACCACGCATTTCATAAAGTTTAACTGGAATACCACGTTCTGCGATCTGGTAAGCTGCTTCAGACCCTGCCAAACCAGCACCGATAACATTGATATAAGATTGAGACACGACACTAATACCTCTTTGGGTGGAACCTCAGTCCAAATAAAAACATCCCACTGGACTGTTTGACACCCACAAATCTTTCTAATTTTTCTTCTACTAGTATAACAAAAAAAGGGAAGAAGGCAAACTTCCCTGTTTAGTCATTTGCTTGATTTTCTTCCCAGTCGTGGTAGGCAGCATAGAGCTGACTTTTATTCCGCTGGTAGAGTTTAGCAACTTCTTTTATGGCTTGATTTCTCTTCATGCCTTGCTGGATACGGGATTGGATTTCTATGAACAAGTCCTCCTCATCCTTTTCCTCCACATCCTGACTGGCACCTTCAACGATGAGAAGACACTCGCCCTTGAGCGGTGTATCAGCAATACTTTCCAGCAATTCAGAGATGTTTCCTCTTTTGTATTCTTCATAGATTTTGGTCAATTCCCTGACCAAGACTACCGAGCGGTCACCGTAGACTTCTAGCATATTTTCTAACGTATCCGCTACACGATGGGGCGATTCATAGAAAATTTGTGTTTCAGGATAATCTTTTTTTGTTTCAAAAAACTGCTTTTGCTGGCCTGATTTCCTCGGTAAGAAACCGTAAAAGATATGTGGTTGTGGTGCCAAACCACTGGCAATCAAGGCAGAAATCCCTGCAGAAGCACCTGGAACTGTCACTACTACAATCTCTTCCTCGATGGCTGCCTTGACTAAATCGTGACCAGGATCCGAGATGCTAGGCAGACCCGCATCAGAAACCTGAGCAATACTTGCCCCGCCTTCAGAAAACCAATCAAATCAGGAATTTTTTCCTTGGCATTGTGCTCATGAAAACTGATCTGTTTGGTCGAAATATCAAAATGCTTGAGTAAGAGACCTGTATTGCGCGTGTCCTCAGCAGCAATCCAGTCCACCTCTTTCAATGTCTGGATGGCACGAAAGGTCATATCATCTAGATTACCAATCGGAGTTGCCACTAGATATAGCTTGCCATAGGGAGACTGCCCCTTAAAACTTTTTTGAATCTGCATGCCTACTCCCTGTACAACAACTCGTCACAGAACATACATTCCTCGTCCTGCTCTCGACGTTGTCCATAAAAATCATTACAAACGTGAAATCCGTCTTTATAGATCCGACGGACGCTTTCACGAACATGCTTTGCCTTGACGGGAGTATCTGCTTCCACCTCCCCTAAGCGTTCGCGCAACTTACTATTTTCCAAGCGAAGAGCTGTATTTTCCTCTACCAGGCTCTTGAGATTTTTCTTGATGGCTTCCACATCGGCCAAGGTCACTAATAACTGTTGAGAAAAATCGTCCAGCGCGTCAAATAATTCTTTTTTGTCCATAAAACAGCCCTTTCCTTTCTTTATCGTTCATTTTTGAGTTTATATTTCTTTTAAAACCAGATATTCCATGGCGTTTTGAAAGCTGACATTGGCTTGCCACATTTTTCTAGTTTCTAGCAAATCTTGCAGAATCATCCGTACTCTTGCTTGCAGAAGATCCTGCCCACAGAGGACTTCGAGGATTCGCAAGACCTGATCTTGTTTTTCCTTGTCATCTGCCAAGCTGGCTAATTTAGCAACCTGAAGATAACTTTCTTTTTTCTTGGCTAATAACCAGGTCAGCAGGCGTTCACTTTCATCGACCAAGGTCCAAAAACTTGCCTGATTAGCCAACTTTTCTGCTTCAGCACGTGATTGACAAAACTGGGCTAAAAGAGTCGCTTTTTTCTTGACTAGACCAGCTTGCTCTAATTGATGGATGAGCTTTTCTTCTTGCTTTTTAAAATGGAAAATCTGGGTCCGACTACGGATGGTCGGTAACATCTTTTCCTCATCGCTAGTCAAGAAGAAAATATAAACTTCACTCTGGGGTTCTTCGATGACCTTGAGCAGAGAATTAGCCGCGTTGGGATGCATTTTCTCTGCCTGCTCGATAATAAAAACCTGTTGTTGACTTTCAATCCCTGCTTGGGAAAACTGCCCCACCAATTCCCGAATGCGTTCTGTCTTGATGACCTGATTGACTGGCTTTATTAAAGTAACATCGGGAAATTCTTCCTGTTCAATCAGCTTACAGTTTCGGCATTTCTCACACGGTAAAACGCCTACTTTATCCCTACAAAAGAGGCTCTTAGCCAAAAACTGCGCCATTTCCAAGCTTCCAAAGAAACCTGAAAAAAGATAGGCATGATTGAGCTGGTCTTGTTCTAGAATACGGACAAAGCGGTCAAACTGGTCTGGCTGCCAAGCCTTTAGTTGATCTTGTTTCATTTAGCCAAGTCCATTCTGTCAAATAAGACAGCCTTGGTCGTTTCCACAACTTGCTCCAGAGGAAGACTCGCATCAATCTTGACAATGCGATTTCCTTCTTTGTCCAGAAGAGAAAGATAACCTTGACGAACTTTCTTGTGCAAGTCTAAGCCTTCCAAGTCCAAACGGTTGACCTCACGATCACTATTGGCAGCAATGCGAGCCAGTCCCTCTTCCACTTCGATGTCAAAATAGAGGGTCAAATCGGGTTTAAGGCCATCTGTCGCAAAGTGATTGAGCCAATCAATGGCATCAATATCCAAGCCACGGCCAAATCCCTGATAAGCAACGGAACTATCGATGAAGCGGTCCATAATGACCAACTTGCCAACTTCAAGGGCTGGGAGAACTTTTTCCACCAAGTGCTGTCTGCGACTGGCGATATAGAGAAGGAGCTCTGTCTTAGCATCCATCTGAGTATGACTTGGGTCCAAAATCACTTCCCTAATCTTCTCCCCAATCAAGACTCCGCCAGGTTCACGGGTCGTCAGCACCTCTACCCCTTTTTCCTCTAAAATTGGGAGCAGAGCCTCTAAAACGCTGGTCTTTCCTGCTCCCTCCGGTCCCTCAAGAGAGACTAAAAATCCTTTTGACATGTCTAACTCATTTCTTTTTTTCTACCTTCTATTCTATCAAAAAAATAGGGGTTTGTGACAATCTTTTTGTGTCTTCTCCATTCAATCGACCATAAAAGAGGCTGGGAGTCATCCAACCTCTTACTTACCTAGTTCTTGTGTTCGTTTATAGGCTTGCTGAACTGCGTCCATGACTGTACCTCTAAAGGCATGTTCTTCCAGACTTGCTACACCCGCGATAGTCGAACCTCCTGGGCTGCAAACTTGGTCTTTCAATACTCCAGGATGTTGTTGACTTTCGAGGACCATTTGCCCAGCGCCGACTACTGTTTGGGCTGCCATTTTCAAGGCCCTTTCTCAGGGGCAATCCTGTCTGCACACCCGCATCTGCTAAAGCCTCGATAAAAAGGTAGACAAAGGCTGGTCCACAACCTGCAAGCCCTGTCGCAGCATCAATCAAGCCATCCCCCAGCTCAACCAATAGACCAGCCTTGGCTAATAACTGACAAAAAAAGACTATTGTCCTCAGCACAACAGTTTGCTGACATGGCATAACTAATCACTCCTTGGCCGATAGCTACTGGAGTATTGGGCATGATGCGAATGATTCGGTGTTGACTTGGCAGAAGACTCGCTAGTTTTTCCAAGGTCAATCCAGCCGCCATGGAAATCAAAAGAAGACTCTCTCGTTTTTCAAGGATGGTCTGGTATTGAGAAAGCAGTTCAGAAAACTGGGCAGGCTTTATTCCTAGAAAAATCACATTAGCTTCTGAAAAAATTTCGTCATTGCTGGAAGCCTGACCTCCAAAGTTGTCAATGAAAGCATCTACTTTCGCTTGACTACGATTGGCAAGAAGAATCTGAGCACCCGTCTTGGCCTGCAAGACAGCCTTGGCCAAACTAGCACCCATATTCCCCAAACCGATAAATCCAATCTTCATCTCTTACTCCCTTATCTGTCCATTACCCGTAACCACATACTTGTAGCTAGTCAACTCTTTCAAGCCCATTGGACCACGCGCATGCAGTTTCTGAGTAGAAATCCCCATCTCACATCCAAGACCAAATTGCCCACCGTCAGTAAACGAGTCGAGGCATTGACATAAACCGCTGCAGAGTCCACTTGATCTGTAAAGTAGGCTGCAGCTTCAGCATTTTCTGTCACAATGGCATCTGAATGATGGGTACTGTGGGCTTCAATATGCGCAACCGCTTCTTCTAGACTGCTCACAACCTTAACCGCTAGGATATAGTCTAAAAACTCGGTGTCAAAGTCTTGGGCCTCAGCTAATCGACCTGAAACAAACTGACTTGCTGTGCTATCCAAACGGAATTGAATTGGTTCCAGTCCAGCTTTCTTACGCTCTGCAACCAGCACTTGCTCCAAGCGAGGAAGGAAGCTTGCTGCCTTGTCTTCATGAACCAGCAAGACCTCCATAGCATTACAGACAGAAGGACGACTGGTTTTAGCATTGTTGATGATAGACAGAGCCTTGTCTTCATCGGCATCCTTGTCGACATAGACATGGACAATCCCAGTTCCTGTCTCGATAACAGGTACGATAGCATTTTCAACCACCGCATTGATCAAGCCAGCTCCTCCACGAGGTATGAGAAGGTCTAGATAACCCTTGGCCTTCATCATGGCATAGCTACTTTCACGGCTAGTATCTTCCACCAGTTGAATCACATCTGGATGAATGGTAGTCGTCTCCAAGCCCTTCTTCAAGGCTGTGACAATAGCATGGGCAGCTTGGTAGGCGTCCTTACCACTACGAAGAACGACCGCATTGCCACTCTTGAGAGCCAAAGCCGCCGCGTCAGACGTCACATTTGGACGGCTTTCATAGATAATCCCAATAACCCCCATGGCCACACGCTTCTTGGTAATAACCAAGCCATTTTCAAGCTGACTTGTTTCTAAAACTTCACCGATAGGATCTGGTAAAGCAACCACTTCACGAATCCCTCTTGCCATCGCTTCTATACGCCCTGCATCCAAATAAAGACGGTCTAGCATAACATCTGAGATTTTACCTTTGGCCGCTGCCATATCGAGGGCATTGGCCGCTAAAATCTCCTCAGTAGCTGCCAACAAGTGATCAGCCATGGCTAGCAAGGCTTGGTTTTTCACTGCTTCACTAGCAGTATTGATTGATTTCTTAACAGCTTGTACCTGTTCAAATTGTTCTTGTGTACTTACCATCGTTCACCTCTAAAATTCTGTAAAGAGCAGCTGGATTTCAGGAGTGATGGAAATCCAGTCATCACGGTGAATCAAGACTCCCTTAGCTTTTTGGGAACGAAGCATATCTTCTAGGGCTGAGACGCCAAATTGGACACATCCCTTTCCAAGAGATTGACCCGTTTCTTTATCTGCTACTGTGACAATATCGTGGTAAGAGAAGTTTCCTTCCACTTCTACCACACCCGATAAAAGGAGACTTTTCCCGTTTTTTGAAAGTGCCTCTGCAGCTCCACCATCTACCCAAATCGTTCCCTGACTTTGAGCATAGAAAGCCAACCATTGTTTCTGGGTACGAAGTCCCTTCTCTTGCGCAACAAAGTAGGAACCATCCTTGGTCTCCTCCGCTGCCTCAATCAAGGCATCTGATTTCATGGACGAGCAGATATAGACTGGCACACCTGACTCCGTCGCAATAGTTGCAGCTTTGATTTTTGTCAGCATACCCCCAGTACCATTAGACGAACCTGCTCCACCAGCCATATCAATAATCTCACGATTGATAGTCTCAATTTTCTCAAGACGTTCGGCTCTTGGATCTGAGTTGGGATTTCCAGTATAGAGACCGTCCACATCCGTCAAGAGAACCAAAAGATCCGCTTGGACCATCGCCGCTACCTGGGCACTTAGAGTGTCATTGTCCCCGACCTTGAGCTCATCAATAACGACACTGTCATTCTCGTTGATGATGGGGATTGCACCACGATGAAGCAATACAGACAAGGCCTGGTGGGCATTCTTATAGCGACGTTTATCTACAAAATCATCCTGTGTCAGCAAGATTTGTGCAGAAACGATCTGGCGCATGAGGAGGTTGGTTGTATATTCCTCCAACAAAAGTCCCTGACCAACTGCAGCCGAAGCTTGTTTATCTGCAATCTTGGTCGGACGTTTTTTAAAACCCAAAGCACCAAATCCAGCCGCTACTGCCCCAGATGAGACTAAAATCAACTCATGCCCAGCTTCATGCAGCATAGCCAATTGCTGGGTAATTGCCTTACTTTACTTCTTGATAAACTCCCGTCTTCATTTGTCAAGGAGGAGGTCCCCACCTTAAAGACGATTCGTTTGTACTTCATATTCTCACTCCGATTCTTCATATTTATCCATTATAACATGAATACTTTAAAATAGAAAAGACTTGAAATGAAAAAGGTTGAGACAAGGCATCTCAACTCTTTTATCTATTCTCATTTTTACGCAATCTTTCCAGCGTTTCCTTAAAAATATCTGGAATATCTGCTGTGAACTCCAAGGTTTCACCTGTTCTCGGATGGGTAAAACCTAGAGTTTTAGCATGGAGGAATTGTCCATGTCCTTTCAGCGTTTTTCGAGGACCATAGACTTCATCACCAGCGACTGGATGACCGATATAAGCCATATGAACACGGATTTGGTGGGTGCGTCCTGTTTCCAGTTGCAACTCCACTAAGCTATAATCACCAAAACGTTCTAAGACGTGAAAACGCGTCACTGCCGGCTTCCCTTTAGCAGTAACAGCCTGTTTCTTACGGTCTTTTTCACTCCGACCAATCGGTGCTTCAATCACACCGCGATCATTGGGAAGATTGCCATGAACAATCGCCCAGTATTTACGTAGAGACTTCTTGTTCTTGAGTTCTTGAGCGAGTGCTAAGTGAGCCTCATCATTTTTAGCAATCATGAGGAGACCAGATGTGTCCTTGTCAATGCGGTGAACGATACCCGGTCGGAGAATTCCATTGATACCTGACAAGTCTTTGATATGGTACATGAGGGCATTGACCAAGGTTCCACTGGTATGACCGGCGCTCGGATGAACCACCATCCCTTGAGGTTTGTTGACGACGGCCACATCCTCATCTTGGTAAATGATTTCGAGTGGCAGATTCTCAGCCACATACTCTAAAACCTCTGGTTCTGGCACATGGTAAGTGACTACATCCCCCTCTTGAACCGTGTATTTGCTTTCTTGGCTTGCCCATTAACCAAAACTTGTCCAGCCTTGATTTGTTCATTCGCGAGACTGCGTGATAATTCTGTCAGGTCCGACAGAGCCTTGTCGAGACGTTGCCCACCAGTTTCAATTTTTATTTCCATTTACTTCCTCTTTAAGCATTGCAATCAATAAAACAATGACACCAACTGTCAAATAGCTGTCAGCAACATTGAAAATCGCAAAGTTGATAAAGTCTAGGTGAAACATATCCACCACAAAACCTTGACTCATTCTGTCAATAAAGTTGCCCAGACCTCCCGCGATTATCAAAATCAGTCCAAAAACCATCCAGAGAGAATCCTCCATGTGTTTATGTAGATACCAAATGGCACCTACCATGACGACCAGTGTAATGACGGCAAATAACCACTGCTGGTCTTGTAACATCGAAAAGGCTGCCCCACGATTTTGCAGGTAGGTCAAGCTAACGAGATTGGGGATCCACGAACGTACTTCACCCAGTGGAATCTGCTGGACAACATAGGCTTTAACCCACTGATCCAGCCCAATCAAAAGCAGTACAATGACTGCTACTATTCCTCTTTTTTTCATGATTTCCTCTTTTGATCAAAATATTCTTGCATGACCTCAACGAAAAGATTCCCAGCTTGACTAAGCTCCACTTCCTCACGTTTGACATAGACCATGCGGTTATCTAGATTGTCCTTGAGACGAATGACTGTGATTCCATTAACACTGTCACTATCTAAAAATCCTGAACCTGTCGCATAGGCATCCGTCCGCTCCAAAATACCATTCAAAGTAGCACGGTCGGTCACATTGAACATCTGGGAGCTCGCGCTGGTGTCGACAAAGTTCTCTGAATAATAAAGGTACTCATCCTTTTCCTGAGTAAAACGAACCGTTGGTAGATCCGCTAGGTCCTCCATGACCAATTCCTCTTTCTGTGCCAAAGGATGCCCTTCACGAAGATAAATGTGAGTCTGGAAAGGAATTAGTTCAATAACTTCTAAACCAAGCTTTTCAACTCGTTGCATGATACCCTTTTTATTTTGATTGTTGAGGTAGATAATCCCAATCTCACTGTGTCCTTGAGCTACTTCGTCTAAGATTTGAACTGTAGTAGACTCAAAAATACGAAAGTTCTTATAATCAGGATAACGTTCTGAAAAGGCCGTAATCGTTGGTGGCAAGAAGTCATAGTGCTGGCTGGCAATGGAAAATTCATCCTTTTCTTCCTCAGGATTGGCATACTGATTTTGAAAAACATCAAAGCCTTTGACCAATTCTTGCGCTTTCTCATAAAATTCCATTCCACGACGGGTCAAAAACGTTCCCGAACTCGTCCTACGGAAAATCTTAAAACCAAGCTCTTTTTCCAAATCGCGTACAGAAATAGACAGACTGGGCTGACTGACATACATCTTTTCAGCAGCTTCTCGGAAAGTACCGCTATTGGCAATGGCCACAACATAGCGTAATTGTTGAATATTCATCTTCTACCCCCAACTTCTCTATCTGTTCATTATACCATAATTCAGAAGTTTTCCACAAAGGAAAAAGAATAGCCATCATAAAATTCAACTACACTAGACTTTAAAAAAAGATGGGTACCAAAATAAAAAACAGGCTCTCCGAAAACTCGGAAAGCCTTATTTAATGCTACTTAGAGCTTCCTCGCCTTTTCATTTTAAGGCTCGGTATAAAAAGGTTCACTGGACCTTTTTATTTAGCGATTGGGTAAACAGAAACCTGCTTTTTATCGCGACCTTTACGTTCAAAGCGTACTACGCCTTCAACTTTAGCGAACAAAGTATCGTCTCCACCACGTCCAACGTTTACACCTGGGTAGATGTGTGTACCACGTTGACGGTAAAGGATTGATCCACCTGTTACAGTTTGTCCGTCAGCTGCTTTAGCTCCAAGACGTTTCGCTTGTGAATCACGTCCGTTTGATGTAGAACCTCCACCTTTTTTGTGGGCGAAAAGTTGCAAGTTGTTAAGAGTCATTTTTAACATAATGTTTTCCTCCGTGTTAGTTTTCTGTGATAACTCTGGTTTGGACGAACTCAGATGAGTCCTCCGATAAGTTTGCCATACCTAAGAAAAATGATTCGAAGAATAACTGGGTCATTTCTCTCTGGTGCGAAGGAAGATCCGCTGGTATTTCAACCTTTAGATAGCCACCTTCATCTTCGTTTAATTCTAAGATTGGTTCATAGCCTGCAAATTTCTCAATGGAATTGATAAAGTTAATGGCAAGCGTAGAAACCGATGCACACACGACATCTAAGCCGTATTCGCCACTCTCGGCGTGTCCAGTAATTTCCGCACTCCTCAGCTCGCCATCTTCGGCTCTCTCAAAGACTGCTTGTATCATGTGTTCTCCTTAAAATTAAGCGTTGATTGCGTTGATGACAACTTTTGTATATGGTTGACGGTGACCTTGTTTACGGTGGCTACCTTTTTTAGGTTTGTACTTGTAAGTAACAACTTTCTTTTGTTTTCCTTGTTTTTCAACAGTTCCAACTACAGTAGCTCCAGCAACAAGTGGAGTTCCGACAACAGTGTTTTCACCACCAACAAGAACAACTTCGTTAAAAGTAACTTCTTGACCAGCTTCAACGTTCAATTTTTCAACGTAAACTGCTTGACCAACTTCAACTTTAACTTGTTTTTCCGCCAGTTTTGATAATTGCGTATGTGCTCATTATGCACCTCCTATGATTTTTTGGGTTTCCCCGTATTTTGTGAAGACTCGCCTAGCATCGTGGGACGAACCACTTAGTAAATGAGCTCTAAGTATAACAAAGTTTAAATTTTGTATACGACGAGCAACGATGTTCGTGCGGTTGCACAGGACTGTGCATAGTCAACTCTTCAAGTATAGCATATCTTCTTTTTTCTTACAAGTAAAATCAATCAAAACTCAACTTTTTTCTTAACCTTTTTTCCTCCACGAAGCAAAAAGCATACTGAGGTAAAAGATGCTCATCATAAGAGGAACACCTAAAATTGTCTTCTCCTGATAGTAAATCGTCAAATAAGCTGAAAAAATAACTCCAAAGACAAAACTGCTAAGCAAGCTAACGAAAATCAGAGCCTCTCGCAGGAAGGGCGTATGTTTAGTCCGAAAATAATCTCCAAAAGCTAACATGGTTCGTTTGATATTCCCCGTCATAAAAGCATTATTATAGGCAATACCCGAAACTTCTCCAAAAGCAGTTGTTACCAGCCCCATACAGAAGGCCAAAGGTGGGACTAGATAGATATTATCAACATTTTGCGGCACAAAGCCAATAATTAGGGACAGGACTGCAAGTGGTATCAATGACAAAATTGGCTTTTTCACAATTCTCAATTTTTCCTTATAAACTGTCAGTAAAAAGACCCCCATCATAAAGGAAATCAAGGTCATTACTTTGGCACTGGCATCTGACACATTGTGTTGAATGAGTCCTACAGAAAGAAAGACGACATTCCCAGTTTGTCCAGCTACAAGGGTATTCCCTCGCACGATAAAGGTATAGGCATCGACATATCCTGCGCAAAAAGTCAAAAAAAGCGCTAGCCTTTTAGACTGACGTGATATTTTTCTTATTGGTAATAATCTCATTTTCTCCCCCTTCTCATTTCATCTACTTATCTAAATATTGTACCACTTTCTTTGAGAAATTCGTAGTCCATTTGAAAATTTTTACCATCTGTTGGATAGTCCTTCTTTTCTATGTTATAATGAAGGAAGGATTTAAAGTCGGAAAAGGAGTCTCTATGCTTAAATTAGGTGTTATCGGAACTAGTGCTATCAGTCATCACTTCATAGAGGCAGCCCATGCCAGTGGTGAATACCAACTGGTCGCTGTCTACTCTAGAAAACTAGAAACTGCAGCAACCTTTGCTTCTCGCTATCAAGATATCCAGCTCTTTGATCAATTAGAAGACTTCTTTAAGTCTTCCTTTGATGTAGTTTATATCGCCAGTCCAAACTCCTTGCATTTTGTTCAAGCCAAGGCTGCCTTGTCTTTTGGCAAGCATGTCATACTTGAAAAGCCAGCTGTCACTCAGCCATATGAATGGCTAGATTTGAGACAGACAGCTGAGAAAAATCACTGTTTCATCTTTGAAGCAGCTCGTAATTACCACGAAGAAGCTTTTACCACTATCAAAAACTTTTTAGCAGACAAGCAAGTGCTGGGAGCAGATTTCAACTATGCCAAGTATTCTTCCAAGATGCCTGACTTGTTGGCTGGGCATACGCCCAATGTCTTTTCAGACCGTTTTGCTGGCGGAGCTCTTATGGATTTGGGGGTTTATCCTATCTACGCTGCTATTCGTCTCTTTGGAAAGGCTCAAGACGCGACCTATCAGGCTCAACAGCTTGAAAATAGCATTGATCTAAATGGTGATGGTATGCTCTTCTACCCTGACTTTCAAGTTCATATCAAAGCTGGGAAAAACATCACTTCCAATCTTCCTTGCGAGATTTATACAGCAGATGGAACCTTGACTCTCAATACGATTGAACATGTCCGCTCAGCTATTTTTACCGACCACCAAGGAAATCAAGTCCAGCTCCCTATCCAGCAAGCTCCTCATACGATGACTGAGGAAGTCGCTGCATTTGCACACATGATCCAGCAACCAGACCAGATACTTTACCAGAACTGGCTGGATGATGCAGGTTCTGTTCATGACCTATTATATACCATGCGCCAGACGGCTGGCATTAGATTTGAGGCAGAAAAATGAAAACCAAACTACCCACTGAATGGCAAGAACTGAGCGACCAACTCGGTTTCCAAGAATTTACCCCCATTCAAACTCAACTATTTGAGCCTATACTTGCTGGAGAAAACCTTCTGGGAGTGAGCCCAACAGGAACTGGTAAGACCCTAGCTTACCTCCTACCGAGTCTTCTCAGACTACAAAAGAAAAAAGCACAGCAACTCTTGATTCTAGCACCAAATACAGAACTTGCTGGACAGATTTTTGATGTATGTAAAACGTGGGCAGAAGTTATCGGTTTGACTGCTCAGCTCTTCTTATCAGGTTCAAGTCAGAAACGCCAGATTGAACGCCTAAAAAAAGGGCCAGAAATTCTGATTGGAACTCCTGGCCGTATCTTTGAGTTGATTAAATTGAAAAAAATCAAGATGATGAATGTGGAAACCATCATTTTGGATGAATTTGACCAATTGCTAGATGATTCTCAGATACACTTTGTCGAGAAAATCACTCACTACGCACCTCGCGACCACCAACTCATCTACATGAGTGCGACAACAAAGTTTGACCAAGAAAAGATTGCTCCAAACACGCGTACCATTGATCTCTCTGATCAAAAGTTAGACAACATCCAACATTTCTACATGCAGGTAGACCAACGTCACCGAGTGGATATGCTACGAAAGCTGGCTCATGTAGAGGATTTTCGTGGTCTGGTCTTCTTTAACAGCTTGTCAGACCTTGGAAGCGCAGAGGAGAAATTGCAGTTTCGAGATGTCTTAGCAGTTTCTTTAGCCAGCGATGTCAATGTTAAGTTTAGAAAAGTCATTTTAGAAAAGTTTAAAGATAAGCAGCTGACCCTGCTCCTTGCAACTGACCTTCTAGCTCGTGGAATTGATATCGATAGCCTAGAATGTGTCGTAAACTTTGATATTCCTAGGGACATCGAAACCTACACTCACCGCGCTGGCCGTACAGGTCGCATGGGCAAAGAGGGCTATGTTATCACTCTTGTAACCCATCCTGAAGAACTTAAAAAACTCAAGAAGTTCGCAAGTGTACGTGAAATTGTCCTAAAAAACCAAGAACTCTATATCAAATAAGGTTGGCATCGGCCAACCTTTTTCTTATCCCCATGTAATTTCTAATTGATAGCTGGCAAAGGGGTGTCCCTCTTGGTTTTGCAGTTGATAGGCGAGCTCAATCTTTTGCCCATCCAGTTTGTAGTGATTCGTTTGAATGATAAACTCCTGCATCCCCATTGGAGTAGGAATATAGGCCAAACTATCACTATCTTTAGAAAACGCATGATGGTTTTGGGACTCGAGAAACGGGTCATCACCAGTTCTTGACTATGAAACTTGAGAACCACTTTTTCCTTTTCCTCATTGTAGAAAAGCAGATAGCTATAATCCCCCTTTTCACGCACTTCCACGTTATAGAGCTGGTCAATCACTTCCAACTGTTCATCAAACTGAATCGTATTTCGCATCCGAATCTTCACATCAGGTCCTCTTTCTTGTCTCTTGTCCTACTATTTTACCAAAAAGAGCAGGATTTTGCTATAATGGTCATATGAACGAAAAAGTATTCCGTGACCCAGTTCACAACTACATCCATGTCAATAATCAGGTCATCTATGACTTAATCAATACAAAAGAATTTCAACGTCTGCGCCGTATCAAACAGCTAGGGACTTCCAGCTATACTTTCCATGGTGGGGAGCACAGTCGCTTTTCCCACTGTTTGGGAGTCTATGAGATAGCTCGTCGTATCACGGAGATTTTTGAAGAAAAGTATCCTGAAGAATGGGATCCTGCTGAGTCTCTCTTGACCATGACCGCTGCGCTCCTTCATGACCTTGGGCATGGTGCCTACTCCCATACTTTTGAACATCTCTTTGATACAGATCATGAAGCCATTACCCAGGAAATCATCCAAAGTCCTGAGACAGAGATTCACCAAGTCCTGCTACAAGTGGCACCAGACTCTCCAGAAAAGGTGGCTAGTGTCATCGACCATACCTATCCTAACAAGCAGGTCGTGCAACTCATTTCCAGTCAGATTGATGCGGATCGTATGGACTATCTCTTGCGCGACTCCTATTTTACAGGAGCATCTTATGGGGAATTTGACCTGACTCGCATTCTCCGAGTCATTCGTCCAGTCGAAAATGGCATCGCCTTTCAGCGCAATGGCATGCACGCTATTGAAGACTATGTCCTCAGTCGCTACCAGATGTATATGCAGGTTTATTTCCACCCAGCAACACGCGCCATGGAAGTTCTCCTACAAAATCTCCTCAAACGTGCCAAGGAACTCTACCCTGAGGACAAGGACTTCTTTGCACGAACTTCTCCACACCTCCTGCCTTTCTTGAAAAAAATGTGACCTTGTCTGACTATCTGGCTCTTGATGATGGCGTGATGAATACCTACTTCCAGCTCTGGATGACCAGTCCTGACAAGATTCTCGCAGACTTAGCGCAACGCTTTGTCAACCGCAAAGTCTTTAAATCCATCACCTTTTCACAAGAAGACCAAGACCAACTCGTTAGCATGAGAAAATTGGTTGAGGACATCGGCTTTGATCCAGACTACTACACTGCTATTCATAAGAACTTTGACCTCCCTTATGATATCTATCGTCCCGAATCTGAAAATCCACGGACTCAGATTGAAATTTTACAAAAAAATGGGGAGCTGGCGGAACTCTCTAGCCTGTCTCCTATCGTCCAATCCCTTGCTGGCAGCCGCCACGGAGACAATCGTTTCTATTTCCCGAAAGAAATGTTAGATCAAAATAGCATATTCGCAAGTATCACCCAGCAATTTTTACACTTGATTGAGAACGATCATTTTACCCCAAATAAGAACTAATAGAGGAAATATATGAGTATTAAACTAATCGCCGTCGATATCGATGGTACCCTAGTCAACAGTAAAAAGGAAATCACTCCTGAAGTCTTTTCTGCCATCCAAGACGCCAAACAAGCCGGTGTCAAAGTGGTGATTGCAACAGGTCGTCCCATCGCAGGTGTTGCCAAACTTCTGGACGACTTGCAGTTAAGAGACGAGGGTGACTATGTTGTAACCTTCAACGGTGCCCTTGTCCAAGAAACTGCTACTGGCCATGAGATTATCAGTGAATCCTTGACTTATGAGGATTATCTGGATATGGAATTCCTCAGTCGCAAGCTCGGTGTCCACATGCACGCCATTACCAAGGATGGTATCTACACAGCCAATCGCAATATCGGAAAATACACGGTACACGAATCAACCCTCGTCAGCATGCCCATCTTCTACCGTACGCCTGAAGAAATGGCTGACAAGGAAATCGTCAAATGTATGTTTATCGATGAACCAGAAATTCTCAATGCTGTGATTAAAAAAATCCCAGCAGAATTTTACGAACGCTACTCTATCAACAAATCTGCTCCTTTCTACCTAGAGCTCCTTAAAAAGAATGTAGACAAGGGTTCAGCCATCACTCACTTGGCTGAAAAACTAGGATTGACCAAAGATGAAACCATGGCGATTGGGGACGAAGAAAATGACCGTGCCATGCTGGAAGTCGTTGGAAACCCCGTTGTTATGGAAAATGGAAATCCAGAACTCAAAAAAATCGCCAAATACATCACTAAAACAAATGACGAATCTGGCGTTGCCCATGCCATCCGTACGTGGGTATTGTAAAAAGGTAAGAATAGACGAAAACCGCTCAGGAGAGCGGTTTTTAGTATGAACATATCACAATGAGGGTAAATCAATAAATTAAATTGCAGTTTTACAGTTACTTAAATCTTGAGAGTGCAAAAATAGGTATTGCTTCCTTAATTGTGGTACTGAATTATAATAAATCACCCTCTTTATTTCCATATTTTATCTCTTTATAATCTCTTTTTAATTTTACGATAATTTCATATACAAAGTATAAATAGGAAAGTCTTTATATCTTTCTTTTGTCTCGTTATCCAGTTTATTCCAAAAACAAATCAGCTTGCGGTTTCGATTTTTAATAACACTGATGAACCGAAACAAAGTTCATAGTTATCATTACTATTTACTAAAATATTGCTTAGAATCTCCATTTCTTTTGCTGTTTAATTTACGAACTCTAGATTTTATTTGAAGGTCATTTATTATAGCTATCTCACTATTTTTGGGAGTATTTTAAGTTCCAATTAGAAAGACATTGTGCCCAATTAAGCAATAACTCTCTTCTAGAAACATCTTCTGCCATGTCAGCAGCAATAACTATTTTTTTATAATAGTGTTATTAGCATCTTCAAATTTCAAGTCATTATCAACTAATCTTTGATATGAGGCAATAACCGAATCAAAATTACAATTATCTATTTTTTTAGCCAATCGTTAGGTTCAAAAACTTCAAAAATTGAAATATCTGAAGAATCTTTACCCTCACCTCTCCTACACCAGGGAATTTCAGTAAAGATATCAATCATAGTTCCGTTCTTATCTATTGTAAAATTATATAAGGCAATAATATGGATATTAGCAATTCTTAGATGAAGTAATTTAGATTCATTATAATCTAAGGCAACCTTCTTCTTTAGAACAAGACCTGAATTAAGGATATTTAGATTTTTTTGAGATTGTTTATCAAAGTAGTTTAGATCAAGATCCTTTTTGTACACCCATATTTTTCCAAGAAGTTAGAAATCTGTCTCAAATCCTTTATATCGCTATCTAAATTCCGTGAAGTAATATCCGATATTGACTGATTATCTAGTTCTATTTTATTTCCATTGAGATTGAAATATCCTACTCTTCCTAGCTCTTGAAGTACCTCCGTACACTCCATGGCTTTTGAGAGCATATTAGACCTTGTATAATTAAATTTAAATATTTTTTTATTTACATCAAAGGACATTTTAAAGCATTCACCAAAATGTAGTTGTACACTCCCATCAGGGAATCGATGTCTTTTTACATCTTGAAAAGTAAAATCTCCAATTGTAATAATTAAATCAGTTTCCTCGTAAGTTTCGACAACCTTTATTGTATTTTTCAAGTGGTATTTCAATACCAGTTAAAGGATCTTTATAATAAATGAAGAGATCGTGTTCTTTCTGATAGTTAAATATCTCTCCTTTTCCTTGTCCATAAAAATAGAATTTAAGATTATTATCGTCAGAGATATCTTCAACTGAGATACCATCAGTATTTATGAAGCTATACTGTCTCTGACTATTATTTATAAAATCCACTAACATTGGATACATCTTTTTTTCATCTAGTTTAAATATCTGTATGGACAGTTTCTTACTATTTGTAGATTTATTTTTTTAATTTACTTTTTTTGAGCAAATCTTTTTATAGAAAAAAAGGAGGCAATGATTTATAATAGATTTCTCGTAAGTCATTATTCTCACTCAACCAAACTACAAATAAAACTACGCCGCCATTTGATTTATATAATTCTAAATCTCTAGCATCTAATGGAAAGGATTTTAACACATCTTTTTTTCTGTCTAGTGGTTTTAATCTGAACAGGTACTTTTACCTAATATTTCGTCTTTCTTCTCACTCGATGATTTAAGAACATGAATTTCTCCATCCCACACTGGAGTTTTATCATTTCTATCAAAAATAAGATTGAAGTAACTCATGCTTATCTATAAATGTCGACAGATATGAAACACCTAATGTCTCAATTTTTTTATTATTTGCCAAATCCGCACCTCGAAAAAAATAGCTCTATATACTTTTATATTATAACATTAACAAAGAAAAAAACTTATATACTATAATTACAACTATTTAACTTAAACTGAATATTATAAACTTAAAAAAATACTGTTCATTAATAATTACAAAAATAAATAGACCAGTTTCCTGATCTACTTTATTCTATATTCATTGACTTTTTGGTCACACTTTGGTCAAAAATTCCAAAAAAATACTAACTTATTTAAAAAAACTAACTTGTGATGATTGCCTATAAACAAACACTTTGAATTTTCTTTTTTTTCTTTACATTTCTAAAAATGCCCCCTATGGATATTATGGAGCCTATTTTGTTGTAGAAAAAAGTCCCATATCATCTATAATGAAAAGCGACTAAACAACTCATTAGAAACTAAATGGAGGCTAAACAGAACTTATTTTAGAACACTCCATCTTTTCCACTAGGATTTTCAAGAATTAAACAATACTAGAAACTCTGTCTCCTAACAAATTTAGGAGAAACTTCAACAGATGTGACACTTTCCCCTTTAATAATTGCTAAAACACCTTCTATCATTTTTTGGGCTAACATAGCATAATTAGGAGAAATAGTAGACAGAGCTGGAGTATAATATTGCGAAATAGGAATATTATCGAATCCAATTATTGAAATATCATCAGGAATGGTAATCCCCTTCTCATAGCACGCACGAATCAGCCCTTGAACCTTCTCATCCCCAGAAACAAATATCATATCCGGATGATTTTGATTAGATAAATTATTTATTGCATATGAATAAACTGAATCAATTGTAGTTAAGCCATAAATAACTTGCAAATCCATTAAATAATTTTTTTATCAGTCAAAAAAAGTACGAATACCTTTTTTTCACGATCCTTATTAACAAGAGATTCCCCTCCATAAGTAACAACATACTTTTTAATATTCTCTTTTGTTACTAATTCCATCATATCATAAGTGGCTTGAAAATTGTTATTAGATACATAAACAACATCAGGTGTTCGAGATTCTCCAAAAAAACTATAAAAAGGCATATTATTCTTCTGTAAATAATTAATCCGAATATCGTCTTTACTTTCATAAAATACTATTACTCCATCTATTAAGCTTCCTGTACTTGAAATTATTGAATTCCTAATCGTATCTTCTTCACCAAAGTATTCAACAATAGCGTTTACACCAAACTCTTTACAAGTTTGTAGAACTCTATCTAGTAAAGTTTGAAACCAAATCAAGGGAAAAAGAATCAATCTTTTTAACGGAAATCAAAATATTTGTAGTTTCTTTCTTAGTCAAATTTTTTTGCATATGCATTTGGAACATACGACAACTCATCAATGACTTTTTGAATAGCTCGATAAGTTTCTTCTTTTACCTTTTTCACCACCGTTAATAACACGTGAAACAGTTTTTTTGGAGAAAAAAACCTGATAAATTCGCAATATCATAAATAGTTACCTTTTTACCGTTTAAATTTTTTTCACTTTAGTCCTCCATTTATGATTTATCTAATATCATTATACAATATTTACTTTTTTTAACAAGAGAATTTAGTAAAACATTTTTAATGTATCTTAACAAAAAAACTTTAATTTCAAAAATTTTTCTATTTTATACTCTATTCTTTCGATTCAAAAAAATAACATTGACAATTAAAATTTTTTTATTCTTTACAATTTTTTTCTACTTCACAACTGATAAACTTGTATGAAAAATAACTTACCACGAAAATATAAAAAAATCATTTTTCGGTAAAAATCCATTGAAACTATAAAAAGTATCTAATAACATTTGGACATAGCAGTCTAAGATCGGAATAATCTTTTTCCTTAACAATAACTTTTTGCTAATATATCATCAGCTGGTAAAGAAGACGAAAATACAATTTCACAAACATCATAAAAAGAATGAAATCTATATACTTGCACTAAAGAATTATATTCAAAATACGTTATTCTTCCACAGTCAAAATTAATATTATATACCTTCATTTATGTTTATCCTTATACTTTTGCAAAATAATTTCGAGTCAATTATCACCCTAAAAAAACAAAGGGACAAGAATAACTGCCCCTTTGTTTATTCTATATCAACTAACTTCTTCGACATAAATAACACCAACAATATTTGCTATTTCTTCCATTAGTTTAAGATGTTCAAACTTACCTGAAAGTTCTAGAGTCATAAATGATGCTATTCTTTTGTCTGGAACATCAAAATATTCAATTCTTTCAGAATTAACATCTCCAAAAAGCAGTTCTTGAATCATTCAATCGAATTCCATTTTCTGCACAATAAACTAATACTCGATTATATGCCTCAGTAGATTTAACTACAATATATAATTCAATAACTTTTGAACGACTTTGAAGATATTTTTTTAAAGGCTGAAACATAGAAATCACACTCCACACAGAAATAGCTACTAACAGAGCACCTTCATAAAAACCTACTCCAATAGCTAAACCTATTCCTGCAGAAGCCCAGATTCCTGCTGCAGTTGTCAGACCAGTAACCTTCTTTTTATCTGTGATAAGAATTGTTCCAGCTCCAAGAAAACCAACACCAGAAATAACTTGAGCACCTAAACGTGTCGGATCTCCTGTTCCAAACTTATAAGATACAAATTCATTAGTCATCATAATCAAACAAGCAGCCATACAAACGATACTATGTGTACGAATACCTGCTGGTTGAGATTTACTTCCTCTTTCTAAGCCAATAATACTTCCAATGACCAAAGATAACACGACTCTAATAATAATTTCAATGTATGATAGTCCAATGCTGGATGATTGCATTACTATTTCCTTTTCTTACCACGCGGTCTCTGTGTGAAGTACAATACAGTTCCTGAAATAATCATTAGAACAATTGTATAAACAAATACAAGAGCTTGTGCATTAGATGTTGCTGTTTCATCACCTGCAGAACGAATCGTAATACCTAATGGTTGAGCCAATGGATGATAAAGGAATACAGATAAATCGAAATCGGTCAATAAAGAGTTAAAGTTGAGTGCGATAACAGAAAGAACTACCGGCAAGATGAAAGGAATAATAACCTTCATCATTGTGTAAAATGGTGAAGCCCCCATACTTCTAGCAGCATCCTCCATCTCATCATCAACACTAAATAAGATTGCACGTACCATTCTATAAGAGAATGGAATTTTTACAACAATATAAGCGATTAGCAAAATTACTAAACTACCAACTAGAATCTGGTTAAAGACTAAAAGTTGAGGTTGGTTGAAAGTGAACAATAAACTAACTGCTAGAAGTGTACTTGGTAATAGCCAAGGAAGAAGAGCTCCGTATTCGAACAAGAAATCAAATCGAGTTTTATGTTTACGAACTACTCGCGCAAACACAACAGCAAGAACTGTTGCAGTAGTTGCTGCAATGATAGAATATATAAAGCTGACTAGGAATGGAGAAAACGCAACACTATTACTAAAGAACAATCTGTAATTATCAAGAGTAAAGTTTGATAATGATAAGTTTCCTGACTGTATTGCAACTGGGTCAGTAAATGAATACAATACAATGAAAATCAATGGTAACATGAAACAGTGAACAAAGCATAAGCAACAATATGTGCAATGATATTCCATGGTTTAGATGTGATTTTTTGTTTTTTCAAAGGTGCTTTCGTTTTAGAAATAGAAATATAATTTCCGCCTTTTTCGATCTTGTTCATAATAGTAAGCAAAATCGTAGTGGCAATACCCAAAATAATTGCTAGAAAGGCGGCTAAGTCACGAGAATTTCCCATTCCAGCAAATGTTATGATCATTGGGTTAATAGTTTGGAATTCTTTCCCACCAACAATCATAGGTGCTGCTACTGCTGATAACCCACTTAGAAAAACCATAATTGTCAGAGCGAATAAAGTAGGAATTAGAGTTGGCAATACTACTTTTCTAAACACTGTAAATGGTTTGGCACCCATATTACGTGCAGCTTCAATAGTATGATAGTCTACACTTCGAATTGTATTGGTTAGGAATAAGGTGTGATTAGCAGTACCAGAAAATGTCATAATAAATAGAACTGCACCATAACCAATAAACCAGTTAGGATCTAAAGATGGAATAATACTTTGTAAAAATTTGGTAATCATTCCATATGGTCCATAAACGAATTTATAACCAGTAGCCAAAACTACTCCACCGTAGATTAGTGACGTCATGTATCCTAGTTTTAATATTTTAGCTCCTTTAATATCAAAATATTCTGTAAACAATACACAAAGTACACCAACAACATTAACAGTTATAATTAGTGAGAATGCTAACTTGAAACTGTTAAAAATACTCTGAATCGCACGTTGAGATTTAAAAGCTCGTTGTACGACATCAAGTGAAAACTCCCCACCTTTCACAAATACATTAACTACTAAATCAAAGTTTGGATAAATGATGAAAGTTACCAAGAACCAGATTAAGCCTAAACGAATGAGCCAATCTTTCCAATTTAATTTATGACGCATACTGCCCCTCCTTAAAATTGCAGAACGTCTGATGGTGTGATAAATAATTCCACACTTTCTCCGACAGATCTAATAGCTGACTGACTATCGATACTTGTTACATTAAGAATTTGGTTTTCAGATACCTGAACAGTATAGTGAATTGTAACTCCTGAAAATTCAACATCAATAATTGAACCTTTTAAGACAAATCCTGATCCGTTTCACGTTTGAAGCGAACTTTTTCTAAACGAATGTAACCTTTTTTATCTTCCAAAAAAACATGAGCATTATTTAGAAGAATTCCGTGAACAGTTTCATCTGTAAGTACGTTAATATCTCCAATGAAATCACATACAAATTCTGTTTGAGAATTATGATAAATTTCTACTGGTGTCCCCACTTGTTCAATAAAACCATTATTAAAAACAGCAATCCTATCAGATAGCGTTAACGCTTCCTCTTGGTCATGTGTAACATATAGAGTTGTAATTCCCAATTCTTTTTGAAGACGTTTCAACTCTTTTCTCAAATCCACACGTAATTTTGCATCTAGGTTTGACAAGGGTTCATCCAAACATAGGATTTTAGGTTCCAAAACAAGAGCACGAGCTAAAGCTACACGCTGCTGTTGTCCTCCAGATAATTCTGAAACGTTACGTTGCAATTGTTGATCTGAAATCTTAATTTTAGCAGCCACTGCAGAAACCTTGGCTTTAATAACATCTGGAGCAACTTTTTTAACTTTTAAACCAAATGCAATATTATCAAAAACTGTCATTGTTGGAAATAGTGCGTAAGATTGGAATACGATCCCGATTCCACGTTTTTCAGGCTCCAAGTGCGTAACATCTGTGCCATTAACCTCAATACTTCCAGATGAAGGGTCTAGAAAACCTACCAAAGCTCTCAAAGTTGTTGATTTACCACATCCAGAAGGTCCTAGAAAGGTAAAGAATTCTCCTTCCTGAATATCTAAATTAAGATTATCAATCGCGATAAAATCACCATATTTAATTTGAATATTATCAAATTTAATCATATTATTAACTTCCTTTACTAATATATAAAAAGTCCCTCTTAATTTCTTTTGTATGTGCAGAAACATTAGAGAGACTTGGAATTTTAAAAATTACACTTATGTCCTATTTTACATATTCAAGTTCAGCTTTTTCGACCCATTCGTCCAAATGTTTTCCAACAGCTTCCCAATCAATACTTTGTGGTTTCACTTGATCAACAAATTTCTTAGTAGCTTCTGGTAACTCTTTAACTGCCTCAGTATTTGCAGGAATAGAACCAAAGTTTTGCTATACTCTACTTGAATTTCTGTTTGACCAAACCAATCAATAAATTCTTTAGCTAAAGCTTGTTTCTTACTAGTATTCAAAATCATTGTTTGTTCAGTTACAAACGGGACACCAATTTCAGGAGACATTACTTTAAATACAACATTGTGTTCTTTCTGTCCAACTAATGCACCAGAACCCCACATCATTCCATACTGGATTGGGTCATCCTTATCCAACATTTTAACAATTGAACTTTCACCCTTTTGAAGAGTGTACGCATTTTCCAAATATTCTTTAGCTGCTTGCCAACCTTTTTCAGAAACACCCAATTCTCCTTTATCATCTAGATAACGAACAAGGATACTTGCCAAGATAGCACGCCCTGTTCCACCTGAGAGCCCCGAAATTGAATATTTACCTTTATACTTGCTACCTAACTCAGTCCAATCTTTAGGCATTTCAGTAACATCAGGAGCACCAATCAAAACTAATGGTTGAACAATTACAGGATTGTAATAATTATCTTTATCTGATAAAGATTGGTCAATTTTATCTAACCATTTAGGTTTATACTGTACCAATAATTTTTGATCTCTAATTTTATTTGAATCAACAGCTCCAATACCAAATACCATATCAGCAACTGCATTATTCTTCTCAGCAATAACACGATCTGCCAACTGAGCACCTGGAATGTCAACCATTTTAATATTGAAACCAGCTTCTTTTGCTTTAGCAGTTAGCCAATCTCCACGTCCGTTTGAAACAGAGTTAGAATAAATTACTAATTCTTGGCTCTTATCAGCTTTTTCTTCTGATTGAGGTGTATCGCTCGAAGAATTTGATGAATTAGTTGAACCACCTGAACATGCTGCCAATGTTGTAACCGCAACCCCTGCAGCTAAAAGTGATAATAATTTAGATTTTTTTCATATGAAAACTCCTTTATATTTTTTTAATTATAATTTTTTTAAAATTTTTTTCACAATATGGAACAAATCGTCTCATATCTTCAAATACTGTATAATCAATACGATTTACAGTAATTACAGGAATCTTTTCAAGTAGAACTTTTGTTAATTCCTTTTTCACCTTTGTAAACTCTTCATTTTCATCTTCCGTTAATGGAACTCGAAGATATCCAATTGAGATATGGAATTGATAGCGATCATGATTAGGGAATCGAACACCTGCTTTTTCTGAAACATACGTTCTAATTTCTTCTAATCGTTTAGCTGATTTTTCATCTGCTGGTTCAACTAAAATGTTTTGATTGCCCATTTCAGTAACTCGCATATGAATATCTTCGTTGAGTAATGGGAAAATTTCTAGTTGCTTAGCAAAGTAATCATGAATTTCTTGTAATGGTGTATCTAGTGGTAGATGACTACTCCAAAATTCAGACTCACGATTTTCGTGACAAAGTAACTCTATTACTGTCATATGAATAGAATCTCTTGGAGTTAATGTAAATTTATCTATAAATGGCAACTCTCTATAACGTGATTGAATGATATCAACAACTTCCATCAAATCTGAATTAGTATAAAGATTTGCAACAACTGTATTCCCTGGGAAATGATTGAATTCCCCGTTCTCTTTGAACTTAATTTTTTTGTTAAGTTTTTCATAAAAAAAGACCTTCTTTTTTTATTTTTTTGACATCGGTGTCATTCATGTTTACATTATACAATGTAAACGATTACTTTGTCAAGCGCTTTCATAATTTTTTTTTGATTTTTTTATATATACATATCACAAGACTATAGTGCTTTATTATTTATTGTATCCATTAGGATTTTTGGATTGCCAATTCCATGTATCTCTACACATGTCTTCAACCGTTTTCGTAGTCTTCCAATTTAACTCCTTATACGCTTTGTCTGCATTTGCATAACAAGTCGCAACGTCTCCTGATCGTCTTGGAACAATTTTATAAGGAATTGGAACCTTATTGACACTTTCAAATGTATTTACAAGTTGTAATACACTAGTTCCCTCTCCTGAGCCCAGGTTATAAATATAAACATCTGTTTTTCGGATACTTTTTCTAAAGCTTTTATATGCCCTATCGCTAAATCCACTACATGGATATAATCGCGAACACCAGTACCATCTACCGTATCATAATCATCTCCAAAAACACTTAGCTCTGATCGCTTGCCTACAGCTACTTGTGCAATAAAAGGCATCAAGTTGTTGGGAATTCCAGAGGGGTCTTCACCAATAAGCCCAGACTCATGAGCCCCAATCGGATTAAAATAACGAAGCAATGCAATACTCCACTCTGAATCTGCTACATGAACATCTTTTAAAATTTGTTCAAGCATCACTTTGGTGTACCCATAAGGGTTTGTTGCACTTGTCGGCATTGTCTCAATGAGGGGTGATTGATTGTGAATGCCGTATACAGTCGCACTCGATGAAAATACAATCTTCTTAACTTTAAACTCTGACATCACTTCAACAAGAGCTAATGTGCTCATAATATTATTTTCGTAGTACATCACAGGCTTTTGCACGGATTCGCCGACAGCTTTGTATCCTGCAAAATGAATTGCAGCGTCAATTGATTCTTGTTCAAATACTTTTCTCAATGATTGTTTATCGCAAACATCAAACTCGTAAAACGTAGGACGTTTTCCTGTAATTGCTTCAATACGATCTAACACTAAGATGCTAGAGTTCGAAAGATTATCAACAATGACAACTTCCTTCCCTAAATTTAATAATTCTACTACGGTATGGCTACCTATATAACCAGCTCCGCCTGTCACCAATATTGCCATTTGGGTTCCTCCTAATTAATTCCAACCGACTTAACAAATCTCATAAATGCTTCATGTCCAAACGGAGTATTCTTATAAACGCCAGCATCTTCGAGAACTCTCGCAAACACTTGTCCTACTTCGTGTTGAACTACGCGATTAACCTCTTCTTTTTTAATATTAGGATATTTTTCTTTCAATTGATCAGCCCATTCTAAATGATAGTTTGCAATTGAATTTTTTTCTCCTAAAAGATATTTTTCAACTTCTTCTAACTCTGTTTTCAAACGAGGTGGTAAAATCGCAAGTCCCATCACTTCGATTAACCCGATATTTTCCTTTTTAATATGTTGTACATCTTGATGAGGGTGGTAAACACCATCTGGGTATTGTTTAGTAGTATGGTTATCTCTCAGAACAATATCCAATTCATATCTTCCATCCACTTTACGAGCAATAGGAGTCACCGTATGGTGTGGAATATCTTCAGTCTTAGCAATGATGTCTACTTCTAAATCTGAATATTCTCTCCAGATATTTAGGATTTTAGTAGCTAATTCTACCAAACGATTTTTATTTTCACCTTGTAGCCTAATCACTGACATCGGCCACTTTACAATACCTGCTTTAACATCCTCAAAGTCTTTAAAAAGAAATTCTCTCTCAATTTTTGCTTTTTCCATTGGGAAAATATGTTTTCCTCCCTGGTAGTGATTATGACTAAGAATAGAACCTCCTGAGATAGGAAGATCAGAATTTGAACCAGCAAAATACCCTGGTAAAATATCAACAATCTCCAATAATTGTTCAAATGTTTTGGACGTAATAGCCATTGGTACATGTTGACTATTCAAGAATATCGCATGCTCATTAAAATATGAGTATGGGGAATACTGGAAACCCCATACTTCGTCTCCCAGTTCCAACCGAATAATTCTATGATTAGCACGTGCTGGATAATTTATTCTCCCCTGATAACCTTCATTTTCCATACAAAGTAAACATTTTGGATAATTAGATGACTTTACCAATTTCTCTGCTGCGATTGTTTTCGGATCTTTTTCCGGTTTTGATAAATTGATTGTAATTTCAAGTGAACCATAATTAGTTTCAGTATGAAAAGCTATATTTTTAGCGATAGCTGACAATTTAATATAGTCGCTATCTTTACTTAACTGATAGAACTCTTCAACTGCTTCCTGTGGCGAAACATCATATGAACTCCAAAAAATATCATTAAGGCGACTTGGTAATGGAACGATAAAATTCATCAGCTCTGCACCTAAACATTCCTTTGCCTCAGCTAAATCAGCAATTTTACCATTCTTTAAAGCTATTTCTACTAAATTGTCTTTTTAATTTTTTTAAGATCACTATCATTTGAAATCTTATCAGTTCCTTCTTCACCGATTAAAGCCAATATTCTATTTTTTTATATATTTGGTCCATCGATTTATAAATTCCATATTCAATAACTTTATTAGCAAAATTATCTACTATTGTCTGCATATATACTCCTCTTTAACTATAATACTCCAATTTCCTGATAATCTAACCATTTATAAATAGATTTTTGTTGTATGGGACATCTTATCAAGAATATTAATAACTTCTAAAAAAATACAATAGCTTCATCAACATTTGAGGATTCAATAAGAAAGTTCTCTACTACTTTGTCTCCTAGTTTTTTTGACATAGACCAGATATCAACTTACATTTTTTTATTATAGTCATATACATCAGGTTCATAGTTTCTATTCTTATACCATGTTAGAGTTTTCTTTAAGTGATCCCCTAGAATAAAATGTATTTTTTTAGCATTTCATAAAATAATGGTCCCCATTCATGCATTGTATGAATATTTTTTTAAATTCTTAACTATTTCAATGATTCGATCACCAATACGTTCAATATCTGTGGATAATTTTACTATAGTTATAATTTTTTTCTCAAATCAACAGAAACAGGATGTTGTAAACAGATGAGTTCAATACCTTTCATATCTATTGTAACAACTGCTTCATTAATAACTAAATCATTATCTATAATACTTTGTTTTTTTGAACTTCGGTTAAGTCATCAAATATCATTTCATATTTTTTTATTATAGAAACCCATATATCTTCTAGATTATTAGACAACTCAATAATTTCATTGTCAAAAATGCTTTCTCAACATTATCTAACCTCAATAATCAATTGCACTATAAAGAACTCGTATAGATAACTGTCTTTATAGTTCATCATATGATGAAATTATTTTTAAACATTAATTATCAAAATACTTGCATCATCTTTTTTTACCATAAATAGGATCAATATTTGTAGATTCTTTTTCTCATTTCAATTAACTCTCCAAAATTGTAGCCTGAATTTTTGAGTATAAAAATCGTAAAAACCATCAGTCATTAAAACAATATGATTACTAGTTACTTCCAAACTACCATTGATAACATGATTTATACTACTTTTTGTCTAGTGAACCTATCCAATATCCATCTGGTTTTATTAGCTAGCTTCCTAATATTTTTGTAATATAGTCTTTTTATCAACTTCATCATTAGATTTGATTGAAAAATTTTTCCTTGTTCAAAAAAAGGCAATCTACTCTATGGTCTGTAATAGTTTGATTGTTGACTATCATAACACAATCGCCAATCATTATGTATTCTAATTTTAAACCAGATAATTTCGCAAAAATAAAGGCAAAAGTTGGTAACTGGTAATAATCATCAAACTCACACTTATCTATCTCTATTATTTTTCTCACGTCATCCAAAACAAGCTCGAAAATTTTCTTCAATGATAACGAATCGTCACAATACTGCTTGAGACATTCAGAAATAAGGTGAGATACTTCTGAAACTGAATAACCTATAGAGTCTTTTGAATTAAATAAATCTGTTGCTCCATCTATAATCCAGAAATATTGATTTTTGTAATCTACGCTATCTTCGTTCTCTATAGTGCTACCTTGTATTGAGCATATTCTATCTATCTTCATAATGACGTTTAAAACTCCTTTGTCCAAATAGAAGGCAAATTCAATAATAGTTAAAAAGCAACTCAATCATTTTTATTTAATCCAGTTTTTTTGGTAATGCATGTTGATTATTTTTTTGTCTTAACTACTTCACTAACATTAGTTACGTCATATTGTTTTTTTGTGAAATTTCTCCTGTTACTACATTACCTGAATCATGATTTGATTTTTTTCAATTTTATCATCTACACTATTTACTGAGTAATTATTAGCTAAATTATTATTGTTTTTCAGCTACAGGTTTTATTTCCTCTACATGCTTATCTGAGTGGTTATCTGAGTGGTTATCTGAGTGATTAACTGAATTTTGCGAAAAGATTTTATAACTTTCATTCTCAGTTATAATATTAAAATCACCGACACTATTATTTGTGTCTGAACTGGTCCCATTAAAATCAGTTTTAAGTAAAGAAACATGATTTCCAGTTAAATTGGAAAGTTGGTTATTTAAGACAGTGATACTTCCAGCGGATTCTTCAATTACGATTCCGTCTTTACCTCCTGAAATGATATTATCAGACACTACCAAATTGTCGCTGACTCTTAACATTTCAATATTTGGCTGTTCAGGATTTTTCGAATTATTACGAATGATATTCTTTGTTACAGTAATATCAGTTACTTTTCCAAGATAATCTGCACTATCTTTTGCAACTCGTATTGCTTTAGTGTTAGAGTCAGCAATATTAAATACATTTCCAGTAATAGTCACATGTTTATTCAAATCTAATATATCTTTAACATTTTTTTATAACTATAAGCATTAACTAAAGCGGCACCATTTTTCACGATAGTGTCCACTTTCCTCTTTAGTTTTCTTATCAAACCTATTTCCTTTTATTAAAAATATCAGTAAATCCTGTAAAAGCGAACACCCGCATACATCATATTATCAAAATGATTATTTAGAATTTTTAATATTTGAAGGATTTTCAGTTGTTGCAGTTTGATAATGTGTCCCAATTGCAGTTACTAATTCACCTGATTTTTCACTTTTACCAAAATAAGAATTTTGAATTGTTACATTTTCAGATTTTTGACCATTATCATTTAATGCATATGGAAAGCCTTTTCTGGTTAATGGCTCTATTTGAATAGACTCCTTACTGATAATCTGACCATCCTTCATAGTCTTAGGGAGAGCTTGTCCCAAAAACCGAGAGTTGTCTACTAGTACATTTTTTGAACCTGCAATTTGAATGGCATGTCCCTGATAGCTATCTTTAAAGGTTACATTACTTATTGTTACGTTTTTTGAATTTCCTATAGCAAAGGCTCCTGAAGAATTAATCAAAGGGAGATTCTTAGCTTTTGTCCTCTCTTCATTCAAAGCTCCGTTCATATCAATTGTTCCACCAGAGTAACTGATATCTTCGGTTGGTTCCCACTCAACTTGATCTCCATCATCAGTGAATAAACCTGTCATGAATACAATAGAAGGATGATTTTTGATATTGATACCATTTAATATTGTAGCTTTTTCATGTACTTCTAGGTGTGTATGACTTCTCAAAAAGACAATTTCTTTAACTAAATAAGTCCCCTCAGGAAAATATACTTTTCCTCCACCTAATCCTTTAGCAGCTGCATCTATTGTATCTTGAATTGCTTGTCTGTCATCATTAACCCCATCGCCTACTGCACCATAATCTTTTACATTTAAAGCCGAAACTTCAATTCCTTTTTCTAAGGCAGTGTTACTCTCTCGCACTTCATTACTATTAGAGGTATCTGCAACTTCGTTCTCAGAACTAACTGACTTTGAATAAGTACTAATAAAATCAGTCAAACTGTCATGTTTACTAGTTAAGGAACCTTCTAAAGTTTTGATAGTTGAAGTAGAAAGGTCACTATTAGAAACAAGAGGAGAATCTTTCATTTCATCTTCAAAAGTTCCAGTATTTACCCCATCTTCTTTATATTCTTTATTAGGTGTCAAAGGAGAATCAACATTACTATCGGTTAATTGTGAAGTAGAAGAGTCAATCCCAGTAGGTTTATCATAATTATTAGTTGATGAGCTTTCTAAACTATTGGTGGTTGAAGTAGAAAGCTTATTTATAGATATCTGTGAAGTACTTGTAATAACTTCATCAGCAAAAACACTTTGTACCCCCAAGAATGAAACCGCTACCAAAACAGAGCACAATCCAACCTTAAGTTTCCGAATACTAAAAACCTCATTGTGAACAAAATGCTTCATAAAACACCTCCAAATTTTTTATTGTTTTTTTACTATGTATCACTAAATTTTTTTACATCAGACAAAATGACACCGCTGTCATTATCCTTATCATATATTTTCTAAATAAAATTGTCAAGGGATAACACAATAAAATACAACATTTTTTTAAAAGCGTAATCATATTTAAAAACTTTATATCTGTTCTATAAACCAAAAAAATATTATTTAGTCTCTTCCAACATTTTTTTAAATGGACAGAACAATTTCATAGTGAAAATGATAAAATATTTTTTTAATAACTCTTAATACTGTTTCACAAAAAAATAGACCAATTTCTTGATCTACTTTACTTTATATTAATTTCTAAAAATTTAATTTTGGTCAAAAATTTGGTCATGATTTGGTCAAAAACAAAAAAATACTAAATTATTTTTTTAAAAAAATTAACTTGTGATGATTGCCTTAAAATAAACACTTTGCATATTCTTTGCTTTTCTTTGCATTACTTAAAATGCCCCCTGCAGGAATCGAACCTGCAACTACTCCTTAGGAGGGAGTTGTTATATCCATTGAACTAAGGGAGCTAGAGAAAAACTCTGCTAGGTAAGCAGAGTTTTTTAGTCGAATTAACGACGGATTTCTTTGATACGAGCTGCCTTACCTTGAAGTGCACGCAAGTAGTACAATTTCGCACGACGTACTTTACCGTAACGAACAACTTCGATCTTTTCAACACGTGGAGTGTGGATTGGGAAGATACGCTCAACACCTACACCGTTAGAGATTTTACGAACTGTGTAGTTTTCTGAGATGCCAGCACCTTTACGTGCGATAACAACACCTTCAAAAATCTGGATACGTTCACGGTTACCTTCGACAACTTTCGCATGTACACGAACAGTGTCACCAGGACGGAATGATGGGATATCTGTACGAAGTTGACCTTCAGTCAAGCTTTGGATTAATGGATTCATTTTATTCTCCTATCTTTGTCAATCTTGAGGAACCTTCCTCAGCGGATAAACTGTATTTTTGTGCGTCCATTACACACAAGATACAGTTTACCAAATTTCCACATAAAAGTAAAGAAATTTATAGCAGAATTCCTAAAAAAATCGCTAGAAAACCACCTATGTAGGTTAAGACTAAATAGCTATAAAATACCTTCTTGTCACTAAGTAGTCTTTGCAGCTCATCATTCAAGGTTGAAAAGGTCGTCAACCCACCACAGAAACCTGTCGCTAGGATAGCATAGACTTCCTTGGACTCCACATGGTTGTAGAGCAAGCCAATCAAAAAACAACCGAGAAGATTGGCTATGAGAGTTCCTAGGGGCAATTTCGAGGATTGATTATAGCGAGAAAAGAAATAACGCACCAGTGCTCCGAAGCCGCAGGCGATTGCAAGATAGATGATTACCATTTCTTCCTCCCTAGAATATAAGCCAATAGCAGACCTCCTCCAATACTCAAAAGCAGATAGCTAATTAAGCTAAGATAACGCCCGGTATCGAGCAATTTCACGGCATCAAGCATTAGACTAGAAAAGGTTGTCAGGCCACCACAAAATCCTGTCCCAAGCGCCAAAACCAAACCTTTACTGCTTCCCTTATAGACCAGATAGCCCTTTACCAGATAGACCAGGCAGAAAATGCCCAGATAGTTGACAAGGAGGGTACTCCAAGGAAAGTCTGGACTAGCTGGTAACCAGGTGGAAATGAGATAGCGGACAAGGCCTCCCACCATTGCAGCCAGAAAAATTCCGAGCGGATAGAATTGTTCTTTTTTCATTTGATGTTTTGATCCTGATAATCACGCGAACGTTTGAGTATGTCAGAAAAAGTCGCAACAATAGTCTCCTGATAACGCTTATCCTCTACACGATTTTTGACCTTTTCAAAAATGACTTCTTCTCGCTTACTATCTAAAATAGGTTTTCCTGAGGCTTTCTTATAGGCAACTACTCCCTCAACCAAATGCATTCGTTCTTCTAGGAGCTTGACGATTTGGTCGTCAATTTGATCAATTTCTTGGCGAATACTATCTAAATCCATAGCGTCTCCTCCTTTATTTGAATTATTGTATCAAAAAGCCTCTAAATAGGCTAGTAAAATCCCAAAAAAACTAATAAAAAACGCACTGACTTCTTCCAGTCAGCGCAGTTTGATTCTTATCCTACTTTTGCAGCCAATTCTTCTGCGAATTGTTCCAAGCGTTCGATGTCTTCTTCTTCGGCAGAAAGGTCAACTTTAACACACTCTGAACCTTTTTCTGCCCCTGTTGACACAAAGACACGGTCAAAATCATCAACAGCTTTACAGAATTCATCGTAAAAGGTATCTCCTGAGCCGACCACTCCGTAGATTTTGCCATTCAAATTGAGATCAGCTAAATCTTCGTAGAAGTCCATCATCTCATCAGGCAATTCTCCATCACCGTAAGTATAGGTCGCAACGATAGCGATGTCTGCTTCCAAGAAGTCTGAAGCGTCAACAGTTGTACATTCATCAACATCGACATCCAAGCCCAAGTCACGTAATTTGTCTGCTACAATATCTGCAATTTCTTCGGTATTACCGGTCATACTGGCAAATACAATTTTTGCTAATGCCATATCGTCCTCCTCAATTTATCTTTCTCCATTATATCATATCTTTTTCATTTTAAAAATAAAAATTCTTGTGCTACAATGAAATGAGAAAGAATTGAGGTTATTTATGGAAATTTGCCAGCAAATATTAGAAAAAATCAAAGAATACGACACGATTATCATTCACCGTCATATGAAACCAGATCCAGATGCCATAGGGAGTCAGGTAGGATTGAAAGCTCTTCTCACACCATTTTTCCAGAAAAAGACCATCAAAGCAGTCGGTTTTTAATGAACCTACTTTGACTTGGATGGCGGAAATGGACACTGTCCAAGACAGTGACTACCAAGGAGCTCTTGCTATTATTTGTGATACAGCAAATCGTCCTCGTATCGATGATAAACGCTATGAACAAGCTGCTTTCACCATCAAAATCGATCACCATCCAAATGATGATATCTATGGTGACCTATCTTGGGTCGATACAAGTTCAAGCAGTGCCAGTGAGATGATTGCATTATTTGCTCAAGAAAATCAGCTAGCTTTGTCTAGTGATGCTGCACGACTTCTCTATGCAGGAATTGTCGGGGATACAGGGCGTTTTCTCTACCCTTCAACTAGTGCCCGTACCTTTAGAATAGCTAGCCAGATCCGAGAAATTGATTTTGACTTTGCTGGACTGTCTCGTCAAATGGATACCATGAGCTTCAAGATTGCAAAATTGCAAGGATATGTTTATGATCACTTAGAAGTTGATGAGAATGGGGCTGCACGCGTTCTGCTTACTCAAGACATCTTGGAAAAATATAAGGTTACGGATGCTGAAACAGCAGCGATTGTTGGGGCACCTGGTCGAATTGATACCGTTAAGGCTTGGGCTATCTTTGTTGAGCAAGCTGATGGTCACTTCCGTGTGCGAATGCGTAGTAAAATCACTCCTATCAATGAGATAGCCAAACGACACGACGGGGGAGGGCATCCATTAGCCAGTGGCGCCAATTCCTATAGTCTAGAAGAAAACGAAATCATCTACCAAAAAAATTAAAAAAAACTTGCTTAAAAAAACTAATAAAAATACTTGCCAAACTTTTTTTAGAATCTGATAGACTAGTAAGGTAACAATCTATGGCTCGCAAAGAGACCATGGCAGAAAGGAAATATTGCAAAATGAAAAAAGATATCCATCCAGAATATCGCCCAGTTGTCTTCATGGACACAACTACTGGTTACAAATTCCTTAGCGGTTCAACAAAACGCTCTAACGAGACTGTTGAGTTCGAAGGCGAAACTTATCCATTGATCCGTGTGGAAATTTCTTCAGACTCACACCCATTCTACACTGGACGTCAAAAGTTCACTCAAGCAGATGGACGTGTGGATCGTTTCAACAAAAAATACGGTCTCAAATAATAAAAAAAAAAAGAACAGTTTCGACTGTTCTTTTTTTGTACTTCTTTTTATGAACCAATCACTACTATTATCTCAATATCAAACTTCAAGCTAGTGCCGAGAACTAATTTGAACAAGTTTAAAAAATATCGAAAAGAAGCTTGATATTGAGAATGGTTAAGATAATGGAAACTGCGTAGCCTAGGATTGTGTTCCACTTAGCATTGGTAAATTCTCCCATCAGTGACTTTTTAGAAGTCAGATAGATTAAGGGGGAAGATTGAAAACGGAAGAGCGATTGACAGAAAGACTTGTGAATAGACCAATAACTGATCCAAAGTTTTTTCTTGATGTCCAAACAAGACGGCTACAATAATCACAGGGAGCAAGGCAAAAATACGTGTACCGATACGAATAATCCACTGAGGCAATTTCAGATGCAAGAAACCTTCCATGACAATCTGTCCTGTCAAGGTACCTGTAATAGTCGAATTTTGGCCACTTGCTAAGAGAGCTAGAGCAAATAAAGTTGACAGAGTTGAGCTGGCTATCGCTCCTGCTATTGTTGAATCCTGTAAAGCATTGTACATTTGAGAAAAAGCTGAAATTTCAGATACATGACCAAAAAAGAGGGAGGCACCTAAAATGAGAAGCAAGGAATTGACAATAAAGGCTAAGGACAACTGAAGATTTGAATCCCATGTCATAAAACGCACGGCTTTCCGAACATCCTTCTTATCTTTGTGATTGATTTTCCTTGTTTGGGATAGGGATGAATGAAGATAGAGATTATGGGGCATGACTGTCGCTCCTACAATTCCTAGAGCTAATGTTAATTGGCTTTCATGACCTGGCAATGGTGTTTCAAATAATGTAGGAGTCGGTAAATAACCACTAAAGATTCCCTGGATACTTGGATTGGATAAAGCTACCAGATAGGTAAAGATGGCTAATATGGTTAAAATAAGGGTCGTAACAATGGCTTCAATTTTTTTGAAGCCAAATTTCATCAACAACAACAAAAGAAATACATCTAAAACAGTTAAGAGGATAGCGACCATAATCGGTATTTTAAATAAAAGATTTAAGGCAATCGCTGAGCCTAGAACCTCAGCTAAGTCTGTCGCCATTAAAGCTAATTCTAAAATCACCCAAAGACTATAGCGAAGCCATTTGGGAGCATGATGAGCTGTTGCCTGTGCTAGGTCCATCCTAGTCACGATACCGAGCTTTCCAGCCATCTGTTGCAGCTGCATGGCAATGATGGATGAAATTAAAATAACAAATAAAAGACTGTACTTGTAGGAGGCACCACCAACCACACTGGTAATCCAGTTTCCAGGATCCATATATCCAACTGCTACAAGGGCTCCAGGTCCTAAAAATGCTTTTAGATTTTGCCAAAAATGATTGTTATTCGGAGTTTCAATAGATTGGTTGATCTCAGAAAGAGAGACTTTTTTGTAAGAAGACATCGGAATTTAACACTTTCTAATCTGTCTTTACCTATTTTCTTAATGGATTTTTTGAAAATATCATGAAAATAGTTTCCTATTTCCAATTCTTCCTTATTATATCACATTTTGGAATGATTCTTCAGGAAAGAATGATAGTTGAAATAAGCAAGATCTATATTGCAAAAAGCCAGCGTTTTCTACGCTGACTTTTTAACTGTAAAAATTTTTTCTCAACTAGATTGCTTCTGTGACAAAACTACGGCTTTCCAGCACTTTGAGCATGGCATTGGCTGTGTCTAGGGCTGTGAAGAGTGGCACCCCGTGTTCAATGGCTGAACGGCGGATTTGCTCTCCATCTTCGTCAGCAGTTCGTTTTGTTCCAACAGTATTGATGATCGCTTGGATTTTTCCTTTGCGGACAAAGCTTGGAATGTCCTTCTCATCGTCACCAATCTTACCAACAGGTTGGGCATGTAGTCCATGACTGGCAAAGAAGGCTGCAGTTCCTTCTGTCGCAAGGATACCGTAACCGATATTTTGGAAACGTCGAGCCAAGTCCAAGGCTTCTTCTTTGGCATCATCTGCGATGGTAAAGACTACATTTCCAAAGGTTGGCAAATGTAGATAAGAAGCTTCAAAGGCTTTATAGAGAGCTTTTTCGAGAGTCGTATCAGAACCCATAACTTCCCCTGTTGACTTCATTTCAGGACCGAGCAAGCTATCTACCTTAGCTAACTTGGTGAAGGAGAAGACTGGCGCCTTGATATGAACGCGTGTACTTTCAGGGTAAAGTCCATCTTGGTAGCCAAGTTCTTCAAGACTTTGCCCAAGAATGAGCTTGGTCGCTACCTGAGCCATAGGAATATTAGTTACCTTAGAAAGGAATGGAACCGTACGGCTGGCACGCGGATTGACCTCAATAACGTAGACTTTTCATCCTTGATGACAAACTGAATGTTCATCATTCCGAGACAGTTAAGGCCGATTGCAAGACGTTTGGTGTAGTCTGCGATAGTTTCCTGAACCTTTTGCGACAAGGTTTGTGGTGGGTAAACGGCCATTGAGTCACCTGAGTGGACACCGGCACGTTCGATGTGCTCCATGATACCAGGGATGAGGACATTTTCTCCGTCTGAAATAGCATCGACTTCGCACTCTTGCCCAACGATGTAAGAGTCAACAAGGACTGGGTGGTCTGGACTAGCCTTAACAGCGGTACGCATGTAAGAACGAAGGTCTTCTTCGTTTTCCACGATTTCCATAGCACGTCCACCTAAAACATAAGATGGGCGAACTAAGACTGGGAAGCCAATCTTGCGAGCTGCAAGCACTGCTTCTTCTTCATTGGTAGCCGTTTGTCCTGGTGGCTGTGGAATATCCAAGTCTTTAAGAGCTTGCTCGAAGAGGTCACGATCTTCGGCGCGGTCTAGGTCAGCGACTTGTGTACCAAGGATGGTCACACCTGCTTTTGCCAAAGGCTCCGCAAGGTTGATGGCTGTTTGACCACCAAACTGAACGATAACACCTTTTGGTTGCTCCAAGTCGATAACATTCATGACATCTTCGAATGTCAATGGTTCAAAGTAGAGCTTATCAGATACAGAGAAGTCCGTAGAAACGGTCTCTGGGTTTGAGTTCATGATAATAGCTTCATAACCAGCAGCCTGGATAGCCTTAACTGAGTGAACAGTTGCGTAGTCAAACTCAACCCCTTGACCGATACGGATTGGACCTGAACCTAGGACTAGAACGGATTCCTTATCAGACTTGATAGACTCATTTTCCCAACCATAGGTTGAATAGAAATATGGAGTTTCTGATTCAAATTCTGCGGCACAGGTATCAACCATCTTGTATACTGGAACAATCTTGTTTCCAAGCGAAGGTGGCGAACCTGGCCAACTGTCGTTTCCCAGAGTTCAGCAATCTTACGGTCTGAGAAACCATTAAGTTTGGCAGTTTTCAAGATTTCTAAATCTTGTGGATGGGCACCCAATTCCTGCTCAATTTCAAAGATGTGCAAGAGTTTATCTAGATAAAAGATATCAATCTTAGTCAATTCAGCAATTTCTTCTGGTGTGTAACCACGGCGAATGGCCTCTGATACGTAGAAGAGACGATCATCTTGGGCCTTGACAACCTTTTCAATCAAGGCATCATCCGAAACCGCTACAAGTTCAGGCATTTCATTGTGGTGAACGCCAATTTCAAGTGAACGACAGGCCTTAAGAAGTGACTCCTCGATGTTACGACCGATAGCCATGACTTCTCCAGTCGCTTTCATCTGAGTTCCAAGACGACGCTCACCTTTTTCAAACTTGTCAAATGGGAAACGAGGAATCTTAGCAACTACATAGTCCAGGGCTGGCTCAAACATGGCATAGGTTGAACCTGTAACTGGGTTGATGACCTCATCCAAGGTCAAACCGACGGCAATCTTAGCCGCCAATTTGGCAATTGGGTAACCTGTCGCCTTAGAAGCAAGGGCTGACGAACGCGATACACGAGGGTTTACTTCGATAACATAGTACTTGAAGCTATGCGGATCAAGGGCCAGCTGAACGTTACACCCACCTTCAATCTTGAGAGCGCGGATAATGCTCAAGCTCGCGTCACGTAGCATTTGGTTTTCATAGTCTGACATGGTTTGAGCAGGAGCAAATACGATAGAATCTCCTGTGTGAATCCCAACTGGGTCAAAGTTTTCCATGTTACAAACCACAAGGGCATTGTCAGCCGAGTCACGCATGACTTCGTATTCGATTTCCTTGAAACCTGCAATGGAACGCTCAATCAAACATTGGGTAACAGGTGATAACTTCAAACCATTTTCAGCGATTTCACGCAATTCTTCTTCGTTGGCACACATACCACCACCAGTACCACCAAGGGTAAAGGCTGGACGAACGATAACAGGGTAGCCGATTGATGCTGCAAAGGCAACAGCTTCTTCTACTGTGTTGACAATTTCAGATTCAGGGATCGGCTGCTCAAGCTCTTCCATCAATTGTTTAAAGAGGTCACGGTCCTCCGCTTGGTCGATGGCAGATAATTTAGTACCCAGAAGTTCGACACCCAATTCATCTAAAATTCCGTTTTTAGACAATTCCATGGCCATATTGAGCCCTGTTTGCCCACCAAGAGTTGGAAGCAGAGCATCTGGACGTTCCTTACGGAGAATACGTATCACAAACTCAAGTGTAATCGGTTCAATATAAACCTTGTCCGCAATCTCCTTGTCCGTCATGATAGTGGCAGGATTTGAGTTCACCAAGACAACCTCATATCCTTCCTCTTTCAACGACAAGCAGGCCTGGGTCCCCGCGTAGTCAAACTCAGCAGCCTGACCAATAATAATCGGACCAGAACCAATCACCATAATTTTTTGAATATCAGTACGTTTAGGCATTTATAAGATATTAAGGGCGTCAAGCGGACAAAGCTAAAATAGGAGTTATGACGAAGAACTATCAGTTCTAGGAATAACTATCTTTTTAGCACCGTCCGTAGCCCGTATTCAGTTCAGAAAATACGGACCACCCTTCTCCTTTCTATTCGGCAACTCTCAGGTTGCCATTAAATAAATTCTCCAACGATTTTTTAGCGAAACGATACTTTTCGGTAAAAAATCTAGTGCAGGGAGTTTTTAGTTCGCACAATAGCGACTAAAAGAAACGACCTGCCTTTCTATTCGTCGCCTCACAGAGCGACATTAAATAAATTCTCCGATGATTTTTCAATAATAAATCGAGTGTAAAAATTTTCATCATCTCATTGCTCAACTAAAAGAAAGGACTTGCCTTTTTATTCGACAAGCCTCTGACAGAGTTTATTATATCAGCGATTAGCAGATTTAAACGACTCCATCATTTCGATAAATTCATCAAAGAGATAGCTTGCATCGTGCGGTCCTGGAGCTGCATCTGGGTGGAATTGCACAGAGAAACCTGGTTGGTATCTGTGACGCACACCCTCAACTGACTTGTCATTGATTTCTTCGTGGGTAATAATCAAATGCTCTGGCAAATCCTCACGGCTAACCGCATAACCATGGTTCTGGCTAGTAAAGTCTACTCGGCCTGTTGCAATTTCACGCACCGCGTGGTTAAATCCACGGTGACCAAACTTCATCTTGTAGGTCTTAGCACCATTTGCCATAGCAAAAAGTTGATGTCCCATACAGATACCAAAGATCGGAATTTCCCTTGCACACCACGAATCATATCGAGCGCCTGGGGAACATCTTCTGGGTTACCTGGACCGTTTGACAACATGACCCCGTCAGGATGGAGATGGAGAATCTCTTCTGCTGTTGTTGTGTATGGAACAACGGTCACGTTACAGTTACGCTTAGATAGTTCGCGTAAGATGGAGTGTTTGAGACCAAAGTCTACCAATACGACACTCAATCCAACTCCAGGAGCAGGATAAGCTGTCTTAGTAGAGACTTGCTTGATATTATCTGTCGGTAGAACTGTCGCTTGGAGCTGGTCTATGATATGGTCCATCGTATCACCAACATGCGTAAGGGTTGCACGCATGGTACCATGCTTACGGATAATTTTTGTCAAAGCCCGGGTATCAATTCCTGAGATACCTGGGATTTTCTTCGCTTTCAAGAATTCATCCAAGGTCATTTGATTGCGCCAGTTACTTGCTCTACGCGCTTCTTCAAAAACTACTACTCCCTTACAGGTAGGATTGATGGATTCGTAGTCGTCACGATTAATTCCGTAATTTCCCACCAAAGGGTAGGTAAAGGTTAAGATTTGTCCATTGTAAGACTGGTCTGTAATGGATTCTTGGTAACCAGTCATCCCTGTGTTAAAGACGATTTCCCCTGTTACATCAATATCTGCTCCGAAGGCCTTGCCTTCAAATACTGAACCATCTTCTAATACTAGAAGTCGTTTTTTCATCTACTCACCTCTCGTTGATGCTCTCAGACATCTTTTAACGCTTTGTGCCTTATTTTGCTTTTCTATAGGCCAGCACAGATTCTAAAATTGCCATTCTGACAAAGACACCGTTGGTCATTTGCTGAACAATACGTGATTTCGGTGCTTCTACCAAGTGATCAGCGATTTCCACATCACGATTGACTGGAGCTGGGTGCATAAGGATTGCTTTCTTTCAAGCGGTCATAGCGTTCTTGTGTCAAACCATGCTGGTTATGATAGTCTTCTTTTGAAAATCCTGTCACAATTTCATGACGTTCATGCTGCACACGAAGAAACATCATAACATCTACTTGATCAATCACCTCATCAATTGATACAAAGCGACCGTAATGTTCAAACTCCTCACTTCTCCATTCCTCAGGACCTGCAAAGTAAAGCTCCGCTCCCAAGCGTTTAAGGATTTGCATATTAGACTTAGCTACCCGTGAGTGGTTGAGGTCGCCAGCGATAGCCACCTTAAGACCTTCAAAATGTCCAAATTCTTCATAAATTGTCATCAAATCAAGCAAACTTTGGCTAGGGTGTTGCCCTGAACCGTCCCCACCATTGATAATCGAAGTTGTGATGGTCGGGCTAGCAATCAATTCTCTGTAGTAGTCCACCTCTGGGTGACGAATGACACAGGCATCCACTCCTAGTGCAGACAGCGTCAAGATCGTGTCATAGAGTGTTTCACCCTTATTCACTGAACTGGTCTTCACATCGAAATCCAAAAGATCAAGTCCAAGTTTCAGTTCTGCTACCTCAAAGGATTTGTGGGTACGAGTTGAACTTTCAAAGAAAAGGTTGGAAACGATATGTTGTTCCTCATAAGAAGCACTCGCTCCGTTTTTAAATTCGATTCCTCGTTTGATCAATTTCATTACTTGTTCTACAGTAAGGTCTTCCATAGAAACGACATGTTGCAAAGCTTGTTGATTTTCTGACATTTTTTTACTCCTTTTAGTGTTTTAGGCTTGTTCTGTGATTAGTACTCTGTCTTGTCCATCTAGTTCTGTCATCTCTACGATAATTTCTTCAGAACGACTGGTTGGGATGTTTTTCCAACATAGTCCGGACGGATTGGAAGTTCTCTGTGGCCACGATCAACCAAGACTGCCAAACTCACACGAGCAGGGCGACCATGGCTAACAATATTGTCAATAGCAGCTCGGATAGTCCGACCTGTATAGAGTACATCGTCCACCAAGATGACTTCCCGATCTGTCACATCAACAGAGATTACAGAGGTATCTTCTCCACTTTTGACATCGTCACGGAAAGGTTTAGTATCTAGTTCTACCACTGGAACAGCGATATTTTCTAACTGTTCCAAGCGTTCTTGGATACGACGAGCGATAAAAACACCTCGCGTTTTAATACCAGCCAAAACGATTTTATTCAAATCTTTGTTTCGCTCAATAATCTCGTAGGTAATCCGAGTAATCGCTCGTTTGACGGTCAATTCGTCTACAACTTCTTTTGTCCTCATGACAAACCTCCAAAAAGAAAAGTCTCCTTAACAAGGAGACTTCAAAATGTATAGCCAAGCCAGCTCTACTGTAAAGAGTATAGACTTCTGCTATCTATTGATCCGACTCCTTGACTGCCTCACGGGACAGGTTTAAAGGAATATTTTATTGTTATTACTATATCACAAAGAAAGGATCAATGCAAGAAAAAAACATAAAATTTTCATCTTATAACGAACTAAAATCATATAATTGTGGATAGTGATCGCATTCTGGGTTCTTTGGGTGACAGATAGCCCGTCCAAAGTAAATCATAGCCTGATGGGCCGCCAACCATTTCTCTGGAGGCAGAACATCCATGACACGTTTTTCTACTTCGAGGGGCGTGGCCGATTTTTTAACAATATCATGATGCTTGCAGATACGCTCAACATGAGTATCAACTGCAAAGGCTGGAATTCCAAAGCCCACACTCATGACTACGTTAGCTGTTTTGCGTCCAACACCTGCTAGGCTTTCTAATTCCTCTCGAGTCTGAGGCACTTGACCATTAAAATCGTCTAGTAACTGCTGGGCACATTTTTTAAGAAATTTAGCTTTATTGCGATAAAGTCCTAGACGGGAAATGTGTGAAGCAATTTCACTTTCAGTTGCTACAGACATGGCTTGTGGCGTTGGAAAAGCAGCAAAGAGACCTGGCGTGGTCTTATTTACCGCTGCATCTGTCGTCTGAGCTGACAACATCACTGCAACCAGTAGTTCAAAATGATTGCGAAAATCAAGACTAGGCTTAGCATCTGGAAAGAGGGCAATTATTTCCTCAATGACATGACGGGCACGTTTCTTGGATAAAACCATCTACTCGTCTCCATCAAATAGTCCTTGCAAACCAGCAAATGGACTGTTTTCTTCTTTTTTGACTGCTTGTTGGGCTTGATATTCGTCTTCAGTCATGATTTGCCAGTCATTTCCTGATACAAAACCTTGGCCCGCCTCTTCTTCTGCCGTCAAGACTTTGATTGGGATATTGAGTAGGATATTATCTGCTATGCTCTCAGCAAGGTCGATTTCCCCATTTTCGATAGGCAAGACCAAGTCATCGTCTAGAACTTCCTGGTCCAGTTGGTTGGTCGCTCCTTCCATGAAAACTTCTGTGACTGGATAAGACTCAGCCAACTCAACTGGCTCCATACTTCGGCTGGAAGCAAGAACAATGGTATATGACAACTGATAGTCTAAGAAATACAGACGGTCTTCGTACTGGACCTTCCCAACAGCAAGGATATCTTTGACATCTAAAATTTCTTGATTTCTTTTACGCAAGTCTGCTGCCAGGTCTAAAGCTTGTTCAAAATGCAGGCCTTCAGGTTGCTTACGAATTTCTTGAATATTTAACTTCATATTTCCTCCATAAAGATGTACTTACTTGATTATACCATGAAAAGGCTATAAGTCAGCCTCCCAAACTTTGAGATTAAAATCTCATTTTTTAACATATTTACTATGACAAACTTTCCTATTAGTGCTATACTATAGGCAAGAATACATCAGAGCAAGGAGGATGCTCATATGGAAGACAAAGCACTGATTAACGAAGCTTACCAACTCCTTTCCGAGTTAAATAAAAGTTTCCAAAGTTGCAAACAAGGTACAGCCGATGATTTTCGTCTACAAGAACTGCTAAACAGCACTCTCAAGGAACTTAAAAAAGCGGAAAAGCTTGACAACAGTATCTTAATCGACCTTGAGAAATTTTACCAACGTACCAGTCTTCTGATTGGACTTGGTAGCCTAAAACTGAACGATCAAGCACGCACCGCTTGGCGCAACTATGACAAGTTCCTTTATGAGCATGTCAAACACGTCTTAACTCTCTATGGACCTGTTTCGGTTTTTAGAGTTTGAAATTACTTGTTTTCTATTGACAAAATTTCCTGAAAGGTATAGGATAGAGGTACTAATACTCGGAGGTAAGGGAGACATGAACAACTAAGTCTATCAAATAAAGAAACTTTATTTAGTAGATCGTGTTTTTGTCTCTTTTTGTGTGCTCTTTTTGTACTAGATCATCTGGTGCTTTATCCACTTTGAAAATCAAAAAACTAGAAAGCTAACCATCTGCTCCTCTTGGGTTGGATTAGGCAAGTCTAAGCTAGTTTGACGAGCTTTTCAACGAGGATAATGGAGTTTTTGACAGTGACTTTGGGCTCTACTAGGTAAAGTAGAGCTTTTTGTTATGCACTATGGACATTCTAGAAAGGGCAAGAATATGATAAAAATCAATCATCTGACCATCACACAAAACAAAGATCTACGAGAGCTTGTTTCTGACCTAACCATGACTATCCAAGACGGGGAAAAGGTTGCTATTATCGGCGAAGAAGGAAATGGCAAATCAACCTTGCTACGAGCTTTAATGGGGGAAGCATTACCTGATTTTACTATCAAGGGCGACATCCAGTCTGATTGTCAATCACTGGCCTACATCCCTCAAAAACTCCCTGGGATTTTGAAAAATAGGACTCTACATGACTACTTCTTTTTAGAGTCTACTGATTTAGACTACAGCATTCTTTATCGTTTGGCGGAGGAGTTGCACTTTGATAGCGACCGTTTTGCTAGCGACCAAGAAATTGGCAGTCTATCAGGGGGCGAAGCTTTGAAAGTTCAACTCATCCATGAGTTGGCAAAACCTTTTGAGATTCTATTTTTAGATGAACCTTCAAATGACCTAGACCTTGAGACGGTTGATTGGCTAAAAGGTCAGATTCAAAAAATCAGGCAAACTGTTATCTTTATTTCCCATGATGAAGACTTTCTATCTCATACGGCAGATACTATTGTCCACTTGCGACTGGTCAAGCATCGGAAAGAAGCGGAAACGCTAGTCGAGCATTTAGACTATGATCGCTACAGTGAGCAGAGAAAGGCTAGTTTTGCTAGACAAAGCCAGCAAGCTGCTAACGACCAGAGAGCCTATGACAAAACCATGGAAAAACATCGCCGAGTTAAGCAAAATGTAGAAACTGCACTTCGAGCAACCAAAGACAGTACTGCTGGGCGCCTATTGGCTAAAAAGATGAAAAATGTCCTTTCTCAAGAAAAACGCTACGAAAAGGCAGCTCAGTCCATGACCCAAAAGCCACTTGAAGAGGAACAAATCCAACTCTTCTTCTCAGATATCCAACCATTAGCGGCTTCTAAAGTCTTAGTTCAACTGGAAAAGGAAAAGTTGTCCATTGGCCAGCGCATTTTAGTTCAGGAGATACAACTCACTGTCCGTGGCCAAGAAAAAATCGGTATCATCGGGCCTAATGGTATTGGGAAATCGACTCTGCTAGCCAAGTTGCAACAACTGCTCAGCACCAAAAGAGAAATTTCGCTTGGTTTTATGCCACAAGATTACCATAAAAACTGCAATTGGATTTATCTCCAGTAGCCTATCTCAGCAAAACTGGGGCAAAAGAGGAACTACAGAAAATCCAATCTCACCTAGCTAGTCTCAATTTCAGCTATCCAGAGATGCAGCACCAAATCCGTTCCTTATCTGGTGGTCAACAGGGTAAACTGCTTCTTTTGGAATTAGTCCTGCGCAAACCAAACTTTCTTCTTCTAGATGAGCCTACACGTAATTTTTCTCCCACTTCTCAACCCGAAATAAGAAAACTCTTTGCCTCTTATCCCGGCGGTCTGATCACTGTTTCGCATGACAGACGCTTCTTAAAAGAGGTCTGTACGGGTCTCTATCGTTTGACAGAAAATGGTTTGGAAGCCGTCGATTTACAAGATTTTTAGATTTTAAACATAGCAAAAATCCAGAGCCAATCTCTGGATTTTTTACATATGTTTCAAGCGTTCAATTCGTTCTGAGATAGGTGGGTGGGTATAAAAGAGTTTTTGTAGTCCGCCACCTTTCTTCGGATCATTGATATAAAGAGCGCTGCTGGCATCGTCGACGTGGTGGTGCATTGGCTCGCTATTATCCAACTTGCGCAAGGCATTGATCATCCCTTGAGGATTGCGAGTCAACTCCACACTCGATGCATCCGCCAGAAATTCCCTCTGACGGGAAATGGCTAATTGTACCAAGGTTGCAGCGAGAGGTGCCAGAACAATGGCTAAGAGTGAGATGACAAGCATGATAATCTCTAGACCATTTCCGTCACGATCATTATCACTCCGTCTGCGACCTGCACCACCCCACCACATCATCCGTCCTGCCATACTAGACAGGAGGGTGATAGCACTAGCAAGGGCAACAGCAATGGTCGAAATGCGGATATCGTAGTTTCGGATATGGCTGACCTCATGGCCCATAACAGCTTCTAGCTCCTCACGATTCATGATTGCTAGGAGACCCGAAGTGGCTGCGACTGCCGCATTCTGCGGATTCGAACCTGTTGCAAAAGCATTTAAAGAAGAATCCTCAATGATGAAAACACGCGGCATAGGAATCTGAGCGACCATGGCCATATCTTCCACTACATGGTAGAGGTCTGGCGCTGTTTGCTCATCAACCTCATGCGCCCCATTCATGGACATGACAATCTCTGTTGATTGAAAGATCATGGTCAGAGCGTAGATAAGACCTATAATCAAGGCAATAATCATGCCGCCAAGACCTGAACGCATAAAGAGATAGCCAACCGCATAACCAACCAAGGCCAAGAGAAGGAAGAAAACCAGCAACAAAATCCAAGTTTTTCGTTTATTGCTCGCAATTTGATCAAACAACATCTTAGTCACCTAAACCGCTAAAGTCAACTTTAGGAACTGCCTTTTCCTCTTCAGGTGTTTGAAGGAAGTCTGCAGCTTTAAAGCCAAATAGTCCTGCGATGATGTTACTTGGGAAGCTTTCAAGTTTTACATTGTAGTTGCTGACAACACTGTTGTAGAGTTGGCGAGAGTATGAAATTTTATTTTCAGTATTGGTCAACTCCTCTTGCAATTTAACAAAGTTTGCACTAGCTTTCAAGTCTGGGTAATTCTCTGCTACTGCAAAGATACCAGAAATCTGGCGGGTAAGGGCATCACTGGCCTTCATAGCTTCAGCTGGTGAAGTTGCTGTAGCTACTTGTCTACGAAGTTCTGTTACTTTTTCCAAAGTAGAACCTTCATATTTCGCATATCCTTTGACTGTTTCAATCAAGTTTGGCAAAAGATCATTTCGACGCTTCAACTGAACATCGATCTGGCTCCAAGCCTCCTTGGTTTGCATACGATTTCTAACCAAACCGTTATAGCTAACAATCACAAAAATAACAATCAGAGCCAAAACTCCAAGAATAATCCAAATCATAATCTTTTTCCTTTCTGCTTTTAGATTACTACCAGTATATCAAAATTTTAATGAATATGGTAAAATAAGATGATACTAGAGAAGGAAACTACTATGAAACCAGAAACATTTTACAGCCTACTAGCTGAGCAAAATCTTCCACTTTCGGACCAGCAAAAGAACCAATTTGAACGCTATTTTGAGCTCTTGGTCGAGTGGAATGAAAAATTAACCTGACCGCTATTACAGACAAAGAAGAAGTTTATCTCAAACATTTTTATGATTCGATTGCTCCCATCCTGCAAGGTTTAATTTCAAATGAAACTATCAAACTTCTTGATATCGGAGCTGGGGCAGGATTTCCTAGTCTTCCTATGAAAATCCTCTATCCTCAGCTAGATGTGACCATCATTGATTCGCTCAATAAGCGCATCAACTTCCTTCAGCTTTTGGCTCAGGAGTTGGATTTGGATGGTGTTCACTTCTACCATGGACGCGCTGAAGACTTTGCCCAAGACAAGAACTTCCGTGCTCATTTTGATATGGTGACGGCTCGTGCGGTTGCTCGCATGCAGATCTTGTCTGAGCTGACCATTCCCTATCTTAAAGTCGGCGGAAAACTATTGGCACTCAAGGCCAGCAACGCGCCTGAGGAATTGTTAGAAGCTAAGAATGCCCTCAATCTCCTTTTTAGTAAAGTTGAAGACAATCTCAGCTACGCCCTACCAAATGGAGATCCGCGCTACATCACAGTGGTAGAAAAGAAAAAGGAAACACCAAATAAATATCCACGTAAGGCTGGCATGCCCAACAAACGCCCGCTTTAATCCTATCAATAGCGCACCCTTGTTTAAAGTTGAGTAAAAATGATTTACAAAATCATTCCTCGCTCTTTTATTTCTAGACTCGGGAAAAAATGATTTACAAAATCTGCCTCGCTCTTTTATTTCTAGACTCGGGAAAAATTCGTTTACAAAACGAACCTCGCTCTCGCATTTCCGGGCTCGGGAAAAAATGATTTACAAAATCATTTTTTTCTGCTATACTATCCTAAGCAAAGGTTTTTAATGTCATCCCGTGAGGTGACGAAGACGCAGAAATATATGAAATTCTTTAATGAGATACCCCTCTCTTTAAAGAAGTCTTACTCTGAGAGCCTGTTGCTGTAAAATAATGGGCTCTTTTTTGATGCCCAAAAGTGAGGTTTATATGAAACAAGAATCAACTGTTGATTTGTTACTAGACGTTGACCAACGTCCTTCAGCTGGAAAAGGAATTCTCCTTAGTTTCCAACACGTTTTCGCCATGTTCGGTGCGACCATCTTGGTACCATTGATTTTGGGAATGCCTGTATCTGTTGCTCTCTTTGCATCAGGTGTTGGAACACTCATCTACATGATATCAACTGGCTTTAAAGTTCCAGTCTATCTCGGATCATCCTTCGCCTTTATCACGGCCATGTCTCTAGCTATGAAAGAGATGGGTGGTGACGTCTCTGCTGCTCAAACAGGGGTTATCCTGACTGGTTTGGTCTACGTCCTTGTTGCTGCTGGTGTTCGTTTTGCAGGTACGAAATGGATTGACAAACTCTTGCCTCCAATCATTATCGGTCCTATGATCATCGTTATCGGTCTCGGACTTGCAGGTTCAGCAGTTACTAACGCTGGACTTGTAGCGGACGGAAATTGGAAGAACGCTCTTGTAGCTGTCGTGACGTTCTTGATTGCCGCCTTTATCAATACAAAAGGAAAAGGTTTCCTTCGTATCATTCCTTTCCTCTTTGCCATCATCGGTGGGTATATCTTCGCTATGATGCTTGGTTTGGTTGACTTTACTCCAGTCCTTCAAGCTAACTGGTTTGAAATTCCTGGTTTCTACTTGCCATTTAGCACTGGTGGTGCCTTTAAAGAGTACAACCTCTACTTTGGTCCTGAAACAATTGCCATCTTGCCTATCGCTATCGTAACAATTTCTGAACACATCGGTGACCATACCGTCTTAAGCCAAATCTGTGGCCGTCAGTTCCTGAAAGAACCAGGTCTTCACCGTACACTTCTCGGTGACGGTATTGCAACATCTGTATCTGCTTTCCTCGGTGGACCAGCTAATACGACTTACGGTGAAAATACAGGGGTTATCGGAATGACCCGTATAGCTTCTGTCTCAGTTATCCGTAACGCAGCCTTTATCGCAATTGCACTTAGCTTCCTTGGTAAATTCACTGCCTTGATCTCAACAATCCCAAGTGCTGTACTTGGTGGGATGTCCATCCTTCTCTACGGAGTTATCGCCAGCAACGGTTTGAAAGTCTTGATCAAGGAGCGCGTTGATTTTAGTCAAATGCGTAACCTCATCATTGCTAGTGCTATGTTGGTTCTTGGGCTTGGTGGAGCCATCCTCAAAGTAGGACCAGTTACCCTTTCAGGTACTGCCCTATCAGCTATGACAGGTATCATCTTAAACCTGATCTTACCATACGAAATAAAGACTAGTCATCTATACACACAAAATCCACTCAGTTGAGTGGATTTTTCTGATTCTTACCTTCCCCAAGCAATCAAGAGATACATGAGGCTAGAACCAAACATGTCTGCCAGAGCATGCATGAGAAAGAACGGGAGGAGATTTTTCACCTTATATTTGTACAAAAAATAATAGAATAAGCCATAAACTACACCAATAACCAGCGTCCATACTAATCCTTGATAAGTGTGAAAAGAAATCCGAATGAGGGTAGAATAAAACAAAACCCGCCACTTGTGCTTTTCTTTCACTGAGGTCAACAACCCTAGAAAGAAAAACTCTTCATAGAAGCCATTTAGCAAGGCATAGGCAATTGCCATCGGACTAAGCACTAGGAACTTCCGTATAACTTCCATGGGATCTATGTGGGCAAAAAGGGCTGGATTAAAGTAATTGTATTCACCAGTTAGTGTCGTCACCAAGTCTCCAAACAATCCCACAATGGCAAATATAAATGGAACCCAAAAGAGAAGGGACCAGGTCCAACGAATAGGAAGCTGATTGAAATCATAATTCCGAATCAAAAGGTAAAGCAAGGCCAAGGTCAGAAATATCACTTGCAGAGTGAAGTTGCTCGAATAGGCTGCTCCTTCGCCGACAGTATTACTTGCCGTATCCATTGTAGTTGACAAACCTGTCGGAAACATACTTGATAAAAAGAGCTCCGCTGAACGAATGATAAACAGGCCAAACATTAGAACTGTGATAATCAAAATGTCAAACCATCTCAAGTAGCGCAAGGGCTTAGTTGGGTGAATGCTTTGTAAAATTTTCATATCTCCTCCTTCTAGCAGTTAAAGATTGGTTTATTGTAAGAAAAGAAACTTAAAATTTTATAAAATTCCACTCCCATTCCTTATCCTTGATCAGTATTTCGATAGGATATTCAAAACAACCACTTTTTACGAGTAACTAGTTTCTCATTCAACCTTCTGTTTGTTTTCTATCAACAAATCTTTCAAAGAAATGATGGTTACCGCAAGTAAAATCATAGCCATACCGACAAAATCAATCGCATAGAATTGCTCCTTCATAATCAGAAAGGCAAAGAAAACAGCAGAGATGGGCTCTATGGAAGCCAATAAACTAGACTTAACTGGTCCTATCAGACTAGCTCCTTTTAGAAAAGCGGTGTAGGCAAAGACAGTTCCGATAATGATAATCCCAGCAAATGCAAAGAGAAAATCCAAGCTGGTCGGTATGTTAGCCTGCAAAACTCCTGTGAAGGGAATAGCCACAACACCAGAAATAACCATGCCCACACCAATCACCAAAATACTTCCCCACTTCTTAATCAAAACGATAGGAAGGATGATATAGAGGGCATAGGTCAAGGCAGAAAAGAGCCCCCAGAAAAGACCAACAGGGGTGACAGACAACTGGTCGAGTTTCCCGTGCGTCGCAATAAGAAAAGTTCCTCCTATCGCCAATCCAATCGAAATAATCTCAGCCAGAGTTGGTGCCACCCTGTCCTTGATACAAGTATAAATCAAGATCCCAACAGGACATACATACTGGAGAACCGTCGCCGTTCCAGCATTGGTTTCCTGAATGGCGGAAAGATAGGCAAACTGGTTTAAGAAAAGTCCAAACACTGCAAATAGCAACAGAGATAGTAGACTTTTTTTGTCTTTTAAAAAAGCAAAGAGTTTATCCTTTGCAGTCACATAGGTTAAAAATACCAGAGCTAATCCTGCTATGATGAGTCGCAAATTAGTCAAGACTAGAGCGGAAATCCCATGTGCCATCAGGTATTGGCCACTGGTTCCAGACAAGCCCCAAGCAATCCCTGCCACTACTGTATATAGAGTTCCTTTTACGGTTTTTGACATGCTTCCCCCTACTCTTCCCTACGAATCATATCCATGACTTGGTTTCGATCAACTATCCACTGGGCACGCTCATCCTTCTCATACGTTCGATTGGATAAAAATATAGCGGCTTCCTGTTTCTCTCGATTCCACATGATGAAGGTACCTGTATAGCCCGTATGGTCGAGCCAGGTTCCCTCCAGATTCCAAGCTAGCGAACGCTCCTTATCATCTAAGGGAGAAAAATTACTGATCAAATCTGCAGCAAAATCATCTTTCAAGTAATGTTCCAGAAAGATTTGCAAATCCTTAACAGTTGAAAATAAGCCTGCACTTCCAGCGTGTTTTCCTAAAAGACGAGCCTTAGGATCATGAACAATACCTGCCTCTACTTCTCTCACTGTGGGTACAGCAAACTCAACGGGGCCAAACATCGTTTCCTTCATCCCCCATGGTTCCAAAACTTGTTCTTCTATAATCTGATCCAAGTCTTGTTCAAAGATTTTTTCTAAAAGAAAGCCCAAGAGTAAAAAGTGAACATCCGAGTATAGGAAGGCTGTCTGACTTCGTCTGTTGAGGTGAAACATGGCTTCTCTTAACTCCTCAGCACTTAACTGGTCCCGATTGAGTATAAAAGGATCTAGGTCTGTTGCGTGGGTCAGAAGTTGCCGTATAGTAATATCTGGGTAATCACACTCAACTAAAAAATCCGTTACCGGTCGATCAATATCTAACTTGCCCTGCTGCCACAAGAAGGTAAGAACCGTCCCCACTCCCACAACCTTACTCACACTAGCTAGGTCATAGACCAGTCCCAACTCTGTTTTCAAACCTTTCTCAGGGTCACTCAATCCTAGATAAGACTCTTTCCATTCACCATCCTTATAATACGCAAAAGAGGCCCCGGGATATACCCCTGCCTCAATTTGATCTTCTATTTTTCTTTGAATTTTTTCCAACTTCATGCTTCTTCAAACCACAATTCGATGTTATTGGTATCTTTCCCAAGGAAGAATTTTTCAGACTTGGGAACAAAATAGCCTGTCTTTTCAAATTTCTGACGAAGACTAGTTAAATCTAGATCCTTTACCAAAAAAATTTCAGCATAGACAAGTCCCAAGTGACGTTGTTTTTCAACAGCTAAATCTGGACCTTGCCCTTCCGTAAAGGTGATAACTGTCCCCACTTTTTCAGGATCGAGTATACTCTCCGTCCCCTCAGGCAGACGCAACTCCATAGAAATCTCAAATTGACTCAAGTATTTTATACTTTTATTTGAAGAAAATTCAGGAACAGTTTTCAGTGGAACCAAATCTCTTATATCATTTTTCCGCATGAACAAGAATCACATCCTGTTCAGGAGAAACAATCTCAAAAAGCATAACCACGGCTTCCTTTAAACAGGCGAGGAAGAGACTCCATCTGATAGAGAAGAGCCTCTATTTCTGAAGGATTTTTCTAATTTGATCAAGAGTCTAGCTAGTTTCTTAAGCCCTTCAACTCTCCGAGTTCGCATACTGGGAGCCTCTTCGAGAATCAACTTCTCAACACCTGATTGGTCACCAAGTGAAAGGAAAGCAGATTCTTCTAATAAGGGCTTCATCCCAAGAGTTTCAATGTAAAATTTTTTTCATTTAATTTTTCGATTATTGACCTTCAAAGTCGGAATAATTTGTATCATTTGATTTGCATTCATAGCTTCCTCCAACTCTTTTTATTTTAAAGGATTTTAGGACTTTTTACAAGCTATTCCACTTAAATTCTAGAATTTTTTACAAAAATTTCCGATAAAAAAACTGGGATTCCCCAGTTTCGTTTCTTATAGGTAAAGTAGTTTGAATAGTGCTACTGCTGCAATACCCGCTGCAATTGGAGCTACAACTGGAACCCATGCATACCACCATTTTGAATCACCCTTGTGTTGACCAAGAACTGATTTTGGAAGGAGTTCGTGAAGAAGACGTGGTCCGAAGTCACGAGCTGGGTTCAAACCAGGTCCAGTAGGTCCACCAAGTGAAGTTACCAAGGCCATCACTAGGAAACCAAGTGCCAAGTGAGCAACTGAAAGTCCAGCAGCTGTGTGTGGTGCTACTTGAGCTTTTACTGCCAATTCACTTAAGTCAACAGTTTGACCAGCTTGAGTAGCCATTTGTTTCATGTATTGAAGAACCTCAGCACCGAAGAAGTTTTTAGTCAAACCTAGTGCTGCAAAGAAAAGAACAAATGAACCTACAAACTCATTGAGGAAGCCGTTAACAGTAGCTGCAAAACGTGATTCTTTTGTACCGTGGTCGATGCTTGAAATCGTTGAGAAGGTACCCAAGATATTGTTTGGGTTTTCTGTTTTCAAGTAGTATGGACGGTGAGTCGCTACAACCAAAGCTTGACCAAAAATTGCCCCCAAAACTTGTGCTAGAATGTAAAATGGTACTTGATCCCAAGAGAAAAGTCCGCTAACAGCAAGTCCAAGAGTGAAAGCTGGGTTGATGTGGTTACCAGAAACGTTACCGAACATCAAGGCCGGGATCATAACCCCCATACCATAACCAACAGCGATAACGAGCCAGCCACTTTGGTGACCTTTCGTACCTTTAAGTTCAACGTTGGCAACTGCACCATTTCCAAGAATGATCAAAATAGCAGTTCCCAAAAATTCAGTAGCATATTTAATAGCCCATGTAAAATCCATTTGATAGATTCTCCTTAATTTTTTTTAGACAATCCTTATTCTATCAATTTTTAGGCCTTTTCGCAACCGATTTTCTAAAAGAATCTCTGGAAAACGCTTTATTTAACTTATCTTTAAGAAAAGGACAAAAGAAGTCTAACTCCCTTCATCCTTTTTGTTACTCTTGACGTTGACCAAAGTCTGCAATCATCTGCTCCATCTCTTGGCGACTTGAAGTGGTCAGCATATAAAGGTAGTCTCCTTGTAGCTCTGCGAAGGCTGCTGGCATGATTTTCTTGACCTTAAATTGCTGACTGTATTTGGCAAGAAGGTCCTCTTCTGAATAAACATAGTTGGCATTGGCACGACGTGATGTAGCTAAACAGTATTGAGGTTCAAACTCTGATACTGGGAACTCTTCTCCTGCGACAATAGCTGCATAACCACGGTAGAGATCCAAGGAGTGAGCGAAGTTATAAACATCAATGGTAAAGCCACCTGCAGGACGGTTATTGTACTCAATGGCAATGTAGTCGTCCCCGTCACGGAAAAACTCGATATGGAAAAAGCGTTCTCTCATTCCAAATTCCTTGACTATGGCCTCACCATACTTGCGCAGTTTGGGATCCATATCCTTAAGCACATAGTAGGAATTGTCCATCTTATAAATCATGAGATCCAGTGGTGTGTGGGCATAATCGAAAGTCGTTGAAAAGACGATATTGCCATCCTTGTCCACAAGCCCGTCAAAGGTACAAATTTCGCTAGAAGTGACAAATTTTTCAAAGAAATAAACGGTCGAATGATCCCATTCTTCCTTGAAGTGATGGATATCGTCTTCTGTCTCAAGCTTAAAGGTCGCTGCTGCTCCCACTCCATTGTCAGGTTTGGCAATCATTGGTAGACCAATCGTCTCAACTGCTTTATCCACATCTGCTTCTGTCTGGATAACAGCGCCAGGTACCACAGGTACACCTGCTTTCTGGAAGAGTTTCTTCATCTCAGACTTAAACTTGGTTTTTTTAAGATCTTCGGGTTTGGCACCAAAGACATTAAATTGCTCACGAAGGGCTGCGTCTAGCTCAAGCCAGTATTCATTGTGGGACTCGATGCGGTCGATTGGACCATGCTTGTAGAAAAGGAAGGCTACTGCACGTTTGACTTCGTCTATGTTCTCAAGATTGTCCACACGGAAATACTCGGTCAAGCTATTGCGCAAAGGTTCATCTAGTTGTTCGTAAGGCTCCTGACCAATTCCCAAGACTGTGATGCCTTTATTAGCTAGCTCGATTGTAAACTGTTGGAAGTTTTGCGGATAGTAGGGAGAAATAACAAGGTAATTCATAGGCAACTCCTTTTATAGATACAGGTGTCCAAGAAAATAAGGCATTTGTTTACGCCACCATTCCCAGTCGTGGGCGACATCGTGTCCCCATTCAGCAAACCATGCTGGAATTTGTTTCTGGTCAAAGGCTTCTTTGAGCTTGTAGAAAGATGGTAGACCGTCTTGTTCCCAGGCACCAAGTCCCGTACAAACGACAATCTCCGCCTGACGGTAACGATCAATAAACCAGCCGTCGTTTTGATTCCATATATAATCTACAGGTGAGTTTTGGTAAATGGCATCATCATTGTAGTAATCGCCAACGAAGAAACGTGCATCGTAAACACCGCTGAGGGCAATCACCTTGGTAAAGACATCTGGATGCTGGAGAAAGAAATTGAGTGCATGGTAGGCTCCCATCGAACAACCCGTCGTCATCATGCCATCAAACCAACCTGTTTTATGCTTGATAAAGGAATGGCCTCCTCAATCACATAGCGTTCGTAGGCACGATGCATCTCCGCCTGGTCATGACCATTTTTCCAAGTGGCCAGCCAGCTCTCACTGTCCACACTGGAGAGAGTAAAGAACTGGACACGACCTTCCTCGATAAAGGAAGCACAGGCATCAATCATGCCAAAATCATAGTATTCGTTGTGACTGCCACCAGATGAAGCAAAAACAACAACTGGAATCCCAGCATGTCCATAACGGTTGAGGTACATTTCACGATTAAGATTGCCGCTCCAGTGGCTAAGGTTTTCAATATGCATTGGCTTTCTCCTTTCCTAACTTACCATTTCTCTGCAAAAAATCGAAGACAGTCTGGTAAATTTTCCGACCAAGGTATTTCACTATGGATAGCACCAGACTGAACTTTCAAGACAAGATTATCCAAGCCTACTCCACCTGCAATCAAATCGTGATAATAGCGAAGCGACGAATCGATATAGGCTTGCTTGATATTGCCAGCCATTAGGGTCTTGTCCGTATCGTCTGCTTCTTCTGTTCCCACATAGATGAAAATGCGCTGTTCAGGCGACAATTTCTTACGCTCGATATAGCGGTTAAAGGCTTCTTGGTGAAGCCAGTTGGCAGATGAGAAGACACCTAGACAACCAATTCGGTCTTGGTACTCTAGTCCGATAAACTGGGTAATATTGCCTCCTAGTGACGAACCAATCATAGCCGTATGCTGGCGATCAGCTTTGGTTCGGTAGGTTTCATCGATAAAAGGCTTGACCACCTCCATGACAAACTCGGCATACTCCACACCCTTACCGCCAAACTGCTGGCCTGGGATAGGAGATTCTTGAAACTTCCAAGCCGCATACTCATTCATCCGCCCCATGCCGTCATTATCTATGGCAACGACAATCATGCGACTGATATCAGGATTCCGCTTAATAGCTGGAATAATCTTCCAAGAGTGTCCGATATAAGACTCCTTGCTGTAAAAGACATTTTGCCCATCATGAAAGTAAACTACAGGGTAAAAACGGTCTGTGTCTTTTTCGTAGTCCTTAGGCAGGAGCACACGCACACGACGCTCCTTTCCAGTATAAGGAACCTTGAGTTTGTGTTCTTTCATTTTTAAGTAAAAGTAGGAATGATTCATTGTCAGAAAACTCTCTATATTCAAAATTTTATCTCATTATACCATAAAAATAGAAAAAAAGTCAGTAATTGTCCATTTTAAGGATAAATAACTAACTTTTTTCATTTGTTTTTCTGAAATTCTTCTGGGTTTTTCTGATTAGAGGAGATTGTCAATTAACTCATCGACAGCATCTTTTTCAACCTGGGGAGTGATTTCAGTAATCATGATACCTGCCACGGCTCGCTCAACCAAGCCTTCAACATCCATGCGTTTTTCATACTGCTCAGCATTCTCTATCTTAGGATTAGTCTTAGGACGATCAGGCGCAAAAATAGTACAGCAGTCTTCAAAAGGCTGGATTGAAATTTCAAAGGTATCGATTTCCTGCGCGATGTCAATGATTTCCAACTTGTCCATCGTAACCACGGGACGAATGATGGGAGTGCTAGTCACAGCGTTGATAGTCTGCATGCTTTCCAAGGTCTGGCTCGCTACTTGACCAAGACTTTCTCCATTGATGATAATTAAACCATTTCGTATCTCACGAATACGGTCGGTAATACGCATCATAAAACGACGGGTCAAGGTCATGAGGTAGGCTTCTGGCGCTTTAGCCTTGATTTCCTCTTGAATCTCTGTAAAAGGCACTTCGATAAACTGGATATTTCCACCAAACTTGGTCAATTTTCGAGTCAAATCGTGAGCTTTCTTGAGGGCACCAGGACTAGTATATGGCGGGCTAGCAAAGTGAACCGCCTCAATATCAACCCCTCGTTTAAGAGCTAGATAACCTGCCACGGGTGAATCAATTCCTCCTGACAACATGAGCATGCCTTTACCAGAACTTCCCACAGGTAATCCTCCTGCTCCACGGAAGGTTTCATAGGAAAGATAGGCCGCTTCCTCACGAATCTCAACCTGAAGATTGATATCTGGATTTTTCATCTGAGCTTGCACGTTTGGAATAGCCTCGAAAACAGCTCCACCAAGAGTTTGATTGAGTTCACGACTATCCAATTCGAAGTTGTGGTCGCTTCGCTTACTAGTGATTTTAAAGGTCATGCCCTCCTTGTAGATAGCTTTCATAATCTCTTGGACAGCTGATTTAAGGACTTCTACAGACTTTTCAACTTTATAAACGGGAGAAAAGTTTTGGATCCCAAAGACTTGTTTGAGAGATTCTGCTACTGCTGTATAATCAGCTCCATTGAGGTATGCGTGGGCACGGTCGCGGTCTGCGGTTACCTTAACTTGAGGATAGATGGACAAAACGTCCGAAATATTATTACGAAGTTTATTGATGAAACGCATACGATTTTTGTGTTTGGTTGACAATTCTCCATAGCGAATCATAATTTCTGAATACTGCATAAATGCTCCTATCTTACTTTTCTAGTTTGATTGTAAATTAATTTTAGCTTGGTCAAGAACTGCTCGACTTGACTCATATCATTTTCCAAGTCTAGGCTTAGGCGAACAGCTGACTGGGCCTTATCTTTGTCCACTCCCATGGCAATCAAGGTGCCTGCAGGTTTCCCTGCCTTGGACGAACAAGCAGAGGTTGTGGAAATGAAAATATCATAGTCTTCAAATGCATGAACGATGACTTCTCCACGAACCCCCTTCATCCCAAAAGTCAGGATATGAGGGGAAAAGTCTTCCTCATCCGAAAAGACAAAAATATCTGGATAATTCAAAAGCGCTTGGCGAATGACTGATTTCATCTGTCCAGTCTTACTAACAAAGATATCTAACTTTTCCATAGACAAACGGAGGGCCTTGGCTGTCGCTGCAATCCCTGCCACATTTTCAGTTGTCGAACGATAATCACGCTCTTGACCACCACCTGTCAAAAAGAGGCGTAATTTTTCTTACCAGACTTGATATAGACAAAGCCAACACCTCGGACACCATGAAATTTATGACTTGAGAAGGTCGCAAAATCTACACGATCTGTTATATATTTTTCAGTCGGAATCTTAGCGAGTGCCTGAACTGCATCAACGTGGAAGGAAATAGTTGGCTTTGTCTGCCAACAGTTCTGAGATGGCCTCAATAGGTTGGATAGAGCCAATTTCGTTGTTAACTGCCATGATGGAGACAAGGATCGTATCAGGTCGTGTCAAATTCGCTAGAGCCTCAACATCCACAAATCCTTTCTCATCAACTGGAGCAAAATCTATCTCAAAACCTTGACTTTTCAGCCAAAGGGCTGATTCCTTGACTGCTGGATGCTCAATAGCTGACACAATGATGTGCTTGCCAAACTGGGCTTTTTCAAAGGCCACACCCTTGATGACCCAGTTATCTCCTTCTGTTCCACCAGAGGTAAAGAAGATTTCCTCACTCTTCTTCCCAATCAAATCTGCAATTTGCTGCCGGGAAGCATCTAAAATTCGTGTTGCCTGATCTCCCAAACGATGGAGACTAGACGGATTTCCTACAATTTTTGAAGCGACCTGCATGTAAGTTTCAAGTGCTTCAGGATAAGGCTTGGTTGTCGCCGAATTATCAAAGTAGATCATGTTTTCTCACGCTTTCTAAAATCACTCCTTCTATTGTATCACGAAAAGAGACCTGCGACAAGGAAGGGAGGTTTCTCTTTTTTTAAGATTTTTTTAAAGAAATGAGGTATAATAAATCATAATTAAAGGAGAGTATCATGTCTAACTATCGTAGAACTTCAAAACCAAAAACAGAACACATCAAAAAGGGATTTACTGTCTTTCAAAAAACGATTGCTACCATCGGTAGTATCCTTGGCCTCATCACCGCTACTATTACCATCATGAACGCTATGGATAATAACAAAAACAACAAAAAAGAACCGACGACAACCCAAACAACTGTTGTCAAGGAAATTCAAAAGGAAGCCCCTCAGGAAAATACTACTCCTAACAGGGACAACACTTCTACTAAAGAAAATACCACGCAAGAAGAAACTTCTCAATCCAATAAAAAAGAGGAGAAAAAAGAAGATCAGAAAACAACAACTCAGGATCCTTCTACACCTTCCTCAACAAAAGAAACTAGCGATAACGGAACACAGTCAAATACGACGAGTTCTGAAACTAAAACGAACCAGTAATCACAAAAATAACTTCTTTCCAAATTTGGAAAGAAGTTATTTTTTTATTGTTGCAATACTTTTCGTGGTTTGGTTCCCTCAGCTGGACCGATGACACCTGCCATTTCGAGTTCTTCCATAAGGCGGGTCGCACGATTAAATCCAACTGACAAACGACGCTGAATCATCGAAGCGCTAGCTTTCTGGGTTTCGATAACCAAAGCCTTAGCTTCTTCAAAAAGCGGATCGCCACCAGCTTCACCATCAGAAAAATCTCCTTCATTTTCAGGAACATCTCCTGGGTCAAAGCTGTCATCGTAGTCCGCATCTGCCTGAGCCTTGATGAAGTTTACGATGCGTTCGACATCATCATCTGAGATAAAGGATCCTTGTAGACGGACTGGGTGATTTTCATCAATTGGTTTAAAGAGCATATCTCCTCGACCGAGCAGTTTTTCTGCTCCATTTTCATCCAAGATGGTTCGTGAATCTGTACCTGATGAAACTGCAAAAGCCACACGAGATGGGACATTGGCCTTGATAAGACCAGAGATAACATCAACCGATGGACGTTGCGTTGCGAGAATCATGTGAATCCCTGCAGCACGCGCCTTCTGTCCAAGACGAATGATGGCATCTTCTACTTCCTTGCTAGCCACCATCATGAGGTCTGCCAACTCATCCACAATGACAACAATCAAAGGCAGGGGGACTTGTTTATACTCAGATTGGCTATTAAATTCCTCGACCTTGGCATTGTAACCAGCGATATTTCGCACACCAACCTTAGCGAAGAGTTCATAACGGTTTTCCATCTCATCCACAACCTTTTGCAGAGCCTTGCTGGCCTTGCGTGGATTTGTCACAACTGGAATCAAGAGGTGAGGAATGTCATTGTAAACGGATAACTCAACCATCTTTGGATCCACCATCATAAACTTGACCTGATCGGGTCTTGCTTTCATGAGAATGCTCGCGATAATACCGTTAACTGCGACTGACTTCCCTGATCCCGTCGAACCTGCAACAAGTAGGTGGGGCATCTTGGAAAGGTCAAAGGTGCGAGCAGTTCCATTGACAGCCTTACCTAGAGGAATTTCGAGGAGATTTTCTGGTTTAGTTTGAGACTGTTCCCAGAGTTCACGGAAGGAAACAGTCGCAATTTCAGAGTTAGGAACCTCAATTCCGACTAGGGATTTACCAGGTATTGGAGCCTCAATCCGAACATCCTTAGCTGCTAGAGCTAGCGCTAAGTCGTCTGCCAGATTGGAAATGCGGTTAACTCGTACACCAACTGCTGGCTTGACTTCATACTTGGTAACTGATGGCCCAATTTCAGCCCGTTCCACCGTCACCTTGATACCAAAGCTGGCAAAGGTTTCTTCTAGGATTTTGATATTTTCTCGAACAATCTTCTTTTCCTTGGACTGATCTTTGGGTTTATCTGGCGCAAAGAGTTGCAAGCTTGGCAGCTTGTATTCGAGGGCTTCTTTGGCAGAAAAATCAACCTGCACCTCTTCATCTTCAAAGTCTTCTTCGTCTGGAACGTCAAAATCAGCTTGAGGAAGGATAATCTCCGGTTCGATCCATTCCTCCTCAGGAATTGGCGGAAGATCATAGTCTGGAACTTCTGGTAAGATTTCTCCAGTTTCAGGATCTACAGGAGGAAGCGGTAGTGCATCCTGTTCTTCTTGTTCCCTCTGAATTCTTGCTGCTTCTTCAGCTTCTTGACGAGCCTTCTCTTCTTCTCTCTTGATGAAGCGTTCCTGTTTTCTCTGTTCCTGTTTTTCCATGAAGGATCTGAACTGAGCTCCAATAAAGGCTGCAACATCATAAATAGACCAAGGACTAACCAAGAGTGCCCCAACTAGAATCAAAAGAACTCCAATAAAGTAGGATCCGATATTTGAGAAAAGAAAGGCAATGGGGATATAAAGTCCAACACCAAGCAGGCCTCCACCAGCAAAGCTCGTCACACGCATACCAGTCAGGTCCGTCATAACTTGAGCCAAGGTTCCTTTTAAAACTGACTGCTCCAAGCCATATTTCCATACCAAGTAGGCCTCAAAAATCAAGAGCAAGCCAGCGAAGATACAGAGAAATCCTGACAGAAGTCCCTCTTTCTTGCGTATCCATTTAAAATAGAAAAAGATAGATGAGGAGGGCACCAATGGCCACATAGGCTAAACTTCCGACCACCAGTCGAATGAGATTATAAAGAGTAATACCCGCCGCACCAAGTTTGAGGGCTGCAATAATCAACAATAAGGCAATTCCTAAGGAAATCAACATCCTCTGGATAGCCTGTTTTCTTTCGAGTTCTGCTTTAGACGGTCTCCGTCTTGTTTTACTAGTATTCTTGTTTGCCATTCTTCTATTATAACATATTTCACAGCCATTTCGAACAGAGAAAAAGATTGCACCAAAGGGTACAATCTTTCTATTTTGATACTTTTTTATGCTTGTGGTTTGCGTAAGTAACCATAAACCACACCACTTACAATCGCACCAATCAAAACAAAGACTAGGTAAAGTAGGGCATTTGAAGTAAGGGCAATGACGAAGATTCCTCCGTGTGGTGCCATGAGTTTGATACCAGCAAGACCAACGAGTCCGCCTGCCACCGCAGAACCAAGGATGAAGCTTGGGATAGCACGAGCTGGGTCAGCGGCACCAAATGGAATCGCTCCCTCGGTGATAAATGACAAGCCCATGATGATGTTTGTCAAACCAGAGTTGCGTTCTTATTTGGTAAATTTATCTTTGAAAAGAAGAGTTGCGACGAAGATGGCAAGTGGTGGCACCATTCCTCCAGCCATAACTGCCGCCATAGCTACAGAACCACCTGAAGAAACAGTCGCTGCAAGCGTACCTGTACCAAAGACATAGGCTGCTTTATTGACAGGTCCACCCATATCGACAGCCATCATTCCACCAAGAACGATACCGAGAAGGACAGCTGATCCTCCTCCAAGACCGCCAAGGAAGTCATTCATAGCAGTGTTGATTGCCGCCATTGGAATATTGACAGCCAGCATGACAAAGCCTGTCAAGATTGTCCCAAGAAGTGGCAAGAGAAGGATTGATTTAGCACCTTCAAGTGAACGAGGAACTTTAACATATTTCTTGATAGCAAGAACCAAGGCACCTGCGATAAATCCACCAACAAGGGCACCTAGGAAACCAGATGATACACCTGCAAGAGTTGAAGTTGCTTCACCACCTGCGGCATAAGGAATTTTACCAAAGGCAAAACCTTCTTTGGCAATAGCACCAGCAACGAAACCAGCTACCAAACCTGGTTTTTCAGCGATAGAATAGGCTACATAACCTGCAAAGACTGGGAGCATCAAGCCAAAGGCAGCGCCACCAATTTTCATGAACATAGAAGCTAGTTCATGGTAGGATCCGAGATTGCCAAGATTTTCATTTGGAACACCCAAAGCTCCGTCGATCAAGAAAGCAAGGGCAATCATGATACCACCACCGATAACGAATGGCAACATTTGTGATACACCACTCATCAAGTGTTTGTAGAAGGCACCACCAAGGCTTTGTTTTTCATTAGATGCTGTTGCAGCTTTTGCTCCATTAGCAGCACGATAAACTTCAGCATCTCCTGAAAGAGCCAAGTTGATCAACTCTTCCGTCTTACGGATACCGTCAGCAACTGGACGATTGATCAATGGTTTACCATCGAAACGATCCATTTCAACGGCCTTGTCTGCTGCGATGATAACAGCTTTAGCCTTACGGATGTCCTCTGCAGTTAGTTGATTCCCAACACCGCTGGCACCGTTGGTTTCAACCTTGATACCAACACCCCATTTCAGCAGCTACTTTTTGAAGGGCTTCTTGGGCCATGTAAGTGTGGGCAATACCCTGTCGTACAAGCTGTAACAGCTACGATAAAGTCACCAGACTCATTGGCAGGTGCTTGAACAGGCTCCTCAGCTTTTTCTGAAGCTTGGTCAAAGAGTTCAATGACTTGGTCAGCAGATGTTACTTGACGAAGTTTGTCAGCAAAACCGTCTTTCATCAGGTATTGAGACAATTCTGCCAAGGCAGCCAAGTGAGTATCATTGGCACCTTCTGGAGCCGCAATCATGAAGAAGAGGTCAGTTGGTTGCCCATCCAAGCTCTCATAGTCAACACCCTTGTTTGACTTAGCAAAGAGAACGGTCGCTTCTTTTGACAGCAGAGTTCTTGCTGTGAGGCATAGCAATTCCGTCACCCAAACCAGTGGAAGTTAGAGCTTCACGCGCCAAAATTCCTTCTTTAAAGGTTTCAAAATCTGTCACATAACCGTGATCTACCAAACTTTTAATCATCTCTTCAATGACAGCTGTTTTTTCAGTTGCTTGCAAATCCAGCAACATGACATCTTTTCTCAATAGGTCTTGAATTTTCATCGTTTTTCTACCTCAACTTTTTCATATGTTTCTTTAATAAAGTCCGCTGTTGCCAAGTCATCTGAGAAAGTAGTTGCTGTGCCACAAGCCACTCCCCATTTGAAGGCTTCTACTGCGTCTTTTGATTTGACAAATTCACCTGTAAATCCAGCTACCATAGAGTCACCAGCTCCAACAGAATTTTTCACTGTTCCCTTGATGGGTTTAGAGAAGTAAGCTCCCTCAGATGTGACAAGAAGGGCACCGTCCCCAGCCATAGAGATAATGACGTTTTGAGCACCTTTAGCCAGTAACTCTCGCGCGTATTTCTCAATTTCATCTAAACTGTCTAATTTAACACCAAAGATAGCTCCTAGTTCGTGATTGTTTGGCTTAACCAAAAGTGGCTGATAGTCCAAACTATCTATCAAGGTCTGACCCTCAAAGTCACAAACTACTTGCGCACCTGTCTGACGGGTCAAGGCAATCAGATCCTTATAGATAACATTTCCTAGGTTCTTAGCACTCGAACCTGCAAACACAACCGTATCATCTGCTGTCAGACTAGATAAAATAGCTTTCAATTCTTCTAGCTGAGCTGGTTCAACATTTGGACCTGTTCCGTTGATTTCTGTTTCTTGGTCTGCTTTAATCTTAACATTGATGCGAGTATCTTCTGCTACTTGGACAAAGCGTGTCTCAATCTCTTCTTTTGCCAGAATATCTGTGATAAATTTACCAGTAAATCCACCGATAAAGCCCGTCGCTGTATTTGGAATATCAAGCGTTTCAAGACACGACTGACATTGATTCCTTTTCCACCAGCAAACTTATCATCACTGTCCATACGATTGACACTACCAACTTGAACATGATCCAAGCGCACGATATAGTCAATGGATGGATTGAGTGTGACTGTATAAATCATACCTCTATTACCTCCGTTTTCTCCTTAATAGCCTGCAAGAGCTCATCCCCTTGACTTGTGATGACAATAGCGCGTTTAAGTGGTGCTACCTTGGCAAAGCAAGTTTGACCAATCTTTGACGAATCGACCAAGACATAAGTCTGTTTGGCATTCTCCAAAATAGCACGCTTAACGGCTCCCTCCTCCATATCAGGAGTCGTATAATAACCATCGTCCACACCATTCATCCCGATAAAGGCACGGTCAAAGTGCAATTGATTGATTTGGTTAAGAGCAACACCACCGATACAAGCATCTGTCGCCATCTTGACACTCCCTCCAACCATGACAGTTGGAATCTGTTTTTCAACCAACTGAACCGCATGATGAATGGAGTTGGTCACAACTGTAATATTCTTATTAACCAATTCCTTGATTAAAAAAGCAGTTGTCGTTCCAGCATCGATAAAGATAACATCTTGTTCCCTGATAAGAGAGGCAGCTTTCTGAGCCAGTAGCTTCTTCTCTTGAAGGTTTTTGACAGATTTTTCTTGGATGGTTTCTTCTTCCTGCAAGGAGTGGGGGCAATTCTGCTCCACCATGTACACGGCGAAGCTTGTTTTCCGCCTCCAACTCGTCCAAATCTCTTCGTACTGTCGATTCTGATGTTTCTAATAGACTAACCAATTTTTCTAGGGAAACTACATGATGTTTATTTAACTCCTCTAAAATCAGTTGCTTTCGCTCAGTTTTTAACACCAAACCACCTCCTGTTATCGTTTACACTATTCATTCTAGCACAATTTCTATCAAAGTCAAGCATTTTTTATCATTTTCTTTCAATTTCTATCATTTTTCTTATTTCCAAAATTTTTATTGCAAGATAAGTGGCTTTATGGTAGACTATTTGAGTAAGTATTGGAAGATTACTCAAGAGGCTTAAGAGGCCGTGTTGGAAACGCGGTAGGCGTGTAACAGCGTGCGTGGGTTCGAATCCCATGTCTTCCGTAGAAAAACCAAAACGATTTCTAGGATACGACATCTGTTGTATCCTTTTTTGTATCCTTTTTTAGCAAAAGAATACCAAGGAATACCAAAGACAAAAATAAAAAACGTTGATTTAACAACGTTTTACCAAGGAATGCGAAAGAATGCAAAGGAATAATGGAGCCGGTGGGAGTCGAACCCACGTCCAAACACCTGCCAACATATTTGTCTACAACCATAGGTTATGTATTGTTTTAACAGTCCCTCGACACATAACTCAAGCCTAGGAACTGCGAGTCTATTAATCTCTTATCAAACCACTAGACAAGGCTTGATCGTATCTCGCTAATCATAAGACCTGTCATTGAACACGAGCAATCCAAATCAGGTCACGCCTGCTGGTTTTTAGGCAGCTAGAGCGTAAGAAGTGTTATTTTTTGCAGTTATATTTAACTGAGCGTTTACGTCGCCACACGGGTTGCAAAATATGCCTCATAATGCCTGTCGAATCCGTAACGACCCCAAAAGACAATAAAACTATTATAACCTATCTTCAAAAAAAATGCAAAATCAAGCCATTTCTTTAGAAAAGATATCCTTTTAAGGCCTCTGATAAGGCTTGATAACCCGCTACACTTAGATGGAGACCATCCGTTGTATAGGCTGATTGAAGCTGTCCTTCTGAATCTGTCAAACTATCATAAACAGGCACAAAATCTACCTGCATATAGGCGGATGCCAGAGTCTCATAGGCTTGATTCCACTCCCTAATCTTTTCATTGGTACGAATATAAACTGTCTGCTTGTATTCTTTTCCTTCATTGACTGGCAGAATAGAAACAAGCTTTATTTGTGACAGCGGATAATTCCGGACAATCGATTGAATCACACGCTCAAGATTATCCAAGGCTTCATTCATGGGGACATCTTTTCCGATATCATTTGTCCCAATTAAGAGAACAATTTGATCCACAGCATCACCATAAAGATGGGCATCAAGGTTATCTAGTAAAAGTCCTGTCTGGTATCCTCGAATGCCACGATTGACAATCGTCTTTGCGGTCCCAAACAACTCTTGCAATGGGTAGTATTCTACAATCGAATCGCCGATAAAAATTACATCTGGCTCTAGGACAGAGACTTGATTCAATTCACGATACTTGGCTTGAATCTTTGCCTGCTCTTTTAGGAGCCAATTTTCTAATAACTGTACTGCCACCTTATCCCTCTTTCTCTAACCAATTTTCTAAGATCTGATAAACGCCCCCTTGGCTGTTAGCTGGAGCTAGGGCAGTTGCAACTGCCTTGGCCTCATCATCAGCATTTTCCATAGCATAGGCAATTCCAGCCATCTCCAACATCTCAACATCATTTTCGCTATCACCAAAAGCCATGATTTGTTCCGATTTCAAATTCCAGCGCTTGAGTAATTCTTCCAATCCCCAAGCCTTGTGAACACCAGCCTGCAGGATATCAATACAGCCATAACCGCTAGAAACAGCTCTTACACGACCATCAAATAAATCATTAATTTCCTGCAAAACTGAACTAGAACGTTCTTCACCAACGACCATGCTCATCTTTAGCACTCCACCAAAGAGGTCTGAGTTTAGCTCATCCACAAAATTGGTTCTTTGGTAAAGTTTTTCAATCATCTCTGGAGTCATAAATTTATCAAGTTCTGTAAAAACAGTTCCTTCCTTGACAAAACTCCCGTTCATACTAGTGACGACGAACTGATCTCGACACTCTCTCCCTTTAAAATGAAGGAGAGCCTTGTCAACCATAGCATCATCCCAGGTCTGAGCCTGAAGTAATATATCGTACTCAAATATCCGAGCACCATTGGCAACGACTAGGACAACTCTACTCGCCAAATGTTTAAGCAATTGTCTCATCCGATGGATTTCATTCCCCGTCGCAATGACAAAACGGATACCTCGCTCATCTAATTGATCTAAAATCTTTTCTAAACGTGGCAAGTCCAGTTGCCCTCTTGGATCCAGCAAGGTCCCATCCATATCCGTTGCAATCAATTTAATCGTCATCTCGTCTCCTTTAGGGGGGTACCTACCACTTCAACCCTACATGTTCATTCATTTCTTTATAAGCTGTGTCAATTCGTTCCTTGGTCGCCTCATCCAACTGCTCACGGTGACTACCCCCCTCGATGAAGTCCTCTAGGATATAGGTCTGATAGAGGAAGAGCGGATAGCCTTCTGGGGAGTAAGTCCCTTTGGGTGTTCGATTAACCCAAGTAGGATGCGCTTTGGCAGTTTCAATCCTTGTCTTTCCATCTTTTTTCTTAATGGTTACATCCATAAGAACACCGCGCTCTGTCCACTTGGCATTTTCCTCGTCTTGCATGGTTTCAATGCGCTGGTTTGAGAGGAAATTTCCCATGGAGTAGATAATCAGTTTTTTGTCACCATCTTTTTCAACTGTTTCAGCAGGTTCAACGACGTGAGGGTGCCCTCCAAAGATAATATCAGCTCCCCAGTCAATCATCTTGTGGTAAAGTGTCTTTTGTTCTTCAGTTGGTTCTAGCTGGTACTCAATTCCCATCTGAGGCATAACAACGGTAATATCTGCTTCTTTTTCAGCTCGTTCAATCTCTGCCTTCATCTTGTCTTCGTTTAAGTCAGAAAGATAGTGATTATAGTCCTCTTGAGAGATATACTGCTCAATGCCATTAAAGCCATAGGAATAGGCCAAAAGGGCTACCTTGATACCATTGACTTCCTTGATAACAATAGGGGCTTGGTCACGGGATTCATGCGGGTAGACCCCGATGGGTGTCATTCCAGCCTTTTCAATAGCTTCTGCTGTCGAAACCACTCCCTCAATTTGAGAATCAAGTATATGATTGTGAGCCAAGTCTAGAACTTGATAGCCTGCATCCTTAATAGCATCCATGACCTCTCCAGGTGCATTAAAGAGAGGATAACCTGCCAAATAGTGGTCCTTGTTCACAGTTCCTTCAAAATCACCAATCACCAAATCCGCTTGCTTGAGCCAGGGCTTCACATACTCAAAATTTTCATGAAAATCATAGCTCCCATCTTCTTTTAGAGCTGTTCGGTAGATAGGAATATGATAAAGAAGGTCACCATTTGCCATGATACGGGCTGTCGCTTCGTCAGACTGATTTTCCTTGGATTGACTAGAAGTACTTGCAGAATCACCTGCTTGACTACTAGGACTTGATCCCATGTTGCCTTGTACTGCTCGAACTAATAAGTTTCCCCCCATGGACAAGGCAACTGCCAGCAACAACACTGTAATAAACTGGGCATTGGTCCAAGATTTATAATTCCTAAAGAAACCAATACTGGTCTTAAACAATCTAAAAATAGGACCATGAGACCGTCTGTCTTTTCGCTTTTCCATTCTTATTCCCCTTTGCTCTCTTATGCAAGTCTTTCCTTTTATTATACCACAGACAAAAGGGGAATACCGTTTATTATATTATTTTTTAAGAACTTCTACGACTTTCTTTCTAACCTATTTTGTGTTATCATGTAGAGGTAATGAAAGGAGAGAAAATGTCTGCTATAGAACGTATTACAAAAGCTGCTCATTTGATTGATATGAAAGATATTATCCGTGAGGGAAACCCAACTCTACGAGCGGTTGCTGAGGAGGTCACTTTCCCACTATCTGATCAAGAAATCATTCTTGGTGAAAAAATGATGCAATTCCTCAAACATTCTCAGGATCCTGTTATGGCTGAGAAAATGGGACTCCGTGGTGGTGTTGGCCTTGCTGCTCCCCAGCTGGATATCTCAAAACGTATTATTGCCGTCTTGGTCCCAAACATTGTTGAAGAAGGTGAAACTCCACAGGAAGCCTACGATTTACAAGCCATTATGTACAATCCAAAAATCGTCTCCCACTCTGTTCAGGACGCTGCTCTTGGCGAAGGAGAAGGTTGCCTATCTGTTGACCGTAACGTACCAGGCTATGTTGTCCGTCATGCCCGTGTCACTGTTGATTACTTTGACAAGGATGGCGAAAAACACCGTATCAAACTCAAAGGATACAACTCCATCGTTGTCCAACATGAAATTGATCATCTAAACGGAATTATGTTTTACGATCGTATCAATGAAAAAGACCCATTTGCTGTCAAAGATGGTTTACTGATTCTGGAATAAAGAAAATCCCGTTGCAAGACGGGGTTTTGTGTTATAATAGAGGCATGAAAACAAATGATATTGTCTATGGCGTCCACGCCGTCACAGAAGCCCTCCTTGCAAACACTGGAAATAAACTTTACCTCCAAGAAGATCTAAGGGGAAAGAATGTTGAGAAAGTCAAGGAACTGGCTACTGAGAAAAAGGTGTCCATCTCTTGGACTTCAAAAAAATCCCTATCTGAAATGACCGAAGGCGCTGTCCATCAAGGATTTGTCCTTCGAGTTTCTGAATTTGCCTATAGCGAACTAGAACACATTCTTGCCAAAACGCGGCAAGAAGAAAATCCTTTGCTATTGATTCTTGACGGATTAACTGACCCTCACAACTTAGGCTCCATTTTAAGAACCGCTGACGCGACCAATGTTTCAGGTGTCATCATTCCCAAGCACCGTGCTGTCGGTGTAACTCCAGTCGTTGCCAAAACGGCTACAGGAGCTATTGAGCACGTTCCGATTGCCCGAGTGACCAACCTCAGTCAAACCCTCGATAAACTCAAAGACGAAGGATTCTGGACCTTTGGAACGGATATGAACGGCACTCCTTGCCACAAGTGGAATACAAAAGGGGAAAATCGCCCTCATCATCGGAAATGAAGGAAAAGGTATCTCTAGCAACATCAAAAAACAGGTCGATGAGATGATCACCATTCCAATGAACGGACATGTTCAAAGCCTCAATGCCAGTGTTGCTGCAGCCATTCTCATGTACGAAGTTTTCCGAAACCGACTATAAAAAAGTTTCCAATCACTTGATTGGAAACTTTTTTGCTTAACTATGTTCTGTGATAAATTTATAGGCTTCTTGACCAGCGATAGCCCCATCTCCAACTGCTGTTGTCACTTGGCGAAGGTCTTTCTGGCGAACATCCCCAACCGCAAAGATACCATCAACTGCCGTCTTCATGTGGTTATCTGTCACAATCCAGCCTGCCTGGTCTTTAATATTCAATTCTTTAACAAAATCGCTAACAGGATCCAGTCCAACATAGATAAAGACACCACCAAAGGCTTGCTCTGTTACCTTACCCGTTTTCACATTTTCAAATACGACAGATTCCACTCGGTTTTCACCTTTGATTTCCTTGACGACAGAATCCCAGATAACGTTGACTTTCTCATTTGCAAAAGCACGGTCTTGCAAAACTTTTTGGGCACGAAGTTGATCACGACGGTGAACAATAGTGACAGTCTTGGCAAAGCGAGTCAAGAACAAAGCTTCTTCTACCGCTGAATCTCCACCACCGACTACGAGCAAATCTTGGTCACGGAAGAAAGCTCCGTCACAGACTGCACAGTAAGAAACTCCTCGACTGTTCAGTTCCTCTTCTCCGGGAACTCCCAAGAGACGGTGTTTTGACCCAGTTGCCACGATGACAGTACGGGTTTCGTAAACTTGATCATCAGTGATTACCTTCTTATAGTCACCCTGATCTTCAATATTTTCAACATAGCCATAAAGATGCTCCACTCCAAGGTTTTCAAGTGGTTCAAACATTTTCTCAGCCAATTCAGGTCCACTGATGTTGGCATAACCTGGATAGTTTTCAATATCAGATGTGTTATTCATTTGCCCGCCTGGCAGACCACCTTCAATCAAAGCAACTTTCAGATTGCTGCGAGCGGCATATAAGGCAGCGGTCATTCCCGCAGGTCCAGCACCGATAATAATCGTATCGTACATTTCGATTCCTTCTTTCTTGTTGTAACTATCTTTATTCTAACTGTTTAAAGTTTCCTTAGCAAGCATTATGCTCTGAAAACTAAAATGAGACTCATGACGGCAAAGGATAATACTGGGATCACCAAAACCCCAATCATAATCATATCATAGAGATGGGCTTGACGGGCCTTGGCTGTCTTGTCCACGCCAGACATAGCTCGCAATCCAATCCAAATCCCTAAAAAAATCACGACGAGAATGGTCGTTAAGATCAAACTCTCGAAATATAAAGAAAACAGTTGCAGCAGCATGATCTCTCTCGTTTCTATCTTTTTTAAAGAGTAAACTCAGCTAGTCCAACTAACTGAGTTTTCCTTTTACTATTATATCAAATATAAGTCCGTTTGTAACTAGCGAAGAATTCTTTTGTCCGTTCTTCTTTCGGATGATTGATGATTTCATCCGGTGTACCTGACTCGATGATTTTCCCCTTATCTAGGAACAAAATCTTGTCTGCCACTTGGGCTACAAAAGACATGTCATGACTGACCAAAATCATGGTCTGACCTGACTTGGCAGCGTCTGCAATAGACTTTTCTACTTCACCGACCAACTCTGGGTCAAGGGCTGAAGTGGGCTCATCCAAGAGCAAGACATCTGGTTTCATAGCAAGCGCACGCGCTAGAGCAACCCGTTGCTTTTGTCCACCTGATAAGTGGCGAGGATAATGCTGTTCACGGTCAGAAAGACCAACCTTGGCCAACTCTTCCTTGGCGATTTTTGTTGCTTCCTCATCTGATAATTTCTTAACAACAACCAAGCCTTCCTTGACATTGTCAAGGGCTGTTCGGCGTTCAAACAAATTGAACTGTTGGAAAACCATAGACAACTTGCGACGAAGGGTTAGAATCTCCTCTTGGCTAATCTGAGAAAAATCAACTTTAAAATTATCAATCTGAATCGTTCCACTATCTGGAGTTTCAAGGTAGTTCAAACTACGAAGAAAGGTTGATTTCCCTGCTCCAGATGAACCAATCAAGGCTACTACTTCTCCCTTTTGGATATCCAAGTCCAGATGATCCAAGACAGTCTGTCCTGAAAAGGATTTACTTAAATTCGAAATCTTAATCATTAACGAAGGTCCCCTTTCACATCTGTAGATACTGCATCCGGCGCTGAGATAGCCATTCTTCTCTCAATGAAACGGCCGAGGCTTTCAATTCCGATATTGACTACCCAATAAACAAGGGCTACGGAGATAAACCGTTCAAAATAGCGGTAATCCGCTCCACCCAAAATCTGAGCCTGAGCAAAAACTTCGACAACACCTGCACTAAAGGCTAGAGAAGTTCCCTTGGTCAAACCGATGAGGGAATTGATCAAGGTTGGAGTAGCTACCACCGCTGCATTTGGAATAATCACGCGACGATAAACTTGTGCTCGCGTCATACCCAAACTACGCGCCGCCTCAATTTCACCTGGATTAACAGAAAGGATGGCTGCACGAATCGTTTCACTTGCATAAGCCGCCTCATTAAAAGCAAAGGCCACAATCGCAAAAAGCGCTGCTGGAATCGCATTGATATTGAAACCAGTGCCCCATTGTTGATTGAGTGCTTTCAGAGCAAGTGGAATCCCGTAGTAAGTCAACATAAGTTGAACTAGGATTGGGGTACCTTTTAAGAAGCTGACGAAAAAAGCCTGCAAGGGATATAGAATCTTAACACGATTGATTTTAACAATGGCGAAAACCAAGGCCAGCACCAAGCCAAAAATCGCACCTCCAAGCGTCAACATCAAGGTTGTAGGCAGTTGTTGGACAATCCTTGGAATTCCATCAAAAACCGAACGCAAGCTAAAGAGCTTACCATCCGGAATGAGTTGCATCAAACTTTGGTACCAATCTGATGCTAAAAATGTTGTAACAGTCATAAAAACATCCTCTCCTGATAATGATTCATTCTATCATACTTCTGCTCGCAAGCAAATTATTTGCTACGGGCTGATCAGACTTTGTCTATCTTCTAGTTTATCACACTTTAAAACAGGGAGGCTATATATTTTACCTATCAAGGAGATAGATAAAAACTATCTCAAACCTAAGTCCTTATAGCTTTTTCTATAGCCAATTTGTTTAACAGCACCATTCTCCACCAAAATTGGACGTTTCAATAACATGCCATCACTCGCTAGAAGCTTGGCTGCTTCTTGTTTTGACAAACTTCCCACCTTATCTTTTAGGCCCAGTTCGCGGTATTTGATCCCGCTAGTATTGAAAAATTGTTTCACTTCAAAACCGGATGTTTCTAACCAGTTCAAAATCACGTCTTCACTTGGTGTTTCTTCTACGATGTGGACATCTTGGTATTCCAGTCCAAGTTGATCCAATTCATTTTTTGCTTTCTTACAAGTTGAACATTTTGGGTATTCAATAAATTCTAACATCTTCTTTTCTTTCTATTTTTTATTTTCTTGAAATGCTGCACCTTCATGTTGCAAGAGCCAAACTTTCTTTTCGACTCCAGATGCATAGCCTGTCAAGCGATTACCTGACCCCAGCACACGATGACAGGGTACGAGGATGGACCAAGGATTACGTCCCACTGCTCCGCCAATCGCTTGGGCAGAAGCTACATGCAAGTCTTTCGCTATTTGTCCGTAAGTTACTGTTTGTCCATAAGGAATGGCCTGTAAGTAATCCCAAACCCGCTTTTCAAAATCTGTTCCACTGGGAGCCAGAGGCAAGGAAGACAAATCTTGAGCACATCCATCAAAGTAAGTATCTAAATAGGAAATAACTTGATCAAGGATAGGATGCCCCTTAACGACTTCTATCCTTTCCGTATCAATACCCCTCTCAAAATGAGTTTGGTCCTGTACCCAAATTCCATACAGATATTGCTCGTCAGCAACTAAGGATAAGGTTCCAATTGGCGACGAGTAGAGCATTTTTGCGTACTTTTTCTGCTTCATTTTTTTAATTTCTGATAGGCCAAACGTTCCCCATCAACTGGAACCTTACCAACCTGTTGGAAGCCCAGCTTTTCAAATATATGCTGCATGGCCTTGTTTTCTGCATGTGTATCTGAACGAAAATCTAGATAATCAAAACCTTCAATCAAGCCTTCTAGGAAAGTCTGAGCAACACCTTGTCCTTGGACATCTGCTGCCACAGCGATACGGTGAAAGACCAGATATTCTGACTCTCCCCCTTGCCAACTTCCTTCATAAATGGCTTCATAGGATTTCTCTGGGCTCTTGGTCACAGCAGCATAAGCTAGCAGTTCTCCTTCTTCCAAGGCCACATAAGCTTGGCCTGAGATGATATCATCAATAATAATGTCAGCATTTGGATAGCCATTTTGCCACTGGTCGCTACCAGACTTGGCTAAGCACTTTTTAGCATCCTCCATCACCTGCATAATAGCATCCACTTCGTTTGGAAAAGCTAAACGAATCTCCATCTTTTCCCCTCATTTCTAACTATTTTCTCTCATCATAGCATAATTTAAAGCTTTCTACAAGCAGTTGAAACTTGACTTTTGTTTTTTATTATTTTATAATCTAGTTATTAAAACTAGATAAAAAGGAGTTGGGAATGAATTCTATCTTTTCCTATCCAAAATGGGAAGAAATTCCAAACATTGACCTCTATCTGGATCAGGTTTTACTTTATGTCAATCAGGTCTGTGCCCCTATCTCTCCAGATAAGGACAAGGGGTTAACAGCATCTATGGTCAATAACTATGTCAAACATGGTTACCTGACAAAGCCTGACAAGAAAAAATACCAACGCAAACAGATTGCCCGTTTGATTGCCATCACCACTCTCAAGTCTGTCTTTCGATCCAAGAAATCGCCCAGACACTTAATAGTCTACAAACTCAAGAGAGCTCAGACCAGCTCTACGATGCTTTTGTGGACTACATGAACCAAGGAATCGATCCAGAAAACCCTATTATCCAAACCAGCTGCCAAACGGTTAAACTGTATCATAAAACTCTAGACTTAATCCTTAGCAAAGAAGAGGAGGAAACCCAATGAATACCAGCTTAAAACTCAGTAAAAAACTCAGTTTTGGAGAAGAAATTGCCAATAGCGTGACCCATGCTGTGGGTGCTGTTATCATGCTCATCCTACTCCCTATTTCATCCACCTATAGTTATGAAGCACATGGATTTTTATCGTCTTTTGGCGTTTCTATCTTTGTTATCAGTCTATTTCTCATGTTCCTCTCGTCAACCATTTACCACTCTATGGCCTATGGTTCAACCCACAAATACGTCTTGCGGATCATCGACCATTCTATGATTTATGTGGCTATCGCAGGCTCTTATACGCCGGTTGTATTGACTTTGATGAATAACTGGTTTGGCTATCTGATCATTGCCATTCAGTGGGGAACAACCATCTTTGGCATCCTCTATAAAATCTTTGCTAAAAAGGTCAATGAGAAATTCAGCCTTGCCCTTTACCTGATTATGGGCTGGTTGGTTCTAGCTATCATTCCTGCCATTATCAGTCAAACAACGCCAATTTTCTGGAGTCTCATGGTAACTGGCGGACTCTGTTATACAGTTGGAGCTGGATTTTACGCTAAGAAAAAACCTTATTTCCACATGATTTGGCATCTCTTTATCCTAGCGGCATCTGCACTCCAATATATCGCGATTGTTTATTACATGTAAAAAAGTTGAGAATCTTTTCTCAACTTTTTTCTTTACATATATTGATAAAATACTGGTGCAAGCGCACATTATCAGTCAATTCCGGATGAAAAGAGGTTACCAGCATATTCTGTTCTTGCGCAGCAACGATTTGGTCATCTACAGTTGCTAGGATTTCCACACCCTCTCCAAGACTACTGATAATCGGACCGCGAATAAAGGTCATGGGAATCTGACCGACTCCCTTACATTCTGCCTCTGTATAAAAACTTCCTAGTTGACGCCCATAGGCATTGCGCTCAACTACTATGTCCATAGTCGCTAGATGACTTTCTTCCTGAGAAATAATTTCCTTAGCTAGCAAGATTAAACCCGCACAGGTCCCAAAAACGGGTAATCCAGATAGAATGGCTTCTCGGATGGGAATCAACATCTGTTGGTCACGCAAGAGTTTGCCCATGGTTGTAGACTCACCGCCAGGTAATATCAAACCCGCCAAGTCACTCTGATGTTGTTGAAAATCATCTAAATTTCTGATTTCTACACTAACAACACCTAACTTTTCTAGCACTTTTGCATGTTCTGCAAAGGCACCTTGCAAGGCTAATATTCCGATTTTCATCTATTTTCCTCGCTCTGCCATAAGAATTTGGATTTCATTCTCATTGATACCAACCATGGCTTCCCCTAGGTCTTCAGAGATTTGAGCCAAAATTTGAGGATTTTGGTAGTTGGTTACAGCTTTGACAATGGCACTTGCTCGTTTAACAGGGTCGCCTGATTTGAAAATACCTGAACCGACAAAGACACCCTCTGCACCCAATTGCATCATTAGCGCAGCATCTGCTGGTGTTGCAACACCTCCAGCCGCAAAGTTTACAACTGGCAACTTACCATGTTCATGGACGTATTGGACTAATTCTATAGGAACTTGGAGTTCTTTTGCTGCGACATAGAGTTCATCTTCGCGTAGATTTTGAATACGGCGAATTTCTTGATTCATCATGCGCATATGACGAACGGCTTGAACAATATCTCCTGTCCCTGGTTCTCCTTTGGTACGAATCATGGAAGCTCCTTCAGCGATACGACGCAAGGCTTCACCCAAGTCCTTAGCCCCACAGACAAAAGGAACTTGGAATTCTTTCTTGTCCACATGGAAACGGTCGTCAGCTGGAGACAGCACTTCACTCTCATCGATATAGTCAATCTCAATAGCCTCTAAAATCTGAGCTTCAACAAAATGCCCGATTCTGACCTTGGCCATCACTGGAATGCTCACCGCTTCTTGGATTTCCTTAATCATCTTTGGATCGCTCATACGGGAAACCCCACCAGCCGCACGAATATCAGCTGGAATTCGCTCCAAGGCCATAACAGCTGCCGCACCAGCAGCCTCTGCGATACGAGCCTGTTCAGGGTTCTGAACGTCCATGATAACCCCACCTTTGAGCATCTGTGCCAAGTTTTTATTTAGTTCATAACGATTTTCAGTCATTTCTTTATCCTCATCATTTGTATTGGTAGCTACCATTTCATTTTAAGCCAGATTAGAATGAAGTACAAGATAGAAAAACAATAATTGTCTGGGTACAGTAACATAAAAAACTATCTGACCTTAATTTAAGGCCAGATAGCTCAGCTATTGTTATTTTTCAGCTGTAAGTGCAGCCATTGTAATGTAGTTGTATGGTTTGTTGAAATGTGGCAAGAAGAATAGGTCTGTCAATGCCAATTTATCAATCGTTACATGCTCTTGGATAGCAAGTGAGAACATGTGGATTCCCATACTGATAGCAGCATCATGTGAAACCATTTGTGCACCAAGGATTTCGCGACTGTCTTTGTCAAAGACAATCTTGATGGCAACCTCGTGGTTGTCATGCTTCATAAATTCTGGTTTTTGAAGATCGTTAAAGCCAGTTTCAGTTGCATTGTAACCTGCTGCTTTTGCTTTTTCAAGAGTCAGACCAGTTGAAACCATGTGAAGACCATAGATTGAAATACCGTTTGATCCTTGCACACCGATTCCTTCCAATTCATGTCCACAAGCGTTATAAGCACCAACGATACCAGTACGTACAGCATTAGATGCAAGAGCGATGTAGCTTGTATCTTTACGAGCATTGTCATAAACAGTCGCACAGTCACCAACAGCATATACACCTGGGATAGATGTTTCTTGTTTCTTGTCTACAAGGAAGGCACCGTTGCGGAAAAGTTCAATCTTACCATCTGCAAGAGCTGTGTTTGGACGGAAACCAACAGCAAGAACCACCATATCCACATCAAATGTTTCTTTGTCTGTTACCAAGCGTTCAACTTTACCATCACCTTGGATGGCTTTAACTGTTTGACCAAGTGCCAAGCGGATGTTATGGTCTTCCAAGTTTTTCGCCATCATTTGGGTAAAGTCTTTGTCATAGTAGCCGTTCAAAACAGTGTCTACGATATCAACAAGCACCACTTCTTTTCCAAGACGTTCGAAAGCTTCAGCCAGCTCAACACCGATGTAACCACCACCAACAACGGCAATGCGCTCAAGGTGTTTGCTCTTGTCTTCAAGTTTTTTTCAATAACTTCTTCAGCGTTTTGGTACAACTTTAACAAATTGAACATTTTCAAGTGTTGCTTTGAATTCTCGGTTACCCTTAACGATTTCAACACCTTCGATTGGAGGCAAGATTGGAGTTGAACCAGTTGCAAAGATCAATTTATCATAAGACTCTTTGTGTTCTTTACCTTCAACTTCTGCTGTCACAACTTTATTATCGTAATCAATTGAAAGAACTGGTGAGTTCATGTAAACTTTTAGCACCTTTTGCTTCCAATTTTTTTCTTTATCAGAGTAGAAGAGACCTTCTGGGCCATCAATTTGTTCTCCGATCCAAAGCGCCATTCCACAACCAAGGAATGAAATATTTGAGTTTTGGTCAAATACAACGATTTCATTTTCATGACCAAAGTTATCCAACATAGTGTTGATACATGCTGTACCAGCGTGGTTAGCACCAACTACAACGATTTTACTCATAGAAATAAATTCCACCTTTAAAATTTTTTTGATTTACCTTTTCTAGTATATCATTTACTGTTAGCGTTTACAAGGTATTTGCTTGGAATTCTCTTTTTTTCAGAAAAAAATTATTCTTTGCTATATTATTTGTTTCATTTCCTTCCAATTTTTTTAAGCATATTTCTTGACTTTTTGTTAAAATTTATTTGTGAAAACGCTGACTTTATGGTATGCTAGATACATGGAAAGAAAATGTAAGGGGTTAAATTTTCTATTAATCTAACTTATCTTGAATGATTTCCTACAAGAAGAAAGGAGTTGGTAGCTTGCCTCTTCGTTCACGTTCTGAACGGCTAATGGGAACAACTATCACGATTTCATTAGTAGATGAACGGGCTGATTGCCTACTTCAAGGAGCCTTTGATTTGCTCAAGGAGCTCGAATACCGCTTCAACGCCAATAGTCAAGAATCCGAACTGATGGAAATCAACTACCAGGCTGGAATCGCACCTGTTAAGGTTCATCCTGACCTATTTGAACTGATTGCTCTTGGACTTGAGCATAGCCTAGCTCCGTCTAGCCATCTAAATATCAGTATTGGTCCCTTGATTCAAACTTGGCGAATCGGTTTTGCAGATGCACGGCTTCCAAAGCCAAATGAAATAGAAGCTGTCTTGCCTCTAGTTGACCCGCATTTTATCAAGTTGGATCCGACTAGCTCTACTGTCTTTTTAGAGAAGAAAGGAATGAAGCTTGATTTAGGTTGTTTAGCCAAGGGCTATAGTGCAGATAAGGTTGCCCAGTATTTGAAAGAGCACGGTGTCACCTCTGCCTTGATCAATCTCGGAGGAAATATCCTCACCATCGGGAACAACCAAGCCAAAGAAGGGAAAGCCTGGCAGATTGGGATTCAAGATCCGCGAAATCCTCGTGGCAATCATCTCCTAACCATTCCTGCTTCTAACAAATCCGTTGTCACTTCAGGTATCTATGAACGCCACCTGACAGTAGATGGAAAAGACTATCACCATATCTTTGATAGTGAGACAGGATTTCCTGTCGAAACAGACCTCGCTAGCCTAACGATTATCTCTGATAAATCCGTTGATGGTGAGATTTGGACAACGCGCCTTTTCGGAGAACGAAGTGCTTCTATCCTCTGGCAAGTCGAAAGTATAGATGGCATTGAAGCCATTCTCATCGACAAAGAGGGACACATTGCTTGTTCTTCAGGCCTTCAAAATTGTATTATGTAAAAAGAGAAAGGAAATCTCATGCTAAAAACTTATTGCCATTGTTGGAACGAACTCTAAACGTTCTACAAAACCGCCAATTGCTCCAATACATGCAAAAACACTTTGCGGATAAAGCTGAAATTGAACTCGTTGAAATCAAGGATATCCCTGTTTTCAACAAACCAGCAGATAAACTTCTTCCTGCTGAAATTCTTGAAATTGCAGCCAAAAATCGAAGCATCTGATGGTGTGATTATCGGTACTCCTGAGTACGACCACTCTATCCCTGCAGTTTTGATGAGCGCTCTTGCTTGGCTATCTTACGGTATCTACCCACTTTTGAACAAACCAATCATGATTACTGGTGCTTCATACGGCACACTTGGTTCATCTCGTGCCCAATTGCAACTCCGTCAAATCTTGAATGCTCCTGAAATCAAGGCAAATGTTCTACCAGATGAATTCTTGCTTTCTCACTCTCTTCAAGCATTTAACCCAAGTGGCGACTTAGTTGACCTTGATGTCATCAAGAAATTGGATGCCATCTTTGATGACTTCCGTATCTTTGTGAAGATTACTGAGAAATTGCGCAATGCACAAGAATTGCTTCGCAAAGATGCAGAAGAATTTGACTGGGAAAATTTGTAAGATAGGAGACCGAAAGAATGAAATTTGTTGGACTTGTTGGATCAAACTACGATCAATCATATAACCGCAAACTCTTGGAATTTATCCGTCGCAATTTCAAATTCAAATTTGAATTAGAAGTCCTTGAAATCGACGAAGTTCCAATGTTTAACCAAGACGAAAAATGGGACGACAGTTTCCAATTACGCTTCTTGTATAACAAAATTACACGTGCTGATGGTGTCATTATCGCTACTCCTGAGCACAACCACACTATCTCAGCTTCTCTCAAATCTGTACTCGAATGGCTTTCATACGAAGTTCATCCATTTGAAAACAAGCCTGTCATGATTGTGGGAGCATCATACTACGACCAAGGAACATCACGTGCCCAAGTTCATCTTCGTAAAATCCTTGATGCTCCAGGTGTTAATGCCTACACGCTTCCAGGTAACGAATTCCTTCTTGGTAAAGCTAAGGAAGCTTTTGATAACAACGGAAATATCACCAACGAAGGAACTGTTAAATTCCTTGAGACTTGCTTAGATAACTTTGTAAAATACGTAGGAGTCGTTTCGAAATTGAAAAAAACCAAAACCAATCGAACCAGAAGACTTGGATTGTGGAAAACCAATCGCTACAACCATCACAGAAGTTGATCCTGACGATCCAGAATGGGTAGAAAAAGTTGCTGCAATCACTGGCGCTGTTTCTGGTGATACCTATGTCAAATTGGACCACGGTATCTTGACAGTTAACCAAATCGATATGTTCTTGAAAGCTATGCCATTTGAATTGACATACGCTGACGATAACAACCAATTCCTCTACTACAACAACGCTCACCAAGATCCAGACACCATGTTTGCTAAACGTGTACCGCCTCAATCAGGTAGCCGTATGTCGACTGTTCATGGTTCTCTTCCACCAGCACGTATGAAGAACGTAGAGTGGGTTATCGGAACACTTCGCAACGGAAACCAAGAATACGTCCGTACGATCGTTCCAGGTTCTCCTGCAGGTGTCATCAACACCCACAACTACCAAGCAATGTACTATCCTGATGGATCATACGCTGGTATCAATGAAATTGTCTTTAACTTCCAACCATGGCTTGACTGGTACTAAAAGAGACTGGTCAACGTTTGGTGGGTGGTAGCGGACCATTTGCTCCTACAGCTGGAGGTCATGGAGACGCCGATGCTACTTCTGGCGCTTCTGATTCAGGTGACGCTGGAGGCCACGGTGGTGACGCAGACGCTACTTCTGGTGCAAGCAACTAAGAAACCAAAAAGGAGCCAAACGGCTCCTTCTTTTTTATTGCAAAAGAAAAGGGGAATGTAAATCATCTACAACCCCTTTCAATTTATGAGTTAGGATCATCTAAACTACGACCATGCAAACCTTTTTCGCGTTGTACTTGACGTAGTTTTTCTGGTGTGACGTCATTTCCTTCCTCGTCCACAATTTTGATTCCTTCAATGTGGTGACGAACAGAACGACGATAGCCTTCGATGTACTCCTCACGAAGTTTAGCTTGTTCCACTTTTTCAGCAGAAGTTAAGCCTTCTGTTTTTTTCTTTTTGGCAAGCTCGTTAATACGAGCGATTTTTTTCGGATCCATTTCTTCTCCTTTGTGATAAGGTTTAATCCGTTTAACAGATTTTATTTTTTATTTGGTATTAATTTGATTGAAACGTGCAAGTTTAGCGGCTTTCTTGGTTAATTGCGACAAGATAGCCAAGCGATTTTGACGGACATCCTGATCTTCAGCCATTACCATGGTATTTTCAAAGAAAGCATCAATAATTGGGCTAAGTGCAAAGAGTTGTTCTAATTGCTGACCTGCAGTACCTGACAAAACGAGTGATTCCACTGCTTCTGCCAAGGCTTTCTCTTCTTCATTCTCAAAGAGGGCAGGATCAACAGTATCAGTTCCTTCGGCTTTTTCAGCCAAATTGAAAGCACGTGAGAGGGATTCGACAGACGGTTTGAAATCTTCTTGCTTGCTTGCTTCTACGAGAGCACTTGCTGCTTCTAGCATATCTGCCACAACAAAGTTCAAACTTGCAAGGACCGCTTCCTTAATGTCTTTTGGAGTTGAACCCATCATCTTATCAACACGAGCCTTGATAAAGTCCATGACCTCTGCTTTATTTTCATAAGTTAAGCTGTCGAATTTTAGATCATAAAGGCTATCGATCAGCTCATCCATAGCAATATGCCAACCAAGGCATCCAAGATACGAACCACACCTTGCGTCGCACGACGAAGGGCATAAGGATCATTAGAACCTGATGGGATCAAGCCTACTGAGAAGAAACTCAAAATCGTATCCAATTTGTCTGCAATGGCTAGAATGGCTCCAACCTTGCTCTCTGGAAGTTCTCCTTCGGCTGATGTAGGCATATAGTGTTCACGAATAGCAGCCGCAACTGCTGGAGTTTCACCAGCAAGAAGGGCATATTTCTCACCCATAATACCTTGGAGTTCATCAAACTCACCGACCATACCCGTCAACAAGTCAAATTTGTAAATAGCTGCTGCACGCGCTAGGTCAACTGTTTCATCCACTGACAAACCAGCTTTTTCTGCCAAGAGAATGGCAATCTGCCCCGTACGAATCATGTGTTCACGAAGAGAACCAATCTTTTCGTGGAAGGTCACATGGTTCAATTTTTCAACAAGATCTGAAATGACCAATTTTTGGTCTTCACGCCAGAAGAATTCTCCGTCTTCCAAGCGGGCAACTAGGACTTTTTCATTCCCCTTGATGACATTTTCCAAATGCTCTGCATTTCCGTTACGGACTGAAATGAAGTTTGGCAAGAGTTTACCATCTTGATCACGGACAACAAAGTAACGTTGGTGTTCCTTCATCGAAGTCACCAAAACTTCTTCTGGAACTTCAAGGTATTTGGCATCAAAACTTCCCATAAAGGCAGTTGGGTATTCAACCAAGTTCAAGACTTCATTCAACAAGTCAGCATCAATTTCGATGCGTACGCCTTGTTCAGCTTCGATTGCTTTGATTTGATCAACAATCATTTGCTCACGTTCACGAGGATCCGCAATTACAAATTGTTTACGAAGGTCTTCTTCATAGCTCAATGCTGACTGAATCTTAGTTTCTTGTCCCAAGAAACGATGGCCGCGACTCACACGACCGCCCTTGATATCAAGGAAATCCAAATCAAACTCTTGCTCGTCCAAGAGAACTGTCAAAGTGTGTACAGGGCGGATATATTCAAAAGTGTTGTTAGCCCAGTGCATGCTGACAGGGAAAGTTAGTGACTTCAAGACGTCTACTACACCTGGAACAATGGATTCAACCGGTTGGCCCACTTCTTCCTTAGTAACATAGACATATTCTTCACCCTTGATTTCACGGAATTCAATATCTTCAACTGTCAAGCCTTTTCCACGGACAAATCCTTGAGCTGCTTTAGTGAAGTTTCCATCACTATCCAAGGCAATTTTCTTTGCTGGTCCCTTGAAATCTTCTGTCAAATCAGACTGTTTGTCTGCAAGACCAGTCACACGAACAGCCAAACGGCGTGGTGTTGAGAAGGTTTGAATGGCTTCAAAGGAAAGACGATTTTCTTTGAGGAAGGTTGCCATTTTTTCACCTAGTTGTTTTTCACTAGGAGTTACTACGTAGGCTGGTAACTCTTCAAGACCGAGTTCTACTAATAAGTTTTTTGTCATGTTTTTTCCTTTACATTTTCTTCAATCTTTTTTGATATGCACCTTAGGTACTGGGGACGTCGCTAACTAACTTTTGTGAGTCTGTAAGGAAATCTTATACCAAATAAACTAAGATTTCCAACAGTCTCATCAAAGTGGATTTAGCTGACTGATTTTTGAACCCAAGGTTTCAAAAATTCCCACATAACAGTACGGCGGTGCATATCCCTCTAGCAAGTCTTCAACTTGCCTTTAACGATTTTAGAGCACAGTATTACTTACTATTCTGCGTCTTCTGCTAAGAGTTTAGCTCTTGTTTCTTCATCCAAGAGTGGGTAGCCTAGGCGTTTTCGTTCTGCGACAAAGGTTTTGGCTACGACACGGGCCAGGTTACGGATACGAGCGATATAGCCTGCACGCTCGGTTACAGATACGGCACCACGCGCGTCAAGCAAGTTAAAGGTATGTGAACATTTGAGAACATAGTCATAGGCAGGGTGAACCAAGCCCTCTTCCAAGGCACGACCAGCTTCCTTTTCAAACTTATCAAAGTTTTCAAGCAACATTTCTTGGTCCGAAATTTCAAATGAATATTTTGAATGCTCGTACTCAGGCTGGATGAAAATTTCTCCATATTTTACACCATCAGCCCACTCGATATCATAGACAGAGTCGACTTCTTGGATGTAAGAAGCCAAACGTTCCAAACCGTAGGTAACTTCCGCAGTAACAGGACCTGTTGCCAATCCACCGACTTGTTGGAAATAAGTAAACTGAGTGATTTCCATCCCATCAAGCCAAACTTCCCATCCAAGACCAGCTGAACCAGTAGAAGGATTTTCCCAGTTATCTTCAACGAAGCGAATATCGTGTTCCAATGGATTGATACCCAATTTTTCCAAAGACTCAAGGTAAAGTTCCTGGATATTTGATGGAGAAGGCTTCATAACCACTTGGAATTGGTGGTGTTGGTAGAGACGGTTAGGGTTTTCCCCGTAACGACCGTCAGCAGGACGACGTGATGGTTCTACATAAGCCGCATTCCATGGCTCAGGCCCGATAGCACGAAGGAAAGTGTAAGGACTCATCGTTCCCGCACCTTTTTCATTGTCATAAGCCTGCATGAGCATACAACCTTGGTCATTCCAAAATTGTTGCAAAGTCAAAATAATTTCTTGAAATGTTAATTTCTTAGACATTGAATACTCCTTAATAAAAAATGATTTCTTGCGACACGAGTCTGCCTCGTCGATTATACGAGGCAAGACGAGTTAGTACTGCGTCTTGCTCAGCACCCTAGTGCTGAGCGTGGGGCAGTCCGACCGTAAGGAGGTCTCTGCCACTGACGCAGTGGAAAGTCAATTTTTTAGACATTGTTTACTCCTTTAGTTTTTATATTTCTTTTTCAATTAATTTCTGCTGAACAAACCAATTTAACAAGGGAAGAGTTTTATCTGTGTTTGCCCATAGATGATAAGAATCGAAGACCGCTTGTACACTACCTAGATTTTCTACCAACTTATCTACTGTCAAAAAACTACGCCAGTATTCGTAAAAAATACTTGCATAGTTCTTATCATAAGTAGAGGAACCAAAATCATTCAATGAATGCCAACCATACTTCTTCTGATAAAGTTCTACGAGAGATTGATTACAAATTTTTTCCGCTTGAAATTCCTCTTCTGTCAAGAAATACTTGCGACTAATATATTCAACCATCCCCTCTTCGAACCAGATGTAAGAGTCGTAACCATCAAAATCATCTGAAAAATGCTCCGACCAATGAGCTAACTCATGTCCTACAATCTGTAAGAGGAAATTTTCAGATAAAGAATGATAGTGACTTTCTATTGCTTGAGTTTGCTGAGAACGCTCGTAGTCCATCAACTGATACAAATACAGCTCTTTCCAAACAGTTAAATCAGGCGTCATAACCATTCGTCTATTATTTGTATAGGCAGGAACAGGTATTTCCCTAATAATCTGTGTAGCAGCATTAAGACCTGACCAAATGATGGCTTGTGGTAAATCATAGACTGCAAGTTCATTCTTTAAAAAAGATTGATAAGCCTCCAACTTTTCAGTATTTCTTAATACAAAATCACGAAATGCAACTAGTTGGATATCATCTTTTACAAGATAAAGGTTATCCACGGCTCTCCTTTCTTTCACACACATAGACTGAATAAACAAAAGAACCGCATCCGACAATCCTAGGTTGATTTAACCTAGGGGCGTCAGAAACGCGGTTCCACCCTAATTTATTACTTCATTGTTTTTTAAAATACGACAGAAAGCGCCAGTTTCTTACCTTGTCCTACTTGGCTCCCACTATCCCAAGCTCGCTGAAGAACGCCATAAGACTTTCTTTCTTGTTGATTATTATATCAGAAAGGTAGAAAATTTACAATTCTTTTTCTTACTTTCTAAAAATCCATCTCATCCACACGAGGTGCGCCAGAAATCACTGAGATAGTCTTTAGGACCTCTCGCTCTTCTTTGCTGAGTTCAATCCCAAAACAGTCAAGATTGCTCTGGATGCGAGAGGCCGTCACTGACTTAGGTAGAGGTAAAAAGCCTTCTGCCAAACTCCAAGCCAAGGCAATTTGAGCCACTGATTTTCCATGCTTATCAGCAATTTCTTGGACTTCTTTCTTATCAAACAACTCTCCTTGCCCAAAAGGTCCCCAAGCCTCTAGGAGAATTCCCTTCTCTCTACAGTAGGCAACTACTTCTTCTTGATAAACCCCTGGCGCTAAGCGCACCTGATTAACCGCTGGAATGACTCTTGCTGTCTCAAGCAAGGCATCCAAATGATGGGGGAAGAAATTACTAACACCAATAGCACGGATTTTGCCTTCTTTGTAAAGATCCTCCATCGCTCTCCAAACTTCAGCATTGCGAGTTTTCCATTCGTTATTTTCCCTTAGTGGTTTTGGATTTGGCCAATGGATAAGGTACAAGTCTAGATAATCCAAGCCCAGTTTTTCCATTGATTCCTCAAATGCTTGGCGAGCTTCTTCATAGCTGTGATTGGTATTCCAGAGTTTGGTCGTTACAAAGATTTCTTGACGTGGAATACCGCTATCTCGTATAGCACGGCCAACGCTCTCCTCATTTTGATAGATAGCCGCAGTATCGATATGTCGATAGCCAGCCTTTAAAGCTTCTAAAACGGCTTGGTAGGCCACCTCTCCATTTTCAGCTTTCCATGTTCCAAATCCTAGAACAGGAATTGAAACTCCATTATTAAGGGTATAAGATTTCATCGTTTTTCCTTTCTATGTGAAGAAAATCTAAAGGAACAAAGTCCTGATTGCCAGAACACTTACTCCTTTAGATTTTAACAATTATTGATCACGATCATAATACATTTCATGAGCTTTCAAGCGAGAATTAAGCATTTCCGGAACAGTCACAAATGTATAACCTTGCTCTTTCAGATATTCTATAATCTTTGGAAGAGCATTAACTGTAGCGCCGTGAATATCATGCATAAGAACAATCGATCCATTACGAACTTGATGCTGAATCTCTGTTAAAATAGCAGATTCATTCTTGCTCTTCCAGTCCAAACTATCTACATTCCACATGATAAAGCTCAAGTCAAGACTGTTACGGATATCATCAGTAATAGCGCCATAAGGCGGACGCATGAGTTTAGAACTCGAACCTAAAACCTTGGTCAAGGCATCTTCCGTATCCGTGATTTGTTTTTTAGCATCTTCAAGAGACAATTTAGAAAGAACGGGATGATCCCAGCTATGATTTCCCACAACATGTCCTTCAGATTTCATACGTTTCAGAAGATCTTCATTGCCAGCAATGTTTTTACCAAGTACAAAGAAGGTCGCCTTTACATTGTACTTAGCTAATGTATCCAAAGCCTGAGTAGTTGTAGATGGATTTGGACCATCATCAAAGGTCAAGGCTACAACTTTTTTATTTTTTTGTGCAAAGTAAGCTTGATAGAGTTCAGCATCTTTCTCAAGCAAATAGGACGACTCAATAACATCAAAGAAACTGGATATTGGTAAAGCAATTTCCTCCAGAGTCTCCCCTGAGTTCGCTGGATAAAGGATGAGTTGACTATCTTTATAATCAAAGCTCCAAGACGTCAATTCTTGGTCTGTGAAGTTTTTTAGAACCTGATCAATTTTTGTCTGGTCAAGTTTCTTATCTTCTAGGGTTGCTTGATTTGACTCAGCAATAGTTCCTTAGCCTTGGTCGCATCTTTGAAAAGTTGACTAAGAGTAAAAGTTTTACCGTCTTCTGTCAAGAAAATTTTTCCTAAAGAAGTCTTTTCTTTTTCTTCAACCTTTGCTGCAGACAAATCGTAAACTTGCTTACTAATATTACGAGCCACAACTCCCTTTAGGACGGGATCCAACTGCTCCGTATAATAAAAGACCAAATCTTCTTTATCTTCCAGCTTTTCCTTAATATCCTGATTGATCTTTTCTCTAACAGATGCAATGACTTCCTCTCCTTGAAGAGGGTAGTAGGCAATCACTTCAGCTTGACCTTTTCGGAAATGGTCTTTCTGACTACCTGCTTTGAATTGTTGATCTTTTTCACTTTTTAGCGCTTCAATTTTCTGTTCATAGGACTGTTTCTGCAAAATCTTGTAACCAATCACGCTACCTAGGCAGATCATAGCAAGACTTAAAATACCTACTAAAACCAGTAATACATTTCTCTTTTTATCGTGGGAAACACGCTTCTCTCTATTTTTCTTCATACCTCCATCATATCAAATCAGAACTATAATTTCAATGATAAATCGATATTCTTCTATTTTTGAAAGAAATAATAAAAAGCCTAGATGATCTAAGCTTTTCAGGTATTAGAAGCGAATCGCTTCACGTGTTTTTTCATAAGAAGAAACAAAGCGATTTGTGACTCCTGGTTCTGCAACTTCCAAGGCCTGAGAAATCTTCTCAAATGATGCCTTGTAGTCAAATTCTTTTTCAAAAATTTCAAGTGCTTCATTGAAAGCTTGCTGGATACGCTCATCAAATGAACGGTAACGGTTTGAATACTGCAAGAGTTGCTCCGTCAAGGTCGCGTATTGAACAATATTGTAGGTTTCTGTTTCAAGAGCCTCCATGTCATGGGTCGCAATTTCAAGAATTCGTTTAACTGATTCAATATTAACTTGTGCTTGTTCTAACTCTGCCATCAGATCTTCTGTGTTATGGCTTGCAGTGAAGAAAAGTTTCAAGAAACTTTGAGGAATACCCGGCAAGTTTCTCTTCTCCATGTAACGTTTGATAGTATGCAAGCGATTCACATAGACATTGGCTTTCTGACGAGCATTGATGTCGTCTTTTTCGATTTGAGCTAGGCGTTCACTAACAGAAACTTGTTCGTCTTCAATGTCTTTTAGATTACTTTGAAGTGAACTAAGCTGCTCCTCTAAAACAGAGTAGGCTTGAGTAGGTTCTGTCTGATCTTCAGTTACCTCTGTGATCGCTGTATCAAGACCTGACAATTCAGCTTGAAGACGGCGGACATGGTTCCCATCACTTTCTGGGAGAAGATAGGTTTTATTCAAACGTTCAAGGTCTTGAACCAAAACCTGATTATTTTCTTTCAAGTGATTGAGGTAGGTTGGAAGCGTTGAAAGGAGACTTTCAACGACTTTTTGGGCAGCTATTTCATGCGTGAAGATATCGTAGAGCGCATTAATCTCTTCTTGGATTTGTGTATTTTCATACTCTGCATTATCCAATTCCAACTGGCGGATGTTTTCTTGATTATTTTTCAAGGATTCATGTAAAAGTTGGAAGCGTGACTCGATGTCCGTTTCAGTGAAGTGATAATTAGCATCCAAGAGTTTACGGTAGCCTTCCTCCAAATCTTCCAATTGTTCTGGAAGTTCTGTTGACAAAGTCTTCACGAGAGATGGAACACGATCAACGATATGTGTCAAAGCGAGAATATGATTTTCAGTTGAATCAAGAATTGCTGCAGCTTCAACTGGATCACCTGAAGAGTTCAAGGTTACAAATTGAGAAAACTCTGACTGGATATTTTCCAATTGTTTCTCAATTTCAGGAAGGGCTTTACCATACTGTTCCGAATTTTCTGCTACGGTATGTTGCAGATTTTCAAATAAGTCCAAAGCATGCAGAACACGTCCGCTATTCTTAGACTCTTGTTTTTCAAGCTCTGAAAGCGCATTGCGAATCGCCGCAATGTCTTCTTCAATTAAATCAATTTGACTTTCGATTTGATCGATTTGGTGAGTCGCTTTGAAAAAGCGAAAAGAATTATTATAGCCTTCAGCCTCAAACAGGTTATTTTCAATATCAGCAAATGAGTTAAGGGATAAATCAACCCATTTTTGATTCCATTCACGGAAGGTTACCTGACTTTGACCAATCAAATGCATGTTTTTAACCGCTTCAACCTCATCATTTACAGGAAGGTTGTAGAGTTCTTCTTTTCTTTCTTCGAGGGCCGTCAATCTACTTACATTACGCTTACGTAGGAAGATTGCCGCTACATAAGCCAGAATCAAAATGACTGCAATCGCAACCATTAGATAAATTAGTTGTCCATTAGACATATCAAACTCCTTTTATACTAGAAACAATCGTATTGATTATATCATATTTTTTAGGTCATGGGAACTATTTCCCACATTTTTTAGACGTCAAGGGTACTGTAAACGGCATTTTCTTCGATAAATTCACGGCGAGGTTCAACTCGGTCACCCATCAACATATCAAAGATTTTATCTGCTTCGGCAGCATCATCTACCGAAACACGCGCCATCAAGCGATGTTCTGGATCCATGGTTGTTTCCCACAATTGGTGGTCATCCATTTCTCCCAGACCTTTATAACGTTGGATGGTTGGTTTTGAACGCCCCCACTATGACGTGCTAAGGCTTCTTGGAGTTTAATTTCTTGATCTGCACCTGGCTGGATGTATTCTTTAATCTCACTTCCGACTTTAACCCCATAAATCGGTGGCTGGGCAATATAAACATAACCAGCTTCTAAGATTGGTTTCATGTAGCGGTAAATCAAGGTTAACAAGAGGGTTCGAATGTGGGCTCCATCAACATCGGCATCGGTCATCAAAACGAGTTTTTGGTAACGAGCCTTAGTGACATCAAATTCTGCACCAAATCCTGTCCCCATGGCTGTGAAGAGACTCCGAATTTCTTCGTTTGCAAGGATTTTATCCATGCTAGCTTTTTCAACGTTCAAGATCTTACCACGAATTGGAAGGATAGCTTGGAATTCACGGTTACGACCAGATTTAGCTGACCCACCAGCTGAGTCTCCCTCAACGATAAAGAGTTCGGTTTCAGCTGGGTTGTTCGAAGAACAGTCTGCTAGTTTTCCTGGAAGATTGGAAATTTCCAAACCAGATTTCTTGCGAGTGACTTCACGCGCACGCTTGGCAGCTACACGAGCCTTGGCAGCCAAAATCCCTTTTTCCACGATGCGCTTAGCAATCTGTGGATTTTCCATGAGAAAATCAGAGAAGGCATCGCTGAAGAGGCGATTGGTAATCTTGACTACTTCACTGTTCCCCAGTTTGGTCTTGGTTTGTCCTTCAAACTGCGGGTTTGGATGTTTCACAGAGATAACAGCAGTCAAGCCTTCGCGGACATCTTCCCCTGTCAGGTTGTCTTCATTGTCTTTTAGTAGCTTATTTTTGCGGGCATAATCATTGATAACACGTGTCAGCGCTGTACGGAAACCTTGCTCATGCGTACCACCTTCATGGGTGTGAATGTTATTGGCGAAACTCATGACGTTTTCGTGGTAACCAGTTGTGTACTGCATGGCTACTTCAACTGTGATATCATCCATCTCACCGTCTGTGTAGATTGGCGTATCAAAGATAACATCCTTGTTCTCGTTGATATACTCAACGTAGCTAGCAATCCCACCCTCATAGTGGTAATGTTTGCTTTGTTCAAGACCTTCACGCTTATCTGTGATTGAGATTCGAAGACCTCGGTTCAAAAAGGCTAGTTCTTGAATACGTTTGTTTAATTTGTCAAAATCAAAGGTCGTTGTTTCTGTAAAAATCTCTGGATCTGGTGTGAAGTGAACTGTTGTTCCAGTTTTATCTGTATCTCCAACCACCTCAAGATCAGCAACAACATGACCACGACGGTATTCTTGGTAATGAATCTTACCGTTTTTGTGAACATGAACATCTAGTTGCGTTGAGAGGGCATTTACTACGGAGGAACCTACTCCATGGAGACCACCTGAGACCTTGTATCCGCCACCGCCGAATTTTCCTCCAGCGTGAAGGACTGTAAAGACGGTCTCAACAGCGGGACGTCCTGTCTTTTCCTGAATGTCAACAGGAATTCCACGACCATCATCCACAACAGTGATGGAATTATCTGGCTCAATAAAGACTTGGATATGACTGGCAAATCCAGCCAGGGCTTCGTCAATTGAGTTATCAACAATTTCCCATACTAGATGGTGAAGACCTTCTTTTGAAGTCGATCCAATATACATACCTGGACGCATACGAACGGCTTCCAGCCCCTCCAAAACTTGAATTTGACTGGCATCGTAATCCTGTGCCTGTTGATTTTTGATTTCTTCTGTCATTTTTTTCCTTTTTCTTACATGTCTATTGCTTGTCTCAATGTTGCAACGTTTTTAAAAAGATAGGCATCTAAGCCAGCAGCTTTACCTGCTTCTACATCAATATTTCTGTCACCAATGACCAAACCGGATGTAATATGATATTTAACACGTAAATAAATCATAGACTCAGGATCTGGTTTTCGTTTGAAACCAGAACTGGCAGTCACGACTTCTGTGAAGTAGTCAGCTATCTGCGTCTTGGCAAGAAGCTCCAGAACTTGGTCATTTCGATGAGAAACCAAGAAATGACGGCCACCCTTGTCAGAAATGTCTTTGAGTAGTTCTGGAATCCCTTCAAACAAAACTGGATACTCTAGCTCACGCGCTTCATTTTCTTTGTAGTTTCTAAAAAATTCTCGATGTCTGGGGCAAACTTCTCGATAGCAAAAGCTGTCGAAACCTTCAAGGCTTCGTAGACACGGTCGTGCTCTTGCTCTATTCCGTATTGGGCTAAGGTTTCTACAAAGGCTGCTGTAGAAGTCTCATAATTATCCAATAGAGTGCCGCCTAAATCCCATATGTAGTCGTGATATTTCATACCCTTCATTATACCATTTTTTTATGAAAAAAGCGATGATTTCCTAGATTTTTCCAAGCAAAAACGAGTGTTTAACCCTCGTTTTACTGTTGATTTTCAAAGACATCCCGATAGAGCATGCCGACTCGTAAACTTTCAGCATCTCCTCCCAACTGCTCCACCAATTCATAGGCAAATGCAAGGGCAGTTGACGGTCCTCGGCTAGTTGTTAGATTACCATCTACAACCACTGTTTGCTTTTGATAAGTTCCGTCAGTAATGTTCTCCTGAACACCGTCATAACAGGTGAAGCACTTGTCTTTCAAAACACCTGCTTGATGGAGGGCGATTGGAGCTGCACAGATGGCAGCAATTTTCTTTCCTGCTTGGCAAAACGCTTTAATCTGTGAAATGAGGGCTTGATTATCTCGTAGATTTGCCGATCCAGGCATGCCACCTGGAAGAACTACCAAGTCATAGTCTGACAAATCGCCATCAAAGATACGGTCGGCTTTTACCTGAATGCCATGTGATCCTGTCACCTGCTCTTCAAATCCTACCATATCACAGGAAATGTTTGCTCGACGCAAAACATCAACTACTGTCAAGGCTTCAATTTCTTCAAAGCCATTTGCTAAGATAACTGCAACTTTTGCCATAGTGGCCTCCTTATTTGATTTGTTTTAAGACGACTTTTTTTCGTTTGAATGGAACTTTTCCACTTTTCTCTTCTGCTAGATTGGTCTGGTAACTCATAGACAAGAGGAGACCGACACCGATGAGGTTACTGATAATTGCGGATCCCCCCTGAGAAATGAAAGGCAGAGGAATCCCTGTCAAAGGAAGTAAGCCTGTTACGGCACCGATATTTTCAAAGATATGGAAGAGCAACATCATGATAAAACCAGTCGAAATGTAGGTGTAGAACTGGTTATTTGACCTGAGCGTAATCTTCAACATTCGATAGATGAGAAGTAAGTACAGGGCAACGACAAAGACCGAACCAATAAAGCCAAAATCTTCAGCAATCACCGTAAAAATCATATCACTCTCACGTACTGGAATGAGGAGATTGGACACATTAAAACCTTGTCCAAACAAGCCACCACTTCCAATCGCAATTTGTCCCTGCGCCTGTTGGTAAGTCGTTGTTTGCGCAAAGTCAAAGGGATTGAGCCAAGCCAAGATGCGGTTGATCTGGTAAGTTGGCATTCCAATCTGATGCAAGAAGGCACGTCCATCCTTGCTTATAAAGATGGCCATGAAGCCTGCAACTGCAGTCACTCCTGTCGCAAAAACAGGAATGATAATCTTCCACGAAACACCTGAAAGGAGAACCATGCCTGCAAAAATAGCTACAAAGACCAAGGCAGTCCCCAAGTCACTTTGTAGGGCTAAGAGGATCAAGACTGGGATGGTAAAGGCGATCATCCAACCAATCAATAGGAAATCTAAGGGAATAGTCCGTCGCCATTCCTTGTGTTTTTGAGTGAATTGTACGATGACTCGAGCCAACATCAAGATATAGGAAATCTTCATGAACTCCGATGGCTGGAAAAGTGTCGTTCCACCAATCGATACCCAGTTCTTGGCACCTGTAGAAGCCACCAAACTCGGATTGTAAAAAACAAGAGGGAGAACCATCAAGGCCAAGCCTAAGCCATAAAGATAGGGAGTCACCTTCCATAAAAACTCGGTATTGAAGAACATGACCACAAAACCAATGACAAGACCCAAGGCAATCCAAGCGATTTGCTGGCCTAGAATTGGTAATACATTATTTGGATAGTCATGACTAACTGCTATATAAATGGCCACCACTCCAATCACCAGTAAACAAAACACTGGTAGGAGGAGGCTATAATCGACTCGAGAGTCGAAGGAACGTTTCATATTTTTTACCTTTTCTCTTTCTTGGATTTTTCTTTCATTCTATTGCGACGAGTTTGGAGAAAATCAGCTACAGCAGGCTCTAGCTGGCCTCTAGAAAGAACCTGAACAGCCCTTTCTTTTGACAAGGCCTGAGCGATTTGTTTGCCGTAACGCTTGCTGACGACACGACTGTCTAAGATTACAGCAACCGAACCTTGGTCGGGTCGTCTGACAGTACGGCCCAAGGCTTGTTTTAGCCGAATGATAGCCATCGGCAACTGATAATCATAGAAAGGATTTTTCCCTTCTTGGCGCAGTTCCTGATTTAATTTTTTGGTTAAAGGTTCTTGGGGATTTTGGAAAGGCAATCTCGGAATCACTTGGATTACAAATGGATGGGTTGAAAAGTCAACTCCTTCCCAGAAACTACCTGTTCCAAGCAAGATTTGGCGTTCACCTTTTTCAAAACGTTTTTTCAGTTGGCTTGGTTCCCCATTTTTATACTGAGCTAGATGCAGTTGGTCGAGCAGGTCCGAAACTGCCAGCAACATCTCTTTTGAGGTAAACAAAACCAATAAGGGTTCTTGAAAAGTTTGTAAACTTCGAATGACAGAAGCTACTTCACTCGCATAGTCAAAAGGCGAAACTTCTGTCACAAGAGGAAAATCATCGATTAGACAAAGACTTCTTGTTGCTCCTGCTTTGCTACATCAAGCCTAACAAGTGGAGCATCTGGAAATCCCAATAAATCTGCTAAGGAAACCCGATTGCTGATTTCAAGAGTGGCCGATACTCCTAGGAGCCTACAATCTTCTGGCAATAAGTCTGCTAGTATAAAGCGACCGTTTTTGCTTGAACAGATCAAGACATCCTTACTGGATTTCTCTGCTGGAGCAAGCCAAAATTCACGGTCCGCCGTAAAAAAGTTTGCAAGCTCTCTGTACTCTGGGAGACCTAACTCCGAAAAATGTTGGCGCAACTGTTCGAGAGAATCCAACCACTTTCCATTCTTAAGACCTGATTGATACTGCTCCATCAAGTAACGACATTCAAAACCTATACTCTCAAGCAAGCGTTTCTGAATCAAATCTTTCCTCTGTCTCCAAGGACTTTTTCAATTTGAGTAACAAGATCCTCAAGGCGATAAGCTTGCTGGGCTAGATTTTTCAAGAGCTAACAGCATTTTTTTGAGCTTCATCCAAGATCAGCAAACGGTTGTCGACAAACTCTGGATTGTCCTCCAAACGAGTGACCAGATAGGCATGATTGATCAGAAGAACACGACTGGTCTTGGCCTTTTCCTGCCCTCGTTTCCAAAAATCCTCTGTAGCAAATAAACTTTTCTTTGAAAGCTTGCCATCGTGGACTAGTTCTGGCAGAAAGTGCTGATAGCGATAAAGCTGCCCGATTTCGTCCAAGTCACCAGTCTCTGTCTCCGTTAGCCAGATGAGCAGTTGCATTTTAAAACGTATGAAAAGGCGATTGGACTCCGGCCGATGGAGGACTTGGTGAAAAGCATCCAATTTCAAGTAATTTTGAGGCCCCTTGAGACTATGAATTTCCAGATGGAAGACCTCTTTTAAACGCTGTCCTTCTTCTTGCATGATTTGACTTTGAAGAATTTTGGTCGGAACACTCACTAGGATACCTGCTTGACTCTCCAAGTTCAAAGCCGGGAGGAGATAGCCGTATGTCTTACCCAATCCCGTTTTAGCTTGGATAAAAGAAGTCTGGTATTCTTCCAATAAGTGCTCAATCTTCTCCGCAAAATCCAGCTGTTGCGGACGGTCCTCCAAGCCCAATAAGGAAATGTTTTTAGCAAAATCTTTGGATAATTTGCGTGGGACTAAGGCTTGACTTTCCTTTCTCAGGAAAAGCCCATGTAGTTCTATCAATTCCGGAGAGGACAGGAGAGATTGTTGCTGATAGACCTCCTCAATCACCAGATAACTTTCATAGAGAAGGTTGTCTGCAAGGTTTAACAAGCTTTCTAAAAGCCCTTTAGGTAGCTCAAAAAGTTTTTGACGCATGTAGAGCAAGAGTTCAGCTGTTGCCTGAGCATCTGACAGGGCAGTATGGGCATGTTCCAGATCAATGCCCAACTCTTGACAAAGGATACCTAAGTTATACTTTTCAAACTGAGGATACAGAACTTGGGCAAGCTCAACTGTATCCACTCGCGGTGTGCGCAATTCATATCCTTCAAAAAAGAGAAATTCCGCAAGGAGATTGGCATCAAACTGTACATTGTGCGCAACAAAAATACCGTCCTTAACCAATTCAAAAATTTTTCCGGCCACCTGAGAAAATTCTGGTGCCGCAGCCAAACGCTGATCGGTCAGACCCGTTAATTCTTTGATATGAGAATCCAAGGGTTCGTGGGGATTGACATCGGTCGCATACTGATCGATGATTTCACCATTCTCAATCACCACAATGCCTACTTGAATAATTTTTGCCTTGCTTCCGGTGCTGGTCGCCTCTAAATCAACGACCACATACCGATCATTTCTCGCATTCATCATTAAAAATTATATCAAAAAAAGCATGATTTGACACCCCTCAACTTTGATAACAGTCTCGCTTTAATTGCGAGTTTGAGTAAAAATCAAGACCTTAAAAGAGAGAATTTCACGCAAGTTCAGTAGTTGGTCGCTGGTTCTGAGGTATTTGAAAACCTTATCAACAAAGCTACATTAACATAAAAAGACAACTAAGGTATTAGCTGCCTTTTTGAGATATTTTTTTCATTGTTTTTGGGAGTAGCTTGCTAATTTCTGTTGGCAAGACAAGATAGTTTTTCTGAGCTAGTTCTTGCGCGATAGCTGAATGAAGGTGGGTTGCTACCACTACTCTCATAGAGACTGAGCTTGGTGAAACTGACCTGCAAAACCTGCAATCATCCCCGCCAAAGTATCTCCCATTCCACCAGTTGCTTGATAGGGGCCTCCAACCTGTAACTGATAATATTCAGACTGACCAGCTTGCCAAATACGAGTAGCTGGACCTTTCTCGACAAGAATCGTTCCTTGAGGAAAAGCTGCAAAAGCACTAGCAGTCGTACTCTGTCGTTTTTGATTGTCAATGAACTATCCAGACAGTCTTTTCCCATTCCTTTTTGGTGGGGAGTTAGGATAAGCTGACTAGAAGGAAATGGCAGACTGAGCCTTTTGCTAGAGATAGTCCCAAAGCACCTCCATCTACAATCAAAAATCTGATTCTGTCTCTGAGACTAGTCAAAGACCTCGTTTGACTAGTTCTTCTCCAAAAGTATCGTCTCGTAAACCAGGTCCCAATAAGACAACTTCTGCCCTCTCCAATTGCTCTTTTAACAATTGCTGATCTTGAAGAGAGAAGGCCATAGCCTCAGGTAAATGACTGTGCAGAGCAAGGAATGTTCTCCCTATCCGTTCCAACGGTCACCAATCCTGCACCACTTTTTACAGCTGCCAAGGCAGCCATGATGATGGCTCCACCATAAGGATAGGTCCCACCAAGCAAGAGCAGACGGCCATAGTCTCCTTTATGACTGGTACGAGAACGTTCAATAATGACTTTTTCTAGTAAGGCTTGATCAATCACTTTCATCGTTTTTTCCTCTCTATTCATTATACTATAAAGTTTATTGACCTTGCATCTTAAACATAAATCTCTTCCTTCATATAGAAAAAGAGGGGACAAAACCCCTCTACGAAATATCTCTTTTTTCAAAGTCAATTAATTTCTTTTTTACTTTTTGCGACAAAGATAGCAGATAGAGCTAGTCCAACACTTGCCAAGAAAATAGCTGTTTCTGACTGTTTCTCACCAGTTTCTGGCAATCTCTTGTCTTCTTTGGCAATTTGAACTGGTGCTCCTGAAGTCTGAGTTTTTTCTAACGAACTTAGCTTGAACTCTAGTTTCTCTACTGTCGGTGCTTCCTGGTCGCCTACTGTTGATAAGGGACCTGTGTAAGCTGGGAGCTCATGTTTAAAGGGCATAACGGGTTGACGCCCTGAACCTAGTTTTTCACTATCGGTGCTGTGGTCTCCTGCGACCATGGACCTGGTACTCATGTACTTGCTTCACCGTCCCCACCTGAACTCTGGTTTCTCTACTGTCGGTGCAGCTTGGTCGCCCTACTGTTGATAAGGGACCTGTGTACTCTGGCACTTCATGTACTAGGCTTCACTGCATTGACACCGCCTTGAACTCTAGGTTTCTCATACTGTCTGGATGCCCTGACTTGGTCTCCTGAGCTGCTTTCCGCTACACTGAGCCTGTGTATCTCTGGTACAGTCTCATGCTGTACTAGCCGCTTCAACTCGCATTGACACCACCTGTGAAAGTCAGGAACTTTGCTCAAAGACTGGCTGGTTCTTCTTCACCCTTGCTTGATTGAACAGCTTCTTCTGTTAATTCTTGATAGAAGCTCGCCAATTCATAAAACTCGGCCTTGCCACCTTCCCAGACTAATTTGACGTCTAGAAGAGAGCCACCATTTCGGATAGCGAAGGTTTGGAGACTAGATGTAATGGCACCGAGGTCTGTCCAACTGTCTTGACCATCCTTGAGTGTTCTAGCAAGAACACGTGCCTTAGCTCCTTCAGGAAGACTGGAAACGAGACGAAGGTGGTTGGCATTGGTTGGCTCAGATAAGTGATAAACTAACTCGCCCTTGTCTTTTTCAGACTTGTAGCTGGTCAAGACTTTGCCGTCTACAAGATTATTATAAAGATTGCCTTGGCTTTCGCCACCATTTCCTTCTACAGTTGGATCATTGATTGGTTTGACAAATTCGCCATCGTTGATGACCAATTCTGTAAAGCCTACAAAACGAGCATCATAGTCTGCAGTATAGAGGACACGGAGATAGTTAGCTTTGACTGGTGTAGCCAATTCACCCTCGATGTAGCGATTTCCTGGCATCTTAGAATCATGTGTCCAACCATCTGTCAGTGAATCATCATGTTGGCTATTGGCCACACCATCTCCCACTGTCACGACATCTGTCCAAGTTTTACCGTCTTGGCTGACTTGGATCTTACCATCACGAAGGTAGTTTTGAGTTCCGTCTTGGATGTAGGCTCTAATCTTCTTGATAGTGCGTTCGCTACCAAGTTTCAAGGTCACATGACCATCTTTATGGGCATAGTCTGAAAACTCAACGAAGTTGTTGTAAACACCGTCAAATAGTTGATCTAGGTTGTTTAGTTTACGAACATCATTGCTTCCGTATGTTGGATGAATGCCCATAGTTGTAGATTCTAGTTTGGTTGGTTGTACTTCTTCGGTTGTCACAAGGAGAGAAGTGGCTGTCACAGCTTGTTCCTGATCCGTTTTGTTGACCAGACGAACATAACGTACCAAGTGGGTTGCGACAGATCTGTCTTTCAACTGGCTAGCTGACGTCCACTCTTGCGCATTTGCAGAATACTCTAGGCTAAGAGCAGGGTTGGCTTGGCCTTTGAGCTGGATGCTCTTGATCTGATGGATACGGTCAAGCTTCATTCCTAGATAGCTATGAGCAGGGAGTTTGGTTCCAGCTGGAATTTGAAGTTCGTAACTGCTAAGCTATCCACTACTGGTGTTTCCTTCAAGGCATCAACGTTGGTGTCTGTTAAGTCAAGATTTGGACTATCGACATCTACTGTAAATTCCGCAATTCTCCACCACTTATTTAAGGTTTGTGTATTGCGAATGCGAACAAAACGAGTTGTAAATTCTTGCACAATATCAGAAGTTCGTTGCCCTGATAAATTTTGAAGCGTTGTCCAATTTGTACCATCTGCAGAATATTCGATGACACCAGATGCTAGTTTGTCTCGTTCCCCTTGCATCAGATGAACTCGTTTTACTTTGTGCAGTCCACCTAAGTCCATTTGTACCCAGGCTTGCGCTGGTGTGACATTGGTCTGATCAACATGTGCCATCATGGATTCTGTGTTTTCTCGACCATCTTGCATCTGAACAACACTTGTTCCATATTTGTAAACAAGGTTTGGACTTAAACTAATAGTGCCCCTAACCTTCTTACTACCCAATTCTAGGGGTCTGTTAACAGCAATTTCACGCATGGCAAGCCAAGCATTATCCTTCTTAGCTGTTGCTATCATACGAACAGCTTGAGCTGTGATATCGAGGTCATTAAATTCCAGAATACGTTCTCTACCAGTATAAGCGGGGGTCGTTATGGCTACCCATTCTCCATGTTCATTTTGATATTCAACAAGAGCATTACTAAAGGTATAATTATCGGCCGTATTAGTACCTGTAGCGAAACCTAATTTGTGTATTTTAATTGCCTTATTAAAGCGCAAGCCTACATAATCGCCTCTCTCAATCACAATGGTTGTTTTGGCAATCACATGTGTATCAAAGTCACCATCTGTGACTTCTTTCAATCCGCCTTCTATTCCAGCACGATTCGTAATAAATGTTGTCACAAATTTATCTGGATTCAACATTGCTTGGATATGTAAGGCTAAGTATTCTTTGAGATTATTGATAAATGGTCGAATATGTTGGACACCAAATTCTGCGTATTCATAATGGTCAACGTAAAAGAAGGCATACTTAACTGACTGGTCATAATGTTTGACTCCGGCCTGATAATACTCCCACACCTTGGCATCATTCTTTTCAGTAAGACCTTCTGTAGCTGTTAGGAAAGCTTCAAGCGCGTTCATTTGATCTACTGTATTCTCTAACCAATAGTGAATTTGTTCGATTAATTTCTGATCACCTTTTTCTTTAAGTAATAGAGCATTGGCTTTCAAATCAGCAAAAATTTCCCTCAACTCTTTTCTTTCAGTATCCAGATTTTGACCAGATTTGAGTTTGTTATAGAATTCTGTCAATTTTGGAGCCAATTCTACAGACTCTTCTAATTTAGTGACATGGGGAGGTCTATTTTGATTGCGCATGTGTTTTCCGAGTTCTCGAAAAGCCTTCGAAACACTGCTTTCTTCAAAATGATCATTAACTACATAGTTAAAGGCCATATCGTTGATTTGTTCTGCTTCTTCTACACTTCTCCATTGTTTCCATCCATACTGAGCCATATCAAAAAGTGCCACTTTAGATGCTTCAGATTGTTGCATTGGATTTAGCATAATTCCTTGTGCAAGTGATAAATCAACATTTGGATGTAAGAATTTTTCACCGCCTCCAAGAATTAGGTGGGGTTTTGTATTATCATTACATGGCCAGTTAATCCAGAACTGAATTGGACGGTAAGTCTTACCACCTTCTGTTAAATTTTTCTTTAAGTTCGTTAAGAATGTTTGGTCAACAGCCCCCCAGACCTTTCCACCAGTAAGAGTTAAATGGACATTTTCAGGAAGATATTCATTCAAGGTTCGAAGTTCAGCTTCAGTTCCTTGCCCCATGTACCAGGCAGGAACAAATCATATCTTTACGGAGACCACTGTATGTTGTTTGTTTTTCAGTCAACCAATTTGTGATATCCTTCATCAAGCGAACATAACTATGGTAACCACCAACTGGGCTTGGTGCATCATCTGCAAGCACACCAAATTCACGCACTCCCACGTCCAACAACTGAGTAAACTTAGCCTTTATGGTTGCAAGATCAGCCTGGTAATGCGCTTCATTGCCAAAGCGGATACGATTGTTCATAAATGGATGGATGGTCCAAACATAACGTGTCTTTGTTTGATTACCGACACGTGCAAGTTCTCGGATTTCAGCCAGTTTTTCTTCTGGGTAAAGTTCACGCCATTTCTTATTGTGGTATGGATCATCTTTTGGTGCGAAATAGTATTGAGTTAACTTCAATTCACTTCCATAACGCATCAATTCTTTACGATTTTCATTAGACCATGGATTTCCATAGTAACCTTCGATAAACCCACGGTTCTTGATTTCAGCGTAATCTTCCACTGTCACATTGCGAAGGACTGGCACTTGACTTTCCTTGAGCATATGTTTCAAGGTTGTCAAACCATAAAAGACCGCATCTGTGTCTTTCCGACGATGGAGATAGAGTTGTCCTTGATGGTCAGAGCATAAGCATCAATTTTGTCAAAGAGACCTGCGGAAACCTTGGACAAGTTTTGTTCTGCTTGTGAACCTTGTCCATGCACTCCAAGATAGATATTAGTTGCGCCAGAAACGGCCGTTTTACTAGTTTTGTAAGATACTTGATTGTCCTGCAAAACGCTCTTCAAGCGATTGCGAGTATAGATATCGAGTTGATCGCCCATTACCAGATTGACTTGCTTACGAAGGGCTGTGACACCTTCTCCATAAGTCACTTTTTGTGGAGTTGGAAAGACCTTGTACTCTTTTTTGAGATAGTCTGCGCTCTTGTTGGCAGCTTCAATACTGGCTTCGCTAGCTGGTTTGCTTGCCGTAAATTGATTGGCCAATTCAACTGTTCCATCACCTGTTTGCTCTACTTTTGGAGTTTCAGGTGTAATTGGTTGACTAGGTTTAGCGATTTCTTTATCATTTTGTTCTCCACTCATGGCTTCAGACGGCTTTGTTTCATTCTCTGGAATTCTAGGTGCTTCAGCTGGTTTAAGATTATTTGTCGAATCAGTAGAACCAATCGTTCCTGTAGTTTCTCCATTTCCAACTGTCGAGCTAGCTTCCTTCCCAGCATTTTCTTCTGCTTTCTTCAAAACTGCTGCCAGTTCATCAGGTAACTTTTCCAATGGCTGAGCTTGAGTTATAGTTCCCCTCTTTATCTCCTACATTACCTGTTTCTGCTGCCTCTACTAAATTAACACCAAAGATACTGGCACCAATCATAATAGAAGCTACTCCAATAGCGAATTTACGAATACTGTAATGACAACGTTTATTGAAAAAATTTTTATCCATCTTTATCTTATCTCCTTTCATCCAAACACGAAAGTAAACGATTCCATTTTTACTAGTAAAGACGGAGAGGCCTAATCGGTCCTCTCCATCTCTTCAACTCATTTATCGATGTGATTTTTTATCATCGACCAAGCTATACCAATAGGATAGCATTAGACGCACAAACTAATCCTCTTTTCGTTTTGCAGTTAATAGGGCTGCTGACAAGGCCAAGCTAACACCTGCCAAGAAAATGGCTGTTTCAGATTCTCCCTCACCGGTTTCTGGTAATCTATTTTGCTCTTCTTTTACTACTGAAACATTTGGTTTTATAGTCTGGTCATGAGCTAATAGCTCTACTGGATAATCTGGTTTTTCAAGAACAGGCGCTTCCTCATTTCCTACCGTGGCTAGAACACCATGATACTCTGGAAGTTTATGTTCTAGAGCCATTACAGCATTAACGCCACCCTTAAATTCAGGTTTCTCAACGCTTGGTGCCGCTTGATCTCCTACAGTAGCAAGAGTTCCTGTGTATTCTGGAACTTCGTTTACTGCTGCTTCTACAAAGTTAGCACCTCCTTTGAATTCTGGAACTTCATTGACTGCTGCTTCTACAAAGTTAGCACTTCCTTTGAATTCTGGAACTTCATTGACTGCTGCTTCTACAAAGTTAGCACCTCCTTTGAATTCTGGAACTTCATTGACTGCTGCTTCTACAAAGTTAGCACCTCCTTTGAATTCTGGAACTTCATTGACTGGAGCTGGCTCCTCGCCTTTACTACTTGAAATAGATGCTTTCACTCCTACTTCAACAATGCGATCCTGAGCCTTTCTTTCTTCAGAATGAACAAGACTTCTAGTAGTACCCAAAACTTGAATATAGTCAACTTTTTCTCCATCTTGTCCTTCAGAAACGATACGACGTTGACCTTGAGCAAGTTCAGGGTTTTCACGAATAACTTCTTTAAACGGAAGCGGAGTCTTTTCAATTTCCAAACTTGGAGTTTCTGCTACTAAGTTCTTAACGCCTTCTGTTGGTGTTGTTTGGAAGGTAGACTTAAAGTGTAAACGATATTCTTTCACCAGATTTCCATCTTTGGAAACAAGACGAACCAGTGTTGGAAGATTGGCATTTCCAGAATCCACAACTGTAACTACTCCATGTCCACTAGTTGTTGCAGTGACTTTTGGTTTTGAACCCATTGTTGTTAGAGTGTAATCTGTCACATTTGGATCAAAGTTTTCCAATGCTTTTCCGTCGATCGAAATAGTCGCTGATGGTGTTTCCACTTCTGATCCCTTGCCTGCAGAGTAGGCTGTAAATTCTACAAGTGCAAGACCATTGGTGGTAGCCTTACGAGTCATGCGCGCACGAATAGCTGTCGTTTGAACCGGTTCAAAGTTAAACTCGATTGGTTTACCAGCTACTAATTCTCCAGAAGCTTTGTAAGAAATTGGTGCCCAATTTTCTGCCTTGTTAAATGGATGATCGGCATTTTCTTCGTAACGAGAAATCGTACTTGGTTCTGTAAAAGCAGGACCAATATATCTTTCTAGAACCATTTTCTCTGGAGCATCTGTGCCACTATCTTTAAAGAACTGAATGGCTACTTTCCCAATAGATTGAGAAGCAATTTTTCCATCCTTCTTAAAGAGTAATCCAACAGAAGTTTCTTGATTTTTCGGAGTACGAGACCAGTTTGTCCAACGTCCATCTTCATTGTATTTTCCATCATTGATATAGAAAATTCGATCATGTGAAGCTGCTTGAGTATCGTTCGTTGTCGAAGCAAAGGCTTTAGAATCAGTTTCATTGTTGCTTGGATTTTCTGAAATGACTTGATTGCCTTTAGAAACAACTGTCACCTGCATTTTAGTCGTTAGATTTGTACCAATGACATGACCGGTAACTTCAAATGTTCCCTCATGCTCTGTCGCATGTTCAGGAATAGCATCCCACTTCACTGCAAGTTTATCTGTAGTCCAATTAGTTGAAGTTGGATAATAAACACTTACTTCTGAAGGAAGTTGAAGATTGTCTCCAACATTCAAGATTTTAGCACTGTTTTCTGCAGCAAGAGGTTGACTAGTTTCTCTCTCATCATTGCGGAAAATTCGATATTCTTTCAACACCGTACCATCTTCTGCTTTCAAGATGAGACGTGTTGCACCTTTTGGACTTGTTGCAGGAACAACTGTTACCAAACCATTATTGCTAGCTGTTGCTGTGATTTCTTTGCTAGATTGAGGAATATAGTAATCTGTCTTAGATGGATTAAAATGTTCAAGATCCTTGCCATCTACCTTGATAGAAATCTCTGAACTTGTTTCACTTAAGACCTTGTTTCCAAGCACAGTTAGCTCTGTCAGACCAACACCTGATGTTCCATCTGCTTTCTTCATACGAATACGAACAGCGTAGGTTTCGACCTTGTCAAATGTGAAGTGATTGGTTTGAGTTGCAGACAGCTGACTTGGAGCATGTAAGTTTTCAACTGCTTTCCAATTGTCTGGATTATTAAATGGATGATTGCTATCTCGTTGCGCATGACTGACATCACTTGGTAAATCTGGAATTTCTTTACCTACATAATATTCAACTACATATTCTTTGGAAGACCAATTGCTCCATCAGTATAGAAATCAACCGACAAATTGTTGACAAAACGCTTCGTCAAGTCTCCTGAATTACCAAATAAGATAGAAGCCCAGTCATTATCAGTATTTGTTCTCCAAGTAGTCCATCTATTTTTAGCATCTGATGGCGTTCTTGATACAGTCAAATCGTTCAAGGTGTTGGCTGTGTCATCTCCTCCTGTATTGGATACAATGGCAGCTGGTAATTGTGAACCTGTCCATTGTTTAGAGATATTATTTCCAGCAACCACTTGACTAGACACTCGAACATGAGCTTTAGTTGTCAGATTGCTACCTACTAAACGACCATTGATTTCATAGACCCCTTCAGTTTGACTAAAGTTGGCTGGAACCTGATCCCAAACAACATCTTTGTAGATAGTTGTTCCGTTAGAATGGTAAGCCCGGACATTAGCTGGCAATTGAACCGTCTCACCCTTAGGTACTGTGAGACTGATTTCCTCTGCAACTTGCAATCCTTCAACCGTTACAGTCGCTTGAGCTTCAATATCTGTGCCTTCCACATGTCCTTTAAGCGTAAAGCTATGATAGTGCCCCAACTCTTTTTCATCTACCTTATCCCAAGCTACAGATACTTTGCGTGGCAAGCCCTTATCAAATTCTGCTCCAACTTCTTTAGGTAGATTCGGTTGCTGATTGATATCTGTAGAAACAGAAACAGGATGAAGTTTCACAATCTTCTTGCTGACTTTATTTTCTTTAATCACCACTTCAGTGGTTACAGATTCTGTTTTCTCTGTTTGATTATCGATTCGAGGTGTCAAAGTCACTCTTCCCTTAGTATAGAGCAATAGATTCTGACCATTCACCTCAAGATGTCCCCCATCAGATGATTTAGCTTCTAAGTGAATATCTGAAGCCGAAAACTCTGTTTGTGAACCATCCTCATAACGACCAATGACGTGATAAGTTAATACTTGATCTTCAGTGGCAGTTTCTTTTCCTTCTACAACCACTTCCAAACGTTTCAAAGCAGGAGCTTCCTTCACAAACTGAATTAAGTAAGTTTGAACCAAGTCACCCTTTTGGTCACTCAAGAAGACAGAAGCCTGATAACCATTATCAGCAGAAGCTTGCTGAACAGTTACTTGATATCCGGTAGTCTGAGCTCCAACACTTGGAATAGTTGCAGTGTAAGGAAGGGATACACGGTAATAGGTCTTGCCAGACTCAAAATTCTCAAGAGCTTTATCCCCAACAGTAAGTCCTGTAATGCTACTTGTTGTTTCCTTACTACTTGCGATAAAGGTTGCAGTCACTTCACGGTCGTCATCTACCAATTTACCAGTAGCCTCCGTACGTCCACCTTCCTTGTTCAAAGCAGCAGGGTCTTTCAAGGTCCAAGAAACAACATCAGTATCAATCAAGCTACCATCTGTCAGAACAGCTGTGACCGTTTTATCCAAATCAGCCGCATTCGTTCCAACTGGGACTGTAGCAACTTTTGGTAACCATCTATCTAAAGCAATCACTTTAACAAGTGCCTCAGCTTTAGTTTCCAAACCTTCTACGCGTCCAGATACTTTTTTCTCACCTGCGCTTGTAAGCAAGTCAGATGGCATTTCCCAAGTTACAGTCTTTTCCTCAACACTACCGTCACTATAAATAGCTGTTACTGTTTGAGGTAATTCAGGATTTGTCGTCACATCAGTTGTTGCTTTTACAGGAGCAAAGGCTACAAAGTGACGATTTTCTTTCTTACCAGACACCGTTGCGACCGTTGCGCTATCAGATGTCAAACCAGCAGAATCTGCATAAAGAGTAAATTTACCTTCTTTTTCTGTTGATTTTACAATGACAACCCCTTTACCATTGAAAGCACGTCTTTGCCATGTTCCATCTGCTTGAGCTTTGTAGCGTTCACGACTAGCTTGTTCTCCATTATCCACACCAACGATTTGTCCCTGACCATGAAGATTGAAATGAACAAGATTGTTAGCTGTAGGAACCACATTACCATCGCCATCAACAATTTCATAATGGATGTAGGATAGGTCCTTTCCATCTGCAGTGATAACATGCTCTTCTTTAGTCAGACGAACTCTTGCTGGCTCCCCAGCAGTTGTCACACTATCACGCGCAATTTCGTTGCCATTTTCATCTCGAGCAATCGCAGTCAGTGTGCCTGGTTGGTATTTCACAAGCCACTCAAGATACAATTCACTTGGTTTAGCTCCCTCATGATATGGACGTCCATCTTCTGTCCTTTCTTAGTAAATTCCTTTTTACCAAGCGACTCTCCATTTAAGAACAATTCGACGCTTGCAGCATTTGAGAAGGTACGAACCGGAACCTTTCCATCAATCAGCATCTTGCGATCCTTAAGGGTCTCTTCAGTCCAGTTCCAATGTGGTAAAATGCGAACAGTTGGCTTTTCTTTAGCACTATACCATTCACTACGGTAAAGGTAGAAATCATTCTTTGGTAAACCAGCTGTATCAATAATACCAAAGTAAGAGCTCTTGACAGGTGTACTATCTTGGTTATGCCATGGAGTCGGTTCTCCAATATAGTCAATTCCTGTCCAGATAAATTGTCCAGCATAGCCAGCACGATCACGGTCAAAAGTCCATGATTCAGTAGCTGTTCTTCCCCATCCAACACGGTCATTACCATAGTCAGATTGTTCATAGTGACGATTTGGACGATTGTCATGTCCAAGGATTTGAGCAGGGTTATAATAAGAATCACGCGTCCTAGTAGCTGAAGAAGTTTCAGAACCATAAATGAGCCAGTCTGGATGCGCTCTACGAACAGCATCATAATTACGTTCACCATAGTTCATACCGACAGCATCCATAATTTCTGCGAGTTTCAAGAAATCACCTGTCGCCGCACGACTAAATTTGTTTTCCCCCATGGTTACATAACGCTCAGTATCAATCGCTTTGATAACTGCCTTCAAGCGTTTAGCAGTTTCGATAGAACGAGGACTACCATTTGCCTCCTCTACCTCATTTCCAAGAGACCACATGACGATAGACGGATTATTCTTATCACGTTCTACCATTGTTCTGAGATCAAAATCAGACCACTTCTCACCCTTCTTAGCTTCCGGATGAGTTGCATCTTGATCAAAGAACCGTCCATAGTCGTAAGTCTTCTTGCCACCATACCAAGTATCAAAAGCTTCCTCTTGAACCAAAAGACCTAAACTAGCTGCAGCATCAAGCAACTGAGGACTCGCTGGATTGTGGGTTGTTCGAATAGAGTTAACCCCCATATCTTTCAAGAGTTTTAATTTACGATAGGTAGCCTTATAATTCTCTTCTGCCCCCAAGGCTCCATTGTCATGGTGAATACTTACTCCGTGGAATTTCATGCGTTCACCATTCAGAGAGAAACCTTCCTTAGCAGTCCAATTGAAATAACGGTAACCAAATGTATCTTCTGTTACATCAACTAGTTGACCTTCTTTATAAACCTTTGTTTTCAACACATACAGTTGAGGATGATAACTTTTTGTCGTCCAAAGAGTTGGTTTATTAACTAGGATTGTTTGTCTGAAATCTGCAGTTTCATTTTCTGCTAAATTCTTCGTTTCAGAGCGGACTAATTCTGAAACAACCTTACCTTCCTTAGTAAAAATTTGTTGTTCCACAAAGACTTTAGCAGCCTTCTTATCCGTATTTTTAATCTTACTTTGAACCTGTGTTTCAACATTCCCTTCTTTTTGCTCAGCAAGTTTTGGAGTAGTGATATGATTACCATTTTCGGCAACATGGACTTTATCACGATAACTAAGGGTTACATCACGATAAATCCCACTTCCTGAATACCAACGACTACTTGGTTGCTTATTGGTCACTTGAACAGTAATTGAATTTCACTACCATCCTTGTTTAAAAATTCTGTGATATCATATGAAAAATGATTATAGCCACTTGGATAATGTCCGACAAATTTACCATTTACATAGACCTTTGAATCCATGTAAACCCCATCAAAATTGATACGAACATCCTTATTCTTGTCTGCTTCGTCTAATGTGAAAGTCTTACGATACCAAGCTGTTCCACCATTTAACTGCCCACCTTCATTACGAGCGGGAGACTTGTGATCAAAGTCAAAATAAATACTCCAATCATGAGGAAGATTCAATTTAGACCAATCATGAACATCCACATCTTTTTTTGAAAAATCTCCTTGGGCATTTAGTTTAAAATACCAATCTTTATTAAAATCTTGTTTTCGTTCCGATAATAGCTGTTTTTCCTTTTCAACTTCGGCTTTGTTTGACTCTCTAGACAGCACTTGCGATTTTTCAGAAGAAGGTTTAATCTCTGTGTCTGCTTTCACTTGGTCCTTTTCAGAAGTTTTTTTAGAATCCTCTTTCACTTCTGTTCCAGCTGTTACTGCAGATTCAACAGGCTTTGGATTTGCATCTTCAGATTTCTGTTTGTTATCAGCCTTGTTTCCTTCTTCTACTTTATTTGGAGTTTCCCCTTTAGGACTAACCAATTCACGACTACTCTCGTTAGTAGGTGTAGTAGGTTCTGTATCCTTAGTCACTTTGTCTTCTGCCGATTCAGCTTTTGGTTTTACAAACTCACGCCCACCATTCTCATCAGCCTTTGCAATAGCAGCTGCCACATCATCGGGAAGCTTATCTAAAGGTTGAGCTTGATGAACAGTTGTTTCTTCTGTTTTAGCATTGGATGAAGCCACCTCCTCAGCTTGTACAGCAGAAATACCAAATATACTAGCCCCAATCATTACAGATGCCGCACCTATTGCAAATTTACGAATGCTATAATGACAACGTTTATCAAAAAGTCTTTTGTTCATTGAAATCCTCATTTCTTTTTCTTGATACAAAGTAAGCGTTTACTTTATTTTAAAAAATAACCTCCTTCTGAATACACAAACAAGTACCAAGTTTTTATAATATATTTTTATATTAAATATATCAAAACGCACCTTAAATTGCAATTATTTTTCCATTAATTTAACCCAATAAAATGATATATAAGAAGGGGTCATTTAAAAGGAATAGTTGCAATGAAAATAGCTTTCGGTTCTAGACTCTTTCTACTACAAATTGAATTCCATTAATATCTTTTTCAAACTTCAAATTTATAGTTTATAGACTGCATTACTCTACATAAAAAGAAGGCGAACCTTGTTCTACCTCCTTCTACACTATTTTCCCTTAAATTCCGCAAAAGTCTGTAAGATTTTGGCTGCTACTGCTGGAGAAGGAGCTCCTTTTAGCTCTAACGTTTCATCTGCATATGGAGTAAGGCCAGCAAAGTCTCCTATCTGAACTGAATAAAGAGATGTCTTAAACAGTTCAATATCGTTTTGATCATTTCCAAAGGCGATGAAGTTTTCCCCACATAACGTTTCAACTGTTGTAGCCTTGTGAGTATCTAAGGGGTTGACATAAAGACACTTTTCATGCGCATGATAAGACAGATGAGCCTGCCCCAGTCTTTCTAACTGACCAAGCAGATCATCAAGCAAATCCTCGTGGTCGCCCATATAAACGACTATCTTAATCGGAGTCCCTAAGTCCTCGAGTTTCTGATGACGAGCTACCTTTAGGGGGTCCACACTGGAGAAATGGAATCTTCTCCACAATCTGACCACTATAGTCAAAGCAATCATCTACAAAGAAAGGGAGATTATAAGTCTGGCAATAATCCACTAGCGCCTGATAAACTTTAGCATCGAGATTCCTTTCGAAGATAGCCTTCCCCAGATGATAGGCTACGCCTCCATTCAACCCTATGACCAAGCGCTGACTGAGTTCGGAACCTAATAAACCCAAACAATCCCGATAAGAGCGAGCTGAGGCAAACACAAGCTCATGACCATAATCTTCAGCCTTTAAAAGAACCTGCTGAATCTCCTCGTCTATGGTCATGTAGTCAAAAGATAGCGTTCCATCCAGGTCAAATACGAATTTCATTTCCTAGTCCTTATTTAGTGTTCGAAGCGCTGACTGATAGGTTTGCTCCATTAGCATGGTAATCGTCATAGGACCAACTCCACCCGGTACAGGTGTGATGTGACTGGCAAGTGGTGCAACGGCATCATAGTCAACATCTCCACAAAGCTTGCCATTTTCATCACGGTTCATCCCTACATCAATGACAACTGCCCCTGGTTTGACAAAGTCAGGAGTCACAAACTTAGCGCGACCGATTGCAACCACAAGAATATCCGCCTTAGCAGCAACCTTAGCAAGATTATGGGTGCGTGAGTGAGTCAAAGTCACAGTCGCATTTTTAGCCAAAAGAAGCTGAGCCATCGGCTTTCCAACAATATTCGAACGACCGATAACAACCGCATTTTTACCTTCCAACTCAATCCCATATTCATGAAACATCTCCATAATTCCTGCAGGTGTCGAAGGAATCATGACTGGATGACCTGACCAGAGGCGTCCCATGTTTAGCGGATGGAAACCATCCACGTCTTTTTCTGGGTCAATGGCTAATAAAACCGCCTCTTCATCGATATGTTTTGGTAAAGGTAACTGAACCAAAATCCCATGCCAAGCTGAATCTTGATTGTATTTGGCAATCAAGTCTAACAATTCCGCTTGGGTAATGGTCTCTGGAACTCGCACTACTTCACTACGGAAGCCAGCAGCGAGAGCTGACCGTTCCTTGTTGCGAACGTAGACTTGACTGGCAGGATTGTCCCCCACCAAAATCACCACCAAGCCTGGAACTAGACCTGTTTCTTCTTTTAGTTTGGCAGTCTTTTCAGCCAACTGCCCTTGTAACTTAGCTGCAAGAGCCTTCCCATCAATAATCTGTGCCATATTTCTTCTCTTTTCTATCAAATATCCTCTATTATATCAAAAAATACCTTGGCATTCTAACACTTCTTGACTAATAGACCTTATAGTTTGAAACTATAAGAAAAAGCTCTTATCGAGCTTTTAGTGCCTATTTATCTTAGGCAAGTTTATCATGCTTTCTTTTTGACCTTGGGAGCAGGCAAAACTTCGTACATATCCTTGATTAGTCTCGCTAGAAATGACTTATCTTCAAGGTCTTCTAGTAAAATCATCTCCTTGGCTCCTTCATAAGGACGTTCAAGTCTTGTCTGGCCCAGTTGATCCAAGACCACCTTCACAGGCTTCAGTAACAGACGATTATCATAGATTCCCCCAATAATCTTCCCACGATAATAAAGGATATACTCTCCCATCATTGGACGATAACTCATCTCCTCTAACTCCGATAGCTGATCGAGAATAAAGGCTAAACATTCTTTACTTGAAGCCATGATTTCTACTCCATTTCTTCTAAAAATGAGGTCTTACAAAACCTTACTTAAAAATTCCTTGGTCCGTTGTTCTTGGGTATGGTCAAAAATCTCTTCTGGCCTTCCATCTTCAACAACAACCCCATCCGCCATAAAGATAACACGGTCTGCCACCTCACGCGCAAAGCCCATTTCATGCGTCACAATCACCATAGTCATCCCTGATTTAGCGAGGTCTTGCATAACAGCTAGGACTTCTCCAACCATCTCAGGGTCTAGGGCTGAAGTCGGCTCATCAAAAAGCAAAACATCTGGTTCCATAGCAAGTCCACGTGCAATTGCAATCCGTTGTTGCTGACCACCTGACAAACTCTGAGGATAGGCCGTCGCCTTATCTGGTAAGCCAACTTTTTCTAACAGTTCCTGTGCTCTTTTCTCCGCTACTTCCTTGCTTTCTCCTTTGGTTTTTATTGGTGACAAGGTGATATTTTCCATCACCGTCATATTGGGAAAGAGGTTGAATTGTTGGAATACCATGCCCATCTTTTCACGCATAGCAAAAAGATCATTCTTCTTATCCGTAATATCAACTCCTTCAAAGATAACCTTTCCCTTACTTGCTTCCTCGAGAAGATTCATCGAACGAAGGAAAGTTGATTTCCCACTCCCTGACGGACCGATAATTACCACAACTTCCCCTCTTTTGATCTCAAGGTTGATTCCTTTCAAGACTTCATTCTTCCCAAAAGACTTATGTAGTTCTTCAATTTTAATCAAGGTTTCTGTCATTATTTCTTGTCTCCTTGTCCAATGTAATTTTCAAATGCCTTCAAAGCCACTGTCAAAACAGAAGTCATAATCAAGTAATAAAAGGCTGCAAATAAGAGAGGCGTTAAAGGTAGATAGGTTGTCGTTGCTACTCGTCGTAGCTCCATTCCAAAGTTCCATGACTCCGATTGTTGACAAAAGCGAACTATCCTTGATAATGGTGATGAACTCATTTCCCAGAGCTGGAAGAATATTTTTGATAGCCTGTGGCAAAATGACATACCGCATGGCATTTTTCGGACGAATACCCAAGGAATAAGCCGCCTCCAATTGTCCTTTAGGAACGGCATTGATCCCTGCACGAACGGTTTCAGACACATAGGCACCACTATTCATCGAAATAATCAGAATACCAGGAATCAAACGAGAAAGATCAACTCCTAAAATTCCTACTTGAATAGTTGGAGCATCAATGTGCATAAGGGCAAATGCAATCATAATTTGCACCATCATCGGTGTTCCTCGGAAAATCCATACATAGACATTTGCAAACCAGACAAGAGGCTTAAAACGTGAGCGTTGAGCAAAGGCCAATAAGACACCTAGAATGGTACCGAAAAAGACTACCAGAATTGAAATCACTACAGTGATAAGAGCTCCGTAATTAAAATAAGGTAAATACTTTGGTAAAAAGGAAAAATTCATATAAACTCAGCTTTCTAAACATTAGATTGTATGATTATAACATAGCTTGAATTAAAATTCAATATTTTTCTACTGATTTTCACCAATAATTTTATGCAAAAGAGAAATAGCGAGAAATCTTAGTTTTTTCTAGTCAAGTCCCCGTGGTTTATGGTAAAATAGTAACGATAAGAAATGGAGGAGAATCATAATGGAATCACATTTGGTTAGAATCATCAACCGCCTAGAAGCTATGACAAAAGATGGCGGAAATCTAAAACGTAATTTGAACGTGAAGGAGTTGTTGTTGCAGAAGTTGCATACAGCTATGACGAAGAAAATGGATCACTCTTCACCCTTCGCGATGTTGAAGCGCGTGAAACCTATACCTTTGATAGCATTGACTTGATTGCAATGGAGATCTACGAACTCCTTTACTAATAAAAAAGCAGCAGGGAAAACCTGACTGATGAACGAGAATCCTTTTTGTCCCTGCAAATGGGATTTTTTCTTACCCTCATAAGCAAAGATTTTCTTAGAGAACTTCTCTCGAAATCTCCCTAACCCAATCTTTTTACTTGCTTTACACCTTAATCATGCTATAATGAGAGTATAAAACTTTGACTATTCTTGACCTTTTTCTTAGGCCAAGAATAAGAATGAAATGAGGTAGATGTATGCTCTGTCAAAACTGTAAAATAAACGACTCAACAATTCATCTGTATACCAATATCAATGGACAGCAAAAGCAAATTGATCTTTGTCAAAACTGCTATAAAATTATCAAAACAGATCCAAATAATACCCTCTTTAAAGGAATGACTGACTTAAACAATCGTGACTTTGATCCTTTCGGAGACTTTTTCAATGATTTGAACAATTTCAGACCTTCTTCTAATAACATCCCTCCCACTCAATCAGGTGGAGGAGATGGGGACAATGGGGGCTACGGGCCTCAAAACCGCGGTCCACTTCAAACACCTCCTAGCCAAGAAAGAGGACTCCTAGAGGAATATGGTATCAACATTACTGAGATTGCTCGTAGAGGAGATATTGACCCTGTTATCGGTCGAGATGAGGAGATTATCCGTGTTATCGAAATCCTCAACCGTCGAACCAAGAACAATCCTGTCCTTATCGGAGAACCGGGTGTCGGTAAAACTGCCGTTGTTGAAGGTCTAGCTCAAAAAATTGTCGATGGCGATGTTCCCCATAAACTCCAAGGCAAGCAGGTCATCCGTCTGGATGTGGTCAGTCTAGTTCAAGGAACAGGGATTCGAGGCCAATTTGAAGAGCGTATGCAGAAGCTCATGGAAGAAATCCGCAAACGCGAGGACATCATTCTCTTTATCGATGAAATCCATGAAATTGTCGGTGCAGGATCTGCTGGCGATGGCAATATGGATGCAGGAAATATCCTCAAACCTGCCCTTGCCCGTGGTGAATTGCAACTGGTCGGTGCCACTACTCTCAATGAATACCGTATCATTGAAAAAGATGCTGCTCTAGAGCGCCGTATGCAGCCTGTCAAGGTAGATGAACCAACTGTCGAAGAAACCATCACCATCCTCAAAGGGATTCAAAAGAAATACGAAGACTACCATCACGTCAAGTATACTGATGCTGCTATCGAAGCTGCTGCAAATCTTTCCAACCGCTACATCCAAGACCGCTTCTTGCCAGACAAGGCTATTGACCTTTTAGACGAAGCCGGTTCAAAGATGAATCTGACGCTGAACTTTGTTGATCCTAAAGTGATTGACCAGCGCTTGATTGAGGCTGAGAATCTCAAGGCTCAAGCTACACGAGAGGAAGACTTTGAAAAGGCTGCCTATTTCCGCGATCAGATTGCCAAGTACAAGGAAATGCAGAAAAACAAGGTGACCGATCAGGATACTCCTATCATTAGCGAGAAAACAATCGAACACATCATTGAGCAGAAAACCAATATTCCTGTTGGAGAACTCAAAGAAAAAGAACAGGCTCAGCTTATCCATCTAGCAGACGACCTCAAAGCTCATGTCATTGGTCAAGATGAAGCTGTCGATAAGATTGCCAAGGCCATCCGTCGTAATCGTGTTGGACTTGGAACTCCTAACCGCCCAATCGGAAGCTTCCTCTTTGTCGGACCAACTGGTGTCGGTAAGACAGAACTTTCCAAACAACTAGCCATTGAACTCTTTGGTTCTGCTGACAGCATGATTCGCTTTGATATGAGTGAATACATGGAAAAACACAGTGTGGCTAAATTGGTCGGAGCCCCTCCAGGCTATGTAGGCTACGATGAAGCTGGTCAGTTAACGGAAAAAGTTCGTCGCAATCCTTACTCACTCATCCTTCTCGATGAAGTTGAAAAAGCCCACCCAGATGTGATGCACATGTTCCTCCAAGTCTTGGACGATGGTCGTTTGACTGATGGGCAAGGACGAACAGTTAGCTTTAAGGATGCCATCATTATCATGACCTCAAATGCGGGTACTGGTAAAGCCGAAGCCAGCGTTGGTTTTGGAGCTGCTCGTGAAGGTCGAACCAACTCTGTTCTCGGTGAACTCGGCAACTTCTTTAGTCCTGAGTTTATGAACCGTTTTGACGGCATCATCGAATTTAAACCTCTCAGCAAGGACAACCTTCTCCAAATCGTCGAACTCATGCTAGCGGATGTCAACAAACGCCTCTCCAGCAACAATATCCACCTCGATGTGACAGACAAGGTCAAGGAAAAGTTGGTTGACTTGGGATATGATCCAAAAATGGGGGCACGCCCACTCCGCCGTACCATTCAAGACCATATCGAGGATGCCATCACAGACTACTACCTTGAAAACCCAAGTGAAAAAGACCTCAAGGCAGTTATGACAAGCAATGGTAAGATTCAAATCAAATCTGCCAAAAAAACTGAAAAAACAGAAGAGATTGCTTCTGAAAAAGAAGAATAAAACGATCTAACAGGTGCAGGAAGTCCATCAATTTCTGCACCTTTTTTTACTAAAATAACTGTTTATTCTTGACAGCTTGCCCCTCGTCCATTATGATAATAATAAAGATACTAGAGAATGAGGAAAATGCAATGGCAAACCCAACTTTTGGTGAAAAAAAAGAGAATGTAACCTACCAGCCCCGCTATGGTGTTTACGTAGTTATTCCTGATCCAGAAAAAAAACAAATCGTTCTAGTTCAAGCTCCCTAATGGTGCTTGGTTCTTGCCAGGTGGAGAGATTGAAGCAGGCGAAGACCATCAAGAAGCACTGAAGAGAGAACTAATCGAAGAACTTGGCTTTACAGCTGAAATCGGAACCTATTATCGGACAAGCTGATGAGTATTTTCTACTCTCGCCACCGTGACACCTACTACTACAATCCAGCTTATCTCTACGAAGCCATTTCTTTCCAAGAAGTACAAAAACCTTTAGAAGACTTTTAATCATATTGCTTGGTTTCCTATTGATGAAGCAATTGAAAAACTCAAACGTGGTAGCCATAAATGGGGAATTGAAGCTTGGAAAAAACAGCATGAAATTGACTAAAATACACGATTTTATCCAAAAAGTGCTATAATAGAGTTAGAAAATCGGAGGAACTATTATGAAGCTTATCAACACGACTAATTCACACTCGCAACTTGTTAAAAGCCAATTAGAAAGTACTGACGCAACTCTTGTTGAGGTCTATTCTGCTGGAAACACAGATGTGATTTTCACACAAGCTCCGCTTCACTATGAAATCCTCATTTCCAACAAACACCGTGCTATTCGTGAACCAGAAATCGAAACCATTCAAGATTTCTTCATGAAACGCAAAATCGATAAGGATAAGATCGATGAAGCTAATATCAAGACCCTCTACTCTGATAAATTGATTGAAATTTCTATTCCTACAAAATAAGAAAGCCAGCTTAGAGCTGGTTTTCTTTTGCAAAAAGCTTGGTAATGTTACCAAGCTTTTTCATTTTATTTCACAGCTTCTTTCAAAGCATCTACCTTATCCAAACGTTCCCACGGAAGGTCAATATCTGTACGTCCCATGTGTCCATAAGCCGCTGTTTGACGGTAAATTGGACGTTTGAGGTCTAGCATTTGGATAATTCCTGCTGGGCGAAGGTCAAAGATTTGACGCGCTGCTTTTTCAAGCTTGCTTTCAGCTACTGTTCCTGTACCAAAAGTATCGATACGAACAGAAACAGGCTGGGCAACACCGATAGCGTAGGCCAATTGCACTTCTGCCTTCTTAGCAAGGCCTGCTGCAACGATATTCTTAGCAATGTAGCGAGCTGCATATGAAGCAGAACGATCCACCTTAGTTGCATCCTTACCAGAGAAGGCACCACCACCATGACGAGAGTAGCCACCATACGTATCCACGATAATCTTACGACCAGTCAAACCTGAGTCTCCTTGAGGACCACCGATTACGAAACGACCAGTCGGATTGATGAAGAATTTTGTTTGTTCATCCAAGTAAGAGGCTGGAATCACTTCCTTAATCACCTTGTTAATGACGTCCTCGTGGATTTGTTCATTGCTAACTTCTGGATCGTGCTGAGTTGAAATAACGACTGTGTCCACACGTACTGGACGGTCATTTTCATCATACTCAACTGTAACTTGCGATTTGGCATCTGGGCGAAGATAGCTGATTTCACCAGACTTACGAAGTTCTGCCAAGCGACGAACCAGTTTGTGGCTGAGTGAAATTGGCAATGGCATGAGTTCTTCTGTTTCATCCACTGCGAATCCAAACATAAGACCTTGGTCACCAGCTCCAATCAAGTCAAGCGGATCTTGATCTGCATTTCCACGAACCTCCAAGGCTTCGTTAACACCTTGAGCAATATCTGGTGACTGCTCAACAAGTGACGGATGAACTCCCACCGTCTCCGCAGAAAAACCATACTCTGTATTGGTGTAACCAATCTCTGCAATGGTATTACGAACCACACGGTTAATATCCACATAGGCATTTGTAGAAATTTCACCAAAAACGTGGACAGAACCAGTGTATACAGCTGTCTCAGCAGCAACGTGCGCTTCTGGATCCTCTGCTAAAATAGCATCCAAAATCGCATCTGAAATTTGGTCTGCAATCTTATCCGGATGCCCCTCAGATACAGATTCAGACGTGAATAATTTACGTTCTGACATAAAAATGTCCCCCCTTAAAAAATATTGTTATAGAGTTACAAAGTACTGATAGGTATCTCTACAGTCTAAGACGATTAACAACGTGATCTACCATCTTATCGGGACTATATAACCTTATCATTATACCACTTTTTACTTTTTTTTGCAGTATTTTTGAAAAATCATAAAACGAAGTTAGAAAAAGGAGCCATTCAGCTCCAATTTTGTTCTTAGAAAGTTTGGCGTTTGGCTTTACGATCGGCACGACCACGTGCACGATTTTCAGCACGCTTGGTTTTGCGGCGTTTTTCATCCACCGCCCATTGAATCTTCTTCTTATAGCCTGGTTTGACTTTTTTCTTTTTCTTTTTAACCAAGCCAATCATTTCAATATCAAGCTTATCCTGCTTCTTTTCACGATTGGCGCGACGATCACGGTCATAGGTATCTTGGAATTCTCCGTCTTTGACCATCTTAGGAATAAACTTGATCCCTAATTTCTCCAACTCACGAATATCCGAGTCATCACTTGGCTGGTAAAGGGTAATAGCTGTACCAGGTAGACCATTGCGTCCAGTTCGTCCAACACGGTGTACAAAGAAGGACAAGTCTTGAGGAATGGCATCATTGATGACATGGCTGACACCTTCAATGTCAATTCCACGCGCTGCCAAGTCTGTTGCGACAATGTACTCAAAATCAAGATTCTTCACCTGATTCATAATCCGCTTGCGCTCTCGAGGTGCAATATCTCCATGAATCTTAGCCACCTTCAATCCTTGAGCAGTCAAGTATGCATGCAATTCATCTGCCCGCGTCTTGGTATTCACAAAAATCATTGCTAGATAAGGCTGCATAACTTGAGTCAATTCATAAATCTGAGCATTCTTGTCACGGCCCTTGGTCGAAATCAACCAGTTATCAATGGTATCTGAGATAACTGTCTTAGTCTTGATTCTTTCCATGACAGGATTTGACAAGTATTTTTTCAAGAACGGTTGCAATTTTTGTGGAATAGTCGCTGAAAAGACCATGAATTGCAAGTCTTTTGGAAGGCTTCCTGCAATCTTATCAACGGTCTCCAGAAATCCCATATCCAAGGTCATATCGGCTTCATCGACAACAAAAGTCTTAGCCTGTGAATAGCCAAATCACCAGATTTGACCAAGTCATAGATACGCCCTGGAGTCCCGATAACGATATGTGGTTGGCTAATGGCAAGTTTTTCAATCTGACGCGCCTTATCCGTACCACCCACATAATTAACCACACGGACTTCGACATCTGAGTGAGCTACAATCTGACGAGCTGCTTGATAAATCTGAGTAGCTAACTCACGACTTGGAGCAGTGATTACAGCTTGCACACTATCGCTAGTTTCATCCAATTGCTGGAAAATGGGTAGCAAGAAAGTGTGGGTCTTCCCTGAACCTGTTTTTGACTCACCGACCAAGTCACGACCTGCCAAGACAATAGGAATTAACTTATCTTGAACCTCTGTCGGAGTTGTAAATTTCAACTCCTCCAAAGCCTTTTCTATGTAGTTTTTAAACTGAAATTTCGTAAATGACATATTATCCTCAATTCTATTCTTCCAACCATTATACCATATTTTGTTCTTTTTCTGTAGCCACACTTATCTAACCTATCACAAGGCTCTCAACATCTCCAAATACCAATCTTAGACTTGAGATCACACATTTGCTTTCTATCCAAAATGCAAAAAGAGAAGACCAAATTGGTCTTCTCTCAGCCTTCAGCTTGCGACTCAGATAGATTTGTCAAGCAGGTGCTTAAGAATCTTTTAAAAGTCGAAAGCTTCTAGATAAAATTAGTACTTAATCATCTTCACGCTTGCGACCAAGAAGCAACGCTGCTAGACCTGCAAGAAGAGAGCTAGTCATTAGACCAGTGAGTGAAAGTGGTGCAGTGCTACCTGTATTTGGCAATGTAGCTTGTTTTTCCTTTTCTCCTGCTGGACTTTGAGCTGGTGGATTCTCTTCAGGTTTTCTTGGTTGAAGTCTATTTGCCTGATTATTATCAGCCCCCCTGCTCTCCTCCTGGATTAACTGGTGGAACTGGATTTGGTTGAGGTGCTGGTTGCGGCTGTGGTTGTGGTTGTGGACTAGGATCTTGCTTAGCTTCAAAGACCCACTTACCGACGAAGGTTAGATTTGCCCCCTCTTCCACTTCTTGGTAACCTAGGAATGTCCATGTACCATTTGCAACAGCAACTTCTACAGGCATCGGTGCTTCTGGAACGAAAGCAATCGCTGCAGAAGAACTTGTAGTATATGTTCCACTTTGTGGAAGTAAGCTCAATACTTCTGCTGGCAAGTTTTTGTCTGCGGTTGCACTTTCGAAGCGATAAGTCACTTGATAGGTTTCAGTTACTGGTGCAGGCAAAACATTAATTGGTACAGACACCTCAGTAGAAGAACCATCTGGATAGTCAACTCGTACCTTACCTGTGTAAGTACCTGGTTTTGTTGTGTCAATTTGACCTGCAGGTGTAATATCAACTACCTTAGTGCCAGCTGGAAGGCTTGGCAAGTTCGTCACATTATCGGTTAAGTCAGGTGTTTGTCCAACCTTGATAGTTTCTTCCGTTACTTGAGGCGTATAAGTTTCAGCATTTGTCGGATTCGCCTTGAATTCCCACTTACCTACAAACTCAACATTGGACTTGTTGACAACGGCGCTAGCTGCGTCGTAACCCTTGAAGGTCCAAGTGCCGTCGTTCACTGCATCTGTGTATGTGGTTTGAGCTGGTTGTTGAGCGGAAACAGAGGCACCATTCACATAAGTTGCACTGTCACTTGGAGTCAATGCTGTGATGGCTGCTGGAAGAGCCTTACCTGCTGTCTCGCTCTCGAAGCGATAAGTAGCTTGGTACTTGTTAGCTTCAAAGGCCCATTTACCTACAAACTCCACATTTGCCTTGTTCACGACTGCATTGGCTGCGTCGTAACCCTTGAAGGTCCAAGTGCCGTCGTTCACAGTATCTGTGTATGTGGTTTGTGATGGTTGTTGAGCGGAAACAGAGGCACCATTCACATAAGTTGCACTGTCACTTGGAGTCAAAGTGCTGATTTCTGCTGGAAGAGCTTTTCCTGATGTTGCGCTCTCGAAGCGGTAAGTAGCTTGGTACTTGTTAGCTTCAAAGGACCATTTCCCTACAAACTCTACTTTAGCCTTGTTGACAACGGCGCTAGCTGTGTCATAACCCTTGAAGGTCCAAGTGCCGTCGTTCACTGCGTCGGTGTATGTAGTTTGTGATGGTTGTTGAGCGGAAACAGAGGCACCATTCACATAAGTTGCACTGTCGCTTGGAGTCAAGGCTGCGATGGCTGCTGGAAGAGCTTTACCTGCTGTGGCGCTCTCGAAGCGGTATGTTGCTTGATACTTGTTAGCTTCAAAAGCCCATTTTCCTACAAACTCAACATCTAGCCTTGTTGACTACAGCGCTAGCTGCGTCATAACCCTTGAAGGTCCATGTGCCATCGTTCACAGTATCTGTGTATGTGGTTTGAGATGGTTGTTGAGCTGAAACAGAGGCACCATTCACATAAGTTGCACTGTCACTTGGAGTCAATGCTGTGATGGCTGCTGGAAGAGCTTACCTGCTGTTGCGCTCTCGAAGCGATAAGTAGCTTGGTACTTGTTAGCTTCAAAGGCCCATTTTCCTACAAACTCAACATCGGACTTGTTGACTACAGCGCTAGCTGCGTCATAACCCTTGAAGGTCCATGTGCCGTCGTTCACAGTATCTGTGTATGTGGTTTGAGATGGTTGCTGAGCGGAAACAGAGGCACCATTCACATAAGTTACACTGTCGCTTGGAGTCAAGGCTGCGATGGCTGCTGGAAGAGTCTTACCTGCTGTCTCACTCTCGAAGCGGTAACTTGCTTGATACTTGTTAGCTTCAAAGGACCCATTTTCCTACAAATTCAACATTAGCCTTGTTGACAACGGCGCTAGCTGCGTCATAACCCTTGAAGGTCCATGTGCCGTCGTTCACAGTATCTGTGTATGTAGTTTGAGATGGTTGCTGAGCGGAAACAGAGGCACCATTCACATAAGTTACACTGTCACTTGGAGTCAAGGCTGCGATGGCTGCTGGAAGAGTCTTACCTGCTGTCTCACTCTCGAAGCGGTAACTTGCTTGATACTTGTTAGCTTCAAAGGACCATTTTCCTACAAATTCAACATTAGCCTTGTTGACTACAGCGCTAGCTGCGTCATAACCCTTGAAGGTCCATGTGCCGTCGTTCACAGTATCTGTGTATGTAGTTTGAGATGGTTGCTGAGCGGAAACAGAGGCACCATTCACATAAGTTACACTGTCACTTGGGGTTAATGCTGCGATGGCTGCTGGAAGAGTCTTACCTGCTGTCTCACTCTCGAAGCGGTAACTTGCTTGATACTTGTTAGCTTCAAAGGACCATTTTCCTACAAATTCAACATTAGCCTTGTTGACTACAGCGCTAGCTGCGTCATAACCCTTGAAGGTCCATGTGCCGTCGTTCACAGTATCTGTGTATGTAGTTTGAGATGGTTGCTGAGCGGAAACAGAGGCACCATTCACATAAGTTACACTGTCACTTGGAGTCAAGGCTGCGATGGCTGCTGGAAGAGTCTTACCTGCTGTCTCACTCTCAAAGCGGTAACTTGCTTGATACTTGTTAGCTTCAAAGGACCATTTCCCTACAAACTCTACATTGGACTTGTTGACAACGGCGCTAGCTGCGTCATAACCCTTGAAGGTCCATGTGCCGTCGTTCACTGCGTCGGTGTATGTAGTTTGAGATGGTTGTTGAGCGGAAACAGTGTCACCATTCTCATATGTTGCACTGTCACTTGGAGTCAATGCTGTGATGGCTGCTGGAAGAGCTTTACCTACTGTCGCGCTCTCGAAGCGATAAGTAGCTTGATACTTGTTAGCTTCAAACTTCCACTTACCTGTGAAAGTCAAATCAGCTTTTTTCACAAACTTACTTTTGGCATCGTAACCAAGGAAAGTCCAGCTACCATCGTTCATATCATCTTTGTAAGTCTTTGTTGTCGGCTCTTCTGCAAAAACTCTCGTCCCGTTGAAGTAAGTTGAGCCATCTTTTGGCGCTTTCTTCTGGATAAATTCAGGCAAATCAACACCAGCCGTTTCGCTTTCAAAAGTATAGCTTACATGATGCGGTCTAGGCGTTGCTTCCCAGATACCTGTAAATGTCACGCGCTTGCCATTATATGTCGCATTCTTCTGATCGTAACCTTTGAAGGTCCAGAGATAGTCTTTTTCTTCTTCAACTACTGATTCTTTAGCAGGTTGTTTGGCTACAATGGTGTCACCAACCTTATAAGAAGCCTCATCATTTGGAAGCATTCCCAAAATACTTTGTGGCAATGGAACACGTGCGTCAGAAGATTTGAATACATATTCTGGATTTGGAGTAGGTACCCAGCTTCCAAGGAAAGTCTGTCTGCCTTTTGCTACAACGATTTTTTCTTTATCGTATCCTGCAAATGTCCAAGTCACTTTATTTGCTATATCAACATAAGTCGTTTCACTTGGTTGTTCAGCCAGAATTTCCTTAGTATATAACTTGTAATCATAAGGATTTCGGAGTCAACTTGGTGATATGATCTGGTAGTGCAAAAGCAGGATTAGTTGATTGGAACTGATAGTCTATACCATTTGGCGTAAAGCTCCAAGATCCTGTGATGGTCTTCACTTTCGTACCTGCAATAGCTTTTCCGTATTTATCCGCATCAAAACCATGGAAGGTCCATGTACCTGTCGGAACAGTTACTGTGGTGGTGTCAAGTTTGCTTGCATCTTTGTAATCATCAGCTCGTCCAACGAAATCAGTGCCAGCTGGAAGCATCTCGCGAATCTTATTTGGAAGAGGATAAGCAGGAGTCGAGTTAGTAAATTTATACTCTACCCTATAGATCGTATCAGACTGATTGGTAGGAACCAAAATCCATTTCCCTCTAAAGATAACGTCTCCTGCCCCGACTGTTTTCACACGTGGAGAAATAGTCGTATTATCATCTTCATAGTAGTCATCAAATACCCAAGTCCCTCGGCCATCAGGATCCTCAAATCTTGTTTTAGACGGCATTTTAACGCGAGCTTTTTCACCCTTGACAAATTCTCTTTCGTAAGTGATTAAATTATACAAAGTTGATGGCGGATAGATCGTTTGACCAGAATCATCTTTTGAATCTGTATAGAAGTCATAATAAACACTACGCTTGGTCGGTTCAAAGACCCAGTGGAGTGTGTAAGTAGAGTCCTCATCATCAGATGGTTTTTCTATCTTCTCAGGAGCAATAAACTTCCATGTACCATCATTATCATCATCTGTGTATGTATAGAAACTTTCAATGGCATATCTAACATTATCAGAATAATCTTTCGGAGATGTCGTGATAGGAGCTGGAATTTGTGCCTTCAGATCATCTGGAATAGCCTTCCCTGGGGTATCACTGACAAAGTCAAAGGAAACAGTCTTATCTCTGTGTGGTGTGAAAGACCAAGTACCTGTAAAGAGAACTTTATCTTGATTAACTACCTTGCTATTAGCGTCATAGCCATCAAATTTCCAAGTACCCTCGTTATCAAAGTCCATGTAGGTCGTCTCACGTGGATATTCCGCAAATACAGTTTCGCCATTTTTGTAAGTATTTGTATTACTTGGCGTCAAGGCCTTAACTGCAGCTGGTAGAGATCGACTAGGATCTGAGCTAACAAATTCATAGTTTTCTGAGTACTTATCCGCTACAAAAGTCCAAGTACCTGTAAACTTAAGGTTCCATCCTTTATGATCCCACTCACTTACTGGTTTTTTAGTAAAATCGTAGCCTGTAAAGGTCCAGGTACCCTTGTTAACTGCATCATAGTAGGACTCTTGAGTCGGTCTAACAGACTCAACCATCTCACCTTTCGGGTATTGCTTTCTCTTTGCATACTCCCATTCAGGCATATCTACCGGCTTCAGATTATTGATCTCAGCAGGTAGTGCTTTGCCAGCAGTCCCACTGAGAAACTCGTAAGTCGGTTTCCGAGGAACCCCTTTAAATACAAACTCCAATGGTATTGTAACTTTTGGTATTTCCCCATATGTAGCCGCCCGCTCTAGTTCACGACTGAAGGTTAAATCTACTACATCTTCCTCAAAGGTCCAATTTCCTTCATTTTCCGCATCATAAAAAGGTTTGTAGAGATTTTGAGCTTCATCGTAGCGATGCAAGGCTGCTAGCGTATCCAGTATATCTTTAGGTAAATACTCATCACGTTTATCAAACTGATTGAGAGAAAGCTTGTAATCGTATAGCTTACTTTCTAGATCTTTTATCTCCTTAGGAAGAGGTAATTTATATTCGTCACGTGAGGTCTTAGGACTACTTGGTAAATGATAAAAATTCTCAAAATCGTGCTGGTTCATAGGTTTGTAGGATACAGTGACATCCTCAAAGTATTTCCAAGTTCCTACGAACTCTACATCGCCATTGTTTGCCACTTTACTTGGAGCATCAAAGCCAGTCAAAGCCCAATAGCCTTTTCGGTTAGGATATTCTTCTGAAGTATAAAAAACATAGTGAAATTCTTGTGCTTTTACTACTTCACCCTCAGCAAATCTTCTTTTATCTTCTGGACTCCAATTTGCAACATAAGATGGCAAAGTTTTTCCAGGTGATCCATTAACCGATCTATAGGTAGCCTTGTATGGTGTTGGTGTATATTCCCACTTACCTGTGAAGAAAACATCATCTTTGTCAATCACCTGACTATCATGGTCATAGCCCTTAAAGGTCCATCTACCACTTCCATCATACTCTACATAAGTTGTTTCAGTTGGCTGGATGGCTTTTACTTTATCGCCCTTTTTGTAGATTGTTGTGTCTTCTGGCTTCAAGTAGTTCAGACCAAATGGAACCGTTTTTCCTGGTGTAGCACTTTCAAACTCATAAAGTGCCGAGCGAGGAGTCTTATCCTTTTCTGGAATGAATTTCGGATTTTTATCACGAAGACCAGAATTAACAAAAGTCACGAGATTGCGATAAACTTTATCAATTTCTTCTTGCTTTGTTGCAGTTTGAAGCACGCTATCAGCAGCTGCCATCACGCCGTTCAAGATTTCTAGACTATCGTCTGTCTTACTTGAAAAGTCCTTGCTGCGCAACTCTTTGAGGTAGTTCTCCAAAGTGCTCTTATTGAGACTAGCATTTGCTGGAGTTGCTTGGGCAGTGCCTGCAGCTGACTGGCTTGTGCCTGTAGCTGGCTGAGCATTTTTAAAAGCAGTCAAATCTGTCGCTTGACTTGTTTCTGCTACCGCAGATTCGGAAGATTTCAAAGCAACTTGGTTTTCTTTCTGAGGCTCTGCTTGCTCTGTTGCAGAAGAGCCCACCGAGACCTGATTCTCTGCTTTATTCTCCACTTGTTCAGTAGTTGCAAGCTCATCAGCTTGAGCTACTTGAGCGACTCCAAGCGCCGCAGGCGCAAACAAAAATCCAATCGCAAGTGACACAGTAGCAACTGACAATTTGCGGATTGAATATTTTATCTTTCTATCCTGAAAAAACATTCCAGTCCTCCTTTTATTTCATCATTTTCCATTTTATCATAAATAGTTGATATTATCGATTTTTTTGACTGTAGATTTTTTTAAAAAAACTTTATTTGTGGATATTTTCTCATAATATGCAAATATACAAAAAAACTCCTTCTCTAAAATAGTGATTATAGGAAGTAAAAAATGAAAGGAAGCACTCCCTTTCATTTTTCACTTTTATTTCCAATTTAATACCGCATTCAAACCATAGTGGTCACTGACTTGAGGACTATTCTGACCATCAAAAACCACATGCAAGCTTTCTACTTCTAACTCTTTTGTCGTAAAAACATAGTCGATTCGCAGTGGTTCAGAGTTACCTTTCCAGCCATCAATTTCTGGTGGAACTGTATAGCTACCGCTTCTCTCCTTAGCAACTTCAAAAGCATCTTGTAACTCTAGAGGACTAGCTAGAATAGCTTGGTAACCTTCCTGTCCAGCTGGATTATTGAAATCACCTGCTAATATTAGAGGTTTATTCAAATCTTTCAGTACTGCCTCAAATCGTGCCCATTCTTCCTGGAAACCTTTATCCCACCATGAAAGATGGACGCTTGCAAGAGCAAGCTCCTTCCCTTCAACCTCTGTCTCAGCCAAGGCGACACGGCGAGTATGGTAGTCCGTTGGATCATCTACATCCGAAACTAAAATTTCACGTGCTTGAATCGGTGTCTTAGATAAGATAGCAACACCTTCATGGTAGCGGTCATAACCGATATGGTTATAGGCCCAGGTCCAATAGTAGCTTCTTCCTTTCTCAGACAATTTTTCAACCAAAAGTCTCACATAGTGGTCTTGGTGAATTGGCTCTGCCGCTGGCAAAGCTTGATAGAGATGATCAACCTCCACCTCAGGAGAAGTAATTTCTTGATTGATTTCTTGGAAACAAATCAAATCATAGTCTTTTTCAAGAATATCCTGGAGCAAGAGCTGGAATTTTTCCTCTGCTTCCTTCTCCATCCAACTGTGGGTATTGAGTGTTAAAAATTTCATGCTTTTCTCCTAAAACAAGAGGTTGGAAAACAGCTTCCAACCTCAAGTATATTACAATTCTACTTTAGCAACTGCTGTTTTAGCTGCAAGAGAACCAGTTTGTTCTAATTTAACAGATTTGATAGCATCACCATTTGTGAAGACAACCACTGTTGAAGTTTCGCGACCTGCTGCACGGATAGCATCCAAGTCAGCTGTAACAAGAAGATCACCAGCAGCAACCTTTTGTCCCTCGGCTACGTGAACTGTGAATGGTTTTCCTTCAAGACTTACTGTGTCCAAACCGATGTGAACAAGTACTTCAAGACCTGCTTCAGTCACAAGACCAAGAGCATGTTTTGTAGGGAAGATACTTGATACAGTACCAGAAACTGGAGATACGATATTTCCATTTGCTGGTTCTACCGCAAATCCGTCACCCATCATTTTTTGAGCAAAAACTGGGTCTTTCACTTGTTCCAAGGCAATGACTTGACCGTCAGCTACTGAGTAAACATCCTCAGTTACACCTTTGAAATGTACAGTGTTTTGTTGAGCTTCGGTCATTTGGCTTGGAAGAGTTTCAGGAATTACTTCACCTGAGTCAAGGATATCTTGGATATCAGATTTCAATACGTCAGCTTTTGGTCCGTAGATAGCTTGGACACCTTGTCCTTTCATGACAAGCCCCATAGCGCCTTCTGCTTTCCATTGTTCCTCAGTACCAACACGATCTGCATCCTTAACAGTTACACGAAGACGAGTCATACATGCATCTACATCTACGATGTTTGCACGACCACCAAGAAGGTTAATGATATTTACAGCTTGAGAAGCCGCTGCAACTTTTGTTTCTCCTGGAGCTGCATCTTCTGATGCTCCTTCAGCAGTTTCATAGTTTCCGTTACGTCCTGGAGTTGCGTAGTTGAATTTCTTGATCATGAAGTTGGCAATGAAGTACATGATAACCGCAAAGAGGACAGTTACCCAGATAAAGTTAACGATATCCATACCAATACCAGCATTAATTGCTAGTGGTGTACGAGTCAAGAATTCAATTGAACCGAATGAGTGCATACGAAGGTGAACAATATCCGCCATAGCAAAGGCAGCACCTTGAACAAGAGCATACACTAGGTAAAGAGGTGTTGCGATAAACATAAACATATACTCGATAGGTTCAGTAACCCCTGTCAAGAATGTTGCAAGGGCTGTTGCAATCATCATACCCTTGTATTGGTGTTTCTTGTCAGCATCAACATTGCGGTAGATAGCAACGATGACACCCATCAAGATACCGAATGAACCGATCATTTGTCCAACTTTGAAACGAGCTGGGTGAACAGTATCTAACAATTGTTGGTAGTGACTTGCATCTGTACCTTTAAGGTTAACAAGGTCTGTTACCCATGCAAGCCATAGTGGGTCTTGACCAAATACTTGAGTTCCTTAGCTGCACCAGTAAGGATTTCGTATGTTCCACCAAGAGCTGTATAGTTCATTGGGATAGTGAGCATGTGGTGAAGACCAAATGGCAAGAGCAAACGTTCCAAGGTACCATACAAGAATGGTGCGAGAATTGGTGCAGTTTCTTGTGAGTTGGCAATCCAAATACCAAAGCTATTGATACCGGTTTGAACTACTGGCCAGAAAGCTGCAAGTACAATTGCTGCAATAGCTGAACGAAGGATGACAACGAATGGTACGAAGCGTTTCCCATTGAAGAATGAAAGCGCATCAGGAAGTTTACGGTAGTTGTAGTATTTGTTATAAGCTGTTGCCCCAACAAAACCAGAGATAATCCCTACGAAAACCCCCATGTTAAGCGCTGGAGCCTCAAGAACGCTGATAAAGTAGTCAGCAACTTTGATTGAGCCACCAAAGAGAGTAGTGACCATAGCCTCAGGGTTTTTCAGCATATCACTTGTAACTCCAAAAATAGTACCTGTGATACGGTTAATCAAGATGAAGGCAAGCCCGGCTGCAAATGCACCACCTGCACGTTCTTTTGCCCAACTTCCCCCAATAGCAAGGGCAAACAAAATATGAAGGTTACCGATAACCCCCCAACCAATTTGCTCAAGGATTCCACCTGTAATCACTAGAGGAGCAAGATTTGGGTCAATCATCACGATTGATTTACCGATTGAGATCATCAATCCAGCCGCTGGCATAACGGCGATAACCACCATTAGAGCCTTACCGAATTTCTGCCAAAACTCGAAAGACAAGACATTTTTGAATGTAGCTTTCATCATTCAAATCTCCTTTATTTTATTTAGGCAAACGTTTTACGAAAACGTTTGCACTTGTTTATGATTTAATTATACCACTTTATTTTTTTTTGTAAAGGCTTTTATAAAAAAATTTTCCGTTTTTCTTAAATTTTTATACAAGCGCTAAATTTCAAGTTCAAGTTAGCCAGCAAGCAGTCTTCTCTGGGCGACTTGTAGTCCAAGCATTTTTTAGGATAGTTATTGATCCAGTTTTCGATGGAGGCGACTTCTTTGGAAGTCGTTTTCTTGGTTCCTTTAGGTAACCATCTACGAATGAGCCTGTTGTGATTCTCATTGGTTCCCCTTTCCCAAGAGGCATAGGGGTGTGCATAGTAGATATGTTCCTTAGAAAACACATCAGATAAGCGGTTGAATTCGGCTCCATTATCTGCCGTGATGGAAAGAATCTTGTGTTGTCTTAAGATAAGTTTTATAGCCTGATTGACAGACTCAGCGATTTATTTGGAATTGATCGAATGATTTGGTGTCTGCTCCTTTGATCCGTCAAGGCCAGTAGACAGTAGTTTTTCGCTTTGAAACGTCCCTTTCCAATACATTGTAGGACTGTACCACGCTTGATTTCATTGTGGATGGTCTGAGGAGCTTTTCCAAGTAGAGAGGCGATTTCTCTATTTGATTTCTCTTCTAATTTCCATCGTTCGATTAAGCGACGACTATGGATTGTCAAGTGTTTAGCTTTTGTAGTATAGTTGATTTGCATCTCTGTGCCTTTCTTGTGTTTGTGGTGAACAACAAGTCTAACACAGAGGTGTTTTCTTATGCCTATAACTAGATTTCATTTAACAACATAGACTAGTTGAACCAGCTCATTTTTAGGAAAGTTGGCTGGCTAACTTCATTATAGAACTTTCAATTTTTATACAAGCGCTAAAAGAAGAAGCTCTATAATATTTGTAGTGGGTAACCCCCTATAGATATTATGGAGCCTATTTTGTTGTAGAAAAAAAAGTCCCATAAGATCTATAATGAAAAGCGACCAAACCATCATTAGAAAGAATCATATGGAACTATTACATTTTATCACAAAACTACTCGATATTAAAGACCCTAATATCCAGATTCTAGATATCATCAATAAGGATACTCACAAGGAAATCATCGCTAAACTGGACTACGACGCCCCATCTTGCCCTGAGTGCGGATATCAAATGAAGAAATATGATTTTCAAAAAAACCTCTAAGATTCCTTACCTCGAAACGACTGGTATGCCTACTAGAATCCTCCTTAAAAAGCGTCGTTTCAAATGCTATCATTGCACGAAAATGATGGTCACTGAGACTTCTCTCGTTAAGAAAAATCACCAAATCCCTCGTATTATCAATCAAAAGATTGCTCAAAAGTTGATTGAAAAGACTTCTATGACCGATATTGCTCATCAGCTGTCCATTTCAACTTCAACTGTTCTCCGAAAGTTCAATGACTTCCATTTTAAACATGATTTTTCTCGTCTTCCAGAGATTATGTCTTGGGATGTTGAAACAGTCAGGGGGAGTGACTGTTTCAATCGGGAGATGAAGATGAGCTTTATTGCGCAAGATTTTGACAAGCTTAATATCATCGCTGTCCTTGAGAGTAGAACACAAGCTATCATAAGAAATCACTTTCTTCGCTACTATCGAGCCGTTCGCTGTCAGGTGAAAATCATTACGATGGATATGTTTAGTCCTTACTATGACTTAGCTAAACAGCTTCGCTTTCGAATTTCTAGGCTCAGGCTGAAACAGTCTACCAGACTGTTTCACTCCCAAATGCAAAAATTGTATTGGATCGCTTTCACATTGTGCAACACTTAAGCCGTGCTATGAGCCGTGTGCGGGTCCAAATCATGAACCAATTCGATAGAAAATCCCATGAATACAAGGCTATCAAGCGCTACTGGAAGCTCATTCAACAAGAAAGCCGTAAACTCAGCGATAAGAGATTTTATCGCCCTGCTTTTCGTATGCACTTAACGAATAGAGAAATTCTAGACAAGCTTTTGAGCTATTCAGAAGACTTAAAACACCACTATCATCTCTACCAACTCTTGCTTTTTCACTTTCAGAATAAGGAACCCGAGAAATTTTTCGGACTCATTGAGGACAATCTAAAGCTGGTTCATCCTCTTTTTCAGACTGTCTTTAAAACCTTCCTCAAGGATAAAGAAAAGATCGTCAACACTCTCCAATTACCCTATTCCAACGCCAAATTAGAAGTGACCAATAATCTCATCAAACTTATCAAACGCAAGCCTTTGCTTTTCGAAACTTTGAAAACTTCAAAAAAAGGATTTTCATCGCTCTCAACATCAAAAAAGAAAGGACGAAATTCGTCCTTTCTCGATCTTAGCTGACTTCAACCCACTACAGTTAACAAAGAGCCGTTTATTTCCGTTTTCTCGCAATCAAGTGAATCGGTGTTCCCTCAAAGACAAAGGCCTTGCGGATTTGATTTTCCAAGAAACGCAGGTAAGAGAAGTGCATGAGTTCTTCTTCGTTGACAAAGATGACAAAGGTTGGTGGCTTGGTTGCCACTTGGGTTGCGTAGAAAATCTTGAGGCGTTTTCCTTTGTCTGTCGGTGTTGGATTGATAGCAATGGCATCCATGATGACATCGTTCAAGACAGCTGATGGGATACGGGTATTTTGACTTTCACTGATTTGCTTGATCATCTCAGGCAATTTATGGAGACGTTGCTTGGTAAGCGCGGATACAAAGACAATCGGTGCGTAAGGCAGGTATTGAAACTGCTCACGGATATCTTCTTCCCATTTTTCATGGTGTGGTTGTCTTTCTCAAGAGTATCCCACTTGTTGACCACGATGATCATCCCTTTACCTGCTTCGTGGGCAAAACCTGCGATACGCTTGTCGTACTCACGAATACCTTCTTCGGCATTGAGGACCATCAAGACCACGTCAGAACGGTCAATGGCACGCATGGCACGCATAACAGAGTATTTCTCCGTATTTTCATAGACTTTACCAGACTTCCGCATACCAGCTGTATCAATCATGGTAAACTCTTGGCCATCCGCATCTGTAAAATGGGTATCAATGGCATCACGAGTTGTACCAGCTACAGGGCTAGCAATCACGCGGTCTTCTCCCAAAATGGCGTTGATCAAACTTGATTTTCCAACGTTAGGACGACCAATCAAGCTAAATTTAATCACGTCTGGATTTTCTTCTTCGACTTCGTGTGGTAGATTTTCCACGATGGCATCGAGCACATCCCCTGTTCCAATACCGTGGACAGACGAAATTGGCAGCGGTTCACCCAAGCCCAGAGCATAGAAATCATAGATGTCATTTCGCATCTCAGGATTGTCAACCTTGTTAACGGCAAGGATAACAGGTTTATGGGTTTTATAGAGTTTGCGAGCTACGTACTCATCTGCATCCGTGATTCCTTCTTTCCCAGACACCACAAAAACGATGACATCAGCTTCTTCCATAGCGATTTCTGCTTGGTGCTTGATTTGCTCCATGAAGGGAGCATCGACATCGTCAATCCCTCCAGTATCAATCATACTAAAGGAACGATTGAGCCACTCACCCGTTGCATAGATACGGTCACGTGTCACACCCTCGACATCTTCTACGATTGAGATCCGCTCACCAGCGATCCGATTAAATAGAGTTGATTTCCCAACATTGGGACGTCCCACAATGGCAATAGTTGGTAAGGCCATGTTTTCTCACTTTCTACAATAACTTTTTCTGTTCTAGATTTTTCCGAGTTGAACTAGGTTCGGCTTGACCAAACTGCTCTGCTAAACGCTGACTCCAAGAGGTCGTCGCACGCGCACCAGCATAGTCCGCCTGTACTTGGTCATAGTCCAAAATCGATGCTACGGGCTGTTCTTGGTATTCTTCTTCAAATACCACTTGGTTCAAAGGCAGTCTTGGTTTGACTTCGTGTTGTTGATCTGGTACGCCAAGGGCAATCCCAAAAACAGGGTAGGTATAGTCAGGCAGGTTAAAAAGCGCTGCCACTTCTTCCGACTTGTAACGGACCAAACCGATAATCACACCACCATATCCCAGACTCTCTGCTGCAAGCAAGGTGTTTTGACCAGCAAGCGCCGCGTCTACAGACGTGATAAGGAGGCCTTCCACTCCTTGAGGTTGGAAAGTATCCGTATGAAGACTCGCTCCCTTTTCAGCTCGGTTCAAGTCACCGACAAAGAGCAAAAAGGCAGCTGACTGGCGAATGGCTCCTGCGGAACCAACTCATATAAGGCATCTTTCTTCTCTTGACTGCGCACAAGAATCACAGAGTAGGATTGGAAATTTTTCCAAGATGACGCCATTTGTCCAGCAGTCAAAATCTCTTCCAAGTCTGCTTGAGGAATTTCTTGCTCCTTAAAACGACGAACTGAAGTATGAGCTTTCATCAGTTTAATGGTTTCTGTCATCGGCGATTTTCTCCTTCTAGTCTCGTTTCCTCTGCTAAATAACGGATTCGCTCCATAACCCGTCTAGCTTCCCAAGTCTCGTCATTTCCATTCTTTCCTTTGGCAAAATGTTTTTCCAAATCTTGGAAATTAAAGTTGGAAGTAAAGAAGGTCGGCAAATCTTCCTGCATGCGATACTGGAGAATGACTTGAAGAATCTCATCACGCACCCAAGGGGTAGACTGTTCTGCACCAATATCATCCAAGACCAGGACTTCTGCTAACTTGATGTCATACACCAAGGCCTTCACAGATCCTTCACCGATGGCATTTTTTACATCAATGACAAAACTTGGATAGTGGAGAATCGTCGTTGATGCCCCACGTTTTTCAGATAGGTCGTGAGCCAAGGCCGCCATCATGAAACTCTTTCCGACACCAAAATCTCCGTAAAGATAGAGGCCTTTTCGGATGTTTGGGTAAAGGTCAACAAAGGAATAGAGTCTCTCAAAAATCGGCAAGCGTCCTAGATCATCCAGGTCAATCTGAGCCAACTTCGCTTTCTTGAGACTTGCTGGTAGATTAATCAACTTGAGACGATTCTTAATTGCAGCCTCTTTTTCTGCCGCGATTAGTTCTGGTGTTTCTTCATAAGACACATCCGCATATCCGTGATTCATAACCAAGATAGGCTTGTAGCCACGCGCTATATAGTCCGCATCCCCACGAAGAAACTTATCCCGTTCTGTAATATATTGATTGAACTTGGAGATGCTACGATTCAACTCCTCTGGACTGAGGGATTCTTTCTGGATAAAAGCCGCCACATCTGGGTCTTTCATAATCTGCTGGACTAGGTCCTGATACTGAAAACGACTTGTCTGACGTTTGATAACGTCGCCAACACTTTCCATCTAGTCTCCTCCTTCTTCTAATCGGGCTAACATTTCTTGTTTTTTGCGTTCGAGTTCCAGACGAGTTTCCTCACTGGTTTGATTTTTATATTCTGGATTACTCCACTTGGGAACATTTGTCTTAGTCGAGCTAGTTTTCGATTTCTGGTCTTCTTGCCCTTTTTGCTGACGCTCTCGAATCCGAAGCACAGCTTCTTCTGCTGTCCGAATTTTTTGATAAGCATAGTCATTTGCGACCTTCATGGCGTATTTTTCATTGACATTGGCCGAATCAACCTTGTTAAAGGTTAAAAGTAAGACGATATTGATGACTTCGTCCAACAAGCCTAAAGATGCCATCTGGTGAAGAAGTTCCCGTTCGCTCTGGGTGATGTTCCCCTTACGAGTTTGCTTGATTTCCGCTAAAAATTGTAGGGGAGTTTTGGTTTTGGCTTCCTTGATAATGGTCATTTCTTTGGGGCTAAAGTCAGAAGAAACCTGCTTTTGCGCAATCTTTTCACGCATGCGTTTGACTGAAATAACCTGAGCTACAGCTGTCGCCTTGGCTAGTTGATAGATTTCAAACCAGGTCCATTTTTTTTCATCTGCGATGGCAAACAATTCCAAAACATCCGTTTGCTCGTCTTCAAAACGCAAGCCATCTCGAGCCATCAGGCGCTGAAAATGTTCCAAATCAAAATCATTTTTTAACTTGCTTTTAGACTCGCTTGGGGTCACTTCTTCGGTCAGGGTTGGAAAGACTTGACTCAAAGAAACCGAGAGTACTTCTCCCTCACTTGGAGCCTGCTTCATGGCAGAAACAGCTGTATCCCCAATCTTTTTCTCCAATAGTCTACTATAGACAGAATGACTTAGGAATTCCTGACTGGAAAGGGGAGAATGAAGCTGCAATTCATAGACTTCCCCCTTCTGGTAAAGAGTCAACAAGTCCACAGCAGATAAGATTTTAAAAGACTGGAGGAGCGTATTCATCCCGAAGTTCAAATGATTAAGAATATTAGCAAAGAGGTGCTCCTTTTGCCCACCATCCCAAAAAGTAATAGCATATAGATAGAGGCTCAGTGCCTCCTGACCGATAATCGGGAGGTAGCACTGCACCAGAGAAGAGGTATCTTGCGACACCCGATTATTCTTTAGAAAAGAAAAACGGTCATTTGGCTTCATTTACTTTTCCTTTTTCTTCTTAGAGGACTGGGTGATCTGCTGGAGCAGACTCTCCAACTCACTCACATCCTTAAAGCTACGGTAAACACTGGCAAAACGAACATAGGTAATCTCATCAAGCTCTGCCAATTCTTCCATGACTAAAGAGCCAATATATTCACTTTGGATCTCATTCTCACTGCGACTACGGAGCTTTTGCTCGATACGATTGACCACCATGCCGATTTCATCACTTGACACAGGACGCTTCTGGGCTGAGCGAATAATCCCATTAAAGATTTTATCTCTCGAAACTGCTCTCGCGTACCGTCTTTTTTGACGACAACCAGCGTTCTTTCTTCTACTCGTTCATAGGTTGTAAAACGATGCTGACACTCGTCGCACTCACGTCTTCGACGGATGGTGTTTCCTTCTTCGGCTTGTCGACTATCAACAACACTAGACTTGGTAGCCCCACATTTTGGACAACGCATGCATTTCCCTCCTTGTCGTTTTCTTTTCATTATACCATTTTTTGAGCAATTCCCAAAACAATTCTTATTTTTACTTGACAAGTTTTTTGTTTTATTGTATTATTTAATTAGAACAATAAAGAAAAAGAAAGGAGACTATGATGTCCTGGTCATTTGATAATACAAAACCCATTTATTTGCAGATTATGGAAAAAATCAAATTACAGATTGTTTCCCATGAACTGGAACCCAACCAACAGCTCCCAACCGTAAGGGAACTAGCGAGCGAGGCTGGGGTCAATCCCAACACAATTCAGCGCGCCTTGTCTGACCTTGAGCGCGAGGGCTTCGTTTATAGCAAGCGGACTACTGGTCGTTTTGTCACTGAGGACTTAGATCTCATCGTTCAGTCCCGCAAACAGCTTTCTGAGGAGCAACTGAAAAACTTTGTAACGGGCATGCTTCAATTCGGCTATCAAAAAGAAGAACTGCCAAGTGTGCTTAGCGAATACATCAAAGGAGTGTAAAATTATGACATTACTAGCATTTGAAAATGTATCCAAATCCTATGGGGCTACAGCAGCCCTTAACAATGTTTCCCTTGAGATTCCCGCTGGAAAAATCGTCGGGCTTCTCGGTCCAAACGGATCTGGAAAAACAACCTTGATCAAGCTGATCAACGGACTTCTCCAACCAGACCAAGGTCGTGTCCTCATTAACAACATGGATCCGAGTCCTGCTACCAAAGCCATTGTCTCTTATCTACCAGACACGACTTATCTGAATGAACAGATGAAAATCAAAGAAGCACTGACCTACTTTAAAACTTTCTACCAAGATTTCAATCTTGAGCGGGCTCAGCATCTTTTAACAGATCTTGGCATTGATGAAAACAGTCGTCTCAAGAAATTGTCAAAAGGAAACAAGGAAAAGGTTCAGCTCATCCTGGTTATGAGCCGTGAAGCTCGTCTCTACGTGCTCGACGAACCTATTGGTGGTGTGGATCCAGCTGCCCGTGACTATATCTTGAACACCATCATCAACAACTACTCACCAACTTCAACTGTCTTGATTTCTACCCACTTGATTTCAGATATTGAGCCGATCTTGGACGAAATCATCTTCCTAAATAACGGAAAAGTCGTCCGTCAAGGAAATGTTGATGATATTCGTTATGAGTCAGGTGAGTCGATTGACCAGCTCTTCCGCCAAGAGTTCAAGGCTTAGACAAAGGAGATTATTATGTTTTGGAATTTAGTTCGTTATGAATTTAAAAATGTTAACAAATGGTATCTAGCTCTCTACGGTGCTGTGCTTGCAATTTCGATTTTGATTGGTGCATCCATTTCTGGCATTAGTCAGACCTACACTAGCTATGGTAATGATCCCTACTATCTGTTAGGCTTTCTGATCTTAGTTTTTGGTGGGCTCAGCGTTACTCTCTGGATCGCGACTATCTTTCTAATCGTTCGACGCTTCAAGGGAAGTGTCTACGATCGTCAGGGCTATCTGACATTGACTCTGCCCGTCTCTGAACACCAGATCATCACCGCCAAATTACTGGGTGCTCTCATTTGGTCAATCATAAGCTATATTGTATTTATCTTGAGTATCATTATTATCTTCTCACTCACCCCTGTAGTGAAAGATTTGCCACTCCTCTATCGATTTATCTCTCCTTATCTCGGTTACGGTTGGCTCTATGCCCTCTCTCTTCTGGTCGGTTCAATTACTTGGATTTTATCTATTTACCTTTGTATCTCAATTGGTCAACTATTTAACGAGTATCGTACCGCTATGGGAATTTTAGCCTATATCGTGATTAACATCGTGATTGGCTATATTTCTATCTTCTTCCGAATGGATTATGACTTTAACCTCCTAATCAGCGTTGATATCCTCAAAGATCTCATTCTAGCAATTATCTACTACCTCGGAACCTACTATATCTTGAAAAATAAGGTTAACTTGCAATAAAAAACGCCCAGCTTACAAGAGCTGGGTTTTGCTTTAACTCAATATCAAACTGGCTACAATGGGACTAACAAAGACGTAGAGAATACCAGTGACACCGATAGCCAAGCCACCCATGGCGCCTGCTACAGAGCCGTATCGAAAGGCCGTTCCCGTTCCGACAGCATGCCCTGTTCCTCCAAGGGAAAGACCAACAGCTACTGGATCGTCAATTTTCAACCACTTCAAAAGGGTTGGGCCAATAACACTGGTTAAAATCCCAGTCGCCACTACGACGACCAAGGTCACAGTCGTTAAACCTTGCAATTTTTCTGTAATCCCCACTGCCATAGCGGTTGTCACCGACTTAGGAAAGAGAGAAATGGCTAGGAAAAAGTCCATGCCAAATATTTTCGCTACTATAGCGGTAAAGCTAGTATTGACAACTACTGCTAGCAGACTACCAAAGAGAATACTCCGAGCATGGTGCTTCATCAGATGAAAACTCTTATAAAGCGGAATCCCTAGGGCCACTGTCGATGGGACTATCAAGTTGTTCAGATAAACCCCGCCTTGGTAATAATCTTGATAAGAAATACCCGTCACCTTTAGAAAGATGATAATGAAAATTGCCGACAAAAGCAAAGGCGTCGTCAATGGATGGGGAAAACGTCTGTAAATCAACATCCCCACTAAATAAGCTAGTATAGACAATGCAATCCCAAACAGAGGATTGGATACAAATTCGCTCATTTGGCATCTCCTTTCTCATAATCTCCCTCAAATCGTCTCTTGATGAACTGAACCACCAAGGCTATGAGGATGATATTGATAACAGCCGCAAAAAAGACAATCAAGACAATGGGCAAGAGATAGGGGGCAATCACATCAAACTTTTCCATGATTCCCACTGCTGGTGGCAAAAAGAGAATGGTCATATTAGCCAGCAGAAAATTCCCTACCATATTGACATGCCTGGTCCTTAGCCACTTGAACTGTAAAGCTAGAAATAGAATAATCAAACCAATAATACTGCCTGGGATAGGCAGATGAAAGAAACTGGAGATTCCCTCACCGATTAGAGAAATCACAAAGAGAATCATTAATTGAACATATAACTTCATCTCAAACTCCTTGAAATAGAATTCTTGCATACCAGTTTACTCTTTTTTCAGGAAATTTCAAGGAAATACCGAAATTTTTCTTTCTTGCAAGGATTAGCTAAAAGTAGTATAATCATTGCATGCGCAATCATCTTATGTTACAAAGACAGTCAGTAATGACTTTGTGATTTTACTTTGAAAAGAAAGGAGTAAGCAATGACCTATTTGGAAAAGTGGTTTGACTACAACCGTCGTCAAAAGGAAATGGAAGCCATGTTAGAAGAAACCATCGCCCAACAGAGTGAACAAAGGTTGACCTTAAAAGAGTTTTACCTACTCTACTATCTGGATCTAGCTGATGAAAAATCCTTACGACAGATTGATTTACCCGATAAACTCCATCTTAGCCCGAGCGCTGTTTCTCGAATGGTGGCTCGCCTAGAAGAGAAAAACTGTGGTCTGCTTAGTCGCCGGTGTTGCGATCAGGATAGACGGGCTAGCTTTATCTGCCTGACTGACGAGGGACATACAACTCTAGCTTACCTGCAAAAAGCCGTCGAAGAAAGACTGGAAACGAGTCTTGACTTCATTTCATAATCAGATTTTCAAAAAAGTTGCGTGCGCAATCATTTTTCTTGACATTCCTCGTTTCAAGGAGTACAATAAAGTCAAGATCGAACAAAGGAGTTTTATATGATCGAAATTACCTATCTAGATGCTAGCAAGCAAGAGAGAACTATGACTTTCGAATCTTATGAAGAATTTGAACGTTCTCAACAAGCCTGCCTTATCGGCGTCGCGGATTACTACACTGTCCAAATTAACCTACAATGGTCATGACTTGGACTACCATGGGACTTATGGAGATGTCTTCTTCTATCTCATGAAACAAGATTTAAACCAATATAACTAAAAAAGGAGAAATACAATGGCAAAAGCAATTACAGATGCAACATTTGAACAAGAAACAAAAGACGGTTTGGTCTTGGTAGACTTCTGGGCAACTTGGTGTGGTCCATGTCGTATGCAAGGTCCAATCTTGGACAAATTGTCTGAAGAACTTTCAGAAGATGTCTTGAAAATCGTTAAAATGGACGTTGATGAAAATCCAAACACAGCTCGTGCTTTTGGAATCATGTCTATCCCAACTCTTCTCTTCAAAAAAGACGGCCAAGTGGTGAAACAAGTTGCTGGAGTACACACTGCAGAACAAATCAAGGCCATCGTTGCTGAATTGAGTTAATCACACTAGAGACCAAGTGCTTTATTTGGTCTCTTTTTTCTTGCCCTTTGCCATTTTTCAAAAAATATGCTAGACTGTAGGTGGAATATTACGATGTTTGGGACATGCCATCGCTAAAAAAAACCTCTACTTGGTATTTTTTAGCTCCCCTCAAGGGAGCTTTTTGCGTGCTCTGAACATTTCCCACTTTGGAAGGAGTACTATGAAACGTCAATCAGCCTTGGTCGTCTTTAGTGGTGGCCAAGATTCCACAACCTGCCTCTTTTGGGCTAAAGAACACTATGAAACGGTCGAAGCTGTCACCTTTGCCTACGGCCAACGCCATCATCTCGAAATTCAAGTTGCTGAAGAAATCGCTAAGGAACAAGGCATTCGTCACCACATCTTAGATATGTCTCTGCTAGGACAAATCACTGAAAATGCCCTGACCTCTGATCTGGAGATCGAGCAAAAAGAGGGAGAGGTTCCCAATACTTTCGTTGACGGTCGCAACCACCTCTTTCTGTCCTTTGCGGCAGTTCTTGCTAAGCAACGAGGCATTAAAGACATCGTCACAGGTGTCTGCGAGACAGACTTCTCAGGCTACCCTGATTGTCGAGATGTCTTTGTCAAATCCCTTAATGTTACTCTCAACCTTGCCATGGATTACGACTTTGTTATCCAAACACCTCTCATGTGGCTGGACAAGGCTGAAACTTGGGAATTAGCCGACCAACTCGGTGCCTTTGACTATGTTCGTGAAAAGACCTTGACCTGCTACAACGGAATTATTGGAAGTGGCTGTGGAGATTGCCCAGCCTGCCACCTACGTCAGCATGGCCTTGATGTTTATCTCTCACAGAAAGGAGAGGGCTAATGTTTTTGCTCCCAAAGAAATCAAACAGGAAACTGGGGAATCTCTTGTCTACAATCCTCACAGAACCTTGGTATCAAAAGAGTTTACCTTCGATGCTGCCCACCACCTCTTTCACTATGAGGGAAAATGCAAATCCCTGCACGGACACACCTATCATTTGCAAATCGCTGTCAGTGGATTTTTAGATGAACGGGGCATGACCTACGACTTTGGAGACATCAAAGCTATCTACAATAACTTCTTAGAGCCCCACCTAGATCATCGCTATCTCAATGAAACCCTGCCCTATATGAACACGACTGCTGAAAACATGGTTTACTGGATTTTCCAAACCATGAGTCAAGAGTTGCCAGACGAGCGCGGTCTCCGTTTGGAATACGTTCGCCTCTATGAAACTCCGACTGCCTTTGCAGAGTTTAGACGGGAGTGGTTAGATGACTAGGGAACGTGTCCTCAAACTACCAGTTCTGGAAATTTTTGGCCCAACCTTTCAAGGTGAAGGTCGTGCTATCGGGCAGAAAACCATGTTTGTCCGTACTGCTGGTTGCGACTACCACTGCGACTGGTGCGACTCTGCCTTTACTTGGGATGGTTCTGAAAAACCTACTCGCATGACCGCTGACGAAGTCATTGCTGCCTTAGATAAGCTAGGAAGCTACGACTACGTTACCCTGTCTGGGGGAAATCCTGCTATCCTAGCAGCCAACATGGCTCAACTGGTCACCAAGCTCAAGGAACGCGGTGTCACTCTAGCTGTTGAGACCCAGGGCTCCCGCTGGCAAAATTGGTTAAAAGACATCGACCAGGTCACTTTGAGTCCCAAGCCTCCTTCATCCAAGATGGAAGTCAACTTCGAGACTTTAGACTTTATCGTTTCCCAACTGGACCCAGACAAGATCACCTTTAAAATTCCTGTCTTTGATGATGCCGATTTGGCCTTTGCCAAAGGAATTCAAGAGCGTTACCAACCAGATGTTCTTTTCTTATCATCAGGAAATCCTGAGCCCAAGGCTACAGGTAATATTGTCCAAGACCAACTAGACCGCCTCAAAGAACTCTGGGAACGCGTCGCTGCTGACGATAGCTGGGGCAATGTCCGCGTCCTTCCTCAACTTCATACCCTCCTCTACGACAACCAACGTGGTGTTTAAATTAGAAAGAAAAATCATGTCACAACAAGAAGAAATGAAAAACCTAAGCCTATTAGGCAATAAAGAAACCAATTACATTTTCGAGTATCAACCAGAAGTCCTCGAATCCTTTGACAATCGTCATGTGGAAAATGACTACTTCATCAAATTCAACTGTCCTGAATTTACCTCGCTTTGCCCAATCACTGCTCAGCCAGACTTTGCGACGATTTATATTTCCTACATTCCTGACAAGCTCTGCGTCGAGTCGAAATCCCTCAAACTCTACCTCTTTAGCTACCGAAATCATGGGGATTTCCACGAAAACTGTATCAACACCATCGGGAAAGACTTGGTCAACTTGCTAGACCCTCGCTATTTAGAAGTCTGGGGAAAATTCACTCCGCGCGGTGGTATTTCAATCGACCCCTATTACAACTACGGTAGGCCTGGAACCAAGTATGAAGGTTTGGCAGAACAACGCCTCTTCCAACATGACCTCTACCCAGAGAAAATTGACAACCGCTAAACAGATACGAAAAAGCCCTGTTCCTCAAACTGAGGAGCAAGGCTTTTTGAGTTTCAATTATTCTTCTGTTCCAAGGAAGTTTTTAGCAACAAGAGCTGCAAGAACGCCACCAACGATTGGCGCAAGGATGAAAATCCATACTTGTTGAAGGGCTGCACCACCTACCAAGACAGCTGGGGCCAAGCTACGGGCTGGGTTTACTGAAAGTCCAGTAATGTTCAATCCTACAAGAATCATTGCCATTAAGGACAAACCGATCACCAAACCAGCAATCGCGCCATTTCCTTTGCTTGCTGAAGTTACAGTCATGATAACCAAGACAAACAAGAAGGTTGCGATGACTTCAAACAAGAAACCACCAAAGACAGTAACCCCGTTTGCCAAGGCATTTTCACCAAGACTAGCAGTTGACATTCCTGAGTTAGACAAGAGGAAGAATACTGCAGCTGACGCAAGGAAAGCTCCAACTACTTGTCCAAGGATGTAGTTTACAAGCTCTGAAGATGACAAACGTTTATTTACAAACATAGCGATCGAAACAGCTGGGTTCAAGTGAGCACCTGAAACAGTTCCGATTGAGAAAGCCGCGACTACGATTGCCAAACCAAAGGCAAAGCAATTCCAAGGTGTCCAAGACCTTCAACACCATTTCCAAAAACAACAGCTCCTGTTCCGATGAACACAAGCATAAATGTACCGATTAATTCAGCAACAAATTTTTTCATGATAAGTCTCCTTTTTTTCAAAACTATGTACCAGTCTATCAAAAGAAGGAAAGGGTTTCAAGAAAATTGACTGGAAAGTTTTTTGAAAATCATAAAATGACCAGCTAATCTCTAGTATTGAAAAGATTGAATAGCTTCTTTCAACTCATCTTGTAAAAAGTTTTTCTGATCAAGTTTGACATAGACTTCCAACAGACAGGATCTGAAGTTGGAAAATTTATGGAAATCATTTGCTTCTTTCAGGGGAAATTCGACTGTTTGCAGCCAAGCAGCGAGGAGAGACGGTTCGATTTTCCCTCGTAAAATTGGTTCATAAAATGCTCTGGCTAACCGCCAATCTTCATCATTTGTAAAACGAATCTCAACACGTTTAAAGATTTTCCCAATGATTTCAAATGCTTCGGCTATATCTGACTTTGGAAAGCTAGGATAGCATATAACTTCCGTCAAGAGATCAGCCCCATGCGCAAATGCGTGGATCCACCCAAACTGAGGAGAGTAGCCCGTCGTCTCTTTTTCCTTTGTAAGGTAGTGTAAGCCTTGATTTAGCATGGTAGACCTGATAGGAGAAGGCAACTGCTGGTAATAAAGTGATTCCTTAGTACCATCGCAGGACAGTAGATTGGCATAAATAAGTGCCCTAAAAGAACGTTTAAGAGCTGAAACTCCTCTACTATCAATCTCTTTGTATAGACCTTCATCAGAGGAGACTTCTTCTGCGATAAACTGAAACTGCTCAAGGGTAAACAACTCTTCTTGAATACCTCTAGCTAAACTCGTAAAAACAAGTTCGTCTCGAATTTCTGGAGAGGGATCTCCTAAATGCTCAAGCAACCACTGAATTTCTTCTCGGCTATAGCTTGGTTTTTCTTCTATCACTTTTCTTTGTAATTCTTGATACATCCCTAGGACCTCTGCATTTCTAGTAGCTTATCAAAAAGCCATCCGTAGATGACTTTACATTCTTTAAACTCCGAATTCAGCACATACTCTATAGTAGGTTCAATTCTGACATCCTATTCCTTTACTCCCCCAACTCAGCGCTATAAGCAATAATCTGGTCAACTGTATCAGACAGGAATTGGATGGTATCACGGAGTGGTTTGTCTGTTGAGATATCCGCTCCAATAATCATGGCTGACTCAAGTGGAGTTTTACTACCACCTGACTTGAGGAGCTCGAGCCAATCTCTAGCTCCAGTTTCTGAATGTTTCAGATGAAGGTAACCCGCAGTCGAGATAACTAGTCCCGCTGAGTAGGTATAACTATACAAGCCCATGTAGTAGTGGGCCTGGCGCATCCAAGTGAGTGCCGCATCGTCATCAATTTCAATAGCATCTCCCCAGAAGTCTGTCAAGACTTCCTTCATTATGCTGTTGAGTTTGCTTGCTCCAAAGGTTTCTCCCTCTTCAATCAGTGTATACACCTTACGCTGGAAGGCTGCTTCCAAGAGGTGGGTAATAAAGTTATGGAAGTAGGTATCTGTCAAACGATGGGCAAGGGCAAAACGTTTGACGTGGATCGTCAGATTGGTGTTCCAAATAGTCACTTAACAGCAATTCATTGAAGGTTGATGGCGCTTCGACGTAGTAGGTCGACATGTGGGCATTGAAGTAACTTTGGTGATTATCTGAAAAGATAAATTGACCAGAATGCCCGATTTCATGAATCAAGGTATAGACATCACTCAAACGGCCTGTCCAGCTCACGAGGACATAAGGGTGCACGCGATATGGATCCGCTGCATAGCCACCAGAATCCTTGCCACTGTTAGCAGCAAAGTCCACCCAGCGCTCTTCTTGATAGCGCGCAACTTCCTGACAATATTCTTGCCCCAAAGGTTCTACTGATTTCATGATCAAATCATAGGCGTCGTCAATAGTCACTTGAGGATTGAGGGCGCTGTCCAAGTCCAATTTCCAGTCTGCAAAGGTCATCTTTTCAAGACCATTGACCTTGGCAACATGCTTGAGGTATCTCTGAGCAACTGGCGCAAAGTCCTTCATGATAAGGTCAATCTGGCGGTCAAACATAGCACGGTCTACTTCCTGTTCAGCTAGAAGATAGTCAAAAACAGAGTCGTAGCCCTTCATATCTGCCAGTAGTTTTTTTCAGACTTAACCTGAGCTAAATAGGCTGCAGCAGCTGTATTTTTGGTGCTTACGAAGTCCCTCTGAGAAGGAACGGAAAGATTTTCTCACGGACCTCAGCGTCCTCATGGTTTTTGGTAGAAATTCTCATAAGTCACAAAGCTGTTTTTTTGTAGGTCTTGCCATGGGCTTCAAAGTCAGCCATTTCAAAATCTCCCAGCACGCATCTTAGTGTAAATATCCTGTGGACTGTAGAAAACTTCACCCGAGATTGGTCAAGGCCTTTCTCCACATCAGCCCCCTAGATAGTGGGCTTTTTTTGATTTTTGGCCTGACGAATGGCTGCCGTCAAATGAGGCAATTCACCCAAACGGTCCAAGACTTCCTCGTCTGCAGCCACCAAGGCATCGTCAAAGAAGGTCAAGGCTACACTAGCATCTGTCTCAAATTCCATACCCAGCTTGTGCAATATTGGCAAAATCTTCATTGCTATAGTCTGTAGTCTGCGGCATAAATGCATAATTGCCAATATGGCTCATCTGAATGTAGATTTGTTCCAATTCCGCAAAGGCCTTCTCAAAATCTTCAAAAGTATGAAGATTGCCCTTGTAGTCACGGCTAAATTGATTGATGTCTTCGCGTTTTTCTCGATTGCACGCAAGAAATCCTCACGGTCTTGGTATAGGGCTGTTAAAGTCCCAAAAGTTCCTTTTTCTGGAAATTCTGAACGGTGTTTTTTTGTTCCATTTTCTTCCTCTTATTTCTCTAATTCTACTAAAACACTAAGGGCTGATAAAGCGTAAAGTGGTGCTGTTTCCGCTCGCAAGATACGAGGGCCAAGTCCTGCCAAGACGGCTCCTTTAGCTTCAAAACTTTCAATTTCTGCAGGTGAGAGACCGCCTTCCGGACCAAAGATAAAGAGCAATTTGGCTCCTTTTTCAAGACCAGCAACTGCTTGTAAGAGCGCAGCAGCTTCTCCTTCTTTTGCTGACTCTTCATAGGCCACTATGATAGAGTCAAACTGGTCTAGTTGGGCTAGAAAAGTCTGCTTTTTTTCTCAAAAAGTCTGATACTTGGGAACGATATTACGTTTACTTTGTTCTGCCGCTCCAAGGGCGATTTTTTCTAGTTTTTCAACCTTTTTAGCCAATTTCTTACCATCCCACTTGGCAACTGACCAGTCTGCAGGGAAGGCCCAGATTTGACTGGCACCAAGTTCCGTCACTTTTTGAGTGATGAACTCGAGCTTGTCTCCCTTGGGAAATCCTGATGCGATGGTTACTTGGACTGGTAGTTCCACATTGTCAGTTAATTCTTGGACCAACTCAAACTGACGATTTTCCACATCTATCACGCGCGCCAAGCGCTTGATGCCATCATCAAAGACCAAAGTTACCTGGTCATCTTCCTTCAGGCGCATAACCTGAAACATATGCTTGCTGGTTTCTTTATCCTCGATAGTCACAGGTGATATAGCACTGCCTTTGACAAAATACTGCTGCATCCTAGCCTCCAATCACACCTGAAATATCCTTAGTTTTCTTAAAGACACAGGCATTCCATTCCCCTTGAATCATGTGGGTTTCAAGGAAAAAAATCCTGCTGACTCAGCTGACTCGCGCACCATGTCCCACTTGTCCTTGATAATGCCCACTCATGATGAGGTAGCCTTCATCTTTGACCAAAGCGATAAGCATCCTCTGTCAGATGAATGAGAATATCCGCCAAGATATTAGCCACGATGACATCTGCCTCAATCTCCACACCCTTGAGCAAATCTCCAGCAGCTACATGGATATTTTTCCATGCCAGGGTTGAGTTCAATATTTTTCTTGAGCAACACGAACTGCCACATCATCCAAGTCATAGGCGAAGATTTTCCTTAGCACCCAGAAGCGAGCTGGCAATAGAAAGGACACCTGATCCAGTCCCCACATCTAAAAACCGTTTCCCCCACGAAGGACCTGCTCCAAGACAAAGAGGCTCATCTTAGTCGTTGGATGCGTTCCAGTCCCAAAAAGGCCATGCCCTGGATCCAGCTTGATAATCTTTTCTCCAGCAGTCGCCTCATAGTCCGTCCAAGACGGCACGATGGTCAAGTCATGGGTGATACGAGCTGGCTCATAGTATTTCTTCCAGTTGTCAGCCCAGTCTTCCTCAGCCAAGGCAGTCGTCCCCATCTTGACCTCTCCAAGATCCATAAAATCTGTTAATTCTAGCGAGACGAGCCTGCAAGTCCGCCTCAACCACTGCCACATCAACCGTATCAGGGATAGTAGGCTGTCACCACGATTTCTTCTTGCTGCTCGACTTCAGGGAATATTTCACCAAAACGGTCGACATTCCCCACATAGTCCATACTATCTTCGATCGCAACACCTTGCGCTCCTAGCTCAATCAAGAGATTGGAAACCAACTCCTCTCCCTCACGCTTGACTGTAACTTTTTAACTCTTGCCATGTTTCCATAAATTTTTTTCCTTATCAATCTATTAATTCTTCTAATTCTTTTTAAAGTTCTTCCATCCTGATCTTTCCAATCAGTTCGACCGTTCGTTTGCATACCCAGCAAAAAAGCTGCTGCATAAGAAGGGCTAGAAAAGAGTTGTTTTTCCTTTAACACTCCATCTTGAATGACCCGAGAAGCTATTAAATTCTGACGCATTTCTTTTAAACTTGCTGGAAGGTATGGAGAATCCTTTATTTCTACTTGACTTCCTTCTAAAACAACAAAACCTTCAGTTGTCCGTTCACAAGTTGCTTCTATTACTTTGTTAGATTTCTTAGTTTTACGCTTTAAATAAAGATAGGTTGAATGATTATCAGTCAAATCTTGACTAACTTTCTTTGTCATTGGAACAAAAACACGATAACCTAAAGTTCCAATAATCATTAGCGTATTTTCAACAATTTCATTCAGTTCAGATTCCTTTTCCTCACTTACATTACCAGGATTTGGATCATTACTATTTCACAATGTAGCGACCAGCTTCTTTAGCAAGTTGAGTAAATTTATTTTCCAAATAGCTAATTTCTGTTGGACCAAAAGAATTATTTTGAGTTGTTAGAATGATGACGTCATTAAAATAATCTGCGTGAGTATCGCGGGTATGCTCTTGAATTCGCAACAATACCCCTTCACCATTTTTCCGAGTTGTCGCCTGACCAATATAGGTCACATCTTTCTGTTTATCTTCATCTCGACCAAATAAGAAATAAATACCACTTTGTTTCATTTCATCACGAGACTTCAAATCTCCCAACTGAATACGAGGTATTTTGTAAATCACCCCCGTCCAATTTGACAAAGTACATTTGATTTTTCCAGTCACTTCACCATCCATGAGAAACATATTGATATTTTTGCTACGCTTTTCCATTTATCGAACTTCCTCCAAATAATCTCTCACTCTATCCTGCAACTGAGGGACAACTTGACTAGAACTAAGAAATTCCTCAACATTCATGAGCTGATAGCCCTGTCCTTCATCACCAAAGGTGATATTGTCAAACTGTTCTTGACTTAGCTGACCAACCATAAAGACAGAGTGCCGACCTTCATAGAGCATACTTGGGTAAACCTTGCTCCAAAGCAGACAATCCTCAGTCAGATAAACACCAAGTTCTTCATCAACTTCACGCGCCACGCACTCAAAAGGACTTTCATCGCCTTCACTTCCACCACCTGGCAGTTCCCACATATTGGGCCAGGGAATACTTGCCTTATCATCGCGTAAGATAGTCAAGAGCTTATCCCCACAAAACAAAGCAATCTTACAGCCTGTGAAATCAGAAATTTCTAGTTTCATCTTCAGTTCCTTCTAACATTTCCTTTTCCAGCTCTGCTAACCAATTTTGATAATAGATTTTCTCATCCCGTAACATTCGGCTACTATTCATTTTCTGTCTAGCAATCTTCATAGCCTTGTGAGTTTGAACTACATCTTTCTTTACCTTAAATTGATACCAAGCTTGAATGACCTGCATATCTGCTGTTTTTATAGATAAAAAGGATTTGACCCCTCGAATACTTGCATATTCTTCCGCTTTCTTATTATCTCCTTCCATCAGAGCAACTTGAAGAAGGTATAATTGAGAGCTAGTTTTAGACATTGGATTGTCTGTTTTCTCTAGCACAGACTGCAACTGTTGCTTTGCAAGCTCTATATTATCATCCAATATGAATACCAATCCCTGAAGAGTCTGAACACTTTCTGCAAAACTCCCTCTCACATCCTCATCAACAGACATGATAAAGTCTTTCAAGTCATATTCTTGAGGAGCTAGCAAGGTCTGGGCAGAATGCCTCAACATCAGGTAGGCGTATTTCGTATTTTCAGGGTGTTGTAGTAATTCCCAAATTTTTGCTCCATCGGTAATCCCAACTGGCAGAGCATTGAATAGAAGAAGAGATAAATTTAGACAAATCCAAGTGCCTGCAAAATACCAGTTTGTTGTCAAAAAACCAAAAAGTGTTGCCAATAATATCAAGCAAAGGTGAACTATCAAGCCTCCTGAAAGCATCAAGATGATTCTTTGATCACTTTCATTCTCTTTTAAACCAATATACTGAGCACCAACATTTTTTATAACTGCTGTTCGACTAAGATGAAGCCTTCCTGACTTTTTGGTTAAAAGAAAGTTCCCTAATCCAAAAGCCACCAGACGATAGCCTGTCAGATAACCACAAAATGCATGACCAAGCTCATGAAGAATAAAGATTACATACATGCTTAGAAGAGCGAATGCATAACCAAAAGTAAAGACTAAAACTGCGGAATACCCCAACTCTGCAAATGCGATTGTTCCACAAGCAAAAGCTAGCATCATCACAAGAACAGACACTGTCTGAATCAAATACGTCACAATTTTTTTCATAAACTCTCCCAATAATCCCTAGTATCTTGGATAAGGATAAAATTCTCCCTCTTCCAAGCCAACTTTTCCTTCTCCAAAGACTTCTTGGTTCCATTCCATGACAAATTCTTCTGCTTCTGGGTCTTCCAAAAAGTCCATGAGGGCATCTAGTCCAACCTCTGCAGTATCTTTAAGAAATAGCGCAAAATAAGCTAAAAATTCACGAGAAAAACCTTGCTTCGGTAGGTAAGGGATGACCGTGAGATAGTCTTCTTCATTAACCGTTGACTTGGCAGGGTTGTAAAAAAGGACTGCTTCCTCAAAGAGAATGTCATCTGATGAGACCTCTCCGTCTTCATCCACCATCTCCACACCTGCAGCATTTTGCGCTTCCAATAGAAAACTCACTTCAACCGCGTGGTTGCGCTTGTCCCAACTAATTTCAAAATCAAAGGGAAAGTTCTTCTCCAACTCTTCCTCTAAAACATCTAAAAATCCGTATGTTGCCATTTTGTCCTCTTTCTATGAGACTCTTTAATCGCCCCGATTGCTCGGAAATATGCTAAAATAGATACTACCATCTTACCACATATACATCAGAAAATCCACGTTAGAAAGGACTGCTATGCCAGACAATCTCGCGCTTCGCATGCGCCCTAAAACCATCGACCAGGTCATCGGTCAGGAGCATCTGGTCGGACAGGGAAAAATCATCCGCCGCATGGTGGAAGGCAACCGCCTGTCTTCCATGATTCTTTATGGACCTCCGGGAATCGGCAAGACCAGTATTGCCTCAGCCATCGCTGGGACTACTAAGTATGCCTTTCGAACTTTCAATGCGACAGTTGATAGTAAAAAACGGCTACAAGAAATTGCGGAAGAGGCGAAATTCTCTGGAGGATTAGTACTGTTACTGGACGAGATTCATCGGCTTGATAAGACCAAGCAAGACTTCCTCCTGCCACTCTTGGAAAGTGGACTGGTTATCATGATTGGGGCTACGACTGAAAATCCTTTCTTTTCTGTCACTCTGCCATTCGTAGCCGTGTTCAAATTTTTGAGTTGGAACCTCTGTCTAACCAAGACGTCAAAGAGGCCCTGCAGATAGCTCTAAGTAACCCTGAGCGTGGTTTTGATTTTCCAGTAGAACTAGATGAGGATGCGCTGGATTTCATTGCTACCTCTACAAACGGAGACCTTCGCTCTGCCTTCAACTCACTGGACCTGGCTGTTCTCTCTACCCCTGAGAACGATAAGAGCATCCGCCACATCACCCTCGACATCATGGAAAATAGCCTACAGCGGAGCTACATCACTATGGATAAGGATGGAGATGGACACTACGATGTTCTCTCAGCCCTGCAAAAGTCTATCCGTGGCTCAGATGTTGATGCCAGTCTTCACTATGCTGCCCGCTTGATTGAGGCTGGTGATTTGCCAAGTCTCGCTCGTCGCTTGACCGTTATCGCCTATGAAGATATCGGTTTGGCCAACCCTGAAGCCCAGATTCATACCGTGACTGCTCTGGATGCTGCCCAGAAGATTGGGTTCCCAGAAGCCCGCATTCTCATTGCCAATGTCGTGATTGATTTGGCCCTTTCTCCAAAATCCAACTCAGCCTATGTAGCTATGGATAAGGCACTTGCTGACCTCAAAACATCAGGGCACTTGCCTATTCCGCGACACCTGCGTGATGGACACTACAGCGGAAGCAAGGAACTAGGGAATGCCCAAGACTATCTCTATCCACACAACTATCCTGGAAATTGGGTCAAGCAAGACTATCTGCCAGAAAAAATCCGCAATCATCACTATTTCCAAGCAGAAGATACTGGTAAATATGAACGGGCTTTGGCTCAAAGAAAGGAAGCTATCGACCGTTTGCGAAAAATCTGAAATCCTTTTCAAAAAATTGCACTTTCCTCTTGATTTTTTTTGAAAAAGTGGTATCATATAAACATAGAAACGCTGTGGTGTACGACTTCACACTTAAGTGTTGACCGACTATTTTTTGTATTATTAGGGAAACAAAAGTCTTCTAACAGCATGTAGGCCGTCTCACACGGAAACAGCTTCAGTTAGAGCGAGTTGCCCACCTGCTTAATTGCGCGGGTTCAATACAAACCGTGAAGTTTCGGCACCAATACAGCTTTTTTCTTTGCCTCCTTAGCTCAGCTGGCAGAGCAGCGGACTCTTAATCCGTGGGTCACAGGTTCGATCCCTGTAGGGGGCATCTAAATACAACAGGAAAAGCCTTGATAACCAAGGCTTTTTTTGCTTATCTATAACTGATTTGCCTCATCATTTGCCCCACTTTTAAATCTATCTTTTCTTTTTTTGAACCAAATTACATCTTAACAAATAGTGTAAAGCCAGTTACTTTTTGCTTTGATGCCATACAATATTTTTCATGTAGAGAAGACAAATTTTATCTTCTCTTTTTATTTTCAAAATAATAAAAACTGATTTTTCTTTTTTCATAAATCAGACTGAAACTTCCAAATTTTTCCATTTTGTTTATTGACATTTCCTCTAAAAAGGTGTATAATATTTTTTTATTATTAAACTATACTATATAGGGGGTATTGAAATGAAATTTTCTAATCGTTTACTGCTATTCCTTGCAGGAGTTGTTTTTTTGTCCTTTTAGGACTTTTTCCTATTTACAAACCCAGTAGCTAATCTTGTTGCTTACAGCTGGTGGATTGCATTTGGTTTACTGGTTTCTTCTATAGCAGCTATTTTTAGGCTATTTCTCTGTACCAAAAAGAGCTTCGCTCACCAGCTCATCTTTTCCAAGGGATTGTTAATCTTCTCTTAGCTCTTTACCTCGTTGCCTATGGCTTTTGTGACGCTGCCAGTTGTCATTCCAACTATTTTTAGGAATTTGGTTAATTGTAGAAGCTCATTATAGCTTTCTTTAAAGGCAATCGTCTGGGATTGATTTTCCCTATTATTGGCAACCATATCATGTGGATAGCGTTGCTTGCATTTTTACTAGGTCTAGTGATTTTGTTCAATCCAGTAGCTACAAGTGTCTTTGTCGTTTATGTCGTTGCCTTTGCATTTTTTTAATTGTTGGTTTCACCTATATCCTTGATGCCTTTCGTAAATAATCTAGCTGCCATTTTGGGCATATTAAAATAGCTGGGAAGTTACATTCTCAGCTTTTTCTGTTGCCTCCTTAGCTCAGTTGGTAGAGCAGTAGACTCTTAAGCTATGGGGCGCAGGTTCGAGCCCTGCAGGGGGCACATCTAAATCAACAGAAATAAGCCTTGAAACCAAGGCTTTTTTTAACGTCTAATAGCTTTTTTGTAGAAAAAGTATTTAAAAAAATAAAAGAGAAGAGAATCTCTCACTCTCTTCTCAGTATATCTTATTAAATTTAGTTTTTCTTAATCTACCTGATTTTCCTTTGCAACGACAAATTCTTTAACCAGTCGATAGATAACAGCAAATACGGGGGTAAAGAATATCATTCCAAGTAGTCCGAAAAGATTCCCTCCGATACTAGCTGCTGCAAGTGTGAAAAGAGCTGGCAAACCAATAGACTGACCTACAACTTTTGGATAAATAAGGTTTCCTTCAATCAGCTGTATAACTTGATATAGAAGAAGAGAAAGTAAGGCTTGAGTAGGACTCACTGTGAAGATAAAAATCGCTCCCACAACACAAGCAATCATAGGCCCTACATAAGGAATGAACGATAGCACTCCTGCAAAGATACCTGTCATTACTCCATAGGGTATCCCAAACACGCTGTAACCAACCGCTATCATAACTCCTATGATAACTGCTTCAATCAGCTGACTCATCAAAAATTGGTCATAAGTCTCTAGTGCTACTTGTCCAATGTAAGTCAACTTTATCACCACCTTCTCTGGAAGAAAAACTTTTAGAAGTCGACTCGTCATCGCTGCCAAATGTTCCTTACTGGATAAAAATAAAAAGGTGAAGACTATAATCAAAAAGGCATTCATCAAACTTGAAAAAATATTGCCGATATTACTAGTCAGACCTGATAAAAAACCTATCAAAGCTTGGCTAATAGAACTAGATTGTCCCTGTATGCCTGATACGATAGTTGACAACATGTCTTTGGTTACAAATTCCGAGCTGCCTAGCAATTTCCCAAGTTGAGTAAGGACTGTTGAAAGGACTGTTCCCAGCTGACTAATAGTCTGGGCTAGGGTTGGCAGCACCAAAACCAAAAGAGCAATCACGATTAAGATAAGAGCTAGGAAAACAAGTACCATGGCAATCGGACGACGCAACTCTGCCTTTACCTTCAATTTAACTAAGTACTGTTCAATTTTTTTCATAGGAACATTAAGCACAAAAGCAATAACAGCACCATAAATCAAGGTTGATATTACATCAAAGAGAGAGATTGCTCCTGATATAAAAGCTCGATGCATTCAGAATTACAAGAGCAACCAGCCCTATAAAAAAAGTATTAACGGGGTGTATTTTTTTACTAAGTTCATAAATTCTCCTTAATAAACATGTTTAGATACGACTATACTATTTGGTTTTTTTCAAACTCTCGATTAAGGTAGGCTTGGTAAGTTCCTGGAGCGATAAATCCTTTTGGGTGAGAGGATATCGGTGCCAGCCTGACCGACTATGGTATCAGCCAAGAGCACACAGTTTGTAGATAAGACAAAGTAGGATTTAAACTTAGATTTGATAAATTTATAAAGTTCCCCATCTGTCTCATGTCTGATTTTATAAGCGTAGGTGTAGTCTTCCTTACCATCACCTGTCATGATTTTTATCTGCACTTGGCTCCCATGGAATCGTCAGTTGTTTCAATTCAGCCAACTTTTTTTCTGAACTGCTTTTTTTCCATTTCAGGCGTCAAATCTATCCCATAACCAAAAAAAGCGTTTTTTTGACTCTCACGTTTACATAGGTCAATGTACTTGTCACGATCACAGAAATATAAGACACCATCTCCTACCATGCCAAATAAGGTCTCAGAAGACGGATCATAGTTGCCATAAGAAATAACACGGCCTTGATAGCAGATATCCACATGACCAATAGCTGAAAAACAGGGAGGTCTCAGCTGTATGAACAAAAAAATTTCTAGCTCTGCTGTCTTACCAGACTTCACTATTCCAAGATGGATATCTTCTTCCTCATCAGCATTTTCCAGCATAAATTTGTTAATTTTTGCTAAAGTTCTTGCAGGGATGAGAGCGGCTAGGACAATAGGTAAGCTAATTCTAATGCGACGTTTGAGATGGTTTTTCCCAATTTCCCCTTCAAATAAGAAACCGTCACGGATATTGGACAGACCATAAAGGAAAAAATAAGCCCCTAAAACAAAGAGTTGAAAGACAGAATTTCCCGTAGAGGACAAAAGACTAGCTCCACCAAGAAAAACTAGTAGAATACCATCTAGTAAGAGACGAAAACGAGGTCGAATTTTGTTTTTGCGGTAGAGAACATAGGTGACAAGGTTAATACTAGCATGAAAAATCTGATAAACTCCAATCACAAGAGCCAGAACATAAATCGGTATATCAGTCGCAAGATTAGAACCTAGCAAATATCCCAGCACTAACAATTTAACCAGTGCAACTCCCAAGGTATCCGTTGACTGGCTTTTTTTGAAAAACTCTTAATAGCAAATCTACGACCGTTGCTATCCAAGCTAAAAAAACAGAACCAGGCGAATAACTGTTACTGGCAACCAAGTCCCCGTGACCATCAAGATGAGACCTAGCAGAACAAACAAGAACCCCTGAGCAAGTAATTTCTTACCTGTCAGACCTAAAGATAGAATTTTCGCCATATAAAAACCTTTTCAACAATAAAAAAATTAAACACTCTGATTAAACTGACTAGTAAACTAGCCAACACTACAAACAGCCTGTGCCAGCAACATATGGTGACTAGAAATGACTGTAGTAATGTCACCATCTTGTCTTATGCACTTCTAAAAATTTGTTATATTGATTAGAAACCAGAGCTTATAAAAAAACTAGCTAAACTCGAGAGATAGACACAATTGCGACGAAAAAAATGTATAACCAATTCAACTTGTTAAGGTAAGAAAGCATTATTTCCAATCTATTAATTATTCATCTATTACCTATTATGACACAATATTCCCTATAGTTCAACTTTTTTTACTTGTTTTTTTATATTACACGGACTAAAAAGTTTTCAACAGTTGATTGCATTTGTTTTAATAAGTTTTAACCTTTCTTGGTTAGATAAAAAAAGAATCATACAGTTTAGAATCTGTATGGTTTTTTGCCCCACTTTTGTCCCATTTTTTTAAATCATGACATTGAAAAATACCTAAAATCACTTATATTTCAATATTTTTTTAATTGCTCTCAATATGAAAGTCCTTTCCAAATCCCTGTAGGGGGCATCTAAATACAACAGGAAAAAGCCTTGATTTACAAGGCTTTTTTGTGTATCTGTTCTACTTTTGGTCAACTAATGGATATCAACGGTATAATTTTATGAACACCCTTCTGAACTGCACCCCAAAAGTTAGACAGAAAAAAACCTAACTTTTGTGGCGCAGTTCATTCGCGCCACATGAAATTATTTAAGCATATCCTTCTCTTTCATTATCATTTTCTGTTATAATAAATTGTACTTCTAAAATAGAAAGGTCTTAAGATGACAACTCTTATTAAACATAAACGTGTAGAATTTTCAGAACTTTTTTATGACTTAGTTTTTGTTTTTGCAATTTCAAAAGCAACTACTTTAATTGAGCATCTTCATAACGGTATTTTTGACTTGGAATTCTTTTCCTTGATTTTTTTCATGGCTGTTTTGGTTCTCACTGATTCATGGATGATTCAAACCGTTTATACCAATCGCTATGGAAAGAACTCTTTATTTAACATGGTAATCATGTTTATCAAAATGGGACTTTTTACTCTTTATAGCCAATATGATGGGACCTGATTGGCAACAATATTTTTCATTATCTTTGTTGGGCTGTTGGTACATTAACCTTTACCTTATTTTTTTACAATATTTGGTTGAATTTTTTTAGAAAAATCAACCGATAATGTTGAACGGGAAAGTATCAAAGGTTTTCTATGGATAACAGGTCTAGGAAGTTTAGGAGTCTATCTAGCAGCTCTTCTTCCTATTTACGTTGGAGTCTCTGTCTTATTTGCTAGTATTCTGCTAACATTTATTATGCCAATTATCTTGCTTAGTAAAGATAAGCATTACCAGGTAAATCTCCCCCATTTAATCGAGCGCATCTCCCTTCTTGTCATTATTACGTTTGGAGAGATGATTATGGAGCTAGCTAACTTCTTTACAATCGAGAATTTCTCGATTTATTCGGTTCTTTATTTCATTATTATGCTTTCTCTGTTCTTGTTTTATTTTGGTCAATTCGACCATGCTATTGATGAAAAATCTAATCAAAAGGGACTATTTCTAATTTACAGTCACTATCCTATTTTCATTGGACTTATTATGATGACTGTTTCGATGAGTTTTCTTCTGAATCCTGAAGCTAATCTTCTCTTTGCAACCAGCTTCTCTTATATCGGATTTGGCCTCTTCCAAGTTGCTGTCCTAGTAAATGGGCCCTGTAACAAACACTATCTTCGCTATTCGAAAAGTTACTACTGTGTCCAAGCGACACTCTATCTGGCTGCCTTGATTCTCTCTTTAATCTTTGCTTCTAATCCTATAATAGTAGTGAGTATAACAACCATTTTAGCTCTAGCTATAGCCATTCATTTTATTTATTTTTATGTGACACAGAATAAAAAATATTCCAAATCTAACTGGGGGTTCTTTTAATGAGTTTATAACATAAAAAAGCTTTGGGAACCAAGGCTTTATATGATATCAATCACCGACCACGAAAAATGTTTAGCTTACAGAACTGCTAGTGGAGCTCTAGAGGATGAGTTCGAGTAAATGTTGCACTTATTCTTGCAATTTATCATTTACTTGATGCACGAACTCGATATTTTTTTCGTTAATTTGTTTTTTTGCCCCACTTTTTGCCCCATTTTTTTAAATCCTGACATTGAAAATACCTAAAAGTATTTCCTAAAATCAGCTATAATTTCAACATTTTTTTGTTTATTTTCAATATGAAAAGTTCTTACAAATTCATGCAGGGGGCATCTAAATACAACAGGAAAAAGCCTTGGAATCAGGGCTTTTTGCTTGTTCCGAACAAAAAAACATGACAAGATTTTTAGGATATTCTGAGTTTAGTATAGAGGAAATTCTTTTCTTATAAAACAAAAAAACGCTATGTAGCGTTTTTTTGTTATTCCTAGTTACTCGTCTAATCGAATAAACATCATTGCGTTAAGCAAAGAGATGAGAGCGACTGTATTGACATTATTGGAATAGATCAGTCTCTTATTTTTCAATAGGAGGAATAATAAAATTAGAAATAATGATGTCGTAAGGTGATTCTTTTAGAGCATCAAGTGATAACTCTAATTCACTCCAAACTTCCAGTTCAAAATTGTTACTACAATAGTAAGAAAGTGTCTCTGCTATTGATTTTTGCATGATACTGATCAAAATTACTCATAACCAAAACCTTTAATTTAGGTTGATTTTTGTAAAAGATTTAGCACCAAGTGTTTGCTATGGGTGATAAAAGTGTAGGTCAAATGATTGACCTTCATTGAATTACGATCCATATCCAAAGCCTCTAGATAGTGTTCAATCCCTTCCTTCACCTCTGAAACAAAGCGAGGGAAAATATTTTTGAAAGTTCTTGATTGTATTGCCTTTTTTTGATCAAATAGGATAAACTCTGTCGATAATTCCTGGCGATGCAGATGTGCCGTATTGTGCAGATGCCAAATCAGATTGTCCTTATTCTCAATCTCGATCTGATACTTGACTGAAATCTGATCGATAAAATCACTCAATAAATGGTAAGATTTTTCAACATAGCTATCCTTTTTTTACGCATTTTATAAAGAGACTTTCATCTATGAAAAACATTTTTTTGAAAAGTAAGACACAAATAATTGGCAAACAACTTCTTCATCTAAAGAGATATTGTATTCTAATTCAAAATTCTTAGCAACACCTTCTATTCCTTCCGACTGCATTAAAAAATCCAAACTTTGATCGTTAAAAGAGTCTTTCTCTACTTCCATGAAATGACCAAACTTTATTCTATATAAGTTCGTAACTAGGAGCAACTTTAGCATTCTATGAGTTGACAAATTCATTGGAAAGCTTGTTTCCTTATAAACCAATTCTAACAATTGAGATAGGGGCTCTGATGAAAAATTTTCAAATGGCCATTCTAGGAAATAATATTTTTCTGAAAAATATTGTGCAAAAAAGTAACGAATATCTCTCTCATTTCCAATGATTTGAACAGGGGTCAGACTGATTTCAAATTGAAATTGCCTTTTAATCACTTTTATTGATTTGGCTAATAATACGATAGAGCGAAGATGAACTGATATAAAATTCTTTACAAATACTCTCAGCTTGACAACCTTCATTAAAGAAGATAAATTCTAAAATCGAAAAATGAGTTGAATGCTTAAAGAAATGATGGTAAACCATTTCAATATCACTATCATCGGTATTAATAATACGTATACCATTAGTAGAAGAATGAAAAAAATCAAGCCAGGAAAAGCAGATTTAACATGGGATAGATCATCTTTGACTGCACGTTCTGTACAATTTAGTAACTCTGCTAGTTCAGAACGATGAAACCATCGTTTATGTTCAAATAATAATTCTAATAATTCTAATTGCCTATGACTTTTTTTAGATAATAAATCTATCATGAATGTCTTTTCTATCTTTATAAATTATCGGATTTCACCTCTTGCAATTATACCACAAAGAATAAGTATAGCATGATATAACGACTTTTACTAAGATACTTTTATTTCGTATAATAACACTACGGAGGCAATATATAAATAATTTTTCTTATTTTACCGTCTATTGAGGGCGTGAATACAGAATCAAATTCAAGTCGAAAGAGTATATTTTTTTATTTTTTTAAAAATTTATATAATAGCAACAATCAAAGAATTTGATTTTTTTGAAATTAAAATAATAAAGGAGGGTAGGCAATGTTGTGGTCAATTATTGCTGGAGGTCTTATTGGTCTCTTGGCAGGTAAAATCACTAAAAAAAGGTAGTTCTATGGGAATCGTCGCAAATGTATTCGCTGGTTTAGTCGGGTCATCTGTAGGGACAATCCCTTTTAGGTAGTTGGGGCCCATCCATCGCTGGAATGGCTTTTGATCCCATCTATTGCAGGAGCAGCAATTGTTGTTACTGTAGTATCATTCTTTACAGGTAAAAAAATAATTACTTGTAGAATAAACTATTTTTAAATAGATTAGACGGGTAAAAAAATAGTTTAATGTTAAATCGAAAAGGATTGTATATGTCAAAAAAACAAAGAAAAATATTTTTTTAATTATTTTTCTGTATTTTTAATCTTGACAATTTTTTCCTTCCTGTTTTTGATAGATTATCATCAAGTTAGTGATCTAGGCATTCAGCTATTTAGCTGGAGACAGAATCATTTCGTTGAATTCTATCTCTAGATATATATTCTGGGGGATAGTGGCTCTATCAACTTTAGTTTTGTTATCGATGTTAGTTGTGTTGTTTTTATCCTAAACGTTATTTGGAAATTCAACTTGAAACTAAAAACGATACATTGAAATTAAAGAATTCTGCAATCGAAGGTTTTGTTAGAAGTTTGGTAAGTGATCATGGATTGATCAAGAACCCAACTGTTCATGTAAATTTACGAAAAATAAATGTTTCGTTCATGTAGAAGGTAAAAATTCTTCCTTCGGACAACATCGCTAACAGATGCCAGCTAATTCAAAATGAAATAGCTAATGGATTAAAAAGCAATTCTTTGGTATTGAGCATCAGGTGAAATTGGACGTCTTGGTAAAAGACTATCAGCCACAGCCTAAAGCTCAAAAGAAAAACTGCTAGTCGTGTAAAGTAAGGAAGTAAAAAATGGAATGGCTTAAACAATATCGATATCCAATTATCGCTGGTCTCATAGGCGTATTTCTCGCCTGTTTGATTATCTCCTTTGGCTTCTTCAAAACAATATTTGTATTGATTTTTAGGAGCACTGGGAGTTGCAGCTGGATTATATATCGAAAAAAACTATATAGATAAATAAAAATTACTAATTTAATTAAAGGAGTTTCATATGTCAAACGAAAAAAACACAAACACTAACGTAGAAAAGAAAGATGCTACTGTTGTAGCTCACGAAATCAAAGGGGAACTTACTTACGAAGATAAAGTTATCCAAAAAAATCATTGGTCTGTCACTAGAAAAACGTTTCAGGTCTTTTTGGGAATCGATGGTGGTTTCTTCTCAAATCTTAAAGAAAAAATCGTTAACAGCGATGACGTAACAAGTGGTGTTAACGTAGAAGTTGGTAAAACACAAGTTGCAGTTGACTTAAACGTTATTGTTGAATACCAAAAAAATGTTCCAGCTTTATATTCAGAAATCAGAGAAATCGTATCTTCAGAAGTTGCTAAAATGACTGACTTGGAAGTTGTTGAAATCAACGTAAACGTTGTCGACATCAAAACTAAAGAACAACATGAAGCAGACTCAGTAAGCCTTCAAGATCGCGTATCTGACGTTGCTGAATCAACAGGAGAATTCGCTTCAGAACAATTCGAAAAAGCTAAATCTGGTCTTGGATCTGGTTTCTCAACTGTTCAAGAAAAAGTTAGCGAAGGCGTAGAAGCTGTTAAAGGTGCAGCTACTGGTGTAGTATCACACGAAAAAACTCGTGTAAACTAATATAAAATAAATATAACAGGAGAAATTATCATGTCAGTAGAAGAAAAATTAAATCAAGCTAAAGGTTCTATTAAAGAAGGTGTTGGGAAAGCCATCGGTGATGAAAAAATGGAAAAAGAAGGAACAGCTGAAAAAGTTGTTTCTAAAGTAAAAGAAGTTGCTGAAGATGCCAAAGACGCTGTAGAAGGTGCTATCGAAGGTGTTAAAAACATGTTGAGTGGCGACAATAAATAAGGTTAAAAGTTACTTTATCTTTTTAGTAACATTAGTCAAAAAAGTCTGAGTCAAGATGATTCTCAGAAAACAAAAAGCTAGAGATTTCCAATTGCGGAACTCTAGCTTTTTAATTTTGCCTCTTTCTCTTATTATATTTCAGCAGGTTGTTGACCATGAGTACGAATCCCATGTCAATTCTCACTTTACGCTTATCTCTCAGATGACATCTCTTACCTTTATCTTCCCAAAGACAGATTTCATATCAATCTTACGTTTAGCGAAAATTTGTCTACCCTTGAAAGATAAAAGTGCCTGATATTCTTTAGTTTTTAAACACCGGTAGCGTTCATTCATATACAGTCCCTTTTGAGGGGCTGATTCAGGTTCATCATCGCAGTCAACATTGATTTCAAGGCTATTTGCTTTCTATCTCCCCTTTTTCATGATGTATTTTCGTACAGGGGCTTCAACCATTTGAACGATTTCAAATCCTTCTTTTCGGTAAAGGTGCTGGGCTGCTTGATTTGCTTCAAGGACATTTAAAGAAATACTATCTATGTCTTCATTTTCAAAGACAAAACTAAGAAATTTCCTTAAAAGCCTGACTACCTAAGCCTTGCCCTTGTTTCTGGGGATTGATAAAAAATCTCCCGATATGTAAATTTCTGTCTTCTAGCCTGATTTTTTGGATAAGCCCCACAAACTCTTGTCCATCAAAGATTGAAAAGACTCCTTCCAAATCTTGCAAGGCTTGAATGGTCAAGGGAAAAGGAATCATTGTTCCCATCCATTGTTCTTGAAAAAGGATTTTACCAAGAGAGTTGGACCACTGGCATAGGAGTTGAGCGTTTTCCGTAGTCACCTTTTCTTCAAAACGAATTGTCATCTTCTCCTCACTATCTTATCTATTTTTCTCTATTATACTACTTCTCCGATTTTTTACGAATAGATAAGTATGATCAATTTTTATTTTTTTCTTGTCGGGAGCATTCTCGCTTCCTTTCTTGGTTTAGTCATTGACCGTTTTCCAGAGCAATCCATTATCAGTCCAACCAGTCACTGCGATTCTTGTCAGATTCGCTTGCGTCCCTTAGATTTGATTCCTATCCTCTCGCAAATCTTTAATCGCTTTCGCTGTCGCTACTGCAAGGCACCTTATCCAGTCTGGTATGCCCTTTTGGAACTAGGCTTAGGGCTCCTCTTTCTGCTTTACTCTTGGGAATTACTTTCCTTGAGTCAAGTCATCCTAATCACTGCGGGTTTGACCTTGGGCATCTACGACTTTCGCCATCAGGAATATCCCTTACTGGTCTGGATTGTCTTTCATCTGCTTCTAATGTCCTGCTCTGGCTGGAATCTGGTCATGATCTTCTTCCTTGTCCTTGGAATTTTGGCTCATTTTATCGATATTCGCATGGGCGCAGGAGATTTTCTTTTCCTATCATCTTGTGCACTTGTCTTTAGTGTGACAGAGTTGCTAATATTGATTCAGTTTGCTTCGGCGACAGGCATCCTGGCCTTTCTCCTCCAAAAGAAAAAGGAAAGACTTCCTTTTCGTGCCTTTCCTCTTACTTGCTACTTGTGTGATTATTTTTGGTAAGCTACTGCTTGTTTGATAAAGTCCTGAATCGGCTCTCCTTGATGGAGAGCTTTTACGATTTTTGAACCGACGATAACGCCATCTGACACCGCATTAAAGCGTTCTACATCGGCTTGACTAGATACACCAAAACCTGTCAAGACTGGGATATCGGCCACTTGATGAAGTTGTGCCAAGTGCTTGTCCAAATCCGCACGGTAATTGCCTGATTTCCCTGTCACTCCATTAATAGCAACGGCATAGACAAATCCTTCTGCCCCTTTAATTAATTCTTTCTGGCGCTCAATTCCTGTCGTCAAACTCACTAGAGGAATCAAGGCGATGTCTGTGTCTGCTAAAAATGGTTCTACAAAGTTGGCATGTTCATGAGGCAGGTCTGGAATAATCAAGCCCTTAACCGCTGTATCTGCCAAATCTTTGATAAAGTTCTCAACACCGTACTGAAAGAGGGGGTTGAAGTAGGTCATAATGACCAGTGGAACATCTGTTTCAATGGTTTTCAAGGTTTCAACCAAAGCCTGGGTAGAAGTCCCGTGGGCTAAACTACGCAAGCCAGCTTCTTCGATAACAGGTCCATCTGCAACTGGGTCTGAAAAGGAATGCCCACTTCAATGGCTGAAACACCCAAATTTTCTAAAAAGTGGATTGTTTCAGCGAGTCCATCCAAACCTTTCTCGTGGTCTCCAGCCATGATATAGGGAACGAAAATTCCTTTTCCAGTTGCTTTAATAGCGTTCAATTTTTCTGTTAGTGTCTTAGGCATGAGCTTCTCCCTTCTTTGCTGCATCTGCTTCCAAGCGGTTCTTGACTTGGACCACATCCTTGTCCCCACGACCCGATAGGCAGACTATCATGGATTTGTCTGGTCCAAGTTCTTTGGCCAATTTCACTGCAAAAGCAATAGCGTGGCTAGATTCCAAGGCTGGGATAATCCCTTCCACACGAGACAAGAGTTGGAATCCTTCCAAGGCTTCCTCGTCTGTCACAGGAACATAGCTGGCACGTTTGATATCGTGATAGTGAGAATGTTCTGGACCGATACCAGGATAGTCCAAACCTGCTGAGATAGAGAAGGCTTCAAGAATTTGACCATGGGCATCTTGGAGCACATCCATGAGGGAACCGTGAAGGACACCCGGACGACCCTTAGTCAAAGTCGCTGCGTGATGCTCTGTATCCACACCAAGTCCTGCTGCTTCAGCTCCATACATAGCTACTGACTCATCTTCTACAAATGGATGGAAGAGACCGATAGCGTTAGAACCACCACCAACACAAGCTACTAGGGCATCTGGTAAATCTTGTCCTGTCAAATCACGGTACTGTTGTTTAGCTTCTCTACCGATGACACTTTGGAAGTCACGAACAATTTCTGGGAAAGGATGTGGCCCCAAGGCAGAACCAAGAATATAGTGGGTATCATCGATGTTAGCTACCCATGAACGAAGGGCTGCATTGACTGCATCCTTGAGCACGCGCGAACCATCTGTCACGGCCTCAACCTTAGCTCCCAAAAGCTCCATGCGGAAGACATTGAGAGCTTGGCGTTTAACATCTTCCTCACCCATGTAGATGGTACATTCCATGTTAAAGAGGGCCGCAGCTGTTGCAGTTGCCACACCGTGCTGACCAGCACCTGTTTCAGCGATAATTTTCTTTTTGCCCATGCGTTTAGCCAGAAGGACTTGTCCCAAGGCATTGTTAATCTTGTGGGCCCCTGTATGGTTAAGGTCTTCACGTTTAAAATAAATCTTGGCTCCGCCGATATGCTGGGTCAAGTTTTTTGCGTAGTAAAGAGGAGTTTCACGTCCTACATACTGGCGCAAGAGTTGGTTCAATTCCTCTTGGAAACTTAGGATCTGCCTGGCTTTCACGATAGGCCTTCTCCAACTCCAAAACTGCTGTCATCAATGTTTCTGGGACAAAACGTCCGCCAAATTTTCCGTAAAATCCTTCTTTATTTGGTTCTTGATATGCCATGCTTTACCCTCTCTATAAATCTTCTAATCTTTTCATGATCTTTTTGTCCATCTGTCTCCACTCCACTCGATACATCTACTGCATAGGGAGTAAAGTGTTGAATTGCTTTTGCTACATTGTCTTCCTTAAGCCCACCTGCGATGAAAAGAAATGGGCTGAGCTAGTCCTGACGTATCCAGTTGACCCCAGTCAAAGGTCTGGCCACTCCCAGCAACAGGGAGCATCAAAGAGTAGATAATCTGCCTGAGAATTAGGCACAAGACCCTCTCTATCGACCTGCACCGCCTGAATGCTGGCACAAGGCAAATCTTCAAACAACTCATCTGCTACCTGACCGTGAACTTGAACCAAGTCCAGACCAACTTTTTCAATCGCTTCTAGCAGTTCTGCCCGACTTGGTGAAACAAATACACCAACCTTTTTACAGTTGACAGGAATGAGCTTTGCCAGCTCAGTAGCCTGTCCCAAGGTCACCTGTCTTTTACTAGGTGCGAAAGACAAAACCAATATAGTCTGCCCCTGCTGAAACGGCTGTCTCCACCGCTTCTTTGGTCGATAATCCACAAATCTTAACCTTTGTCAATCTGCAACTCCTTGATTCTCTGGGCTACATCTTCTGCCTGCATGAGAGCTGTCCCTACTAAAATTCCGTTAAAGGATGATGCTAGTCCTTCCGCATCCTGCTCTGTGAAAATAGCAGATTCAGAAATGTAATAGTGACCTTCTTCAAAGTGCTGGGCCAAGTCTACACTGGTCTGCAAATCGACTTCAAAAGGTGGTCAAGTTGCGGTTATTGACCCCAATAATCTCAGCACCAAGCCTGTGAGCCACTTCTAGTTCAGCTAGATTATGAGTCTCCACCAAGACTTCCAGACCAAGCTCTGTCGCGTAGTCATACAGTTCCTTGAGGCGTTCTTCTGACAAGGCAGCGACAATAAGCAAGATGACTGTTGCACCGGCATTGCGAGCACGAATGATTTGCTTTTCATCGATGATAAAGTCCTTGTTAAGCGTCGGAATCTCTACCTGACTGGAAATCTCTCGCAGATAATCCAAATGCCCTTTAAAGAAAACTTCATCTGTCAAAACCGAAATCATCACTGCGCCATTCGCTTCATAAGTCTGGGCCTGTTGCACAATATCCACATCGAGATTGATATCTCCCAGACTAGGGCTAGCCTTCTTGACCTCAGCGATCACCTGTAAACGGTCTTGGTGATTCTTCAAAAATTCAGCCAAGCAATAGGTCTGGCGCAGGGGCTGGATTTCCTCCAGCTCCATCTGTTCCACCTCACGCGCCTTCTGCTTCAAGATTCGTGCTAAAAATTCCTGACTCATTTTTGGTACTCCTGTAACAGTCTGAGTTTTTCAAGGGCCTTGCCACTAGCAATCACTTGACGAGCCAAGGCAACTCCTTCCTTGATACTAGCTACCTTACCATTAGCATAGAAACCAAGACCAGCATTTAAAACTGTCGTTTCCAAGAATGGACTTGGTTCATTTTTCAAAACGCTGAGCAAAATTTCTGCATTTTCCTGAGCATTGCCTCCACGAATGTCTTCGATAGCGTAGCGCTCCATTCCCAAATCCTCTGGAGTAAAGCTCGACAAGGTAATTTCACCATTTTCAAGAAGAGCAATCTTGGTTGTTCCATTCAAGCCAGCTTCATCCAATCCTTCTGGTCCAGCAACCACGATGGCACGCTTGCGACCCATATTTTTCAAAACCTGAGCTGTACTTTCTAGAAGTTCTGGACGACTAATTCCAAGAAGCTGTGTTTCCAAAGCCATTGGATGAATCAGTGGACCAGTCAAGTTCATGATTGTTGGAATTCCTAGTTCCAAACGAGCTGGCATAATGTATTTCATTGCTGGATGCATATTTTTTGCAAAGAGAAAGACAATGCCAGTTTTATCAAAGACCTTACCTAGTTCAGCTGGTTTGAGGTCAAGATTGATGCCCAAGGCTTGAAGGACATCTGCCGAACCCGATTTAGAAGAAATCGAACGGTTACCGTGCTTGGCCATGTGAATGCCGCCACCAGCCAAGACAAAGGCTGCAGTTGTTGAAATGTTAAAGCTGAAGGACTTGTCTCCACCAGTACCACAGTTGTCCATGGCGTCATGAATCTCAGTTGGAATATGTTGAGCGTGTCCTCTCATAACTTGTGCAATGGCTGTGCGCTCTTCCGGTGTTTCCCCCTTCATCTTAAGGGCCAAGAGAAGAGAAGCAATCTGCGCTTCGGTTACACGTCCAGTAACGATACGCTCAATGACATCCGTCATTTCCACACCTGATAAATTTTCAAATTTTGCTAATTTTTTTCAATAATCTCTTTCATCCTAGTTTCCTCACTTTACAACCTTCTCGATAAAATTCCGAATAGAAGACAAGCCGTCTGGCGTTCCGATACTTTCTGGATGGTACTGGAAGCCATAAATTGGAAGGGTTTTGTGTTGAATTCCCATAATGGCTTGGTCATCAGTCGAACGTGCTGTCACTTCAAAGCCGTCTGGCATTTCTTCAATCAAAATACTGTGGTAACGCATAACTGGACGACCATCCTCAATGCCTTGATAGAGAACAGATGGCGCTTCAAAGCTGATGTGGCTCTGTTTCCCATGCATGACTTTTGGAGCCAAGCCTAGCTTCCCACCAAAGACTTCTGCGATAGCTTGGTGACCCAAACAAATTCCAAGAATCGGCTTCTTACCTGCAAAGTCACGAATCATGTCTTCCATCTTTCCAGCATCCACTGGCCAACCTGGACCAGGAGAAAAAACCAGACCATCTGCTTTTTCAGCTTCTTCATATAGCTTGGGATCATCATTTCTCAAGACCTGAACTTCTGCGAAATTCCCGATGTATTGGGCCAAGTTATAGGTAAAAGAATCATAGTTATCAATCAATAAAATCATGGTCTTAGTTCTCCAATTCTAGTCATAGATTTAGCCTTGTTAATGGTTTCTTGGTATTCGTTTTGGGAGATGGAGTCGTAGACAATGCCTGCCCCAGCCTGCACATAGGCTGTTTGATTTTTAAGAATCATAGTTCGGATGGCAATGGCCAAATCCATATCACCAGTCGCAGACAAGTAGCCGATTGCTCCTGCATATACACCACGTTTTTCTGTTTCCAGTTCATAGATCCGTCTCATGGCCCGAATCTTTGGTGCTCCCGACACTGTTCCAGCTGGAAGTGTAGCTTTCAAGGCATCCATGGCAGTGAGTTCGGGAAGCAAACGCCCTTTCACCACACTGGTCAAATGCATGACATAGCGGAAAAGCTCCACTTCCATATACTTGGTAACTTGGACACTGGCTGTTTCAGAGATGCGACCAATATCGTTACGCCCCAAGTCTACCAACATCCGATGTTCTGCTGTTTCCTTCTCATCGGACAGCAGGTCTGTCGCCAAGGCCTTGTCCTCTTCATCCGTAGCCCCTCTTGGTCGCGTACCAGCAATCGGATTAGTTGTCACGATGCCATTTTTGACAGAAACCAAACTTTCTGGACTGGCACCGATGATTTGATAATCCCCAAAATCGTAGAAATAGAGATAATTAGATGGATTGGTCACGCGAAGATTTCTGTAAAAGTCAAATGGATTACCAGTAACCTCTGCTGAGAAGCGCTGACTGAGTACGCATTGGAACATGTCTCCATTGCGAATCAAGTCACGAGCTGTTTCGACCATTTGCTCAAACTTCTGAGGAGTGATATGGGGTTTGAAGTCCAGCGGTGATAAATCCAAATCTTCAAATTCATTTGAAGCAGGGATGCGTAATTCCTCCAGCACTTGCTTCACGGCTTCTTCCAAATCCTCTGTACTGCGCTCGCTATAGAGAGCATCCTCAATGACATGGATTTTTTCTTTCTTGTGGTCAAAGACCATATAACTCTCATAGACAAAGAAATGCATGTCTGGCGTCCCAATGGTATCTTGGGGGATTTGACCGATTTCCTCATAGAGCGAAATCATATCGTAACCAACAAAGCCAATAGCTCCCCCACCAAAAGGGAGATCTGAATGGTGCTGGCTCTTATGAGTCACTTCATAAAGGAAATCCAAGGGATCCCGATCAATCACTTGCCCATTTTGATAAAGGACTCCATTTTCAAACTTAATCTCAAAAACTGGATTATAGGCTAGGATAGAAAAACGAGCTGTTTCCTTGTCTCTCGGAATACTTTCTAAGATCACCTTGTGTTGCCCCTTTAGGCGCATATAAGCCAAGATTGGTGATAAGACATCTCCATGAATGATTCGTTCCATTGTAATTTCCCTTTCAGTTCTACTTCTAGTCCGTGGCGACTGTATGAAAAATCCCCACGCAAAATAACTTGCGTGAGGACGAAATTCGCGGTGCCACCTCAATTATAGGATTTCTCCTATCTCTCATTCCTGTCTCAGAACATTCCTGCAACAGGCTGTGCGATAAAGGGCACTCCCTTGAGAATTATATTTTCTTCTCTCGTTTCAGATGGACCCAACCTTACAGCTTTCTCTGCTTGTTTCCAGCAACCACAAGCTCTCTGGGAGAGAAAAGACTGTAATTTTTCCATCTCTTTATTTTTTAGCTTCTAGGTAGTCTGCAATCGCAGCTACGTCCTTGTCTCCACGACCAGAGACATTGATGATGATAATGTCATCTTTACTTAGTTTCGGTGCACGTTTAACCGCTTCTGCGATAGCATGCGAACTTTCAATCGCTGGGATAATCCCTTCTGTCTTGCTGAGAAGGAGCAAGGCTTGAACAGCTTCTTCATCTGTCGCTGCTACGTATTCTACGCGGCCAGAATCTTTGAGTAGGCGTGTTCTGGGCCAACCCCTGGATAGTCCAAACCAGCTGAGATAGAGTAAACTGGCGCCAGCTCTCCGTCTTCCTTAAAGACTGCATAGGTCTTCATACCATCGACAATTCCGACACTACCCTTTGTCATAGTGGCTGCGTGCTTGTCTGTGTCAAGTCCATGACCGGCAGCTTCGACCCCAACCAATTTGACTTCTTCATCAGCTACATACTGTGAAAAAGCACCGATGGCATTGGAACCACCACCTACACAGGCAATGACGTAGTCTGGTAAACGACCTTCTTTTTCTAAGATTTGACGACGAGATTCTTCACTGATGACCTTTTGGAATTCATGAACGATGGTAGGATAAGGATGAGGTCCTACAGCAGATCCCAAAACGTAGAAGGCTTCAAGGTCATTCATCCATGCTCCAAAGGCTGCATCGACCGCATCCTTGAGAGTTCGTGTCCCTGTTTCAACTGCGTGAACGGTCGCTCCCATCATCTCCATGCGGAAACATTGAGACGTTGACGCTCCACATCTTCTGCCCCCATGTAGACATCACAAGCCATACCAAACTTAGCTGCAGCTGCTGCTGTCGCAACACCGTGCTGACCAGCTCCTGTTTCCGCAATCACTCGTTTTTTGCCCATACGTTTGGCAAGAAGAATTTGTCCTAAAACGTTGTTGAGTTTGTGAGAACCAAGGTGATTAAGATCTTCGCGCTTGAGATAAATCTTAGCGCCACCTAGGTGATCTGTCAAACTTTCCGCAAAATAAAGCGGTGTTTCACGACCTGAATAATCCTTCAAGTAATGGCGAAATTCTGCCAAAAACTCTGGATCATCCTTGTATTTGTCAAATGTCATTTCCAACTCATCCAACAAAGTCTGAATCGGCTCCGGTACAAAACTACCACCAAATTGTCCAAAATAACCTTTAGTTGTCATAAAATTTTTCCTCTTTCCATATTAATCCGGCCTTTTTGTTTGCTTTTAGTAGTAGGCAAGGAGCTGCAGATAGAACTCAAGTTCATCAAAGCGACTTAACGCCCTAATAAAAGATAAACAAAATGACCGAAAGAAAAAAGCCCACACACAGAATCTACTTCCGTGTGAGGGCGTTGGTAACGCGGTGCCACCTCAATTATAAAGGGACTATTCCCCTTTACATCTCTGCCTTGTCTAACAACAAGTTGCACTGTAAGGTGTGCGCACCGAATTTTCATTGTTTCAAATTCATTTTTAAAATCAGCCCACTTTCACTACTTCCAACCACCTGTTCACAATCACCACAGGCTCCCTGAAGATCAAAAATAGTTACTTTTCTGATTTGTTGAGAATATTATATGCTATTGTCCGCTTTTTGTCAAGATTTTTTATTATTTTTTTCCAGAACCGAGGATTTCTTCAGAAATTCTCACCAAAGTCTGAACGATGTAATCAACTTCTTCATCGCTTAATTTTGTATGAAGAGGAAGCGTAATTTCATTTTCAAAGAAGGCATAGGCTCTTGGATAATCTGCCATATCGAAACCAAGATTCTTATAGGCTGTCAGGAGAGGAAGCGGTTTATAGTGTACATTACTTGCAATTCCTGCTTTGGCCAATTCTTGGATGATGTGGTTGCGTTCTTCTAAACTTGCTCCTTCTACATGGGTGATGTAGAGGTGGCGTGAAGATTCGACACTATCAGTCTTGTGTGCCAATGGACGGATGCGAGAACCTGCAAAACCACGATCATAGCGGTCCACGATGTCCTTACGACGTTCTAGCAAAGCTGGGTAACGGTCCAATTGTACCAAACCAATCGAAGCCATGATATCGGTCATATTGCACTTGTAGGCTGGTGTGACGATATCGTACTCCCATGAACCCAATTGCATCTTGGCAAGAGCATCCTTTGTTTGACCGTGAAGGGAAAGGATTTGGAACTCCTTGTACATCTCTTCGTCATCAATCGCTGGATTGGCTTTCCAAGTCGCACTTCCTCCCTCAGCCGTTGTAAAGTTCTTAACGGCGTGGAATGAGAAGGAAGTAAAGTCAGCGATAGATCCAGCTGGTTGTCCTTTATAAGTAGATCCCAAAGCATGGGCACTATCTGAGACAATTACGATACGGTTAAAGGCTTTTTGCCACTTGCTAGCAGCTGTAAAGAGGTCCCGTTTCTTCTCCACCACTTGGAGCAAACGATCATAGTCGCAAACAATCCCTGCAAGCTCAACCGGAATAATCACCTTAGTCTTTTCAGTGATGGCTTGCTCAAGCAAGTCATAGTCCATCTCAAACGTATCTGCTTGAATATCCACCATGACAGGTGTCGCTCCTACGTGTGTGATAACACTACATGAAGCTGTATAAGTCATAGCTGGAACGATGACTTCATCCCCAGGTCCCACTTCCAAAACACGCAAAATCAACTCAAGAGCGGCTGTCGCAGAGTTGAGGCAGACAGTCTTAGGTGTCTGTGTGTATTGAGACAAGCGGCGCTCCAGTTCTTTTGTCTTCGGACCTGTTGTGATCCAACCAGAACGAAGGGTATCCGCTACTTCAGCAATTTCAGCTTCGGTAATATCGGGAGGTGAAAATGGAATATTGTAATTTGGCATTGATTTGCTCCTTTTATCTGTACTCATTTTCTCATGACTACTTTATTTTAGTACTTCAAACACGGTTTGAAACATGATTTTGATGTCTCCAAGGAAACTAAACTCTCGGAGATAGGCGAGATTATAGCGCATCTTTTCAGGAAGGACATGTTCGACATAGGCCTGGTCAACCGACAGACCTTTCTCTGTCATCTGACTGATGATGGTGTCCTCATCCTTGTAGTTGATACTGGCTGGAGAGGTGATTCCTGCTGGCAAGAGCAAGGTCGCCATCATTTCAGGACTATACTGCTCTGTGTAACGTGGCACTTCAGGACGGGTCCCTACAAAGGACATTTCGCCTTTAAGGACATTGACCAGCTGAGGTAGTTCGTCCAAACGCACACGGCGGATGAAATTTCCAACCTTGGTAATGCGACTATCGTTAGCAGAAGTCACCAGACTTCCTTTTTTATCCGCATCCGTTACCATAGTACGGAACTTCCAAATCTTGAACCGACGATTATACTGGGTCACGCGCTCTTGCTTGTAAATGACAGGTCCCTTGCTATCCAACTTGATCCAAATGCTCAAGACAAGAAAGACGGGAGAGGTCAAAAGTAGCAAAAACAGGGCCAGAACCCAGTCCAGGCAACGCTTGAAAACCAGCGAACCTTTCCTTTTAGAGACAAGCTGGTAGTAAGACTTAACCTCGCTTGATTGCATTTCCACGGGTAGGTCTTCCCATTTCAGCATGCTGTTTCTCCTTTGTTTTTATTATACTATTTGTCAACATTTTTCATTATACCACAAAATGGAAAAGGCGGTGCAAGAAATCTGTGATTTGAAGAATTTCCTTCTGGTGCTCAATGAAAATCAAAGTACAGCTTTGAGGTTGCAGATAAAGCTGACATGGTTTGAAGAGATTTTCAAAGAGTATTAGGACATGGCCCCAGCCTGCAAGCTATACATTTTGTGATAGGTTCCTCCCAAGGCCAAGAGTTCCTCATGGGTTCCACTCTCGATGATACGCCCCTTGTCCAAGACGTAGATGCAGTTGGCGTCTTGGATGGTCGAAAGGCGATGAGCAATAGCAATGGTCGTCCGACCCTGTCTCATCTTAGCTAGGGAATCTTGAACCAAACTTTCTGTTTCAGAGTCAATATTGGCTGTCGCTTCATCCAAAATCAGGATTTTAGGCTGACTGGCGACAGTTCTAGCAAAGGCAAGAAGCTGGCGTTGGCCAGTAGAAAAGCTCGAACCACGCTCAGAAACAGGTGCATCATAACCCTGCGGAAGGTCCTGAATAAAGGAATCTGCATCGACAAAGGCAGCTGCAGCCTGGACCTGATCATCACTAAGATCTTGGTACATGGCGATATTGGACTTGATAGTCCCGTGATAGAGGAAGGGATCCTGTAAGACCAAACCGATGTTTTTTCTCAGCTCTTCCTGACTGTAGTTCCTGATATCCACATCATCCAAGAGAACGTGGCCTGACTGAAATTCATAAAAACGCATGAGGACATTGATAATGGAAGATTTCCCAGAACCTGTATGACCTACAAAGGCAATGGTTTCGCCCTTGTTAACTGAAAAGGAAATATCATCCAGAATCGGATGTTTGCCATCATATGAGAAACACACATGTTCAAAACGGATATTGCCTTCTTTGACTTTAGCTTTCCCATCTTTTTGAAGAGGCTCATAGGTCGTTTCGTCAATCAAGGCAAAGACACGACCTGCAGATACCATGGACGTTTGAAGGGTTGAAAAGTTTTGCGTTACCTCAATCAGGGGATCAAAGAGACGGTTGATGTACTGGATAAAGGCATACATGGTTCCGGCCGTTATCCCGATAGACAGACCACGGTAACCAAAGTAAGCCATCAAAACGGCGTAGCCTAGGAGTTTCAGCAAACTCATGGCAGGACGCAAAAAGAGGGCATCCAAGGCTACAGATCGGTTGGCATAGACCAAGTGTTCTTGGTTGATTTCATCAAATTCTGCCTGCAGGCGCTTCTCTTGATTAAAGGCCTGGATAATCCTGATTCCCTCGATATTCTCTGCCAGCTTACTATTGATATCCGACAAGAGACTTCTGGTTTTTTCGATGATTTTCACTGACTTTTTCCGATAGAGATTGACCAAAAGGAAAATCAAGGGAAGAAAGAGCAAGACTAAAGCTGTCAAACGAAAATCCAGCACCAACATGGTATACAGGGTTGTCAGAAAGATGAAAACAGCTGAGATAAAGCTGGATAAAATTCCCGAAAACATGTCACTGATGGTCTCGGTATCATTGGTCAAACGAGAGACGATGGAACCTGCTGGCGTCTTGTCAAAATAAGACATGCCCAGTTTCTCCATATTGGCAAAGGCATCCCGACGAATATCTCTGACAATACTGTAGGAAACCCGCGCAAAGAGAAGATTGCCGATATACTGAACTAGAGTTTGTAGGATATAAAGACCATAGTAGACCAGCAAAACGGTCACAGCAAGTTGGTTGAGATTGCTGAGGTACTGGTCGATAAAGTGGGAAGCTACAAGGGGAATGACACTTTTAATGACCGTCGTCGCGAGGAGAAAACTGAGTGCCAAAAAGGTCAGGAGGCCATAGGGCTTGAGATAAGACATCAAGCGCTTCAATACAACCCATTGTTCTTTCTTATTCTGCATCTTCTTCTCCTTTCATTTCCAATTGCTGAGACTGGTAGGTTTGGGCATACCAGCCATCTAAAGCTAGCAGGTCTTCGTGTGTACCGCGTTCTATGATTTGGCCATTTTGCAGGACTAAAATCAAATCTGCATGGACGACTGCACTGAGACGATGGGCTGTGATAATGGTTGTCTTATTCTTCCGCGTCTCCTTGAGATTGTCGATAATCGCATACTCTGTCTTGGCATCCACGGCGGACAAGGAATCATCTAAAATTAAGATATCAGGGTCTAAAATCATAGCCCTACTCATAGCCAGACGTTGCTTTTGACCACCTGAGAGACTGACTCCCTTTTCACCGATCAGCGTATCAAATCCCTGAGGCATGTCCACAATATCTTTATAAACTTGAGCTAGTTTAGTCGCTTCCTCGACCGCTGAAAGGGGCAAATTAGGATTGCCGAAGCGGATATTGTCTAAGATAGAGGTCGCAAAGAGAAACTGATCTTGAGGGACATAGCCCATGAGACCACGAAGGTCTGTCAGACGATAATCACGAATATCGTGATCGTTTAGATAAATAGCTCCCTTATCCACATCGTATTCACGCAAGAGGAGCTTAATCAAGGACGTTTTCCCAGAGCCTGTCTGTCCGACCAAGCCTAGGGTTTGTCCTTTTTCTAAACTAAAGTGAATATCCGTCAGTGTCTCCTCATTTTCAAAGGCAAAGCTGTCAATAGCGTACTCCAAACGTCCATTTTCAATACCGTCCAGAGGAAACTCAGGGTCTTTTACAGGTGATTCCTGAGATAAAAGTTCCTCAATCCGTTGGTAAGAAACCTTGCCTCGCTGAGTGATATTAAAGAGGAAACCAATGGCCATAAGAGGCCAAACTAGCATATCCAAGTAGCTGATAAAGGTGACCAGATTCCCAACCGTGATTTGCCCTTTCTGAACCATCAAAGAGCCGACCAAGAGAGTTAAAACATAGGACGAACCAACAAACAAGAGAACCATGGGGTCAAAGAGACTATCGTATTTCATGGTTTGGAGATTCTTTTGGAAGGTCAATTCATTGACTGTCTGAAAGGACATCAACTCGTCCGCCTGATACCCGAAAGACTTGGTCACTTTAATACCTGATACAGACTCCTGCACCTTATTATTGAGTTCAGAAAAGGCAGCCTGTGATTCACCAAAGGCCTTGTGGGTCTTTCTCCCTAGACGACTAGTCGCATAAGCCATGAAAGGCAGGGGAAGAATAGCAACAAGAGTCATCTGCCAAGAAATGCTAAAAAGCATGGTCAGCAAAGTCACCAGCGCCGTGATGGAAGCATCCACCGCAGACATAACACCGCCGCCTGCCAGACGGGTTAAGGCATTGATATCATTTGTAGCGTGTGCCATCAGGTCTCCCGTTCGATAGGTCTGATAAAAGGCTGGAGACATTTTTGTGAAATGCTCAAATAAGCGAGACCGCATAATCTGCCCCAAACGGTAGGAGGTTCCGAGGATATACATACGCCAAACATAGCGCAGATAATACATCCCAAAGGCTGCAAGGAGCAAGTAAAATAGGTCAAGAAGAAGGTCCTGCTGGGTTAATTGCTCCGATGTGATGGCATCAATGACCCGCCCCATAACCATAGGGGGAATGAGATTGAGGACGGAAACCAAGACCAGAGCCACAATCCCGACTAAATAACGGCGTTTTTCTAACTTGAAAAACCACCAAAGTTTTTGAATAATGGACATAACATCCCTTTCTGATTGCAAATAGAAACCTGAGGCCAAGACCCCAGGTTTTTCTTATTCATAGGTTACAACTGTGACGGCACCCTTGTCATACTCAGCGATAAAGATATTGGCCACATTGTCATGTCCTTGTTTGCTTAGATTATCAAGCAGCCACTCTTCGCTACGGCCAATCGATTCCAAAACATCGACTTGGATCACACCGTCAGTCACAACTGGATACTTAGGATTTTCATCTCCCCATTTGGACCACGATGAGTTGGCCATTTTGCTCCTGCACAGCTCGTTTGACCTGTTTCATCTGGAAAATTCCCTTGGCTACGAAGTTTGAGAGCTACATCTGCTGCAGACAAACCAACTGAACGACAGGCTTCTGGGTCAATCTGCCCATTTTTTTGATAAGGAGAGTTGGTTTTCCCATCAATCAAGCGTTTGACAAAACGAACATTGTTATTGAGCCATTTGAGGGTCAAGACCAAAATCGTCCACATCATCAAAATCACTGCGTACTGCAGAATACTGATTGAACTATTGTAAATCACCCCACCGATGATACCACCAAGAACATAGTTCTGAATTTGGTCTATAGCAGAGTTAGGTGCTAGATTCCCCTTTCCTGTCACATTAATAACAAAAACAAGAGAGAAAAGACCCAGGGCCAGTTTGATTAAAATTTCCATATAATTGAGTGTCATTTGTTTACCTCCACCAATTCAATAGCGTCTGTTTGATGCAATTCTAATTTCTCTAAAAGATACTTGTCTGGTTGGCTCCCGTTCATGGCACGATAGAAATTTGAACCTACCTTGATAAGTGCTCCATCAGTGTCGGCAGAAGTATTGACATAAACTTCTGATTTATCCACCCCCAAGTCTTTGGAAACAACCTCTATGAAAATGAAGGGAAGTTTGAAATTGATTGTTAGAGGCTTGATTGGTCTGGTATTTTTGAGATTGTCACCAAAAGCATGGCCACCAAAGGTCAAAGGACAAAATCATGACCAATTCCCGAAACTTAGTCCCCTTTTTATCTCGATAGGCTTTAAAAGCAAAAAATCCTGTGATAGCTAGGAGAACAATTCCAAAGCCAATCATGATGCCATTTTGCTGACTGATTTGGCTAAGTACATAGTCATATGAGTAAAATTTCATTTATTTTTCACTCCCTTTCATAAAAATCATTCTTCATTATAAACGAAAAGAGTGATATTTTTCAAGCCATACGTTGGGGAAATAGACCTTTTTTTGGTATAATAAAATCTATAATCTGAATGAAAAAGGTAACTTTATGAAACTTATCTCATGGAATATTGATTCCCTAAACGCTGCCCTAACTAGTGACTCAGCTCGTGCCAAATTGTCCCAAGAAGTCCTACAAACCTTGGTCGCTGAAAATGCTGATATCATCGCTATCCAAGAAACCAAGCTTTCTGCCAAGGGTCCTACAAAGAAACACTTGGAAATTTTAGAGGAACTCTTCCCAGGTTACGAAAACACGTGGCGCTCTTCCCAAGAACCTGCCCGTAAAGGCTATGCTGGAACCATGTTCCTCTATAAGAAAGAACTTACGCCTACTATCAGCTCCCCAGAAATCGGTGCCCCTTCTACCATGGACTTGGAAGGCCGTATCATCACTCTAGAATTTGATGAATTTTTCGTAACCCAAGTTTACACTCCAAACGCTGGCGACGGTCTCAAACGCTTGGAAGAACGTCAAGTCTGGGATGTCAAATATGCGGAGTATTTGGCTGAACTAGACAAAGAAAAACCAGTCCTTGCGACCGGTGACTACAACGTAGCCCACAATGAAATCGACCTTGCAAATCCTGCTAGCAACCGCCGTTCACCTGGATTTACCGACGAGGAACGTGCTGGATTTACCAACCTCTTGGCAACTGGATTTACGGATACCTTCCGCCACATTCACGGCGATGTTCCAGAACGCTACACTTGGTGGGCACAACGCAGCAAGACTTCTAAAATCAACAATACAGGCTGGAGAATCGACTACTGGCTGACAAGCAACCGCGTGGCTGACAAGGTGACCAAGTCTGATATGATTGACTCAGGTGCGCGCCAAGACCACACACCCATTGTCATGGAGATTGAGCTCTAAGGAGAAAGCTAATGGACTATCAAGCTATCATTCCTGAATTTGTAGTATCTGACATCGAAAAATCACGCCACTTCTACTGCGACTTGTTGGGATTCTCTGTCGAATACGAGCGCCCCGAGGAGAAATTTCTCTTTCCCTCTCTTGAAGACTGCCAGCTCATGTTAGAAGAAGGCAGCGCAGAAGAATTAGCCCAACTGACCTATCCTTTCGGGCGCGGTGTCAATATTTCCTTTGGCATTGCAGATGTTCCTCAGCTCCACCAAAAAATGCTGGAAGCTGACTATCCTATCCATCGTCCCCTGACAAAAAGAGAATTTCGAGTGGGAGATAGCTTTATTTACCCTCATGAATTTGCGATTTTGGATCCAGATGGTTATTTTCTAAGATTTAGCGAATAGAATAATCGAAGTCTACAATACTATCTAGCCTTGTAGGCTTTTTCGTTCGCTTTTATGATCTATTTGCTAACAAAATATTTGATTTATAAAGCTAATTGGTGTAAAATAAAAACATTGGCAGTAGCCTATTTAAAATTGAATATCATTTTACTTGTTTATGTCGTGAATTGGCACGACGTTTCTACAAGGTGCTGGAACACCTAACAATGAGTATGTCAGCTGAAGGTATGGTTTTGGCCATGCCTATTTTGGGGACTTGCTTAGGGAATTAAGTAGGTCCTTTTTTCTAGCCCTTTTTGAGACGATAAAGGCGATAGAAAAACACAAAAGAGTTTAGACTTTAGGAGGTCTTATGAAATTATTAGAAGAGCGCATCCTTCAGGATGGGCATATCTTGGGTGACAACATCCTCAAGGTAGATTCCTTTTTAACCCATCAAGTTGACTATCGTTTGATGCGGGAGATTGGTAAAGTTTTTGCGGAAAAATTCGCAACTGCTGGCATTACCAAGGTCGTAACCATTGAAGCGTCAGGTATTGCCCCAGCCGTTTTTACTGCCGAAGCTTTAAATGTTCCCATGATTTTCGCCAAGAAAGCTAAAAACATCACCATGAACGAAGGCATCTTAACTGCTGAGGTTTACTCCTTTACCAAGCAGGTGACCAGCACCGTTTCCATCGCTGGAAAATTCCTTTCACCAGAGGACAAGGTCTTGATTATCGATGATTTCCTAGCAAATGGACAAGCTGCCAAAGGCTTGATCCAAATCATCGAACAAGCCGGAGCAAAAGTTGAAGCGATTGGTATCGTGATTGAAAAATCTTTCCAAGATGGTCGTGATTTGCTTGAAAAAGCAGGGTATCCAGTCCTATCACTGGCTCGCTTGGATCGTTTCGAAAATGGTCAGGTCGTATTTAAGGAGGCAGATCTCTAATGCAAAAACAAGAAAAACATTCGCAAGCAGCCGTTCTTGGCTTGCAGCACTTACTAGCCATGTACTCAGGTTCTATCCTGGTTCCCATCATGATTGCGACAGCTCTTGGCTATTCAGCTGAGCAGTTGACCTACCTAATCTCCACAGATATCTTCATGTGTGGGGGTGGCCACCTTCCTCCAACTCCAACTCAACAAATACTTTGGGATTGGACTACCAGTCGTTCTCGGGGTTGCCTTCCAATCCGTCGCTCCTTTGATTATGATTGGGCAAAGCCACGGTAGCGGTGCTATGTTTGGTGCCCTTATCGTTTCTGGGATTTATGTGGTTCTGATTTCAGGAATTTTTTCAAAAGTAGCCAATCTCTTCCCATCCATCGTAACAGGCTCTGTCATTACCACGATTGGATTGACCTTAATTCCTGTCGCTATTGGAAATATGGGAAATAATGTTCCAGAGCCAACTGGTCAAAGTCTCTTGCTTGCAGCCATCACTGTTCTAATCATCCTCTTGATCAACATCTTTACCAAAGGATTTATCAAGTCTATCTCTATTTTGATTGGTCTGGTTGTTGGAACTGCCATTGCTGCTACCATGGGCTTGGTTGATTTCTCCCCTGTTGCAGCAGCACCGCTTGTCCATGTCCCAACTCCACTCTACTTTGGAATGCCAACCTTTGAAATCTCCTCTATTGTCATGATGTGTATCATCGCAACGGTGTCTATGGTTGAGTCGACTGGTGTTTACCTAGCCTTGTCTGATATCACCAATGACCCAATCGACAGCACGCGCCTGCGCAACGGTTATCGTGCAGAAGGTCTGGCCGTACTTCTCGGAGGAATCTTTAACACCTTCCCTTACACAGGATTTTCACAAAACGTTGGTTTGGTTAAATTATCTGGTATCAAGACCCGCCTGCCAATCTACTACGCTGCTGGTTTCCTAGTCCTCCTTGGACTCCTTCCTAAGTTTGGAGCCCTCGCCCAAATCATTCCAAGCCCTGTCCTTGGAGGGGCCATGCTGGTGATGTTTGGTTTTGTTTCCCTTCAAGGGATGCAAATCCTCGCCCGCGTTGATTTTGCTAACAATGAACACAACTTCCTTATCGCAGCTGTCTCCATCGCTGCAGGTGTCGGACTCAACAATAGTAATCTCTTTGTCAGCATGCCAACAGCCTTCCAAATGTTCTTCTCAAATGGAATCGTCGTAGCCAGCATACTGGCCATTGTCCTCAATGCAGTATTAAACCGGAAGAAGAAATAAGAAAAAGAGGTGCGAGCCTCTTTTTTGTTTACTAAATATAATCAATCCCAATTTCCCATCTAATATTTCTTTTATAAACTTTTTTAGGCATCCAAAAAGGAGTGTTTTGTAATCCTACGTCCCATCTGGAAGTTCATCCGTATCAGATAATGAACCTTTCCCAACAAATTTTCCTTTTTCAATTTCATAATAAGTATTTGTAGCGTGTAATTTCGTAAATAGGATTCCGTTTATCTTACTTTTGAGGGAAATTAGTTGAAACTTTATTACCATTTTGAGTTAATTTGACTCCATCAGAAATAATTTGTCTAGTTTCCTGCCACACTCTTTGTATTTCTTCTAATTGTCTATCCTGAAATCCCCAAAACTTTGATAGAATCTAATACAAATAGCTTAGGTTCAATTTCCTTAAAAAAATAACGAAGAGGAATCGTTTATTGTAAATTTCATTATAAACATGTGATGATTCCCAACTATCATTTGCTGCTAGTTCTTTAAAACAATAAGTTTTAAACGGGGAGTCTTCCTTAGGTAAATTATTCTTATCTACTCGAATAACTCTCAAATTCATGTTTGCTTTTTGAAATTCTTTTGTCTTATCTAAATCCCCTGTTAAGCCTAAAATTTTTCTAATCAGAGTACTATTCTTACCTTTTGCTTTGGGATTCACTTCAAATCTATCATATAACTCTTGTTCAGAGAAACCTTTGTAGGAGAGAATCTTCTCTGCAATAACCTCAGTAAATGATTTTTTCTCACCCTTAAAATTAGCCAGGACACTTTCTTGATCTGATTGATTAAAGATTTTATGATTAATCAGATAGGTCATATAACTTGATTTTAATTCCCAAGCTCTTTGTTTTGCTAATTCATAACTAAAAGGTTGTTGTCTTAAATCCTTTCCTTTACCTGCCCCTTTTGTACAAGTTGATAAATAGTTTCCCATCTGATTCTGATAATTCATGTGCCCTTCCATTTTTGATTTTATCTGTAATCTTCTTATAGTCTTCAAGGATAACTGCCATATCCTCCTCAAACCATTCATATAAAAAAATATTTTTTTCAATGACATAGTCCTTCATTGTTTGATTAGGAATTAAGCCATTGTAAAAACAATAATAAAATCTTTGCGCATTTTTTTCCATAAAGTGGGTGGAGTAAAAATCCTCTAAATTTTTCCTCCATATAGTTTAGTATTGTTAATACAAGTCGTTCTTTGGCACTAAGTGTCCCATTTTTTTGTTTACCTTAAAAGGGAGTAACTTTTAGTTCTACACCAATTTTTTTCAAAGTCAGCTTCTGAATCACTATTTGGCTGATAACCATAGAAATATTTTTTTCAATATAATTTCCATACTGTCCCTTTTGACTTCATACTAATTGCTTTATCTTGGACCTCAGAGACTACTCTATCATTATAATCGTCATATGATTTATAAAGCGAACGATTATACTCTTCCATAACATCGGAAAATTTTTCTATCTAATAGTTTGTGAGAATATTCAATAACACTATCGATATCTTCATCGTTATAGTTAAATAAGTTTTGATCCATTTTCTTCTCCTATCTTTTATATTATATCAAATTAAACTAAAGCAAACATTAATACTTGATCGATTATCGAAAATAGTATATAATGGATTAAACTGTAAAATATTAAGGAGAAAAGATGAAAGTTCTCGAACTATTTGCTGGAGTTGGCGGTTTTCGCATAGGATTAGAAAATGCCGATAAGCAACTCTTTAAAACAAAATGGGCAAACCAATGGGAACCATCTCGTAAATCTCAAGATGCATTTGAGGTCTATGATTATCACTTCCCCAATAGCGAAAACATCAATATTAGTATTTCTGATATAACAGACGAACAATTCTCCAAAATGGATGCCGATATGATTGTCGGTGGTTTTCCTTGCCAAGATTACTCAGTTGCGCGTAGCAAGAAAGATGAAAAAGGAATTGAAGGGAAAAAAGGAGTTTTATTTTGGGAGATTATTAGAGCAACGGAAATAATTAAGCCAAAATATTTAATCCTAGAAAATGTAGATAGACTTTTAAAAGCACCTTCAAAACAAAGAGGACGTGATTTTGCAATTATGCTCACAGCTTTTAATAATCTTGGATATTCTGTAGAGTGGAGAGTTATTAATGCTGCTGATTACGGAAGAAGCCAACGAAGACGCCGTGTATTCTTTTTCGTATATCGAAATGATACAGTCTTTGCCCAAAAAAAGATTGATAATCTTTACGAAAAAAAGGAAGAAATCTTTTGAAGATAATAGGTATGATGACTATATTTTTCAATCAAGGTCTATTTGCAAAACAATTTCCTATTAAACCTATAGCAGTTAAAAAAATCGTCATGTGTTTTATGAGTTACCAAATGATATAGTTGAAGTTTCAGATACTTTTACTGGTACTGTTTGGAATACAGGAATTATGAGACATGGAAAAATACTATTCTATTGATACAGAACCTAATTACAATGGTAATCCCTATCACTCTAGGAGAAATTCTTCAAGATGAATCGGAGGTCCTGAGAAAATATTTTCATTTAACTGATCCAGCTAAAATAGAAAAAAATTTCCAATTCTTACGAGGTCCTAAAACGAATTGAGCGAACATCCTCTGCCACTGGACATACTTATATCTATTCTGAAGGAGGTATGGCTCCTTATGACGATTTAAATTTACCTGGTCGAACAATGTTAACTTCTGAAGGTACCGTCAATCGTTCTACCCATTTTCTTAAAGTTAATGGCAAATACCGTCTTATAACTCCAGTTGAAGCAGAACGCCTTCAAGATTTTCCAGATAATTGGACAGCTAAAAAGAAATTGTCAGATGGATCTATTGTCAACGTTTCTGATAAAATGAGAATGTTCTTTATGGGAAATGCTTTAGTTACTGAGATTGTAAAAGAAATTGCTAAGTTTATTAAAGAAATTGATTGATTTATCTGAAACAAAAAAGAGGTGTGAGCCTCTTTTTTGTTTATCTATATCCTTACCTGTCTGTCTTCTGACCGCTGGCCTGTGACAAACATGGTAAAGGTGGCTTTGCAGACATTTCTGCCTTCTTGATTGGTGATATCCACATCCACGACACAAGTTGTGCGACCTTGATGGACACATTCTCCTTTAATGGTCAGTACATCGTCAAGTTTTCCTGCCTTAAGGTAGTTGATAGAGGACTGAAGCGTCACTCCATCAAGCCCCAGCGAGATAACCACTAGACCACTAATCTGGTCACAAAGGGTGAAGAGATAGCCTCCATGGGCATTGCCATAGTAATTGAGCGACGAGTCCACTACTTTTGTCGTCACCACAACATGACCGTCTCTCATTTTTTCTATTTCGTAATTTTCAAAAGCAGATATAGCATCAAAATGAAAATCTTTCATCGTTTCCTCCTGATAGTTCAAACGACACTATGATACTACTTTTTATAGGACTGTGCAAGGAGAAAGATCCTAGTCTGGCAAAATTCCGACCTGTTCTACAAAGCGCATAAAGGCTGCCTGTCCTTGTTCCGTCTGCTTGTAAACCCCCGCGTCCTCCAGAACACGTGCAAAGATAGCACCCACAGAGTCCTTGACGATTTCAAGGGCTTTTTCTTTATCTTTTAGGTCTGGATGTTGGACTTTGAGCTGGTCTGCCCATTTCTGATGATAGTCGGCAACTGAGACTTCTTCTCCTACGAGGTAGCTAGCAACTTGCTCCACTTCTGCTTTCAAACGAGGTGGTAAGATAGCCAAGCCCATGACCTCAATCAAGCCGATATTTTCCTTCTTGATATGTTGGACATCCTTGTGGGGATGATAGATACCATCCGGATGCTCTGGCGATGTCTGATTGTCACGCAAGACCAAGTCCAACTCAAACTGACCATCGCGTTTACGAGCAATCGGTGTGATGGTGTGATGCGGTGTCCCGTCTGTCTCTGCCAAAATTTGCACTGCAGGGTCTGAATACTGGCGCCATTTCTGTAAAATCTTGTCACCCAAGTTGATCAAATCTTCTTTTGAATCCGAGGTCAAACGTAGCACTGACATAGGCCACTTGACAATCCCAGTCTTGACCTGATCAAAACCAGCAAAACAAAAAGTCTTTTGCAAAGGAGCCAATTCCATAGGAAATACGTGACGACCTCCCTGATAGTGGTCATGAGTCAGAATAGAGCCTCCCACAATTGGTAAGTCCGCATTTGAACCCGCAAAATAGCCCGGAAACTGGTCTACGATATCCAGCAGGCGCTCAAAGCTCTGACGACTGATATCCATGGGACGATGCTGACCATCTAAGAAGATACAGTGCTCATTAAAATAAGCATAGGGCGAATACTGGAAGCCCCACTCCTGACCCACCATTTCAAAACGAATAATGCGGTGATTGCTGCGAGCTGGGTGGTTAACTCGACCATGATAGCCCTCATTCTCTATACAAAGCTGACATTGAGGATAATTGCTAGCTTGCACCAACTTGGCCGCCGCAATTTCCTTTGGATCCTTTTCAGGCTTAGAGAGGTTAATGGTAATCTCAAGTTCTCCATAGTCAGATGGAACGCGATAAGCGATATTCTTAGAAATAGCCTTGAGCTTGATGTAGTCATTTTTCTGGCTGAGCTGGTAAAAATCCCCTATCGCCTGCTCAGGAGAGTGAGCATAGGTTGTCCAAAAGTCACGATTAACCTGACTTGGACAAGGAGTTACCAAGTCCATCAGTTCAGAACCGAGGATTTCACGCGCAGTCTGACTGTCCTCAATCGTCTCTAATCGAACCGCTTCCTCGACTAACTGGTCCTTGAGGTCAATCAACTCATCCAGATCCGTCTCAACTTTCAAAACGCCTTCACCCACTCGTGCTAAGACACGATTGGTTAGGTAGATTCGATCCATTTCCTCAAATGAGCTTTCAGCAATGACTTCCGTGATAAATGCATCTAGAACTCCTTGACTCATTGATTCTCCCTCTTACTTTCTAAATAGTCTCTGACAGCATCTAAATCCTGAAAAACTTGTTCTGTTTTATTTAAGAAAGACTGTGCTGGCATTTTTAAGTCTGGAATACAAATAACTGGTATCCCAGCTCTATACGCTGCTTCAATCCCTGCTTCACTATCCTCTAATACTAAGCAATTCTCTGGTAAAACATTCAAATCAATACAGGCCTTTAAAAATATATCAGGGTAAGGTTTACTTCGCTTTACATCTTTTGCAAAAACTAGATGGTCAAATAGGGACAGTATCCCATTACTATCCAAAATCATTCTAGCTCTAGATTCAACACTTGAAGTTGCTAGAGCGATTGGAATACCTTCTCTTTGCAAAAAAGCAAGCAAATTTTTAGCACCTTTTTTTAAATTTACACCTTTGGCTAATATTCGAGCTTCCAGTTCATAAACTTTTTCCAAGGTTTGGTCAAAGTTCCAAGGTAAATCATAGTTATCTAAAAATCGTTGAACATTCTCCTCTTCCCTATGTCCACTGTATTCTCTAGAATATGTTTCTTCTGTGAAAGGAATTCCAAAATCTTTAAGCAATTCTTGATAAACTTTTAGAGAAATGATCTCAGTATCAGCTAATAAGCCATCTAAATCAAATATTACAGCGTCCATTTACTTCTCTCCTAGTCTAAAACGCGAGTGCCACCTGCAACTTCAGCGATATAGAAGCTTGGAGCATATCCAACGACTTCCTCATAGTGCTTGCCAACAGCTGCTTTAAAGGCCTCAACAGCATCTTTTCGCACCAAGGCAATGGCACAGCCACCAAATCCTGCCCCTGTCATACGAGCACCCAGAACACCTTCCTGAGCCCAAGCTGTGTGAACAAGGGTATCCAATTCCAAGCCAGTTACTTCATAGTCATGCTCCAAAGAAACGTGAGATGCATTCATCAAGCGACCAAAGGTTTCCAAATCACCTGCTTGAAGGGCTGCTTGAGCTTTAAGAGTACGTTGGTTTTCAAGCACAGCATGGCGAGCACGTTTTAAGCGATTTTCATCTTTGATCAGGTAGCTGTATTGGTCAAAGGCCCACTCATCCAATTCACCCAAGGTCTGAATATCCAAGGCAACTTGCAATTCTTCCACAGCTTTTTCACACTCAGCACGGCGTTCATTGTACTTAGAGTCCGCCAGTTCACGACGTTTGTTGGTGTTCATGATAACAACGACATTGTCCTTCAAATCAAGTGGCACCAAGTCGTACTCCAAAGTGTTGGTATTCAGGTAAATGGCACGTTGGTCAGCACCCATACCGATGGCAAACTGGTCCATGATACCAGAGTTTACTCCGATAAAGTTGTTTTCTGTTTGTTTTCCGATTTTAACCAAATCCAAACGGTCTAGTTTTAAACCAAAGAGATGCTCTGCCACAACCCCTGTCAAGAGTTCCAAGGATGCTGAAGAGGACAAGCCTGCACCATTTGGGATATTCCCATAAACATAAAAATCAAACCCTTTGTCAATCACATGCCCAGCTTCTTGCAAGAAATGAAGAACCCCTTTTGGATAGTTGGTCCAGCTGTGCTCTTTTTCAAATTTGAGGTCAGCAAGAGGCACTTCGATGATACCCTTGTCCTCAAAGTTGGCTGAGTAGAAACGCAAAACTTGATCGTCACGCTTGCGAGCTGCACCATAAGTTCCCAAAGAAATAGCAGCTGGAAAAACGTGACCACCGTTGTAGTCCGTGTGTTCACCAATCAGATTGATACGACCTGGTGAAAAGAAAGTTTGGTCTGCTTCTTGACCAAAAACGGCAAGAAAATCTTTGCGAAGGGCTTCAGTAGTAAGATCTTGTGTCATATAAATTCTCCTTTGACTGTCCGTTAAGTCATCTTAACGTGTAATCGTTTTCTTCTATTGTATCCAAGGGATTTACCAAGGTCAATCCTTTTTACTAAACTTTTACTAAACTATCAGTAAAAATCAGAAAAATATGATATACTAACCTAAAAGGAGGAGGATTTATGGCTACCTTAAAAGACATCGCACAGCTAGCCTCTGTCTCTATTGCGACCGTATCTCGTGTCCTCAATCGCGACCAGAGCCTATCTGTCACAGAAGAAACCAGACACCGTATTTTAACCGTCGCGGAAGAGCTAGGCTATACTAAGCACCTCAAGACAGGCGAATCCCACAAACCAAAGCAAAAGATTGCCATTATCCAATGGGTCAGCGAACAAGGGGAGTTGGAAGATCTCTACTACTACCAGATTCGTCTCGGTATTGAAAAAAGAGCCCAAGAGTTGGACTATGATATCTTGCGCTATTTTAATGACCATCCTTTTACACTGAGCGAGGAAGTGATTGGCATTCTCTGCATCGGAAAATTTAGCCGAGCTCAGATTTCTGCCTTTGAAGAATACCAAAAACCTATAGTCTTTATAGACAGCGATACCCTCTCATTAGGTCATACCTGTATTATCACTGACTTTTACACTGCTGTGAAACAAGTTGTAGACCATTTCCTCAGCCAAGGTATGAACCGTATCGGAATTCTCACAGGTCTTGAAGAAACAACCGACCAGGAAGAAATAATCCAGGATAAGCGACAAGAAAATTTCAAAGACATTACCCAAGCAAATGGAATCTACCATGAAGAACTGGTTTTTCAGGGGAGCTTTACGGCCCAGTCTGGCTATGACTTGATGAAGGAGGCCATTCACAAGCTAGGAGAACAACTCCCACCAGCCTTTTTCGCAGCCAGCGATAGTTTGGCCATCGGCGCCCTCCGTGCCCTCCAAGAAGCTGGAATCAGCCTGCCAGACCGCGTCAGCCTCATTTCCTTTAACGACACTAGCCTAACCAAGCAGGTCTATCCTCCCCTCTCTAGTATCACGGTCTATACTGAGGAAATGGGCCGAGCAGGCATGGATATTCTTAATAAGGAAGTTCTACACGGTCGCAAAATCCCTAGCCTAACCATGCTAGGAACTAGACTGACTTTGAGAGAAAGCACTCTGCCATAACTCCACAAATTAAACATGACAAAAAATCCTAATAGAGAGTCTCACATCTCCATTAGGATTTTCTTTTTTAGTTCATCACAATCATAGACTTAATGGTCTTACGTTCGTCCATATCTTTATAAGCTTGATCAATATCTTCTAATTTATAGCTTGAAGTAAAGACGCGACCTGGATTGATATCACCATCCAGAACAGCTTTTAGTAATACTTGTTTGTTATAAGTTGTGACAGAAGCTGGACCACCGCCGATTATTGTATTTTGACCAAAGGTTGAGCCAATGGCACGATTTTCATAGTGCGGTACGCCAACAAAGCCTAAACGTCCACCATTGTGAAGCACTCCAAGGGCTTGATCTACGGCTGCTTCAGTCCCAACACATTCAAGGGCTGCATCTGCTCCACCTCCAAGGATTTCACGGACTTTGGCAATTCCCTCTTCACCACGTTCAGCCACAACAGCTGTCGCACCTGATTCCAGAGCCATCTTTTGGCGATCTTCATGACGACTCATAAGGACAATTTGAGAAGCTCCACGCATCTTAGCTGCAATGACAGCACATTGGCCAACAGCCCCATCCCCGATAACGACCACCTTGTCGCCCTTTTGCACATTAGCAACACGCGCCGCATGATAGCCTGTCGGCATGACATCAGCAAGTGTCAAAAGTGACTTGAGCATGCCTTCGCTATAATCTGAAGGTTGACCTGGAATTTTCACAAGTGCCCAATTAGCAAAGTGGAAACGGATGTACTCTGCTTGGACCCCGTTAGACCAGTTGGTGCCAATATGGCGGTCACAAGTCCCATCATAGCCAGCGCGACAGGCATCACACTCCCCACAGCCATGGGTGAAAGGTGCGATGACAAAGTCTCCTGATTTTACTGTAGTAACGTTCTCACCAACTTCTTCGATAATTCCGATAGCCTCATGACCGCTATTTCTATGTCCTTCTTCGATTTCTGGATTACGGTAACTCCAGAGGTCCGAACCACAAACGCAAGTACGGACAATGCGGATAATAGCATCATCTGCTTCTATAATTTGCGGACGTTCAATTGTAGCAAGTCCAACCTTGCCTGCCTTTGTATATACTGCTGATTTCATTTAAAATTTTCCTTCCTTGTAAAGTTTAATTTTGAGATTTAAGCGATTTAAAGCCGTCTGTAACTGAGAAAAGCGCTCTTCTAATTTTTTCTTTTCCTCTTCTAAAATACCAAGCCTTCCCTCTCGCGTTTCATCCCCCTTTTGGTAGAGCGACATATAGTCAACTAAACTGTCTACAGAGACACCCGCCGAACGGAAACACTTAATAAATTCCAGTGCTTCTATATCCTGATCTTGAAAGTCACGAATCCCAGTTGCAGTTCGAGTAATCGGTGGCACAAGACCAACTCGCTCATAATACCGAATCGTATCCGCTGAAATTCCCAATAAGTCGCTGACAGATTTAATATTCATATACTAGCCTCCTTTCATATCCTTCATTGAATTTAAGCAATGATAACTCACTTATCTTATTATACAACTTTGAGTTGACTCCAAGTCAAACATTTTGCATCTAAAAGAAAAAAATTCTTTTAATTACCAAATTTTTTTAAAATATTTAAACTGGAAAGAAAAATACTCTATTTCAAAATAACATAGGGGTTCAATCATTCTTGACTCTATACTAATGATGCCCATGCTTCTGCTCTAACTCTCTCACTCTCCGTCTATGTTGCGCATGATTGCTTTGACTGCTATCTACTTCAATAGTGATATTCTGCACGCCTCTTTCTTCTAAAAATTGACGCACTACTTCTTTGGTTTCCATCATCTGTTCCCAGTCCTTGATACAAATGTGAACAATAGCATTATTCTCTAGACCATCCATGGACCAAATGCTAAGTTGATTAACACTTTTGACATTGGGTAGAGCCTCTAAATCTTTCTCCAAATCACTTGTCTCGACCCCTTCTGGCACAGCATCTAGGAAAATTTTTAGTGCACTCCAAAAGCGTGGAATGGCTTTCGACAGAATAAAGATGGAAATGACCAGAGATAAAAGCGGATCGAGGATATACCAGTCCGTAAATCGAAGAATAATCGCCATTAGAATGACAGCCAACCAACCAAGAGTATCTTCCAAAAAATGCAAGCTAAGAATAGATTCATTCTTTGTTTTTCCCTTACGAACTACCAGACTAGCTAGCACATTGATAGCTACCGCAATGATTCCCAGCCAGAGAATCCCTTCCTCATTAACGGGTTGCGGGTGAGCGATCTTTGTGACATTTTCCAAAATCACTAGGACAGACCCTATCATAAGAATCACAGCCGTTAGCATGGCCCCTAAAAGACTAAAACGTTTGTAACCCAAGGTGTACTGTCTATCTTCTTCACGATTGGAAATCGTTTCTAAAAGGGCAGATATGCCAATGGCTATAGCATCTCCCAAGTCATGAACAGAATCAGCAAGAACTGCACTCGAACCAAAGATTCCTCCTGCGATAAACTCAACAATCGCATAGCTTAAATTTAAGAAAAAAGCTAACCAGATAGATGTTTTAGAACTCATTTCTCTCCCTCCTTTGGTATAATGGGTATATACATACTTCTTTCATTTGTATTATCTAATAAAATCCAAAGAAAGGATAGAAGCAAACTGTCAGTCCTGTTCAGTTCTGAACAGTTTGTCACTAGTGTCTATATGACAAAAAGAGACCGTCGAGTCAGCAAGACGAAAAAAGCCATCTACCAAGCTTTTTTACAACTTTTGAACGACAAGGGCTATGATGCCACTACTGTTCAGGATATCATTGACCTAGCAGATGTTGGGCGCTCCACTTTTTACTGTCACTACGAGAGTAAGGAACTCCTTTTAGATGAGCTCTGTCGCTACCTCTTTCATCATCTCTTTGAAAGGGAAGGACACTTGACTACCGAGGACTACCTCGCACATATCTTTTTACATTTTCAGAAAAACCAGGACCATGTCACCAGTCTCCTTTTTTCCAAAAACGACTACTTCCTCCGCCAACTACACAGGGAACTCAAACACCACGTTTATCCCATGGTGGCGGATGACTTGCAAGAAGCCTATCCAAACATTCCGGACTCCTACCTCCAGCATTTTGTTGTAACGAACTTTATCGAGACCCTAACTTGGTGGCTAAAAAAAGGAAAATCTTATACCGAAAACCAAGTGGTGAAATTTTACCTTGATGTAATAGAGATGACCTCTACAACTCCACTTGATAACTAAGCCTGAAACTCAGAAAGGAACCAACTATGTTAACTTCGATGATTCTAGGAATACTAACAATTGTACTAGCTCTCGCCTTCTCATTGCTTCACCTTGCTGCTGCTTTTTCAGCCATGAAACAAAAGAACTACAGTCTGGGAAACACGTGCATCTTGGTTGGCAGTTGCCTCACATCTCTGGCTCTAGCCATCTTTTACTTCGTACCAGTTGCAACCATTCTTCTATGGATTGTGGGTTCGAGTATCGTCTGCTATGGAGCCTACTGGAACGGCCAACAGAAAGAAAAGCAACATATCTCGCACCACATCGTTCGTATAACGACCGCTATTATCATTACGGTATTATTCATTTTGCTCTAACACAAAAAGGATCAGATGATCCTTTTTTACTTTTTAAGCGCTTTTTGCTGCCTTGCTCCACTGATACCACCCAACTAGACTATTGATCAAGTAAATCAGGTATTTTCCTTGGATTTGCAGGCTTTCTCCCCACCAGAGATAGATTGAAAAGACAGTAGTAGCAGCCCAGAATATCCACTGTTCACGGTAAACAGCTGTCATGAGGATTTGCCCTACACCATTGGTCGCATCAGTGATAGAATCACGATAGGGACGATTAGCTCCGATAGACTGATAAATAAACCCAAAGGCCAACCACCAAAGAACACTAATAGAAAGATACTTTGTCCAACCCTTGCCGTCTAGTTTACGTGCGACAAACTCTTGTTGTTCTTTCTTAAACTGGGCTTGATAAATCCAAACCAAGAGACCAATTGGCTGCATAATTGTAAAATAGAGAGTTGTTAAAACCTCACCATAGAAGCCTTTCTGCAAAAGGGCAAGCATAAGATAAATGACAGAGTTAATCAAACCAAAGAGATAGTTACTGGCACGACCTTCAGCTTCTCAAAGAGCAGAAAAAAGGTTAGTAAGGCTTGAGAGATGAATCATTTTAAAGGCAAACAATTCCAACAAGACGTCATCATTGTCGCTGTTGGTTATTACCTACGTTACAATCTGAGCTATCGTGAAGTTCAGGAATTGCTTTATGACCGTGGAATAAATGTTTGTCACACTACGATTTATCGGTGGGTTCAAGAATACAGTAAAATCCTCTATCATCTCTGGAAAAAGAAAAATAAACAGTCCTTCTATTCGTGGAAAATGGATGAAACCTATATCAAAATTAAGGGGCGTTGGCATTATCTCTATCGAGCGATTGATGCGGACGGTTTAACATTGGATATCTGGTTACGAAAAGAAACGTCGAGCAGACGATAACAGCTATAAGTTAGAAGATACCGCCTATCAAGAAGATAAAGCACGCAAAGCAGAAACCGAAGATAAGCTAGCTATTGAAGCAATGAAAAGCAAGTACACCACGCTATTGCTAGAAAATATGTTGCTAAGTCCGTTTGAAATGCAAGATACAAAAATCATGGCAGGATTGCAAGTCCATGTTTACCCCCTCTATGACGAACTGAAAGAATTAAGAGGGCTAAATAGTGTTAAAAGACCACTTGTCTTATGTTGCCAGCAGACGTGAAGAATATTCTAAACATAATATCGCACGCTACCTCAAAAAGCCATTGAACAATATCTACCAACGGTTAAAAAGGCAGGACTTAAAACCATGAGTGAAGACTTAAAAACGATCAAAGAGCTGGCGGATGAGTTGAGTGTTACAAAACAAAAATATTCAATATCACTACCAAAGGTTACCAAAAAGAATTATAGCTTAAAAAGTTCCAATGGGTCTAATCTAATAAATTCTAAAGCAGAAAAAAATAATTTTTAGGTAAAGTAGAAAGTAGTAGCAAATCAAATACAAAAGACCAACAAATAAGTAGCAAAGACCAACAAATAGAAAAACTAACTAATTTGTTAGACCAGTAACAACGATTAGCCTTGCAAGATAAAAAGTTGCTAGAAGAATACAAGGCGGAAAATGATAACTTAAAAGCCCTCAAAATGCCCTCACAGGAAACAGAATTCAAACACTTAGACAATCAATATAAAGATGAAGTGAACGCTCTTAAAGAGAAGTTGGAAAATTTACAGGAACAAATCAAAAGATCAAAAAGGATAGAAGAACAAGAAAAACCAATAAAATGGTGGGGACTATGGCGAAAATAGATGATTCAGTTAAAAAGAAAGTTCCAGAATTGCGATTTAAAGGATTCACGGATGAATGGGAACAGCGTAAGTTGGGAGACGAAGTTCGAATAGTGATGGGACAGTCTCCTAATTCAGAAAATTATACTGATGATCCTAATGGGCGCTAAAAATGCGAAGACCTATGAAGGCCTATTTTGTATTAGTCAAACAAAAATCCAAAAAGAAATGGTATATGATTATGACCATGAAACAAAGTAAAAATCAAACCGAGTGATCTGAGGAAAGCACCCGATGATCATGAAACGTTATTAAACACAAAAAGTCACCCATGTGAGTTTTTGCCAGAAGCTGAAGTTAATCCTTCAACCTGGAAAACCCGCAGAGGTGACTTTTTCTATACATCTCGATTTTTCTGGCAATAATCATTAACCGATAAATATGTCTGTGAATCACCCAGCGACCTGCTATGTCCATAATCCGCGGTGGTAGTAATCCCACCTCGCTGGACAAGTTCGTGATTGCTGAACAATTCCCTGTGGACTGCCGGCGAAGCTAAACTTCCCTGTGTTCCATAACATACACCGACTCAAACTCGGCGGCGACCCAATCCATGCTCATGGGTGATGGTCACAACTTGGTGGCCCGAATCAGCCAACTGATGGAAAATTGCGGTCAACTTGCGCCGGCTTTCCCAATCAAGCGACATCATCGGCTCATCAAATAAATAAATCGCCGGATCCACTGCCAAAACTGTGGCAACGCTCAACAGCTTGCGTTCCGACAATGACAGGTCATATGGACTTTCAGCTGTTTTATCATCCAAGCCAACTCTTTTTAGAGCCGCTAAAGCCCGCCTCGTAATCGTGTCGTGGTCATCCATGACCTGCGCGACATTCCACTCCACCTCTCGTTGAACGGTCGGGTTGAAAAGCTGATCGTCAGGATTCTGAAAAGTAATCCCAACCTTCAGTAACTTTTCGACTGGTTTAAGATCATTAAAATTTTCTCCATCGATCTTAATCACACCGGTTTGTGGTGTCAGCAAACCCGTCAACAATTTGAAGAGCGTTGATTTGCCGGCACCATTTTGGCCGACAATCGCCACCATCGGATCGGCGAAGTGTTTGTCTTCAACATCCAAGCTAAAGGACCGTTCCGGATAAGTGAACGTCAGGTGGCTCAGTTCAATTGTGGACATAACGAACCTCCTTCAGATCAGCGTAATTCACCGGATACCGGCCATCAGCCAAGTGCCAATCCATTTTTTGAGCAAGTTGCTGGATTGTCGGGGCTGGAATCTGCCAGTCAGCTGCCAAATGATTAAACACCTCACCCGGCCTGCCCTGGGCTACCATTTGACCCTCGTGCAGCACCCACACAACGTCGGCGACTTCGCACAAATCGTCAATTTCACTGGTGACAATGAAGACAGTCGTCTCTTTTGACTTGGGCCAGCCATTGGAAAAAAATTGCCGGCGGCCAAGGGATCCATCTCACTGGTCGGATCATCCATAATCAAAACAGCCGGATTAGCCACAATCGCCGTGGCAATTGCCAACCGCTGGATCTGACCACCGGAAAGGCTCTCGGGACGCAAATTCAGCTGTTCAATCAGCCCCATTTGCGTGGCAACTTCTTCAACCCGTTTTTGAATCAGTCCTTCAGCCATTCCCTGATTAATCAAGTCAAAGGCGATTTCATCGGCAACCGTGTCTGCCAACCCGCTTAGTTGGCCAGCTGGATTTTGCAGTACAACTCCATTCATGGCATTATAAACGGGCCAATTGTCAGACACTCTGCTGGCCAAACATGTGCCAATCGCCCTCAATCTCAGCAGACACAATTTTGGGAATGACCCCTCGCCAGCACACGGCACAAAGTCGATTTGCCGGAGTGGCTATTCCCGATAATCCCAACCACCTGGCCGGTATGAACCACCGCGTTAATCTGACGCAGTTGTGGTTGCTCAGTACCCGGATAACGGGTGGTCAAATTTTCAATTACAATCCGTTTATCTTCGTCCATATCTTCCACCCAATCAATAAAATTGCCAATCCAGTCAGACCAATGTGCAGCGTCCGCGACAGGCGATACACGCGCTGGGAGGTTCTGACAGTCCGGTTGAGATTATCAAAACCTCTCAGTTGGAGAGAAATCGACCGCGTCATCGATTGATCCAAGGTCTTAATCACCAATGGAATTAGAACCGGCAGGACTGACTTTAATTTCTGAATCAACGTTTTTTGCGGATTGGTTCCGCGAACTTTTTGTGCCTGCTGGATTTTCCGCATATTGCGCATCATTTCCGGCAAAATATAACACACCGACATCAGAACGTAGACGGTTTTATAAGACAATCCGGACAGTTCCAAATAGGCCGCGTTTTTTTCTGAAATACTCGTGGTCACCATAAAAAGCCACTGGTCAAAAATAATCACCAATACTGACAACCCAGAGTGGTGGCGTAAATCAGGCCTTCTTTGTAGAACGACACCCCAAACACAGAAAAACAGCACAGTTTGATTCCGACTGTAAAATAACCCTTGGATGATCAGCATGGTGCAAAATCAGAAACAGGCTGAATCCCAGCGCCTTAAAGGTGGTAGAACTCAATTTGGAAAATAACAATAGCAGTGTTACGACAAGAATTAATCCGGCCTGAAGCAATAAATTCATACTGGCAAAAGCTCAACAACGTCATGTTCAAGATGAACAAGAGCTTAGTAATCGGACTCGATCACCCTGGTACCACTTGAGCTTGACCCGTGGCGCTCCAGAAATCAATGTTTTATCAGTCATCATTTATCATCGCTAAAGAAGCACCATCCGCTTCGGCAGCTGACGATAGATGAAGAATGCCAGGTAGGCCACGCAGACTTTATCCAAAATATCCAAGACAAACTCATCGATAAATGAGGCCAGCCACACTGGTGCATGATTGGCGACCATTACCGCAAACAATGAGTCACCCCAAGCGATACCGGTCTGACCACCCCAAAAGATGACGTTGAGTGGCGTTGAAATGACAGCTGAAACGATGGCAATAATTATAGCAGAAACAAATACTCGTCGCGCTGACGAGAACCACCCATTGGCGTGCAAAACTCCGACAGCAATCCCAATTCCGATGCTGGTAATCGCATACACGGTTGAAATTGGCGATAAGGTCAGCCCATAGATCACGTTGTTGATGAAACCACTAATGGCACCGGCAACCGGCCCAGCCAACATGCTGGCAAGAAAGGTTCCCAAAGACCCCAGCCAAACGGGCAACTTTAACCCCTCCGCCAAGGCTTTGGCAACATAGTTAATCCCCACGGCAGCGGGAATCAAAGTCATGGTGGCAGCACTTAACTCTAAATTTCCACATACTGGTACGATGAATTGTTCTGTTTTCATAATCTTCTCCTTTTGTTTTTAAAGAGCCGTGTCTGGATAGACTTTCGGACGCAACGCTCTATTATATATCTACTGAACTGTCTATACACAAGATTTCCATCCTTAGTCGACATGAGCTGGAAATCTCTATTTGTTAAGTAGTTCACAACACATTATACACCTATTTTGCTGAATAGTCAAGTGTATTTACAGTGAAAATTTTAGAAAATCCTAAAAATTTTCCTCTTATACTCTTCTGAAAATCAAATTTAAACTACGTCAGCGTCGCTCATCGTATATATGTTACAGACTTCATCAGTTCTATCTACAACCTCAAAGCTGTATTTTGAGCAACCTGCGGCTAGCTTTCTAGTTTGCTCTTTGATTTTCATTGAGTATTATTTTCCATTTTGAAAGACATTCAGTAACTCCCTATATCAAAAAGCTCAGACAAGATTGTCTGAGCATTTCTTCTGTATGGTCATTTAACAAAGTTGAGTTTTAGCATTTTCAGCTATTTCTTCAACAAACCTTGTTCTTGTAGAAACTCCTTGGCTACTTGTTCTGCTGACTTGCCTTCAACACCGACTTCTGATAGTTGAGCTGGCTCATCTGGCTTTTCAGTAATTTTTACCAGCCAATTTATTGAGAACCGTCTCCAACTCAGGATGTTTTCTTGAGAAGAGCTTTTTCATTAGTGGAGCCCCTTGATAAGGTGGGAAGAGTTGCTTGTCATCCTCCAAGACCTGCAAATCATAACGCGCCAACTCTGCATCGGTCGAATAGGCATCCGTGATTTGAATATCACCTGACTGGATCGCCTGATAGCGAAGGGCTGGCTCCATGGTCGCTACGTTGAGATTGAGACCATACATTGACTGCAAGCCTTTATTTCCATCTTCACGGTCATTAAACTCAAGTGTAAAGCCTGCTTTGAGCTTTCCTTCTACTTTTTTCAAGTCAGAGATGGTCTTCAAACCATATTCTTGAGCAATCTTTTTCGGAACAGCTACAGCATAGGTATTTTGATAAGACATAGGTTTGAGATAGGCCAAATGATCCTGTTTGGCAATACCATCACGCGCCACCTGATAAACCTGTTCTGGTTCATGACCCACTTTTTAGGTGCTGGTTGAAGCAAACTTTCAGTCACCGTACCAGTAAATTCAGGATAGATATCAATATCCTTTTTTCAGAGCTTCTGTAGGAGGAAACTTGTTTTCCAAAATTGGTTTAACCGTCGCTGTCATATCTGTATTTTTCTTCAATCAAGAGTTTATACATATTGGCCAAAATTTCTGTCTCAGGCCCCACTTCCCAGCAATAACCAAGTTTTTCCTTCTTTTTTAGCGCAGTAGGGCTAGGGCTAGAAGACAGACCCAGCAAAGTACCGTCACCAAGGTAAAACCAGCAAAAATCGTCCGCACTTTTGCTTTTTCCATCACTTTTAGTAGAAGTTAAAAGGCACAGCCACACACTGCTGAAGAAACGGGCCCCAAATCAAAATCAGACTGGTATTATTGCGGTCAATTCCCCAAAAGGGATAAAAGGAACCCAGTCCGCCTCGCCCCAATCAAGGCTGCCAAGGTTGCTGTACCGATAATCAAGACCGCTGCCGTCCGAATACCTGACATCATAACAGGCATGGCAAGTGAATTTCAAACTTCTTGAGGCGCTCCCACCTGGTCATCCCAAAGCGCAATCCCAGCTCTCTTGCAGACTCGGATCAATTCCCTCAGCCCAGTGATGGTATTTTGTAAAAATCGGAAAAATAGCATAAAATCACCAGAGCTGTCGGCTGGCAAGGTCCGATTCCCATCAAGGGATAAAGAGTCCCAGTAATGCTAAGGACGGAATAGTCTGGAAAATCCCTGCAATCTGCAAAACCCAATCCGCCAATCTCTCATGATAGCGAAGATAAACAGCCAAAGTGAATCGCTATAAAAATAGCTAGTAACAGGCCAAAAGCGACAACTGCAAATGTTGAGATAGAGCTGTTACCCAATCACCAAAAACGATCCTGAAAAAGTTGATATCAAATTAGTCATGAACACCACCTCCAAAACAAGTCTGCTAGCAAAGTCTGTTGCAGGCGCTTTTAAAATCGTCTCGGGATTCGCCACCTGACGAATCTCTCCATCCTGCAAAACAGCAATACGATCACCTAATTTCAAAGCTTCATCCGTATCATGCGTCACAAAAATCGTTGTCATCCCAAACTCTTTATGCAATTCTTTCGTCAAAACCTGCAACTGTTTTCTCGAAATGGCATCCAAGGCTGAAAAAGGTTCATCCATAAGCAAAATCTTAGGCTGGCCAATCATAGCTCGGACAATGCCGACCCGTTGCTGTTCTCCGCCAGATAGTTCACTAGAAGTCGATGGCCCATACTCAGCCACTGGTAAACCAACTTTCAGCCAAAAGCTCTTCTGTTTTCTGAGCAATTTCTTCCTTGGTCCAGCCCTTCATCTCAGGAATGAGGGCAATATTTTCCGCAACCGTTAGATTGGGAAACAGAGCAATGGCCTGTAAAACATAACCAGTAGAAAGACGAAGTTCCCGCTCATCATAGTCTTTGATGCGCTTGCCATCCATATAAATATTTCCATCAGTTGGTTCCAAAAGACGGTTAATCATCTTGATCATGGTTGTCTTACCAGACCCAGAAGGCCCAACTAAAAACCATGAACTCCCCATTCTCAATCTGTAAATTGACATCTCTCAAAACATCTTTTTCTGTATAGCGTAGCGCCACATTTTTGTATTCAATCATTCTTTGTCCTCAATTTGAAAATTTTTCCTCGGTTGGTCAAGTTACCAAACCTTTTTAATAACTAATTTACTCCCATTCTAAACCTCATTTTCCTGCTCTTTCAGATTAGCCAAAATTCTTTCTTGAAAACCTTCAAACTGACGAATTTCTTCCTCTGAAAATCCTTTGTAACAGATAGTATCCAATCTCTGACTGACACGTTGCCCAACTTCTTTCTGGGACTTGCCCAACTCTGTTAAAACTAAATACTTCTACGCTTATCTTTCTTCCACACGGACTGACAGTTATAAGATTTTGCCCTCTAACTTTTTTATCATAGTCGTCAACGTATTATTAGCAAGCCCAGTCGCAAGCGCAATATTCGTCGAGTTGCACAGCCTGTCTTACTATTCCATAAAACTCAAAATCTTTTCCCTGCTCACTCCGATAAAGAGAGTCAGGGTCTTGTCTCAGTAACTTTTGAAAAAGCCGCCCATTCAACAAACGAATATGATGGGCTACCAAATGACAATATTTCATGAAACCTCCAATTTATTTCTATATCGATACGAATAAAAACATTATAATACTCTATTATTCCAATTGTCAACTATTTCGATTTAGAACTAATTTTTCTCTAGTAAAAATCTCCTACTCAAGGTAGAAGATTTCAATCTTATAAACTTAATCCGTCATGTCTGATACCAAAGTTCGACGCTCCAATGGAATACTGCACATAACTAACAAGAAAATGAAACCTGACTGAATCCAGAAAAGGGCCAAGTCAAAGATTCCATGCACAGCAACCACTGTAAGGAAAGATAGATAAAGACCGATAATTGACGTTTCCCCGACTCCTGACTCATATCCATCATCAAACGAACAGGAGCAACAGAAGACAAAGCTAATAAAATGGTTCCCACAATTCCGTAACTCAGAATCGTATCAATATAAAGGCTGTGAGCATGTTCATGATAAGGAGCATTTATCCGAGGATAAGAGTGCATATAGGTCAATGGCCCCTCCCCCAGGATTTTGCTTAAACAAGGCCATCCCAGCATCCCAGATAGAAATGCGTTCTTCCATAGAAGAATCTAAAGTCCCCATCCGAACTCCCAAATCACTAGAAAAAGGAAACTCAAGCCAATCGCAAAGACCCCAATACTAAGCCAAAAGGCCTTCCAGTTTTTAATGGTCGTAAAGAGATAAATGATGGCTCCAGCGATAATAGCAGGAAAGGCTGTTCTATTTTGCGTGAAATTTAAACCAAAAAGATTTACAAAACCTGCTAGCACACAAAAAGACTTTCAACCATCTTAGCTTCGTCGTTGTAAAGAGATAAAAGGCAATCATGATACAGAAGCAACAAATGATCCCATAGTAGTTAGGATTAAAGAAGGTGACCTCTGCACGGTTTTGGTGCCATACTTGCATATTTGGTGAAAGAAAGGCATAGTTAAATTTCTTTATAATTTGGAAATGCTCCAAAGTAGCAAAGCGGCAGAGACAACACTCACAAACAAAACCGTCTGGAGTATCAGTCGAAAGAAAGCATGCGTCAGACGCTTCTGGTAAAAACTAAAGAAAAATAAGAAATAGGAGCATCAGGAAAGATGCTGCTAGACCAAGCCAGTTCTTGATGACGATGGAAATGACACTACTGTAGGCAATAAAAAGAGAAGTACAGGATGTTTGCTAATCCTTTGATAATTCCCTTCATCTCCCCAGTAACAAGTAAACCTATCAAATATAAAGCAAAGAGTGATAAGAACAAATAAAAAGGTAAAAAGATACTCATGATCATCAGATACAAAAAGAAATCTTTTTTCGAAAGCCCTCTTATCTTATCCAGTAATCCAATTGATTTCAAAACGGATCCTTTTCTGTTCTGGATTTCTCCAGAAGATAAATGCTAAACTATCTTTATATTCTACCATTTTTTCCGTCATTTGGGAACAATGAACACGTTTTCGCCACAAAAAATTCTTTCATTAATATGGCACTAGAACTGAATGTTTCTACCGTTTTCCACTACTTGATAGGTCTGACTTTGCAAATCAATTTCTGCTCACTGCTGTTACAGACTTGTCTTTATTTTCTGGTGTTTGATCACAATGCTGTAAGCTGTTGGTGCTTTCAACGTCAATAGTCCCTTCTAGGTCAAAGGCCTCTGACTCGATTACGGAAAGAAAATAGATTGAGAAGAGACTTCACCACAGGACGTTGAACTTCTTTCTGCTTACTCATTGCTATAGTAATGACGATTAATATTTCGACCTTCTTTGGTTTCTTCTAATAATTTCAAGTCATTTTTTCCTGCTAATAGACCCACATAGTAAACCTGAGGAATGCCTGGCGCAAAAGCTTGAATCAAACGAGCGAGGAAATACTTTGATATCATCATCTCCAAGCAGAATAACAGGTTGAATTGATTTGCAGATATCTAGATTGTTATATTCTGCACCAGAGTACTGGCAGTTTGATCATCTCGCTCCAACCTTATAGAGCTCATTTGAAGCATAGTCAATTTCCTCATCAGTCAGGATATCCTTGACATCCACCACCCAATCCCATCATGGGTATCCCAGTGTCGCAAATTACTCATCGGCTCATCTCTTTAACCACTTAGCCAAGTGCTCTGTTCTGGAACCGTAAAAGAGTATAAAGGGTTACCATTGGAAGGGCAACAAAATCGTAAAACATAGTAATCATGGTCCGCTATTTTAAACTGAATCAAGAGTGTTCATGAATCTCAGGTAAGAGCTCTGTCCCATACTCAGCTGCGATATCTCGAACTTTGTCTAATAAACTCCAAATATCTGGTTCCACAAAGAAATCATTGGTATCCAATTTCTTCACTGCATAAGAAGTAGCATCTAGACGAATCAAATCACACCCGTTACTTGCTAGATGCTTGAATCGTCTTACGGATAAATGCCATCGTTACTTCTTTTGGTCACATCAAGATCAATCTGCTCCTCACCAAAAGTATTCCACAAATGTTCTACTGAACCATCTGCAAAAAGAATTTCTGCTTTTGGTGCACGATCCTTACGTTTGTAAATTAAATCCACATCAGCTTGTGTCGGACGATTTTCCTGGCCAAAAACTTATCCCAGTTTAGAAAGAGATCTTAAACTACTCAGCTTCATGTTTTTCTTGATAGTCCTTATAACTTCTAGATTTGGACGAGAAATATGGTTAATCATAAAGTCAAACATAAGATAATATTTCTCACCCTAAACGCTTAACATCCTCCCAATCACCAAACGCTGGATCCACTTTCGTCATAGTCAACCAGGGTGCAAATCCACGATCTCCCTGTTGACGGGGAAAAATGGTAGAAGGTGAACTCCCCCAATAGCATCAGCCAAAAATGTTCTTCCAAATTCTCATACAAGTCTTTTAAGGTTATTCCCAAGACTATTCTAGAGTAAGTAATCAACATAGTTTTATTTTGAATGGTCACAGATGGTCTCCTTTTTCTGATGAAAGCCAAGTCTTATATGACCTCTAGCTTCGTAAATGAAAGATATTTTTAGATTTTTATTCACATCGAACTCTGTACTAATTATAGACTGCACGCAACTAAGTCTACTTTCTTGTTTTCTACATAGAATTGTAAACAAGCTGAACTGTTCCTCTATGTATGGAATTATAAATTCCCTAAGCACTTTTTACTTCACTGCCCCGTTACTCATTCCTGAAATGATATGTTTTTGGAAGATGAGGTAGACAATGGTTATCGTTATAATTCCCATAATATAAGATGCAAAACTTGGGCCATAGTCATTGAAGTACTGACGCCTTAGTAGTTGTATTGGAAGAGAGGCAAAAGTCCACATCTTGGAACTCCTATTCAGAATCAAGAGTGGCAAACATAAAGTCATTCCAGAACCAGAGAGCATTGATAATCAAAGTTGTCGCATGCATGGGCTTCAACATTGGAAAAATGATTCGACGATAAATTGTAAAACGATCAGCCCCATCAATTTCCGCAGCTTCGTCCAAACTATCTGGTACACTGATTTTTATATAACCAACATACAAGAAGAGAGTCTGTGGAATAGCATAAGTTAGGGTAGAGTATTACTAGCACATATTTGCTAGACCGAGTTTACTCATCATAACTGTGATGGGAATCATAATCACCTGAAATGGAACAAATATCCCTAAGATCAAGAGCGAATACATAATTGCAAAAAGGCTCTGGACATATTTCGAGCAATGGAGTAAGCTGCAGCTGGTATAAAGAAAGCTACTACAATCAATGATAACACCGTAATAACTGCTGAATTCCAGAAATAGCCTCCAATCCCATCCGAAATTAATCGTTCATAATTACTTAAGGTAAAAGGATTTGGGCAAACTAAAGAAATGATTCATGATATCCTTGGTTGTCTTGAAGGAACTAAAACCGTTACCAAACAAAGCGAAACAAGTATAAGAATACCACCGACTATCAAGAGGACATATTTCCAAAACTGATTCAATTTTTCTTCTTTTTTCATGTGTAGGACTCTCTATTAGATTTCAAATTTCTTTGATAGCTTGATTTGGATAATAGAAACAATTCCAATAATTAAGAATAAAATCAAGGCAATTGTATCTGTATATCCATATTGATTACTCTTGAAAGCATAGTTGTAGACTAAAAGTCCAAGAGACGCTAGTAGCATTATTTTCGGGACCACCACTGTCAACGCAAAAATTTGGTCAAAGGCTGTCACAAACCAGACTTAGAGAGCCAGAATAAAACCATAGAAATCGTTGGTAGCAAATAGGGTAATTCAATTTTCCCAAAAAGTTTGTTTTGCTTTGTTGCACCATCAATTGATGCTGCCTCTAAAATATCATTTGGAATACTCTGAAGACCAGCAAGAAAGAGAATACTGGCATTGCTACTCCTTGCCATAGAAGAACAAAAATAGTTGCCACTACTGCCTGGACAGGTGTCCCCAATGACTTCTCTCTGTAAAAGCAATTCCTAAAAATTTTTCCAATCGTTGGAAGCCCATAGTTGAAGAATGTGTTTAAAAATCAAGGAAACTGTCAAACCAGACAAAACAGCCGAGGAAAAAGAACCAAAGCTCTAAAGAAGGTCTGCCCCTTCATCTTAGAATTTAAGGCTCAGTCACAACCATCCCAATCGTAATCTCTCAATAATCAATGCCAGAGTTAAAATCAAAGTAAAGGCTATGGCTGTAGAAGAATTTCCATCAATCATCAGCAATTTGTAGTTATTTAAACCACAAATTTATAATTATAGGTCAATCCAGTCCAGTTAGTCAAAACCATAGAAAAGCACCTTGTACCATTGGAAAGTAAAGAAGATAGCTTGTAAAGCAAGCGGGATGAGCAAAAATGTCCAACCCCAGTATTTATTTAAAAATCTTCGAATAGCCATATCATCTTAACTCCTATTCTAGTCCAAATCTGCCTTCATTGGATTAAAGAGCATTGAGATTGTTTGCCATATTTTTCAGATTTTTCATCCATCAGGTAACCTGTACTTTAGATTAAAAGTCTTCTTCAGAGTTCCAGCGTTGGCCCAACCAAACATAATGTTTGTCCGTAAATGCCAGTTTAGAAATAGCTGCAAGCGCTGAATCTTCTTTTTCCTGTACGCCTTTTTACCGCAACAGGCGATCCATCTACATCATAGTATGACTGCATAGCTTTTGGACTAGTCTATAGTTGATAAATTCTTCGGTTTCTTTTCGGATGTTTGGTAGTAGCTGAAGTTGATAATGCCATGTCCCCTGCACTCAACAGTGACTTCTTTTCCTACTTTTCTCCAGGAAAAGCAAACATCCCCACCTCAAATTTTGGATCCTGTTGATTAATTGCGGCTAATGCCTCATGATCCTTGTGGCATCATCCAGGCTTTTTCCACTCGAAAATGCTACCACCGCATCATTATACGAGGCTACACGCCAACCATCCTTGAGCATTATCTGCTAATAAATCGAGGTCGTTCTGCATCTGCTTTTTAAAATAGCATCATCTGCAGAGATGGCGTTTGGTTTTTGAAAAAGCGAAGGTAATTATTAGTCATGTCTCCACTACCCGTAAGAGTAATGAGAGAAAGTTGGTGGTAAAGTCATTTTAATGTCCAGCCTTCATTGCCTGCAACCGCAAACGGAGAATTCCACTATCTTTTATCTTTTAACAATCTCTTGAAACTCTTTTAAAAGTCTTCGGTTCTTCAAGTCCTAATTCTTTAAACTTCGTTTTATTGTAATAGATTCCATAAAGGGTTGGCCGTTAAAGGCACACCATAAACTTCATTATTAATCGCATACTTTTCGGCATAGTCATTCTTGATGTTCTCAAGATAGGGGTTTTCCTGTCATATCTGCAGAAATAGCCTGCCTCGCCCACTCCTGAAAAATCCATATTTTGAGGATAGATATTCATAATATCTGGAACATCTCCTGATAAAATCTGAGTCTTTAGAACAATTCCCAGCTGAAGGTACTGTAGTCAGCTTCACATCAATATTAGGGTGTTCCTTTTCAAAATCATCCACTATCTTTTGCAAGGTATCTGCCATCTCGGTCTTCTGGTTAAAAAACTCAATCGTTACCTTACCATCAGTTGATTGATTGTTCTGACCACAAGCCACTAGGCCTAGTAAACTTGCCCCAGCTACTAAAAGAAAACCTGCTTTCTTATACATTTCATTGGAATGCCTCCTGATAAATTTATACGCTTTTATTATAGTCTTTTTGAATTTATACTGTCTACTCAAAAAATCTCCTGGTGATAGGGTAACAGTTAAACCTGCATACATGAGCTCTGCACCCGAGTAAACAATGTTTGTCCCTTCCAGCTCATAAAGCCCTTCCACTTCTAAGTCTTTCAGTTTCAAGGTGGTTTCCATTGTTTCCACAACTGATAGGACTCGGACGTAGGTTACAATCGTTTGATTTCCATAGTTAAATTGTAGAGCTGCTTCATTGGATTCAGCATTGGGATTGATTAACCTATACTGATTTCCAACTGGACTACTGGTACGCAATTCTTTATACAAGTTCACCCTGATTAGCGATCTCAGCTTTCTCCTCATCTGATAAACTTGTCAAATCAAGCTCATAGCCCAGATTTCCCATCATTGCCACATGACCACGAGTTTCTAAGGGTGTCATTCGTCCCATCTGATGATTCGGTACAGCTGATACGTGAGCTCCCATAGAAATGGTTGGATAGAGATAGGATGAACCGTATTGAATTGGTAAACGTGCAATGGCATCAGTATTATCACTAGCCCAGACTTGTGGGAAATAGCGCATCATACCCAGATCATTTCGACCACCACCACCAGAGCAGGACTCAAAGAGAATGATGGCTGTGCTTCTCTGTCAGGTAAGAAACGAGTTCATAAAGTCCTAACATATACTGATGAGATTGCATCTGTGTCTCCAGATCACTTTGAGTCCATTCCTAGCTTTAGTAATATTACGATTCATATCCCATTTGATGTAGTCAATATCATGATGAGAGAGGAGTTCATTCAAAACACTTTTTCAAATATTCTACTACCTGAGGATTGGCAAGATTAAGTACTAATTGATTTCGAGAATAGGTATGCTCATATCCTGGAACCTCGAATAGCCTCAGTCAGGATGTTTACGATACAAGTTGCTATCAACGGAAATCATCTCAGGTTCTAACCAAAGCCCAAACTGCAAACCTCTTTCATGGATAGCTGAAATCAGACTTTCTAGACTTCCACCCAGTTTTTTCTCATTAACAACCCAATCACCTAAAGCACGATTATCATCAAAGCGATTACCAAACCACCCATCATCTAATACAAAAAGTTCTATTCCAAGTTTCTTAGCTTCATCAGCTAGTTCTAACAGTTTTCTCTCTGAAAAGTCAAAGTGTTGCTTCTCCAGTTAATGATTAGAATTGGACGCTCTTTTTAGAAAACTGACTTGGCATATATGCTTAAGTACAAAATTTCGACTTTCATGACTGATACCAGTTAATCCCTTTATCTGAATAAGTCACTAAAGCTACCAGCGTTTCAAAGTTTTCCTTGGGATCATAACTTCCAAGAAAAGTTTTCTGGATTAATGCCAATAGCCACCCGAACTTCATTCAGTTGATTCTTTTGGACAAAAGCTTCGAAGTTTCCACTATACAGTAGTTGCAGAGCAAACATATTCCCAGCATCCTCAGTGACTCCTTGATCACATATGAGAAGAGCTGGTGTTTGAGCATGACCAGAAGCACCACGGTTCGAACTAATCGAAAAGATTCCTTGTTCTACCTGTTGACGTCGGATAGTCTTTTTCACGAGTATAAGCTCCTGTAAAGTCACTATTTCGTAAAAGCTGCAGCAGGAAAAATCAGCCATATAAAGAAAAGTCCTCATGAATGACAACTTCCTGATTACTATTATTCTCCAATTTGCTGTAACTAGCAATTGTCGCATCATTATAAAAAGCAGTATAATACAAAGTCAGACTAAGTTTAGCTTGAGAATCTTTTTAAAAATCAAGGCAAGCGTCTCGTAGCATCCATGCTGTGAGGAGAAGGTAAGCCCTGTGGACCATTCTGACCTTTTAAAAATCTTTGCTTCTACAAAATCGAAAGTCTGTTACTTCAGTTGCATCATGCTGAGACCTGTAAAGTTGGTTTTCTAAAGTCACCCTAAGCCATGTTGTCCAAAAATCTGACGTTACGTATCCAAACTAAAAGGTTCGATTAGTAGCTATTGATTACCAGAAAAAGCATGATCAGTCGTTCGTAAACACTATTAGCTCCTTTATAGTTCTTAATTGTCTTTCCTAAATGTTTCAATAGTAAATGAACCCATCCCTATTTTTCAATAATCAAGCTTTAGACCTTGTATCTCAACGTAAAATGAGATTCATTTTCATCCGAATTCCCATAAATTGTACCTCATCAATTTCTTGATAAAATTTTATCACATAAAAGCGCTTTTCAAAAATAGAAAAATGTCTCAAGAATATGGTAAAAATGTTAGGTAGGAGGTGGCCCATGCTCGTTTTTCAGAATACCAGACTGGAACACTCGACCTTTCTCTTAGCTTTTCTACGGCTATGAAGAATGCACGCTCAACCACTCTTGGCCCAGCTATTCGAGATACCTATGTACTCCATTACATTACTAAAGGAAAAAGGGCAATTCCATATATAAGGGTAAAATTGTTGATTTAAAAGAAGGAGATTTCTTTCTATTAAAAACCAGATGAATTAACATTCTACCAAGCAGATAGTAAAGAACCTTGGGCCTACTACTGGTTAGAATCACTGGAGGAGGGCACCTGACTACTTTTGTCTCTCTCAAATTTCTGACCATCCTACCTCATCCAGTCAAATAACTGTCATACACAAACAACTGCAAAAAACTCGTTGAAAATATTGTCCGCTTCGCTCAGATTACAAAAATCAAATGAATTGGCTCAACTCCATATCATGGGACAACTCCATGAACTAATGTTTCATCTAGGAACGATTGCTCCCAATCAGAAAAAAGAGAATATTTCATCAACCCACCAACTCTATCTTGACTGCAAACGATTAATTGATAGCCACTATCCACAATCGCTCACCATTCAAGATTTAGCAAAAGAGCTATCGGTTCATAGAAGTTACTTAACTAGTGTGTTTAAAGAATTTCATCAACCTCTCCAAAAGAGTATCTACTTTACGTTCGGATGCATCGTCACAACAACTTTCTGGAACATACTGAAGAATCAATTAAAGTCATTGCGTACTCTGTCGGCTTTTTCAGACCCACTCCATTTCTCGAAAGCTTACAAGCAGTCATAAAAACACCCAGCCAGACTCGAAAAAGAACTCTCTACCTCCCTCCAGTTAGAAAGGAAAAATTAATGAAATCACACCAACAAGTCTACCAAATACTAGCCAGAGAAAACGACTATGTCAGCTGGAGAAAAATCGGCCAAGAACTGAATCTAAGCCGCACATCCCATATGGAAAGCAATCCAACGTCTCCAACAAGAAGGGCTCATGATCAACAGTGTTAAAAATAGAGGATATAAAGCTCATTCATGGCGATTTGATCCTACCTGATTTGATTCAAGAGAAAACCAACTTAAACATTCTCTACAAACCTGAAACCAAATCAACCCAAACAGATGCAAAAAAAGGTATTGAGGATGGAAACAAGGGAGATACCCTCTATCTTTCCACATATCAAACAGCAGGTCGTGGTCGCTTTCAGCGTCCTACTCTCCCTTCACAGGGGGATCTATATGTCATTGCACATTCAACCATCTCACCTGATGACCAGCCTCTGCCCACGCATTACTTACAGCAGGTGCCATTTACAAAGCTATTAAAAACCTCACCTTGATTGACGTGGATATCAAATGGGTAAATGACATCTACTTTAAAAATAAAAAAATGGCCGGCATCCTTACTGAAGCTATGACGTCCGTTGAAACAGGTTTAGTGACGATGTCATTATCGGACTTTGGTATAAACTTTGCTATAGAAGACTTTCCAGATGACCTAAAAGAAAAAGCAGGCAGCCTATTTATGCCACCAGCTCCTATCACACGAAACGAACTAATCTCAGAAATTTGGCGTTGTTTCTACCAAACAGCACCCGAAGAACTACTCTACCTTTATAAAGAACACTCTCTTGTTCTAGGAAGAGAGGTCAGTTTTATCCAAGAACAGACTGAAAAAAAAGGAATCGCCAAGGACATCTCCGACAAAGGACAACTCCTTATCCAGCTTGATGACCAGACAGAAATCTGGCTCCATAGTGGTGAAATCTCACTCACTAGTTGATTTTCAACAAAACAGCACTATACGATGTCTAGAATCCATCTAACAAGCATATGAGTGCTGTTTGATGTAGAAAGTAACAGATATATAAATAGCTAGCCTCCTATCAACAATTTACAGGTGGATAGCTTTTGAGGCATTCTTTTTATATGCCGTGCTATGTACCAAAGAAGCTCCATAGCAGTGATTCTCATATTCAAGCATAATCAATGGCAACGCAAAAACTTTAACAGCATATAAAAGCAGCCAAAACATAAAGACTTCAGCTTTTATATTCACCAAATTTTTACTAAACATCTCGTACAAGAAGCACGTATTTAAAAGCTATATTGAAGAGACTTGCCAACGTTGCTAAGACTATATTGGTTTTCAATTTTGGATGATAATATTTAGCCACATATAGGGGCCAATAATGAAATATTATAAAGCCAAATCGGTTGATAATTTTTCCTATAAATAACCAGCGTCTTACGATTATAGAACAGGAAACCATGAGGTCCACGATGATATTTCATTGATCCAGACATGGCTAAGACCTCTAATCTCATCCCAAGCTACAAATAAATCAATTTTTCTTAGATAAACCTTTTTATGAATTCGAACATTTCCATTTAAACAAGAAAGATAGAAGAAAAAGTGAGGAGCAAAACTACAACTCGTAACAATCCTCAACTCCTTCTTGCCCAACAATCAAGGATAGATTTAAAAAGCGAATTTGAGCTTCTGTTGTATCTAAGATCATCGAAAATCCCAGTTAGAATCACTAGCAAATATAAATAGTATAAATCTATAAAAATACTATGAAATTTTACTCCATTTTCCATCTCGATTATCCCCAGCCACTTGAAAAGTCCCCTAACCTTAGTATACCACTAAATCTAGTCTATTTATGAGTTTTTCTAATATGAAAGTTACTGAAATAGCATTAGATAATAGAGCTCAATAATATTTTGTAGTAGGTAAAACCCACTATGGAGATTATGTAGCCTTTAGAGTCCCATAAGATCTATAATGAAAAGCGATCAAACCATCATTAGAAAGAATCATATGGAACCATTATATTTTATCACAAAACTACTCGATATTAAAGACCCTAATATCCAAATTATGGATGTTATTAATAGAGATACCTTCAAGGAAATCATCGCTAAACTGGACTATGACGCCCCATCTTGTCTGATTGCGGAAGTCAAATGAAGAAATATGACTTCCAAAAACCATCTAAAATTCCTTACCTTGAAACGACTGGTATGCCTACTAGAATTCTTCTGAAAAAGCGTCGTTTCAAGTGCTATCATTGTTCGAAAATGTTGGTCGCTGAGACTTCTCTCGTCAAGAAAAAGCACCAAATCCCTCGTATTATCAACCAAAAAATTGCTCAAAAGTTGATTGAAAAGACCTCTATGACTGATATTACTTATCAGCTGGCCATTTCAACTTCAACTGTCATTCGCAAGCTCAATAACTTTCACTTTAAACATGACTTTAGCCGACTTCCTGAGATTATGTCCTGGGACGTTGAAACAGTCAGGGGAGTGACTGTTTCAATCGGGAGATAAAGATGAGTTTCATTGCGCAAGATTTTGACAAGCTCAATATCATCGCTGTCCTTGAAGGCAGGACACAAACTATCATCCGAAATCATTTTCTTCGCTACAATCAAGCCGTCCGTTGGCAGGTGAAAATCATTACGATGGATATATTTAGCCCTTACTATGACTTGGCTAAACGACTTCGCTTTCGAATTTCTAGGCTCAGGCTGAAACAGTCTACCAGACTGTTTCACTCCCAAATGCAAAAATTGTATTGGATCGCTTTCACATTGTGCAACACTTAAGCCGTGCTATGAGCCGTGTGCGGGTCCAAATCATGAACCAATTCGATAGAAAATCCCATGAATACAAGGCTATCAAGCGCTACTGGAAGCTCATTCAACAAGAAAGCCGTAAACTCAGCGATAAGAGATTTTATCGCCCTGCTTTTCGTATGCACTTAACGAATAGAGAAATTCTAGACAAGCTTTTGAGCTATTCAGAAGACTTAAAACACCACTATCATCTCTACCAACTCTTGCTTTTTCACTTTCAGAATAAGGAACCCGAGAAATTTTTCGGACTCATTGAGGACAATCTAAAGCTGGTTCATCCTCTTTTTCAGACTGTCTTTAAAACCTTCCTCAAAGATAAAGAGAACATTGTCAACGCCCTTCAACTACCCTATTCTAACGCAAAATTAGAGGCGACTAATAATCTCATTAAACTCATCAAACGAAATGCCTTTGGTTTTCGAAACTTTGAAAACTTCAAAAAATAGATTTTCATCACTCTGAACATAAAAAAAGAAAGGACAAAATTTGTCCTTTCTCGATCTTAGCTTTTCTTCAATCCACTACAGTTGACAAAGAGCCAAAAAAAGATACTCACTTAAGTATCTTAGTCAATAAATCAATCGGGAAGACAGGATTCGAACCTGCGACACCTTGGTCCCAAACCAAGTACTCTACCAAGCTGAGCTACTTCCCGAGTTAAATAGAAAAAATGCACCCTAGAGGATTCGAACCTCTAACCGCCTGATTCGTAGTCAGGTACTCTATCCAGTTGAGCTAAGGGTGCTCATTATTATATGCCGAGGACCGGGATCGAACCGGTACGATCGTTTCCAATCGCAGGATTTTAAGTCCTGTGCGTCTGCCAGTTCCGCCACCCCGGCCTCTCTAAGCGAACGACGGGATTCGAACCCGCGACCCCCACCTTGGCAAGGTGGTGTTCTACCACTGAACTACGTTCGCATCGACCTCTTCTAGTTCTAATGCCGGCTACATGACTTGAACACGCGACCCTCTGATTACAAATCAGATGCTCTACCAACTGAGCTAAGCCGGCTAATTTCTACTATGCGGGTTAAGGGACTTGAACCCCCACGCCGTTAAGCGCCAGATCCTAAATCTGGTGCGTCTGCCAATTCCGCCAAACCCGCAAATATGACCCGTACTGGGCTCGAACCAGTGACCCATTGATTAAAAGTCAATTGCTCTACCAACTGAGCTAACGAGTCTAAAATAACTTCCGTTATCTTACGGTCCCGACGGGAATCGAACCCGCGATCTTCGCCGTGACAGGGCGACGTGATAACCGCTACACTACGGGACCTATGGGAGTTAACGGGATCGAACCGCTGACCCTCTGCTTGTAAGGCAGATGCTCTCCCAGCTGAGCTAAACTCCCAAAAAGGAAGCCTCTAAACTTCCTATTCTGCTAAGCGACTTCCATATCTCACAGGGGGCAACCCCCAACTACTTCCGGCGTTCTAGGGCTTAACTGCTGTGTTCGGCATGGGTACAGGTGTATCTCCTAGGCTATCGTCACTTAACTCTGAGTAATACCTACTCAAAATTGAATATCTATCAAATAATTAGAAAAACCATACGCTAAGTTTTCTCAGTTACTTTGGATAAGTCCTCGAGCTATTAGTATTAGTCCGCTACATGTGTCACCACACTTCCACTTCTAACCTATCTACCTGATCATCTCTCAGGGCTCTTACTGATATATAATCATGGGAAATCTCATCTTGAGGTGGGTTTCACACTTAGATGCTTTCAGCGTTTATCCCTTCCCTACATAGCTACCCAGCGATGCCTTTGGCAAGACAACTGGTACACCAGCGGTAAGTCCACTCTGGTCCTCTCGTACTAGGAGCAGATCCTCTCAAATTTCCTACGCCCGCGACGGATAGGGACCGAACTGTCTCACGACGTTCTGAACCCAGCTCGCGTGCCGCTTTAATGGGCGAACAGCCCAACCCTTGGGACCGACTACAGCCCCAGGATGCGACGAGCCGACATCGAGGTGCCAAACCTCCCCGTCGATGTGAACTCTTGGGGGAGATAAGCCTGTTATCCCCAGGGTAGCTTTTATCCGTTGAGCGATGGCCCTTCCATGCGGAACCACCGGATCACTAAGCCCGACTTTCGTCCCTGCTCGAGTTGTAGCTCTCGCAGTCAAGCTCCCTTATACCTTTACACTCTGCGAATGATTTCCAACCATTCTGAGGGAACCTTTGGGCGCCTCCGTTACCTTTTAGGAGGCGACCGCCCCAGTCAAACTGCCCGTCAGACACTGTCTCCGATAGGGATAACCTATCCGGGTTAGAGTGGCCATAACACAAGGGTAGTATCCCAACAACGTCTCCTTCGAAACTGGCGTCCCGATCTCATAGACTCCTACCTATCCTGTACATGTGGTACAGACACTCAATATCAAACTGCAGTAAAGCTCCATGGGGTCTTTCCGTCCTGTCGCGGGTAACCTGCATCTTCACAGGTACTAAAATTTCACCGAGTCTCTCGTTGAGACAGTGCCCAAATCATTACGCCTTTCGTGCGGGTCGGAACTTACCCGACAAGGAATTTCGCTACCTTAGGACCGTTATAGTTACGGCCGCCGTTTACTGGGGCTTCAATTCATACCTTCGCGTTACCGCTAAGCACTCCTCTTAACCTTCCAGCACCGGGCAGGCGTCACCCCCTATACATCATCTTACGATTTAGCAGAGAGCTGTGTTTTTGATAAACAGTTGCTTGGGCCTATTCACTGCGGCTGACGTAAAGTCAGCACCCCTTCTCCCGAAGTTACGGGGTCATTTTGCCGAGTTCCTTAACGAGAGTTCTCTCGCTCACCTGAGGCTACTCGCCTCGACTACCTGTGTCGGTTTGCGGTACGGGTAGAGTATGTTTAAACGCTAGAAGCTTTTCTTGGCAGTGTGACGTCACTAACTTCGCTACTAAACTTCGCTCCCCATCACAGCTCAATGTTATAGAACTAAGCATTTGACTCAATTCACACCTCACTGCTTAGACAGACACTTCCAATCGTCTGCTTTTAGTTAGCCTACTGCGTCCCTCCATCACTACATACTCTAGTACAGGAATATCAACCTGTTGTCCATCGGATACACCTTTCGGTCTCTCCTTAGGGTCCCGACTAACCCAGGGCGGACGAGCCTTCCCCTGGAAACCTTAGTCTTACGGTGGACAGGATTCTCACCTGTCTTTCGCTACTCATACCGGCATTCTCACTTCTATGCGTTCCAGCACTCCTCACGGTATACCTTCATCACACATAGAACGCTCTCCTACCATACCTATAAAGGTATCCACAGCTTCAGTAAATTGTTTTTAGCCCCGGTACATTTTTCGGCGCAGGGTCACTCGACTAGTGAGCTATTACGCACTCTTTGAATGAATAGCTGCTTCTAAGCTAACATCCTAGTTGTCTGTGCAACCCCACATCCTTTTCCACTTAACAATTATTTTTGGGACCTTAGCTGGTGGTCTGGGCTGTTTCCCTTTCGACTACGGATCTTAGCACTCGCAGTCTGACTGCCGACCATAATTCTTTGGCATTCGGAGTTTATCTGAGATTGGTAATCCGGGATGGACCCCTCACCCAAACAGTGCTCTACCTCCAAGAATCTCTAATGTCGACGCTAGCCCTAAAGCTATTTCGGAGAGAACCAGCTATCTCCAAGTTCGTTTGGAATTTCTCCGCTACCCACAAGTCATCCAAGCACTTTTCAACGTGCCCTGGTTCGGTCCTCCAGTGCGTCTTACCGCACCTTCAACCTGCTCATGGGTAGGTCACATGGTTTCGGGTCTACGACATGATACTAATGCGCCCTATTCAGACTCGGTTTCCCTGCGGCTCCGTCTCTTCAACTTAACCTCGCATCATATCGTAACTCGCCGGTTCATTCTACAAAAGGCACGCTCTCACCCATTAACGGGCTCGAACTTGTTGTAGGCACACGGTTTCAGGTTCTATTTCACTCCCCTCCCGGGGTGCTTTTCACCTTTCCCTCACGGTACTGGTTCACTATCGGTCACTAGGGAGTATTTAGGGTTGGGAGATGGTCCTCCCAGATTCCGACAGGGATTTCTCGTGTCCCGCCGTACTCAGGATACTGCTAGGTACAAAGACTATTTTAAATACGAGGCTGTTACTCTCTTTGGCTGATCTTCCCAAATCATTCTTCTATAATCTTTGAGTCCACATTGCAGTCCTACAACCCCGAAGAGTAAACTCTTCGGTTTGCCCCTCCTGCCGTTTCGCTCGCCGCTACTAAGGCAATCGCTTTTTGCTTTCTCTTCCTGCAGCTACTTAGATGTTTCAGTTCACTGCGTCTTCCTCCTCACATCCTTAACAGATATGGGTAACAGGTAGTACCTGTTGGGTTCCCCATTCGGAAATCCCTGGATCATCGCTTACTTACAGCTACCCAAGGCATATCGTCGTTTGTCACGTCCTTCTTCGGCTCCTAGTGCCAAGGCATCCACCGTGCGCCCTTATTAACTTAACCTTATTTTTCTGACCTTTCAGTCAGTAAACTCTTTTAATACTACAGCGTTTTCGGTTTATTTTTCTTGTTACTATTTGATATAGATATTCAATTTTCAATGTGCATTACTTGGTGATCTCTCACCAATGGAGCCTAGCAGGGATCGAACCGCTGACCTCCTGCGTGCAAAGCAGGCGCTCTCCCAGCTGAGCTAAGGCCCCACAAGACCTCTCAAGACTAAACAAGACCAATGCGCAGTTCCTTATCCTTAGAAAGGAGGTGATCCAGCCGCACCTTCCGATACGGCTACCTTGTTACGACTTCACCCCAATCATCTATCCCACCTTAGGCGGCTGGCTCCTAAAAGGTTACCTCACCGACTTCGGGTGTTACAAACTCTCGTGGTGTGACGGGCGGTGTGTACAAGGCCCGGGAACGTATTCACCGCGGCGTGCTGATCCGCGATTACTAGCGATTCCGACTTCATGTAGGCGAGTTGCAGCCTACAATCCGAACTGAGACTGGCTTTAAGAGATTAGCTTGCCGTCACCGGCTTGCGACTCGTTGTACCAGCCATTGTAGCACGTGTGTAGCCCAGGTCATAAGGGGCATGATGATTTGACGTCATCCCCACCTTCCTCCGGTTTATTACCGGCAGTCTCGCTAGAGTGCCCAACTGAATGATGGCAACTAACAATAGGGGTTGCGCTCGTTGCGGGACTTAACCCAACATCTCACGACACGAGCTGACGACAACCATGCACCACCTGTCACCTCTGTCCCGAAGGAAAACTCTATCTCTAGAGCGGTCAGAGGGATGTCAAGACCTGGTAAGGTTCTTCGCGTTGCTTCGAATTAAACCACATGCTCCACCGCTTGTGCGGGCCCCCGTCAATTCCTTTGAGTTTCAACCTTGCGGTCGTACTCCCCAGGCGGAGTGCTTAATGCGTTAGCTGCGGCACTAAACCCCGGAAAGGGTCTAACACCTAGCACTCATCGTTTACGGCGTGGACTACCAGGGTATCTAATCCTGTTTGCTCCCCACGCTTTCGAGCCTCAGCGTCAGTTACAAGCCAGAGAGCCGCTTTCGCCACCGGTGTTCCTCCATATATCTACGCATTTCACCGCTACACATGGAATTCCACTCTCCCCTCTTGCACTCAAGTTAAACAGTTTCCAAAGCGTACTATGGTTAAGCCACAGCCTTTAACTTCAGACTTATCTAACCGCCTGCGCTCGCTTTACGCCCAATAAATCCGGACAACGCTCGGGACCTACGTATTACCGCGGCTGCTGGCACGTAGTTAGCCGTCCCTTTCTGGTAAGATACCGTCACAGTGTGAACTTTCCACTCTCACACTCGTTCTTCTCTTACAACAGAGCTTTACGATCCGAAAACCTTCTTCACTCACGCGGCGTTGCTCGGTCAGACTTCCGTCCATTGCCGAAGATTCCCTACTGCTGCCTCCCGTAGGAGTCTGGGCCGTGTCTCAGTCCCAGTGTGGCCGATCACCCTCTCAGGTCGGCTATGTATCGTCGCCTTGGTGAGCCGTTACCCCACCAACTAGCTAATACAACGCAGGTCCATCTGGTAGTGATGCAATTGCACCTTTTAAACAGTTATCATGCAATAACTGCTATTATGCGGTATTAGCTATCGTTTCCAATAGTTATCCCCCGCTACCAGGCAGGTTACCTACGCGTTACTCACCCGTTCGCAACTCATCCGGAGAAGCAAGCTCCTCCTTCAGCGTTCTACTTGCATGTATTAGGCACGCCGCCAGCGTTCGTCCTGAGCCAGGATCAAACTCTCATTAAAAGTTTGAGTTCTCACTCATTTCTGTCACTGACAGATTTATTGTTTTTTTCATTGTTCAGTACTATAACCTTAGTTATAGTGCCCTGCACATTGGTTCGTCTTGTTCAGTTTTCAAAGGTCTTTGTCACTCAATCTCTCTCAAGCGACAACTATATTAGTATATCACAGCTGTTGACCTATGTCAACACTTTTTTGAAACTTTTTTTACTTTTTTTCATCTCTGCGATACACACATAGTCCGTACGGGATTCGAACCCGTGTTACCGCCGTGAAAAGGCGGTGTCTTAACCCCTTGACCAACGGACCTTGAGCTTTTTCAACTCTTTCTATTATACCTACTTTTTCAAACTTTGTCAAGGACCTTTTTGCCCTATTTTCAGTTTATCTAAAATCACTCAATACCACTCTTAATTCTCCTAGAAGTGCCTTGCGTCCTCTGAAACATTCTCCTCCCATCAGACGTTCTAGTTGTTCTTGTTTTTCTTTCCCCTGACTTGCCTTGTAATTCTTTAGAAGCTCATGAAAGAGATAATAATCATCCAGTCTCAGTCCTTTTTCTCCTAGGCGATGGCTGATTTCACTCACCTCCTCATAAGGCTCTTTGTCGAAACGGCGCTTGTGACTTTCCTGTTTACGGATGTAGTCTAGGATGCGATTGCGGAATTTGGTTTTAAAGCACACATATAGTTGACGGCGTTCGCCCTCTAGTAACTCTGGATGGTGACTGACCAGCTCATACAGGCACAGCATCCCCTCCTGGTCCCAGTCCTCTTTCTCCCACAGATGTAAATGGTATTCTTTGCGGCACTTATGGACAATCCCCTTGCTTTCTTCGTATAGTTCTTTCAGATTCATAGACCTCTCCTTTCTGCATTTAGTTTAACAAAATGCGCGAGCCCCTGAGTCTACTTTCTCTATTCTGTACTTCTCGCTACCTCAACTGCATACAAAAAGAGAGGCCCTGCCTCTCTGGGTTATAATTCTGCAATTTGGTTGAGATTCACTTCTGCAATCGTGTCATTACCAAACATAGAGATAATCATCTTCACTTTGTTGTTATCAATTTCAGTAATTTTACCTGTATAGTCTGCAAAAGCGCCATCAATGATGCGGACTGTCTGGCCGACTTCAACGTCAATATCAAACTCTTGAACGGTTTGTCCCATAGAAACCAGAATATCACGGATTTCCTGTTCCAATAGCGGAGTTGGTTTTGATCTGTTACCGTGTGAGCCGACGAATCCTGTTACGTTAGGTGTGTTTCGAACAACGAACCACGCTTCATCGGTCATGACCATTTCTACAAGGACATAACCTGGAAAGCGATTCTCTTCGACTTTCCTTTTTTTCTTTCCATTTTTTTCTCAACTTGCACGGTTTGTGTTGGAATCTCAACACGTAGAATATTATCCAACATGTTATATGTTTGCGCACGTTGCAATAGATTTTCTTTTACCTTATTTTCATAGCCAGAATAAGTTTGTAGAACAAACCATCCCTTGTCAAAACTATCCATGATATTTCCTTTCATACATATGATAGAAGAAAGTTAGCAGAACTTCTCCACTTTTCTTCTAAAAAATGTTAATAAATCGAATCAAACCTGATACAATCAACTGGTCAAAAATGTAAATGATGACCACAAAGAAGGCTGTGTATTCCATAATAGAGCGAAAATCTCTCCAGCTTTCTTTGCGAGTTGGCCATGTTGTTTCTTTAAGAAGTTTAAAAATATCCTTAATAAAGCCCATCGTTCTCTCCTATCTCGTTTCTCTATGTGTCGTATATTTTCCACAATGTTTACAAAATTTATTTACTTCTAGTCGTGTTGGCTTGGGGTTCCCACTAATTTTGATTGAATAATTTCTTGAACCACAAACTGCACAAGCTAGGCTTGCATTTTTTAGTGCCATAACGCCTCCATCTTATCTATTATAACAAGAAACCGAGGCTTTGACAAGCCTCTTAACGAAATAGATTGACGATTGAGTCCCAGATTGTCTGAGCTTTTTCTTTTATCTTTGCATTCGAAATCGCACGTCCCGCTTCGTCTACAAGATTTTGAGCACGACTACGAATATCTCCTAGCGGATCCTCGGACTGGTTTGTCTCATTTTCAACAACTTGTTTTTTAGTATTTTCTGGCGCAATGCCATTCTGCTTATAGGCATTCTCAACTGTAAAAGTGCTACCTGGAGTGTAAGGCAAAATGGTATTAGCCATACTTCTAAAGACATGGGCTGCTCCATTGGAGGTCGACCCTGCTAGATAATGATTCTCATCTGTTGTTGGGAAGCCGAGCCAGTGGCTGATTATAACATCCGGAGTATAACCAATCACCCACTGGTCACTAGTATATACTGAATTAAAAGCAGCCTCAGTAGTACCTGTCTTTCCAGCCATGACATAATCTGCTGGCGACGAACTAATTCCTGTACCATTGGTAAAATGTTCCTAGCATCATGCTGGTCATTTTATCGGCTACCGACTTATCAATCACTCGTTTTTTTGAGAGTTTGCATGACTCTTGATGACTTGCCCACTGGCATTTTCAATACGAGTAATAAAATGGGCTTCAGGCATCAGACCTTCATTAGCAAAGGCTGCATAGGCTTGCGCCATCTGGAGAGGATTCGTCTCCACACCTCCACCAAGAGCAACTCCAAGAACTCGGTCAACTTTTTCCATATTCAGGCCAAATCTCTCCCCAGCGTCAAAAGCTTTGTCAATACCTAATTCATTTACAGTCGCAACAGCTGGTAGGTTGAGTGATTCTGCCAAGGCCTGATACATAGGTACTTCTGGAGATGTCTTAATACCTGCATAGTTGTCTACTTGATAACTGTTGTACTGCATGGTATGGTTGTCCAGTTGCTTGTTCAGAGCCCATCCGGCTTCCACAGCTGGAGTATAAACCACTAAAGGTTTGATAGTTGAACCCGGGCTACGCTTAGACTGAGTAGCATAGTTGAAATTACGGAATCCTGATTTGTCATCACCAGCTACGCGACCGACAACTCCACGCACCCCACCTGTTTTAGGCTCTAGAGCAACACTACCTGATTCAGCATGCGTTCCGTCTTCTGCCGTTGGAAATAGCGAAGTGTTTTCATAAATAACCTGCATGTTTGCTTGATAGTTTTGGTCAAGTTCCGTATAGATTCGATAGCCGTTGTTGACAATCTCTTCTTCTGTTAGATTGTACTTGGATACTGCTTCGTTGACTACTGCGTCAAAATAAGATGGGTAACGATAATCAGAGATCTTTCCCTCATACTTATCTTGCAGTTGAGAAGCCATATCTACTCCAGCCGCTTCGGTCTCTTGATTTTTATCAATATAGCCCGCTGCAACCATATTTTGCAAAACAGTATCCCTACGGTTGGTCGAAGTCTCAACAGAATTTAATGGATTATACAATTCTGGTCCCTTGAGCATCCCTGCTAGAGTGGCCGCCTGATCAAGCGTTAGTTGTGAAGCCGATACACCGAAATATTTCTTACTTGCATCTTCAACACCCCATACCCCATTTCCAAAGTAGGCGTTATTGAGGTACATAGTAAGGATTTGCTCCTTGCTGTATTTCTTTGTCAACTCTAAGGCAAGGAAAAACTCCTTGGCCTTCCGTTCAACGGTTTGGTCCTGAGACAAATAGGCATTTTTTGCCAACTGTTGAGTGATGGTAGAACCGCCTCCAGAACGACCTGCTGTGACAATAGCTAAGAAGAAACGACCATAGTTAATCCCGTCATTTTTATAGAAGGAACGATCCTCTGTCGCAACGACAGCATTCTGCAAGTCTTTGCTGATATCTGTCAACTCAACATAGGTTCCCTTTTGACCTGATAGGGCTCCTGCCTCTTTTTCTTCGCGGTCAAAAATCAGAGTTCGCGTTTTCAGGGCATTTTGCAAGTCATTGACATTGGTAGACTTGGCTATCGCAAATAGGTAGGTTCCTACTAGCAAACCAGCACTTAACCCTAAAATGATGACAATCTTTGTCAGATGATAACGGCGCCAAAATTTCCGAATTGGGCCTACTTGGGACAATTTTTTTCTATCGCTCCGTGAACGACGCATGCTAGTCGAATCAGATCCCGCTGATTCATTCGTTTCTTTTTTAAAGAGAGAAAGAAACTTCTCTAATAATTTATCTAATTTCATGCGTTTATTTTATCATCTTCACCATAGGAACTCAAGAATTTAGCTACTCCCTATCCAAATAGGGCTTTTTTTGTTACAATATCTGTATGCAATTCACATTTACATTACCCGAATCCTTGCCTCAAATGACGGTCAAACAATTTTCCTAGAGGAACAACTCCTCATTCCCTAGAAAAATCCGCCATTTTTTGAGAATCAAGAAGAACATCTTAATCAATCACAAAGAAGTTCACTGGAACGAGATGGTCAAACCAGGTGACGTTTGTCAGTTGACTTTTGACGAGGAAGATTATCCCAAAAAAGAAATCCTTTGGGGCAATCCAGACCTCGTTCAAGAGAGTTTATCAAGACCAACATCTCATTATCGTCAACAAACCTGAGGGTATGAAAACCCATGGAAATCAACCTGATGAAATCGCCCTTCTCAACCATGTCTCTGCCTACGTTGGCCAAACCTGCTATGTCGTTCATCGCCTGGATATGGAAACAAGCGGTTTAGTACTTTTCGCTAAAAATCCTTTTATCCTCCCCATTCTCAATCGTTTGTTGGAGAAAAAGGAAATCGCTCGTGAGTACTGGGCACTTATAGAAGGGCGAGTAGAGAGTAAAGAACTTGTCTTTCGAGATAAAATTGGTCGTGATCGACACGATCGTAGAAAAAGAATAGTTGATGCAAAAATGGACAATATGCTGAAACACATATCAGTCGATTAAAGCAATTCCCAAACAAGACTTCTCTGGTTCGTTGCAAACTAAAGACCGGTCGAACGCATCAGATCCGTGTTCACCTCTCTCATCACAAGCATCCCTATCCTGGGCGATCCTCTCTATAACTCTAGATCAAAAACAGAGCAGGCTCATGCTCCATGCCTTCCGACTATCCTTTACCCATCCACTCACCTTAGAAAAATTGAGTTTTACTGCCCTCTCGGATACTTTTCGAAACAGAATTAAAACAAAATGGATGACACTATCATCCATTTTTCTATACAAAAAAGCAAGACCAGAAGGCCTTGCTTTTATCGACTCAAGAATTATTTAGCGATTTTTGCGAAGTATTCAAGAGTACGTACAAGTTGTGCAGTGTATGACATTTCGTTGTCGTACCATGATACAACTTTAACCAATTGTTTACCGTCAACGTCAAGAACTTTAGTTTGAGTTGCGTCAAACAATGAACCGTAAGACATACCTACGATATCTGAAGATACGATTGGATCTTCTGTGTAACCGTATGATTCGTTTGAAGCTGCTTTCATAGCTGCGTTTACTTCATCAACAGTAACGTTCTTTTCAAGAACTGCTACCAATTCAGTAACTGATCCAGTTGGAGTTGGAACACGTTGTGCAGATCCGTCAAGTTTACCGTTCAATTCTGGGATTACAAGACCGATAGCTTTAGCAGCACCAGTTGAGTTAGGAACGATGTTTGCAGCACCAGCACGAGCACGGCGAAGGTCACCACCACGGTGTGGTCCGTCAAGGATCATTTGGTCACCAGTGTAAGCGTGGATAGTTGTCATCAATCCTTCTACAACACCGAAGTTGTCTTGAAGAGCTTTAGCCATTGGAGCCAAGCAGTTTGTAGTACATGAAGCACCTGAGATAACTGTTTCAGTACCGTCAAGAACGTCGTGGTTAGTGTTGAATACAACTGTTTTAACATCGTTTCCACCAGGAGCAGTGATAACAACTTTTTTAGCTCCGCCAGCGTGCAAGTGTTTTTCAGCCGCTGCTTTCTTAGCAAAGAAACCAGTTGCTTCAAGAACGATTTCTACACCGTCAGTAGCCCAGTCGATTTGTTCTGGATCACGTTCAGCAGAAACTTTAACGAATTTACCGTTAACTTCAAATCCACCTTCTTTAACTTCTACAGTACCGTCGAAACGACCTTGAGTTGTGTCGTATTTCAACAAGTGTGCAAGCATAACTGGATCTGTAAGGTCGTTGATGCGAGTAACTTCAACACCTTCTACGTTTTGGATGCGGCGGAAAGCAAGACGACCGATACGTCCGAAACCGTTAATACCAACTTTAACTACCATTAGTGATTTCCTCCTTATGAAAATCATGAAAATTTTATTGTGAAAAGAGTAACTTGAATCACTACAAATCACCTTTCAACAAACCTATTATATAACTATTTGAGTTTGAATTGCAAGTACGGGCGTTGATTTTCTCTCCCGCTTTTCTACTTTTTCTCCCCCTTTTTATTCATCCATTCTTTTATTCTCAAAGCATATCTCTAGAATTTTTATAATATCTGCATATTCTCTTCATTTCATGGTGAAACTTCAATTTCAACTCTTTCAGAGTTTACAAAAAAGAGACAGGATTTCTCCTGCCTCTAGGCTGATAAACGATTATTTACGACGTCCTGGACGTTCTGCATAACCATAGTAAGCATCTGCCATGATTTCTTCCATGTCAGCTACCATTGGCAAGCGTGGGTTTGCAGGTGAACATTGGTCTTCATAAGCAAGCAAGGCAATTTCATGCAAGCTGTCTTTCCAAGCTTTTTCATCAATTCCTTGATCCTTGAAGTTCATCTTGATATCTACTGCAACACCAAGATCGTAAACAGCTTTGGCGTATGCTTCAACCGCTTCTTCTGGAGTTGAGTGAGGCAATCCAAGCATTCTAGCAATATCTTGGAATTTTTCATCAGCTTTCCAGTAGTTGTACTTAGGCCATGTAGTCGTCTTAGATGGGCGAGTACCATTGTAACGGATAACGTATGGAAGCAAGATTGCGTTTGTACGTCCGTGAACAGTATGGTGAACCGCACCGATCTTGTGGGCCATTGAGTGGCTCATACCAAGGAAGGCATTGGCAAAGGCCATACCAGCCATTGTAGATGCATTGTGCATTTTTTCGCGAGCTTCTGGATCAGCTGTCTTAACAGATTTTTCCAACCATTCAAACACAAGTTTGATTGTTTGAAGGGCGATACCGTCTGTGTAGTCGTTAGCAAAGTTTGAAGTGTAGGCTTCAGTCGCGTGAGTCAAGACGTCCATACCAGTGTCAGCTGCGATGAAGTCTGGAACTGATTCAACCAAAGCAGGGTCAACAATGGCAATAGTTGGTGTCAATGAGTAGTCAGCCAATGGGTATTTGCGGTTGTTTTTCTTATCAGAGATAACGGCAAATGGTGTTACTTCTGAACCTGTACCTGAAGTTGTTGGGATACCGATGTACTTCGCTTTCTTACCAAGTGATGGGAAGCGGAAGGCACGTTTACGGATATCCATGAATTTTTGAACCAAGTCACGGAAGTCGATTTCTGGTTGTTCGTAGAAGAGCCACATTACTTTGGCCGCGTCCATTGGAGAACCACCACCAAGAGCGATAATTGTATCTGGTTCAAATGCTTTCATCACTTCAGTACCACGTTCTACAGTTGTGATATCTGGGTCTGGTTCAACGTCTGAGAAGACTTGGACAGTTACACGGTTGCTGCGTTTGTTCAATTGGTCAATAATGCGTTGAACAAAACCAAGTTTTTCGATCGATTTGTCTGTAACAATCATAACGCGTTCAATATCTTCACATGTTTGAAGGTATTGGATAGAATTGCGTTCGAAGTAAATTTTTGAAGGAACTTTAAACCACTGCATATTATTTCTACGTTTCCCTACTTTCTTGATGTTAAGAAGGTTGATAGCGGATACGTTATCACCAACTGAGTTGTGTCCATATGAACCACATCCAAGTGTTAATGATGGAATGAAGGCATTGTATACGTCACCGATACCACCGAAAGTAGATGGAGAGTTCCAGATAATACGCATTGCTTTGATTTCTGTACCAAAGCGTTTAGCAAGAGCTTCGTCTTTTGTATGGATAGCAGCTGAGTGTCCTAGACCATTAAATTCAACCATTTGACGAGCTTTTTTAAGTCCATCTTCAGTATCTTCGGCTTTTAGGACAGCGATAACTGGTGACAATTTTTCACGAGTCAATGGTTCTTTCGGTCCTACTTCTGCACATTCCGCAGCCAAGATGTTTGTTCCTTCTGGAACGCTGAATCCTGCTTGTTCTGCAATCCATGTTGCTGGTTTACCAACGATGTTTGCGTTCAGTTTAGCTCCTGCACAGTTCTTGCTGTTTGCTTTCACGCCAAAACAGAATTCTTCAAGAAGTGCTTTTTCTTTCTTGTTTACAAAGTAAGTGTGATATGATTTGAATTCTTCTACAAATTCGTCATACACTTCTTTATCAATGATAACCGCTTGTTCTGATGCACAGACCATCCCATTATCAAATGATTTAGACATAACGATGTCATGAGCAGCTTGACGAAGGTCAGCAGATTTTTCTACATAGGCAGGAACGTTTCCGGCACCTACCCCAAGAGCTGGTTTTCCACATGAGTATGCAGCTTTAACCATAGCATTCCCACCAGTTGCAAGAATAGTTGCAACACCTTCGTGGTTCATTAGCGCTCCAGTTGCTTCCATAGATGGCTTTGTAATCCATTGAACACAGTTTTCAGGTGCGCCAGCTGCGATCGCTGCATCACGAACGATTTGTGCTGCGTGAGCTGATGATTCTTGAGCTGATGGGTGGAAGGCAAAAACGATTGGGTTACGTGTTTTCAAAGCAATGAGTGATTTGAAAATCGCTGTTGAAGTTGGGTTTGTTGTCGGAGTGACACCACAGATTACACCGACAGGCTCCGCAATCTTTGTCAAACCTGTAATTGGATCATCTTCAATAACTCCAACTGTTTTAACTCCACGCATATTGTTCACTACGTGTTCGCAGGCAAATAGGTTTTTTGTCGCCTTGTCTTCAAATACCCCACGACCAGTTTCTTCAACTGCGTGTTGTGCAAGGATACCGTGCGCGTCAAGTGCTGCAACCGAAGCTTTTGCCACGATATAGTCAACTTGCTCTTGGTTCAACTTGCGCATTTCATCAAGCGCAACCAAGGCTTTTTTCACGAGACCATCGACATGCTTTTCAGCAGCAAGTTGTTTTTCCTCTGGTGTTACTGTTTTTTTATCAGCCATATTATCCTCCATAGCCTTTAAAGGATTTTATCCTTTGTTAATTTTTTTCACAAGTTTTATTATAACTCTTTTTTATGCTTTGTAAACAGTTTCATAAGTATTTCACAAAGAAATTTTTCTGAGATTGTGATTTTTTCTCAATACAGCTACACAATAGAGTTTTTGTCTGGACGATTGTGAAATTATGGAAAAAATTTTTTTATTTCACAAAGTTTTTCTAGTTAATAGTTAGTTATCGAATTCAAGCCAAGAAAGCCCCTTTCTTTTTAGGCTTTGAAAATAGTCTCCTAACTTGGAGACTACTGTTTTTGTTGAAAAACGCCTTGTTTAAAGGTCCCTTCATAAACAACTTCTTGCTCTGTCGTCAACTTCCCTTGACCTTCAGCTTGACCATTTACAAAATCACCTTCGTATTTCCAGCCATCTTTTGATTGGAAAGTTCCTTTCCCATTAAAGGCTCCATTATTGAAATCACCTGTATATTGGTCTCCGTTTTCAAAGGTCAGGGTTCCCTGACCATTCATTTTTCCTCGTACCAAGGTGCCATCATAAACAAGAGCTCCACCATCAAGTGTCAGGACACCCTTTTTAGGCGTATTTAGCAGAAATACCGAAAGAGCACAGAGTACCATTACAACTACTGCAATGAGCTCTAACCTAGGACGAGTTAGGTAAACTCTACACTTCTCATAAAATTGTTTAAGCTTTTCCATTGTCACTCTCTTTTTCTAATCGATCTAGCCAGCTTTGACATCCACTTGTGATACGAGCATAGGTTTCCTCAAAATCTCCTGTATACCAAGGATCTGGAACACTTCCAGATGCAAAAGGGTAGATCTTATACTGCAATTCCTGAGGACACATTTGACGCAGATCTGAAACGTTTGAAGCATCCATACCGATAATGTAATCAAACGATTCAAAGTCTTCCCTGCCAATCTGAAGCGATGTTTTATCTTTGTCATACGGGATCTGATATTGCTGGAAAATTCCTTGCGTTCCCCTATGAATCGGATTGCCATGTTCCCATGATGACGTCGCCCGGCTTTCGACGTGGTAATCGCTCGTCATGGACTTCATCACAAACTCTGCCATGGGGCTTCGGCAGATATTTCCTAGGCAAACAAATACTATTTTTTTCATCCCTTTTCCTCTCATATCATAGAAAAACGGGAGTGACAGATCCCGTTTTATTCTTCGATTGCTCCGCCTTCGTCAACAACTGTTCCTTCTGGTGTCACAGCTTCTTTGAGTGGCAAAACGGTCTTGATAGCAGCCAATTCAAAGGTCAAATAAACGCCATCTACATCCAGTACGATTGTACCTTTCTCAGTATCTACTTCATCCACTGTTCCGTAAAGCCCACCAATCGTAATGACTTCATAGCCTTTTTGAAGCTTGTTCAAGCTTTCCATACGCTTTTGTGCTTGTTTCTTTTGAGAACGTTGCATAAAGAACATCAAGCCCATCATTGCTACTAACATGATTAAAAATGTATATTGCGATTCCATTATATTCTCCTTTGTATTTTACATAGGACTACTATATCAAATTTCAGCTACTTTTACAAGGTTGTACCTTGTTTTTATGGTTATAAAAAATCAGAGCTTTCACTCTGATTTCTGCAATTATTTCAAGTTTTGAACGACTTTGACTAGATTTTCTACCGTAAATCCGTACTCTGCCAAGACTTTTGGTGCTGGGGCAGATGCTCCAAAGGTATCAATACCGAGAACTGCACCATCAAGACCAACATACTTGTACCAGTTTTGAGTTGCTCCCATTTCGACTGCAACACGGCGACGAACTGCATTTGGAAGGATTTCTTCCTTGTATGCTGCATCTTGTGCGTCAAAGACATCTGTTGATGGCATGCTGACTACACGGACTTTTGCTCCTTGGCTAGCCAATTCTTTGGCAGCTACGACCGCCAAATTCACCTCTGAACCTGTTGCAATCAAGATTGTATCAAAGTCTGCTGCAGTTTCATAGACAACATAGGCACCTTTCGCAACTTTGTCAAAGTCTGTTCCCTCTTCGACAGTCAAGTTTTGACGTGTCAATACAAGGGCAGTTGGTGTTTTTTCGCTTGTCACGGCAAGGTACCAAGCCGCTTGAGTTTCACGCGCATCTGCTGGGCGGAAAACATTCAGATTTGGCATAGCACGGAGACCTGCTAAGTGTTCAACTGGTTCGTGCGTTGGACCATCTTCACCAACTGCGATTGAATCGTGGGTAAAGACATAAGTCACAGGAAGTCCTTGCAATGCTGATAAGCGGACAGCTGCTTTCACATAGTCAGAGAAGACAAAGAAAGTACCACCATAAACACGAAGTCCACCGTGAAGGGCCATTCCGTTCAAGATCGTTCCCATTGCAAATTCACGAACACCAAACTGAATATTGCGGTTCAAGCGATTAGCATCATCTTGAAGTCCATCCGTTTTGATGTAAGTCATGTTTGAGTGAGCGAGGTCAGCTGATCCACCTAGGAAAGTTGGCAACTTGGCAGCGACAACGTTCAAAGCATCTTGACTTGAGTTACGAGTTGCTTGGGAAAATCCATTTTCTAAGGTTGGGAAGTCTGCTGGAGTCACCTCAACTGGATCACGGCCGTCGATGATGGCTTCTACTTCTGCAGCCAGTTCTGGATGAGCTTCTTTATAATCAGCAACTAATTTAGTCCAAGCTTGATAAGCTGATGCGCCACGGTCTGCAACATTTTTCCCTTGAAATCAGCATAAACTTCAGCTGGGATTTCAAATGATTCATAGTCCCAACCAAGGGCTTGACGAGTAGCCGCAGTTTCATCTGCTCCAAGAGGAGCACCGTGTACAGCATTGGTTCCTTGTTTGTTTGGAGAACCGTATCCAATAACAGTCTTCACTTCAATCAAAGATGGTTTTGCCTGAAGCTTTAGCTGTTTCGATAGCCGCATGGATAGCTTCCAAGTCTGTTCCGTCTTCAACTAAGGCTGTATGCCAGCCGTAGGCATTGTAGCGATCACGAACACTTTCTGTAAAGGAATCTTTTGTCTCACCATCCAAGTTAATGTCATTTGAATCATAAAGAACCACCAACTTGTCAAGTTTTTGCAAGCCTGCATATGAAGCCGCCTCACTTGAGACACCTTCCATCAAATCTCCGTCTCCACAGATCACATAAGTATAGTGGTCAAAGATATTGAAACCTTCGCGGTTATATTTGGCTGCAAGGAAACGTTCTGCTTGGGCAAAACCAGTAGCAGTAGAAATCCCTTGACCTAGAGGACCAGTTGTCGCGTCAACCCCTGCTGTATGACCAAATTCTGGGTGACCTGGCGTTTTTGAACCCCATTGGCGGAAGTTCTTGACTTCATCCATGCTAACATCTTCAAAACCAGAAAGGTGAAGAAGGGCATAAAGAAGCATAGAGCCGTGTCCTGCTGAAAGAATAAAGCGATCGCGGTTGATCCAGTTTGGTTGAGCTGGATTGATACGAAGTTGCTTTGTAAAGAGGCTATAGGCCATAGGAGCAGCCCCCATAACCACCCCTGGGTGACCTGAGTTTGCTTTGTTGATGGCGTCAATACCTAGAAAACGAATTGCATTAACAGATAGATTTGACATAGAATTTCCTTTCTCTTTGAGGTGATTAATAAATCACACATCCTATTTTACTATTATATGAAAATTATCCGTATAGTGCAACATACGGATAACCTCCAGATAATAATTTACATCATTTGAACAGTTTTTATAGCAAAGCTTTGAATTGGATATTCGAATCTTGCTCGAAGCAATCATCAAATCCACGTGGGTGATGGTATTCTACTAGGTGCTGATCTTGAGGATAAGTGTACTTACCTCCTACTTCCCAGATAAATGGATGGAAGTTGTACTGCAAACGGTCTTTTCTCATCTTCCATAGTTCTAAAATTTCATTGGTTGAAGCCATAAAGTTTGACCAGATGTCATAGTGAACTGGGATAATGACTTTAGCACGCAGATTTTCTGCCATACGAAGAAGATCAATTGAAGTCATCTTGTCTTGGATACCAACTGGGTTTTCACCATAGTTGTTCAAAGCAACATCAATCTTAAAGTCTTTTCCGTGTTTCGCAAAGTAGTTTGAGAAGTGAGAGTCTGCACCGTGATAAATAGTACCACCTGGTGTTTCAAAAATATAGTTAACAGCTTTTTGAGCCATCTCTTCATCAGTAACAGTCAAACCTGCCAATTCTCCACCTGTTTCATCAGCACCGTTGACTGGCAAAGTTACCAAGCAAGTACGGTCAAAAGATTCCACAGCATGAATCTTCATGTCTTTGAGTTCAATGGTGTCACCTGGTTTAACTACAATAATGCGTTCTTTTGGCACTCCCCAGCCTTCCCAGATAAGTCCGCAATGGTAAGGTCCGATGAATTTAACATGTTCCAATTTTGGATTATTCAAAATAGCTGCGGCTGTATAAGGATCAATATGATCGCTATGGAAGTGGGAAACCAAGTAGTAGTCTAACTCATTGATTGCAAATGGGTCAATGACCATCGGTTGAACACGCAAGTTTGGTTGCAATTTACGTACACCTGCCATGTTAGCCATTTGGTGCCCACGGACCATATCTTTAACTTTTTTAGTAGATTTTCCGCGATTTGACCAAAGGTCCATCACAACGTTAGCACCACCAGGTGTCTTAATCCAAGTTCCACAGTTGCCTAGCCACCACATAGCAAAATTGCCTTCAGGAACGACTTCTTCTTCAATTTCTTCGTTGAGCCATGTTCCCCATTCTGGGAAAGTCGCTAGAATCCATGATTCTCTTGTAATTTCTTTTACGTTTGGCATTATGACATCCTCCATTTTTTGTTCAAGTTTTCATTTCATACTTAGTATAACACCCGCCCGAAAATTAAAAAAGACCAAGAAAAACACAGGTTTGTGTTCATCATTGGACTGTCATGTTATAACTCTTCAAAAAAGGACTGGATAAGTAATTCTTGATTTATCAGACTTTGAATCTCCTGCTGCAGTTTCGTTGCGGCACGCTTATCCGGTATATAAGTTGAAATAATGGTTGATAAATTTTCGCTGAAACTTCTGCCGTCTTTTCGAAAAACCTTGTTTTTCAGATAATCAACTATACGCAAGATATCCTCTGCCTCCAAGATAGGATTGACCTTTAAGACAGGGAAGCGACTCTCTAGTTCATCATTTGTTGTAATCACCAAATCCACCAAGGCAATATCCTCAACACTTTTAAACTGTTCTGTTGTGAAAACTGCCCCGATTTGTTCGTTGGGAAGATAGAAACGACATTGTTTGAGCAACAGTTTAGAAACCCCTACTCCTTCGTCACAAACCAGATAAATTTTTTTGGTGGCATTCTGCGAGGATGGAGTGTATTTCAAAAATCCACCAACGTGAATCGTCAGATAAGCAATCTCATCGTCCGTCAAGCGTACAAGCCAGGCTTCCTCCAAAATCTCGGCACATTTTTTGGTGATGATAAAGAGCTCGCTGTACTTGGAACGGATTTGCTTAGTAAGAGGATTTTTAGAAAAGATGCCATAGGTCTTTCTAAACAACAAAGCCTTACAGTGAATCAGCAGGTTACGTAACAAGTCTTCCTTGTTTTCGATTTCCATCTTGGTTTGTGATTCAAAATGCCAAATAAATTCCTCTAAAGTGACTTTCAGCTGGTGAAAGTCTTCGCTTTCCGCATGGACGTCTCTATCCTTTCTATAGGATAAAAGGAGAATGGCCAACAGAGAAATTTCGAGTTCCGATAAAGAAATTTCAAATGTCTCAAAAAGGCGCTCACTCAGCCTTTCAGATACTCTGTACTCTATTCTCTTACGAATCAAGGAAAAATCTTGATCAATATCCTGATGCTTTTCTTGATGACGCGTGATATTATCACAACTTAAAAGCAGATAAGGAAGCACTCGCAACATAAAGGTCACTTCATGATGATTTATTTTTTTCCCTAAATCCTGTTCAACCAGAGGGACTTGCTCCTTGAGAAATTGATGCATTTGTCTAGACAAAAGCAACTCTCCTTGGAATCTATCCTTTATCTTATCTTCAAGAATGGTAACAAAAGCTCCATTTCCTTCCATAAAGATATGGTATAAGAGCGATTGAAGATGCTGAATTTTATTTAAGGGGTGGGCGCTAAGATAATAACCTTGTGATTTACTTACTTGCAGGGTTACCTGATACTGTTCTAGGCTTAACTGGTAACGGATGGTATTGAGATCATTCAAAACGGTGTTCCGCGAAACTTCTGTTAATTCCATCAGTTTTTCGACAGTGATGCGTTCTTTGGAAATTCCAATCCAAAATAACATCATCTGCATGCGTTCTTCCCCGCTCATCACATAATCGTAGGAGTCAACTTCGGATAAAAGTTGCTGACAAGCAAGTCTCTGCTCCTCCGTTAAGTAGATACCAATACGAGGAAGGCTAACAAGGTGGTGTTCAGGATTGCCCAATGCATCATTAATTTTATCAACGTGATAATAGACCTTTCTCCTTGATTGACCCAAATCTTTGGAAATGGTCATAATCGTTTTGGGAGATTCTTGATCCAGGAGGTACATCAATAGCTCACAACTCGTTTTATCTAATACCATCTTATCCTCCTATTATTCGGGACCAATCAATCAAACAGTCTCCCTATCATAGCACTTTAATAAAAATATTTCAATGATAATATTTATCATTGGGCTCGTTTGCTTTTCAGGTTTATTGCAAAAGCGAGGCCTAGATACCTCCAAGCCTCTTTTCAATTGCCCGTTTTTTATTTTTGACCATAGTAGGCATTTGGTCCATGCTTTCTTTGGTAATGTTTTTCCAATATGTGCTGTGGTGCAGGTTCAACTCTTGGATTGATTTGCTCTGTGAAACGGTTCATCTTGGAAACTTCTTCGAGAACCACTGAATGGTAAACTGCATTTTCAGGGTTCTTGCCCCATGTGAATGGACCGTGGTTGCGAACGACAATCCCTGGTACTTCAACCGGATTGAGACCGCGACGTTCAAATTCTTCCAGAATGACCAAACCTGTATCCTTTTCATACGCTACTTCAACTTCATCCTGAGTCAAGCTACGAGCACAAGGAATTGGTCCATAAAAATAGTCGGCATGTGTGGTCCCATAAAATGGAATATCACGTCCCGCCTGTGCCCAACCCACTGCTTCTGTCGAGTGAGTATGAACCACACTACCAATGGTAGGCCAAGCTTTATATAATTCCACGTGAGTTGGTAGGTCGGAAGATGGTCTCAAATCACCTTCAAGTACCTTCCCATCCAAATCTGTCACCACCATGTTTTCAGGAGTCAATTTATCATAATCTACTCCCGATGGCTTGATAACAATCACGCCTAGCTCACGATTCACTTCTGAGACATTGCCCCATGTGAATTTAACCAAGCCGTGTTTAGGAAGAGATTGATTAGCTTCGCAGACACGCTTTCTCATATCATTGATTACTTGATTCATCTTACATCAAACCCGCTTTCTTTATTAATGGGTAGAGGAAATCTTGTGCTTCTTTGATAGCCACTTTGGTTTCTTCTACTGTTTCACAGTTTTCAGACCACATCTCGATTAGGAAAGGACCATTATAGTTGGTCTTTTTCAAATATCAAAAGCTGCTTCCCAGTTGACGCAGCCAGTTCCAAAAGGAACATCTCGGAATTGTCCTTTTGAAGTTTCGGTCACGGGATAGGTATCCTTGAGGTGGAGGGCTGCAAGGGCATGGTGCCCGATATAAAATTCACTGTAAACGTCATTATGCCAAGCTGAGACATTACCAATATCTGGATAAACAAAAAGATAAGGTGAATCAATCTCTTTTTCAACAGCCAAGTACTTTTCAATGCTATTAATAAAAGGATCATCCATAATTTCAATAGCTAAGATGACCTGAGCTTCCTCCGCCCAGACACAAGCTTGTCTGAGGTTTTTGATGAAACGTTCACGTGTTTGAGGGGACTTTTCCTCATAATAAACGTCATAACCAGCTAACTGAATCGTACGAACTCCCAAATCCTGAGCTAGTTCGATACATTTTTTCATCAGTTCCAGCGATTTTTCTTCTAGAACTGGATCGTTTGAACCCATTGGATAGCGACGATGACCTGAAAAACAGATGGACGGAATTCGGATTCCTGTTTCATAGATGGCTTTCACGATTTCCAATCGTTCTTCCTTGCTCCAATCAAGACGAGCCAAACGTTCATCACGCTCGTCAATCGACATTTCAACAAAGTCGAAGCTCAATTCTTTTGCAAAATTCAAGCGTTCCAACCAAGTAAAATGCTTGGGTGTAGCTTTTTCATAGATTCCAATTGGACGTGCCATAGATTACCCCCAAATTCGTTTGATTTCGTCCTTAAAGGCACGTGCTGCGCCTGCTGGATCTGCTGCCTCGGTAATTCCGCGACCTGCGATAAAGGTAAAGACATCCACTCCTTCAAAGAGTTTGAGTGTGTCCACATCCAGTCCTCCCGTAACAGACACACGGAAGCCCATATCAATCAATTTTTTGACCTTGTTTAGATCTTTTTCGCCCCAAGTTTCCCCAGCAAGCAGGGCATCACGAGATTGGTGATAGATTGCTTGGGAAATTCCCGCATCAAGCCAGAGTTGAGCCTGTTCAAAAGTCCAGTCTCCATAAAGTTCGATTTGGATTTCACCTCTATCTCCACGTTCAGCTGTGATGGCTTTAAGAGCAGCTTCCATAGTCGGAATGGTTGCACAGCAGATACAAGTCATCCAGTCCGCTCCACGTACAGCATTATTCTTGGCAACCGTTCCACCAGCATCCGCACACTTGGTGTCTGCAACGATGATCTTATCTGGGAAAAGGCTACGCAAGACTTCTACTAATTCGCTCCCTACTTGAAGTAGGCAAACAGTACCAGCTTCGATGATATCCACTTCATGACCAACAGCTACAGCAGCCTTAATGGCGCCTTGCAAATCTGAATGGTCTAGTGCAACTTGTAAATTTGGTATTCTTTTTGTCATCTTCCTACTCCTTTTTAGCTTTCCAAGTCCAAGCCTTCGAGGTATGGACTATTTTTTGATTCTTCAATCATATCCAAAACTTCTTCTTTGCTCTGGCATCCTTGTAAGCGGGCAATGGAATCTTCCAACTCAAACAAGGCAATAATTTGTGGAATCGCTACACTTGTATGAATCTTTGAGCTTGTCGCAGCCAAAGCTAGTAAGACGGATACTTCTTTTCCATCTGAAAAAACAACTGATTTTTGCAAGGTAATCAGTGAAAAAGCATCCCGCTGAACACCTGCCTCTGGCCTAGCATGGGGCATAGCCATCCCTGGCATTAAAATATAGTAGGGACCATATTCTTCTGTTGACTCAATAATCGCATCATAGTACTCTGGTAAAATTGCGCCACTTTCAATCAAGGGTTCCACCGCTAACTTAACTGCTTCTTTCCAATCAGCCGCCTCAAGTCCCAATCGAATTGAATTATTTTCAATCAAAGCCTGTTTTAAATTCATAGTTGCCTCCTTTATGTAAAGAGGGACTAGGACAGAACCCAGTCTTCACAGTTTCTGTCCAGCCCCCTCCAACCTTCTATAGTGCCTGACTGAGTTTTTCAGTGATTTCTTTATCATCCATCAAGTTGTCAAGCCCAATTAACTTCCCATTTGTTCTCCCTTCCAATTCTTGGATCAGGTGAAGAGAGGCGATAACGATATCATAGCCAGCTGCCAAACTTTTAGCTTCGCCGACACTGCATGAGTTTACTGTAAAGTCTGTTTGGTTTAGCTTGCGGAGCGCATTTTCCACCTTCATCTTGATAACCATTGATGAACCCATACCATTTCCACATGCTGCTAATACTTTAACCATTTTATTTCTCCTTTTCTAAATTCTAAGCTTCTTCTTGTACTTCGCCGTTATAGTATTTTTCTTTATCTTTAGCTTTGGCAAATTGAATTTGAGGAATGACAAGCAAGAAGAGGCAAACAAGCACATAACCAATAATACCAAGGTATTTGAAGATGTAGCCAAATCCAAGCCATGGGAATTCAAAGTCGATATTTCCATGGTAACCACCATAAGCCGCCAAGTCGAGAAGGGCTACGCAAAGAGCACCAAGGGCAACTTGAAGTACACCTGAGATAAAGGACAAGATAACTGCCGCTTTCCAACCACCACGTTTATCAGCGTAAACGGCGATAGCTGCATTATCAAAGAATACCGGTACAAATCCTGTGATGATAAGGATAGGATTTTTGAAGACGATGAGTAGAACGATTGTAATCAATTGACCAATCAAACCAAAGGCAAAACCTGACAAAACAGCGTTTGGAGAGCCAAATCCATAAGAAGCTGCAACGTCCACCGCTGGGAATGAACCTGGCAAAAGCTTACTTGAGATACCTTGGAAGGCATTTGTCAACTCAGATACGAACATGCGGACACCTTGCATCAAGATAAACAAGTAAACTGAGAAGGTGAAGGCTGTTTGGATAATATACATGAAGAAGTCTTGCTTAGCAGGATTGAACAAGGTTCCTGAAGTGATTACTTCTTTATTTGACATGATTTCTGGTCCCAAGATCAAGAGAATAGCACCAAAGAAGACCAGCATCAAGGTCGCAGAGGCAACTACTGTATCATGAAAGATAGAGAGGAATTTAGGCAATTTAATATTGTCTAGACTTTCTTCCTTCTTACCAAAACGTCCTGCGATTTTATCTACAAACCAAATAGCAAATTGTTGTTGGTGACCAATCGCAAAGCCACCCCCACCAGTCAAACGTTGAGTTGCTTCAACAGTCATGTTTGAGCTAATTGCCCAGTAAAGTCCACAGATAATTCCGATAGCCGCTGTACCGTAAGCATTGCGCAATTGTGGAACCAAGAAGAGAACCATAAGAGAAACAGTTGCTGCTTGTTGCACCATGATATGCCCTGTGATAAAGAGAGTTCTCACTTTGGTGAGTTTACGGAAAGCCACTAGCAGAATATTGACCCCGAAACCGATCAAAAGGGCTGTTGTTGCAGTTCCGACAAAATCAGGAAACTCAGCTGCAATTTTGTTATTTGCGGCTGCTAGTCCAAAGTAAGGGTCGATAACTGCCGCACCAATTTGAAATTTAAAGTTGAGCGCTGCCAAGATCGGACGGAAAGTGGTAACCAAGCCTCCCGCACCAACGTTCAGCAACATATAACCAACTGTCGCTTTTACAAATCCTGAAAAGACTTCATGAGCTGGCTTTTTCAAAAGCGCATACCCAATTAGTACCAAGAGACCCACGAAAAATGCGGGATTCTGCAAAATATTGCTAGAAAACCAATTTAGAACACTTGAAATGACTTCCATAACTGTTCTCCTTTATTTGAATTGTTTTTGTAACTTTATTATATATTTTGAAACACAAACAAAAAGACCAAGAATTACACAGCGGACTGTTCACTCTTGGACTGAACGATTTATGATATTTTTGAGAAATTTTACTTCCTCGTCACCTCATAGTAAGGAAGTAGGCGAGTATAAGTTTCTTCTAATTTTTCTAAAATCTCTGCTAATGTTTGATTTTCAATAAAAGAAACATCCGACTTTACCAAAACTTTACGGATTTCCTGATTGCGTACCTTCTCGCGTAAAGTGCGACGGTTCTCCTCAGTAGCCTCCACCTTATGACTTTCCCCATTTGAGTAGACTAGATAATAAATTCCTTCTACCACTGGAAGTTCTAAAACCTTGGCTTGCTTGTCTAAAGTCTGTTCATCTTTCTTGCGCTCAATGAAGCTGACTTCTAAGGAAATCCCAAAATCTGAGGGTTTCCCATACAAACGCAGCGCCAACATGGGTTCTGTTACCTGCCCCTCTCTCTGTAGATAGGCCCAGAAATGCGGTCGCAAGCGCTGCGCTTGATTCATCCACTGACTAGTCTGTTGAAGTTGCCATTCTGGATGACTTGCTTGGAAGTCCTTGGCCAGATTTGTAAAAGCCTTACGAGCCTCCTGGCCTTTGTGGCGCAATTCCAGCATCTTCTCTCGCTCATCTCCAGACTTATCTGGATTACGATACTGGATCCCCGCGTAAGATAGATAGTTTCTGATGGTTTCCATCATCGGTCTTTTCTCCTTTTTTCTAGCAAAAAATCAGGTCAAGCCTGATTTTGTTTATTCTGTATCTACGACAACATAGCGATTTGGCTCATCACCCTCAGAATAACTGGTCACTCCATCCATGCGTGAAATAATGCGATGGATAATCTTGCGTTCGCTATTCGACATTGGATCTGTTTGCTGGCTACGACCTTCCTCCAAAACGCGATTCGCTAATTTTTGAGCGTAGGTTTGCAAGACTTCTGCACGGTGTTCAACATAATCATTGACGTTAATCGTAATGTAGAAAGTTCTTGAATAGCGATTATAAAGGTAATTTTGCGCCAATAGTTGAAGAGCTTTCAAGACTTTTCCGTGATAGCCGATAATACGGCCTGGTTCATTCGTGTCAATTTGAAGATTGATGGTGCGGCGATTGTAGTCACTTGAAATCGTCCCTTCAACATCCATATCATCTACAATGGTTTGAACGTAGTTAGCTACTTCAGTTGCCACTTGTTCGATGTCATAACTTGGTTCTACTTTCAAGCCTAAATCTTCCAAAGATTGGCTTGTTGCTTCCTGCGTTTCAGTTTCTTTTTCTGGAGCAGATTCCACTTCCTCGGCAGTATCCTCTGGTTCCAAATCATTTAAAATTGAAATATGACCTGTTTCTTCCAAAATCGTGCTGGCATGTTTTTCATTTTTCAGGATTTCAGCCTTGACCTCTTCAGAAACACCTTGACCTTCTTCTTCAATCTTCTTAATCGCTTCAACTACATGCCCCAAATCAACAGTTGCTTCACTTACTGTTTTCACGGGTTCATTTTTTTCATTGACTTCTTTTGGAACCCCTTTAATGGCCTGCTGATTGGCTTTGATCACTGTCGTTTCACTAATCGCTTCGATATCAACTTGAGCCGGCTTCTTACCAAACAAGCCTAAGAATCCTTTTTTCTCTTTTGAAACGACCTTGATGTGGGCCTTCATTCTTGGAATGTCTAATTCTTTCAATCCTTTTTGGATTGCTTCTTCAACCGTTGAACCTGTAAATAATACCATTACCAGATTCCTCCTTATTTTTTCTTTTTCTGTGCTTTTTTCAAAGCTCTTCTCTTCTTGCCTTCTAAATCTTTTTCTGCTTGCGCCACTGCTTCTCTTTCAGCAATAATCTTGAAAGGATTGTTCAAAAAATAGGTTTGCAGAACTTGGTAAGCATTGGATACGGCCCAGTACAAGGCTACACCACTTGGGGCGGAGATGGCAAAAACAAAGATCAATACAGGCATACCATACATCATCCCTGTCGTAGCTCCACTTTTTTCGGACAAAGCTTTATTCGATAACCAGCTACTCAAGAAGGTAAAGACTGCCGCCAAAATCGGAAGGACAAAACTTGTATCTACTCCTCCCAAATTAATCCATAAAAAGTGACCTGTTTTCAAAAAGTCTACTCGACTCAAGGCTTGAAAGAGCGCCAAGAGAACCGGCATTTGTATTAAAATTGGCCAGAGAGAGGATGAATGTTTGATTCCTAACTCTTTATAAACCTTACGCATCTCCTGGTCTAGCTTGGTTCTACTTTCCATATCACGACCTGGGTATTGCTCTCGCAAAGCCTTGATGCGCGGTTGAGCCTCTTGCATTTTTCTAGAGGCAACCATCTGTGTCTGAAAGACCGGCAATAAAATCGTCCGGATCAAAATCGTGAAGAGAATAATCCCCACTCCGATACTAATATCAAAGGACAAAAAGCGGATAATTTCAGCAAAAAAATAGACGAATTTGCTCCAAAAGTCTGTCGAATCTGCTGTTATATCGCTAGCTGTACCATTTGTTGCACAGGCTGTCATGATAAACAAGGACAGGCCCAACAAACTAGTCAACTGTAGTTTCTTTCACTCCCATTTCCTTCCTGGTAAATCTTTGATAACTTTAATACGTGGAGTAGGTTTTTCTCCATCTCTGCATATTCCAAGGTTTCCACCCCTTTTCGGGCAATCACGACAAAATCAACATGCTCTACTAAACTCCCTTTTACACTTTGTAGAATGTGCCGGATTCGTCTCTTGATTTGATTTCTGGTAACTGCATTCCCCAGCTTTTTGCTGACGGACAGTCCTACTCGAAAATGGTTTTGCTGGTTTTCCAATTGGTAGACAACAAATTTTCGATTGGCAAAACTTGTTCCGTCCTTGAAAATCGCCTTAAAATCTTTCTCTCTTTTTACACGAAAGCTTTTCTTCAAAACTCAACTCCATCTATTAAATTACTACTATTATACCATATTTTTTGAAAAAGCCAATAACAGCAAGGTTTTAGACATTTTCTACATAAAAAAAGCTGGAAAATCTCTTTCCCAACTTCTTTTTACAATCAAATTTTACGTGTATTTACTTATTTTTTCAAGCGCTCAACATCGCGTGCAATCACCAATTCTTCATCTGTTGGAATAACCAAGACACGGATTTTCGCCGCATCAGTTGAGATATCTCCCGTTACACCAAAGACGTTCTTTTCTGGATCCACATCACAACCAAACCAAGAGATACCTGAGATGACATCTTCACGTACGTTTGCAGCATTTTCACCGATACCTGCTGTGAAGATAATCGCATCTGCTCCATTTAGGACTGCAAGATATTGGCCGATATGTTTTTGGATACGATCAACATACATTTCATAAGCCAAAGTTGCATCATGGTCTCCTGCTTCCATGGCAGCAATCACATCACGCATATCGCTTGACTGGCCAGAAACTCCCATGAGCCCTGATTCACGATTGAGAACGCGACTAATATCTTCAGGGGTATTGAAATCCTCTGTATATTGCATGAGATAAGGGATGATAGCAGGGTCAATATCTCCTGTACGAGTTCCCATCATCACACCTCCAAGTGGTGTGAATCCCATAGAAGTATCCACAGACTTCCCACCCTTAACAGCTGTGATAGAAGCCCCGTTACCAATATGGCAGGTAATCAATTTCAAATCTTCTAGAGGACGGCCCAAAAGTTTCGCTGCTTCTTCTGCGACAAACTGGTGGCTTGTCCCGTGGGCACCATATTTACGAACCTTGTTGTCTGTGTAGTATTTAGTTGGTAGAGGGTAGCGATAAGCCTTCTCTGGCATGGTTGTGTGGAATGAGGTATCAAATACGACAACACTGGTAATATCTGGCAGCAATTCCTTAAATGCGCGAATTCCAGCTGCGTTAGCTGGATTGTGAAGAGGAGCCAACAGTCCCAATTCCTCAACTTTCTAACACATCTCCCTCAACAACTGTTGATTCCTTGAAATATTCACCACCTGCAACGACGCGGTGGCCGACACCTGTAATTTCGTCGTACCCTTTGATAATGTCAAAACGAATCAAGTCATCTAATAAAATTTTAACGGCTTGTGTATGGTCTTCAATATCAAGAATTTGTTGCTCCGAACGACCGTCAAATTTTACTGTTGAGATCGAATCCTTCAAGCCAATACGTTCAATCAAGCCTTTCGCCAATACAGTTTCTTCTGGCATTTGGTATAGTTGCCATTTCAAGCTTGAGCTTCCTGCATTGATTGCAATTGTTTTTGTCATAAGATGATACCTCTTTTTAAGCGTTTTCATCTATTATAACAAAATCTCTTTTATATTTCAGTACCTTTGCTCCAATTTTGAAAATTTTCTTTAAAGGTCAACAAAACTGACGGATCTTGCAAGCTAGTAAGAGGGTAGACAAAGGGTTCTATTTCCTTGTCTCTTTTCTTCTGTAAGACAAAAATACTTTTAGCTTGGCTTGCAGTTGAGAAAATATCCTCTGGCAGAGCGATGATAGCAGCCAGACTCACTTCGTCTTTGAGCCACCCTTTTAATGAGTCACTTTGAGGGCTGGTCAATAAATCACTCGGAGCTAGAAAAATAGCATAGCCATTTGACTTAAGGTACTTGAAGCCTTGTTCCATCAGCAAATGGTGGGCATAGGTATGCTCTTGACTAGAAGCCACTTGATAGCGAGAAGCGATGGCATCGTCTGGGTAATAGCCTACAGGCAAGTCGCTGATGACCACGTCGCTTTCTTTAAGCATTTGCGGACGAACGGCATCTCCTTGGACAAAACCAGCCTGCAAACCAATCACATCTGCCATACTGGCTGCCAAATCAATCAGCAAGTCATCCACTTCGATTCCCAAGTAATCTACTTTTTTAGCAAGAGAAGTCAAGAAAGTAGCCCCCAAAATCCCCATACCAGAACCTATTTCGAGGATGCTAATTTCCTCTTGATCCAGCAACTCTTCCACAATAAGTACCAAGAGGAGGGCAATGGCATCCGGCGTAAACTGGTGATTGGCCTGTAAAGGCTCCGTTTGTCCCGCCTTCATCAAGAGAAACTGGTAGGTCTTGAGCCACTCTTCCTTGCGAAGTGCTAAGCGCTTAAGGGCTTGATTGTTCTCCTTGACCTGCTTTTGCTCAGTCTCGCCATCTAGATAAATGCTGTTTTGCTCTACTAAGGCATCATAAAAGTTGGTCGCCAAATCACTTTGGATGACTTGGACATTCTCTAGTAAATACGTATAAGCTTGTTCAATTTTTTCAAAATCCATATTCCTATCTTATCAAAATTCCCCTATTTTTTCCATCTGAAGAGAAAAAATCACTGCTTTAGTCAGCGAGTGATTTTTGGGCTATAGTTAAAAAGAGCTCTGCGTAATTTCCGAGGAAAAGACCTTCAGCACTATAGAGAATCTGACTACCAATGCTCGAAAAACCAAACTGGGCGAGCTTGGTTTCCAGTTCAGCTAAATCAAAACCATGGTGGTTGGTATCTGTCTTGACAAAATCAGCAATGAAAACTTGTCCATTCTCCCTAAGATGATAGTGAAACATGGCAAGAGTCGCATCTAGATCAGGCATATGATGAAGAACCCGACTGACAACAATCAGGTCAAATTGCTGTTCCAAGGGATTTGCCAGTAAATCCTGCTCCAAAAACTGGATATTCTTGATGTCTTGTTGCTCTGCTTTCAAACGGGCTTGCTCCAGCATTTTCTCCGAGATATCTACAAGGGTAACCGACTTGGCCTGCTTGGCTAGGGGCAAAGCTAATAGACCTGTCCCACCACCGAAATCCAGAATTTCTTTGTCTGATAGAAGAGCGATCTGTTTTTCAACTGCTTGACAAACCAAATTTGCAAGAAAGATATTTTTGGGCGAATCAAAAGTTTCTGCTTTGTGATTAAAATCATGTTTCATGCTTTTAGTTTAGCACAAAGAAGTTGAATTGACTAGGATTTGTCTTTCTTTTCAGACTTTTCTTCTGATTTTTTCTTCCCTGCTTGATTGCTTGAATCAGTCGCTACCTCTTCCTTTTTAGCTGTTCTCTTTTCTTGGGTTTTCATCTGAGGAAAGAGAAATTCATAGTTGCCCTTATTCATACGAACACTTGTTGCAAAACCTGTTTTCGTATTGTGATACCTGACTTTTCCTAAGTTAAAGACTCGTTCTCCACTTTCTTGTTCAACCTTATCTTTACTTCGCTTGGCCATAGCAAAAGCTGCCAACTTTTCTTTGTTTAGGGCAAAGTCTTTGTGATGGGCGACTTGCCGATTCAAATAAAACTGCAACAAAAGGCTAAAAATGGCTGCCATGGTGACTGCATATAAGAGAACGCCTGCCTTAACTTTTTGCTTTTTCCACACGATAGATGAACTCCCTTTCTAAGCCTTTTTGAAACTGGAAACGGAAGCGAACCAGTTGATTTCCCTCTGTAATTTGAGCTGATTTAAGTCCATAAACCATAGGTTGGTAGCCCCGTCCGCTGGCATCGGTCTTCCGAAAATCATCCGATTTAGATTTCCCTATAGAGATATCCTTACCATCCTGTTTCATGTAGAGGCGATTGCCTTCTACCTTTTCAAACTGCGAACGCTCTAACTCTGCCTCCAGTTGATCCACAAACAAGAGCCACTCTTTTTGCTCGCTTTGCTGCTGGTAACGAACTTCTGAAATGAGGAGCTGACTCATAGCTTGAAAAAGTAGCAAACCTCCGCTAATGACGATAAGGGCAATCAGAGATTCTAAAAGAGTGAAAGCTCTTACCTTACTGCTCTTTAAGATCGAGCAATTTCTCTGAACCATGGTAGACCTCCAATCCTTTTTCACTAGCAAATACCTGAATCTCCACTCCATTTATGTTTACCTGATTTTGCCCTGTTTGCAGAGCCATCTTCGCCACACGCAAGACTTCTTCCTTTTGCAAGATTTCTGCCTCTTCTTGTCTATTTTTCTGAATTTTCCCCAAAAGAAGGGTCGCAATGCTGGCAAACACAGCCAAAGCTACTACTGCTTCTAGTAAGATTACTGCCCTAATTTTTTGTTTCCTTAATGCGTTTAATTTTTCCATTTCCTAGATATAATTGATAGCGAATCGCTCCTTTGCTGGTTTGAAATTCAACCTTAGCCAGGGACGAATTGCCTCCAGCTCGGTCAAATATAATGCTTTGTCCTGAGGGTGCCTGAATTCCTTTAGGAACGGTCAAGTTTTGACTGCCATTGCTGATCGTCTGTCCATCTAAGTTCAGACTGGTCTTTTGCTGACTGGCTACACTGCGTTTTTGCGTTTCCCGGTAGAGTTCTTCAAACTCCATAAAGAAAATCTGCTCTTCTACCGCTGCAAAACTGGATTGAACAGAACCAGACAAGCCCAAAGCAAGGACACTCACAAGTCCCAAAACTAAGAGACTTTCCAGCATAGTAAAGGCCTTAATCTGCAACAGTTTGACTTGTTTTTTGTTTTGCATGGTAGTCTTTATAAGCTTTGGCTTGCTCAGCTGTGATACGACCGTCCGCTTGTAATTTGCTGAGGCTGGCGTCATCATTTTTGTCCAAACGATAGAGTTCTGCCTGGCTTTCCACAACCTTGACAACAGCAGCTTTTCCTTTATCATCTACGGCATCCTTTTGCTTGGTCAAATTGGGCACAAAGAGCAAGAGGAGTACGCTGATGATAAGCAAGACGACTAACATTTCTACCAAAGTGAAAGCTTTAACCTTGGCTTTTTTTAAATTTGTCATGAGTTTTTTCATTTTAAAAATTTACCTCCATATTTTGATACATGGGCATAAGCATTGCCGCATAAAGTAAAACGATAATCAGGGCCACAAAGATAAAAACCAGTGGCTGTACTAAGTTCATGGTGCGGTTGACTCGGGTAAAAAAGGCTTCCCAAGTTTTTTCAGCATAGATTTCCAACTCGCTCCCCAAGCTTGGACTTGACTTCCCCATACTCGATGATGAGACTCAACTCCTTCTTAAAGAAAGGATAGGTCGTTATGGTTTGAGAAAATTCGCGGCCATTTTGCAGGGCTTGAGCCAAATCTTGACCGATTTCTTTAAAGAGCTGAGAACCCTGTTCCTGCATGATCTGAAAAATCTGCATCAGCTCCATCCCCTGTGAAATCATATTGCCCCATTCACGCGCGTAATAAGCCGTCAGATAGGTCTGGACAAAGATTCCTAGAAAGGGAATCCGTGCTAACATCGAGAAGACCCGCATCTTGGAACTTCTTTTGTAAAAAGTGAGGGTTAAAAGTAGAGACAGAGAGCAAACCAACACTAGTCCCAGAAATATTTGTGGCAGATTGCCGATGATTTGAGTGGCAATATTGCTACTGTCCAGTTGGGGGAGCAAATAATTCCTGAGCCCCAACATGATTAGCAGGAGAAATCCCAGTAAAATCAAAGGATAGGTCGCCACTTCGATTAACTTCTTCTTGACCTTGGACAAATTATCCAGATATTCTTCTATCTTCCCCAGACTCAGGTGAAGATTTCCATGCACTTCAGCTAGAGATAACTGGGTCACAATAGCACTTGAAAAGCCCAAGCTGTTCATCATTTCTGAGAATGATTTCCCCTGAGACAAGCCTTGGTGCATCTGGGCCACATAGTCCTTTTCCAGCAGGGCACTTCTGCCCAAGAAAGAAATAATTTCCACCAAATGAAAGCCGCTGGAGAAGAGATTGTTAAACAAGGTGATGATTTTCTTCTGCTTAGCTGTAGCTAATTTTTTCCGTTTCAGCCTGAAGACTTGTGATATGTCCATCTTTAAGAAGCTGGTCAATCTGGTCATTCCAACTGTCTGGCTGGTGTTCTTGATAGTTTTGGTTTGCAAAGTCAACGATTCCTCCTCCCCCGATTAATCTCTGGTAGCAGACTCCTTGCAGGACAACTGCTAGTTCCTCCTCCGTCACACCCAACTCCAGAAGGCGTTCATAAACACCTCGGATACTCTTGGCATGAATGGTTGAAAAAACTGTCGCCCCTGTCAAACTGGCTCTAACTACTGCACGCGCCGTCTCGCTATCCCGAATTTCACCAATAATCAAGAGGTCAGGACGATGCCGGAGAGACAGTTTGATGAGATTTTCATAGGTCAAGCCAATCGCTTCATTTAACTGCAACTGGAGCATGTCGTCCTGCTTGATTTCGACAGGATCTTCGATGGACATAACCTGTTGCCCCTTAAAAAGTGACTTGGCCAATTCGTGCATCAAGGTCGTCTTGCCACTTCCGACTGGACCTGCAAAGAGATAGAGTCCCCGTTGCCTGTACTGCTTGCCCAATTCTTTTAATATCCTGAAACCAAAAATGCAAATCCTGCTCTTCATCGTGTAACAAACGAATAACCAAACTCTCATGTCCCCGATAATCTCCTACGGTAGACAAACGCAGAGAAGACACCTTCTCCCCATGCTGATAGTCGCAAGAGCCCAGCTGACTACGTCTCTTCTCCCCTACATTCATACCCGCTACAAACTTGAAATGACTAATCACAGCAGCTAAAAACATCAAACTCATAGGAGTCAACGAGACACCGCTCGTCTCCAACCCGCATGTGAAGCTCGTAGGACTTTTCCTTGGGAATGAAATAGATATCCTGAGCCTTCTTTTCTTTCGCAGTAGCAATAATTTTCTGTGCAATTTCTTGTACCATACCGCCCTCCTTATCTAACTATTCGCAAAAATTGAAAAATAAAAAGCAACTTTTAAAAGTTACTTTTTTTATCTCCATTTCATGCGGCAAGAACGGTGCTTTTCTTGACCTGTTTGTTTTTCGTAGCCTGGACGTAGCTTTTCATCGGGAATGACTTGCTCATCCTGTAAAAGTGCCAAAGAATGGTACTGTTGCAAATACTCATCACACTCATCACACCAGCGTTGGTCGGCAGGGATCCCAAAAAAAATAGTCATCAAATCACTCCGACTCTTATAAAGAGGATTCTTCTTTTTCCAGCTCAAACCAGCATGATTTATAATATTTTAGAGCATCATAATACTTGTCAAAAGATTGACTCATGATGACATCTTCTTCCCAACCTTCTATGAACCACCACGGTTCAAAATCCCCATACATTTCTATAACACGATACATTCTTACTACTTCCTTTGTATCGTATATTATATCTAATTTTTTTATTACAAGAAAAAGGATTTTTGCTTGCCTTTCCCTTTAGGAAGACTTCTTTAAATAGCTTTTCAGCCTATCATAAAAATAGGAGTCCTTTATTGACCCCTATTTTTATCTTTTTAGGCTTGATAACGTTTCACACCATCTAGGTAGGTTGCTACCAATTCCAAATCTTTATCTAATACGATAAAGTCGGCGTCGTAACCTTCACGGATTTGACCACAGACATCATCGATGTGAACAGATTTTGCTGGGTTGAGGCTGGCCATCATGACTGCTTCATGCGGATTCGCAATGCCCCATTCGACCACATTCTTCAAACCATCTTTGAGTTTAAGGATAGAACCTGCCAAATTGCCTGTAGATTTGAGGCGAGCAGTTCCATTGGCAACTACTACCGGGAATTCTCCCAACATGTAATCTCCATCTTCCAAGCCACCAGCTGTCATACAGTCTGTGATAAGGGCGATATTTTCAGTTCCCTTTTGTTTGAGCAAGATATCACAGGCCTTTGGATCCACATGGTGACCGTCACAGATCAACTCTGCATAGGTATGTGGCAACTCATACATGGCTCCCACCATACCGAGCTCACGGTGAGTCAACCCACGCATTCCGTTGTAGGCATGTACCCAAACGCTTGCTCCAGCATCGACTGCTTTTTAGCTTCATCAAAAGTCGCATTGGAGTGCCCAAGAGCAACAGTCACTCCTTCGCCTGTAATCGTACGAACAAAGTCTTCTACACCTTCGCGTTCTGGCGCAAGGGCAATTTTATTGAGCAAGCCATTAGCTGCTTTTTGCCAAGCACGAAACTCATCCATACGAGGGTCTTTCATATAGGCAGGGTTTTGAGCTCCTTTGTATTTCTCTGTGAAATATGGCCCTTCAAAATAAATCCCACGAATTTTCGCTCCACTTGCTTCCTGGTAACGAGCACCGATATTTTCAGTTACTGCGAGCAACTGCTCGTAAGAGGAAGTCAAGGTCGTTGGCAAGAAGCTGGTAACACCCGTGCTAAGCAATCCTTCACTCATGGTATGAAGGGTTCCTTCGATGTTATTGTCCATGACATCCACACCACCAAATCCATGAATATGGGTATCCACAAGCCCAGGGGCAATGCTATAACCTGTATAGTCAATCACCTCAGCTCCTTCAGGAATCTGTTCTACATGTTTGCCGAACTTGCCATCCACAAGTTCCAAGTAACCGCCACGACGAACTCCGTGTGGGTAGAAAAACTGATCCGCTTAATATAATTAGGCATAATGATAACCTCCTTGATAGATTGATTCTAGAATTTATTATGTCAATTACATTATAAACCTTTCTTTTTCATTTGTAAATGGTATAGACCTATTTTCTAGAGATATTTTAAAAGAGCTGGATTTCTCCAACTCTTTAATTTTATTTTGATTTCACAGGCAGTTCTTGAGCAGCCTTAACAGCAGCTGCAATCGTCTCTGCGTAAAGTTTAGCACCTTCTTCAATCATGTTGCTATCATTCCCAAAGTGGACTTGGTCGGTTCCTGCCCAGATTTCAGGGTGTTCCTTAGCAACCTTATTCCAGTCAGCTATGCTCACGTAAGGATTCTTTTCAGCTAATTCCCGTGCATAAGCCGCATACTGCTCCACTGATGTGTAAGTGTCCTTGCTCTTGTCTCCCTCATAAGGTGTCACCAGTATCAGATGGTGTCCTTTCGGTAGATTGTTCACGATGCTATCCAAATCATTCTTATAGCCTTCAGGATTATTGACTCCCGTTGCAATGACAACTGTTTTTAGCAGCGCCTTGTTCTGACTGTTATTGAGCATAATATCATTGGCTTGCTTGGTCGTTCGACTAACCTGGGCATTGATATTTGCTTCAGGAAGTGCCTCTTGTAAGGCTGTATTGGCACGCAAGGCTACCGAATCTCCTATTAGGCTTGTTCCATCAGAAATTCCTAAACGACTCAGTTCAGCTTGTTCAGCAAGAGTCTTTGTTTGTCCTATATTGGTCTGGGCTTGTTTGAAACCATTGACCATCAAGTCTGTCTCAAAAGCTCCAACTTGAGGAGCCACAGCTATGATAATCAAGGTAATCAAGGTAAGAATGCCAGCAGCACCAGCACTAATTGGTTTAATATGAGGCAATCGACTAATCTTCCGTATTAAAGGATTGGATTTACCGGCAATCAATGGCTCAATAATATAGAAGGATAAGATAGCAAAGAAATAAGAAAAGATGATTGTCAGAATAACAGCAGGCAGATTACTCATCAACTGAGAAAAGATAATATAAAAAGGCCAGTGGAAGAGATAAACCGCGTAGCTGGTATCCGCTAAAAATGTAATGATCCGAGGTTCTTGTATCTCAGGCGTTTTCTCATGCAAGACACGCGCAGCAAAAATCATAGTCACTGCCGCTAAACTTGCTAGCAAGAAGCCAAATAAGTACGCAAACAGGTAGGTGAACTTGACAAAGAAAGTCAAGAGCACTAGCACCAAAAGCCCCGCAGCAAATACCAGTAGATTTTGACGAAGGTCCCACATCCGGTCAAACTGCTTGACTAAATCGCTCGTCTGACGAACCCCCACAACTGTCGCCAAAATGCTTCCTAAAAAGAAGGGATAGACATGGGTTAAACTTGAAAAGTAGACAGATGAATAGGAACTCGCCATTAGACTACCAATAAACATGGAGAAAAAGCTAATGATAAAAGCTCCAGCAGAAAGGAGAAAGACCATCCCTCTCAATTGACTACTAGATTTTGAACGTTTCGATAAGAACCAAACCGCTAAGCCCCAAAGGATATAGTAGTGAACCTCAACAGCTAGGCTCCAGTTGTGAACAAAGAGATGCGGAATGAACTGGGATTCATAACTTCCCCCTGTTAACATTTCGTAGAAGTTGGTCATAAAACCGAGAACTCCAGCAATCTGGCCACCAATTCCAGCAACATAGTCTTGACGAACCAAGAAAGTAAAAGGCATGGTCACCAAAATCATCAGCACCACAGGTGGCACGATGCGGTAAAATCGTCTCTTAAAAAAGCCCAGTAAATCAATCTGGCGTGCCTTCCCAAATTCTTCTAAAAGGAGGGGAGGTGATCAAAAATCCTGAAAAAGTGAAAAAGACATCTACCCCAAAGAAGCCTCCAGGAAAGATCGTTTGAAAGAAGTGGTACAAGAGCACCAAAAGTAAACCTGTAATCCTAATCAAGGAAAACCATTTAATACGCATACGAGTCTATTCTCCATTAAATTAGGAAGTAAAACACCACCTAATTTCCATTCCATTATACTCCCTATTCTATCAAAAAAATAGGAAAAATCCTAAGAGAAAACTTAGGATTTTGGCATTCTATTTTTACACTTTAAAAATTGCGTCCTGACTTGTTGTAGCCATATTTTTCCACAAAATACTCACGAAATTCCAAGAGATTATCATCCATGATGGCTTGGCGGACCTGCTTCATCAGGTTGAGCAAGAAGTAGAGATTGTGGTAACTAGTCAAGCGGATACCGAAGGTTTCATCAGCCTTGAGCAGGTGACGAAGGTAGGCGCGTGTGTAGTTCTTACATGTGTAGCAATCACACTCAGGATCCAGTGGCGTAAAGTCTTCAGCGAATTGGGCATTTTTGACAACCAAACGACCTTGGCTGGTCATACAAGTCCCATTACGAGCGATACGAGTTGGCAAGACACAGTCAAACATATCTACACCACGAATAACTCCATCAATCAAGCTATCTGGCGCTCCCACACCCATCAAATAGCGAGGTTTGTTTTCAGGTAGCAGTTGAGTTGTGAAGTCCAAGACTGCATTCATTTCTTCGTGCGTTTCTCCCACTGCCAAACCACCGATAGAGTAGCCTGGGAAATCCATGCTGACAAGGTCATGAGCTGACTGACGGCGAAGATCTTCAAAGCCCGCTCCCTGTACAATTCCAAACAAACCTTGGTCATGCGGACGACGATGAGCCTTCAAACCACGCTCAGCCCAACGACTGGTACGTTCGATTGATTTCTTAACGTAATCATAGGGTTGGTAAAACTGAGGACATTCGTCAAAGGACATCATGATGTCTGAACCCAGATTATTCTGAATAGAGATGGCCTTTTCTGGTGATAGGAACATCTTGGAGCCATTGAGATGGTTTTTAAAGGTTACTCCTTCTTCGGTGATATTTCGGCTATCTGCTAGGGAATAAACCTGGAAGCCACCACTGTCTGTCAAAATTGGTTGATCCCAGTTCATAAATTTGTGGAGACCACCTGCGCGTGCGATGAGTTCATCTCCAGGGCGAAGCCAGAGATGATAGGTATTAGAGAGGATAATCCCTGATCCCATCTCCTTCAACTCCTCTGGTGACTGAGTCTTGACCGTGGCTTGGGTCCCAACTGGCATAAACATAGGTGTCGGGAAGGTACCGTGCGGCGTGATGATTTCTCCCAGACGAGCTCCTGTGTGTTTCTCTTTCTTAATCAAACGGTATTTGATTGGTGAATCTGACATTTTTACCTCCGAAGCTGGGAAAAACAGTCCCAGTTCATACTTTGCGCCCAAAGGCATACTGTATGATTTTATCAAAAAAAGCTGGAACTGTCACGAACTATGGTATAATGAGAGAATGAAATACCCAAAAATTGATTTAAAAACTATTCGTCTGCAGGCTAGGCAATTTCAGGCTGAAAATCCCCGCCTCCTTCTGGTCTATCTCCTTCCTAGTATGCTGGTCATCTTGTCAGGCTTTCTCAACCCCTTGGCTCGTCTCCAAGAAAGTGTTTTAGAGCAATCCTTTTTCAGCATGCTGGCACAAGTACTCCAAGTCTATCTCTTCCCATTAGTGGTTTCTTTTATGAGCACGATTTTTCTAGCAGGTGCTGCCTTTGCGACACTCCGACTCCTCAAGGATCCTGATACGGAACTCTCAGTAAAATCAAGCCTGGCCCTCTTTGCTGAAGAGCGCTTCTCGCAAACCTTCCTAACTCTGCTCCTCAAACGTTTCTACCTCTTTTTATGGAGCATTCCAAACTTAGTAGGCATTTATTTCCTCTTTTATAGCAATCTCTTGGCTAGAAGATTTGTTGCCCTACATCCTGAGTTTCCAAAACTAGACCTCTCATCTATTGAAAACGAGCAATTCCTTATGACCTTTGGACTCTACTTTTTCGCGAGTCTCATCTTGATGATTGTAGGGAACATCCTCTACGTACCGCAACATTATGCCTACTCACAGGTAGAATTCCTCCTCTGCGATACTCTAGATTTAGGGCAGGCTAAACCCAGTCAAATCCTGAAAACCAGTCGTTTCTTGGTGAAAGGTTACAAATTCCAGCGCTTTGTCCTCGACTTACAACTACTTCCTTGGTACTTCCTCAATTGGATTACTTTTGGAATTGCTAGTTTTTCAATCCTTCCCTATATCCAAAACAATCATATCTTCTTTTACAGAGCCCTACTAGCCCGTAAACGTCGAAATGGATAAGAGCATACAAAAACCAGCATCGTTCAGGACGCTGGTTTTCTTATTTCAAAAGTAACATACTCAGCAGAGTCAAAATAGTGGGCCCACCTTGCTTCAGAATAATCTTCTTGTTTACCCTGAAGGAATGACACACAAAAAAGAAGCGAGAACTCAATCAGTTCCCAACTTCCATTTTAATGATTAGTTCATTGAAACGTGAACGTGGTCATAGTGGTTTTCGGTTACGCTGCCACGGTCTGGCATTGGATTCCACGTGTAGGCTGGTCCATATTTACTATCATATGGAGCGTAGAAACGTTGTTTCCAGATGATGTAGTTGATACCACGGCTAGCCATATTTTTGACTGCATATTCTGCAATTTGATCCCCGAGTGCTGAACTCACTGGAACCATGAAGTCGATGGCCAAACCTTTACCATGGTCCCCACTGTCACCAGGACGGTAGCCACTAAAGGATGTAATCCCAAATAAGTTGGCTACTTCTTCTTTAAAGGCTGCAGTTTGTGGTTGAAGACCAGCATTCTCAGACTTAGCTACAGCAAGTCCTGCATAGTCAGGAGCCGCTGGAGCTGAATACGTTCTTGAAGGAGTTTGGCTTTGCTCTGCTTGATAAGTCGAAGTTACAGTGTCAGAAGTTGCTGTTGATGCTGCTGTTTCTTCTGCTGCACTTGTTCCTGTTGTATCAGCAGGCGTTTCAGTTGCCGGCGCAGCTGCTACTGGTGCTTCTGCTGGAGTTGTTGCTGCCGTTTCTTCGGTCGCTGGAGTCGCCACTTTTGGAGCTTCTTCAACTGGACTAGTTGTTTCTGCTACTGGTGTTTCTGCTACTGGTGCTGCCGCTGGAGTCGTTTCTGCTGTTTCTTCAGCTACTGGTGTTTCTGTAGATGGTTTCTCTTCAGCAACTGTCGCTGTCTCAGAAACTTCTGAACTTGGCGCTACTTCTGCTGGTTTCAGTCTCTGTTGCAGTTGGAGCTTCCTCAATTGGTTGAGAAAGATCTTCCACTTGAACTGTTTGTTCATCAACTGTCACTTGATTCGTCGTCAAATCAGCTGTCGCAGTCGTCACTTCTTCACTAGCATCTGTTTGAGGAGTTTGGATTTCAACTTCCGTCACTTCTTCTTCCTCATTGACAGTTGTAGTGAGAACAGTATCTGGGAAAATCAAGTCCATATTGGTAATTTTATTCAAATTAGCAAGGACCGTCACATCTACTCCCAAAGCTTCTGCAATCGTGCTCAGGGTATCACCATACTGAACTGTATAGCTGTTTTTGTTCTCGTTTTTCGTCACGTCATTTTGGATTTGCTCAACACTACGTGCTGTCCATGCAATTTCTTGCGCTTTAGCTCCTAATGTGGGAGCAAGAGACAAGGCTACTGTTGAGGCTAAAATAATTCTTTTCTTCATTCGTTCATATTCCTTTCAAATGAGTACCTGTCTATCATAACACAAAAAAAGCAGAAAAAAGCCCTCTCGGGCCTATTTAACAGAACTGTCTATTCCTTGTAACAAACTCGATTACTTGAAATAGTTTGTTAGGTTTCTGTCACAAAACTGACACAATCTTCTCGTCACTTATCCTCAAAAATATAAGGAATATCTGCTAACTCTTGAATCCTGTGATTCCCTTCATAAGAAGACTCTAAAAAGTTGATGCTTTGAAGGCCACTATTCTGGGCAAATTCCACATCCAAAGTCCTGTCCCCTATATAATAGGTCTTCTCAGGATCCAGCTGATACTTATCTAACAGATAGTCAGCCGCTTGTGAATTAGGCTTGCGCGCAAAGCCACTCTGACTGGTTAAAATCTCTGTAAAATAGAACTCCAACCCCAAGTCTCTTAAAATAGTAAGCGCATTGTCTCCCTTATGAGTATAGACAAACTGCTGAATCCCTGCTTGGTCTGCCCAAGCTAGCACTTCACGCGCACCTGGCATCAAAACTACCTGAGGATTCTTCTCAGCCAGACTCTGGGCACGTACCTGATTGAGCACTTCCGCATCCAGGTTTCTCTCTTCTGCCACCTGCTCCAGCAAATCCTGCACAGAATACCTGAGAATAAACTCTCTCACTTTCTCCTTATCATAAGGAATAGAAAACTGAGCAAAGGTCTGCTCAATCCCTGACAAAATCGCTTCGTAAGAGTCCAATAAAGTCCCGTCCAAATCCCAAATAAAGGCTATTTTTTGCATCTCCTATCCTTTCAAGCTCATATAACGCTGGTAACGGTAACGTAGAAATAACCAACGAAAAACATTATCCAAGAGAGTCCCTGCCCAAATACCAGGCAAGCCCCAACCAAGAACAATACCCATCAGATAAGCTGTCCCTATACGGATACACCACATCCCAATACTTGTCGCATAAAAGGGGAGGCGAGCATTTCCCAATCCCTGCCACACTGCCGTATATATAACTGTCCCTGTCGCCATGGGAGTTCCTAGTAGAGAGAACAGTGCCACCAAAACGCTCGCTTCAACTGCTATAGGGTCCGTCGTATAGAGATGAGTCAATGGTGTCCCCAAGGCATAGATACTGAGAGTTAAGGGCAACATGAGAAGCAGAGAAAGCCAAAAGGTTTGCTTGCTTACCTCGTCTACTCTTTCCCAGTTATCCTCTCCAACTGCTCGAGCCACCTGCATGACCGTTGCCGTAGCGACACCAAAGGCAGGCATGTAGTTAAACTGGGTCAAGACTTCTCCAACTGCATTCCCCGCTACTGCCTCCGTCCCAAAAGAAACAACCAAGGCAATGATTACTACATCTCCAGCTCGCATCATGAGACGTTCTCCTGCCGCTGGCAAAGCCAAAGTCAATAGTTCCTTATCTAAACCAAAAGTCGGTTTCTCAAAAGGCAGCTTTAATTGCGACCACAAAATCACAAGACCGACTAAGCGAGACAAGATAGTCCCCCAAGCAACACCTGCTATCCCCATATCAAGGACAAAAATAGCTAGACTTGAAAAAAGAATATTCAAGGCATTGGATAAAAGACTAACATAGAGGGGTAGACGCGGATTATGTGTTGCACGAATCAAGGCACCTAGACTCGTCATCAAGCCCAAGAGAACAATCGATCCACCCACCAAAGATAGGTAAAGTCCACCACTCTCAGCCACCTCCTGCTCAGTTCCCAAAAATCCTATCATCTCTTGCCCAGCAAAGATGGATAAAGCGCCTAAAAGTGCACTCAGCAATAGAGTTATCTTGAGAGCCTCTGTCACGTGATAAGCCAACTTGGACTGATCTTTCTGCCCCAAACTTTTTGAAATAACACTGGAGATAGCAGCTCCCAGAGCGATAAAAATCGCCTGGTAAATGGTGATAATATTGCCAGCGACTGAAACACCTGAAATAGCGATTAAGCCCAAGTGAGCGACCAAGTAACTATCCACCATGCCCATAAGCATCTGCAAAAAGTTTTCACCCATAGCTGGCAATGCAATATTAAGAATGTCTTTATTTTTCTTAAACAATCCTTCCTCCTGATGAAAAGAAACTCAGTTGGTTTCCCAACCGAGTTTACTCCCTCTGTCTTAAAGTCCTAGATAAGTCTCAACCGCTGCTTGCATGTCAGCAGCTGCCACTGTTGTTTTATGACGAACTGGAGCTGTTTCAAGGCCATCAACCGCTGGTGGCACTGCCACTCCTGAAATGTCATGTAATTGAGCCAAGGCTTCAAAGTCAGTCAAGCCTGCTTTTCCTGTTACCGCTTCTACGGCAACCACTGGGAACTTGTATGGACTAGCTGTTGATGCAATCACTGTCTTAGTCGCATCGCCAGTAGCTGCTTGGTATTTCTATAAACAGCTGAGGCAACCGCGGTGTGTGGGTCCTCGATGTAAGCATCTGTTTGATAAACACGTTTAATTTCTGCCGCAGTTTCTTCCTCAGTCGCATATTCAGCTGCAAAGAGTTCCAGAATCGCTGCATCAAAGTCTGTCAATTCATATTGTCCTTGTGTACTCAAGGCATTCATGAGTTCAGCTGTCTTAACCGCATCATTCCCCAAAAGATGGAAAATCAAACGCTCCAAGTTTGAAGATACCAAGATATCCATAGATGGACTAGTTGTTACTTTAAACTCACGTTTCTTATCATAAACACGTGTCTTGAAGAAGTCAGTTAAAACATTATTGTCATTTGAAGCACAGATCAATTTACCAACTGGCAGACCGATTTGTTTAGCATAAAAGGCAGCCAAGATATTTCCAAAGTTTCCTGTTGGTACTGTGAAGTTGACCTTATCACCAGCCACAATCTCACCAGTCTTGACCAACTGAGCGTAGGCATAAACATAATAAACAATCTGTGGTACCAAACGACCAATGTTCATAGAGTTAGCTGATGAAAATTGCAGTTTATTGGCAGCCAATTTTTCACGAAGTTCCACATCGTTGAACATATGCTTCACATTTGTTTGGGCATCATCAAAGTTACCATCAATAGCGATAACATGAGTATTGTCTCCAGTTTGAGTGGTCATTTGCAACTCTTGCACCTTGCTGACACCATCCTTTGGATAAAAGACGATAATCTCAGTTCCAGGCACGTCCGCAAATCCCGCCATAGCAGCTTTCCCAGTATCACCAGATGTAGCTGTCAAAATGACGATTTTGTTCTCCAAACCATGCTTCTTTAGCTGCTGTTGTCATAAAGTATGGCAAGATAGACAAGGCCATATCCTTAAAGGCAATCGTTGAACCATGGAACAATTCCAAGTTGTATTGCCCATCCAGTTTCACCAATGGCGCAATAGCTGGAGTATCAAACTTGCTATCGTAGGCATTGTTGATACAGTAGTTCAACTCCTCAGCCGTAAAGTCATCTAAAAAGGCTGATAAAACTAATTTGGCCACTTCTTGGTAAGAAGCATCTTTTAATGTTTCAAAGTCCAAATCCACCTTTGGATAAGTAAGTGGTGTAAACAGACCACCATCCGTCGCCAAACCTTGCAAAATAGCTTGGCTGGCAGTTACTGTATTATTGGCATCACGCGTTGATTGATAAACTAATGTCATGAATCTCTATCCTTTATCTATAGTCTCTTCCATTATATCATGATTTTTCAGAAAATTCTCCCTTTATAAGAGAAATTATAATCCCAATTCTTTCTTCAAAGGCTCTAAATAAACCATTTCTTGCTTATCTCTTTTCTCCAGCCCCTCCTCAGCAAGGGTGAGTAAGTCTTTAGAAAACTCGAGAACCGCAGCTTCTTCTTCATCTGTAAGTTTTTTCTTAGAAAATTGTCGTCTTAAAAGCTTATAATCACGACCAGCTGTGGTAAAAAATGGAGCAGTTCGCAAGTAAGCTTCAAGCTTGTCTAAATGAACCAACAAGCCCAAATGAAAGGCTGCAGAAGCAAAAGTCCTATCAAGCGGCTGAGTACACACACTACGAAACTCAACTGTCCCTCGAGTCGTTAAGTCTTGGTACTGGTAACTACGATGAGTTTGGAAATCTTCCTCCTGAGGATGAATTAACACCTCATCCCCATTAAGGGTAAATGCTTGGATTTCAGGTGTAGCCAAATAGTCCCTAGCCTGAATCGGATAAATAATAGGTCTGCCCATCACGCTCCGCAGTAAAAATCGCAGAATGATTTAGATAGTCAAAAAAATCATCCTCATCTTTAAATAGTCTAGTATTGACACCTACATTCTCAGGATAGATACCATGCATGGATTCTTCCCAAAAAATATCTCTCGAAATTTTGGTATCCCAATCTGCCCCTGAAAACTCAGAATTTGCAAACAAATAAGCTTTAGCAGCTTCAATTTGCGTAAAAGCATTGATAACACGCAGGTAGTTGAACCTTGAAATGTCTAGTTGAACCTGACTCCCACATATAAAGGCTCCATACTCAGGGAAATGATGTAAATCTGATTTAGTTACATTTCTACTCAAATTCAGATAATCCATCAACATCTGATAGCGGGGATAAGCCACTGGACAATTCTCATTTTTATCCCAGTTGGGATGAATGCCGCAGCCAACAATAGCATGATTAGCTCCCCCCAACTTATTCTGAATCGTAGCCATATAGAAGGTAAAGCGTTCTTCTACCTCTCGGATAGATTCAGCCTTTCCGAATGCAAACTCAATTGTCGTATAAGCAACCTCAAACAAGATCGTATCTTGGCTGACTGGATCAAGCAACTGAATTGGATTCCCAAAATCATCCACTTTTTCGATAGTAAAGCCCAGTACTAATGGTAAATACCGAAAGAGATCCTTAACAACTTCACCATCTGTAGCCTTACCCTCTAAATTTACAATAGGAAATTCTAACTCAATTCCAATAAATAAATCTGGGTTCTCTTTTATATTCTTTAAGTAACGTTTCTTTAGTAATTCAACAGACCGAGACATTAATCACCAAACTCTTTCATAATCAAAATAAATTGTGAATAAGTAATATTATACCAAAAAAATACACTAAAAATGACTAGAATAAGAAGAAAAAGATGTTTCATCAGTTATCTGTACTTAAAGAAAAAAATATCAAAAATCTTCACTAAATCAAAAAAACAAGGTCCAAAAACCTTGTCTTTATTACTATACCGGCGGCTGGGGTCGAACTGGCACGTCCTTGCGGACACTGGATTTTTGAGTCTAATATTATTAGTTTTAAATCTCAGAAATATTGATTTTATAGCTTTTTTTCCATAATATTTTTTTAAAACTTAGTATCACTTCCAAAGTTTAGATACTTTTTAGTAACTATAAAATGCTAGAAAGTATACTCCTTATTAAAAAAAGAGTTTTTGGACTAGTTTTTGTGCAATTTTATTACCCATATCCGTAATAAGAGAGGCTAAATTAATTGCCTTTTAATGATTGTAGAAATTGGTTGTGAATATCATTAGACACATAACCAGCTAGCAAAAATATGCTCAGCCATGTCATATTGCTTAATCAAGAGAATCTTATCATGTTTTTTTCATTAAATAAAAATCGCACTAATTGCTGTATTAAAGACTGGAAAACGAAAACTCGCACATTGTGAACAATAAGGAATATCTCCCTCATCTTTTTAAAAAATTTTTTTCTCCAAAGGATGCCCACATTCGGGACAACAAGTCATTGTTTTGTCAAATATAGAAACCTCTTTTTTAAAGTTCTTAAAAGTAATTTTACCAGTAAAATCGAGACCACGCAAGACATTGAAATAAATCAAGACTTTTTTTAAAATTTATCTTATGATATACTAAACTTATCAGCTATTGGTTCTGAAAAAGTGTCTGCCACAGTTTTACTACAAATTCTCATGACTTGTGCCAAGATTTATAAAAAACGGATAGCTATAATAGCTCTTAGAGCAAAAACATGACATATAGGAGGTTAAAGACATGTCATACTTTTATCTTTTTATCGCCATTGTAGGAGAGATATTGGGAACTAACCTTTTGAAATTATCAGACGGTTTTACAAAGCCTATTCCAACCGTTTCTGCCCTACTTAGCTATGGCGTTTGTTTCTATTTCCTCTCACTAGCAATGCAAAAAATTCCTTTAGGAATAGCTTATGCAACATGGTCAGCTGTCGGTTTAGTTTTGACAGCCTCTATCGCAGTAATGATTTTCAAAGAAACACTAAATGTTTATAGCATTATCGGTTTAATTTTGATTATCATTGGTGTTGTCATGGTTAACTTATTAGGAAATGCAGGACATTAATAAAACCGGCTCTATACTATTTGTAGTGGGTAAATCCCCTATGGATATTATGGAGCCTATTTTGTTGTAGAAAAAAAGTTCCATAAGAACTATAATGAAAAGCTAGAATTCTGTCAATATTTTGGACACATTTTGGGAGGGAATTTTGAAGACTAGCGTCCTCCTAATTTTTTTCCCAATAAGTTTTTAACTTCTTCAAAAATCTTATTCAAAAGTTCTGCATCTTTTTTTCTGACAACTGATTTTTTTCTATAACTCTATCTTTTTAGTTCTGTTGCCTTTATTTTATTTCTTGCCACCGAAACTGCTATTGAATGTTTCAAAATATCAAACTCATCCTTTGAAAAAGTTTGCAATATTGGTAAGATCTAATTGTTCTAGAGGTAAACTACTGATAATTGAATAAGGTTTTTGTCCCAGCAAATAATCTGTAGTAGTCCCAAAGATATTTGCTAATTTCACAACGAATTCTAATCCTGGTTCTAACGTTCCATTCTCCCACCGAGAATATGTCCCTTGTTGAACTCCAATTAATTCCGATATTTGTACTTGAGTTAACTTTTTGATTTTTCTGAGAGTTTTTAATCTCTCTGAAAATTTATAATCCTCTGTATACATAATTCTCCTATAGATATTCTTATTCGTATATTTTTAGCTTGACAAAAATATTCTAAACGGTATAAAATAGAATTATTCCATAAGGAATATTTATTTTTGAGATTAAATATTCCATTGAGAATATTATAGCATAAAAAGGAGGTAAAAGCGTATGTAATTAGTAGTCGATTTAAAAAAATTTTAATAAAGGAGGTAAGATTCGACAAAATAAAAAAATCTTGAAACAAATGTGCCGTTCGTTCCAAGATCAAAACATATTATGTAACAATTATACCACAGAAAACTCTTCAGTTGCACAAGAAAAATTTTCGGAGGTTTCACAAAAAGATGACCAATAAAGAGTTAGTCAATCAAATTTCTGGCCTAAACTCTACCTCTACTCTTAAAAAAATTGGATTCAACTGATTAAAGAGATAAGTGGCAAGGAATTTAAGAAAATTAAAAGTTCCTATCAGTAGAAATCCCAGAACTCATCAATTAAGTTATACAGTTGCCTATGACTTTTACAGACGAAGACCTTAGACAATTTCAAAAAGTTAGCTAAACCTAAAACTTGAAATAGGTCTAAAAGAGGCTATACAAGCCGTATTTGGGAGTCTAGCAGACAATGAGCAAGAATCCCTAAACCAAGTAATAGATGAGCTCTACGATGAACTGAGCGCCTTAAAACAGGAATTTAAGCGAGAAATACGACTGATACAAATTGAGAATGCCAATCTAAAAAAGAAAATCCAAGATATTGAAGAGTCGATGCAAACCGGCTTACTAGGGTTTGTTCAGAAGAGGTCAAAAAATAGGTTCGGCTAATAGCGAGTTTTCGGCTGAGCCATGAGGCAGAAAGCCGAAAATGAGCGTAGATGCGGACGGACCATTTTTGACCGATAGGGTGTGTAGTAACACCACCCTCTGCAAGTTAGGTGTACCATCGAAAGAATTCAGTATTACCAAGGGTTTTGGAGATTTCAAGGGTGGCAAAATTAGGCAAAAAGTTGAATCAAAATCTATGGCAAAAAATGAACATTTACGTTCTGTATTTGACTGGATTCAAATTCAGTTTGATAAGACTGAATTTTCGCCAAAAGAAATAATCGAAGATATCCTATTTCTTGACTTTGACCTATTTATTGAGAATAAGGGGAGCCTTAAATACTATAACTATGATAGCCAGCTTCATTATGGGAATATCCGTATCTACTATGGATCGAAAGAGTCGTCCTACATGCTTGTCATGTCAGGACAGGCACTAGAGTTCTATAGAGATATGGTATTAGATCCAAATAGTCTGTCCGAAAGACAGTTTCTGAACAACCTCTACTACAATTACAATCAATTTTCAGTAAGACGAATTGATATTGCAATAGATGATTTTAATGAAACACCCTATTTCACTCCTAATCAGCTTCTAAAGATTTGTCAGAAGAAACGCTTTATATATGGAAAAAGCACCTACTACAATACCTACGGAGATGAAACAATCGGCCAGACCTTATATTTGAGAAAACCCAATGATGATGAAAGACTTAGAATTTACGATAAACGCTTAGAACGAGCTGAGAAGCTCGGTATCAGCAAGCGGTATATAGAAAATTGGATAAGAACTGAGTTAGAACTTAGGAAAGAAAAAGCTCACTACTTCATTCAAGAATGGTTGCATTCAGAAATAGATCTTCTCAACTTTACCAAGGGATATCTCAAAGAAAAAGTGAGATTCTATAGTGATAGTCATTTCTCAAAACCTTTGAGATCTTGGGAAAAGTTTTTAGGTCACTCAAAACCTGTCTCTATCATTATTTCAAAACCAAAAACAGAACTAGAACAAAAATTAGAATGGTTTACCTATAAAGGTTCAGGAGCTATTCTAAAAGCGTATAAATTTCTATACGACAATAACTTACTGCATGAGTATGAGAAATCTAACTATCTCGCACTCAACAATATGGAATATCCACCAGATTTAGCAAGTGGATTAATAGAAAGGGCAATACTCTTTAAAAGAGAGGATTTGATCCCTACAATCAAAGAAAATATCAAAAGGAGAAATTAACTATGGCAAAAATGCTTTCACAAAATGACTGGAATTTTAATAACATTGGAACAAAATTTGAATTGGATGAAGTCATTCCAAAATTTGAAACGGAAGTCCGAGCAGATGCAAACGGAGAAATTATCAAAAACCGAGATGGTAGCGAAAGACGTTTTAATACCGATAAAATCATTGGTTGGAAATACAATGTAACAATCAAGGATGGACAATTCAAAAAGAAATCAACCCAAGTCTCTGTAGACAATCCAGAAGCTTTAGTTGATAATGACTATATCCAAGCAATGGATGAAGTACCAGTTACATTTGACAATTTACAAGCTACTATGATTAGTTCGACAATGTATTACAAGGCGGATGCTATCCATTTAGTAGATGTAAAACAAAAATAAGTATCAGACAAGGGGAGTTAATCCTCCCCTTACTTAATCTAATTAGAAAAGGAGATCACATGATTAAAACTGTAACAAAAGATGACCTTATCGAACTTGGATTTGCTCCAGGAACTGCAAGAAAGATTATCCATACTGGCAAATTACTATTAGTGAATCGTGGTTTTAACATCTACGATAACAAACGGATTGGTACAATTCCAGCCAGTGTCGCTGAAGAACTACTAGGAATTGAACTCCAGAAAGAAGCATAATGAATGACTATTCGTAAAACTAAAAGTGGTAAATGGACCGTTGATGTTTCTAATGGTTTCCACCCAGTCACACAAAAAAGAATACGTATCATTCGAAAAGGATTAAAATCTAAAAAGGAAGCACTAGAACTAGAACAACATATTCGAGTTGTAGAATTAAAAGAAAAACAATTTGACTTTGTAGTAACAACAGATATGTTATTCGAGTTGCTTGAAGAAGATGATTTGAAAAATGGCAGAAAAATAAGCTATACAAGTACACAAAGAAACAATTATGAGCGTCATATTAAAGCCATATTTTTAAAAAAATACAAATTTAAATAAATTAACGTATGACCATATATTCGAATTTCGTGAATACCTAAAAACAAAACCTAAAAAAACAAAATGAAAAATGAAACTTTAAGTTATAATACAATTAATAAAAGTTCTAATTCTACTTTAAAAAAAATTTTTTTGATACTGGTATAAGAAAAATCCCTTATTGATAAAAAAATCCTGTTGAGAATCTGAGAAAATTACCAATTAGGAAGCCTAATATCAAATTTTTGGAGTATAGAAGAATTCACGAGATTTAGAGAACTTATTCGAGATGATGAAATAAGCTATGACCTGTTTTTTTCGTAATTGCTTTCTTTACTGGGATGAGAATGGGAGAAATACTCGCATTGAACTGGAATGATATAAATCTTTTAACAAATACAATTTTTCGTTACCAAAACGGTATACTTTGTCAAATAATACAAGCTACATTAATACAACAAAAACACGATCAGGAACTAGAAATATAACAATCAAATCAGAAATTAGCAGAAATGCTAAATAGATTGGAAAGAAAAACAAAAAGAAAAAAACTTGAGGAATTTACGAAAAATACTGACGAACTACAAATAATACAGAGTACACCAATAACTATTACAAAAAAATATGATTGATAAGAAGTTTAAGCAAATACTAGAAAGGGATAAAGATTTAAAGAAAATAAGAATTCATGATTTGAGACACTCTCATGCATCATTACTTATAAATCAAGGAGAAGATTATCTTGTTGTCAAAGAAAGATTAGGACACGCATCTATTACAACAACAATTGATACTTATTCTCATTTGTACCCTAGCAAACAGAAAACATTGGCTAATAAACTTGATGATTTATTTTAAAATGGAAAAAATTGGTAACTCGACATACAACAAAGAAAAAAAAGACAAGGTCCGAAAAACCTTGTCTTTAATACTATACCGGCGGCCGGGGTCGAACCGGCACGTCCTTGCGGACACTGGATTTTGAGTCCAGCGCGTCTGCCAATTCCGCCACGCCGGCAAATAGTAACTGGGGTAGCTGGATTCGAACCAACGCATGAGGGAGTCAAAGTCCCTTGCCTTACCGCTTGGCTATACCCCAATAATATAAAATAGGCGAGTGATGGGGATCGAACCCACGCATGCCAGAGCCACAATCTGGTGTGTTAACCACTTCACCACACCCGCCATAATCATATTAACACGGGCAGTAGGAATTGAACCCACACTGAAGGTTTTGGAGACCTTAGTTCTACCTTTAAACTATGCCCGTAACTAAAGTAATGGAAGGGGAGGGATTCGAACCCCCGAACCCGAAGGAGCGGATTTACAGTCCGCCGCGTTTAGCCTCTTCGCTACCCTTCCAAGTTATAAATAAAATATGGCGCGAGACGGAATCGAACCGCCGACACATGGAGCTTCAATCCATTGCTCTACCAACTGAGCTACCGAGCCAAATTGCGGGAGCAGGATTTGAACCTACGACCTTCGGGTTATGAGCCCGACGAGCTACCGAGCTGCTCCATCCCGCGTTAATATAAAAAGGAGGATGTGGGATTCGAACCCACGCACGCTTTTACACGCCTGACGGTTTTCAAGACCGTTCCCTTCAGCCGGACTTGGGTAATCCTCCAATAAATAGTCCGTACGGGATTCGAACCCGTGTTACCGCCGTGAAAAGGCGGTGTCTTAACCCCTTGACCAACGGACCATATTTATAAATGGGCACGAGTGGACTCGAACCACCGACCTCACGCTTATCAGGCGTGCGCTCTAACCACCTGAGCTACGCGCCCAAGTTTAAAAAACTTGGTAATTGAACAAAGTTCAAAGCGGGTGACGAGAATCGAACTCGCGACAACAGCTTGGAAGGCTGTAGTTTTACCACTAAACTACACCCGCTAAAATGGGAGTTAACGGGATCGAACCGCTGACCCTCTGCTTGTAAGGCAGATGCTCTCCCAGCTGAGCTAAACTCCCAAAGGGCGGAGTCTAGCTCAGCCAACGGTAAGAAACTTCGTTTCTCTCATCCGCCGATTGTAATTTCGATTTCCTCTCAATTACAACTGAGCTAAACTCCCTCGAGCTAAGCGACTTCCATATCTCACAGGGGGCAACCCCCAACTACTTCCGGCGTTCTAGGGCTTAACTGCTGTGTTCGGCATGGGTACAGGTGTATCTCCTAGGCTATCGTCACTTAACTCTGAGTAATACCTACTCAAAATTGAATATCTATCAAATACCAAGAAAACCTCACACTTCGTATTCTCAGTTACTTTGGATAAGTCCTCGAGCTATTAGTATTAGTCCGCTACATGTGTCGCCACACTTCCACTTCTAACCTATCTACCTGATCATCTCTCAGGGCTCTTACTGATATATAATCATGGGAAATCTCATCTTGAGGTGGGTTTCACACTTAGATGCTTTCAGCGTTTATCCCTTCCCTACATAGCTACCCAGCGATGCCTTTGGCAAGACAACTGGTACACCAGCGGTAAGTCCACTCTGGTCCTCTCGTACCAGGAGCAGATCCTCTCAAATTTCCTACGCCCGCGACGGATAGGGACCGAACTGTCTCACGACGTTCTGAACCCAGCTCGCGTGCCGCTTTTAATGGGCGAACAGCCCAACCCTTGGGACCGACTACAGCCCCAGGATGCGACGAGCCGACATCGAGGTGCCAAACCTCCCCTGTCGATGTGAACTCTTGGGGAGATAAGCCTGTTATCCCCAGGGTAGCTTTTTATCCGTTGAGCGATGGCCCTTCCATACGGAACCACCGGATCACTAAGCCCGACTTTTCGTCCCTGCTCGAGTTGTAGCCTCGCAGTCAAGCTCCCTTATACCTTTACACTCTGCGAATGATTTCCAACCATTCTGAGGGAACCTTTGGGCGCCTCCGTTACCTTTTAGGAGGCGACCGCCCCAGTCAAACTGCCCTGTCAGACACTGTCTCCGATAGGGATAACCTATCCGGGTTAGAGTGGCCATAACACAAGGGTAGTATCCCAACAACGTCTCCTTCGAAACTGGCGTCCTGATCTCTTAGACTCCTACCTATCCTGTACATGTGGTACAGACACTCAATATCAAACTGCAGTAAAGCTCCATGGGGTCTTTCCGTCCTGTCGCGGGTAACCTGCATCTTCACAGGTACTAAAATTTCACCGAGTCTCTCGTTGAGACAGTGCCCAAATCATTACGCCTTTTCGTGCGGGTCGGAACTTACCCGACAAGGAATTTCGCCACCTTAGGACCGTTATAGTTACGGCCGCCGTTTACTGGGGCTTCAATTCATACCTTCGATTACCCCTAAGCACCCTCTTAACCTTCCAGCACCGGGCAGGCGTCACCCCCTATACATCATCTTACGATTTAGCAGAGAGCTGTGTTTTTGATAAACAGTTGCTTTGGGCCTATTCACTGCGGCTGACTTAAAGTCAGCACCCCTTCTCCCGAAGTTACGGGGTCATTTTTGCTGAGTTCCTTAACGAGAGTTCTCTCGCTCACCTGAGGCTACTCGCCTCGACTACCTGTGTCGGTTTGCGGTACGGGTAGAGTATGTTTAAACGCTAGAAGCTTTTTCTTGGCAGTGTGACGTCACTAACTTCGCTACTAAACTTCGCTCCCCCATCACAGCTCAATGTTATAGATATAAGCATTTGACTCATATCACACCTCACTGCTTAGACAGACACTTCCATTCGTCTGCTTTTAGTTAGCCTACTGCGTCCCTCCATCACTACATACTCTAGTACAGGAATATCAACCTGTTGTCCATCGGATACACCTTTCGGTCTCTCCTTAGGTCCCTGACTAACCCAGGGCGGACGAGCCTTCCCTGGAAACCTTAGTCTTACGGTGGACAGGATTCTCACCCTGTCTTTCGCCACTCATACCGGCATTCTCACTCTATGCGTTCCAGCACTCCTCACGGTATACCTTCATCACACATAGAACGCTCTCCTACCATACCTATAAAGGTATCCACAGCTTCGGTAAATTGTTTTAGCCCCTGGTACATTTTTCGGCGCAGGGTCACTGACTAGTGAGCTATTACGCACTCTTTGAATGAATAGCTGCTTCTAAGCTAACATCCTAGTTGTCTGTGCAACCCCACATCCTTTTTCCACTTAACAATTATTTTTGGGACCTTAGCTGGTGGTCTGGGCTGTTTCTTTCGACTACGGATCTTAGCACTCGCAGTCTGACTGCCGACCATAATTCATTGGCATTCGGAGTTTATCTGAGATTGGTAATCCGGGATGGACCCTCACCCAAACAGTGCTCTACCTCCAAGAATCTTGATGTCGACGCTAGCCCTAAAGCTATTTCGGAGAGAACCAGCTATCTCCAAGTTCGTTTGGAATTTCTCCGCTACCCACAAGTCATCCAAGCACTTTTTCAACGTGCCCTGGTTCGGTCCTCCAGTGCGTCTTACCGCACCTTCAACCTGCTCATGGGTAGGTCACATGGTTTCGGGTCTACGACATGATACTAAATGCGCCCTATTCAGACTCGGTTTCCTACGGCTCCGTCTCTTCAACTTAACCTCGCATCATATCGTAACTCGCCGGTTCATTCTATAAAGGCACGCCTCACCCATTAACGGGCTCGAACTTGTTGTAGGCACACGGTTTCAGGTTCTATTTCACTCCCTCCCGGGGTGCTTTTTCACCTTTCCCTCACGGTACTGGTTCACTATCGGTCACTAGGGAGTATTTAGGGTTGGGAGATGGTCCTCCCAGATTCCGACGGGATTTCACGTGTCCCGCCGTACTCAGGATACTGCTAGGTACAAAGACTATTTTTAAATACGAGGCTATTACCTCTTTGGCTGATCTTCCCAAATCATTCTTCTATAATCTTTGAGTCCACATTGCAGTCCTACAACCCCGAAGAGTAAACTCTTCGGTTTGCCCTCCTGCCGTTTCTGCTCTGCCGCTACTAAGGCAATCGCTTTTTGCTTTCTCTTCCTGCAGCCTACTTAGATGTTTCAGTTCACTGCGTCTTCCTCCTCACATCCTTAACAGATGCGGGTAACAGGTAGTACCTGTTGGGTTCCCCCATTCGGAAATCCCTGGATCATCGCTTACTTACAGCTACCCAAGGCATATCGTCGTTTGTCACGTCCTTCTTCGGCTCCTAGTGCCAAGGCATCCACCGTGCGCCCTTATTAACTTAACCTTATTTTTTGACCTTTCAGTCATAAACTCTTTTAATACTACAGCGTTTCGGTTTATTTTCTTGTTACTATTTGATATAGATATTCAATTTTCAATGTGCATTACTTGGTGATCTCTCACCAATGGAGCCTAGGGGATCGAACCGCTGACCTCCTGCGTGCAAAGCAGGCGCTCTCCCAGCTGAGCTAAGGCCCCACAAGACCTCCTCAAGACTAAACAAGACCAATGTGCAGTTCCTTATCCTTAGAAAGGAGGTGATCCAGCCGCACCTTCCGATACGGCTACCTTGTTACGACTTCACCCCAATCATCTATCCCACCTTAGGCGGCTGGCTCCTAAAAGGTTACCTCACCGACTTCGGGTGTTACAAACTCTCGTGGTGTGACGGGCGGTGTGTACAAGGCCCGGGAACGTATTCACCGCGGCGTGCTGATCCGCGATTACTAGCGATTCCGACTTCATGTAGGCGAGTTGCAGCCTCACAATCCGAACTGAGACTGGCTTTAAGAGATTAGCTTGCCGTCACCGGCTTGCGACTCGTTGTACCAGCCATTGTAGCACGTGTGTAGCCCAGGTCATAAGGGGCATGATGATTTGACGTCATCCCCACCTTCCTCCGGTTTATTACCGGCAGTCTCGCTAGAGTGCCCAACTGAATGATGGCAACTAACAATAGGGGTTGCGCTCGTTGCGGGACTTAACCCAACATCTCACGACACGAGCTGACGACAACCATGCACCACCTGTCACCTCTGTCCCGAAGGAAAACTCTATCTCTAGAGCGGTCAGAGGGATGTCAAGACCTGGTAAGGTTCTTCGCGTTGCTTCGAATTAAACCACATGCTCCACCGCTTGTGCGGGCCCCCGTCAATTCCTTTTGAGTTTCAACCTTGCGGTCGTACTCCCCAGGCGGAGTGCTTTAATGCGTTAGCTGCGGCACTAAACCCCGGAAAGGGTCTAACACCCAGCACTCATCGTTTACGGCGTGGACTACCAGGGTATCTAATCCTGTTTGCTCCCCACGCTTTCGAGCCTCAGCGTCAGTTACAAGCCAGAGAGCCGCTGCCACCGGTGTTCCTCCATATATCTACGCATTTCACCGCTACACATGGAATTCCACCTCCCTCTTGCACTCAAGTTAAACAGTTTCCAAAGCGTACTATGGTTAAGCCACAGCCTTTAACTTCAGACTTATCTAACCGCCTGCGCTCGCTTTTACGCCCAATAAATCCGGACAACGCTCGGGACCCTACGTATTACCGCGGCTGCTGGCACGTAGTTAGCCGTCCCTTTCTGGTAAGATACCGTCACAGTGTGAACTTTCCACTCTCACACTCGTTCTTCTCTTACAACAGAGCTTTACGATCCGAAAACCTTCTTCACTCACGCGGCGTTGCTCGGTCAGACTTCCGTCCATTGCCGAAGATTCCCTACTGCTGCCTCCCTGTAGGAGTCTGGGCCGTGTCTCAGTCCCAGTGTGGCTGATCACCCTCTCAGGTCGGCTATGTATCGTCGCCTTGGTGAGCCGTTACCTCACCAACTAGCTAATACAACGCAGGTCCATCTGGTAGTGATGCAATTGCACCTTTTAAGCAAATGTCATGCAACATCTACTATTATGCGGTATTAGCTATCGTTTCCAATAGTTATCCCCCGCTACCAGGCAGGTTACCTACGCGTTACTCACCCTGTTCGCAACTCATCCAGAGAAGCAAGCTCCTCCTTCAGCGTTCTACTTGCATGTATTAGGCACGCCGCCAGCGTTCGTCCTGAGCCAGGATCAAACTCTCATTAAAAGTTTGAGTTCTCACTCATTTCTGTCACTGACAGATTTATTGTTTTTTCATTGTTCAGTACTATAACCTTAGTTATAGTGCCCTGCACATTGGTTCGTCTTGTTCAGTTTTCAAAGGTCTTTGTCACTCATTCTCTCGAGCGACAACTATATTAGTATATCACAGCTACCTGCCTCTGTCAACAGATTTTTTAAACTTTTTTCAAGTTTTTTTAGCCGCAATACACCATAGTCCGTACGGGATTCGAACCCGTGTTACCGCCGTGAAAAGGCGGTGTCTTAACCCCTTGACCAACGGACCTGAGCTTTTCAACTCTTTCTATTATACCTACTTTTTTACCTTTGTCAAGGACTTTTTTCCCTCTTTACCGAAATTCTGAAAAGATAAGGGAAAGAGCCAGTTAAACTGACTCCTTCTATTTATCTTGCCAATTAGTCGCGCGTTCCTCTCCCCACCAGTAAGGGATCAATTCAGCAACCTTAATTGTTTTTCTTGTTTCGTAGTCCATCATGAACTCTGCTTCTTTATTTTCAGCATTCAATTCTAAGAGAAATTCTCTGCAAGCGCCACAGGGCATGCCTGATCCTTCGCCGTAGGGAGGTTTATCTCGAAAGGCGAGGATTTTCTTAACTTTAGTTTGTCCTGAAAATTGATACATATTGAAGAGAGCTGCTCGTTCTGCACAGAGATGAAAAACGCCACAAGTGCCCTCCATACAAAATCCTGTGAAGATCTGACCATCTTCTGCTTCTACCGCAGCAACAACATGGTTAGCATAAACAAAGTCAGAAACTTCATGGGGATTGAATAAGGTTCGTGCTTCTTCATACATTTTTTCCCATGTATCCATCGGAAGTCCTTTTTATTTAGAAATCTCTTTGAGCATATTATCAATATGCTGGATAGATTTCTCACGACCTAATAGGTAAATCGTATCTGGAAGTTCTGGTCCATGCATTTCACCTGATACTGCAATACGAATCGGCATGAAGAGGTTTTTCCCTTTAATACCTGTTTCTTTTTGAACTGCTTTGATTTGTGGGAAGATGTTTTCTGTTACAAATTCTTCATCTGTCATTGCTTCTAGCTTCGCTTTGAAGGCTTCTAGAACAACAGGAACGGTTTCTCCTGCCATGACCTCGCGCTCAGCGTCTGTCAACTCTGGGAAATCTGAGAAGAAAAGATCTGTCAGTGGAACGATTTCATCCACTGACTTCATTTGTGGCTTTGTAGAGTTCTACCATTTTCTCTGATTTGTCAGTCAAACGCCCTGCTTCTTCTAAGTATGGTTTAGCCATTTCAAAGATTGTCGCAAGATCGGCTCTCTTGATGTAGTCGTTGCTCATCCAGTCCAGTTTCTTCTGGTCGAAGGCAGCTGGAGACTTGCTGAGGCGGTTTTCATCAAAGAGTTTAATCAATTCCTCACGAGAGAAGATTTCGTCTTCCCCACCAGGGTTCCAGCCGAGAAGGGCGATAAAGTTAAAGACTGCTTCTGGAAGATAGCCTTTTTTTCGGTAGTCTTCGATAAACTGAAGGGTATTGGTGTCACGTTTAGACAATTTTTTTACCCGTTTCAGAGTTGATGATCAAAGTCATGTGACCGAACTCTGGAGCTTCCCAACCAAGAGCCCTCATAAACCATAAGCTGTTTTTGGTGTGTTGGCAATGTGGTCATCACCACGGATAACATGAGAAATCTGCATATCGTGGTCATCGATGACAACGGCAAAGTTGTGTTGGATAACCATCTTTCTTTTGGATAACCCAGTCGCCACCGATGTTGCCACCTTCAAACTCGATATCACCTTTGACCATATCATGCCATTTGTAGATACCAGACTCATTGACAGCCAAACGAACAGTTGGGATGATACCAGCTGCTTCACGTTCTGCGATGTAAGCTACTTTTTTTCTTCTTCGCTCATACCAAGGTATTCGTTAATGTAACGAGGTGTTTCGCCAACTGCTTCTTGGCGTTCGCGCTCAGCTGCCAACTCTTCTTCTGTGACGTAAGATTTGTAGGCTTTTCCTTCAGCTAGTAATTGGTCGATGTATTTTTGATAGAGTTTCAAACGCTCTGATTGGCGATAGTTTTCATGAGTCTCTGGACTTTCATCCCAGTCCATGCCTAACCAGCGAAGGTTTTCAAGCTGTGAACGCTCTCCGTCTTCGACATGGCGTTTACGGTCGGTATCTTCGATACGAATAATAAAAGTTCCACCATGATGGCGTGCGTAAAGGTAGTTAAACAATGCTGTACGGGCATTTCCGATGTGTAGTAGTCCTGTTGGACTTGGTGCGTAGCGTACGCGGATATCTTTTGACATAGTTTCTCCTATAAAGTCTCTAGGCGTCTGCCTTTTTGCTTTCTATATTATATCACAAGTCTCGCTTGAGTCCAATGTCTAGGAATAAAGAGAGTAAAAAGAGTGGTCAAACCACTCTTTTCTTCTATTATAGACGTGCGTTAAGCTCTTTGCTCAATTCTTCAAATCCTGGTTTCCCAAGAAGGGCAAACATGTTACGTTTGTAGGCTTCAACACCTGGTTGGTCAAATGGGTTGATAGCATTCAAGTAACCTGAAAGGGCGATAGCCAATTCGAAGAAGTAGATAGTGTAACCAAGAGTGAAAGCATCTTGCTCTGGAAGAGTCACGTACATGTTTGGTACATCACCGTCTGTGTGGGCAAGAAGAACACCGTCAGTTGCTTTTTTGTTTACAAAGTCAACGTCTTTTCCTTGAAGGTAACCAAGTCCATCAAGATCTTCTTCTAAGCTAGGGATAATCACGTTCTTGCGTGGTTTGTCAACACGGACAACTGTTTCAAACATGATACGAGTTCCTTCTTGGATAAATTGTCCCAATGAGTGCAAGTCAGTTGAGAAGTTTGCTGAAGTTGGGTAAATACCTTTTTGGTCTTTCCTTCTGTTCAGGCACCCCTTTAGGATCCATCTGCTGGGAATTTCCTTTGCACTGACTGGCTAGTTTGATTGACTTGCCAATCAACCACTGCGTCATCTATTTTTTTCTAATTTAGACCCAGAAGCCTGGACTTTTTGTCCAAGCTCTGAATCAATTTTTAGACTTTTATTTTTTTCTAAATTGCTTGATTTGAAATTTTTATTATGGTCAAGCAGTTTCGAAAATCTGAATGGTAGAGTCCTTTTCAATTACTACTGCTTGGTCTGCTCGCAACATGGAGAGTGCCCGGCAGGTCGCCTCTTTTGAACCATCAAAAGAAATCGTGATATGGCCCAGTCCAGTTAAATTTTTTTCACTACATTTCCTACGGCAGTAATCGAATATTCCTGACTATCTACCACCAGCTTTCCACCTTCTAGTATTGCACCTAGAAGATTTTTTTGTTATCGATTTTAAAACAATACTCTGCTAAGTCTTCCGGAGCTTCTTCTCCAAACAAAATGAGCATATTGGCATCTTGAATCATATTCTGAGCTTCAGGCCCCACTTGAATTACTTTTTAGCTTCAAAAAAATTTTCTTCATCTAATTCCTATTCATCCTTTCTCAAATCTGTCATAAACTTATGCTTATAGATAAGTTTAACATAATAGTTGCTATGTTTACGTGCATCTATCAAAAGTTTACTGATAAAGGCCAATACTAGCTATCCAAGCTACTAGCACCATGGAACACCATTGAGAAAGCGTGAATAAAGCACAGAAGGGACACCAACCTCAACTGTTTCAGCCTTTGGCTTCAGATAGACCGAGTGCTACAGGAATGAAATCACAACCGTTTTGAGTGTTGATAGTAAATATAGTTGGCAGAGCCATTTGGGGTGAATAGTCCCTTTGCCGATTTCAACTCCAATTAAGGTTCCAATAATCTGACTGATAACAGCTCCGGGGCCTAACAAAGGAGATAGGAATGGCAAGGAACAGATAAAGCCAATCAAAATGAGTCCCCAGATGTTCCCAGCTAGGGGAACCATTAATTTTGCCAGCCAATTTCCAACACCTGAACCTTGAATAACCCCAATCAGCAAGGAAACAAAGGCCATGAAAGGAATGATCGTGTTGAGCATTGTTTGGATGGCTTCACGAGCAGCCTGGTTGAAAGTCGCAACGACCTTCCCAGCGCCCATCCCAATTCTTGCTACAATACTTGTTTCAGCTTTTTGCTCTGTAATTTTTTTACTAGTATCGTAAGTTGGCTTTTCTGTTACCACAGTTGTCGCTTTTTCGTCTTCATTAGCAGCAGAAATTTGATTAAGGCCAACTGCTGACACATAGATTTCCTCGGTTATATATTGAGCTAGAGGCCCACTTTTTCCCTGTAGCGACAATATTTATTGTAGGGATCCCCTTTTAGGATAAATACCACAGCGAAGAGTACCGCCATTAATCCACGATTGCTAAAGCAATTTCTCATCTGGGATAGAAGTTTTAAACCCATTAACAGCTTCCATACCGGTCAAATCAGCAATTTTATCTACAATATCTGGCTTTTTTCCTCCGCCAGTGATATAGATGAATTTATGCTTAGCTTCACTAGGTGTAATGACCAAAGGTCCTCCGAAACCGCCATTTCCTTTTAACAACTTTTTTATACTCTTATATGACATAATTTCACTCTTTCTATAAATCAAATGTTTTACTCAAGGTAACACCTTGCTGTTTTGCTACATAAGCAGTTGTAAAATCGGTCACCCAACCGCCTACAAAGTTCATGACAAGCCCAACAAGCATGTAACGAATGGCTAAGTCCATTTGACTTAAACCTAAAGTTTGAATTCCTGTTGCAATTCCCATCCATACAAACAATTCCCCAGGATTGATATGCGGAAATACACCATTTGAAGTGTGGCAGAACTGCATCTGAGCTGCTACAAAACTAGGTTTATAATATTCTGGTAAGAAACGTCCCATACTGATTGCCATCGGATTCCCCAGCATAAAAGGCAGAAATGAAAGGTAAAATCATATACCGGCTAACAGGATTTTTTTGGCAGAAATCTTAGCTAGGAATTGACCTTCTTCTCCCAAGAAAGCGATAAGGGTATTCATTGCAATCAATAGCATCAAGACAAGCGGTACAATATTTGTCATCCAGCTAATAAAGGTTTTCTCCACTCTAATTGGAAGAGTTTCATAAAACTCTCTGCAAAATTTGTAATGTGATTCATAAGGAACTCCCTTTCTTATTTTTAAATAACTGTTTAATAGATAATTGTAGTAATCTCGCATAAAAGCCGAATCCCAGAAAAAGAATCAGATGAACTTGTCTCTTTCTCAATACCTGCCTCATTCCAAAGATAGACTTTTTCTAGCATCTTCTATGGCTGATTGCATCAACTTATTTTTCTTTTTCTCACAAGAGGATTATACTTGTCAAAATAATGGATGTCTTCTCCAACATAATCGTCCATATTTTTGAAAAACGTGCTAAGATTGTGACTCCTTGCATTTTTGCTAGCTTTTAAGAACCCGACCGTTTTTCATCAACCGCGAACATGACAATCGTACCGGATTTGATTCTTCCGGACTTCCTGCCACCGCTACGCGCCCCAGTTTTCGGAGCATCGTATAGGTCTTATTGAAGTCTTTGAGTTGTCGCCAGCCGAGGAACATTTGAAATATATAAGTCGCCATGACAAATACAGCGAAAATTATTAGCGAATTCATTAAAATACTCCTTTGCTCTTAGAAAATGATAGAAACTCTGTCTCTGTTTCTACAGCCCTCAATGCTTCTTTTAGAGAAGGCTCTCCTGCAATTCGAAAAATGTCGTCATACAATTCCAGCAATTCACTCTCCATTTTGCTTTCAATTTCTGAGGGAATGGCGACTAGAAAGATAAATTCAATCCAATCATCTCCTTTTTGATAAGGCTCTTCTAGCTTTCCAAACATTAAAATAGTCTTTGCATAACCCTGGTTAATTGTATGGGGGAAGGCAATTCCTCCACCAAAAATGGTTGATTGTTTTTTATCCCTATCAATTATCCGATTTCTAAAACCTTCATCAATCATCTGAAGTTTCTCTAACTCTGCAACCATATTTAGCAAGTATTGCTGATAGGTTTTTTGGGGAGTCAAACGAAGAAAACGTAAGCTGACTGTTTCTAGATTTTTTTGATGAAAAGCATTGGCCCTCTGCCATTCTTCCTGCAGCCATTGATCATCAAAAAGATGATTAACTTGAATGACTGGAGATTTAGAATCTTTATATTTTAGAGGAACTGTCGTAAAAATCGCGAAATAGTCCTGATTCAAATCCAGATTAAAATCCTCTTCAGAATACTGAGTAATGTCTACATCATTTCCAAGAATTCGTCTGAGTTGCTGAATAATCATCGCAGCAGTTCCTCTTCCTGTTGTGCAAACTACAGCTATCTGCTTTGCGAGAACCATTTACAACAGAGTTTTGCTTTCTTAAAATCATTTCAAAATACAAAGCCAGATATCCGATTTCAGATAATTCCAATTCAGAACCAAAAATTGCAGATAGTTCTTCTCCAGCAATTTTCGCCATTTCAAAAGCAAAAGGATATTGAGTTTGAACCTCGCCATGGAATATATCATTAGCTTGCACATGGAAAATCAGTCGATTGATTAAGGAGCCTAGATGAGACTTGATTTCTTCAAATAATTCTTCATCATCAAAGTTAACCAACATTGTTTCTTTGACTTTCTTGACAATCCCTTGAAAAATGTTTGCAAGCTGTTCAGATTGATAAGACGGCTTGCTTAAAGTGTCAATAAAACGGATATTAAACGGAAAACACAAAAAGTCTATCTCAAACTGACTGAGGGAAATCTTATAAGTCATCTCAATATGATAGATTAATTTTTCAACCAAAGGTGTCTCTGTTAAATCATTCCTATAGTAAGGAATAGGGCAACTCAACACCCTAGATGCATGAATACGCTCCACCATAATTGAAATGGTCTTTCGAAGGAGTTCCTTTGTTTCTTTCGGGATTTTATACTCCTGGAGTAGCGTCTCCAGAAAAGAAGATGTTGCCTCGGTGAGTGTCTTTCCTTCAAAGTAAGGGGCCACTTGGTGAATATAGAGCAAGCGCAAATTCAGCTCGGACCCCAAGACCTCCAGCCCACGGTTGGGCTTTCCTGAAATAGTGATAGAGTAACCTCTGCCAAAGATTTTTACTTGTTTTTAAATCCTTATTAAGGGTACTTTACTAACACCTGCTTCCTCAGCCAAGTCGTCAATAAGAAGAGGGAGGTTGACTCAATTAAACGTTTTTAGTAAATAGGCAATTCTTTTACTGGAAGAATTGAAGTCACTCTCCCTGTTTTTAAACTACCAGATAAAAATCCTTTTCCAACTCAGTATAGTCATACACCTCTAACATTAACTGATCATCTTGTGAGATAATCTGGATACTGGAGCCAAAACATCATTTAATTGTTGGATACTCTTTTGCAAGGTTTGCATACTAATATCCAGCTCTGAGCGCATATCTACCAAGGAATAAGTTGGCTGTGAGACCATTTTTTTCTAAAAATATTATACCATCGATTTACTATGGTCAACTCTCTTCCTCACCTTCATTTTTTTAACCGCGAGTTTTTCCTCCGGCAATATTTGTAGTGACCCAGTTATATAGCTAGAACGGTCTGAAATATAGAATGCTACAAGGTCAGCTACTTCCCTGTAGTTTACCACTTCGTCCCAAAGGAGTTGTTGAAGTTGAAGCATAACCAGCTCGAATATCTTCTACCGTCTTTCCACGGGTATAAGCAAGAGCTTCTCATAAGAAAGAGTTCGAAGTCCCGTAGCTCCATAATTCCTGGAGCAATTCCCAACCACACGTACACCATGCTTACCCAGCTCTTTTGCCCATGAACGAGTGTAACTATAGACTGCTCGCTTTTGTGGCAAAGATAGGCACTTTGTCCTTCAGAACCTTCCAAGCCTGCTTCTGAGCCATGTTCACAATTACACCTTTTCCATTTTTTTCACTAAAAATACGTCCTACTGCCTGACTAACCAAATACAAACCTTTTTGATTAATCATTGTTACTTTTTTTCAAACGTTTCATCGTCTAACTCTGTAAGGACCTTTAGGATTTTTCTGCATCAATTAATAATCTGGGAACATTAATCCCTGCATTATTGACTCACCGCATCAATATTGCCAAATCTTTCAACTATTTTTGGCAACACCCTCTTCTACTTCAGAGCGAGAAGTTACATCAACTTTTACAAATAATAGATTCGGGTGACGCAAATCGTTGTCGCTAAGATCAAAATTCGCTACATTGACTCCTAATTCCAGCAATTCTTCAACGATTGCCTTACCGATCCCAGATGACGCGCCAGTCACAAGAACTGTTTTTGCCTTTTTATGTTTAACCAATCATTCATTTTGATACCTCTCAAATTTTATTTACAAGGCAATTATACAGCGCTTTCATAAAAGAATTAAGACACTCTTTTTTTACACTTTTTTAAAAAAATAATAAACTAATTAAGAGGTTTAGATTAAAAAAATCCACAAGAAATGAACTTGTGGATCTTTTTATATTCTAAATGAACTCAAAGCATATGAGAATCAAAGGCGTGCATTCAACTCAGCACCCAGCTCTTCAAAGCCTGGTTTCCCAAGAAGAGCAAACATGTTTTTTTCTTATAAGCTTCAACTCCAGGCTGGTCAAATGGATTGATACCATTCAGGTAGCCAGAAAGAGCAATAGCCAACTCAAAGAAGTAAATAGTGTAGCCCAAAGTGAACTCATCTTGCTCAGGCAGTGTCACAAACATATTTGAACTCCACCATCAGTGTGTGCTAACAGCACTCCATCTGTAGCTTTTTTTATTGACAAAGTCAACATCTTTTTCCTTGCAAGTAGCCAAGACCGTCCAAGTCTTCTGCCAATTCAGGAATCAGCACATTTTTTTGCGAGGTTTATCTACACGGATAACTGTTTCAAAGAGGATACGGGTACCTTCCTGGATAAATTGTCCCAGAGAGTGCAAGTCTGTTGAGAAGTTAGCTGAAGTTGGATAAACCTTTTTGGTCTTTTCCTTCTGACTCACCAGCCAGTTGCTTCCACCACTCAGAGAAGTATTGCAGAGATGGTTCATAGTTAGCTAGAACTTCTGTCAGATAACCTTTACGGTACAAGATATTGCGTACAACTGCATATTGATATGCTTCATTTTCAGCCAACTTATCAGAAGCATAAGCCTTTGCGAGCAGCATTTGCTCCTTCCATTAACTTGCTGATATCAGCTCCTGCAGCTGCGATTGGCAAGAGCCCCACTGCTGTCAATACTGTAAAACGACCACCTACACTATCAGGCACTACAAAAAGTATCCCAGCCATTAGCATCTGCTTCAACTTTAACTGCACCTTTAGCGCGGTCTGTAGTTGCGTAGATACGTTGGTTAGCTTCTTCTTGACCGTACTTCTAACCAAGAGTTCTTTTGAAGACACGGAAAGCAATAGCTGGTTCAGTTGTTGTACCTGATTTAGAAATCACGTTTACTGAGAAATCTTTGTCTGATACATAGTCTACCAAATCAGCCAAATAGCTTGAAGAGATAGAGTTTCCAGCATAGAGGATCTGAGGTGCCTTATGTTCTTCCTTTCTTTGCAAGTTTACAAATGAATTATTCAAGAAATCAATAGTCGCACGAGCTCCTAAATAGGAACCACCAATACCGATTACGATCAATACCTCACTATCAGATTGATTTTAGCAGCAGCCCTTTTGAATACGAGCAAATTCATCTTTGTCATATTCTTCAGGTAAGTTCAACCAGCCAGTCATTTCTGCCCCAGGACCTGTACCATTTCTCAGAGCAGAATCTGCTGCAGTCACTTGAGGCTGCATATAATCTAGTTCATGTGGTGCAACAAATTTATCTAATACTTTTGAATAATCAAATTTAATATGTGACATAATATTCTCCAAAAATTTCTTCTTCTATCATAACCCTTACCTTAGATTTTTTTCAAGTTTTTTTATACTGAATTTTTTTCCAAATTTTTATCATAATTTAAACATTTGCGTAAAAAAATGTTACAATATTAAAATTTGAACGAAATAAGATAAAAACGGCTAGAGATTCTAACCGTTACAATTCATTTAATAAATACTCAAATAATTCTAAATTGCCATCTTCTTCATTGACCAGGAACTCTGGGTGCCACTGTAAACCGATAATACGATGCTCGTCGACAGACTCAATCGCTTCCACTGTCTGATCTCGAGGGTCCACCGCTGTCACACGGAAATTAGGTGCCAGATCTTTGATACTCTGACGATGGACTGAGTTGACCTGACTTTCTTTGCCAAACAACTTAGCCACCACGCTTCCTTCTACTGTCTCAATAGTATGAGATGTCCCAAAAGGCAAGCCTTGCCAGTGACCTTCAATTTCTTGGTGGAGAGTGCCACCAAAAGCAACATTGACCAGCTGAACACCACGACAGATTGCCATAATTGGTTTATTCTGACGGAGCGCTTCTTTCAAGAGAGCTAGTTCAAACTCATCGCGTACAAGGTTGTAATCATCACTCTCAATAGTCTTTTTCTCCCCGTAAAACTGAGGATGGACATTTTGCCCACCTGTCAAGATGAGTTTGTCAATCATTTCCACATAATCGCGCACAATGGACTCATCTCCTACAGGAATTACTAAAGGGAGACCACCGACTTGACGAATGCTCTCTGCAAATTTACAAGATACAGATGAGTGAATGTTTTTCCCTTCTGCATCTACAGGACATAGATTTGCAGCAACTCCTACAACTGTTCTAGCCATGATGTGTCTCCTTTCGATTTTTCTTTGTGACAGTCTTATCTTATCACTCCAACCCTTTCCTGTCTAATATGTTTTTTTAAAGACCGTGATAAGTATTTTTTATGGACAAGAAAAAGCTGCCCAATAAGGACAACTTTTCTATTCGAAAACAAATTGATTGTGATACAGTTCCGAGTAGAAACCGCCGAGCTTGAGCAACTCGTGATGATTTCACGTTCAATGACCTCTCCATCTTTGAGGACAATAATCTGATCGGCATTGAGGATGGTCTTGAGACGATGGGCAATAACAAAACTGGTTCGTCCTGCTACAACGGCCTCCATGGCATGTTGAATCTTGCTTTCTGTTACAGTATCCACATTGGAAGTCGCTTCATCTAAGATTAGGACTTGGGGATCTGTCATCAAGGTCCGGGCGATGGAAATCAATTGTTTCTGACCAGTTGAGAAGATGTTTTGCTCATCATCAATAAGGGTATCATACTTGTCAGGCAAGCTTTCGATATAGTCATGAATATGAGTTGCCTTGGCAGCTGCTTCGACCATTTCCTGACTGGCATCTGGCACACCAAAGCGGATATTGTCTCGGATTGTTCCACTAAACAAGACCGAATCCTGCAAGACAATCCCGACCTTGCTCCGCAGGCTGCCCAAGTCGTAGTCTCGGATATCTTTGCCATCAAAGGAAATGCTACCTGCATCCACATCGTAGAAACGATTGATGAGGTTCATGATGGTCGTCTTCCCTGAACCAGTCGGACCGACAACTGCTATCATCTGCCCCTTAGGAGCTGAAATGGTGACATCTTTTCAAAAATCGGCTTGTTCATACATAAGAGAAATCAATGTGACTGATTTCAACGCCTTCTCGCAATTCCGTAAAGGCAGGGGCATTTTGCGGACGAATCTCTTCTTCTGCATCGAACATTTCTTGGATACGATCCGCCCCAGTAAAGGCCAACTGGAGGCTCCCCCAACTCGCAGCCACCTGGATAATCGGCTGGTAGTACTGCTGAGAAAATTGGGTAAACATGACAATCAAACCTAGGGCTGTTGTTGTTTCGATACTTGGATCGTTCAGCAGGACCGCAGAACCAGCAAAAATGACGATGGCCGTATTGACCAAGCTCATCCCATTCATAACTGGAAAGAGGATACCTGAGAACATTCTCCCTTTAAAAGTTGCCTTGCGCACGCGCTCATTTTGCTCCACAAAGCCTGCTACGATATCATCTTGAATTCCTTGTACGATAACAGCTTTCTGTCCAGAAATACTCTCGTCCATGTAGGCGTTTAGTTTCCCAACCTCTTTTTGCTGGAGATTAGTGTACTTGCGGGCCATTTTCACGATGAAGACCAACATGAGAAAGGCCACTGGAGTACTGGCTACTGTTATCAGGGCTAGCGTCACATTTCTTGAAAACATGACAAAAATCAAACCGATGTAAAGAGCAATATTGCTCATGACCTGAACTAGGCTTTCATTGAAGGCTTGAAGGATGTTATCCAAGTCACTCGTGAAGGAGAGAGGATGTCACCATCCTGATGGCGGTCAAAGAAAGAAACCGTTAAACGAGAAAGTTTGCCAAAGAGGCCCTTACGCATCTCATTTGTTGACTCAGCAATCACACGGGTCATCAAGGTCATGTAAATCAAACTGGATACCACTAAGGCGAGGACAACCAGAGCTAGATTCAGCATCAGAGCTGATAAACTCTGCCAGGCTAGTTCGGAAGTTCCATTTTGATAAGCCAGCACTAGGTTAGCGAGCTCCGTGACTGCTTGACCTGAAAAAAACAGGAAAGAGGGATTGGGCAATCGTCGCAACTGCAACCATCAGAATCACAATGACAAAGGAGAACTTGTAAACTTTAAAATAATTCCAGAAAAATCGAACGGTTTTCATTTTTATTCCTCCTTTCCCTTTTTGTGTTTCGTAGATTTCGCGGTAGACGGCATTGTTAGCTACCAAGTCTGCATGCCTTCCTTCTCCAATCAAGCGTCCTTGGTCCAAGACCAAAATCTTGTCTGCATGGACGACTGAACTGATCTTTTGAGCGATGATAATGGTTGTCGTCCCTTTCAGGTCTTTTATTCAAAGCTTCCTGTACGAGTCTTTCTGACTTGGCATCCAAGGCCGAAGTCGAATCGTCAAAAATCAGGATACGGGGATTGCTGACAATCCCACGGGCAATCGACATCCGTTGCTTTTGTCCACCAGAAAAGTTGGTGCCACGTTCTTCAACCTGACTCTCAAATTTGTTTTCCATGCGTCCGATAAATTCACTGGCTTGGGCAATCCGTGCTGCACGTTCCATTTCTGACACGCTGGCATTGCCTTTCCCTTGACGAAGATTATCTGCAATGGTCCCGCTAAAGAGAATAGCACGTTGCAAGACGATGGAAACTGTTTTACGCAAGGTTCCCTCGCTGACGTCTCGAATATCCTTGCCACCAATCTTGATAGATCCCTCCTGTGGATCAAAAAGCCGTGGAATTAACTGAGCTAGAGTGGACTTCCCTGCTCCAGTAGCCCCAACCACACCGACCATCTGACCAGGCGCAATATCAAAGGTTACATTCTTCAGCATAGGTTCATCATCATTGGGATAGGTAAAGGTCACATTTTCAAAAGAGAGACTTCCTTCTAACTCTTCGTCTGGGAGATCTTTAAAGGTCATCGCTGGCTCGGTATCTAGAATTTCGCGGATACGACGCAAGGAAATCATGGCACGACTGACAGAATTGCCTAAAAATCCAACCATGATAATAGTAAAGATAATCTGGCTTAGATAGTTGATAAAGGAAGCAATCGAGCCCACTACAGATGGATCTGACTGAGCCATACCTGCCACCAACCAGATAGAGAGGAAGACCGCTCCATAGCCGACTAGCATCATAACGGGTTCTATAACTGAGAAGGCATAACCGATATAAAGATTTTGGCCGAGAAGTTCATCTGAAACCTCGGTAAATTTGTCAAATTGTGCTTTTTCTTGTACAAAGGATTTGACTACGCGCACACCACGTAGATTTTCCTTAGCGATAGCATTGATCCGTTCAAGAAGGGTTTGAAACTTAGCAAATCGTGGCCCCATCATCCCCATCATGATGGCTGTTAGTGCAAAGATTAGGAGCACCATGAGGACAATCACCCACCAAAGTGACGGAAGAGTGTGAACCGCCAAGATAAAGGAACCGATAAAGAGAAGAGGGAGACGGAAGAGGATTTGAAAAGCCATCATCACCACATTCTGAATTTGGTTAATATCATTGGTCATACGGACGACAAGGTTACCCGCATTGAATTGCTCGATATTGGCATAAGAAAAGGTCTGGATCTTGCGAAAAGCGTCTTCACGAAGGTCCGAAGACACTCCTTGAGCAATGTAGGCTGCAAGTGTCACATTGACCCCACCTGCAACAAGACCTACTAGGGCAACTCCTATCAGCCATGCACCAATACTATAAATAGCCTCATTTTGTCCGGCCAACAAAGCCTCTAACACCTCTTGCAAATAGCGCGGTTGCAAGAGCGAGCTCGCAACCATCAAGCCTGTCATCACTAGGGATGCCAAGGCCTGCCATTTATAGGTTTTTATTTTTTTAATCAGCATATTTCCTCCTAATAAAATAGATAAAGGGAGCGACATCCTGCGTCAGCTCCTTCTCATTCGTTCATATTGATGCTATTCTAGCAAAAAAGAGGCATCTTGTCAAAGAAGTCTCCTTATTATAAATTAGTGCGCTTTCATCTACAGGTGATGCATGAAAAGGCTTTTTATGGTAAAATGGAAGGAAGAACTCTTACAAGGAGGAAAAGATGAAGAAACAAACCATCGCTGTCTTGGGTCCTGGTTCTGGGGAACTGCCCTTTCGCAGGTCCTAAACGACAATGGACACGAAGTTCGAATTTGGGGAAATATTTCTGACCAAATTGATGAAATCAATAACCAACATACAAACAAACGCTACTTCAAAGATATCCTACTCGACGAAAAAATCAAAGCCTATCATGATTTAGAAGAAACACTAAAGGATGTGGATGCTGTTTTATTTGTAGTCCCAACAAAAGTAACGAGACTGGTTGCCCAACAAGTGGCAAAGGTACTCAATCACAAGGTTGTCATCATGCATGCCTCCAAAGGATTGGAACCAGATAGCCACAAACGTCTATCAACTATTCTTGAAGAGGAAATCCCAGCTGACCTTCGTAGTGAAGTCGTTGTTGTTTCAGGACCTAGTCACGCTGAGGAAACCATTGTACGCGATATCACCTTGATTACGGCAGCCTCCAAAGATCTTGAAACTGCCCAGTACGTCCAAATCTCTTTAGCAACCACTACTTCCGCCTCTATACCAATACGGATGTTATAGGTGTTGAAACCGCTGGTGCTCTTAAAAACATCATTGCCGTTGGTGCAGGAGCATTGCATGGTCTAGGATTTGGCGACAATGCCAAGGCAGCCATCATCGCTCGAGGATTAGCAGAAATCACCCGACTAGGGGTAGCTCTTGGAGCAAATCCTCTGACTTACAGCGGTCTTTCTGGAGTCGGTGACTTGATCGTAACGGGGACATCTGTCCACTCTCGTAACTGGAGAGCCGGTGATGCTCTCGGCCGTGGAGAATCCCTAGCAGACATCGAAGCAAACATGGGCATGGTCATTGAAGGCATTTCAACAACTCGAGCAGCTTACGAACTGGCTCAGGAATTGGGTGTCTACATGCCAATCACACAGGCTATTTATCGAGTTATCTACGAAGGTGTCAACATCAAAGAAGCCATCAATGACATCATGAACAATGAATTCAAAGCAGAAAACGAATGGTCTTAGACCCTTATAGAAAGGAACATTTATGAAACAAAAAGTCAGAAAAGCAGTCATCCCAGCCGCTGGATTGGGAACTCGCTTCCTCCCAGCAACTAAGGCCTTGGCCAAGGAAATGTTGCCAATCGTAGACAAGCCAACTATCCAGTTTATCGTTGAAGAAGCTCTCAAATCTGGTATCGAAGATATCTTGGTTGTTACAGGTAAGTCAAAACGTTCCATTGAGGACCACTTCGACTCAAACTTTGAATTGGAATACAACCTCAAAGAAAAAGGGAAAACAGATCTTCTGAAGCTAGTTGATGAAACAACTGGCATGCGCCTGCATTTTATCCGCCAAACGCATCCACGTGGTCTCGGAGATGCTGTTTTGCAAGCCAAGGCTTTCGTTGGAAATGAACCTTTTGTCGTTATGCTTGGTGATGACTTGATGGATATCACAGACGAAAAGGCTGTTCCACTTACCAAACAACTCATGGATGACTACGAGCGTACCCACGCGTCTACTATCGCTGTCATGCCAGTCCCTCATGACGAAGTATCTGCTTACGGGGTTATTGCTCCGCAAGGCGAAGGAAAAGATGGTCTTTACAGTGTTGAAACCTTTGTTGAAAAACCAGCACCAGAGGATGCTCCTAGCGACCTTGCTATTATTGGACGCTACCTCCTCACACCTGAAATCTTCCAAATCCTCGAAAACCAAGCTCCAGGTGCAGGAAATGAAATTCAGCTGACAGATGCAATCGACACCCTCAATAAAACACAACGTGTATTTGCTCGTGAGTTCAAGGGGGCTCGTTACGATGTCGGAGACAAGTTTGGCTTTATGAAAACCTCCATCGACTACGCTCTCAAACATCCACAAGTCAAAGACGACTTGAAAGACTACCTCATCCAACTTGGGAAAGAGTTAGCTGAGGAGGAATAGAAGAAAAACAAAGCTCTTAAATAAGGGCTTTGTTTTTTTGTTGAAGCTTGCAATAAAAAAAGCCATCTTTGCAGATGACTTATTAGCAACCGAATCGGTGCTCGCATTTAACTATCCCCCCTACACATAGTTCATTCCCTTATAGCAAAGGAAAACGGCTAGTGCGATAAAAAGTACAGTTGCTCCGATTCGCTGGCTAGTACTGTACATCCTTCTCTCCCATTTAACTGGAAAAATGACTGCTAGAAAAGCACCGCCTACTGCGCCACCAATATGCCCTGCTAGGCTGATTCCTGGAATCAGAATACTTCCAATGATATTTATCACGAAAAGCGTCAGGTAGGATTGCCCCAACTGCTGAATATAGGGGTTGCGAGTTGCGTAACGCAGGACGATAATCGCAGCAAATAGTCCGTAAAGAGAAGTGGAGGCCCCTGCTGCTACAACTTTCGGTGTAAAAGCAAAAACAAAGAGGTTACCCATCATTCCTGATAGGAGATAGAGAAAGAAAAATTGCTTAGAACCGAAAATCTCCTCCACCTGTCGTCCAAGAAAGTAGAGCGAAATCATATTGACAATAAAATGCTCCCATCCGATATGCACAAATATAGCCGAAAAAAGGCGCCAAATCTGCTCAGGGAACAGGCGAATGATCGGTCCATACATGGCTCCAAACTGAAGCAAGGTATCTGCTCGTTCAAAATTTAAACCTGTAAAAACCAACATCAAGAGAAATACCAATGCTGTTACTAGGAGGAAGAAGCTAGTCACAGGATAACGTTTATCAAAGATTTCCTTCATAGATTAGCACCTCCTGGACGGGTATATCATGGTTTTCAAAGTTAAACTCCTGAACTTGACAAGGATAGATTGTACTCATGGTATGCCCAGCAAAATGTTCCAGATAGCGGTCATAATATCCTCCACCATATCCGATCCGATAGCCCTCTGTTGTAAAAGCCAAACCCGGAACATGAATTAAATCAATCTGAGACGGTTCCACCACTTCCAAGTCTCCTTGCGGTTCCAGTAAACCAAAGGAAGTTTTTGCCAACTGCTGCGGATTATAGACCACAAACTCCATGCGCCCCTTGGGATAGGTTTTGGGTATCAAAACCTTCTTGCCGTCCTTCAGCGCCTGCTCAATCAGTTCCTGCGTTTGAAATTCATGAGGGAAGGAGAGATAGGTTGCGATGACCTTAGCTTCTTGGTAAAAGGGATGCTTTAAAAATCGTTCAGTTAAAACTCGATCCATAGCCTGTTTTTGCTCCTGAGATAGAGTCTTCATTTCTTGCAAAATTTTCTTGCGTAGTTCTGCTTTCATAGACAATTCCTCTACTCTGCTGCCTTCTTTTTTAAGAAACTAGAGACTACATCTACCCCAATGGCTATGGCTTCTTCCTCAGGACTCATCTGAGGGTGATGAAGGGCGTAGGGACTATCGATACCTAGCCAGAACATAACGCCATCTACCTTCGAAAGGAGATAACCAAAGTCCTCACCAGTCATAGCAGGCTCGATATCAATCAACTCGATTCCGTCTTTCTCTTCAAAAAAGTCCATCAGTTCACGCGCCAAGGCTGGATTGTTCTCAACAGGTAGGTAGCCTCCTGCTTGAGTTCTACTGACTTCCATATCAAAGGTCGCTGCAACCCCTTCTGCGACAGTCTTGACTCTTTTTTGCACCAAGAGGCTCATGTCTTGAGTCAAAGCGCGAATGGTTCCGTGTAAAAATGCTGTGTCTGTAATGACATTGTTGGTTGTTCCAGCTTGGAAAAGGCCAAAGGTCACCACCGCTCCCTCGATGGGATTGACATTCCGGCTTACAACTGACTGTACTTGGGTTACAAAGTAACTAGCAGCCACCAAGGCGTCATTGCTTCATGCGGAAAAAGTTGCATGCCCTCCTTTTCCTTTTGAAACGAATCTTCACCTCACAGGTCCCTGCAAAGAGAGTGTGTGTATTGGTCGCATCTGTCCAACCTTCAGATCTGGACGAACATGAAGGCTATAAAATTGGTCTGGCAGCCAGTCCCCAAAAGCACCATCCTCATACATGAGCATCCCACCTGCTTCATTTTCTTCAGCAGGCTGAAATAGGAAGAGCAGATTGTTCTTGGGTTGTTCCTCCAGGGCGCGTTCGAGACATCCTAAGGAAATAGTCATATGAAAATCATGGCCACAAGCATGCATGCGGCCTTGGTGTTGAGAGGCGAAAGGCAGTCCTGTTTGTTCGACGATAGGCAGACCATCAATATCTGTTCGCCAACCAATGGTCCGCTCCGGCTGACTTCCCTGCAGGTAGACCAAAATTCCTGTCCGCCAAGTACGAACTTGAACAAAGTCCTTGCCCGTAGTCAATTTCTCAATCACATCCAGCAAATAAGTCTGAGTCTCGAACTCTTCCAAGCCAATCTCTGGAATCTGGTGTAAATCTCGTCTAGTCTGAATCAAATCTAACATCTATCGATCCTCCTTTTGATAGAAGAAAGAGGCTGGAAGAAGTATCCGCCTCTTTTTATTTTTACAAGGTACGAAGCGCATCCTCAAGCGCTGTTTTTTGTTGGGTTTGGGCATCAATTTCTTTGATGATACGAGCCGGAACACCTGCCACTACCACGTTTTCTGGAACATCTTGGGTAACGATAGCTCCGGCTGCAACAACTGAACCACTGCCGATTTGAACTCCTTCGATCACCACTGCATTGGCACCGATAAGAACATTATCTCCGACACGGACTGGTTCAGCGCTAGCTGGCTCAATCACACCTGCCAAAACCGCCCCTGCACCAACGTGGCTGTTCTTCCCAACGATGGCACGGCCACCAAGGATGGCACCCATGTCAATCATGGTTCCTGCACCGATTTCAGCACCGATATTGATAACAGCTCCCATCATGATAACAGCATTGTCACCAATTTCTACCTGGTCACGGATAATCGCACCTGGCTCAATACGAGCATTGATATCACGTTTATCTAGTAAAGGAACTGCAGAATTACGAGCATCTTGCTCAACAACATAGTCTTGATTTTCTACTAAACCTTCAAGAAGCGGAGCGACATCCTTCCAGTCTCCGAATAAAACATTTCCTAGTTTGACAACAGAGCTAGGCACAGCAGATGCGAGTTGTCCTTCAAAGGTTACTTTAACACAGGTTTTCTTTCCGCATTGGCGATAAATTGGATAATTTCTTGAGCGTTCATTTTTGTAGCAGTCATAGGTGCCTCCTAGTTCGTTATAATGATACCTATTCTACCAAAAAAGGCCTCAAATTTGAAGCCTCAACTATCAAATAATCATCTTTACCTGGCTTGTTTTGCCTCTTCTACAGATAAGAAAATCATCGGGACGATAATCAACACCATAGCTAAGGCCAAAAAACCATCCATGACCAATCCCAGAAAAAGAACACTTAATAAAGCTGAAGAGAGCGGTTCGCTAGCACTCACCACCGATACAACCAGCGGGGAAACGAGTGACACAGCCTTCATAGATAGGAAGAAGGCAAAAGCAGTACCAAACACGGCAATCGTCAGACAAATCAGCACACTTACCAGATCCACTTGAAAACTTATCTGATAAATAGGGTAAAGGAAATTACTAAAGAGACCTGCCAGAATCATCCCCCAACCAACAGTCGGAACAAATCCGTAGCGCCGTGCAAAGCGTTGAGGAAGGATAACATTAAACATGACCCCTACTGCACTGAGCAAACCTGTCACTAGAGCCAAAGGTGTCATGGATAACTGGGACAAATCCCCTTTTGTAGCCATCAAAAAAACACCTAGCATGGCAATCAAAACATAGAACACAGCTGTAATAGAAGCCTTCTTCTGGTAAATGATTCGATTGTAAAACAGGATAAAAACAGGGCTGATAAATTGCAAAATGGTCGCCGTCGTCGCATTGGAATACTCAACGCAAAGATAGAAGAAAAACTGCACAGAAAAAATACCTAGAATAGCATAGGCTAAAAAAGGTAGATAATTTTTCTTATCACGCCAGATGTCCAACAAGCGGCTACGCAACTGAAAGGCAGATAGACCTAAAACCAAACTCCCCGCCACTAGTAAACGCATAGAAGTAATCCATCCAGAAGACACTGGATAATGAGTGAAAAAAATACTTCCTAAAATCCCACAAATCCCTCCCAGATTAGGCCTGAGAGTAGCGAGTATACTGTTCCCTTAACAATCTTTTTCTGATAATGATTCATATTATTATTGTAACACGAAACCAACAAAGAAAAAAGTAGCAACAAGGAGAAATTACTAACCTTGCTACTACTCTTTCTTAACGATTAAATAGACGTGAACGTCCTGAAGAACCACTTTGAGTATTTCCACTGAACTTGAACTTCCAGAGCTACTGCTTGAACTTGAGCTTGAGGAGTCACTGCTGGAATGCTTCCCTAGAATATTCTTCCATGCGTTCAGATAATCTGCATCGCTTCCTCCAATAGCAAAGCGATAGGTGGTCACTGGGCGCACCTTCTTTAGTAGCCCAGTAGCTCGTTACTGTTGATCCAGAAAGTTCGATTTCTTACCATTGATGGAAACTTTGCCTGGGCTTTTTTTGGCCTGTAGACCGGAGAACTTGCGACTTGGTCACACTTGGATCCAGATTAAAGCGCTCATTCCCCCATATTCCAGGTTCAGCTTGTTGGATAGCATTGACCAAGTGGGCCATATAGTTGGCATTACGGTAGTGGCCTGCTCCTTTGGCTAGTGGTCGGTTATCATCGTGACCTAACCAGCCACCCAAAGTCAAGCGAGGTGTAGAAAGCATGAGCCACATATTTTCATCTTCATTGGTCGTACCAGTTTTTCCGATCCAGTCAGCACGAGCTAGGGATGGATTGATAGTAGTCAAGTCCGTCTGGAAACTTGAAGTAATCCGAGACGAGATAACATCCCTGAAGGAGACTTTGCATGATGGTTGCTGTCGCTTTTTGAATAAACCTGGACAGGCTCATCCTTGTGCTCGTATACCACTCGACCATCCGTTGACTCGATCTTTGCGATCATATGTTTCTTATGGTAAACTCCGTTGTTGGCTAGAGTCTGATACCCGTTGGTATGCTGGGCAACTGTAACGTCAATCCCCCCACCCATCGGTAAACTTTCAATCCCATATTCTGGGATTTCGTAACCCATTTTTTCCATATAGCCTTTGACATCCACACCCTTCTCTCGAAGCGTACGATACGTCCAGTAGGCTGGGATATTCCATGAGTAGTTAAGGGCTTCTCCCAATGTCATCATGCCCGTACCAGGACTATTGACATACATGATGGGATTCCCATTTGAGAAGTTGGTAGGATAGTTTGACAAGATACTTGCACTTCCCATCAAACCTTGGTCAATGGCAATACTGTAAGCCAATATCGGCTTAGTAGTCGAAGCAGGAGAACGCTTTTGGTATCGATAGCGTGATTGTTCTGATTTTTCTTGATAATTACGACCACCAACAAATCCAAGGATAGCTCCCGTTTGGTTGTCCATGAGGACATTCCCCACCTCAGGCTGGCCTGTCGAATCATCTAGCAGATAGCCGTAGGTCGCAAACCGCATTTTTGCATCGCAGCATGAACATTTTTTTATTGATAGTTGTCGTAATCTTATATCCACCATTTTCAATTTCCTTAGTGGCTAAATCACGATAGGATTTCTGAATGGACTCATTCTTTAATTCTTGTGCAGAGACATTATCTCGTTGGACAAGGTAGTCGTACATGCGGTCAGTAGCTTCTGCCAAGGTTGCGAAGTAGAGATAGTCACGCGAAGTACCGCTGACACTACCAGATGGTAAGAAGTCTTTCTTAAAATCATAATCCTTGTACTTGTCGTAATCTTCCTGACTTAGAGCCCCTGTCCGGTACATATTGTAGAGGACATCCTTGGCACGCTTTGATTCCCCAGAGCCATGTCCTCTCACTCTTCATGCTACCATCAGATTCATAAGGAGAATAACTGATTGGGCTCTGTGGCAATCCTGCAATAAAGGCTGCTTGAGGGACCGTTAAATCCGAAGCCTTAACCCCAAAGATTCCTTCTGCAGCCTGTTGGGCACCTGCAATATTTTGGCCTTTATGATTGCGACCAAAAAGGAGCTATGTTAAGGTAGGTTGTCAAAAATCTCATCCTTACCCATGGCCCTTTCTAAAGCAAGAGCATCAATAATCTCTTTAGCCTTACGAGCTAGAGTGGAGCATCCCCACCACTTGTTGCTTGATGACCTGCTGAGTCAAGGTCGAACCACCACTAGACGAGCCCCTAGACCGACAAAAGGTTCCCAAGGGTCGCACGAATAACGGCCTTAGGCACAACTCCCTTTGTGCTCATTGAAATGCTCGTCCTCTGTCGCAACAATGGCCTTTCTTTAAGATTATCTGAGATAGCATCTGAAGCGACTGAAGTGCGCAACAAATCACCCTCGATCGAGGCAATGGTACTGCCGTCAGAATAAGTGATTTCTGAGATAGAGGCAATATCCTTCACTTGCTTTGACCAACTCTTCTGCTTGAGGCACCTGAGCCTTGTCAACAGAGCGACTCCATAACCCATAGCCACACCCAGCGCCAAACAGTCCACCGATAAAAACCTAAGATAAAGAGAGTGTTAAAGACTATTTTAAACCCACTCAAAACCTTAGCAAAAATTAGATCCTGCCCTTCTAACTTTATCAGAAGAGGTCCCTTTTACTGGTTTTCTTATTAGCTAGTTTTTTTGCTAGTCTTTTTCTTCCATTTTTGCAATTGTTGCATTAGCTGCTGGAAAAAAATGCAGCATTTTTTTGTTTTTTTAATTCATTAATTCTTTTCTTTCATGAATGTCCTCGCTTTCTCTATTATACCATAAAAAGGGAAACTTTCAATAAAATAGCCACTTTCTTCCCTATTACTACTAGGCTATTAATCGAGTTTGTGATACAATAGGTAGAAACAATATTTTTATAAAGGAGAAAAGACACATGCACATTTTTTTGATGAGCTAAAAGAGCGTGGTTTGATTTTTTTCAAACGACTGATGAAGAAGCTTTGCGTAAAGCCCCTAGAAGAAGGTCAAGTTTCTATTATACTGGCTACGATCCAACTGCTGACAGCCTTCACCTAGGCCACCTTGTCGCAATCTTGACAAGTCGTCGCTTTGCACTAGCAGGTCACAAACCTTATGCGCTCGTTGGCGGTGCTACAGGTCTCATCGGAGATCCGTCCTTCAAAGATGCTGAGCGTAGTCTCCAAACAAAAGACACAGTAGATGGCTGGGTCAAGTCTCATCCAAGGACAACTTTCTCGTTTTCTTGACTTTGAAAAATGGTGAAAACAAAGGCTGTCATGGTCAACAACTACGACTGGTTTGGCAGCATCAGCTTCATTGACTTCCTCCGTGATAGTCGGAAAAATACTTCACCGTCAACTACATGATGAGCAAGGAGTCTGTGAAAAAAACGGATCGAGACAGGGATTTCTTACACTGAGTTCGCTTACCAAATCATGCAAGGATATGACTTCTACGTCCTTAACCAAGAACACAATGTTACCCTGCAAATCGGTGGTTCTGACCAGTGGGGAAATATGACAGCTGGTACCGAATTGCTTCGTCGTAAGGCTGACAAGACTGGTCACGTTATCACAGTGCCACTCATCACAGATGCAACTGGTAAGAAATTTGGTAAATCTGAAGGAAACGCAGTCTGGCTCAATCCTGAAAAGACTTCTCCATACGAAATGTACCAATTCTGGATGAACGTCATGGATGCTGACGCTGTTCGCTTCTTGAAAATCTTTACCTTCTTGTCACTGGACGAGATTGAAGACATCCGCAAACAATTTGAAGCTGCTCCACACGAAACGCTTGGCTCAAAAAGTCCTGGCTCGTGAAGTCGTGACTCTTGTCCACGGAGAAGAAGCTTACAAAGAAGCTCTCAACATCACTGAGCAACTCTTTGCTGGAAACATCAAAAACCTTTCTGTCAAAGAACTCAAACAAGGACTTCGTGGTGTGCCAAACTACCAAGTACAAGCAGACGAAAACCACAATATCGTGGAACTCCTCGTGTCATCTGGTGTGGTAAACTCCAAACGCCAAGCCCGTGAAGATGTTCAAAATGGAGCCATCTACGTCAACGGCGACCGTATCCAAGACCTTGACTATGTCTTGAGTGACGCAGATAAGTTAGAAAAACGAACTAACTGTTATCCGTCATGGGAAGAAGAAATACTTTGTGTTGACTTACTAAAACTGTTAAACATTTATCTTTTGATAAAACAAAAGGAGTTACTCTCGAGAAAGGTAACTCCTTTTTTTGCTGTGAATCAGTCCCTCATCTCTATCCCTCTTTAATAGACAGACTACGCAGGACTATGCGTAAAGGTTGTTAGATTATGTAGATAGAGAGATTTGAAGGACTGAGCCAATTTAAACAAGCCCAAAGCCAATCAAACTACTATTTACGACAACGGTATCTTTGAATATTCTTTCTTGATGAGTGTTTGCAAAGATGATGATAGCGAATCCAACTCTTGGAAGAAATCCAAAGCGATTATCTAACAATAAGATATCACTCATCTGCTTAGAAATATCTGCACTCTCATTCATCACCACACCGATATCTGATAGGGTTAGAGCAGCTGAGTCATTCAATCCATCTCCCAACCATCAAAATAGTGTGACCTGCTTTCTGCAGTTTCCTCTACTAACTCAAATTTCCCATCAGGTTTCAAGTCTGTATAGACCTGATCAAAGGGCAAATCTTTTGACTAATTCCTCTGTCCCTAACCAAGGTGTCCCCTGTTGCCAGAATCAATTTTTTTCCCTTGTGCCTTAAGTTTCTCCAAGGCTGCTTTTTGCTTCTTTTTCTCAAAGGAGTATGAATGCAGAACATTCCAATCAATTCATTCTGATAAGCTAAGAATAAGAGATTGTAGTGACTCTTGTACTCTTCAATTAAAGCATTTTGTTCTGAACTGATATGAATCTGCTCATCCTGCATCAAGACATAATTCCCAATAAGAACTGGTTGGCCATCTATATGAGATTTGATCCCCTTGCTTGCAATATATTGGAGTTTCCCATGCATTTCTCATGTTCAATTCCCTCTATCTCAGCTTGCTTGACAATGGCATTAGCAATAGGATGATAAATGTGTTCTCAAGACAGGCACTGATTCTGAGAATATCTTCCTCACTATAGTCCCCAAAAGGTAACACCTTTTCAACTATAGGATAACTAGTTGTGATTGTTCCCGTCTTATCAAACAAGAAAGTATCAACTTCCAGATATTTCTCCAGAACATCCCCATCCTTAATCACCATTTCACGGTTCAACCCCTCCTTGATAGCTGTCAAATAAGCTACAGGAGTAGAGATTTTCAAAGCGCAGGAGAAATCGACCAATAGGAAAAGAAATAGCCTTAGAAAAAGAACCTGTTAATAGGTAAGTCAGCCCAGCACCCCAAGAAATTATATTTGACGACCTTATCCGCCATCTTGATGAAATAGCGTTGTTTCGTTTTCTTGTTTTCTTCAGATTTCTTCATTAACTCAATCAGTTGTAAAATCCGGCTGTTCATCTGATTATCGGTTACACGAATGCGTAGCTCTCCAGTTTCCAAGACTGTATTTGCACAAACCAAATCAGACTCTCTTTTTTCAACTGGAAAACTCTCTCCCGTCAAGGAACTTTCGTTGACCATACCTAAACCTGAAACTACTTGTCCATCAAACAGAATTTCATTTCCTTGAGATAGGACCAAGACATCTCCTATTTGAACATCGGAACTCTTGATACTAACGACCGTATCGCCCTGTACCAAGAATACATCGCTCTCTTTTGCAAGAAGGCTTTGTTCTAAATCTGTTGCAGTTTTTTTCAAAGACCACTGATCTAAATGATTCCCCAAATCAAGCATAAACATGATATTGCTAGCTGTCTTGGATTGGTTCATAAACAAGGACAATAAAATCGCCGAACAGTCCAAGACTTCCATCGTTAACTCCTTACGCGCTAGAGTTTGATAAGCTGCTCTGACATACCCCAAAGCCTGGTAACAGGTCCAGATATATCGAATAGGATAAGGTACAAAACTGCGAAAAAGCCAGCGCTTAATCGCTGCGCCTGAAACGATAGAATAAGCAGTCTCTTCTCTACGAATGGGAAGAGTCATCAACTCAGAAACTTTCCCCTTATCAATCCTTTTTAAAAAGCCTTCGGCATTTTCTAATACAGAAAAGCCTTTCTTTTATACGTAGAGTAAAGTGCTGTTGATCCATATAAAACTGGATAGACTCAATCCCCTTTTCATCCCTAGCCAAGGAACGAAGATAGTCTTGAATATCCAAGGTGAGTGAAAAAGAAGATGATAATCGGATATGTTGATATCCTCTATGTAGCACTTTAAAAGACATACTATTCCTCTATAAGACTATCTAATTGCTCTTCTTTTTTCTCTTGCTCGTACAAATATTTGGCATCTTGCAAGACATCGTCTCCATGTTGTTTCACAACAGAAACAGATGCATCTAGCTCTGTCTTTCAACTTTGTAAGCCTTTAGCCAAAGCTTTTAGAATAACCTTTTTTTAGCTTCCTTTACTTGCCAAGATTTTTCAAACCAAGAGTGCCAAATGCTACACCACCCAAAAAGAGTGATGATTTTTTCGCAGCTTTTGCGATGGTTAATACTTCTTTTAACATAGTCGTTTCCTCCTTATCATTATTATATAGCAAATTTAGATATAAAAGCAATTTCTATTCTATGAAATTGAAAGAATTAGATTTTATTTCTACTGAATCTCCCATCTACTATATTTCCTAAAGTTGCTTTCACTTTGCCTCTTTTTGATAGACTTAAACTATGAATACAAACCTCAAACCCAAACTTCAGCGTTTTTGCTTTCTGCGACTGCCTTTTTCCTGCCCTATCTGCCAAGAAAATCTGGCCTTGGTAGAGTCTAGCCTCAAGTGTAGCAACCGCCATTCTTTTGACTTGGCAAAATTTGGCTATGTCAACTTGGCTCCGCAAATCAAGCAATCTGCCAACTACGACAAGGAAAACTTTCAAAACCGCCAACAAATTCTTGAAGCTGGTTTTTATCAGGCTATTTTAGAAGGTATCTCGGACTTACTAACAACTAATCCATCCGCAAAAACAGTCTTGGATATCGGTTGTGGCGAAGGTTTCTACTCTCGTAAACTCCAAGAAAGTCACTCTGACAAAACCTTTTACGCCTTTGATATTTCAAAAGATTCCGTTCAAATCGCTGCCAAGAGCGAATCCAACTGGGCGGTCAACTGGTTTGTTGGGGACTTGGCTCGTCTCCCTATAAAAGACGCCAGCATGGATATCCTGCTTGACATCTTTTCGCCTGCCAACTATGGGAGAATTTCAAAGAGTATTATCAAAAGACGGCATCTTGATCAAGGTCATTCCTACTAAAAACCACCTCAAAGAAATCCGCCAAATGGTGCAGGACCAACTGACAAAGAAGGACTATTCCAACCAAGATATCAAGGAACATTTTCAGGAACACTTCAGCATTCAAGCTAGTCAAATAGCCTCCCTGACCAAGCCCATCACAGGTGAGCAACGCCAAGCATTGCTCAGCATGACCCCCCTTCTCTTTCATGTTGACCAGACCAAGATTGACTGGAGTCAACTGACAGAGATTACCATTGAGGCAGAGATTTTGGTTGGGAAAGCACTGTAAATAAAACTTTCAGATAAGACAAAACCCGCACCCTTGATTAAGGTGCGGATTTGATTATAGAAAACTGAGATATTTTAAATCTATCTCTATTCCCCTCCTATCCTATACTTTTAGCAGTGACAGTTTATGAAGTTTATCGATGGTTAGTTTTCGAAGTTTTGGTTTTTTTGTATTTTTGAGAGCCCAATAACTTAGCGCGAATAGAGCAACAATCCATACAAGAGATACGATTAAACTATCAAAATTTAATTTAAAATCAGCTTTATTAAAGAAGTCAACATAAATTCCCAAGAAGGTTGTATCCATAAAAATTCTTAATTTCTGAACTAACTTGTGAAAACATTGGTAAGAATGATAAAGCTAACATGGGAATTAAACCATACACTTGAGCTCTGTGTTTGTGTTTCTGATATAGAGCCAATAACTAAATTCGAAGTATAGTACATAAGGCTACTAACGAAACTACAGCAAGATATACAGGGTAATCTGTTCCAAAAATCAAATTCAACCATTATAGGGAAGGCAATCATTGCTACTGAGGCAAAGATTACAGGATAAAAATAGAACAGAAACAAGATATTCTCCACTGATGAACCCCACTTAAAAACAAGGGTTTTTAAAAATTCTTTTCTCTTTTTCTTCTGCAATCGAACTTGAAATCATTGAACCTGAAGAGAATGAGAAGGCCATTGTTAAACTACTATATAGCAATGTTTTTCCCTTGAGTTCCATCAGTATTCATGAAATTTTTGGAAAAAGCAGAACTAGAAAGAACGGGAATATTACCTGAACTAAAGTGTTTTTTTGTTATTCAATAATACTTGTGTCCTCAACCAAATAAGGGCTAAAAATTCTCTTAAACATCTAATTTTTTTCTCCTGTCAATTTAATAAAAAAATATCTTCTAAAGTTGGTTCACATGAGTGAATCGTCATCATTTTTTTATAATCTTCTTGTTGCAAGTCTTCGAAGCGCACTACTTTTTTAGTAGAGTCACTATAGGTTACTGCAACCTTTTTTTCCGTGTTGTATTTTTGGATAATTTCGCTTGGGCTTCCTTGTTCAATAAGATCACCTTTATTCAAAAAGAGCTAGGTTATCACATAATAAAAGTCGCCTCTATTCATATCATGAGTAGTTAAGAAAAATGGTTGTTCCTCTTTCCTTTAACTCCTGTAGTAATTTGTGAATCTTCTTTGAGGTGGTGGGATCTAACCCACTTGTAGGTTCATCTAAAAATAGAACTTTAGGGTAATTGATTAAAGCACGAGCTAAAAGCATTCGTTGACGCATTCCTGTAGAAAGTTTTTCAGCTGGGGTGTCTTTACTATCATACAGACCAACTTGTTTTTTAGAATTTCTTCAATTCGAGATTTTGAAACTCCGTATAGTCTTGCAAATAGCAACAAGTTATTGTACAAGCTCAATTTTTTTCGTAATAACCACTTGTATCACCTACTAAACCTAACTCTTCAAAATCTGAAGGGAGCAATTTTTGAGAATCTTTCCCCAACAATTCTGTCTTTCCGCTGTTAGCCTGTAGCTGTCCTGTCAGAATATTGATCATTGTTGTCTTCCCTGAACCAGATGGACCTAGGAATCCAAAAAAATTTCTCCTTCGTTTATTGAAAAACTAATTTGATTTAAAGCAATATTATCTCCAAATCGCTTTGTAACTCTTTTCTACCTTAATCATTTTTATTACCTCTTTCTAATGATAAATTGTATTTTAGAAACTTCACTCACTCCCATCGGTTATGTCAACAACTCTAATTCTAGGCTTTTAAGTTGGAGTCCAGTTTGATTTCCCTCATTTCATTTGGAAGCAAGAGAACTAATTTTAGCAACTTCTCATCAAGTGTTACTTTACATAGGCGTCTGCTATCTAGACTATTTTTTTATAATCAGATAATTCTTCTTGACAAACTTTTTCATCCATATAATAGTCAATTGTTTTTACCATATTTTTCCTCCCTGCTGCTAATCTACATCCCATTAAATAGGAATGTTTCTAGCATTGCGCTTCTCTTAACTTATTTACAATAACAGTATATACCTTACGAGTAAAAACAGGACATTTATGTCCACTGACATTTATGTCCTGTTTTATATTGAAATTATGAAAAATCCTTATTTTTTTCCTCTATCACTCGATTTTTTTAAAATTCATGTCATTCAAAAAAATTCTGCTCCGTTAATAGCTTTTTTTCATAGTATTGTAGGGCTTTTTCTTTATCTTTTTCTCCGTATAAGTAATATTTTTGCTTCAATGAAGTCTACAGTTGGTTTTTAAACTAGTATCTCCGATGTCAATCATAATTTCTCTTAAAATGCTCAATATTTCAGGTATAAATTCATGATAATCGATGTCAAGCTGATAAAGGACTAAACCTATTAGCACCCTTTGAAGCAAGTGAATATAGTTTGTATCATCATAATTTGTTTGAGATACAATATTTAGACAAACTTTTTTTAAAGTTATTTCATCTCGTTCTGCATTAACCGCTAAAGATAAAAAATACAAGTACAATAGTAGTAGATCATTTGTCGAATATTCTGTTCGCAGCATTGTTTGCTCAAAATACTCCTCAATTAAACCTTCCCCAAATTCAGCGTTTTCAGAAACATATACATCATCAATGGCTTGTAGGACTTCAACTGCTACTTGCTCATCTTCAGGCAGTTGATCATAAAAGCGTTCCTGAATTTCCTCAAAGATTTCCTCACGTTGACGAATTTTTTCTTCATCTCCATGAATAGATTGACGAATCAATTTCGTTTTTAGTTTTAAATACTCTTTAGGAACAATTAACAAGCCCTCGTCAATTAGCTGAGATATTGAAACTCCCAATACTTTGGCTATATAGTCTAGTTTCGCTAAACTGGGCAAGTTATTTCCTGTTTCAATTCGGCCCAACTGACGAACAGTCAGTTCTTTTTCATCTCCACAAAAGGCTTCCCTACTCAATCCCTTTTCAGTCCGTAAGGTACGAATCCGTTTCCCAATTTCTAAATTACTCATAATAAGCCTCTTCAAATTCTAATTTGATATTCAAACAACTACTTGTATACGTTCCTATTTTTAGCATACTTTCTTACAATTTTCAGATAAAAATAATGATAACTAATAGTTTTTAAGCCACCACTCTATATAACTGACCCATTTTAATATAGTATCTGAGGTCTATCTCTACTCAAGTATTCAAAAAAGCGAATTTCAATTGAAACTCGCTTTTTACAAAATGTATTAGTATGAATTTGTATCTTAGTTCAAGTGCCAGATATCTTCGTTGTACTGAGCGATTGTACGGTCAGATGAGAAGAATCCTGCTTTGGCAATGTTAACGATGACTTTATCCAACCATGCGTCGCGGTCTTCGTAGTCAGCAAGCATTTGCTCTTTGACTTTAATGTAGTCTTCCAAGTCAAGGAGAGTCATGAACCAGTCTTTGTTGATCAATTCGTTGTAAAGACGTTCCAAGCGTTCTTTCTTGCCTACTGCAAGAACAGCGTCACTCACGATGAAGTCAACCAATGGTTTGATAGCTTCACGAGCGTAGAATTCGCTTGATTTGTAAGCTGCTTTTGCGTAAAGGTCGATAACAGTTTCTGAATCTTCACCGAAGATGTAGATATTTTCGTCGCCAACCAACTCAGCGATTTCCACGTTAGCACCGTCCATAGTACCAAGAGTCAAAGCTCCGTTCAACATGAATTTCATGTTACCAGTACCTGAAGCTTCTTTAGAAGCAAGTGAGATTTGTTCTGAGATGTCACATGCTGGGATAAGGAAGCTTGCTGCAGTAACGTTGTAGTTTCAACCATAACCACTTGCAAGTGTGGAGCTACTTCTGGATCATTTGCAATCACTTCTGACAAGCAAAGGATCAAGTGAATGATGTCTTGAGCGATTGTGTAGGCAGGAGCTGCTTTACCACCAAAGAAGACTGTGATTGGACGAGCAGGGATGTTACCAGCCTTGATGTCAAGGTATTTGTGGATCACATACAAAGCGTTCATTTGTTGGCGTTTGTACTCGTGAAGACGTTTGATTTGGATATCAAAGATAGAGTTTGTATTGATTTCCACACCTTGGTGTTCTTTCAAGTGACGAGCCAATTTACGTTTGTTGTGAGCCTTGATGCTTTCCAATTTTTCTTTGACAGCAGCCTTGTCTTCGTATGACAAGAGTTTTTCAAGCTCATCTGCTTCATGGTGCCAACCATGTCCAATAATCTCATCCAAGTAGTGAGACAAGCTTGGGTTAGCATGCATGAGCCAACGACGGAATGTGATACCGTTTGTTTTGTTGTTGAATTTTTCTGGGTAGATGTCGTAGAAAGCTTTCAACTCTGAGTTCTTCAAGATTTCAGTGTGAAGAGCTGCAACCCCGTTTACACTGTATCCGTAGTGGATATCCATGTGAGCCATGTGAACACGTCCGCTCTCATCGATGATTTGAACAGCTGGGTCTTTGTATTCTGCCTTCACACGACGGTCCAATTCTTCGATGATTGGTACCAAGTGAGGAACCACTTCTTGCAAGAATTCAAGAGGCCATTTTTCAAGGGCTTCAGCAAGGATTGTGTGGTTAGTGTAGGCAGTCATGCTACGAACGATTGAGATTGCTTCATCAAGTTCGATACCACGTGCAGTCAAGAGACGGATCAATTCAGGAATCACCATTGATGGGTGAGTATCGTTGATTTGTACAACAGCGTAGTCTGCAAGGTCATGCAAGTTGCTTCCTTTTTCGATTGCTTCGTCGATGATCAATTGCGCACCGTTTGAAACCATGAAGTATTGTTGGAAGATACGGAGCAATTCACCTTGCTTGTCGCTATCGTCTGGGTAAAGGAAGAGAGTCAAGTTGCGAGCGATATCTGTCTTGTCAAAGTTGATACCATCTTCGATGATAGAAGAATCAACTGAATCCAAGTCAAACAAACGCAAGCGGTTTTTAGTAGCTGTCTTGTAGCCAGGTACATCAATATCGTAAAGAGTCGATGTCAATGTGAAGTGTGCAAATGGCACTTGGTAGCTACGGCTTGAGCGAACCAACCAGTTTTGCTCTGTCAACCAAGCGTTAGGAATTGTTTCTTGTTGGTTGTTTTTAAGAACTTGTTGGAAAAGACCGAAGTGGTAGTTCAAACCAACGCCGTCACCATTCAAACCAAGTGTAGCGATTGAGTCGATAAAGCAGGCTGCCAAACGTCCCAAACCACCGTTACCAAGTGATGGTTCCAATTCTACTTCTTCAATTTCGATCAACTCTTTACCTGCAGCTGCAAGTTCCTTTTTCACATCGTCATAAAGACCGAGGTTAATCAAGTTGTTTGACAAGAGTTTACCAATCAAGAACTCAGCTGAGATGTAGTAAACTTTTTTCTTACCAGTGTTGACTGGTTTTTGACTGCTAGCAAGCTTGCTGTAGTTAAGAAGAGCAAGGTAAAGCTCTTCATTGCTACATTCTGCAATGGTTTTATTGTAACGTTTTTGTACAAATTCGTTTAATGGTAACATGTTTATGTGTCTCCTGATAATGTCTTATTTCTTTAATTCTACCAAATTTTCATTGATTCGGCGATAAATTGTAGTCAAGTCAAGCAAAGTTTCTTCAACAGCTGGTGTCAATTGATCTTCAGTCATACGCCAAGACCAGTTTCCACCAAGGGTAGATGGGAAGTTCATACGAGCTGACTCATCTAGTTCTAGCAAGTCTTGCATGGTTGCAATAGCCATGAAGCTAACTGATGAAAAGACTGTACGAAGCATAGCGTGTGGCACTGTTTCGTATTCTTTACGGTTCGTGTAGCGAGCCATGTACTCACGTGTCGCATCATCGATCTCGTTACGATACCAACCAAGGACCGTATTATTATCGTGTGTTCCTGTGTACATAACAGAGTTGGTAGGCGCCAAGTGTGGGCTATCGATACTTTCGTCTTCTGGGTTGAAGGCAAACTGAAGAATCTTCATCCCTGGGAAGCCAGTGCTTTCACGCAACTCGATGACTTCATCTGTCATGAAACCAAGGTCTTCTGCGATGATGTTTAGCTCACCAAGCTCTTCCTTAACGGCTGCGAAGAGTTTGTAGCCTGGACCTTTCACCCATTTACCAGGTGCTGCTGTATCGGAACCAGCAGGAATTTCCCAGTAAGATTCGAACCCGCGGAAGTGGTCAATACGAACGATATCGTAGATCTTGAAGCTTTCGCGCAAACGTTCAATCCACCATTTGTAACCGTCTTTGTCCATTGCTTCCCAGTCATAGATTGGGTTCCCCCAAAGCTGACCAGTGGCAGAAAACTCATCTGGTGGGCATCCTGCGATACAAGTTGCTTTACCATTGGCATCTGTCTTAAAGAGATGTGGATTTGCCCACATGTCGCTTGAATCTTCCGCTACGTAGATAGGCATGTCCCCAACAATTTCGATGTGGTTATCGTTAGCATAGGCTTTCAATTTCAACCATTGTTGGAAGAAGAAGTATTGAGTCACACGGTGGTAAACCAACTTGTCTGCCAATTTCTCACGGTAGCTTTCAAGTGCTGAAGCTTTACGAGCACGAGCATCTGCATCTGGCCATTCTGTCCAAGCAAGATTGTCAAAATGCTCTTTGATAGCCATATATTCTGCGAAGAGTTCGAGCCATGATTGGTTGTCTTTAGCAAACTTCTCAAAATCTTTGACATCACCCACTTCCAAGAAGCGTTTGACTGCTTTTTCTAAAAGCGGACGACGTGCATAATAAATCTTCGCATAGTCAACTTCAGATGCATCGCTACCAAAGTCAACACCTTCGAGATCGCTAGCTTCCAACAAGCCTTGCTCTACCAAGATATCAAGGTCGATAAAATGCGTATTTCCAGCAAAGGCTGAGAATGATTGGTATGGAGAATCTCCATAGCTTGTTGTCCCAAGAGGGAGGATTTGCCAGTAACGTTGCTTCGTACGAACCAAGAAATCAACGAAATCATAAGCAGTCTGGCCAAATGATCCAATCCCGTATGCTCCTGGCAGAGAAGAGATGTGCATCAACACACCACTTTGACGTTTTTTCATAATAGCACCTCATGTGTTTGTTATAAAACGTTGCGCAATTAAGGCGCAAACGTTTGCGTTAATTTAAGTATAACGCATTTCAAAAACAAATGCAAGCGTTTTTAAAAAATTTTTTTGAATTATTTTAATCAAACAAAACTTGTTGCCACTGATATTTTTATGAAATAAGCGAAAAAATTTTAAAGATTTTCTGATTTAAGATAATTCATTCCCAATATCTGCTCTATTTTCTGAAAAACCGAGCCGAATTTACGCAATCGTTTTCCTAATATATTTTCAATTCAAAAACAAATATTTTTAAGTTCTTTTCCTATATATGGGCTTTTAACAAATGTTTGAAACCTTAAAAATTTTTTTAAAATTTTTCCTAAAAAAACGCTTGCAAACTGTTTTCTATTTGTGCTATACTAAGTTCGTAAAAGAAAACGTTTGCGTTTTCTCATTAAATTATTTTTGTTATTCTTTAGGAGGAATACACTATGTCATCTAAATTCATGAAGAGCGCTGCTGTGCTCGGAACTGCTACTCTTGCTAGCTTACTTTGGTAGCTTGCGGAAGCAAAACTGCTGATAAAGCAGCTGATACTAGCTCATCTGAAGCAAAAGAAATCACTTTCTACGTTGAAGACCAATACAAAGCCTACGCTGAAAAAGTTGCTGCAGCTTATGAAAAAGAATCAGGTACAAAAGTTAACATCAAATCAGGTGACCAACTTGGTGGACTTGACAAACTTTCTCTTGACAACCAATCAGGTCAAGCTGCTGACGTTATGATGGCACCATACGACCGCGTAGGTAGCCTTGGTACTGACGGACAACTTTCAGAAGTTACTTTGAGCGACGGCGCTAAAACAGATGATAAGACTAAATCTCTTGTAACAGCTGCTGACGGTAAAGTTTACGGTGCTCCTGCCGTTATTGAGTCACTTGTTATGTACTACAACAAAGACTTGCTTAAAGAAGCTCCAAAAACTTTTGCTGAATTAGAAGAACTTGCTAAAGACAGCAAATACGCTTTCGCTGGTGAAGATGGCAAAACTACTGCATTCCTAGCCGACTGGACAAACTTCTACTACGCATACGGACTCCTTGCTGGTAACGGTGGTTACGTATTCGGACAAAACGGTAAAGACGCTAAAGACATCGGTCTTGCAAACGACGGTTCTATCACTGGTGTCAACTACGCTAAATCTTGGTATGAAAAATGGCCTAAAGGTATGCAAGATACTGAAGGTGCTGCAAACTTGATCCAAACTCAATTCCAAGAAGGTAAAACAGCTGCTATCATCGACGGTCCTTGGAAAGCTCAAGCATTCAAAGATGCTAAAGTAAACTACGGTGTTGCTACTATTCCAACTCTTCCAAATGGTAAAGAATACACACCATTCGGTGGTGGTAAAGCTTGGATCATCCCATCAAGCACTAAGAACCTTGAAGCTGCACAAAAATTTGTAGACTTCCTTGTTTCAACTGAACAACAAAAAGCATTCTACGATGCAACTAACGAAATCCCAGCTAACACTGAAGCTCGTTCATACGCTGAAGGTAAAAACGATGAGTTGACAACAGCTGTTATCAAACAGTTCAAGAACGCTCAACCAATGCCAAACATTTCTCAAATGTCAGCAGTTTGGGATCCAGCTAAAACTATGCTCTTTGATGCTGTAAGTGGTAAAAAAGATGCTAAGACAGCTGCTAACGATGCTGTAACATTGATCAAAGAAACAATCAAACAAAAATTTGGTGAATAATTGAATTCGTTACAAGGGGGGAGAATACAGATCCCCCTTTGATTTTATAAATTTACGAATGATTGCAGTTGCCTATCTAGTAATTGGAGACAAACTTCAATCTCGTATCCTATGAAAGGAGTATTCATGGAAAACCAACAACCTAGCAAAGCAGCCTTGCTTTCAGTGATTCCTGGGTTAGGACAGATTTACAATAAACAAAAGGCCAAAGGTTTTATCTTCCTTGGTGTCACTATCGTATTTGTTCTTTATTTCCTAGCACTTGCAGCCCCTGAATTGCACAATTTGATCACTCTTGGTGACAAGCCAGGTCGTGATAATTCCCTCTTTATGTTGATTCGTGGTGCCTTCCATTTAATCTTTGTAGTCGTTTATGTGCTCTTTTATTTCTCAAATATTAAAGATGCACATACAATCGCAAAACGTATTAACAATGGAATTCCTGTCCCACGGACTTTAAAGATATGATCAAAGGTATTTATGAGAATGGATTCCCATACCTTTTGATTATCCCATCGTATGTAGCAATGACATTTGCGATTATCTTCCCAGTTATCGTAACCTTGATGATTGCCTTTACCAACTATGACTTCCAACACTTGCCACCAAACAAATTGTTGGACTGGGTTGGTTTGACTAACTTTACAAACATCTGGAGTTTAAGTACCTTCCGTTCAGCCTTCGGTGCGGTTCTTTCTTGGACCATCATCTGGGCCTTGTCTGCTTCTACTTTGCAGATTGTGATTGGTATCTTCACCGCTATCATTGCTAACCAACCATTTATCAAAGGAAAACGTATCTTTGGTGTTATTTTCCTTCTTCCTTGGGCTGTTCCAGCCTTCATCACTATCTTGACATTCTCAAACATGTTTAACGATAGTGTCGGAGCGATCAACACTCAAGTATTGCCTATCTTGGCTAAGGTTCTTCCTTTCCTTGACGGTGCTCTTATCCCTTGGAAAACAGACCCAACTTGGACCAAGATTGCCTTGATTATGATGCAAGGTTGGCTAGGATTCCCATACATCTACGTTTTGACTTTGGGTATCTTGCAGTCGATTCCTAACGACCTCTACGAAGCGGCTTACATCGATGGTGCCAATGCTTGGCAAAAATTCCGCAACATCACTTTCCCTATGATTTTGGCTGTTGCAGCTCCAACATTGATCAGCCAATACACCTTCAACTTTAACAACTTCTCTATCATGTACCTCTTCAACGGCGGAGGTCCTGGTAGCGTTGGTGGTGGAGCCGGTTCAACTGATATCTTGATCTCATGGATTTATCGTTTGACAACAGGTACATCTCCTCAATACTCTATGGCGGCAGCTGTTACCTTGATCATCTCTATCATTGTCATCTCTATCTCTATGATCGCATTCAAGAAACTACACGCATTTGATATGGAGGACGTCTAAGATGAATAACTCAATCAAACTCAAACGTAGACTGACTCAAACCCTCACTTACCTCTACTTGATTGGCTTATCAATCGTCATTATTTATCCACTTTTGATCACCATTATGTCAGCCTTCAAGTCTGGTAACGTGGTAGCCTTTAAACTAGATGCTAACGTCGACTTTAGCTTTGCCAACTTCCAAGGGCTCTTCACTGAAACCTTGTACGGCACTTGGTACCTCAACACTTTGATTATCGCCTTGATTACAATGGCTGTTCAAACAAGTATCATCGTACTTGCTGGTTATGCCTACAGCCGTTACAACTTCTTGGCTCGTAAACAAAGTTTGGTCTTCTTCTTGATCATCCAAATGGTGCCAACTATGGCCGCTTTGACAGCCTTCTTCGTTATGGCCCTTATGTTGAATGCCCTTAACCAAAGCTGGTTCCTCATCTTCCTCTACGTCGGTGGAGGTATTCCGATGAATGCTTGGCTCATGAAAGGTTACTTCGATACCGTACCAATGTCTCTTGACGAATCTGCAAACTAGATGGTGCAGGACACTTCCGTCGCTTCTGGCAAATTGTCCTTCCGCTCGTTCGCCCAATGGTGGCTGTACAAGCCCTCTGGGCCTTCATGGGACCTTTCGGGGATTACATCCTCTCTAGTTTCTTGCTTCGTGAGAAAGAATACTTTACTGTTGCCGTTGGTCTCCAGACCTTCGTTAGCAATGTGAAAAACATGAAGATCGCCTACTTCTCAGCAGGTGCTATCCTCATCGCCCTTCCAATCTGTATTCTCTTCTTCTTCCTACAAAAGAACTTTGTTTCAGGACTTACAAGTGGTGGCGACAAGGGATAATTTATCCCCGCCACCCTTTTTCATTTTGGAGCTTGTTGCTAAAACTACAAGATTAGACACACTTCTACAAATCTTATTGAAACCATCTTTAAATAAGGAATTGATTTGCTAGACTTGAAATAAAGCACATTTCTCTATATAATAATACTCATATAGAAAACACTCTTAGAAAGATGCCTATGCTTCCATATCCATTCTCGTATTTTACTAGTATCTGGGGATTTCGTAAGCCCCTATCAAAACGTTTCGGCCTTAACTGGTTTCAGCTTCTCTTTACGAGCATTTTCCTCATCAGCTTGTCTATGGTTCCAATTGCCATTCAAAACAGCTCGCAGGAAACGTATCCACTGGATACCTTTATCGATAATGTCTACACTCCACTGACAGATGAAGCGATCATGGACTTGTCAGAGAATGCACAAATCGTTGATGGAAAGCTGAACTACTCAGGAACTAAGAATCAGCAGCCTTCTCTTTTGATTGGTTCAAGCCAAATCAAAGAATTGCCAGAGGACCTACAACTTCATTTTGATACGGAAGAACTCGTCATCAGTAAGGAAAGTAAGGAACTGACTCGCATTCGCTACCACGTGATTCAAACGGAGAGTTTCCAGAGTAAGGAAGATCTTACCCAGGCCATTTCTAAAGATTGGTATCAACAAAACCGGGTCTATATCAGTCTCTTTCTCGTTCTTGGTGCAAGCTTCCTCTTTGGATTGAATTTCTTCATTGTCTCTCTTGGGGCTAGCTTTCTCCTTTATATCACCAAAAAATCACGCCTCTTTTCATTTAGGACCTTTAAAGAGTGCTACCATTTTATCTTGAACTGTTTAGGATTACCAACTCTGATTACGCTTATTTGGGGACTTTTTGGTCAAAATATGACAACCCTTATCACTGTACAAAACATTCTTTTTGTTCTTTATCTGGTCACTATTTTTTACAAGACACATTTCCGTGATCCAGATTATCATAAATAGGAGATTTTTATGCCCGTGACGATTAAAGATGTGGCTAAAGCAGCAGGTGTCTCACCTTCAACTGTTACCCGCGTCATTCAAAATAAATCAACGATTAGTGATGAAACCAAAAAACGAGTTCGCAAGGCGATGAAGGAGCTCAACTACCATCCCAACCTCAATGCTCGTAGCTTGGTAAGTAGCTATACTCAGGTAATCGGTCTGGTGCTCCCTGACGACTCGGATGCCTTTTACCAAAATCCTTTCTTCCCATCTGTTCTACGAGGGATCGCCCAAGTGGCATCTGAGAACCACTATGCTATTCAGATTGCAACTGGGAAAGATGCAAAAGAGCGACTCAAAGCTATTTCCCAGATGGTCTATGGTAAGCGTGTAGATGGTTTGATTTTCCTCTATGCCCAAGAAGAGGATCCTTTGGTTAAACTAGTAGCCGATGAGCAATTTCCTTTCCTTATCTTAGGTAAATCTCTATCTCCCTTCATTCCGCTTGTCGATAATGACAATGTCCAGGCAGGTTTTGATGCGACAGAATATTTCATCAAAAAAGGATGCAAGCGAATTGCCTTCATCGGAGGAACCAAAAAACTTTTCGTAACACAAGATCGTCTAATGGGTTATGAGTTAGCTCTTAAACAATACCAACTTCCTATTGATCCCAATCTGACCTACTTTGCGACCGAATTTCTTGAAGATAATGGTTATCGCTTTAGTAAACTTCTCTTCGAACATGATCCAAATATTGATGCTATTATTACTATTGATAGCCTTCTTGCTGCAGGGGTCTGTGATTACATCGCAAAACACCAACTGGATGTCCCTGTCCTCAGCTTTGACTCGGTCAACCCTAAACTGAACTTGGCAGCCTATGTGGATATCAATAGTTTAGAACTCGGGCGCGTTTCCTTTGAAACCATTCTCCAGATCATCAACGATGCTAAAAACAATAAACAGATTTGTTACCGCCAGTTGATTGGACACAAAATTATCGAAAAATAAAGACCAGCCCCAAGGCTGGTCTTTTGAGTATTATTAATTGTCTGTTTCTACGAATCGTCCTAGGATGTGGACATTTTCGGATACAGAGACAAAGGCTGTCGGATCGACCTGTTTCATGATGTGTTTAAAATCATTAAACTCTGCTCGTGTGATAACTGTAATCAAGACTGCTTTTCTCTCATGATTATAGGTTCCTTCTGCATCGTGGATCATGGTTGCTCCGCGGTGCAATTTTTTATGGATTTTTGCAATTACCTTGTCAGGATTATTGGTCACAATCATGGCCTGCATGCGTTTTTGCTTGGTAAAGACCGCGTCTGTCACACGACTGGAGACAAAGATAGTAATCATGGAGTAGAGGGCGTATTTCCAACCAAAGGTCAATCCTGCTATCAGCATGATGGTTCCATTTACTAGGAAAGAAATACTACCGACATTCTTACCCGTTTTCTTTCGAATGGTCAGACTGACGATATCTGTACCTCCGCTAGAAATATTGTTACGGAGCGCAAAACCAATCCCCAAGCCCATGACAACACCCCCAAAAAGAGCATTGATAATGGGATCCTCTGTCAAGGTCACAACTGGTACAAGCTGGATAAAGAGGGAACTCATGGATACTGTGATAAAGGTAAAGATTGTAAACTTATGCCCAATCTGATACCAAGCCAAAATCATCAACGGAAAATTGATAGCATAAAAGGTTAGCGATATCGGAATGTAAAAACCAAACCAGTGATTACTCAAGGCAGAGATAATCTGTGCCAGACCTGTCGCACCACTGGAGTAAACGTGTCCTGGTTGAAAAAAGAAATTGACTGCTACCGCTGACAGAAAGCCATAAACCAGAGAAGCCGATACTTTCTCATCATATTTTTCCCGAGAGATACTTTGTAAAACTCGTAAGATTTTTATCTGATAAGCAAAGCGGCGCAGATAATAGCGCCACCGCTTAATTCGTTTTGCTTGTTTCATCTTCTTCTACTTGTAAGCTGAGTTCCTCTAGTTGTTTGAGAGCGACTGTTGATGGAGCTTGAGTCATTGGGTCGGTTGCCTTATTGTTCTTAGGAAAGGCAATGACTTCACGGATATTTTCTTCTCCTGCTAAGAGCATCACAAAACGATCAAGTCCAATAGCCAAGCCACCATGTGGTGGGAAACCATAGTCCATGGCTTCAAGAAGGAAGCCAAACTGGTCATTGGCTTCTTCAGCTGAGAAACCAAGAGCCTTAAACATGCGTTCTTGAAGGTCTTTTTGGTTGATACGAAGACTACCACCACCAAGCTCATAACCATTCAAGACGATATCGTAAGCAATGGCACGAACCTTAGCCAAATCACCTTCTAATTCGTGAGCTGTTTCTTCCTGTGGAAGAGTAAACGGATGGTGGGCACTCATGTAGCGGCCTTCTTCTTCAGACCATTCAAACATTGGCCAATCAACCACCCAAAGGAAGTTGAATTTATCGTTATCAATCAAGTCAAACTCTTTGGCGATACGGCCACGAAGGGCGCCTAGTGTTGCATTGGCCACTTCAAGCGTATCCGCCACAAATAGAACCAAATCCTTATCTTCAAGACCAAGTGCTGCAGTCAAATCTGCTTGGATCCCAGTCAAGAACTTGGCAACTGGTCCATTTAATTCTCCATCAACTACCTTGACCCAAGCAAGACCTTTGGCTCCGTACTGTTTGGCTACTTCGGTCATCTTGTCGATGTCTTTACGTGAGTAGTTATCTGCAGCTCCTTTGACCACAATAGCTTTAACGGCAGGTGCTTCTGAGAAGACTTTGAAATCAACACCCTTGACTACTTCTGTCAAGTCCTGAAGCAACATGTCAAAACGGGTATCAGGTTTGTCAGAACCGTAAAGAGCCATTGCGTCATCATACTTCATACGAGGAAATGGAAGCGTCACGTCGATGCCTTTTGTTTCTTTCATCACGCGTGCAATCAAGCCTTCTGTAATATCTTGGATCTCCTGCTCCGTAAGGAAGGATGTTTCCCAAGTCGACCTGAGTGAACTCAGGCTGGCGGTCACCACGCAAGTCCTCGTCACGGAAACATTTGACGATTTGGTAATAACGGTCAAAACCAGCATTCATCAACAACTGTTTTGTAATCTGTGGGCTCTGAGGAAGAGCGTAGAAATGCCCTTTATTGACACGAGATGGCACCAAATAGTCACGTGCCCCTTCTGGCGTTGATTTAGAAAGGAATGGCGTCTCCACATCGATAAACTCCAACTCATCCAAGTAGTTACGGATTGAGTGGGTCACCTTGGCACGAAGCTTAAGGTTTTCTAGCATTTCTGGACGACGAAGGTCAAGGTAACGGTAACGCAAACGTGTATCGTCATTGGCCTCAATCCCATCTTTAATCTCAAAAGGCGTTGTTTTAGCTGTATTAAGCACTGTCAAAGCTGTCACGTTTAACTCAACCGCACCAGTCGGCAATTTATCATTGGCTTGCTCACGCGCAACGACTTGACCAGTCACCTCGATAACAAATTCGCTACGAAGGCTTTCAGCTGTTGCCATAACCTCTGCAGATACTTTTTCAGGGTTGATAACCAACTGCATGATTCCTTCACGGTCACGAAGGTCGATAAAGATCAAACCACCAAGGTCACGACGACGGCTAACCCAGCCTTTCAAGGTCATTTCTTGTCCGATGTGTTCCTCACGAACACGACCAGCATACATACTACGTTTCATGTTTTCTCTCCTCTTTTATTCTGTTACTATTTTACCATAAAAGCGCAGGCACTTCATGAAAATCAGCAGAAAAGTTTGATTGTCTTTAGTAATCAAAACAAACAGACAAAAAATCCGATGAAAACGTCATCGGATTCTCTGATTATGATTCTTAACCTTTTTTACGCTTTTCAGCAATCTCAGCTGCCTTTTTAGGTAGAACAATCTCCGTCGCATAAGCTGTCGCAAAACGCAAGACACCTGCAATAGGCGCAAAGACAACCGCTAGATAGTTGTAAAAGAAGTCGCCTTTAAAGGCATAGGCAAGTGCCCCGATGATAAAGAAGAGAACGACCGCCTGTATCACTGCTAATAAAATTACTCGTTTCATGTGACCTCCTGACTCTATTATAGCATGAGTATCATCAAAAAGCCGATTAAATTATTCAAAGCGTGGGAGAGAAATGCTGTAAAGAAGACCTTTTCGGTTCACATAAGCTAGACCCAAACTCAATCCCAGACTGGCATAAACTAAAAACTGTTGCAAAGTCCCTGGAAAATGAATCAAGGCAAAAAGCACACTCGATACGAGGAGAAACAGAGCTGTCTGTTTGCCGTTGTTCTGCTTAGGAAAGAGATAGCGCGCTAACATCCCTCTAAAGATGAGTTCTTCCGTCAGAGGAGCAAAGACCACTACCATAAAGAAACCAAATACAGGCTGAGCCACTGTCAGTTGAGATACGATTTGTTGATTGACTGACGGATCTTCTGGCAAAAAGAACTGGGCTGTAATCGCCACTAGCAAAACCAGAGTAGGCAACCAAATATAACGATTAAAAATCGTCGTCTGGATGCTAACCTTTTCTGTCTGATACCATCTGTAAACTCCATAAACATAGGCCCCTGACAGGGCGACATAAAGTGGCAAGACTCCAAAGATTGAAGCCCCTAGGTCAAGCGCCGATAAAGCCATACTCTGAACCAGACCATAGCCAAAGTAAAAGGATAGAATAGCTAGAAGAAACCAGCCAAGATTTTTAAGTAATTTCATAAAAGACTCCTATTTGAAATGAAGACTTAGCATTGTTATTCACATCATCTTGATAAAAATGTGGAATACAGTCGCAACTAAAAGGGCTAATAAGAGAATTCCTCTTGCAAAAATAGAAACGGTAGTAATGGTTTTATAAAGATATTTTTAAGCAAGCAAAAGCAATGTTGATCCTAGGAAAAAGAGAGTCAGGATATATTCCTGACCAGTTTATCTGTCATTAAAAGCCTAATTTTTCAAAGATTTCTGAGAAATTTTGATTGATAGCATCAAGTGACACTTGCACTTCTTCTCGTGTTTGGTTGTTTTTGACCGTCACTTGTCCGCTTTCAACTTCACTCTCGCCTAGCGTGATGAGAGTCTTAGCCGCAAAGACATCGGCGGACTTGAACTGAGCTTTGAGCTTCCGGTTGAGGTAATCACGCTCTGCTTTAAAACCTTGTTGGCGAAGGGCTTGTACCAATTCCAAGGCCTTGACATTTGCTCCTTCACCCAAGACTGCGATATAAACATCTAGAGCGTTTTCGATAGGGAGAGTCACACCTTGCTTTTCAAGGATGAGAAGCAGGCGCTCTACACCAAGTCCAAAGCCAAAGCCTGCAGTTTCAGGACCACCAAAGTAGGCAACCAAACCATCGTAACGACCACCCGCACAGACGGTCAAATCATTGCCCTCAATCTCAGTGATGAATTCGAAAATGGTGTGGTTGTAGTAGTCCAGACCACGCACCATATTGGTATCGATGATATAGTCTACACCCAGATTTTCCAACATCTGACGGACGGCATCAAAATGAGCTTGGCTTTCCTCATCAAGGAAATCCAAGATAGACGGTGCATTTTCTACTGCCACCTTGTCTTCTTTTTCCTTAGAGTCCAAGACACGGAGAGGATTTTCCTCCAAACGACGTTGGCTATCCTTAGACAAGGTCTCCTTGATCGGTGTCAAATAATCAATCAAGGCTTGACGGTAAGCCGCACGACTCTCAGGATTTCCAAGAGTGTTAAGATGCAATTTGACACCTTGGATGCCGATTTCTTTCAAGAAATGAGCTGCCATAGCGATGGTTTCCACATCGGTAGCTGGATTGCTAGAGCCAAAACACTCAACACCAATCTGGTGGAATTGGCGTAAACGCCCTGCCTGTGGACGCTCATAACGGAACATAGGGCCCATGTAATAGAACTTACTTGGCTTTTGCACTTCTGGTGCGAAGAGTTTATTTTCCACATAAGAGCGGACAACGGGCGCAGTTCCTTCTGGACGGAGGGTAATATGGCGGTCACCCTTGTCATAAAAATCGTACATTTCCTTGATAACGATATCCGTTGTATCTCCGACAGAGCGGCTGATGACCTCGTAATGCTCAAAAATAGGCGTGCGCACTTCCGCATAGTTATAGCGCTTGAAAATTTCACGGGCAAAGCCCTCAACATACTGCCACTTGGCAGACTCAGCAGGTAAAATATCCTGCGTTCCTTTTGGTTTTTGTAATTTCATAGGGAATCCTCTTTAAACTTAATAGTCTTATTTTACCATAAATAAAGGGATTAAAACAGTGAGAGGAGAAAATCGCAAGAGAGTCTTTTCAGAAAATTCATCAAAAACTTGCCAAATTGTCAGAATTATGAGAAAATAGAGGATATTTATCATGTGGAGGGACTGTTATGAGAGACGATATCAAAATCAATGACCGCGCTTTGGCCTTACAAGACCAAATTATCGAAAAACTAGAGAAGGTTTTTGATACAGATGTGGAATTGGATGTTTACAATCTAGGGTTGATTTATGAAATCAATCTGGACGAAACAGGTCTCTGTAAGGTTGTCATGACCTTCACTGATACTGCCTGCGATTGTGCCGAAAGCTTGCCTATTGAAATCGTCGCAGGTCTGAAACAAATCGAGGGTATCGAAGATGTCAAGGTTGAAGTTACCTGGTCGCCTGCCTGGAAGATCACACGAATCAGTCGCTACGGCCGTATTGCCCTTGGACTGCCACCTCGTTAATGAGGCAAATCACTTTGAAGATAAAAAGAAGCAAGCCGAAGATGGCTTGCTTTTTGATACTCAATGAAAATCAAAGAGCAAACTAGGAAACTAGCCGCAGGCTGTACTTGAGTACGGCAAGGCGACGTTGACGTGGTTTGAAGAGATTTTCGAAGAGTATGAGTTTATTTTTTACCTGACTTGTCCATATTCCAGAAGTCTGTCACGGCTCCACGTGAAGCAGATGATACGATATGGGCATATTTACCGAGAACACCACGGCTGTAAAGTGGTGGCAAGGTTGTTTCTGCCTTACGTTTTTCAAGTTCTTCTTCGGATACGGCCATAGAAATTTCTTTGGTATCTTGGTCAACCGTAACGATATCGCCTGTACGGAGGTAGGCAATCGGTCCACCGTCCTGAGCTTCAGGAGCGATATGTCCAACAACCAGACCATAAGTACCACCAGAGAAGCGTCCGTCTGTCAAGAGGGCAACCTTGTCTCCTTGACCTTTACCAACAATCATGGATGAAAGTGACAGCATCTCAGGCATACCAGGACCGCCCTTAGGTCCCACAAAACGAACAACGACAACATCGCCATCAACGATTTCATCTGTCAAGACAGCCTGAATCGCATCTTCTTCTGAGTCAAAGACCTTAGCTGGTCCAACGTGACGACGCACTTTAACACCTGATACTTTGGCAACCGCACCATCAGGGGCAAGATTCCCGTTCAAGATGATAAGCGGACCATCTGCACGTTTTGGATTTTCAAGTGGCATAATGACTTTTTGGCCTGGTGTGAGGTCTGCAAAGTCAGCCAAGTTCTCAGCGACTGTCTTACCAGTACATGTGATGCGGTCGCCATGAAGGAAACCATTTGCCAAGAGGTATTTCATAACCGCAGGGACACCACCGACTTCGTAGAGGTCTTGAAAGACATACTGACCAGATGGTTTCAAGTCAGCCAAGTGAGGCACGCGCTCTTGGATCGTATTGAAGTCCTCAAGTGACAAGTCAACATTAGCCGCATGGGCAATGGCAAGCAAGTGAAGAGTGGCATTTGTAGAACCACCGAGAGCCATAGTTACAGTGATGGCATCTTCAAAAGCTTCACGAGTCAAGATATCTGATGGTTTGAGACCAAGCTCCAGCATCTTGACAACAGCACGTCCTGCTGCTTCGATATCTTCTTTCTTGTCAGCTGATTCAGCTGGATGAGATGAAGATCCTGGCAAACTCATACCGAGAACTTCGATAGCAGTTGCCATGGTATTAGCTGTATACATACCACCACAGCCACCAGGGCCAGGGCAGGCATTACATTCGAGACGTTTCACGTCCTCAGCTGTCATGTCACCATGGTTCCATTTCCGATACCCTCAAAGACAGAAACCAAGTCAATGTCTTTGCCATCAAGATTTCCCGGTGCAATAGTACCACCATAGGCGAAAATAGCTGGAATATCCATATTGGCAATGGCAATCATAGAACCAGGCATGTTCTTGTCACAGCCACCGATAGCGACAAAGGCATCCACGTTGTGACCACCCATCGCAGCCTCAATAGAGTCCGCGATGATGTCACGAGATGTTAGAGAGAAACGCATACCAGGCGTTCCCATGGCGATCCCGTCTGCTACGGTAATGGTTCCAAACTGAACAGGCCAAGCGCCCGCAGATTTGACACCTTCTTTAGCCAATTTCCCAAAATCATGCAAGTGAATGTTACATGGTGTATTTTCCGCCCAAGTTGAAATCACTCCCACAATCGGTGTTTCAAAGTCCTTATCTGTCATTCCAGTGGCACGAAGCATGGCACGGTTTGGTGATTTCACCATACTGTCATAAACGCTACTGCGGTGACGTGTATCTAATTCTGTCATTTGTTCCCTCCCATTTCAGTTTTTACCATTATAGCACAATTTCCGCATGAAGAACAGAATAAAATTCTTGAATTTTCAGAAAATTTCGATTACTAGCTTCTAATTTTTTTATCTTTTTTTGTCAAGTAACTTTACTTTACAAAAAAAATGTGTTATCCTAGTATGGTTGATGAAAATCACTAGATTGAATCGAATTTAAATACCTAAAGGAGAAAAGAAAATGGCAGTACCTGCACGTCGCACCTCAAAAGCGAAGAAAAACAAACGTCGTACACACTACAAAGTAACAGCTCCATCTGTAAACTTTGACGAAACTACTGGAGATTACTCACGTTCTCACCGCGTATCACTTAAAGGATACTACAAAGGACGTAAAATCGCTAAAGCTGCATCAGCTGAATAATAGAAGGGAGATACCATGCGCGTAAATATCACACTTGAACACAAAGAATCTGGTGAACGCTTGTACCTTACTTCTAAAAACAAACGTAACACTCCAGACCGTCTTCAATTGAAGAAATACTCACCAAAACTTCGCAAGCACGTAGTGTTTACCGAGGTTAAATAAGCATAACTCAAAACGCCTTACTGGGCGTTTTTTGCTTTATTGGTTAGCAATCTATAGCTTTTCAGGAGAGATTTATGGCATTTTATCTTTGGATGTTCCCGCTACTCTTTATCTTTCACGATATGGAAGAAATTATCGGTCTTGTCCCTTGGATTCATCTCAACGAAACCTTGCTGGCTCAAAAGGCTCCAGCTATTCTCAAGATTCACAAAGGAATTACAACAGAGGGATTTGCCCTTGCTGTTTTTGAGGAATTTATTCTTGTCTTATCCATCACTTTATTTGCGTATTTTACTCAATCTAGAACGCTCAAATTAGTTTGGTTAGGAGGATTTGTGGCCTTTGCACTTCATCTCTTGCTCCATATTGGACAATCAATTCTTCTCCGTAAGTATATCCCTGCTCTAATCACTTCTATCCTTTGTTTTCCTGTCAGTGCTTATTTTATTACAGACATCGTACATTTGTGGCGAGTTTCGACTAGCGAATTTTTCCTATTTTCACTGGTCGGTTCAGGCATCGTCGTCATCAATCTCCTCTTTGCTCTCTGGCTTGGGAAAAAGTATTCCGCCTGGCTTGTTCATAAAAACGAATAAAATCCCCTGCAAATCTACATTGCAGAGGATTTATTTTTATTCTTGTACTTCTTTCTGAGCAGCCTTTCCTTGGTCTAGAAGGGCTTGGACGATTTTCTCATCGCGGAGTTTAACAGAATCGTTGATCATTTCTGCGGATTTGACGATGGTTGTTTCTAGTTGAGCACGTTTCTGGCATCCCAACTCAATGGCAGCAACGATACCTTGGTTTTGAGCGACTAGACTTTCAGCAAGTTTGGTGACGGATTCAACAGCTACTGTTGGACTTTGGGCAATTCGTTCCATCTGCGGAATCACTTCCTTGCTGGTTTCAGCTAGCATCTGAAGGGCAGCATTGTTGGCATTGACAATGGCATCTGCCACGACACCTGATTTCATCGATTGTTGCAAAATACCAAGTTGGGCAATCGAAAGCTTCATGGTTGGAATGGTATTGCGACGAAGCATGCCCAATTTTTGGCGCATGTCCGATGAAACTTTGACGAGATTACGCATTTGTGGAGTCGTCGTCCAAGCTACGTAAAGGCGGCTAACATACTCTGTATGTTGTTGTTCCAGTGTATTGACCACTTCTGCCATACGAGCTAATTCTTGGGACTTGGTTTGATATTCTACCGTACTTGAATCTAGTTGATCTACTTGAGTCTTCAATTCAGCAGCACGATTCCCAGCTTCTGCCTGACTGGCCTCGATAAAGGAAATTACTCCCACTAGATTTTCAATGGATTTGGTATTGTCCTCAATCAGCATTTCAGCAGAAACAATATTTCGCGCCAGCACATCTTCTTGCTTGACCACAGCAGCAGCCATACCATCTAGCTTTTGCTCAACTGTTTTTGAGTCAAAATAAAATTCTTGCAGACTGTTCTGACTTTTTTTAAATAATTTTTGCAAAAAGTTTGGCTTTTCTTCCAATTCTGCAATTTCAGCATTCTTATATTTGGCTACAAAACCTTGGAGCTCACGATTGGTATTTTTCAGCAGATCATCCACCTGAGGAATTTGCAGTTTCTTCTGCTCGGTCAAAATACGGTTAACCGTACCATTGACACCTTCCACCGCTGATTGACCAAAGTCCAAGAGAGCATTTTGGTCTGTGACAAACTGATCCACCAATTGAGGCACGCGCTCCTTGATTTGCTCTTGTTGCTCAGGGCTTAGCTTTTCAAGAAAAGTAATCGTCTGGGCTGAGCCTGTATTGGTCTCGATGATTCGGTTGTCTTGTCCACTTTGGCCACTGTATTATTAGCAATCTGATCAATATCAAAATTAAATTCTGTCATGGTTACTCCTTTGTGTCTACCCTATTCTTTGCGATCTTTTCCCAAGATACGCAGGCTAATATCAAAATCGCGCATATCTGTTTCATTGAGTTCTCTCAAAACTTGGTCTAGCTCAAGGTCAAATTGTTCGATGGCTGCTTTAGCTTGTTCCAAGCGTTCTTCCGCCCGATTATAATTTTTGGGATTTGCCTTAATCTTTAAATAGCCCTCTAAAATCGTTTGGAATTTCTCCATTTTTAAACTATGGATGGCCGTCAGCTCTTCTTTGGCTCCAACATCCGATGACTCGATTTTGTCGAGAATCGCTTGATGGTCCGCAGCAATATTTGCCAAAGTCTGAGACAATTCAGGCGCCAATTCTTCGGGCTCCTTATTTTCGATGTCTACCAGACTCTCTCTTTCTAGTCGCTCTAGCTGGACGTCTATGGTCGCCCTTACTGAGCGAACCTTTTTATCAATGCGACTATAAACAGCTTCGTCAATATAAGATTTTAAACGATTAGCCTCTTGATGAATTTCTTGAAGTTCAATCAAGACCTGATTAGCTAGGCTTTTATAGGCTGCTGATCCTTTTTCAGACAAAGTCTCTTCTAACTGCTGGATATCTTTATCGGCCTGACGAATACGCGCTTTTAAAAGCTCAATCTGATCTTCCAAAGAACGATCCTTCAAAAGAGGATAACACCAACGCTTATAGACTAGATAAGCCCCGAAACCTATCAAGCCACAAATTGCCAAAGGCAGAGCTACCTGAACCAAGAGACCTAGTAAAAACAAGCCACCCCAGAAATAAAGGCATCCTTTCAATAATACATTACCCGATTTCATAAACATTCCTTATCTTAAGTTTATAAATCTATTTTAGCACAAAAGCTGAAAATGAGGGCGGAAAAGTCACCTAAAACACGGATTTCTTTATACTATAGCTAGAAAGATTCTCGATGACTAAAAGCACTCCTTCCGACAATGCCTAAACCCAGAAATCAACGGTTTAAGACAAAGCAAAAAGCCCACTATTGTAGGCTTCTTGCAATATAAAGTCTTATCTTAAGGCATTTTGTTATCTTGCTGGATTTAGATAGCGATGCGTCATTGATGAGTTCAGTAAGCAAGTAAATTGCACCTGTCAAAGGTGATTTTTATTTTACTTTTCTGTCTAAGGCCTAGATTGTTCTAAGCGCTATGGTTTACTAACTGTTTTGCTTTGTTGTAGTATGGTTCAAGAAATCTCCTACACAATTCTTTATCCTCTGTATCTTCTTCAACATAAAAATAATACATTGGTTCATCATTGATAAGATCAAAAAGAGGCTCATTTTCCGCTATCAAACCATCAGCAAAAGCATCATCTTCGCCTAATTTAGCAGTAAGTTCAAGAAAAAAACCATAGTAAGCCTCAACATCACCATCTACTCCTCTTTTTAGCATGTCTAATACTTGTTGACTATATCCCATTACCCATCTCCTCCTAATAAGAGCGTTGTAGCATATTGAACTACGTTCCAAAAATTTAACAAATAAAATCTAATTTTGGGGTGCGATTCATTCATCAAGCGTGATTTTTATTTTAATAATACTGCACTTCAATTCCATCCATAATTTCTATTAAAGTGTTATCTCCAATTTTTAAAGAAATCAGATCAATGAATGACGATGCCTGATATTCTTTATCTCCAATCACCACTCTTATGTCATGAACAGAGTTAGGAAAAATCCCACATACTTGACCATTATAATCAAAAGAGGCGTCCCAACCATTGTCATATAAGGCTTGTAAATCATCTAATATCGCCATATAAACTAAATCCTTTTCCATAGTATTTTCTTTCAAATAAGGCAGGTAAAAGCACCTAGATTGTTCTAAGTCCTATGAGATTGTTTCAATCGAGAGAACCTCACTCTCAAAGAGAGAAATTTCAGTAGCTTCAGCAGGGCTAGGATTGTCAATGAGGATAGTGATTTCATCTTGCTCATCATTGTCCATTTCGTCAACAAAGTCTATGACACGTCCCTTGATTATCTTGCCGTCATTAGTGACTACCTGAACTCTTGAGCGTAGGTAGTTCCATAGTTGCCTACTCATTTATTTTCCTCTCTGCTATTTTTTCGATAGTTCTTATGCTAGTCGATAAAATCGCCTAGGTTGAACTAAACCCTAATAATTTTGATTTTCTTGATAATATCTTCAGGATATGAGCGATCACCTATGACTAATTCGTCAGGACCATCTAAATCATAACCATCAAACCAATCAACCACCCTGCCCTTGATGGAAGTCCCATCTTCTAAAATAAGGCGAACATTTTTATCAACACATTCCCATAGTTTCATTGAGTTCCTTCTCTCTAACAGCGGAACAATATGACCCAATATTAGTTATTTACTAATGGCTTTTAGTTCCTGTTAAAAGCATTATAGCACACCTTGTTTGCTAAAGTACTACAGATACTCCATTAGACTAGCTTACTACTTTATTTTCCTTGTAAAATGTCGTATGCTATAGCATGCAAAGGAACCGACTATCACCAATGGGTGGGCTTTAAATATACTTGCGTCAATTCATTTTTTCGATTATAATCTATTTAATGAATAGAGGTTTTCCATCTCCCCTTGAAACAGATCTTTCTGCGGTAGGAGGTGGGACGCCTCTATTTGTTTTTTAAGTCAAAATGATGTAAAATTAATCCAAGAAAGAAGTGTGGTTTTCCCGCCTAAAAGCTCTATTGCTGTGGGAGAGTCATGCTTCTTTTTACCTCTCAAAAATGAACGCCCAAAAAGCAGTTTCGTTCTATGAAACTGCACTAAAAAGTTTATAACTGAACAAACCCAGAAATCAACCTTTTAAGACAAAGCAAAAAGCCCACTGTTGTAGGCTTTCTGTATCACATATCCTAAAATTAAAGCATTTTGTTGTAGAATTCAACGACAAGTGCTTCGTTGATTTCTGGGTTGATTTCGTCGCGTTCTGGCAAGCGAGTCAATGAACCTTCCAATTTCAGCGTCGAATGATACGAATGCTGGACGTCCAAGAGTAGCTTCTACTGCTTCAAGGATTGCTGGAACTTTCAATGATTTTTCACGAACTGAAATCACTTGACCTGGAGTTACGCGGTATGATGGGATATCAACGCGTTTTCCATCAACAAGGATGTGACCGTGGTTTACGAATTGACGAGCTTGACGACGAGTAGTCGCAAGGCCAAGACGGTAAACAACATTATCCAAACGACGTTCCAAAAGAAGCATGAAGTTGAAACCTAGGATTCCGCCTTTGATTTTTGTAGCTTGTACGAACAAGTTACGGAATTGTTTTTCACCTACACCGTAAGTGAAACGAAGTTTTTGTTTTTCAGCCAATTGCAAACCGTATTCTGATAATTTAGAACGGTTGTTTGGTCCGTGTTGTCCTGGTACGTAGTTACGACGTGCCAATTCTTTACCTGTACCTGTAAGTGAAAGGCCAAGGCGACGAGCTTGTTTCCAAGATGGTCCTGTATAACGTGACATGTGAATGTCCTCCTGATATAAATAATATTTCGGTGGAAATAGTCACTTAGAAAGCCCTGATTCGTGCAGATGCCCTTCGCTAAACAGCCAAGGTTACTTGTCATAAGACACCTGTTGACGAGCTTCATGCTTTCCTGCTGCTATTTCACACAAAGGCTATTGTACCATGAAAAGCTATATTTGTAAAGGGATTTTACGCCTTTATTTCAAATTGAGGCTGAATGTAAACTTGCTTCCTAAGCCATATTGACTTTCTGCTGTGATTTCGCCACCAAGCTGATGGGCTAGTTCGCGTGCGATCGCAAGACCTAATCCATGCCCACCTGTCTTCATATTGCGTGAAGTTTCTACACGATAAAGTCGTTTAAAGATCTTTTCCAAATCTTCAGGAAGGATCCCCTGACCCTCGTCTTTCACACTGATTGTCAGCTCTTGTTCTGTTAATTGGGCAAGAACCTCGATTCTGGTTCCTGGTTCTGAATATTTAAAGGCATTGTTTAACAAATTGACCAGAATGCGAGAAAGTTTGTCAGAATGGCTCTTGATTTTCGCCGACTCAGGTGATACTTGAATGTAAACATCTCGCTCCTCTTGTTCAATCTGGAGTTGAAATTCACTCATTGACTCAATCAGCAACTGATCTAAAAAGACCTCTTCGACTTCTTCATCAGCAGTATCTTGAGGTTGTGTGTTCAGAGTCAAAACATCCAATTCCTCCACTAGCTTGTTTAGGCGCTCGGTTTGCCGACCAATCGTGGCTAAGTAGTGGAGCCGCTCCTCTTCCTTGATCACTCCATCTAGAATTCCCTCCACAGTAACCTGAATGGAGGTAATGGGAGTTTTAATATCGTGAGAGAGCTGCGCAATCATCATTCTCTTTTCTTGCTCGCTCTCATCAAGTGATTGAAAGGTAGCCTGCAATTTGTGGGACATGTCATTAAAAGCCCGGCCCAGTTCTTGAAATTCTAATGGTCCCTTGGTTTCAATTTCTGTGCTAAAATCCTTGCTTGCTATATCCTGAGCTTGTTTTTTCAAATGTTTCAGAGAAGAGAACACAGGCGACAAAAGAAAGATGCTCACTGCAGCGCCAATGAAACTAGCAATCAAGGTCATTCCAACTAGAAAGTAAACTTCACTTTTCTCGATCAACATCCGTTGGACTGCCCAGAAAACGACCAAAATCGTTAGTAGAGTCGACACTAGATACCCCACTAAAATATAGTTTTTTAATTTCATTTTCTACCTCTTGGTCTTTCCATCTTATAGCCCAATCCCCAAACAGTTTTGATAGCAGGAGTGTTTAAATTCGTATACTTACTCAACTCTTGTCTCAAAGCATGGATATGAACATTGAGTGTATTGGTATCATCTACATAGTCCTCTTGCCATACCTTCTCGTAAAGTTCAGTCTTTGAAAAGACTCTCTCAGGATTGCTGGCTAATATCCATAGAAGTTCAAAAGATTTCACTGTCAATTCCAAAGACTGTTCCCCAATACGAACCTCATGAGTCACATGGTTGATCACTAAGTCACCAAGCTCAATCTGCTCGGTCTCTCCGCCTCGACTAAGGCGGCGCAAAATATTATTCACTCTCAAAACCAATTCCCGTGGGCTAAACGGTTTAGCTATAAAATCATCTGCCCCCAAACTTAATCCATAAATCTTATCCTGTTCGCTTGTCTTAGCAGTTGTAAAGAGAAAGGGTTGATCAGGAGCAATATACTGAACTTCGCTGATGAAATCATAACCGTCCATATTAGGCATCATGATATCTGTGATAATGAGATCGATAGATTTTTTTCTAAAAAGTTCTAATCCTTCCTTACCGTCATGGGCAACTAAACATCGTAACCTGCCTGTAAAAGATAGCGATTTTGAATATCTAGAATATCTATCTCATCATCAACCAACAAAATTGTCTTTTTCATCTGACACTCCTTTGACAAAAACAGTGTTATACTTGCTTTAGTATAACACTATTTTCCGTAATGTTTAAATGATTTGAACCTTAATCTTCTCTTTTGGTTTTCCAACCCAAAAATCCAACAAAACCTGCCAAGGCTAGGCCAAGGATTCCAAGTCCAGCTGTAGCCGTTTGAGCTTCACCAGTATTTGGTAGCATCGCTTTAACATCTTTTTTCATCATATTAGCCATTGGGCCAGAAGCTGGTTGATCTACTTTCATATCTGACATATGGTGATTTGTACCCATCATACCATCAGTCGTACCTGTAGAGCCTGTTTCAGAAGGCTTCGTATTCATCTGACCTTGTTGAGATGGTATTGTCGCCATTTCTTTTCCACGAAGCTGAATCGTTACTTGACGAGTAGCAATCAGATTGGTCAAATCAGGTTTGCCATCTTTAGAGCCATAGACTTTAATAGTAGCTGAATATGTATGGGTTCCGTTAGCTCGAAGTTGCTCCAGCAAGGCCTGACCATCTTTGCCAACCGTATTGCCATTCAAATCCACTTCGTAGAAATATTGGCCTTTAGCCAAGCCTTCAAGTGGCAATAAAGCAGGATTTTTATCCATTCCATTGTCTGACCAAGGGGCTTTGTCTGAGGCTTTTAACAAGAGGCGAGTCAACATACCATCTCCACCAAAAGCTTCGTATGGTATAACCTGGTTGACACCGGCCAAGAAAGGTCCAGGAACCTTAGCCTTATCAAGGTAGCTAGCTGGAACATCAATCATGTCTTTGACATTGTTAACAACAGATTCTTTAACCTGAGTTGGTGTGGTCAAGCCATTCAAATTAACAGTCAAATCTTTAGTCGCTACCAGATTGCTCAAGTCAGCCTTACCATCTTTCGCACCGTACACCTTGATAGTAGCTTTATAGCTTTGAGTGCCGTTTTGTTTCAAGAAATCAAGAAGCTCTTTATCTGATTTACCTTGGGTGCCAGCCAAATCCACTTCGTAGAAATATTGGCCTTTAGCCAAGCCTTCAAGTGGCAATAGAGCTGGATTTTCAGCTATTCCGTTGTCTGACCAAGGGGCCTTGTCGGAAGCTTTTAACAAGAGGCGGGTCAACATTCCATCTCCACCAAAAGCTTCGTATGGAATAACTTGGTTGACACCGGCCAAGAAAGGTCCAGGAACCTTAGCCTTATCAAGGTAGCTAGCTGGAACATCAATCATGTCTTTGACATTGTTAACAACAGACTCTTTAACCTGATTTGGTGTGGTCAAACCATTCAAATTAACAGTCAAATCTTTAGTCGCTACCAGATTGCTCAAGTCAGCCTTACCATCTTTCACACCGTACACTTTAATAGTAGCTTTATAACTTTGAGTACCATTTTGTTTCAAGAAGTCAAGCAGCTCTTTATCTGATTTACCTTGAGTACCTGCCAAGTCTACTTCGTAGAAATATTGGCCTTTAGCCAAGCCTTCAAGTGGCAATAAAGCAGGATTTTTATCCATTCCATTGTCTGACCAAGGGGCCTTGTCAGAGGCTTTCAAGATAAGGCGGGTCAGCATTCCATCTCCACCAAAAGCTTCGTATGGTATAACTTGGTTGACACCGGCTGTAAATGGTCCTGGGAAATTAGCTTTGTCAAGGTAGCTAGCTGGAACATCTACTGTGTCTTTGGTGTTGTCGGCCACACCCTTTTGCACTTCAGCTGGAGTGGTCAAACCATTCAAGTTAACATCCAAATCTTTAGTCGCTACCAGATTAGTTAAGTCAGGCTTGCTGTCTTTTGCACCGTACACCTTGATAGTAGCTTTATAGCTTTGAGTGCCGTTTTGTTTCAAGAAATCAAGAAGCTCTTTATCTGATTTACCTTGGGTGCCAGCCAAGTCTACTTCGTAGAAGTAAAGGCCTTTGCCCAGTTTCTCTACTGGTGGGAGGGCAGGATTTTTAGCTGTTCCGTTGTCTGACCATGGGGCCTTATCGGATGCTTTCAAGATAAGGCGAGTCAACATGCCGTCACCAGCGAAGAATTCATATGGAATAACTTGGTTGACACCAGCTGTAAATGGTCCTGGGAAATTAGCTTTGTCAAGGTAGCTAGCTGGAACATCTACTGTGTCTTTGGTGTTGTCGGCCACACCCTTTTGCACTTCAGCTGGAGTAGTCGCTGGTTGCGCTTCACTAGCTTCACGGTCTTGTCCAGAAACTGTAGACTCAGAACCTTCCACAGGTTTAACTGCATCTTCTGTTTGTTTCTTAGAGTCAGGTTGTGCTTGCACTTCTTCTTTTGGCGCTACTTCCGGATCTTTAGCAGTTGCGTCCGCTTTTTCTGAAGAGCTTGTAGTATCCACACTTGCTTGAGGTGTTGGAATAGACTGTTCTGAAGAAAGATCTACATCGACTGCTTTATTTAGAACCTCTGCTGATAGGTCGCCCTTTTCACTCACTGAGGCGTCGTTTGACACGACTTGGGCAGGAGTCGGATTAACGACATCAGCACGTGCAGAACTTGGTTGACCGACTAGGACAAAGAAACCACTAGCCACAACAACTGAAGCAACACCGACACTGAGACGGCGAATAGACCAACGAGTATATCTCTGATTTGGATTGAATTTCATAGGATTCTCCTTAGAGTTTTCTTTTTTTTGATGACTCTAGTATAATCTCCTGAAAATTAAAAAGGATTAAGAAAAAGTTAAAATTTTTTTCTTAAATCCTTCTTATAAAAATACTTATATTGACTCAATAGTCACTAGAAAAAAGAATGGTCATTTCTCTTTTAATCATTAAGGTGTGCTAGATTATCCAAATATTGGTTATTGATTACTGCCATCATATAGCCATCGGCTTTCAATAGATCATCCGGCCCAAATTGAACATCCAAGGGAGCATTTTCATAGTCACGAAACCAAGAATATTGAGATTGTATTGTCCTCGAAGATCAAGTTCACTTAGACTCTTACCTGCCCACGACCTTGGAATTTTCATTTCGACTATCGAGACATTTTTGTCCAACTGAAAAACATCAACGCTGTTATTAAATAAAATAGTCTGTGCCAACGAACGACCCATCTCAAACTCTGGTGAGATGACTGAATCTGCGCCAATTTTTTCAAGGACTTTTTTTGCTGTATGGCTTTTAACCTTAGCAATAACAGTTGGTACTCCTAGACTCTTGCAATGCATAACTGCAAGCACACTAGATTCTAAATTTTCCCCAGTTGCCACCACAACTGTATCGCAGGTATCAATTCCTGCTGAGAGCAAGAGCTCTTCATCGGTAATATCTCCAACAACTCCACGCGCCAGCACAGGTTCAAATTGATTAATGCGTTCCTCGTGGTCATCAATAGCAATGATATTCATGTCATGCTTGGCTAGGGCAGCCAAAACACTGCTCCCAAAAATTCCCAAGCCTAAAATTCCAATTGTCCGATCTGACATCGTTCTTCCTTTCTTATCCGATAGTGATATCTGCTTTCATATAGTGAATCGTATCTTTCTTGTCTGGCTGGTATTCTGCTACACTGACCAGTAGTGTCAAGGGACCAATACGGCCGATAAACATCAGCAACATAACGATGCTGAGGGCTATCTTGCCTAGCTCTGGTGTTAAATTTGCCGTCACTCCAACTGTCGCAAGGGCTGAAATGGTCTCAAACATGAGGTAGATAAAGCGCGGATTTCCCTCTGCTGTTATCCCTAGTAGGATCAAGCCCAGCAAGAATGTTAGCAAGAAGATAATAAAGACACTGAAAGATTTTTGCACGGTTCGGGGTTCAATGGTCCTCCGAGCCACATTGGCATGAGGCAAGCCCAATAGTTCGCTACGAGCGAAGACCAACAAGACAAAGAAGGTCGTAATCTTGAGCCCCCCTGCTGTCCCTCCAGGCGCCCCTCCTAGAAACATCTGTAGGATATAGATGAACAAGGTAACTGGTCGAGCCTGGGTGTAGTCAATGGAAGCAAAACCTGCCGTTCTCATACTAACGGTCTGGAAGAAACTAACCAGCAGTTTCTCTGGGGCGCTAAGATTTCCAATCGTTCCAGGATTATTCCACTCGATGAATAAAGTCGATACGGTTCCAAAGAGTAAAATTCCCGCCGTTAAAAAGAGAACCAGCTTGGTATGGAAACGCAGGCGGCGTTTTTTCTTTTTCCCAAACTGGGTCGCTAGGTCAAACCAGACCATAAATCCTAGCCCACCCGTGATAATCAATCCTGCAATCACTAGATTGATCAAGGGGTCCGTTTGAAAAGCTACCAAACTCGTACTTCCAAAATTATCAAATCCAGCATTACAGAAGGCTGAAACAGCCAAAAAGATAGAAGTTAACACCCCTCGTCCCCAGCCAAATTCAGGAATAAAGCGAAAACTCAGGAGAAAGGCACCAATCCCTTCCACCAAAAAAGTCGTCAAAAAGATCGAGCGAATAAAGTCCTTTAAGGACTGAGTTTCTCCATAACTGAAACTTTCTTGAATGGTCTCACGGCCACGAAGACTGAGCTTTTGCTTGCCTTGGATATAAAAGATTCCGATAAAGGTCATGAGCCCCAAACCACCAATCTGGATTAAGAGCATACAGATCAACTGGCCCCATATATTATAAGTAGAGGCCACTGGCAGGGTGAAGAGCCCTGTAACACAGACCATGGATACCGTTGTAAAGAGATGATCAAAGTAGGTCGCTTGTGACGTTGTTGCTTGCACAAAGGGAAGGCTTAAAAGGAGCGAGCCCAAGAAGATAACTAAGGCAAAACTTAAAAAGATGCGACGGGCTGGTGATAACCGAGACAGCGTCGTCTTGATTTTTTCCAAAAAAGATTTGAATAACATAGCTACATTTTACCATAAAAACAGTCAGAACACTCACATGTGGTGCACAATGGCAAGACAGAGTTCGAGTGCCTTATCAAAAGCTTCAGAGCCCCAGTCACGACTGTTGTAGTTGTCCAGATCTGCCAAGGAATCTGCGGTAAAGAGTAATTCTCCCCAGACAACTCCACGTAGCTGAGCTACTGCCGCAAGAGCAGAGCACTCCATCTCCACAACAGCACAGCCTTCTTCCTTGCGATAGGCAACCTTTTCAGCCGTCTCTCGGTAAAAACCATCTGTCGTCCAGGTCATGACTTCCTCGTAAGGAATGCCTCTTTGTTCTAAGACTTGCTCAATGGCAGAGACAGCCTCAATCTGCATCTCCATATAACGAGAAGGCGCTACATAATGGTAACTGGTCCCCTCATCTCGCAAAGCACGAACAGGGACGAGAAAGGCATTCTCCTCTATATCGGCTAGGACGCCACAGGTTCCAGTGGAAATGATTTGCTCCACACCATAGCCAATCAACCAATCCATAAACTGGGCCGCTGGGGCAGAGCCCACGGGCGCCTGGGCCAGACAAATCTCCTCGCCCTTGTAGTTGAGGACATAGACTGGATAAGTCTTGGTGACCGAAACGAACTCACCAACACAATCCGCCCCTACTTCCTTAGCGTAGCGGTCAATCTCCTCCTCCAAAAATGCATAGATACACTTCTTTGGCAACTTTAAGTCTAACCCCTCATGTGTTGGCATAAGAACCGCTTGGGGGTTATCATCAAACTCTAAAATGGGAATTGTATGCTTCTGAATCATAACCCACCTCCTCTAATTTTGTACTATTGTATCAAAAGCTGACGGAGTGTCAAGGAGTTGTCTTTAGCAAGCCAGAAAACTCCTCTTCCATACATTTAAGAAATCGTTGCACTGCTGGAGAGGTCGGTTTCTGTTTTGGCAAAGTGATTGAGGACTATCACCAAAATACCAAATTCAATAATAAAAAAGCACAAATCTGCATCAGGTAATGTATACCCTTTTATATTATCTTGTACAAGAAGCTAAACCAATAGAATCTAGCCTCCATTTTGTCTAGGCCTACTCTATTTCCACAAACCACCTAAAATCTGTTTTTCTAATAAGTCTAGGTCTTCTTCCTTTATTTCTCCATTATCGCTAACGATATAAAGCTGAGCGAAGTAAGCCAACAATGGGCCAACACAAATACGAACCATTTGAGGACTCGTTAACTCTGGATTTACACGTGGATCTGCTAGCAATTCCTTATGAAGCACTCGAAGTTTATCTTGAATAGCATTCCAGATAAAAATCTGTTCATTTTTTAGCTTTTTATTTGAAAAACTCTCCTGCAGAATGATTTTCATCAAAGCACGATTTTTTTTGAGATAGCTCATACGATTGTGGACGAGATAACGAACCCTCTCTCTGTCGTTTCAAAAAGCTAAGAGTTCCTCAAAAAAACTACCGAAAAATGCCTGGGACTACAGGATGTAAAAATAGCCGTCAGTAGATCATCCTTCGTCTTAAAAATACTTAAACAAAGTTGCCTGGCTTAGTCCAGCACGCTCAGCTATGTGAAGAGTTGAGGTCCCATGGTAACTCCTGGTTGATATGAGATCCACTGCTGCCTGCATGATTTTTTTCTTTCCTTGAGGGTAATTCGCTTCTTCTAAGTAATCTTCAAACGATTCAAAAACAGTCTTATCCATCTAATCTTCACACCTTTTTAGCATTATTTATGTTGATTTCTAAACTTTACGATAACGACGCAATCCAACAATATTAAGAATTGTTAAAACGATCAAGAAAATCATTAAAACACCAAGATTTGACAAAATATCACCAAGATTGTGCCCGTAAAGAATAATCTGGCTTATTGCATCACCAGAATAGGTTAATGGCAAAAATTTCCCCACAGTTAGAGCCCATTTCCCCATGGATGACAATGGAATAATTCCTGAGAAAAAAAGTTGGGGCATAATCACGAGAGGAATAAATTGCATCATTTGGAATTCTGATTTTGCTAGAGTAGACAAGAGAATTCCAAAAGCTAGTGCTACAAGAGCCAGTACCACATTAACTATTATAACATTTAAAATACTTCCTACAACTTCTACATCTAGTAGCCAAATTGCTGCTAAAACGACAACTGCCGTTTGAAAAATCGCAATAATACCGTAAGACAACATATAGCCATAGACGATTTCAGATCGTTTCACTGGTGTTGCTAACAAACGTTCTAGTGTTCCCACTGGTGCGCTCTTTCAAAAGCGCCATACCTGAAATCAAAAAAAGACAAAGAAGAAAAACTACAAAACCTATCAAAACCGGAATCATACTGGTAAAGAAGCTTGTATTTTTCATCTCCATACTGGTAAGACTCCTTGATTTCTGGTATTTTTTTGCGTCCGAGTCCAATTGTGGAAGAGCTTGTTTAACACGAGATACTAACTGATCGGTGCCTTCACTGGCGATACTTGTCCGTAACACTTGTCGTATCATAGAGGTCTTGGAGGCATCTGTGTTTGCGTAGTCGACCTGATACTCACCGTCTTTATAAGAAATCACAGCATCGACTTTTTCATTTGCTAGCGCTTCTTTGGCTTGATCTAAACCTTGATAAGTCTCGACGTCTACATGATCGAGCTCATCCATTTTCGTTACCAAACCAGTTGGTAGATCCTGTGTTGCTAACTTGACATTCACGGTTGTACTAGCTGAAAACATGAGGTTCATCAACCACATGATAAAAACAGGTGCTATAAACATCAGGGCTAGAGTTCGTTTGTCACGAAGTAATTCTTTGATGACTTTTTTTGCAATCGCTATTGTTCTCATTTTACTCACCTTCTGCTTTTAAAAATACTTCTTCAATACTTGAAACTTGATAACTTTCTTTTAAGTGTTGCGGTGTATCAAAAGCAATGATTTTTCCGCCTAATAATAAGCCGACCTTATCCGTCAACTCTGCTTCATCCATAACATGGGTAGTAACTAATATCCCTACCCCATTGTCTCTAAGCGCGAATAATTCTTTCCAGATTTTCTTTCGAAGAGAAGGGTCGATTCCAACTGTCGGTTCGTCCAAAATCAAGAGTTGAGGATTTCCTAACAGCGCGATAGCAAGAGACAAACGCCGTTTCATTCCTCCAGAATAACCAGATACCGCCTTGTTTAAGTAGTCTGTCAGATCTACTACTTGAGCTATATGAGCAATTTCCGCCTTTAGGTCTTTTTTAGAAAGCCCCTTTAGCTGACCAAAAAATTCCAGATTTTCTTGGCCTGACAAGGACTCGTATAAAGCATCTGATTGGGCCATATAGCCAATATCTCCTAAAATATGGCGATTGGGCATAGTGTGATTTAACACTAAAGCTACGCCTCCATCAGCCTTTTCCATTCCTAACGTAGTCTTAATCATAGTTGATTTACCAGCACCAGACGGACCAATTAATCCTATAATTTCTCCTGGCTGCAATTCAAAGCTGACATGATTCAGAACTATTTGATGGTCAAAAGATTTTACTAAATCTTGTAAATGTAGTAATGTTTTCATTTACTTCCTCCTTGGTGAGTGATTACTCACTTTTTAAATCACAGAAGCTATTATAGTGAGTAATCACTCACTTGTCAAGAGAAAGGGTTAAATTCTTTAAAAAAATAAAACACCAGATTCGTATCTGATGTTTATAATGCACATGTCTTATTTCTAAAAAAATGTTTTTTGAACTTCCTCTCTATACTCCGAAATGGTCTTTCCTGTCCACTTTTTAAAGGCCTATTCTTCCTCTACTTTTCTCAGCCAATCCTACCATCGTCATTGCTATCGAAACTCTAATGACCTTGGCGATGGAAATTCATTTTACTCATTTTTATATGAAACAGACTAAGAAATTTTCAAGACCTGATTGGAAGTTATTTTAGCCACAATCCATCTCTCAAACACAAAATCTCCCTTCTCTTTCGAGAAAGGAGATTCTTTTTTATCCTTGTCCGCCAGGGGCTGGACCGCCGTCTTGAGGGCCCCCATTTGGTCCACCGCCTCCATGCATAGAGTTGACGATTTCCGTTTGTTTTTCACCGTTGAGATAGATATCACCGCCTATGTAGGTCGCAGTTCCATCAAAGTCAAAACCTGTTTGACCAATCATTTTAATGGTTCCGCCTGTGACCGTCACGTTCCCGTTTGAGTCGATTGGGTCTGTGTCCCCTTGACCTACTTCTACTGTTAGATTTCCACCGTTCATGGTGAAGAAGATTTCACTTTGTTGGGCGTTTTTATTAGCCGCGTTGACTCCATCATCTGTCGAATAGATGCTAATGTCCCCACCGTTGATAGTGATGGACTTACCTTCAAGTCCTTCTGTCGAATTCTTGACGGTGTAGGTACCACTATCGATAACCAAATCACCTGATGCGTGGATGCCATCATCTCCTGCTGTGACGGTGATGTTGTTGTTAGATAGGTACATGGTTCCGACTGAAGTATCCTCATCATTGTCCACCTTGACTCCGTCTTCTTTAGCATCGATGGTCATGGTTGTACCAGTGATATTGAGTTCATCATTGACATTAAAGGCATCGCCAACTGCTGTGATGTTATAAGTTCCACCCGTGATGTGGAGGGTGTCGTTAGCCTTAATACCATTATTTTTCTTGCCTTCTACATTAAGAGTGCCTTTCCCGTTGATGGTTAAATCCACCTTAGAAAATAAGGCTGCGTCGGCTTTTTCGTCGCTGTTCGTGCTTGAGTCAGAGAGACTGTTGGTTGTTCCTTCTGCTAGAGTCAGGTAGACATGACCAGCTGATGTCGCAGAAATTGCTGCATTGGTGTTGGTCATGGTGACACCTTTTAAGACTAGCTGAACATCTGCCGACTCATCTGCCTCGACCTTGATCTGCACTCCATCAGACTGACCTGAAATCACATAGGTTCCAGATTTTGTGATGGTCACTGTTGATTCAGAGACTGTCACCCCATCTCCAGAGACGTTTGCTGATGAGCCAGATAGCTCGATCTTAGAAGCTGTGCTTTCATCATAAGAAGTATCATTGTCCTTCTCTGTAAAATAGGATGATTGGTTTGTCTTTGTTGCAGTTGTTGTGGCACTATTTGTCGTTGCATTGGTATTGGATGTAGTTGTTGACTGGGCACATGCTGCCAGCAGCACCATTGCCGTTAAACTCGTTGCGAGTAGGGTCCATTTTTTTGATTTCATACCTTTTTCCTCTCCTTCGTATGATATAGCTAGACAGTCTACAGAAGATTCCTGAAACAAAACTAAAACTTTTCTGAAAGTTTCCTTAAATTCAATTTCGCTCAGTATTCTTTTGAAAGGGCTACTAGAAACAATTTGAGAGTACTAAAATGCATTTAATAGTTTTTAAAAGCAACATCCCCAAGTGCGATGTCACTCTAACCCAAAAAGCCAAAAAAGAAAAATCTATAAGACTAAGATAAAGATTATAAAAAGAACAGCCCAAGCTGTTCTTTTTAGTTTTCTTTTATTGGGATTTCCTTGATAACACGCGCAGGATTCCCACCTAGGACGACATTGTCTCCAAAGGACTTGGTGATCACGGCTCCTGCTCCAGCGACGACGTTATTTCCCAGTGCCACTCCAGGAAGGACAATGACGCCACCTCCAGCCCAGAAATTATCTCCAATGGTGATGGGCTTTCCATATTCGACCCCTGAATTGCGTTCATCCGGATCCAGTGGATGGAGTGGGGTTAAAAACTGACAGTTGGGGCCAAGCATGGCGTTGTTCCCGATGCGAATCGGACAAACATCCAGCATGGTCAAATTCCAATTAGAATAAAAATTTTCCCCTAGATGGATATTGACTCCATAATCGACCACCAAGCGTGGATTGATATAAAGATTTTGCCCAGTTGAGCCAAACCAAGTCTTGATAATATCCGCTCCCTTCAAGGGATCTTCTTCCTTGTTAAAGGCAGCCTGTTTTTGGCGAGAAACCTGCGCCAAGGTCCGTAATTCAGGATTCGACGGACGGTAAGGCTCCCCTGCTATCATTTTCTGGTATTCACTGGTCATCTTAACACCTCATACTTACTTTTGGACCCATCATATCAAAAAAAGCCTTTGAAAGGTCAAGAATAGCCTGCTTTCTGGACTCTCGAAACTAATTCCCTCCCAAGTCAAAACAACTTGCTTGACAAAAGCTTGACTTCATGGTTTAATATACCCCATAAGGGTATATGTGGAGGTGCCTATGTTTCACTTATTTACAAAAATCGACAGTATTTCTACCAGCGAGTTAGAAGTTAAACTCAAGGAACCGATTCAACTACTAGATGTTCGGACGCCTATGGAATTCCGTAGAGGTCATATCAAAAATGCCAAGAATGTCCCTCTAACCGAAATCGGTTCCTATACACCTGCAACAAAGAAACACTTTATGTCATTTGTCATTCAGGTGTACGAAGCAAACTAGCTGCGAAAAAGCTTAAGAAAAAAGGCTACGATGTCATCAATGTACGAGGCGGTATGAGCGCTTGGATAGGCAAGGTCATCTAGAAGCATAAAATAATGGGCTACGTAGCCTTGAACCTAATCGAAGATCTGAGCGACAATATCCAAGGTGTCCGCTCGAAGACGATCTGACTAAGGGCAAATAATTACTAGATGTACGGACAAGTGGCGAATTTCAGGGGGCGACCCAAGGTCGATACCATTCATATCCCCTAAATGAACTAGGGGAGAATTTGGATGAACCGGACAAGAACCAGATCTACATCCTTAGTTGCCACAGCGTTTTGCGCAGCTAGATCACAGATCGTATTCTCCAGCGGCAGGATTTACCGTCCAAAACCTTGACGACGCTTATTCACTATACAAAATGGCTAATCCAGAAGGAGTCAAATATGAAAACGAGTATCAGCATGGCTGACTTTTATGAAAAATACCTAAATGAAAATCTAAATCTTATCGATGTACGTGAAGTGCATGAATTCCAAGCAGGACATGCACCAGGAGCCAAAAATCTTCCGTTAAGTACCTTGGAACAAGGTTACAAAGAACTCAAACCTGACCGTGCATACCATGTCATCTGTCAAGGCGGAGTACGCTCCGCATCTGCTTGTGAATTTCTAAGCGCCCAAGGCCTCACCGTTATCAATGTAGAAGGTGGTATGAATGCTTGGCCCGGTCAAGTAGAATAAGCAAAAAACCGATTAAGAAACTTAATCGGTTTTTTCATTTCTGCAACCCAATGATATAGGGCTCGTAGCCCGTCGCTTCTAAAAAACGAAGCACATTGATGGTATCTAAAAAGAGCTTGCTCATTGGTATTGGGGGAACTCATCCGTTTGTCTGACATGATTTCTTTATCGAAATAGGCTTAAATACCTTTGTCTGCATTGTTTATCAATAGCAAATTAGTTTATTTCCGTTTAATCAGGTATCGGATGGCCTTTTCTAGGCGTTCCTTTTGAGCCTCGGGGTCGTCTAGTGGTTGGTTGATACAGCCTGTGAGATTTTCAGTAATAATCATCTCAATCACGCGCTCAACGCTAGATTTCACTGCTGTCAACTGCGTAACAATATCTGCACAGTCACGATCTTCTTCAATCATCTTTTGAATCCCACGCAACTGGCCCTCTGAACGCTTCAGGCGTGTGATATACTTTGAGTTTGTCATTGATTTATCCTTGGTCACTTTTTCTTCATTATATCTCGAATAAGGGGCTTTGTCAAAATTCACTTCCTGTCTGTATTTGTAGGAGGCAACCTCTCCTCTGTATCAGATAGAAAAGATTGATAAGCATGGAAATGGAAAAGAAACTCTGTCCTCCTTGAAACTCGATGGGAAGTAAAGTTTCCTTTCAACCAACTGACCTTTATGCGTATATCTTGGACAAATTGGACAAAAAGGCTAGGATCACTATCCCATAGACTATAACTAGAGCCAGCCCAAATCCGATACCAAACCACTTGTAAAACTTGTCCATTCCGCTGTAACGTTCGACATAGGCCCTGGTCGGCTTGTCTGAATCATACCAGACCGTCAGTTCCGAATGAAGGGGGAAATGGGTCTGCATCAAGCGTTTGAAGGAAACAAAGGAGTTGCTGTAGCGAGTGATCGAAGGCGCTAGCATATCTTCTCTTGTATAGTCCTTTAAAAATTTAGTAGTCCCCCACGGAATTGTGATCGTTTTGAACATAAAATACTGCAAGGTTTTCTTATAAGCAATCCCATCCACCGTGTATTCGACGATAGGTGGATACCCCTCACGAAAACGGCTATAGCCGATAACCGTTCCCTGTACGGATGACTTGGCAAGACGGACCAACTTCTGATCTCGAAGATAGAGATAGAGAAAGGTCCCACACACAAATACAAAAGATAGGAAGATGACGATTGTCCCAACTATCAAACCAATTACTTCTTTATTCATATGAACTCCTCCTGTTATTTTATACAGTAAAATCTCAAAACGAACTCATCCAGAAAGGACATCGATGCCCTCGAGTCTACTCTTCGGATTTTTCTTTTGACTGTTTTTCTCTCAAATCTTTCACCGATTTTGATATGATATCTCTCACCTGTTCGTCAGTAAGTCCTGGAATCTGGTAATAAGGATTATTGGATTCGCTTTTTGACGGCTTTGTTCCTGAACTTTCGGTTTTAGAACTTTGTTCAGTCGAAGACGAGGATTTCGACTCTGAGGAACTGGATTCTTTGGTCTTAGAGGAACTGGACGACTCAGAAGACTTGGACGTTCCAGGCGTTTTAGAATCAACCTTAGGTGGCTTGTTTACTTGGTCGTTCGGCTGTTTCACAGGTTTATAGAATAGCCCAAAAGACAGCAGCAAAGCCATCAAGATCCCAATACCAGCCAAGGTTCTTTTATTGGCTTCAGCCGAGGGAACCCTTACTCCCTTTGTACTGAGTATTTCCATTCTGGATGCTCTTTTTCTATGGCTTTTTTCTGTCTCCTAAGAGGACCAAGTAGAAAATGATTAAAGGGCACAATCGTTACCATAGCCACCGTTACAAGCGGGACATAATTGGAATGACTTGATACCAGTAGAACATCGAGTATAACGAGAAGAATGAAGAGGAAACGCCCCACAAACTTACGAACTTGATGCTCTTTTTTGATCTGCAAATATCTCTCTTGTGACATTATCATCCTCTCTTTTCTATTTCTTCATTAAATATCACTTTCCCCTGTTCATATTTTCGCACAGCTAAGAACCAGCGGATAGGGTTGTTTTGGAATAAGAAAAGGTACAACAAGGCAGGAAAGAGACCTGCTAAAGGCGAGAAAAAGATTTGTATATCAAATGCCTCTTGCTTATTGAATGAGTCAATAGTGCCCGGAATTGCAGCAGCAAATATTACTATAGTAGTCATAAAAACTAGTAGCATGACAATCATAAAAGCCAACATTTTCGCAAACGTCGCTTTTTTCTCACTAAAATTTTCCCAGAACAAATTTGAATAAACTGCTTCTTTAAACTCTTTCTTTGTTGCTCCTTGGACTCGTTTCACTCCTTTATATAAGGCGACTTCCATCATCCATATAAATCCAAATAGGATAAAGGAAAGACAAAGAATAAAAATAGGAACCATCCCACTATTATAACGAAGGCCTGAGAAAATTGGTATTGCAACAAATCCTCCGAGTAAACCTAACAAAGAGAATATAGCAATTAAAGGAGCAATCCCCCTATTCGATCTCCTAGCCCCTTCTGTATTTAACAAGGCACTCTTATCTGCTACAAGAGCCTCTTTTGTTCGCGTATTATAGTAAACGGCCTTATCACCGCTCTGTCCAATAAAAATTATTTTTCTCATATAAAATCACCACAGTTTTCACTAATCACTATAATCAGAAACTTCAATTTTATCATAGGTTGTTGATAAAACATCACCATCACCAACCACTGGTAATGGTAATAGCGTTTCTCTCGTGTTTCTAGTTCTTCTCTTCCCTAAATATCACTTTCCTCTGTTCATACTTTCGTACGGCTAAGAGCCAGCGGATTGGATTGTTTTGAAATAGTAGAAGAACCACGCTAATTGGGACGATCGTTGCTCCGATTGGCACCATGAACATGGACGGCTCAAACCATTCATGTTCATAGTAGGGAATGAAGGTCCCAGGTATGGCAAAGAACACAACAATTACAAAAACAAATAGAAGAACGAGGATAACAAATAGATACAAGATGATTTTTATCGACTGTTGGTTCCTTATCTGGTGACTTCCTCCAAAAAGTACTACTTTCAACCGCATCTTTAAACTGTTCTTCACTTGCTGGGACAAGCGACTTAGCCCCACTGTAGAACAGTTTTTTTCAAATCCATAAACACTTCCGATAAAAACGAAAAGGATAGCGGCTAGATGGATAGGTGCCATCCACTCACTCAATCTAAAGGGTGCTATCAAGGAACGAATCCAAATACCGATAATAGCAACTAGCAAGAAAGCAAAGAAGACAACCCAAGGCCACTTGGATTTCTTTTGAACTGATGGCACCGTCGGTTTCTGACGAGGCGCTAGATTCTGTCGCTAAAGCCTCTCTCGTCCTTGTATTATAGTAGACGGATTGCTGGCATCCTTGGCCTATATAAATGATTTTTCTCATCTTACATTTCTCCCTCTTTCCCTCGGCTACCGTCCTGTAATGTCTCCATCAGCTCCTTGAACAGTCGTTTGCGCGTTTTCATCTGAAATTCATAGACCATATAAACAAGGGAAAATATCCCTAACATATAAATAATCAAAAACTGAAAATCGGAGTAGGTAAAATAGCGATAGATGGAAAACACAATCATGAGGAAACAAAAAATCTCAACTAGGACGGTCCATCTAGATTTTCTCCTAAGTGTTTTGATATTGGCTTTTGTCAGCCGGACTTTTCTAAATCTATCTGTCTTCATGTTGCGTCGGGTAGACTTGGCAAGGAGAATGGTCCCGAAAACCAAAAACAGAGACATCAGGATAAAGAAAATCAGATTGAAAAGGGATGAGACATCTCCAAAGGTTTGGTTGAGCAACTTTGACAGCCGTTGGAAGGAATAGATTGCAATAGGGGCTGCAATGGCTGAATAATTCATGCCTTGTTTTACACCGTAGAATACTTGATTCTTCAGATCATAATAGATAAAATATTCCTCCAGAGGGCCCATACTAATTAAATTTTTTACACTTGTGTCCATCTTATTTCCCGTCTCCTAAACTCATACGGATGTTCAAACAGAGTCCTACTTTCTCTCAAAAGCATCGTGACGACGATTGCCAGCATTCTAGCTGATTTTTAGCATTTGCCTTCCTAGAGAAAGAAAAGTTTATTAGTATTATAGCATGAACCCCCAGAAAAGGGAAAATATCCCCGACCGATGCCTTTGCCAGATCCAAGAAAGGTTTCGTCATTTCATAAAAAAGCGAACAAGTCCGCATTCTAAAAACAGAATACGAGCTTATCCGCCTTTTCCTATGTCTCTAAAATAAATAATGTGTTTTCCTCGTCTCATCGTGCCAAGCGAATGCGGGTTACAATCCCATCTGGGTCTACAAGATCCAGTTCACTCGAATTTAGCCATTTGATCGGTGCTTCTAGCTCTTGTGCTTGCTTAACGATGTTCAAGAGTTCTTCCTTGCTTTCGACCTCAAGGACATAGTAGGCCAAGCCTGACAAGCCTTGCTCACGCGGAGCCAGACCTTTTCCAGCCCATTCGTTGACAGCCAGGTGGTGATGGTACTGACCAACCGCTATCCAACTAGCACTAGGAATGCTAAATTTATCTTCTAGTCCTAACACCTTTTGATAAAACTGGCTCGCCTCACGACTATCCTTCACCGATAGATGGATATGCCCCATTCTCGTCCCTTCAGCTAGGATAAAGGGATCTACCTTTTCCCCTAATTCATAGATGTCCTGTGCCGCAAGAGCCTCGGTCACACCGATAATGCGGCCGTCTTCTCGAATATCCCATGAAGACACTGGCTTATCACGGTAGAGTTCAATGCCATTCCCTTCCAAATCCTCTAGATAAATAGCCTCGCTGTATCCATGATCTGCACCCCCAACCAGCGGGATCCGCAAGTCACTTAGGTGTTTCAAGACATCTGCCAAGGCTTTCGTGTTGGCAACAAAATCGCCAGATGGTAGAGTCCATAATGCTCCCTTACTTCGCCAGCCTTTTCTGCCTGAATCAAGTGAACTAAGGCTTTTCGACCAAGTCCCAAAATCGCTTCTGTCTCTGTTTGGGATAAAATCTCCAAGCCAATAATCTGATGATAAAAAGCCGTTTGACTCGTCAAGTCCTTGACATTTAAAACCGCCTCTGCTAGGTAAATGTGGCTTTGGTATGCATAAGTCATCGGGTGTCTCCTTTTATTTGTTGTAACTTTATGTATTACATCAATTATACACTATTGAGATAAAATGTCAACGAAGACAACTCAAAAGAGCTGGAAACCAGCTCTTCTTTTTATTTTACAACAAGCTCGTAACGAGTTTTGCTGGTGAAGGTTTGACCTGCTTTGAGAATGACTTGGTCTTTGAGGTCACTATGAATGGCATCTGGTAAAGCTTGCGCTTCAAGGGCAATCCCATTGTGTTGCACCATTGGCTCGCCTCCGATGATGACACTCTCATCCACAAAGTTTGCTGTGTAGACCACAAAGCAAGGGGCCTCTGTCTTGAACAGCAGGAAACGACCTGAGTTTTGGTCATAAAGGAAACCAGCATTGTCATGGCCTGCAGGAAGGGCAAATGGGTGATCCAAACCAGATACCAACTGGATTTGCTCATCGTCCTCTGCAAAGATATCCTTGAGCAAAGCACCATTGTAGATGTGTTTCACCACATCACGAGTAGCATCTGGAGTCTTTGTCGGAACACCGTCTGGAGCGATTGGGTAAATGCCCTCCGTATTTAGCTGGAAGACATGGCGGTCAACTGTCTGCGTGAAATCACCAGACAAGTTGAAGTAGCTGTGGTTGGTTGGATTGACTAGCGTATCTGATCAGTCGTTATCTTATAGCTGATTTCGTAGGCGCCAGTTTCTTCCAAGTGATAGCTGATCCAGATCTTGAGATTGCCAGGAAATCCTCCTGTCCCGTCTGTACGCTCTGTGTAGAGGGTCAAACCATGGTCGCTCACCTCAGTCAATTCAAATAAGCTCGCATCCCAACCTGTTGAACCACTGTGGTTACAGTTGCTGGCATTGTTGACTTCAAGATTATAGGTCTGGCCATTAAGCTCAAATGTTGCACCTGCAATACGGCCCGCTACAGGACCTACACTTGCTCCATGCTTGGGACTATTGCCTACATAGCTATCAAAATCATCAAAGCCCAAAATCACATTGGCAAAATTCCCAGCCTTGTCAGGTGTAACATAGCGCAAAATGGTCGCACCATAGGTCATAATTTCTAGTTGATAGCCACTGTCAGTCTCAAAGCGATAGGCCAAGACATCCTTGCCCTCATGATTTCCAAATACACGCTCTGTGTATGCTTTCATTCTTCTCTCCTTTGATCCATTTCTCTCAAGTAAACAAACCATAGAGAGTGTATTCACCATCTATGGTTGTAGTTTCTATTTTCAGAATCCTTTGTCAGAAAACCTTAACAAAAGGGGGTTCTTCTATACTTGTTTTATGCTTCCACACGTTCAGTCCATGAAGTTGCTGTAGTTTGAAGAACCTTGTTGAGTTCGTCAATGTTCTCAAATCCAGTTGTACGCAACCACTCACGAGCTGCTGCCTCACCGTCTTTGATGTAGGCTTCAACTGATCCAGCCCATGTTGCACGGCCACAAAGAACGCCGTTGAAGTTTGCGCCTGATTCGTGGGCAAAGACAAGTGTTTCTTGGAAGAGTTTGGCTGATACACCCGCACTTAAGTAGATGTAAGGAAGATTTGTTGCTTCGTCTTGCGCTTTGAAGAAGGCTGCTGCTTCTTCACGAGTATGAACGATTTCACCATCACCAAAGCCTTCAACGTATTTGACGTTGACTGGAACTTCCACTTTCAAGACATCGATGTTGAAGCGTGGGTCTGAGAAGACCTTCATAGCACCGATAACCTTGTGTGGTTTCACTTTAGCGTATTCTGCAGAACCTGCGTCGGCAATTTTTTCATCGTAAGCCAAGATTTCAAGGAAGAATGGAATGTCTTCCGCCACACACTCAGAACCGATGCGTTCGATGTAGGCTTGTTTTTCTTGGTTGAGTTCGTCAGAGCTGTCTACATCGTAGTAAAGCAAGAATTTGACAGCATCAGCGCCTTGTTCTTTGATGCGTTTTGCAGACCAAACATCCAAGCAGTCAGGCAAGCGTTTAGTGCTAGTTGTGTCATAACCCGTTTTCTCATAAGCAAGGAGAAGACCAGCATTTGGTGCAAGAGCTTTTGTAGCTGGAAGTCCATACTCAGGGTCAAGAAGCATAGAAGATGCGTATTTTGTCAATTCATCTGCAACCAAGACCTTGAGTTCTTCCATTTGAGCCACAGTTGGTTCCTCTGTTTGGTATTGAGCCATGAGACGTTTCAAAGCGCCACGTTGGTCAAAGGCAAGAGCTGAGATAATACCATTTTCATCTGAGAGTTTGCAAGCAGGCTACTTTATTGGAACTTAATTGTAATTTACTCATAGATACTTCCTTATTTTTGATATTCATGAATGATCACACCTTGTACCACACGGTTTACAGTGCCAGTAGGAGATGGTGTATCTGGTTTATTTTCTACCTTGAGCGAAGTCAAAAGGGCAAAGAGTTGGGCATAAACGATGTAAGGGAAGACACGGTAAATATCGTTCAAGACACCACCACAGCCAAGGGCCACTTCTTTGACATTTTCAAGACCAAAGGCTTGATCACTCAAGAGCACAACACGACGAGCAATCCGGTCACCAGCCACTTCACGAACCAAGTCCAAATCGTACTTGCGAGTGTAGTCTGTCGTTGTGCCAAATACCAAAACAACTGTATCTTCGTTGATTAATGATTTTGGACCGTGACGGAAGCCAACTGGGCTCTCATACATGGTCGCCACTTGACCAGCAGTTAATTCCAAAATCTTGAGCTGAGCTTCATGAGCAAGGCCAAAGAAAGGACCTGCACCCAGGTAGATAACACGGTTAAAGTCGAGGTCAACAAGCTCTTTAACATCTGCTGCATTGTCTAGAATCTTACGAGCAAGGCTAGAAACAACTTCAAAACGTTCAGTTTTCACAGCAAATTCTGTAGGATCAAAGACCAAGAGAGCTGTTAGCATCATAGACGTAAAACTAGAAGTCATGGCAAATCCAGCGTCATTGGAAGCAGCTGGTTGCAAGAGTAAGAGATTGTGGTCATCGCCATGGGCTTGAAGTGCCAATTTCCCCTTCTGCAGCACATGTAATGGTCACTTGATAGAGGTCGTCAACCAAGGCTTTAGCCAAATCAACCGTCGCCACACTTTCAGGTGAATTCCCACTACGAGCAAAGGAAACAAGGACAGTCGCCACATCTTTTTTCAAATAAGTTTCTGGATTGGCAACAATATCAGTTGTCGCAATGGCATTGAAATTCCATTTGCGTTCGTCATAGACTTCCTTAAAGTATGGTACCAAGGTATCTCCCACATAAGCAGAAGTACCAGCACCCGTCAAGATGACCTTGATATAGTCATGTTTATCCGCAATCCCTTGTAGGAAGGCTGCAATTTCTTCACGTTTTGCTTGATAGGCTTCAAAAGCTTCTTTCCATACATCAGGCTGTTGGTAGATCTCACGAGTCGTGATTTCTGCACCCAGTTCAAGTAATTCTTCTTTTGTGTAATTTAGCATAGAGTTCCTCTAATCTATTGTTGTTTCATTCCTATTGAAAATATGGGAATGGGATTGACTCCCATTCCCATGTATATTCTATATAAGATGCTCTAAGTCACATCTTATACTCAATGAAAATCAAAGAGCAAACTAGGAAGCTAGCCGCAGGTTGCTCAAAGCACTGCTTTGAGGTTGCAGATAGAACTGACGAAGTCAGTAACATCTATACGGCAAGGCGACGCTGACGTGGTTTGAATTTGATTTTCGAAGAGTATTATTCATCTTCGTCATCATCGAAGCCCGCTAACAGATCGTTGACTTTTACAATGCTTTCTGCAGCTCGGCTCTTGTAGTCCGCATCTGCGCCTGTAAGGCTGGCATTGATAAATTCAATCACCATTGGAAGATTCATTCCTGCGTAGAGTTCAATGTCGCGACCTTCCATGATCAAACGGCTTACCACGTTACATGGTGTACCACCGAGAAGGTCCGCAAAGACTAGGAAATCATCCAATCCTTCGATAGCAGCTTCAAATTTTTGCAGTAAATTCTTCTGGACCATCTTCTGGAAGAAGGGCCACTGCATGAATGTTGTCCTGTGGACCCATGATCATTTCTGTGCTACCTTTAAGTTCTTCACAGAAACGACCATGACTCACCAAAAATTAATGATTTACTCATAAATTATGCGCCCATTCCAAGCAAGAATTTACCGATGAATGAAAGACCTACTGCAAGAACGATAATGATACCGATCGCTTTAGTAGAGTTCATACCTTTCTTACCAAGCAACCAGAAGATAAAGGCAGTAAAGATTGCTGGAAGCAAACGTGGGAAGATTGAGTTCAAGATGTCTTGAAGTCAATCATCTTTTTCACCGATTGGCAATTTGTAAGAAATCTCAAAGTTGATCATTGTTGCTACAAGAGCACCCATCATGAAGACACCAAGTACAGATGCAGCGTCAATCAAAGCTGTCAAAGTACTTTGCATGTTGTTGATAAGGTTAACCCCTTCTTTGTAGGCAAATTCCAATTGTTTCCAACGGAAGATGTCATAAGCAACTGCAACTGCGATCCAAAGGAAGATACCCCATGGTTGGCCAGCGATAGCCATAGTTGCTGCGATAGATCCCATGATAGCAGGTACAAGTGAACCAAAGATTGTATCTCCAAGAGGAGCAAATGGTCCCATCAAACCTGTCTTGATACCGTTAACGGCATCTTTTGAACCCACACCATCTTTTTCTTCCATGGCAAGGTCAAAACCAGCGATAATAGTGTGGAAGAATGGTGAAGTATTGAAGAATTGAGTATGAACTTTCATCATTTCTTTCAATTCAGGAGTTCCATCCCCATACATTTTACGTAATTGTGGCAAGATCATGTAAAGGTAACCAGAAGCTTGCATACGTTCGTAGTTCCAACCTAATTGGAAAGTGAACAAGCTACGTTTGTTAATTTGATTAAAATCTTCTTTTGTTAATTTGTAATTAGAATTCGTCATCTTCAATTTCCCCACTTTCTGATGGTGTAGAAGGTGCTGCTACAGCAACTTTTTGGCTGTTCTTGAAGTGAACAACCGCAAGGAAGATACCTACGATAGAGATACCGATCATAGACAATCCTTTGAAGTTGTTAACAAAGCCAATTTTTTCAGCAACTTCAGCAGGAAGAGTGCCAATGATTCCAGCAACTGCTCCACCAAGACTTGTTACGTTTGAGTAAAGAACAGTCAACATAGCTGTCAAACCGAATCCCATAGCAAGGTAGTGAAGGTTACGTTTAACTGGAAGGTAACGAAGCAAGATTGCAAATCCAAGACCTGGAAGCATACGACCTGCAAGTGTCAAACCGTCTGCAACCCATTGGTATTCTTTAACAAGGTCTACTACTGATTGTACGAAAGCACCACCAAAAGCAAGAGCGAAGAATACTGGAAGGGCACGAGAAAGAGCCCATGGAAGCGCACCAAGTAGGTAGTTGCGTTCGATACCTTTGTAGTCAAAGCGTTCGATCGCAGCATCAATACGGTGTGCAAAGAAAGTAGTTGTCATACGTCCAAGAACGTCGAAGTATGTCAAAAGTGCTGCTACTGGTACAGCGATTGTTGTAATCGCAAGATCTGTATCAATACCTTGAGAGATAGAGAATGCTGTTGCAAGAACCGCACCAGAAGTTGCGTCGATACGAGAAGCACCACCAAAGGTACCAACCCCGAGAACGAACAACTGCAAGCTACCACCGATAAACAAACCAGTTGTCACATCTCCCATGATCAAACCAGTAATGAAACCAGCGAATACAGGGGAACCTGCAGATGAAACGATTGTCAACTCATCACAGATTTGATAAGCTGAGTACAAAGTGAGAAGTAAAATTTGCCACGGTTGTATCATAACAATGACCTCCTAAAAATTTTTTCCTATTTTAATAAGCTCAAAAAGTCTGAAACTGGATCATTTGGAACCATTTGAGCAGTGAGTTTCACACCTTTTTCTGCTAGTTTGTGGAAATCTTCCACATCCTTGTCTACCACGTTGATAGAACGTGTGATAGAGCGAGTTTCTGGTGTTTGAGACATATTGCCAACGTTGAGTGTTTCAAGCGGAACACCTGCTTCGACCAAACCAAGGAAACGGTCTGGTTTACGTGCAACGATAAAGAGACGTTGGCTATCGTATTTACCAGCAAGGATATTTACTGCTGCTTTCTCAACTGGCAAGATACTGAGTTTCACACCTGGTGGTGTCGCAAGTTTCAAACCACTCTTTCAATATCGTTGTTAACAACTTCGTCGTCTACAACCATAATGCGTGAAACATTTAGTTTTCCAGCCCAAAGATTGGCTACTTGACCGTGGATCAAACGTCCATCGATACGGCATCCTACAATTGTCATAAGTTTTCCCCCTTTATGTGTTTTAGTGTAGGTTTACGAGTTAAATGAATCTCTTCTTTATATTCGCCCTCAGTTTCAAAGATGATGATGCGGTTAGCACCTTCCTTGAGATAGCTATGAGGGATATAAAGTGAGAGGGTCGGGCCGACGTTCCAGAAACGTCCTAAGTGACGCCCGTTGACAAAGGCAACTCCCTTACCAAACTCAGACAAGTCTAAGTAGGTATCCTTCGGCTCTTCAACAGTAAAGTCGAAAGCGTAAAAGGCTGGTTGTCCTTCTGTCCATCCTTTTGAAAAATCAATTTTCTCAGGATTATCCAGTGGCAGTGGATATTGTTTCCAATTCAGTAAGAAATGTAGATCCTTGCAGACACCTGTTCGAATTCCTTTACGCTGCGTATCTGCCAAAAACTTATGTCCGTAGTTGACACGCCCCATATTTTCAATCAAGATGTCAATCTCTGAAAAGCCTTCTCGGTTGCCTTGACAGTAGATGTCTTCGCCAATCTCTGTCTGGTATTGAGTAGCAATCCATTGACCATCTACAAAGAGTTGAGCTCGGTCACGTCCATCGATGATACGGAGACGTTCCTCTTCTGCATCCCAACTTGCCTCAGTGCGGTAGAGAAGGTAGCCATAACTTTGACCAAGTTCTTCCATCGCTTTTGGATAGAGGCTTTCAGTAGGACTAGAGAGATTATCCAGGGTTTCAAACAAGGAAACTTTTTCGACCAATGGAATGGACCCTATCTCCATGCTTTCCTTATAGAGTGGTTCCAACTGTGGATACTCTGGGAAGTGGGTTGCCATCATCTTCTTGACTGCTAAGTATTTAGCAGTTGGATTTCCTTCTTCATCCAGAAGGGCATCATAGTCGTAAGATGTGACTTGTGGCAAATCCAGAGTTCCTCGAGCTGAGCAACCATTCATGAAACCAAAGTTTGTTCCACCATGGAACATGTAAAGGTTGATAGAGCCTTGTTCCAATACCTCTCGAACAGCTCTGCCAATTCTTTAGGATCACGAGTGATGATGGGTTCTTTCCAACGGTTGAACCAACCATCCCAGAATTCCATACACATGAGGGGCCATTTCTTGCCATGCTCATCAAAGAATTCCTGCATCTGTGAAAAGTTGTACGGAGCTTTAGAACCGAAGTTTCCTGTCACAAAGAGATCGTCTTCGATCAAGGTTCCGGCTTTCAGAGTAGCCCTCCATGGGCCATCTGAAGTAAAGAGTGGGCAATCAATCCCTCGGTCTTCCATCAATTTCCGAATTGCTCGTAGATAAGACTTATCTTCTCCATAAGAGCCATATTCATTTTCGACTTGCATCATAAGAATGTTTCCACCATTATCCAACAAGCGAGGCACAAGCCTTGGCAATAATTGGTCATAATAGCGAGCAACAGCCTCGATGTAGGCCGGGTCGGACGAGCGAATTCGCATGTCCTTTGTCAAGAGCCAAGCCGGCAAGCCACCAAATTCCCATTCCGCACAGATAAATGGAGACGGGCGTACAATGGCATAGAGACCCAAATCTTGTGCAATTTGAAGAAATCTCTCCAAATTTCTGGCACCTTCAAAATCAAACTCCCCTTCAACAGGTTCGTGTAAATTCCAAGCCACATAGGTCTCGACTGTATTAAAGCCAAGCGCCTTTAAGTTATAGAGAGAATGATACCAATCCTCTGCTGGAATCCTAAAATAATGAATGGCGCCGGACAAAATCTTGAACGGTTTTCCGTCTAAATAGAAATCGTCCTCAATTTTAAATCTGGTCATGTTATTACCTCTGACGAATTAAGTTTGCGCTTTCATTTATTATAATATTAACTATAATCAAATCTTTTGCATTTGTCAATAGGTTTTAGAAAATTATTTAAAATTTTTTTCTATTTTTTTACTTACCGTTTACCGAAATTATCTAAAAAAATAGCATGAAAACGATCTTTTTATGTATGATAATTCACAAGAACATCAAATGAATTTTTTTACATGTAAAAATAACATTTTTTTAGTCTATTATTTTTAATTTTTTTGACCTTAATACTACTCTTTTCTTTATATTTGTGGTAAAATCAAAATTGGAGAAAGAGAATCGAGGTGAAATTTATGGCTATTCCTAAATACCAATATATTAAAGATGAATTAAAAAATAAAATCATCTCTGGTCAATTTGCAAGTGGAGATAAATTTTATACAGAAGCCGAATTGATCGCGATGTACGATGTGAGTTCAATCACAGTTGTTCGTGCCTTGAACGACCTTGCTAAAGACGGCTACATTGTCCGCCAACAAGGTAAAGGTACTTTCGTTTCACGTGCCCGCAAGCACAAACTCGTTGAGTTTTCAGATGTCGAAATCTTTGAAACAAAAGACGATAAAGTTACTGTCCTTTCTATCGAGCGCGGAAACAAACTTGAATATTTAGATAAACTTGGACTACGTGGAGATCAATTCTACTATAAGATTGAACGTATTCGTCAGACAAACGACGTGACATACATCTACCACACATCTTATATTCCTGAGCAATACATCAATGCCAACTATCCAAATCTTGACTATTATAGCTCTATCTATACACGTTTCAAATTGGATTACCGCATTCACATGAGTGATGAACATTTTGAGGAAATCAACGAAATCGCATTTCCAACACCAGAGCATGCTGCTTCTGTACTCGGAATCGATACACAATTCCCAACTGTCTTTCAAACAAAGACTACAAAACTTGAGGCCACTGGCCAAGTCCTTGCCTATAGTGAAACTTATAAGCGAGCAGACTACTACAAAATCAAATTCATCTCATGTAACCGAGGTCATTAAGAAAAAGCCTGAGCCTAGCTCAGGCTTTTTCTCTATTCATTATAGCACGAGAAAGAAGTTGTGAAAACGCTATGAAGGTCTCTTATTTAATTAGTAGCATTTTTACTAAAAACAAGGTAAATTTTCGTTTGGTTTTTCCTCTGTTTTATCCCTCATTAGCAAATTTCTCCTAAATCTTATGATTTCCTCTATTTATTATAGTTCTTATATAAACCCACTTGACATTTTACTCCTTAGATAATAAAATAAAATTGGTTTTATGTAAACGCTATCATATATGATAATAACAAGGAGGTTTTGTCATGAAACTAGAAAAGAAACAGCGCTTCTCCATCCGTAAATACGCGGTTGGGGCAGCTTCTGTACTTATAGGATTTGCTTTTAGCGCCCAAGTCGTATCTGCCGACGGGATTACTCCAGCTCCAACAGCTGAAGAAACTGTTCAAACTATTCAGGAGAGTCCTCAAGCAGTCAAGGAAGCTGTAGACTCCAAGGTTCCAGAAAAACTGGAAGAAAAGGCTGACAAACCTGTAAAGAGGAGGTCAAAGAAGACCAGGAGGCTCCTCGAACAGTTGCTCCAACAACAGAAGAGTCAAGCGCACCAGTTGTGACAGAAAATGCTACTCCAACTCCTACTGCCGAGAAAGAAAGCCCTGCCCCAGCTGAAACTCCTGCTGAAAGCACTTCTTCAGAAAAGAAAAATGAAGCCGTCACACCTGCAGTAGCCACTCCTAGCACGGAACGAGCAGCTCAGGTAAATGAAAAACTGGCAAAACGAAAAATGATCTCAATCGACGCTGGACGCAAGTACTTCTCTCCAGACCAACTCAAAGAAATCATCGACAAAGCCAAACACTACGGTTATACTGATCTTCATCTACTAGTTGGAAATGACGGCATGCGTTTTATGTTAGACGACATGACGATCACAGCCAATGGCAAAACCTATGCAAGTGACGATGTCAAACGTGCACTCGAAAACGGAACCGATGCCTACTACAAGGATCCAAACGGCAACCATTTGACAGAAAGTCAGATGACGGACTTGATCAACTATGCTAAAAACAAAGGCATTGGTCTCATCCCAACTGTAAATAGCCCTGGCCACATGGATGCGATTTTGCATGCCATGAAAGAACTAGGTATCCAAAAACCGAACTTCAACTACTTTGGTAAGGAATCTGCTCGTACCGTTGACCTTGATAACAAAGAAGCTCTTGCATTTACCAAAGCTCTGATCGACAAGTATGCTGCTTACTTCGCTGGCAAAACTGACATCTTCAACATCGGGCTAGACGAGTACGCCAATGATGCTACAGACGCTAAAGGCTGGAGCGTTCTTCAAGCCTATAAATGGTATCCAGAAGATGGATTCCCCTGACAAGGGTTATGATAAATTTATCGCCTACGCCAACGACCTTGCTCGCATCGTCAAATCTCACGGCCTCAAACCAATGGCTTTTAACGACGGTATCTACTACAATAGCGACACTAGCTTTGGAACCTTTGACAAAGACATCATCGTTTCTATGTGGACTGGTGGATGGGGCGGATACGACGTCGCTTCTTCTAAACTTTTAGTTGAAAAAGGCCACCAAATCCTTAATACCAACGATGCTTGGTACTACGTCCTCGGACGAAATGCCGATGGTCAAGGCTGGTACAACCTCGACCAAGGACTCAATGGTATCAAGAACACTCCAATCACTTCTGTACCAAAATCTGATGGGGCTACTATCCCGTTCATCGGGGGTATGGTAGCTGCTTGGGCGGACACCCCATCTGCACGCTATTCACCATCACGCCTCTTCAAACTCATGCGCAGCTTCGCAAATGCCAATGCTGAATACTTCGCAGCTGACTATGAGTCTGCTGAGCAAGCTCTGAAAGAAGTACCAACAGACCTTAACCGCTATACTGCAGAAAGTGTCGCAGCTGTAAAGAAGCTGAAAAAGCCATTCGCTCACTTGATAGCAACCTCATCCGTGCCCAACAAGACACCATTGACCAAGCAATCGCAAAACTCCAAGAAGCTGTCAGCAATTTGACCTTCACACCAGAAGCTCAAAAAGAAGAAGACGCGAAACGTGAAGTTGAAAAACTTGCCAAGAACAAGGTAATCTCTATCGATGCCGGACGTAAGTACTTCACACTTGACCAACTCAAACGCATCATAGACAAGGCGAGCGAACTCGGCTACTCTGATGTGCATCTTCTCCTAGGAAATGATGGACTTCGCTTCCTCCTTGATGATATGACCATCTCAGCTAACGGAAAAACTTATGCAAGCGATGATGTCAAAAAGGCCATCATCGAAGGAACAAAAGCTTACTACGATGATCCAAACGGAACTACTCTTAGTCAAGCTGAAATCACTGAATTGATCGAGTACGCAAAATCAAAAGGCCTCGGACTCATCCCAGCAATCAATAGCCCAGGTCACATGGATGCCATGCTCGTCGCTATGGAAAAACTTGGAATCAAGAATCCTCAAGCCAACTTTGACAAGGTTTCTAAAACAACCATGGACCTTGAAAACGAAGAGGCGATGAACTTTGTCAAAGCCCTCATCGGCAAGTACATGGACTTCTTTGCAGGCAAAACTAAGATCTTCAACTACGGTACAGACGAATATGCCAATGATGCTACCAATGCGCAAGGCTGGTATTACCTCAAATGGTATGGACTCTATGGCAAGTTTGCTGAGTACTCTAACACCCTTGCTGCCATGGCCAAAGAAAGAGGCCTTCAACCAATGGCCTTCAACGATGGTTTCTACTACGAGGACAAGGATGATGTTGAGTTTGACAAGGATGTCATCATCTCTTACTGGTCTAAGGGATGGTGGGGTTACAACCTTGCATCTCCTCAGTACCTGGCAAGCAAAGGCTACAAATTCCTTAACACCAACGGAGACTGGTACTACATTCTCGGCCAGAAACCTGAAGATGGTGGTGGTTTCCTCAAAAAAGCAATTGAAAATACTAAAAAAACACCATTTAACCAGCTTGCATCTACCAAATATCCTGAGGTAGACCTTCCAACCGTCGGAAGCATGCTTGCTATCTGGGCAGACAGACCAAGTGCTGAGTACAAGGAAGAAGAAATCTTTGAACTCATGACTGCCTTTGCAGACAATAATAAAGACTACTTCCGCGCTAACTACAATGCCCTCCGTGAGGAACTTGCTCAAATCCCTGCAAACTTGGATGGATACAGCAAGGAAAGCTTGGAGGCCCTAAATGCAGCGAAAGAAGCTCTCAACTACAACCTCAACCGTAACAAACAAGCCGAGTTAGACGCTCTCGTAGCCAAGCTCAAAGCAGCCCGCCTAAGCCTTAAACCAGCGGCAACCCACTCAGGAAGCCTCGATGAAAACGAACTAGCTGCCAATGTTGAAACCAAACCGGAACTCATCACAAGAGCAGAAAAGATTCCATTTGAGGTCATCAAGAAGGAAAATCCGAACCTCCCAGCTAAGCAAGAAAAGATTGTCACACCAGGTGTAGATGGTGAACGCACTCATTACATCTCTGTCCTTACTGAAAATGGTAAACAAACAGAAACCGTTCTAGACAGCCAAGTAACCAAAGAACCTGTGACCCAAGTGGTTGAAATCGGTACCCCTATTACCCACAAAGGGGATGAAAGTGGCCTTGCTCCAGCTGCCGAAGCGAAACCAAGACTAGATATCCAAGAAGAAGAGATTCCGTTCACTACCGTGACACGTGAAAATCCACTCTTGCTCAAAGGGAAGACTCAAGTCGTTACTAAAGGAGCTAACGGTCGTCGCAGTCATTACTACTCTGTGAGCACTAGTGCTGACGGTAAGGAAGTGAAAACTCTTGTAGATAGCCTTGTGACTCAAGAAGCAGTGACCCAAGTTATTGAAGTCGGAACCCTTGTAACCCATGTAGGAGACGAACACGGTCTTGCTCCAGCCGCAGAAACAAAACCGAGACTGGATATCCAAGAGGAAGAAATTCCATTCACTACTGTGACACGTGAAATCCTCAATTACCACTTGGACAAACGAAAGTCGTTATTGCTGGAGTAAATGGTCGTCGTACGATTTTCTACTCTGTCAGCACTACTGCTGACGGCAAGGAAGAAAGAACACTTGTCAATAGTGCGGTATCGCAGGAAGCGGTCGCTCAGGTGGTCGAAGTCGGAACTGCCGTTGAGAAAGCTGAGCAAGCTGAAGCAACTACTAGCAAAGCAGAGGATAAACAACTCCCTGCAACAGGAAGTCAAGACTCTGCAGGCTTGGTCGCAGTAGGACTCATGGCCACACTAGCAGCCTACGGACTCACTAAGAGAAAAGAAGATTAAACCCCTTCGACAAGCATACAAAAAAGCGAGATTGAATCTCGCTTTTTATTGTTAGGATTAATCACCAAGTCCGATACGTTCAAAGATATCATCCACTCGTTTAGTGTAGTATGCAGGATTGAAGATTTCGTCGATTTCCTCTTGAGTCAGGCGTGATGTCACTTCTGGATCTCCTTCTAGAAGCGGTTTAAAGTCTACTTGGTTATCCCAAGAGTAAGCCGTTTCGGTTGAACAAGGTCGTAAGCTTGCTCACGGGTCATGCCTTTTTCAATCAAGGTCAACATAGCACGTTGGCTAAAGATAAGACCAAAGGTTGAGTTCATGTTGCGTATCATGTTTTCTGGGAAGACCGTCAAGTTCTTGACGATATTTCCAAAACGGTTGAGCATGTAGTCGATCAAAATAGTCGTATCTGGTGTGATGATGCGCTCAGCTGACGAGTGAGAGATATCACGTTCGTGCCAGAGGGCTACGTTCTCATAGGCTGTTACCATGTGACCACGGATAACACGCGCAAGACCTGTCATGTTTTCAGAACCAATCGGGTTGCGTTTGTGAGGCATAGCAGATGAACCTTTTTGACCTTTGGCAAAGAACTCTTCCACCTCACGTTGTTCTGATTTTTGCAGACCACGGATTTCCGTTGCCATACGCTCGATAGAAGTCGCGATGCTGGCAAGAACTGCAAAGTACTCAGCGTGAAGGTCACGAGGAAGCACTTGTGTAGAGATTTCTTGGGCACGGATACCCAACTTGTCGCAGACGTATTGCTCTACAAATGGTGGGATGTTGGCAAAGTTCCCAACCGCACCAGAAATCTTACCAGCTTCCACACCAGCAGCCGCATGCTCGAAACGCTCGATATTGCGCTTCATTTCGCTGTACCAAGTGGCCAATTTAAGACCAAAAGTTGTCGGCTCAGCGTGCACACCATGGGTACGTCCCATCATGATGGTGAACTTGTGCTCCTTAGCCTTATCAGCGATGATGTTGGTGAAGTTTTCAAGGTCACGACGGATGATGTCGTTGGCCTGCTTGTAGAGGTAACCATAGGCAGTATCCACCACGTCGGTAGAAGTCAAGCCATAGTGGACCCACTTGCGCTCTTCACCAAGAGTCTCAGAAACCGCACGCGTGAAAGCCACCACATCGTGGCGAGTCTCCTGCTCAATCTCTAAAATACGGTCGATGTCAAAGTCCGCCTTCTCGCGAATCAAAGCCACATCTTCCTTAGGGATTTCACCCAACTCAGCCCATGCCTCGTCAGCCAAGATTTCCACCTCAAGCCAAGCACGGTATTTATTTTCTTCACTCCAAATGTTCGCCATCTCAGGGCGAGAGTAACGGTTGATCATGTTGTTTCTCCTTTAAAGCATTTCTTTCATCTTGAACAGGTTAGAATGAAAATTTTCAATTCTTTTTTCAAGTGCTTCAACAGTTTTTTCTTTACTATCGTTATAATAAATAGATAGTAATTGACTATCTTCCTTACTGATATCTTTCCGATTCTCATCAGGTAGACTATTTAATTTTTCTGATGCCATCGCAATCATGTCTACAATTCTAATTGAAGCATTAAAACCAATAGCAAAAATATTTTTCTTTTCTAAATCTTTCTCTTGAGATACCAAAAAAATTATATGAAATAAATAGTAATTTTTGAATAATCTTCAAAAAAGTATCTTGCGTTTCCAAACTCTCTTCTAATTTTTAGCGGAACTTCCTCAAGCTCTATTTCCCTCCACTTTTCTAGCAATTCTCCCATAGCATAATGTCTAGCAACGACATTCATTGTGTTTAGAACCCTTGAGTCACTCTGAATATATTCCTCAATACGATCAATATTTTCATATAAAAATTCTAATCCCTTCGGTAATCTTATTCGTCTTAACTCAAGCGCTGTTTTTTCTAGAGATTCCCCCATCTTTTCTTGTTTTGTATTCTGTGCATCTAAAATGTTTGTAATTTCTACAAAAGTTTCTTGCATTTGTTTCTGATTTTCTTCTTGTTTATCTAAACGTTGCTCTTGCAAAATCAGATCGTCTTTCCTTTCCAAACTCTCGACATGAAAAAGAAATAATGATATTAATACAGGAATCAACATACACAGTAATTGGATAAGGTAATCACCTGGTTTAGTTTCAAAGTTATTAACAATGCTATTCCAATAAGAACAGCTCAATATTATTAATAAAAGTGTAATTACGGCTGTAATTAAGTAAATTACTTTTTTCAAACTTCCTCCTCAACTCTCACCCTCTGGTTTTGTAACTTTCTTCTTCCCACTAGCCCTATATCTCTTCCTGATTGTGTTGAGTTGGGCTTTGAGATTTTGGTAGTCTTAGTGTTCGGGTTGGCCGTGGGATAGGACGGCGACTAGGTCAATGATGTAGTCGTAAGCGGCTTGCAGGGTTTGTTTTTGTTGCTTGCTTTGGCCAATCTTGTATTGGCTTGCTCGCTGAGGCGGGCTTTATAAACCGCAACGAATTTGCTTTGCGCAGCTTGGTGTAGGCTGCCTCCACCGCCTGTCCGTCAACATGAGCGTAGGCTTTTACAAAATTGACCAGCGTTTGGTAGGCATTGTCACGCTTTTGGTCGACCTCGTCCAAGTCCTTGACCACAGCCGATGCTGCTTTGCCCTTTGGCGCGCTCTGATAATTAGCCTAAGCCGTTTCCAGACGGCTAGCGTGAGTCGTGAGCAAGTGCTCCTGCTTGTGCTCCTTGGCAAAAGTTATCAAAGCTGAAACCGTGTCAGCTGTCAACTGCGAAAACTCATCGGTTTTCAACTTCTCTGTCGCCAGAGATTCAATCCCATAAGTTTTCAAATTCATCTATCGTCTCCTTTTTTTAAAAATATTATTTTCATAAATGATATGGGAGAAAATCCCAAAGGTTTCCCGCAAACAGAAACACATCGTCGGGAAGTTTCAGCGGTCTGATTCTGACGGGGAGGGAATGGGGAGGAGGAAGCAATTGATCACCTTTCATATCGTCTACTTATCAAAATCCCGAAATAAAATGATCTAAACTGTGCGCAAGCTTCTTCCAAAAATCCACCTATGATTATGTCATCTTCATCAATGTAAAGGCTGCTTTTTTTAAAATAGTATTTACAAATCGCATATCGTAAGTAAAGGCTTGAACAGCAAGATAATAACCTAGTAATCCTAAAATTATCAGAAACATCAACAATGCTAAAAACAACCAAGTCATTTTTGCAAACCAGCATTTTCATCAATTAACAGTTTTGAAAGTTCTTCTTTAGGAATAGAATCTTTAAAAAAATTAAGATAGGTTGTAGTCACAAATATTGAAATAGTTGCTAAAAATACCACAACTCCAATTTGCAAAAACTATTTATTTTTTTCAACGATAATTCTATATCAGAAATTAACATTTCCGTATGTTCGTCATTTAAAAAAAATATCCTTTTCTAAAAGCTATCGTTAAATTTTTAATATTAATTTTCTCAAAAAGAAAATTAAATCTATAAAAGCACTCCCATAATTAATAATAAAGCAACAAGTCCCCCTGAGGAATCTGGATCTTGAGCTCTACCAATTAGAAAAAGCGCATATAAAATCCCATACAATAATACATACTTCATAACTTTTCCCGTAAGGGAGTCAACTAAACCTATCTGGCTTCTTAATAAGTTTTTGATCTCAAAATACTTTAATGGCATACCTCTCCTCTAAAAATCCATCCCTTCCCCAAACTCCTCAACCTTATCCGGCACATCACTAAACAAAGTCACATGTCCCATTTTGCGGTTGTGCTTCGCTTCTATTTTACCATACATGTGGAGGTGGGCGCTTGGATTTTTTGTGACATATTTTTCGGCCGCCTCGACGTGCTGGCCGAGGACATTGAGCATGACAGCTGGCGCATATAGTTTGATGGCTGGCAATTGTGCTCCTAGAACACCCAAGATATGGGTATCAAACTGGGAGAAGTCGCAGGCTTCGATTGAGTAGTGGCCTGAGTTGTGTGGACGCGGGGCAATCTCATTGACGATGATGTCGTCAGCCGTCGCAAACATTTCCACGCAAAGCGTTCCAGATAAGTTAAGTTGTTCTGCAATTCGCACTGCCATGGTTTTTGCTTTTTCTGCTAACTTATCAGAAATGCGAGCAGGCACAATCGTTTTAGAAAGAATGTTGTTGCGGTGAACATTTTCCTGCACTGGGAAAACTGTCACATCCTTGCCATTCCCTGACACGATGACAGAAATTTCAAGGTCAAAATTGACAAATTCTTCCAAAACGCAGTCTGCTGAATCTGCTAGCGCATAGGCTTCTTCCAAATCTTCTGCTGAGCGAATGATCTTTTGACCATGTCCATCGTAGCCACCTGTCGCAGTCTTGAGGACATAGGTTTTGGCCAGGTCAATATCTGCCAAGTCTTGGCTAGAAGTCACGACCTTGTAGGGTGCAACTGTCACTTGAGCCTTATTTGAGAGAAAGTCCTTTTCAAAGATACGGTTTTGTGAAATGCGAAGCAGGTCTGTTCCTTGTGGAAGTTGCCCATCCTTGATGACAGCATCCAGACCGTCAGCATCGACATTCTCAAACTCATAGGTGAGGACATCGCAACGCTCAGCCAACTGACGGAGGGCATCCACATCGTTATAAGGAGCCACGATGATCTCCGCCACGCGAGAGGCTGGGCAATCCGCCGCAGGATCCAGCGCGATAACCTTATGCCCCATGTAGATAGCAGAAATGGCCATCATCTGACCAAGCTGACCGCCACCGATAATTCCGATTGTTTAGATGAGCTCATTGGTAGACTCCTCTGCGATTTTTCCTTGCTCTTCTGCGAAATCTGCTAAAGCTGTAGCAATAGCCTGGTCCTCTACTGAAAGGAGACGGAGGGCAAAGAGGGCCGCATTTGTCGCTCCTGCTTCACCGATAGCCATCGTCGCAACAGGCACGCCACCTGGCATCTGTACGATAGAGTAGAGCGAGTCCACGCCACTAAGAGCGCGCGATTTGACGGGCACACCAATGACTGGAAGGGTTGTTTTCGCTGCAACCATACCTGGCAAATGGGCTGCGCCACCTGCACCTGCGATAATGGCCTTGATACCGCGACTACGAGCTTCTTCCGCATGTCTGAACATGAGATCTGGTGTGCGGTGAGCAGAGACAACTTTCTTTTCGTAGGCTACACCGAAGCGGTCTAGGACTTCTGCTGTTTTTTGCATGGTTGCCCAGTCGGATTTTGAGCCCATGATAATGGAAATTACTGGTTTCATTTCTTCTCCTTTTTCTTCCTTTCAACAATCACCTTAGGTTGTGAGGGACGGCAGCAGCCACCAAAGGTGTCTCATGCCTAAATCGGAAGCCCAAGGTCTTCCGATTTCCCTAAACGATTGGCTTATAATCCAATCGTTCTTTCACAACGGCGGTGATTGCTCTATATTAGCTCGCTAATGCTCGCAAACCATACGACCATTAACGTATTTTGTGAATTTTTATTTTTCTTTTTAATAATCGTCTAATGTAGTGCGGACGTAAGCGAACGCTTGTGGCGTTCCATTACTAAAACTGGAGCCTAGGTCTCCAGTTTTCCGCTCCTAGTAGCAAAGCTACTAGGAGTTCCACTACTGCGACGATTATTCTATAGTGGCTCGCTTTCGCTCGCTATGGCAAATATGTCTGTTAATCTTTTATAGCCTTGCTTCCGATATCTGTTCGATAGAAGAGGCCTTCTGTGTTTTGTTTGTCGAGTTCCTTGTAGATGGTATCTTGGGCTTCTTTGACGGTATCTGCTGTGGTGACCAGCATATAGACACGTCCGCCGTTGGATAGCAATGCTCTGCTATTTTCCGCAAACTTAGCTCCAGCATAGTAGGTGATAATGTCGCCTTCGGTCTTGGATGGAAGCTTAACACCTTTTTCATAGTCTAGCGGGTAGCCCTGGGATGCGACAACCACACCCAGAGTCACACCCTTGTCCGTCCACGTGATGTTCGGATCCTTGCCATCAAGAATATCCGTGATATTTGCGCAAAGTCAGATGTCAAACGAGGCAAGATAATCTGTGTTTCGGGATCACCAAAACGAGCGTTGAACTCTATAACCTTCGGACCGTCAGCAGTCAAAATAAGCCCCGCGTAGAGGACACCAAGGTACGGACGACCTTCTTTAATCATCCCTTCAAGAACTGGCTTGACAATAGTCTCCACTGCCGTATCAACTACACTCTGTGGTAAGTGGGGAACTGGTGCATAGGCACCCATCCCACCAGTGTTAGGCCCCTTGTCGCCATCATAGGCACGTTTGTGGTCCTGAGCTGTTGGCATGGTGTAGAACTTGTCACCATTGACAAAGGCAAAAAGTGAAAATTCCTCTCCTTCAAGGAATTCCTCGATAACCACACGCGCACCTGAGTCACCGAATTTATTGTCCAAAAGCATCTCATGAGCAGCTTCGACTGCTTGCTCAACCGTCTCCGCAACGACGACACCCTTCCCAAGTGCCAAACCATCTGCCTTGACAACGATTGGAGCGCCTTTCTCCTCGATATAAACCTTAGCTGCTTCGAAATCTGAAAATGTGCCATAGGCTGCTGTTGGAACGTCGTATTTGACCATGATTTCCTTAGCAAAATCCTTGGACCACTCCAGCTCCGCTGCAGCCCTAGTCGGACCAAAAGCCTTGAGCCCAGCTGCATTGAACTCATCCACAATCCCAGCCGCAAGGGCGTCATCTGGACCAATGAAGGACCAAGCAATATCGTTAGCTTTTGCAAACTCAATCAATTTAGAATGTTCGGAAATAGAAATATTTACCAATTCCAGACCATCCAGAGTCATCCCGTCATTCCCAGGAGCTACAAAGACTTTTTCAACGTCTTTTGACTCAAGCAACTTCTTAGCAATGGCATGTTCACGACCGCCCGAACCGACAACAAGCAGTTTCATTTCTCAACCTCTTTTGCGAATTATTTACTAATATTATACCATAAACGTTCGTTATAATCTTGTTTTGCTCCGCATTTTTACGCAAAAAGGAAAGAAACTGTTTTCTTCCCTTTCGTTTTTTAATGTCTAAAATGTCTTACGCCTGTAAAGACCATGGTCAAGCCGTATTTATCAGCAGCTTCGATAGACTCTTGGTCACGGACTGACCCCCCTGGCTGGATGATGGCCTTAATACCTGCTTTAGCGATTTCTTCCACGTTATCCGCAAATGGGAAGAAGGCATCCGAAGCAAGAACGGCGCCGTCAAGGCGGTCTTTAGCTTGGTCAATGGCGATGCGAACAGAAGCCACACGGTTGGTTTGACCAGGGCCAACGCCAAGTGTCATGTGGTCATTGGTCACGATGATCCCGTTTGATTTGACGTACTTGATAGCCTTCCAAGCAAATTCAAGAGCAGTTGCTTCTGTCTCGGTTGGCTGGCGTTTGGTCACCACTTGCCAGTCAACTGGGCTTTCCTTGACCACGTCTTGGTTTTGTACGAGAAGTCCACCGACAACACCTGTGTACTCTGCTTCCACTTCACTAGCATCTTGAGCGTCAAATGGCAAGGCAAGGATGCGCAAGTTTTTCTTTTTGTTGGTCAAAATGGCTAGCGCTTCATCCGTATAGCTTGGTGCGATGATGATTTCAAGGAAAACGCCGTGCATCTTCTCAGCAGTCGCAGCATCCACCTCACGGTTGAGAACGACAATTCCACCAAAGATAGACACTGGGTCAGACTCATAAGCATAATCCCAAGCAGTTTCGATGTCATCAGCTTGACCAATTCCACATGGGTTCATGTGTTTCAAAGCCACAACGGTTGGACGGTCTTTAAAATCACGGATAATACGGATAGCTGCATCCGCATCACGAATGTTATTGAAGGACAATTCCTTACCGTTGAGCTGTTTCGCTGATGCAATCGAGTAATCCGTTGGCAAGGCTTTTTGGTAGAAGTCCGCATCCTGTTGAGGATTTTCCCCATAGCGCATAGCTTGCTTGAGGTCATAAGTCAAAGTGAGCTTTTCAGGCTTGCTTTCTCCGACTTGAGCTGTGAAGTATTCTGCAATCAAAGCATCATAAGCCGCAGTGTGACGGAAAACCTTGGCTGCCAAACGTTGGCGCGTTTCGTAGGTCGTTTCACCATTGGCTGCCAATTCGTCCAAAATCACAGCATAGTCAGCAGGGTCTACCACAACTGTCACGCTGGCATGGTTTTTAGCCGCTGAACGAAGCATGGATGGCCCACCAATATCGATGTTTTCAACAGCATCTGCATAGGTCATATCTAGTTTGAGAATGGTTTCCTTGAATGGGTAAAGGTTTACTACCACAAGGTCGATAAGCTCAATTTGGTTCTTCTTAGCAGCCTCTAGGTGGCTATCCAAGTCACGACGAGCGAGGAGCCCACCATGGATATTTGGGTGAAGGGTCTTGACACGACCGTCCATCATTTCTGGGAAGCCCGTCACATCATCAATTGCAATGGTCTCCACCCCAGCATTATCAAGGGTAACCTTTGTCCCACCTGTCGAGATAATCTCCCAACCTAGTTTTTTGAGTTCTTGGGCAAATTCAACAATGCCCGCTTTGTCTGAGACGCTGATTAAGGCGCGTTTAGTCATGTTATTTCCTTTCATTTAGTATAAGCATTTAAACCATACTTAATCTATCTGAATCATACTCAGATATTTTTTTTATTGGCAGAGTACCATGATGATAGTAGGCAGAATTATATTGGGACTGTACGAACCTTTCAGGATTTATTTCATAAGTATTATAATAATAATTTTTATAGATATCCATATAATAAATTCTAAATTTAGTTGTACTAGAATCTGTAATTGGAAAAAAATAATTTTTTTCTTACAGTCCTTCTTGATAATTTTAAAAACTCTCTACATTTTTCTACAACATCGCCATAGCCTTCCGACAACTCTTCAGTTGGAGAATAATCCTCTTTCTTATGTGTTACTATCGCGTGGTTCAGACCTACATTCTCAATTTCTAAATAGAGAAAATGAGATGCTCTTACTTTTTTTAACGTAGTATCAGACGGTTTTAGCACTCTAATTGATAACCAAGGTAGATTACTTAATCTTCGTTCATTTATAATAGTCTTTTGATTAGCTTCAAAGTCTCTTTGACGATTGTTCCTATCATTTGATAAAGTTAGTTCAAAAATTTTTACAGTAGCATAAACCCCAATAATAGCCCCAAAATATCCCAACCAATCATAACTTTCTGATATATTACTCAAGATGGGAATACTCCTTGGTATATTCGTCAAGTCAATTATAAACAATATCACTGTAACCACAAAGACTGTCTGAAATACATGTTTACTTATATATGTTCTTATTTTCCCCACGTTAAAGAAACCTTTCTCTCCACTCCCAAACTATCCAATACTTCTGGATACAACTTGTACTCAGTCTCATGAATGCGAGCTTCAAAGCTTTCGATGGTATCATCAGCTAGACGTGGCACACGAACTTGCTTGATAACCTTTCCTGTATCCACACCAGAGTCTACCCAGTGAATGGTCACGCCACTATCAGCAACCCCAGCATTCCAAGCGTCCTCAATTCCATGAGCTCCTGGAAATTCGGGCAGGTAGGCTGGATGGATATTGATAATACGCCCCTCATAGGCTCCAAGTAAGGTTGGCCCAACGATTTCATGTAGCCGGCGAGGCAAACCAAGTCAATCTGGTGTTCTTCCAAGAGTTCGACAAGGGCTGCTTCGTAGTCCGCCTTGTTCTCAAACTCCTTGAGTTCAAAAGCATAGGACAGGACGCCGAGCTTTTCTGCCCGCTCGAGCACATAGGCGTCACGATGGTCTGAAAAGACAAATTCCACCGGAAATTCTTCGGCAATCACCTGAAAATTTGAGCCATTACCAGAGGCAAAAACCGCTATTTTTTTCATTTGATAATGACACTTTCGTTTTCTTTCTTGACGATGCGACCAATTTCATAGACTGGTTCATCCAGTAATTCCTTGACACGATCTACATTTTCAGGGCTAACTGCCAGCATGAGTCCCACACCCATATTGAAGATTTCAAACATTTCTTCATGCTTGATTTTACCGTATTTTTCAAGAGCTTTGAAAATCGGAAGCACTGGAACCTTGTCTTCTTCAATTTCCGCAGCTAGGTCAGCCGCAAACATACGAGGGATATTTTCGATAAAGCCGCCACCTGTGATGTGGGCAATTCCATTGACCAACTCTTCCTTGATGAGTGGCAAGACAGCCTTGACATAGATACGAGTCGGCTCAAGAAGGACCTCCTTGAGTTTCTTGCCTTCCAATTCTGGCAAGACTTCCTCACCCGTGTAGTCGGCAAAAACACGGCGCACGAGTGAGTAACCATTCGAGTGAATCCCACTTGACGCAAGTCCGAGAAGAACATCACCTTCTGCCACTTTTGAACCGTCAATGATTTGAGATTTTTCAGCCACACCGACTGCAAAACCAGCCAGATCGTAGTCATCTTCGCCATACATACCAGGCATTTCAGCCGTTTCCCCACCGATGAGGGCTGCGCCTGCCTGCACACAGCCTTCTGCCACACCAGCAACGACTTGTTCTAGTTTAGCTGGTTCATTTTTACCAGTTGCGACATAGTCGAGGAAGTAAAGAGGCTCCGCACCTGCAGCGATAATATCGTTGACACACATGGCCACACAGTCTTGCCCAATCGTATCATGCTTATCATACTTGATGGCCAACATGAGCTTGGTCCCGACACCGTCAGTCCCTGAAATCAAGACGGGCTCTTTGACACCTGTTTTTGAAAGGTCAAACATGCCACCAAAGCCACCAAGAGCTCCCATAACACCCACACGCTCCGTGCGAGCCACGTGCTTTTTTGATCCGCTCAACAACTTCATAACCCGCTTCAACATCTACACCTGACTGGGCGTACGCATTTTTATTTGCCATTTTATTTTTCCTTTTCTTTGAGAAGATTGCGACGTATTTTTAGATAAAACAATTATTTTATCTAAAAATACTAGTCAGGGCTCTAGCTTTGGTCCCATAGGGCAAAGCATCTACTGACAAATGCTTTAGCTTTTAGTCAGTAGCGAGACGTGGAGCATAAGCATTTTTATTTGTCATCTTCTCTTCCTTTCCTTTCATGGAGAGTCTTTATCCGTCTACTTGTAAAAACTGGTCTTTTCTTCAAAACTTCTTTGATAGTCTTCCTCATAGTCGTAGAGAGGAGTTGGGTAGTCGCCGTCAAAGTAAGCGACACAGAGACCACCGTTTGGCGCATCTGTTTCGATGCCAATAGAATTAATCAAGCCATCAATCGAAAGATAGGTCAGGCTATCTGCACCAATGATTTGGCGAGTTTCTTCGACCGTATGATTGGCCGCAATCAGCTCCTGACGCGTCTGGATATCAATCCCGTAAAAACATGGATAAGCTAGCGCTGGACTACCAATGGCTACGTGAACTTCAGAAGCCCCCGCTTCTTTCAAAAGCTGAACGATACGGCGAGAGGTTGTCCCACGTACAATAGAGTCATCAATCATCACCACACGTTTGCCTTGACAACACCCGAAACAGCAGAGAGTTTCATCCGCACCCCTTGCTCCCGCAATTCTTGAGTCGGTTGGATAAAGGTACGTTGCGTGTATTGGTTCTTGATGAGGCCCATTTCATTTGGCAGACCAGATTCTTCTGCAAATCCCATAGCTGCGCTGAGTGAGGAATTTGGCACACCGACCACAATATCTGCTTCGTACTTGAACTCACGCGCTAGTTGCGCTCCCATACGTTTCCGTGCAGTATGGACGTTGACACCATGGATATTGGAGTCAGGACGGGCAAAGTAGATATACTCCATAGAGCAGATCGCCAACTGGGTATCATTCGTATAGCTATCATACTGAATCCCATTGTCATCCACGATTACAATCTCTCCTGGTTTTACATCACGAATCCACTCAGCACCGATGACTTCAAAGGCACAGGTTTCAGATGAAACCACTACTGCTCCGTTTGCCATTTTCCCAATAGAAAGTGGACGGAAACCATTAGGATCAAGCGCCGCAATCAACTTGTCCTCAAATAGCAAGATATAAGCAAAGCCACCTTTTACAAGGCTGAGCGCCTCTTTGATTTTGCCCATCAAGTTGGGATTGTGACTCCGACGAATGAGGTGAGCCAAGATTTCCGAGTCCGAAGTTGAACTGAAAATAGCTCCTCTTTGTTCCAATTCTTTCTTGAGCGATTCAGCATTGGTCAAGTTTCCGTTGTGAGCAAGTCCAAACTGCATATCATGAAAGCGAAAGAGGAAGGGCTGGATGTTGTCAACAGAAGCTTCGCCAGCAGTCGCATAACGCACATGCCCAATCGCGCTCGTTCCAGTTAGTTTATCCAAATTAGCTGGATTTCTGAATACTTCTGATAAAAGCCCCATGTCACGATGACGCTTCAATTGCCCCTGATCATTGGAGAGGATTCCTGCCCCCTCCTGACCACGGTGCTGAAGACTGTGGAGACCAAAATAGGTCAATTTAGCAGCATCTGGATGCCCCCAGATACCGAAAACACCACATTCTTCATTAAGAGATTTTACTTCGTATGTCATTTTTTATACCTAATTTTTATTTGTGTAGCACCAAGAGCTAAATTTACATGACTTTTACATTACTGATACTATCTATTAGAAAATCTGTAAGTCTTATTTTCCAGTAAAGTATTTAACCGCCGACGCAAACAGGTGCTGATCTTTATTTCCTGGGATGTTTTGGAAAAGACCGCCTTCATAACGTTCTGAGTGGCCCATCTTACCGATGATTTGACCATTCTTGCTGGTAATTCCTTCGATGGCATTTACCGAACCATTCGGATTGTACTTAGAATCCATACTTGGTTTGCCGTCAAAGTCAACGTATTGGCTAAAGATTTGACCATTGTCACGGAGCTCTGCAAATTCCTCAGCCGTCACGACAAACTTCCCTTCACCATGTGATACTGGAATGGCATGGATATCGCCCACTTGTACTCCAGCCAACCATGGTGAGTTGGTATTGGCAATCCGAGTTTCCACCATCTTAGCCACGTGTTGGTTGGCATCATTGTAGAAAAGGGTTGGGCTAGTGCTACTTGCATCTTCAAAGTTTCCATATGGAAGAAGACCTGATTTGACCAAGGCCTGGAATCCATTACAGATACCGATAATCAAACCACCACGAGCAATAAAGCTATTAATGGCCGCACGCACTTTTTCATTAAGAAGGATATTGACAATAAACTTAGCTGATCCATCCGGCTCATCCGCAGCTGAGAATCCACCTGCAAAGAAGAGAATGTTTGCCTTGCCGATATTGTCAACCATAGTTTCAACTGACTTGACAATAGCTTCTTCATTCAAGGTCACAAATGGTACCAAGTTGACTTCTGCACCTTCTTTTTCAAATGCCTTGGCTGAATCATATTCCGAGTTTGTTCCTGGGAAGACTGGGATGTAAACCACCGGTTTTTCAATAGTTTCCTTGACTTTGATGACTGCGTTAGAAGCGACAGCTGGTACTTCGTCCAATTCTTTAGATTGGGCAAATTCTGTTGGGTAAACTTCTTCCAGTTTCCCTTGGAAGGCACTGTCAAGCTTCTGTCCATCTAGCTTCACACCGTTGACAAGGAGTGTAAAGTCTGCTTTCGTTTGTCCAATCTTCTCTACTCCAGCGATTTCTTCAGGAGATGTGAAGACAAATCCGCCTAATTGAGCTGTCAAGGCTGTTTCAAATTCAGGCAAGGTTACCTCTGCACCGATATGATTCCCAAAGTAGCAAGAGCCAAGCTTTCAAGGACACCACCGTATTTGACAGCTGATGCAGATGTTACTTTGTGACCAGCTTCTTGGATGGCTTCAAACTGAGCAAAATTAGACTTAATCAAGTCAAAATCAATCTCTGCAGCAAGAGCTTGACCTGGGATGTAGTAGATATTTTCACCAGCAGTCTTGAACTCAGGAGAGAGCACCTTACGGCTATCTGCCGTCGTCACCCCAAAGGCGACCAAGGTTGGTGGTACCGTCAATTCTTCAAAGGTACCAGACATGGAGTCCTTACCACCGATAGATGGCAAACCAAGTTGGATTTGTGCTTCGATAGAGCCTAGAAGAGCTGCTACTGGCTGACCAAACGCTCAGCTTGTTTATCCATCCGCTCAAAATACTCTTGGTAAGAGAAACGAGCCTTAGACCAGTTGGCACCAGCAGCCACTAAACGAGCTGTCGCTTCGATAACCGCATAGGCAGCGCCATGATATGGAGACCATTCTGCCACGTATGGATTGAATCCTTGCGCCATGACTGACGCAGTGTGAGTCACACCGTGTTGAACTGGCAATTTCTGCACAGATGCCTCAGTTGGTGTGAGTTGGTAGCGACCACCAAGTGGGTGATTGACCGTTGAACGACCAACCGAGCAATCAAAGATGGTCTGCAAACCTTTTTGACTCGCATGGTTGAGATCAGACAAGACAGCAAGGGTATCTGCTTCAAGTGTGTTAGTACTTGTTGTGCGTTCTTCTGGGAGTTTGACATCCTTGTCCACAACCTTGGCATCAACGACTACGCGCACACCGTTTGTATCAAGGAAACGACGTTCCAAGTCGACGATGGTTTCACCATTCCAGTGCATGACAAGATTTGGTTTTTCAGTTACTGCCGCCACCACAACAGCATCAATATTTTCTTTATTACATTCCGCAACGAAGGCATCTACGTCTTGAGGACGCACCACAACTGCCATCCGTTCTTGAGATTCAGAAATGGCAATTTCTGTACCGTTCAAACCTTGGTATTTAAGAGGAACCTTGTTGAGGTCGATTTCAAGACCATCTGCCAATTCACCGATAGCCACACAGACACCACCTGCTCCAAAGTCGTTGGATTTCTTGATGAGACGAGTGACATCGCCATTACGGAAGAGACGCTGAATCTTGCGTTCTTCGATGGCATTCCCTTTTTGAACCTCAGCTCCAGCAGTCTCTACAGACTCAACTGTTTGAACCTTAGAAGATCCTGTCGCACCACCGACACCATCACGTCCAGTCTTCCCACCGAGTAGAATAATCACATCGCCCGCTTCCGGTTTTTCACGAACAACATTACCCTTAGGAGCAGCACCGACAACGGCACCAAGCTCCATGCGTTTGGCTACAAAACCTGGGTGGAAGTACTCACGAACGTAAGTCGTCGCCAGACCAATTTGGTTACCATACGAAGAATACCCATGAGCCGCTGTCTTCGAAATGACTTGTTGTGGCAATTTCCCAGCGCGCGTTTCTGAAATCGGCGCTGTAATGTCACCCGCGCCTGAGATACGCATGGCTTGGTAAACATATGAACGCCCTGACAGCGGGTCACGAATGGCTCCACCGATACAAGTAGCAGCCCCACCAAATGGCTCAATCTCCGTTGGGTGGTTGTGAGTTTCGTTCTTGAACATGAGGAGCCAAGGTTCCTTGACACCATCAACGTCCACTTCGATTTCAACCGAGCAGGCATTGATTTCGTCTGACACTTCCATGTCGTCCAAACGACCATTAGCACGCTCATAACGACCAAAAATAGTCGCCATATCCATCAAGGTTTGTGGTTTTTCAGAACGACCTAATTCCTCGCGCATAGCGATATATTTATCATAGGTCGCCTGCAATTGTTTTTGGAATTTAGAAGCTGAGAAGTCGATATTTCAACTCTGTCTCAAAAGTCGTGTGACGGCAGTGGTCAGACCAGTAAGTGTCCAAGACCTTGAGCTCTGTTTCCGTCGGCACGCGCCCGATTGACTTGAAATAATCTTGGATAAAGAGCAAATCATCCACTTCCATGGCCATGCCTTGTTCAGCCTTGTAGCGGGCAAAGTCCTCTGCTGTATAGCTTTCAAAGAAAGTCAATTTAGGAATGGTCTTGTCCGACTCTGAAAATTCCTGCTTGGCAATCCCTGTTGTGATATCCTTGAAACGAGAATCAACTGGGTTGAGCAAGTAGTTCTTGACTGCTTCCAACTCAGTCGCATCAATATCCTTATTGACCAAGTAAAGTTGAGCTGTGTTGACCGTCACGTCACTCGAACTTCCCAGCAAAAGCAAGGCTTCCTGTGCCGAAGCTGCACGCTGGTCAAACTGCCCTGGCAAACTTTCAATGGCAAAGAAAGCATAGTTAGCAAGATCCGCTTGCACGGCTGATGCATCCAAGACATGGTCTGTTACCTGCTCAGAGAAGATGTGCTTCTCTGCAGGCGCAAACAAGTCCTCTGCCAAATCAAAGACATCATAAACTTGCACAATGCGAATACTTTCAAGCTTGAAAGTCCCAAGTTGTGCTGGAGCTCTCTCACCAAACTCTCTGACTTGACCTGAAAATCAGCCTTTTTTTCAACAAAAATACGTTTATCCATCAATTCTTATTCCTTTATTTCAGCTCTTGCAATGTTCCCAAACGACCTTGAAGATGTTATTTTAAACCTTGCAACTTCTCCCAGACAATCTCGTAAACATCAGTTAGTTCTCCCAAGCCTCGACGGAAAACATCCTTGTCCATGTGATTGCCATCTGCATCCCACAAACGGCAGTTATCTGGTGAAAATTCGTCTGCCAAGATAATCTTGCCACCCTTGTCAAAACCGAACTCTAGCTTAAAGTCAATCAATTTAAGACCAATCTCAGCAAACCAGACTTTCAAAAGTTTATTGATACGACGGGTTTCTTCTTTCAAGTAAGCAATCTGCTGGTCATCCGCAATTTTAAGGAATTTCACATGCTCGTCATTGATAAACGGATCATCCAAATCATCATTTTTATAGTAAAATTCGACAATCGGAGTCTCAAATGCGATACCTTCTTCGACGCCAAAACGTTTTGAAAAGGAACCAGCCGTGTAGTTGCGGAGCACAACTTCCAAAGGAATAATCTCAACCTTTTTATTGAGCTGTTCCGTGTCTGAAAGTTTCTCCACAAAGTGAGTCGCTACACCAGCCGCATTTAATTTCTCAAAAATAAAAGATGAAATCTGATTATTTAACACTCCCTTACCTGCAATCTGCTCCTTCTTGACACCGTTGAAGGCAGTTGCCTGGTCCTTGTAAGTTGAAATAATGAGATTTTCATCCTCAGTTGTATAGATATCCTTGGCTTTTCCCGAATAGATCAGTTGTTTTGACATTTTAAAGTTCGCCTTTCGTTTTTACTTGAGCACATTCTACCACAAAAAGCATGAAAAATTCAAGGTTTTTACGAATAAATAACGTTTTCCTATTTTAAGCGTAAAGAAAAACTGCAAGATAAGCTCTTCTTACAGTTTTAAAATCATTTATCCTCTGAAAAACACGAATATTACTCTTTATTCAAAAATTGATCCCAAAAATAACGGAGGTAACTTTTCTTTCCCGTAATCATCTGCAGGCGACCTTCTAAACCATAACGAAGTTTTTCAGCCTGTTCCGAAGTTAAATTAGTCTCCGCCTCAATTTTAAAGAAATTTCCTTGTTCAGTCTTTGTAGCTGTCGCATCAATACTTGTAATCGTGGAATCCAGGAAAATTTGATTCTTCGCATCATTAGTCGTAGTATAACGGACAGAATCCCCAATCTTGACTCTAGCAACATCTTTTGAACTGAGATAGGCTGTGAGTTTGGTTTTTCCTTCTTTTTCCAAGGATGGGTAGAGCTGGGCTAGCAGGGTTCCTTCTGCGGCCATGGTAGAATCGCTAGTCTCAGGATTAAGGTGAAGCACCCCATCCTCACTTGCTGTAATCTTCCCTTTATCTAGGAGACCTCCCTGTACCTTCTTACCCGACTCTGCTTCTAAAATTTTCTGATCCAAAAGAGTTAATTCCTGACCGACTTTGACTAAGTGCTGAGATTTGAGCGATTCCAGCTGACTATCCAGTCCCGTTGCGTGGGCCTGTTGAGTTCCAGAACCCGCATACTGTACACGATACGTAGCTAGACTAGACTCTAGCTGAGCAATTTGAGCATCCACTTGCGCAATAACTTGCGATTTAGCTTGCGGATCTTCTTCACCTTGATTTATAGGTCTGGTAAAAAGAGTAGGCTGGATTCTGACTATCCAGTTGATCTCCCTTTTCAATCGCTGACTTAGCTGTTTTGTAGTCTCGGATTTTATCCTCTGTTTGGCTGATAAGATTGCCAATCTCGGCCTGGCTCTGACTTGCTGCCGCATTTTGCGAGGAGATGCTAGCATTTTGCTGAGAAACATTACTTCTTAGACCATTCGCTTGGCTGAGATAGTCTCGAAACATCTCCTGATAACCAAACTTATCCGCCTCTGGGAATTGATCACTCCCCTCTTTCAAACTGGATTGCAAATACCCCAACTGCTTTTTTTGATCCTTTAGCATCTCCAATTGACTGGCATATGCCTCAACCTGGACAGCCTCCGCCCCTTGCTGGTACTGAACGAGGAGTTCCCCCTGCTTGACTAGTTTGTTCTCTTCTAGATAATTGCTCACAATGCGTTGATTGCTAGTCGACTGGATGTTGGCAATAATTCGACTAGGTTCGACAGTGGCTCTAGTAGACAAACTAATCTCCTTCTCTGCAAAGACTGCAAATCCAAACAGAAACACGAGCAGAAGTGACATAGGTAAAATCACCCGACTGGAAAAATTATGATAACGACGATTATAAAACTCCGCACTTTCTAAAAATTCTGGTTTCATCCTCTCCTCTTTCTAGCTATTCACCAAATGGGCGTAAAAGCCATCCTGTGCAAGCAAGTCTGCATGGGTACCTTCTTCGACAATCTTGCCCTGATTCAAAACAACAACCTTTTCTGTCCGCTCAGCGATGGTCAAGCGATGGGCGATGAAAATCAAGGTCTTATCCAAAGCCATGAGATTATCGACAATCCGCTTCTCTGTCAAATATCCAAACTGCTAGTCGCCTCGTCCAAGATCAAGATAGGTGCATCCGTCAAGAGAGCACGCGCCAGAGCGATTCGCTGCCGTTGCCCACCAGAAATTCCAGCCCCATCCGAAGTTAATTCTGTCTGATAATTCAGTGGCATGCGCTCAATATCCTCCCGAATCTCGGCCAACTCAACTGCCCGTAAGATATCTTCCTGTGTCGTCCCCTCCTTGGCTCCAAGGAGAAGATTCTCCAAAATCGTTCCGTTAAAGACATAGGGCTGTTGAGGTAGATAATTGATGTACTGGCGCAAGGCTTTTTTATCAATCTGATTGAGATTGACACCACCCAGACTAATCTCCCCTTGACTTGGGTCGTAAAAATTAACCATCATCTTGGCCAAGGTGGTCTTTCCTGACCCCGAAATCCCCACAAAAGCCATCTTAGACCCTTGCGGAATGGTCAAATTGATGTCCGACAAGACGTCACGACCATAGCCATACTTATAGCGAACCTGCTTAAAGGTCATATCTCCCTTCATCATACTCAGATCTTCTACCGTTTTCTTCTCCTCAAACTCCGAAGCTACCAGATAAACTTCATTGAGACGATTATTAGCAACTTGCGCTGTCTGAAGTTTGGTTTGGAGGTTGATGATATTTTCCAAAGGATTTGTAAAATAAATAAGCAAAGTATTATAGGTAATCAACTGGCCCAAACTCATTTTTCCATCCATGACGAGTACTGCTCCCATCCAGAGAACGGCAACATTGAGCAGGAGCTGGGCAACTTTTTTCAGGGCCTTTTGCTGGCTTTCTGCCCGACTATAGGTAAAAGATTTTTTCAGATAAGTCACAAATTCCTTGTCAATCTTTTGATAGCGCGAACTTTCACTGGTCAAAGACTTAATAGTCTCAATACCGTTGATGTCCTCGATGATAGAAGAAGACAGAACCGCATTAGCTTCCATGGTATCCCTATTCATCTTTTCAAAAGGCTTCATAAAGGCAAAGATAATCACTGTATAGATAGGAAGCGCAAGTAGACTAATGAAAAAGAGCGTCATATTTTGTGAAAACAAGACAAGCGAGATAATCAAAATCGTCGACACATCTAGGAAAATCGAAAGAATGGTCGACGCCAACGCATCGATGATACTGTTGGCATCTGTAAAACGAGATACGATTTCTCCTGTCCTGCGTGTCGCGAAAAAGGACATCGGCAGGTGAAAAACATGCTTGATGTAGGACAAAATCACGTCAATCGACAAACGTTGCCCAAGGATTAGTAGGAGATATTCCTGCGCATAAGACAAAATCTGCTGGAGGATATAGACGATGACCAGCCCAATAGAGATAATACCCAGTGTCGAACGCATCTGGTCTGGTACGTAACTATCAATGATGGACTGAAGATAGTAGGAACCCACGATATTGATCAAGGTCACCAAGAGTGTCGCTAGGACGATATTGGTAATTAAGCCATGCTGTTTGAGTAAAATTGGCAAGAAGGATAGGAGCCCCTGTTTCTTCTCCTTATGAGGTTTATAGCCCGGAGATGGTGCCATAAAAATACTAACCCCTGTCCACTCTTGCGCAAATCGCTCACGGGAAATCTTGGTCAGCTTGACACCAGGATCCGGATCAGCGATATGAATGTGCTTTTTATCCTGACCTATCACCACATAGTAGTGGAGCAACTTCCCTTCCTTGAGCACATGAGCCACAAAAGGAAAGGTCAAATCTGGTAAATCAAAGAGCGTCATATCCGCCTTGATAGCTTGCGTTTCAAAACCAATTTCCTCTGCCACCTTTACAAGACCCAAAGCCGTCGTCCCATCCATGGTCGTCTTGGCTAACTCTCGTAGATGAGCCAAGGAGTAATAACTACCGTAGTAACCAAAGACCATAGCCAAGGAAGCCACGCCACAATCCATCTGATCCACCTGGGGACGATAGTGCCTTTTCCTAAATTTCATATCCTTCTCCTTTTTCTAACAATCTCTTTAAAAATTTGTAAGATTATTTTAACCAAATAAGGATAAAAACAGGAAAATATTCCTAAATAAACTATTTTTTTGCACCTGAAACGCACTTTTAAAAAGCATAAACTATCATTTAAATGTAAAAAAAGCAGAACAAAAAGTTCTGCCTGTTTAAAAGTAACCGTTAAAAAAATGAATGCCTAGAAATAAACTATTCTGAAATGATATTTCTATAAAGTAAGATAAATGTCATCAAGAATGATGAAATCTTAGGTATATCAAAATATTCAAACCACGTAGGTAGATTTATTTTGTTTATATTAGCCACGATTCTAATAAGTAATTAAGCCATCGAGCTAAATAATACAGTGGTCTTTGGCCAAGCTTTTTTGTAGTAATTGAACGACTTTCATCTCCAACTCCAATCTGATGTTCCATCAATTCCCAATCTTACTATCTGTTGTTTTGTACTTGTATCCTCCATAACACAAACTAAGCAGAATCGGATAGGTCTCTGGATAAAACAAGATGGAAAAACTCCGCAATTTACATGCACAAAATCCTTTCCATTCAGATTCATCATTTATAGTTTTGATTATTTTTCTTCAAATCCTTACAAAAAATACCAAAATAGCCTGCAACAATCAAACCTATCAAACTCCATTGCCAATCAAAAGATACTAGCGAACCCGTACGAATTAGATGAAGCGTAAGATTAAGACCTATTCCTAACAAAGGAAGTATAGTGGCTAGCTTAGGTAACAATGTATTGAGATTTAGGTTACGATTCATAGTTAATTTCCTTCTATATTTAGATTAACGTCTACTTCCTAGATAACGCCCATACATATAAGCAGCTACTCCTAATACACCCCAAGCTATTGCTGTGGAAGTAGTGACAATGAAGCCTCCTTCAGTAAGAGCCAAATCTTCTTCTGTCATGGTATCAAATTTTTTATCCATTTCTTTCATTTTTCTCTCTCCTTTTTAAATAATACTGGCTAATCCAATAGCTACTCCAACCAAAATCCCTACTATTCCTAAATTAGTTCTTATTTCATTGATAATAACTAAAAGATGACTATTCAATGGCAGTTGCCATACACTAAAAATAGTTCTCTTTAAACCTTGTCTTTAGCTAAATCCAAGTAACTCATCATTAAAATAAGGATAGGAATCCATAATTCCGAGCCTACATACTGATCAACTTTAAAGGTGATTACATTTAAATCTCCCAATATGCAAAAGCACTCCAAAAAAATAATTAGAACTGCTCCCATTACATTTTTTTAGATTTTTTTCATACAATTCTACTTTTTATCCAAATTTACGTTTTAAATCTTGACCAATTAATCGACCACCAAGGAAAAATTGCTACTCCTCCAGCAATCATGGCTATGGTAATTAAGCCACCTTCTGTATTCATCAATTCTTCTTCTGTCAATTCTGTCCATTTATTTAAATTCATTTTTTCTCTCCTTATTATTACATAAAATAGCCCCAAGCAATACCACCAATTAGTAAGACACCTCCTACAACTACAGCGGTAACCGACCCCCCATTCACATCCGTCAACTCTTCTTCTGTAAGAGCTACAAAGTTCTGTTCCATGTTGTCAAAGTTTGTCATTTGTTTTCTCCTTTATTTTTTTAGTTTACGGTTTCTAGGCTTTAAACCATTTTAAAAACCAGATTGGAAAAATAACTGAAATCATTTTTTCTCTCCTTTCTTTTCTTCTCACTTATCTATTCGAGAAGTGATTTAAAATGAACAGGTAAATTTCATTTATTTTAAATACCATTTGATCAACCATGGCAATAAGATTGGTAAATACATCGCGTAATCTCCTTCCCTTTTTCCTTACCTATCTATTCGAAAAACAATTCGAAAATGAACAATTCATTCATTTTTATTTTAAAAACCACTTAATGAACCACGGATAAAAACCGGTCACATACATAAACATTCCTCCTTTTTCTTTCTCATCTCTTTATTCGCAATTTCTACTAAAAGTTTCTCTTTTTTCTGCAAATAAAAAACAACATGACTTGCATGTTGCTTTTGGCTATTTTTTATCTTTAATAATCGCTACTACATCCGCTACACTTTGAAGTTGATCGATTTCCTCATCAGTGATTTCGATACCAAATTCATCTTCTAGTGTCAAGACAAACTCCATCAAGTCCACTGAGTCCGCATCTAGATCGTCTTTCAAACTTAAGGCCTCTGTTACGGCAAAGTCTTCTCCCTGTCTCTCTTGGATAATGGTTACAATACGGTCAAAAATTTCTTTTTCTGTCATCTTTTTTATTCTCCTGAAAATTCACGCGCAGTTTGAGCAACTACGTCTGTTTCTAGCATGGTACGAATCTGACGAATCGTACTGTACACAGCCTTGGCATCACTTGAGCCATGAGTTTTTACAACTGGCGCCTTGACACCAAACAAGACTGCTCCTCCAACATCTGAATAGTTGAGCTGTGTCTTCAACCCCTTAAGACTATCCTTAAGAAGTAGAGCACCTAGCTTAGCTCGAAGGCCACCACCCGTAATAGCATTTTTAAGTAAGCCCATGATTCCCAAAGCTGTACCTTCGATGGATTTGAGAACAGCGTTTCCCGTGAAACCATCTGTTACGACAACATCCGCAACGCCATTCATCAGATCACGCGCTTCCACGTTTCCGACAAAGTTCAAACTTTGATCAGCTACTAACAAGTCGTATGTTCCTTTCGAAGCGGATCTCCCTTGCTGCTTTCTGTTCCATTGTTGAGCAAACCAACACGTGGTTTCGAAATCCCACGAACATTTTTCGCATAGAAGGAACCTAGGACAGCGTATTGGTGCAGATGATGGGCTGTATTTTCCGCATTGGCTCCAAGGTCTAGCATGTCAAAGCCTTTTCCATCAATGGTCGGCAAGGTAGACATGAGTCCTGGACGATCGATGTTCTTGATACGACCCACAATGAAGAATCCTGCAGCCAACAAGGCACCTGTGTTCCCAGCTGAGAGGACGGCGTCTGCTTCTCCCTCTTTGACTGCCTTGGCTGCTAATACCATGCTGGCATTTTTCTTCTTACGGATAGCTTTTGTCGGCTCATCGTCTGAGTTAATTTTCTCATCCGTATGGATAATGCTGACGCGCTCTGTAGCCGTTAGATATTGCTTGATCTTACTTTCATCTCCGTAGAGTTGAATCTCAATATCTGAAAAGTCAGCAAGGGCTTGATTGACACCCTCAACGATGGCTTGAGGTGCATAATCGCCCCCCATAGCATCTACTGCGATTTTTTTCATTTGTCTTCCTCTTTTAGTAATTGTCCCCAGTCTGCTAGGGAATCAATGAATTTCTTGATTTAAGGTGAATCCCAACGTACTCTTCGTAGAGTTGATCCATAAACTTGCGTAGCTCTTGCTTGATTTCTGCCTTAAGCGAAATGGTCTCCAAGGTTTCAAAATCAATAGCTTGAAATTGATTGAGCAGATAAGGGATATTGGGATTGAGATGACAACGTCTCTCATCTTCATGATAATGCTCTGGGCAAAGGCAGGCTCCATATTTGAAAGAAAAGTCAAAGGCCTGACCCACCCGATGGCAAAAGACACACTCATTAAAATTAAGGCTAATCCCAAATCGAGTCAAGATTTGAATTTCAAAAATATTGGTTAAAACCTGATAATCTATACCTGCTTCCATCAACTCCAGAGTCTTCCTCAAGAAAGCAAACAAGGGAGCATCCTGCTGATTATCCTGCAAACTAGCATCTGCAAGAGCAGCCACATAGGTAGCATAGGCCATAACAAAGAGATCACTATTAATCTTTGGAAAGGTCATCACCTCATGGTAGTCCTCGATGTAGCTAAGCCCGTCATCATTGATGCGCAAGAGAAATCGTGCCAACACCAAAGGCTGAATAACAGGAGCTAGTTTGGACTGACCAGCGTGTTTGACGAAAAACATGCGCTTGCCAGCCTGCTCAGTGAAGATTTTGACTAGCTTATCATCCTCCCGAAAGTTACGATTGTAGAGCACGAGACCTTGACTCGTTATAGACTGGATCATGTTTCTCTCATGTACTCCTCAAGTCGTTTCATGGCCTCTCTGATTGTTTCCATGCTGGCCGCATAAGAGAGGCGAACGTAGCCTTCTCCGTAACGCCCAAAGGCAGCACCCGGGATAAAAGCAACGGCCTTCTTCTGAGCAAAATCCTTCAGAAAAGCAAAGGAATCTTGATTGTAGCCCGCTGGAATCTTAGCAAAGACATAGAAGGCACCGTCTGGTTTGATAATCTCAAAACCAAGAGCAGTCATCTTCTCAATGATATAATCTCGACGCTGAATGTACTCCTTCTTCATAGGCTCTGCGTCGTTTTTACCAGCGGTCAAGGCCTCCACCGCAGCATGCTGAGCCATCGTATTTGCAGCAGTAACCAAATACTGGTGACTCTTGATTAACTGAGCTGTGAAAGCCGCAGGAGCAAAGATAAAGCCTAAACGCCAACCTGTCATAGCATGCGATTTAGACAAGCCATTGATAATAATAGCCTGGTCTCTCAGCATCGTTCCCAGAGATACATGGGCTTCGCCTGTGTAGGTCAATTCTGAGTAAACCTCATCACAGACAACAAAAATCTCATACTTGCGTAAAACGTCTGCCAAGGCTTCCAACTGCTCCCGACTATAGGTAATTCCTGTCGGATTGGCTGGATAGTTGAGAATGACAGCTTTGAGCTTGTCCCCTTGCTCCAAAATGGCCTTTTCCAACATCTCAGGAGTCAAGACAAAACCATTTTCAGTTGTATCAATCTCGACAATCTCTGCCCCAACTAGATTGACAATCGGCTCATATCCTGGATAGGCAGGAGCTGGCAAGAGCACCTTGTCCCCCTCTTCCAAAATAGCTGTCAAAGTAGCAGATAAAGCCTCTGTCGCCCCAATTGTAACCAAAATTTCATTTTCAGGATGATAATCTAGCTGGTATTTTTCTTTTACAAAGTCGCTAGCAGCCTGGCGCAAGGTCAGTAAACCGCTCATCCCTGTATAGTAGGATTGGTTCTGGTCAATGGCCCGCTTTGCCGCCTCCTTGACATGATCTGGCGTTGTAAAATCAGGTTCTCCCAAGGTCAAGCGTAGAACTCCAGGAATCTCTGAAATGGCCTGATCAAACTGGCGAATCAAGGACACTTGAATCTTATCTAATTGTTTATTAAAGCGTTTGGTTAAGTCCATAGATATCCCCCTTGCTTACAGAACATAGTACTATTATACTACAAAAGCTCCCTGACCGCAAAATCCATCTGAACCCCGCATTTTTCACTTTCTGTTTTACTTTTCTTCTCAACAGGACTATAATAATAAGTGCTTATTTTCGGAGGTTTATATGTCATTTTTATCAAAAAATGGAGCAGGCATCTTGGCCTGCCTTCTCATTTCTATCGTATCATGGTTTCTGGGAGGATTTTTCCCCGTCGTGGGTGCACCTGTCTTTGCAATTTTTGCTGGAATGCTCCTCCACCCCTGGCTCTCACCCTACAAACAACTAGACGCAGGTTTGACCTTTAGTTCCAAGAAATTGCTCCAGTATGCCGTTATCTTACTCGGTTTTGGTCTCAATATCTCGCAAGTCTTCGCAGTTGGACAATCTTCACTCCCCGTCATCCTTTCCACCATTTCGATTTCCTTAATCGTTGCCTACCTCTTCCAGCGTTTCTTTGCGCTAGACACAAAACTGGCTACCTTGATTGGAGTGGGTTCTTCTATCTGTGGTGGTTCTGCCATTGCTGCGACAGCACCCGTTATCCATGCCAAGGAAAAAGAAGTTGCCCAAGCCATCTCCGTTATCTTTTTCTTCAATGTCTTAGCAGCACTTATCTTTCCAACTCTAGGAACCTGGCTTCACCTATCCAATGATGGCTTCGCCCTCTTTGCAGGAACTGCAGTCAATGATACTTCTTCTGTAACGGCTACCGCCAGCTCCTGGGACAGTCTTTATCAGACCAATACCCTTGAGTCTGCAACTATTGTCAAACTCACGCGCACCTTAGCAATCATCCCCATCACGCTCTTTCTCTCCTACTGGCAAAGTCGCCAGCAAAAAAACAGCCAAGATTTCCAACTAAAAAAAGTCTTCCCACTTTTTATCCTTTATTTCATCTTAGCCTCTCTCTTAACGACTCTTCTCACCTCTCTCGGCGTGTCTAGTAGCTTCTTCACCCCTCTCAAACAACTCTCCAAATTCCTTATCATCATGGCCATGAGTGCCATCGGTCTCAAAACCAATCTGATTGCCATGGTCAAATCCAGCGGTAAATCCATTCTTCTTGGAGCCCTTTGCTGGATTGCCATCATCCTCACCAGTCTTGGCATGCAAGCATTGATTGGTACTTTATAAAATAAAAAGGTAGCCCATGGCTACCTTTTTATTGCTCAAGAATTAAGCGAGTATGTTCTCTCTTAATACAACGATTCATCACGATGTCATCGCATCCTCCAGCACGTAAGATTTCTTCCGCTTCTAGATTTTCAAGTCCCAGTTGTGCCCAAAAAATCTTAGCATCAGCCTTGAGAAAATCACGCGCCACATCTGGTAAAAACTCACTGCGACGGTAAACATTGACAATATCTACAGGAAAAGGAATCTCTTCTAGACTCGCATAAGCCTTTTCTCCCAAGATTTCCCCACCTGCAGCCTTGGGATTAACTGGAATGATTTTATAGCCCCGAGCTTGCATTTCCTTGGTCACTCGATTACTAGTTGTTTCCTCACGATCGGACAAACCCACTACCGCTAACGTTTTACTGGTTGTAAGATACTGACGGATCACACCATCACTTGGATTGATAAATTCTTGGCTCATAGAAATCCTCCTTTTTCTCAGTATAGCATATTTTGAAAAGGCTTGCAGATTTTGACTATAAAAATCTCCTAGCAAGAAAAGAAACCTGCTAGGAGTTCTGTCTACTTCAAGTGAAAGATTAAATCTTTTTCTCAATACAAAATAGGGGAGAAAGAGGACGTTTTTCGTGGATACGGATAATGGCATCGCCAAGAAGATGAGCAATCGAAATTTGTTCAATCTTATCAATCAAACGCTCCTCTGGTAGGTAGATCGTATCCAAAACAACCAATTTCTTAATAGCTGATTTTTGGATATTGTCCATAGCTGGTCCTGAAAGAACTGGGTGCGTACAGCTTGCGTAAACCTCAACAGCACCTGCTTCAGCAAGAGCATCCGCCGCATGACAAATAGTTCCAGCTGTATCGATCATATCGTCAATCAAAATACAAGTCTTACCTTCTACCTTACCAATGATGTTCATCACTTCACTGGTATTCATCTTGTCTACACTACGGCGTTTGTCAATAATCGCAATCGGAGTTTTCAAAAACTCTGCCAATTTACGAGCACGAGTCACCCCACCATGGTCTGGGCTGACAACCACGTAGTCAGAGCCAACCATGCCACGACGTTCAAAATAGTCCGCAATCAAAGGGAGCACCCATCAAGTGATCTACAGGAATATCAAAGAATCCCTGAATCTGTGCAGCGTGCAAATCAATCGTCAACAAACGATCTACCCCAGCAACTTCTAGCATGTTTGCAACGAGTTTTGCTGTGATTGGCTCACGCGCGCGCGTTTTTCTATCCTGACGTGCATAGCCATAGTAAGGCATAACAACATTGACAGATTCTGCACTAGCACGCTTCAATGCGTCCACCATAATCAAAATTTCAAGTAAATTATCATTTACAGGTGAACTAGTTGATTGTAGGATAAAGACGTGTTTCCCACGGATTGATTCTTCGATGTTGACCTGAATCTCTCCGTCTGAAAATTGGCGAACAGTCGATTTCCCCAACTCTATCCCAATTTCTTGCGCCACACGCTCTGCCAATTCTCTATTAGAAGAAAGGGCAAACAGCTTTTAAATCAGAAAAAAAGACATGATTTCCTCCGGTATTTATGTATCACTTGTTTTTTTACACAACATTTTCCATCTACCATTGTAGCGCTTTTTTTCCTTTATTTTTTTCAATCAAAAAAATAAAAACAAGAGTAAACATTTATACCCTTGTTTTTATACTATTTTATATTAGCTATATTAAATCTGAAAATCCTACATTTTAACAATCGATTTTATGCTAGGATGAGATTTTTTCGAGGCAAAGTTAGTATACTTCTCTCATACTTCCTGTATCCACATCATAGACAGCACCTGAAATAACCACATCATCAGGAATCAGTGGAGATTCTCGAAGCAATTGCATATCCTCTCTCACACTCTCTTCCACATCCTGGAATGGTAAAAATCTTGATCAGACACATCGACTCCGAGCTCGTGTTTCAAATGTTCATGAAAACTTTCATTTTGAAAGGTTTGAGCTCCACAATCTGTATGGTGAAGCACCACAATCTCTCTTGTCCCCATTTGTTGCTGGGAAATCACCAGTGAACGAATCATGTCCTCAGTTACTCGACCACCCGCATTCCGCAAGATATGAGCATCCCCAAGGGCCAAACCTAGAGCTTGCGCAACGTGTAGACGTGAGTCCATACAGGTCACGATAGCTACTCTGGTTTTGGGTTTAAGTGGCAGATTTAACTGCCCATGTAGGGCAACATAAGCCTGATTGGCTTGCATAAACTGTTCAAAATACGACACGATTCCCTCCTGAAAAATTTGATAATCAAATATTTCTCCTATCTTATCATTTTTAAGAGGATTTGTCACGGATTATGCAAAGACCTTTTTCAAAACTTCTTGAATCGTTGTCACACCAATGACTTCAATTTCCTTGGGTGGAGTGATTCCTGTCAAGGAATTCTTGGGTACATAAATCTTGGTAAAGCCCAGTTTTGCCGCTTCATTTATGCGTTGTTCGATGCGATTCACGCGCCGAATTTCTCCGGTCAAGCCCAGTTCACCCACAAAACATTCCTGAGGATTGGTAGGCTTGTCCTTGTAACTAGAGGCAATAGCCACTGCAACGGCTAAGTCAATGGCAGGCTCATCCAATTTGACGCCACCAGCAGATTTGAGATAAGCATCCTGATTTTGCAAAAGAAGCCCTGCTCGTTTTTCCAAAACAGCCATAATCAGACTTGCACGATTGAAATCAAGTCCAGTCGTCGTACGCTTAGCATTTCCAAACATGGTTGGTGTTACCAAAGCCTGAACCTCCGCCAAAATCGGACGGGTCCCTTCCATGGTCACAACGATTGACGAGCCAGTAGCCCCATCCAAACGCTCCTCTAGGAAAACTTGACTCGGATTGAGTACCTCAACCAATCCACCCGACTGCATCTCAAAAATCCCAATCTCATTAGTGGAACCAAAACGGTTTTTGACTGCCCTCAAAATACGGAAGGTATGGTGGCGCTCCCCTTCAAAGTAAAGCACCGTATCCACCATATGCTCCAACATACGCGGACCTGCCAAGGTTCCTTCCTTAGTCACATGTCCTACGATAAAGATAGCAATGTTATTAGTCTTCGCCAACTGCATGAGTTCAGCCGTTACCTCACGCACCTGAGACACAGACCCCTGCACCCCTGAAATCTCAGGAGACATAATCGTCTGGATAGAGTCGATGATGAGAAAATCTGGTTGGATGCGCTCCACCTCAGATCGAACACTCTGCATATTGGTCTCTGCATAGAGATAAAACTCGCTATCAATATCCCCCAAGCGCTCTGCACGGAGTTTAATCTGCTGGGCAGACTCCTCCCCACTGACATAGAGAACAGTCCCTACTTGGGACATCTGAGTCGATACTTGTAAGAGAAGGGTTGATTTCCCAATCCCTGGATCCCCACCGATAAGAACGAGACTCCCCGGTACCACACCTCCACCAAGCACACGGTTAAATTCCTCCATCTCCGTCTTGGTTCGATTGACATTGATGGAAGTCACCTCAGCCAGTTTCATAGGCTTGGTTTTTTCACCTGTCAAGGACACTCGTGCATTCTTAACCTCGGCAACCTCAACCTCTTCTACAAAAGAAGACCAAGCTCCACAGTTTGGACAGCGCCCTAGATATTTTGGGGAATTATACCCACAATTTTGACACACAAATGTCGCTTTTTTCTTAGCTATAATAATTCTCCTTTTACGGTTACTCCGAAAGAATGCCACTTATACAATGTATTTTGAAATTTATTCTGGTTGGCAACTCCGACAGCAGACAAATCGACAGAAACCTGATAATTCTCCTTGACAGCTGCCAAGACGGAAGCCTTGACACAGAAATTGCCATCTACCCCTATAAACTCTATGCTCTTAGCACCATTTCCCTCTAAAAAATCTTTTAAATCTGGATTAGTAAAGCAAGAAGCCCGACACTTCTCAAAGATACGAGAAGATACAACTAACAAGTTGGTCGCAAATTTCTTCTTTCTATCTTTTCTCTCCCAGAAAAAACGATTGAGAATATAGATAACTCGGTCGCTGGGATAAGTAGCAATTTTGTCATTTACAGCTGCAGTCAGTTCTTCATGATATGCTTTTCCTACAGCAACATAATCTGACTGCATGTCTACAACTAATAAATAGTCTGCCATTTTATCCCTCTATTTCCCTGTCGATCCAAATCCACCAGTCCGCACGCCATCTGCCTCATCTCCATCTGCAATCAAGAAAGGAGCAAAGACAGCCTGAACCACACGTTCCCCAACTTCGAGAACCACTTCTGATCAGTAATATTTTTCATCTGAGCAAAGATATGTCCTTCATTCCCTGGATTGCCATAATAGTCTCCGTCAATGACACCCACAGAGTTAATCAAGACCAAGCCCTTCTTGCGAGGGTTTGATGAACGGTCATAAAGATAGAGCACTTCTGTCGGCTGCATATAGGCCTTAACCCCTGTCGGAACCAAAACAATCTCTCCTGGCGCAATAACCGTACGCACAGCAACCTTTAAGTCGTAACCAGCCGCGTGAGCTGTCTCTCGTTTCGGCAATAAATTTTCGTCTGTAAAACTCGAAACCAATTCAAAACCACGAATTTTCATATTTTTCTCTTTTCTATAATCATTTATTCTAGGCTATTTTATCTTATTTATTCGAAAAAAGCACGAAAAAAGAGCACACAATTCACACTCGCTTAGGGCTGCTGGATTCCTCCCCTGACCCGCTTCACGCAGAACTGTTGCTCCACTATTCATTATACCACATTCCCCTCTGTTTTTAAAGAGAAATTATTTTTTCCGTCGATTTCGGAAAAAGTCCTGCATAATCGCTGCACAATCATCTTCCAAAATTCCCGTTTCCACCTCTACACGATGATTGAGACGCTCATCTGTCAAAATATCGTACAAGCTCCCAGCTGCACCAAATTTCTGGTTTTTAGCCCCGTAGACTACGTTTGGAATACGGGCAAGCCCAATCGCCCCGCTACACATGACACAAGGCTCAATGGTCACAAAAAGCGTACAATCCAGCAGTCGCCAACTCTCTTCACTCACATTCGCATTCTCTATAGCCATGATTTCTGCATGCATGACCGCCCGTTGCAACTCCTCGCGCGCATTATGCCCCCTACCAATGATTTCTCCATCCTTGACAATCACACAACCAATTGGAATTTCATCGTGTTCTAAGGCAATCTCAGCCTCTCTCAAAGCCTCTCTCATAAAGGCTTCTTTTTCTTCAACTGTATAATTCATCGTTCTTCTCTTTTCCTACTTGTCGATTTTATTATTATATCATGATTCTCAACACAAAAAAAGCCACCGAATGCGGTGACTTAATAGGGAGATTATTATGAAAAAGAAAAGTTTAGGATATTGTTACAACAAGTTAGGAGGTCTTCTTGTAACTGTCTATAGTATACCCAACCTGTCTTAAACTAATCTTAAAAATCTCCTATGACCAAACACTTTCTAAAATATTAGTTTGTTCACGACCGGGACCTACTGAGAAAGTTGAGATACGAACACCAACCAACTCGCTTACACGACGAACATAGTTACGTGCATTCTCAGGAAGGTCTTCTAAATTACGGACTCCAGTGATGTCTTCTGACCAACCTGGCAATTCCTCGTAGATTGGCTTGCAACGTTTCAACTGCTCAAGACTAGCAGGATAGTAATCAATACGTTGACCATCAAGATCATAGGCCACACAGATTTTCACAATATCCAAACCACTCAAAACATCGATAGAGTTCAATGAAAGATTGGTAATCCCAGATACACGGCGGCTGTGACGCATCACAACTGAGTCAAACCAACCCACACGACGTGGACGACCAGTTGTTGTACCGTATTCATGACCTACTTCACGGATGCGATCTCCCACTTCATCAAATAATTCAGTTGGGAAAGGTCCGTCTCCTACACGACTTGTGTAGGCTTTACATACACCTACAACCTTGTCAATCTTACTTGGGCCAACACCAGACCCAATCGTCACACCACCAGCGACAGGGTTTGACGACGTAACAAATGGATACGTACCTTGGTCGATATCTAGCATAACGCCTTGCGCACCTTCAAACAGCACACGTTTGCCATTATCAAGCGCATCATTCAAGATAACAGATGTATCTGTCACGTATTGCTTGATTTGTTGACCATACTCATAGTATTCTTCAAAAATATCGTCAACTGAAATAGGGGTGCTATCATATAATTTTTCAAACAAACGATTCTTTTCCGCAAGATTACGTTCCAAACGTTCACGGAAAATATCCTTATCCAAAAGATCCGCAATACGAATTCCAACACGAGCAGCCTTGTCCATATATGCTGGACCGATTCCCTTGATAGTAGTCCCGATTTTATTGTCGCCCTTAGCTTCTTCTTGTAGACGGTCTAATTCAATATGATATGGCAAAATAACATGCGCACGATCAGAAATACGCAAGTTATCAGTTGTCACACCTTCCTCATGAAGATAGCGCAACTCTTTGACAAGGGATTTTGGATTCACGACCATCCCATTCCCAATAACAGAGATTTTTTCAGGAAAGAAAATTCCAGATGGAATCAAGTGCAACTTAAATTTCTTACCATCAATCACAATCGTGTGACCAGCATTATCACCACCTTGATAACGAGCAATTACCTCTGCATTAGCTGAAAGAAAATCTGTAATTTTCCCTTTACCTTCATCACCCCATTGGGTACCTACAACAACAACTGAAGTCATAATAAAAATCGTCTGAGCTACTAGGAGCTCGTCCTTTCTCATATACATGGCAGGAATTCCACCCGCAATTATATCTTACAATTTATTATAAGAAAAAAACACTATTTTTATCAAGAAGAAACAGTAGAAAAAGATTTGGAAATTCTTTTCATTTCTAAATATAAAAACCTTTGATTATAAGCTAATTCTATATTTTTTTAAAAATATAACTACAACAATCGTTCGTAATTATGATATAGATACTTCCTATTGGATGAGAGTGGTACCACCTTGCAGGAATTTATCTAGATATAGACGATAAGCTGTTTTAAAGTGATATAGTGAAAAGTCCCTATCACTTTTTTTATTTTTAAATCGGATTAAATAATATAGTAAAAACCGAAGATGAAGTGATTCCCACTCTGAACAACTCTGACCTAAAGAGGCATATTCTTGTTCAACTAGTTTCAAAAAGACAAATGCTCGATCATAAAATTTCTGAAGCATATAAAAATTCCCTTTCTTATTAGTAACACTAGTCTAACAAAAAAAGGAACTAAAAAAGTTTCAAATCCTATAAAAGAAGAATTTAAAGCTAAACGAACTAAAAATAAAATAAAGAGGTAATTACAGATTTAAAAATTAAAATTTGAAATTTCAACAATCCACTATATTTATAAATAAAAAAACGCTCAGTTGAACGTTTTGATTTATACTCCGCCAGTAGGACTCGAACCTACGACATCATGATTAACAGTCATGCGCTACTACCAACTGAGCTATGGCGGATAAAAGCTAAGCGACTTCCATATCTCACAGGGGGCAACCCCCAACTACTTCCGGCGTTCTAGGGCTTAACTGCTGTGTTCGGCATGGGTACAGGTGTATCTCCTAGGCTATCGTCACTTAACTCTGAGTAATACCTACTCAAAATTGAATATCTATCAAATACCAAGAAAACCTCACACTTCGTATTCTCAGTTACTTTGGATAAGTCCTCGAGCTATTAGTATTAGTCCGCTACATGTGTCGCCACACTTCCACTTCTAACCTATCTACCTGATCATCTCTCAGGGCTCTTACTGATATAAAATCATGGGAAATCTCATCTTGAGGTGGGTTTCACACTTAGATGCTTTCAGCGTTTATCCCTTCCCTACATAGCTACCCAGCGATGCCTTTTGGCAAGACAACTGGTACACCAGCGGTAAGTCCACTCTGGTCCTCTCGTACTAGGGAGCAGATCCTCTCAAATTTCCTACGCCCGCGACGGATAGGGACCGAACTGTCTCACGACGTTCTGAACCCAGCTCGCGTGCCGCTTTAATGGGCGAACAGCCCAACCCTTGGGACCGACTACAGCCCCAGGATGCGACGAGCCGACATCGAGGTGCCAAACCTCCCCGTCGATGTGAACTCTTGGGGAGATAAGCCTGTTATCCCCAGGGTAGCTTTTTATCCGTTGAGCGATGGCCCTTCCATACGGAACCACCGGATCACTAAGCCCGACTTTCGTCCCTGCTCGAGTTGTAGCTCTCGCAGTCAAGCTCCCTTATACCTTTACACTCTGCGAATGATTTCCAACCATTCTGAGGGAACCTTTGGGCGCCTCCGTTACCTTTTAGGAGGCGACCGCCCCAGTCAAACTGCCCGTCAGACACTGTCTCCGATAGGGATAACCTATCCGGGTTAGAGTGGCCATAACACAAGGGTAGTATCCCAACAACGTCTCCTTCGAAACTGGCGTCCCGATTTCTTAGACTCCTACCTATCCTGTACATGTGGTACAGACACTCAATATCAAACTGCAGTAAAGCTCCATGGGGTCTTTCCGTCCTGTCGCGGGTAACCTGCATCTTCACAGGTACTAAAAATTTCACCGAGTCTCTCGTTGAGACAGTGCCCAAATCATTACGCCTTTCGTGCGGGTCGGAACTTACCCGACAAGGAATTTCGCTACCTTAGGACCGTTATAGTTACGGCCGCCGTTTACTGGGGCTTCAATTCATACCTTCGGATTACTCCTAAGCACTCCTCTTAACCTTCCAGCACCGGGCAGGCGTCACCCCCTATACATCATCTTACGATTTAGCAGAGAGCTGTGTTTTTGATAAACAGTTGCTTGGGCCTATTCACTGCGGCTGACTTAAAGTCAGCACCCCTTCTCCCGAAGTTACGGGGTCATTTTGCCGAGTTCCTTAACGAGAGTTCTCTCGCTCACCTGAGGCTACTCGCCTCGACTACCTGTGTCGGTTTGCGGTACGGGTAGAGTATGTTTAAACGCTAGAAGCTTTTCTTGGCAGTGTGACGTCACTAACTTCGCTACTAAACTTCGCTCCCCATCACAGCTCAATGTTATAGATATAAGCATTTGACTCATATCACACCTCACTGCTTAGACAGACACTTCCATTCGTCTGCTTTAGTTAGCCTACTGCGTCCCTCCATCACTACATACTCTAGTACAGGAATATCAACCTGTTGTCCATCGGATACACCTTTCGGTCTCTCCTTAGGTCCCGACTAACCCAGGGCGGACGAGCCTTCCCCTGGAAACCTTAGTCTTACGGTGGACAGGATTCTCACCTGTCTTTCGCTACTCATACCGGCATTCTCACTTCTATGCGTTCCAGCACTCCTCACGGTATACCTTCTTCACACATAGAACGCTCTCCTACCATACCTATAAAGGTATCCACAGCTTCGGTAAATTGTTTTAGCCCCGGTACATTTTCGGCGCAGGGTCACTCGACTAGTGAGCTATTACGCACTCTTTGAATGAATAGCTGCTTCTAAGCTAACATCCTAGTTGTCTGTGCAACCCCACATCCTTTTCCACTTAACAATTATTTTGGGACCTTAGCTGGTGGTCTGGGCTGTTTCCCTTTCGACTACGGATCTTAGCACTCGCAGTCTGACTGCCGACCATAATTCATTGGCATTCGGAGTTTATCTGAGATTGGTAATCCGGGATGGACCCTCACCCAAACAGTGCTCTACCTCCAAGAATCTTTTATGTCGACGCTAGCCCTAAAGCTATTTCGGAGAGAACCAGCTATCTCCAAGTTCGTTTGAATTTCTCCGCTACCCACAAGTCATCCAAGCACTTTTCAACGTGCCCTGGTTCGGTCCTCCAGTGCGTCTTACCGCACCTTCAACCTGCTCATGGGTAGGTCACATGGTTTCGGGTCTACGACATGATACTAAAGCGCCCTATTCAGACTCGGTTTTCCTGCGGCTCCGTCTCTTCAACTTAACCTCGCATCATATCGTAACTCGCCGGTTCATTCTACAAAAGGCACGCTCTCACCCATTAACGGGCTCGAACTTGTTGTAGGCACACGGTTTCAGGTTCTATTTCACTCCCCTCCCGGGGTGCTTTTTTCACCTTTCCTCACGGTACTGGTTCACTATCGGTCACTAGGGAGTATTTAGGGTTGGGAGATGGTCCTCCCAGATTCCGACGGGATTTCACGTGTCCCGCCGTACTCAGGATACTGCTAGGTACAAAGACTATTTTAAATACGAGGCTATTACTCTCTTTGGCTCGATCTTCCCAAATCATTCTTCTATAATCTTTGAGTCCACATTGCAGTCCTACAACCCCGAAGAGTAAACTCTTCGGTTTGCCCCTCCTGCCGTTTCGCTCGCCGCTACTAAGGCAATCGCTTTTGCTTTCTCTTCCTGCAGCTACTTAGATGTTTCAGTTCACTGCGTCTTCCTCCTCACATCCTTAACAGATGCGGGTAACAGGTAGTACCTGTTGGGTTCCCCCATTCGGAAATCCCTGGATCATCGCTTACTTACAGCTACCCAAGGCATATCGTCGTTTGTCACGTCCTTCTTCGGCTCCTAGTGCCAAGGCATCCACCGTGCGCCCTTATTAACTTAACCTTATTTTTTGACCTTTCAGTCATAAACTCTTTTTAATACTACAGCGTTTCGGTTTATTTTCTTGTTACTATTTGATATAGATATTCAATTTTCAATGTGCATTACTTGGTGATCTCTCACCAATGGAGCCTAGCGGGATCGAACCGCTGACCTCCTGCGTGCAAAGCAGGCGCTCTCCCAGCTGAGCTAAGGCCCCACAAGACCTCTCAAGACTAAACAAGACCAATGTGCAGTTCCTTATCCTTAGAAAGGAGGTGATCCAGCCGCACCTTCCGATACGGCTACCTTGTTACGACTTCACCCCAATCATCTATCCCACCTTAGGCGGCTGGCTCCTAAAAGGTTACCTCACCGACTTCGGGTGTTACAAACTCTCGTGGTGTGACGGGCGGTGTGTACAAGGCCCGGGAACGTATTCACCGCGGCGTGCTCGATCCGCGATTACTAGCGATTCCGACTTCATGTAGGCGAGTTGCAGCCTACAATCCGAACTGAGACTGGCTTTAAGAGATTAGCTTGCCGTCACCGGCTTGCGACTCGTTGTACCAGCCATTGTAGCACGTGTGTAGCCCAGGTCATAAGGGGCATGATGATTTGACGTCATCCCCACCTTCCTCCGGTTTATTACCGGCAGTCTCGCTAGAGTGCCCAACTGAATGATGGCAACTAACAATAGGGGTTGCGCTCGTTGCGGGACTTAACCCAACATCTCACGACACGAGCTGACGACAACCATGCACCACCTGTCACCTCTGTCCCGAAGGAAAGCTCTATCTCTAGAGCGGTCAGAGGATGTCAAGACCTGGTAAGGTTCTTCGCGTTGCTTCGAATTAAAACCACATGCTCCACCGCTTGTGCGGGCCCCCGTCAATTCCTTTTGAGTTTCAACCTTGCGGTCGTACTCCCCAGGCGGAGTGCTTAATGCGTTAGCTGCGGCACTAAACCCCGGAAAGGGTCTAACACCCTAGCACTCATCGTTTACGGCGTGGACTACCAGGGTATCTAATCCTGTTTGCTCCCCACGCTTTCGAGCCTCAGCGTCAGTTACAAGCCAGAGAGCCGCTTTTCGCCACCGGTGTTCCTCCATATATCTACGCATTTCACCGCTACACATGGAATTCCACTCTCCCCTCTTGCACTCAAGTTAAACAGTTTCCAAAGCGTACTATGGTTAAGCCACAGCCTTTAACTTCAGACTTATCTAACCGCCTGCGCTCGCTTTACGCCCAATAAATCCGGACAACGCTCGGGACCTACGTATTACCGCGGCTGCTGGCACGTAGTTAGCCGTCCCTTTCTGGTAAGATACCGTCACAGTGTGAACTTTCCACTCTCACACTCGTTCTTCTCTTACAACAGAGCTTTACGATCCGAAAACCTTCTTCACTCACGCGGCGTTGCTCGGTCAGACTTCCGTCCATTGCCGAAGATTCCCTACTGCTGCCTCCCGTAGGAGTCTGGGCCGTGTCTCAGTCCCAGTGTGGCCGATCACCCTCTCAGGTCGGCTATGTATCGTTGCCTTGGTGAGCCGTTACCTCACCAACTAGCTAATACAACGCAGGTCCATCTGGTAGTGATGCAATTGCACCTTTTAAGCAAATGTCATGCAACATCTACTATTATGCGGTATTAGCTATCGTTTCCAATAGTTATCCCCCGCTACCAGGCAGGTTACCTACGCGTTACTCACCCGTTCGCAACTCATCCAGAAGAGCAAGCTCCTCCTTCAGCGTTCTACTTGCATGTATTAGGCACGCCGCCAGCGTTCGTCCTGAGCCAGGATCAAACTCTCATTAAAAGTTTGAGTTCTCACTCATTTCTGTCACTGACAGATTTATTGTTTTTTTTCATTGTTCAGTACTATAACTTCAGTTATAGTGCCCTGCACATTGGTTCGTCTTGTTCAGTTTTCAAAGGTCTTTGTCACTCATTCTCTCAAGCGACAACTATATTAGTATATCACAGCTACCTGTCTCTGTCAACAGATTTTTTAAACTTTTTTCAAGTTTTTTCTAACCGCAATACACCATAGTCCGTACGGGATTCGAACCCGTGTTACCGCCGTGAAAAGGCGGTGTCTTAACCCCTTGACCAACGGACCTTGAGCTTTTCAACTCTTTCTATTATACCTACTTTTTTACCTTTGTCAAGGACTTTTTTTAGTGAATTTAATTTTTTCTTTTCTTCACTAACTTAACTACTGCTTCTGTTCGTGCAGTGTGGGGAAACATATCGACTGACTGGATATACTGGAGATCATAAACTTTTACCAGTTTAACCAAATCTCGCGCCAACGTCGAAACATTGCAGGATACATAGACCATTTTTTCTGGAACATAGGTCAGAATGGTATCCAGTAGCTTATCATCTAAGCCTGTACGAGGAGGATCGACTATCAGGGCATCCGCTCGGTAGCCATTCCATTAGAACATAAAAAGAGAGGTTAAACCTCTCTAAATTTATTTTTCTTCACTCATTTTTGATTTTACTTCATCATAAGATAATGCATGGGATTCCTCTTCTACTGTCTCAGGCATTTTTCCTGTCTCGTAAAGAGATTTAATCTGTGTACTATCTAATGTTTCATATTTCAATAACGCTTCTGCAATCAATTTATGCGTTTCACGATTTGATTGGATAATTTCAGCAGCTTTGTTTCGTGCCTCATTTAATAATGAACGAACTTCCTCATCAATCTCATAGGCTGTTTGCTCTGAAATTGATTTTGAGGACTTTGTGCACCAAACATAGCATGATTACCTTCGTATTGAACTGGGCCAAGTTTTTCACTCATACCGTATTCAGTGACCATTGCACGCGCCATCTGTGTGGCTTGTTCAAAGTCATTTGAAGCTCCTGTCGTTTGGACATTAAAGATAATCTCTTCAGCTACACGACCACCCATCAAGCCTGCCAATTGCTCTTTCATGTCTTCTTTAGATAGAAGCATTTGATCCTCTTTCGGAAGTGCAATCATGTAACCACCTGCACGTCCACGTGGTACAATGGTAACTTTATGAACAACACGGGCATTTGACAAGACTAAACCAACAATGGTATGTCCAGCCTCATGATAAGCAACCAATTCACGTTCCCTTTGTGATACTGTTTTATCTTTCTTAGATGGTCCAGCAATCACTCTGTCCTCTGCCTCATCTATATCTGAAGCATCAATAACTGACTTGTTGCGACGGGCTGCAACCAAGGCTGCCTCATTTAGAACATTTTCCAAGTCAGCTCCCACAAAACCTGGAGTTTGTTGGGCAACTAATTTCAAATCAACATCTTCTGCTAGAGGTTTGTTTTTAGCGTGAACTTTCAAGATTGCTTCACGACCTTTAACATCAGGGCGACCAACCAAGACTTTTCTATCAAAACGTCCTGGACGGAGAAGAGCTGGATCTAGAACATCTGAACGGTTCGTCGCAGCGATAACAATGATCCCTTCATTTCCCTCAAAACCATCCATCTCAATCAAGAGTTGGTTCAAGGTTTGTTCACGTTCATCATTACCTCCACCAAGACCGACACCACGTTGGCGACCAACGGCATCAATTTCATCGATAAAGATGATGGCTGGCGCTGCTTTTTTTGCATCCTCAAAAAAGAGAACGAACACGGCTTGCACCAACTCCGACAAACATTTCTACAAAGTCAGAACCTGAGATACTAAAGAATGGAACACCTGCTTCCCCAGCAACTGCCTTAGCAAGTAAGGTCTTACCTGTTCCCGGAGGTCCCTCCAAAAGAACACCTGCAGGAATACGCGCACCAAGTTTTGTAAATCGTTTTGGATCTTTTAGGAATTCAACAACTTCAACTAATTCTTGTTTTTCTTCCTCGGCACCTGCTACATCTGAAAATCGTACCTTGATATCTTCTTTGTTAGCAGCCTTGGCCTTACTACGTCCAAAACTCATTGGATTTCTACTATTATTTCCTCCCATATTTCCCATCATAGAGAATAGGAAGAAGAAGAGAATAGCAAATGGCACCACAGAGACAAGGATATTGATCCACATACCGCTTGAACTCTCATGTTTGACTGTTACTTCTGCCTGATGTTCAGAAGCAAGTTTTTGCAATTCTGAAACTGTTGAATCAGACGGAAGAATAGTACTTGAGAATCTTTCTACTGTTGTGGCAGCAGGAGTGAAAAATTGAATCCCTGTTTCTTCTTTACTAGTCTTAGGATTTTTATAAACACCAGACACTTCAATGATGCTACCATTTGGCTGATAGGTTAATTCTTTTACATTGTCTGCTGTAATTTCTTTTACCAATTCTGTATAGTTAATTTTTTCGCTTCGTCCTGCAGTATTTCCAGAGTAAAAATACTGGAATCCTGTTACAAGGAAGAAGATAATTAACAAGTATAGAAATGGATTTCTAACTAAACCGTTATTTTGTTTTTTCATTAAAGATAGATCTTTCTAATTTGAATAAACTTCTTCTTTCAATACTCCGACATAAGGAAGGTTACGATAATTTTCTTTATAATCTAGACCATAACCTACTACAAACTCATTTGGAATAGTAAAGCAAGTATAATCCGCTTCAATTTCAACAACGCGTCCTTCTGGTTTGTCTAACAAAGTCGCGATTTTAACAGAAGCTGCTTTTCTTTCAATAAACATATCTCGCAAATTTTTCAAGGTTTGACCTGTATCGATGATGTCTTCTACAAATAGAACATGTCTTCCTTTGATATCTTGAGTTACGTCTTGCTTGATATTGATGACACCACTACTTGCAGTTCCACCATGGTAGCTAGATACCATCATGAAGTCCATCTCAATATGTGTATCAATATGTTTAACCAATTCAGCCATAAAAGGAATCGATCCTTTCAGAATTCCAATAAGAATTGGATTTTTCCCCTCATATTCTTTTGTTAGTTGCGCACCTAGCTTTTTAGCTGCTTCTGTAATTTCATCATGTGAAACGAGGATTTTTTTAATATCGTGTTCTAACATCTTTTTACCTATCTATTTTTTCTATATAAATCACAGTGTTCATTATATCATTTTTCGTGTTTTTACTCAAATCACTGGTCGCAATTCCTGAAATTGAGACAATTTCTCCAAATTGCTCAATAATAGGGGTTGTTTTTCGTTTTTCAATAGGGATTTTTAAATCTATAAATAAGCGTCTCAGTTTCTTTCGATGACCATTCAGGATAATAACATCGCCAGGTTTTCGACATCTAATATGTACAGATGTTTCCCGTGAAACCGTTACTTTTTGAACAAAATCCCCTTCAATAGGGATGCCAAAGGAAAATAAATAGCCCTTATATCGAACTTGATTTTGATAGTGTAACACTAGTTCATCTTCCTTTTCATCAGCCTGAGGACTGATTTTGCAAACTCTAAACTTTTGATACTCTTTTATCAATTCATAACCATTTTTCAATGGATGACGATACTGGCTTTTCCTTGCTAAAATCTGTCGAACTTCATCAAACTGAGACTTCGTAAGATTTAAGTCTGGGAATTGATTGAGATAGTTCTGGAGCAAGACCCCTTGAGTTTGTTCTGAGTATGAAAAGAGCTCATTCAAATCTTCTACATCAATCTGTTCAGAAAGCTCCGTTATGGTTGCTTGGTAATCTGAAACTTCCATTCCAAAATCTAAAAGGGCGGATTTAAGACGAGGATTTTCTTTTTCAAGTTCTGGTAAATACCTATTCCGAATACGATTGCGAAAATAGCTGTTCTCACGATTTGTTTGATCTTCGAAATGAAAAATTGGTGGGAAGTCTGTTTTATGAAAATGCAACAAGGGACGGATGATTTCAATATCATCAACTACTTGACTTTCTTTTATCCCTGTTAAATGGCGTAACCGACTTCCTCGAATCAAGCGCATCAAAATCGTTTCAACTTGATCATCTGCATGGTGGGCAGTGACCAAGGCAGTTGCTCCAACCTCTTTCATGATTTTCCTAAAAAAATCATAACGAAACTCTCGAGCACGCGCTTCTGAAAAGTCTCCTGAAAAGCTTGTGATATAAATAGGAAGTTCAGCTGCATCAGCTAACTTCCTTAGTTCATTTTCCTCCCAGTCAGACTCACTTCTCTGCTTGTGATTGACATGTGCTACAATCAGCTCAATTTCCAACTCTTTTTGGTAAGTAGACAATAGATGAAATAAAAACATTGAATCCAGTCCGCCAGATAAAGCTAACACGACTTTAGAATGTTTTTGAAATACTCTTTTCGGAGAAAATGATTTAAAAAATCCCGTTTCCTCATTTTAGAACCTCATAGACATCCTTGGCTATCTTAGCAATAGTGTCATAATCAGAATTTTTGGTGAAAATAGAAAGAACGAAAGGAGAATCAGTATAGACAATGGCAGTGTCATGTTTAAACTCATCCGCATCTCCGATTTTATGAGCCACCTTAACCGAAACACCTTTTGCAATTCTTTGATTGTCAAAATCAGTCTTACTGAGAGATTCTAAGACAAAACCATTCTGATTATAAATAGCTTCCATAACTTTTCCAGCCATTTTTGAAGAAGTCAATTTATCATTCACATCCCAATCTTCACCCATAATAGTAGACATTTTTTCTTTAAAAACGCCGTCAGATTGATTGGTCACATAATAACCTAAAATATTATGAGCAACATTATCAGACTCTTTTGTTATTTTGGTAATTAACTGTTGGAGACTGTAATCTTTGTTGTCTTCTTTTTTAGGTAAACTACCACTACCTTCTGGTTTATAGGACCCAGGAAAACTATTTACTTCTGGGATATACTTGAAGCTACTGTCTAGCGTATATTCCCCTTGATTTATCTTATCTTGAGCGTAATAAAGGTAGGCTAGTTTCAAGATGCTAGCTGCATAGAGTTTGCTGTCTTCATTCACCCCAGCCTCTTTACCTGTACTCAGTTGTTTAACATAAATAGAATAATTTTCATTCTGATAGTTGTTTGATAAGATTTCTTGAACCTTCTGGATGCGATTATCCTCTTCTGAAACGAACTCTTTTGATACCCACCCAACTTTGATCAATATGAAGAAATTCTTGTCCCTCAGCAAAGAGAGCTCTATCCACCGTTACGCGTTGATAGGGAGAGAGGGATGAAGAAATTTCTTTAGTGTCATAAGGGCTGTTATAGATAACAAACCCTGGCTCCAACCATACTTGTCTATTTTGAGTTTGAACTTGACTTTGATCATAGACCAAGCGCTTATCTGCAAGGATAAACTGGTGATTATCTAATTTAAAAACAGGAACACCTTGTCTATTCAAACGCCATTCTACGATTTTAAAGGTGGTTCCAGGAGTTAATTTACCAGACTCCTTGACAAGATCCTCATTAGCATAGACTGCTGTTTCTCCATATACCATTGGGGATTTCAGAGTTTCTTTATAGTAGAATCCATAATCAGACTCAGTTAGATAATAAATTTCTTGCGAAGAGTAAGGAAGCTGTTTTTCTGTGCTAACTACTCTTGAGGTTATGATAAAAGCAGGTAGCAATAAAACTACTAAGAACTTACGCATTCTTCTCTTCCCTTTCTTCTTGTAATCGTAATAAATGGTTTTTAGCTGCCAATTCCTCTAATTTTTCATCTGATAAACTTAGAAATTGCTCAACAACTTCCAATAAATTTTCCATGACATTACCTCGGAAGCAAATCAGGAATTGTGTAAATTGCTTCTCGTTTCTTTGAGTAATAGTACTTGGCGCGTGCATATTTTGCTACATAGTCTTCATCTTTCAACTTTGCAGCAAAAGCAGATTCCTTATCCTTTTCGTCACTAAGATTTTGGTACTGCTCTTTCAACTCTGTCAATTGCTGACGGCGTTGCAGTAACTGATCATAGCTTTGAGCCAAGTTATAAGTTGGTAAAATAAACAACAAGATCATCAAAATAAGGACCCAACCCATAAAACGATTTCGTTTTTGTCTCTCCTTCATCAGGTAACGACGACGTTGATGTTCATTTTGAATAAAAGAATTATTCATCTGTACAATATTTTTAGACATTTTCTTCTACCCGTGTTTCACTGAGAATTTCATACATGCCTGCTGCATCTTCTTTTTTTGTACTATCTTTCATTTCTAGTACTTTAACAAGCAACAACTTATTTCCAAAGCGAATTTCAACTTGGTCATCAACTTTCAAATCCGTTGAACTTTTGGCCAAGATTCCGTTCACCTTGATTCTACCTTTATCTGCTACTTCTTTTGCGACTGTGCGGCGCTTAATAATTCGTGATACTTTTAAATACTTGTCTAATCTCATTTTTATTACCTCAAATTATTATTGTACCATTTTTATCCTTTTTATAGAAGAAAAATGTTAAATGAGATTTGCTTCCTTTGATTCTTTTATCTCTAATAAACTTTCTCCAAAAATCAGCAAACCTTCTAAAATTTCATAATCCTTCTTGTTTCGGACATCGAATACAACTTCCATTAATCCCTTATTCTCAGCTATGGCTGCTTTTAAGTTCGTTGCGGATAAGGCTTTAAAATAATCTTGAGCCAAGAATAGTCGTTGAGTGACTTTTTCAAATTGAACTGTAATCTTATTTTCTTTTCTTTCCACACGTTCTACAAATACCTTGTCAAAATATGACTTGACCAAACCAATCTCTAAAAGGTATGCTACTACGTCTGGGTATTCTCCAAAGCGGTCCATCAACTCTTCTTGTAGTTCTTCATAGTTGACACGATTGTCAATTTGACGAATTTTCTTGTAAATTTCAATCTTATGTCGTTGGTCAGAAATATAAGTATCAGGAAGATAAGCATCAATTTGTAAAATCAACTCAGCATTTCCTTGATTCTTTTATTCCCATTACCGTTCCGTTTAGCAATAGCTTCCTCTAATAACTGTGAATACAATTCAAAACCAACAGAATCAATGAAACCAGACTGCGATTTTCCTAGGAGATTTCCTGCTCCACGAATCGAAAGATCTCGCATCGCAATCTTAAATCCTGAGCCTAATTCTGTAAATCCCTTAATCGCTTCTAATCTCTTTTCAGAGACTTCACTGATTGATTTTTCTGGACGATACATGAGATAGGCATAAGCAATACGATTACTACGACCGACTCTTCCTCTTAATTGATACAAGGTTGACAAACCCATATGGTCTGCATTTTCAATAAATAAGGTATTGGCATTTGGAATATCTACCCCTGTCTCAATAATAGTAGTCGTCACCAAAATATCATACTGACCTTCAATGAAATCAAGTAGAGTATTTTCCAACTGAATTTCACTCATTTGTCCATGAACATACCCAATCGAAGCCTCTGGAATCAACTCCTGTAATTCCGAAACCTTCTGGTCAATCGTGTCAACCTTATTGTAAAGATAGTAAATTTGACCTCCACGCTCCATTTCACGCAAGACAGCATCACGAATGACACTATCATTCTTCTCTAATACATAGGTTTGAACAGGATAGCGATTGGTTGGAGGAGTTTCAATAACAGACAAATCTCGGATTCCCAGCATAGACATGTGGAGAGTACGAGGGATTGGCGTTGCTGTCAAGGTTAGAACATCTACTTGTTTTTTCAGTTCTTTCAAAGTTTCCTTATGCTTAACACCGAATCGTTGTTCCTCATCAATAATCATCAATCCCAAATCTGAAAACACAACATCTTTTGACAAAACACGATGCGTTCCAATCAAAATATCGACTTGACCATTCTTTAGTTTTTCAAGTGTTTCTGCCTGCTCTTTTTTACTTCTAAAGCGACTCAACACATCAATATTAACAGCAAAATTTTGGAATCGTTCCTTAAAATTCGTATAGTGCTGTTGCGCTAAAACCGTCGTTGGAACTAGAACGACCACCTGTTTGTGATCATTGACTGCCTTAAAAGCAGCACGCATTGCTACTTCAGTCTTCCCAAAACCAACATCTCCAACCAAAAGTCGATCCATGGGGTGAGAATCCTGCATATCTCTCTTGATTTCCTCAATACTACGAAGTTGATCATCCGTTTCAACGTAAGGGAAAGCATCATCAAAATCATGTTGCTCATCATCATCAGCTGAGAAAGCAAACCCCTTCAACTGACTACGCACAGAATAAAGCTTGATTAAATCGTCAGCTATATCCTCTACTTGGTTCTTAACTTTTTGCTTGGCCTTTTTGAAATGACCATCATTTAATTTATTAAGTTTTGGCGCTTTCCCATCACTTGAAACATATTTAGACAGTAACTGAATCTGCTCTACTGGGATGGAGATTTGGTCACCATTTTGATACTGTACACTGACATAATCACGGTGAATACCTTGGATTTCAATTGTTTCGATTCCTAAATATTGACCAATTCCATGGATATGGTGAACAACGTAGTCCCCTTTTTCAAGTTCATTATAATCTTTTAATCGCTCTGCATTTGAAGCATGTTGTCTTCTAAACCGACGTTTTAATTTCTTTTGAAAAATCTCATGTTCAGTAATCAAGAGAATTTTTTCATCTACAAAATGAAAACCATGTCTTAGATTACCCTCAATCAAGTTTACAGATTCTTTACAGATACTTGACTTATCTCTGGAATCCAATTTGATCTGATATTCCTCTAAAACATCCTCCAACGTCTTACTTCCCATTGAATTGCTAGACTGCAAAATAATAGTGTAGTCCATTTTTTTGTATCGCTCAATTTCTCCTTTTAAAAATGAAAATTGATTGAAAAACTCTTGCATGGGGTATTGATTAAATTGATAAATGTGATCAAACTTAAGATTTCCTAAGCCCTTTTGCAGATTGGAGAAAAAGGTAACTGGACTTTGTTTTTTATAGGTTTGCTCTGTATCTGCAAAATACTGCATCCCAGAAAATGATTTACCATTCTGTAAATCTTCTGTAAAGTATTGTGCTAATTCTCTTTCAAAGGATTCATACTGATTCATCAATTTTTGATAGTCATCAAAGAATACTGGTGTATCTTTTTCAATATAATCAAATACAGTCCATGTTTTATCGTAACATAAGGACAAAAACTTTCGACTATCTGAATGTACTTGTTTTTGATGAAAACTTGACAAAATCTCTTCCAAATATGATTTTAAAATTGGTGATAGAGTCTTTGAAATTTGCTTTTCTAAAGCTGACTGTCCTCGTTGATAATCTTTTTCTCTCAAAAGTATGTCGCTAGCTGGAAAGATAGTGAGGTTTGTCTGATTTTCTTTCGATAATTGTGTTTCGACTTCAAAAGTACGAATACCATCTACTTCATCGCCAAAAAACTCGATTCGGAAAGGTTCTAACTGAGACATCTCAAAAATATCTAAAATATCTCCTCGAATACTAAACTCACCTTGTGTCTGTACTTGAGTAACTTTTCGATATCCAATTTCCTTTAACCGGTGAAGTAGCTCGTGTTGGTCATATTCTTCGCCAACTGCAATTTTTATAGTACTTTCTTTAAATCTAGTCGGAGAGGGTAAAATTAACCTACTCGCTGCGATATTACAAACTAAAATCCCTTTCTTAGACGGATCACTCAAAAAACGCAAGGCTTCAACCCGCGAAATGATTTTTTCTTGCGAAGACATCAAAAACTCTACCATAGGAGAGTCATCTACTAAAAATGGATAGACAAATTCCTCTCCTAAGAGAGAAAGAAGATCACTGATAATTCGTTCTGCTTCTCCATAAGTCGAGGTCAGTAACACAACCTTATTTTCTTTTTCTAGGCTGCTTGCAATTGCAAGAGCCTTAGTAGACGTTGATAAACCAAGTATTAGTTGTCTTTTCTTATCTATCAGATTTTGATGCCATTTTTCTATCTGATTATTTTCTGAGAATAAATCTAATAAAGTCACCATTTATCCATTATACCTCTGCATTGTTTTCTCAAAGTTTTTCTCTTGTAAATAGTAGTTTACAGCATCGTCAACCTTGTCAATAGACTGTAAAATACCCACATAGTCATCCTGTTCAAACTTACTTAAAACATGATGAACAACCGACATGCCTTTTTTAGGTCTTCCAATACCTATTTTAATACGGTTAAATACCTGAGTCCCTATATGTTGAATAATAGACTTGATACCATTATGCCCACCTGCTGAGCCCTTTGCTCTTAAACGAATTTTCCCGACTTCCATGTCAAGGTCGTCGTAAATAACGAGTAAATCTTCAATATCCAAACCATAGTAAGTCAATAAAGCATGAACCGCTTTTCCACTTTCATTCATAAATGTTGTTGGTTTGACCAGATAAATTTTTTCTCCATTGAAGAAAAAAGATGCTAGATCAGCTTGAAATATCTTGTCATGTGTAAAGGTGACATTTTGTTTTTTAGCTAGTTGGTCAATCAACATAAATCCAACGTTGTGCTTGGTTTCAAAATATTTATCCCCTGGATTTCCTAATCCAACAAGTAATTTAGTCATTTATTTTCCTTTCAAAAGCCAAAAGGGTTGGAATTTTTTTTCCAACCTAATTGACACTATTTATTAAATGTTATTAAACATTAAAGCGGAATTCCATGATATCGCCATCTTGAACGATATATTCTTTTCCTTCTTCACGCAAACGCCCAGCTTCTTTTACAGCCTTTTCAGATCCATATTTCACTAGATCCTCATATGACATTGTTACTGCACGAATAAACCCTTTTTCAAAGTCTGAGTGGATAATACCAGCTGCTTGAGGAGCTTTCATCCCTCGCTTAAAGGTCCAAGCACGGACTTCTTTTTCACCAGCTGTGAAGTAAGTTCCAAGCCCAAGCAAGTGATAAGCTGCACGAGTCAACTTGTCAACGCCTGATTCAGTCAAACCAAGTGCTTCAAGAAACTCTTGCTTATCCTCATCGTCTAACTCAGAAATTTCTTCCTCAGCACGCGCAGAAATAACTACCACCTCAGCATTTTCTGTCGCTGCAAATTCTCGAATTTGCTTCACATAGTCGATAGAATCTGGATCTGAAACTACATCTTCATCCACATTAGCAACATAAAGAACTGGTTTAGTAGTCAAAAGGAAAAGACCCTTAACAACTTTTTGTTCCTCATCTGTGAATTCAATGGTACGAGCTGATTTTCCATCTTCAAGAACTGGTTTAATTTTTTGAAGAATGTTAAACTCTGCTACTGATTCTTTATCTTTTTGCGTACGTGCCATCTTTTCTACACGCGCATAGCGCTTATTGACTGATTCTAAATCAGCAAGAATCAACTCCAGGTTAATGGTATCAATATCTGCAAGTGGATCCACAAAGGCGTCTTCACGTCCTTGCTCACGCATAACATTTTCATCATCAAAAGCACGAACTACATGAACAATCGCGTCTACTTCACGAATATTGGCCAAGAATTTATTACCTAGACCTTCTCCTTTTGATGCTCCTTTTACAATCCCTGCAATATCTGTAAATTCAAAGGTTGTTGGGACTGTCTTTTTAGGTGTAATCATTTCTGTTAGTTTTTGTAGGCGTTCATCTGGAACTTCCACCATCCCAACGTTTGGATCAATAGTCGCAAATGGGTAGTTTGCCGCCTCTGCTCCTGCTTTTGTAATTGCATTAAAAAGGGTTGATTTACCAACGTTTGGCAAACCAACGATGCCTGCTGTTAAAGCCATAGTTTCTCATTCTCCGTTCTCATTTCAATCCCTAACATTATAACACAAAAAGGGAAAACTTGCTAACCCTCTAACTAAGGGTTCTTAGTCAATAATCTTATTCATTTTTCGTTCAAAATCATAGCGACTCATCATGACAAGGTGGTCACAATTGCTACACTTTATTTTGATATCTGCCCCTACACGTGTAATTTCCCAACGATTAGCCTTTTTGCCTGTTGACTTGATGGTACAAGCGTGTGGTTTTTTCATCTCAACAAAATTTCCAACTTGATACATACTACTCTCCTTTTCTTTTTTGATTATATCATAAAAGAGGCGAGCCAGGCTCAACCTCTTTCACTTAATTTGTTCGAACTGGTGTGATAAGCTGCATGAAATCTTCGTCAGTATCTGCTGGCACAAGAGTAAATGGACGAACTGATGAGATAAAGCTAATGGTCACCTTCTCGCTATTTAAAGCCTTGAGGGAATCAATCAAGTAAGTTGGGTTAAAACTAATAGTCAAATCATCACCAGTCACATGCTCCGTATCGATTTCTTCGTTTACTTTACCAACTTCTGGAGAGTGAACATGGGCGCTAACAACCCCACCTTTAATTTCAAGCTTCACAGTACCATTTTGAGTCGCACTTGATAAGAGACGTGCACGTTCCATAGATTGACGTAAATTAACAACATCAAAAGTAATTGTAGTGTTAAAGTCTGTTGGAATCAAGCGATCTGTATCAGGATAATTACCTTCTAGTAGACGAGTGTAGAAGCTAATATTTTCGCTTCTAAAGAGGATTTGATTATTTGCAAAGAAAATCTCTACAGTTTCAATATCATCTGTAAATACAGCTGAAAATTCGCGTAGAGAACGACTAGGAATTACCACATCGAAATCATCACCATTTTTTTCAAGAGTCAATTTCTTCTGGCTAAGGCGATGAGAGTCTGTCGCAACTGTTTTTAGTTCCTTGTGTTGGCTCAAAACAAAATGGACACCAGTCAAAATTGGACGACTTTCTTGCGTACTTGCAGCAAATGCTGTTTCATTGATAATTTTCTTGAGTAGTTTGGTTTCAAGAACCAAAGGTGTGCTTGCTGAAATTTCTTGAATTCGTGGGTACTGTTCGCTATCTTTTCCTTTTAGAGTAATTTCTGATTTGCCACTTGTTAAGACAATTTGTTTTTGTTCAATCTCTTTAAAATCTAGCGTTACATCTGGAAGACTAGATACCACATTGATAAAGAAAGAAGCTTCAAGAAGAATCGAACCCAAAGAAGTAATCAAGAGACCAGCATCTTCATTCTTTTGAGAAATGAAATTCTCAATAGAAATTTGACCGTTTGATCCAATTAAAGTAATTCCTTCATTTGTAACGTCAATTTTGATTGTTGATAAAATTGGAATAGCATTTTTAGAGCTTATTGCTCGTTTTGTAGTATTTAAAGCTTGTAGAAATAAATTTTTATTAATTGAAAAATGAATCATGGATTCTCCTTTATTTATTTTTAGTATTAGAAAGTTAATAGTAATAATAGAGTGTGTGAATTCTGTGGAAAACTGAGTGCTATTTAGTAAACTTAAGCTCCTAAGCTTGTTTAAAAAAATGTGGATAAAAAAGATAAGAAATAAAAAGTTATCCACAAGCTACTTAATTTTCTTTTTGATTGCTTCTATTTCTAAACGTAAATTATCGTCTTCGTCAATCAATGATTTGATTTTAGCATGGGCATGAATAACGGTGGTGTGATCCTTTCCGCCAAATTCTTTTCCGATTTTTGGAAGACTGTTATCTGTCAATTCTCTAGCTAGATACATAGCAACTTGACGCGCTAAAACGATGTTTTGAACTCGTCTCGTCCCCTTCATTTCTTTGACACTCACTCCATAAAAATTACCAACTTCAGTTTGGATTTTCTCAATTGGAATAACAAGTATCTGGCGGGCGTCTTGCTTACGTGCTCTAATAGCTTCCGCAGCAATATCAATAGTAATATCCTTAATCTTCTTCACTCTGGCAATTAAGGTGATATCGTTGATTGCTCCTTCCAATTCTCGAACATTTGAATCAAATTGGCCAGCCAAGTATTCCAGAGTATCACTTTGGAAATGGTAATCCAAGTGCTCTGTTTTACTTTGAAGAATGGCGATACGTGTCTCAAAGTCAGGAGGAGTGATATTTTGCGTCAATCCCCAGCTAAAGCGTGTGACAAGTCTCTCTTCAAGTCCTTCTAGGTGTTTAGGACTTCGATCACTGGTTAGGACAATCTGTTTCTGCTTATCATGAAGAGCATTGAAGGTATTGAAAAATTCTTCCTGGGTCGCGACTTTTTTGCCACTGAGAGATTGGATATCATCGATCAATAAGAGATCAAGGCTACGGTAAGTTTTTTTGAACTTTTCCATTTCCCCAAGTCGCAAGTGTTCAAGAAAGTCATTGATAAAGCTTTCGGCAGGAATGTACTTGACACGCGCATCAGGAATATTTTTCAAAATCTCATTTCCAATCGCATTGAGCAAGTGAGTCTTTCCAAGACCAGGTCCTCCATAGATGAAAAGAGGATTATAGGTCAGAGCTAAATCTTCAGATACAGCTAGTGCAGCTGACACCGCCCAAACATTCCCATCACCTTGAATAAAGTTATCAAAGGTATATTTTTCTTTTAACCCTGTTTCGGAATAGGGAATCGTTGGTAGTGCAGGCGTGTAATCGTAAGTAGAGACACTATTCGTATCATTTACTTGAGGAGATTCTGTACTCTGAGGTTTAGTGAAAATATAGTGAGGTTTGATTTCAGAATCATAAATTTCAAAACCAGCAGCAACAATAATATCTTTTAATTGCTTTTCCCACACCATTTCCATCTCTGATCTCGGTAGAAATATAGTAGCTGTGTTTTCTTCTACTTTGATGAGTTCAGCAGGTGTAGCATAGAAATCATACATAGATCGCGTCAATCTTTCTTGAGCAAATTCTAAAATACGATTCCAAAATTGCTTTTCTTTCAACTATTTTTCCTCCTTTACTATGATTTTAGTAGTTTAGTGCTAGACTTATTTTACCATAGATAGTAGGATTTTTCCACAGATTGGGGAAAAGAATCCACAATGTTAGCAGTATTTATCCACAGGTTGGGGATAAATAGAAAAATCCTTGATTTAGTAGGCTTTTTGATAAAAATTGGTGGATAAATTTGTAGGGTTGAGAAAATAAAAACAACAGCCTTATTTCAGGCTGTTAATAATTCTATCGTATTCTTCTTGACTTGAAAAGGAGATAATAATCTTTCCAGTATCTTTTTGAAAGTTTAATTTCTACACTTAAACCGAGTAGTTTTTAATTGATTTTCTTCGTCTTTGATGAAAGAATCACTTTTTGCTTCTTGTGTTTTTTTATCTGTAAGAAGTGCTTCTAACTTTCTCACAGAAATATCTTCATTTTTTTGATTAGTTGGAAGAAATAGTCTTGCTGTCTTTATCCAAACCAACAAGTGAACGTGCATGCGCTTGAGAAATTTTTTTCCATTTTCTACTTCAGTTAAGATATATTCTGGTAGGGAAAGCAAAACGAATAAAATTAGTGATATAAGGACGAGATTTCATTTTTATCTGCTATCTCAGTGTGAGTAAACTTTTTTTCTACTAAAGATTCGTAGGGCGTGCTTCTTCAACAGGATTTAAATTTTTCTCTGCAAATTCTCAATGATTGACTGAATCATCATTTCCTGATCTGAGAGGTGCTTTTACAACGGCTGGAATAGAGGTCAGACCAGCCAAGAGAGAGCTTTCGATATCGTCTCTCTCCTGCAAGGATTTCATAACCAATTACAGGAGATTGACGAACGATGATTGGTTGGATTAGCCCATTTTCTTTGATTGACTGAGCCAATTCCTTTAATTTTTTTCTACATCAAATTCTTTCCGAGGTTGGTAAGGATTCTTTTGTATTTTCAGAGATAGAAATCATTTCAAATTTTTTCCATGATTCTACACTAACATATCTTTTACTTTCTGTAAAGTTTTCTTTATACTGACGTCAATTAAGACTCTAAATCACCAGAATTCTTATCTAGTTTAATTGAGGTTGTTTCCTCCTTACCATTACGGTAGTAGGTTACTTTGATAGTATCTCCAATAGCATGATTGTAAAGAGCGTGTTGTAGGTCTGTTGATGAGGCAATCTCTTTGTCGTCAACTTTGGTAATGACATCGTATTTTTGAAGATGTCCATTTGCTGGCATATTGTTTTGAACAGATCGAACAACTACACCTGAAGTGAGGCCACTTGGAATGTTAAGTTTTCTAAGATCACTAGCTCCAACATTTGACAGATTGACCATTTGAATTCCAAGAGCAGGACGAGTCACTTTACCATCACTTTCAAGCTGTTTAATGATATTTGTGCATCGTTTGAAGGGATTGCAAAACCAAGACCTTCTACAGATGTTCCACCATTACTTGCAATTTTACTTGATGTAATACCAATTACTTGTCCTTGAATGTTTACAAGTGGACCACCAGAGTTACCAGGGTTAATGGCTGTATCTGTTTGAATGGCTTTTGTTGAAATAGCTTGACCATCTTCAGATTTTAGAGAAACATTTCGATTAAGACTTGAAATAATCCCCTGTGTAACTGTATTAGCATATTCTGAACCTAGAGGACTACCGATAGCAATCGCTGTTTCTCCAACACTAAGTTGACTTGAATCCCCAAATTCTGCTACTGTTGTAACTTTTTCTGAAGAAATTTTAACGACAGCAATATCAGAGAAGGTATCAGATCCGACAATTTCACCAGGAACCTTGGTACCATCTGCTAAGCGGATATCAACTTTTGAAGCTCCATTGATAACGTGAGTATTAGTTACAAGATAGGCATCTTTATCATCCTTTTTATAGATGACACCTGATCCCTCACTTGCGATTTGTTGATTGTCTGAATCAGAGTTAGTGTCATCAGCATTAAATACACTACTTTGTCTACTGCTAGAAGAAGAATAAGTAATGATTGAGACAACAGCATCCTTAACTTTATTTACTGCTTGAGTGGTTGAGTTTTCATTTTTATAGGATGTTTGAGTGACAGTGCCAGAATTATTATTCGTAGCTTGATTTCCTTGTTTTTGATAAAGTTGTAATGTTACGAAACTTCCTAAGGCACCACTTAAAAATCCGATTAGAATGATTATTAGAACTTTAACTCCTTTTTTGTAAAATTTTTGTAAGTGTTTCATAAACGCCTCCGTTTGTTATTTATTTACTCAGATTATAAACCTATTAACTTAATTCAAAACTTAAAAGCTTAAAGTTTTACACAAGTTGTGGATAACTCGTTTTATTCTGTGAATTTACTAGTAATTTTGAATGATTTTTTTGTGTATAAGATGTGAAATGAAGTGTGGATATGATAGAATAGAAGAATGAAAATAAAAATTGTAACAGTGGGAAAATTAAAAGAAAAATACCTTAAAGATGGTATTGCTGAATATACCAAACGAATTTCACGTTTCGCCAAATTAGAAATGATTGAGCTTACTGATGAGAAGACACCTGACAAAGCCAGTGAATTAGAAAATCAAAAAATCTTGGAAACAGAAGGTGAAAGAATTCTTTCTAAGGTTGGAGAAAGGGACTTTGTCGTTGTACTAGCTATTGAAGGAAAAACACTCTCCTCAGAGGAATTTAGTAAGCAACTAGAGCAAGCTTCTATCAAAGGATATTCAACGCTTACCTTTATCATTGGAGGGAGTTTGGGTCTAGCTCCTGTTGTAAAAAATAGAGCCAATCTTTCTGTCAGTTTTGGACGTCTGACATTACCACATCAGTTAATGAGATTGGTTTTAGTTGAACAAATTTACCGTGCTTTTACAATTCAGCAGGGTTCTCCTTACCACAAATAGAAGATTGACTTAGCTCTTGTTTTTTGATAGAATGGTCATGTTAGGTCTCATAGCTCAGCTGGATAGAGCATTCGCCTTCTAAGCGAACGGTCGCAGGTTCGAATCCTGCTGGGATCAATTTTAGATGCGAAGCTGGGGTAAATCCCAGCTTTTTTCTTAAAAAAGTGCGTTTCAGGTGCAAAAATGTACAGTTGGGAAGAATTTTTTCTTACATGGTCTTCATTTTGTATAATAGGTGTGTAAGTTAACTTACAAGGAAAAATAATACAGGAGATTTCATTATGAAAAATACAGTAAAGTTGGAACAATTTAAAGAGGTAACAGAGGCAGAATTGCAGGAGATTCGAGGTGGAGATTGGAGAATTTTCAGAAACAATTGTAATCTTATTTTTTTCCAAGAAGAAAGTAATGAAATAAAGGTAGAGAGTAATGGATTTATTTGGATTAGGGATAGCTATTTTTATTTTTCTCATCATTAGCAAAAAGTTATGAATGGATTTGTAAAATAAATAGAAAAGAACAAATTGTTTTCTCTTACACATGCATCTCAGTTTTTATACTTGAAGAAATTATTACACTAGTATTTTCTAATAGTTTTGCTTTTGTCTAAATTTTTATTTCCTTTTGGTTGTGTACCTTTATTTAAGAAAGTTAAAGAAGTCTGAAAAATACAAAGCTATTTTTTTATCAGTTTACTACTGTCTTTATTATATCACAGTACTCATACTTTTATATCCGTAACCTTATCTTCTATAATAGGAGATGAAGTAGTATTACACTATAAAAGTACATTCCTTTTAGTAGTATTGTTAATGACTTATTTTTTTCTATTCTAATAATAATTCGTTATTTTCATCTGGATATTAAATATTTTGATAAAGATTATCTGTATCCTTTTTAAAAAGTAATAGTTGCTTTCTTTGGTTTACATATCTTATTGTTTATTTCAGATATAGTAAGTACAACTCATCATTTAAATAGCTTTCGGAAGTATTTTATCAACCATTGTTTTTATTTGCTTGTTATTGATTTTCTTTGCAATGAATTCTCACAAGATTCAAATTGAAAAAGAGATTGCTCTAAAACAAAAGAAATTTGAACAAAAACATTTACAGACTTATACTGATGAAATTGTGGAGTTGTATAATGAAATTCGAGGTTTTCGTCATGATTATGCAGGAATGCTTGTCAGCATGCAAATGGCGATTGACAGTGGAGATTTACAAGAAATTAACAGGGTTTACAATGAAGTCCTAGTAAAAGCAAATCAGAAATTGAGGTCAGAAAAATATACTTACTTTGATTTAAATAATATAGAAGATTCTGCTTTACGAAGTTTAATTGCTCAATCGATTGTCTATGCACGAAAAAAATGATGTAGAGTTTACATTGGAAGTAAAGGATATCATTACTAGACTGTCAATAGATTTACTTGATCTTGTTCGTATCATGAGCATTTTACTAAACAATGCCGTTGAAGGTGCTGCAGATAGTTATTTGAAACAAATGGAAGTTGCAGTCATTAAAATGGATTTTGAAACAGTTATAGTTATCCAAAATTCATGCAAAATCACTATGACGCCTTCAGAGGATCTATTTGCCTTAGGTTTCTCTACCAAGGGAAGAAATAGAGGTCTAGGACTTAATAATGTCAAAGAGATTTTAGATAAGTATGACAACATTATCTTAGAAACAGAGATGGAAGACAACACATTTAGACAAATTATTAGATTTAAGAGGGAATTCGAATGAAAGTATTAATTTTAGAAGATGTTATTGAGCATCAAGTGAGACTAGAGAGAATATTGAATGAAATCTCTGAGGAATCGAATATTCCTATTTCATATAAGACAACAGGAAAAGTTCGTGAGTTTAAGGAATATATCGAAAATGATGAAGTAAACCAGCTTTATTTCCTAGATATCGATATTTATGGAATTGAGAAAAAGGGATTTGAAGTGGCTCAGTTTATTCGTCATCACAATCCTTATGCTATTATTGTCTTTATTACCAGTCGATCTGAATTCGCTACTTTAACTTATAAGTATCAGGTATCAGCTTTAGATTTTGTAGATAAGGACATCAATGATGAATTGTTCAAAAAACGTATCGAGCAGAGTATTTTTTACACTAAGAGCATGCTGCTTGAAAACGAAGATGTTGTAGACTATTTTGATTACAACTATAAGGGAAATGATTTGAAAATTCCTTACCATGATATTCTGTATATCGAAACAACAGGTGTTTCTCATAAATTGCGAATTATTGGTAAGAATTTTGCCAAAGAGTTTTATGGAACTATGACAGATATTCAGGAGAAGGACAAACATACCCAGCGATTTTATTGCTCCCATAAATCTTTCCTTGTCAATGTAGGAAATGTGAGAGAAATTGATCGAAAAAATTTAGAAGTTGTCTTTTATGAAGATCATCGTTGTCCTATTACCCGTTTGAAAGTTCGTAAACTAAAAGATATTCTAGAGAAAAAATCTAAAAAGTGATTGACAATAAGTAAGAAATTGATATAATGGTTATATCTGCTACAGATAGATGGTCCGTTGGTCAAGTGGTTAAGACACCGCCTTTTCACGGCGGTAACACGGGTTCGAATCCCGTACGGACTATTTTATCCGCCATAGCTCAGTTGGTAGTAGCGCATGACTGTTAATCATGATGTCGTAGGTTCGAGTCCTACTGGCGGAGTTAGATAAAAAGAACACCATCTGGTGTTCTTTTTATTCTTAGTTTGTATCACCTAACATTTTCATAAGGAAGTCTGTCATTTCTTGCGGACTTTCTTTTTTCCCATGAGCAATCCAAGTCTGACAAACACCAAATAGGGCATTTGTTAGATAAATACTGCTATATTCTAACTCAATTGAATTTAGTTGTAGTTGCATAAAACGTTTCTGAAGATCAGTACTAAGCATAATATGCAGTTTATTTCTCAAAAAATTTTGGATTTCTTTGGTTCCATTTTCAGAAAGAAGAGCAGCCAGAAGTGGTTCTGATTCTAGATATTCAAATACTTCTAGAATAGCATCTCTTTTATGATGAACATGTTTTTTTGGAAGATATATTCAAATGTATGAAATAACTTACTTTGATAGTGTTCAATCATATCATACTTATCTTTGTAGTGAGTGTAGAAGCTAGAACGACTAATTCCGGCTTTTTCTGCTAATTTGACAGTAGAAATTGATCAAAGGGCTGGTCCATCAATAATTGAACCATGGCATTTTTCGATAATTCGTTTTTGTTTTTAAACGTTTGTTACTTTCTTTCATAATTTCTCCTTGTAAACAAAAATAGACTATGTGTCTAAAAAAATTATTTTTTACCTTGTAATTTAGATTTTTTTGATGTATAATCTATTATATCAAAAATTTTAGACAATATGTGTAAAAAGGAGGAAACATGTTTAAAGAATGGAAAGCAATATTTAAAAACTGACCTTTATCATTGTAATGATAGGGATTTTCTCATTCCAGCTTTATACAACATTATATTTTTTTATCGTCCATGTGGATCCATATGGTCAAGTATCGGAGTTACCTGTGGCAGTTGTCAATAAAAGATAAGGAAGCTTCTTATAATGGACAGACTATGACAATTGGTGAAGACATGGTGTCTAATTTAAAAGAAAATAAGGTTTTAGATTTTCACTTTGTTAATGAAGAGGAAGGGGAAAAAGGGCTAGAAGATGGTGACTACTACATGGTAGTGACTTTACCAAGTGACTTATCTGAAAAAGCTACTTCTATCCTAACGAATCATCCTGAACAGATGCAGATTGATTATCAGACGTCAAGTGGGCATAGCTTTATTGCAAGTAAGATGAGTGATTCTGCAATGACACAATTAAAACAAACTGTCTCTACTAATGTTACGGAAACATACACTAAGGCTTTATTTCAAAAAATGAATGATTTGAAATCTGGAATAAATAAGGCAGCTGAAGGAAGTGAACAATTGGCTAATGGAGCCGATCAGTTGGTGACGGGAAGTCAAACGTTGACGACAAATCTTAATACTCTAGCTAATTCAACTGTAACTTTTTCAAATGGAGCTGATCAATTTACAAAAGGCTTATCTAGCTATGTGTCTGCTATAGAGCAATTACATATTGGTTTAGGAACTTTTAATAGTGGTTTACAAAGTTATACAAATGCTGTCTCACAAGTTGACACTGGACTTGGTCAATTAGCTTCAAAAACTCCTGAGTTGGTGACAGGTGTAAATCAGCTAAATACAGGTATAAAGTCCTATACAGGTGGCGTTTCACAACTGGATACAGGTCTCAATCAATTTTCAGTTGGTGTAAATGCTTATACAAGTAGTGTGAAAGAACTTTCTAACGGAACAAGTCAATTATCCAATCAATCAGATACACTAAGAGATGGAATGGAGCAATTAAATACTGGTATTAAAGAAATTTCAAGTCAATTAGAGTCCTCATCTCAACAAAGTGAAGAAATAGCGCAATTGGCAACAAGCTTAGGAGAACTAAATAAAACACTACAAGCTCTTAAAATATCAGATAATACTCAACTGAAAAGTACATTGTCAGAAGCTTTGCCAAATCTAACAACTCTTGCTCAGGATATTGTGACAAAAAGTCAGACAGAACAAGAGAAAACTATTGCTAACCTTCAATCAACAGCTACTTATAAATCTCTTACAGAGGAACAAAAGAAAGAACTGACAGAAGCTATTTCTAAAAATTCTAATTCTACTATTGAGTCAGCAAAAACAATTTTAACGACAGTAGGGGGATTAAAAGAAAGTATAGAGAATTCAGAACAACAAGTATCTAATCTATCTGATGTGCAGACGAAAGCAAATCAACTCTTACCTGCAGCATCTAGCTCCTTGACAACATTGTCAAATGGATTTACAACATTACAAACTTCTGTAAATAATCAGTTAGTTCCTGGAAGTCAGTCAATTGAAAAAGGTGTTGTAAACTACACTAAAGGATTGGATACTATTTCTATTGGTGCTAATCAACTAAGTGAAAAAAATACAAGTTTAACAACTAGTCTAGATAAATTAGTTTCTGGATCAAGTAAGTTGACAGAAAATACATCAACCTTGACAGCTGGAGTAGATGCGTTAGCTGGAAAAGCTCCAGAATTAGTATCAGGTATAGAAAGTTTGTCATCTGGTTCTGCTCAATTGAATAATAAGAGCCCAGAGCTGATAGCAGGTCTTACTACATTACAATTTGGCTCTAGTCAATTAACAGATAAATCAACACAGTTACTTTCTGCAGCATCTCAACTAGGAAGTGGCGCTATGAAGATAGCAGATGGTGCTGGAAAACTAGCAGATGGTGGAACAACCTTAACCTCTAGTCTTGAAAATTTACAGACAGGAGTTGATTCATTAGGACAAGGATTAGGTAATGCAAATACTCAACTTAAATCAGCTTCAACAGAATCTAAAAATGCAGAAACATTATCTGAACCTCTAGTTCTCTCAAAAACAGACAATGACCAAGTCCCTGTAAATGGGATTGCTATGGCTCCTTATATGATATCAGTTGCTCTTTTTGTTGCTGCTATATCTACCAATATGATTTTTGCTAAGTTGCCTTCTGGACGTCATCCAGAGAGCCGTTGGGCTTGATTGAAGTCTCGTTCTGAAATAAATGGGATTATAGCTGTCTTAGCAGGTGTTTTAGTTTATGGAGGTGTCCATCTTATTGGATTGACTGCGAACCATGGGATGAGGACCTTGATTCTAATTATAATCACAAGTTTAGCTTTCATGTCTATGGTGACAGCTTTAACAACTTGGAATAGCCGTATTGGAGCTTTCTTCTCTCTTATTTTACTTTTATTACAGTTAGCATCAAGTGCAGGGACCTATCCCCTTGCTTTGACAAATGATTTCTTCAAAGGTGTCAATCCTTGGTTACCAATGAGTTATTCTGTATCAGGCTTACGACAAACAATCTCTATGACAGGAAATATTCATCACCAAGTGATTTTCCTTATTATAACACTAGCTTTCTTTACTGCTTTAGGTATGCTAGCTTATCAACCCAAGAAAATGGAAGAAGATTAAAAAGATTGGCCAAGGAATTGGTCAATCTTTTTCTGTCTTAGATAAATTTCGTCTGTGATTATAGATCCCAAAAAGAAGAAGGGCAGTTAGTGAGCAGGCTACTCCAATAACAAAACCATTGGGGATAAAGGAAAGTGTAATGGTGCCTTTTTCCTTTTGGAACATCAACTTTCATAAAAACCAGTCTGAGCCTGCTTTGATTTCAAGTTTTTCCCATCTTGGTATGCAGACCAACCCTTTGTCATAAGGAATAGTGAAGAAAAATAGAGGTATCTTTGTTTTACTTCATATGTAGCAAAGACTTTATTTTTTTAGAGGTGGATACTTCTACAGGTTGTTCTTTAATCTTTTGAATTGCCTCAGTAAGAGCCTGAGTATCTAAACGATAGAAGGTTGGGGATTCAAATGACACCTGAGAATTTCCAGGGAAACTAACACTGATATTGAAAGTTTGTCGTTCTTCAGTATAACCCAAATTAAAGAAATTAAATGCATTGTCAGTTGTAAAAGTCTTTTTTTTTCCATTGACAATGATAGTCAACTTTCTTTTGCTTATCGTTTGTAAAATGAAGATTTGAAAAAGAGAGATAGACTTGACTATTTTGAGGAACCTCAATTTGATAATCAATCTTTGCATCTTCATTCGCAGAACCTGTGATGCTCGTTAAACCATCTGAAGTATCTGTTTTATCAGATGCTATTTGGGAGAAGTAATCCATGTTGAGATTAGCAAGCTGGTTTATAAATAAAGCCTGATTATCTAGAGTGTGATTATTAAAGTTTACATCGGTGTAAATAGATTGAGTGGCAAAGGCAATGGGTAAAGAGAGTTGATTTTTATATAAGGTTAAATGATCCTTTTGATAAATCTCTTGAAAGCCATACTTATCAAGTGAAGTTTCAGAAATATTGTACTGGATTCCAAATAAACTATCTGCTAAAAGACTATTATTTGCATAACGGAGATTGAGGTTAGTTCCAGAGGATTTGAATCCCAGTTTATCCAAACTAGTGCTAGCTGAACGATTTCGTACAGACGAAAATTGAGAGATTCCATTGTAGTTAAATTTCATACTGTCATTCCCAGTCTGAATTTGCAGTTTTTCAGTACGTGTAAATGAATTGTCAATTTGGTTTAGAATGGATTCCATAGCGGTGATATCTCTATTATAGGCGCTACGAGAAGCAAAGGCCCATTCTTTAGCTATTCCTTCCATTTGAGATGATGCATTTAAGCTTATCTCAGCTATTATAAATAAAGACAAAAGAATTGCAAATAGATTTACAGAGATAAATTTTCTAATGACTGCAAGAAGTAAAAGAGCATAAACTAGTAGAAATTCAAGAGTGAGTAGGATATTCAAATCAGTTAGAAAAGAATAGTGCGATTTAAAATAGATAGTAGCCAAAAATCCTGTTAGTACAAGAAAAAGTGAGACAAATAGATTCCAGAGCTTCAGTTCTTTCAGACGATTTAAGACTTCTGCTGCAGTATAAATTAACAGAGTGGAAAAAATCCAAGCATAGCGATGCAAAAACATATTTGGGGTATGCATCCCTTGCCAAAATAAATCAAGTGCTTCTATGTAAAAGCTTGTTATTAAAAAAATAAAGAAAATTGCATAAGTAAGTTTCACGTGAAACCTTATGGATTTTATTGTGAAAAATAGAATGGTCAAAATAAAAGGAAGCAATCCAACAAAAATCATTGGTATAGATCCATACTTAGTTGTATCAAAAGATCCAATGAATTGTTTTGCGAAAATATCCAGATACCAGCTACTATCTGTCTTTAATTTTGTGATGGCAGTCAACTTCTCTCCATGAGTTTGTAAATCAAACAGTGTAGGAAGAGTCATAATCAAACTAGCCATTCCAGCTAAAAAGGAGGTAACAACAAAATCAAGAAAAGATGATTTTCGAGTTTTAAAGTCCCAAGAAATTTGGCAGAGATACCAGAAAATAAGAAACAATGCTGTCATATACCCAAAATAATAATTTTGAATAAATAAGATTGACAAACTTGTAAAGTATAGTAGGCGCTTCTTTTGTGTTATAAGTAGGTGTAAACCAGTTATAATTAAAGGAATCAAGATAAAAACATCTAGCCAGGTTTTTAATCTCTAACTGACTGACAGTGAAGCTCATTAAAGCATAGGAAGTAGATAAGGCAAGTTTTAAAAATTTTGGGATATCTTTAAATAATCTATTTAGACTAAAGAAGGTTGACAGACCAATCAATCCAAATTTTAAGAGAGTGGTTAGATAGACAGCATCTGGCATATTCGACAGATTAAAAAAGTAAACCAGGGGTGAAAGAAAACTACCCAAGTAATAACTAGATAGAGCATAGAAATTCAGTCCGAGGCCACTTGTAAAGGTGTAAAACAAACTGCCATTTCCATGCAGAATATTTCGTAAAGCTACATCAAAAATAACGTATTGATGGAAACCGTCTCCTAATAGTGGAGATGAATCGCTATTCCAGTAGATACCTTGAGTTAGGTATACTCCAGTCATAATTACTAAAGGAATGATGAAAGAAACAAAATAGGTCCAATATGTTTTAAAAAATGATTTCATGTTACCTCGTAGAATGATAGAAAACTCAGTTGGTTACCCCAACTGAGTTTTGAAGTCTTATTTAATCTTTCCAAAGTTCTTTAACTTTTGCTTGTACTTCTGCATTTTCTAGGAATTCATCATAGGTTTCATCGATACGATCAATGACGCCATTCTTAGACAAAACAATGATATGGTTTGCCAAAGTTTGATAAACTCATGGTCATGACTGGCAAAAGATGATTGATTCTTTAAAGTTTTTTTCAATCCATCGTTCAAGCTTGAGATAGATTCCAAGTCCAAGTGATTTGTTGGATCATCAAGTACAAGGACATTTGATTTCAAGAGCATGAGTTTTGAAAGCATGACACGTACTTTTTTTCTCCCCTGACAAGACGTTTACAGGTTTGTTAACCTCATCTCCAGAAAAAGAGCATACGACCAAGGAAACCACGTAGGAAGGTATTGTCATCTTCTTCTTTACTTGCAAATTGACGCAACCAGTCAAGGATTGACTCTCCTCCTGCAAAATCAGCCGAGTTGTCTTTTGGCAAGTAAGAACGGCTAGTAGTAACTCCCCACTTGACAGTTCCTTCATAGTCGATGTCACCCATAATTGCACAAATTAATGCAGTCGTTTGGATGTCATTTTGTCCAATAAGAGCTGTCTTATCACCTGGACGCAAGATGAAACTAATATTGTCTAGGATAGTTTCGCCATCAATCTTTACAGTTAAATTTTCTACTGTCAAGAGATCATTACCAATCTCACGTTCTGCTTTAAAGTTGATAAATGGGTATTTACGACTAGAAGGAACAATTTCTTCTAATTCAATCTTGTCAAGCATTTTTTTACGAGACGTTGCTTGTTTTGACTTAGAAGCGTTGGCAGAGAAGCGAGCAACGAATTCTTGCAATTGCTTAATTTTTTCTTCTGCCTTGGCATTACGGTCTGCTAGCAATTTAGCAGCAAGCTCAGAAGATTCCTTCCAGAAGTCGTAGTTTCCGACATAGAGTTTGATTTTTCCAAAGTCAAGGTCGGCCATATGAGTACACACTTTGTTTAAGAAGTGACGGTCGTGGGATACTACGATAACGGTGTTATCAAAGTCAATCAAGAAGTCTTCTAGCCAAGTAATAGATTGGATGTCCAACCCGTTGGTCGGCTCGTCCAAGAGAAGAACGTCTGGTTTGCCAAAAAGTGCTTTAGCAAGGAGAACCTTCACTTTTTCACCATTGGCCAATTCGCTCATGTTTTGATAGTGCAATTCTTCTGGAATGTTTAGGTTTTGAAGTAATTGAGATGCTTCACTTTCTGCCTCCCAACCTCCAAGTTCAGCAAATTCACCTTCGAGTTCGGCTGCACGAACACCATCTTCATCGGAAAAATCTTCCTTCATGTAAATGGCATCTTTTTCTTTCATGATGTTGTAAAGTTTTTCATTTCCCATAATGACGACATCAATAACTCGCTCGTCTTCATAGTCAAAATGATTTTGACGGAGAACAGAGAGACGTTCATCTGGACCAAGAGAGATGTGACCAGTTGTTGGCTCGATATCACCAGCTAAGATTTTTAAGAATGTAGACTTCCCAGCACCATTAGCACCAATTAATCCGTATGTATTTCCTTCTGTAAATTTGATATTGACATCATCAAAAAGTTTGCGATCACTAAAACGTAGTGAAACATCAGATACTGTAAGCAATGTTTTTCTCCTATAATATGTAATATATTTATTCTACTAGAAAAAGAGAGAAATATTCAAATTTTTTTGTTTGTCAATTTTTATGTCAATTAAGTTTACAGGTTTGTTTACAAAGAGTTAGTTGTTTGATTTTAATAATTTTCTGTTATTTTAACAAAAATGCTATAATTGAAGAGACCATTTCGAAGGAGAAAAAAATGACGAAACCCATTATTTTAACAGGAGATCGCCCAACAGGAAAACTGCATATTGGACATTATGTTGGGAGTCTAAAAAATAGAGTATTACTGCAGGAAGAAGGCAAGTATGAGATGTTTGTTTTTTTGGCTGACCAACAAGCATTGACAGATCACGCCAAAGACCCTCAAACGATTGTAGAATCTATTGGGAATGTTGCCTTAGATTACCTAGCAGTTGGATTAGATCCAAGTAAATCAACTATCTTCATTCAAAGTCAGATTCCAGAGTTAGCTGAACTGTCTATGTACTATATGAATTTGGTGTCACTAGCACGTTTAGAGCGCAATCCTACAGTGAAAACAGAGATCGCTCAGAAAGGGTTTGGAGAAAGTATTCCGACAGGATTTTTAGTTTATCCGATTGCGCAAGCAGCAGATATTACTGCCTTCAAGGCTAATTATGTTCCTGTTGGGACAGATCAGAAACCAATGATTGAGCAAACTCGTGAGATTGTTCGTTCCTTTAATCATGCTTATAATTGTGAGGTCTTGGTGGAGCCAGAAGGTATTTATCCAGAAAATGAGAGGGCAGGGCGTTTGCCAGGTTTAGATGGAAATGCTAAAATGTCTAAATCCCTTAATAATGGTATTTATCTAGCTGATGATGTGGATACGTTGCGTAAAAAAGTCATGAGCATGTATACTGATCCGGATCATATTCGAGTGGAGGATCCAGGTAAGATTGAAGGAAACATGGTTTTCCATTATCTAGATGTGTTTGGTCGTCCAGAAGATGCTCAAGACATTGCGGATATGAAAGAACATTATCAACGTGGTGGTCTTGGTGATGTGAAGACGAAACGTTATCTACTTGAAATATTAGAACGGGAACTTGGCCCTATTCGTGAGCGCCGTATCGAATTTGCTAAGGATATGGGAGAAGTGTACAATATGCTTCAAAAAGGTAGTGAGAAAGCGCGTGAGGTTGCGGGGCAAACTCTATCTGAAGTTAAGGGAGCAATGGGACTAAATTATTTTTAAATAATAGATAAAATATGAATCGTAAAAACTATCTCTTCCATAGGATCACAGGGATAGTTTTTTTATGATTTCTACCATAAATATAATTGACAAATTTTCATAGAATGGTATGATAGATACAATACAAAAAGAGTCAAGCTCAAAAAGAAAGAAAAGAGGAAACTTCAATGTCTAATTGGGATACTAAATTTTTAAAAAAAGGTTTTACCTTTGATGATGTATTGCTCATTCCAGCAGAAAGTCATGTGTTGCCTAATGATGCAGATTTAACAACAAAATTGGCAGATAATTTGACTTTAAATATCCCAATTATAACAGCCGCCATGGATACAGTCACAGAAAGTCAAATGGCTATTGCCATTGCTCGTGCAGGTGGTCTTGGAGTAATCCATAAAAATATGTCTATTGCGCAACAGGCAGATGAAGTTCGCAAGGTAAAACGTTCTGAAAATGGTGTTATTATTGATCCATTCTTCTTGACTCCAGAACACACGATTGCTGAAGCAGATGAACTGATGGGACGTTACCGTATCAGTGGTGTTCCAGTTGTGGAGACACTTGAAAATCGCAAATTGGTTGGTATTCTAACAAACCGAGATCTTCGCTTTATTTCAGATTACAATCAGCCAATCTCAAACCATATGACCAGTGAAAATCTTGTTACTGCTCCTGTTGGTACAGACCTTGCAACAGCTGAAAGCATTCTTCAAGAACACCGTATTGAAAAACTTCCTTTGGTTGATGAAGAAGGTCGTCTTTCTGGCTTGATTACTATTAAAGATATTGAAAAAGTGATTGAGTTTCCAAATGCTGCTAAAGATGAGTTTGGTCGTCTTCTAGTTGCTGGTGCGGTAGGTGTTACTTCAGATACATTTGAACGTGCCGAAGCCCTTTTTGAAGCAGGAGCTGACGCAATTGTTATTGATACTGCCCATGGTCACTCTGCTGGTGTTCTACGTAAAATTGCTGAAATTCGTGCTCACTTCCCAGACCGCACTTTGATTGCGGGTAATATTGCCACTGCAGAAGGTGCGCGTGCTCTTTATGATGCAGGTGTAAATGTTGTCAAAGTTGGTATTGGACCAGGTTCTATCTGTACCACTCGTGTGATTGCAGGGGTTGGTGTCCCACAAGTGACAGCAATCTATGATGCAGCAGCAGTTGCGCGTGAATATGGTAAAACAATCATTGCTGATGGTGGAATCAAGTACTCTGGAGATATTGTAAAAGCCCTTGCTGCAGGTGGTAATGCAGTTATGCTTGGATCAATGTTTGCTGGAACAGACGAAGCGCCAGGTGAAACGGAAATCTTCCAAGGACGTAAGTTTAAGACTTACCGTGGTATGGGATCAATCGCTGCAATGAAGAAAGGTTCAAGTGACCGTTACTTCCAAGGTTCTGTTAATGAAGCAAACAAACTTGTTCCAGAAGGAATTGAAGGTCGTGTTGCCTATAAAGGCGCAGCAGCTGATATTGTCTTCCAAATGATTGGTGGTATTCGCTCTGGTATGGGTTACTGTGGTGCAGCTAACCTTAAAGAACTACATGATAATGCACAATTTATTGAAATGTCTGGGGCTGGTCTAAAAGAAAGCCATCCTCATGATGTACAAATCACTAATGAGGCACCAAACTACTCTATGTAAGTAGTAAAAAAGAACTCCTGATTTTCAGGAGTTCTTTTTGTTATGTGACTACTAGTCCGTCTCGCTCCGCAAGGTGCGAGACAAATAAACCACCCGCTATGCGGGTGCGCATCGAAGGTTATACCAAAAAACTCCAAACGCGATACAATAAAGGTGTTCAAGCCAATTGTAAAGCGAAAGGAGAAAAATATGGCACAAAAGGCACATAGTTTATCACACACAAAGTGGATGTGTAAATATCACATTGTGTTCACCCCTAAGTATAGACGAAAAGTAATTTATAATCAATATCGAAGTAGTTTGGGAGAAATATTCCATCGATTATGTAGTTATAAAGGTGTTGAGATTATCGAAGGTCACTTAATGCCAGACCATGTACATATGTTAGTCAGTATTCCACCGAGGATAAGTGTTTCAAGTTTCATGGGGTATTTAAAAGGTAAAAGTGCACTCATGATGTTTGACAAACACGCCAACCTCAAGTACAAGTTTGGGAATCGGCATTTCTGGGCAGAAGGTTATTATGTAAGTACAGTAGGGCTTAATGAAGCCACAATTAAGAAATATATTCAAGAACAGGAAAAGCATGATATAGCACTAGATAAATTAAGTGTAAAAGAATATGAGGATCCCTTTAGGGATAGTGGTAAGTAGTACCAAGGTCTCTTTAAGAGGCAAGTGACGAGTCAAGAGCAATGAGGCTTGAACAACGTGAAAGCCAGCGTCTTTAGGCGCTGGCTGGTGATTTGGGCTTATAGCCCTGGTGCAAACCACCCGTTAGACGGGTGGTTATGATTTACAAAGTTGTCAATGTTGATTTACAGAAATTTTACCATTTTGAATGTTGAAAATACTAAGGTTTTCTGGCAAGTTTTGTAAGTGGTCTAAACTTGTTGTTGTAATAAAGGTTTGGATAGATTGAGAAATGGTTTCTAGTAATTTTAGTTGCCGTGTATTGTCAAGTTCGCTCATAACATCATCAAGCAGTAGTATCGGAGACTCATTGGTAATACTTTCCATTAGCTCAATTTCCGCCAGTTTTATAGAAAGAACAAGGCTACGATGTTGACCTTGGCTTCCAAAACTAGCATCCATACCATTGATATAAAAAGAAATATCATCTCGATGAGGGCCAACTCCAGTATTCTTTTTAAATAAATCTCTGGATCTGCTTTTATCTAAAGCAATTTTAAAGGAACTTGTTAGCTGTTCTTCATTAGTGAAGTTGACAGATGATTGATAAGATATTGACAGTTCTTCTAATTTATTTGAAATTTCTAAGTGTTTTTTTTGGCCAAATTTCTCTAAGTCTTTAATGAATTTTATCCGATGCTTTATAACGCGACAACCATAATCTATTAACTGATCATCTAAGACTGACAGAAATGTTTCATCAATCTTTTGGCTGGATTTTAGGTAAGTATTTCTCTGCTTGAGTATATGGTTATAGTTTGACAAGTCTGACAAGTAGATTGGTTTAATTTGTCCCAGTTCGATGTCTATAAACTTTCGACGGACAGAAGGTGCTCCCTTAATTAGCTGGAGATCTTCAGGCGCGAAGAGGACAACATTCATATGTCCAATGTAGTCTGATAGGCGCGCTTGTTTTAAGTGATTGACCTTAGTCACACGCCCTTTTGGTGTTAAATCAATTTCTAGAGGGATAGAGCTTGTTTTTTTCTGTAGCAAGCCAGAAAGATGGAGTTGCTCGTTATCAAAATGAATGAGATTTTTATCTGTACGAGTCCGATGACTACGTGTCAAGGCTAAGAAATAGATTGCCTCTAGAATATTGGTTTTTCCTTGTGCATTTTGACCTAGAAAGACATTTAATTTTGGATTGAAATCAATTTTTGCCTCTTTGTAGTTTCGAAAGGTTTTAATTGTTAAATGTTGGAGCCACATGGTTATCTTCCTGGAAAACGTGGAACTTGTTTGGTTTTAGGTGATGAAGAAGTTTTTTTGTTTTTTTCTTTCTTGACACCTTTTATTCATCTCTTTTGACAAGTTTAGCAATTCGCTCTTTCTCAATCTTATCTGCTTGATACTCTTCTTGCTCTTTTAAACTTGGTTGTGTCAAGGTGATGTCAATCTTTAAATCAGGAATGTCAATCGTATCTCCAACACGAATTTTTTTCCCACGTCTACTTTCTAACTCACCATTAAAGTAAACTTGATGATCCATTAAAAAGGATTTGATAGCACCACCGCTTTGTATAATTCCAAGTTCTTTTAGGAGGGCTTGGAGCGTAATAAATTCTTCAAATAATTTGTATTCCATAATTCACCTCAATCTTTGGTATTATACCATATTTTCCTTGAAATAGCTGAAGGAAAGTTAGTTGAAATGAAAACGGTTTTACTTTTGAAAGCTATAAAGAGAACAAGAAAAATTTTGATTTTCGTGGTATAATAGAACTCTATATGTAAGGAGGTAAGGTATGGAATTAGTGCCTGGAATTTCAGCACATTTTGTTCAATCCAAAAAGTTTAAAACAAATAAAATCACTATTCGTTTTACTGCTCCCTTATCTCTTGAGACAATAGCAGGACGCATGTTAAGTGCAAGTATGTTGGAGACGGCAAATAAAGCTTATCCCACATCACAAGCATTTCGCAGATACTTGGCAAGTTTATATGGAACAGATATTTCCACAAGTGCTTATCGTAGAGGACAGGCACATATTCTTGACTTAACATTTACCTACGTGCGAGATGAGTTCTTGAGTAAAAAAAAATGTCTTGACTTCTCGAATTTTGGAATTGGTGAAACAGACTTTATTTGCTCCCTTAGCTCAAGATAGTGCTTTTGAGCCAGCCCTATTTGAAATTGAAAGAAAACAGTTATTGGCTAGTTTAGCTACTGATATGGATGATTCATTTTATTTTGCTCATAAGGAGTTGGATAGCTTGTTCTTCCATGATGAGCGTCTTCAATTGAGATACAGTGATTTACGAAATAGCATTTCAAATGAGTCTCCGGAAAGTAGCTACACGTGCTTTCAAAATGCTCTGAAAAATGATCGTATTGATTTCTTTTTCTTAGGTGACTTCAACGAAGTAGAAATTACAGAATCACTGAAATCATTACCCTTTACAGCTAGAGAGAACGGCGTCACTATCCAGTACCATCAATCTTATTCGAATGTTCTACGAGAAGGAATGTTTCAGAGGAATGTTGGGCAATCTATTTTGGAATTAGGCTATCATTCTCCTGTAAAATATGGTGATGATGAGCATTTGCCCATGCTTGTGATGAATGGTTTGTTAGGTGAATTTGCACATTCAAAACTTTTTACAAACGTTCGTGAAAATGCTGGAATAGCCTACACAGTCTCTAGTCAATTGGATTTGTTTAGTGGTCTGTTAAGGATGTATGCGGGTATTGATAGAGAAAATCGAAATCAGGCTAGAAAAATGATGAATCATCAATTGCTAGATCTGAAAAAGGGTAACTTTACAGATTTTGAGCTTGAACAAACAAAGGAGATGATTCGACGATCTTTGTTGATGGCTCAAGATAATCAACAGACCCTAGTTGAAAGAGTCTATTTGAATGCTCTATTTGGAAAATCAAGCTTTGATATGGATCGATTGGTGGCAAAATTAGAGAATGTTGAGAAAGAAGCTGTATGTAAAGCTGCCAACAGTTTAAAGTTACAAGCGATTTACTTTATGGAAGGAGTAGAATGACAAAGGTTACTTTTGAGGAAAAATACTATCCTGCTGTAAAGGAAACAGTCTACAAAACACAATTGTCAAATGGGTTGACAGTTTCTTTACTCCCTAAGCAAGATTTCAATGAGGTTTATGGGATTGTAACAGTTCAATTTGGTTCTGTAGATGCAACTTATACAAGTTTGGAAAAAGGTTTACGTCATCATCCAGCAGGAATTGCACATTTTCTTGAACATAAATTGTTTGAAAGAGAAAATTCTGAGGATATAATGGCTGCTTTTACTCGATTAGGTGCGGACAGTAATGCCTTTACAAGCTTTACTAAGACCAGCTATCTTTTTTCAACAATTGACCATCTATTAGAGAATTTAGATTTGCTAGATGAGTTAGTTGGAGATGTTCATTTTACAGAAGAGTCTGTTTTTAGGGAACAGGCTATTATCCAGCAAGAACGAGAAATGTACCAAGATGATCCAGACTCACGTTTGTTTTTTGCAACATTAGCCAACCTTTATCCTGATACTCCTTTAGCAACAGATATAGTTGGAAGTGAAAAATCAATTTCTGAGATTCAAGTTTCAAATTTAAAAGAGAACTTTACAGACTTTTACAAACCTGTCAACATGTCACTGTTTTTAGTTGGAAATTTTTTAGTTGGAAATATTGATGTAAAAGTTGTTGAGGAATACTTTTCGAAAAAGGAAAAGAAGACTCTAGAACAGTTTACAGTTACAAAAGAGCAACTACCCTTACAGCCTGTGAAGCAAACAGATAGTCTTCGGATGGAAGTTTCTTCACCAAAACTTGCTGTTGCGATTAGAGGTAATGGGCAAATAGCAGAAGCTGAGTCTTATCGTTACAATATTTTATTGAAATTACTATTTACGATGATGTTTGGTTGGACTTCTGATCGTTTTCAAAGGTTATATGAGTCTGGGAAGTTAGACGCGTCTTTGTCACTTGAGGTTGAAGTCAATAGTCGCTTTCATTTTGTGATATTGACAATGGACACCAAAGAGCCTGTTTCTCTGTCACATCAATTTCGTAAAGCGATTCGTCAGTTTAGTAGTGATGCGGATATTACCGAGGAGCATTTAGATCTTGTTAAGAGTGAGATGTTTGGTGAGTTTTTCAGTAGCATGAACTCTTTGGAATTTATTGCAACTCAATACGATCCGATGGATCGCGGAGAAACAATTTTTGATTTTCCGAAAATTTTACAGGAAATTACTTTGGAGGATGTTCTAGAAGCTGGACATCGTTTGATTGATAATGGTGATCTAGTTGATTTTACAATCTTTCCAGCTTAAAAGATAACTAATACTAGAAAGAAGGAATGGTACGTATGAGAAAAAAAACAATTGGCGATGTTCTACGTTTAGCTAGAATTAACCAGGGATTGAGTTTAGAAGAATTGCAGGAAAAAACTGAAATTCAGTTGCATTTTCTAGAAGCTATGGAGGCAGATGATTTTGATCAACTTCCTAGTACCTTCTATGCTCGTTCTTTTTTAAGAAAATATGCCTGGGCAGTAGAGTTAGATGAAAGAATTGTTTTGGATGCATATGATTCAGGTAGTATGATCACTTATGAAGAGGTAGATGTCGATGAAGAAGACTTGTCTGGTCGCAGACGGTCAAATAAGAAAAAAACGTCTTATCTCCCCTTGTTTATTTCGTCCTATTTGCTTTGTCAATTTTAATTTTTGTCACTTACTATGTCTGGAACTACATCCAAACTCAGCCAAGTCCTTCTTCAGCTAATTATAGTGTTGTGAGCTCGACTAGTTCAACCACCTCATCTAGTTCATCTTCTAGTAGTCAGACGTCTAGCTCGTCTTCTACTACGGAATCAACTATTACAGTGTCAGGCGAAGGAAACCGCATTGAAGCTCGGTATAAAACGAATAAGGAAACCGCTACTGTTCAATTGGCAGTTTCAGATGAAGCTAGTTGGGTTAGTGTTTCAGGAAGTGAGCTGGAGGGTGGTGTGACACTATCCGCAGACAATAAGAATGCAAAAACAACAGTTTCAACTAAGAATCCCGTTGCCATTACTTTAGGTGTAGTGAAGGGAGTTACTGTGACTGTGGACAATCAAACGATTGATACTTCGAAGCTGACAACTCAGACTGGAACTGTAACACTTACATTTACTACAGATTAAGGAAAAATCAATGAAAAAAGAACAAATTCCTAATGTATTAACTATTGGTAGAATTCTCTTTATACCTCTCTTTATTCTTATTTTGACTTTGGGCCATTCACAAGGCGGTCATTTGCTAGCAGCGATAATTTTTGCAGTTGCTAGTGTAACGGATTATCTTGATGGCTACCTTGCTCGTAAATGGAATGTAGTCAGCAATTTTGGAAAATTTGCAGATCCGATGGCTGATAAGCTGTTGGTTATGTCAGCTTTTATCATGTTAATTGAGTTAGGTATGGCTCCAGCTTGGGTTGTTGCTATTATCATTTGTCGTGAACTTGCGGTGACAGGCTTGCGCTTGTTGCTTGTTGAGACGGGAGGGACAGTTCTAGCAGCAGCTATGCCAGGGAAAATCAAGACCTTTAGTCAGATGTTTGCCATTATCTTTTTGCTCTTACATTGGAATTTAATTGGTCAGCTGTTGCTTTATATCGCTTTGTTTTTCACTATCTACTCTGGTTATGATTATTTTAAGGGTAGCGCTCATGTATTCAAAGGAACATTTGGTTCAAAATGAAATCGATTATTGAAGTAAAAGATCTGTCTTTTCGTTATAAGGAAGACCAGGATCATTATGATGTTAATAATGTCTCGTTTCACGTGAAACGGGGAGAATGGCTTTCGATTGTAGGTCATAACGGGAGTGGGAAATCGACAACTATCCGTTTGATTGATGGATTGCTTGAAGCAGAGTCTGGGGAAATCTGGATAGATGGGCAATTGTTGTCCTCTGAGAATGTTTGGGACTTGCGTCGACAAATTGGTATGGTTTTTCAAAATCCAGATAACCAATTTGTGGGGGCGACTGTTGAAGATGATGTTGCCTTTGGTTTAGAAAATCAGGGACTTCCTCGTGAAGAAATGAAGAAGAGAGTGGCCGAATCTTTGGAGTTGGTAGGGATGCTGGACTTTAAGAATAGAGAACCAGCTCGTTTATCTGGTGGACAAACAGCGTGTGGCTATTGCGGGAGTTGTTGCCCTGAGACCAGCTATTTTGATTTTGGACGAGGCTACAAGTATGTTGGATCCTGAGGGACGCAGAGAACTGATTCAGACAGTTCAAGAGATTCGAAAAGACCACCAGATGACAGTCGTCTCCATTACACATGATTTAGAGGAAGTTGCGATGAGTGACCGTGTCTTGGTCATGAAAAAAGGCCAAGTGGAGTCAACCAGTAGCCCAAGAGAACTTTTTTCTCGGGATGACCTTGACCAGATAGGGTTAGATGAGCCTTTTGCTAATCAATTGAGAGGCTCTTTGAGAGAGACTGGCTATCAGTTGCCGGATGGCTATTTGACAGAAAGAGAGCTAGAGGACAAGTTATGGGAATTACTCTAGAAAATGTGAGCTTTACCTATCAAGAGGGGACTCCCCTATCTTCATCAGCCTTGACTGATGTTTCCTTGACGATTGAGGATGGTTCCTATACGGCTTTGGTAGGGCACACAGGTAGTGGGAAATCAACGATTTTACAGCTTTTAAATGGCCTATTGGTACCAAGTAAGGGTTCTGTTCGAGTTTTTGATACTGTCATTACCCCTACATCAACCAATAAAGAAATTCGTCAGATTCGAAAGCAGGTTGGTCTAGTGTTTCAATTTGCTGAAAATCAGATTTTCGAAGAGACTGTTTTGAAAGATGTTGCATTTGGACCGCAAAATTTTGGAGTTTCTGAGGAAGAGGCCAAGAAAATTGCGCGTGAAAAGTTAGCCTTGGTAGGCATCGATGAGTCACTCTTTGAGCGTAGCCCGTTTGAACTTTCGGGTGGCCAGATGAGACGTGTGGCTATAGCAGGTATGCTAGCGATGGAGCCAACTGTTTTGGTTTTGGATGAGCCGACAGCAGGGCTTGATCCTTTGGGCAGAAAAGAATTGATGACCTTGTTTAAAGAACTCCACCTTTCTGGAATGACAATCGTTCTGGTAACGCATTTGATGGATGATGTAGCTGCATATGCTAATCAGGTTTATGTTATGGAAAAGGGGCGTTTGGTCAAAAGTGGCAAACCAAGTGATGTCTTTCAAGATGTAGCCTCTATGGAAAAGGTACAGTTAGGTGTGCCTAAAATCACAGCCTTTTGTAAGCGTTTGGCAGATAGAGGTGTAGCTTTTAAAAAACTGCCAATCAAGATAGAGGAGTTTAAGGAGTCGCTAAATGGATAGTATGATTTTAGGGCGTTATATACCAGGAGATTCCATCATTCATCGCTTGGATCCACGTAGTAAATTGCTTGCCATGATCCTGCTGATTTTGATTGTATTTTGGGCCAATAATCCTCTCACCAATCTCGTTCTGTTTGTAGCGACAGGTATATTTATCGCATTATCGGGCGTTTCTCTCTCATTTTTCGTTCAGGGATTAAAATCCATGTTCTTTTTGATCGCCTTTACGACTCTTTTTCAGCTCTTTTTCATTTCAAGTGGAAATGTCCTATTTGAGTTTTCTTTTATAAGAATAACGGATTATGCTTTGCAACAAGCAGGAATCATTTTCTGTCGTTTTGTGTTGATTATTTTCTTTTCAACCTTGCTAACATTAACGACCATGCCTTTGAGTCTGGCAACCGCAGTTGAAGCTCTTTTAGCACCGCTAAAACGTGTGAAAGTTCCCGTTCATGAAATTGGCCTCATGTTATCAATGAGTTTGCGTTTTGTTCCAACATTGATGGATGACACGACGCGAATTATGAATGCTCAGAAAGCCCGTGGAGTTGACTTGGCGAAGGCAGCATCGTTCAAAAAGTAAAGGCTATGATTCCAATTTTAATTCCTCTTTTTGCGACGAGCTTAAAGCGTGCAGATTCATTGGCAATAGCGATGGAAGCGCGTGGTTATCAGGGAGGAAAGGGTAGAAGTCAGTATAGACAGTTGAGATGGAGTCAAAAGGATACACTGGCAATTCTTGTGATTTTGGTACTGGGATGTTTCTTATTTTTCTTAAAATCTTAGTAGGTTTGTAGGATTGATAAGAAGCTCACAGTAGCAGGTTTTTAGTATAAAGGTAGGAATATGAACCGTTTTAAAAAATCAAAATATCTAATCATCGTTTTTGTCACAGTTCTGGCAGTTTCTGTTCTATTAGTGACAACCTATTCAAGCGCTATTGTGACGAAACTAGGAGATGGGATTTCCTTAGTAGATAGAATTGTTCAAAAACCCTTTCAGTGGTTTGATACTTTCAAATCGGATTTGGGACATTTGACGCAGACTTACAATGAAAATGAGAGTCTAAAAAAACAGCTCTATCAACTAGAGGTGGAGTCTAATCAATCAGAAAGTTTAAAAAATGAAAATGAACAATTACGTCAGTTGCTGGATATGAAGTCAAAATTGCAGGCTACAAAAACCATTGCAGCAGATGTGATTATGCGAGCTCCAGTATCTTGGAAACAAGAGTTAACAATTGATGCGGGAAGTTCAAAAGGAGCTTCTGAAAATATGTTGGCCATTGCAAACGGGGGCTTGATTGGTAGTGTTTCAAAGGTGGAGGATCATTCAACAACGGTCAATCTATTGACAAATACCGAAAATTCAGACAAAATTTCTGTTAAAATCCTGCATGGCTCTACTGAAATTTACGGGATTATCGTTGGTTATGATAAGGAGTCAGAACTGCTTAAAATTAGCCAATTAAATAGTAACAGTGAAATTAGCGCGGGAGACAAGGTGACGACAGGGGGGGCTCGGAAACTTTAATGTTAAGGATATTCCTGTTGGCGAGGTTGTTGCTACAACACACAGCAGTGATTATCTAACAAAGGAAGTAACAGTAAAGTTAAGTGCTGACACCAAAAATCTTCATGTGGTAGAGTTAGTGGGGAATTAGCAATGAGACTGTTAAAACAAATTGGTATTTTCTTTTTACTCCCTTTTGTCGTACTAATTGATGCACATATTGGACAATTAGCTGGATCCTTCTTCCCTCACTTTCATTTAGCAAGTCATTTTCTGTTTTTATTTCTCTTGTTTGAGACAATAGAGGTTTCAGAATATCTCTATCTAGCTTATTGCTGTATAGTGGGTTTGGTGTACGATATCTATTTTTTCCACTTGATAGGAATTGCGACGCTTCTATTTATCTTAATAGGTGCTTCACTCCATAAATTTAATAGTGTAATTTTGCTAAACCGTTGGACAAGAATGTTAACAATAGTTGTGATGAGTTTCCTATTTGATATGGGGAGCTATCTCCTCGCTCTTGCTATGGGGTTTTACAGTAGAATCGATGCCAGTTTTCATCGTCTATAGCCTTGTCCCATCAATGATTTTTAAACTTTTTATGGATGCTTGTTTTCCAATATATTTTTGAAAAATGTTATCTATAAGAAAGAAATAAAAATGTAACAAAGGCGTAATATTTATTATGTCTTTTTTTGGTATACTAGTAATGTCTTAAATAGAAGGAGTATCTACATAATATGAAGAAAAAAATCTTAGCGTCACTTTTGTTAAGTACAGTATTGGTTTCACAAGCGGCGGTATTAACAACTGTTCATGCTGAAACAACTGATGAAAAAATTGCTGCTCAAGATAGTAAGATTAGTAATTTGACATCTCAACAAAAAGAAGCTCAAAAACAAGTAGATGAAATCCAAACGCAAGTTACAGCTATCCAAACTCAACAAACAAACTTGGAAGCTGAGAACGAAACTCTACAAGCTGAATCTAAAAAACTTGAAGGAGAAATTACAGAGCTTTCTAAGAACATTGTTGCTCGTAATGAATCTTTGGAAAAACAAGCACGTAGTGCACAAACAAACGGTGCTGCAACTAGCTATATCAATACAATTGTAAACTCAAAATCAATTACAGAAGCTATTTCACGTGTTGCAGCAATGAGCGAGATTGTATCAGCTAACAACAAAATGTTGGAACAACAGAAAGCTGATAAGAAATCTATCGCTGAAACAGGTTGCAAACAATGAAGCAATCAACACTGTCATTGCGAACCAACAAACGCTTGCTGACGATGCACAAGCATTGACAACAAAACAAGCAGAGTTGAAAGTTGCTGAGTTAAACCTTGCTGCAGAGAAAGCTACTGCAGAAAGTGATAAAGCTACTTTGTTGGAACAAAAAGCAGCAGCAGAGGCAGAAGCAAAAGCGGCAGCTGAAGCAGAAGCGGCTTATAAAGCACGTCAAACAAGCCAACAACAATCAGTTGTTGCTTCTGGAAATACAACACTTTCAGATCAAGTGCAAGCAACTTCAAGCTCTTCATCAGATGATGATTCAAGCTACACTCCAGCACCTGCTCCGACTCCAACTAGACAACGTCCAACATACAGTACAAATGCTTCAAGTTATCCAACTGGTGAATGTACTTGGGGAGCTAAAACATTAGCACCTTGGGCTGGAGATTACTGGGGTAACGGAGCGCAGTGGGCTACAAGTGCAGCAGCTGCAGGATTCCGTACTGGATCAACTCCACAAGTTGGTGCGATTGCATGTTGGAATGACGGTGGATATGGACACGTAGCGGTTGTTACAGCAGTTTCATCATCAACTAGCATTCAAGTATCAGAATCAAACTATGGTGGAAATCGTACAATCGGTAACAAACGTGGATGGTTCAACCCAACTACAACTTCTGAAGGTTATGTTACTTACATCTATCCAAACTAATGAATGAAACGAAGAGGCTCGATGCGAGTCTCTTTTATTATTTTTTATCGAAAGCAAGGCCGAAATATATCAAAACCACTTGAAAATATGGCTAAAATGTGATAAAATGAAACTTGTCGTGTAAACGATAATACTCATTCTTGATGAATTGTGAGACTGTTGCCCTCGGGTCGTTTTGCAAGTTGAAGTCGAGGAGAGGAAAAAAACAAAAAGGAGAAATACTCATGGCAGTAATTTCAATGAAACAACTTCTTGAGGCTGGTGTACACTTTGGTCACCAAACTCGTCGCTGGAACCCTAAGATGGCTAAGTACATCTTCACTGAGCGTAACGGAATCCACGTTATCGACTTGCAACAAACTGTAAAATACGCTGACCAAGCATACGACTTTATGCGTGATGCTGCAGCTAACGATGCAGTTGTATTGTTTGTTGGTACTAAAAAACAAGCTGCTGACGCTGTTAAAGAAGAAGCAGAACGTTCAGGTCAATACTACATCAACCACCGTTGGTTGGGTGGAACTCTTACTAACTGGGGAACTATCCAAAAACGTATCGCTCGTTTGAAAGAAATCAAACGTATGGAAGAAGAAGGAATCTTCGACGTTCTTCCTAAGAAAGAAGTTGCACTTCTTAACAAACAACGTGCACGTCTTGAAAAATTCTTGGGTGGTATCGAAGACATGCCTCGTATCCCTGATGTAATGTACGTAGTTGACCCACATAAAGAACAAATCGCTGTTAAAGAAGCTAAAAAATTGGGTATCCCAGTTGTAGCGATGGTTGACACAAATACTGACCCAGACGATATCGATGTAATCATCCCAGCTAACGATGACGCTATCCGCGCTGTTAAATTGATCACAGCTAAATTGGCTGACGCTATCATCGAAGGACGTCAAGGTGAAGACGCAGCAGCAGTTGAAGCAGAATTTGCAGCTTCAGAAGCTCAAGCTGACTCAATCGAAGAAATCGTTGAAGTTGTAGAAGGCGACAACGCTTAATTCATATAAATAGTAATTACCTAGGAGGGCGGGGCCTAGCCCAGCTCTCCTATTTTTTAAAAAAATATAGGAGAATCAAAAATGGCAGAAATTACAGCTAAACTTGTAAAAGAGTTGCGTGAAAAATCTGGTGCCGGTGTTATGGACGCTAAAAAAAGCGCTTTGTAGAAACAGACGGTGACATCGAAAAAGCGATTGAATTGCTTCGTGAAAAAGGTATGGCGAAGGCAGCTAAGAAAGCTGACCGTGTTGCAGCTGAAGGTTTGACTGGTGTATTTGTTAACGGTAACGTTGCAGCAGTAGTTGAAGTAAATGCTGAAACTGACTTCGTTGCGAAAAACGCTCAATTCGTTGACTTGGTAAACGCAACAGCTAAAGTAATCGCTGAAGGAAAACCAGCTAACAACGAAGAAGCTCTTGCTTTGACAATGCCTTCAGGTGAAACTCTTGAAGCTGCATATGTATCTGCAACAGCTACAATCGGTGAAAAAATCTCATTCCGTCGTTTTGCTTTGCTTGAAAAAACAGATGCACAACACTTCGGAGCATACCAACACAATGGTGGCCGTATCGGTGTTATCTCTGTTATTGAAGGTGGAGACGAAGCTCTTGCTAAACAAATCTCAATGCACATTGCTGCGATGAAACCAACAGTTCTTTCTTACAAAGAATTGGATGAGCAATTCGTTAAAGATGAGTTGGCACAATTGAACCACGTAATCGACCAAGATAACGAAAGCCGTGCAATGGTTGGTAAACCAGCTCTTCCACACTTGAAGTATGGATCAAAAGCACAATTGACTGATGAAGTGATTGCTCAAGCTGAAGCTGATATCAAAGCTGAGTTGGCTGCAGAAGGCAAACCAGAAAAAATCTGGGACAAAATCATCCCAGGTAAAATGGACCGCTTCATGCTTGACAACACCAAAGTTGACCAAGCATACACACTTCTTGCACAAGTATACATCATGGATGACAGCAAGACAGTTGAAGCTTACCTTGAATCAGTAAATGCTTCAGTAGTTGAGTTCGCTCGCTTTGAAGTTGGTGAAGGTATTGAGAAAGCTGCAAACGACTTTGAAGCAGAAGTTGCAGCTACAATGGCAGCAGCCTTGAATAACTAATAGAAAAGGAAGCAAATTGCTTCCTTCTTCTTTTTTGTCTAGAGAGTAGAGTCTGTATGAGTAAACAAAAAGCCCTTTAATAAGGGCTAAGTGCATTTAGGAGGCTACACTTCAAATTCATAGAGTGCTGTAGACAAATAACGTTCGCCGTTATCTGGTGCTAAAGCAAGGACTTTCTTACCTTTACCTAATTTCTTGGCAACCTCAATTGCCCCGTAAATCGCTGCAGCTGAAGAAATCCCAACAAGGAAGCCTTCTTTTCCACCAATTTCACGGCCAAGGGCTAGAGCATCATCTGACGTTACACGGACAATACCATCATAGGCTTTTGTATCAAGCGTTTCAGGAATAAATCCAGCTGAGATTCCTTGAATTTTATGAGGTCCTGGTTTTTCCCCAGACAAGATAGCTGACTCGTCTGCCTCAACTGCATAAACTTGAATGTTTGAATTTGCTGTTTTGAGAGCGTGAGAAACACCTGAGATCGTTCCACCAGTACCAACACCACCCACAAAAGCATCTAGTCCATCAGAACCGAAAGCAGCCAGTATTTCAGCTCCTGTTGTTCTTTCGTGCACTTCTGGATTAGCTGGATTATTAAATTGGAGTGGAAGGAAGCCGTCACGTTCAGCGGCGATTTCCTGAGCTTTGGCAATAGCCCCTTTCATTCCTTCGCTACCAGGAGTAAGGACGAGTTCAGCACCATAGGCTTGGATAATCTTACGTCGTTCCACACTCATCGTTTCAGGCATGACGATAACAACTTTATATCCTTTAGCGGCACCAACCCATGAAAGACCGATACCAGTGTTTCCACTCGTTGCTTCAACAATAGTAGCTCCCGGTTTTAGAATACCATCTTGTTCTGCTTTTTCAATCATGCTAAGGGCAATACGGTCTTTTACTGACGATCCAGGGTTAAAAGCTTCTAGTTTAACATAGACATCTGCAGCACCCTCTGGAACAATATTGTTAAGTTTAACAATCGGTGTTTGTCCAATTAGTTCAGTGATATTATTATAAATAGTCATAGATATACCTCTTTGTATAAGATGATACTAGTATAACGCGCTTAAAGCTATTTGTAAAATATAGAAATCCTATCAAAGTGATAGGATTTTTTTATATCAAAGGTCTAAGCCATTAATTTTTAATCGATTGTGATAAGCCAATTCTAATAAATAGGTGTAAAAGCGGAAGGATGTCCGTTTTTTTAGGGAATTCAAATTTATGGAAACTCAGGTGCTCATTGTGTGCTTTTTAGAAAGATATTTTTCTAAATAAGTGATTCTAATCTCACTATCATCTATACCTGCTCCAGCAGTTTCCATTTCAACGTTTACAATGTTCATCAAAAAGAGTGACTTAACAGACACCTTGCGACCAGTGGCACCTTGCTTATCTGTAAAAATAATACGGATATTTGTAAAGATGATTGAATCTCGAATAAGTTTATATCCACTTTGAATTTCTTCATTCTCTAGTAGATATTGACCATATTCTTTGATAAGAGTCTCTTTGTTTTCCTCGCTGAAGTTACCAGCAAGTCCTTGAATAAATTTTCCAAACGCCATGTATTTCTCCTTTGTTTACACTAAGTTTACAGGAACTTCAACTTCTCGTAAACCTTGATCTGTTAAAGTAACCTTTCCATTAAAAAACTCTACAAGAGCAGACTTGATATTTTCTTTCTCTTCCTTATCAACATAAATCATTGTATCAACTTGATCTGTAAAGTTTGTATCCAGCTCCATGAGATGATGTTCTTTAAGAAAATTGCCATATTCTTGATACTGAGCGTAAGACATCTGAATGGCTATGCCAGCCTGCTCTTTGATTTCAATAATGCCAATTTCTTTGACAGCCAAGGCCACACTACCTGCGTAAGCACGAATCAAACCTCCAGCGCCTAACTTAATTCCACCAAAGTAACGAGTAACTACTACGCAGACATTGGTAAGATTATGATTTTCTAAGACGCCAAGCATAGGGACTCCAGCAGTACCACTAGGTTCGCCATCATCACTCGTACGCTTGATCTCACTGCGTTCCCCTACAATAAAAGCAGAGCAGTTATGGGTGGCTTTGTAGTGTTCTTTTTTGATAGCAGTGATAAAGTCACGAGCTTCTTCTTCACTATAGACACGCTTGGCATGACAGATAAAGCGTGATTTTTTGATTTCTTCTTGGACCTGCCCATCCTCTTTAATTGTTCTAAATTCCATGATTTAATTGTACTAAAAAATTACCTAAAGCGCTATATTTTTACGAATATTAAAGTATGAAAGTAAATCCAAATTATCTCGGTCGCTTGTTTACTGAGAAAGAATTAACGGAAGAAGAACGACAGGAAGCAGTGAGACTGCCAGCAATGAGAAAAGAGAAGGGGAAACTGTTTTGTCAACGTTGTAATAGTTTGATTCTAGAAGAATGGTATTTGCCTATCAGCGCTTACTATTGTAGGGAGTGTTTACTGATGAAGAGAATCAGGAGTGATAAAGCTTTATACTATTTTCCTCAAGAGGATTTTCCTAAGCAAGACGTCCTCAAATGGCGTGGTCAGTTAACACCTTTTCAAGAAAAAGTGTCAGAGGGACTGCTTCAGGCGGTAGACAAGCAAGAGCCAACCTTGGTTCACGCTGTGACAGGAGCTGGAAAGACAGAGATGATTTATCAAGTTGTGGCTAAAGTGATTGATGATGGTGGTGCAGTTTGTTTGGCCAGTCCTCGAATTGATGTGTGTTTAGAACTGTATAAGCGACTGCAGAATGACTTTGCTTGCGATATAGCGCTACTCCATGGCGAATCAGAGCCCTATTTCGAACTCCCTTAGTAGTTGCAACAACTCATCAGTTATTAAAATTTTATCATGCTTTTGATTTGTTGATAGTGGATGAGGTAGATGCCTTTCCTTATGTTGACAACACTATGCTTTACTATGCTGTAAAGAATAGTGTAAAGGAGGATGGATTGAGGATATTCCTTACGGCAACTTCTACAGATGAGTTAGATAGGAAGGTTCGCACAGGGGAATTAAAAAGATTAAGCTTGCCGAGACGGTTTCATGGAAATCCTTTGATTATTCCTAAACCAGTCTGGTTATTGGATTTTAATCGCTGTTTAGAGAAAAATCAATTGTCAACCAAGTTAAAGACTTATATTGAGAAACAGAGAAGAACAGGTTATCCCTTACTGATTTTTGCATCAGAGATTAAGAAAGGTGAAAAACTAAAAGAAATCTTGAAGGAGCAGTACCCGAATGAGAATATCGGCTTTGTGTCTTCTGTGACAGAAGACCGATTAGAGCAGGTGCAAGCTTTTCGAGATGGAGAACTAACAATACTGATCAGTACGACAATCTTGGAACGCGGGGTTACCTTCCCTTGTGTGGATGTTTTCGTAGTAGAAGCTAATCATCGTCTCTTTACCAAGTCTAGTTTGATTCAGATTGGAGGGCGAGTTGGACGCAGTATGGACAGACCAACTGGTGAGTTGCTCTTCTTTCATGATGGATTAAATGCTTCCATCAAAAAGGCAATCAAGGAAATCAAGAATATGAATAAGGAGGCAGGGTTATGAACTGTTTATTATGTGGCCAGACTACAAAGAGTGAGCTGACTTTTAGCAGTCTCTTCCTTTTGAAGGATGATTGCAGTTATCTTTGCTCAGCTTGTGCTTCTAGTTTTGAGAGGATTGGTGAGAATTATTGCCCAAACTGTATGAAAACAGGCATGTCAACTAAGTGTCAAGATTGTAAACTTTGGTGTAAAGAAGGAATTCAGGTTGATCATAAGGCAATCTTTACCTATAATCAAGCTATGAAAGACTTTTTCAGTCGATATAAGTTTGATGGCGATTTTTTGCTTAGAAAGGTTTTTGCTTCTGTTCTTGCTGAGGAGCTGAAAAAGTATAGAGGATATCAATTTGTGTTGATTCCCCTAAGCCCTGAAAGATTGCTTGAGAGGGGGTTTAACCAAGTCGAAGGTTTGGTTGAGGCAGCAGGCTTTTCTTTCAAAGATATATTAGGAAAAAGAGAAGAGAGTGCTAGTTCTTCTAAAAGCCGTTTAGAAAGGTTAGCTACTGAAATTCCATTTTTTATTAAAGATGGAATCTCACTTCCCAAGAAGATTTTGCTGATTGATGACATCTATACAACAGGGGCAACTGTGAATCGTGTGAAACGACTTTTGGAAGAAGCAGGTGCTTTGGAAGTTAAAACTTTTTCCCTTGTAAGATGAGGAAAAAATTTGCAAAATGAAAATGAAAGCGTTATAATATAGTTAGAAAAAAACAAAAATGTTTAGAAAGAAGGTACTTATATGATTAAATATAGTATCCGTGGTGAAAACCTAGAAGTAACAGAAGCAATTCGTGATTATGTAGTTTCTAAACTCGAAAAGATCGAAAAGTATTTCCAACCTGAGCAGGAGTTGGATGCACGTGTGAACTTGAAAGTTTACCGTGAAAAAACAGCAAAGGTTGAAGTAACAATTCCGCTTGGATCTATCACTCTTCGTGCTGAAGATATTTCTCAAGATATGTATGGTTCTATCGATCTTGTAACAGATAAAATTGAACGTCAGATTCGTAAAAATAAAACTAAAATCGAACGTAAGAATAAAAGTAAAGTTGCGACAAGTCAACTCTTTACAGATGCTCTAGTTGAAGATGCAGATGTTGTGCAACCCAAAGTCGTTCGTTCAAAACAAATTGATTTGAAGCCAATGGATTTAGAAGAAGCCCTTCTTCAAATGGATTTATTGGGACATGATTTCTTTATTTATGTAGATGTAGAAGATCAAACAACTAATGTTTTGTATCGCCGTGAAGATGGTGAAGTTGGTTTACTAGAAGTCAAAGAATCATAAAATTGAAATAACAAAAAAGTGGTTTACAAATCAGTAAACCACTTTTTCTTATGCGGAAATAAGTAAGAAAAAACAGGAAATCCTTGATTAAACAGTCAGAATCGACCCCTATAATCTGAACTTATAGGGGTATTTATATTTATTAAGTAGACAAAATAATACCCTAAGGGATAGAATGGGGTTGTCAACAAATAGCGAATACAAAAATGTAAGCGCTCTTATAACAAATAAAGGAGTCATGACTATGGCAACAAAAGAAGAAATTTTACGCGAACTATATCCTGAGGACCTTTTTCACTATGCGGATGGTCTAACTTTGGGAGAAGCAGAGGTTTTACAAGAAACTCGCCGTTTGATTGAGAAACATCTCCGTCCGGTTATTAATGAATACTGGGAAAAACCTGATTTTCCTTTTGAAGAATTCTATGCTGTGGCTAAGGGCGCTCAAATTATGAACAATCCAAAATTGTTTGAGGGACGTGAAGGTAGCTGGAAACCATCTGAACTTTATATTGCTTTCTTGTATCTTGAACTTGCTCGCTTCGATGCTTCTATGGCAACATTCTACACCGTTCATGGCGGACTTTGCTACAACACAATTCTCTTGGGTGGTGATGAGCGTCAACAAAAAGAATTTCTTCCAAAACTAGCTGCATTTGATTGGCAAGGTTGCTTCGCTTTGACTGAACCTCTTTCAGGTTCTGATATTGCTGGAGGACTTGCAACTACTGCAGAACGTGTTGGAGACAAGTGGATTCTAAATGGTGAAAAACGCTGGATTGGTGGTTCAGATACTGCGGATGTCGTTCCTGTATTTGCTCGTGATGTTGCGGATGGCAAGGTGAAATGCTTTATCGTTCGTAAGGGAGCTCCGGGATATCATGCGGAACCAATCCCACATAAGATTGCTCTTCGTTGTGTCCGCAATGGCCATATTACTATGAAGAATGTAGAGGTTCCAGATTCAGACCGTTTGGTAAATATCAATGGTTTTGGTGATGTAGCCCGTATCTTGACCTTCACTCGTGCGGACGTTGCTCACATTGCTATGGGAGTGACTTGTGGATCTTATGTAGCAGCTCTTAAATATGCTAAAGATCGCGAACAGTTCAAACGTCCAATTGCCAAATTCCAAATTGTTCAAGAAATTGGCTCGTATGCAAGCAAATGCTGTAGCAGTTATTGCTTATTCAACTCGTATTGCTGAGATGCAAGAGAAAGGTAATGAATTGATGCTTAACTCTGCTCTTGCTAAGATGCACAATTCCTTGGTGATGCGCGAAACAGTTGCCCTTGCTCGTGAAACTTGCGGAGGTAATGGTATTACACTTGAGACAGACGTTGCTCGTTTCTTTGCAGATGCTGAATCAATCTATACCTATGAAGGTTCACACGAAGTGAATGCCTTGATTGTTGGTCGTGAGATTACTGGACTAGGTGCCTTTGTTTAATGTCAGAAGGGCGATTGAAGGATTTCTGTTCAATCGTCCTTGCTTCATGCACTGGATTTTTGTAAAATAAGAAGGAGAAAATAATGATATCTAAGGTGATGATTATTGGTTCTGGTCAAATGGGAAGCGGAATTGCTCAAGTATTTGCTCAGGCTGGTTTTACAGTTTACTTAAACGATATTAAAGAAGAATTTGTTCAAAGAGGCTTGAATAATATCACAAAACAATTGGAACGTTCAGTTGAAAAAGGACGGATGTCTGCGGATGAGAAGGATCAGGTATTAGCCAATTTGCTTCCATCTGTTTCATATGAAGATGCGAAACAAGTCCAATTGGTGATTGAAGCTGCAACTGAGAATCGTGAGATTAAGTTGAATATTTTCAAACAATTGGATGAATTGACAGATCCTAAAACTATCTTAGCATCAAACACATCCTCTTTGTCAATCACGGATATAGCTGCTGCTACTAAACATCAGGAGCGCGTGATTGGAATGCACTTCTTTAATCCTGCCCCAATCATGAAACTGGTAGAGGTTATTAAGGCCTTGCAGACTTCAGAAGAAGTGGTTCAGGCGGTTCGTGAATTGACAGTGAAAATTGGTAAAACACCAGTTGATGTTAAAGATTCTTATGGTTTTGTTGTGAACAGAATTTTGATTCCTATGATCAATGAAGCCGTTTACATTCTAGGTGAGGGAGTGGCTAGTGCCGAGGAAATCGATGAAGCGATGAAACTTGGTGCAAATCATCCTATTGGACCTTTGGCTCTTGCTGACTTGATTGGGTTGGATGTTTGTTTGGCTATTATGGGCGTCCTAAACCAAGGGTTTGGTGATCAAAAATACCGTCCTGCCCCTCTTCTTAAGAAAATGGTCGAAGCAGGAAAATTGGGACGGAAGACAAAAGAAGGATTCTTTACTTACTAGACACTGATGGAGGTAGTCATGAAAGACGTAGTTATTGTTTCGGCAGTGCGAACACCTTTAGGTTCCTTTGGCGGGAGCTTGAAGAATGTTTCTGCTGTTGATTTGGGATCTTTGGTCATTAAGAGTGCTTTGGAAAAAGCGAATATTAAACCAGAGCAGGTAGATGAAGTGATTATGGGGAATGTCCTAGGCGCAGGTTTAGGCCAAAACGTGGCTCGCCAAATGAGTATTCATGCTGGGCTTCCTGAATTTACACCAGCCTTTACCATTAATAAGGTTTGTGGTTCCGGTTTGAAGGCAGTGCAGTTAGCTGCTCAAGCGATTCAGTGCGGAGATGCAGATATTGTCGTGGCTGGTGGTGCAGAAACATGAGCCAGGCTCCATATGTTTTGCCAAGCTTCCGTTGGGGTGGACGTATGGGAGATTCGAAAGTGGTAGATACCATGATTAAGGACGGTTTGTCTGATGCCTTTAACGAATACCATATGGGGATTACAGCTGAGAATGTGGCAGAAGAATATGGTATTAGCCGGGATGATCAAGATGCGCTTGCTTTGGAATCTCAAAAACGAGCAGTGGCGGCTATAGAATCTGGACGTTTTAAGGAAGAGATTGTTCCGGTGGTCATTCCTCAACGCAAAGGCGATCCTATCATCTTTGATACAGATGAATTTCCTAGAAAAGATGCTAGCTTGGAGAGTCTGTCTAAGCTACGTCCTGTTTTCAAAAAAGACGGTTCTGTTACAGCGGGAAATGCCTCAGGTATCAATGACGGAGCGGCGGCTGTCTTGGTCATGAGTGCTGAAAAAGCTGAAGAATTAGGACTTCCAGTCATTGCGCGCATTCGTTCGTATGCAAGTGCAGGTTTGGATCCTAAGATTATGGGATGTGGACCGATTTATGCGACCCGTAAAGCTCTTGAAAAAGGTAATTTGACAGTTGATGATCTTGACTTGATCGAGTCAAATGAAGCCTTTGCTGCTCAGGCTTGTGCGGTTGGGAAAACACTTGGTTTCAATACTGATATTGTCAATGTCAATGGTGGCGCGATTGCTCTTGGTCACCCAATTGGAGCTTCAGGTTGCCGTATCCTAGTGACTCTGGTACATGAGATGATGAAACGTGATGCTAAAACTGGTTTAGCTACTCTCTGTATCGGAGGAGGGATGGGAACAGCCCTCATCGTTGAACGTTAGTTATTAGAAAACTGAACGTCATTTCCTCTTTTTCAATATTACGATTACAAAATGAGATATTGATCCGATCTCATAGTTACATACCTTATCAAGTGTCTTTCTCCGAAAGTGCCTGATAAGGTATTTTTGCTTTTCCTAAGACTTTGAGGATAGATTGAATGGCTCTATTCTATAAGATGGACTTATAGGTCTATAAATAAAGATTAAGTAGACGGATAGGGAAAAAAGGATTATGATAAAAATGTAAGCTCTTACATTTTGTGTTGGTATTTGTTGACGCTGTACTCTGTACTCAAAATAAATCAAGTAGGAGCAAAACAATGAGTAAAACTGTTTTATTAGAGGTTAAGAATGGTCTTGGCTATCTAACAATTAACCGTCCATCGGCTTTGAACGCTTTAAGTTCAGAAGTCTTAAAGGATTTGAATCTCGTTTTAGACCAAATTGAAGCTAGCGAGGACATTCGTGTTGTCATCGTGACTGGTCAAGGGGAAAAAGCATTTGTCGCTGGAGCAGACATTAAAGAGATGGACCAAATGTCTCCAATTCAGGCTCATGAATACATGACCTATGCGAACGACACCTTTACCCGTTTATCTGAATTGACTCAACCAACTATTTCAGTATTGAATGGGTATGCTTTGGGAGGCGGTCTAGAATTAGCTCTTTCAACTGATATCCGAATCGGCTATGACAAGACAATGGTTGGTTTCCCTGAAGTTGGCTTGGGAATCATTCCTGGTTTTGCAGGTACTCAAAGAATGTCTCGTTTGATTGGTACTAGCAAAACAAAGGAATTAATCTTTACTGCTAGAATGGTTAACGGACAAGAAGCATATGATCTTGGAATTCTTAACAAGTTGGTAGCAGCAGAAGAACTATTGCCTGCGGCAGAAGAGCTGGCAGGAGCGATTATGAAAAATGCACCGCTAGCAGTTGAAAAAGCTAAACATATTATCCAAGTTGGCTCAGAACTCCCTCTGAAAAATGCTATTCGTTTGGAAACAGAAGCGGAAGCTCTACTCTTCTCAACAGAAGATAAGGTAGAAGGAATGCGCGTTTTTGTTGAAAAACGCAAAGCTGTCTTTCAACGTAAATAAGAGAGGAGATAGGTTATGAAAGTTGTAACATTGTCTGAAGCTATTTCCTTGATTCATTCAGGAGATAAAGTTGGTATTTCTGGTTTTCTCGGAGTGGGAGAGCCACTAGAGTTAATTGAGGAACTGGTTCGTCAAAACCAGCAAGATTTGACCTTGGTGTCTGTTGTAACCTCTCAACCCGGTAAGGAAGTTGGAGTTGGTCGACTTTGTGAAAACCATCAGGTTACAAAGTACATTGCAGCCCATGTAGGGACATCCGCTGCTGCTCAGCATGATTATTTCTCGGGAGCCATGAAAGTGGAGTTCACTCCGATGGGAACTGTCGTAGAACGCTTGCATGCTGCGGGCGCTGGCCTTGGAGCAGTCTTAACACCAACAGGTGTAGGAACAATTCTTGAAGATGAACACGAAAAAGTGACTCGAAATGGAAAAGAATATTTGATTTATGATCCATTGAAGATTGATGTTGCCTTGATTAAAGCTACAAAGGCGGATAAGTATGGCAACCTTTATCTGGATGGGACTACTAAAAACATCTCCCTTCAACTCGCTCTAGCAGCTGACACAGTTATTGTTGAGACAAACGAATTGGTTGAAGTCGGAGAAATTGATCCAAATGATATTTACATCCCTGGTATCCTAGTTGACTATGTCGTTCAAGGATTGACACCACAAGAGCATCATCAGATGATGGGAGATCTGTGGACAGAGACAAAGAAACTGGCGGGGGTGAAGTAAAATGAAAGCAAAAGAGATTATCGCAAGACGTGTAGCACTTGAATTTAAAGATGGAGATGTGGTCAATCTTGGTTTTGGGATTCCAAATGCCTCTGCTGATTACATTCCTGAAGGTGTAAATGTTATTTTACAGGCAGAAAATGGCGCTCTTCGATTTGGGGAAACACCTACCAAGGACAACTATAATGCCAATTTAGCGAACTCTGGTGGAGCTCCTATTACATTGTTGCCAGGAGCAGCCTTGTTTGATCTACAAACTTCCTTTGCCATTATTCGTGGTGGACACGTGGATGCAACCGTTCTTGGAGCTCTTGAAGTCAGCCAAGATGGAAGCATTGCGAACTGGATTATCCCAGGGAAATTTGCTCCTGGTATGGGTGGCGCAATGGACTTATTGGTAGGAGCTAAGCGCGTAATCGGGGCTATCCAACATACAACTGCTGATGGGGAATCTAAGTTGTTGAAAGAATGTACCTTGCCACTTTCAGCTAAAGGAGTATTGGATCTTGTCATCACAGAATTAGCTGTTTTTGGATTCAAAGATGGTAAATTCCTGTTGAAAGAGCTGGCTCCTGGTGTGACATTAGAAGAAGTTCTTGAAAAAACAGCTGGGGAAGTCATTGTCTCAGAAGACCTGAAAACAATGCCGATTTAAGCAAAAAAAGAGCTATTTTCTACTTAGTGTGTTATGATATAAACCAGATAGTATTGTAAGCGCTTTATATACAGCGTTAAAATGAAGTATTCGAAATGTTATTTCGATAAAAAGTCAGTAGACAACTATCAAACACTAGAATAGTTGTCTAATTGACTTACTAAAATAGTGAAGGAAAGCTAGGTGATGGGTAAGTGGATATTATCCAAATGAACTATTTCATCAATATCATAGAATGCGGATGCAACCTTTCCATTGCTGCAAAGAAGATTCACATTAGTCAATCAGCCTTGAGTCAATTTGTGACAAATTTTGAAGCAGCTGAAGGGGTTCAATTATTCAATCGCAAGAATGGAAGATTAGAAAGTTTAACAGAGGCGGGACGCAAAATTTATCGTTATGCGACCGAGATTGTGAATCGACATGAAGAAATGCTTTCCATGATCCATATAGAAGCTCAAAAGCAAAAAGGCACCATTAATTTTGGTATTCCGTCCTTGATTTTACGAGTTTATTTTGCTAGTGCCTTGCCTCATTTTCTGAAAAATAATCCTCATATCCATATCCAGGTTACGGAAGGTGGAGGGAAGGAAATTCGTCAAAAAATGGTTGATGGAGATTTGAATCTCTCTATTCTGATAGAGCCTACGAGCCTGGATGCTAAAAAATATGAACAACATATCATTCAATTGGATGAATACGTTGCTTATATGGATAAGGATCATCCGTTGGCTCAGAAAAGCTTGTTGGAATGGTCTGATATTGCTGGTTATGAATTGGCAACCTTCAACAAAACATTTACGACTTATGATTTAGTGACAGAAAAACTTCGTTCACAACGAATTGAGGCTAAATTTGCTTATCTTTCCTCTACTTGGGACTTCCTAGTTGAATCAACTCATCAGACAGATTTGATTGCCCTTTTGCCAAGGCCGGTTGAATATTTTGTGGATAAGAGTCGTTTTAAGGCGGTTAGATTCAAAGATCCGATTCCATTTAATATTTGGTTTTGTAGACCCTATAAAAACTCCTACAATGAAGTAGAGTCTTATGTGTATGAAGAATTGTTGAAAGATTATTACCAACCGTTTTCTGACAACTAAGATGAGGTGAATGCGATGACCTATAATGACGTGCTGGCGCGAGAATTGAAGGCAGACGTGAAAGTGTTGATTCGGGACTATTTCAAGTCTCATGAGGATGAACAACAGTTCCCTAGAGAATTGCTTTATCAGTTTATTGAGCAATTTGATATCTTTTCCTTGCTTTTAGATAGTCAAGATTCTGTTTTGAGAACCGAGTTTTTAACCTTTATTCGCTTGATTTCAAAAGATTTTCCTGCTTTTTCTGCTGTTCTACTAACTCAGGCATGTTATGGTATCTATCCTATTTTACGATATGGGAGTCAGGAACAAAAATCGCGTTATGTAGAACCATTAGTAAGGGGAGAAATCTTAGCTGGCTTGGGATTTTCTGAAGGAAAATTGATGGACAGCTTGGAGGTTATTGCAACAACTGCAAGGAAAACAGAAACAGGTTGGTCTTTAACTGGGAAGAAGTCAATTGTATCAAATTGCCGCTATACAGATATTTTGTTAATCTTAGCCAAGGTTCAAGAAGCTAACGGAGAATATGGATACGGATTTTTCATTGTTGATACGACTCGACCGGGAGTTGCTTTTGGAGATGATATTGCAAAACCTGGTTTACAGGGTTTGCCTGTGAATTCGGTAACTTTTGATCAGGTCATATTGCCAGAAGATAGTCTTCTAGGATTGACGCTAAATGGGGAAACTCAGTTAAATGATATTATCAAAAAATTACAGCTAGGATTAAGCGCTATCTCTATTGGTATCTCTGAGGGAGCTTTTGAAACAGGTCTGGCTTTTGTAAAGGTCAAAAGAAGATTTGGGAAACCATTAATCGATGCGACAGTCTATCAACATCAATTCGCAGACTTGTATACTAAGCTGTGTGCGGCTGAATCTTACTTTGCTTCCTACAAGGATAGGATGAAGGCGGATTCTCTCTTTGTATCTCAGATAAAACTTTATACGACAAAAGTAGCAATTGAGATTTCTGAGGAAATTATTAGATTAATTGGACCTCTTCAAACCTTGGATGACATCCCCATAGACCGTTATCTAAGGATGCCAAAACGATTGAAATCTATGGAAAATCTGGGGATTCGATTCGTAAAAGAATAGCAGCCCAATGGATAAAGGAGTAAAGCATGACAGAACTCACCTTACAGGAATATCAATTTCATGATATGAAACTGACATGGCTACGTGGAGCCGATAAATTGACGGATGCAGGGACTCTTTTTGGTCCGGTTCCGAAAGTTGTGTGGTCTCGTTACTACCCAACAAATGATGCTAATATGATGGCAGAATTGACGGATCCTATTTTGATCCAGTACAAGGGTAAAAATTACTTGATAGATGCAAGTTTTGATACAGCAAAATTATCTGATAAACAAAGGCGCAACTTAGGAATCTTAACTGAAAGTCGGGTAGAAGAAAGTTTATCTCTTTTAGGACTATCGCCTGAAGATATTGACATCGTGCTGATGACACATATGCATCATGATCATTCTGGTGGCTTGACGCGTGTGAATGATCAAGGAGAGTTGGTTTCCCAAGTATTCAAATGCCAAGATTATTGTGAATGATGTCGAATGGTATGAGATGAGAAACCCTAATAATCGAACACGAGGAACTTATCTGAGAGAGAATTGGGAACCGATTCAAGATCAGGTGACGACTTTCTCAGAGTATATCAATGTCATTCCAGAAATCCAAATGATTCACACAAGTGGTCACAGCAATGGCCACAGTATTATCTTGCTCAAACAGGGGAAAGATACGATGATCCACATGGGGGACTTGATGTTATCACATGTTCATCGAAATCCTCTCTGGGTTCCAGCAGTAGATGATTATCCTATGAAATCCATTTTAGCCAAAGAGAAATGGTTGCGTCAGGCTTTTGAGAATCATTACAAGTTTTTCTTTTATCATGATCAATTTTTCGCGGTGGTAGAGTTTGATAAGGAAGGGAAGGAGTTGGTAGATTATGTTCTACGTTCTCGCCCCCCACTTATTCCTTTTACAGATGAGCAGGATCGTAAGCCAGACTTTTTAGGATAGCAGAATATGAGGAGACAAATATAACATTTTCTTGTTGACGGGGATATTGGTGAATCATGCATCCATTTGCCAACAAGAATCAACAGAAAATAAAAGGAGGACTCATATGTCAATTACAAAACTTTTACAGATTCAATATCCAATTTTCCAAGGGGCTATGGCTCAAATCTCGCACTATCAACTAGCAGCAGCTGTTTCTGAGGCTGGAGGTCTGGGAATTATCGCTTCGGGTGGTATGACCGGAGAACAGTTGCGTGAAGAAATTCGTGAACTGAGAAAGTTGACAGATAAGCCTTTTGGTGTCAACATCATGTTGATGATGAAAAATATCAAGGATATTGTGACTGTTATCATCGAAGAAAAGGTTCCAGTGGTAACTACAGGTGCAGGAACTCCTAAGCATATCATGCCTTACTTGAAAGAAGCAGGAATCAAGGTTATTCCAGTTATTGCCAGTGTCAAGCATGCTCAAAAGATGCAAGAATTGGGAGTTGATGCTGTAATCGCTGAAGGTTCAGAAGCTGGTGGCCATATTGGAGAGACCAATACAATGGCTCTTATCCCACAAATCGTTGATGCGGTAACGATTCCAGTCATTGCTGCAGGAGGTGTTGCAGATGGTCGTGGACTTGCTGCTGCGATTGCCCTAGGTGCACAAGGAGTTCAAATGGGAACAGTTTTTCTTGCTTCAGAAGAATGTCCAATTTCTCCTGCCTATAAAGAAGCTATTTTAGCGGCAAGTGATACAGCGACTGCGGTTACAGGTCGCATCGCGGGAGCGCCAGTTCGTTGTATTCGCAATGAGATGACGGATCACTACATTGAATTAGAGCAGAAAGGTACAAATCGAGAGGAACTGGAAGAAATTACGATCGGTTCTCTATCTAAGGCTGTCTATGAAGGTGATACAGTTCATGGTTCAATGATGAGCGGACAAATTGCGGGTTTGGTGAAAGACATCAAACCATGTAAGGCTATTTAGAATCAATTGTGAAACAGGCGCAAGAGCGCCTACAAGACATTCGACTAGAATTAGGTGAATAATGTAATCTAGGCGGAAGATTCTGCACTGATGTGGAAAAAGGAGAGCGAGGCATTTGCTCTCCTTTTTTATGTATAGTTTCTTTAAGAGCATCTTACTATAATAAAAGCAGTGCTTTCTCTTTAAAGGTCGCTTTTTAAGGGCATTTGTGATATAATAATGCGCAAGAGGTTTAGAATGAAAAAAAATAATTTAACTCCGAATTCTGCGATTCTACTAGGGCTTGCAACTTTCGGAACCTTAACAATGCTGATTATTTTTTCACAAAATAATGTTGTAACAATCAGTGTCTTGTTTTTATTTGTACTTCTTTATCTGCTTTTATTTGTCTGGCAAAAAAAACAGTATGAAAAGAGCGAAATTGAACAAATCCAATACGTAAATCATCAAGCGGAAGATAGCTTAAACACGCTGCTCGAACAAATGCCGGTTGGTGTTCTGAAGTTAGATTTATCCAGTGGCGAAGTGGAGTGGTTTAATCCTTATGCTGAGTTGATTTTGACTACTGAAGAAGGCGAAATTGATGTCGAATTGATTCAAACCATCATTAAAGCTTCGGTGGGGAATCCAGGTTCTTACGCCACCTTGGGGGAAACACGCTATGCCGTTCATATGGACAAGGCTTCAGGTGTCCTGTATTTCTTTGACGTTTCAGGGGAATACGAAGCAACTGTCGAGTTGGTAACGAGTCGACCAGTGATTGGGGTCATCTCGGTCGATAACTACGATGATTTAGAAGATGCGACTTCTGACTCGGATATCAGTCATATCAATAGTTTTGTGGCCAACTTTGTATCGGAGTTTACGGAGAAGTATGCCATGTTTTCTCGGCGCGTGGGGATGGATCGATTTTATCTATTTACTGATTATACCGTGCTTGAGGAATTGATGAATGATAAGTTCTCTGTCATTGATGTTTTCCGCGAAGAGTCGAAACAGAGACAATTGCCCTTGACTTTAAGTATGGGATTTTCTTATGGTGATGGAAATCATGATGAGATAGGAAAAGTTGCTCTCCTAAACTTGAACCTAGCCGAGGTTCGTGGTGGTGACCAGGTAGTTGTCAAGGAAAATGATGAAACCAAGAACCCAGTCTATTTTGGTGGTGGTTCTGCAGCCTCTGTTAAGAGAACAAGAACACGTACCAGAGCCATGATGACAGCTATTTCAGATAAAATTCGAAGTGTAGACCAAGTCTTTGTAGTCGGTCATAAGAATCTAGATATGGATGCTTTGGGCTCAGCGGTTGGTATGCAGTTGTTTGCGAGCAATATTACAGAAGACAGTTACGCAGTCTACGATGCAGATCAAATGTCGCCAGATATCGAGCGGGCTATCAACTTCTTGGAAAAAGAAGGTGTCACCAAGCTCTTGCCTCTGTCTGATGCGATGAGGCTAGTTACAAAGCGCTCTTTGTTGATTCTAGTAGATCATTCGAAGACAGCTTTGACCTTGTCCAAAGGTTTTTATGATTTATTCACGCAAACCATTGTCATTGACCATCATCGACGTGATCAGGATTTCCCAGAGAATGCTGTCATCACCTATATCGAAAGTGGAGCAAGTAGTGCGAGTGAGTTGGTCACAGAATTGATTCAGTTCCAAAATTCTAAGAAAAATCGTTTAAGTCGTATGCAGGCCAGTGTACTGATGGCTGGTATGATGCTGGATACCAAAAATTTCACATCTCGCGTGACGAGTCGAACTTTTGATGTGGCTAGCTACCTTCGAACACGTGGAAGCGATAGTATCGCAATCCAGGAGATTGCTGCGACAGATTTTGAAGAATACCGTGAGGTAAATGAACTCATTTTACAAGGTCATAAGCTAGGTTCAGATATCTTGATTGCCCAAGCTAAGGACTCAACCGCTTATGACACAGTTGTCATCAGTAAGGCTGCCGATGCTATGTTGGCTATGTCTGGCATTGAAGCCAGCTTCGTTCTAGCAAGAATACACAAGGATTTATCTCAATCTCAGCTCGAAGTCGCAGTAAAATCAATGTTCAACGCATTATGGAAGAGTTGGGTGGCGGTGGTCACTTTAATCTAGCTGCTGCGCAAATCGAGAATATGAGTCTGTCAGAAGCAGGGGAAAAATTGACTCAACTAATCTTGGAAGAACTAAAGGAAAAGGAGAAAGAAGAATGAAAGTAATCTTTTTAGCAGATGTCAAAGGAAAAGGAAAAAAAGGCGAAATCAAGGAAGTGCCAACTGGCTACGCTCAAAACTTTTTGATTAAAAAGAATTTGGCCAAGGAAGCGACTGCTCAAGCAGTGGGTGAGTTGCGTGGAAAACAAAAATCTGAAGAAAAAGCTCATGCTGAAATGATTGCTGAAGCAAAAGCCATCAAGGCTAAGCTTGAGGCAGAAGAAACAGTTGTAGAGTTTGTTGAAAAGGTTGGACCAGATGGCCGTACATTTGGCTCTATCACTAACAAGAAAATTGCAGAAGAATTGCAAAAGCAGTTTGGTATTAAGATTGACAAACGCAATATTCAAGTGCAAGCACCAATTCGAGCAGTAGGTTTGATTGATGTACCAGTGAAGATCTATCAAGATGTTACAAGTGTCATCAATCTTCGTGTAAAAGAAGGTTAAGTTTACAACTTCTTGACAAGATTGTAAAAGGAAGGAAAGTTGGATGGCAGAAGTAGAGGAACTGCGAGTTCAACCTCAGGATATTTTAGCAGAACAATCTGTTCTGGGAGCTATTTTTATAGATGAGAGTAAGCTCGTTTTTGTCCGAGAATACATTGATTCTCGTGACTTCTTTAAGTATGCTCATCGGTTGATTTTCCAAGCGATGGTAGATTTGTCGGATCGTGGGGAAGCGATTGATGCGACGACGGTTCGGACGATTTTGGATAGCCAAGGGGATCTCCAAAATATTGGTGGCTTGTCTTATCTTGTTGAAATTGTCAACTCAGTACCAACTTCAGCGAATGCGGAATATTATGCTAAAATTGTAGCGGAAAAGGCTATGCTACGTCGCTTGATTTCCAAGTTGACAGAGTCTGTCAACCAAGCCTATGAGGCTTCTAAGCCTGCAGATGAAATCATCGCTCAGGCTGAAAAGGGACTCATTGATGTTAGCGAAAACGCCAATCGTAGTGGGTTCAAGAACATCCGAGATATTCTAAATATCAACTTTGGGAACCTAGAAGTTCGGTCACAACAAACAACGGATATCACTGGTATTGCAACGGGTTACCGTGATTTGGACCATATGACGACAGGTCTCCATGAGGAGGAATTAATTATTCTAGCGGCGCGACCAGCAGTTGGTAAGACGGCCTTTGCTTTGAACATTGCTCAGAACATTGGGACTAAGTTGGACAAGACGGTTGCTATCTTTTCGCTGGAAATGGGTGCGGAAAGTCTAGTAGACCGTATGTTGGCGGCCGAAGGCTTGGTGGAGTCCCATTCTATCCGTACGGGTCAATTGACTGATGAGGAGTGGCAAAAATATACCATTGCTCAAGGGAACCCTAGCCAACGCGAGTATCTATATCGATGATACACCAGGGATTCGGATCACGGAAATTCGTTCGCGTTCACGTAAACTGGCTCAAGAAACAGGCAATCTAGGCTTGATTTTGATCGACTACCTACAGCTTATCACAGGTACTGGTCGTGAGAACCGCCAACAAGAAGTCTCTGAAATTTCTCGTCAGTTAAAAAAATTCTAGCTAAGGAGCTAAAGGTTCCAGTCATTGCTCTTAGTCAGTTATCTCGTGGAGTGGAACAGCGTCAGGATAAGAGACCAGTCTTGTCTGATATTCGTGAATCGGGTTCTATCGAGCAGGATGCGGATATCGTAGCCTTTCTGTACCGTGACGACTACTACGATCGTGCGGGTGAAGAAGAGGAAGGAATTCCAAATAACAAGGTTGAGGTTATCATCGAGAAAAACCGTAGTGGAGCTCGTGGAACGGTGGAATTGATTTTCCAAAAAGAATACAATAAATTTTCAAGTATCTCAAAGAGGGAGGCATAAGATGTCAGATGCATTTACAGATGTAGCCAAGATGAAAAAAATCAAAGAAGAGATCAAGGCGCATGAGGGACAAGTCGTTGAAATGACTTTGGAGAATGGCCGTAAGCGCCAAAAAAACAGACTGGGTAAGTTAATTGAGGTTTATCCATCTTTATTTATCGTTGAATTTGGGGATGTTGAAGGAGACAAACAAGCCAATGTCTATGTTGAATCCTTCACCTACTCAGATATCTTGACAGAAAAGAACTTGATTCGCTATCTAGACTAAGAATCCTAAAATGAAGTGAGCTTTGCTCACTTTTTTCTTTTTCTCCCGAATAGTATAAACGAGGGTAACCTCGGAAATTTATATTATTAAGGAGAATGAATGACGTTTTTTAAATCAGGAGTTAAGAAGAGTAGATATACTCAGTTGGGTTTAGGGCTGGCTACTTTGTTTGTTACAAGTACCTTTTTGTTTGGTGGAGAATCGGTTCAGGCCGATAGTGTAGCGCGTGGAGATGACTATCCGCTTCACTACAAAAATGGTAGTGTTGAAATCGATCAGTGGCGGATGTATTCTCGCCAGTGTACCTCTTTTGCGGCCTTTCGTTTGAGTAGTGTAAATGGCTTTGAGATTCCTCCTGCCTACGGAAATGCGAATGAATGGGGACATCGTGCAAGGCGAGAAGGCTACCGTGTGGATACTAAGCCAGAAGTTGGGGCTATTGCTTGGTCGACAGAAGGATATTATGGGCACGTGGCCTGGGTATCAAATGTATCAGGGGATACGATTGAAATCGAAGAGTATAACTATGGGGTTCGAGAAAAGTATAACCGTCGAAAAGTCAAGGCTAGTTCGATGACGGGTTTTATTCATTTCAAGGATTTATCCGCTAGCCATGGTGCGAGTGAGGGTGCTCGTAGCTCAGAGCTTCCGTCCAGTGGGACAATAGTGTTCACGGGGAAATTGCCAATTATGGACCAGCCAGCAAGCACAGGACAAGTTATTGACTACTATTATGCTGGTGAGAGTGTGAGTTATGATCAAGTTCTTGAAAAGGATGGTTATAAGTGGCTCGGTTATTTGTCTTATAGCGGTTCTAGAAGATATGTGCAGTATGCAGAGCTAAGCAATACAGAAAAAGGCTGGAAAAAAGAAGGAGGGAGTTGGAATTACCGTGAGAACGGGAAACTCGCAACTGGTTGGAAGAAAATAAATGGCAGTTGGTATCACTTTAAAGACAATGGAACCATGTCAACAGGTTGGGTGAAGGATGGTTTGCATTGGTACTATCTAAAGGCATCAGGGGAGATGCAGACAGGATGGCTAAAGGAAATGGAACATGGTATTATTTGGAGAGTTCAGGGGCTATGAAGTCTAGCCAGTGGTTCCAAGTAGGAGGAAAGTATTACTACGTCAATGCTTCAGGGGCTTTAGCAGTGAATACCACTGTGGATGGCTATCGAGTGGATAGTAACGGAGCTAGAATCTAGAAAGAATATAAAAAAGAGGGCTTCACTACCATTTGCCTATTCTTTCCGATGGTATTTTTCCCTGCTTTCCTTTATAATGGGTGTATGGACAAGAAAAAATTATTATTAATTGATGGATCTTCAGTTGCTTTTCGAGCTTTTTTTGCGCTCTATCAGCAGTTGGATCGTTTTAAAAATGCTAATGGCCTTCATACCAATGCAATCTATGGCTTTCAACTCATGTTGAATCACGTCTTGGAGCGTGTTGAGCCCAGTCATGTTTTGGTAGCTTTTGATGCAGGTAAGACGACTTTCCGTACAGAGATGTATGCAGACTACAAGGGTGGTCGTGCTAAAACTCCAGATGAGTTTCGTGAGCAATTTCCCTTCATTCGTGAGTTGCTAGATCATCTTGGGATTCGCCACTATGAGTTGGCCCAGTATGAAGCAGATGATATCATCGGGACCCTAGGTCGCTTGGCTGAGAAGGATTCTTTTGAAGTGACTATTGTCAGCGGAGACAAGGACTTGATCCAGTTGACGGATGAGCATACGGTGGTCGAGATTTCCAAGAAAGGTGTGGCTGAGTTTGAGGCCTTTACGCCAGACTATCTCATGGAAAAGATGGGCCTCACACCAGCTCAGTTCATTGATCTTAAGGCTCTTATGGGGGATAAGTCTGATAATATCCCTGGTGTCACTAAGATCGGTGAAAAGACGGGTATCAAGCTCTTGCTAGAACACGGTTCGTTAGAGGGTATTTATGAAAATATCGATGGGATGAAGGCTTCTAAGATGAAGGAAAATCTCATCATAGACAAGGAACAGGCCTTTTTATCGAAATTACTGGCGACCATTGAGACTCAGGCACCGATTGAGATTGGCCTTGATGATTTGCTTTATAGTGGACCAGATGTGGAAATCTCGGGAAATTCTACGATGAGATGGGCTTCAAACAGCTCAAGCAAGCTTTAAATGTGTCATCAACGGATGCGCCTGAAAGTTTGGATTTCACTATCGTTGACCAAGTCAGTCAAGACATGCTGAGCGCCAACTCTATCTTCCACTTTGAGCTTTTTGGTGAGAATTACCATACAGATGACTTGGTTGGTTTTGCCTGGTCCTGTGGGGATAAACTTTACGCTACAGACAAACTTGAGCTCTTGCAGGAGCCGATTCTCAAGAATTTTCTAGAAAAAACACCTCTGAAAGTGTATGACTTTAAGAAAGCGAAGGTTCTTTTAAATCGTTTGGGCTTGAATTTGCAGGCCCCTGCTTTTGACAGTCGTTTGGCCAAATACCTCCTCTCTACTGTCGAGAACAATGAAATTTCAACCATTGCGAATCTCTATGGCCAGACTTATTTGGCTGATGATGAGACCTTCTACGGTAAGGGGGTCAAGAAAGCTATCCCTGAGAGAGAGAAATTCTTGGAGCACTTGACTCGCAAGGTTGCTGTATTGGTTGAGACGGAGCCTGTTTTGCTTGAAAAACTCAGTGAACACGGGCAGTTAGATCTTCTCTATGACATGGAGCAACCTCTGGCTTTGTCCTTGCCAAGATGGAAATTGCTGGAATCAAGGTTAAAAAAGAAACCCTACTTGAGATGCAAGCTGAAAATGAGATTGTCATTGAGCGACTCACCCAAGAGATTTATGAGCTGGCTGGTGAGGAATTTAATATCAACTCACCTAAACAGTTGGGCGTACTTCTCTTTGAAAAACTGGGACTTCCTCTAGAATACACCAAGAAAACCAAGACAGGTTACTCGACAGCAGTGGATGTGCTGGAGCGTCTGGCTCCTATTGCACCGATTGTCAAAAAAATTCTAGACTACCGTCAGATTGCTAAGATTCAATCGACTTACGTGGTTGGCTTGCAGGATTGGATTTTAGATGATGGCAAGATCCACACGCGCTATGTGCAAGATTTGACTCAGACTGGGCGTTTGTCTAGTGTAGATCCAAACTTGCAAAATATCCCTGTTCGCTTGGAACAAGGTCGCCTCATTCGTAAGGCTTTTGTGCCAGAGTGGGAGGATAGTGTCCTTCTTAGCTCCGACTATTCACAGATTGAGTTGCGCGTTTTGGCGCATATCTCTAAGGATGAGCACTTAATCAAGGCCTTCCAAGAGGGAGCAGATATCCATACTTCGACAGCTATGCGTGTCTTTGAAATTGAACGTCCTGAGGATGTGACGCCAAACGACCGTCGCAATGCCAAGGCTGTCAACTTTGGAGTGGTTTACGGGATTTCAGATTTTGGTTTGGCGAACAATCTTGGTATTAGTCGTAAGAAGGCCAAAGCCTACATTGATACCTACTTTGAGCGTTTTCCTGGGATTAAAAACTATATGGAAGAAGTGGTACGTGAAGCGCGTGACAAGGGATATGTAGAGACCCTCTTCAAGCGTCGTCGAGAGCTACCAGATATAAATTCGCGCAACTTTAACATTCGTGGTTTTGCAGAGCGAACTGCCATTAACTCCCCTATTCAGGGTTCGGCAGCAGATATTCTCAAAATTGCTATGATTCAGCTAGACAAAGCTCTGGTTGAGGGTGGTTATCAGACCAAGATGCTCTTGCAAGTGCATGATGAAATCGTCCTTGAGGTTCCGAAATCAGAACTAGCAGCTGTCAAAGTACTAGTGAAACAAACCATGGAAGAAGCCATCCAGCTTAGTGTCCCACTCATTGCTGATGAGAATGAAGGGGGCAACCTGGTACGAGGCTAAATAAGAAAGCTATGATAGAGTTTGAAGCATTTGTCTTCAAACTCTTTTTCATAGTTTTCTGTAAGCAGTTTCCTTGACTTTTCCTTGCATTTGCGTTACTATATTCCATATAAGATATGGGAGTCTGTGTACAGTCTGAGAGGAAGTGTTAAACTTCGACCGCACCTGATCTGGGTAATGCCAGCGTAGGGAACGATACTTAGCCGAATTCTGCACCTTTTCCATATATGGCAAAGGTTTTTCTTTTTGTTCAAAAGGAAAGCCGAGAAGAGGAGGATTTTATGAAAGCAAGCATTGCCTTGCAAGTCTTGCCCCTATCACAGGGGATTGATCGAATTGCTATTATCGATCAAGTGATTGCTTATCTGCAAGCTCAGTCCGTGACTATGGTGGTGACACCCTTTGAAACGGTCTTGGAAGGGGAGTTGGATGAGCTCATGCGCATTCTCAAAGAAGCGCTTGAAGTGGCCGGGCAGGAGGCAGATAATGTCTTTGCCAATGTCAAAATAAATGTAGGAGAGATTTTAAGTATTGATGACAAACTTGAAAAGTATACTGAGACGACACATTAGTCTATTGGGTTTTCTAGGAGTCTTGTCAATCTGGCAGTTAGCGGGCATATTCAAACTTTTACCCAAGTTTATCCTGCCAACTCCTCTTGAGATTCTCCAGTCCTTTGTTCGTGACAGAGAATTTCTCTGGTACCATAGCTGGGCGACCTTGAGAGTGGCTTTACTAGGTCTAGTTCTAGGAGTCTTGATTGCCTGTCTTATGGCGGTGCTCATGGATAGTCTGACTTGGCTCAATGACTTGATTTATCTATGATGGTGGTTGTTCAGACCATTCCGACCATTGCCATAGCGCCTATCTTGGTCTTGTGGCTAGGCTATGGGATTTTGCCCAAGATTGTCTTGATTATCCTGACGACAACCTTCCCTATCATCGTCAGTATTTTGGACGGTTTTAGGCACTGTGACAAGGATATGCTGACCTTGTTTAGTCTGATGCGAGCAAACCCTTGGCAAATCCTGTGGCATTTTAAAATCCCAGTCAGTCTGCCTTACTTTTATGCAGGTCTGAGGGTCAGTGTCTCCTATGCCTTTATCACAACAGTGGTATCTGAGTGGTTGGGAGGCTTTGAAGGACTAGGTGTCTACATGATTCAGTCAAAGAAACTGTTTCAGTATGACACCATGTTTGCCATTATTATTCTGGTGTCGCTTATCAGCCTTCTCGGTATGAAGTTGGTCGATATCAGTGAAAAATATGTGATCAAATGGAAACGTACTTAAATAGAGCGTTTTAGAAAAAGAAAAGAGGAAATGAAAATGAAGAAAACATGGAAAGTGTTTTTAACGATTGTAACAGCTCTTGTAGCTGTCGTACTTGTGGCTTGTGGTCAAGGGACTGCTTCTAAGGACAACAAAGAAGCAGAACTCAAGAAAATTGACTTTATCCTAGACTGGACACCAAATACCAACCACACAGGGCTTTATGTTGCCAAGGAAAAAGGTTATTTCAAAGAAGCTGGAGTGGATGTTGACTTGAAATTGCCACCAGAAGAAAGTTCTTCTGACCTAGTGATCAATGGCAAGGCACCATTTGCTATCTATTTCCAAGACTACATGGCTAAGAAATTGGAAAAAGGGGCAGGGATTACTGCCGTTGCCGCTATCGTTGAGCACAATACATCTGGAATCATCTCACGTAAATCTGACAATGTCACCAGTCCAAAAGACTTGGTTGGGAAGAAATACGGAACTTGGAATGACCCGACTGAGCTTGCTATGTTGAAAACCTTGGTGGAATCTCAAGGCGGAGACTTTGAGAAGGTCGAAAAAGTACCAAACAACGATTCAAACTCGATCACACCGATTGCCAACGGTGTCTTTGACACTGCTTGGATCTACTACGGTTGGGACGGTATTCTTGCCAAATCTCAAGGTGTAGACGCCAACTTCATGTACTTGAAAGACTACGTTAAAGAGTTTGACTACTATTCACCAGTTATCATCGCAAACAACGACTATTTGAAAGACAATAAAGAAGAAGCTCGTAAAGTCATCCAAGCCATCAAAAAAGGCTACCAATACGCTATGGAACACCCAGAAGAAGCTGCAGATATCCTCATCAAGAATGCCCCCGAACTTAAGGAAAAACGCGACTTTGTCATCGAATCTCAAAAATACTTGTCAAAAGAATACGCAAGCGACAAGGAAAAATGGGGACAATTTGACGCAGAACGCTGGAATGCTTTCTACAAGTGGGATAAAGAAAATGGTATCCTCAAAGAAGACTTGACTGACAAAGGCTTCACCAATGAATTTGTGAAATAATGACAGAAATTAGACTAGAACACGTCAGCTATGCCTATGGCGATGAAAAGATTTTAGAAGATATCAACCTGCAGGTGGCTTCGGGTGAAGTGGTTTCTATCCTAGGTCCAAGTGGTGTAGGCAAGACTACCCTCTTTAATCTAATCGCTGGAATTTTAGAAGTCCAGTCGGGAAGAATTGTCCTTGATGGAGAGGAGAATCCCAAGGGGCGCGTGAGTTATATGTTGCAAAAGGATCTCCTCTTGGAGCATAAGACAGTCCTTGGCAATATCATCCTGCCCCTCTTGATTCAAAAGGTGGATAAGGCGGAGGCCATTGCCCGAGCGGATGACATCCTTGCGACCTTTCAGCTGACTGCTATACGAGATAAGTATCCTCATGAACTCAGTGGTGGGATGCGTCAGCGTGTAGCCTTACTCCGCACCTACCTTTTCGGGCACAAGCTCTTTCTCTTGGACGAGGCTTTTAGTGCCTTGGATGAGATGACCAAGATGGAACTTCACGCTTGGTATCTGGCGATTCACAAACAGCTGGAGTTGACGACCTTGATCATCACCCACAGCATTGAGGAAGCCCTCAATCTAAGTGACCGTATCTATATCTTGAAAAATCGGCCTGGACAGATCGTCTCTGAAGTCAAACTAGATTGGTCTGAAGATGAGGACAAGGAAGTTCAAAAGATTGCCTACAAACGTCAAATCTTGGCAGAATTAGGCTTAGATAAGTAGAAAAATAGGGAGTTGGTGAAGATTATCCTTTACCAGCGCTCTTTTTCTTTTAAAAATGAGAAAATTTCGGTATAATAGTCAATTATACCGAAATCATTCTATAATCGTTGATACATAAGGGTTTTATGTATCGCTTTTTTTATTTTGTGGACTTTTTTAAGAACTTTTTATTTTTTCGAGGGCAGTTTCAAAGAATGAGACTGCTCTTTTTTGGTTTTCTTTTGATAAATGGCTGTAAGTATCCATAGTTACAGATATTTTTGCATGGCCAAGCCGTGTCTGTATTTCCTTGTATGGCAGGCCAGCATTAAGCAAGATACTAGCGTGAGTGTGGCGGAAAGCATGAAAGCCTAAATCAGTACAGTTAGCGTTTTTTAAGTGCTTATGTAGGCGATAATCAACCTTTCGAGTATTGACATAGTTGTCAAAGCTATCAGAGAATACTTTCTCATAGGTTAAGCCAATGTTTCTACCGTTTTCTGCTTGTCTTGCTCGGTAGAGACGAAGCATGAGTACTGTTTTATGATCTATATCTAAAACTCTATAGCTTGATTTTGTCTTAGGAGTGTTTACCTGGTTTAAAATGTTGAGTGTTTTGTTAATATCGATCGTTCCGTTCTGCAGGTCAATATCAGACCATTCCAGGGCAAGACATTCACGGATGCGCAGTCCAGTAGCTAGGAGCGTTTTATAAAGCACAGTATCATAGAAATTGATAAAGGTATTCTCCAGGTTATCGAGATAGGAGAGGAAGTTTTTAAGTTCCTGATCTTGAAAGTATTTAATTTCTTGTTTATCTCTAGTTATCTTTCTAGGAATGACAATATCACGAGCAGGGTTATTGTCTAATGCTTGGATAGAAACCCCATACTGTAGAATACGTTTATTTAAGGCGTGAAGGTGATTGTATTCTTTATACCCCGTTCCGTCCTGATTATACTCATCCGCCCACTTATTTACTTGAGTTTGGATAATAACAGGAGTAAGTTTATCTAGTTTGTAAGTACCAAATGAGGGCAAGAGGTAGTTATTTAAGCAACCTTTTATCTTAATCTGCGTATTGGTCTTTACGGTATGCTGGTAGGTTTGCCAAAACAAGTCCACAAGTTCGCTATAGGTTGTTATATGTGAGCGTTGTTTTCGTGTAGAGCCGTTTTTCTCAAATTCTACCTTAGCCTGGGTGGCTTTGTTTTTGAGTTCTTTTTTTGTTCGTGCTGATATAGTAGTCTTGACCTTTTTTCCAGTCACAGAATCAATGCCAAGATAGATACTAGAGCGGTAGACTGTTGATCCGTCTTTTTTCGTGTGTTGTGTAATTTTCATGGGTTTAACTCCTTTTCCATCAGCAGGCAAGCAATTAGAAAAGGTTTTGAGTTTATGCCATGCGAGGAGCTACGAGAACCCTTCTATTTTCGATTTTAAGAGGACGGATAGTAAAATATACCAGAATAGGAAACAAGGTTATATAGAGCTTGTAGAGGCGTTAAACTTAATTAGTGAAAAATCCTAATCAAAGTATTTATTAATTTTTAATATTTGTAAAAAGGCTCATTGATTACAGCTCGAAACAAAGCACAAAAGGAGCTTCGTTAGAGGCTCCTTTTTGGTAGGTCGCTACTGCAACCATTCATAAGATTAAATTAAGCTTAATCCATTTGAAGCCATTTGTCAACTTTAAATTGATATTTTTAAGTAAGAAGACTGGAGTAACTTTTAGAATTTAAAAACTATTTAAGCGAAGTTTGTCAATATATCTTCTTCTTCTAAAAATTTAGTATGAGGCAACAGTAAAATTTTTGCTTTGGTATTTTCTTCAAAGATTGCCTTTGTTTCTACCATTTTTTCAAACTTATGACTTGTGTCATCAATAAGTGCAACATATTCTGCATTATGTTTATGATTTTTGGAGAATTCTAGTATCCATTGCAAAGTAATTTTGCTCTGTTAAGATCATTACCATTTGAAATAGTTCTAATCAATTTTTCGTTTTTCCGTGTAGGGATTGTAAAATCAAATTGAACTGTAATTCCTTCTTTACCAGAAAACGAAGTTCTGCTTGTAAAAAATACTTCTCTTTTTCTTAAAATTTCCTCGACTTCATCATGGAAAATATTCTTTACATTTTTATCTTTTAATACAATCATATCATTTACTTGCATGATTGTTTGAAGAAGACGTTGTTTAGCTAGAGGAAATTTTTCCAAGCTAGTAGTTATACAAAGTTCGTTATTATTTAACTCAGTGCCTAGACTACTCACAATTGTGTTTAGAATATTGTTTTTATGTAAGGTTCGCCCGTTTAAATTTACGCCGTGACTTTTTAGGTTGTTGATAGTCCAGCCGTCATCTGTTAAGGTAACTCGACCATTGTTCAAGAATTCAGCATATAGAATGATATGGTCAAAATCGTTATCTAAAAAAGGAGTACTGATTTCAACAGTATGATTGTCAAGGTCAGCGAAGCGATACTCTTTCATAAGCCAGTCGAAGTATACTTTTTTCAATGTGTTGGACTTATTCATTATCTTTCTCCTTTCTTATATTTGTGTAGGATATAAATTCCGTAAATACATCTATTATCTGATTTACATTAGGGAAGTTAGAATCTTTCAAAGGTATTGCAATGGAATCTCTCTTGTCGTGTTTATTGGAATAGATATGTATATGACTACCAATAATAACTTTTCCATCAGGATTAATGTGTCTGTTCGATGGATGAATGTCAACTCTAACTATGTGGTCGTGAAAATCTTTTAGTCGAAGATGTATGCTGAAACGTTCATTGTTTAATCTACCTCGAAAGATATGAAGAATATATTGGATATCATCATCGTCAATTATAGTCTCGTCCACTTCTATTTTACCAAACATTGCGGAAATGGTGTTGTAAATCTGATCAAAAGTTAGCTGATTTTTAGGATGTTTTAATCTATTTATAATTTCTTGCACTTGTGCATCATCTAAGTTTGAATAATTCATTTTATCTTTCTTTATAAATACTTATGTTTTTTTCTTGTTGTACAAAAATAAATTCTGGAATTACTATTTTTAGCAAGTAAAGTATATTTTTTTAATTTTTTTATCTTTGTTCCGACTTGTCACTTTAAGGGTATAGTCATTGTATTCTTCTTGTAATTCACTAAAGTAATTTGGCTATATTTCAGCAAATGAAGAGAACTCATTATTAAATGTTAGGTGACTATTCTAATTATCTAAACAGAGAAAAGCTTAGATATCAGGAAAGAGTTTATATAATCTTCTCAAATACCATTGTAGCCTGGATACGGTCACCACCACCCAGTCCTTTACTTCCACCATTGGCGGTTGTGATGGTATGCAGGCGATAACCTTTTGAAGCTTGTTTATTGATAACATCTTCTAATTCTGTAAGGTTTCCTGATCCAGTGCCGAAAAACTTTTCTTTCAAAGTTACCTGAAGGACAACGTAGTGTAGTCCATTTACTCCAGATGCAGTAGAAAAACTACCTTCTTGTTTTACAGTGTCAAAAAATCCCATGGGGCTTACTCCTTTTATTATGTTAGTAATTGATAAAACTTAGTCAATGATTTTTTTGTATTGTTCGAATTGTTCTTCTATTGCATCTTCCTTGTAAAGTATATTAGATATTTTTAATTAATCCTTCAGTTGGCATATAATTTAACTTTACAGAGTACATAGATTTAAGCTTTTCTACATCTGTTTCTGTGTACCTGTAATCGGAATTCAGTTCAGATAAATCTTGTAATTGATAAAAAATCATTTCTATTTGTTTATCAGATAAAACGATATCACTTAGTGTAATAAAGTCTAAAAATCTAACAAATGCTTCTTTGTTCATCCTCTCCATAACATTGTTATGGAAATTGATTTCATCTTCCGTAACATCATCAATATTGAACCCTAAAAGATATCCAACACTGACTCCGAATATATCCGCTAGTTGCTGGGCTTTTTTTCGGGTTTTTATCTGGCTTTCTCCGTTTTCCCAACTTTGCAATGTTCTTAGAGGTATACCATTATCTTTAGCAAAAGCTACTTGCGTAATTTTATCTCGTTTTCTCAATTCCTTTAATCTATTCATTTATATCAACACCTTTCAAAGAGTATTATATCACGTTTTCAAAATCTAAACGCAAAAAAATCGCATATTTTTTAAAAAAATGATTGACAACGCAAAAAATAAGCGGTATAATTCAAAATGTAACGCAGATATCTTGCGTTATAATTCGACACTTTTCAAATTATTCAACTGATATTTTCCAATAAAGGAGGTTTAGTACTATGAAAAATAACATGAGATTGTTATTAGCCAAGCAACGTAAGAAAACCGCTGATGTTGCAGAGGCTACAGGAATTTCAAAAAGCACTTTAACGGCTTTGTACTATGAACGTGCAAAGAATCCAAGTATTGATACGTTAAAAAAAGTATCTAGTTACTTGGGCGTTACACTGGATGAATTTCTAGATACGAAAGAATAGAAAGGAGCGAACCAATCACGATTTTAGTTTATATTTACAGACTTCTTGCATGGTGCTTTACCACTGGGGATTGATAAACGGTTCTAGCTAAATATTTGCTAGAGTGATTTGCTTGCTACCTATGGCAGTATCAAGGGTTTGTAGGGGTTTATTCTCTCCTAAATTTTCCCTACCTCAATGATTTACTTTGGTACTGTTTTAGGTGGCAAGCACGAGCAACAAGAAGAAAGGAGCGAACCAATGGAATTGGTTTATATAGACGGCAAGAAAGAGCCGTATACTACGAGCGAGATTATCGCTGAATGTGCTGAAGTACAGCACCATACTATTACACGCTTAGTCAGAGACAATAAAGCTGATTTTGAAGCGTTGGGAATACTTGGATTTAAAATCCATAAATTAGATAAGAGAGGGCAACCGAAAAAAATCTATCTTCTGAATGAGCAACAGGCAACCTTGCTGATTACTTATCTGAAGAATACCGAACCAGTACGGCAATTCAAAATGAACCTAGTCAAAGCCTTCTTTGAAATGCGTGATGAACTTTCTAAACGCTATCTTCAAAGAGAACTGGAAAAGCCAAAGCGTAAAAGCTTAACCGAAGCTATCCAAGCATGGGAGAAAGCACCTAAGCACGCCTATAGTACCCTTACAAACTTACTACTAAAGGGAGTGACAGGGAAGAATAAAGCGCAACTCATGAAGGAGCGAGAAAGTAAGAACGGCATTGATGGCTTGACAAGTGTAGAGCTGACAAACTACCAACGTTTGGAAGATATGGCAATAGCTATGATTAACTTGAATAGGGGGTATTCAGAAATTAAGGAATTAATTTTTAAAGTATAGGAGTATAGAAAATGGGAAATGATTTTAAGACAGTTACAAATACCAAGGGGTTAGAAATTCCTAAGTATCCCAAGGATTTTAAAAAGCTAGTTGAGAAAGACAGACAACTAGCCGAATATCTTTGTATGAACTACGAGAACTTGGACAGTGAAGACCTGGGCGTATTTCTTGAAACAGTAGAACAGGGAATTAGTTGGATTCTAGATCTTATCGAAAGTAAAGACTTGCTTTATAAACCAAAGTCAGGTAGTAATCATGCAAAAAGAAAATAAAAAAATCACTTGCTCAAATTTTAGACGAGGCGAGCAAGCGACAAGATTAAGGATATAGAAATTTTTTCTATGCTCTGATTATAGCAAAAAATATCTATTCTATCAAATACCTAAAAAAACCGAAGAGCAGGCAAGCAATTAGAAAAGGTTTTGAAAATCAAGTGCTGACAGGGTGATTCTAAGACCTTGTTTAGCTGAAAGATGGGTAATTACTCACGAAACACCGCTACAAGCGTTCGCCAACTTGGGGCAATCGCCCAGCGTTTGGAGTGGTGAAGCATACCATATAGAAAACAGGCAAGAAAAAGGACAAGGAAAGGCTAATGGAGAAAAATATGACTCTAGATCTAGATAACATGACACAATCAGAATTTGACAACCGAATTACTGAAATCAAGGATAGAAATCCGAACCTCTTTCAGTTCATCATTGACTTTTTAGATGATAAAGTAACTCCAGAAGAGGTGTACGACTTTCTGAAGATGGAGCGAAGCTATCAAGTAAATTATATCAAGAATTACAAAGCGAGGGCATAGCATGAATGAACTAGAATTAAGCAATACGCAGTCTATTGTCTTTACTTTGCTACTGCTTGGCCTACTACTTTATCTAAACCGCCGAGACCGCAAAAAAAGCGCCCAAATCGAGCGAGAAAGTACACAGACGATAGAAACAACTAGCGAGGATTTAAGCCCTGATTATGGGCGATATATTCAGCTTGCAGCGGTTAAGCCATGGGGGTACTAATATGTTTGAAAAAAATGATTGAAGATTTAAAGTCTAAGATTTTGGAAGCAGTGGAACGGTATTTAAAAAGCCATGAGAAAGTACCTCAAAAAAGATTAGATTTGATCAGTAAGGTGGAACTAAAGGAAGAACTGGGCATAGGAGATAAAACCTTGATAAAATGGGAAGGTGCAGGACTACCGCAGTATATACCGCCTATTGAAGATACTAGAAAAGCGTATTATAAAATCTCAGACGTTTTAAAGTTTTTGGGGGTAGATGATGGCAAAGACTAAAATATATTTTTGGTTAAAAGTTGATAAGAAGTTTTTTGATAATCTTTTTATTAAACGACTTAAAAATATGCCTGGTGGCTACACTATGACAGTGATTTATATCCGTCTTATGTTGGAAAGTTTAGAAGATGATTGTATTTTGTACTATGAGGGGTATTTTGATAATTTGGTACAGGAGCTAGCCTTAAAATTGGATGTGTCCGAGGATGATATAAATATGACAGTTGCATATTTTACAAAATGCGGACTGATTCAGATAGACGATGATGGCCATGCTACATTATCGCAAGCAAAAGCCATGGTTGAGAGTGAAACAAACTGGGCGAAATATAAGCGAGACCAAAGAAAAAATAGTCAAGATATACCAAAATTGGAGAATGTCCAAAATAAAAAGACTATTTCCAACTCATGTCCAACAGAGATAGAGAAAGAGAATAGAGTTAATAGTAAGAGTAATAATTTATATTTAGATAATATATTGTCGGGAAATCCCGACTTCACTTTTCCTACTTGGCTTGAAGAAACAGCTATAAAAGATTTAGAGAAAACAAAACATAAAGAACTTTGGATTCCTATTGCTTATCTGAATCAAGTAGCTAATAAGCGGTATAAGTTTGTTGACAAGACTAAAAGGCTTTTGCTAGCACGATTCAAAGAAGGCTATACACTTGAAGATTTTAAACAGGTGATAGATATTAAAACGGCAGAATGGAAGGATAGTCCTGAATTTTCTAAATATCTGAGACCAGAAACACTTTTCGGATCTAAGTTTGATGGTTATTTGAATCAAAAGCCTAAAACCATAAAAGGGAGGTCAGAAGACAACTTCCCAGACCTACCATTTTAGGAGTTGCAAAGATGAAGGAACAATTTAAAGAATTTAATAACAGAAAAATATCGGATAAAGTTTGCGATATTCACCAGGTCAATTATTGGGAAATTTCTGTACCAGTGTTAGGGGGTTCAGAAAGAAAACTACAAGCATTTTGCCCGGAGTGTGTGAAGCGAGAGATTAAACAGAAAGAGAAAGAACTATTACAGCAGTTCGAGGACAGGCAAGCTTACTTTAAAACTTATGATGTGTTAATGCGTGATAGCACGATCCCTAATGAGTTGAAGGGGGCAACGTTTGATAATTTCTTTGTTAAGACGACAGAAGAGCATCAGATGTTAGAGTTTGTAAAGGGGCAAGTCCAGAAGTACCTTGCAGGTATGACAGGAAATACTTTAATCAGCGGTAGCACAGGAATAGGGAAAAGTCATTTATCTCTTGCCCTGGCCAAAGAAATCAATGAGAGCTTCAGAGAGAAGAACGAGCCTAAGAGTGTCTTGTTTGTCAGCTTAACCGAGATTATCAAGCAGATAAAAGAAGGCTGGGCTTATGGAAGAAATGCAAATTTAACAGAGTATGAGGCGGTTAAAAAGCTTGTTGATGTTGATTTTCTAATCATCGATGACCTGGGGGCAAAAAATGGGACGGTAACACCTAAGAGCGATTGGGAACAGGATTTCTTGTTTGATATTATCAATAATCGAGAAACTACGATTTTCAACACGAACCTAGATAGTAGTGAACTGCGAACGGTATACAATGCTAGAAATTCAAGTAGAATTTTGAAAGGTTTAGAAGGGAACACTTTCAAGGCTTTTACGATCAAAGATAAGAGATACACTATAAACACAGTGAGGGGAGAATATCAATGAATGATGATAAAATGCGATTTGCAACAGAAAAAGGCTTTGTTGTCTATGAAAAATGTGGTATAATAGAGATAGAAAAAGTTCCAAGTTTTGGAGAAGTTACTTTATTCTATTCAGATGGGAAGTTTACCCATCTAGTCAAAAAAGAAACTAAAAAATAAGTCTATTGAGAACAACTCAGGGACATACCGTAAGCATATAATGCTAGTGGTATGTCCCTTTTTGTTTGCATAGAAAGGGGGTGAGGGAGATGTCAGGAGATACTTCTTTAGGGTATGTAGTAGCCAATAAGTTTTCTATGGACCCAGATAAAAGACAGAAAATCTTTTCTCAGTGTAAAAAAGAAGATGATAGCTTAGAACAACGGAAACAAGAAATACTAGAAAAATATGCTAACAAACAAGACAAATCAAAATCTAGAAAAAATGATGCTAAAGGCTCGGAGAGTCATAAAAGAAAAGCTAAGAGCAAAGAATTTTAGAAAAAATTATAAACAAAAATCAGATATTAAAAGATAAAGGAGCAAAAAAATGACAACTAACTTAGTTAAACAAAAAGAAAATTTAGAAGCTTATATCCGAAGTACAGGTTATAACACTAGAGGGATGAACGTAGAAAATAATCATGTACTCATTGAAAAACCAATCCTTGATAGTTACGAAGATGAACATCAACGTAAAGAGCTGGTTGATCTAGTAAATGTTATTGAGACTCGTACCCGTGGTGGGAAGTATGAAGTAACTGACTTTGAATCTGATTCATTACAAGAAGTTAGCGAAAATTCGGTTGAGAGAACAGAAGCAGATAAAAAGAAAACTATCAGCGTTGATTACTTAGTTAAATTATTCAGTGGAAAACTTGATTTTTCACAGGAACAATTAGATGATGGCCAATATAATTTAACGGATTTTCTTGGTAAGAAGATTATTAAATTAAAACGTAGAACACGAAATAGAGAGATTGGCAAAATTCTCCAAACTGCGAAAGTGCAGACTGCTACAAGTATGGACGACTTGAAATCTATTGTTTCTTTAATCAATCCAGAGCGCAATGTATCTATGGTTGTTAGTCAATCACTATTTAGTGTCTTAGAAAAAATGAAAGATACTTCAGGAAATTATCTTCTTAAAGTTGATAAAGAGACAGGAACAAGTGAAACATTCTTTGTAGATAACTTTTTAATTGTAGATGATACAACCTTAGGGAATAAAGGTGACAAAAAAGGCTTTTATCGGAGATCTAGAAAATTTTGTTACTTTGTTTGACCGAAAGAAAGATACACTTAGCTGGGTGAATGCGAATGACTATTTTGGAAAACGGTTGATTTTACATACCCGTTTTGATGTAAAAAAAGTTGAAGAAGATTGTGGTTACTTTATTCAATGGAACTAGGAGAAAGAAATGGATATTAATCAAGTATTTGAAACACTGGATGATCTAGATAATAAAAAAAGTAAGATTAATTCAGCACGAGAACAGTTAAGCGAAAAAGGAAGAGTCTTTTAGGCAATCAAACAGTTTCATTTGAGAATATAGATTCTTTTTTTGTCAAATAACTTAGAATCTTTAGAAAAGCTGGAAAAAGATGGAAAAAGCTATTAATTCTCTTCAGGAAAAAAATATAATAGTGATTTTTTTCAGAAGCTAAAGCAGTCATCTTTGAATACATTTTTAAAGAAACTAAGCAACGGATGGAAACTAAGAAGATCTATAAACAATACCGAAAGAAACTTAGACGAATTCTGGACGCATATGATGAAATTCAAGAACTAAAGAAGGATGTAGAAGAAATCCATGCAGGTGTAGTCAGGGAAATAAGTCAGAAACATTCTCTATTGCTATATCGAACGGAAGTAAGTCCGCGTACTGTCTTACCATTCTTAAACCCTGATATTAGCGGGTGGATGAATTTTTATAAGGAATATCGGGACATTAAAGAGTATTTAGAAAAATAGGGAACAAATTAAGTAAGGCTAGTGATATATGGCTGAAACAGAAGAGATATCGCTAGTCCTACTTTTATGCTTTACTAAGTTTCACATAACAAAGTAAGCATAAACTGAAAAGAAGTAATAGCTTGAAAGCAAGGTATATCAGGGGTTTACAGAATGGAGTGAGTTTCACAGAATGTAAGATATGAGAAACTGAGGGGATAAATTAAAGAAATTTCCCTTGAACTTGTCATATTGAAGAGTTGTCAAACTTAAAACAATGATACCTGGTAAGTGGAGTGTTGGAAGGCTTTTAGCGCTTTTTGTCAGTTTGACAGAATTTACAATTTGACAAATTGAAAGATAAAAAAAATTTTTAAATTTAAGTGGAGGTACTTGCCTATGTACGAGTTGAGTAACAGAGACCTGGACGGGATAGATATTGAGTTAGGACGATATAGAACGCTTGCTAATAAAATTTATTTGAGAAGACAGGAACTGATACATAATAAGAAACATAGCACTGAAGATTATACTGGTGGGAAAGGCAAGACAGTATCTAGTCCTACCGAAGCGACAATCATTAGAATTGAAGAAGACCAAACACTAAGATATTTAGAAGGCTTTAAACTAGTTGTAGATACCTTGATGGAAAACTTAATTGAAAGTGATCTAGTAATTTTTAAAATGAGATATTTAGAAGCTGGTGCGACTTGGGAAGACGTGGCAGAGAAACTAAATAAAACTACTCGTTATATAAATAGCCGTAGAAAGGTAATCGCTAAAAGATTTGTGGAATTGAAAGGATATTGACTCCCCCCACCTTTAAAAAAATCTTTCTGCCCAGTAGGGTACCGGTGAAGGGAACTTTTTCCAAGTCGGAGCACTTCAGACAAAAAAAGGGGTAAAAACTTATTGTTTTTTTAGAAAAAAAGTATTAGTTTTTTTCTAAAATAGAATTGAGATGAAACTATTTTTTTCTGAAATAAGACCTAATTTTCAATTGATAAATGAATTGATTATGTCATTTATTTTTTTAAGATTTCTTCCAATAATAGTTTTTTGATACTCTTTAAAAATTTTTGAGGAATGAAATTCAATCAGTTCTTCAAAGAATTTCGGGGGATTGGTAAATATTTGTAATGGGACATTTGAAATTTTATAATGAAATATATTATTTCTAAAAATCTTGTCGGAAGTTAAAAACTTTTTCTTTGCGATCAAGGATATCAACAACTTTCTCCCTGTTGGAAATCAGGAAATAAAGAGCTTTCCTTATTAAGAATCAAGCGTAAGGCTGTAATACTAACTAAATAGCATTGGCTTAGCGAGCGTGTAAAAAAAGTAATTTTTTTGATTTTTAAGACACTTGGCATAATATGTACTACAAAAATTATTCTGGCATAATATGTTAAATAAGAATAACTGAGTGCCCGTAGGCAGAACTCCTGTTAAAAAAATTCCTTCTTTTAGATTCAAATAAGAAAAAAATCACGTTGTTCAAAGTTTTTCAATTTTAATATCCTGGATTGTAGGCTTCTTAATAGTTTTTTTGATTTACTGAATTAATTAAAGTTCCTAAAAGCTTTGCTAAATTCAAAAAAATAAATCAGTAGCTCTTTTATCAAAATAGGAAATATCCTTTTTATCAGTTTTCGATAAAAATACTTTCTAGGTAAATATGATATTGGTTAGTGTTAGCGTATGGAATTTCGTTGAAGTAATATACCCCTAAATCATGTTGTCCAAAAATATTGATTACGAGTTTTTGAAATAAATTGTAATTTTCTACCATTTGTGAATAAAAGCGTCTCTCTATTTCAAGTATCAGTTTGTTAGCCTTGCTAAATTTTTTATCAGAGTATTGCTTATAACTCACTCGGACACTAGATATTATTTTTTGAAATTCCTGTTCTCCAATATTTGGAAAATCACTATGAACATCTCTGGGTAAAAACTTTAGTATTCCATCACAGAGAGATGATACAAAAGGAAGGATACCTATTGATAGTTCTGGATAAACTGTCTTATCCAAACTTACAATATTTTTCAAGCAGTTGCCTTTACTTCAGCAACTTCATCAAGTAGGATTGAAAAAGAAATCATTTCTATCTTATCCATGTTAATCCTTTCAGAAAGTTATTGTTTATATTATAGTTATTGTAACATTATTATTGATAATTGATTAGATGAATAAAAAAGCACCTTCAAAGGTGCTAGTTCTTGCCTGCTGAACTCGTAAATATTACGCCCTTTTTAGGGCTCTTTTTGTGGACTTTTTTAGGAACTTTCAAGAAAAACTAAGGCGATTTAATGCCTAAATGTTTTTAAAGAAAGTCAGTATTTTCAAGGGCTGAGCTCTAAAAATTTGACTTATAGAGTGTTAAATGATAGTATAGTCAAAGATAGTCAAGGTTCAAAGAAGGAGTTTGATTTACTATGAGATTTAAAAATACATCAGATCATATCGAAGCCTATATCAAGGCAATTTTAGACCAAGCTGGTATCGTGGAATTGCAGCGGAGCCAGTTGGCAGATACCTTTCAGGTTGTGCCAAGTCAGATCAACTATGTCATCAAGACACGTTTTACTGAAAGCAGAGGTTACTTGGTTGAGAGCAAGCGTGGTGGCGGAGGCTACATTCGCATCGGACGGATTGAGTTTTCCAATCATCATGAGATGCTCCGCGATTTGCTTTACTCGATTGGTGAGCGAGTTAGTCAGGAGATTTATGAGGATATTCTCCAGCTTTTGGTGGAGCAGGACTTGATGACCAAGCAGGAGATGACCTACTGACTTCTGTAGCAACAGATCGTGTTCTAGGGGAGGAATCCTCAGTTGTCCGTGCCAATATGCTCCGACAGCTATTACAAGAGGTAGATAGAAAAGAGAAGTAAGATGAATTATTCAAAAGCGTTGAATGAATGTATCGAAAGTGCCTACATGGTTGCGGGCCATTTTGGAGCTCGATATCTAGAGTCTTGGCATTTGTTAATTGCCATGTCCAATCACAGTTACAGTGTGGCAGGTGCGACTCTAAATGATTATCCTTATGAAATGGACCGTTTAGAAGAGGTTGCGTTAGAACTGACTGAAACGGACTATAGCCAAGACGAAACCTTTACGGAATTGCCTTTTTCCCATCGTTTGGAGGTTCTCTTTGCAGAAGCAGAGTATGTGGCCTCAGTGGTCCATACTAAGGTGCTAGGGACAGAGCATGTCCTCTATGCGATTTTGCATGATGGCAATGCCTTGGCAACTCGTATCTTGGAGAGAGCAGGCTTTTCTTATGAAGACCAGAAAGATCAGGTCAGAATTGCTGCTCTTCGTCGCAATCTAGAAGAGCGTGCTGGATGGACAAGAGAAGACCTTAAGGCATTGCGTCAGCGCCACCGTACCGTGGCAGATAAGCAAAATTCCATGGCCAATATGATGGGCATGCCTCAGAATCCCAAGTGGCGGTCTAGAGGACTACACGCATGACCTGACAGAGCAAGCGCGCTCTGGCAAGTTAGAGCCAGTTATCGGTCGTGACAAGGAAATCTCACGTATGATTCAGATTTTGAGTCGGAAGACCAAGAACAATCCTGTCTTGGTTGGAGATGCTGGTGTCGGGAAAACAGCTCTGGCTCTTGGACTTGCCCAGCGTATTGCTAGTGGGGATGTACCTGCGGAAATGGGCAAGATGCGCGTTTTGGAGCTTGATTTGATGAATGTTGTTGCGGGAACACGTTTCCGTGGAGATTTTGAAGAACGCATGAACAATATCATCAAGGATATCGAGGAAGATGGAAAGGTAATCCTCTTTATCGATGAACTCCACACCATCATGGGTTCTGGTAGTGGTATTGACTCTACTCTGGATGCGGCCAATATCTTGAAGCCAGCCTTGGCTCGTGGAACTTTGAGAACGGTTGGTGCAACCACTCAGGAAGAATACCAAAAACACATCGAAAAAGACGCAGCTCTTTCTCGTCGTTTTGCCAAAGTGACCATTGAAGAGCCAAGTTTAGCTGACAGCATGACCATTTTGCAAGGTTTGAAGGCTACCTATGAGAAACACCACCGTGTGCAAATCACAGATGAAGCTGTCGAAACAGCTGTTAAGATGGCGCATCGTTACTTGACTAGTCGTCACTTGCCAGACTCTGCTATCGATCTATTGGATGAGGCGGCAGCAACAGTGCAAAACAAATCCAAGCATGTGAGAATGGACGAATCGGACTTGAGTCCAGCTGACAAGGCCTTGATGGATGGCAAGTGGAAACAAGCAGGCCAGCTAATCGCAAAAGAACAAGAATTGCCTGTCTATAAAGACTTGGTGACAGAATCCGATATTTTGACCACCTTGAGTCGCTTGTCAGGTATCCCAGTCCAAAAGCTGACGCAAACAGATGCTAAGAAGTACCTGAACTTGGAAGCAGAACTGCATAAACGCGTCATCGGACAAGATCAAGCTGTTTCAAGTATTAGCCGTGCCATTCGCCGCAACCAGTCAGGGATTCGCAGTCACAAGCGTCCGATTGGTTCCTTTATGTTCCTAGGGCCGACAGGGTGTCGGTAAGACCGAATTGGCCAAGGCTCTGGCAGAAGTCCTCTTTGATGACGAATCAGCCCTTATTCGCTTTGATATGAGTGAGTATATGGAGAAATTTGCGGCTAGCCGTCTCAATGGAGCTCCTCCGGGTTATGTGGGCTACGAAGAAGGTGGGGAGTTGACTGAGAAGGTTCGCAACAAACCATACTCCGTTCTTCTATTTGACGAGGTAGAAAAGGCCCACCCAGATATCTTTAATGTTCTCTTGCAGGTTCTGGACGACGGCGTCTTGACAGATAGCAAGGGGCGCAAGGTTGATTTTTCAAATACCATTATCATCATGACGTCAAACCTTGGTGCGACGGCTCTTCGTGATGACAAGACGGTCGGCTTTGGGGCCAAGGACATTCGTTTTGACCAGGAAAATATGGAAAAACGAATCTTTGAAGAGTTGAAAAAAGCTTATCGACCAGAGTTTATCAACCGTATTGATGAAAAGTTGGTCTTCCATAGCTTAGATAGCGAACACATGCAGGAAATTGTCAAGATTATGGTGAAACCATTGATTGCTAGCCTCGCTGAGAAGGGCATCGACTTGAAACTGCAAGCTTCAGCGTTGAAGTTACTAGCAAGTCAAGGATATGATCCAGAAATGGGAGCTCGCCCACTTCGCAGAACCCTGCAAACAGAAGTGGAAGACAAGCTAGCAGAACTCCTTCTCAAGGGAGAACTAGTAGCAGGCAAGACCCTCAAGATAGGTGTTAAAGCTGGTCAATTAAAATTTGATATTGCTTAAAAATGGAGAGTCAGGAGCAATCCTGATTCTTTTTTTGCTACTTTTTTATAAAAAATGATAAAAAAACTATTGACAAAACAAAAAAATATAGTATAATAAAAAAACATAGAAAATAAAAAAATATCAAAAAAATTATAAAAAGGTAAAAGCGTTTATGAAAAAGAAAACAGCAGTGGTATTTGGGACCTTTGCCCCCTCCATCAGGGACATATCGATCCGATCCAGCGAGCGAAGCGCCAGTGTGAGCAGGTCTGGGTAGTCGTTTCAGGCTACGAGGGAGACCGAGGGGAGCAGGTAGGTTTAAGTCTTCAAAAACGATTTCGCTATATTCGAGAGGCTTTTCGTGATGACGAGTTGACCTCTGTCTGCAAGTTGGATGAGACCAAGCTTCCTCGTTACCCTATGGGCTGGCAGGAGTGGTTGGACCAGATGTTAGCGGAGATTTCCTATGATGAAACCCAGCAAGAACTGACTTTCTTTGTGGGAGAAGAAGACTACCAGCAAGAACTAGCTAATCGTGGCTTTGAGACCGTTTTGCAAGAAAGAAAGTTTGGTATCTCAGCGACTATGATTCGAGAAAATCCAAGCAAATATTGGAAATACATCGCACAACCCTTCCGTCGTCAGTTTACCAAGAAAGTGTTGATTATGGGAAGTGCTAGCAATGGGAAGACCACTCTGGCCAAGGATTTGGCAAGGTATTACGATGCGCCCGTTAGTCTGGAATACGCGCGTGAGTACCAGATCAAACAATGTCCGCGACGATGAATTGACCCCAAAGGATTATTATTATCTCCTTTTAGGGCAGTATGACCAGACCTCCAAGTTAATCGATAGCAATGCCAATCGAGGCCTAGTGATAGCCGATACCAACTCCTTGGTAACCAAGGGCTACTATGACTATTACATGGAGACTGAGGACCAAGGGGACTTATCAGGAGAAACCTTTGACAATCTCTTTGTTTCAATCTTGGCTAAGGAAAAATGGGACTTGATTCTCTTCGTGCAACCTGTCGGTTCCTATGTCAATGACGGATTTAGAGATATGACCATGGCGGAAGACCATATTCGCTACAGTTTTTCCCAGCATTTGGATCAGATGAGAGAGAGATACTTAACGACTATTCCTTTAGTTTATCTAGCAGAGGATTATCTAGGCAATTATGAAGCAGCAAAAGTGGCTATTGATGCCATTTACCAAGCAGATTAGGAGAAAAATATGAAAAAACTAACTAAAAAAATCACACAATTTATCGAAAACTTTAAAAATGTCCATGCTGAAGCCCGCAAGATCGGTTTTGCAGGGATCATGCACCTGCTCTGGAAAGATCTCTTTGTCGGCCGTAGCCTTTTCCAGTGGTTGTATCTCATCGCCCTGTCAAGTGTCCCCTTGATCTTGGAGTTTACACAAAATACGGAAAGCCATGACTGGCTTAGCTTATTTGCATCCTGGACTGGGATTGTCTGTGTTATTTTGGTAGCAGAAGGGCGTGCAAGCAATTATCTCTTTGGGGCCATTAACTCGGCAATCTACTTGATCTTGGCTATGAATGCGACTTTTTATGGCGAAGTCTTGACGACCGTTTACTTCTTTGTCATGCAGCCGATTGGTCTCTATGCTTGGTTGTCCAATCGTATCAACGACCAAGGAAAACCAGAAGAATCCCACTTTGAAGCTAAGAAATTATCTGTTCTTGACTGGCTCAAGTACTTAGCCTTGACCGCCATTATCTGGATTGGTATGGGCTTGGCTTACCAAAGTATCAATAGCGCTCGCCCTTTCCGTGATAGTGTTACCGATGCGACCAATGGTGTTGGTCAGCTCTTGATGACACGTCTCTACCGTGAGCAATGGATTTTCTGGATTGCAACCAATCTCTTTAGTATCTACCTCTGGTGGGGTGAAAATATCCACATCCAAGGGATGTACTGGGTTTACACACTCAACAGTCTAGTGGGTTGGTACCAATGGACTAAGGCAGTTCGAAAGGAGGCATAAGATGGCAGACATAAAGATTCCAGCCGGGATGACGGAAAAAGAATATTATGAAATCCATGCCAGTCAGGAGGAGTTTTTAGACTGGTACTACAAGCAGGAACTCCCTCAATATGAAAAACCAAGTGTGACAGTGGATATGGTAGCCTACTGCTTTGTCGAAGGAAAGATCAAGCTTCTGCTGATCCGTCGCAAGGCCCACCCTTATCAGAACTGTTTAGCCTTAGTCGGAGGCTTTATGGACAAGGGAGAAGATGCTGCACATGCCTGTCAGCGCGAGGTGAGAGAAGAAGTCAATCTCGATCTACCTTTGGAGAAAATCGAGCAATTGATGACGGTATCGACCCCCAGTCGTGATCCACGGGGCTGGACAGTGACCATTGCCCACTTAGTGTACCTGCCTAGTCGTGCCTTAGACCTCGTTCAGGCAGGTGACGATGCCAAGGATGTCGTTTTTGTAGATGTCGATTTCCAGACAGGCAAATGCTTCCTAGATGGAGTGGAGCTGGAGGAGCAAGCCTTCGCCTTTGACCATTATGCCATTATCCAAGAATCCATCAAACGAATCCAAGGCCGTCTCGACTGGAATCCGACTTTCCTTTATCTGCTGGAGGAGGAGTTCACTGTCTACGAAGGAACCGAACTAGTCAATCTCATCAATCCCGGTCGCCCCATCGTCAGCAATAACTTTCTCGTAAAATACGGCGAATATGTAGAAGAAGTCGGACTCAAACGAGTACCCAAAAAGAAACCAAGGAAAACCTATCGATTGAAATAAAGAGGTCGGGACCAAAATCCCGACCTCTTTATCTACCATCATGAGATGGCTTTCTATTGCGACTGTATTAGGGATGGCTATCTTTCTTAGGATTACTCAATATGTGAGTAAAGAAGTCTTTGTATCGATACTTGAGATAGTTCTCATGCAAAAATAACAAAGCGATGTAGACAATCATAAAGATTGCAGTCAGATAGAAGACATCAAATGCAGTTCGCGCATAGTAAGTGGCTGATTGATAAGAGCCAATAGCTCCCAAAATCAACCAAGGAAGATACTTGTAATACTTATTTAGCATAAGAGCATACCTCCTGTATTCTATTTCAATGTTATTATATTCCTTTGTCTAACACAATGCAAGCGACTACATAGGAGAGGTGCAAAAAATAGGACTCTAATCTAGGAAATTTTCCTATTTTTTCGTTTCGATTACGAATAGAGATAGTAGAGAGAATAATTTTTTTAAAATAGTTTCTCTAAATAGTTGACAGATTCAAAGTCCAATGTTACAATTATATTACAAAAAGATTTCTTAACATTTCAATAATGTTACAAAGGAGTAGAAAAATGAAAAAGAAAACCTATATCAAATTGATGGCAGCGACTGTATTGGCTTCTACCTTGCTACTGGGAGCTTGTGGAAATAAAAACGAAACCACTCAAACCAGCAGCTCTGCAAAGACAAGCCAATCATCAAGTTCTAAAGCAGCTTCTTCTAACAAAGAAAGCAAGACTCAAAAATCTTCAAGCTCAGCTTCATCTGAAAAGGCTCAGGCATCTTCAGGTCAGTCTTCTACAACAGCAGATCAGTCACAAGCGAAACCAGCCCCTGAATCAAGACAAGAACAAGCAACTCCTAGTCAACCAGCCCCTTCTCAGGCTCCGTCAACCCAGCAAGGTTCTCAAGCCCAGTCTAACCAGTCAGGCTATGATCCAACAACTGACCGCAAACTTCAAGACAAGCAAGCAGAACACAACAAACGCTACAAGGGTGTTTTAACCATGGTCGATGGTGATTTCTCAGCAGCTGCAGGCAACTGGAAGGGAGCAAATGGCGAAACTATTACGGTTTCATCAGGGGGCCAGTTTACAGTAGAAACTGCAGATGGAAAGAAAGAAAACTATTCTATCAGAGGCTACTCTTATACTCTTGATGATGGCAAGTATAATGCCAAAATCGGTGGAGGAAAAATCATCCAAATTACAACAGGTGCGGATGGTAAAGTTTCGAGTGTTGCCTTGATTCAATAATGGTATCTAGGATTTCCTAGGATAAAAAAACCGTAAACTCAAGCGAGTTACGGTTTTTTGTATATTATGCTTTGTCTAATTGCAAGAGGGCTTCAATCTCTGCTAGGGTGCTAGCTTGTGAAATAGCTCCACGAAGTTTGGCAGCACCAGATGTTCCCCGGAGATAGTGCGGAGCGAGGCCGCGGAATTCACGAACGGCTACGTTTTCTCCTTTGAGGTTAATCAAGCGTTTCAAGTGCTCGTAGGCGATTTTCATCTTGTCTTCAAATGTCAAGTCAGGGAGAATTTCTCCTGTTTCAAAGTAGTGGTTGATTTGATTGAAGAGATAGGGATTTCCCATGGCAGCACGGCCAATCATGACTGCGTCAGCACCGACTTCTTCTATGCGTTGCTGGCTTCTTGGACAGTACGGATATCACCGTTTGCGATGAAGGGAATCTTGGTCAAAGCTTGAGCAACCTTGTGAAGGGTCTCAAGGTCGGCATGACCAGTATACATTTGCTCACGTGTACGGCCATGCATGGCGAGGGCAGAGACACCGGCTGCCTCAGCTGCGAGAGCATTCTCCACGGCTAGGGATGGGTCAGACCAGCCAGTGCGCATTTTGACGGTGAGGGGGATATCAAGGACAGATTGGACCTTGTTGATAATAGAGTAGATCTTATCTGGGTCCTTGAGCCACATAGCGCCAGCTTCGTTTTTCACGATTTTGTTAACTGGGCAGCCCATGTTGATATCGACGATATCGGTCTTAGTATTTTCTTGGATGAATTCTGCTGCGCGTGCTAGGCTATCTTCATCGCTACCAAAAAGTTGGATAGAAACAGGGTTCTCTCCTTCATCGATATGAAGCATATGCAGGGTTTTTTCATTGTTGTATTGGATTCCCTTGTCAGAGACCATTTCCATCACAACGAGCCCCGCTCCGAGCTCTTTTGCGATGGTACGAAAGGCTGAGTTTGTCACGCCAGCCATGGGTGCTAAAACAGTACGATTGGGAATCTCAACATTGCCAATCATAAAAGGTGTATTAAGATTTGTCACGAATGAGTTCCTCCAGGTCGTTTTCATCAAAGTTATAAGTTGTTTGGCAGAATTGACAAGTAATTTCTGCTCCGTGGTCTTCCTCTTTCATTTCCTCTAGGTCTGAAGTTGGAAGGCTGGCAAGAGCGTCCAAAAAGCGATCTTTGCTGCAGTCACATTGGAAACGGATTTCTTCTTCAGATAGGCGTTTGTAGGATTCGTCACCGTAGATAGCTTTGAGGAGTGATTCGATATGGTCGTCGCTTTCCAGAAGTGTTGAGATGGCTGGCATTTCTTGGATGCGTTTCTCAAAGCGAGCAATTTCCTCTTCCTTGGCTCCTGGCAAAACTTGGAGAAGAAAACCACCTGCAACTTCGACCTTGTCGTCTTTGTCTAAAAGAACATTGAGGCCAACTGCTGAAGGCGTTTGTTGACTTTCTGTAAGATAGATAAGCTAGATCTTCACCGATTTCTCCAGAGATAAGAGGCGTCATGGAATTATAGGGATTTCCAGTGCCATAGTCTGTAATCACTAGAAATTGACCGTTTCCGACAAAAGGTCCAACGAGGACTTCTCCAGTTGCAGTCTTTTTGATGTCAACACCTGGATTTTTGAACGTAGCCTTTGACGTTTCCCTTGGTATCTGCGACCGTGATGATGGCACCGAGAGAGCTTGTTCCAAGAACTTTAACTGTTAGTTTGGTATTTCCTTTTTCATTGGCTGCGAGAATTTGGCTAGCGATAAGGGTGCGACCAAGTGCGACAGTTGAACTGGCTTGAGTTTGATGTTTTTCTTGAGCAGTGCGGACGGTTTCAGTGCTATCAAGGACAAAAGCACGAAAGGCTCCGCTTTCTGATATTGTTTTAATAATTTTATCCATAGCTACTATTTTAGCATAAAAATGCCCAAAGGGGGAGTTGTGTGTTTGCTGTTTCTGTGGAATAATGACGAGGAAATCAACCTTAAAATAAAATGAGAAACAGATTATTTCAGCATTTGAAAGATTTATGCTATGCTTGTAGGAGAGAATGAAAGGGGTAACAAATGTATTTAGGCGATTTGATGGAAAAAGCAGAATCTGGTCAATTTTTAGTCCTTTCCTTTCTATTACAAGATTCGCAGACAACAGTCAAGAAAGCCATGGAAGAAACAGGTTTTTCAAAGGCGACCTTAACCAAGTACATTTCTCTGATTAACGAAAATGCCTTGGAAAGAGGGCTAGAGCTGACCATTCACTTGGAAGATGAAAATCTGCGTTTGTCGATTAGTGCAGATACCAAGGGAAGAGAGATTCGGAGCTTGTTTTTAGACAATGCCATTAAGTACCAAATTTTGGTTTACCTTCTCTATCACCAACAGTTCCTAGCCCATCAACTGGCTCAAGAATTGATGATTAGCGAGGCCACGCTTGGTCGCCACTTAGCTAGTCTAAATCAGATTTTGTCAGAGTTTGACTTATCCATCCAAAATGGCCGTTGGCGAGGTCCAGAGCATCAGATTCGCTATTTCTATTTCTGCCTTTTTCGCAAGATTTGGTCCAGTCAGGAGTGGGAAGGTCACATGCAGAAAGCTGAGAGAAAACAAGAGATTGCTACCCTAGAAGAAATCTGCGGTGCTAGCTTGTCTTCAGGTCAGAAATTGGACTTGGTTCTATGGACTCACATCAGTCAACAGCGCCTTCGGGTTAACGCCTGTCAATTTCAGGTTATAGAAGAAAAAATGCGAGGGTATTTTGACAATATTTTCTACCTTCGTTTGCTGAGAAAGGCTCCGTCCTTTTTTGCTGGGCAACATATCCCTCTAGGAACTGAGGATGGTGAGATGATGGTATTCTTTTCATTTCTCCTTTCCCATCGTATTTTGCCCCTTCATACTATGGAGTATATCCTTGGTTTTGGAGGGCAATTAGCCGATTTGCTGACGCAATTGATTCAAGAGATGAAGAAGGAGGAGCTGCTGGGGGACTACACAGAGGACCATGTCACCTATGAACTCAGTCAGCTTTGTGGTCAAGTTTATCTCTACAAGGGCTATATTTTACAAGATCAGTACAGATACCAGACAGAGAATCGCCATCCCTATTTGCTGATGGAACATGATTTTAGAGGAACTGCAGAGAGAATTTTTCATATTTTGCCTACCTTTCAACAGGGGACGGATTTGGATAAGAAAATTCTCTGGGAATGGCTCCAGTTGATAGAGTATATGGCAGAAAATGGTGGCCAACATATGAGGATTGGTTTAGATTTGACATCTGGTTTCCTTGTCTTTTCTAGGATGGCTGCCCTTTTGAAACGGTATTTGGAATACAATCGTTTCATTACTATTGAAGCCTATGACCCCAGTCGACATTATGATTTGTTAATTACCAACAACCCGATTCATAAGAAAGAACAGACTCCGGTTTATTATTTAAAAAATGATTTGGATATGGAGGATTTGGCGAAGATTCGTCAGATGCTCTTTGCTTAAAAGGCCTGAATTTTCAGGTCTTTTTTGTGAAATTCGCACAATCTCCTCACATTTTTTTAAAATTTTAAAAAAATTGATAAACAAGAAAGCGCTTTATTTTGTATACTAGTTACTGTAAAGAGGAACCCCCTCAAGATTTTATCAGGAGGACAGCACATGTCACAAGAAAAATACATCATGGCTATTGACCAAGGAACTACTAGTTCTCGTGCCATCATTTTTAACAAAAAAGGAGAAAAGGTCAGCTCTAGTCAAAAAGAGTTCACTCAGATTTTCCCTCAAGCAGGTTGGGTTGAGCACAATGCCAATGAAATTTGGAACTCTGTTCAGTCAGTTATCGCGGGTGCTTTCATCGAAAGTGGTGTGAAACCAAGTCAAATCGAGGCCATCGGGATTACCAACCAGCGTGAAACAACTGTCGTCTGGGATAAGAAAACAGGGCTCCCTATCTATAATGCGATCGTTTGGCAATCACGTCAAACTGCTCCCCTGGCTGAACAACTAAAAAGCCAAGGTTATGTGGAAAAATTCCATGAAAAGACTGGTTTGATTATCGATGCTTACTTCTCAGCTACCAAGGTTCGTTGGATATTGGACCATGTAGAAGGCGCTCAAGAGCGAGCAGAAAAAGGAGAATTACTCTTTGGTACTATCGATACTTGGTTAGTTTGGAAATTGACTGACGGTGCAGCTCACGTGACCGACTACTCAAATGCAGCCCGTACCATGCTCTATAACATCAAGGATCTTAAATGGGATGATGAGATTTTAGAAATCCTCAACATTCCGAAGGCTATGCTTCCAGAAGTTCGTTCTAACTCTGAAATCTATGGCAAGACTGCTCCATTCCATTTCTACGGTGGGGAAGTGCCAATTTCAGGTATGGCTGGGGACCAACAGGCAGCCCTCTTCGGTCAGTTGGCCTTTGAACCTGGTATGGTCAAGAATACTTATGGAACTGGTTCCTTCATCATCATGAATACTGGTGAAGAAATGCAGTTGTCTGAAAATAACCTCTTGACAACGATTGGTTACGGAATCAACGGCAAGGTTTACTATGCCTTGGAAGGTTCTATCTTCATCGCAGGAAGTGCCATTCAGTGGCTTCGTGATGGACTTCGCATGGTTGAAAATTCACCAGAGTCTGAAAAATATGCTCTCAATTCTCACAACAATGACGAAGTTTATGTCGTACCTGCCTTTACAGGTCTAGGTGCTCCATATTGGAACCAAAATGCTCGTGGTTCGGTCTTTGGCTTAACTCGTGGAACAAGCAAAGAAGACTTTATCAAGGCAACCTTGCAATCTATCGCTTATCAAGTACGTGACATCATTGACACCATGCAAGTGGATGCGCAGACAGCTATCCAGGTCTTGAAGGTGGATGGTGGTGCAGCCATGAACAACTTCCTCATGCAGTTCCAGGCTGACATTTTGGGAATCGATATTGCCCGTGCTAAAAACTTGGAAACAACTGCCCTAGGTGCAGCCTTCCTGGCAGGATTGTCAGTGGGTTACTGGAAGGACTTGGATGAGTTGAAACTCTTGAATGAGACAGGAGAACTCTTCGAACCATCGATGAACGAATCTCGTAAGGAACAACTTTATAAGGGCTGGAAGAAGGCTGTGAAAGCAACGCAAGTCTTTGCGGAAATCGATGACTAATACTGGAAGAATAAAGCGACTCAGTTAGAAAGTGTGTAAATATGGAATTTCAAAGAAAACACGTGAATTATCAATTAAAAAAATGCAGGAACGCACCCTGGACCTCCTGATTATTGGTGGTGGGATTACAGGAGCTGGTGTAGCTTTGCAGGCGGCAGCCAGTGGTCTTGACACTGGTTTGATTGAAATGCAGGACTTCGCAGAAGGAACATCTAGCCGTTCAACAAAATTGGTCCACGGAGGTCTGCGTTACCTCAAACAATTTGACGTGGAAGTGGTGTCAGATACAGTTTCTGAGCGCGCGGTGGTTCAACAAATCGCTCCACACATTCCAAAACCAGATCCAATGCTCTTGCCAGTTTACGATGAGGATGGAGCGACCTTTAGCCTCTTCCGTCTCAAAGTAGCCATGGACTTGTATGACCTTTTGGCAGGTGTTAACAATACGCCAGCTGCTAACAAGGTCTTGAGCAAGGAAGAAGTCTTGGAACGCCAGCCAAACTTGAAGAAAGAAGGTTTGGTAGGAGGTGGGGTTTATCTTGACTTCCGTAACAACGATGCGCGTCTCGTGATTGAAAACATCAAACGTGCCAACCAAGACGGTGCTCTCATTGCCAACCATGTTAAGGCAGAAGGCTTCCTCTTTGACGAGAGTGGCAAGATTACAGGTATTGTAGCTCGTGATTTGTTAACAGACCAAGTCTTTGAAATTAAGGCTCGTCTGGTGATTAACACAACAGGTCCTTGGAGCGACAAGGTACGTAATTTGTCAAATAAGGGAACCCAATTCTCACAAATGCGTCCAACTAAGGGAGTTCACTTGGTAGTGGATTCAAGCAAGATCAAGGTGTCACAGCCGGTTTACTTTGACACAGGTTTGGGAGACGGGCGTATGGTCTTTGTTCTCCCACGTGAAAACAAGACTTACTTTGGTACAACGGATACAGACTACACAGGTGATTTGGAACATCCAAAAGTGACGCAGGAAGATGTAGATTATCTGCTTGGCATTGTAAACAACCGCTTCCCAGAAGCAAACATTACCATTGATGATATCGAAAGCAGCTGGGCTGGTCTTCGTCCATTGATTGCTGGCAACAGTGCCTCTGACTATAATGGCGGAAATAATGGAACCATTAGTGATGAGAGCTTCAATAGCTTGATTGCGACTGTCGAAGCTTATCTCTCGAAAGAAAAAACGCGTGAAGATGTTGAATCTGCTGTTAGCAAGCTTGAAAGTAGCACATCTGAGAAACATTTGGACCCATCTGCAGTTTCACGTGGTTCGAGTTTGGATCGTGATGATAATGGTCTTTTAACCCTTGCTGGTGGTAAAATCACAGACTACCGTAAGATGGCTGAAGGAGCTATGGAGCGCGTGGTTGACATCCTCAAAGCCGAATTTGACCGTAGCTTTAAACTGATCAACTCTAAGACTTATCCTGTTTCAGGTGGAGAATTGAACCCAGCAAATGTGGACTCAGAAATTGAAGCCTTTGCTCAACTTGGAGTGTCACGTGGTTTGGATAGCAAGGAAGCCCAGTATCTCGCAAATCTTTACGGTTCAAATGCACCGAAAGTCTTTGCCCTTGCTCACAGCTTGGAACAAGCGCCAGGACTCAGCTTGGCAGATACCTTGTCCCTTCACTATGCAATGCGCAATGAGTTGGCTCTGAGCCCAGTTGACTTCCTCCTTCGTCGTACCAACCACATGCTCTTTATGCGTGATAGTTTGGATAGCATCGTTGAGCCAGTTCTGGATGAAATGGGACGATTCTATGATTGGACCGAAGAAGAAAAAGCAGCCTACCGTGCGGATGTTGAAGCAGCTCTTGCTCAAAACGATTTGGCAGAACTAAAAAATTAAAAAAGGAAAAGAGGTGGAGGGCAGCATTCCTTGTCGCCCACCCCTTCTTTTAAATGGAGACAAAGATATGATGAAAGAATTATTTGGAGAATTTTTGGGGACCTTAATCCTTATCCTCCTAGGAAATGGAGTTGTAGCAGGTGTGGTTCTTCCCAAAACCAAGAGCAACAATTCAGGATGGATTGTGATTACTATGGGATGGGGAATTGCTGTAGCTGTTGCAGCCTTTGTATCTGGCACGCTCAGCCCAGCCCACCTAAATCCAGCTGTGACGTTTGCTATGGCCTTAAAAGGAACGCTCTCTTGGGCTTCTGTTTTCCCTTATATCCTAGCCCAATTCCGCAGGAGCGATGGTGGCTCAGATTCTGGTTTGGTTGCAATTCAAACCACACTATGAGGCGGAAGAAAACGCAGGCAATATCCTAGCGACATTTAGTACTGGACCAGCAATCAAGAACACAGTATCGAACTTGGTTAGCGAAATCCTTGGAACTTTTGTTTTGCTCTTGACAATCTTTGCCTTGGGACTCTATGACCTTCAAGCCGGTTTAGGGACCTTTGCAGTGGGGACCTTGATTGTCGGTATCGGTCTTTCACTAGGTGGGACAACGGGTTATGCCTTGAACCCAGCTCGTGACCTTGGACCTCGTATCATGCACAGCATTCTTCCAATTCCAAATAAGGGAGATGGAGACTGGTCTTATGCTTGGATTCCTGTTGTAGGACCTATTGTTGGTGCGGCCCTAGCAGTTCTCGTATTTTCACTTTTCTAAGATAAAAGAGTTATTGGCAACAGAGTTTGAGATGGAAATCTCAGGCTCTTTTTTGATGGCCAAAACATTAATATTTTAACTTATCTTAAAATAAGCTAAAACCAATTTTTAAGTTATGGTAAACAGTTGAAAAAAAGGTTGATAAAAGTGGTAAAATGTTAGGAAGATAAGATGCTAACAATACATACTGATAGTTAATAGAAACAATATATTAATGGATAGCTTATGAAAAAAACAACGAAAATTTACATGTATTCTTAGGCCGGACGGCTCTATATTTTGTAATCTTGCTTGGTTTGCTTTATTTTTTTAGTTACCTTGGTCAGAGCCAAGGCACCTTTATTTATAATGAGTTCTAGTTTAAAGGAGAAGAGGAACAGTGTCTAATAAACCGATAAAAGATATGATTGAAACGATTGAGCACTTTGCTCAAACGCAACCAACATATCCTGTCTACAATGTTTTAGGTCAAGAACATACTTATGGTGAACTGAAGGCTGATTCGGATAGTTTGGCTGCAGCTATCGACCAACTAGGCTTGCCTGATAAATCTCCAGTCGTCGTTTTTGGTGGTCAGGAATATGAGATGTTGGCTACCTTTGTAGCGCTAACTAAGTCAGGTCATGCCTATATCCCAATTGATAGCCATTCGGCCTTGGAAAGAGTTTCTGCTATCGTAGAAGTTGCAAAGCCAAGCTTGATTATTACTATCTCAGATTTTCCATTAGAGCAAACTAGCACACCGATGCTGAATTTAAAGCAAGTCCATGAAGCTTTTGCTCAAGCTTCCAGCTACGAGATGACCCATCCAGTCAAGGGAGATGACAACTACTACATCATCTTTACTTCTGGTACGACTGGTAAGCCTAAGGGAGTGCAGATCTCCCATGATAATCTCCTCAGCTTACCAACTGGATGATTACAGATAAGGAATTTGCGACGCCAAGTCGTCCGCAAATGCTGGCTCAGCCCCCTTATTCTTTTGACCTATCTGTCATGTATTGGGCGCCAACCTTGGCACTGGGTGGCACGCTTTTCGCTCTTCCTTCAGCCATTACTCAGGACTTTAAGCAACTCTTTGCGATCATCTTTGCATTGCCAATCGCTATCTGGACCTCAACGCCTTCTTTTGCAGATATGGCCATGTTGTCAGAAGACTTTAACAGCGAGAAAATGCCTGGCATCACGCATTTCTACTTTGATGGTGAAGAATTGACGGTCAAAACTGCTCAAAAACTGCGCGAGCGATTCCCAGATGCTCGTATTATCAATGCCTATGGTCCAACAGAAGCGACAGTAGCTTTGTCAGCAGTTGCCGTCACTGATGAGATGTTGACGACTCTCAAACGCCTGCCAATCGGCTATACCAAGGCCGATTCTCCGACCTTTATCATTGATGAGGAAGGTAAGAAAGTTCCAAATGGTGAGCAAGGAGAAATCATTGTTTCAGGGCCAGCTGTTTCAAAAGGCTATATGAATAATCCTGAAAAAACGGCAGAAGCTTTCTTTGAGTTCGAAGGTCTTCCAGCCTACCACACAGGGGATGTAGGAACCATGACAGATGAGGGATTGCTTCTCTTATGGTGGACGCATGGATTTCCAGATTAAGTTTAATGGTTATCGCATTGAGCTGGAAGATGTCTCTCAAAACCTCAACAAGTCTCGCTTTATCGAGTCGGCTGTTGCTGTCCCACGTTATAACAAGGACCACAAGGTACAAATCTACTGGCCTATGTCATCCTAAAAGACGGTGTCCGTCAGCAGTTTGAGCGTGATATCGATATTACCAAGGCTATCAAGGAAGACCTAGCAGATATCATGATGTCCTATATGATGCCGTCTAAGTTTCTTTATCGAGATAGTTTACCACTAACGCCTAATGGTAAAATTGACATCAAGGGCTTGATCAATGAGGTAAACAGCCAATGATGGAGCTTTATAAACAGCTACCTCATTTGGAACCTTATGGTGATCTTCAGTACTTTTTATACGTAATTGCTGCGACTTTACCTATCTTTATTGGTCTTTTTTTCAAGAAACGTTTTGCCTTGTACGAGGTGTTTGTTAGTCTCTTCTTTATCCTCACCATGTTGGTCGGTGGAAAGACGAATCAAATAAGCGCTTTGATCCTTTATGTTATCTGGCAAGTACTTCTTGTATCTTTCTACAAAAGGTACAGGAAACAACGGGATAGTAAATGGATATTTTACCTGGTTAGCTTTCTATCCCTATTGCCAATCGTCTTTGTGAAAGTATCTCCTGCTATTCATGGACCTCAATCTTTGTTTGGATTTTTAGGGGATTTCTTACTTGACCTTTCGTGCAGTTGGGGTTATCGTTGAGTTGAGAGACGGTGTCATCAAGGAATTAACGATTTGGCAATTCTTACGTTTTCTTCTCTTTATGCCGACTTTCTCAAGTGGTCCTATTGATCGTTTCAAACGCTTCAATGAAAATTACGAGACCATTCCTGAACGGGATGAGTTGATGGACATGCTAGAAGAGGCTGTCAAATATATCATGCTTGGCTTCCTCTACAAGTTTATCTTGGCTCACATTTTAGGAGAGACATTATTGCCTCCGCTGAAAAATTTGGCCTTGCAGACAGGTGGTTTCTTTAACCTCTACGCTTTAGCGGTCATGTACACCTTTGGTCTGGAGCTCTTTTTTGACTTTGCGGGCTACTCTATGTTTGCCTTAGCCATTTCAAACTTGATGGGTATTCATAGTCCTATCAACTTTAACAAGCCCTTTTTGTCAAGGGATTTAAAAGAGTTTTGGAATCGCTGGCACATGAGTCTGTCTTTCTGGTTCCGTGACTTTGTCTTTATGCGGATGGTCATGGTGTTGACCAGAAAGAAGGTCTTTAAAAATCGCAATGTCACTTCAAGTGTAGCCTATATTCTCAATATGCTGATTATGGGATTTTGGCATGGTGTGACCTGGTACTACATCGCCTATGGACTTTTTCATGGGATTGGGCTGGTCATCAATGATGCTTGGGTTCGTAAGAAAAAAGCGCTCAATAAAGAACGGAAAAAAGCTGGAAAGGGTTCCTTACCTGAGAATCGCTGGATTCAGTTGCTTGGCATGGTTGTCACCTTCCATGTCGTGATGGTTTCATTCTTAATCTTTTCTGGATTTTTGAATGATTTATGGTTTAAAAAATAAAAGGATATAAAAAATGGATATCAAATCAGAAGTTATTGAAATTATTGATGAGTTGTTTATGGAAGATGTTTCTGACATGATGGATGAAGATCTTTTTGATGCCGGTGTCTTGGATAGCATGGGAACGGTTGAATTGATTGTGGAGATTGAAAACCGTTTTGACATTCGTGTTCCAGTGACGGAGTTCGGTCGTGATGACTGGAATACGGCTAATAAAATCGTAGAAGGTATTACGGAGTTGAAGAATGCTTAAACGCTTGTGGCTGATCTTCGGGCCTATCTTCATTGCTGGATTTTTGGTTCTTCTACTCATCTTTTTTTATCCAGGTACAACAAGCCATAATCTGACGGAGGAGAAATACTCGGCGGCTTCTGTTAGTGCAGAGAGTTTTAAAGAGAGAAGCCAAAAAGTAAGGGCTCTTACGGATCCAAATATGCGTTTTATTCCTTTTCTAGGGTCCAGTGAATGGATTCGATTTGATAGTGTCCATCCAGCTGTTTTAGCAGAAAAATACCATCGTCCCTATCGTCCTTACTTTCTAGGTCAAGCAGGAGCAGCCTCTCTCAATCAATATTTTGGTCTACAGCAAATTTTGCCAGAAATAGAGAATAAGCAGGCTGTATTTGTGATTTCGCCTCAGTGGTTTACGGAGACAGATTATGAACCCGCAGCGTTTCAGAGATTTTTTAACAGTGACCAATTAACAGCTTTTTTGGGAAATCAATCTGGTGACATTGCTGCAAAGCATGCGGCTATTCGATTGTTAAAGCAGAATCCTAATGTTGCATTGAAAGGCATTGTTCAAAAACTGTCAAAGGGTGAAGAATTATCAGATGTTGATCAGGTTGCTATTGATATTTTTGCGCGATTCAACGAAAAACAATCCGCTCTCTTTGGACAATTCTCCATTCGAGGACAACTCAAGTACAAGGAACACGTGGAGAACTATTTAAAAGATCTTCCGGATCAATTTTCTTATGATGAGTTAGAAAAAATTGTTCGTAAGGACGCAGAAGCAAATACGACCAATAACGATATGGGGATGGAAAATCATTTCTATACGAGAGAGATTCAAAAGGATTTAAAAAAATGGGAAGGGTATCAAAAAAATTACAACTTCCTCAAGTCCTCTGAATACAATGATTTGCAGCTGGTCCTCAATCAATTTGCTAAGTCGAATGTCAATGTGCTCTTTGTCATTCAGCCGGTTAACAAGAAGTGGATGGAGTACACAGGGCTCAGCGAAGAGATGTATCAACATGCAGTGGAGAAAATTCGTTACCAATTAGAAAGTCAGGGTTTTACCAATATTGCTGATTTTTCAAAAAATGGAGGGGACCCTTATTTTGTTAAGGACACCATTCATCTAGGATGGTTAGGTTGGCTGGCTTTTGATAAGGTTGTCAATCCTTTCTTGACGGATCCGAAACCAGCTCCAGACTACAAGATGAATGACCGCTTCTTTAGCAAGGACTGGGCGACCTATGATGGGAACATCAAAGATTTCAAATAAAATGGTCTAAAGGTTTGGGATTTAAACCCAAGCTTTTTTGTTTAAATGGCGAATATTTAAGATGAAAATAGGTCAAAAGTTTCAAAATTTTTAGAAATAGCGTATAATATAAAAGAGAAAAAGAAAAGAAAGGGATTTTAAAATGAACAAACGTTCTTTGTTACCTGTCTTATCGACAGCCCTGTTAGCTCCAGCCTTCTTAGCTGGACAAGTCTATGCTGAAGAAGCAACAACTCCTGCAGAAAGTTCAGCTGTTGTAGCGACTCCAGCTACGTCGGCGACTCCAGCTCCTGTTGAGAGCCCTGCGGTACCGGAAACTTCGGCAACTTCAGAAGCGGTTGTACCTGCAGAAACTCCGTCAGCTCCTGCTGAATCTACCAAAAGCGAAGAAAAGGACACCGTTATCTTACACACCAATGATGTCCATGGTCGTATTGTAGAGGAAAAGGGAGTAATTGGAGATGCCAAGTTAGCGACTGTCATTGAACAGGAGCGTGCGAAGTCAAATCAAATACTCTGGTTGTTGATGCGGGAGACGCTTTTCAAGGTTTACCGATTTCCAACTCTACTAAGGGTGAAGCGCGTGCTGAAATTCTTAATCAGATGCAGTATGATGCCATGGCAGTAGGAAACCATGAGTTTGACTTTGGTCTTGATGAAGTTAAAAAATACAAGGAAATCTTGAAATTCCCATTACTTAGCTCAAATACCTATGTCAATGGAGCTCGTCTTTTTGAAGCTTCTACAATCGTTGATAAAGATAAGACTGTGGAAGGTGATGAATTTGTTGTAATCGGCGTGACAACACCTGAAACAGCAACCAAAACTCACCCTAAAAATGTCAAAGGGGTAACTTTTACAGATCCAATCTCTGAAGTCAATAAGGTCATCGAAGAAGTTCAAGCCAAGGCTCGTGCAGAAGGTAAGGACTACAAACACTATGTTGTGCTCGCTCACTTGGGTGTAGATACCACAACCCCAGTCGAATGGCGTGGTTCAACTTTGGCAGAAGCCTTGTCTAAAAATCCTCGTTTGAAAGGGAAACGCGTAACAGTAATCGACGGTCACTCTCATACAGTAGAATCAACGACCTATGGAGACAATGTTACCTATAACCAAACAGGGAGTTACCTTCATAATGTAGGGAAAATCACCTACAAATCACGTCAGCTTTTGGGCAATCCAACTCAGATTCCGGCTGCTGATGCTAAAAAATTACCAGCCAATCCAACAGTTGAAAAACTAGTCAAAGACATTAAACAAAAATACGATGCTGAAAATGCTGTTGAAGTCGTTTCAAACAGCCCTGTAGAACTCAACGGAGATCGTGAAAATGTTCGGGTTCGTGAAACTAACCTCGGAAACGTCGTAGCGGACTCGCTCTATCAGTATGGTCAAACAGGATTTAGCCATCCGACAGACATCGCTGTGACAAATGGTGGTGGCTTGCGTGAAACCATTGCAAAAGGCAAACCAATTACTAAAGGAAATGTCATTGCCGTTCTTCCGTTTGGAAATACCATCTCACAAATCCAAGTGACTGGGCAACAAGTCTTGGATATGTTTGAAAAGTCACTCGGATCTATCTTGCAGGTCGATAAAGATGGCAAGAAGGTCTTGGATGAGAACGGACAACCATTGTTAGAACCAAGTGGTGGTTTCTTGCAAGTTTCAGGTGTGAAGGTCTACTATGATACCAACCTACCATCAGGTAAACGTGTCTTGGCCATCCAGGTCAAAAACCGCACGACTGGTCGTTATGATCTTCTAGACCTTGCAAAAACTTACTATCTTGCAACCAATGATTTCCTAGCTGCAGGTGGTGATGGTTACACTATGTTAGGTGGTGCGCGAGAAGAAGGTCCTTCTATGGATGCAGCCTTTGAAGAGTATCTTAAAACCGCTGATTTGACCCAGTATGAAAAGATCAATCCGAACTCACGGACGATTTCTGTGGATTCTACAACTTTTAGTCTACCAGTAGAAACGCCTCAAACGAATGCGGCTGCTAACGATGCGACTACAAATGTACCACTTACTTATGAGGTGGCAGGTCAATTTAGCAAGAAGGCGGTTGTCTCAGAAAAAGCTCTCCCAAATACAGGAAGTGAACAATCCATCTTCTTGCTCTTGATGGGAATGGTAGCTGGTCTGGCAGGTATCTTATCGAGCCGAAACCAAAGCAAAAATAGGTTAAATTTCATATCTAGAAGAGTCTAGGGAAACGTTTTTACGCCTTTTTCCCTTGACTCTTTTTTGGTTTATGATATAATTAACCAGTAAAGAATCGGTGGCTATCTATGTTTTTTTACGAAAAAGATAGCTAGGGAAGGAGTAACACATGAGACAGCTTGCGCAGGAAATCGATAACTTTTTAAACGAGGTGATCTTGAGATCTGAGAACCAGCATGAAATTCTGATCGGGCATTGCACGAGTGACGTTGCCTTGACCAATACTCAGGAACACATCCTTATGCTCTTGTCGGAAGAATCCCTAACCAACTCGGAGTTGGCCCGTCGCCTTAATGTCAGTCAGGCGGCAGTGACCAAGGCTATCAAATCTTTGGTCAAAGAGGCCATGTTAGAGACATCGAGAGATCCAAAGGATGCGCGTGTGATCTTTTATCAACTGACAGAGCTAGCTCGACCGGTGGCAGAGGAACACCACCATCATCATGAACACACGCTCTCAGCCTATGAACAAGTAGCAAATCAGTTTACTCCAAATGAACAAGAAGTCATCCAGCGGTTTTTAACTGCTTTAGTAGGAGAAATCAAATAATGCGGTATATTACAGTAGAGGACTTGTCTTTCTATTATGACAAAGAGCCTGTCCTCGAGCACATCAACTACAGTGTTGATAGTGGGGAGTTTGTCACTCTGACTGGTGAAAATGGAGCTGCCAAGACAACGCTTATCAAGGCGAGCCTAGGCATCTTGCAGCCAAGATTTGGCAAGGTAACCATCTCAAAGACAAATACTCATGGGAAAAAACTTAGGATAGCCTATCTTCCCCAGCAGATAGCTAGTTTTAATGCTGGCTTTCCAAGTACGGTTTATGAATTTGTCAAGTCGGGTCGCTATCCGCGAAAGGGTTGGTTTCGTCGTTTGAACGCCCATGATGAGGAGCATATCAAGGCCAGTCTAGACTCAGTTGGTATGTGGGAACACCGTGACAAACGAATTGGCTCCCTCTCGGGAGGGCAAAAGCAACGAGCGGTTATTGCACGGATGTTTGCTTCTGACCCAGATATTTTTGTCTTGGATGAGCCGACGACAGGGATGGATGCGGGGAGCAAAAATGAATTTTACGAACTCATGCACCATAGTGCTCACCATCATGGCAAGGCTGTTTTGATGATTACCCATGACCCTGAGGAGGTCAAGGACTATGCGGATCGCAACATCCATCTAGTGCGTAACCAAGACTCGCCATGGCGTTGTTTTAACGTTCACGAGAGTGACCAGGAGGTGGACCATGCTTAGTTTGTTATCCTATGACTTTATGCAGCGGGCCTTCTTGGCTGTCATTGCCATGAGCCTCTTTTCACCAGTTCTTGGGACCTTCCTTATCTTACGTCGTCAGAGTTTGATGAGTGATACTCTTAGTCACGTTTCCTTGTCAGGGGTTGCCTTTGGTCTGGTTTTGGGGATTTCTCCAACTATTTCGACTATTGTCATTGTCTTGATCGCTGCGGTCTTTCTAGAGTATCTCCGGACAGTCTATAAGAACTTTATGGAAATCGGAACTGCCATCCTCATGTCAACAGGACTTGCAGTGTCTCTGATTGTCATGAGTAAGGGGAAAGTTCGAGCTCCATGAGTTTGGACCAATACCTCTTTGGGTCTATTGTGACCATTAGCCAGGAGCAGGTGCTATTCCTCTTTGCCATTGCTGCGGTCGTTTTGCTCTTGACTTTCTTGTTCTTACGTCCCATGTACATCCTGACCTTTGATGAGGACACGGCCTTTGTGGATGGCTTGCCAGTTCGTACCATGTCTATCCTCTTTAACATGGTGACAGGGGTGGCCATTGCCCTTATGATTCCAGCTGCAGGAGCCCTTTTGGTGTCGACCATTATGGTCTTGCCAGCTAGCATTGCCCTGCGCCTGGGGAAAAACTTCAAATCCGTTATGTTACTAGCCAGCGCTATTGGTTTTTTGGGAATGGTGGCAGGACTCTACATTTCCTACTACGCAGAAACACCTGCCAGCGCTAGTATCACCATTATCTTTGTAGCTGTCTTTTTGTTAGTCAGTCTACTGAAACGTTTTATCAAATAGGAGAATGAAATGAAAAAAATTAGCTTACTACTGGCTAGCCTATGTGCCTTGTTTTTAGTGGCTTGTTCCAATCAAAAACAGGCAGATGGGAAGCTAAATATCGTGACAACCTTTTACCCTGTCTACGAATTTACCAAACAAGTCACAGGAGATACTGCTAATGTAGAACTTCTAATCGGTGCTGGTACAGAACCCCATGAGTATGAACCGTCTGCTAAGGCAGTTGCCAAAATCCAAGACGCAGATACCTTTGTCTATGAAAATGAAAATATGGAAACTTGGGTTCCAAAATTGTTAGAATCCTTGGATAAGAAAAAAGTGAAAACTATCAAGGCGACAGGTGATATGCTCCTCTTGCCAGGTGGTGAGGAAGAAGAGGAAGGGCATGATCAAGGCGGTGAGGGTCACCATCACGACTACGATCCCCACGTTTGGCTTTCACCAGCACGCGCCATCAAACTGGTAGAGCATATCCGTGACAGCTTGTCAGCAGATTATCCTGATAAAAAAGAGACTTTTGAGAAGAATGCGGCTGCCTATATCGAAAAATTGCAAGCCTTGGACAAGGCCTACACAGATGGCTTGTCTCAAGCTAAACAAAAGAGCTTTGTGACACAGCACGCTGCCTTTAACTACCTTGCCTTGGACTACGGTCTCAAGCAAGTATCCATCTCAGGTCTCTCACCAGATGCAGAACCATCAGCAGCACGTTTGGCAGAATTGACAGAGTATATCAAGAAAAACAAGATTTCTTATATCTACTTTGAAGAAAATGCCTCACAAGCCCTCGCCAATACACTTTCAAAAGAAACAGGTGTCAAACTAGACGTGCTCAATCCGCTAGAAAGTCTAACAGAAGAAGCAACCAAGGATGGTGAGGACTATATCTCTGTGATGGAGAAAAACCTCAAGGCTTTGAAACAAACAACGGACCAAGAAGGACCAGAAATCGAGCCAGAGAAGGAAGAAAACACTAAGACAGTTCACAACGGTTACTTTGAGGATGCAGATGTCAAAGATCGTACCTTGAGTGACTATGTTGGCAACTGGCAGTCAGTTTATCCTTTCCTTGAAGATGGGACCTTTGATCAAGTCTTTGACTACAAGGCTAAGTTGACTGGTAAGATGACCAAGGATGAGTACAAGGCTTACTATAGAAAAGGCTATCAGACAGATGTGACTAAGATCAACATCACGGACAACACTATGGAATTTGTTCAAGGTGGCCAAAGCAAGAAATTCACCTACAAGTATGTCGGCAAGAAAATCTTGACATATAAGAAAGGCAACCGTGGTGTGCGCTTCCTCTTTGAAGCGACAGATGCGGACGCTGGACAATTCAAGTATGTTCAGTTTAGTGACCACAATATCGCCCCAGTTAAGGCAGGACATTTCCATATCTTCTTTGGAGGTACTAGCCAAGAAGCCCTCTTTGAAGAGATGGATAACTGGCCAACCTACTACCCAGATAACCTATCTGGCCAAGAAATCGCTCAAGAAATGTTGGCGCATTGATGCAAGAGAGAATCCCGCAAATCTGCGGGATTTTTGCTAGAAACGATTAGGTTGTTAGGTATTATAGTACCACAGTTGTGCTGTTCACAATGTGATAAGGCAGTCATTTTCTACTGGCTGCTTCTCACTAGCTGGCGAATGCAAAAGCTACGATTGTACAAATTATAGAATCTTTTCAGGGGATTTAGGAAGGGATCTTAGTCATATTGACGTTGCTATCGCTTTTTGTTATAGTCAAAGAGAGAGCGGTCTGGAACACTAGTTTATTCACAGTCTGTGGATAAGTCTTGGAGGAAATGACATACAACTCAGGGTGTTGAAGTATCCTGAAAATAGTTCCGTATATTAGTGACTTTCTAGAAAGCTAGTAGAAACCCTAGTACAGAACTATTTGACAAAGGTATGTTTAAGGTGACAGGTGAGCTAGAGACTGAAAAAACTAGTTTTTAGGAATGTTTTCTTATCCACAAGTTGTGGATAACTTTGTGAACAAGAGAAAGAGATACGAGATGATGACGAACATAAAACCACATGGACCATTACCAAGCCAGGCCCAGCTGGATTATTTAGAGGATGAACTAGCTGCCTTTATCCATTTTGGTCCCAATACCTTTTATGACCAAGAATGGGGAAGTGGGCAAGAGGATCCCAAGCGTTTTAACCCGACCAAGTTGGATGCGCGTGAATGGATTCGAGTGCTCAAAGAAACGGGTTTTAAAAAGCTGATTTTGGTGGTCAAGCACCACGATGGTTTTGTCCTCTACCCGACATCCCACACAGATTATTCGATCAAGGCTAGTCCTTGGAGGGATGGAAAGGGGGACTTGCTCCTTGAAGTTTCCCAAGCTGCAACTGAGTTTGACATGGATATGGGAGTTTATTTATCTCCTTGGGATGCCCATAGTCCCCTCTATCATGTGGACCGAGAAGCGGACTACAATGCCTATTATCTGGATCAGTTGAAGGAAATCTTGTCAAATCCTGCCTATGGGAATGCCGGCAAGCTCACTGAGGTGTGGATGGATGGTGCTCGAGGCGAAGGGGCCCAGAAGGTCAACTATGAGTTTGAGACCTGGTTTGAAACCATTCGTGACTTGCAGGGCGATTGTTTGATTTTCTCAACTGAGGGAACTAGTATTCGCTGGATTGGCAATGAACGAGGCTATGCAGGGGATCCCTTGTGGCAAAAAGTCAAGCCAGACCAGTTAGGAACAGAGGCGGAATTAGATTATCTACAGCACGGAGACCCCTTTGGGACGCTATTTTCAATCGGTGAGGCAGATGTTTCTCTTCGGCCGGGCTGGTTTTACCATGAGGATCAGGACCCCAAGTCTCTCGAGGAATTGGTCGAAATCTACTTTCACTCGGTGGGTCGGGGTACACCTCTCTTACTCAATATTCCGCCAAACCAAGATGGACTCTTTGACGAAAAGGATATCCGGCGACTGTATGAATTTGCTGCCTACCGTGACGAGCTATATAAAGAAGATTTGGCTTTGGGAGCCAAGGTATACGGCCCTGCTCTATCACCAGACTTTGCTTGTCATCATCTGACAGATGGACTGGAGGCTAGTTCTTGGGCAAGTGATGCAGAGTTGCCAATCCAATTAGAGCTTGATTTAGGATCACCTAAAACTTTTGATGTGATTGAGTTAAGAGAAGATTTGAAGTTGGGGCAACGCATCGCTGCTTTCCATGTTCAGGTAGAGTTGGATGGTGTCTGGCAGGAGTTTGGATCAGGATTTACAGTGGGTTATAAACGCCTTTTGCGAGGATCCATGGTAGAGGCTCAGAAGGTGCGTGTAATCATCACAGAGGCCCAGGATTTGCCTTTGTTGACCAAGATTTCACTCTATAAAACACCTACCTTGTCGAAAAAAGAAACTGTTCAGCAACTAGAGTTTTCAGAAAAAAGTCTAGCTGTGACCAAGGGAGAAAATGTCCACTTTACAGTGAAGCGCATAGAATTTAGCAGTCCTTTAGAAGCTAAGATTTCGATTCAACCAGGGACAGGTGTGCATGGTGTCGCCTATCGGGACGAGATTCAAGTCCTTACGTTTCAAGCTGGTGAGACTGAAAAAAGGCTAACACTACCAACCTTGTATTTTGCAGGAGATAAAAGCTTAGATTTTTATCTGAATTTGACAGTAGATGGTCAGCTGGTTGACCAGCTTCAGGTCCAAGTTCATAAAAGAAGAACCTTTGCGCGATGCAAAGGTTCTTTTGGTTAGGAGTGATTTGGTAGCCAGCTGAGGGTGAAGGTCAGTTGCTCAGCTTTCAAGAGGTCTTGGTGTTGAATGCTAGATACTATGGTCTTGTCCAATCGACATTCTTTGACAAAGTTGAAGTGGCTGTGGTTTTGCTTGGCATGGATATCCAGCCATTTATTTTCCTTAGCCAGGTAGATACGGAGATGGTCAAAGAGAGGAATTCCGAGATCGTAACTTGGTTTGCCTGGACAGGTCGGGTAGAATCCAAGAGCTGACCAGATATACCAAGCAGAGAGACTGCCATTGTCCTCATCGCCAGGATAGGCTTGCCAGCTTGGGTGAAAGACCTTCTGACGTAGCGTCTTGATGAGAAGAGCGGTATAGTCAGGGTAGTCGCTGTAGCGAAAGAGATATGGAATGTGGAAGCTAGGCTGGTTAGAGATGGCGACTTGTCCAAAGGGAGCTGTTGCCATCTCGCTCATTTCATGAATCTCGTAACCATAGCCAGTCGTTTCAAAGAGAGGAGCATCCTGACAGGCTTTCAAAAGGTAGTGGCTAAAGGTTTCTTTTCCACCCATCAGTTGGATTAAGCCAGGGATGTCGTGTAGAACGCCCAAAGTCGCTTGAATGGCAGAACATTCGGCGTAGTCTCGTCCCCAACTGTAAGGAGAGAAGTCAGGTCGGAAGTTGCCTTGACTGTCTCGCGCACGCATATAGCCTGTCTCAGAGTCAAAGAGATGACGGAAATTCTGCGATGCGACCTTATAAGTCTCAGCGATGTCATTCTGACCAAGCTTTTGGGCGCAGCTAGCGATACAAAAATCGCTATAGGCATAGTCTAGGGTGTGACTGACGCTTTCGTGATTGTCTGAGGATAGATAGCCCAGTTCTTGGTATTGGGCCAAACCGTGGCGACCGTTGATGCCAAGAGGATCAGACTCGGTGGCTGTCTCCAGCATGGCTTGGAGGAATTCTTCTTCCAAGTCGGGGGTTATGTCCTTGCAGGCGCTATCTGCGATAATGCCGTCTAAAAGAGTGCCAGGCATCATGCCACGCTCATCTGGAGCCAGCCATTTTGGCAGGAAACCAGTATCGCGGTAGCTATTGAGGAAACCTTCTAGAAAGCGGTGATAGTGTTCCGGTATGATAAGGGCAAAGAGGGGGAAGGTGGTGCGGAAGGTATCCCAGAAACCATTGTTGCTAAAGAGGACACCGGGCTTGACAGTACCAGTAGACAAATCCATGTGGATGGCCTGCCCTGACTCGTTCACTCATAAAATGTCTGTGGGAAAAGGAAGAGTCTGTAGAGGCAGTGATCAAAAAAGGTTCGGTCGGCTTCCCCTGTCTCCACGATATCAAAACGGTGGAGGAGATTTTCCCAGTCTGCTTGGGCATTTGCTTTACAGCTATCAAAGTCCTTTTGAGGTAGATTAAGCAGCGCTTGAGAAGGCGATATGAAAGAAGTTGCTAGTTGAATCTCGGCTTGACTGCTTGCTAAGTCAATTCGCCAGTCTCCCTCTTCTTGTGTGATAGCAAGAATATCCGTATTCATTTGTAAAGCAGTAAACAGTATCAGCGGATTTTTGTTGGTCTCTGTTTTTCCCTCTTGACGCAGGGCAAGAGTCCGCTTATCTATTTGTTCTCCTGTCAGTTCATCTGCTGCGTGAAGATAGAGGGAGAGGGCTTTGCCTTGCTTTTGCTCCAAACGAATAGAAGCGCCATAGCAAGTCGGTGTAAGCTGGGTTTCAATCTGATAGCGCAGGGAGAAAATCTTCAGATAATGAGGTTGGAAAGAGGCCTTATCCCTATCATAGGAGGATTGACGGTGAAAGAGGCTGTTTCCACCCAGATGGCCTGTGACAGGTGTCAGAAGGAGCCAAGAGTAGTCGCCAATCCAAGGACTGGGCTGGTGGGTTAATCTAATCCCCTGAAAAATAGGTAGATGCGGATCGAAAAGCCAAGCTTCCTCCTGATCACTGGTCTGGGGCACAAAATAATTCATCCCGAAAGGGACGCCTGTGTAGGGCAGGGTATTTCCTCGAGAAAAGGCATGCTTGCTAGCAGTCCCAAAGCGGGTATCGATGGTTTCAAGTAGTGGTTTCATAGTCTTTCCTTTAGCTGTTTTTCTACATTATATCAGAAAAATGAGACCTTTAGATATGGGGTTCGAAAGTAAGCAATTTTGTAGAAAAATGACTATCATTTGTGTATGTATTTTCTGTCTCAAAAACTATATACTGAACATGAAACTTGTTTGAAAGAGGAAACTGCACGATGACTTATTCGAAAGAAATTGTTAGAGAATGGCTGGATGAAGTAGCAGAGCGGGCTAAGGACCATCCGGAGTGGGTGGATGTCTTTGAGCGTTGCTATACAGACACCTTGGACAATACGGTCGAGATCCTAGAAGATGGCTCAACCTTTGTATTGACTGGGGATATTCCTGCCATGTGGCTTCGGGATTCGACAGCCCAACTCAGACCCTACCTTCATGTGGCTAAAAGAGATCCTATCTTGCGCCAGACCATTTCAGGTTTGGTCAAGCGTCAGATGACCTTGGTGCTCAAGGATCCGTATGCCAATTCCTTCAATATTGAGGAGAACTGGAAGGGCCACCACGAGACTGACCACACGGACCTTAATGGTTGGATCTGGGAACGCAAGTACGAGGTGGACTCGCTTTGCTATCCTTTGCAACTGGCTTATCTACTTTGGAAAGAGACTGGTGAGACCAGTCAGTTTGATGAGACTTTTGTCGCAGCAACCAAGGAAATTCTCCATCTTTGGACAGTGGAACAAGACCACAACAATTCACCTTATCGTTTTGTCCGTGATACAGACCGCAAGGAAGACACCTTGGTAAATGATGGATTTGGACCTGACTTTGCAGTGACAGGTATGACCTGGTCAGCTTTTCGTCCGAGTGATGACTGCTGTCAGTATAGCTATTTGATTCCGTCCAATATGTTTGCCGTAGTTGTCTTGGGGTATGTGCAAGAAATCTTTGCAGAACTGGATCTAGCTGATAGCCAAAACATCGTGGCAGACGCTAAACGCCTGCAAGCTGAAATCCAAGAAGGAATCGAAAACTACGCTTACACCACTAACAGCAAGGGTGAAAAGATTTACGCCTTTGAAGTGGATGGTTTAGGGAATGCTAGCATCATGGATGACCCAAACGTACCAAGTTTGTTGGCTGCGCCTTATCTGGGCTACTGCGACATTGACGATGAGGTTTACCAAGCAACTCGTCGGACCATTCTGAGCCCTGAAATCCATACTTCTACCAAGGAGAATACGCTAGCGGTCTCGGAAGTTCTCATACCTTCTATCGCTATATCTGGCCAATCGCCCTTTCTATCCAAGGTTTGACAACAAGAGATAAGGCGGAGAAGAAATTCTTGCTCGATCAGCTGGTTGCCTGCGATGGTGGAACAGGTGTTATGCACGAAAGCTTCCACGTGGATGACCCAACGCTCTACTCTCGTGAATGGTTCTCTTGGGCCAACATGATGTTCTGTGAATTAGTCTTGGATTACCTGGATATTCGCTAGTCAGTTCTTTAGTTAGATAGAAATAAAAATTTAAATTTAGAATGAGGTTTTACTTCATGGAAAATGTTGTTGTACATATTATCTCACATAGTCACTGGGACCGTGAGTGGTACTTACCTTTTGAAAGCCACCGTATGCAGTTGGTGGAATTATTTGATAATCTTTTTGACCTTTTTGAAAATGACCCTGAGTTCAAGAGTTTCCACTTGGATGGCCAAACCATTGTCCTTGATGACTATTTGGAAATTCGCCCTGAAAATCGCGACAAAGTCCAACGTTACATCGACGAAGGCAAACTCAAAATTGGTCCCTTTTACATCTTGCAGGATGATTACTTGATTTCAAGTGAAGCCAATGTTCGCAATACCTTGATTGGTCAAGCAGAATGTGCAAAATGGGGCAAATCAACCCAGATTGGTTACTTCCCAGATACCTTTGGAAATATGGGGCAAGCTCCCCAAATCCTTCAAAAATCAGGTATTCACGTGGCAGCTTTTGGGCGTGGTGTGAAGCCGATTGGATTTGACAACCAAGTCCTCGAAGATGAGCAGTTTACTTCCCAATTTTCAGAAATGTACTGGCAGGGTGCGGACGGAAGTCGTGTCCTCGGTATCCTCTTTGCCAACTGGTATAGTAATGGGAATGAAATCCCAGTTGATAAGGATGAGGCCCTGACTTTCTGGAGACAAAAATTGTCAGACGTACGTGACTATGCTTCGACCAACCAATGGTTGATGATGAACGGCTGTGACCACCAGCCTGTACAGCGAAATCTGAGCGAAGCCATTCGTGTGGCAAATGAACTCTTCCCAGATGTAACCTTTGTGCATAGTTCCTTTGATGACTATGTCCATGCAGTAGAAAGTGCCCTACCGGAGCAGTTATCTACGGTTACAGGTGAGTTGACGAGTCAAGAAACAGATGGTTGGTACACGCTTGCCAACACTTCCTCATCACGGATTTACCTTAAACAAGCCTTCCAAGAAAATAGTAACCTGCTAGAACAAGTAGTGGAGCCATTAACTGTCATCACTGGTGGGCACAACCATAAGGACCAGTTGACCTATGCTTGGAAAGTTCTTCTACAAAATGCGCCACATGACAGTATCTGTGGCTGTAGCGTGGACGAGGTTCACCGTGAGATGGAGACACGTTTTGCCAAGGTCAACCAAGTCGGAAACTTTGTGAAAACTAACCTTCTCAACGAGTGGAAGGGTAAAATCGCAACCCATGAAGCCCAAAGCGACCATCTCTTTACGGTTATCAATACAGGCTTGCATGATAAGGTTGATACGGTCAGCACAGTGATTGATGTGGCGACTTGTGATTTCAAAGAATTGCACCCAACAGAAGGCTATAAGAAGATGGCAGCCTTGACCTTGCCAAGCTACCGTGTTGAAGACTTGGAAGGACATGCTGTAGAAGCGAAAATCGAAGATTTGGGAGCTAATTTTGAGTATGATTTACCAAAAGACAAGTTCCGTCAGGCTCGTATTGCTCGACAAGTGCGCGTGACAGTCCCTGTTCATCTAGCACCTCTCTCTTGGACAACCTTCCAATTGCTTGAAGGAGAACAAGAACACCGTGACGGTATTTACCAAAATGGAGTGATTGATACGCCATTTGTAACGGTCAGTGTGGATGAAAACATCACGGTCTACGACAAGACAACTCATGAAGCTTATGAAGATGTTATTCGCTTTGAAGACCGTGGTGACATTGGAAATGAGTACATCTACTTCCAACCAAAAGGAACAGAGCCTATCTACGCAGAACTCAAAGGCTATGAGGTCTTGGAAAATACAGCACGTTTTGCCAAGATTTTGCTCAAGCATGAATTGACAATTCCAGTAAGTGCAGACGAAAAACTGGATGCGGAACAAAGAGGCATCATCGAGTTTATGACGCGTGAAGCTGGGCGCTCAGAAGAATTGACAAGCGTTCTTCTTGAAACAGAGATGACCGTCTTTGTTGACAATCCACAAATTCGTTTCAAGACTCGCTTTACTAACACAGCCAAGGACCACCGTATCCGTCTCTTGGTCAAGACTCATAACACACGTCCAAGCAATGACTCTGAAAGCATCTATGAGGTGGTGACACGACCAAATAAACCAGCTGCTTCTTGGGAAAATCCTGAAAATCCTCAACACCAACAAGCCTTTGTCAGTCTGTATGATGATGAAAAAGGGGTGACAGTGGCTAATAAAGGATTGCACGAGTATGAAATCCTTGGAGACGACACCATTGCAGTGACCATTTTGCGTGCATCAGGTGAGTTAGGTGACTGGGGTTACTTCCCAACACCAGAAGCTCAGTGCTTGCGTGAGTTTGAAGTTGAGTTTACACTTGAATGCCACCAAGCAGGGGAACGTTTCTCAGCTTTCCGTCGTGCCAAAGCCTTCCAAACACCATTCACTAGTCTTCAGGTTGCTAAACAAGAAGGAAGTGTTGCTGCGACTGGTAGCCTCTTGAGTCATGCGGCACTCAGCTTACCACAAGTTTGCCCAACAGCCTTTAAAGTGGCTGAAAATGAAGAAGGATATGTACTTCGTTACTACAACATGAGTCAAGAAAATGTGCGTATATCAGAACACCAACAAACCATTTTGGACTTGCTTGAGCGACCTTATCCGGTTCATTCAGGACTCTTAGCACCACAAGAGATTCGCACAGAATTAATCAAAAAAGAAGACATTTAACAGTTTTAAAGTGTTTGATAACTAATACTATGAGATAGAAAGGAGGGGCGAAAGAGTAAGGACTAACTACTGATTCGCCCCTTTTTACGGTAAAGAACAATGACCATTGCAACCATTGATATCGGAGGGACTGGGATTAAGTTTGCCAGTCTGACTCCTGATGGAAACATACTAGATAAGACAAGTACTCCAACGCCAGAAAGTTTGGAGGATCTACTAGCTTGGCTAGACCAACGTCTGTCGGAGAAAGATTATAAGGGCATTGCCATGAGCGTTCCAGGTGCGGTCAATCAAGAAACAGGTGTGATTGAGGGAATCAGTGCTGTACCTTACATCCATGGCTTTCTTGGTATGAAGCTCTTGCTCATCATCAGTTACCTGTCCATCTAGAAAATGATGCCAACTGTGTTGGACTGAGTGAATTGCTAGCTCACCCAGAGATTGAAAACGCAGCCTGTGTCGTGATTGGAACAGGAATCGGTGGGGCTATGATTATCAATGGCAAACTTCACCGAGGCCGCCACGGCTTAGGTGGAGAATTTGGCTACATGACAACTATTGAACCAGCAGAAAAGCTCAACAACTGGTCGCTACTAGCCTCTACAGGGAACATGGTTCGATACGTGATTGAAAAATCTGGTCAGACTGACTGGGACGGACGCAAGATTTACCAAGAGGCCGCAGCTGGCAATGCTCTTTGTCAAGAAGCTATTGAGCGCATGAACCGTAATCTGGCTCAAGGCTTGCTCAATATCCAGTATCTGATCGATCCAGATGTCATTAGTCTGGGAGGCTCTATCAGTCAAAATCCAGACTTCATCCAAGGGGTCAAAAAAGCTGTCGATGAATTTGTCGAAACCTACGAAGAATATACGGTCGCACCAGTTATCCAAGCTTGCACCTATCATGCAGATGCCAATCTCTATGGTGCCCTTGTCAACTGGTTGCAGGAGGAAAACCAATGGTAATTTTTACAGGATTTAGTCCCAAACAAGAGCAAGCATTAGAGTTGCTTAAAAAGCACATTTCCCTACCAGATGTAGAGGTAGCAGTCGCTCAGTCTAATCAAGCCTCTATCTCTATCAAGGGTGAAAGTGGACAGTATCACCTGACTTATGACAAACCTCACCAACTATACCGCGCCTTGTCTTTATTAGCAACAGCTCTAGTAGAAGGTGACAAGGTCGAGATTGATGAGCATGCGGCTTATGAAGAGTTGGCCTACATGGCTGACTGTTCCCGAAATGCAGTGCTAAATGTCGCTTCTGCCAAACAGATGATTGAGGTCTTGGCTCTCATGGGCTACTCAACCTTTGAGCTCTACATGGAAGACACCTACCAGATTGAAGGGCAACCTTACTTTGGTTATTTCCGTGGGGCCTATTCGGCTGAAGAGTTACAGGAAATCGAAGCCTATGCCCAGCAGTTTGACATGACCTTTGTGCTTTGCATCCAGACCTTGGCTCACTTGTCGGCCTTCGTCAAATGGGGTGTCAAAGAAGTGCAGGAGCTCCGCGATGTAGAAGATATCCTCCTCATTGGCGAAGAAAAAGTTTATGACCTAATTGACGGCATGTTTGCGACACTATCTAAACTACAAACACGCAAGGTCAATATCGGGATGGACGAAGCCCACTTGGTTGGTTTAGGTCGTTACCTCATTCTGAACGGTGTTGTGGACCGTAGTCTCCTCATGTGTCAACACTTGGAGCGCGTGCTGGACATTGCCGATAAGTATGGTTTCCACTGCCAGATGTGGAGCGATATGTTCTTTAAACTCATGTCAGCGGATGGTCAGTACGACCGTGATGTGGAAATTCCTGAGGAAACTCGTGTCTACCTAGATCGTCTCAAAGACCGTGTTACCTTGGTTTACTGGGATTATTACCAGGATAGCGAAGAAAAATACAATCGTAATTTCCGCAATCATCACAAGATTAGCCAAGATATTGCCTTTGCAGGTGGTGCTTGGAAGTGGATTGGTTTTACCCCACACAACCATTTCAGCCGTCTAGTAGCTATTGAGGCTAATAAAGCCTGTCGTGCTAATCAGATCAAAGAAGTCATCGTGACTGGTTGGGGAGATAATGGCGGTGAGACAGCTCAGTTTTCTATCCTACCAAGTTTGCAAATCTGGGCAGAACTCAGCTACTGCAATGACCTAGACCGTTTGTCTGCACACTTCAAGACCAATACGGGTCTATCGGTTGAGGACTTTATGCAGATTGACCTAGCCAACCTCTTGCCAGATCTACCAGACAATCTCAGCGGGATCAATCCTAACCGCTATGTCTTTTATCAGGATGTTCTCTGTCCGATTCTTGATAAGCACATGACACCTGAACAAGACAAACCTCACTTTGCGCATGCTGCGGAGACTCTCTCTGAAATCAAAGGAAAAGCTGGCGCCTACGCTTATCTCTTTGAAACACAGGCCCAGTTGAATGCCATTTTAAGTAGCAAAGTCGATGTGGGACGACGCATTCGTCAAGCTTATCAAGCCAACGATAAAGCAAGCCTGCAAGAGATTGCTCAACAAGAATTACCAAAACTCAGAAGTGAGATTGAAACTTTCCACAAACTCTTTAGCCACCAATGGTTGAAAGAAAACAAGGTCTTTGGTTTGGATACGGTTGATATCCGTATGGGCGGACTCTTACAAAGGATCAAGCGAGCAGAAAACCGCATCGAGGCTTATCTGGCAGGTCAGATTGAAGGCATCGAAGAATTAGAAGTCGAAATCCTTCCATTCAACGATTTTTATGGAGACAAGGACTTTGCAGCCACAACAGCCAACCAGTGGCACACCATTGCGACAGCTTCGACGATTTATACAACTTAAAAAACACCCTGTCTTGCTTTTTTTATTTAAACATCTAATTTTAGACTTCAGTTAAAATTAATTAATAATAAGCTATTCAATTAAAAGCGTAGATATATTAACACAGTTTAGGTTAAATTTTTGAACAGTTGAGAAAACAAATTCTATTTTTGATATTGATTATAGTATGATATAGTCATGAAAAAAATTTAAAAAGAAAAAAAATATTCAACGAGCATTATGGCATATTAAGCGTCATTGTAAAAAAATATAGAGAACAATTATGAAAATGAAATGAGTAAAACTGAATTATTTCATTTGAAATCTAGTGTTAAAATACTAAGTCGAATTTTTAAATAATGAAAAGTTCTATCCAAATTTGTATAGGGAGGAGGTGTATTGAAGGAGCAAAACCTAAAAACCGTAACTCTAGACTTCTCAATGTTAAGTTTCCGAAAAAAATAAGTATTTCCCAGAAAGCTTTTTCGCACCATTTAAATAATACATCTATGAAACTTATTCTAGTAAGTTTTGCTAGTTTAGCTAAAAAAACAGATTATCCTCAATAATTAACTACAAAACTATATATAAAATAAATTTTATAACGAAAAAAACGTTGTTAAATTTTAATTTTTTTCTTGTATAATTAGAAGGAGAAGGAGGTAGATTATGCTAGTTGATTTCGAAATTACAAACTTTTTTTATCTTTCCAAAATAACACAGTCTTATCTTTAGAAAAAAAGGCAAATATTTAAAAAAAGACATGCTAAGTCTCATATAATAAATAAGGAAAATCTATCTTTATTGAAAAAAATGTAAATATTTTTTTGGTTCCAATGGATCTGGGAAGAGCAACCTAATTACAGCACTAAGGGTCTTTGCCAAAATTGTTCTACAACCCTACAGATGACATTGAAGATTCTTTACCCTATATGCCATTTCGTTTAAATAATAAAAACAAATATGAAGATACTGAATTTTCAATTCGCTTAATTAAGAATAAAAAGGTTTATCGCTATCATATTTGTTACAATTCAGAAGAAGTGACTTTAGAGGAACTTTATTTTGTTACACAAAAAAAATGAAGAAGAATTATACTTTAAACGAACCGCTTCTCCAAATGATTCAGAAATACTTCCAAATAACTTAAAAAAAATACGGCAATCTGTTAGGAAAAAAATAAACTATTATTATTTGATGGACAGGATAAGAATGATGCAGAATGTGTTGCTGTTTTCAAATGGTTCCATACAAATTTAATTTTTTTGAACCTTTTTCGCAAACGATCATTTAAGTCAATCCAAGACGATTCAGCTAAGAAAAAAATATATTCATTAAACTATTAAATCTGGCTGACTTTTAATATTTTTAGATATTGAGGTTATTGAAAAGATAGAATCAATTCCTGAAGAGTTTAAAAAAATACTATCTATAGAAAATCTTGACGAAAGTTTGTTATCAAAACAATTTACAACTTTTTGAAGTATATTCTATTTACAAAAAAATATGATGAAAATGGGAGAGTAGTTAGAAGAAAAAGATTCCATATGAAATGGAATCTTCCGGTACTCAAAAAAATGATGGCCGTTGCTTTGACATTGTTGGATAGTTTACATGAAGATAGAGTTATAGTTATGGATGAATTTGATGATTCATTCCATTTATCTCTTACAAAATGCATTGTTGAACATAATTAATTCCGAGTCAAACACGAATCAATTCATTTTTACAACACATAATTTAAATTTATTAGATTCGAATTTAAGAGTAGATCAAATTTATATGACGGAAAAAAAGATTTCTTGGGAAAAAAACAGACTTATACTCTCTTTTTGATTTTAATGATATACAAGGTGTATCAAGAAGTGATATTTCTTTCATTAAACGTTACTTAAATGGGCAGTTTGGTGCTTTACCAGATATCGATATTGAAGGAATGAATCAACTATTTAAGGAGATTTAAATGGCAAGAGATAGGCAATCTAAAGGTAAAAATCTGAGAAAATCTATTTATGTGTTCACTGAAGGATACACGGAAAAAAATTATTTCTCAATTTTAAACAAGAAGTATAACAGAACAGCCACCGTAAAAGTATCTATACATCCCACAAGTAAACAAGGTCGATGTCTTCTAAATCACGCATTAGGAAAAATAAGTACTCTAAGTAAGACAGAAAAGAGAAATCTTGGAGGAGTCTATATTATTTTTGACAAAGATAGTTTAGAAAATGACGAAATAGAGGGTGTTTTAAAAGAAGCAAAAGCAAGCAATATTGATATCGGGTTTTCAAATAGTTGTTTTGAAGTATGGTTGTTAGCACACTTCGAAAAACCTAACGAATCTCACACAAAAGATAGATTGTATAAAAAATTAGAAGAGTATCTAGATTGCGAGCAATATGAAAGAAATCATAAAAATGATAAAGAACTATTGATGCAATTAGAGGATCTTGTGTCAATAGCCATGGAGAACACTTCTTCAATGGAGGGTTTATCTCAAAAAAACTATTATTCATGAGCCATATACTAACATAGGAAGCATGATACAAAGTATTTACGATCAAGATTTTTTTACTAACTAAAACATCCATTACACAAATATGGTGGACGATTAACAAAACCAGTTAAAGTTCGTATGCAGAGTGTTTCTCGTGAAACCTATTTCTTATAAAAAAACTTCTCCACAAAAAAAATAATTTGTGGAGTTTTTTTCTATAATTAGTAGTTTAACCTGACCTTCAAATAGGAGTATACTAATAATGTAATCGTTATCAAACCTAAAAAAATTCGATGAAATCAGTTTTTAGGAATAAAAAAAGGGAGGAAATTATGAAAAAGTTTTTCAAAGACCTTGAGAGATAACTGGATCTTTCTCTTGATGGTTTTACCAGGGGCACTCTGGTTGATTCTATTCTTTTACATTCCAGTATTTGGGAATGTGGTCGCCTTTAAAGACTACCATATGACCAGTAATGGTTTCATAGATAGTATTGTGAATAGTAAATGGGTCGGGTTAGATAATTTCAGATTCTTGTTTAGTTCAAAAGATGCCTTTATCATCACTCGAAATACCGTTCTCTATAATCTCGGCTTTATCTTTATCGGTTTGATTGTATCAGTAGGGATTGCCATCATCCTCAGCGAGCTTCGCTCTAAGAGAATGGTTAAAATTTCCAAACGTCTATGTTGTTCCCTTACTTCCTGTCATGGGTTATCATAAGTTTCTTTACAGATGCCTTCCTAAACATTGACAAAGGGGTCTTCAACCATTTCCTAACATCCATTGGCATGAAGGAAGTCAACTTCTACGCTGACTTAGGCATTTGGCCATACCTTCTCCTTTTCCTAGGTATTTGGAAAGGCTTTGGATATAGCAGTGTCATGTACTATGCGACGATCATGGGAATTGACCCAACCTACTACGAAGCAGCAACAGTGGACGGGGCTAGCAAGTGGCAACGCATTCGCAACGTAACCATTCCTCAGTTGACTCCACTTGTGACAGTCTTGACCATCCTTGCAGTCGGAAATATCTTCCGTGCAGACTTCGGTCTCTTCTATCAAATCCCACACAATGCTGGTCAGCTCTACAATGTAACCAACGTTTTGGACGTGTATGTCTTTAATGGTTTGACTCAGACAGCAGATATCGGTATGGCTTCAGCAGCCGGTCTTTACCAATCCGTTGTCGGTTTGATTCTGGTTATCCTATCAAACTTGCTTGCAAGACGAGTCGATCCAAACTCAGCTTTGTTCTAGAAAGGAGGAGAATATGGCAGAAAAGAAAATTAAAAAAGAAAAAATCGATAATGTCGGCATTCACTCCTTCAGTAAGAAAGCAGATATCTTCTTTAGTATCATCTCTGGTTTGATCGCTCTTTCTTGTATCTTGCCCTTTATCTTCGTTATCATCATTTCGGTGACAGATGAAAAGAGCATCCTCCAGTATGGATATAGCTTTTTCCCTTCGAAATTTGGTGTAGATGGATTCCAGTTCCTAGCTCAGTTTAAAGATAAGATCCTCCAAGCGCTCTTTATCTCAGTTTTTGTAACCGTAGTCGGAACAGTGACCAACGTCTTCATTACAACCACTTATGCCTACGCCATCTCACGTACAACCTTTAAGTACCGCAGATTCTTTACGATCTTCGCTCTTCTTAGTATGTTGTTCAATGCTGGTTTGGTACCAGGCTATATCGTGGTTACTCGCCTGCTTCAACTGGGTGATACCGTTTGGGCCTTGATTGTTCCAATGCTCCTCTCACCATTCAACATCATCTTGATGCGTTCCTTCTTCAAGAAGACCATTCCAGAAGCCATTCTCGAATCTGCTCGTATCGATGGTGCCAGTGAAGCTCGGATCTTCTTCCAAGATCTGTTTGCCCTTGTCACTTCCAGGTATCGCAACCATCACGCTTTTGACAGCTCTTGGTTTCTGGAACGACTGGTTCAACGCCCTTCTTTACATCAAGAGTGATAACTTGTATCCATTGCAATATTTGCTCATGCAAATCCAACAAAATATGGACTACATTGCAAAAGCAGTCGGCCTATCTGGTCAACTGGGAGTCGCTCTACCGAAAGAAACAGGTCGTATGGCCATGGTTGTTGTTGCAACCCTTCCAATCGCGATTCTGTATCCATTCTTCCAACGCTACTTTGTTAAAGGTTTGACAATCGGTGGTGTGAAAGAATAGCACTTACTGAGAAACACCGTTTCTCCCTTCCCAACTTCATCTTAGTGACTGAAGTTACAAATTATTAAATCGTTTATAAGTTTAAAAATAAAAAAAGGAGTTTTTATCATGAAAAACTGGAAAAAATATGCTTTTGCATCTGCTAGCGTAGTCGCTTTGGCTGCTGGTCTCGCTGCCTGTGGAAACCTTACAGGTAACAACAAAAAAGCTGCAGATACTACTTCAGGTGAAAAAACTGTTATCAAAATGTACCAAATCGGTGACAAACCAGACAACTTGGATGAATTGCTAGAAAATGCAAACAAAATCATCGAAGAAAAAGTCGGTGCTAAATTGGACATCCAATACCTTGGATGGGGCGACTATGATAAGAAAATGTCTGTTATCACATCATCTGGTGATAACTATGATATCGCTTTTGCGTCTAACTATGTCGTAAATGCTCAAAAAGGTGCTTATGCGGACTTGACAGAATTGTACAAAAAAGAAGGAGCAGACCTTTACAAAGCACTTGACCCAGCTTACATCAAAGGGAACACTATAAACGGTAAGATCTATGCTGTTCCAGTTGCGGCTAACGTTGCATCATCTCAAAACTTTGCCTTCAACGGAACTCTTCTTGAAATATGGTATTGACATTTCAGGTGTCACTTCATACGAAACACTTGAACCAGTCTTGAAACAAATCAAAGAAAAAGCTCCAGACGTAGTACCATTTGCGGTTACGAAGAACTTTATCCCATCTGATAACTTTGACTACCCAGTACCAAACGGACTTCCATTTGTTATCGACCTTGAAGGAGACACTACTAAGATCGTAAACCGTTACGAAGTGCCTCGTTTCAAAGAACACTTGAAGACTCTTCACAAATTCTATGAAGAAGGGTACATTCCAAAAGACGTAGCAACAAGCGACACTTCATTTGACCTTCAACAAGATACTTGGTTCGTTCGTGAAGAAACAGTAGGACCAGCTGACTACGGTAACAGCTTGCTCTCACGTGTTGCGAACAAAGATATCCAAATCAAACCAATCACTAACTTTATCAAGAAAAACCAAACAACACAAGTTGCTAACTTTGTCATCTCAAACAACTCTAAGAACAAAGAAAAATCAATGGAAGTGTTGAACCTCTTGAACACGAACCCAGAACTCTTGAACGGTCTTGTTTACGGTCCAGAAGGCAAGAACTGGGAAAAAATTGAAGGTAAAGAAAACCGTGTACGCGTCCTTGATGCCTACAAAGGAAACACTCACATGGGTGGATGGAACACTGGTAACAACTGGATTCTTTACATCAACGAAAACGTTACAGATCAACAAATCGAAGATTCTAAGAAACAATTGGCAGAAGCTAAAGAATCTCCAGCGCTTGGATTCATCTTTAACACTGACAGTGTGAAATCTGAAATCTCAGCAATCTCTAACACAATGCAACAATTCGATACAGCTATCAACACTGGTACTTTAGACCCAGAAAAAGCAATCCCAGATTTAATGGCAAAATTGAAATCTGAAGGTGCCTACGAAAAAGTATTGAACGAAATGCAAAAACAATACGACGAATTCTTGAAAAACAAAAAATCATAAAATCGATTGATTTCGTGTATTCATTCCTAATTCCTAAAAATGTGATCACTGCCTTCCTTAGTTTTCTAGGGGAGGTAGTGATTTTTAGGATGTAAAAATGAAAACAGTGGTTCTGAGGGTTTATGCGATGTGATACACATGTATCTACAGGAGGTCTATCATGAAAAAATATCGTCTTCTTTTCAAAATGAGTGCTGTCTTCTCTTACCTATTTTTCGTATTTGGCCTTTCCCAGCTGACGCTTATTGTCCAAAACTATTGGCAATTTTCTTCCCAGATTGGCAATTTCTTCTGGATTCAAAATATCTTGAGTTTGCTATTTATCGGAGTCATGATTTGGATTCTGGTTAAGACAGGGCATGGTTATCTCTTTCGCATTCCAAGAAAAAAATGGCTTTGGTATTCGATTTTGACAGTATTAGTGGTAGTGCTCCAGATCTCTTTTAACGTTCAGACAGCTAAACATGTCCAGTCAACTGCTGAAGGTTGGGCTGTACTGATTGGTTTTAGTGGGACTAACTTTGCAGAGCTAAGTATCTATATAGCCCTGTTCTTTCTGGTTCCACTGATGGAAGAATTGATCTATAGGGGTTTGTTGCAACATGCTTTCTTTAAACATTCGCGATTTGGCCTTGATTTGCTTCTTCCTTCCATTTTGTTTGCTCTTCCTCATTTTTCAAGTCTGCCTAGTCTGTTAGATATTTTCGTTTTTACAACATCTGGAATCATCTTTGCTGGTTTGACCCGCTATACCAAGAGCATTTATCCTTCCTATGCGGTGCATGTGATCAATAATATTGTAGCGACCTTGCCATTTTTGCTGACTTTTTTACATAGGGTATTTGGGTAAAATACTGGCTGGAGAGTTAGGAATTATAGTTTTTCAATTTATAAGCGAATTTCAGGAGAAAATGAGAATGACACCATTAAAATGGTTCGATGGAGGTAGAGAAAGGCGTTGTGAAGCGATGACCATCATTAATCATCTATTGGAAGATATAAAGGCTGCGCCTCAACTTACTCCCTTGAAATCAGTTAGTGATTTATCAAAAACGATTAGAGGATGATGGAACATCTACTCCATTTATTCTGAGCCAAATGAACGTTGACATCTCACGTGTGTTGATTGATAACAAGCTAAGTTTGTCAGAAGGTCAAGCTAAGCAAATAAAAAAATTGAGAGAATTATCTGCGATTCGGTATGGTTACTGATGAAGTGCAGGGGTAGGACTCTTTCTACAATTTCCGGTCAAATAAATTGCATTCGTTTTCCCAAGTGGGTATACTAGTATAGTTGAATGAAAAATTCTGAAAATTTAAGAATAGAAAAGAGAACAAATCTTATGGCAAAAGATATTCGTGTCTTACTTTACTACCTTTATACTCCAATTGAAAACGCAGAGCAATTTGCGGCAGATCACTTGGCTTTCTGTAAATCAATCGGTCTCAAAGGCCGTATCCTCGTCGCTGACGAGGGAATCAACGGAACCGTCTCAGGTGACTACGAAACAACTCAAAAATACATGGACTACGTTCACAGCCTCCCAGGCATGGAAGACCTCTGGTTCAAGATTGACGAAGAAAATGAACAAGCCTTCAAGAAGATGTTTGTTCGCTACAAGAAAGAAATTGTCCACCTTGGTTTGGAAGACAACGATTTTGACAACGACATTAACCCACTTGAAACAACAGGTGCTTACTTGTCTCCAAAAGAGTTCAAAGAAGCCCTTCTTGACGAAGATACCGTTGTCCTTGACACACGTAACGATTATGAGTACGACCTAGGACATTTCCGTGGGGCTATCCGTCCAGACATCCGCAACTTCCGTGAGTTGCCACAATGGGTCCGTGACAACAAGGAAAAATTCATGGATAAACGTGTCGTGGTTTACTGTACAGGTGGAGTTCGCTGTGAGAAATTCTCAGGCTGGATGGTCCGTGAAGGCTACAAAGATGTCGGCCAATTGCACGGAGGAATCGCAACTTACGGTAAAGATCCAGAAGTTCAAGGTGAGCTTTGGGATGGGAAAATGTACGTCTTTGACGAGCGTATCGCAGTCGATGTCAACCATGTTAACCCAACCATCGTAGGGAAAGACTGGTTTGATGGAACACCATGTGAACGCTATGTCAACTGTGGAAATCCCTTCTGTAACCGTCGTATCTTAACATCAGAAGAAAATGAAGACAAGTACCTTCGTGGATGCTCACACGAGTGCCGTGTTCACCCACGAAACCGCTATGTTTCAGAAAATGAATTGACACAAGCAGAGGTGATCGAGCGCCTAGCAGCTATCGGTGAAAGCTTGGATCAAGTCGCTACAGTATAAAGTAAACAGCCTTCAGGGGCTGTTTTTCTATGCTTTTTATCTAAAAATCTAAAATTTGTTTCTGTATCTTTCAGGAAAATAGGGTATACTATGTGTAAACGATTTCAAAGGAGGCCAGTTATGGCGAAAACATTTTTTATTCCAAACAAACAGAGCATTTTAGGAGAACAGGAAATTTTGACTGCCAAGTCCATCCTGGCCTTGGTGGAGGGCTTGGAGTCACACAGTTATGATGCGGTCTATCTCCGTCAGCCACTCAATCGTCTCGAGTATATCGAGTGTGGGATTGTAGGTCAGTCGCAATTTCTCTTCAAGGTGAACTATGCGGATAGCCGAAAAGGCTATCAAGTGGTGATTCCAGACTTCCTTACCAGAGCGGACTGGGAGATTGTAGAAGCTCTCCTCCAAGCCCTATCAAGCAAGTTGGGTGAGGCAGTAGAAGGGCTAGAAGGATTTGACTTTGAAGCTTATTTCCGACAAACAGTCAAGCATTATCTAGCGGATAAGGCGGCTCGTCTGGTATACTGCCAAGGACTCTTGTCCCCTATCTATCTCAACAAGGAATACCTCGAGAGCTTTTTGGCTGAGGATGGATTGGCACGTTTTGAAGAGCTAGTCAAGAAGGTTCAAGGCTCTGATGCCTACCTTGCCAGTGTGAAATTTTACCCAGATGCTCAAGGCAAGGTGTACGGTATCTATCACCTAGCCCAGGGAGTCAAGACGATTTTGCCAAAGGAACCCTTTGTACCAGCTCCTTATACCGAGCAGCTAGCAGGCAAGGAACTTGTTTGGGAGATTGACCTAGTGGCGATTTCTGGTGATGGTTCAAAAGCCGAAGACTACGAATCCATCGCTCGCTTGGATTACGCAAAATTCCTAGAGTCACTACCAACAGCATTTTACCACCAACTAGATGCCAATCAACTAGAAGTACAAGCCATTTTGGGAAAAGATTTTGAGGAATTGGCAAGCATCGAGTAGGCCTTGTTTAAAAAAGAGTAAGTCTAAAAATCCCTGTCATTGGTCAATGGCAGGGATTTTGGTTAAAAGAAGGTCAGGATGCGAAGGTAGTCTACTGTCAGCGCGAGCTCTGCAATGAAGAAGGGGAAGAGAATAGCGCCATCAAGTAAGACAGCTAGTAAGAAACGATAAAATGGGTCAAGGCTACTGGTCTTACTTGGCTTGCTAATCACAAAGAGATTACCAAGGGCAAAGATGGCCATGCTTAGAAGAGTGAGGATACCAGCAAATCGTAAGCCACCAAAGAGTGCAAAGAAACTTGCTAGAGCTGTTAGGACAAGTGGGATAGCAAAGAGTCTGCTATACCGATCAAAGGCTTCTTGGAATGTGAAGTCGCTCTCCTGGTCCAGCACACGTCGGACAGTAAAGCCTCCCAAAATGATGGAAAAGTAAAATAGAGCGCTAGCGACCAAGATAGAAAGGCCAGCAAAGAGATCCAAAGGTGGGAGCTGGTTAGGAGAACCATTAGCAATAGAAATCATATAGCCATAGTAGAGGTGTTTGATATGATAGATACTAAAGAAAGGTTGATTGATGACAGCAAGGTGAGCAGGGCAAAGACACTGTAACGATGCTTTTGGTCCGTATTCTTGCTGGCAGTTGGTTCTTGGATAGCGTCCAGAAGCCAAGTCCAAAATAGTGCGATTTCTTCTTTGAATCGAGCAGTTTTGCGGGGGTCAATATCTGGGATATAGGGACTATCTAAAGCCTTGCTGAGGATGTTTTTTTCTTTTGTAGGGTTCTCTTGGTTGCCTTTCTCTTCAGCTTTCCCTTCTCCCTCTTCCTCGGTTTGGGTTTCCTCAGCCATTTCGGGAGCTTCCTCCTCATGCGTTTCCGACTCTTTAGGTGAGATAGGAGTTTCTTGGCTTACTTGTGGTTCGGTCTCCACAGTTTCCGAAGTCTCTGGTTGGTCGGGCTGGATTTCCGATTTCGTCTGAGCTGATTTCTTCTCAAGATCGGCGCTTTCAAACCATTCTTGTGTCATGGTGGAACCTCCTTTTTTATGGTCGTTTTCTATCTTTAGACTAGCAGATGAAAGCGTTTTTGTCAATGGTTTCTAGATGGAGCAGAATGCTCCTCTTTAGGTAGGTAGATATCCTGGTTGGCTTTTGCAATGAGTAAATCCTTGATATCTGCTTTTTCGGTTTTATAAGGGTTGGCAAGTACATTCTCTTTTTGTCCACGATGTTCTTCTTTGGGTTGACGATAGATACCACCATGCTGAGAAGAAATTTCTAGATTGATACGGTCAGTCTCTTTCTGGGAGAGAATGAGTGTTAGAGTGGAATGGGCTTCTAGCTCAACCTTGCCGTGAACCTGGATATTCTCAGCATAGATGTGTGCTCCCTCCGTCTTGACCTGACTATCTGTCAATTCGGTATCAAAGATATTGATGATATGAGGTGTCGTTAGTGTGCTGTTTTTGATAGAACTTTCTGTTAGTCTTAAGAGATAGCCTTTTGCTTTGATTGTTGCGTTTTCAAGATTGGCTTGACGAATATTGGTTTGTCCACGATTGGCTGAGACGGTGATAGCTTGCAGCTTTCTTCCTTTAGGTAGGGAGAGAACGACTTCGTCAAAACGATTAGAATAGTTGCTAGCGATACGAAGTAGGCCTTCGATTCCTGAACCGAGAAAACGATGTTGGGAGGCTTGTTTGTCAGTGACGCTCAGTGTTTTGTCACTCATGCCAGTAGTCAGATCGTGACGACCAGACACGGAAGGATGATAGGTGATATGGATCTTGTCATCTACAGATTCTGTGATGGTTAGGCTGTGTTCCTCAAGGGTCAAATCAAGTTTTTCCACCTCACTTCCAAAGGTCACTTCTTCGATACGACTGTCATAGACGGGGTCTTTTGACATGGCAAGCAAACTTTGAATACCATTGGACTGGGCGCCTACAATGATCATGATAAAACCAAGGATTGTAGAAACCACACCAAAAATGAGAAATCCTTTCGTCAATTTACGCATGTCTGTCACCTCTCTTTCCTTTTTTAAGAATCCATTGCACCAAGCGGACGATCAGGAGCCCAAAGAAACGAGCTACATAGGAGATGCCTAATAGAACAAGAGAAGAAGCACCGATAGCAAGCAAACCAGCCCCGAAAATCAAGATAAAGGCAGATTTGGCTTCGACTAGGACACTAAAGCTCTCTACGATAAAGAGTCCGCCCAGTAGGATACCTGTCACAGAGACGGTAAAGAAGGCTAGAATGACGGAGGCGGCTGCGATAAAAAGCCCGATAATGGTTAAGATAATTGCAATTCCAACAGGAATTCCGATAGGGGCTGCTAGTAAGGCAAGTAGGGCAATGTGTATCAGTTGACGGTCATTCTTTTGAGCAGGGGCTTCATTGACTTTTTTATCGAGAAGATCAGAGAGGATATCATGGGCAGCTTCTTTTGGAGTTCCCAGACTGGCAATGAGTTCCTCTTCGCCCTCTGAACCTGCATCGTCAAATAGTTCCTTAAAGTAGTCCATGGCTTCGATGCGGTCAGCTTCAGGCAGTTTATTGAGATAGGTTTCTAACTGAGTCAGATAGTCAGTTCTTGTCATGGCGGATACTCCCTTCTATGATGCCGTTGACGGTGTCGGTATAGAGCGTCCACTCTTCCTTTAGAGTAACGAGCTGCTCTACGCCCCGATTGGTCAAGGAGTAGTATTTGCGCATACGTCCCTGAAACTCTCTAGAGTAGGTGGTCAGAAAGCCACTGGCTTCCAATTTTTTGAGAATGGGATAGAGCGTAGATTCTTTGATATTGGCGATGAGCTTAATGGTTTGACTAATCTCATAACCATAAGAATCCCCCTGCTCCAGTACAGCCAAGATGAGAAACTCGATCAAGGCAGAGGATGTTGGGAAGTACATGGGAAACCTCCTTTATATTATATAAAAATTTTATATATACTCTTTTCAAATATATTGTATCTCAATATGAAAGCCCTGTCAAGAAATATGTGTAAAAATTTTATATATAAAAAAACTCCTAGTATAAACTAGAAGTTTAGAGGATTTTTTTCAGCCTTTATCTGAATTTTTATCGTAGATTTTTTTATAATCAATATTTTCATCCAATAGTTTTAGTAAAGGAGTTACATATTCAGGATTTGGAAACTTAGGGTCCGAAAATAACTTCACCGATTTGAATTGAATTTTTTTCGTTCTACATAAAGTTTACCTACCCCAGAAGTTTTGTCAATTTTGATTTCCTTATTGCTAGGATTTAGGTTCGCATAGCGTAAGATACGAAGTTCGTTTTTCATATTTGTAATCAACAGATTTAAATAAGTAGCGAATTTCTTCTATACACTCAGCAATAGCATCTTGATAGTTCTTCTTCCTAACTTTTGAACCACTATCTAGTTTTTTTCTTTTTAAACTATTCAACAATTTTTTTCTAATTCTTCTATTTCCGATTCCTCAAATAGTTCGGTTTGTTCAAGTTCTATATCTTCACCCTATATTTTTTTAACATAGGCAATTCGGTAGAGATAATCACTATTCCCTTTTGAATCACTATCTTTTTTTACAGAATTCGGTTCAGTTCCTTCATCATTAACAGTATCGACTGAATTTTCACTTTCACTCCGAAAGATAGATTTTTTTCAAAAACCACTATTTAATTCAGATTTCAGTAAATACATCTTATCAGAGAATTCTAAAAAGTTTTTTTCTTGACGCCAAGAAACATCATTGAAGGAAGTAAATCTAGAAAAATCATCTTCACGAAGTACTAGACAAACACCTTTGGCATCATCACCATACTGGGACCACATGGCCAGATCATCCGTTTTGTTTGTAAAACTCATTAAAAACCATGAGCTTGGTTCCAAAATATCTCGTCTATCTAAGCCCAATATCTGTTCTATGACGATTCCTTCTTCAGGATCATTCATATAATTAGCATTATACAAACGAGTTTTCCCAGCTACCGAAAAAGTACTTTTCTTCTTTTCATTCTCCTCTTGATCTAACATAATTTGGAGAGTGCTTCCCTTGGTGTAATGGCCGAATTTAAGCACCTGATTTTTATCTTCGTCTTTTAGTCCCAACTGATACTTAATTTTTTGGACAAGTTGATAAATTGATAGCAAGTTCCTTAGTTCACTCGAGTCCTCTTTATAACGCTTTACCCATGTTTGTAAAATAGCATATTTAGTATTATTTAAAAGACCTTCTCTTAGGATAAAGTTGAATAGCATGTACTCCTCGCTGTCACAAACATTCTCATTACTAAAAAATAGATCATCAAAATTTTGTATCATAAATTTGGAGAATTGTTTATAGAGTGTTTTAATTATTTTTGTGGTTTGCTGACGTTCACTCAACTCTGTTTGATGATTAAATAAAATTGCTAAGAGCATACCGTATATAAAAGCGATTTCTTCAGATTCTTGGAAGTGTTCATGTTCATGCAATTCCTGTAATTTCTTAGCAGTAGCTTCGAGTTTATTCAGCTCAGTCTGCTCGGTTGATAAATTGAACAAAATCATGGCATACTGCAAAGCAATATCAGGCGATTCAGGGAATTGTTGCTGCAGTTTCTCTAATTTTTTAGCATTAGTCTCTAGTTCCTTTAACACAGTCTGCTTGGTTGATAAAATGAACAAAATCCTGGCAAATGCCTCTGCTATATCATGCGAATCCTGGAATTTTTGCTGCAAATTCTCTAGTTTTTTAGCATTAGTCTCTAGTTCCTTCAACACAGTCTGCTCCGCTGATAAATTAACCAAAAACCGAGCATACGGCAAAGCTATATCATGCGAATCCTGGAATTTTTGCTGCAGTTTCTCTATTTTTTTAGCAGTAGTCTTTAGTTTCTTCAACACAGTCTGCTCTGCTGATAGATTAAACAAAATCATGGCATACGGCAAAGCTATATCATGCGAATCCTGGAATTTTTGCTGCAATTTTTCTAGTTTTTTAGCAGTAGTCATCCGTTCCTTCAACACAGTCTGCTTGGTTGATAAATTGAACAAAATCCTGGCAAATGCTTCTGCTATATCATGCGAATCCTGGAATTTTTGCTGCAATTTCTCTAGTTTTTTAGCAGTAGTCATCCGTTCCTTCAACACAGTCTGCTTGGTTGATAAATTAACCAAAATCCGAGCATACTGCAAAGCTATATCATGCGAATCTTGGAATTTTTGCTGCAATTTCTCTAGTTTTTTAGCAGTAGTCTCTAGTTCCTTCAACACAGTCTGCTCGGTTGATAAATTGAGCAAAATCATGGCAAGTGCTTCTGCTATATCATGCGAATCCTGGAATTTTTGCTGCAAATTCTCTAATTTTTTAGCAGTAGTCTCTAGTTCCTTCAACACAGTCTGCTCAGTTGATAAATTGAGCAAAATCATGGCAAATGCTTCTGCTATATCATGCGAATCCTGGAATTTTTGCTGCAAATTCTCTAATTTTTTAGCAGTAGTCTCTAGTTCCTTCAACACAGTCTGCTTGGTTGATAAATTGAGTAAAATCATGGCAAATGCTTCTGCTATATCATGCGAATCTTGGAATTTTTGCTGTAATTTCTCTAGTTTTTTAGCAGTAGTCTCTAGTTCCTTCAACACAGTCTGCTTGGTTGATAAATTGAACAAAATCCTGGCATACGGCAAAGCTATATCATGCGAATCTTGGAATTTTTGCTGTAATTTCTCTAATTTTTTGACAGTAGTCTCTAGTTCTTCCAACTCAATTTGCTCGGTTGACAAATTGAACAAAATCCTGGCAAATGCTTCTGCTATATCATGCGAATCCTGGAATTTTTGCTGCAATTTCTCTAATTTTTCGACAGTAGCCTCGATTTCCTTCAACACAGTCTGTAAGATTGACAAATTAACCAAAATTCTAGCATACCGCAACGCAATGTCTTCTGATTCAGGGTATTGCTCATAAATTATTCTTGCTTTTTCTGCTAGACTTTCACAGGCAGTCTTATCTGTCTCCTTTGCTGATAAGTCAACGAGTTTATCTAACTCTGCTAAACTTTGATCCAAATTGTATTTCTGTTCATCCACTCTGTGCACCTCGCTTAAAATAGTAGCTATCTTATAAACTAATTTATTTCGCATGACAATTAGTTTCTATGCATCTTATTATATCAAAAACGCCATCTTTCTGCTAACAGATGGATGGTGCTTTTTGTTGAAATAAGCACTAAAAAAGCCAGACTCTGTCTGGCTTTGCATTGTTTATGGTTGTGATAGATTTTAGAAAATTAGAGAATCTTATCAGCCCGATCCACCATAAAGAGCGAGACGGTCATGATGATATCAACAGCTAGAAGAGCAAGGACAGCTGGGACCCAAGATTGGAAAAGTTCAAAACTATAACCAAACAAGGCAGGTCCAAAAGCAGCTAAGATGTAGCCCCCTGTTTGCGCTAGTCCTGATAGCTGAGCTGTCTTTTCAGGAGAACTGGTTTTAAGAGAAAAGCAAACCATGAGGTAGGGGAAGAGGGCACTGCAGGCCGTTCCAATCAAGAGATGGACGACTAACCAGTAGAGGAAATTATTGGCTGGATACAAGAGCATGGCAATTCCCATCATACCAGCGATAGAGATAGTTGCCAGCATGATTCGACGATGACCATCTGACAGACGAGTGGTCAGACTTGGAACAGTCATTGAAAAAGGAATGCTGATCAGTGAGAAAATAGAAGCGAGGAGAGCCGCATCACTATTAGAAATACCAGCACTAACAGCCATAGTTGGCAACCATGTCATGCTTGTATAAAAGAGCAAGGACTGAAGCCCGCCAAAGATAATGATAGCCCAGACATCTTTACTTTTTAGAATATTCTCTTTGACTTGCTTTTCTTTTTGGCTTTCTAGGTGGTGATTGTGGCGATGATTGGGCAACCAGACTAGCAGAGTGACCAGACAGAGAAAGCTGAGAACGAGGATGAGTCCCTTCCAAGAACTAGCTTGGGTGATAGGGACCGAAAGATAAGAAGCGATGGCTGTCGAAATTCCCATGGCAGTGACATAGAGAGTTGTTAGGAAACTAATCTTTTGAGGCTGATTTGCTTGGATCATACTTGGGAGGAGTACATTGAAGATCGCAATGCTTGCTCCCACAATTAAGGTCCCTAGATAGAGAAGGGGGAAGATTGAAAATCCGAATGACAGAGCCAACAGTTAAGAGGAGGAGACAGTAAGTAAAGAGGTGTTCCAACCCGATTTTTTGTGCCAAGCGGCTTGCAAAAGCAGAGAAAAGAGCAAACATCAAGAGAGGGAGACTGGTTAAAATCCCAAGAGTGCTAACCTCCACTCCTAGTCCCTGAGCGATATCTCCTAAAATAGTTGGAAGAGCAGTAAAGGGAGAGCGTAAAACAGTCCCGATTAAGACAATTCCTAGAACAAAAAAGAGTGATTGTTTTTTCATAAAAACCTCGATAGGATGATTTTAATAACAGCTTATTTTAAGGTTTTTTCATTATAATGTCAAGTAATGACAGCCAAGACAGATCAATCAATGAAAGTGAAAATATAGTGAAAAGGGACGGATTTCTTTACTAGAATTTTCCTTGATTTGATATAAAAATAGGAAACTAGGAAATTTTGTGATAAAATAGTGGAAGGAAATCTATACATTGGAGAAAAACTGTGCCTGAAAAGCAAAAAATCAGCGTCTTGATGTCGGTCTATGTAAAGGAAAATCCGACGTTTTTAAGAGATGCTATCAAAAGTGTTCAAAACCAGACCTTGAAACCGAGCGAACTTGTTCTTGTTGAGGATGGGCCGCTCACGCCCGAACTCTATCAGGTGCTAGATGAAGTGGAAGCTCAGTCAGACATTCCAGTGAAACGGTGCCCCTTAGAACAAAACCAAGGTTTAGGCTTGGCTCTTCGATACGGTGTTTTACAGTGCCAGTATGACATTATTGCCCGCATGGATACGGATGATTTAGCCGTTCCGGATCGTTTTGAGAAACAGCTTCAGCTAATGGAGAAAGAAGATCTCGACCTCTTAGGTGGGCATATCGCAGAGTTCATTGACAATCCAGATGAGATTGTGTCTTATCGTCGTGTTCCAACTCAGCATGCAGACATTGTGGCTTATCAGAGAATGAGAAGCGCCTTTAACCATATGACAGTCATGTTTAAAAAGGACATGGTCCTCAAGGCTGGCAACTATGAAGATGGCCTTTACATGGAGGATGACCTCCTTTGGCTCAATATGATTGCTGCAGGTGCCAAGACTGGGAACCTAGATCAAATCTTGTGTAAGGTTCGTGTCGGTGCAGGGATGTTTGAGCGTCGGGGTGGATCGCGTTACCTTAAACTCTATCGTCAGGCTCGCCAAAGGATGCTTGAGCGAGGGCAAATTTCTTACATGGAATATGCTAAAAGTGTAGCCATTCAGGCAATTGTTGCACTTTGTCCAGGCTTTGTACGTCAGTTTATCTTCGTCAAACTTTTAAGAAAGAGAAAGTAAGCCCCGATAGACTGAATGATTTAGGCTATCATAACAACAGTATCATCTGACTCTTTTAAGGGGGAGTAAATTCCTATGAATAAAAAACTAACAGATTATGTGATTGATCTGGTTGAAATTTTAAATAAACAGCAAAAACAAGTGTTTTGGGGGATATTCGATATTCTGAGTATGGTGGTTTCCATCATCGTATCTTATATCTTGTTTTATGGCCTTATAAATCCTGCGCCTGTGGATTACGTGATCTACACTCTTTTAGCCTTCCTCCTCTATCAAATCATGATTGCGTTTTGGGGGCTAAATGCTAGTATTAGTCGTTATAGCAAGATTACGGATTTCATGAAAATCTTTTTCGGAGTGATGCTCAGCAGTGTTCTTTCTTATGGAATCTGCTATGCCTTCCTTCCATTGTTTTCTATCCGTTTCATCGTACTCTTCATTTTGTTGAGTACCTTCCTTATCTTGCTTCCTCGTATCACTTGGCAGTTGATTTATTCTAAACGTAAAAAAGGTAGTGGAGATGGAGAACACCGTCGGACCTTCTTGATTGGTGCTGGTGATGGTGGTGCCCTCTTTATGAACAGCTACCAACACCCAACTAGCGACCTTGAGCTAGTGGGGATTTTGGATAACGATGAAAAGAAAAAGGGACAAAAACTAGGTGGAATCCCAGTTTTGGGCTCTTATGATAATCTACCTGAATTAGCTAAACGTCACCAAATCGAGCGTGTTATCGTAGCGATCCCTTCGCTTGACCCATCAGAGTACGAACGCATCTTGCAGATGTGTAATAAGCTAGGCGTCAAATGTTACAAGATGCCTAAGGTTGAGACAGTCGTTCAAGGACTCCATCAACCAGGTAGTGGTTTCCAAAAATTGATATCACAGACCTTTTGGGCCGTCAGGAAATTCGTCTCGACGAATCGCGTCTAGGTACGGAGATTACAGGCAAGACCATCCTGGTGACAGGGGCAGGTGGTTCGATTGGTTCGGAGATTTGTCGTCAGGTTAGCCGTTTCAATCCCGAGCGTATCGTCTTGCTTGGACATGGTGAAAACTCAATCTATCTCGTTTATCATGAATTGATCCGTACATTCCAAGGAATTGATTATGTTCCTGTTATTGCAGATATTCAGGACTATGACCGTCTCTTGCAGGTGTTTGAGCAGTACAAACCAGCCATTGTTTATCATGCTGCAGCCCACAAACACGTTCCGATGATGGAACGCAATCCAAAAGAAGCCTTCAAGAACAATATCCTCGGTACCTACAATGTTGCCAAGGCTGTTGATGAAGCCAAAGTACCTAAGATGGTTATGATTTCGACTGACAAGGCGGTCAATCCACCGAATGTTATGGGTGCGACTAAGCGCGTGGCAGAATTGATTGTCACTGGCTTTAACCAACGTAGTAAATCAACCTACTGTGCAGTTCGTTTTGGGAATGTTCTCGGTAGTCGTGGTAGTGTGATTCCTGTCTTTGAACGTCAGATTGCTGAAGGTGGCCCTGTAACAGTAACAGACTTCCGTATGACACGTTACTTTATGACCATTCCAGAGGCTAGCCGTCTAGTAATCCATGCTGGCGCTTATGCCAAGGACGGAGAAGTCTTTATCCTCGATATGGGCAAACCAGTTAAGATCTATGACTTGGCTAAGAAAATGGTCCTTCTAAGTGGACACACAGAAAGTGAAATTCCAATCGTTGAAGTTGGGATTCGTCCGGGTGAAAAAAACTCTATGAAGAACTCTTGGTTTCGACCGAATTGGTTGATAACCAAGTCATGGACAAGATTTTTCGTTGGTAAGGTAAACGTTATGCCTCTAGAAGCTATTGATCAAAAGATTGAAGAGTTCCGTTCACTCAGCGGAGATGAGCTCAAAGAGCCATCATTTCCTTTTGCAAATGAAACAACCCATGCTGAGTAAGAGGGTCTAACAAATTAATTATAAATAAAAGGCCAAGGTTCTGTTTGTACAGGACCTTGGCCTTTTTACTCTGTAATTTCAAATTGTTGTATTATTTATAGTTGCTTAATGATATCATCAATGGTATGGGCAATCCAGTCAGGTTGATAGCTGAGCAAATCAGCCTCTTCTCCAAATCCCCAAGTAACAGCAAACTTTTTAATACCAGTTTCTTGGGCTCCAATCATATCAAACTTGGTATCCCCGATGATGAGGACTTGGTCCGCAGGCAGTTGATGCGTTTGCAAGGCGTAACGGATGACATCCGCCTTGTGTGGCGTTTCAGGACTAGAGCCGTAAATGCCATCAAAGAAATGATGGATTCCCAGATTTTTAGTCATATCATGAGCAGTAGGAGTATTCTTTGTTGTAGTGATGTAGAGAGGGTAGTTTTGCGAAAGCTCTTGAAGCAATTCCGTTATTCGGGGGAAGAGTTGGGCTTCGTGGATGCCTTTTTCCTTGTAGTAAGAGCGGTATATCTGGACGGCCTCCGAGATTTGTTCCTTGGGAAGGCAGGTCGCAAAGCTACTTTCAAGTGGCGGGCCCATGAAACCACGAATGGTTTTGGCATCAGGACTCGGAACTCCTAGCTCTTTAAAGGTATGGGTAAAGGCATTGTGGATCCCGATGGAACTGTCAACCAGGGTTCCGTCTAGATCAAAAAAGATTGCTGAGATAGAGGGCATAGTTTCTCCTAATAGATATAGATAAGCTTATTCTCCGAAGATTTCTTTTTGTAGGCGGCGACCAGTAGGTGTGGCGGCGAGTCCACCCTCGGCCGTTTCACGAAAGGCAGTTGGAAGACTTGATCCGACTTGGTACATGGCATCGATAACTTCATCGACAGGGATCTTAGATTCGATACCTGCCAAGGCCATATCAGCCGCGATAAAGGCAAAGCTAGCTCCCATGGCATTTCGTTTGACACAGGGAACTTCAACCAAACCAGCAACAGGGTCACAGATGAGACCTAGCATATTTTTAATGACAAAGGCGATGGCTTGGCTAGCCTGATAGGGCGTTCCACCTGCGGCCAAAGTCAAGGCTGCGGCACTCATGGCGGAGGCAGAGCCGACTTCGGCCTGACAGCCACCTTCAGCACCCGAGATAGAGGCATTGTTTGCGATAACCAATCCAAAGGCACCAGCAGCAAAGAGGAAATCTAACTGTTCTTCGTGGCTGAGGTCAAGTTTTTGGATAGCAGCAGTGAGAACGGCTGGCAGACAGCCAGCACTTCCTGCGGTTGGAGTGGCACAGACCAAGCCCATCTTCGCATTGTGTTCATTGACCGCGATGGCATTACGGGCTGCTGATAGGATGGTAAGTCCGACAAGGCCTTGCCACTTTTGAGATGGCGGTCTAGTTTGGCCGCGTCTCCACCCGTTAGGCCACTACGGGATTTATTTTTACTGAGACCGAGCTCGACAGAGGCTTTCATGACTTCTAGATTGCGTTCCATGAGGAGGAGAACTTCTGGCCGTTCCCGACCGGTTAGTTGATATTCTGTCGCAATCATGAGTTCTGCGACATTTCCTTGGAAGTCTAGATCCGCCTGCTCGACCAATTCTTTGATAGAATAAAACATGTTTCCTCCTACTTAAAGAAATTGACATTGTGGAGATGAGGGATTTTTCGGATTTCTTCAATCGCCTCTTCGCAACTTCGACTATCGACTTCGATAATCATAATGGCTTTTTCTCCAGCTTTTTCTCGAGTCACATTCATCTGAGCGATGTTGATATCGAAACGAGAGAGGGCTTCAGTAACATGGGCAATCATACCTGGAACATCTTGATGCACGATGATAATGGTTGGTGTGTTCATGTTGAGAGAGACAGCAAAGCCGTTAAGTTCCGTAACTTGGATATTTCCCCCACCGATGGAAATTCCTGTCACACTGATGGACTTGTGTTCATTTTTCACAGTAATTTTAGTGGTATTAGGATGAGGAGCGTTGCTATCTTTCTGAATGGTCCAGACAATCTTAATACCACGTTTATGGGCAATCTCTAGGCTATTTGGAATGTTGGGATCATCCGTATCCATACCTAAAATACCAGCGACGAGAGCAAGGTCGGTTCCATGACCACGGTAGGTTTTGGCAAATGAATTAAATAATTGGAATTCGACTTCTGTCGGCGTATCATCAAAGATGGAAGAGACGATTTTCCCGATGCGAACAGCTCCAGCAGTATGGCTACTTGATGGGCCAATCATAACTGGTCCGATAATGTCAAAGACAGATTGAAAACGAAGTGAGTGCATCTGTTTCCCCTTACAAAGATTCTTATATCTATTATATCAAAGAATGGACCTCTGCGCTTATTTCCCTTATCAAAAGCTTAAAATGATTAAAGATAGTATAAAATAAGGTCTTTTGTGACAAAAAAACCTCCATAAAACGGTAAATATAAAACATTTTTTTGTAATATTTCTACATAAAACCGTTAAACAACGGTAACATTCGAGGAGTAGAATAGTATCATAGATAAAAAGGAGAATTTTTAGATATGTCATTAACAACTAAAAAAATTAAAACAACTATCGCAGGAGTAGCAGCTTTGCTTGCTTTCTTTGCTCCATCACTTGCATCTGCCCAAGAAACTGTAACTTACACAGTTAAATCAGGTGATACTCTTTCAGAAATCGCTGAGAAGTACAACACAACTGTTGAAAAATTGGCGGCAAAAAACAACATCAAAGATATTCATCTTATCTATGTTGACCAAGTTTTGGTTATTGAAGGAACAGCTTCTACTGCAGCTCCAGCAGCAACAACGGAAGAAACAGCTCCAGTAGCTACAGAAACAGTTGAAGAAGCTCCAGCAGCAACAACAACTTATGAAGCCCCAGCTGCACCTGCAACTCCAGCAGCAGAAAGCAACACTGCAGCAACTTCTACTGTAAGTGGTTCTGAAGCAGAAGCCAAAGAATGGATCGCTCAAAAAGAATCAGGTGGTAGCTACACTGCTACAAACGGACGTTACATCGGACGTTACCAATTGACAGATTCATACTTGAACGGTGACTACTCAGCTGAAAATCAAGAACGTGTAGCAGATGCCTACGTTGCAGAACGTTACGGTTCATGGACAGCTGCCAAGAACTTCTGGCTTAACAACGGTTGGTATTAAGAATACAAGAGTCCTTTAGGGCTCTTTTTTTGTTTCTCTATAACAAAAAGTGTAACGATCTTCTCAGCAATGCTCTATTTGTATAATTTCGACTAAATTCTTCAAATTGTTTTAAAACTCAAATAGTATAAATAAAGCTTTATTATATGTAAAAAAATATCATATAATAAGCTTTTTTTCTTGATTTAAATGAAATAAAATACAGTTTTTTTCTTGACAAACGAGAACGAGAAGAGTATTATTTATACAATAATAAAGTATAAAAATAAAAGGAGGCTCTTCTATGAATAAAGTGAAGAAGGTGTTGATGACGATGTTTGGTTTGCTTATGTTTCCCTTATTATTTGCTTGTAGTAACACTCAATCCCAAGGTGTTGAAGCCATTAAGGCTAAAGGAAAATTGGTGGTGGCCCTAAATCCAGAGTTTGCTCCATTTGAATATCAGAAATTAGTCGATGGGAAAAATCAGATTGTAGGTTCAGATGTTGAGCTAGCCAAAGCCATCGCAAAGGAACTAGGTGTAGAAGTGGAGCTCTCTCCAATGAGTTTTGACAATGTACTGGCTAGTCTTGATTCAGGAAAGGCCGATCTTGCCATATCAGGTGTTTCTAAAACGGAAGAGAGAAGTCAAGTTTACGATTTTTCAATTCCCTACTACACTTCGAAAAATAAGGTTATCGTAAGAAAATCTGAATTAACGAATTACCAATCAGTCAAGGATTTGGCTCAGAAAAAGGTTGGAGCGCAGAAAGGCTCTATCCAGGAAACTCTGGCCAAAGAAACCTTGCAGAATGCTTCTCTCGTTTCACTTCCTAAAAATGGAAATTTGATAACAGATTTGAAATCAGGGCAACTGGATGCAGTTATCTTTGAGGAACCAGTGGCGAAAGGCTTTGTAGAGAATAATCCAGACCTAGCCATCGCTGAGTTTGATTTTGACAATGACAAAGAAGATTCCTACGCTGTTGCGATGAAAAAAGACAGTAAAGAATTAAAAGAGGCGGTTGACAAAACCATCCAGAAGTTGAAGGATTCTGGGGAGTTGGACAAATTGATTGACGATGCTTTTAAAGCCTCTATCGAAAAATAGAAAGAAGGATGAGAAATGAGTAAGGAAAAAGTCATTTTAGCCTATTCAGGTGGATTGGATACATCAGTTGCTATTACATGGTTAAAAAAAGACTATGATGTGATTGCTGTTTGTATGGATGTGGGTGAAGGAAAAGATCTGGAATTCATCCACGATAAAGCTCTCAAGGTTGGGGCTGTTGAGTCTTATGTCATTGATGTTAAGGAAGAATTTGCTAATGACTATGTTTTAGTGGCCCTTCAGGCTCATGCCTACTATGAACAGAAGTATCCCTTGGTATCTGCTCTGAGTCGCCCTCTTATTTCAAAAAAACTAGTTGAGATAGCTCATCAGACGGGGGCAACCACAATTGCTCATGGTTGTACAGGTAAGGGAAACGACCAAGTTCGGTTTGAAGTCTCTATTGCGGCTTTGGATCCCAATTTAAAAGTAGTTGCGCCTGTTCGTGAGTGGAAATGGTCTCGTGAAGAAGAAATCCAATATGCCAAAGAAAACGGTGTTCCAGTTCCTGCTGACCTTGACAATCCTTACTCTGTCGATCAAAATCTTTGGGGACGTGCAAATGAATGTGGTGTCTTGGAAAACCCTTGGAACCAAGCGCCAGAAGAAGCATTTGGAATCACATCTTCGCCGGAAGAGGCACCAGACAGTCCAGAATTTATTGACATTGAGTTTAGCTGCGGGGTGCCCATCTCCCTCAATGGTGAGAAGATGAAAGTAGCGGATTTGATTCAAAAGCTAAATGAAATTGCGGGCAAACATGGTGTCGGTCGTATTGACCATGTGGAAAATCGCCTAGTCGGTATTAAGTCAAGAGAGATTTATGAGTGCCCAGGCGCTGTGACTTTATTGGCAGCTCATAAGGAGATTGAAGACTTGACTCTTGTGAGAGAAGTGGCTCATTTCAAACCTATTATCGAAAATGAGTTGTCCAATCTCATCTATAATGCTTTGTGGTTTAGCCCAGCAACTCAGGCTTTGATTGCCTATATCAAGGAGACACAGAAAGTTGTCAATGGAACTGCAAAAGTTAAACTCTATAAGGGGAACGCCCAGGTAGTGGCTCGGAAATCACCAAATTCTCTTTACGATGAAAATTTGGCGACTTATACCAGTGCGGATACCTTTGACCAAGATGCAGCTGTGGGATTTATCAAGCTTTGGGGGCTTCCGACTAAGGTTTATTCAGAAGTTCAGAAAAATGTTGAGTAGTGACGCGATAGAAAGGGACGACAGGATATGTCGAAAAATACAAAATTATGGGGTGGTCGATTTGAAGGCACTGTGGAAGATTGGGTAGAGCAGTTCGGTGCGAGTATTTCCTTTGATCACCAGCTGGCAAAATTTGATTTGATGGGTTCCCTAGCTCATGTTCAAATGCTAGGACAGACTGGCATTTTGAGCTTGGAAGAGGCAGAGCAGATCCAAGATGGTCTGAAAGCTTTGTTGCGAGATTTAGAGGCAGGAAAGCTTCATTTTGATATTGCAAATGAAGATATTCATATGAATATGGAAGTGTTGCTGACAGAGAAAATCGGTCCTCTGGCTGGGAAACTACACACGGCTCGTTCTCGGAATGACCAAGTCGCAACGGATATGCACTTATATCTAAGGAGCAGCTTGGCCATGTCTTGGATAAGTTGGCGAATCTGAACAGTGTTTTGCTGGATTTGGCTGAAAAACATGTGGAAACCATCATGCCAGGCTATACCCATTTGCAGCACGCCCAACCGATTAGCTTTGCCCACCATCTCATGGCTTATTACAATATGTTCCAAAGGGATAGCGAGCGCTTTGCATTTAACTTGAAACATACGGACCTATCTCCACTAGGTGCGGCTGCCTTGGCAGGGACAACTTTTCCAATCAATCGTCAATTATCGAGTGATTTATTGGGCTTCCAACAGCCCTATACCAATTCCTTGGATGCCGTTAGTGACCGTGATTTTATCTTAGAATTCCTGTCAAATGCCAGCATTTTGATGATGCATATGAGCCGTTTTTGTGAGGAAATCATCAATTGGTGCAGTTTTGAGTATCAGTACATTAGCTTGTCTGATAGCTTTTCAACGGGTTCGTCTATCATGCCCCAGAAGAAAAATCCTGATATGGCCGAATTGATTCGAGGGAAGACAGGACGGGTTTACGGGAACTTGCTTGGACTATTGACCGTCATGAAGTCTTTGCCTCTGGCCTATAATAAGGATTTGCAAGAGGACAAGGAAGGCATGTTTGATACAGTAGAAACGATTTTGAATTCTCTGGATGTGTTGGCAGGTATGCTATCGAGCATGCAGGTTAATGAGGCCAAAATGCAGCAATCCACAGAGAATGATTTTTCGAATGCGACCGAACTGGCAGATTATTTGGCTGAAAAAGGCCTCCCTTTTAGAGAAGCGCATGAAATAGTAGGGAAATTGGTTTTAGACTCAATCAAGCATGGTAAAAATATTCAAGATTGGGATTTGGAGGAGTTGCAAACCTACCATCCCTTGATTGAAGAGGATATTTATATCTACTTGCGTCCAGAAACCGCTGTTCAGAGACGGAATTCCTTAGGAGGAACCGGCTTTGAGCAAGTGAAATACCAGATAGAACAAGCGAAGAAAGAACTTAAAGGGGAAAATTGATTCGTTTGCAAAGGAAGAAAGAGAGGTTGAGATGATTTATCAGCCTCTTTCTTGTCTTCTCCAACCAAGCGTGTTATAATGAATACTGCTCAAGCGACCTTCAATCGTTAAGCACACACGACCTTCAATCGTGAATTAGTCATTTCGTTTATCTTTTATTACGTCGTTAACTCGAAATGAGATGCAAGCTGAGCTTGTCTGATTTATAACCTCAATCAGTCTCCCAGACTGATTGAGCGAACTCAAGTTATGCCTGCGACTCGTTGCCTATCATATTTTCATTTTAAGATGATAGGCTAAAATGGTCTCCCAGACCATTTTACTCCTAAAAGCAAACGAAAAGACTATACTCGAAGAAATTCTATTGAAAGTCATAATGAATAGAATTTTGAAGGGTATGAATAAACGAATAGATGGGAGACATACCATGAGTGATAACTCTAAAACACGTGTTGTTGTGGGGATGAGTGGTGGTGTTGATTCGTCGGTGACGGCTCTCTTGCTCAAGGAGCAGGGCTACGATGTGATCGGTATCTTCATGAAGAACTGGGATGACACAGATGAAAACGGCGTTTGTACGGCGACCGAAGATTACAAGGATGTGGCTGCGGTGGCAGACCAGATCGGCATTCCTTACTACTCTGTCAATTTTGAAAAAGAGTACTGGGACCGCGTTTGAGTATTTCCTAGCGGAATATCGTGCAGGGCGCACGCCAAATCCAGATGTTATGTGTAACAAGGAAATCAAGTTCAAGGCCTTTCTGGACTATGCCATGACCTTGGGGGCAGACTATGTAGCGACGGGGCACTATGCCCGAGTGGCGCGTGATGAAGATGGTATTGTTCATATGCTTCGTGGCGTGGACAATGGCAAGGATCAAACCTATTTCCTCAGTCAACTTTCGCAAGAACAACTCCAAAAAACCATGTTCCCATTGGGGCATTTTGAAAAGCCTGAAGTTCGCAGACTAGCAGAAGAAGCAGGCCTTGCGACTGCCAAGAAGAAAGATTCGACAGGGATTTGCTTTATCGGGGAAAAGAACTTTAAAAACTTTCTCAGTAACTACCTGCCAGCCCAGCCAGGTCGCATGATGACTGTGGATGGACGTGATATGGGCGAGCATGCAGGTCTGATGTATTATACGATTGGTCAGCGTGGCGGACTCGGTATCGGTGGGCAACACGGCGGTGACAATGCTCCTTGGTTCGTTGTTGGAAAAGACCTAAGCAAGAACATCCTCTATGTCGGCCAAGGTTTCTATCATGATTCGCTTATGTCAACCAGCCTAGAAGCCAGTCAAGTCCACTTTACTCGTGACATGCCAGAGGAATTTACGCTAGAATGTACAGCTAAATTCCGCTACCGTCAGCCTGATTCTAAGGTGACAGTACATGTCAAAGGAGACAAGGCAGAGGTCATCTTTGCGGAACCGCAACGCGCCATCACACCAGGACAGGCAGTTGTCTTTTACGATGGCGATGAGTGTCTCGGTGGCGGTTTGATTGACAATGCCTACCGCGGCGGACAAGTTTGTCAGTACATTTAGATTGACAAATTTTCTCAATCTGCTACAATAATAAAAGCAATAGAAATGATGGTCAAAGCTCATGGATGTTGCAGGCTTTTTGTCCTGCACTTCTTTGGAGTTTTGACTGTTTTTGTGTCGTTTAAGGGAAAGGATAAAAATGACTCAACCAGACTTTCGGACAAAAGTGGGAAATACTGTTTTTGGTGTTCGGGCGACAGCCTTGATTCTCCAAAATGGCAAGCTCCTAGTTACCAAAGATAAGGGCAAGTATTACACTATTGGCGGTGCGATTCAAGTTAATGAAAGCACGGAAGACGCGGTAGTTCGTGAAGTGAGGGAAGAATTAGGTGTCCGAGCTCAAGCTGGACAGCTAGCTTTTGTGGTTGAAAATCGTTTTGAACAAGACGGTGTTTCCTATCACAACATCGAGTTTCATTATCTGGTGAACTTGCTAGAAGAAGCTCCATTGACCATGCAGGAAGATGAAAAAAAGCAACCCTGTGAGTGGATTGACTTGGATAAGCTCCAGAATATCCAGTTAGTTCCATCCTTTTTAAAAACAGCCCTGCCAGATTGGGATGGCCAACTAAGACACATTCATCTTGAAGAATAGGAGAGAAAATGATGGTTAAGCTTATTGCCCATGTACTTGTTCATAGTGGTGGTGATTATTTACTCATTCAGCGTTCGGAAATTAAAAGAGGAGAACCCAACGTTTATCCAACTTACTGGGATATTCCTGGTGGCGGGGTTGAAAAGGGTGAACTTCCGCGAGATGGTGCTCTTAGAGAATGCATTGAAGAAGCGGGAGTTAGGCTAGATAGCAGTTCGCTCAAACTTCTTCACGAAGATAGTCAACTGGATACCTCTAAGGATACGGTTTTTACTCGCTTAGTTTATAAAGCAGAGTGGGTTGGGGAGAAGCCAATTATCAGATTAGATCCTGAAGAGCATATACACTTTAAATGGGTTACTATGGATCAAGCTCTAGAGGAGGAGAAGTTAGTTCCTTATTTGCGAGAAATTTTTGAAAGGTTAAGAAATGACTTATAATTTTACGGAAGAATACGATATTATTGTAATCGGTGCGGGGCACGCTGGGGTGGAGGCATCTCTAGCTGCTAGCCGTATGGGCTGCAAGGTATTGCTTGCGACCATCAACATTGAAATGCTGGCTTTCATGCCTTGTAACCCTTCAATCGGTGGTTCTGCCAAGGGGATTGTCGTGCGTGAAGTGGATGCCCTTGGTGGTGAAATGGCTAAAACCATTGACAAGACCTACATCCAGATGAAGATGCTCAACACAGGGAAAGGCCCAGCTGTCCGTGCTCTTCGTGCGCAGGCTGACAAGGAGCTTTACTCTAAGGAGATGCGCAAGACAGTTGAAAATCAAGAAAATCTAACGCTTCGTCAAACCATGATTGATGAGATTTTGGTGGAAGATGGCAAAGTTGTCGGTGTGCGTACAGCCACCCATCAAGAGTATGGAGCAAAAGCGGTTATTGTAACCACAGGAACAGCCCTCCGTGGGGAAATCATCATCGGAGACCTTAAGTACTCATCAGGACCTAACCACAGTCTGGCTTCGATTAACCTAGCTGATAATCTCAAGGAGCTGGGCCTCGAAATCGGTCGTTTCAAGACAGGAACGCCTCCACGTGTCAAGGCTTCCTCTATCAACTATGATGTGACAGAGATTCAGCCAGGAGATGAAACACCAAATCACTTCTCTTACACTTCACGTGATGAGGACTATGTCAAGGATCAAGTGCCGTGCTGGTTGACCTACACAAATGGTACCAGTCATGAGATTATCCAAAACAACCTCCATCGTGCGCCTATGTTTACAGGTGTGGTTAAGGGAGTGGGACCTCGCTATTGTCCGTCAATTGAGGACAAGATTGTGCGTTTTGCAGACAAGGAACGTCACCAGCTTTTCCTTGAGCCAGAAGGACGAAACACAGAAGAAGTTTATGTCCAAGGACTTTCAACCAGTCTTCCTGAGGATGTCCAGCGTGATCTGGTTCATTCTATCAAAGGTTTGGAAAATGCTGAAATGATGCGTACTGGTTATGCCATTGAGTACGATATGGTCTTGCCACACCAGTTGCGTGCGACTCTGGAAACCAAGAAAATTTCAGGTCTTTTTACTGCTGGTCAGACAAATGGAACGTCAGGTTACGAAGAAGCTGCTGGACAAGGGATTATCGCAGGTATCAATGCGGCTCTGAAAATCCAAGGCAAGCCTGAGTTGATTTTGAAGCGCAGTGACGGTTATATCGGAGTGATGATTGACGACTTGGTGACCAAGGGGACCATTGAACCCTACCGTCTCTTGACCAGTCGTGCTGAATACCGTCTCATCCTCCGTCATGACAATGCTGATATGCGTTTGACTGAGATGGGTCGTGAGATTGGTCTCGTTGATGATGAACGCTGGGCCCGTTTTGAGATTAAGAAAAATCAATTTGACAATGAGATGAAACGCCTAGACAGCATCAAACTCAAGCCAGTCAAGGAAACGAACGCTAAGGTTGAAGCGATGGGATTCAAGCCGCTGACAGATGCAGTGACAGCCAAGGAATTCCTTCGCCGTCCAGAAGTCTCTTACCAAGATGTGGTGGCCTTTATCGGACCAGCTGCAGAGGACTTGGATGACAAGGTCATTGAATTGATTGAAACAGAGATCAAGTACGAGGGTTATATTTCCAAAGCCATGGATCAGTTGCCAAGATGAAACGCATGGAAGAAAAACGCATTCCAGCCAATATCGACTGGGATGACATTGACTCGATCGCAACAGAAGCCCGCCAGAAGTTCAAACTTATCAATCCAGAAACTATCGGCCAAGCCAGTCGTATTTCGGGAGTGAATCCAGCAGATATTTCTATTCTGATGGTGTATCTCGAAGGTAAAAATCGTAGTATTTCTAAAAATCAAGAAAAGAAAGCATAGAAAAAACAGCTCCGAAGACGGGGCTGTTTTGTTGATTTATTCTTCTTCATCTGGTGTGAGGATCATCGGGATGATGATTGGTTCACGTTCTGTATTTTCATAGAGGAAAGGACGAATGGCGTTGACAATAGCACCATTGACGGATTGTATGCTGGCGTCCTTATTTTTCAATGCGATACGAATAGCATTGAAGAGGATGCGCTGGCTTTGGCGAATCAAGTCTCCAGATTCTCTCATGTAGACAAAGCCTCGGCTGAGGATATCAGGACCAGACAAGATCATTTTAGACTTGAAGTCAACAGTTGCGACTGCTAGAACGACACCGTCTTCGGATAGATCACGACGATCTTTGAGGACAGCAGCGCCGATTTCACCGATACGATTTCCATCAACATAGATGTCTTGCGCGTTGAAATGGCCTGCGATACGGGCAGAGTTAGCAGTAAGGGCAAGCACATCACCATTGCTCATGATAAAGATATTGTCCTTCTCGACACCCGTATCCACCGCTAGTCCAGCATGGACTTTCTGCATACGGTATTCACCGTGGACAGGCATGAAGTATTTGGGCTTGATCAAACGGAGCATGAGTTTTTGCTCTTGCTGACCACCGTGTCCAGAGGTGTGGATATTGTTAATCTTACCGTGGATGACTTCGACACCAGCTTCAGAAATGATGTTAATCAACTTGTTGACGCTAGTAGTATTTCCAGGGATTGGGCTTGAAGAGAAGATAACGGTATCGCCGGGTTGGAGTTGCACTTGACGGTGGGTTCCGTTAGCGATACGAGAGAGGGCTGCCATTGGCTCGCCTTGACTACCTGTACAGAGGATCAGAACCTCGCCTGCAGGGTAGTCTTTGATTTCATTTGGCTCGATAAAGGTTCCCTTAGGAGCTTTGATGTAGCCAAGCTCGATCCCGTTGACAATGGCCTTTTCCATCGAACGTCCAAAGACCGCAATCTTTCGTCCAGTCTTAACAGCAGCATCTGTTGCTTGCTGGAGACGGAAGATATTTGAGGCAAAGGATGCAAAGATGATGCGTCCTTCGATACCTTGGATAATCTTCATGATGGACTGACCAACGACTTTTTCAGAGTTGGTAAAGGTTGGGACTTCTGCATTTGTCGAGTCAGAGAGGAGGCAGAGTACGCCTTCTTCACCAAGGGCTGCCATACGGTGCAAGTCTGCAGGTTCCCCAACTGGAGTAAAGTCAAACTTAAAGTCACCCGTACAGACGATTTTTCCTTGCGGGGTATGAATGACAATTCCCAAAGGCTCTGGAATAGAGTGAGTGGTTCTAAAGAAAGTCGCCTTGAGATTTTTAAAGGTCAACTCAGTGTTGTGGTTGATTTCGTATAGTTTGGCGTTGCGTAAGAGACCATGTTCTTCGAGTTTTCCACGGATCAAAGCCAGGGCAAGCGGTCCAGCGTAGATAGGGACATTTGCTTGCTTGAGCAGGAAAGGAATCCCACCGATGTGATCCTCGTGTCCGTGTGTGATCAAGACAGCCTTGACGCGGTCGATATTGTCTACGATGTAAGAGTAATCAGGAATGACATAGTCGATACCCAGCAAGTCATCTTCTGGGAATTTAATCCCAGCATCGACGATGATAATCTCGTCTTGGTATTCAATTCCGTATGTGTTTTTCCCGATTTCTCCCAGACCACCGATGGCAAAAACGCCGACTTCTTCAGGTTTAAGAGTGTAGGCCATATTAGAACTCCGTAATCTCGAAAGCGCCAGTTTCTTTTTCGTAATCTAGCAATTTGTCAGACAAGAGTTCGATATACTCGATGTTGTACTCTGGGCGGTTTTCTTCGACAAGTTGGCGAGCAGCGATACGGCCCTCAAGTTCTGAGTTGGCATCGATGTCTAGGTAAAGTGAGCGTGTTGTTTCACGACGTGGGCTACGTTCTTTTGTTTCTTGATAAAAAACTTTGTAAATCATATAGTTCCTTTCTATTTACAGGTCAGCTTATTCCAAACTTTTAGCAGAGATTTGCTTGATTTCATTCCATTTTGTGTCTAGATTGACCTTGATTCGTTACAATTATTTCAATTATACCACAAAATGAAAAATTAGTAAAAGACGGAAATGGAGAAAGTCGGGAGGGGAAGGAGGAGCAAAAAGACAGGTAGGATTTGGTCGGAGAGCGCTTAGGTGTTATAATTAAAGGGGGAATCTATGGAGATAGTAGGTTTGAGGAAGAATACAGTTCTAGTTTCATTAATCGTTGGTGTAGATGGTTGGGGCAGAATGATATCTTTGAAAAAAGAAAAAGCTCTTGAGAAATCTCAAGAGCAAATAAAAAGGCTGAGACAAAACTCGGGGATTTTCCTGGAGCAGTCCAGATGGCAGCACCTCTACCTGAAGCGAATGCATCGCAACCTTTGAATGACTTGTCACCAAATCAAACTCGATCTCAGCCTTTACTTAATTCTATCATCTATGAGGCTAAGAAGTCAATCTATAAGTATAACGATGTAGAAATAGCATGGAGTGGAGCGCTTACTAAAAGGTAAAGACAAGCACTTAATTTAAGAGTAAGCAAAAAGAGAGGACCAATGGTAGTCAGGGGTCTTTACAGCTCAAAGCTGAGGGCAGTCCCACACCCGTACCAGAAGTTGGTACCTTTGAACGCTCTGTTACCAGTCGCCCTACGTTATCCTCTCAATATTTATATTTTACTATAACTTACTGAGGGAATCAACTTTAAAAGCATCAAAAAGCTCCTGACCGAAGTCAAGAGCCATCTAACACTGGGGGCGAATTGTTCAATCGCAATTTCAGTAGAAACCAAAGTTTCAGGGATAGCACTGCAACCCGAAGAGTCAACGACTCAACCTGATTTTCCTACCAATGTTGAATTACATTTTAACATTGATAGACCAACATTGTCAACAGTTTAAATAAAAAAGGAATACCAGAAGGAGGATTAAGAATGTTTAGTTTGTTTGAATTTGCAGTAGGGGTTCGCCTCTTGATGTTTGTAGTCTTTGTAGCTTGTGTCTATGGGGGGAATGCCCTGTTTGTGCATCTGGAACACCGCAAAACAAAGTTCCTTTGGAAGCTTGCTTTTGTGACGCTCTATTCAATTTTTCTTCTCCTGGTCACCTATGTTGTCTGGTTCGTTTTCTACTTTGGTTTAAATGCCTAAAGTCAATTATTCATCTAAATATACAGAAAATCCACCTCGTCTTGATAGATGGGATGGACTTTTTCTATTTTTAGGTGCTATCTTTATTGTTATGACGATGATTTCTCAAATCGAAAATCGAGTTGAAACATAAATGCATGATCCAAATTTTTTACAAAGAACCTTTCAATTTCCTTGTTCACTTTTCTATTCAAAAAAGATATAACTTTTTTAAATTTTTTGTGTAGAATTGCTTGTCTAAGTGGCAGGCCTCTTTTGTTTCAAAACAAAGAAAATTCCCATGCGCTGGCTTTTGTAGTATAATAGTAAACAGACAAAAAGATAGGAATGTGTTATGAAAGTATTAGCTTTTGATACGTCCAGCAAGGCTCTTTCTCTAGCCATTTTAGAGGACAAGCAGGTTCTTGCCGAGACGACGATTAATATTAAGAAGAATCACAGTATTACCCTCATGCCTGCCATCGATTTTTTGATGGCCAGTCTGGATTGGACACCTAAGGATTTGGATCGAATCGTGGTGGCTGAAGGCCCAGGTAGCTACACAGGCTTACGAATTGCGGTAGCAACTGCCAAGACCTTGGCTCATACCCTGAACATTGAGTTAATTGGTATGTCGAGTCTTTTGTCTCTGGTACCGCGCCAACAAGAAGGCTTACTTGTTCCCCTGATGGATGCGCGTCGCAACAATGTTTATGCAGGATTTTATGAAAATGCCAAACCTGTCATGCCAGAAGCACACTTGTCCTTTGCGGAAGTGCTAGAAAAAGTCACGGATGCTGAACAGGTGACCTTTGTTGGAGAAGTTGGCCCCTTTGTGGAGCAGATCCAAGAACAGCTACCACAAGCTAGTTACCAGGAAACCTTGCCAAATGCAGCTAATCTAGCTCTTTGGGCATGGGACAAGAAAGCAGACTCCTTGCACGATTTTGTACCAAACTATCTCAAGCGTGTAGAAGCTGAGGAAAACTGGCTCAAGAACCATACCGAGTCTGGTGAGTCTTACATTAAACGCCTATGATAGAAATCAAACGAATCCAACAGCGACCTGCCCTAGCTCAAGCCATCTACGCTGTCATGGCAGCTGTTTACCCAGTCAGTCCTTGGACCCTGGAACAAATCCAAGCAGACCTGTCTCAAGACCAGACATGGTATGCTGTGGCTTATGATGGGGCAGAAGTGATTGGCTTTCTAGCTGTTCAGGAGAATCTCTTTGAGGCAGAAGTCTTGCAAATCGCTGTCAAAAAAGCCTATCAGGGGCAGAAAATCGCGACAGCCTTGTTTGACTTTTTGCCTGCCGACAAAGAAATTTTCCTCGAAGTCAGAAAGTCAAACCAACGAGCGCAAGCATTTTACAAGAAAGAAAAGATGGCGGTCATCGCTGAGCGAAAGGCCTACTACCATGACCCAGTCGAGGACGCCATCATCATGAAGAGAGAAATAGATGAAGGATAGATACATTTTAGCATTTGAGACATCCTGTGATGAGACCAGTGTCGCCGTACTGAAAAACGATGATGAGCTCTTGTCCAATGTCATTGCTAGTCAAATTGAGAGTCACAAACGCTTTGGGGGCGTAGTGCCAGAAGTGGCCAGTCGTCACCATGTCGAGGTTATTACAGCCTGTATCGAGGAAGCACTGGCAGAAGCAGGAATTACCGAAGATGACGTAACAGCCGTTGCCGTTACTTATGGACCGGGCTTGGTTGGAGCCTTACTAGTTGGTTTATCAGCTGCTAAGGCCTTTGCTTGGGCACATGGACTTCCGCTGATTCCCGTTAATCACATGGCTGGTCACCTCATGGCAGCTCAGAGTGTGGAGCCTTTGGAGTTTCCTTTGTTGGCACTCTTGGTCAGCGGAGGACACACCGAGTTGGTCTATGTTTCCGAGGCTGGTGATTATAAAATTGTTGGGGAGACACGAGACGATGCGGTTGGTGAGGCCTATGATAAGGTTGGCCGTGTCATGGACTTGACCTATCCAGCAGGTCGCGAGATTGATGAGCTAGCTCATCAGGGACAGGATATTTATGACTTTCCTCGTGCTATGATTAAGGAAGATAACCTGGAGTTTTCATTCTCAGGTCTCAAGTCTGCCTTTATCAATCTTCACCACAATGCTGAGCAAAAGGGAGAGAGCTTGTCCAAGGAAGATCTGTCAGCTTCCTTTCAAGCAGCAGTCATGGATATTCTTATGGCAAAAACCAAGAAAGCCTTAGAAAAATACCCTGTTAAACCCTAGTCGTAGCCGGTGGCGTGGCAGCTAATAAAGGTCTCAGAGAACGCCTAGCAACCGAAATCACAGATGTCAAGGTCATCATCCCACCCCTACGCCTTTGCGGAGACAATGCAGGTATGATTGCCTATGCCAGCGTCAGCGAGTGGAATAAAGAAAACTTTGCAGGCTTGGATCTCAATGCCAAACCGAGTCTCGCCTTTGATACCATAGAATAAAGAGTCAGCTTGAAGCTGGCTTTTTTACTCCAGAAAGTGTCAGAATATTTTGACAAATCTGTAAAAATGATGATATAATATGTAAAAATTAGGAGGTGGTCAGATGATTGAGAGAATGGAATTGGGAGAGTTTTACAAGGAACTGCGCCTGGCGAGAAAACTCAAGCAGTCAGATGTGGCTTGTGATGGGCTGACAGCATCCCAGCTATCCAAGTTTGAACTGGGACAGTCTATGCTGTCTGCAGATAAACTGATACTAGCTATCCAAGGGATAAATGTGACCTTCGATGAGTTTGGACACAAGCTTAATAATTATCAGGAATCCCCACACACATGCGATTTGGACGAAAGGTTGTAGATCGTTTTGCCCATCAAGATATAGCTGGCTTAGAGAAACTATTAGAGGAAGTCGAGCAGGAACAGATGGCGCAGACCTATCGTCGTTTGAATGCTATTGTGATCAAAGATGCTATCCATTCCTTGGATAAAAACTATCCGCTAGAAGAAGAGGATAGTGAGTTTTTGACTAGCTACCTCTATGCTATCGAGTCTTGGACCTGGTTTGAACTCTATATTTTTTTGCAATACCATGCCCTTCTTGAGCAACCAAGATCTAATCTTTTTATCAACCTCTTTACTTGAAAAAAATCAAAAGGAATTTAAAGAGTTAGTACACAATCGATTGTATATGAAACAAGGGCTGTTAAATATCATCTCAGAGCTCATGGAGCGCAAACTTTTTTTCTTATATCCCAATCTTTGAAGCCGAGCTGGAGAGTATGCTCCGTCCATACGATGTTTTTTTGAGAAATTATTGTGGCAGTTTTTAAAGAAGATGAGCATTTTTCCTTCAAACTAAGGGAAGCAATCAAAAAGAGATTGAACACTTTATCCAATCTCTGCAAATATTAGAAAATCCCCAATTAATAGCCCTTTTTGAACTACGCTTACAGCAATATAAAGAACTTATCGATTAATCCACTATCGCAAATGAGAGATTTCTATGAGAAAAAAATGTCAAATATGCGATTTACTAAAATGTGGTGATTTCCGTGTTATACTATCCTTATTTCATAGTATAGGAGAAAATAGAATGAAAAAGATAATCTCACGCTACTACTTTTTTTATAGCCGTTTTTACTTGTCATTGCTGACCAGTTCTTTATTCGTCTGGTCTTACACAGCGACCTTGCTGCTGGTCTATCTGACTTTGCCTATTATTTGTCGGATATGCTGTTGAATTTTCTTGTGGTTTTGCTTGCTATTATTGTTATGATTTGGTCGGGAAAATGGCAGAAAATTAACAGTCGAAAATTTAGAGGTTCCTATCTTTTTTATTCCTTTTTAGCTCTTCTTGCTTTTGTTATTTGGAATTTCGTCACATTTTATCTTTTCCCATCTACCAAAAATGAAATTGCTTATCAACTGGATGTCCCTACTTTTACGGGAGCAACGGCATTTTTGATGTATTTTTTCTATCCTGTGATTGCAGGTCCCATTTTTGAAGAGATGATTTATCGTGGATTGGTGATGACCGCTCTGGAAAAAGGAAAGAAGTGGGGACTGGATGTGCTTGGTTCAGCTGCTTTGTTTGGAATCTTGCACATTAGTAACCACGGTTGGGTCTTGACAGACTTTTTCGTATATATGGGTGGCGGTCTCATATTTGCAGTCTTATTTAGAGTGACAAAGTCCATTTATTGGCCTATTGGACTGCACATAGTCTACAATGGCATTGGTCAAATTTTACCGTTGCTGTAATTTTAGGTGCTCGGCAATATCGGTCTATCCTTGGGGAGAACTTCCCATTTGAACTCAAAAAGGAGTTGCGATGAAAGTATTTATTCAAAATAGAGATTTTAGGCAATTAACCATCAACCAGTGGATTTCGACGGTTGGGGATACGATTTTTTATCTTGCTTTTTTGAATTATGTAGCAGACGCTTCGTTTGCCCCCTTGGCAATTTTACTCATTACGATTTCAGAGACTGTTCCTCAAGTTCTGCAAATCTTTATGGGAGTTTTGGCTGACTTTCAACATCATCGTGTTCTAAAGTATACGCTTATTAGTTTTGTCAAATTTGTACTTTATTCTATAGTTGCACTTTCGCTTTCAGGGCAGTCCTTTTCCTTATGGCTTGTATTCTTTATTTGTTTGATGAACCTCTTGTCGGATACATTGAGTTACTTTTCAGGAGCCATGCTAACTCCTATTTTTATAAGAATCATTGGGAAAGAACATCTGACAGAAGCTATTGGCTTTAAACAATCAACAGTTAGTTTAGTTCGGACAATCAGTAATATTCTAGGAGGGGTTTTACTAGGAATTCTTTCCATTCAGTTCATTTCCTTGCTAAACGCTCTGACGTTTCTGATAGCATTTGTAGGTATTCTTCTCATAAAAAATGATCTTTTGAAAGTTGAAAAAACAATTAGCTATCAAGAAGGTCTTTCTATAAAATCGTTTTGCCAGCATTTGTTCCAATCATCGAAATTGATCTGGAATATGGATAGAGTGATCTTCATTTTGTTTATCGTCTCTATCAGCCAAGCTGTGATCAATGTCACTGTTCCTATTTCGACTCTTTTTTTAAGAAACCAACCGTTTTTGAATTTACAAACTGGTCAATCGCTCGCTTTGTTATCAACGCTAGAATTGTTAGCACTTATTGTTGGAAGTCTTGTAAGTGGCTATCTGAAAAATACGATTTCTATAAAAACAGCTCTATACGCTTCGGTCGTCATCCAGTTACTCCTTCTAGTAGGATTTGCCACAGTTCATTTTGGTTTGATTCTGCTTTTCAGCTCCTTGGATGCCTTCATCGCAGGGTTACTCTCTCCTAGATTGCAAGAACTCGTCTTTAAACAAATACCTGAGGAGTCAATGGGAGCGGTTCAATCCTCTATTGGTGCTATTACGGTTGTCTTACCAAGTCTATTCACAATCGTTTCGTAACGATTGCTACAAGTTTTGGGACCTTAGCGGTCAGCTTTATTCTATTGCTATTACTCCTAACCGCATTTGTCATGCTCTTGAATATTCGTGAGAGCATTTAGTAGGGAACTTTGATTTAATTTCGATAAGACTGGCTTCCCAGTCTTTTTCTTATTATGGCGGTTTGTCACTTACCCTTCACAGCATCCGACTCTATCAAAGTTTGTCAATCATAGAGTTTTTTAGTATAGTAGAAATATGAAATTTACAAAAATAATCAGTGGTTTGCTTGCTCTTGGAGTGATAATCTTATTTATAAAATCTTACCAAAATTTTAAAAATTTGGAATTTCCTAGTACGCAGTTAGTCATGTTTAAATCGCTTTCGTTTTATATGTCTGTAGAATCTTTTGAAAATACATTTATCGCAGCTGACAAAGTCGTGGAAGAGGAGGAAATGGCCTATCGTGATACTTGGCGTGCAGAAGACCCGTATTTCTATAAAACAGGTCGCCTTTTCTACTATTACGAAAATATGAGATGGGAAGGCTATACTATCCGCGCAGATTTTACGTTTTCAAAATGGCATACCTTGGAAGAAGCGAGGGCTTCTTTTCCTGTTGCTTCAAAAATGGAACAGAAAGAACTACTTGGCAAACTATCGCAGGCTATAAAAACAGAAATTGAATCTTTACCAGACTATCAGTCTATGACAGTTGAAATGGTAGGACTAGATCAAGATTCTTATCAATATAAAGTCAAATTACAAGGGCAAACGGAGGATCTCTGGGTCGAGGTTTATTCGACAGAACTTGGATATCATGAAAAGCCTGAAGATAAGGAGTATGGGGTTGGGATTAGTCAATATCGGAGGCATGCATCGTAATCCTTTCCTTCTATACCATAGAATAAAGAGTCAGTTAATTGTTGACTTTTTTATCTTGGACAAATGCCCGAGTTTTTTAGTATAGTAGAGATATGAGATTTAAAAAAATAATGAGTACGGCACTTGCCATAGTGGTATTGTTGCTTTCTTTAATGGTTTTTCGAATGTTTCAAAAGACGCAATTGGTCATGTTTGAATCCGTTTCTTTTAATATGCCCCTCGAATCTTTTGAAAAAGCGTTTGGAAAACCTCATGAAATAGTAGAAGAGACAGAAACAGGCTATCACAATCCTTGGCGTGCAAAAGATCCTTATCTCTATAAAACAGGTCGCCTTTTCTATCACTATGAGCAGATTACTTTGAAAGGCTATACTGGTCGAGCAACCTTTACATTTTCAAAATCGCATCACTTGGAAACAGTAGCGGCTTATTTTCCCGTTACCTCAAAAGCTGAGCAGCAAGCATTGCTCAATAACTTATCCCAGACTATAAAAAAAGAAATTGAAGCTCTTCCAGATTACCAGTCCAGGACAACTGATACAGTAGGCCTCTATGATGACGGTTATCGCTACAAGGTCAAGTTAAAAGGACAACAGTGGGAACTCTGGATCGATGTCTATCCAACAGAAAATAAATATGCTACAGACACAGAAACCGATAAGTATACTATCCGAGTGGATCAATTTCTCATGTATCCATGATGCTTCCTCTTCAGCACTTTTTGCTGGCAATAGGTTTCGAATCCGAAACTTTTTCTCTTCTTTGAATATGTTATAATAGTCCGTGCTGTGGCTGTGATGACGAACAGTCGCAATTGGAGAGAATATGAGGAGAAGGATGAAAGAAAAAGGATTTTGGGAAGGTGTACAGGCAGCCATGCCGACTGCCCTTGGCTATGTCAGCATTGGTCTGGCTTGTGGGATTATTGGCGCGCCCTATGTGACACCTGTTGAGATGGGCTTGATGAGCCTCTTTGTTTATGCTGGGAGTGCCCAGTTTGCCATGTTGGCATTGATTGCGGTTCAAGCGCCTGTTGCGGCCATTGCCATGACGGTCTTTTTGATCAACTTGCGACTCTTTTTGCTGAGCCTGCATGCATCGACCTATTTCCGTCATACTAGTCTCTGGCAAAATATTGGCATGTCCAGTCTCCTGACAGATGAGACCTATGGGGTCTTGATGGGAGAATTAGCGCATACAGACAAGGTTCATCCCATGTGGATGCATGGGAACAATCTCAATAGCTATGTAGCTTGGTTTGTGGGGACAGTTGTTGGGACAGCTCTAGGTGGTTTACTACCAAATCCAGAAATTTTTGGTTTAGATTTTGCCCTTGTTGGGATGTTTATCGGGATTTTTACTTCGCAGTTCCAGATTATGCAAAGACGGGTTCCTGTACGGAATCTGCTGCGGATCCTAGCCGTTGTTGCGGTGTCTTTCTTTTTGCTCTTGACAGTAGTGTCTCAGTCGCTAGCTGTTTTGTTTGCGACCTTGCTAGGTTGTACCATGGGGGTGGTCTTAGATGGTCAGTAAGTATATTTTAATGGCAATCCTCTTTTCTGGATTGGTGACTTGGATTCCCCGTATGATTCCCTTCATCTTGGTTAAGTACAAGGGCTTGCCAGCTATCGTTGAGCGGTTTTGAAGTTCTTGCCTGTTTCCATTATCTTTGCCTTGATCCTTTCAAGCGTAGTGACTGGCAAGGTTGGGAGCCTTCCTCAGATCAAATGGCTGAACTTCTTGGCAGTTTTTCCAACGGCTTGGGTAGCCTTTCGCTACCGCAATCTAGTAGGTACGGTTCTTTTTGGGGTAGTCTTGATTGCAGTCTTGCGTCTGGTCTTTTAAATCAGCCATAAAAAAAAACTATCACAGAGATAGATATCATATAATGGCGTAAATTCCTTTTTTCTGTTAAGATAATAAAGTATTCTATTTTGGAGGAAATGACATGAAAAAAATCGTCAAATATTCATCTCTTGCTGCTCTAGGGCTTGTAGCCGCAGGTGTACTAGCAGCTTGCTCAGGTGGAGATAAGAAAGACACTGCAACTAGCGAAGCAGCATCTGGTAAGAAAGAAATTATCGTTGCAACCAATGCTTCACCAAAACCATTTAACTACGAAGAAAATGGCGAGTTGACTGGTTATGAGATTGAAGTAGTCCGTGCTATCTTTAAAGACTCTGACAAATACGATGTCAAGTTTGAAAAGACAGAGTGGTCAGGTGTCTTTGCAGGTCTTGATAGCGACCGTTATCAAATGGCTGTGAACAATATCAGCTATACCAAAGAACGTGCTGAAAAGTACCTTTATGCAGCTCCAACTGCTAAAAACCCTAACGTTCTCGTTGTGAAGAAAGACGACGACAGCATCAAGTCTCTTGATGATATCGGAGGCAAGTCTACTGAGGTTGTTCAAGGGACAACATCAGCTAAACAGCTAGAAGATTATAACAAACAACACGCAGATAATCCAACTGTTCTTAACTACACTAAAGCGGACTTCCAACAAATCATGTCTCGTTTGAGCGATGGTCAGTTTGACTACAAGATTTTTGATAAAATCGGTGTTGAAACAGTTATCAAGAACCAAGGTTTGGACAACTTGAAAGTCATTGAACTTCCAAGTGACCAACAACCTTACGTTTACCCACTTCTTGCTAAAGGTCAAGATGAGTTGAAATCATTTGTAGACAAACGTATCCAAGAACTCTACAAAGACGGAACTCTTGAAAAATTGTCTAAACAGTTCTTCGGAGACACTTACCTCCCAGCAGAAGCTGATATTAAATAGTCGTATGAGATCATCCAGTCTGAGAAAGGCGGATGATTTCTCAATTTTTAGGTATATAGTTTCAAACTATATGTCTGCCTATCTAATAACAATTTGCTAAATCAAATAAAGTATGAGATACTATTACGGTATTATTTTTAAAGGAGATAGAATCATGAAAATTAAAAAATGGCTCGGTGTAGCAGCTCTTGCTACAGTCGCAGGTTTGGCTCTTGTAGCTTGCGGAAATTCAGAAAAGAAAGCAGACAACGAAACAGTTGTCAAAATTGCAACAGTTAACCGTAGCGGTTCTGAAGAAGCACGTTGGGATAAAATCCAAGAATTGGTTGAAAAAGATGGAATTAAATTGGAATTCACAGAATTCACAGACTATTCACAACCAAACAAGGCAACTGCTGATGGCGAAGTAGACTTGAATGCTTTCCAACACTACAACTTCTTGAATAACTGGAACAAAGAAAACGGGAAAGACCTTGTAGCGATTGCAGATACCTATATCTCACCAATCCGCCTTTACTCAGGTAAAAATGGGGAAGAAAACAAGTACACCAAAGTGGAAGAAATCCCAGATAACGGTGAAATCGCCGTACCAAACGATGCAACAAACGAAAGCCGTGCGCTTTACTTGCTTCAATCAGCTGGTTTGATCAAATTGGATGTTTCTGGAACTGCACTTGCAACAGTTGCGAACATCACAGAAAATCCAAAGAACTTGAAGATTACTGAATTGGACGCTAGCCAAACAGCTCGTTCATTGTCATCAGTTGATGCTGCCGTTGTAAACAATACCTTCGTTACAGAAGCAAATTGGACTACAAGAAAGCACTCTTCAAAGAACAAGCTGATGAAAACTCAAAACAATGGTACAACATCATTGTTGCGAAAAAAGATTGGGAATCATCACCTAAGGCTGATGCTATCAAGAAAATTATCGCAGCTTACCACACTGATGAAGTGAAAAAAGTTATCGAAGAAACATCAGACGGTTTGGACCAACCAGTTTGGTAATAAGACACAGGGAGGTGGGAGAGAGTTTCCACCTCTTACTTTTGTATAGAGAGTTGATTTTAAAGAGGCACTTGTGGTCGTTCTAAGGACGCAAGTACGTAGTAGAAAGAGAGAGAAAATGGTTTTTCCTAGCGAACAAGAGCAGATTGAAAAATTTGAAAAGGATCATGTGGCCCAACATTATTTTGAAGTCTTGCGCACCTTAATTTCCAAGAAATCAGTCTTTGCCCAACAGGTTGGACTCAAGGAAGTCGCAAACTATCTGGGTGAGATTTTCAAGCGTGTAGGGGCTGAAGTCGAGATTGATGAGAGCTACACGGCTCCCTTTGTCATGGCGCATTTCAAGAGTTCGCGTCCGGATGCCAAGACCTTGATCTTCTATAATCACTATGACACCGTGCCAGCGGATGGTGACCAGGTGTGGACAGAGGCTCCTTTTACCCTTTCTGTGCGAAATGGCTTTATGTATGGACGTGGGGTTGATGACGACAAAGGCCACATCACAGCTCGTTTGAGTGCTTTGAGAAAGTATATGCAGCACCACGATGACCTACCTGTCAATATCAGCTTTATCATGGAAGGGGCAGAGGAGTCTGCTTCCATGGATCTAGATAAGTATTTAGAGAAACACGCAGACAAACTTCGTGGAGCGGACTTGCTAGTCTGGGAACAAGGAACCAAGAACGCCTTGGAACAGCTGGAAATCTCTGGCGGAAACAAGGGAATTGTAACCTTTGATGCTAAGGTGAAAAGTGCGGATGTGGATATCCACTCGAGTTATGGTGGTGTCGTGGAGTCAGCTCCATGGTATCTTATCCAGGCTCTAAGTAGTCTACGTGCAGCAGATGGACGTATCTTGGTAGAAGGCTTGTACGAGGATGTTCAAGAGCCAAATGAACGAGAACTAGCCTTGGTAGATACCTACGCCCAACGCAATCCTGAGGAAATCAGTCGCATTTATGGCTTGGAATTGCCTCTCTTACAAGAGGAACGTGCAGCCTTTCTAAAACGTTTCTTTTTTGAGCCAGCCCTCAATATCGAAGGAATTCAGTCAGGTTATCAAGGGCAAGGGGTTAAAACGATTTTGCCAGCAGAAGCCAGTGCTAAGCTAGAGGTTCGTTTGGTTCCTGGCCTAGAACCGCATGATGTTCTGGAAAAAATTCGGAAACAGCTAGACAAAAATGGCTTTGATAAGGTAGAATTATACTATACCTTGGGAGAGATGAGCTATCGAAGCGATATGAGCGCACCAGCCATTCTCAATGTGATCGAGTTGGCCAAGAAATTCTATCCACAGGGCGTTTCAGTCTTGCCGACCACAGCGGGGACAGGGCCCATGCATACGGTCTTTGATGCCCTAGAGGTACCCATGGTGGCCTTCGGTCTAGGAAATGCCAATAGCCGAGACCATGGTGGAGATGAAAATGTGCGAATCGCCGATTACTACACCCATATTGAATTAGTAGAGGAGCTGATTAGAAGTTATGAGTAGAGATATTATCAAGTTAGATCAGATTGATGTGACTTTTCACCAAAAGAAGAGAACCATCACAGCGGTCAAGAATGTGACCATTCACATCCAAGAAGGGGATATCTACGGAATCGTTGGATATTCTGGAGCAGGGAAATCAACCCTTGTACGGGTGATTAACCTCTTGCAAAAGCCATCTGCTGGGAAAATTACCATTGATAACGACGTTATTTTTAACGGCAGAGTGACCTTGACGGCAGAGCAGTTGCGTCGCAAACGTCAAGATATCGGGATGATTTTCCAGCATTTTAACCTCATGAGTCAAAAGACAGCAGAGGAAAATGTAGCCTTTGCCCTCAAACACTCTGGACTCAGCAAGGAAGAAAAGAAGGCAAAAGTAGCTAAGTTGTTGGACTTGGTTGGCTTGGCGGATCGTGCTGAAAACTACCCTTCACAACTATCTGGAGGGCAAAAACAGCGTGTGGCTATTGCGCGTGCCTTGGCCAATGATCCAAAAATCTTGATTTCAGATGAGTCAACGTCTGCCCTTGACCCTAAAACAACCAAGCAAATTTTGGCCTTGTTGCAAGATTTGAACCAAAAATTAGGCTTGACGGTTGTCTTGATTACGCATGAAATGCAGATTGTCAAAGACATTGCCAACCGTGTGGCGGTTATGCAGGATGGGCGTTTGATTGAAGAGGGCAGTGTCCTTGAAATCTTCTCAGACCCTAAACAACCTTTGACACAGGACTTTATCTCAACAGCCACAGGTATTGACGAAGCCATGGTTAAGATTGAGAAGCAAGAAATCGTAGAACATTTATCTGAGAACAGTATCTTAGTGCAACTCAAGTATGCAGGGGCTTCGACAGACGAACCACTTTGAATGAATTGTACAAACATTACCAAGTAACGGCCAATATCCTCTATGGAAATATCGAAATTCTTGATGGTACTCCCGTTGGAGAATTGGTGGTGGTCTTGTCAGGTGAAAAAGCAGCACTAGCAGGTGCTCAAGATGCCATCCGTCAGGCTGGTGTGCAGTTAAAAGTATTGAAGGGAGGACAGTAAAATGACAGAGTTGATTCAAACTTATCTACCAAATGTCTACAAGATGGGCTGGTCTGGTCAGGCAGGCTGGGGAACAGCCATTTACCTAACTCTTTATATGACAGTTCTTTCTTTCATCATCGGAGGGTTCTTGGGGTTGGTAGCAGGTCTTTTCCTCGTTTTGACAGCGCCAGGCGGTGTCTTGGAAAATAAGGTTATCTTCTGGATTTTGGATAAGATTACCTCTATTTTCCGTGCGGTTCCTTTCATCATCCTCTTGGCAATCATGTCGCCACTCTCTCACTTGATTGTGAAGACGAGCATCGGACCAAATGCAGCCCTTGTGCCACTTTCATTTGCAGTCTTTGCCTTCTTTGCCCGTCAGGTGCAGGTGGTCTTGGCTGAACTGGATGGTGGTGTTATTGAGGCGGCTCAAGCGAGCGGAGCGACCTTCTGGGATATCGTGGGTGTTTACCTATCAGAAGGTCTTCCAGATTTGATTCGTGTGACGACAGTGACCTTGATTTCCCTTGTTGGGGAAACGGCTATGGCGGGAGCAGTTGGTGCTGGTGGTATCGGTAACGTAGCCATCGCTTATGGATTTAACCGTTACAATCACGATGTGACCATCTTGGCAACCATCATTATCATTTTGATTATCTTTACAATCCAGTTCTTGGGAGATTTCTTGACCAAGAAACTAAGTCATAAATAAAAAGAGCCGAAGGGCTCTTTTTAAGTGATTAGATCTTGTGTGTAAGCTTTTTACTAATGGTTTGCCCAACCACAGCACCAATCAAGGCACAAAGGAGAATGCTTGAAACAAAGAGAAGGATTTTGTCCAACTCTGGAGCGACCATGATACGGTCAATGTATTCTTGGGATTTCCCACGCGCAAGTAAGGTGGCCACGTAAGCTTTGGGACGGATCCACATGAGGAAGATAGGGCCACTTGTGCTAAAAGCAAAGACGAGGAAGGAGAGAGTGTTTTTGATTCGATCTCTGTAGTTGCCGAGACGAGCGATAGCATCTGCTGCAAGACCACAGGCGAGTCCTGGGAGAAAGGCACCAGCGCCATGCTTGCTAGCTAGGAAAAAAAGTGCCATAAAAAGTCCTAGAGTGGTAATGGCACCAAAACGAGGAACTTTTACCAGAAGAAACATGTAGACGCTACCCCCAACAAGGGCTGAAAAAGCCGGAGCATAGAACATATTGCCCGTTGAGTCAACCAAGTGACCAAGTACTACTCCAATCGCTAGACAGAGGAAATAAAGGACGACAGCTAAGAGGGTGGTTAAGATATTTCTTCATGAGTTTCTCCTTGATATAAACTAACAAAATCAATTGTATCACGCTTTTTGAGGATTGTAAATGGGAGTTCTATATTTTTGAAAACGTTTGAAATATGATATAATAGTTACATCGTTAGTTTAAGGAGAGTAGCATGGGAAAATTTCTAGAATTCGTCTTTAATCGTATCTTTTTGGGAATGATGGCGACGGCTTATTTCTGGCTATTAACACTAGCAGGAGGAGTGGTCTTTGGTTTGGCACCAGCTAGTGCAACTCTTATGAGTTTGTATGCGGAGCATGGGTATACCTATCGAGCATACCATTTGAAGGAAGCTTGGGAATTGTATAAGAGTAATTTTGTCAAGAGCAACCTGGCTTTCTATAGTTTTGTGTTTGTGGATCTTGTCCTAGTTTATGGTTTGTATCTTCTAGTTCAATTGCCCCATCAGACAATTCTCCACCTCTTGGCGACCTTTCTCAATGTCCTTGTAGTTGCTCTTGTCTTTCTAGCCTATACTGTTTCCTTGAAACTTCAGGTGTACTTTGATTTATCCTACCAAAATACCTTGAAACTGTCCCTTATAGGGATTTTTATGAGCTTACCTGCGATTGCCAAGGTTTTACTCAGGGTCCGCTCTCCTTGTAGGAGTTGGTTATTATATGCCTGCCTTGCTCTTTTTTTGTAGGAATTGGAATGTGGCATTTCTTTATCAGTGATATGTTGGAACCTATTTATGAAAGTATCCATGAAAAATTGGCGACAAAATAGAATGAAGCAGTTTTGGCTTCACTCTCTTTTACGGATTTATAGTTTGGTTATGATCGTGGTCATTGCCAGTTTTGCGATTATGCTCTCGTATGCTGACTGGGATTCACGTGAGAAAGAGGCTCAACGGGTTGCAGAACGTGTGACCACTCGGACAGTGAGTGAAGTGGAATACTATCACAGAGAGTCAACCCAACTTGCTCAGTCTTTGGTTGAAAATCAGGCCCGCATCGAAGGGATTTACAAGTATTTCAGTCTCAGCACACCAGACTATTTCTATTGGCAATTAGAGCGTAAAACTTCGCCTTATATCTCGGTTTCTCTGTATGAAAATATTGATGACCTCTATGTTCGGAATGATTTTGTGACTGGAGTGGCTATTGTTCTTCAGGACTATAAGGAAGTGTATGTTTCGACTAGAGAAAAACGCAGTGGGGAGAAAGTTCCTGCGGAGGGTTTTAAGCCGACAGCCAATAGTTTTGCCATTCCTGTTTCCGATCCTGTGTCTGACAAGGATTTAGGAGTGATATACATCTCCCTATCCCCAGATGTTTTACATGGCGCTATTGATAATACAAGGGGCCATATCCCAATGGCTGTAACAGTAACTTCGCCTTTTGAGACCGAGATGTTCCATATTGGGGAGAAGGTATCAGCCGAGCGAGAAAACTGGTTTGTAGGTGTCACCTCTCACGGTTATCAGGTTCGAGTTGCTGTTCCTAAAAATTTTGTTCTTACAGGAACTTTGACGAGCTCAGCTGTCATTATTGGGCTAAGTATTCTCTTTATCATTATTTTGTACGTGACCCTTAGACAGACTTTTTCAAATTACCAAAAGCAGGTCGTAGACCTAGTAGATTCGATTGAGGTGATTGCTCAAGGGGGAAGAAGGCCTTCGCATCGATACTTCTGAGAAAGATCAGGAATTGCTCCTCATTGCAGAAACAACCAATGATATGTTGGATCGCCTGGAAAAAAATATCCACGATATCTATCAGCTAGAGCTCAGTCAAAAAGATGCCAATATGCGAGCCCTGCAGGCTCAAATCAATCCTCACTTTATGTACAATACTCTGGAGTTTTTACGGATGTATGCCGTCATGCAAAGTCAGGATGAACTGGCAGATATTATCTATGAATTTAGTAGCTTGTTACGCAACAATATCTCCGACGAGCGGGAAACGACCTTGAAGCAGGAGTTGGAGTTTTGTCGAAAATATAGCTATCTCTGTATGGTGCGTTATCCTAAATCCATTGCTTATGGTTTCAAGATTGCACCAGAATTGGAAGAAATGAGGATTCCAAAATTTACACTCCAACCATTAGTAGAAAACTACTTTGCCCATGGTGTTGACCATCGCAGAACGGATAATGTCATCAGTATTAAAGCCTTGAAGGGCCAAGGCTTCGTTGAAATCCTAGTGGAAGACAATGGTCGGGGAATGTCCGCTGAGAAACTAGCTAGCTTGCAAGAAAAATTAGCTCAGAGAAGTTTTGAACACGAGGCAAGCTATAGTGGGGAGCGGCAATCAATTGGAATAGTAAATGTACACGAACGCTTTGTTCTCTACTTTGGGGATCGCTACCAAATCAGTGTAGAGTCAGCTGAGCAAGAAGGTGTTCGTTACCATATCATTATCCAGGATGAATAGAAAGGGTAGAAATGTATAAAGTTTTATTAGTAGACGATGAGTACATGGTGACAGAGGGGCTCAAGCGATTAATCCCCTTTGAAAAATGGGATATGCAAGTCGTCGCAACAGCTAATCATGCAGATGATGCTTTGGACTATATTAAGAAAAATCCAGTAGATGTGGTCATTTCCGATGTCAACATGCCAGATAAGACCGGACTTGAGATGATTAGGGAAATGAAAGAGCTACTTCCAGATACCTATTATATCTTGCTGTCTGGTTATCAGGAGTTTGAGTACGTCAAAAAAGCCATGAATCTTAGTGTCGTGGATTATCTGGTCAAGCCAGTAGACAAGGTGGAGTTGGGTAATTTACTAGAAAAGATTGCGCAGCAGCTTCAGGAAAAAGTGGAGCAAAGTCAGACCCTCAGTCAAGAATTGGATGAGACAGGATTTACGAACTACCTGTCAGGTAAAGACAGCTGGTGGATTGGTCTATCCAAGGAAAAGCGGGGCTCTTTTACCATTCCTTACTATGTTTTGGGACAAGATTGGCAGATTTTCATCTCTGATCAACCGCTCGATGGCATCGTCGTGACACCATTTGAAGCACCCTATCAGCAGTCCTTTGAGAATTGGAAGATCAACGCTGAAAAAGCCCTTTTCTACGGTTCAGTCAATCTAGAAAAATCCGAGAGTTTGTTTGCTTATTACGAGCCGATTTATCGGGTGATTATCCAAGGGAATATCAATCAAATCATCGAAGAATTAACCCTGCTAGAGAAGGTTGTTTTGAAGAATACCCCGCGCGTGGCCATCACAAAGCAGCTCTTCACTCAGTTTGTCATGGATGTCTTTCATTTGTTTGAACACCTAAAAGCAGATGATATGACCGAGATAGTCAAAGCTATCCATGCCATTACCACCTTTGAAGAATTGGTTTCCTATATCAAAGAAACCTTGACCAAGTTCTTTGGCCAGTACCGCATGAATGAAAATGTGGTAAGTGTTCTGGAAGTGATTGGGCGTGATTATCAGAAAGAGCTCTCACTTAAGGATATTAGCAAGGATCTCTTTATCAATCCTGTCTATCTCGGTCAGCTGATCAAGAGGGAAACCAACTCAACCTTTGCGGAATTGCTCAATAAACAGCGAATAAAGGCAGCGCAGCAACTCTTACTTTCGACCAGTGATAGTATCGAAGATATTTGCTATGCAGTTGGCTATAGTAATGTTGGATATTTCTATAAGGTTTTCCGTAAATTGTGCGGAAAATCACCGAAAGCTTATCGGAAACAAGTTGAAACCAGCTTGTAAAAGTTGTATTTCTGTACAAAAAATGCTATAATATTCAAAATATCTTAAGGAGGAAAACATGAAAAAGAATCCTATTTATCTTTGGGTCTTGTTAGTCCTATCAGCCCTCATTTCATCTATGTCATTATTTGGAATCTTGAGTCCATTGCCAAGTAAAGATGTTCTTCGTGCGAGCCTGGCGAATAGCGGGACGCTTACTGCCCAGCAAATAGAAGACACGGTTAACTATACTTACCAAGTAACAGCATCATCGCACTCAATTTTTAATGTAGTTTTGATTGTTTTATCTGCTATTTTAGTTGTAGTAGCCTTTGTATTTCTAGTACGTAAAAATGTGCAATTCGCAAACTATGCTTATATCGGCTATGTTCTACTAGCGATTGTTGGTTTGGTTTATAGCTATATGAACGTTCAAGATGCGGTTCAATTAATCAAAGATTCTACCCTCGGCCTAGGAATGGGAGCATTTGCACAAGGAACGAATATTTTGTTCATCATTATCAATGTTCTCTTTTTAGCCTTAGTCTTTTACAAGATGTGGCGCCAACAAAAAGATTTGGCCGAAGAAGTCGAAGCAGAAGAAGTTGCCTAAGTATTGACAAAAAAGAACTATCAAGTTACAATCTTGGTAGTTCTTTTTAAATCGTAAACAAAAAATAGAGGTCAACATGAAAAAAATATCCCTAGTGTATATCAGTCTGAGTGGGAATACAGAGAGTTTTGTAACCCGACTCAAGGACTATCTCTTGTCTCAGTATGAGGGAATTGAGGTCCAAAAAATCCATATCAAGGATTTGGTCAAGGAAGGCCAAGAATTCTTTGAAATGGAACATCCCTATGTCGCTTTCTTGCCGACCTATCTGGAAGGTGGAAATGGCGTTGATAACGGCGATGTTGAAATTCTAACGACTCCAGTGGGCGACTTTATTGCTTATGGAGCCAATGCTAGTAAGTGTTTTGGGGTAGTGGGTTCCGGTAACCGCAATTTTAACAATCAATACTGCCTGACAGCCAAGCAGTATAGCCAGCGCTTTGGCTTCCCGGTCCTAGCAGACTTTGAAATGCGTGGTATGCTGGGAGATATTAAAAAAGTCGCAGCAATCATTGCAGACTTGTATGAGTTAGAGACAGAAAAATAAAGTAGTTCTGAGGGGCAGTTGAGATTTTCAACTGCTTTTTGTGTATGCAAAAAGCACCCCGTAAGGGTGCCATTTTATAAACTATCCTGCTTTTCCGATGGCAAGTGCATAGATAAAGAAAATAGCAAAGCCAAAGAGGAAAATCAATCCTGCGATAGCGAGGAGTTTTAGCCAAGAAGGAAGATTTTTATTCTCACGTGTCACCAATACATAGTTCAAAAGAGCGAAGAATGGTGTTGTCAGGAAAGAACCGATCATGGCAAAGCGAAGCATGGTGGAAACTTGTCCAGCAAAGAACTTGATGATGACGATACCGATAATAGCTGTGAGGGTCATCCAGATGTTCAAAGATTTGCGAGAATCCTCTTTTTGCCGAATTAAGAGTCGCAGCGATTCCTGATTGACACGAGAGTAGCCATCGATAACGGTGATGACCGTTCCAAAGATACAAAGAAAGGCGATAAAGGTGATCAAATAACGGGACCATTCTCCAAGAACAGAGGCATACATACCCACGAATTGAGAGATGTATTTGGCTGAAGCGGCTTCAACTGCTTGTCCTGTAGGATATTGAATCAGTGCTCCAAGTGCCACGAAGAATACAGCCAGGATAGCAGTTCCAATGTAACCAACGTTAAAGTCGAAAAGGGCGTCCTCTGTATTAAAGTTGACAGTCTTTTTCTTTTCAGCAGACCAGAGTGAATTGATGGCAGAAATCTCAATAGGAGCAGGCATCCATCCTAAGAGGGAAACGATGAAAGGGAGGGCCGCCATTTGCCAAGGTGTCTTTTCGACAAAATCAGAGCTGTATTCTGGATGTTTAATTGCTGCAATAATAACTGCAAGAACTGTTGCAATGGTCAAAGCAGACATGATCCATTTTGCCATACCATCCAATAGTTTGTAGCCACCAAAGAGTAGCATGGCCCAAATGACTGCAACAAGGATAAGGGACCATTGAGTGATGCTAAGACCAATCATTGGAAAAGCGCTAGCGATGATAGCTGAGCAAAGGATAGCGACTCCAGCTGTATTAACCATGGCAGAGAAGACGTTGAGGACAAAGAAAATCCAGAGATAGAGTTTTCCTTTTTCGGCATAACCTTCCACCAAGGTTTTGCCAGTGTCGGCAGTATATTCGGCACCAAAACGGAAAAATGGATATTTAAAAACATTGGCCAAGATAACCAAGAGGAGTAGTGACCAACCATAAGAACCACCAGCTTGAGTGGAGGATACGATGTGAGAACCTCCAACGGCTGCAGAAGCCATTAGGATTCCTGGCCCCATTGCCTTTAGTTTGCTTGCCCAGGTTGACTGGTTTGATAACGTAACTTGTGACATAATAAACACTCCTATTTTTGAATTTTCAGAATAATCTGAATAGATAGCTACTATTCTACAAAAAACGTAAAGGAAATGCAAGAATATTTTGAAAAAATACAGAAAATTACAGAAAACTTTACATGCATTAATGAAATTTCTCCAAGGAGAATATGGTTAAGACTAAAAAATCCGAGAAGAAAGCTTCTCGGATTTTGATTATTTCAATTGATCTGTAACGTCTTTTGAGAGCAACATTCCCAGATGGTAAGTTTTATTGATATGTGCAATGACATCATTGATATTTTCAGTCGTGTGAATTTTCTCTTTAATGTCAGACCTAAATGTCTCGTCCTTCAAGAGTTGCTCTTGGTAGAGTCTTTGAAGTCTTTCCTTCTCGTACTTATTGAGCAGAAAAAGGAAAACCAAGCTAAGTACAACGAGGATATAAGCATATTGGCTCATAAGGAATCTCCCAGTGTGATAAATAGTAAAAGTGAATAAATTGTTTCATTGAAATGCTACAATGCCGAACAAAATATAAATGTTATTTTGCTCAATCGTTCGGATTGCTTTCAAGTAATTTAAAAGATTACGACATGAGCCTAACCAAATCGATATTATTTGGTTAGGTGAATTAGTGAAGCGCCTAGCCAAAGTCCGAATAGGATTTGGCGTTAGTTACTTAGATTGCTCCGCAATCAAGTAACTTTGGCGATTTACATCTTCTCTGGCGCTTCTACTCCGAGCAAACGAAGAGCTTCTTTGAGGACGACTGCGGTTGCGTAGCTGAGGGCCAGACGGCTGTCGCGCTCAGGACTTTCATCTAGAATACGTGTATGTGCATAGTACTTGTTAAAAGCTTGAGCCAAACTAATCGCAAATTTCGCAATGATAGAAGGTTCAAAATTATCTGCTGCACGATTGATAATGCGTGGGAAGTCTTGGAGTAGTTTAATGATTTCCCAGCTTTCAGCATCCTTCAGGCTGTAGTTGCCAGCTGTATCTGGTTTGAAATCAGCTTTGCGCAAGATAGATTGGATACGAGCGTAGGCGTATTGAACGTAAGGTCCAGTTTCCCCTTCAAAGGATACCATAGCTTCAAGGTCGAAGTCATATCCATTTGTACGGTCGGTCTTAAGATCATAGAACTTGATAGCCCCGACTCCAACAGCGTGGGCAACCTGGTCTTTATTTTCTAACTCAGGATTTTTCGCTTCGATTTGGGCCTTGGCACGACTAACAGCCTCTGCAATAGTAGGCTCTAGCAAGATGACATTTCCTTTACGAGTAGAGAGTTTTTTCCCTTCTTTTGTTACCAATCCAAACGGAACATGGACAATGTCTTGGCTCCAATCGTAGCCCATCTCTTGTAGTACTGCCTTGAGTTGTTTGAAGTGGGCAGATTGCTCTTGACCAACAACATAGATGGATTTTGCAAATTGGTATTCGTTTTTACGGTAGAGGGCTGCAGCCAAGTCACGTGTGATATAGAGAGTTGCACCATCAGATTTTTTGATAAGGGCTGGATGTTCAATTCCATATTTCTCAAGATTGACAACTTGGGCTCCCTCTGACTCAACAAGAAGTCCTTTTTCAGCGAGAATGTCTACAACAGCATCCATCTTATCATTGTAAAAAGGCTTCTCCGTTGTAGCTGTCAAATTCGACTTGCAATTCATTGTAAAGGCGGTTGAATTCCACTAAACTTTCATCACGGAACCATTGCCAGAGAGCGAGGGCTTCCTCATCTCCATTTTCCAGTTTACGGAACCATTCGCGTGCTTCTTCGTCCAAGCTAGGATCTTTTTCAGCTTCAGCATTGATGCGAACGTAGAGCTTAAGAAGTTCATCGATTGGATGCGCTTTAACGGCCTCCTCATTTCCCCATTTCTTGTAGGCAACGATCAACATTCCAAACTGTTTGCCCCAGTCTCCTAAATGATTGACCTTGACCGTTTGATAGCCGATTTTTTGGAAAATATGTGACAAGCTATCTCCGATAACTGTTGAACGCAAGTGCCCAATAGAGAATGGTTTTTGCGATGTTGGGACTAGACATATCAATAACGACATTTTCTTGCTTGCCAATGGTTTGGTCAGCATAGTGCTCTTTTTTTCAGTGATAACATCCTGTAATACCTGAGCCGAAATAGCCGATTTATCAAGGAAAAAGTTGACGTAAGGTCCAGTAGCAACAACCTTTTCAAAGGCTTGACTATTGATTTTTTTCAGCAATATCTGCTGCAATCATTTGAGGAGCTTTACGCTCGACCTTTGCTAGAGAAAAAGGCAGGGAAGGCGATATCTCCCATTTCTGAGTTTTTTTAGGTGTTTCCAGTAAATTTAAAATAGCCTCTTGGTCCAGGCTATCAATGACGCTAGCCAACTCGCTAGCAATCAATTCTTTTGTATTCATAAGGGCTCCTTTTGGGCTTTTTTACTATTTTAACACAATTTACTACATTTTTTGAGAAAGAAAAGAATTTTTTTGAATTATCTATTTTTTTTGGTATAATATAGTTATAAAATAAATGTAAAATTTGTTATAAATATTCGCTTAAGAGGATAATATGAGAAAAAGAGAACGGCATCAGTTGATTAAAAAGATGATCACCGAAGAAAAACTTGGGACACAAAAAGAGATTCAAGATCGTTTAGAAGCTCGTAATGTTTACGTGACACAAACGACTTTGTCGCGTGATTTGCGTGAAATCGGCTTGACCAAGGTTAAGAAAAATGATATGGTGTATTATGTACTAGCAAATGAGACAGATAAGATTGATTTAGTTGAGTTTTTGTCTCATCATTTAGAAGGAGTTGCAAGAGCAGAGTTCACCTTGGTACTTCATACCAAACTTGGGGAAGCTGCAGTCTTAGCAAACATTGTAGATGCAAACAAGGATGAATGGATTTTAGGAACGGTTGCTGGTGCTAATACCTTATTGGTTATTTGTCGAGACCAGCACGTTGCCAAGCTGATGGAAGATCGTTTGCTAGATTTGATGAAAGATAAATAAGGTCTTGGGAGGTGCTCTCAAGACTTATTTTTAGCAAGGAGAGACGGAAAATGGCAACAGAAAAGCTATCACCCGGCATGCAACAGTATGTGGATATTAAGAAACAATACCCAGATGCTTTTTTGCTTTTTCGAATGGGTGATTTTTACGAGTTGTTCTATGAAGATGCAATTAATGCAGCACAGATTTTAGAAATTTCCTTAACGAGTCGGAATAAAAATGCAGAAAATCCGATACCTATGGCGGGCGTCCCCTATCATTCTGCCCAGCAGTATATCGATGTTCTGATTGAGCAGGGCTATAAGGTAGCCATAGCCGAGCAGATGGAAGATCCCAAACAAGCAGTTGGTGTTGTCAAGCGAGAGGTGGTCCAGGTCATCACACCTGGAACGGTCGTTGATAGCAGTAAGCCGGATAGTCAGAATAATTTCTTGGTTTCCTTAGATTGTGATGGCAATCAATTTGGTCTGGCTTATATGGATTTGGTGACGGGTGACTTTTATGTGACGGGGCTATTGGATTTCACGTTGGTTTGTGGGGAAGTCCGTAACCTCAAGGCGCGAGAAGTGGTGCTGGGTTATGACTTGTCTGAGGAAGAAGAACAAATTCTCAGTCGCCAGATGAATCTGGTGCTTTCCTATGAGAAGGAAGGCTTTGAGGACCTTCATTTACTGGATTCACGTTTGGCAGCTGTGGAGCAAGCGGCAGCTAGTAAGCTCCTCCAGTATGTTCACCGTACCCAGATGCGAGAATTGAACCATCTCAAACCAGTTATCCGCTATGAAATTAAAGATTTCTTGCAGATGGATTATGCGACCAAGGCTAGTCTGGATTTGGTTGAGAATGCCCGTTCAGGCAAGAAACAGGGGAGTCTTTTCTGGCTTTTGGATGAAACCAAAACAGCTATGGGTATGCGGCTCTTGCGTTCTTGGATTCATCGTCCCTTGATTGATAAGGAGCGAATCGTCCAACGTCAAGAGGTGGTGCAGGTCTTTCTTGATCACTTCTTTGAACGCAGTGATTTGACAGACAGTCTCAAGGGTGTTTATGATATCGAACGCTTGGCTAGTCGGGTTTCTTTTGGCAAGACCAATCCCAAGGATCTCTTGCAGTTGTCGACCACCTTATCCAGTGTACCACGGATTCGTGCGATTTTAGAAGGCATGGAGCAGCCTGCTCTGGGCTATCTTATCGCACAGTTGGATGCCATTCCTGAGTTGGAGAGCTTGATTAGCGCAGCGATTGCTCCTGAAGCTCCTCACGTGATTACGGAAGGTGGCATTATCCGTACGGGATTTGATGAGACCTTAGACAAGTACCGTCGTGTACTCAGAGAAGGGACTAGCTGGATTGCTGAGATTGAGGCTAAGGAGCGGGAAAACTCTGGCATCAGCACGCTTAAGATTGACTACAATAAAAAGGACGGCTACTATTTCCATGTGACTAATTCGCAACTGGGAAATGTGCCATCCCACTTTTTCCGCAAGGCAACGTTGAAAAACTCAGAACGCTTTGGTACCGAAGAATTAGCCCGTATCGAGGGAGATATGCTGGAGGCGCGTGAGAAGTCAGCCAACCTAGAGTATGAAATCTTTATGCGCATCCGTGAGGAAGTCAGCAAGTACATCCAGCGTTTGCAGGCTCTAGCCCAAGGAATTGCAACGGTTGATGTCTTGCAAAGTCTCGCAGTTGTGGCTGAAACCCAGCATTTGATCAGACCTGAGTTTGGAGAGGATTCACAAATAGATATCCAAAAAGGTCGCCATGCTGTCGTCGAAAAGGTCATGGGAGCTCAGACCTATATTCCAAATAGTATCCAGATGGCAGAAGATACGAGTATTCAGCTAATTACAGGGCCCAACATGAGTGGGAAGTCAACATACATGCGCCAGTTAGCCATGACTGCGGTTATGGCCCAGCTGGGTTCTTATGTGCCGGCAGAAAGCGCCCATTTGCCTATCTTCGATGCTATCTTTACCCGTATTGGAGCAGCAGATGACTTGGTTTCAGGTCAATCAACCTTTATGGTGGAGATGATGGAGGCCAACAATGCCATTTCGCATGCGACCAAGGATTCCTTGATTCTCTTTGATGAATTGGGACGGGGAACTGCAACTTATGACGGGATGGCTCTTGCCCAGTCCATCATCGAATACATTCATGAACATATCGGAGCCAAAACCCTCTTTGCGACCCACTACCATGAGTTGACCAGTCTGGAGTCCAGCTTAAAAAACTTGGTCAATGTCCATGTGGCGACCTTGGAGCAGGATGGGCAGGTTACCTTCCTTCATAAGATCGAACCAGGACCAGCTGACAAATCCTACGGTATCCACGTTGCTAAGATTGCTGGCTTACCAGCAGAACTTTTATCAAGAGCGGATAAGATATTGACTCAACTGGAGAATCAAGGGACGGAAAGTCCTGCTCCAATGAGAGAAACAAGTGCTGTTACTGAACAGATGTCACTCTTTGATACCCCTGCAGAGCATCCTATCCTAGCAGAATTAGCTAAACTGGATGTTTACAATATGACACCGATGCAGGCTATGAATGTCTTGGTTGAGCTCAAACAAAAGTTATAAAAAAATCCCACTCACATTTTTGTGAGTGGGATTTTTCTCTATTACTTTTTATGGACCAAAAGTTGATTGATGTGGTCTACTTTTTTAGCTTCTCTTTTATAGAGAATAGCCCAGATGATGAGGTAGACAATCGCAAACTCTGGAATGAGCTGGAGATAGAAGGTCCAGTGGAAGGGGAACCAACCAGCCAGAGTTGCTAGTGGAACAAAGCCAGCCAGCATGAGGAAGAAATGGGAAAGTGTGGCACGGAGCAAGCTCCAGTCACGGCTGAATAAACGACCACCAAAGCTAAAGAGAACACCGATAGCTGACCAGATGACCATACAGTAGAGCAAGACTAGAGCACCGTGAACCTGATGTTGAGCCATCGCTTGGCCGATAAGAGACTCGGGACTTAGTGGGGCATAGGTATTTGGTGCATAAATGAGTGAAAAGAGGATAGAGAGGATGAGGCCGATAAGTACACCAGCGGCTGCATCGTGAAAGATTTGTTTTTTTCATAGTTCTAATTTCTCCTTGATGGTTTTTTAGGTAACGGCGTGAAGAGTAGGTGAAACTTTTCGTTTTTTTGAGAAAGATTTCGACTAGGCCGTTGGGGGTTAGTTTGAGATGAGAGATAGCGTCAATATTAACGATTTCAGATTGGGAAATTTGGATAAAAAGTGGTCGGCAGCATTTCAAGAACCTGATAGAGTCGCAAATCAATGGTATAGGCCTGAGATGCAGTTTCTGCTAGAACCTTGCGATTCTCGATATAGAAGCGTTGAATCTTACTAACCTTAATTAGATAGACCTGATCTTCAATCTTTCCTTTGATTGTTTCTTTTGGGTCAAGATTTTCAGCGAACTCGATGACTTTCTGGACTTTTTCGGTCGGCTGAGGAGTTTGGACAATCAGCTTTTCTTCCTCGTAAGTCTCCTTAATCTGTAGTTCTACTTTCATAAATTCCCCTCCTTTTCAGTTATACAAGGTTAATCTCACTTCTTGTACACCTTTATTAATACTCTTCAAAAATCAAATTCTAACCACGTCAGCGTCGTCTTGCCGTACTAAAGTACTGTCTGCGCCTAGCTTTCTAGTTTGCTCTTTGATTTTTATTGAGTATACCATTATTTTACGACCCATGGCAAGAGCTTTTGTCTATGTGGAGAGATTTGGAGTCTATGTGGTATTTGCTTTTTCTGGTAACATCTGAAATATGGTATAATAGCACTAATCAATTTCTAGGAAAATAGATACAGAAAGGGGCTGAAAGATGTCTCATATTATTGAATTGCCAGAGGTACTGGCAAACCAGATTGCGGCAGGAGAAGTGATTGAACGTCCTGCCAGTGTAGTCAAAGAGCTGGTAGAAAATGCCATTGACGCGGGTTCTAGCCAGATTATCATTGAGATCGAGGAAGCTGGTCTTAAGAAGATTCAAATCACAGATAATGGCCATGGAATTGCCCACGATGAGGTGGAATTGGCTCTCCGTCGTCATGCGACCAGTAAGATAAGAAATCAGGCAGACCTCTTTCGGATTCGGACGCTTGGTTTTCGTGGTGAAGCCCTGCCTTCGATCGCTTCTGTCAGTGTCTTGACTCTGTTGACGGCGGTGGATGGTGCGAGTCATGGGACCAAGCTCGTTGCGCGTGGGGGTGAAGTTGAGGAAGTCATCCCAGCGACTAGTCCTGTGGGAACCAAAGTTTGTGTGGAGGACCTCTTTTTCAATACACCAGCTCGTCTCAAGTATATGAAGAGTCAGCAGGCAGAGTTATCCCATATCATTGATATTGTCAACCGTCTAGGGTTAGCCCATCCTGAGATTTCTTTTAGCTTGATTAGTGATGGCAAGGAAATGACACGAACAGCTGGAACTGGTCAACTGCGACAAGCCATCGCAGGGATTTATGGTTTGGCGAGTGCCAAGAAGATGATTGAAATTGAGAACTCTGACTTAGATTTTGAAATTACAGGTTTTGTGTCTTTACCTGAATTAACCCGAGCCAACCGTAACTATATCAGCCTCTTCATCAATGGCCGTTATATCAAGAACTTCTTGCTCAACCGTGCTATTTTGGATGGTTACGGAAGCAAGCTTATGGTAGGGCGTTTTCCACTGGCTGTCATTCACATCCATATTGACCCCTATCTAGCTGATGTCAATGTGCATCCAACCAAACAAGAAGTGCGGATTTCTAAGGAAAGAGAACTGATGGCGCTGCTTTCAGAAGCTATTTCAAATAGTCTCAAGGAACAAGCCTTGATTCCTGATGCTTTAGAAAATCTTGCCAAGTCGACCGTGCGCAATCGTCAAAAGGTAGAGCAAACTATTCTCCCACTCAAAGAAAATACGCTTTACTATGAAAAAACAGAACTCTCAAAACCTAGTCAAGCTGAGGTGGCTGACCACCAGGTTGAATTAACTGAGGAGGGTAGGGACCTACCCCTGTTTGCTAAAGAAACTTTAGACCAATTGACTAAGCCTGCAAAACTGCATTTTGCAGAGAGAAAGCCTGCTAACTATGACCAATTAGACCATCCGGAGTTAGACTTAGCCAGTCTTGATAAGGCTTATGACAAGCTGGAGAGAGAAGAATCATCCAGCTTCCCAGAGTTGGAGTTTTTCGGACAGATGCACGGGACCTATCTCTTTGCCCAGGGGCGAGACGGACTCTACATCATAGACCAGCACGCGGCTCAGGAACGAGTCAAGTACGAGGAATACCGTGAAAGCATCGGCAATGTTGACCAGAGTCAGCAACAACTCCTAGTGCCCTACATCTTTGAATTCCCAGTGGATGATGCCCTTCGTCTCAGGGAAAGAATGCCTCTTTTAGAGGAAGCGGGCGTCTTTCTAGCAGAGTACGGAGAAAATCAATTCATCCTGCGTGAACATCCTATTTGGATGGCAGAAGAAGAGATTGAGTCAGGTATCTATGAAATGTGCGACATGCTGCTCTTGACCAAGGAAGTTTCGATCAAGAAATACCGAGCAGAGCTAGCCATCATGATGTCCTGCAAGCGGTCTATCAAGGCCAACCATCGTATCGATGACCACTCAGCCAGACAGCTCCTTTATCAGCTTTCTCAATGTGACAACCCCTATAACTGTCCGCATGGACGTCCTGTTTTGGTGCATTTCACCAAGTCGGATATGGAAAAGATGTTCCGACGCATTCAGGAAAATCACACTAGTCTTCGTGAGTTGGGGAAATATTAAGAACACAAAAAGCCATTGTTCCTTTTGAACAAGGCTTTTTAGTTTTTCTAAGATGGGAACTTTGATTGGGTATGGGCAACTTGACACGAGGTTTACACTTGCTTGACAAGACCAGTCCTATAAAAAGTGTTGTGAAAACTGAACTAGGTGATTCAAGGTTTTGTAGAGTCGTCTTTGTCGGAAGGATTCTCAGGACCAATCACCTTATCAAGATAACGTTGTTTGGTTTTGAGAGCCTTGTTGATAGCAACTGCAGACGCAATCAAGAGAACGAAGGTTAGCCAGATCCAAGCAGTGAATTCAGCTGGAAAACTAGAACCAGCCAAAAAGAGATAGATAGCCAGAGCCAAGACGAAAATATAAATCACTTGCCAGAGACCATAGGATTTAGCCTCTTTATAGTATTTGTCCTTGCCTTCTTCCAAGATCACTTGTGAGGCCCCTTTTTCAGAGTTTTCATCCAGTAGTAGATAGTCAGTTGTCACTTGAAAAATCCTGCTTAATTCAATGATTTTTTCGATTTCTGGAAGGACTTGACCAGACTCCCATTTTGAGATGCTTTGCCGAGAAACATTGATTTGTTCTGCTAGCTTTTCCTGGGACCAACCTTTTTCCTTTCTGAGTTCAAATAGTTTTTCTGCGAGTTTCATCATTCTATCCTCCTTTTTCTACCTCTATCCTAACAATTTTTACTTATAATGAGAATACAATCTCCTGTACTATTTGTCAACCAGAGGTTGCACCTTTTGTTGCAGTTTGTCTTAAGGAAATATGGTATACTAGATAGGCAAAATAATGGAGAAAAAACTATGTACGAATATTTAAAAGGAATCATTACCAAAATTACTGCCAAATACATTGTTCTTGAAACCAACGGTATCGGTTATATCCTGCATGTAGCCAATCCCTATGCTTACTCGGGACAGGTCAATCAAGAATCTCAAATTTATGTGCATCAGGTTGTGCGTGAGGACGCCCATCTACTTTATGGATTTCGCTCAGAAGATGAGAAAAAGCTCTTTCTCAGTCTGATTTCGGTATCTGGGATTGGGCCTGTGTCAGCTCTTGCTATTATCGCTGCTGATGACAATGTTGGCTTGGTTCAAGCCATCGAAAGCAAGAACATCACCTACTTGACCAAGTTTCCTAAAATTGGCAAGAAAACAGCCCAGCAGATGGTGCTGGACTTGGAAGGCAAGGTAGTTGTGGCTAGTGATGACCTTCCTGCTAAGGTGGCAGTGCAAGCAAGCATTGAAAACCAAGAACTGGAAGAAGCCATGGAAGCCATGTTGGCACTGGGCTACAAGGCGACCGAGCTTAAGAAAATCAAGAAATTCTTTGAAGGGACGACGGATACAGCAGAGAACTATATCAAGTCGGCCCTTAAAATGTTGGTGAAATAGGAGAATAATATGACAAAACGCTGTTCGTGGGTTAAGATGACCAATCCGCTCTACATCGCCTACCACGACCAGGAGTGGGGGCAGCCCCTCCATGATGACCAAGCATTGTTTGAGTTGTTGTGTATGGAAACCTATCAGGCAGGCCTGTCTTGGGAAACGGTACTAAACAAACGCCAAGGATTCCGAGAAGCATTTCATGGCTATCAAATTCAAGCGGTCGCGGAAATGACAGATGGGGAGTTGGAAGCCTTGTTAGAGAATCCAGCCATCATCCGAAATCGTGCCAAGCTCTTTGCGACACGTGCCAACGCCCAAGCATTTTTACAAATCCAGAAAACCTTTGGCTCTTTTGACGCTTATCTCTGGTCCTTTGTTGAGGGGAAAACGATCGTGAATGATGTTCCTGACTATCACCTAGCACCTGCTAAAACAGCCTTGTCTGAAAAATTATCTCAAGATCTCAAAAAACGAGGCTTCAAGTTCACAGGTCCTGTTGCAGTCTTGTCATTTCTACAAGCTGCAGGTTTGATTGACGACCACGAAAATGATTGTGAGTGGAAAAGCAGAAATAAGTGAGTGCAGTCGTCTAACTATCTGAGAAAATAGAAAAAGCTGAGAAATTTATTTCAGCTTTTTGATTATATGCTAGTAATTTTTATAGTGCAGTAAGAAATGTCAGTCCACCTAAGACAACGCCAGCTGAGTTTGGAATAATTAGTATCCAATCCTTCTTAGGTTCTTTTGTCCACCCGTAAATAACCCAAATTAAACAAGATACTGCTGCGGATAAAGGCTGGAATGGTTGAGCTTTGTTGCCTTGTAAATTGGCAAAAATTTGTGGGATGTAGGCGATAAATACAATAATCCCGATAAAGGCTCCAATTGAACCGACAATTTGATTTATTTTTTGTTTAGTCATATACACCTCCCCCAAAAAGATATCATAAAAATAAGCAAAATGCAATAAATTCAGACACAAATTGTAACGAAAATCAATACCAGAGCACAAAAATGGAGAAATTGTTTATTTTTTGTTATCGTCAAAGCGAATGACTTGCTCCTGTGCATCTACATAGGCGTGAACGCCAAAGGGAACAATGGCTCTTGGTGTGGCATGGCCAACGTTTAGATTATAGACAATCGGGATATTGCTATCAATGGTGTCAATTAAAGCCTCTTTATAGTCGTCATAGAAGGTTTCATCCATAGGTTTTCCGACCAAGACTCCACTGATGACCTCAAATACCCCAGTTTCTTTTAAAGCCTGCAACATCTTTTTGAAATCATCAGGTTCAGGTTTTTCTTCGCTTGTTTCTAGTAAGAGAATTTTTCCTTTCCAGTCGGATAAGTCAGGGAAAAGTTTGTATTTTTGGCAGAGGTCGGTGCTATCTGCGTGTAGAGAGTTGTCAAAGATATCATAGAGAGACTCAAGACAACCACCGAGGATTTCTCCCTCAAACTGGGCATTTCCTTGTAACAAGTCAAAACCAGTATTTACATGGCTGAGACGAGCTGTTCCCAAAGCTTTGGGACTGAAGTCAGTTCTTTCCTCATACCAAAGGTCGCTAGGACGGATTTCTGAGATTCTTCCTGTCTTGATCAATTCTTTAAAGTAGTGAAAGCTATAGGGCAACATCTCCTTGTCCAATTCACAAATGTCTGCTAGAAAGGATTGCCCATAAAAAGTCTTGACCCCTAGTTTGTGCAACATAAGGTGGTTCATAGTGGTATCTGAGAAACCAAGAAAAATCTTTTGTTTGATAATTTTTTCTAGTTGGTCATTTTCAAAAAGGTAGGGTAGCAAGCGATAGGTATCATCCCCACCGATGGCGCATAGGATCATGTCGATGCTATCGTCCGAAAAGGCCTGCATCAAATCCTCTGCACGTGCCTCCGGATGGTCCTTGATAAAGTCTAACCCTTTTAGCGAATGGGGCAAAAAGACAGGATTGAGTCCCAAATCCTTGAGACGTTGGAGACCCAAATCGACTTCGTGTTTGACAAAATCCTCTCCGATAACACCGCTAGACAAACTAACAATACCAATAGTAGAAATCATATCTCATCCTCCTAGAAATAGATTGATACTCTTCGAAAATCAAATTCAAACCACGTCAGCTTTGCCTTGCCGTACTCAAGTACAGCCTGCGGCTAGCTTCCTAGTTTGCTCTTTGATTTTCATTGAGTATGAGCCTATTCTATCACAAAAGATGAGAGGAAACTACAAGAATGAGACTCAGAAGTGCTATTGAATCTCAAGAAAGCAAGTGAAAAAGCAACCGCCTGTGCAGTTGCTTTTCGTTTTTCTAATCACTAATCTCGCTAGATATGAGTTACTTGGTCAACTCTTGATTATAGGAGAGGGCTAAATCAATCCAGTAAGGAAGTTCTTTCTGACCTTCAATATCTAGGTCTATATAGCCATGATAAGGTCGCCCTCTCATCAATGTAGTACGAGCTCCTGTTCGGGGTAGAACTTGCTTTTCCATTTCTTTGCCAATTCTCACCATAACCAGCTGGTCCTTTCTGGAACTGACTGTAAGGACCATTTTCCCACGAATCATAAAGGCAAGGCCACCAAACAGTTTCTTTTCTTCTAGCTCTTCTTCGAAAATTTGGGGAGGAAGTTTGAGTGCTAGAATTTTTCGAATCTGCTGTGCTAAGGATTGACTATATGCCATAGCGTTTCACTTTTCTTAATAACGGGATGGGCCTGCGCTTGCGCTTCGGATATTGAAACGTTTCTTGAGATAGAAGCGAAGGGCGAGAAGGGCCGCTCCTAGTACAGCCAAAGGCAGTGGAGCAAGGATTGGATTGAGAGCTGCTGGTAGGAAGCTTGTTGCGAAGAAGACAGCCAACCAGAGAAGCATAGCAGCGAGGATGACGAGGATTGATTTCCAGAAAGGAGGGCGCTGGCTACGATCTGTGTCTGGTCCATAATACTGGTAGACAAAGTAGTACATCAAGTAGAAGGCCACCCCTCCGACAAGTCCAACCAACAAGAGGGTAATCAAACCATAGCCAATAGCCTGGTCTGTAGAGAAAAAGTTGGTCAGAGCGCTAACCAGTGCAAAGAGACTGGTGATAAAAAGGGCTGAGTCCATAATCATGAGTTTTGGATCATCATTTTCTTTTGGATGCTCTTTTTCGTACTGTTCCTTGACTGTGAAACTGTGAGCCCAGTGAGTTGGAGCCCCGTAGAGGGAACGTGCAGTCGTTCCTTTGGCTTGCTCTTCAAGGATTTTAGGAATGACTTCCTCAAAGACGGTCTTGATTTCAGCGTCTGTTTTACCATCTTTGATAAATTGTTGGGTAGCGATATGGATAAACTCTTGGTTTTTTTTGGTTAGTTTTTGTAGATCAATCTGAGACATAGGGATTCCTCTTAGAACCATTTTTTATGGATGAGATAGAGAGTGAGCGAAACACTCATAGCAAAGGCGATAAAGACGATTAACCAGAAGGCGTGAGGTTCACCGTTTAGAGGGATTTCATTATCCTTAAAGTTCATCCCGTAGGCTGAGAAGATCATGGTTGGGACAGACATGACGATGGTCACGAGAGCCAGGGTCTTCATGATGTTGTTCTGGTTGTTGGAAATGATAGAGGCAAAGGTCTCTGTCATAGAGTGAAGGACGTTTCCATAGATATCTGCCATCTCAATGGCCTGTTGGGTTTCAATCAGGGTATCCTCAAGTAGGTCTTCGTCCTCTAAGTATTTTTTGATATTGCTGGTTGCACTGGTCAATTTCTTAATCACGCGCTCATTTGTCTTAAGTGAGGCCTTGAAATAGACGATGGTCTTTTCCAATTCCATGAGTTCGATCAGTTCTTCGTTTCGAGTAGATTTGTGAAGTTGACTTTCGATCTGGTCACTCTTACGGTCAATCGAACGAAGGGCTGTCAGGTAAAGTTCAGCGTTGCGATAGAGAATCTGGAAGATAAAACGTGAACGCATGAAAGTGTAGAAATTGCGGAGTCTACGGTTGATAAAGACATCGAGAACAGGGAGGGGCTCCAAGCAGGTAGTGATAATGGTCTCCTCGGTGATGATAATCCCTAGCGGAATCGTTACGTAGTAGGTGCGATTGTTTCTTTCCTCTGTGATGGGAACGTCTACGATGATCAAAGTATACTCATCTTCAATGGTAATACGAGACATTTCTTCCGCATCGAGCGGTGCTCGGAGGTCGGCAATGTCAATGTCAAAGGCATTGGCAATTTCCAACGATTCATTTTGTGTAGGATTGACGAGATTGATCCAAGTACCCGGTTCAAGCGTGTCGATCTCTTTAAATTCCGTTGTTGTTGAGAGAAAAACTTGTTTCATATCCCCTATCCTTTCCTACTATTCAGTGTTTGATTTTTTGCACCGTACTATTATACTATAAAAACAGCTTTTTGGGTAATAGAATTTCACATTTTTTGGTATAATGGAAAGCAATAATGGACTAGAAAGAACAAAGATGCAAGATAAAATTGTGATTCATGGGGCGCGTGCCCATAACTTAAAAAATATTGATGTGGAGATTCCAAGAGACAAGCTGGTTGTTGTGACTGGTTTGTCAGGGTCTGGGAAATCCAGTCTGGCCTTTGATACCCTCTATGCTGAGGGCCAACGTCGTTATGTGGAAAGTTTGTCAGCCTACGCTCGCCAGTTTTTGGGCAATATGGAAAAACCAGATGTGGATGCTATTGATGGTCTCAGCCCAGCTATTTCCATCGACCAAAAACGACTAGCAAAAACCCGCGCTCGACCGTTGGAACGACGACTGAAATCAATGATTATTTGCGTCTCCTCTACGCACGTGTGGGGACGCCTTACTGTATCAACGGGCATGGGGCTATCAAGGCTTCTTCTGTGGAGCAGATCGTAGATAAGGTTTTGGAATTGCCAGAACGCCAACGTCTGCAAATCTTAGCTCCTGTCATTCGTAAGAAAAAAGGGCAACACAAGAGCGTCATTGAAAAGATTCAGAAAGACGGTTATGTCCGCGTCCGTGTGGATGGGGAAGTTTATGATGTGACCGAAGTGCCAGAGTTGTCGAAGAGCAAGCAACACAATATCGATGTCGTGGTCGACCGTATTGTCATCAAGGAGGGCATTCGTAGCCGTCTCTTTGATTCCATTGAGGCTGCCCTTCGTATCGCAGAAGGTTATGTCATTATCGACACTATGGACGATTCTGAGTTGCTCTTTTCTGAGCATTATGCCTGTCCAGTTTGTGGTTTTACAGTACCAGAGTTAGAGCCTCGTCTCTTCTCCTTCAATGCCCCGTTTGGCTCGTGTAGTGAGTGTGATGGTTTGGGCATCAAGCTGGAGGTGGATGTTGACTTGGTGGTTCCTGATACCAGCAAAACTTTGCGTGAGGGAGCATTAGCACCTTGGAATCCTATCTCATCCAACTACTATCCAAATATGCTAGAGCAGGCCATGACAGCCTTTGGAGTGGATATGGATAAGCCTTTTGAGGACTTGTCAGAAGAAGATAAAAACTTGATTCTCTATGGCTCAGATGGCAAGGAATTCCATTTCCACTATGAAAATGAATTTGGCGGTGTGCGCGATATCGACGTTCCTTTTGAGGGAGTTGTCAATAATATCAAGCGCCGTTACCATGAAACTAATAGTGACTACACCCGTACCCAGATGCGTCTCTACATGAATGAGCTGACCTGCGGAACTTGTCACGGCTATCGTCTCAACGATCAGGCCTTGTCTGTTCGTGTGGGTGGTGAGCAAGGGCCACATATCGGTGAAATCTCAGATTTGTCTATCGCAGACCATTTGGAGTTGGTGAGCCAGTTGACCTTGTCTGAAAATGAAGCCATTATTGCTCGTCCCATTCTCAAGGAAATCAAGGATCGCTTGACCTTCCTCAATAACGTGGGACTTAACTATTTGACGCTGTCACGTTCGGCAGGAACCCTGTCAGGTGGGGAGAGTCAGCGAATTCGCTTGGCGACTCAGATTGGTTCCAACTTATCAGGTGTTCTTTATATCCTGGATGAGCCGTCGATTGGACTCCACCAGAGGGATAATGACCGCCTGATTGCTAGCTTGAAAAAAATGCGTGATTTGGGCAATACTCTTATCGTAGTGGAACATGACGAAGATACTATGCGTGAGGCGGATTATCTGATTGACGTTGGTCCAGGTGCCGGTGTTTTTGGTGGCGAGATTGTCGCTGCAGGAACACCCAAGCAGGTGGCCCGTAACAGTAAGTCTATTACAGGCCAGTACTTGTCAGGTAAACGTGCCATTCCAGTACCAGAAGAGCGCCGTGCCGGAAATGGTCGCTTTATCGAAGTGACAGGAGCGCGTGAGAACAACTTACAAAATGTCACGGCCCGCTTCCCATTAGGAAAATTCATCGCAGTGACAGGGGTGTCAGGCTCAGGAAAGTCGACCTTGATCAACAGCATCCTCAAAAAAGCCATTGCCCAGAAGCTCAACCGCAATTCAGACAAACCTGGTAAGTTTAAAACGATTACGGGGATTGAGCATGTCGATCGTCTGATTGATATTGACCAGAGTCCAATCGGACGGACACCAAGGTCCAATCCTGCCACCTATACGGGAGTTTTTGACGATATACGTGACCTCTTTGCCCAGACAAATGAAGCTAAGATTCGAGGCTATAAGAAGGGCCGTTTCAGTTTCAACGTCAAGGGTGGTCGTTGCGAAGCCTGCTCAGGTGACGGGATTATCAAGATTGAGATGCACTTCTTGCCAGATGTTTACGTTGCTTGTGAAGTTTGCCACGGAACCCGCTACAACAGTGAAACCCTAGAAGTTCACTACAAGGAAAAGAATATCTCGCAAGTTTTAGATATGACCGTCAACGATGCGGTGGAATTCTTCCAACACATTCCTAAGATTCAACGCAAACTCCAGACCATCAAGGATGTAGGACTGGGCTATGTAACGCTAGGTCAACCGGCTACCACCCTTTCTGGGGGAGAAGCCCAGCGTATGAAGTTGGCTAGTGAACTCCACAAACGCTCGACTGGAAAATCCTTCTACATTCTGGATGAGCCAACGACAGGGCTTCATACTGAGGACATCGCTCGCTTGCTTAAAGTCTTAGCTCGCTTTGTCGACGATGGAAATACAGTCCTCGTCATCGAGCACAATCTGGATGTCATCAAGACTGCAGACCATATCATTGACTTGGGGCCTGAGGGCGGTGTCGGTGGTGGAACCATCATCGCAACAGGAACCCCAGAAGAAGTAGCGGCCAATGAAGCCAGCTACACAGGACACTATTTGAAAGGAAAGTTACATCATGAATAAACGTGTGCAAGCATTTCTAGCTAAAATGCAAGAAAAAGAACTAGATGGTATCATCATCAACAACCTTAAAAACGTCTATTATTTGACTGGTTTTTGGGGTTCAAATGGAACAGTCTTTATCAGCCGTGACCGTCAGGTTTTGGTGACAGACTCTCGCTATATCATTGCAGCTAAGCAAGAAGTAACAGGTTTTGAAATTGTGGCTGATCGTGACGAATTGGCTGTTATTGCAGGCATCGTTAAGGATATGGGCTTGTCTCGCATCGGTTTTGAGGACGAGATTTCGGTCTCTTATTACCACCGTATGCAGGCAGCTTTTGCAGGAATCGACTTGCTTCCGCAGACTCAGTTTGTAGAAGCGCTTCGTATGATTAAAGATGAGAAAGAGATTGCGACTATTCGCAAGGCTTGTTCTATCTCAGACCAAGCTTTCCGAGATGCACTTGACTTTATCAAACCAGGAAAAACTGAGATTGAAATTGCCAACTTCCTTGATTTCCGCATGCGGGAGCTAGGAGCAGCAGGCTTGTCTTTTGATACCATTTTAGCAAGTGGTATCAACTCTTCTAAACCTCACGCCCACCCAATGCACAAGCCAGTAGAACTAGGCGAAGCCATCACCATGGACTTCGGCTGTCTCTACGACCACTATGTCAGCGATATGACACGGACCATTTATCTAGGCCATGTCAGTGACGAGCAAGCAGAAATCTACAACACAGTTTTGAAAGCCAACCAAACTCTGATTGACCAAGCCAAGGCAGGTCTAGGTTTCCGTGACTTTGACAAAATTCCTCGTGATATCATTGTGGAAGCAGGCTATGGAGAATACTTTACACATGGTATCGGACACGGTATCGGACTGGACATCCACGAAGAACCTTACTTTAGTCAAACTTCCAAAGAAGTCATTAAATCTGGTATGGTCTTGACTGATGAACCAGGGTATCTATATTGAAGGTAAATACGGGGTTCGTATCGAAGATGATATCTTAATTACAGATAACGGTTGCGAATTGTTGACTCTAGCGCCGAAGGAATTAATTGTTATTTAAGAAAATTATGATAAATCGTTGACTTTTTATATTTTAAAGGTTTATACTGATAGACGAAAACGGTAGGTGAGGCTACCATAGGGATACGGATGACTACCGCAAAGCAGTGGAGACACTACTCGTTGGTCAACAGTCCTGGTCGCGAAGGCCAAGACTAAGCTCATTACATCGCCCTATGGAGTTAAAGCTTGAACGAAAAAACAGATAATTAGTTTTTTAATCCTGCCATTTTATGGTGGGATTTTCTACTGTTTTAGAACAAGGAAAGGAGACAAACGATGCAAATTGACGATCATCCAGAACCGCACATACACAGCCAATCGCTGATTTGTGTCGTTCTGCCCTTATAAAGTGATTGGTCTCTGTGTATGAAACACATCATTCATACAGATAGGAGAAACCAATGAAAACTACAAAAGAAAGATTAGCAACAGCTATTCACACACCCTTAAACGAAACTCTATCTTTTTATAAGACAAGTCTAACAGGCTTGACTGAGGAGCAGGTGGAGAAAAATCGTGACCTATATGGCGAAAACACCATCACCAAGGGTCAAGAAGACAGTATCCTCAAAAAGATTTACGAATCCATCATCAATCCATTTACAATCATCCTGCTGGTCATCGCTATGATTTCCATGGTGACCAATGTCTGGTTGGCGAAGCCTGGACAAGAAGATCCGACGACCTCTATCATCATCGTCGTTCTCGTTCTAATCTCTGGTGGCATACGCTTTGTCCAAGAACTGCGGAGTGACAAGGCTGCGACCAATCTATCAAAAATGATTGTGAATACAGCCACAGTTATCCGCGAAGGCCAGAGTTTAGAGGTCGCAATTGAAGATTTGGTCGTTGGAGATATAGTCAAATTAAGTGCTGGGGATATGATACCAGCAGATCTCCTTTTAATTGAATCACGTGATTTCTTTGTTCAACAGTCTGGTTTGACAGGTGAAAGTGATTCGGTTGAAAAATTGGCTTTGTCAAAAATGAGTCAGTCAAATTTTGATAGTCTGCTAGAAGCAGAAGCGCTCGCCTTTATGGGAACCAACGTGATATCAGGAAGTGCCAAGGCTTTGATTCTAGCAGTTGGTGATGACACCATGATGGGGGAAATAGAGCAGACTCTCAATACTTATGACGAACCGACCTCTTTTGAACGGGAGATGAACAGCATCTCTTGGCTCTTGATCCGTTTGATGTTGGTCATGGTTCCCATCGTCTTTCTCTCCAATGGCTTGACAGATGGCGACTGGCTGGAAGCTGGCGTATTTGCTTTGAGTGTTGGTGTTGGATTGACACCTGAGATGCTTCCTATGATCATCACGGCCAGTTTAGCAAAAGGCTCCATTATCATGGCCAAGGAAAAAGTCGTCATCAAAAAACTCAATGCCATACAGGACCTAGGTGCTATTGATATCCTATGCACGGATAAAACCGGAACCCTTACCCAAGACGAAATTGTCCTTGAATATCCTTTGGATATACATGGAGATTTGGATTTGTCTGTGTTGAGACGGGCCTATCTCAATTCCTATTTTCAAACCGGTTTGAAAAACTTGATGGACCGTGCCATTATCAGTAGAACTGAAAAAGAAGCTAAAGAACACGCTATTCTACAAAATTTAGATACTAGCTTCCAAAAAATAGATGAATTACCTTTTGATTTTGAACGCAGACGGATGAGTGTCATCGTCAAGGATGAGAACGAAGTTGTTAGTTTGGTAACCAAGGGTGCTCTAGAGGAAATGCTTGCGATTTCAACCCATGTGGAATATCAAGGTCAGATTAGTCCTTTGACGGATGATATCCGAGTGGAAATCTTAAAAGAAGTAGATCAACTTAATCAACAGGGATTGCGAGTCTTGGGAGTCGCTTATAAAACAGGCCTAAAAGAAGGTTTTGCTTACTCAGTTGAAGATGAAAAAGAGATGATTCTAACAGGATATCTTGCCTTTCTAGATCCACCAAAACCATCAGCAGCACCTGCTATCCAAGCTTTGTTAGAACACGGTGTTCAAACAAAGATCTTGACGGGGGATAATGAGAAGGTAACCCAAGCAGTTTGCGAAAAAGTTGGTCTAGACGTTGATCAAATCTTGTTGGGTTCTGATATTGAAGCCATGACGGACGAAGAGTTAGCCCAAGCAGTTGAGAAAGTGACGGTCTTTGCCAAACTCTCTCCGGATCAAAAAGCACGAATCATTTTACAAATCAAATCGAATGGACATTGTGTCGGCTATATGGGAGATGGGATCAATGATGCCCCTTCTATGAAAGTGGCAGATGTGGGGATTTCGGTTGATACTGCAGTAGATATTGCCAAAGAAACGGCTGATGTCATTTTGCTAGATAAGGATTTGATGGTGCTTGAAAAAGGGCTGGTTGAAGGACGCAAAGTCTATGCCAACATGACCAAATATATCAAGATGACGGTCAGCTCTAATTTCGGGAACATTTTCTCTCTGTTAGTGTCTGGTATCTTTTTACCTTTCCTTCCTATGGCTCCGATTCACTTGATTGTCTTAAACCTCGTCTATGATCTTTCTTGCATTTCCTTGCCATTTGACAATGTGGATGAAGACTTTTTGAAACATCCTCATAAGTGGGAAGCTAAGTCTATTACTCGTTTTATGATTTGGATGGGTCCGATTTCTTCTGCCTTTGATATTTGACCTTTATCTTGCTCTATTTTGTCATTGTCCCAATGGCGACAGGTCAAGCCTATGCTCACGGAGCAGAGTCTGCAACGGGCTTTATTATTTTGTTCCAGACAGGTTGGTTCATTGAATCCATGTGGTCCCAAACCATGGTTATCCATATGCTTCGTTCAGCAAAACTTCCTTTCTTACAAAGTCGTCCATCATGGTTTGTTCTTGGAACAACCTTGCTAGCAGCTAGTTTTGTGACCTTCCTTCCCTACTCTTCAATTGCTAGCCTGCTTCATTTAACCCCTTTGGAACCAATTTATTTCCTCTTTTTGCTTTTGATTATCGTTCTCTATATGATAAGTGTTACAGTTGTAAAACGATTGTATATCAAAAAATTTAAAAGTTGGTTATAAATTGATTTTGTCAAGAAAAAAGTACGAAAATCGCGAAAAAAGTTAATTTTTTTTAAAAATAGGTCGCAAGTCGGATGTTTTTTATGGTATAATAGACTAAACTGATAGTAACATGTAGCGAAAGGGGTAGGTACATGATCAAAATTTATACAGTCTCAAGTTGTACTAGCTGTAAAAAAGCGAAAACCTGGCTCAATGCCCACCAGTTAAGTTATAAAGAACAAAATCTCGGTAAAGAAGGAATTACAAGAGAAGAGTTATTAGATATTCTCACGAAAACAGATAATGGAATTGCCAGTATCGTTTCGTCAAAAAACCGCTACGCTAAGGCACTTGGAGTTGACATCGAGGATTTGAGTGTCAATGAAGTGCTCAACTTAATCATGGAAACACCACGGATCTTAAAGAGTCCGATTCTCGTTGATGAGAAGCGCCTACAAGTCGGCTATAAAGAAGATGATATCCGTGCCTTCTTGCCACGCTCTGTCCGTAATGTAGAAAATGCAGAAGCACGTCTACGTGCAGCTCTATAAAACATCAAGGCTGGGAGTGACTCCTAGCCTTGTTTGCTCTTTTGTTTTAAAATCATGTGAGGAATTATGAAAGTTACTAATTGCTAGTTTTGCTCTCCTCTTTTTGCTTGCGGGATGTGGGCAAAAAAAGGAAACCCCTGCTGCTTCTACAACAGCATCTGAACCTCTCCAATCCAACCTTCCCGTTTTGGACAATGCCGAAAAGAATACGGTTGTCACCAAGACCTTGCTGATGCCGAAGTCAGAAAATGGAACGCAGCAGATTCAGACCATTACTTATAAAGGCAATCAGTTTTTGACCTTGACCATCCAGCAAAAACGACCTGTCGGGGATGAACTCAAGACCTTTATCTCTGAAAATGGCCTAGAGGAGACGCAAAAAGCGCTTCTAGAAGCGGAAGAAAAGGATGAGACCATCCAAGAGGCACGCAAACTAGCAGGATTCAAACTGGAAACAAAGCTACTCAGCGAGACAGAAATCCAGACGACAACGACTTATGATTTTCAAGTATTGGATGTCAAAAAGGCATCTCAGCTGGAATATTTAAAAAATATCGGCCTTGAAAATCTCTTAAAAAACGAACCTAGCCAATATATTGCAGATAGAGTGGCAAATGGGGCGACAGAACAATAGAAAATCCAAATTAATAGACTGACTTATTTGTAGAACGTCAGGGAATGTGCTATAATAGTACTATTCTAAGGAAAGAGGGTGTTAGAATGGGATTTACTGAAGAAACTGTACGGTTTAAATTGGATGATTCCAATAAGAAAGAAATTAGCGAAACATTGACAGATGTTTATGCTTCTTTGAATGACAAGGGCTACAATCCGATTAACCAGATCGTCGGTTATGTATTGAGTGGAGACCCTGCCTACGTTCCTCGTTATAACAATGCACGAAATCAAATCCGTAAGTATGAGCGTGATGAAATTGTTGAAGAATTGGTACGCTACTACCTAAAAGGACAAGGAGTCGATCTATAATCTATGAGAATTATGGGATTGGACGTCGGTTCAAAAACAGTAGGGGTGGCTATTAGCGATCCGCTCGGTTTCACCGCTCAGGGACTTGAAATCATCCAGATTAATGAGGACCAGGGCCAGTTTGGTTTTGACCGCATCAAGGAATTGGTTGACAGCTATAAGGTAGAACGCTTTGTAGTAGGTTTGCCAAAGAACATGAACAATACCAGTGGTCCGCGAGTAGAAGCCAGTCAAGCCTATGGTGCCAAGCTAGAAGAACTCTTTGGTTTGCCAGTAGACTATCAGGATGAGCGTTTGACAACGGTCGCTGCGGAGCGTATGTTGATTGAACAAGCAGATATCAGCCGTAACAAACGCAAGAAAGTTATTGATAAGTTGGCTGCTCAGCTGATTTTTGCAAAATTATTTAGATAGAAAATTTTTAAGACAGAGGAGAAACTATGTCACACGATCACAACCATGACCACGAAGAACGTGAATTGATTACACTAGTAGATGAGCAAGGAAATGAAACCTTGTTTGAAATTCTTTTTGACCATCGATGGGAAAGAAGAATTTGGTAAAAAAACTATGTTCTGCTAGTGCCAGTTAATGCAGAAGAAGATGAAAATGGTGAAGTTGAAATTCAAGCTTACTCATTCATCGAAAATGAAGACGGAACAGAAGGCGAATTGCAACCAATCCCAGAAGACTCAGAAGACGAATGGAACATGATTGAAGAAGTCTTCAACAGCTTTATGGAGGAGTGATACAGTCTGGGAGACTGTATCAGCCCAACTCCCAGAAATTGGAGAGAGTTGGAACGTCCGGGGAACGTTTTTAGCCCAGTTCCTTAAAATAAGAGAGAACTGGTATGTCTGGGAGACTGTATCACCCCAACTCCTAGAAACTAGAAAGAGTTGGAACATCCAGTGGATGTTTTTAGCTCACGTTGAAATTCATAGTAGCTAGTGATTAGCTAACCAGGTAAGAGGTCGGGATTTTAGTCCCGACCTCGTTTTTTATTTGTAATCATACTTTGATGCGGTAGTTGATTGGACTTTTGTTAAGGAGACATGTATGTTTGAAGTAGAAGAATGGCTGCATAGTCGGATTGGTTTAAACTTTAGATCTGGTCTTGGACGAATGCAGCGAGCAGTGGATTTGCTGGGGAATCCTGAGAGGACTTATCCTATTATCCACGTAACAGGGACTAACGGTAAAGGGTCAACTATTGCCTTCATGAGGGAGTTGTTTGTTGCTCATGGTAAAAAAGTTGGTACTTTCACCTCTCCTCATATCGTCAGTATCCATGATCGAATCTGTATTAATGGGCAACCGATTGCTGATGCAGATTTTATCCGTTTGGCGGAGCAGGTCAATGAGATGGAAAAGACGCTTTTGCAAACCTATGACCAGTTGTCCTTTTTTGAATTACTGACTCTGATTGCTTTGCTTTACTTTAAAGAGCAGGGAGTGGATCTAGTCCTGCTAGAAGTGGGGATTGGTGGTTTGCTTGACACCACTAATGTCGTAACAGGAGAGATTGCAGTTATTACTTCCATTGGGCTAGATCATCAGGAGACCTTGGGCGATAGTCTGAAGGAAATAGCCGAGCAGAAAGCTGGTATTTTCAAGGCTGGCAAGAAGGCGGTCATTGCTAAGCTAGCTCCAGAAGCGGAGCTTGTCTGTCAAAATACAGCAAGAGAGTTAGGCGTGGATCTCTATCAAATTGAGCAAGACTTCACCTTGAAAGCTGGGAATTTTTCGAGTAGCTTAGCAAGTTTTTCCCAGCTTAAAATCGGTTTGGAAGGCACCTATCAGCAAGAAAATGCTTCCTTGGCTTTACAAACTTTTCTTCTGTTTATGGGGTCAAGAGGTGAAAGGGTCGAAGAAGAGCTTGTCAGACGGGCCTTGCAAGAGACCCATTGGGCAGGTCGATTGGAACGGATTCGTCCGCAAATCTACCTAGATGGGGCTCACAATCTGCCAGCCTTGACTCGTCTAGTCGAGTTTATCCAAGGGAAAATCCAGCAAGGTTACCAGGTTCGCATCCTTTTTGGAGCACTTAAACGCAAGGATTATCAGGGGATGTTAGGCTATCTATCTAAGCAGTTGCCTGAGGTGGAACTTAAGGTAACAGGCTTTGACTACCAAGGCTCTCTGGATGAAAAGGATGTGGCGGGTTACGATTTGATTTCTTCCTATGGCGGTTTTATCAGAGAATTTGAAGAAAAGGCCAAAGATCAGGACTTGCTTTTCGTGACGGGCTCGCTCTACTTTATCTCGGAAGTCCGAGCGAGTTTGCAAGGAAGCGATGGGATTAGTTGACCTTCTAGGCTTAAGTTGTTATACTTGAGGTAGGAGGTATATCTGGAAACGATTCCAGCAAAACATTGGCACAAAAGAAAGGAAATCGCTATGAAAACGAAAACATTCACACTTTCTATTGCTTCCCTAGCAATTCTTAGTCTTTTAGCAGCTTGTGGACCTAAGGCACAAGCCCCTACCCAGCAATCTGCTCAGCAATCATCTTCTCAACAAGAATCATCTTCTAGCGCTGCGACAAGTGCTAGTCAACCACAGGCGTCCTCAAGTCAGGACACTACTGTAGCTCAACCTACGAATATCGATGGTACCTATACTGGAAAAGATGAGAATGACCAAATCACTCTTGTTGTAACAGGTAAAACTGGTACATGGACTGAGGTCGAGCCAGATGGAGATAAGGAAATCAAGCAAGTCAGCTTTGAACCAGAAAATCAACGTGTCATTATCGGTGATGATGTCAAAATTTACACGGTTAATGGTAATCAATTGATTATCGACGATATGGACCGAGAGACATCTGACCGAGTGGTATTAACTAAGCAATAATGATTAAGTAAAAGTTCCAATGAGATGAAATCCATCTTTTTGGAGCTTTTTTCTTGAAAAAGTGGTTGGCTGTTCTTTACTAACTTTTTACTTAAAACGCTTACAAATGTTTGTAAAACTTCTTATAAGGTCGTATACTTATGGTAAATAATCAAATAGCGCAGAGGCGCAGGAGGAAAAGCATATGGCTACATTTTACGTTCCATCAGTTAACCTTATTGGTAAAGGTGTTGTAAATGAAGTAGGTCCGTATATCAAGGAACTGGGGTATAAGAAGGCCCTTTTGGTGACAGATAAGTTCATCGAAGGTAGTGATATTTTACCCAAAGTCCTAAAACCGTTAGATGCTGAAGGGATCGAATATGTGATCTTTAGTGATGTGGAGCCAAATCCGACTTGCAAGAACGTCACAGACGGAGTGGCTGCCCTGAAAGAGCATGGATGCGACTTTCATCATCAGTCTTGGGGGAGGGTCTCCTCAGGATGCGGCTAGTTGTATCTCTATCATTGCTACAAATGGTGGCAAACCACAGGACTACGAAGGTCTCCACAAGTCTGCTAAAAAAGGCTTGCCAGTGGTTGCGATCAATACAACAGCTGGAACTTCTGCAGAAATCACCATTAACTATGTTATTACTGACGAAGAGCGCAAGGTCAAGATGGTAATGGTTGATAAGAATAGCCTTGCCCTTATCTCTGTCAATGATCCAGAACTCATGCTTTCAAAGCCGAAAGGATTGACAGCAGCGACAGGTATGGATGCTCTTACTCACGCTGTCGAAGCCTTGGTAACACCAGGTGCTTATAATGTGACCAAGAAACTTTCTATCGGAGCGATTGAACTCATCAAGGAGTATCTTCCTCGTGCTGTGTCAAATGGCCAAGATATTGAAGCGCGTGAGGCTATGGTCAATGCCATCTTCCTCGGTGGTATGAGCTTTAACAATGCTGGTTTGGGTTATGTTCATTCTATGGCTCACCAACTCGGTGCGGTATATAACTTGCCACATGGTGTCTGCTGTGCCATGCTTCTCCCAGTTGTAGAACGTGAAAATGCCAAGCGTGTACCAGAAGCTTTCCGCAATGTGGCCAAGGCCTTGGGACTCCATGTTGAAGGGAAAACAGACCAAGAATGTGCTGACTATGCTATCGCTGAGATTGAGAAACTTTCTGAAACTGTTGGTATTCCGAAGAAACTCACTGAACTCGGTATCCAAGAAAAAGACTTTGACTTTGACTACCTTTCTAAGAATGCTTTGATTGATGCATGTGCGCCAGGCAATCCATTTATGCCAACTTTAGAAGAAACCATTGCTCTCTACAAAGAACTCTTCTAAGGATTAAGTAGAGTGGAAGCGACGTATTCCCCAACATATAAATAATATTGGAAAGAACTATCATTTTGGTAGTTCTTTTTTTAAAAATTTGCTATCCTAGACATATGAGAAAAATCAAAATTGATGTGGTTGTAGTTCCTTTGAGTGGGCATCTCTTCCCAACACTGAATTTACTTGCACCCTTGTTGAAGGATCCCTTGTATGAGATTCGATTATTTACAGGGCCGCAACGAAAAACTGTAGCAGAGGAGATGGGATTCCGGGTGATTCCCATTTTAGAAAATTGTGTAGATGAGTTTGAGCGTGTAGCCAACAATGAAGGTCAATTAAACCTGTTTTCTGCTTATCGACAGTTGTCAGCTAGCCTTGATTTGATCAATGTGGTTTCAGATCAATTAGTGCAAGAGTGGCAGAAAAATAGACCGGATATTGTGATTGCGGATTTTATAACCCTCTCTGGAGGACTTGTAGCGGAACAGTTGAATATTCCCTGGATTACCACGATGGCGACACAGTTTGCCATTGAAACGACAGATGGACCGCCTTGTTTCTTTGGAGGAATGGGCAGTCCAAAAACATCTTTCCAATCTGGTCTGCAATGGCTAGGAAGAAAAGGGACTCGTTTAGGGAAACGAATCGTAAGCTTTTTATTGAGAGAACGATTGAAACGTTACGATTTTAAGCTTTACAATCAGAAAGGTCAGGAAACCATCTATTCACCCTATTCCATCTTGGGAATTGGGATGAAAGAGTTGGAGCTGAAAAGTGGTTTTCCAGAGCACTACCTTTGGGTGGGACCTTTTGGGTCTTCGATTGAGAGGGCAGAAAATTATCCCCTCGATTTGTCTCCTTATGCAGGTTATAAGAAGGTCCTCGTATCTTGTGGGACTCAGCTAGCATGGGCTAAAGACAATCTCCTCTATCAGACACAACAATTGGCAGAAGCACATCCGGACTGTCACTTCTTTGTGACTCTGGGGTTTGGCGGACAAGACTTCCAATGTGAAGAGCTCATGGACAATGTTTCTGTGGTATCCTATCTTCCCTATAAGGAGTACATTCCTCAGATGGATTATGTGATTCATCATGGTGGTGCAGGTATTTTTTACCAGTGTATCATCTATGGTAAGCCTGCCTTGATTCTCCCCCATGACTATGATCAGTATGACTATGCAGTTCGTGGATTAGAGGCAGGGATTGCCTTGACTGCTAAACGAGAGGATACGCAAGCGATTGGACGCGCCTTTGATGAGTTGTTGGCTAGAGATGACTGGCCAGACTTAAACAAACTTAGTCGTGCAGCTCAAATCTATCAGCCAACAGAGATTCTGAAGAGCGAAATACATCGGCTCTTAGGGGACAAGGAGAAGTAAAGAATGAAGAAAGTATTGGTAACAGGTGCTACGGGCTTTCTAGGCAAGTATGTTGTTGAAGAGCTCAGTCAGCAGGGCTATCAGGTACGTGCTTTTGGACGCAATCGCAAGGTGGGTCAGTCTTTAGAGAACTCCTCTGTGGCATTTTTTCAGGGAGATTTGACCAAGCAAGAGGACTTGGCTCGGGTTTGTCAGGGGATGGACATGGTTGTGCATGCGGGTGCTCTTTCTACCGTTTGGGGGCCTTGGGAGGATTTCTACCAGACAAATGTCTTAGGGACCAAGTATGTTCTGGATGCTTGCCGAGGGGCTGGTATTCAGCGTTTGGTTTATGTGTCCTCGCCTAGCATCTATGCTGCGCCTCGAGATCAGTTAGCTATCAAAGAAAGTGCTGCGCCTCAGGAAAATAATCTGAACAACTACATTCGTAGTAAGCTGGCTTCGGAGAAGCTGTTTAAGGATTATCCCGATGTTCCGAGTATTATCTTACGACCTCGTGGGCTTTTTGGGATTGGGGATACCAGTATTTTGCCCCGAGTTCTCAAACTCAGTCAGAAGATTGGCATTCCCTTAATAGGAGACGGTCGTCAGCTCATGGATATGACCTGTGTGGAAAATGTCGCTCTGGCAATTCGCTTGGCACTAGAGACCTCTCAAGCTAGTGGCGAAGTATATAACATCACCAATGGAGAACCAAGGGAATTTAGGAGTCTGATAGAAGAAACCTTGAGAGGGCTAGGCTATCCGATAACATACAGAAGAGTACCAGCTCCTCTTCTTTCAGTTATTGCTACTAGTTTAGAGTTTCTGTATAAGGTCTTGAAACTCAAAGGTGAACCGCCTCTGACACGCTATACCTATTATCTGCTCCGTTATAGTCAGACGCTGGACATCAGCAAGGCGGAGCGAGACTTGGGTTATCGCCCTCAAATCAGTATTTCGGAAGGGATTGAACAATATGTCCAAGATTATCGAAAGCATTGATTATTTCCCAGCAGGCTACTGTACCAGCTACACAGGTTTGCTATTTAAGGGAGTCAAGAATCAAAAGATGACCTTTCCAGCAGGTGTTTTTCTTATCAAACACAGGGACAAGGGCTATCTCCTCTATGACACAGGCTATCATTACGATATTAAGACCCATCTTCGCTATGGTTTCTATCGGCTAGGAACGCCCGTTCAAATGAAGGAGAAGGACCAGATTTCACGTTTGCTGGAAGCGAAGGGAATCAAACCAGAAGAAATTAACTATGTTCTTCTATCACACCTACATCCAGATCATCTGGGAGGAGCTAGTTTCTTTCCTCATGCAACCTTTATCTTGACAAAAGAAGTATATGAAGTCTACCAAAAACCCAAGTTGAAAGACTTGATTTTCAAGGAGTTTTTACCAGCTTCTTTTGAGAAAAATCTAACCATTATCAGAGCTGACCAGCAAGTTTCAACTTTTCCCTATCGTCCGATTTGTGATCTTTTCGGAGATGGCAGTATCCTAGTAGCCTCTGTTGATGGGCATGCTAGGGGGCAAGCCTGTCTATATTTTCCAGACCTTAATCTCCTCATTGCAGCAGACCTCTGTTGGGGAATTGACCTCTTACCTTACACCAAGCAGATGCACCTGATTCCTTCCTTGGTCCAGGATAATAAGGCCGACTATATCAGGGGGACAGAGTTTCTGGAGGAAGTCTTAAAGGCCGGTATTGAGGTAGTTGTTAGCCATGATCCTGTAGAAAGGATAGAGTCAATCTTACATGAAAAAAATAACCTTTCTTAAAACCTTTATCCAAACTCGTTGGCTTCATCATTTCAAATCTCGAGAAGCTGTAGAAAACTATCAGAAAAAGCAATTAGCTAACTATATGGACTTTTTAAAACGAGAGTCGCCCTACTTTAAAAATGGGGTTCCTAGCAACTTTGATCATATGGACAAGGCTTTTATGATGGAGCATTTCAATGAGCTCAACACCCAAGGAGTGGATCGTGATGAAGCCTTGAGCTTGGCTATTGAAAGTGAGAAGACCCGTGACTTCACTGAACTTAAAGGCGAAGTAGCCGTCGGTCTGTCTTCAGGGACGTCTGGACATCGGGGGCTCTTTATCACAACAGAGAAAGAGCGAAGTATGTGGGCTGCAGCTATCTTGGCAAAGATGTTGCCCAAGGGTCAGCTTTTTGGACACCGCATCGCCTTTTTCCTGAGAGCTGATAATGAACTCTATCAGACCATCAATACGGCGCTCATTCGTCTAGAGTATTTTGATATTTTCAAACATACAGATGAGCATATCGAGCGACTCAACAACTATCAACCAACGATTATTGTGGCGCCAGCCTCGATGTTGATTGAATTGAGCAAGCGTCTCAAGGATGGAGAGTTAGCTATTCACCCACAAAAAATCGTTTCGGTGGCGGAAATCTTGGAAGATAGTGATAGGGGACGGATCGCAGAAGCCTTTTCACTATCCATCATTGACCAAGTTTATCAGGCGACAGAAGGTTTCCTAGCCTGCACTTGCTCAGCTGGAAATCTACATCTCAACGAAGACATTATCTTTGTGGAAAAGCAGTATCTAGATGACCGCCGTTTTTATCCAGTGATTACGGACTTTAAGCGAAGTAGTCAGCCTGTTTATCGCTACCAGCTCAATGATATCTTGGTTGAAAATCCGGAGCCTTGTCCCTGTGGCTCCTACTATACACGGATTGACAAGGTCGAAGGACGCTCTGATGATATCTTCTACTTTGAAGGGCAGAATGGGGGACAGGTAACCATCTATCCAGACTTTATCAGGCGTTGCATCCTCTTTGTGGAGAATGTAGGAGATTACCAAGTTAAGCAACATTCCGAGAAATTAGTGGAAGTTTGTTTAAGCCGACGAGATGAGGACGTAGAGACAGCAATTTTAGCACAGTTCCAACTCTTGGCCCAGCAAAAAGAGTTCATAGTTCCTCAAATCCAATTTTCAGATTATCACTGGGATACTAGCCGTAAACTCAAACGAATCCAACGTTTATGAAAGGATAAAAGACAATGACAGAAGTAAAAAGACATGTAGAAATCGCAGGTTATGGTGTTTGCCTTCCCAAAGCATACCGTCCAATTCAAAGACCAGACCCGTTATCGTGTAGTTGAAAATGAAGAAACGCAACTCGACTTGGCAGAGGTAGCGATTCAGCGTGCGCTTGAACATGCAAATTTAGATATTAAAGATATCGATTGCCTTGTATCAGCTAGTGCAGTTGGAGTTCAGCCTATTCCTTGTACTGCTGCCTTGATTCATGAGCGCGTGGCAAAAGGACTCTCTATTCCAGCTATGGATATCAATACGACCTGTACCAGCTTTATTTCTGCTCTATCGACTATGTCCCACTTGATCGAGGCGGGCGAATACAATCGTGTCTTGATTGTGTCTAGTGAGGTTGGTAGTTTAGGGCTCAATCCCAAGCAGAAAGAAAGTTTTGAACTCTTTAGTGATGGGGCAGCAGCCTTTATTTTCCAAAAAAGTCATCAGGAAAAAGGGGTCATTGCTAGTCTCCAACGTACTTGGTCAGAAGGGGCTCACGATACGGAGATTCGTGGAGGTCTGACTTCTTTTCAACCAAAAGAGTACTCTGAAGCGACGAAGACCAACTATATGTTTGACATGAAGGGGAAGAAAATCCTCCTCTTGTCTGCTCGTAAAATCCCAGTCATGTTTGAAGAGTTTCAAGAAAAAACACAGCTAGCCTTGGCAGACGTGGACTATATCATTCCTCACCAAGCAAGTCGTGCTCTTCCTTTGGTCATGGAAAAACTAGGTGTGGCTGAGGATCAGTACCTCAATCTCGTCACTGACTATGGAAATATGGTGTCAGTCTCTGTACCGTTTGGCTTGGCTTATTCTTTGGAGCATGGACTTATCAAGGAGGGAGATGTCGTCTACCTTATGGGGACTGCAGCTGGTATGACGGTCAATATGTTGGCTTTGAAATTGTAATAATCATCTAAACACGGAACGACTGGAACTTGAGCAAAGGTAAAAGGTTGCCATCTACCCCTGAACTGAGGTATACTAGTAGAAACATTAATTTATCAAGCAGTTAAGGAGAATGTTAGAAAAGGAAGGGGATGTATGACAGCTAGAAAAATGCAGCTACTCATGTCAAAATATGGTTTTAGTATTACCATCATGTTGGCAGAGTTGTTTATCGTCTTTGGTTTATTTCTCTATCTTGGGCAAATGGCTCCAATTGTCTGGATTATCCTAGTCATTTTAGTGAGCTTAGCGACTATTGTATCGATTGTTAATCGATCTATGAATCCTGAGAGTAAGGTAACATGGCTATTAGTAGCCTTTGTGCCAGTGTTTGGTCCCTTACTCTATATCATGTTTGGAGAGCGTCGTTTATCTAAAAAAGAAATGAAGCAGCTAAAGCAGCTCCAATCAATGGTTGATCGAGAGGACAATAGCAGAGCTCTCCGTTTGGAGTTAAAAGAGCAAGACAAGTCGGCTTATGGCGTTATCAAATCTCTCCTCAGCATGGACACGAATGCCGATGTCTATGATCGAACGGATACACGATTTTTTGCATCTGGTGAAAGCATGTGGCATCAGATGCTAGAGGATCTCAGGAAAGCGGAGAAATTTATCTTTCTTGAGTACTATATCATCGAAGAAGGCTTGATGTGGAACAGTATTTTAGAGATTTTGGAAGAAAAGGCTGCTCAAGGAGTAGAAGTTAAGCTCCTCTACGACGATATTGGATGTATGGCAACCTTGCCTGGGGATTATACCATCCAGCTTCGTGGTCGAGGGATTGAAGCCCATAAATTTAACAAGGTGATTCCACGTTTGACTGTTGCTTATAACAACCGTGATCACCGTAAAATCATGGTTATCGATGGGCAGATTGCCTATACAGGTGGTGTCAATCTAGCAGACGAGTATATCAACCATATCGAACGCTTTGGTTATTGGAAGGATAGCGGTATTCGTCTGGATGGACCGGCAGTTAAAGCTTTTACCAGACTCTTTTTATCTGCCTGGTATATCAACCGTGGAGAGATTAGTGATTTTGACCAATACCATCTCGAAAATCAGCCCAAAGATGGGATGGGGCTCTGTATTCCCTATAGTAGTGGGCCAAAACCCATCTACAGAGCTCAAGTTGGAAAAACGGTTTACCAAAATCTTATCAATCAAGCTACAGATTACGTCTATATCACGACTCCCTATCTGATTGCTGACTACGATCTAACTGAAAGTATCAAAAATGCAGCTCTGAGAGGGGTAGATGTGCGAATTGTGACACCGTGTATCCCAGATAAGAAGGTTATTCAGTTAGTTACTCGAGGAGCCTATCCAGACTTGTTATCTGCGGGGGTTCGTATTTATGAGTACAGTCCGGGATTCCTTCATAGCAAGCAAATGCTTGTCGATGGAGAGGCAGCTACTGTGGGGACCATCAATTTTGACTATCGTAGCTTGCTCCACCACTATGAAAATGCCGTCTTACTTTATAGAACGCAGTCCATCATCGATATTGAAAGGGACTTCGAAGAGATTTTTAAAGTTTCTCAAGAAATTTATCCTCACACTATCAAAACCAGCTGGTATCAAAGCCTAATCAAGGAAATTGTCCAGTTGTTTGCACCTATGCTCTAACTATCCATCAAGATCTAGCCCAAGGCTGGATCTTATTTTTGTCTTCTTACGAATAGATAAGTAAAGGAGAA